>Ga0326727_10000012_pt1 | contig 1029388 bp, 830 predicted proteins | sample MB2enrmetagenome_FD_207643 | JGI IMG/M metagenome (GOLD analysis project Ga0326727, IMG submission 207643) | Lab enriched peat soil microbial communities from McLean, Ithaca, NY, United States - MB29MY | ecosystem: Environmental > Terrestrial > Soil > Wetlands > Peat | place: USA: New York...
GGCATCGATTGCCCACGTTGCATTCGACGCAGAGGAACTTAAACAGAACCTCATACCTGTACTGCGACACGAGGTCGTCGAAGAATTCGAGAAAGGAGGAGAATGGGCTGAGCGTCTCGTCATTGAAGAAGGCTGGGCCGAATTTCGTGATGTTGACTGGGGCGGACTTGGTGCTCGACAATTTATTTCTAAAAAAAGTGATTATTCAGGATAAGTCGCATCGTTTACCGAGGGGGACCACTTGTTCTTCAAAACGTCTATTTTGTGAATTGCACGTTTGAGGTCGAGAGAAAACCGAGCGGACAAGAATTCGCCGGAGTCGTGCTTGCGTCATCCCCTATCGCTTCCTTCAAGGCGGGCTAGACGACGAGTTAAGGTTACTTGATCGTTGTGGCTCGGCCCGCTCGTTCTTGTACGCGCTGCGCGAACTCGCGACGTTCCGTGGCTTGCAAGTGAAGGTTCCGAAAAACGTATTCGAAATCAGCTTTAAGATCGTCGAATACCGCGATGCACTCGTCGTCTGTTTTGCCGTGAAGCCCGATGCTCAAGTGTATGTAGAGTTGGCCGACAGGATTAACCCCACCAGGTCGGAGTGCAGCGGGGATCAGCTCTGAAGCGACTTTCAATTTGTCTTCATACCTTATCTGTTCCTTTGCTTTCCGGAGTGATTCGATAGTCTTTTCAACTTCACCGAAGGTCTGCGCCAACTCCACAACTACATCGATCAGCTCATCAGTCTTCTCTTCAACGATTCTCCGCATGTACGCAACTGCACCAATTCCGTAGTTTTGAGCCCGGCAAACAAGTGCGTTCCTGTAGTAGTTTGCCGTCGTCCCGAGACGTTCCTTAAGGTCTGCCGGGATCTCAATCGACTGGGGAGGTGTTTGCCCGATCTTTTGAACTGAGAAGTAGGCTTTGTGCTTTGGGGTTGTGTAGCTATCTTTATCCTCGCGCCAGTCAAGCTTACGGTACAAGACGAGGAGGGCATTTCGAGTGCAAAGCACGCACGTGTAGCCAACGAACTGGAAAGGGAGCTGCGGACTAGTGTCAACCGCCGTGCCGTTAGCACCAGAGAGAACCCACGTCGTTTCCTTGCCACACGGGCCGCACATTCGAGTGATGCTCTTGGGCGGGTCAAAATTCTTGATGTCAGCGCGAGTGTAGAGTGGCCACTTCTCGATGAATTCCTGCGGCGTCGGTGGTGTCGGTGTTGGCATGTTCTCAAGCCCTTCCCAGAGAAAGGGCCGAAAAAACGCGGTTTCTATCGGTACCGCAGCGTTACCGAGCTAGAGCCCCTAAATCGACAAACCGCGTAACCCTTTTATTTTCTTGGCGTCCCCGGCGGGATTTGAACCCGCGTTACCGCCGTGAAAGGGCGATGTCCTAGGCCAGGCTAGACGACGGGGACACTCCGGTTGAGGTGATGTTCTTGCGACCGGACTCTTGCAGAGCTTTATACTAACAGCGCGCTTTTTCCCCTGTCAAAGTTAAGTCCACTCCACTCACGCAAATCGGCTCCTCGCAAGTGCGGCCAATGTCTCCGGCGCGCCATGCGGAAGCCAGGAAAAATTAGCGATCCATGCCGTAGCTACCGCCCCAACTCCCCGTCCGCGTCAACAAAACGTACCAAACCTATTAGAATATTTTGATGGCCGATTCGCTCTATCTCAGTCTGTGGTTTCCAACTTTTGAAGTGCCTGAAATTCTGCCGCGCACGGTCAGCGTTCTCCAGCAACTTCCCTTCTCCGTGGTCCGGCCCGGCGTCACCTATACCGCGGTTCATCCCGTCTCCTGGGCCGAACCCACTATTCTCGAGCGCCGTTTCGTTCCCGGCCTCCCACCCGAAGAGGCTGCCGGCGTCCTCGCCGACTTCATTCACGAAGATTACGCCTTCGTCTTCGAGTCTTACTGGGATCTATGGTCCCCATCCGATGGTGGCCAAAGGTGGATTCTTCAGCCCCTCCTGGTTCGCACCGTCGCTCACGGTCTCGAATTCGAGGAAGATGCCGCCGCCACCTCCGGCCACATTCAAATCGACTTCGGCCTCGATACTCCCTTTCTCCATGACGATCTCGCGCTCAGCCTGGAGGCCGAAAACCGCATTCGCGGCAACGTTCAACGCCTCGTCGAATTCACCTCCAATGTCGAAAAGAACGCCGGTGCAACCGCCCGCCTCCTCTGGTCCGAATCCGAAGAGAACCTCGCCCAAAAACTCATCGCCAGACTTCAAAAAGTAAACTAAAACAAAGGGGCACGAAGATTTCAAAAACCTTTTCGTGCCCCTCCGGTTCTTCGCACTTATCGTTCCGCTGTTCTCTACTTCGTCCGTCCGCCTTCAATCTTCAACGCTTCGCTGGCTGCCGTCTGTGCCGCCGCCAGCCGCGCCGTCAGCACCCGGTACGGCGAGCACGACACATAATTCAGACCTGTCTTATGGCAGAACTCCACCGACGACGGTTCTCCGCCATGCTCCCCGCAGATGCCGACCTTCAAATTCGAGCGCGTCTTCCGCCCGCGTTCTGTCGCCATCTTCACCAGTTGGCCAACCCCCTCGCGGTCCAGTACCGCAAACGGATCGTTTTTGATGATCCCCAGTTCGATATACGTCGGCAGAATCTTGTTCACATCATCGCGCGAGAAACCCCAGGTCGTCTGCGTCAGGTCGTTCGTGCCGAACGAGAAGAATTGCGCTTCCTTCGCAATCTCGTCCGCCACCAGCGCCGCCCGCGGCAACTCGATCATCGTTCCCACCATGTATTCGATGGTCTTCTCTTTTTCCGCAAACACCTCTTTTGCCACGCGATTGACGATCGCCGACTGGTTCGCCATCTCCGCCAGCGTCGCCGTCAGCGGAATCATCACCTCCGGAAACACCTTCACGCCTTCCTTTGCGACCGCAACCGCTGCCTCAAAGATCGCCCGCGCCTGCATCTCCGTGATCTCCGGATAGGTAATACCCAAGCGGCATCCGCGATGGCCCAGCATCGGGTTGAATTCGTGCAACTGCTCCACCCGCGCCAGCAGCGCAGGCATCAGCTTCTTCAAATCTCCTGCCGACTTCGCGCCGTAATCTTTATATTTATTAACCAGCTCTTTCTTCGCCTTCGCATCCGCCTGCGGATAAGTCGCGATGTCGACCATCAGATCTTCCCGCCGTGGCAAAAATTCGTGCAGCGGCGGATCCAGCGTCCGGATCGTCACCGGAAATCCATCCATCGCCCGGAACACGCCGATGAAATCGTTCCGCTGCAAAGGCAGCAATTTCTTCAACGCCGCCCGCCGGTCCTTCTCGTTGTTGGCCAGAATCATCGCCCGCATGTGCGGAATCTTCTTCTCGCCAAAGAACATGTGCTCCGTCCGGCACAGTCCAATTCCTTCCGCGCCAAACGCCCGCGCCTGAATCGCATCGCGTGGAATATCCGCATTCGCCCGCACTTTCATCGTGCGATACGGATCGGCCCAGCCCATAAACTTCTGCAACTCCGGATCGTCCGGCGATGGATCGAGTGTGTTCAGCTTGCCCTTGATCACCCTCCCGCTCGTGCCGTCGAGTGACAGCCAGTCTCCCGCCTTGAACACCTGCCCCTTCACCCGCATCTGGCCGGCCTTTTCGTCGACCTCAACATCGCCCGCGCCCGCCACGCAGCACTTGCCCATGCCGCGCGTCACCACCGCCGCATGGCTCGTCATGCCGCCCCGCGACGTCAGAATGCCCTTCGCCACTTCCATGCCGTGAATGTCTTCCGGCGTCGTCTCGCCGCGCACCAGAATCACCGACGCCTTGCTGTCCTTGTGCACCGCCGCCACCGCCGCATCCGCAGTAAACACAATCTGCCCCACCGCTGCGCCCGGCGAAGCCGGCAACCCCTTCGCCAGGATTTCAATCTTCTGACCCTTCTCATCCAGCCGCGGCACCAGAAAGTCATACAGCTGGTTCGGCTCGACGCGGAAGATCGCCTCTTCCTTCGTGATCAGTCCTTCGTCCACCATCTGCAGCGCCACGCGCACCGCCGCCAGTCCCGTCCGCTTTCCATTCCGCGTTTGCAGCATGTAGAGCTTCCCGTCCTGAATGGTGAACTCGAAATCCTGCATATCCTTATAATGCGTCTCGAGCCGCGTCGTAATTTCGCGCAGCTGCCGGTAAACCTCCGGCATCGCCTTCTCCAGTTCGAGAATCGGAACCGGCGTCCGCACGCCTGACACCACGTCTTCGCCCTGCGCATTCATCAGATATTCGCCATAAAATTCCTTCGTCCCGTTCGCCGGATTCCGCGTAAATCCAACGCCCGTGCCCGATGTCTCGCCCAGGTTGCCGAATACCATCGCCTGCACATTCACCGCCGTGCCCAGATCGTCCGAAATATTGTTGATCCGGCGATAGTGCTTCGCGCGGTCGTTCTGCCACGAGCGGAACACGGCATCGCGCGCCATCGCCAGTTGCTCGATCGCATCCTGCGGAAAGTCGCGCTTGGCCTGCTTTTTCACCACCTTCTTATATTCCTCAATCACTTCCTGCAGCGCCTTCGCATCCAGGTCTGTGTCCAGCTTCACCTTGCGCTGCTTCTTCTTGCCATCGAACACTTCCTCGAAATCCGCCTTGTCGATCTCCAGCACCACGTTGCCGAACATCTGGATCAGCCGCCGGTACGAGTCATACGCAAACCGCGGATTGTTACTCAGCTTCGCCAGCGCTTCCACGCTCTTATCGTTGAGCCCAAGATTCAAAATCGTGTCCATCATGCCCGGCATCGAAAACTTCGCGCCCGAGCGCACGCTTACCAGCAGCGGATTCTCGCCCTTGCCCAGCTTCTGTCCTTGCAGCGCCTCCAGTTTCTCCAGCGCCGCATTCATCTGGCTCTCAACCTCTTTCGAGACCGCGTTGTTCCGCATGTACTCGCGGCATGCTTCGGTCTGAATCGTGAACCCGGGAGGCACGGGCAAGCCCGCATTCGTCATCTCCGCCAGGCCCGCGCCCTTGCCGCCCAGCACATCTTTCATCTTGCCGTTGCCATCCGCCTTGCCGCCACCAAACGAGTACACGTACTTCGTCGTTGCGTTCGTCGTCGAATTCTTCGTCGTAGAAGTTTTGCTTTCCGCAACTTCAGCTTCGGGGAGAGTAGTTGTCGCCATGATGAATTAGTCCTTTCGTATTGCCGGATCAAATTGCCGGATCAAGTGCCGATTCAAAGCCCGCCGGAAAAACCGGCAATCTCGATCCTAGCGCGTTCTTAACTTGTCATGCCGGTAGCTTGCCGGCTGTCCGGCGGGCGTTCGCCCGCTACCCTTACTTGGAACCTTCCGTCTTCGAGCCCTCGGTCACCATCTCGGAGAAATCGGCGATTGTCGAAAATTCCTTGACCAGCGTCCGCAACAATGCCAGCCGGTTCGCCCGCAAATGGTCATCGTCCACCATCACCATTACCTTGTCGAAAAACTTGTCCACTACCGGCCGCAGCCGCGCGATCTCCAGCAGCGCCTGCTCGTAATTGCGCGATGCCCGCAGTTTCTCGACCGCCTCCGCCGTCTGCGGAATCATCGCCGCCAGCTCTTTCTCCGATTCTTCAACCAGCGCCCCGGCATCCAGCGTCTCTGCCACCCGTCGCTGATTCTCCGCTGCCTGCCGCAAAATATTCTTCATGCGCTTGAACGCCACCGAAATCGACTCGAAATCCGCCGACCCCCTCACCTTGCTCACGGCCTCCGCCCGCGCTACCGCATCCACCACATCGTCCGCATCCGCCGCCAGCACCGCCTTCACTACGTCATACGCGTGCCCGCGGGCCTCCTTCAAATAAAATTCCAGCCGCTCACGGAAAAACGCATCCACCGATCCGGCGTAATCTCCATTAGCAAACTTCTTCTCCGCCGCCGACCCGCGATACTGCTGCCGCGCATCCAGCATCATCTCCGAAAGCCGCAGCGGCAACTTATGTTCCGCGATCGTCCGCACGATTCCATTCGCCTGCCGCCGCAGCGCAAACGGATCTTTCGATCCGCTCGGAATCAATCCCAGCGCGAACATTCCCGCGATCGAATCGGCCTTATCCGCAATCGCGAGCACTGCGCCTTCAATCGTGCGCGGCACTTCATCTTCCATCGACCCCGGCTTGTACTGATCGTAAATCGCATCGGCAACCGCGAACCGCGCCGCTTCCGGCAGATCGCAATCCAGCTCCTGCGCCCTCGCGTAAAGCCCGCCAACAATGCCTTGCAGCTCGGTAAATTCTTTCACCAGCTCGGTTGTAAGATCGGTCTTCGCCAGCAGCGCCGCCTTATGCACAATCCCCGGACGCACTGGCGTTCCCTGCTGCCGGCTCGTCTCCGCCAGCCAGCTCGCCAAATGCTGCACCCGCAGCGTCTTTTCGTAGTAACTGCCCAGGTCTTTCTGGAACGTCACGCTCTTCAGTAACTCGACGCGCGCCCGCAAATCCTGCTTCTGATCCGTCTTCCAGAAAAAGCGCGCGTCGTTAAACCGCGCCCGCAGCACCCGTTCATTGCCGTGCCGGATCAATCCCTCGGCATCGCCGTCCGTATTCAGCACGGCCAGAAAATGCGGCAGCAACTTCCCTTCCGCGCCTTCAATCGCAAAATATTTCTGGTGATCGCGCATCACCGTCACCAGCACCTCTTCCGGAAGCGCCAGAAACTCCGCGTCGAAGCTGCCCAAAATCACCGACGGAAATTCCGTCAGGTTAACCACCGTCGCCAAGAGCGGCGCATCTTCCCGCCAGCGCGCCCCGGCAATCGTCCGCGTCGCCGCATCCAGCGCCTTCCGGATCACCTGCTCGCGTTCCGGAGCGCCCAGCACCTTCACCGTCCGCAGCGCTTCCACATACCCATTCGGCCGCGAGATCGTCGCCCCCTCGCGCCCCAGCATCCGATGTCCGCGCGAATGCCTCCCCGCTGCAATGCCGAACACTTCCACCGGCACGACCGCGTCGTCGAGCATCGCCACCAGCCAGCGCACCGGCCGCACGAAAACTTCGCCGCGCTTCCGCCAGTACATATTTTTCGGCCAATACAAAGACGTAATTTCTTTTGGCAGACCCTCCGCCAGAATCTCCGCCGCCGCCCGCCCTTTGCGCGTCACGGTAGCGCCCAGATATTCGCCCTTCGGCGTCGTCACCGTTTGCAGCGCCGAAACGTCGACGCCAACCTTCTTCGCAAACGCATGCGCCGCCGGCGTCGGCTGTCCATCCTTGAACGCAACCTGCGCCGAAGGTCCCGTGACCTGCTCCGTCACATCCGGCTGCGCCGCCGGAATTCCCGCAGCGATCACGCCGAGCCGCCGAGGCGTATCGAGCGAAGTAAGTTCGCCAGCCGGCGCCAGACGTTCGCGCTCCAGCAGCGCCCCCACCCGCTCGCGCAGCTCTCCCATCGCGCCTGCAATCATCCGCGCCGGTATCTCTTCACATCCAATTTCCAGCAAAAAATCGGCCATTAGACAATCACTTTATCTTTCCAGAATTACAACCTCATGACTGTGAGCCGTGTCACAGCGACCTTCCGGCACTGAACACTTCCCGGTAATCGCACGAACTCTTGCGACGCTACCCAGCTCTGTCATCCCGAACTGTTTGTCATCCTGAGCTTTTGTCATCCTGAGCTTTTGTCATCCTGAGCTTTTGTCATCCTGAGCGCAGCAGCATCTTCACGAAGTGAAGATGCTGCGGAGCCGAAGGACCCCTACGATCTTCTCGCACGCCGGCAACCATAGGCACTTCTCCCCACACCCTCATCGGAACTCTAGGTAAGCGCCGGTGCCAGCTTGTCCTTCTTTTCCTTGTGAGGATGTTTCGCCGCTTTCTCCTCACCCTTCGCCGCCGGATACTGCTGATCCATCCAGGCCTTCGCAATCCCCACCGCCAGCGCCCGCACCCGGGCAATCACTCCCACACGCTCCGTCACAGAAATCGCTCCGCGCGCATCCAGAATGTTGAAGTAATGTGAGCACTTCAGGCACAGGTCATAAGCTCCAAGCAAAGGAAACCGCGCCTTCTCGCGCGCCACTCCTTCATCTTCCGATTTATCCCGCCCCAGCTCCGCATACCGATCCAGCAGCCCCTTGCACTCTGCCTCGCACAACTCAAAATGCTTCCACGCGCTCGCCACGTCCGCCGCCTCAAAGTTGTAGACTGAAAATTCCTGCTCATCCAGCAGCCGCACATCCCCGTACTTCACTTCCCTACCCGTCTCCGGATCCCGCGCCCACACAATGTCATAAATCGAATCCACGTCCTGCAAGAACGCGCACAGCCGCTCCAGCCCATACGTCAGCTCCGCCGCAATCGGATCCAGATCCACTCCGCCACACTGCTGGAAGTAAGTAAACTGCGTAACCTCCAGCCCATCCAGCATCACCTGCCACCCGATCCCCCACGCCCCCAGCGTCGGCGACTCCCAATTGTCCTCTTCAAACTTGATGTCATGCTGCCGCAGGTCAATCCCGATCGCCCCCAGCGACTCCAAATAAAGCTCCTGTACATTCTCAGGCGGAGGTTTAAGAATCACCTGCAACTGCATGTGCTTGAACAGCCGATTCGGATTCTCCCCATACCGTCCATCCGCCGGCCGCCGCGACGGTTGCACATAAGCCACCTTGTAAGGATTCGGCCCAAGCACCCGCAAAAACGTCTCCGGAGCCATCGTCCCAGCCCCAACTTCAACGTCATAAGGCTGCTGAATCACAGCCCCCCGCGCCGCAAAAAACCCCTGCAGCTTAAGTATGAGTTCCTGGAAGGTCAGCGATTTTGATTTTGATGAGGTCATTATTCGAGTTGCCATTCGCAAAACGCGTCACTGCGCCGCTTCTACCGTCAACTTCAATCCTACCGCCTTCGTCACCGCAACCAGTGTCGACAACCGGGGATTGCCGCGCTGCGATAAAGCTCGATACAAGCTCTCCCGCTCAATGCCGGCGGCCTTTGCGACTTTGGCCAGGCCTCCGCGAGCTTCCGCGACGCGCCGCAAGGCCAGCAACAGCACCCGCGGTTCATCTTCATCTTCCAGCGCGGCCCGCAAATACTCCGCCGCAAAAGCCGGCTTGGCCCGGAGTTCGCGCCGCAGTGCTTCGTCATGCGAGATACTGGCTTTGCGTTTCATGGTGTTCTCTTCCAATAGTCATCGAGGTGCTCGCGGGCGCGTTGAATGTCGGAGGACTGACTTCCCTTGTGCCCCGCGCAAAGAAGCAGCACACAAGTACGCTGGATCATCGCGTAATAGACGCGGTATCCCGGTCCCCAATCGATCCGCAATTCGAACAACCCTCCACCGAGCGCCTTGCAATCGCCAAAGTTACCAAGGGCCAGACGATCAATGCGTGAAACGATCTTCGCCGCGGTCCTCGCGTCTTTCAAACTTGAAAGCCAGTGTCCGAAAGCATCTCTGCCATTTTGGGTGACGTACCGCCGGACCTCGATAGCTCCCGTCATTGTAACTTATAGATCACAGGATCCCAAAGACAAAGTCCGCACCGCCTGCTTGACGCTCGACGCTCGCAGCTCGAAGCTATATCTTCTCCAGCATCCCCGCCGTCACCAGCTTCTTCTCCATCTGCCGCTCCAGAATCTGCACCAGAAACTTCCGCAAATCCGCGCACAGCACCTTCGGCCACTCGATCCCCGCAAACTCCGACGCCCGCGACCGCAACATCTGCGTCGCAATCTTGCGCGACTCCGGCGACAGCTCCGACGACGCGATCCTCTTATCGTCCGCGCAAACCAGTCCATCCGCCAGCGCGTGCCAGTAAGCCCGCGTCCCGTCCCGGGTGTCATCGAAAGCCCGCCCGCACACCGCGCACTCGCCGAACTCCGGCAAAAATCCCATCAGCCGCGTCATCCACAGCTCGAAGTACGTGACCGGCATCCACAATGCCGACCCGCGCAACTCCCCGAGCACCGCCAGCGTCAGCCGAAACACCGCATCGCTCGCCTCCCGGTCCGGCATCAACTGATCCAGCAACTCCGCCACGTGCGCCAGCGCCGTCGCCCGCGCATACGTCACCTCGCCCGACATCGGCGACTCGATCACCTCGCACGAATCCAGCCGCACCAACTCCTGCCGTTCGCGCTCGTCATAAACCGCCCGCACATACGTCATCGGCTCCAGCGCGCCCCCAAAGCGGCGTTTCGACTTCTTCGCCGCCCGCGCCACGCCCTTCACCTTGCCCTCCAGCCGCGTAAAAAAGGTCACCAGCAGGTCCGACTCGCGCAGCGGATACGTGCGCAGAACGATCGCTTCCGACTCCTTCAGCGCCATGGCTCAGGGTTTAAAGTTCGATTGTAATGGATGCACTACAGACGCGTCAGCAGCGCGGCCCGATCTGAAGTTTAGCTTCGAGCTTCGAGCCGCGAGCTTCGAGCAAGCAAACCAACGGCGAGTGCGATTGAATACGCCGATCAGAGGAGCAGCCACGCGGACGCCAAATCAGCGGCAAAGACTACTACAGAACAGGTCGCTCAAAGCTCAAGGCTCATAGCTCAAAGCTGATGAGGTTGCTCGAAACTCGCGACTCAAGACTCGCAGCTATCTCCCAAAATACTTCGCGTTCCGCTCCGTAAACGCGTTCCACTTCTCCGGCAGATCGTCCAGCGCAAAGATCGCCGACACCGGACACACCGGCACGCACGCCCCGCAGTCGATGCATTCCACCGGATCGATATACAGCATCTCCTCCGTCGCGTACTTCTCGGAATCCTTCTTCGGGTGAATACAATCGACAGGACACGCGTCAACGCAGGCAGTGTCTTTCGTTCCGATGCAGGGCTCGGCAATTACATAGGCCATTTCTTCAATGCTCCCTAAACCTGTGGAGGGTAACAGAAATCTACAAAAATTGTAGCAGGAAATTCCGGTCCCGCGCTCCCAAATGCGCCCTCTTCTCCTCTCCTGTTTCGGCGCCTTTCGTTCCTTTCACTCTTCAATTGACGCCCAGCCCGTTTCCCCCTAATATTGCCGCCACAGTTCTCATCGCGCCACCCATGCTCCTCCAACTATGATCGGACAAACCATCTCGCACTACCGCGTTCTGGAAAAAATTGGCGGCGGTGGCATGGGTGTCGTTTACAAGGCCGAAGACACCACTCTCGGCCGCTTCGTCGCCCTCAAATTTCTTCCCGATGAAGCCAACGAAGATCCCCTCGCTCTCGAGCGCTTCCGCCGCGAGGCTCGCTCCGCCTCCGCCCTCAACCATCCCAACATCTGCACCATCCACGAGATCGGCCAGCACGACGGCCACCTCTTTATTGTGATGGAGTACCTCACCGGCCAGACCATGAAGCACCTTCCTGGCCATCGCATGGATCTCGACCGCCTCCTCAGCGTCAGCATCGAGATCGCCGACGCCCTCGACGCCGCCCACAGCAAGGGCATCGTCCACCGCGACATCAAACCCGCCAACATCTTTATTACCGACCGCGGCCACGCCAAGATTCTCGACTTCGGCCTCGCCAAGGTCACCCAGCTCACCCGCCAATCAAGCGGCGATTCCATGACCAGCGCCGGCGCCAGCGCCCTCGACCTCACCAATCCCGGCAGCGCCGTCGGCACCGTCGCCTACATGTCCCCCGAGCAACTCCGCGGCAAGGAGCTCGACGCCCGCACCGACCTCTTCTCCTTCGGCGTCGTACTCTACGAGATGGCCACCGGCACCGCGCCCTTCCGTGGCGAAACCTCAGCCGTCGTCACCGAAGCCATCCTCAACCGCGCCCCCGCGCCCCCCACCCGGCTCAATCCCGACCTCCCGCAAAAACTAGAAGACATCGTCAACAAGGCTCTCGAAAAAGATCGCGAGATGCGCTGCCAGACCGCCGCCGAAATTCGCGCCGACCTCAAACGCCTCCAGCGCTCTCTCGATTCCTCCCGCACCTCCGTCGTCACCGAAGCCCCCGGCCCGCCTTCCGGCAGCGGTCCCGCCGCAACCCTCCCTGCAACATCGTCATCTTCATCGGCCTCCGGAACTAAAACCGTTCCCGAGCCTCGCCGCTTCGGCATGGCCGTCCTCGCCGCCTGCGCCGTACTTGCGCTCGCCGTCGGCGTCATCGCCGGCCGACTGCTCTTCTCCGAGGCTCCGCCCCCTCCGCCTTTGTATCGCCAGCTCACCTTCCGCCGCGGCAGCATTCGCTCCGCCCGCTTCGCGCCCGACGGCCAGACCATCCTCTACAGCGCCGCCTGGCAAGGCACTCCCATGGACGTCTTCACCGCCCGTCCCGAAGCTCCCGAAGCCCGGTCCATGGGCCTAAGCCGCACCCAGCTCATGTCCGTTTCTTCCACCTCGGAAATGGCCGTGCTGCTGAACGCACACGCCGTCGGCACTTGGGTCACCATGGGCACCCTCGCCCGCGCCCCGTTAGTCGGCGGAGCCCCTCGCGAAATCCTCGAGCACGTCCAGTGGGCCGATTGGGCGCCCGACGGCAGCAGCCTCGCCGTAGTCCGCGACTCCAACGGCCAGAACCGCCTCGAATATCCCGTAGGCAAAGTTCTCTACGAGACCGGTGGCTGGATCGGTCATCCCCGCTTCTCGCCCCAGGGAGACAAGATCGCCTTCCTCGATCACCCCATCCAGGGCGACGACCGCGGCTCCGTCGCCATCGTAGACCTCCAGGGCAAAAAGAAGATCCTCTCCGGCGAGTGGTACACCATTCAAGGCCTCGCCTGGAATCCCAAGGGCGATGAAGTCTGGTTCACCGCCAGCAAGTCCGGCATCGACCGCACCTTGTCCGCCGTCACCCTCGGCGGCAAAGAGCGCATGGTCCTCCGCCTTCCCGGCGCGCTCATGCTTCTCGACATGGGCAAAGACGGCCGCGTCCTTCTCATGCGCGCCAGTTGGCGTCGCGAACTCATCGGCCTTGCCTCCGACGAAAACAAGCAGCGCGATCTTTCCTGGCTCGACTATTCCTACCCCGCCGAACTCTCCGGCGACGGCAAAATGCTCCTCTTCGACGAAGAAGGCGGCGGCGGCTCGCTCGATTACTCCAAGTCTGGCGGCCTTTCTTACGCCGTCTACTTAAGAAAGACCGACGGCTCGCCCGCCGTTCTTCTCGGCCCCGGCGGCGCAGTCGCCCTCTCGCCCGACGGCAAGTCCGCCATCGCCCAGACCCAGGATTCTCCTTCGCAACTCCGCCTCTTGCCCACCGGAGCCGGCGAGGCGCGAGCCATCACCAACGACAGCATCTCCCACAGCTGGGCGCACTGGTTTCCCGACGGTAAACGCATTCTCTTCGCCGGCAACGAACCCGATCACGGCGTCAAGCTCTATGTCTACGATTTGGCCAGCGGCAAGAGCCAGGCCATTTCTCAGGAAGGCGTCAACGGAAGCACCTTCGTCATCTCGCCCGACGGCCAGTGGGTCGCAGGCATCGGCCCCGACCAGAAGGGCTATCTCTATCCCGTCACCGGCGGCAATCCGGTTCCAATTCCCGGCTTCAATCCCGCCGAAGAACCCATCACCTGGAGCGACGACAACAGCTCCATCTACGTCTATCAACCCGGCGAACTACCCGCCAGCGTCTATCGCTTAGACGTGCACACCGGCAAACGAACTCTCTGGAAACAACTAATGCCCAGCGATCCCGCAGGCGTAGAGACGATCGGTCCCATCATCATGACCCAGGACGCCAAAATGTGCGTCTTCGGATACCACCGCATGTTGGCCGACTTATATCTGGTGGAAGGGCTGAAATAGTTTCTTCCGTTGTTCGATGCTTTCGGCAATCCATCTCGCCGCGGCCTTAATCCCCAGCGCCCTGCGCGAATGCCTCGCCCGTTTTTGGCTGAGCTACCGGATCTCCAAGCCCGCGCGCCGGCGCTCCGCGCCACGCCCCCGCTTTGAAGCCTTCTCTTACCAGCTTGAAAATCGTTCGCCGATTCTGCGCCAGCATCTTTACCCACGCCATCTTCCCCATCATCGGAAAATAAATCCCGCGGAAACATAGCCGCGCCAGAAAAATATTCACCCGATAGCCCAGCGGTTGATCGCGCAGCGAGTCGACCGCTGCCGCCAACGCCGCCGGACTATACGACTCTTTCCATCCCCGGTTCACTTCCTCATGCGCCTCGTCGATGGTCATCTTCAGCGGCGTATGCGCCATGGAAAATGGAATGAAGTCCTGCCAGTGCTTGGGCCGCGTCAGCCGTCCCGCCTTCTCCAGCCTCTTATATAAAGGAGTCGCCGGCAGCGGCGTCAGCAATCCAAAAATCGGCAATCCCGGCGGCCACGTCCGCACCTGTCCCAGCGTCCGCTCTGCCACTCCCACCGTGTCGTTATCCATCCCAAAAATAAATGACGTGATCGCATAAACATTCCGCGATGCCAACCGCTCCAGTACCGCCCCATACTCGCCCGGCTTATTGAACCCCTTGTTGACGTCTTTCAAATTCGCCGGATCAATCGACTCCATCCCGATAAAAATCCACTTCCCTCCCGATGCCGCAATCAGGTCTACCAGTTCTTCGTCGCGCAATAAGTTCGCGCTGATCTGCGCCACCCAATGCACCTGCGCTCCCGCCGCAATAATGTCGCGCAGCAGCGACTTCGTCCGCTTCACGTTGATGGCGAAATTGTCGTCAATAAAGAACACCGCCATCTGCCCCTTTTCCTTGCGGGCGCGAGCCTTCAAAAGCAGCAACTCATTCACCACGCTCTCGTTCGTCCGAAAGCGAATCGAGTCCCCAAAGAATCCCGTCACCGTGCAGAACTCGCACCCATAAGGGCAGCCTCGCCCCGATTCCACCGGAATGATCCGAAACGATCCCCAGCCCTCTCCAATCGTTTGCAGCAGAGTCTTCGCCGCCTTCGGCACCAGATTGAATTGCTTCAGGTCAATCGACTCCCACGGTATAACCGGATAGTCCTTCAGCGTCGGCTTGCTCTCCTGACCAAACGCATCCACCGGCGCATAAATAGCTTTCAACTGACCCCGCGCCGCATCCGCAACGATCACCGGCCAGGTCGCATCCGCTTCCCCCAGCGCGACCGCATCCGCGTGCTGCGCGCCGCCATCCCGCCCCAGCGCCTCATCCGCCATTTCCGTGACGTGCGGTCCGCCCATCACCACCGGAACTCCCACGGCCCGCACCGCATCCGCCATGCGATACGCCTTCGCCACCATCCGCGTCATCGCCCCTATGCCCACCAATCCAATCTTCTGCTCGCGCACATACTTCGCGATCCCCACTTCATCGATCGGAGAGGCATTGCCGTCCATCAGGAATACTTCATGTCCCGCAGGCGTCAGCGCCTGCAACAGGAACATCCACAGGTGAGGCATGAAATTGCGTGTGACACCGTTGTCGGGGTTGTAAAGCAGTATTCTCATGACTCCTCCGCGATTGCGCAGAACTTTCCTCGTGCATGCTTCATCGCAGGGAAGAAATGATGAGCGCCAGAAGAGCGCCGACCCTGTGCAGGTTCAAAATGGAAGGCTTACGATAGAAATCCTCACCCAACAAGGATTCTACACCCGCATTCGAAAGCATGTACGCTAGCGTACCCAACCCAATCCGCCAGCAAGTAAGCCATCGCAGCCAAGCTCAAGGGTGCCCCACACCTAAACGTCGCGCACTTTGCGACATTTAGGGTGGGAACTTTGAACTTCAGAGCATGAATTTTAGAGTTCAGGGCGTGAATTTTGAGGTTCAAGACGAGGATTTCTTCCGAAAAGAGTGGTAACGCATGTTCTCCCAGAGCCCAAAGCCGAGAGCCAAAAGCCCCTTAATGCACGCCCTGTCAACTTGACAAAACCCAGCCGCAGAAACCACCTGTTACACGGAAACCGAAGTAAGTCACCCCCAGTAAGTCCATAACTTACTTACACTTCGCTATAAGCGCCTCATTCTAAGTCCGTTCGCCCAGATCCACGTTAACTCCAGCATTCTTATACCTCAAGGACGACCAAAAACAGAGCGAGGTATAACCAGATAGTAAACATCGCTCGCCACGAAAATCCGCGATTTCGTCACTTTCATAACATCCGAAAATCAAATTTATTTTGTTCGTGATTTCTTCGCTTGGAGAACCGGCCACTTTACGTACACTCCCGTACGTACATGAAGGCGGAAGGAACGCTCTCGGCAGAAACTCCTTGACTTAGCCGCCAGGAAAGTCCAACCATGAATACAGAGCGCACAAAGCGCCCGGCAAGATCGGTTCTTTGAAAACAAGAGAGCAAACAAAAGAGAAAAGAAGAGAGACGTCGAGCCACCGACGCCCGGACCGCGCACCCGGAGATCGTCAGCGTAACGCTCGGCACCTCGGAACATAACTCCTTATTCCGCATGGTTTTACAAGTAAGTCTTTATGGCTGAATACTTTGGCCGGAACAGCCTCGAATTCGACGATGCGCTCCCCAAATTCCGGCCCTTTTCGCCCACTAACCCCCACGCACTCAAGATTTTACCCATAAGCCAAGTAGATTCAATATTTTGGCGGGAAAATCCCGCTAAAGTCATGATTCGAATAGATCAGGGTGGGGGAGGGGGGAGGGGGGTGGTGATAGACCGGGGCATGCCCGACACATCAGGCCGAAATCAGTTCCCGGCTCGGCTCATACTCCACGATATACCCGGCCACCGCGCTGGCCGCCACCGTCAGCGGCGATGCCAGATACATCTGTCCCGGTCCGCTCCGCCCCGGAAAATTCCGGTTCTGCGCGCTGATCACCACCTGATCCGGACGAGTAGAAACGCCAGGACCCGCGTTAATACAAGCCCCGCAACTAGGCTCAATCAGGCGCGCACCAGCCTTCTCGAAGACTTCGATATATCCGCGTCTCCGCGAATACTCACGCGTCTCCTGCGAGCCGAACTGGATCCAGAACTGGACATTCTCCGAAACTCGCTTGCCATGCCTGAGCGCGTCAGCCAGCACAGCCGCATACATGTCCATGTCTTCATTTTTTCCGGCCGTGCAAGTGCCTCCATAAGCAATTTCGATCGGCACCGGCGTAGCAAGGTCGCGAACATATTTTCCGTTTCCGGGATCTCCCGGAGTCGCAACCATGGGAGTAATCTGCGAAGCGTCTAACTCGATCACTTCCGAGTAAGTCGCTCCGTTATCGCTAGTAAGTCCTGCAATAAGTCGCTCAGCCTCGACGCGAGGCATGTTACGCCGTTCGATAAGGAACTCGACAACTTTTTCGTCGGGCGCGACGATACCGGTAAAACCGCCGATTTCCGCCGCCATGTTCGTCATCGTCGCGCGCTCGTCGACGCTGAGCGCCTCGACCGCTTCGCCCGCATATTCCATGACTTTGGCCAGCGCTTTGCCGCTGCGCACATAGTCGAGCGAGAGAATTTTGAGAATAAAATCTTTGGCCGTAACGTTCGCATGACGCTTGCCGCGAATTACGATCTTCACCGACTCCGGAACTTTCACGCGCACATCTTTCGTAATCCACGAGTTGAAAACGTCAGTCGTCCCAATCCCAAACGCGATGCAGCCAATCGCGCCCACATGAGGCGTATGCGAATCCGATCCAACATTCACCTGCCCAGGCAGCGCGTACGTCTCCAGCATCACCGAGTGGCAAATGCCTTCGGAACCCTTGCGATCAGGCAGTTCGCCATGCAGCTTGATTCCCTGCTGCCGCGCAAACTCAGCCTGTTTCAGCTTCAGCTGCGTGGCCAGGTCGAGCAGTCCCATCTTCTTCTTATCTTCCGAAATCACTTCGTCAAGGAACGTAAGGTGGTCACGGAAAAAGCGAATGGTAGAAGCGTCATTAACCGGAACGCCTTTGCCCACATACTGTTCGTAGAAGATCGCGGCCATCGGCGTCACATATTCATGGCTGAAACGCAAATCGACTCGCGTGAAGCCGGAATCGCCTGGCTTCACCGCGGGAACACCAATCGAACCATCCGCTGCGATCATGTGCGTAGAAAAGATTTTCTCTGCCAGCGTCATAGCCCGTGTAGCGCGGACACTCTTGTCCGCGCCGCGGCCAGACGTCGAAGCGATCGGCGGAAGAAAAACCTTCCCCTGCATGCGCGCGACGTTGAACGGGAACAATCCTCCATATTCAATGACTTGCCGCGTGATCTCGTCTTCACCTTGCGTGAATTCGCCAAGCGCAATTTCCTCTCCCGCGCGAATCCGATCGATCAGCGAAAAGTCAGTCGATGTCAGCAGCCCAAGGTTCTGGCAATTCTGTTTGTAGATGCGCTCGATGTTCTCGGCGATCACCACCTGAATCCCCGCACACATCTCCGCATACGGAGACTGCTCGCGGCTCGATCCTTTCCCTCGTCGCTTGCCGCTCACCGAGCAGACAAAACCTCCGCGCTTCACGTCATTGCGGCCAATCGGCGCAACGCCTCCGCACTTCAGTCCAGCATATGGAATCTCGCCCAGCGTCTGGTCGAAATAAAAACAAAGATGCGCGGGCGTAATCTCATCGGTGGAGATATCGTCACGCAGCTTCGGATTGCCCGCGGGATTCGCCGTGTCCCAAGGCATGTCCCATCCCGCGAGCTGCCTCTTGATCAGTTCGGGATCTTCGGTAAGAAAGAGAATGCGTCCCTGAAGGCGAATGCGGTCAGCCCGCTTTTCGACCTGGCGGTCGAGCAGTGAATTCGAGTTCCCCACGCAGCCATTGTAACTTTGCGGAATGGCGTTTTGTCGACCGCTCGGTCGGCTCAGAGCTTGTGTTCTTTAGCGTATTCCGCTGGACTCGCTGGCTCTTCCAATCCGCGCCCGGCGAAGACCTCTTGAAACTGGCCGAGCAGCTCGTCGTGAATGTGGCCATTCGAGGCCAGCGTCTCGCGGCTGGCAATCTCGAACGGACCACCGGAAAAATCCGTCACGCGTCCGCCAGCCTCTTCGACCAGCAGCACTCCTGCGGCCGTGTCCCAGGGATTGAGATTGAACTCCCAAAATCCCTCGTACCGCCCCGACGCGACATTGCACAAATCGAGCGCCGCCGATCCCGCGCGCCGCACGCCATGCGAGCGCAGCGTGATGTGGTGATAGAAATAAATATTGGGATTCTTATGCCGCTTTTGGCTCGGGAACCCGGTGCCAATCAGCGATTCCGCCAGCCGCGGCGTCCCGGAGACACGAATCGGCTCGCCATTCAACTGCGCGCCGCTTCCCTTCTCGGCGCTGAACATCTCATCGCGCGTCGGATCGTAGACGACTCCCGCGATGCGCTGCCCGCGATACTCGACCGCAAGCGACACGCAAAAAACCGGATAGCCATGCGCGAAGTTCGTCGTGCCGTCCAGGGGATCGACATACCACTTGTAGTCGCTGCCCGTGTCGATGCGCGTTCCTTCTTCCCCCATCACATCGTGAGCGGGGAAATCACGCCGGATGCGCTCGATGATCAGCGCCTCCGATTGCCGATCGGCAATCGTCACCAAATCCGCGCTGCCCTTGTATTCAATTTTTACGTGTCGATGAAAGTGCGGCATCAGCAGGCTGCCCGCCTCGCGGGCCATCGCCTGCATACGAGGAATAAGTTCCGGAGATTGGGCGGATGTCATACGAAATTCGGGCCTTCAGTTTCGGCCTGAAGTGTTTCGGAATCGGGAAAGTGCAACTGAGAGCCGACAACTGAGGACTAGGAACGGTCTCTCCTCACTTCTTCTTCCCGTCTTCCGCGATGTAGACGATTTCATGTTTGAAAATGAAAAGATTCGGGCCGTCTTCGCGCGTCACCCGCACCATATGCGTGTCGTAATACTCGATCCAGCCGCGCACCACTTCGCCATCGGCGAGTTTCAGGCTCACAATCTTCTGCTTCTCGCCCAGCGCCTTCAAATAATTCGCTTCTTCAAAAGTCTCATCGGGCGGAGGCGTGCGCTTCTTGAAACTCGGATTGCCGGAATGCAGCGACATCCTTGTATTTTACAACGTGCGCCAGCGGCACAAGATTAATCCTTCTTCATGTAAAACGCCGCATCCTCCGGCCGCACCACGCGCGGCATCCAGAGCGGCCGCCGCAACCCTCCGGGGCCCGGCGCGGGCCGCGTCAGCGCCTTCCAGCGTTGATAGACGGCGAAAGAAAGATTCGTATCGACAAAGATGTCGCCATAACGATCGTCAGGCGCGGCGCGCTCCACGCGCACCATTTGATGCCAGCAGTGCATGCCGCTGATCGGATCGGGATGCACCGGAAAAGTGATGTCTTGATGCACGCCGGCATCGCTCCACCACACGCGCTTCGTGTCCGCGTCGGGACTCTCGTACGGTTGAACGCTCGAGAGTTGCCGCATCTTCCACTGGCCCTTGCCGACTTCTTTGAGATCGACCCACGCGCTCGACATGCGCTCCACCTGCTCGTCTTTGTTCACGCGCCAGCGCCCCAAATGATGCGAGCACGCCACCACTCCTGGCGTCAGCCCCTCCGTCACCCATGCGTGCAGCACGAAGTATCCGATCTCGGTATGAACCTTCACCAAGTCGCCGGTGCGAATGTCACCCAATGCTTGCGCGTCCACCGGATTCACCCACAATGGATTCTTGTGCGAAATTTCGTACAAAAGTTTCGCATTGCCCGATCGCGAGTGAATCAGATTTGGCAGCCGGAAAATCGGCAGCAGCGTGTAAACCTCGCCATGCGCCTCTTTCGGCCATTCCACCCGCGGCATGTAGCGCGGATCGAAATCCGGTCCAGCATTTCCCAGCGACGCTCCATGCGCCGAGCGATGAATGTGGCTGCGGTAATACTCGGGCAGCGCGAACTCCGGCCACTTCCAATCGGCCAGCGTCTTCGAAAAAAGTTCGAGCTTCCGCGAAGGCGTGTTGTAGCCGACCCTCGGCTTGCCCTCGACCATCACGCCGACCGCCTTGCCTTCTTTCTTGATCACGCCATTCGGCTCAACCTTCGATTCCGCGAGATCGGCCGGAGCGACCGGCTTTTCATTCTGCCGGTGAACATCGGTCGTGATTTCGTATGCGCCGTACTTGCGCATGTATTCGAGCGGCTTCAATCCCTCTTTCGCCGCCGCCTCGGGCAATCCGGGAACCGAGTTGTCGAAAATCCAGCCGTAGTATTCGTCGACCGTCAGCTTCTGGCCGGGACGATACGGCGACTCGAACCATTGCCGCACGCCCAAAGAGCCATCGGGATCGATGGCCCACGACAAATTGATCCAGAATTCGTCTTCCTCCCAAACCTCGCCCACATTCGCCTCATAGGTGTACTCGAATTTTTCTCCGGCACGCTCGCGCAACACGCGCGCCACCGGCTGACGAAATCCGATCCACTTCCCCGCATAAGATTCCTGGCTCATCAAATCGTGACGCTCGGAGCTGAAACCCATCGGTAAAACGTAGTCGGCAAACCAGGCCGTCTCGCTCCACGTCGGCGTGAGCGCAGCATGAAGTCCAACTTTTTCTTCGTCGCGCAGCATCTCGATCCATGAAAAGCCGTCGGGATAAGTCCAAACCGGATTGAAGACGCGCGTGAAATACGCCTCGATGCGCCCGCGGCCTTCCTTTAAGAAATGCGGCAGCAGGAACGACATTTCGTGCGTGCAGAGCGGCCATTCCGGCGGATAGAGCAGCTCATTCCATCGCTTCTGCGGCGGCGGAGTTTTGAATGTCTTTGGGACAAACTTATTCCACGCGTTTAAATTGTGGCCGCCGGGAGTTCCGACCGATCCTGTCAGCACGTGCAGCAGCATGAGCGCCCGCGCCGGCTGCCATCCGCCCAGATTGCCCGACGCGCTGCCCCGCCACAGATGCGACGCAAAGCGGCTGCCGGCGGTCGCAATCTCGCGCGCAATCTTGACGATCATTTCCGCTTTAACGCCCGTTTCTTTTTCCGCAAACTCAGGCGTGAACTTGGCGTAGTGGCGCTTCAGCGCATCGATGACGGCATTAAAGCTCTGCCCACGCGCGGAGAATCCTTCAATCTCCAGTTCTTCCCAGTTCGTCCAGTTGCGGACGAACTCGGCATCGTAGCGGTTCTCGTCGAGAATAACCTTCGCCATCGCCAGCAGCATCGCGCCTTCGGTGCCGGGATAGCTGGGCAGCCAATAGTCAGCCATGCTGGCCGTGTTTGAGAGGCGCGGATCGACCACGGCCAGTTTCGCTCCCGCCATCTTGCCTTCGATAATTCGCTGCGCGTGCGGGTTGAAATAATGTCCGGACTCCAGATGCGCGCTGAGCAAAAGGATGAACCGCGCGTTCGCATGATCGGGCGAAGGCCGGTCCGCGTAATGCCACAGCAAATATCCGAGACGCGCCGACGACGAACAGACATTCGTATGCGAGTTGTGGCCATCGATGCCCCAGGCCTGAAGCACACGCTCCATGATGAAGTCGTGGCCAGGGCGGCCGACGTGGTACATCACTTCTTCGCCGCGCTTCTCCTGAAACGCCTTGCGAATGCGCGCCCCAAAAGTTTCCAGTACCTCATCCCATGACGTCCGCGCCCACTGGCCCGAGCCGCGCGAACCGCTGCGCTTCATCGGATAAAGGATGCGGTCGGGATCGTGAATCTGATTGATGGTCGCTGGGCCCTTGGCACAGAGCCGCCCACGCGACGCCGGATGCATGGGATTTCCTTCGAACTTTTCGATCTTGCCGGTTTCTTTATTCGTGTAGGCCAGCAGCCCGCATGCCGATTCGCAGTTGAAGCAAATCGTGGGCACGATCTGAAAATGCTTTTCGACGCGCCGCGGCCACTCGTCGGGATCGTACTCGACCCAATCGTCCCACTTCTCCACCGGCGGACAAAATGCCAGATGGCTGCCCTCGCGTTTGAAATCCGATGCCATAACGTCGCTTCCTTTGTACCTTCTTGTCGACCAAGAGCCTAAAGCCGAGAACCCAGAGGCTACAGCCCATGGCGGTAGGTCTAACTATTCGGCACGCTCTGCCCAGCCATCACAAAGCACCATTCAAAAATCAGCAGTCCCACCAGCGCAAGGACCGCCGACACACCTGCCGCCATCGCACTCCGCGGCGATGCCAACGCAACCGCGCTCAACATAATAAGGAGCGGCACAAGCCCGCCCGCGCCGACCGCACCTGCCCAGAACGCGCGCGAGAACGGTCCGTGTGTAATCAATCGCACCGCATAGCGCGAATTGTCGGTCGTGTGCGGCATCGCCATCTCGCCCAGCATCATCACCAGATGCAGCACGAGAGTGATGATCAAAGCCGGCACGGCAAATGCACGGGCTGCGTCGGACCCGCCAACACTATTCGGCAACAGCACCAGCACCGCCGATCCACACATCAACGCCTGCACCAACAAATGCGCGGGCAGCAGCGGAGTCTGCCAAAGGTCGCGGCCCTCGCATTGTCCAAAAAGAAATGCCGTATAAACCGCCGCCGCAAATCCCACCAGCACCGTGGGCCACAACAGAATCGATGTCACCGCCGAGAATCCGAAAACTGCGGCGAGCCAGAAAACGCCGCACAATCCGCTGTAGCCAATCAGGATGAACGCCCCGCGCGCCAGCCACGATTTGCTCTGCGGCGTGAATATCACCCGCAGGAAGCGAGCCTTTTGTTCGAGATCACACACCAAGAGCGCGGTCGTGATCGCGGTGAATAAGAGCGCGACGGTTGCCAGCGCAATGTCGCGCATGCGGTCGCCCGTCAGTCGGCCAAGCGCCGTCGCAATCGCCGGAATCGCCAGCGCTCCCGCCCCAATCGACTTCGTCCAGCAGTACGCCGGAACCTGCCATCCCCACGGACGGGCATGCCCCACGTCATACGCGGCCAGCGCATTCGGTTGCAGCAGTGGGCTATCCGGCGGATAAATTGCTCCGCTGCCATGCAGCGCCGCATTGCGCTGCGAGAACATATAGAAAGGTTCGTGCCGCGCCGCCGTCGGCACAATGGCGGCCTCATCCGCGTCAATGTAATAAAGCTTCGGCTGCGTTCCCTGCTCGGGCTTGCGCACGCGCACCGGCTCGCGCGCGGCCAGTTGCGCGGCCTCGCTCGTGGGATCGCTCATGTCTCCCGCAATGATCGCGTGCTCCGGACAAACAATCACGCACGCCGGCTCGAGACCAATCTCCGTGCGGTGGGCGCAGAAGTGGCATTTCGCCGCCGTATGTTCGTCGGGATCGATGTAGATCGAGTCATAGGGACAAGCCTGCATGCAGGCTTTGCAGCCAATGCAGCGGTCCGAATTAAAGTCGACAATGCCATCGCGCCGCTGGTACATCGCGGTCGTAGGACAGATCGTCACGCACGGCGGCTTTTCGCAGTGATTGCAGCGCGTCACCTGAAACACGCGCCGCGTATTCGGATACGCGCCCTTCTCGACGTACTTCACCCACGTGCGATTGACGCCGAGCGCCACGTGGTTCTCGGTCTTGCACGCAACTGTGCAGGCATGGCACCCGATACACTTGCGATGATCGATGACGAATCCGTATTTCATTCGGCGATGTCTGGCCTTGGCGCTCTCAGCGATCTCCGCGAATGTTCTCAGTGCTCTCTGCGTTAAAAGGCTTTCGCGAACGCGCAAAATCCTCGCGATTTCCAATGACGGAGCAACAAACTCAGTTGTCAGTAACGAAATGACCCCACGTCAAATCTGATAATCGATGTCTTCCATAATCCGCTGAATCGACTCCGACAGCGGCTCGTGCTTTGCCCCTTCACCTTCCAGCGCCTTCACCCGCTCGCGCAACTTATTCACTTCGCCGGCCACCGCGGCCAGCGCCTCCGATAGCGGATCGTTAATCTGCTTCGGATCGGTAATCACGACGCGCTTGCCGTCGCGAAACACGATATGGCCGGGCACGCCGACCACGGTCGAATCGTCCGGCACATTGCGCAGCACCACGGAGCCCGCGCCAATCCGGCAATTTCGTCCCACAACAATATTGCCGAGAATTTTTGCGCCGCCGCCCACCACCACACCATCGAGCAGCGTCGGATGGCGTTTGCCGTGCTCTTTGCCGGTGCCGCCGAGCGTCACGCCCTGATACAACGTCACGTCGTCGCCAACAATCGACGTCTCGCCGATCACCACGCCGAGCCCGTGATCGATAAAAACCCGCCGTCCAATCTGCGCCCCGGGATGAATTTCAATTCCCGTCAGCCAGCGCGCCACCTGCGACAGCCAGCGCGCCAGCAGAAAAAACTTCTTGCACCACAGCCAGTGATTCACGCGGTGAAACCACACCGCATGCAACCCCGAGTAGCACAGGAAAACTTCGAGCCGCGAGCGCGCCGCAGGATCGCGGTCGAGCACTGTGGCAACGTCCTCGCGTATATGCGCCAGCAGATGCGGCATTCAGTCCGAGCATCACTCCAGCAGCGTGGCAGTGGGAATCTGCAACGCCTGGTTCCGGAGCCCCTCGAAGAGCATACTACTCAAGTAGCGTTCGCCGAACGATGGCAGAATCACGACAATCAATTTCCCCGCGTTCTCCGGACGCCGCGCCACTTTCAGCGCCGCCACCACCGCCGCGCCCGACGAGATGCCCACCAGCAAGCCTTCCTCAAGCGGCAGCCGTCGCGCCATGTTGATCGACTCTTCATTCGTGACCGTGATGACCTCGTCGATCGCATCGCGCCGCAGAATGCTCGGCACAAAACCGGCCCCAATCCCCTGAATTTTGTGCGGCCCAGGCTTGCCGCCCGAGAGAACCGGACTCTCCGCGGGCTCAACCGCAATCGTCTTGAAAGACGGCTTCCTCGGCTTGATGTATTCGGAAATTCCCGTAATCGTGCCGCCGGTTCCCACGCCCGAGATCAGGAAATCGACACGCCCATCCGTGTCTTCCCAAATTTCCGGCCCAGTGGTTTTGAAGTGAATCTCCGGATTCGCCGGATTATCGAATTGCTGAAGCATGTAGGCGTTGGGTGTCGTAGCCACCAGTTCCTCCGCCTTGAGCACCGCTCCCTTCATACCGCGCGGCCCGGGCGTCAGCACAATCTGCGCGCCGAGCGCCAGCAACAGCACGCGCCGCTCCAGGCTCATCGTCTCCGGCATCGTGAGAATAAGTTTGTAGCCCTTCACCGCCGCTACAAATGCCAGCGCGATTCCCGTGTTGCCGCTGGTCGGCTCGATCAACACAGTCTTGCCCGGAGTGATCTTCCCTTCGCGTTCGGCAGCCGCAATCATATTCACGCCGATGCGGTCTTTCACGCTGCCCAGCGGATTCTGGCTTTCCAGCTTCCCCACCACTTCGGCAACGCATCCCTCGGAGACGCGATTCAGTCGTACCAGCGGCGTGCGCCCGATCAGCTCAGTAACATCCTTCGCAATCTTCACAAGATTTTTGCCCCCCGATAAAAAACGAACGATAGAAAAAGCGCCGGACGACGGCAAATCGCAACTCTAGTAAACCAGTAGACTATACGGACAATGCCGAATTCTTTCAAGCCGCCCTTTTTTAAGATGTTTTTCAGGAGGGTATCGACTCTATCCCCGAGGTTTCCGCCGCCCCACCCGCGCCAGAATTTTCCGCACCTTCTTCGGCGAAATCGACAGCCGCGAAGCTACGCGCGAAACCTTCCGCCCCTCTCTCTCAAACACCCGCGCGATCACAATCTCCGCGAACTCATCGCTGATCTGCCGGAATGTCTTTTCTCCCACCGTACCCTGCGACCACGCCCGCAGTACCGGATCCACACTCCCCTTACGCAAAATCCTCGTCCGCAGCGCCTGCAGTTCTTGCCAGATGTTGTCCGCCTGCGAGCCTCCGCACGCCTCGCGCGCCAGGTCATAGGATTCGCGCGCCGCATCCAGGTTGTCGAAAAATAAGTTGCACTGTGTCAGCCCTTGCCACAGGTACGCGGTCGACAACAACAGATGGTGCTGCGTATGTTTCGCGAGTTCGATCGCCTCCTGGCTGAAGTTCAGCGCCCGCCGCGCGTGGCTGCCCGGGTCCGTGCCGCCCCCAATCTCCTCCTCCACCTTCGCATTTTCGATCTGGCATTGGAGAATCCGCGCCCGCCCCATCAGGATGTAATCGTGCTTCTGATCGCCGAGTTCGTATGCCGAAGTCGACTCCACCTCCGCGCTCTGGAAGTCGCCATTATCAAGATGGATGTAAGCCGCGTTCAGGAAGACCGTGCCACTGCCATGATGGTTCGGCCGCTGCTGGTAGATCGCCCGCGCCGCCTCAAGATGCTCCAGCGCCTCGCGCCGCAGTTGCGTCAGCCGCTGCCGGTATTTCGCGCGCAAAGAACCTGAGGTCTCGGCCTGCGCCGCCCCAGCTCTTGCCGCAACCGAACTCTTGCGCCGCCGCTGCGCATCGACATCGATCCGTCGCTGCAACTGCAACGCGATTCCACGCTTGGCCAGAGCCATATTCGCCAGCGACCGCGCCAGGTTCGGATGCTGCGCATCGCGCTTGCGGTATTGCTCGATCGCATTGGCAAAAAGCTCGATGGCCTTGTCAAAGCGGCCCTCGCGGCGCGCCATGCGTCCGTAAAAAGACTGAATATTGCCAAGCGTCACATAATCGTCGGTCGGCCGCAGCGCGGTCTCCGCAATCTCGGAGACGCGCACCGCATCTTTCCACTTGCCCTGCTGAAAAAGAATCCATCCCTCCAGCACCTGCATAACCGCAGCCATCCGCGGATAGCCAAGTTCGAGCGCGATGTCGCGGCCTTTGCCAGTAAAAATCAGCGCCTCGTCGTAGTCGCCGCGCCGCCGCAGGCAGCGCCCCTTCCAGTAATACGCGATCGCCAGCAAAAACCGGTTGTCGAGTTCGTCCGGCAGCCCGAGAACAAAATCGAAGTGCGGGATCGCGGTCTCCATCGCCTCCTGCGCCATGGCCACCATGCCCTCCGTCATGCGCAGGCAAAGATAGTCGGAGATGGAAAGATGGGAGCGGGAAGAAAAACGCGCCAGCAACTCCTTCACCGGCGGCGAAGCCGCAAATCCGATATCGCTCCAGATCGCAACCAGCGCCAGCAGGTGTGCCGCTCCAGGCTGCTGGCAGCCGATCGCCGCAATCGCGTCCCGATGCTTTCGCAGACAGGCCAGCCCGCGCTCAATCTCGCGCGTTGCAACATGCTCCTGCAACTCCGAGAGCAGTCCATCATCAATCCCAGCGGTAGCCAAAGAATCGTGGCGAGTAGCCATCCCTAAGGTTGTAGTTCAAGAAGCCGTCCCAGTTCAATGATCTTTCGATGGACCATGTGGGGACAGCCGTCGCTGTCGTGCAGTCGACCGAAGCTCGCCGGAGAATGCTATCCTTTGTCAGCAGGTACGCAGGTAAAGTACCACCCTCCCCAACTGCGGTCATATACTCGCTTCATGGCCACGATTCGAATAGCCACAGTTTTGTTGTTGTGGACCTTTATCGCTGCTGGTCAGGAGTTTTCCGCGCCCGAAGTCGGTCGTTCAAATACGCCGGTTCCGAAACTACCGGTTGTTGATGACAAAGCTTGCCCTAGCAAGGGTCAAATGATCCCACACGTGGAGATTACCCAAAGCTACAACGTGTATTCATCGTGGCAAGACAAAAGGAAACAGATAGACAGACTGAAGCCCGGTCAGAAAGTAACCGCACTCGATGGAATCAACATTATCCGCAAACCTGACAAAGCAATCATCAGGTACGTGGGACCGGGTGAGGAGCGATTGTCGCTTAAGGTTGGGGACGTAGCGTTTGGTTACGGTATCGAGTCGGACGCGAACGACATTTTCTGGGCCAAGGGAAACTGGTTTAGCGGGTGGGACGAAGCTGTCGCGGAAAAAGGACATTGCGGATTCACGTCAGGCTTTGTTCTCGACGGTTGCACCGTCGACATCGTTGAATACGGTAGAAGGGATTGGTGGGTCCATATCAAAACTGAGAGAGGACTCACAGGTTGGGTTCTTGGCGCCAGCTTCGATGGCGACAAACACTGGTTTGCGAATTTCTATCCACTATGTCACTACGGCGAGGATTGATTCTCTATTGCAACAGCAGGACAGAAATTAACCGTATCAGCGTCTAGTCCAGCAACCCATAACCCGCCAACGTCAAAAACTCCGGAAACTCCTCGCCAGTCATCAATCCTTCTAGCACCTCGCAAGCCTGCTGCAACCTCCGGTCCCCACGCAACGCCTTCCCCTGAACCTCTTCCTGCAACTCCGCCGTCCGTGCGCGAGCAATCCCTTTCACCAACTCAGCCGTCACGGTCTCCCCGTCTGACAGCCGCGCCCCATGCCGCACCCACTGCCACACCTGCGCCCGGCAAATCTCGGCTGTCGCCGCATCCTCCATCAGGTTATAAATTGGCACGCAGCCATTGCCGCGCAGCCATGACCACACATACTGCAAGCCCACGTCGATATTCCAGCGCAGGCCTTTTTCCGTGATCTCGCCCGACGGCACCTCAAGCAAATCGCGCGCCGTCACGGGCCGGTTCGTGCGCGGCTTCGAAATCTGGTTCGGCTCGGGCATAAACTCGTCGAAAATCTCTTTCGCAATCGGCACCAGCCCCGGATGCGCCACCCACGTGCCGTCGTGTCCGGCCTTCACCTCGCGCAACTTGTCCTTGCGCACCTTGTCCAGCGCCTCTTCATTCGCGGCCTGGTCATTGCGGATCGGGATCTGCGCCGCCATGCCGCCCATGGCGTGAATGCCCCGCCGGTGACAGGTCTGAATCAGCAACTCCACATACGACGCCAGGAAGTGCCGTTCCATCGTGACCAGCGAGCGGTCCGGCAACACAAATTCCGAATGCGCGCGGAATTTCTTGATGAAGCTGAAAATGTAATCCCACCGCCCGCAATTCAGTCCCGCCGAGTGCTCGCGGAGTTCATACAAAATCTCGTCCATCTCGAACGCCGCAAGAATCGTCTCGATCAGCACGGTCGCCCGAATCGTTCCCCGCGGAATGCCCAGCTCATCCTGCGCAAAGCAGAACACATCGTTCCACAGCCGCGCCTCCAGATGGCTCTCCATCTTCGGCAGATAGAAATAAGGTCCAGTTCCCTTCTCCATTAGCGCCTTCGCGTTGTGAAAGAAGTACAGCCCGAAATCAAACAGCGACCCAGAAATCGGCTGCCCGTCGATCAAAAAGTGTTTTTCATTCAGGTGCCAGCCGCGCGGCCGCACAAACAGCGTCGCGGTCTTGGAATTCAGTTTGTACTGCTTCCCTTCCGGGCTGGTGAATTCAATCGTGCCCCGCACCGCGTCATACAAGTTCTGCTGTCCTTCAACGTTATTCGTCCATGTCGGCGAATTCGAATCCTCAAAATCCGCCATGAAAACACTCGCGCCCGAATTCAGCGCATTGATGATCATCTTGCGTTCCACCGGCCCGGTAATCTCCACCCGCCGGTCTTCCAGATCCTTCGGAATCGGCGCCACGCGCCAGTTGCGCTCGCGAATATCCGCCGTCTCCGGCAGAAAATCCGGCTTCCATCCGCTATCCAGTTTCTGCTGCACCCCGCGCCGTCGCGCCAGTAAATCCTGGCGGCGCTGCTCAAACTTCGCGGCAAGTTTCGATAAGAATGAGTGCGCTTCTGAACTAAGAATTGAGCTTTGTGTTTTGCTCGACACCTGCGGGCCATCCATCACTGCGTTTGCCATTCAGTTTACTCCTGCACTTACGATAGTTCGTCGCAGACCGTGTTTGTCTCCAACTAGGTCAATTTGACCCACTGGGTCAACCCGCCCGTACCGAGTTGTCCCCACTAGCCGAATCGCGGTCTACTGCATTCGGCACGCAACTCTGATTTGGGAGAAGTTATGCAACTCAGGCCTTCAAATTCGAACAACGGCAATGGCAGTGGCAACGCTCACCAGCCGAACGGTCACACCAATAACTGGCAGACTAGCCCGCGCTGGCACGGCATCAGCCGGCCCTACACGCAGCAGGACGTCGACCGCTTGCGCGGCTCGCTGATCATCGAGCACACCATCGCGCGCCACGGCGCCGAGCGCCTGTGGGAGATGCTTCACTCCGAATCCTACGTGGCCGCCCTTGGTGCCATGACCGGAAACCAGGCCGTACAACAGATCAAAGCAGGCCTGAAAGCGATCTACGTCAGCGGATGGCAAGTCGCGGCCGATGCCAACAACGCCGGCCAGATGTATCCCGACCAGAGCCTCTATCCCGCCGACAGCGTGCCCAATCTCTGCCGACGTATCAACCAGGCCCTGCAGCGCGCTGACCAGATCCATCACTCGGAAGGCGATCGTTCGACCCAATGGTTTGCCCCCCTCATAGCCGACGCCGAAGCCGGCTTTGGCGGCAACCTCAATGCGTTCGAACTGATGAAAGGGATGATCGAGGCCGGCGCCGCCTGCGTCCACTTTGAAGACCAGCTTTCGTCGGCGAAGAAGTGCGGCCACCTGGGCGGCAAAGTCCTCGTCCCCACATCCGAGGCGATTCAAAAACTAGTGGCCGCACGACTGGCTGCCGACGTCATGGGAGTTCCCACGCTGATCATGGCTCGTACCGATGCCGACAGCGCCAACTTGATTACCAGCGACGTCGATCCGCGCGACCGCGAATTCATCACCGGCGAGCGCACGGTCGAAGGCTTCTTCCGCATCAAGGGCGGAATCAAGGCTGCAATCGCCCGCGCCATCGCCTATTCCCCCTATGCGGACCTGATCTGGTGCGAAACCTCCAAGCCCGATCTCAACGAGGCTCGCGAGTTCGCCGAAGCCGTCCACAAAATTTTCCCCGGCAAACTGCTCGCCTACAATTGCTCGCCCTCGTTTAACTGGAAGAAGAACCTCGACGACGCAACCATCGCGACCTTCCAGCGCGAGCTGGCTGCCATGGGATACAAGTTCCAGTTCATCACGCTGGCCGGCTTCCATGCGCTCAACCACACCATGTTCGAACTCGCGCGCGAATACAGCCAGACCGGAATGTCTGCCTACTGCAAACTCCAGGAAGCCGAATTCCTCAGCGAGAAAGAAACCGGCTACGAAGCGGTCAAGCACCAGCGTTTCGTGGGCACCGGCTATTTCGACGCAGTCCAGCAGGTGATCACCGGCGGCACCGCGTCAACCGTCGCTCTGCGTGGTTCGACCGAAACAGCCCAATTCGGCAACGGACACGACAACTGCGGTGGCAGCATCGAGCACGGCATCCATTGCCGCCAACTCATCAGCGAAAATGCTCTTGCCGTGAATAAGGCATCGCAGGTGGACTCTGACATCTCCGAACTGGAAAAATTGCTGAATCCCTCGGGTGTTCCGGTCGAGGCCTTCGAAGATCTGATGCCTTCGGGCGACTAACTCCAGCAGACGACAACCCTGTGGGACCGCAAGTGTAATAGAGCCGCGGCCATGCCAACCAGCATGAGCCGCGGTTTTGTTGCGGGCCTCGATCAGATGTTGTTTTCCTATTGCTATTGCCAGAACGTCACACCAAGCGGCAGGAATCTCACTAGCAGAATCCAAATTATCCCCTTAGAATCCGATCCAAGTTAAGAGCAGCGTTCCTACTCACGGTAGGCTTCCCTCATTCTCTTGCGGGCCTTGTCGGCTTCGATGTTGCCGGAGTTGATGTTGACGACGGCCTGATACCTCTGTAGGGCGGCGTAGCGATTTTGCATTTGGTCATACATTTCGCCGGCACCCAGGTCGGCCTTTTGGACTAGTTCGGGGTCGGCATCTTTCATTTCGGCGACCTGCTCATAAGCGGTTGCGGCGGCGGAATATTTCTTCTCGGCGCGCAGCGTCTCACCGAGCGCGACGCCCGCCAATTCGTAATGAAGGCTGCCGTACTTGCCTTCGCGTCCGTTTTGCCAGACCTGGCGATAGCGCTCCTCGGCCTGATCGAGTTTGCCGGCGGCGCGCAGGAGATTTCCCTGTTCGATGGGCAACAGATAGTTGCGCGGAAAGCGCGGTGCTAGCGCGTTGGCGATGTCGAGAGCGTCGTTGTAACGATGTTCGCGGCGCAAAAAGACGAGCAGCACCATGGCGGCGTCGACGCTGGTTTCTCCGTTGGCGTGGTAGGCATCATACAAATATTGAATGCCTTTTTGCTTGTCGCCGCCGAGGCCGACGATTGACACGGCTACTTTCACAGCAAACGACAAACTGCCTGTCACGTAATTGTGGGTGCCGACAACGAGCTTGGCGTCGGTGTACTGGGGATTGAGCTGAAGCACGCGCTCGTGATCGTGGCGGGCGCCGACGGCATTGCGCAGGGCGGAAAACCAGGCGCGCTCGATAAGACCGGTATAGAGTGCAAACTGGGCGCGAGTGACACCGCGGGCATAGAGCATGTCGATGTTATCGGGATTGCGGTTGAGCTCGGCATTCTCGATATTCTCGGCCTGCTTTACGAGCTGCTTGATGCGCTCTTTCTGGGCGGGGTCGGCGGGGCGGTGGGCTTGTCCGATGAAGCTGTCGGTTGTGTATTCGCCGGTGTTGATGGCGCCCATGCGGTAGAGTTCGCGAACCATGATGGCGGAGAGCAGATGGTTGATGGCGAAGGGATCGCCGGGATGGCGGGCGAGGATGGTTTCGAAGTCGCGAATCGCGGCGTCATGGTCGAGATTGTAGAAGTGATCGACGGCAGCCTGGTTGAGGGGATCGGCGGGACGGATGGTGCCGGGCGCAGCGGGACCAGCGGCGTAGGCGGAGCGGGCGGGCACGAGCAATGCCACCAGCAACAGCGGAGCCAGCCACAACAAGGCCGGCGGAACGAGGCGAAGGCGAAACCTGGTCGAGTGGGAAAACAAGCTTGGTTCAGTGTAACCGATGACCCGGCGGTGCCATGTACACGTAAGTCGGTCGGGAGCTAGGTTACTTTGGAGTGGCGCAATTCAGAATGACCAAGCCAGGGCGAACCAAGTTAGGGTGAACCAAGCGAGATACGTTCAATCGCGGGTGAGGATGTGCAAAATATAGAGGAAATTCGGGCTGATCGCGTAATTCTTGCTCTCCCGCCGGACGCCTCCCCCCAATGGCGAGCCCGTAACTGCTGTCTTTGTAATCCGTGGATTTGGTGATCCGCTTGCGAGTGAGGAGTGGACTCAAAAGGAATTCTGGCATGGCAGAAGCGCTTGAGCAGGCGCGGCACGAATTTTGGCGGCCGCCGGTAAAGGCCTCCGAGGTAGCGGTCTCGCAAGACCGGAGCGAGACCTGTGCGGAATGCGGGACCGAGTTCATCGTGGGATCGCGCTTTTGCCACAGCTGCGGCGCGGGCCGGCCGGAAGCGAGCGTGGTGCGGCAGGCCGAGATTCCGGGAGTGGCCGAACTGGCGGCGTTGGGCAAACGCTTTGGGCTCTCGAAGGCGTCACTGGCGGCGTTCCTCTTCGGAATGCTGTGTATGGTGGGCGCGCTGGCGGTGGGAGTGGTCTTCACCGCGCACACGACGCTGGACTGGCAGGCGATTCAGATGTGGCGGATCGAGTGGCTGCTGGCGGCGATTGCCAGCTTTGGTGCCGGGCTGCTGCTGAAGAAATCGGCGTGAGTCTAGCCGTCCCCTATCCGGGGTCTTTCCTCTCCTTACAGTTTTAACTTCCAGGGATTCAATCGGTCCTACGATCTGGAATGAACTGTTTCGGGTTCGGTGACGGACTGGCTCGCCCTGCGCTGCTGCGTCATGCGGTAGAGGTGGTGCATGGGCCCGTAGCCATGGCCGAGAGGTTGGGCGTGGGTGATGGCGGCGGAGATGTAAGCCTTTGCCAGGAGGACGGCTTCGGGGAGTCCGCGGCCGTGGGCGAGATGGCAGGCGAGGGCGGTGGCGAAAGCGCAGCCGGTGCCGTGAGTTGAAGTGGATTTCTGGCGGTCGGCCTTGAAGGTCTCCTGTTCGATGCCGCGCTGGGTGGTGAAGCTTAGCAGGTCGACGGCTTTCTCCAGGTCTCCGCCGGTGACAACGACATTGGCCGCGCCGAGAGCATGGAGCTGGCGGGCGGCATCACGCATGGCGGCGACGGCGGAGGCGAGCGACAGGCCGCCATTTGCTCTTTTTTCTTCGGGATGCGCCGCGGCTTCTGCGGAAGACGCTGAGGCGGCAGCAGCCATTGAAAGAGCACCCAGCGCAATCGCCTCGTCGAGATTCGGGGTGACGACTTCAGCCAGTGGGATCAGGCGATCGATCATCAGCCGCACTCCGGCGGAGTCGAGCAGGTCGGCGCCCGAAGTTGATCTTAGGATAGGGTCGAGGACGACGTGGGGTAGCGGCGATTTTTCGAGGAAATCGGCTACCGTCCTGACAACCGCCTCGGTCCCCAGCATTCCTATGTGGACGGCTTGGATGGCGAAGTCGGAGGCGAGGTCGTCGAGGGTGGCGGCGACGAGGCTGGGCTCGACCGGGCTGACCTGGCTAACTCCCTTGGTGGACTGAACGGTCAGGGCGGTGATGCAGGCGAGTCCGTAGCAGTCGTGGGCGGCGATAGTCTTAATGTCGGCGGTGATGCCCGCCCCTGAGGATGGATCGAAGCCCGCGATGGTGAGAACAACTGGAGGCGGGGGGAGCAGGGAGGGCGGCACGCGAGTACTCTAACTCATGGAGCGGGCTCGGGGGAATTCCACTTTCTGGCATACGGGGGAGGCGACGCAATTCTGACCTAAGGGATCGAAGATAGAGTTGAGTGCTGGCTCCTGCCAAAGTGTGCAGTGGATTCGGTGCATTTAGTAACTAATCAGTAAACAAATCACGAAGCAACTTGTTTATTATCAATAACTTGCCTAGGATTATTCATAAGCCATTAATTCTATTAGGTTTGCAAGAAATCATCTACCCTCTACTTTCTACTAACTTACTACTTAGGGTGATTATTAACTTGACTCGCCCGGTAAAATTTGCTATATTTTCGTTCATGGACGCCGCCATGAAGCCCGAACCAAAAAGCCTCCAAGAAGCCATCGTCTACTTCTCGAATCCCGATAACTGTATTGATTACTTGGCGATACGGCGATGGCCCGATGGCAAGGTCATCTGTCCCGGTTGCGGGTCGGATCGCGTCAGCTTCAATGCCCAGCGGCGCACTTGGAAGTGCTCCAAGCACCATGCCAAGCGCGAGTTCTCCATCAAGGTCGGAACCGTGATGGAAGATTCCCCGATCCCCTTGGACAAATGGCTTACCGCCATGTGGATGATCCTCAACTGCAAGAACGGCGTGAGCAGTTGCGAGATCGCCCGCGACATCAAGGTCAGTCAGAAGTCGGCATGGTTCATGCTTCACCGCATCCGGCTGTCCATGCAGGATGAAACTCTCGGATCGAAATTTTCTGGCGAAGTAGAAGCGGACGAAACCTTCATCGGCGGCAAAGCCCGCAACATGCACAAGAATGTGAAGGCTCGCCGCATCACCGGACAGGGCCGCAACACCGATGACAAGATCATGGTCATGGGAATCCTTGAACGCGGCGGCAAGATTCGCACCAAGATTCTCTCGGATCGCAAGCAGGAAACTTTGCACGGCGAAGTAAGAGCCAACGTCGAAGCGGGAGCCGAGTTGTACACCGATACCTTCGGCGCATACAAGGGATTGCAAAGTGAGTACGCACACCAAGTCGTTGACCACGCTCTGCGTTATGTAGATGGCCGCATACACACTAATGGCTTGGAGAACTTCTGGTCGCTGTTGAAACGCTCGCTTGGTGGAACCTACGTTAGCGTGGAACCGTTTCATCTGTTCCGCTATCTTGACGAGCAATCGTTCCGGTTCAACAATCGCGGCACCAAAGAGAATCCGATGACCGACGCCGACCGATTCAGCATCGCAGCTTCACAGTTAGTCGGTAAGCGGATCACTTTCGCTCAACTCACCGGCAAGGTGGGACAAACGATTAACTAAGTCTTGGTCATTGAAACGCGGCAAGCGGGCTAAGATTTAGCCCGCTTTTTCTTGTCATTTGCAACTTGCATCTTTGGGCGGTATAACCCACTCGAATCCGCCCGCTGGCGTGATCTTCGCCATGTGCAAGCGACCACCCGTAATCCTCCAATGTTCGGGATCAACTTCGCGGCCAAGATCGGAAGAGGATGCTTCGATATATCCCTTAACGTAGGTCTGGGCGTCACTTAGTGATTCAATTGGCCATTTCCTATATTGCGCGAATCTCCGATCCGGCTCTCCATGATCGGGATACATCGCTTTGCGAAGCGCGTCGGAGCCCAGAAGTATGCAATGTTTCGGATCGTATGAGTTAACGTCCCACTTTGCTTCGGTTCCGTTCGCGTGCGTAATCTGAGCGATATTTAGCGATGGTACACCTCGGTAATAACCCGCGAGAATTAGATCGATGATTTTGTATCCATTGCCGCTTTCCGTTCTGCGAGAAGTCGGAAAATTCTCGATGCGCTTGTCGTGCTTCGCCTCGTTAATTTCTTCCGTAACTTTCTCCGTGACCGCTGCAAGGTATCTCTTGCAATCGGCAAACTCCCGTTGAGCCAACCACTTAGTCTTTTTTCTGAACTCATCCAAGGCGCGGAACTCGTCCATGGTTACGAATCCTGAAATACCATAAGCAAGTTTTTTCTCCGCATCTATAACTTCAAAAATCTTCCTTGCATCCTCGGTTTCCATTCCGGCGGCGCTCTCTACGAGAGGCTTTGTCTCGTCTGCGCGACTCATTCGACCGTCGGCTCCGATCACAAACCCATCTGCTAGCCCAACAAGTCCAATTGCTGTCATAAACGAAGTCCAACAGATTATTCGCTGTGCCATCCACAGCACGCCCGGCGGGCCGCCGATGAATAAACTTTCCGATTGCACAGAGCACACTCCACCGTGTTACCATTGGATTGCGTGTGCTCCCGCACAATTCAATAGTCCTAAAGCACCCCGACTGCGAATCGGGGCGTTTTAGTCTTGGAGTGATTTTCCCCGCCATTATAGCGCCGCGATGCGATAATCCCGCCATGAATCGCGCACGGGCGATAGCGGTAATCCTGGTACTCACCGGATCGGCGCTCGCCAATCCCACTCCCAAACCAAAACCTGTCTCCCGCTACATGCGAGACGCGGGAATCCTGTATCTCGAAACAGTTGAGAAATTGAACTTCGGCTGCGATTGCATGGACACTTGGGAATCGGAGACAAAGAGCCTTGAGGATCGCATTGATGTTGCGCTCAAGGATAAGGCGCAACATCGCTCGCCGGGTGACGCTCCATATTGGGATTTGCTCAAGAGCGTGAAATATGCTCGCAGGTTCTACGTCACTTCCGACCCGCCACAGCGTAAGGCATGGTCGCACGCCTACATCACATGCCAAGCACACGCGCACACGATTGCGATAGAGGGAGATTACTTCGATGGAGACGGCGGGTGCGGTGACGCGATAGACGCGGCCACGCATCAGTAGAGTTACGACTTGGATTTAGGCTTAGGCCCCGGTTTCACTTTATTCGCTCGTTGCGCCTGCCATGCCTCTTCGCGCTTTTCCAGTTCCTTGTGCGAAACGCTGAGAATCTTCCGCACACCTTGATCGAACCTCTGCGCTTCGGATAGTTCGGAATTCGTTTTGCATTCTGTCATTGCTACAGGCCCATTCCTTTCCCACTCGTAAGCCATGCGTCAAAATCCTTGAACGCCTCTTTCAATCGCCGCTGATATTCGGCAAGCGCCGTCTCCCAATCTTCGAGTACCAGCGCCAATTTCCACTCCGTGTCTGCCGGTGGTTCGCTGTTCGCCATCACTTATTTCTACTCCGCTTTCCCTGATTACGGAACTGCTTCCGCACTCCCGCATCAATTTGTCGAACTCAGATCTCATGCTGCTTTCCTTTTCTCAAGGTTCGCTAACTGACATAATCGTAGCAGCCGCGCCTTATCCCAACCAGATTTATCGAGATCGACTGGAGTCAGAGCCTGTAAAGACTTACGCGCTACTTTCGGCCTTCCCTTCACAAGATTGAAAGCTACTTTTCGCGCTTCGTAGGCGATATAGTCAGCCGCTTGAAGTTGAACCACTCCCTTTTTGCCTTTAGGCCAATTCTTGCTAGGCTTTTCATCCCGTCCGGGTTTGAAAATTGGCGCTGGCAAGAATGGCGGTAGTGCTTCGACAGAACTAACTAGACCGCTCTTGTCCGGCGCTCCATCCTCGAATACATACTCAATGTCAAGCATCCGGGTCTTCGGATTTCGCGCCCAATTGTCCGCCATCGCAATGCATGATCGCCCGGCGAGCGCATAGGGAGAACTGAACCGTTGGTCTAGCGCATACATCGCGTTTACTTCCGCGAACTCTTTACAACTGACAACCGATATGAATACTCGCCTCGCGTGCGAATTTATGATCTCAGCAGCCGTTCCGATGAAGCGAGCGCGTTTCGATTCGTTATCTTTCCAATCTGCGAACGGCCCCTTGCTCTGCGAAAATTCTTTCATATGAAGATAAGGAATATGTTCTTTCGCCAAGAACAGTTTCCAGTCCACTTCAAACCGCTCCCACGCTTCCACGCTGGCGACGTATCCGGCAACGAACATGAAGCCGAGATCATCCCCGCCTGCTTCATCGAAGTAAGCAGTGAACATGGCAAATAGAGTTTCCGGGGAATATCGTTTCCCCAATACCGCACGCCCCAGATGTTCTAGGGCGCTGTAGGGCTTGTCGGGAGACATCTATCGCCTTTCCCGGCATTATTGATTCCATGCTCGCACCGTACTACAATGGGCGAGTCAAGTCAATAATTGCCCTACTTAGTAAATAACGTGCCCTTCGTAATTTCAATTACATAGCGGCTAAAACCCTGTCGATCATGGGGCTAAACCATTGATTAATTACTATTTAGTTAATCTTGGTCGGGATTTTTCTGATTGACTCAGGCACCCAATCCCCGTAGCATCACACAATCGTTTGAAAAAAGGAGCAAACGACCAAACACGACTTTCCAAACGGAGGTATACGAATGCGACGACGTTTCGCCGAAGGTCTGGCCGTGCTCTTATCGGTGGCTAGTCTAGGGGCAGGAGCCGCATCCGGGCCAAGCCTGGAAGCCGCCAAGGTCATCAAGCCGTGGGTTACGGTTCAACCCCAATCAACCATCGCTCAGAAGGGCGATAAGAAAAACAGGAAGTCCTCAGCGTATCAAGTAGGGACCGCGTCCTGGTACGGAGACTATTTCCAGGGCAAACAGACTGCCAGCGGAGAACCCTATGATATGCACGATCTCACAGCCGCCCATCCCACCCTGCCGCTGGGAACCTTCGTCAAGGTAACGAACTTGAGGAATGGCAAGGCCGTTGTGGTGCGGATCAATGACCGGGGTCCAGTGGTGGACGGCCGGATCATCGACGTATCCTACAATGCGGCACGGGCGCTGGGTTTCAAAGACCGCGGAGTGCAGAGAGTCCGACTGGACGTCTATCGCACGCAAACCGTGGCCCAACTGGAACCGGTAGCCAATCTCAATTAAAACGCGATACACTCGCGAACGATGAGTGAAAGCATCGACGCGCGCGAGCGATTGATTGTTGCGTTGGACGTATCGAACGCCGAGGCCGCCCGGAAAATTGTGGCGGCCGTCGGCAGTTCGGCATCGACCTATAAGGTCGGAATGCAGCTCTATACGGCCGAGGGCCCGGCGATGGTGCGGGAACTTGTCTCTTCCGGCCGGCGCGTTTTTCTCGACCTGAAATTCCATGACATCCCAAACACAGTGGGCGCGGCCGTGCGCGAGGCGGCGGGACTGGGCGTGACCATGCTGACCGTGCACGCAGCGGGCGGCGGGAAGATGCTGCGCGCGGCAGCCGAGGCCGCCGAGAAGGTCAATCCGAAGACGCTGGTGCTGGCGGTCACGGTGCTTACGAGTTTGAATGGCGCCGACCTGGAGACGACCGGGGTGCGCGGCGGAGTCTCGGAGCAGGTGCTGCGGTTGGCGGCGATGGCGCTGGCCAATGGATATAAGGGGCTGGTGGCGTCGGCGCACGAGTGTCCGGCGCTGCGTCAGGAATTCGGAAACGACTTCGTGATCGTGACACCGGGAGTCCGCCCGGCGGGCGCTGGGCATGACGATCAGGCGCGTGTGGTAACGCCGGCCGAGGCTATCGCGGCCGGGGCTTCGCATATCGTGGTGGGACGGCCAATCACGGAGGCCAGCGATCCGGCAGCGGAGGCGCGGGCGATTCTGGGGCAGATTGCGGCAGAGGCGGTATCTGTAAGCTAATCTCTTAATTCATAATTCGAGACCTTGCGCACTACGCGCCCGCAAAGGCCCGCGGATCGAATACGGTACGAATGGAAGCGATCTTTCCGTCCTTCACCTGATACCACGAGCAGAAGAACGGCTTACCTTCGGTGTGACGAAGTCATAGAGCAGGCAAACGTCCTCGCCGTCAACGAAGACTTTCTTCATATCGTATTTGCCATTCTGCTTCTCCATCATTGTTAGAAAGTCGTCGGCACTGCGGAAGGCCTCGCCCGCTGGGCCCTTGATGAAGATGTCATTTCCCAAATAATTGCGGACGGCGGCAAAATCGCGCTTGTCCATCGCATCGATGTAGGCCATTACGACTTCTTTTGCGCTTGTAGCCATGCTGGAGATCCCCTAATCCCGGCCTCGTCGGCCGAAGATGGCAGCGATAAATCTACTCCATCCGCTGTACCTTCGGCATCCGCTATGCCTGACACACTACGTTTCCGACATCCTCCGCTAAAGCAAGACACATCCGATAGGAGCGCAAAACTTGACGCGCGTCTGGAATGGAGCTGGGAGTGAACCGGACGCCGAAGGAGACACCCAATGAAGGAGATCAAAATCGCGAGCACCGTTCTTTTCTTCCTGCTCTTTGTTCTTGCGGGGTTTGCGAATGCAACGCCGCAGCAGGATGAGCCGAAAGGGCACGACGCATCTCCAGCCGCGCAGCAACCCGACACGCGGCCCGACGCTAAACCGGAGTCGCAGGAACAAAAGCCGGACGAGATGAAGCCGGAGAAACAGGAAAAGAACGACCAGGACAAGAACGCGGAAAAGCAGCAGGAAAAAGAGAAGAAGGACCAAGACAAGCAAGAGAAGAAGGACGAAAAAAATTCCGGCAAAGAGAAAGACATGGACAACATGCACGGCGAAAACCAGAACAACGCGCATCCAGCGCAACAGGGCGGACATATACCCGACGATAAGTTCCATTCTACTTTCGGCCGGAATCACACTTTCCATCCCAGCCGCCCGACGATAGTGAATGGCCGGCAGACGTTTGTGTATGGCGGGTATTCGTTCATCTTGGTCGATCCGTGGCCGGCGGACTGGGCCTACAGCGACGATTGCTACGTCGATTACATCGATGGCGAGTACTTCCTATTCGACCTGGCGCATCCCGGAATGCGGGTCGCGCTGATGGTGGCGATGTAAGGAAAGCGTTTCGCAGCTAAATTGATTCGCGGAAAAACTCGCGGAGGAAAAGACCCGTGGCATTGAATCATTGCGTCAGTGGGCCATCCGACTGGAAGCGGACCTGGCCGGGGAACTGATGCCGAATGATTCAATGCCCCTATTGTTGTTTTAGGATCGGATTTCGTCTCTTACAACTTCTCGAAAAATTCGCAGGCCGAACAGGAGATGTAGATGCCCCCTGGAACGTCGCGTTCGCGATCTTTGACGCGCTTGACGATGCGAGTTTCTTTGCCACACTTGGGGCAGTTGGTTGACTTCGTCGTGTCCATGACCTTTTTCCGGTCGGCTGTCTTTGCGATCTTCGCCATGCTGTTCTCCTGACAGGAATGTGCCGCCGGCCGTTTGCCGTTTAAGCGAAGGCTGCGGTTCTACCTGGTAATTGGGGAGTATCGAGGAATTGCCGGTTTGGACCGCTGGTGTCCGGCAGGATCAAAACGCGTGGACGCGTTGCCGTGTACTCGCCAAATGAATTTTACACGATCCGCGGGGAGGAAAGGAAAGAGACGCAAGAAAACAGCCTGAAAATCGAAGAGCCTACATGCTGTCGGGTTGACGCGGTTCGCGGGGAGCTTCGAGGTCCATAAAACCGAGATCGCGGGCTTCGTCGCGCACCGAACTGAGCGCCACCATCAGCTCACGGATGTAATAAAGAACGCCGATGAGCAAACAAACCATTGCCAAGACAAAGACAATCGCAGCGGCCAGCGACGCATCTTTGACGTAAAGGCCGAGCCCCAGCAAGAGGCAGGAGGTAATGGTTCCGGCGAGCGAGATGAGCGCGAACAGGAAGCTCCGCCGAATAATCTCGGCGCGCTTTTCGATGGAGTCGATCTGCGCCGTATAGGCCTCTGCTTCCTGGTGGCGATTGTTGCGCGCAGCGTCGTGCTTGGCGTGAACGAATTGCCGTAAACGGCTGACGATGCCCATCAGGCGCACGTTGATGGAGAGGATGAGGAGCGAATCGGCCGAGACGAAAATTGCCGGCGCCAGAAAGGCCTGAAAAAGACGAGCGATGTCATTCATGCGACATTTTCCGAGCCACCGCTTAGGATAGCGCCGCGCATCCGGAGCCAGAAGAAAAAAACACAAAGCGAGTTTGCCCCAAGGGGGACAGACCCATTCGCCTGTTTGGAAGGAATGCTCTCCCCAATAAGACTGATTGACTCTGTCATGCCCCCGCCGAACAATGAGGAGGTGAGAAATTTCCGGCCCCTCCTGAAGACTACGATCTTTACCATCTTCATTCCTGGAACCGTGGCTGGGTACATTCCGTGGCGGCTGAGAGAGCACGCGATATCGCCAGCGGGCTTCGAACGCTGGGCGGCAATGGCAGCCATCGTTGTCGGGATCGCGATTTATTTGTCCACAGCGTTCTGGGGATTCGCGCTGATTGGGGGAGGCACGCCGGCTCCGATCGCGCCCACCAAGATACTCGTCGTGCGGGGACTGCATGGCTATGTGCGCAATCCCATGTATATCGGCGTGGCATTGATCATTGGCGGCCAGGCGTGGCTCTTTCATTCCTGGCACATCGTCATTTATCTGGCGTGCCTGTTCGTATGCGTTAACTTTTTTGTGCTTACCTATGAGGAGCCGACACTGGCCCGGCAGTTCGGGGCGGAATACGAGAAGTATCGGGCGCGCGTGCCGCGCTGGATTCCGCGATTCCGGCGTTAGTATCTGGGCTTTGGGCTTTGGGCTTTGGGCTTTGGGCTTTGGGCTTTCGGCTCTGGTGGTGTCCTAACTTGAGTTCCACACGAAGGCGCAGAGTCACGGAGAACACCCCCGCAGCGACCGGCAATAAGGAGGCTTTCCCAGTAGTTGGGATTTCTCTGTGTCTCTGTGGTGGAAATTCAGATTGGGTCACTCCCTCGGCTGTCACTTGCTGGCGCTTGCGGGCCTCTCTCTGCTAGTTTGAATCGTTTGCCAAATTCTGTCTGCTGACGGTCGGGGTGACGCACAATGCCAGCCATCAAATTTCGCGGTGTCGATTTCATCAAGTTCGATTCTCTGCTGAACGACGACGAGCGTCTGGTGCGCGACACGGCGCGCAAGTTTATCGAAGACAATCTCGTGCCGATCATTGAGGAGTGCAATCGCGCCGGTCGCTTTCCGCGAGAACTGGTCAAGCCGATGGCGGAACTTGGCTTCTTTGGCGCGTCCTTGCAGGGCTACGGCTGCGCCGGCATGTCGAATGTGGAGTACGGGCTGGTCACGCAGGAACTGGAGCGCGGCGACTCGGGCGTGCGCTCGTTTGTCAGCGTGCAGTCGGCGCTGGTGATGTATCCAATTTATACGTTTGGATCGGACGAGCAGAAGAACACCTGGCTGCCCGCATTGCAGAAGGGCGAAAAACTGGGCTGCTTCGGATTGACCGAACCCGGCTTTGGCTCGAATCCCGGCGGCATGAAGACCCGCGCAAAAAAAGTCGGCAAGGAATATGTGCTCAACGGCGAGAAGATGTGGATTACCTCGGGCACGATCGCCGACATTGCCGTAATCTGGGCGAAGGTCGAAGACGAAAAAGATAAGGTGCGCGGCTTTCTGGTGGAGACGGACCGGCCCGGCTTCAAAGCCGACGACATTCATGGCAAGTGGTCGCTGCGGGCGTCGGTGACGTCGGGATTGTCGTTGCAGGATGTGCGCGTGCCCGAGTCGAACTTGTTACCGAAATCGGGCGGATTGAAGTCTCCGCTGATGTGCCTGAATCAGGCGCGCTATGGCATAGCGTGGGGAGCGGTCGGCGCGGCGATGGCCTGCTACGACTGCGCGCTGCAATATGCACTGCTGCGCAAACAATTCCGCGATCAGCCGATTGCCTCGCATCAACTTGTACAGGAAAAACTGGCGTGGATGATCAGCGAGATCACGAAAGCACAGTTGCTGATCCTGCAAGTCGGACGGTTGAAAGACGCCGGCAAGGTCGAGCATCAACATATTTCGATGGCCAAGCGGAATAATGTGTGGATGGCGCTGGAGTGCGCGCGCATGTCGAGAGACATTCTGGGCGCCAACGGCGTGGCCGACGACTACCCGATCATGCGACACCTGATGAACCTCGAATCGGTGAAGACCTATGAAGGCACCCACGACATTCACACGCTGATTATCGGGTCGAGCGTGACGGGGATCGACGCGTTCTAGGCTATGGGCACGGGATTCCCTTGCACTGGCGCTCACAACCGCGGCGGCGTGGGCATCAGCGCAGTAACCTTCCGTAACCATCCAAAGTCAGTATCCAAAAGGCTCAAGTTCTCCTTTCCAGCCGACGATTACGTAGGGGAGGAGACTCTCCATGAAATTGTGGATTGCGGTTGCTGCATTACTGGCTCTGATGGCGTGCGGAGGTACGACAGCAATTTCCCCATCGCAGGCAGCGCGCGCTTACAGCGGAACGGCATCGGTCGGAGACTTTCTGGCGATCAGTCTCGATCCGGCGACGCAGACTCTTTCTTATAAGAACTATACCAACAGCGAGCAGGCAACGGTTGCGTACACGGCGAGCAACGGCACCTACACGTTCAACGATCCCACGGGAAACCTGGCCTCGGGATACGAGGTGCCGAACTATGCGTTTCTGATCGAGGCCGAGAAGGCGGGCCCGAACAAGGACACGCCGGCGCTGATTACAGCGGTGGAGACGGCGCCGATTACGATCACGTCGTTCGAAGGCAACCAGTACAACTACATGCAGTTCCGCACCTCGAGCGGCGGAATCGATGCCGGCTCGGTGGTAATTGACGCACAGGCGAACATAACCACAAGCAGTTACTGGCCGTATGGCGCAACGCAGCAGCCGTCGGACCCATTTAATTCAAGCTCGTTTCCCGGTTCGCAGATTCAGGAAGATGCTTCCGGCAATTTTCTGACGCTCACGGAAGGTGGCAGCGTCGATTACATCTTCGGGACGTCGAGCGGCGTATTCGTCGTCGACACGCCAAATGGCGCGATCCTCGGCTTCCAGAAGGCGGCGAGCAAGAATTTCGATGCGTCATTTGCCGGCACCTACCAGGCGGTCTACTACGTGAAGACCAATGCCAGCGTGGGCCAGAACAATCAGGAGTCAGGCACACCCTCGCTGGGCCACGCCTCGATTGTGGTCGATGCCTCGGGCAATGTAACCGTGAGCGATGCGCAATCGAACGTTCTACTGGCCGGAGCGCTGTCGGCGGTCGCCGATACGTCGTACCTTTATGGCTCGCCGGGGGAACTGGCCGATCCTTGCAATGGCCTTTTCACCTTCCGCATCATGCATGGGCAATCACCGCAGGACGTGTTTGTTACGTTCTTGAATAACTCGACGCTGTTCGGCTCGTTCTCGCCGGTCTCGCAGAGCGGGTCGGGATATGAATACCTTTACGGCGTGGGATTGAAGTAACTCCGTTTGCAGCAAGGGGCGCTGCCCGTGCCAGTGGAAGCCTCACGGCAGCGCCCTCTTCTTGCGTCGCTAATGCCCGCGATTCAGCCGCTCCCCTCTCAGGCATAAAGCTCCGAAAGCAATTCGTAGGCGCGGCGCAGGTGGGGAATGACGATGCTTCCGCCGACGATCAGCGCCACATTCATCGCATCTTCCTGCTCGGGACGCGTCGCGCCCAGCCGATAGCACTGGATGACGTGATAGGCGATGCAGTCGTCGCAGCGCAGGCAGAGCGACGCGGCCAGGCCCATCATCTCCTTGTATTTCGCGGGCACGCCGCCTTCGAGGTAGGCATTATGGTCGAGGTTGTAAAAGCGCTTGACGAGAAAGTTGTCGGCCTTGTCGACATTGGCGTTGAGTCGCGTGCGTGCATCAAGAAAGCGCCGCGCAATCTCGCTCTTGTCGGACACCTGCTTCTCGGTAAAAAGGTAAGAGGGCTCCTTGCGTTCAGGGTTCATGGACGCAGGGTAGCAGAAACGAGGTCGCGGCAAATGCGAAGGCATCCGCCAAGACACCAGTGGTTAGCGGTCACTTCCCTCTCCGCGCCTGAAAGGGTATATTTCCAAGTCGCGTCTTAAATCGCGCTATACGCGCCTTTTGCATCCGGAGGCAATCATGGCAACCGACACGCATCCCGCACAAACGCATCCGCGGCACGAACCGCACACGAAGAGCTTCGGGCAGAACATCGAGTCCGATCTGGCGCTGGAATTTTTGCGCGTGGTGGAGAATGCGGCGATCGAATCGGCGCGCACCATGGGCCAAGGCGACCGTCCGCTGAGCGACCAGGTGGCGACCGAAGCCATGCGCAAGACGATGGACACGGTGCCAATGCATGGCACGATCGTGATCGGCGAAGGCGAGCGCGACGACGCTCCCATGCTCTACATCGGCGAGCAGGTGGGTGGCACATTCACCAATGGGCAGGAGGTGCCGCACGTTGACATCGCGGTCGATCCGCTCGAAGGCACCAATCTTTGCGCGACTGGATCGCCGGGCGCGATTACGGTGCTGGCAGCGTCGGAGAAAGGTGGATTGCTGCACGCGCCGGATTGCTACATGGAGAAGATCGTGGTTGGGCCGTCGTGCAAGAACGCGGTCGAACTTGACGCGCCGGTCGCGGTTAACCTGAAGAACATTGCGCGGCGGCTGCATCGTGGAGTCGAAGACCTGGTCGTGATGGTGCTCGATCGTCCGCGGCATGAAAAGCTGATCACCGACATTCGCAAGGCGGGCGCGCGCATCAAGCTGATTGGTGACGGCGATCTTTCGGCTGGTATTGCGGCGGCGGTCGTTGGCACAGGCGTTCATGCGGTGATGGGCTCGGGCGGCGCTCCGGAAGGCGTGATTACCGCGGCGGCGATCCGTTGCTTGAATGGTTACATGCAGGGGCGACTCGTGATCGACAAGCCGGAACTTGAAGAGCGCATCGCCAAGATGGGGATCAAGGACAAGAGCCGCATCTACGAAGCCGAGGATCTTGCTCCGGGCAAGCAGCTGATCTTTGCGGCTACTGGAGTGACCGATGGCGCGCTGATGAAAGGCGTGCGCTTCTTCGGCGAAGGCACGCGAACCTCGTCGGTGATTCTGACGCTGAAGACTGGGCGCGTGCGGTTTGTCGACAGCATTCATCTGGATAAAGGGCCTGATGTGAAGGTTCGGTTTTCGTAGGGCAGCGGTCAACTGCCAGCTCTCAGTTCGCAGCTCTCAGCTGTCAGCAAAAGCTCTTGGCTTCGAGAGTAAATTGGTTCTTCGAAATCTGGGATTTCGCCACTGGATTTCGGCAATTGAAAAGCCCCGTCCAGGAACTTGGACGGGGCTTTTTATTTTCTGCGCTATTAAATTTCTATTCTTGGCCTAGCGAGCAATCGGGATTCACGTTTTGAATGTAGATGGCGTTGTTGCCGATGCGGTCGTCGGTCCAGGCAACGGCTGCCAGACCCGACGGCGCGGTATTGAGCGACAAGCCATATTTATCGGACGGAGCTGACGAGACAGGGAATGCTGCGCAGGTGACCTTGCCATTTCCCGCGAGTTTGGCCGCCTGCATGGTGGACATTCCGTAGCCGGGAGAATCGACCCAGAAGACCATCGGACCCGTGCCGACCTGCACATTCTCAACGAAGGTCTGAGTGTCGTTGCCGAGCGGAACGAGCGGAAGTCCAGTTGGACTCCAGAGCGAATTGCCCTGGCCATCGAACTTCTGGCCGGAGACTCCGTTATAAAACTGGTTGCTGTCTTCTTCGGTCCAGAACATAAAAGTTTCGTCGGTTTTGGCGCGATAGGAGACGGAGGGATCGACGCGCACATTATTGGTGTTGGTCGAACCGGCAGAGCCGTTGTGCGGGAAAGCCTCGCTTCCGTCGGCACGGATGTGCTGCGCATAGCACTGCAAAATCGGGCTGCTGGTGTACCAGGCAAAAATCGCGCCTCCGCTGCCATCGACAACGAAGTAGGGGAAGTTCCCGAACTGCAGCGAACCCTGATCGAAGATGGCCAGATTATTTTTTCCCCACAATTTTTTCCCGGTCGAGGAAATTTTGTTGGCGCGGAGTTGTTTGTCGCCGAAAAATCCGCTTTCCATTACCCAGGAAACAATCACGCTGCCGCTATCGGCGGCGTGCATATCGGCGAGAAAGTATTGATAGCCAGACTCATGAAAAACCACCGGATGCTTCCAGACCGGATTGCCGTAAGGATCGAGCTTTTGAACCTTGACGTTGGCTTTTGAGCCGTAGCCCTCGGTCCAGGCGACGACCACGCCGCCGTCGCTGGTACCGGCAATTTTTGGATCGTAGTGCTGCGCGCCATCCTTGGTGAGCTGCACGCCGGTCGGTCCCCAGAGAGGATTGCCGTTGGGGTCCATTTTGGCGGCAGTTATCTGCTGATTCCTGCCTTCGCGGGTGTCTAGGAAGGCGAGCAGCGCGTTGCCGAAATCGTCGATATCGAGGCCGTAATCCTCGGTGGAACTGTTGCTGAGATCAGCGACCATGACGCCATCATGGGGAAACTGTTCGACGCCGCCGGCGCTCAGCAATTGGTAGAAGACGCTATAGCCGATGGGAGGCGGACCGTTTGGATTGGCGTCAAACCAGCTTACATACCACTGGCCGTTGGGAAGAGGTTTGACCTTGGGCTGAACCTGATCGGCGCCGACCTCATCCGACAGCGGAAGGTTGACTGCTGGATTGGAAGACCACTGTGCCCAAGCGGATGGCCCGATGATTACGCATGATAAGAAAGCCGCTGCCAAAACTAACCTGTTTTTCATAACTTTTCTCCTGGCCCGACTGCCCCAAAATAACTGGAGAACTTCGAGAGCCGAAATCGTACGCGCAGAGCGGGGTTTGGTCAATTTTTTGTGGTGAGGAAAGCTTTCGCAAGAGGGAAAAAGGAGGGTACCCCCCTCCCCCTATACCCGGTCTATTAGAATCAGCAGGATAGAATAAGTTGGACCGCAAAGTATTCGGGAATAAAGACTTAGACTTAGTTCATGGAAGTCGTTTACTGACAATATTTTAAGTTCGATTTTGGCCAATTCGCCCATTATTATCCCGCCAAAGTATTCTTAAATAAAGGGTTAGAGGCAAAGTCTTGAGCGGATTGGGGTTAGTGCGGCCATTTCGCTATTTCAGCATGTTCTTGCCCTCGAATTCCGAAATGGAATCCGCATTTTCTCGTGTCAAAGATCTTGGCCCTGATTGGGGGCGCCTCCGGGAAGGCTCGCGGCACGTTGCCATGCGCTTCTTTTAACATGAGTCTGGCGTGAGGCTAAGTCAAGAATTTATTGGGTTGGCTTTGATCGTGCATTTCCCTTTGGCTACCTTTTGAGAAAAGCAAGAGCCGCTGCCGACGAATTTCGTCCCAGCTTCTTTGCTTCGGGTTCTTTACTTCAGCCTCTTTCGCCGGGCGTTTTTTCGGGACATATGTGCTTTTCTTTCGCCGCTATTTTGCGCGAGGTCACGGAGTCGACCGAGGGCGGCGGACCAATACTGTTCGTACTTCGCGATCCAAGGGGTAAGGCCAGCGGCGAGGGTATCGGGTTGCAGTTGATAAATCTGTTGCCGGCCGCGGCGCGTCGCTGACACCAACCCCTCAGCCCGGAGGCTCATGAGGTGTTTGGAGATGCCGGATGTAACCAGTTCGGGAAACTCGGCGGCGAGTTGAGTGACGCTCAGTGGGCCCCGTTCGGCAAGGAGATCAAGGATGAGCCGGCGGGTTGGGTCGGCCAGGATCCGGAAGAGGGCATCGCTGTTGGTGGATATCATTGCTGGGCCTCACCCGCGCATGTCATCTGTGCACGTTACCTTCGCAGACCAGATCGGCGAGGCGTTCGAGAATGCGGTGGGCATCAGCGCCACGTTCATAATCCTGGACCGTATCCGCCCAGTCGGAGCGGCCAATGTTCTCGAATTCATCGTGAATGAGGGTGACGCGCGTGCCGGTGGCACTCGGAGCGAGGGAAATGACTAGCCGCGCTGGATGCACCCATCCGCTACCCTCCTCGAGCCAGGAGAGGATGAGGCTCTTCTCGGGCTGGAGCTCGAGCACGGTGCCGCTGACCCAGGTTCGATCGTCGGGTCCAAGAAAGCGGTAGGCGCCGCCGAGGCGCAGATCGATCTGGATGTTGGGGCTGATCCAGCGCCGCAGCGCTTCCTGAGTTGAGAGCCAGCGCCAGACGGCGCGCGGCGGAGCCTGAATTTCGATCGAGCGGATGACTTGCGGCATGGGGACCCTCCGAATACATTACCGATTGGTAATATATTACCATGTGGTAAGGCTTTGGGGCCACATCCTCGCCGGTTGGCTGGGCTAGAAGACTCGAGGGCGAGGGTGTTGACGTTCGAGTGCCCATATCGGATGAGCCTGTAGGGGTCCTTCGACTCCGCGTGATCATCACGGCGCAATGATCCGTGCTCTGCAGGATGACACCCGGATAAGATGCTCGCCTTCCTCCCTGATACAATCGCTAGCTCCCTGATTCGAGGGAACTTCCTATTCCACAAAGACGTATCTTGCATGTGCTGTTGTTAGGTCTTGGCGGCTGCGTTTAGGAAGCGGCAAAAAAGCAGATCCCTCGCTGCGCTCGGGATGACAATGGGGGATAGGCTTAATGAATATTCTCCGGAGTTGATTTGGAAGAAGCCCAGGTCATTCAGTTGCTCGTCCGTCGCTGCGTGGGTGGCGATGCCGCGGCCTGGGAGGAGATTGTGCAGCGCTTTCACCGGCGGATTTATAACGTCTGCTACCGTTTTGCAGGCGACGCTGACTCGGCGCAGGATTTGACGCAGGAAGTCTTCATCAAGATGTACCGCACCCTGAGCACGTATGACTCCGGCAAGGGCGCGTTTATGACGTGGGTCACGACCATCACGCGGAATCTGCTGGTGGACCATTTCCGCAAGACCAAGGGCGACCGGATTACGGATTCGCTGGATTCGACGGCCTCGGAGCATGAGGACGCGCAGCCGTTGAGCGACCAGATTGCCGACCGCGGGCCGGCTCCGGACCATGCGGTGCAGGGGCGGGAAACGCGGGAAATGGTGCATTCGGCGCTGCAAAAGCTGTCTCCGGAGCTGCGGGAGGCGGTGATTCTGCGCGATCTTCAGGACATGGACTACCGGGAAATAGCCACGGCTTTGAGGGTTCCGGAGGGAACCGTCAAGTCAAGAATTAACCGGGGGCGGGCGGAACTTGCGCGCCTTCTTCAACGTACATATAAACAGGTGATCTGATGCCAGACGACACAAAACACGGGGCTAGCTGCACGGAGTTCGAGGCCCTGCTGTCAGAGGCCATTGAAGGCACGCTGACGGGCGCCGCGATGGAAAACTTCGAGGCGCACCGGCGCACATGCGACGTGTGCGGGCCGCTGTTTGCCGACGCCGTGGCCGGACGCGAGTTCCTGCGCACGCTGGAGCCGGTTGAGCCTCCACCCTATCTGGTGCACAACATTCTGGTGGCAACGACGGGCGTGGTCAGCACGCGGCGCGGGATGGCGGGAGCGACTCCGCGGGGCGAGCGGCTGCGCGAATGGTGGGATTCGTGGTTCGCGCCGGTGTGGGCGTTTGTGCGGCAGCCGCGGTTTGCCATGTCGTTTGGCATGATCTTCTTCTCGCTTTCGCTGGGATTGAATGTGGCGGGAGTGAAGCTGGCGGACGTGGCGAAGATCGATTTGCGTCCGTCGGCGGTGCGCCATGCGTACAATGACGCGCAGATCAAAGTCGTGCAGTATTACGACAACATCCGGGTGGTGTACGAGATCGAATCAAAGCTGCGCGAATTGAAGCGCGCGACTGCGCCGGCCGAGCCCGCGCCGCAAGAGCAGCCCAAGGATCGCAAGAACGATACCAGCGGACAGCCGGATCAGAGACAGGATCGAAATTATTCAAGCGAGAGGAGTGGCGTCGTATTGGCTGATTTTTCCGAGCACAACGACTCGATTCGTCTTCGTGAAGCTCCGAGCTTCGAGCTACGAGCTACGAGAGAGCAAGAACAGGCTCGTGGTTCGCGGCTTAGCGTTCGCAGCTCAAGGAGGTTTGTATGAACTGCGCCTATCATGCCGATCAGTCAGCGGTGGCGTATTGCCGCACCTGCGGGAAGCCGCTGTGCGCGAATTGCACGCGCCCGGTGCGGGGCGTTATTTATTGCGAAGACTGCCTGGGGGCGCGCATGGCAGCGGGAACGCCGGCAGCGGGATTCGTGCCGGGCGCGGTTCCGCCTCCGCCTGGAGTTATGCCTCCGCCGCCTATGCCGGCGGCCTCGGGGAGCAGCGGGCCGAATCCGACAGTGGCCGGAATTCTGGCGGGCATCTTTCCCTTTGGCGTGGGCGCGGTTTATACCGGCCAGTATTCCAAGGGGCTGGCACATCTCGCGATCTTCGGATTGCTGATTGCCGGCTGCAACTCGAATAGCGAAGTGCTGCCCGCGGTCTGCGGCATCGGCATCGCATTCTTCATCGTCTACCAGATCATCGACGCGGTGCGGTCGGCGCGGGCTATACAAGCCGGGTTGCCGGCGCCCGATCCTTACGGGCTGGCGGCTTCGTTCGGCGCAGGTTCGAGTTCTAGGAGCGATTCGGCGTCCGGCGAGTCGGCGTCCAAGGTTCCGACCGGCGCGATTATTTTGATTCTGCTGGGCGTGCTCTTTTTGCTGCACACGGCAGGGCTGTTTGAATATGGCTTCGACCGCATCTGGCCGGTATTTTTGATCGGGCTCGGGATATGGCTGCTGGCGCGCAATTACGGAGTGCTGGGTGACGGAGGCGATCCCTCGTGCTCGCGGCGGCGGCTGACCGGGCCGGTCATCATGATCACGATCGGCGGATTGTGGCTACTGTCGACGCTGGACCGGTTCAACCTTAACTTTGGGCGCACCTGGCCGGTAATACTTCTGGTGCTCGGCGTTCTCAAGCTGATGCAGCGTTCGGGGCCGACGCCACAGTATCCCGCCGGTGGAGGTGGGTTGCCGCCACGGGATGTGCCGCCACCGCGCGATGTACCGCCGCCACCGGCGGCGCCGCCGGCGGCTCCGACTGAGACGCCAGGCGCGTCGAGCGAGGTGAATCATGGCTAGCACCGGAACAAATCAGGCAATGCCGAATCCACCGGTTCCTCCGGTTCCACCGTATGTTCGGCCGCCGCGGCCACCGCGCTCGATCGCGGGCGCGATCGTGCTGATCATCATCGGCGTGCTGTTTTTGCTGGGGACGATGGGGATTCTGGATTCGCACGGGCTGGTCGTGCTGTTTGGAAAATACTGGCCGGCGCTGCTGATTCTGTGGGGCGTGATCAAGCTGATCGAGCATGAGCAATCGACGCGCGCGGGAGTGCCCAGCCGCGGCATCGGAGTGGGCGGCGTTTTCCTGATGCTGTTCCTGATTGTGGGCGGGCTGATTGCGACCGGCGTCTCGCACGTGAACTGGGGAAACATCCGCGACAATCTCCAGATCGACGATGACGATTTCGATAATATTTTCGGCGGACAGTCCTACGACTACAACGGCGACCTCAATGTTGACGCGCCGGCGGGCATGACCGGCTTGCGCATCAACGACGACCGCGGCTCGATCACGGTCAACGTTTCCGACGATAAGAAAGTTCGCGTCTCGTGGCGCAAAAAGGTACATGCGGAGAATCAGGAGAAGGCGGACGACGTCAATAAACGGACCGAAGTTGCGATTACGCCTTCGGACAAAGTTCCGACGCTAAACGCGAATGTGCAGGCGGCGGGGGACAAGAACGTGAGTACGGATATGGATATTACCGTACCGCGTAATAGCGATCTGGTAATCACGTCGCGGCGCGGGGATATCAACATTACCGGGCTGACGGGCACGATCGAGATCAACCACCAGCACGGCGAGGTCGACATCAACGACCTGACGGGCGGCGCGACGCTGAATGTGGAGTCGAGCGCGGCGCGGATTCAACATGTGAAGGGCGATGTGACCATACAGGGACGCGCCAAGGAAGTGGATGTAGAGGACATCGACGGGGCGGTGCGGCTGAATGGCGAGTTTATGGAAACGGTGCGGCTGGTGCGGGTTGCAAAGACGGTTGACTTCCACTCATCGCGCACCGACATGCAGTTTACACATCTTGACGGGCGTCTCGATCTGGATTCGAGCGACCTGCGCGCCGATTCACTCTACGGACCGATGCACCTGTCGACGCACTCGAAGGACATTGCGCTGGAAGGCTTGAGCGGCGACTTGCGGCTGGAAGACACGAACGGATCGGTCGAGGTCGGGGTTCACAAACCGGGTAATATCCAGATCGATAACCGCAAGGGGGACGTGCAGGTGACGATCCCGCCGGGCACGGCGATGAAGGTCGAGGCTCGAACGCGCGAGGGCGAGATCGAGACCGACTTCGAAGAGATCAAGGTCCAAAGCGACCACCAGCAGTCGAGCGCCAACGGATCGATTGGAAGCAACGGGCCGAAACTCGCGATCAACTGCGAGAAAGGGACAATTGAAATCCGCAGGGGGACGGTAGCGGTCGTGGCGCCGGCGCCGCCAACTCCTCCGGCGACTCCGAAGGGACCGGCGAAGGCGCTGCCTGCACCGAAGGCGAAGCCGGTGGAGAGCGAAAATTAGAAGCTTGGGCTTTGGGCTTTGGGCTTTGGGCTTTGGGCTCGGGCTCGGAACTCTTCGCTTTTAGTGCGGTAGATATCCGGCTTCCAGCGGCAACTTCCCATCCACTTTGACCACCGTCACGCGGCCACTGATGGAGTGCTCTTCCACCATGCCGATGGCGCCGGGAGTGGTGGCTACGGCGTCGATCACCTCGGCGTCCGAGGCTTTGCGCAGGATCGAATCTTTCCGCTCTTCGATCATCGACTTCACTTCCGCCGTCGTCATCTTCGTGAGATGCGCCAAGGTGGCGATCTCGTCCGAGTTATCGCGCAGGACGAAAACTACGCTCTTGCCGTCGGGCCACTTCTTCACCTCGCCCTTGAATATTTTGACGAGGTGAGCGGAGGTGATGTTCCCGGTCTTATTATCTTTGTCGACAATAACCGCGATGTGATGGGCGAAGCAGGGCGTTGCCAGAAAAAACGCAAGACAAACTGTCGAAGCGAAGAAGAAGAAAGTGCGGCGTAATCTCACAGGCCCACCCCCGCTTATAGGCTAACGTGAGAAGGGGCGGGAATCGCGGTCAAAACTTTGTCAAAAGCGCGCCGCCGAACCAGCACGGTAAACGAATTAAAACCGGCTTTCGGCTTTGAGCTCTCGGCTTTGGCTAGAAACCCATTATGTTATAGCCGCAATCTACGTAGATTACTTCGCCGGTAATTCCGGAACTTGCGTCCGACGCTAGGAAAACTCCGGTGCTGCCTACCTCGGCGACTTCGACATTGCGCTGGAGCGGGGCGCGCTCGGCGTGCGATTTCATCATGTCGCCGAGGCCTGAGATGCCGCGCGCAGCGAGGGTTTTGATGGGGCCGGCGGAGATGGCATTGACGCGAATGTTCTTCCGGCCAAGATCCTGCGAAAGATAACGCACCGTGCATTCGAGCGCGGCCTTGGCTACGCCCATCACGTTGTAGTTGGGCACAACTTTTTCTGCGCCGTAGTAAGTCATGGTAATCACGCTGCCGCCGTCTGCCATGAGCGGAGCGGCGGCGCGCGAAACCGCAATCAGCGAGTAGACGCTGATATCGTGCGCGATGCGAAAACCTTCGCGGGTGGTGTTGACGAAGTCTCCCTTCAGCTCCTCGGCCGGAGCATAGGCCACGCTGTGCACGAGCGCGTGCAGTTTGCCGTAGCGCTGCTTGAGCTTGTCGAAGAGCGCGGTTATTTCGCCGTCATTCGAGACGTCGCACATGAAGCCTTCGGCGCCGGGCAGGGAGAGAATCAGGTCCTTGGCCTCCTGCTCCAGACGTTCGTTCTGGTAGGTAATGGCGAGGTTCGCGCCGGCCTGGTGCAGGCCCTGCGCAATCGCCCAGGCGATCGAGCGTTTGTTGGCAACGCCGAATACGACCGCCGTCTTCCCCTTCAGGTCATCAAACATGTTTGCGATCTCCGATCAAAAAGAATACCAGCGAATGCGGGCTTGCGGCGGGGCGGCGAGCGCAATCGTTATACTTGAGGCACGATACTTGAATCACATGCTTGAAATACGGGGCGCTTTCACAGTGGGGTTTTTATGTGCAGAAATATCAAAACGCTATTCAACTTCGATCCGCCGGTGACCAAGGAAGAGGTGCGGGCGGCGTCGCTCCAGTTCGTGCGCAAGATCTGCGGATTTACCAAGCCGTCGAAGGCCAACGAGGCCGCATTTCTGGCGGCGGTCGACGAGGTGGCTGGGGTGTCGATGAAGCTGCTGCGGTCGCTGGAGACGACTGCGCCGCCGAAGAATCGCGAGGAAGAGGCGGCCAAGGCCAAGGCTCGGGCGGCGGAACGGTTTGGGGGTTAAACGGCACGAGTTCGGGCTTGCGAGATCAAGAGCTTTACCGCAGAGATCGCTGAGATCGCTGAGGAATTATGGTCTTGAGTTGGACAAGTCTGGCTTAGAGTGACGTCGTCGTGGAGATGTACCAGCCTTCGGCTAAGAAGTTTGGGATGGAACGCTCCTGAATTCCCTCTTGCACGCGCAGTTCGTCGTTGAGGAAGTGATAGGCGACGCCGGCGGCGTCGGCACTAACAGGATCGACGCGATCGATGCGAATGCGGTTGCCGTCGCGGTCGGCGCAGATCAGGCCGACGGCGAGGTCTGAGACGATTGCTTTGCGCAACGTGGCTTTCCGGACGGGCTCTATGGTTTGGTTCATCATCAGTCTGTTAGATGCAGTCTCTTAGATCCAGTCTCTTAGATCTAGCCTCTTAGATGCGCAGGCCGCGAACGCGGCTCACCGAGGGATGCGCGCTAAGTCTTGCTCTTCGGTCGCGGTTCGTAGCAAGCTGCGTAAAAACTGTTTCTTGCGCGACGACCGTGCTGGGGGCGGATAGACAGTTTGCTGAAAAAGTCGGCCTTGGGTACCTCGGGGGCTAAAAAGCCCCAATCAAATCCACCGACTTATCGCAGCGGTGAACCGCTGCGCCACCCAAAATCATGTGGGAGCAAAGTTTTTCCGCAGCCTGCTGAGTGTCATAACTTCCAGCGCGTCGCCGACTTCGGAAAACTCTTCTCGATAAATCCAAATACTTTGATGGGACGCACTTCGAAAATTGGCTCACCCATGCCGCGCGGGTCCATCTTGTATTTTTTCTTATACGCGGCCGCGACGCGATCGAGAGCCGCTTCGCCTTTGACCTCTTTCGCGTTGCCTTCCACGATCACTGCCTCGAGGCCGTCGTCGTTGGTAACGGAGCAGGCAGGGTTGGCAGCGAGATTCTGGCCTTTGCGCGACTTGCGTCCGGTAGAGAAGAAGAAGGCGTCGTCGAGCCAGACTCCCCAGACAGGCATGACATGAGGCCGCGAATGCCGGGCATGGATGGTGGCCAGCCAAAAGGTGCGACAGCGATTCATCTTGCGCGCCACCCATGACCAGGTGAGAAGACCCGAGCCTTCTTCGGCGCCGACGATTCCGTAACCGGGCGCAAAAGGACGATCGGCCTTCGGACTGGTGTTCGCGGAAGCAGTTCTGGCGGAAGCGGCAGAAGCGGGCTTGCGCGAAGGTCGTGGAGCGGGATGCGACTTTGGCATGGCGGATATTCTACCGCCGACGCGAGTGCGCGAGCGCGACTTCAACCGAGGCTTGATATTTAATTTGCGCCCGCGTCCTGTTTTGGGGCCAGCGCTTCGAGCACGCTATCCCAGAAAGTGGTGTTCTGGTCGACGGCGGAGACGCCGATGCGCGCGCCTTCGGGCGTATCGGCATCTCGCACCCAGGCGACGCGAAACTCTTCTTTCTTGCCGCCGCGGGTGAGCGATATCTTGTCGCCGAATTTGAGTTCGCCATGAATGCCTTCGAGAAGCGCGCCACGGCGGCTGATGTTGACGGTCATGACGCGCTGGCTGAGCGGACGGCCGTTGATGTCGACGCCGGCGAGCAAAACGGGCAGCGCGGTATCGATGCGGGGATCGCGGCGCTTGCCGAGGCGCTGGGCGCGCAGGTCGCTGAAGAATTGTTCCTGCGTGATCTCAGAACCGGAGACGACGAGATCGAGTAGCAGGTCGGGCGTTTCGCGGGGTCTCGTCGCGGCGGGTTGCGAAGGGGACGATGCTTCTTTTTCTTGCTGGCTCTCGTGTTCGACGCGGCCGACGAAAAGGCGGGGAACCTCGCGCGTTCCGGCAAGATGCTCGATCAGATCTTCCACGGGCGGGCCGGCATTTGGAGTGCCGGTGAATTCGATGCCCATGCCGGTTTCGGGATGCGCGACGCGCACGGTGCCATCGAGGAGGTACTCCTTGTCACGAACGCGAACGCTGACGAGCACGTGAGTTTCGGCGGGAAAGGGCGTGGCGGATTCGATGTAACACGCGCCGGCGCTGACGTCGGTCAGGCGCCAGCGTCGCGGAGATGACGGCGACTTCGGAGGCTCGGGAATGGTTGGGTGGATCGGCTTCGGCGCCTGGTCGATCAATTCTTCGATCGCCCAATCGGAAGGCGCGTATTCGATGCCCCAGAAGTTGCCGGGGCTCTGGAGTTCGAGTCCGATCAGCCAGGTTTCGGGATCGCCGCCGAGCGGCACAACTTCAGAGACGGTCGCGGTGGTGTGGCGCTTGGCCGAGATGATTTCGAGGCGCACGGGCAGGTTCATCTGGAGCTCACGCGGCGAGATCAGGCCGCAGCCGTGGGCGTTGACCAGCGTGGTGTTGCAGCGTTCGGAGAAGGGAAAGTCCGCACTGAGACTCGTGACCTGCACCGGAACTTCCAGCGGCAAGCGCGTGCTGCGACGAATGGCGTGTTGCGCGTTCTCCGAAGGGCTCATAAATCAGCCGTCAGCTTTCAGCTCTCAGCTGTCAGTAAAAGAGAGCGCGAGATTTCACTCGCGACCTCGCGCCGCGACAACCCAACATTATGCTAGATCGACAGAAAATGGGGGAATAGGGATTTTGTTCTTAGTATCCGAACTAGGCACTAGCTGGGCTGCTCCGGTTTGGGAGCCGCGTCGGGCGCCTGAAAGGCGATGCGGTTATGGCTGCCATCGCAGAAGGGGCGATTGGCGGACGCGCCGCAGCGGCAGAGGGAGAACGCCGTCTTGCCGGTGAGGTCGTACTTATTGCCGTCGCCGTCCACCATTTCGATAACGCCGTCCGGGTCGTCGATGCGCAGCGAGCCATTTTTCTTGACCGTAATTTTGACTTGGGACATGAAGCCTCCGTGGATGAATGTGAAGTATCAAGCTATCAAAAAGCAGCTCCAAGCTCCAAGTTCTCAGCTCTCAGCTCTCAGCTCTCGGCTCTCGGCTCCAAGCTCCAAGCTCCAAGGAACGAAAACCGAACTGAAATGGGGTAACTCGTGTCACTGCGGATTACCGACTGAACGGCGACGTTGCCTTCGTGGAGATCAACTATGGCCGATTCTTATCGGGATCTGATTGTGTGGCGGAAGGCGACCGAAGTGGCGCTCGAAATCTATCGCGCGACGCAGGATTTTCCGCGCGCGGAGGTATACGGGCTCACCTCGCAGTTGCGGCGAGCGTCCGTGTCAATTGCAAGCAACATTGCGGAGGGAAAAGGCAGATATTCGCGAAAGGAATTTGTGCAATTCTTGTATCGGGCTCGTGGCTCGATGCTGGAGATCGAGACGCAGCTGTATATCGCTCATGAACTCCAATACCTTGAGCCCAAGAGATATCAGCGACTCCAGACTGATGCTGTGGAATTGGGACGCATCCTGAACGGCCTGATCAAAAGCGTAGAGAATCAAGCGAGGGTGGCCTGATTCTGCAAGTAGAGACCTTGGCGACAGAAAGGCTTTCGTGAGGGCCTCCTTGGAGATTGGAGATTGGAGCTTGGAGCTGAGAGCTTGGAGCTTCTTTTCTACTTCCAGCGATCGACCGCCTGCCACCAGATTAGCTTTGTCCACTCATCGAAGGTGCACTTGGCCCACTCGCGATCCGTCCACCAGGCCAGGCCGAATTGGGCGGGATTGCGGGCTGCGCCCACGCTCCACTGATACTGCGGGAGGCGATGCGACATGATCGAGAGGGCACGGCGCGTGTGGTAATCGGAAGTGACGAGGAGCACGCGTTGGGGATGGAAGGGCGCGATGCAGCGCTCGATGTCGACGGTCTCGGCGATGGTCGAATGTCCGGCAATGCCGCAGACTGCGAGTTTGGCGGCGTCGGGCTGATCTTCGACGAACTTCTGCGCGATGTCGGTCAGATGGGTGTTGAAGATTCGGCCGGTTTCGGCGTCGAAGAAGAGGCGCTGCGCCATGCCCTGGCGCAGCAATTCGAGGCCATGCTCGGGGCGAACGATCGTCTCGCCGGCGAGGACGACGATGACATCGGATTTTTGGGGATCATCGACGACCAGAAATCGCGCGGCCTGGCTGGCGCAGAGCAGGGCCACGAGCAGCAGGACCAGGAGCAGTCGGAAGATGCGCATCTCAGGCGCATGTTACTACATGCGGCACGGCGGAAATTTCGGATTACCGTCGTAATTCCGGGTGGGCCGGGGCGGTGGGAGAATGGATTGGCCGCGGAAAACAGTCTTTATTCTTTCCGCGAGCGTTTTTGCGTGAGCGTTTTTTCCGTGAGCACGTTTTCCGTGAAGCTTCGTTCCAGGAACATGCGTTCTATGAACATGCGATAAACACGGGCACCTTGGTGGGATATCCCCGCCAAGCACGGATGTTAGAATTCTGATTGAATTTATGACTACTCAAACGACCGCTTCGTCGCTATTCGCCGAGCTGAAAAATCGCATTGAGACGCGGCACGCGCGCGTCGGAATCATCGGGCTCGGCTATGTCGGGCTCCCGCTCGCTCTTCTTTATAGCGAACAGAAATTCGCCGTGACCGGGTTCGACATCGATCAGAAAAAAGTCGACACGATCAACAATGGCGGCACTTACATTTTTCGTATCACGCCAAAGGAGATTGCCGCGGCCGTAGCGAATGGGTTCAAGCCGACGTCGAATTATTCGCAGATCAGCGAGATGGACGCGATCATCATCTGCGTGCCGACGCCGCTGGACGAATATCACGAGCCCGACATGAGCTACATCGTGAACACGGCTGAGGCAGTGGCGCCGCACCTGCGGGCCGGGCAGATTGTGATTCTCGAGAGCACGACGTATCCGGGCACGACGGAAGAGGTGCTGGTCCCGATCCTCGAAAAGGGCAACAAGCTTGGGCTGAAGGCGTCGCAAAAAGGCGCGGCGGGCGATAACGAATTCTGGGTGGCCTTTTCACCCGAGCGCGAAGATCCGGGCAATACTGAGGTCGCGCGGCACGATATTCCCAAGGTGATTGGCGGGCTGGACGCGCAGGCGACCGAGATTGCCTCGGCGCTTTACGGCTCCATCTTCCGGCGCACGGTGCCGGTTTCGTCGCCAGCGGTGGCGGAGATGACGAAGCTGCTGGAAAACATCTACCGCTGCGTGAACATCGCGCTGGTCAACGAACTCAAGATGCTTTGCCTGCGCATGAACCTCAACATCTGGGAGATCATCGACGCGGCCAAGACCAAGCCATTCGGCTTCCATGCGTTTTATCCCGGGCCGGGGCTGGGCGGGCATTGCATTCCGGTCGATCCGTTCTATCTTTCGTGGAAGGCGAAGGAGTTCGACTTCAGCACCAAATTCATCGAGCTGGCGGGCGAAGTGAACGTGGCCATGCCGTACCACGTGATTGCCGCGACGATGGGCGCGCTGAACAAGCACAAGAAGGCGATTAACGGATCGAAGGTGCTGGTGCTGGGCGTCGCTTATAAGAAAGATATCGACGACCTGCGCGAGTCGCCGGCGCTGACGATCATTGAGCTGCTGCAAAAAGAGGGCGCGACGGTCAGCTACAACGATCCGTATTTTCCCTTTGTCGGGCGCGGGCGCAAATATGACCTCCAGATGAAGTGCGCTCCGCTGGACAATCTTGCGCAATACGATTGTGTGCTGATCGTGACCGACCACACCGATTACGACTACAAGAAGATCGTGCACGAGGCAAAGCTGGTGGTGGATTCGCGGAACGCGACGCGGGGAATTAAGAGCGACAAGATCGTGCACTGCTAGCTGGCCCACCATAAATGCCGCGAGGGATGCGTCGTTTCGGATGGGGCAAGCGCGCCAGCCGGCTCAGGTCTATCGGTGAATATTTTTTTTGACCTCGACGGAACCCTTACCGATCCTCGCGACGGCATCGTCCGCTGCATTCAATACGCGCTGGGAAAGCTTGGTCAGAAGCCGCGTTCGGAGGCGGAGCTGTGCCGCTACATCGGGCCGCCGCTGCGCGAGTCGTTCGCTGAACTGCTAAACACGGATGACTGCGCCGAGATCAACCGCGCCGTCAACATCTACCGCGAGCGCTATTCGACTATCGGTTTGATCGAGAACGCAGTGTACGCCGGAATTCCGGAGGCGTTGTCTCAGCTTTGCGCGGGCGGAAATGCGCTGTTCGTCGCGACCTCAAAGCCGGAGATCTACGCGCGGCAGATAATGGAGCACTTCGGTCTGGCGGCGCACTTCCGCAAGATCCGCGGTTGCGAGCTTGACGGGACCCGCGCCGACAAAGGCGAATTGATCGCCCACATGCTCAAGGAGGAAGAGCTTGCACCCTCCGATACCGTTATGATCGGCGACCGCCTGCACGATGCGGTCGGAGCGCGCGCCAATGGCGTGGTGCCGGTCGGCGTGCTCTGGGGCTACGGCGACGAGGCGGAACTGATCGCGGCGCAGTGCCGGACGCTGGTTCGGACTCCGGCGGAACTGCCGCAGCTCGTCGTCTGACGCGACTCACGCCTGATGCAAATCAAGCCGTTTAAAATTCCGCATTAAATCAAATCTTCCTCCGGCCCTTTCCGCCGACCGCCCGGTTTGGTTATAAGTCGCAGTTTCAACGGCGCGGGCTGTGCTAGTATTTCGCGTTGGGCTGGGGCAGCGTGCGCCGAAGACGCTGCATCCGAACAGTGCCATGATGAAAGATACGCTCGGGGTTCTGCTGGCCGGAGGCGCAGGCGAGCGCCTTTACCCACTTACGCGCGACCGCGCGAAACCCGCCGTCACTTTCGGCGGGATTTACCGCATTATCGACATCACGCTTTCCAACTGCATCAACTCGGGGCTGCGCCGGGTTTACATTCTCACCCAATATAAGGCGCTCTCGCTCAACCGCCAGATTCGCGAAGGCTGGAACATTCTGGGGCGGGAGATTGGCGAGTTCATCGAGATACTGCCGCCGATGCAGCGCGTCAGCAACAACTGGTACATGGGCACCGCCGATGCCGTCTATCAAAACATCTATTCGATTGGCTCCGAGCAGCCGAAGTTTGTGCTCATCCTCTCGGGCGACCACATCTACAAGATGAATTATGAGCGCATGATGAAGCAGCATGTCGACTGCGGCGCGCACGTGACGGTGGCCACGCTGCTCACGGAACCGGCCGAGTCCCGGCACTTCGGGGTGGTCGACATCGACCGCAACAGCCGCATTACGGGCTTCGTCGAAAAACCGAAAGAGACCAAGCTGCGCTCGCCTTACGACCCGAGCAAGATTTCGGCCTCGATGGGCATCTACATTTTCAATACCGATGTGCTGATTCCGGTGCTGTTGAAGGACGCGGAAAATCCGGACTCGAGCCACGATTTCGGCAAGGATATTTTGCCGAAGATGCTCGACGAGTACGACGTCTATTCCTTTAATTTTGTGGACGAGAACAAGAAAGAGGCGCTGTACTGGCGCGACGTGGGAACGCTCGAGGCTTACTACGAAGCGAACATGGATCTGGTCTCGGTCTCGCCGGTCTTCAATTTATACGATGAACATTGGCCGATCCGCACGCATCAGCGGCAGTATCCGCCCGCGAAGTTCGTATTTGCCGAGACGGCACGCCGGGGCCACGCGCTCGATTCGCTGATTTCCGGGGGCTGCATTATCTCCGGCGGCGAGTTACGCAATTGCGTGCTCTCGCCGGATGTGCGGGTGAACTCGTTCACGGAAGTCGAAGACAGCATTCTTTTCTCGCACGTCAACATTGGACGAAACTGCCGCATCCGCAAATCCATCATCGACCGCGACGTGCATGTGCCCGAAGGCACTACGATCGGCTTTGAACCCGAGGCCGACCGCGAGCGCTACTTTGTGACTGACGGCGGAATCACGGTGGTGACGCGGGATTACTCGCTGTTTGAGAATCCGGTGACGGTGGATTACTTTACGAGCGAGTGATTAGAGCCGGCTTTCGGCTTTCGGAAATTAGATCGCGTCGGAGGCGGGGAGGTTGCTCCTTGCTTCTGCTTCCCGCGCATCAGGTTTTTGTTGCCTCTTGCTTGTTTCCGCTTGAACTCCCGATATAGATTAGGCTTGCGTCCTGCTTCCTTTGCGCCTTCTATTGAGTACGCATTCCAACTCGAATCCGCCCTGGCGTTTGCTGCTGAAAATTTTTCTGATCGGGTTGCTGCTGCGGGTGGCGGGCATGGTTCTGTTTCACACTTACAGCGCCCGGCTTGACTTCGACGAGTCTGGACACATTGCGGCCGCGCTGGCGACGGGGCACGGATTCAGCGATCCCTTCGGCCCCGGCACCGGGCCAACGGCATGGCTCGCTCCGGCATGGCCGTTTTTGCTTAGCCGCTACTTCGTGCTTTTCGGGGCATACTCGCGGGCGGCAATCGTTGCGGGATTGTTGCTGAATTGCGCGCTCTCGGCGGTGACCTGCATTCCGATTTACTTTTCGTCGCTGCACGTTTTCGGCGAGCGCATTGCCCGGCATAGCGCGTGGGTGTGGGCCCTGTTCCCTTACACGATGTATTGGGGCTTCCGCTCGATCTGGGACACGGCGCTTTCGGCGCTGCTTTTGGCGACGCTGTTCATGCTCACGCTCCAGCTTGCGGAGAAAGGCGGTGCCGGGCGCTGGGCGATTTATGGAATTATGTGGGGACTGGCGGGACTGACGAATACGGCGCAGCTTGCGTTTTTGCCCTTCGCCGGAATCTGGATCTGCTGGCGCCGCTACCGCGCGGGCAAGGCATTTTTTCGGGACGCCGCTGTCGGAGCAATTCTCTTCTTTGCGACGGTCGGGCCGTGGCTGGTGCGCGACTATCGCACGTTCCACAAATTCGTGCCGATTCGCGGCAACTTTGGCGTGGAATTCCATCTCGGCAACTCGCCGAGCGCGCAGGGAGACTGGCAGTTCTACCTGCATCCCAGCCAAAACCCGGTCGAGTTCAAGCGCTATCGCGAGATGGGGGAGCCGGCGTACGTAAAAAGCAAACTGCAAGAGGCGATAAAGTTTGTACGCGAAAATCCCGGGAGATTCGCGTACCTGAGCTTTGCGCGCTTCTTTTATTTCTGGACCGAGCCGCCGCACGCGGAGAAGTTCCGAGGCATTTACGAGGGGAAGACGTTTTTGTTTCTGTGCGCCACCGTCTCCGCGATGTGGGGACTGGGCATCGCGATGCGCCAGCGCAGGCCCGGAGCGACGCTATTTTTGTTGCTCTTTCTTACCTATCCCACCGTGTACTACATCACATTCATCCTTACGCGCTATCGCAGTCCGATCGAGCCGGAGATGCTGATTCTGATTGTGTTCTTCGTCTCGCAGTTGCGGACGTGGGATGAGCGCCAGGCCGCGAAGATCCCGGCTGATTGATGGCGGAGGCGGCAGGAAACGATTAGTGCCGGGCGAGATCGTCGGCCAGCAGTCCGGCCTTGATGGCTAGCGTGTGCGCGCGGGGAATATCGCCTTCCTTCAGCGCCGAGCGGGAAACTTCCATGTAGTTATGAATCTGGGAGATGGTTTGCTGCTGCTCGTCGTTGAACTGGCGCGGCGCAATTTCCTTGAGCTTCTCGGCGGTCGTGCTCAAAAGTAATTCGGCCTCGCGCCGCTCGCGTTCCGCTTCGGCCGGGCTCATGCCGGTGACAATTTGCGCCATGGGTTCATCCGCACCGCCCTCGCGGACGACGATTTTTCTCGGCGCACCATTTGTGGACGCGGCGGGCGGTTTTGCGGCGCGAAGTTTTTTCGCGGGCGGGGGTTCGGGCTTAGTCTTATCTTGCGAAGACTGCGGTACGGCCGCAGGCGGCGACGTCTCCTGCGCGGCGCCCGCGACCGCTGTAGCGAGAAGGGCTGCAAGTATCAACATACATATCCGGCGCGCGGGCTTCATGCCGGCACCTGCTTTTCCGTTTCCAGTTTTGGCGCGAGCGCGGGCAATCGCAGGCGGAAAGTTGTTCCCTGCCCCACGACGGAATCGAAATCGACCGACCCGTAGTGCCACTGCATAATCTGATAGGTTTGCGCGAGGCCGATGCCGCTGCCGCCCTGATCGCCCTTGGTGGTGAAGTAGAGTTCAAAAATTTTCTCGCGAGCGTCCTCGGGAATGCCGTGGCCCTGGTCGCGAACCTCGCCCACAATGTTGTCGTCTTCGCGACATGCGACCAGCGTCAGCGTTCCACCCTTCTGCATGGCCTGAACGCCGTTGATGACGAGATTCAGAATCGCCTGCTTCAGGAGGTCGGCATCGACGTGCACCAGGAGCGGCTCGGCGGGTAGTTCGCGGACGACGTTCACTCCATGGCGGGCGGCGTCGGGGGCGGCGAGGACGGCAACGTCTTCGAAAATCTTGCGCAGATCGCAATCGTCAAGGTGCAGGTCACGAGGGCGGGTAAAGTCGACGAGGATCTGCACCACGCGATCCAGGCGGCGAATCTCGTTGCCGATGATGTCGACGTGGCGGCGCGACTCCGGATCGTCCTGCTGCATTTTGTTTTGCAGAAGCTGGAGGTGAAGCACGATGGCGTTGATGGGATTCTTGACCTCGTGCGCCACGCCGCGCGTCAGGCGGCCGCTGGCCGAGAGGCGCCGCGAGATTTCAATTTCGTCTTCAAGCCTACGCACAGATTCCGCGTCCCGCATGGTGAGCAGCGCGCCGATGGAAGTGCCCTTTTCATGGATGAAGTCGAGCGAGACTTGCACCCGGCGGCCATCGACAGTTTCGAACTCGTAAAGCACGAGCGGACGCTGCTTCTGGAATGCAGGCAGAACGACCGCCCCGAGCACGGAACCATCGGAGAAGATTTCGGCGGCAGTGCGTCCGAGAATTTCGCGGCGCGGGCGGCCGAGAAATTTTTCCGCCGAGGCGCTCACCAGCACGACCTGCGAATCGCGGGTGAAGAGCATCAGGCCGTCCTGCATCTTGGACATGACCTGCTCGACGTTGTCTTTGAGGGCGGAAAAAATTTCGTTGGTATCGCGAATCTGGCGGCCCAAGTGGGCGATCTTGAGCGAGACCAGGCCAACCTCGTCGGCGCTCGACTCTTCTTCCGCGGGCAAGGGATCGCCTGCGCTGGCGCTATCGAGATTGCGGCTGATGGCCTTGAGCGGACCGAGGGCAATGTTTGACACAACCGACGAAAGCACCAGCGAACAGAAAATGGCAACGACGCAGAAAAACGCGGCCTGCTGCAAGCGCGGCGTCAATTCGTTGCGCAGGAAAACCGTGCTCACGCCGACGTGGATACTGCCAAAAGTCTCTCCCCCGAGTTGCAGGCCGAGGCTGGCGTCATAAACCGTTCCCGCCGAATAAAGCAGGCGCAATTGATGGCGGAATCCGGCATCGCGCAGCAGGCTGAGCGGCGGCCGCGACGGCACGGGCTTCCCATTCATGACCGGGTTGGTGTCGAGGATCGCGATACCGTTCGGATCGACAATGGCCGCGTCATAGATGATGCGCGAGTTGCCGATGACCGACTCCAGCATCTCGTTAAGATCGGTATCGGTCTGCAGGTAACTCGAAATGTAGGCACGCATCGCCTTGGGATTGGCGGTGTCGACGCGAGTGCTGGTCAGGTCGGGCACGGCCTTGGAGGCGGCGTAACTAAGTTGAGTGGTGAGCTGGGCGGCGGTTTCATCGGCCCAGATCAGGCGCTGGCGAAGAAGTTGTGAAAGATAAAGCCATGAGAACCCGATCACCAGCGCGGTAAAGAGCGCGGTGAGCGCGAAGACGATGATGAATTTGCGGGTCATGGAAAAGCAGTTGTCAGTTCCCAGTTGTCAGTTCTCAGTAAAAGCAAAAACCTCGGCAAAAAGGAAATCACCACGGGCGGCCGCAAACTCAAACTGAGAACCGAGAACTAAGAACTTTTCCTACGTTTCTTCTTCGGCCAGAATCGAATCCTGCACCCGCCCGTATTCCTTCAGCTTGTTGTGCAGCGTCTTCAGGCTGATGCCTAAGATGTCGGCGGCGCGCGTTTTGTTGTTATTGGTCGACTGGAGGGTTTTGAGGATCAGCAGTTTTTCCGCTTCTTCGACCGTGGTGCCGATGCCGAGGTGCACCGCGTCAGGATCGTTGAGCACGGCCCGCACGGTTTGCCCGAAGCCCGGGGGCAGATGTTTGGTCTCGATCAGGCCACTCTCACACACGATGACGGCGCGCTCGAGCGTATTGCGCAGCTCGCGTACGTTGCCCGGCCAGGAATAGCTCTGGAACAGATTCAGCACCGCCTCGCTCACGTCGGCGACCTTGCGGTCGTGCTTCTGGTTCATGTCGGCCAGCAGGCTTTTGACGAGCTCGCGAATGTCTTCCTTGTGTTCGCGCAGCGACGGCATGTGGATGTTAAAGACATTGAGCCGGTAATAAAGATCCTGGCGCAGTTCGCCGGCGGCCACGGCCTCTTCGGGGTTTTTGTTGGTGGCGGCGAGCACCCGAACGTCGACGGCTGTCTCCGACTTGCTGCCAAGCCGCCGCAGTTTGTGGTCTTCGAGCACGCGCAGGAGCTTGGCTTGCGTGCCCACCGGCATCTCGCCGATCTCATCGAGCAGAAGCGTGCCGCCCTCGGCGAGTTCGAAGCAGCCCGTTCGGCGCTCGAGCGCGCCGGTAAACGCGCCTTTCTCGTGGCCGAAGATTTCGCTTTCAATCAAGGTCTCAGGAATAGCGGCACAGTTGATGGGCACAAACGGCTTATTGCGGCGCGGACTGAGATCGTGAATGGTGCGCGCAACTAACTCCTTGCCCGTGCCGCTGGCGCCGGTGATCAGCACGGAGGCAGTGCTGGGCGACACCTGCTCGATGAGATGGAAGATTTCCTGCATCGGAGCCGAGGAACCGACCAGTAGTCCCAGAGCGCCTTTGTCGCGCAAGCGACGCCGGAGCGTTTCGTTTTCAACTTTGGTGTTAATAATTTCGCCGATGTTGGTAAGGATGGTGCGCAAACGGCGGAAGTCGATCGGCTTCTCGATATAGTCCTGCACGCCGAGACGCCCGGCATGAAACGCATTTTCGGTCGTCTTTTGCGCGGTGACCATGACGACGGCGATGGGCTGAGATAGTTCGGCGAGCCGTTCGACTAACTCCATACCGCCCATGCGCGGCATTTTTACGTCGGTGATAACGATAGCCGGGGCGAAAGAGCTGATCTTTTCCAGCGCCTCCACGCCATCGACTGCGGTATCGGTGCGGTAGCCCCAGCCGGAAACCAGCTCGGCTAGTCCGGTGCGCTCGTTGGCTTCGTCCTCGACGATGAGTACCCGTTCTTGTGTCATAGGTGCTACCAGCATTATTCAGGGAAGCGGATGGGCCTGCAACCGGCGCGAAGGATGGGAAGGAGGGATGGAGCAGGGGTCGGTGAATATCAATTTGAGATACGATGGCGAGATTCGTTCCTCTGTAGAACTTCTGGATCGAAAATCGCGTCAAGGATATCAATTTAGTGTTCTGCGTCGTTGTGAAGACATCCGTATTTGCTGTATGATCCTTGGTTTGCAGAACAAGTCCCTTCAGTATTGAAATCTTGGGTTGGTCTTTTTTCGTTTGCTTTATTCGATAATTTCAGGGGATTCGACTTTGGAGGACGTATGTCACTGTGGCAGCAGACTTACCGAAGCGCGCTAATCGCACTGGTCATCACACTCGTGCTCGTTGCGCTCCCAGGCGTAGCGAGAGCGCAAGCTGAAGAGCCGCCGAAGGAGGACCTCTTCGTCGGATATCAATGGTTGAATCCGGGAGCCGATATTCCCCGCGGGACGGATGAGAATGGCAATCCACTCTCGGTCAGGGCTCCCTCGCTCCCAGACGGTTTCGGCATAGGTTTCGGCTATAACTTCACAAGATATGTTGCCGCAGAGGCCGACTATGGATTGAATTGGGGGCATGCCATAACCGAACAAGAGGCCAGCATCGGACCCAGGCTGACCTATCGCGCCGATGATGGCATCAGCTTTTTCGCTCATACCTTGTTAAGTCTTAATCGCTTTGCAACATCAGGTGTCAGTGGCAAGTATGGTGTCGGCGCCGTACTTGGCGGTGGTATGGACATCAAGGTGACAAAGCAGTTTAGTTTCCGGTTGTTCGAAGCTGATTTCGTGTGGGCACACCAGGATTTTGCCAGTGCAGTGCCGCTCGACGAGCCCGGCCTTCGTCGTCAGGATTTCGACGGGGTGCGGTTGCGCACCGGTTTCGTGGTTAACTTCGGCGGCGCTCCGGAAGCGACAGTGGCAGCGGCCTGCTCCGTCGACCGCGCGGAAGTTATGGTGGGCGAGCCTGTCAGCGTGAAAGTCGCCGCCAGCAACTTCAATCCCAAACACACGCTGACCTACACTTGGTCGGCGAGCGGCGGCAAGATTGAAGGCAAGGACACTGCTGCAACGATCGACACCAACGGCGTCGCTGGCGGCGCTTATACCGCGACCGCGACCGTAACCGATCCGAAGGCCAAAAAGAACAACACGGCGAGCTGCACCGCGAACTTCACGGTGAAAGAACCGCCGAAGAATCCGCCGCAGATGTCGTGCTCGGCGAGCCCGACGCAGGTCCAGGCCGGAACCTCTTCGACCATCACCTGCTCCTGTACCAGCCCTGACAACGTGCCAGTCACGGTCAGCGGATGGAGCGCGAGCGGCGGCAGCCTCTCCGGCAACGGCAACACGGCCACGCTGAGCACGGCGGGTGCCGCATCGGGTCCAATCACGGTCAACGCAACCTGTACCGATTCGCGTGGTCTGAATGCTTCGAGCTCCGCGACGGTGACGGTGGAAAATCCGCCACCTCCGCCGCCGCAGGCCAGCAAGCTCAACCAGTGCGAATACCCGAACGCCAAGAAGCCGTGGCGTGTCGACAATACCTGCAAGGCCATGCTGGATGACGTCGCCGGCAAGCTGCAGCAGGATCCGGATGCCAAGCTGGTGGTTGTCGGCAACGCCGATCCAGCGGAAGCGAAGAAATCGCGTCACAAGAACCTGGCTGCCGAGCGCGCCGTCGACGTGAAGTACTACCTCACGGAAGGCGAAGCGCAACAGCACATCGATGCCAGCCGCATTGAGACGCGTACCGGCAGCGAAGCAACGGCGACCAGCGAGCAGTGGATCATCCCGGCGGGCGCATCATTCCCGAATGCCGGTTCCACCACTCCGGTTGACGAAACCAAAGTCAAGCCGATACTGGATCATCCGAAACCGGCCGCCAAGAAGAAAGCAGCTGCCAAGAAGGCTGAGTAAAGAAGGCTGAGTAACGGCCCGGGACGGGCCATCCCGTCCCGCGTCATTGTTCAAGTGCACCAAAGGCCGGTAGGGTTCACACCTACCGGCCTTTCTATTTTCCGTGCTTCGGTAACCTTGAAGCATCCGTGGTAGCCTGTCACTCTGGGGCACAGGCGAAAACCGTTCGCAGGGGTATCTTTCGACGTATGAGGGACAACCATGTTTTCCGCGCCAGTGTGCAGTTCGCGCTGCTTCTGGCGGTCGTTTTTATGAGCACGGCGCTTCTTGCCGCCGGGCCCTGGCAGGTTTTAGGTCCCGATGGCGGCGACGCGCGCAGCCTCGCGTACGATGCGCACAATCCCGATCACGTTTATCTCGGCACCAGCACCGGCCAGATGTTCGTTTCGGATGACGGCGGGCATAACTGGTCGCGGCTGGCGCACCTTGGCGGCGACGACTACGTTCTCGACCATATCGTGGTCGATCCGCAGGACTCCAACCGGGTTTACGTTTCGGCGTGGAGCACCTCCAGCCAGCAACTCGGCGAAGTCTTCCGCACCAGCGACGGCGGACATACCTGGCAGAGTCTGCCGGGCATGCATGGCAAATCGATTCGCGCCCTGGCGATGTTCCGGGGCAATTCCAGCGTGCTCGTAGCCGGCGCGCTCGATGGCGTCTATCGCACGAACAATGGCGGCGACACCTGGGAGCGCCTGACGCCCGCGAACTCCTCCGAGGTCAAGAACATCGAATCGATCGCGGTCGATCCAAAGGACTCGAACACCGTTTATGCCGGAACCTGGCACCTGGCCTGGAAGACCTCCGACGCCGGCGCCAACTGGCAGCACATCAATAAGGGGATGATCGACGACTCCGACGTTTTCTCCGTGATCGTCGACCACGACAATCCGCAGGTGGTTTTCGCCAGCGCATGCTCGGGCATCTACAAGAGCGAGAGCGCCGGCAACCAGTTCTCGAAGATTCAGGGCATCCCGTTTTCGGCGCGGCGCACGCGCGTGCTGAAGCAGGATCCGACCAACGAAAATATCGTCTACGCCGGAACGACCGAAGGCCTGTGGAAGACGATGGACCTCGGCAAATCATGGAAGCGGGTCTCGAATCCCGAAGTGGTCGTCAACGATGTCTTCATCGATCCGCGCGACTCGAACCACGTTCTCATCGCCACCGATCGCAGCGGCGTCATGGCTTCGACCAACGGCGCGGCAACGTGGGAAACTTCGAACCACGGCTACGCGCACCGCTACATCTCGGCGTTAGTCGCTGACAACCAGAACGCGTCGACGATCTACGTCGGTGTCGTCAACGACCGCGAGTACGGCGGCGTCTTCTATTCACGCGACAACGGCCAGCACTGGATGCAGAAAGCCGCCGGCCTCGGCGGGCGCGATGTCTTTGCCCTCAAGCAGACCTCGACCGGCACGCTCGTCGCCGGCACCAACAAGGGCATGTTCTACCTCGACCACAACGCCTCCGAGTGGAAGGCAATGAACCAGGTCGCGGAGGAACAGACCAGGAAGATTTACAAAAAGGGCTCCAGGAAACCGACGACCATGACGCTGTGGAAGAAGTCGGAGCTTACGGCGCGCGTCAACGATCTCGAATTCGGTTCGCAGCGCTGGTTCGCGGCGACCACCGAAGGCGTCTATTCGAGCAAGGACGGCGGCAGAATCTGGAAAATTGAGCCGGGTCTGGGACGGCAGGATTTCGTTGCCGTGCGCGCGCAGGGAACGACGGTGTTCGCGGCGACGCACACCAACGCGCTGGTCTCTGACGATGACGGCGTCACCTGGAAACAGGCTGGATTGCCGTCGTATATAGCCGGCATTCGCGGCGCGGCCATTTCTCCCGAAGGCCAGTTCTTCATCGCCTCGCGCGAGGGGGTCTATCGCAGCGAAGACGGCGGAGCCACCTGGCAGCACGCCACCAACGGCCTGCCCGCCAAGGACATCACCTCGGTCAGCTTCGACGCCACGCACAATCGCCTGCTCGCCACCAGCGATGCGACCAGCGTGATTTTCGAGAGTACCGACGGTGGACGAAGCTGGCAGCGCGGTCCCGACAGCGGCTATCCGCTGCGCCGGGTCAGCGTGATGGGCGGACGCTTTGTCGGCGCTACACCGTTTGACGGCGTGGTCCTCCAGCCCGATGGCGAACCGATGAGTGCCGCCGCGGGCAGCACGGAGTAATCTGCAGACCCGTAAGTGGGGTCTAAGATCTCAGGTAAGTAAACCATCAAAGCTGTACAAGAAAAACCCGGAGCAATCCGGGTTTTTTTATTGGCTCCATGAGCCGAAACCGTTGATATCTTCGGTGAACGATCAGGGGTCTGCGCTCAGGTCAGAGAGCAGCTTCGTCGGTTGGCCAACGCCTTCGATACACAGAAGTGCATAACTAAGTAAGACACAAAACGCATCCTCCCAAAAACACTTGACTTCAATTTGTGCTGTGTTAGCCTCCACGAAACGGTCATAGATTCTCTTCCTTCTTGCGTCCTAACGTCGCAGTAGGTGAACCTTTCGGCCAGAAAACCCCAACGAGGAGAGTGAAAGTGAGATTGGGATTCGTGTGTCTTCTGCTGAGCGTGTGCCTTTCGCTGAGAGCGCAAGGTGAAACTAAAGTCTTCCAGAACATCAACAACAATTCGTCCGGATGGGGCTCGTGCACCAGCAAGAGTTGCGCCGGGGGAGAAAATGAAGCGAGCGCCTACTGGAAGGCGCAGTACCAATCGTCTCCGGCGCGCGACGGAAGCGCCGCAGAGTTTTATGTCTCAGCCACGAAGCCCTATGCCAATGTTCTTTTCTGGAATAAGGTGGGCGCCCAGGATTGGGCGACGAGCTTTACCTGGGACTTCTGGGTGTATGTGGATAGCGACGCTTCGGGCGCACAAAACCTGGAATATGACCTGTTTCAGTTTGAAGGCGGCCAGGAATATATGTTTGGGACGCAGTGTGCGTATGGCAGCGGCCATTGGGATGTGTGGAATCAGCAAACCGGGCATTGGGTGGCAACGAGCCTGGCGTGCAAGCGTTTCAGCCCGAACGTCTGGCACCACGTTGTATGGAATTTTCACCGGACGTCCGGTGAGATGCATTTCGATTCTCTTACGCTGGACGGCACGGTGAATACAATCAACATGACCGAGCCATCGGGAGCGCTGCCAAAAGGATGGAGCGACTCATTAGGCGTGCAATGGCAATTGGACACGGGATCCAAGGCCACCGCTTTTCATGAGTGGATCGATAATGTTCAGCTGACCCTGAATTAGACGACCCACGTGTACTGCGTGCTCCTATCGTGCATCGCTTGTAGCTGTAATCGACCGCAAGGGCGCTGGCATTGCCTCGGACCGTCGTCGATTACAGCTATATCGCATGGTTGCAACCGGGCGTGAGCTAACTCAGCGGCTAGCGACTGGCCTCCGGAAACACAAATGTCAGCCTCGCCAACTGCGAATCAAGTGTGGCCTTCCGATAGTAACGCTCCAAAATCCCGCCCTTCCAAAACAGCAGATCCGGATTTTCTTTCGCGAACTCCTCCCATGTTTGCGCCTTCCCCGCCCGCGCCAGGCGCTCTCCAATCAGCAGAAGATACGCCCACGTAATCGTCTCGTGATAAAGATGCGGCTTGCCCTTCGAGGCCGCAAATCGCTTCAGGGCCGCGGAAAATCGGGACAGCGCCTCGGGCATGGGAAATTCGCAAACAAAGGCAAACGCCACATGCACGTGGTCCGCGTGATGGAATTCTCCCGGCGCCCGCCCTTGCTCGAACTCCGAGACCAGCCACTGTTGAGATACCACCGCTTCTTCGATCATGACCTCACCTAACTCGTCTCCATGACGGCCCATACCGCCGCGATGTAGACAACCAGCTCGCCGACCTCGAACCAGCCATGCAGCACGTGCACGACGATAGCAAACGCCAGCACGGCGATCAGCAACCGCCCGCCTGTCTTTACCAGCCCCGGCACCAGGAAGAGCGCGGCGGCAACGATCTCGGCCCAGGCCAGTGCAAGGCGAAGAAAGGCCGGCAAGCCCGTCTTCGCGAACGCCAGCGCCGCCGTATGCGAAAAGGCGAAGCGCGCGGACTCGATCAGAATCACCAGCCCGAGCGTCCACCGCAGCACCAGAATCGCCGGATTGCCGCGTCCGCTCATTTCTCTTTCCCCGCAGTCTTTTTCTCCGCCGGCTTCTTCTCCGCCGGCTTCTTCGCAGAAGCGGTGCCGCCGCGCCCTTCCACCAGGTGGTGGCTGGCGCCGGAATCGAGATCGAGTTCGTAGAACTTTTTCAGTTCGCGAATACGCGCCAGCGACGCCGGACTGAAGGGCGTCTTGCCGTCGAAGGCGTGCAGCACAATGCCTTCGAGCACGTCGCCCAGCGTCATGTCGTGATATTCGGCAAACGCCTTGAGCACTTTGAGAATGCGCTTTTCCATCCGGACGCCGGTCTGGACGCGCTCGACGACAAACTTCGGATTGCGAACCGCCGTATGATTTATCATGGTACCAATATATCATGGTACCAATGTACGCGCAAGCATCTGGAAATGACCTCCAGGCTGCTGTCCGGCGGTCACAAACAAACTCTCGATCAATGCCGTTGGTTTCCCTGAAGTTACCGGTAGATCACTGTAGCTTTGGGCTCGATTGCCGATAATGAGGGTGGATGTCGCAAGCTAAGCGCAGCTGTGCCCCTTCCGGCCTCCCCGGGCCGGCTGGCGAAGTTGTAATTTGCGGCCCGCTCCCCACGCGCCTTATACCGTCCACTTTTGCTGAAGGAGAAGCGCGCTCGTGATCTCGTTGAAAAAATATCTGGAAATGAATCCAGAAAAAGCCGGGCAAAAAGGTGCTGACCCGGCAGAGCTTTTCCCCGCCGCCCTCAAGGCTTTTCGCTCCGTTCTGACCGCTGCCGGCAACAGTGCTGCGCGAGCCTGCCCGCCGGTCGGCTCCGAGCTGCAGCAGAATCTCGTCCAGGTGGACAAGAATCTCGCCGGCGCGATCACGGTTTTAAACGTGCAGGAAGCCGAGCGCGAAGCGGGCGAGCAGCTTGAACTCTGGGAGAGCCGCACCAAGGATTTCTACCAGGCTCGCACCAATGAAGTGAAGGAACTGCTGATCACGCTGGCTCGCACCGCCGAATCCGTTGGCGAACGCGATCACCGTTACAGCGACCACTTCAGCCAGTTCACCAGCCGCCTGAAGACAATCTCCAATCTCGAAGACCTGACCAACGTTCGCGCCTCGCTGGTGCGGGAGGCGCTCGAACTCAAAACTTACGTCGACAAGATGGAGGAGGATAGCACCAAGCTGGTCAAAGATCTGAAGACGGAAGTCTCAGCCTACGAGACCAAGCTCAAAGAGGTCGAGGAGCTCGCGCTGCGTGACGCGCTTACCGGCCTTTCCAATCGCCGCAATGTCGAAGAGCGCATCGAATTCCGCATCTCGAGCAAACAAACCTTCTGCGCCGCCATGCTGGACGTCAACAAACTGAAGCGCGTTAACGACGAGCACGGCCATCTCGCCGGCGACAGCCTGCTCCAGCAATTCGCCCACGAACTGCGCTCGGCGATGCGCTCGAGCGACGTCATCGGCCGCTGGGGCGGCGACGAATTCATGATCATCATGGACTGCGACCTGGCCGGAGCCAACGCGCAACTGGAGCGCGTGCATAAGTGGGTTTTCGGGGATTACACGATTCGCCCCGGCAAGGGCAGCGGAGAGGTCAAGGTCCATGTCGATGCCGCCATCGGACTAACGCAGTGGCAGGCCGGCCAGACGCTTAAAGATGTCGTCGAGCACGCCGATGCCGCGATGTATCGCGAAAAGCAGCAAGTGCGGGCACAGCACGCGTGAACACCGGTGACTGGCTGTCCCCAGGAACCTATTGTGAGGAGCGGCGCTCGCGGGCCATGTATTGAAAATCGAGAGCCTGGCGAATTAAGGTCTTAATCACGGCTTGACGGCTAACGTTTAATTCTTTGGCAGTTCGGTCGAGCTCTTCCAGCATGCCCGCCGCGAGGTCGACGTTCACCCTTTGTATTGGGGGCATCATCCGCCCGTTATTCGTAAAGAAACGGGAAACGTCTTTGCCTTGTTCGGCCAAACGGGCGATGGCATCGGCGGAAATCGGCTTCCGGCGCTTAGGAGTGCTCTTCATAAAGTCTCTGCTCCTGCTTGGTGGCTTTCCAGAGAGTCACGAAGTGATAAAACTCTCCTTCTTCGTCTTCCCGAACCTCGAAAATAAGCGTGTAAAGGCGATCTCCGACCCATCCGATCGCACGATACTTGCGCGGGAAGCTCGGAGCGCTGATCGATATAGTGGAAGTGCGAAAAGATTTCGCTCGCGTCTTCGAAGCCAACGCCGCGATTCGCCCGAAGTCTTTTGCTCTTCCGCTCATCGAAGTGGAATCGCATATATAGTATAACAGTTATACCACTTTAGAAAAGGGGCCTAGAAGGTCCTCATCCGCAGCGCCGGACGAGAAATCGGGCTATTTCAGGCGTTTTCCGGCTTCCACCGCAACACAGGCTTGCGGGCCGCGGTCACTTCATCCAGCCGCGAGATGCGCGTATTGTGCGGCGCATCGAGCACGAACTGCGGATCCTCTTCCACCTCTTCCGCAATCGACTTCATCGCCTCGATAAACAGATCGAGCTCTTCCTTTGGCTCGCTCTCGGTGGGCTCGATCATCAGCGCCCCGGGCACAATCAGCGGAAACGCCGTTGTATACGGATGGAACCCGTAGTCGATGAGCCGCTTGGCCAGGTCCATGGTACGCACGCCTTTTTTCGATTGCACTTTATCGCTGAAAACCACCTCGTGCATCGTCGGCGTCGAATACGGCAGATCGTAGACGCCTTCGAGCCCCTTGCGAATGTAGTTCGCGTTGAGCACGGCATCTTCGGTCGTCTGGCGCAAGCCGTCAGGCCCGTTCGCAAAAATGTAAGCCAGCGCGCGGACGAACATTCCGAAGTTGCCGTAGAAAGCGCGCACGCGTCCCACCGACAGAGGGCGGTTGTACTCGAATCCGAGCGTGCCGTCAGCCTTCGTAATCACCACCGGCTTGGGCAGGAAGGGTTCGAGAATTTTCTTGATCGCCACCGGCCCCGAGCCGGGACCGCCTCCACCATGCGGCGTGGAAAAAGTTTTGTGCAGGTTCAGGTGCATCAGGTCGACGCCAAAATCACCCGGCCGCGCCTTGCCGACCAGCGCGTTCATGTTCGCGCCATCCATGTAAAGCAGGCCGCCTTTGGCGTGCATGATCTCGGCAATGCGGTGAATGTCGTGTTCAAAAACGCCGAGAGTATTCGGATTCGTCAACATCAGCGCGGCCACGTCTTCATTCATCTGCGCCGCCAGCGCCTCAACATCGACCATGCCGCGATGGTTCGACTTCAGATTCTCCACCGCATAGCCTGCCGTCGCAGCCGTTGCTGGATTCGTGCCATGCGCGGAATCTGGGATCAAAACTTTCTTTCGCGGATTGCCTTTCGATTGCTGATACGCCCGCACCATCAGCAGACCGGTCAGTTCGCCATGCGCGCCCGCCGCGGGTTGCAGCGTGATCGCGTCCATGCCCGTGATATCGATCAGGCAGTCGCTGAGCGTCTTCAGAATGCGCAGCGCGCCCTGCGAAATCTTTTCCGGCTGGTAAGGATGTCCGTTGGCCAGGCCCTCCACGCGCGAGACGAATTCGTTGACGCGCGGGTTGTACTTCATCGTGCAAGATCCCAGCGGAAACATGCCGAGATCGATGGCATAGTTCCAGGTCGAAAGCCGGGTGAAGTGGCGAATGATCTCGATCTCGCTGACCTCGGGCATCGTGCCGAGATCTTTTCTTTCCTGCGAGCCCAGCATCTTCGCCGTGTCAACTTCCGGCACATCGAGCGGCGGCAGCTTCCAGGCGGCTTTGCCCGGCGACGACTTCTCGAAGATCAGGCCTTCATTCTGGCTGATGTGGCGTGTTGCCTTACGAGTTGCGTGTTTCATCGCGCCACCTCCTCGGGCTCCACTTCCCGCATGGTTCGGTCGGCCCGCTCGCTGTCGGCAACAATCCCGACCGCTGTGTCGATCATCGACCGCGTCGTTAGTTCGGTGCAGCACCAGAGCGCCGCATTGCCGAGCTCGGGATAAAACTTTTTCAGCGGCAGCCCACCAACAATCTTGTGACCCAGCAGCCGTGAGTTGATGGCGTATGGGTCTTCGCTCGTTTCGACCACAAACTCATTGAAACGCGGCGCGCCCGTGAAGTGAACTTTGGCATGTTTGCCGAACTGCCCGGCCGCGTATGCTGCCTTAGCCAGGTTCTGCTTCGCCAACTCGCGCAGGCCAACCTTGCCGTAGACGGTCATAAAGATGTTGACCATCAGCGCCACCAGCGCCTGATTCGTGCAGATGTTCGAGGTCGCCTTCTCGCGCCGAATGTGCTGCTCGCGCGTCGCCAGCGTAAGCACAAAGCCGCGCTTGCCATTTTTGTCGACGGTTTGCCCCGCGAGGCGGCCCGGCATTTGCCGCACAAATTTGTCTTTCGTCGCCAGCACGCCGCAGTACGGGCCACCGAATCCCACCGGCACGCCAAACGACTGCGCTTCCATCGAAACAATATCCGCCGCCCGCGGCGGTTCGACGATCCCGAGCGAAACCGCCTCGGCGATCGAAACCACCAGCAGCGCCCCGCGCTTGTGCGCAATCTCGGCGATGGCCTCGATGTCTTCGATCGTCCCAAAAAAATTCGGCGACTGCACCAGCACGCACGCCGTATCGCCAGTGATCGCGGCCTCAAGCGTGCGCACGTCAATCCGCCCCGAGTCCGCGTAAGCCACGGTCGAAAGCGGAATGCCCTGGTTCGCGGCGTAAGTCGCAATCACCTCGCGATACTCCGGATGCAGCGTCCGCGCCATCACCGCGCCATTCCGCCCGGTGATCCGGCAGGCCATCATCACAGCCTCAGCCGCGCCCGTCGAGCCGTCATACATCGACGCGTTCGCCAGGTCCATGCCGGTGAGTTCACTGACCATGGTCTGAAATTCAAAGATCGCCTGGAGCGTGCCTTGCGCGAACTCCGCCTGGTAAGGCGTGTAGGAGGTCAGAAACTCGCCGCGCTGCACGAGGGCGTCGATCACAACCGGCCGGTAATGGTTGTAGGCGCCGGCGCCGAGAAAGCTGGTGTAGCCCTCGCCGTTTTCCTGCGCGCGCTGTTTGAACCAGTCGACAATCTCCGACTCCGCCATCTGCCGCGGCACAGCCAGATCGCGCTGCAAGCGGAATTCGGACGGAATCGGCGAAAACAGATCGTCCACGGAACGTACGCCAATCGCCTTGAGCATAGCCTCGCGATCGGCAGGTGATTTAGGCAGATATCTCATAGGAACCCTTGATTGGATGATAGCTAATGCGGAAAAGATTATGACGCCGGCGGAACTGACGATCGCAGAGGTAGCCATGAGCTGTGAGCTTCGAGCTATGAGCGATCGATTCAAGCTCGCGGCTCGAAGCTCGGAGCTGCTTTACTTCTGACCTCTGACCTCTGGCCTCTACAATCCTCTTCAGTGTCCCGCCTCTTCGCTGACGAATTTTTCGTAATCCGCGGCCGAGAGCAGCCCGTCCAGTTCCGCAGCATTCTTGATCGCGATCTTGATCATCCACGCCGCGTGCGCATCTTTATTCACTTTCTCGGGCGAGGTCGCAAGATCGTCGTTCACGTCGGTCACTGTGCCCGAGGCCGGCGCATACAGATCCGAGACGGCCTTTACCGACTCGACCGTACCAAACGTTTTGCCCATGGTGATCTCGGCGCCAACTTTCGGCAGGTCGACGAAAACGATGTCGCCGAGCGAATCCTGCGCGTGGTTAGTAATGCCGATCTTGCCGTCGGTGCCGATCCATTCGTGCTCTTTTGTGTATTTACGATCTGTTGGGTAGGACATTACTTTCTAGCTCCTGGCTCCTCGCTTCTAGCAGTCAACGATAATTAAAGGTCGCTTGAGTTACGCTTTCTTCGGCCGTTTATAAAACGGTGTCGGAATCACCTGCGCCTTCACACCCTGTCCGCGAATCTCCACCTGCACCGTACTCCCGATGTCGGCGTGCGTCGGCGGCACATACGCCAGCGCAATATTCTTCTTGAGGAACGGCGCCGGCGATCCGCTGGTGACATAGCCGATCTCATGCCCGCCATCGTCCAAAACCTTGTAGCCGTCGCGCGCGATGCCGCGCTCGATCATCTCCAGCCCAACCAGCGTGCGTTTCAAGCCTTCAGCGCGAGCTTTCTCCAGCGCAGCGCGGCCGATAAACTCCACCTTATCCATCTTGCACCAGCGGTCGAGCCCGGCCTCCCAAACGTTGATCGTGTCGGAAATTTCGTGGCCGTAGAGCGGCAGCTTGCCTTCGAGACGCAGCGTGTTACGCGCGCCCAGCCCGCACGGCACCGCCCCCAGGTCTTTGCCCGCCTCGAGCAATCCATACCAGACGTGCGCGCTGATCGCCTCTTCGGACGGAATGTAAATTTCAAACCCATCTTCGGCCGTGTAGCCGGTACGGCCAATCAGCGTCTTCGAATCGAACAGACGGTCGGCGCCGGTGCGTACGGCCATCGTGCGGCCTTCGGTGATCCAGTAAAACTTCAGCGACTTGTAATCCGCGTCAATGCGCAGCTTTTGAAATGGCGCATTGATTCCATGATCCGGAACGTCGATGTATTTTCCGTTCAGCCGCTCCATCAACTCGGCGGCTTTCGGGCCCTGGACCGCGATCTGCGTGTAGTCGTCGGAGAGATTCTCAATCAGGCAATCGAACTGGCGCGTGTTTTCTCGAACCCAGTTGAAATCCTTCTCGCGCGTGCCCGCATTGATGACGAGCAGATATTCGTCGACGCCAAGCCGATGCACAATCACGTCGTCGACGAAGGTTCCTTGCGGATAAAGCAGCGCCGAATATTGTGCCTGTCCGATGGCCAGCTTCGCGGCATCGTTCATTGAAATGTGTTGCACCGCGTCAAGCGCGCCGGGGCCGGCGAGGCGAATATCGCCCATGTGGCTGACGTCGAAAAGGCCAACTCCGGTGCGCACCGCCATGTGCTCGTTGACGATGCCGCAGCCAATCGACGCCGGATATTCGACCGGCATATCCCAGCCATTGAATTCGACCATCTTCGCGCCCATCTGGCGATGGACAGCGTTGAGCGCGGTCTTGCGCGCGGTAGGGGGGCTAACAGCAGCGGCGGACACGGTCAACCTCGGTCTGACAGCGGCGAACTGTCGGCGAACTTGGAACTGTTTAAGGTAACACAGCGGCGAGGTTTGAGTCGCGAGCCGCGAGGGTGAAAAACGGGAGCGCAAATTATTCTCGACTTTTTGTCTCTAGGGACTTAGGCCTCGGGTTTACGCGTTGGGCGCCCGGCGTTGGGCTCTGGGCGTTGGGCCTTAGCTCGGAGCTCGCAGCTCAGAGCTGCTTTTCATTACCTCCGTGACATTCCCCGTCCCGTGCCCGCGTCCTACACTGATCCCATGTCCGCCAAGCCCGGAACCAGCCGTATTGTTTGCGCGCAGTGTGAGCAAAGTGAATCGCGCTGCGAGTGCGAGAAATACTGCGTCCTCTGCCAGTCGCAGGTCGATATCCGCCTGTGCACGGATGGCCTTTTCTACTGCGAACCTTGCCGTGAGGCGTGCGACTACAAGACAGCGGATTGAGTCGCGCTGTTTCGCCAACAAGGCGCGTTAATCGGAAATGGTTTTTGATGCTTGAATTGCCCAGACTAGCCCGTTCCGAATATGGACCACTACAATGTTCGATGAAATGAACGGGTCTCCCGCTCTTGCTTCTCCCGCCTCGTGTTCATGCACATAAACAAGCCTCTCGCCGTCCCTGGACGTCGGCGGACCGAGCCTCTTTAGTACTTCGGACGACCTAATTCCAAGCCCTAGGGATAGAGGCAGCTGAACTAGAGAGTCTCCCTTCCCGAGGACGCGACAGCGTCCGTCAAGAACATCGCGGTTAGAAAGCCGCTGCCATTGAAAGCTGCCTACGAAATCACCATCAATTTCGCCGTTCTCCAGCCAGAGAACCCATCGGCCGTTCGCATCCGCTCCACGGAAACAGAGCCACTCTGATGCGTCGCCAGCATCACCTTTTCTTCCAATCACACCTCCCAAGCGCTGTCTCACATCGTTGATGCTGGTTTCTTCCAATTTGATCTCGTAGTTCGATACGCGAAGCGTGGTCAACATCTCCTCCGGAACAGTGGCCTTCACATTTTCAGGAAAATTCCAATCTGGAGGTTCCCAGAGCACCCGACCCAGGTCCGGATTGGTTCGCCCTGCGGCTTGAGTGAACGCCGCGGCTGATAGCGCGAAAAGCGCGATGCACAGAGCGAAACGCATGTCGTGTTTATTCTAGATCGAAACGCTGCCGACTACTCGGGGACGCCGGTGCATCAGATCACCACCGCTTCCCGATATTCCCCGTAAACCTTGCGCATTGCGTCGGAGATTTCGCCGACCGTCGCATACGCCTCAACCGCCGCCAGAATGCGCGGCATGAGATTTTCGCCAGTGCGCGCCGTGTCTTCGACGGCGCGAATTGCTGCCTGCCAGGTCTCCGGATTACGTTTCGCGCGCACCGCCCGCACCCGCTCGACCTGCTTCGGCTCCAGCGCCGGATCAATGCGCTGAATCGGAACCGACTTCTCTTCCCCTATCTGAAAGCGGTTGACGCCAACAACAATCGCCTGCTCGCGATCGACAGCCTGCTGATACTCATAGGCGGCGTTCTGAATTTCCTGCTGCACGTACCCGCGCTCGATCGCCTTCAGCATTCCGCCCATGGCACGGATTTTTTCGAGATAGTCGTCGGCGCGCTTTTCAATTTCATTTGTCAGCGCCTCGACATAATACGATCCGGCCAGCGGATCGACCGTTTGCGGCGCGCCCGATTCGTACGCGATCACCTGCTGCGTGCGCAACGCGATGCGCGCCGAGGCTTCGGTGGGCAGCGCCAGCGCCTCATCAAACGAATTTGTATGCAGAGACTGCGTGCCCCCAAGCACCGCCGCCATGGCCTGGATTGCCGTGCGCACGATGTTGTTCTCCGGCTGCTGCGCCGTCAGCGTCGATCCCGCGGTCTGGGTGTGGAAGCGCAGCATCCATGATTTCGGATTCTTTGCGTTGAACTGATCGCGCATGATCTTCGCCCACATGCGGCGTGCGGCGCGGAATTTCGCCACCTCTTCCAGAAAATTGCTGTGGGCATTAAAGAAGAAAGACAGCCGAGGCGCGAACTTATCTACATCAAGCCCTGCGCGAATCGCGGCGTCTACGTACGCGATGCCGTTGCCCAGGGTGAACGCTACTTCCTGCACGGCCGTCGATCCCGCCTCGCGCATGTGATAGCCCGAGATCGAAATCGTATTCCAGTCGGGCACGTTCTCATTCGTCCACGCAAACAGGTCGGTGATGATGCGCATGGCCTGCTGCGGCGGATAAATGTACGTCCCGCGCGCGATGTATTCCTTGAGCACGTCATTCTGCACCGTGCCGGAGAGCTTTCTAACTTCCATGCCCTGCCGCCGCGCCACCGCGACGTAAAGCGCCAGCAAAATCGACGCCGTCGCATTGATGGTCATCGATGTAGAAATCGCGGTCAGGTCGATGCCGTCGAACAGCCGCTGCATGTCTTCGATGGAATCGATGGCCACGCCGACTTTGCCGACCTCGCCCATGGCCAGCGGATTATCCGAGTCGAGGCCGATCTGCGTGGGCAAATCAAACGCCACCGACAGTCCTGTCGTGCCATTGGCAAGCAGATACTTGTAGCGCTTGTTCGACTCCTCGGCGTCGCCCATGCCGGCATACTGGCGCATCGTCCAAAGACGTCCACGGTACATCGTCGCCTGCACGCCGCGCGTGAAGGGAAATTCGCCGGGGTAGCCGAGGTCGCGATCGTAATCGCGCCCGGCAAGATCGCCCGGCGTATAAAGCGGGTTGACAGGAATGTGAGAGGAAGTCTGTTGCTCCGAGATCGCGGGCTTGGGCTTCGCGAGTGGATCGATGGTCTTCGTCGTGTCGCTCATTAGAAACCTCAAACCGGCGACCGGTGACCGGCAACCAGCTAGATCTTCTTCTTCCTTATCCGCACAAACGAACTGAGCCCAAACCAGGCAAACGAAATCGTGAAGCAGGCCGCCAGAATCAATCGGCCCGGCCCCGCTTCGTGCCCAAGATGGTATTCGCGATATTCGTGAAATCCGGCGAGCGCGCCAAACAAAGCGATGGCCAGAAATGTGAAGCCCGTGACCTCCAGCCAAAGCTGGTGCAGCGCCGCACCCATCGAACCGGCGGTCGCCCGCAGTCCCTTCAAGACAGCCGAACCGGTGCGGCTTTTCGCGGCCTGCCGGCCCGCTACTTTCGCAATCAACGCGATTTTCTTCGCCGTCCGGGCCGCGATCATCTGTCGATTTTAGCAGCGGCCAAGCGTACAATAACCAGGTTGAGGTCACAACGGCTTGTGACTCCCGCCACACCGGCGGTGGCGTGTGCGATCTGAAAGGGGGAGGCGTGGACCAGCAATTAAAGCAGCTCATGAAGGAACTCGGCGAAGCTATCAACGGCTCCCTCTCCGATTCCGAGCAGATCGCCGAAGTAGTGTCCCGCATCAAGGAAGGCGGCTACGATATCTTCCTCGTGCTCGAAGCCACCATCGGCGTCAGCAAGCAGGGCGAGCCATCTACCGACAAAACGTCCCTCGTCTCCACGCTCAGCACCAATCCCGAGCTCAAGATCAGCGATCAGGATTTGAAGTTTCTGAAGTCTCTGCGCATCAAGCTCGACGAAGACGACAACGAGTAACTGGCTGGAATAATTCTAAGAAGTGACGATTCAACTCGCCGGCAGCGCGCCATTTCCCGCCGTCGATTTGTTCTTTCGTCCCGGCCGCGCCTCAGCTCCGCCGATAAAGTCACCTGCCCGTTCCGCCGATCATTGACGAGAGAGACTATGAGCATTTCAGCCCATGGAGTCGGTGAAGAGAAGTCGGCTCCGTGCATCGCCCGCCAACCGATCCTTTCCGCCGACCAGCAGGTGGTCGGCTACGAACTACTGTTCCGCGAAAACTCCGAGCAGACTCACTTCGCCTCCGACGTCGAGTGGGCCACCAGCACCGCCATCGAGACTCTGCATGTAGTCGGCCTCGATGTGCTTTGCGACGGCAAGATGGCATTCGTCAACTGCACGCACCAGATGCTGATGAAGGAATTGTTTCTCCTTCTGCCGGCGGGCGAAATCGTCATCGAGCTTCAGCCCGGCATTCCGGTCGACGCCTCGGTGCAGGGCGCCTGCCACGGCCTGAGGCAGCGCGGCTATTCCATCGCCCTCGATAATTTTGTGCCTGACGACACTCGCGAGCCGCTGGTCGCCTATGCCGACTTCATCAAAATCGATGTCAAGAATGTTGCGCCCGAATCGGCCGCGGCTCTGGTCCGCCGCCATGGCAACAAGAACCGCAAAATGGTCGCGGTTAAAGTGGAGAACGCCGAGATCTACAAAACCGCGAGCAGAAACCGCTTCCAGCAATTTCAGGGATATTTCTTTCGCTATCCCGAGCACATGCGCGCCCGCCAGATTGCGGGCAGCCAGACAACCTACCTCCAACTGCTCCAGGCGGTCTCACGGCCGCAAACGGATTTCTACGAGATCGAAGATCTCATCAAGCGCGAGCCTTCTCTCTGTTACCGCCTGCTCCGCTATTTGAATTCCCCGCTCCTCGGCCGCTCCACGCCCGTTACCTCGATTCGCCACGCGCTGAATCTTCTCGGGGAGCGCGAATTGGTGCGCTGGATCGGCATGGCCACCACCCTCGTCCTGGCCCGCAATCGCCCATCCGACCTGGTCCTGTCGTCGCTGGTGCGCGCGCGTTTCTGCGAGCTCATCGCTCCCCGCGTCGAGTACAAAGAGGCCGACCTCTTTCTCATGGGCATGCTCTCGCTCATGGACGCCATCCTCGAACTCCCCATCGGCATCGTGGTCGAGACTCTCGCCCTCGATCCGCTGACCAAGGAGCAGTTAGTCTGCGGAAAAAGCGGCGATACGACGCCGTTGTCTCCCATCTATGACTTGATGATCGCGCGCGAAGCCGGCGAATGGGAGACGGTCGCGCGGCTGGGCAAAGAGCTGAAATTATCTTTGCTTTTTGTGGACAAGGCTTACAACCAAGCCATGCAGTGGGCTCACAACGTGACCAGCGCAACGCGCGGATAAATTGTTAAGCCGAGTTCGACATCTGCGGCCTGCGATCAAGCCATTGACCGCCGAGAATGCAGAGAACCTTCGGAGTTCGCGGAGAAAATCAACCGGCGACCCGGCCTTGTCCGCCGTTCGGATCAAACTCGCCTTGCACTTCCCATTCCCGAATTTCCCTTCCTAAATAGGAAAAACCTTGCAAACCAGCCTTTCTCCTCTGCTACCATCAAGCATCCCACAGGTAAGTAGCCCATTGGCAGCATCTTACTGGGGAGCCGTTTCTTTAAAATTGGCCTTCGGCGTGCATTTCAGTTAGGTGGAAGTGGGTTCCCGAACCGTCTCCCGCAGCCTGAAAACTGCCGTTTTGTGGGGCTTAGCGCTTCTGCCGGCTCGGCCGGCAGCCGAGATCTGTTGAGGTGCCAACATGGCTTCTCGTTCGCAGCTTGCGGTTTCCAATCCCGATAGTCCTTTGGATGACTCGCCGTCGACTGCTTCAAAGTCCACCGGTCCGCAGTTAGCGGTCGCGCCGTCCGCCGCTTCCGGGCTCACGCTCGGCCTGCTTCCCGAACCGCGCACCCGCTGGGGAAGATTCGTGCTGAGCTATGGTATGCAGTCCGCGGTCATGACTCTTTTTGTTATCGCGGCCATCGCCCAGCCCGCCATTCTTGTACTGCCGGTGCATGACTATCACTTCATCGGGCTGGTCAGCACGCCGGTGCCGGTGCCGCAGGCTCCGGCCCCGATCCGCAACTTCCCTGCCCCAAAATTGGCGCAGAAGATCGAGCCGCCCGTGACGCCGCGTCCGCAAGCTCTGCGTGTGCCCGCTGAAATTGTTCATCCGAAAGTGGAGGTTGCCGACGTTCAACCGCCAAAGGTTGCCGTTGCGCCCGGAACGCCTCTTGTCTCCGATTTCAAGCCCGTTATCCCGCGCCAGCTCGTCAAGACCAACGTATTCTCCAACGGCAGTTCGGCAACTCCAACCCTCGCCGCCGCTCCGCAAAAAGTTCAGACCGGAGGTTTCGGCGATCCCAATGGCGTGCCAGCGCATGAAAACAACGGCCGCCCCATCACCATTGCGCAAGCCGGAAGTAATGACATGCCCAGCGGCCCCGGCAACGGCAACGGAACCGGCGGCTCACGCGGAATTCGTGGCGTAGTGGCCAGTTCAGGCTTCGGCAACGGAGTCGCAACCGGCGACGGCTCCGGCAAAGTCTCCGCCTCGCGCGGCACCGTCAAACAGGCGGGCTTTGGCGAAGTCGAAGTCGGCGCCACGGCTGGCGCCAAACCCCCCACGGCATCCGCTGCTCCAAAAACCATCCCCGCGGAAATCACCTTCAAGCCGCGTCCGGCCTACACCGACGAAGGCCGCCAGTTGAAGATTGAAGGCGAGGTGCTGCTCAACGTCATCTTCACCGCCGACGGCCAGATCAAAATCAGCGGCATCGCTCGCGGACTCGGCCACGGTCTCGACGAATCCGCCGTCCGGGCCGCGCAAAAGATACAATTCAAGCCAGCGCTCAAAGACGGACGGCCGACCGATTTCCCGGCCGTGTTACATATCTTGTTCCAGCTGGCATCATAGTTAGCAGCCGGTTCGCCCGTTCTGCGGTAGATTGAGGAGAGATCACCTTACAATGACACGCTCCCCCGTAGCGGTGTTTCTATCCGTATTGTTTGCGGCATGGTTTGCTGCGGCGCTCCTCGTGGCACAGTCGCAGCCGCCGGATCCCGCACTCTCCAAGCGCGACGCCTCCGCGCAGCCGGCTCCTGCCGCCAATTTCGATCAGGTCGTCGACCGCGCCATCGAGCGCGAGCACTTCTTCATCGCGCAGATGAAGCAACTCCATCCACTGGTCGAAACCTACATCCAGAATCTCAAGCAGGATAAGGAACTCGACGTCTCCGTCCCTTCCAGTGACGTCTACTTTCTCGGCCGCCTCGATATGAGCAGCGGCTCGCCTGACGATCTCACCTTCAAGTCGCCGAGCTCGGAAAAGCTGCACAAGCGCCTGATGGAAAAAATAGGCGGCAAGCTCTTCAACATGTATCTGCCGCTCGGCTTCGCCCAGATGGCGATTCTCGATCAGGATTTCCAGCGCAAGTATTACGACTTCACCTTCGTCCGCCGCGAATTTCTCGGCGAAATCCGCTGCATCGTCATGGATGTCGCGCCCAAGAAAGACGCGGGCGCCGGCCACTTCATCGGCCGCGTCTGGATCGAGGATCAGGATTACAACATCGTCCGTTTCAACGGCACTTACACCTCCGGCTCGCGCAACTCGTATTACTTCCACTTCGATAGCTGGCGACAGAATCTCCGTCCCGGCCTGTGGCTACCCTCTCTGGTTTACTCCGAGGAGTCCGATTTCAAGTCGATGATGGGTCACGCCATCAACTACAAGGCCCAGACACGATTCTGGGGCTACAACCTCGATTACTCGCGCAACTCCGAGTTCACCGAAATCACCATCGATTCTCCGCAGGAAGTCCGGGATCAGAGCCAGAAGGCGCAGGATGCCTCGCCCATCGAAGCCCAGCGCGCCTGGGAGCATCAGGCTGAAATCAACGTTATCGACCGCCTCCAGCGCATCGGCCTGCTCGCGCCCGAGGGCGACGTCGACAAGGTCCTGCAAACTGTCGTCAACAACGTCCTCGTCACCAACAATCTCGACATTCAGCCGGAAATCAAAGTCCGTGTGCTGCTCACCACGCCGCTCGAATCCTTCACCCTCGGCCACACCATCGTCATCAGCCGCGGCATGATCGACGTCCTGCCCGACGAAGCCTCGCTGGCCATGATCCTGACCCACGAGGTCGCTCACATCGTGCTCGGCCATCAACTCAACACCAAGCTCGCCTTCAACGATCGTATGTTCTTCCCCGACGAACGCACCTTTGAGCGCATGGATTTCGCCCGCGACAAAACCGAAGAGGAAGCTGCCGATAAAAAAGCACTCGAACTGCTCAATAACTCGCCCTATAAAGATAAGCTCGCCAACGCCGGCCTCTTTCTGAAAGCCGTACAGGCTCGGGCGCCCCAGCTCAAGAACCTCATCCGCGGCCACCTCGGCGACAGCCTGCTCAACGGCGATGCCACACGCATGTCCTCGCTGATGACCTCTTCGCCGCAATTCGATCCGAAAAAGCTAGACCAGATCGCCGCTCTTCCGCTCGGCGGCCGCGTCAAAGTCGATCCCTGGAACGACAAGATTGAACTGGTCAAAACCAAGCCGGTAGCGATCACGGCCGCGACGGAAAAGATGCCCTTTGAAGTCACGCCGTTCTTCCCCTTCCTCACCCGCTTCGGCGCTCCCGCACCCACGGCCACGCCGGATAAGACCGCTCCAGCCGCGGCGCCGGCTCCACCTGCGACTCCAACTCCCGCTCCCGGCAAGCCCGCCGCCGCTCCCGGCCAATAGCGGGCGCAAGACTGAGCGGCCCGCGCTTATCTCGCTGAATTTTTCAGTCTGGATTTAAGACAGGTGGGTTTAAAACAGATTTGAACGGAAGGTAACTTTCACGGAAGAAGCAAAATGCGCTGGCCCGTTACTGCCCTAACTGGCTCCCGACCTGCGAAAAGACGTTGTTGGCATTGCTGCCAATAAGGCGCACGGTGCCAATCACGATCACCAGGATGACCGCCAGCATCACTGCATACTCGGCAACGTCCTGGCCGTCTTCTTCAGTCCATAACTGACGGATTTTGTCGATCACGGTCTTTCTCCGATCTCACCCTCGACGGCAAAGACGCACACATTTGGCATGCGTCGCAGTCGCGTACTATTAAGGTATCGTTAATTGGCCGTTTTCCCCAATAGCACGCCAGTGCCCCAGTTAGCACTTTAGTGCTAAGGTCCCCACTGTACTCATTTCGCTCTAATCGAAGGCGGTCACTGGGGACCGGTCACGCCTTCTACACAATCGTCTTCAGCGGCAACCCCTGGTTCACCGCGAACAGCGCCAGTTCCAGCCGCGTTGAAACCCCAAGTTTGTCGAAGATGTTGCTCAAGTGATGCTTCACCGTATCTTCGCTGATCTTGAAATATTCGGCGACTTCGCGGTTGGCATACCCGGCGACGATCGCGGAAACGATCTCCAGCTCGCGCGGGGTGAGTCCGAACTTCTTCTGCTTCGATTCCTCGTTCGTCGTCTGCATCAGGTTCCGCAGATACTGCACCAGGTTCGAAACGCTCTCCCGTGCCACCCAGTACTCGCCCGCCATCACCGCGCGAATCGCCTTCAGCAGTAACTCGGTCGCGGAGTCTTTCATCACCACGCCCCGCGCGCCCAGTTGCAGGGCTTCGACAATCTGTTTCTTCTCCACCGCCGCCGTCAGCAGGATGATGCGCACCGGCCCGGCGGTCCGGCCCGACGAGCTCAGGTCGCGCAAGGCATCGAGACCCGTATGCCGCGGCATCGCCAGATCCAGCAGCAGCACATCCGGCTTGATCTCGGTCGCCAGCTTCACCGCCTCCAGGCCGTCCGGCGCCTCGCCGACGACCTTCATGTCGCCCTCGGACTCCAGCAGGCGGCGCAAACCATCACGGAAAATAGGGTGGTCGTCGGCAATTACGATACGAATCGGAATCTGACGTTTTTCCATGAGTTAGTCCTGTGATTAGGAATGATTACTGGCCGTTCTTCTTGCCGGAGGAATCAACACCTCCAGCCGCGCCCCCTGGCCCGGGTTCGATTCTATCGTGAGTTCGCCCGCAAGCAAGCGCACTCGCTCCCGAATCACCGCCGGACCCTTCCCTCCGATCGCCAGTTCCGCCTCTGACAGCCTGCCGGAAAAAGCGAATCCGCGCCCGTCATCCTCTATTGTCAATCGCAAGCTGTCCGCGCGCTGCGCCAGCCGCACCAGCACATGATGCGCGCCGCTGTGCTTGCGCACATTCACCAGGCTCTCCTGCACGATGCGCGCCAGCTCGCGGCAAACTCTCTGTGGCAGTTCCACGCTGCCCATCTCGCTCACAAACTGCGCCGAGATTCCCGTCTCGCGCTGAAAGCGTTCCACCATATCGTGAATGAAGCCGAGCAGCCGCTCCGAATCGATTTCAAACGACTTCATCGCCTGCATCAGTTCCCGCAGTTTCAGCACCTCTTCGCGCAACAGCTTTTGAATTCGTGTCAGCTCCGTCGATACCACCGGAGTCTGCCCCGATTGTCGGCGCAGCACATCCAGCTGCATCTCGACGGCGATCAGCGACTGGATGGCGCCATCGTGCAACTCGCGCGCAAACCGCGACCGCTCCACCGCCCCTGCCCGCTCCCGCAGCCGCCGCATCAGGTAGACGTTGTAAATCGCCGGCCCCACCTGCTGCGCGAACTCCTGTAGAAACCGCAACTCGTCTTCCGGTTCGCCCATGCGCTCGGGATCGAGCACAAACACGCGGCCCGACCATTCCTTGCCGAAGAGCACCGACACCGAAATCACGCTGCCGAATTTTTCCGTTTGCAGAAAGGCATCCAGAAACCGGTTATCGAAATCCCGCAGCCGGTGGCCATCGCGGTCCAGCAGCACCGTTGATAGGCTTCCGTCGTTGCGCTGCGCATAAACCGCCTCCGCCGCCGACTCAAAAAGATATGCCTTTACGCTCTCCGGCGCCGCCTCCCGCCACCGCACCTGCGCCGCCGCTCCATTATCGCTGCGATTGATCTCCGCCAGAAACACCCGGTAGCTATGCGCCTCCTGCGATGCGCTCACCACCCGCCGCGCTCCGTAGATGCTCAGCATCTCGCCCAGAATCTGCTGCATCGTCCCCGTCAGGCCCGCCTCGACCCGCGTCGAACTCAGCACCCGCGTGATCACCGCGCGTTCCGCCCGCACTTTTTTCTGGTTCTCCGCCATGTAGCCCAGCAGGAAACCAAGCACCAGCAAGTAAACCGAACTCATGATCAACTGCTCGGCGTTCAACTCTTGAATGCTGAATCCCGATGGCAGATGGAGCGAAGTAAGCCAGTGCCGAAGGCCGGCTTCGAGACCTGCGCTCACCGCCAGAAGTTCGATCCATAGCAGGATGATCGCTGCCGCCGCCGTGGCCACCGTCTCCCACAGTCCCCAGCGATAAGCCGCCGCCGCCATGACAAAAACAAAGAAGAGAAAAAACGGTCCGCGCTGCGCCGGCGCAAACATCGAAATCAACACCGGCCAGAAGATATCGATCGAGTGCACCACCAGGCGAAACGCCATTGTGGATTTTACCCGCACCCGCACCAGCAGCATCACCAGCGTCGCATGGGTGAGATAGACGATCAGCAGCCACAGCAGCCAGCGCGAGTACCCGCCTCCCGGCTCCATGACCATGGTGACCAGCGCCGCGATGGTCAGCGCCACCCGCGCCGTCGCCAGCCAGCGCTCGGTTCGCCGGATTTCGCTGGCGCTCAGCGGCGCGCGAAACCGCCACAGATCGTGACTATGTAGGAGGCTCCAGGGCACGTCTTTGCTGTCCGTTGAACTCTATGTTCTTAACTCTGTCTTGCTTTCTGTAGCCCTATATCTTACGCGCATTGTGAAATAACAGGTTCCTTCGTTAGTCCACAACCGAGTTCCACCCTGCGCCCGGTTCGTCCGCGTTCCGGCTCGCGGGAATCGCAATCCCGCCCAATCGCCGGCATCCGCAGTTACCTTAGTAACCCGCCCGCGCGCCTCGTCCGCTCTAGAATAAAGCCGGACTCGTCTGTGTCGCGCCGCGCTCAATTCTGGGTCGTTCTCCTCGCCTTGACTGCTGCCCAGATTGCTGTCTCTCTGGTCATGCCGAGAGGCGCCGCGCTCACCATTGCCAGCGACATGATCCAGAGCCTGCTGCTGCTGGCCGGCACCGCCGCCTTTCTGCCCCGGATAGTACGCACCCACTCCGCAACTCAACATGCCCGCCTTTTCTGGATCCTCATGGGCGTCGGCATGTTCTTCTGGCTGATCTATCAGGCCATGTGGAATTATTTCGAGGTCATCCGCCGCGTCGATGTTCCTGACCCGTTCACCGGCGACATCGTCCTCTTCCTCCACCTTGTCCCCATGATCGCCGCCCTCGGCGTGCTTCCCCACCTGCGCGGCGACGAGCGCGACGAACGCATTCGCATGCTCGACTTCACCCTCCTCCTCACCTGGTGGGTCTTCATTTATGTGTATCTGGTCATTCCCTGGCAAACCGTAAGCGTGGACGAGGCCACCTACAGCTCCAATTTCAACTTTGCCTACTTGACCGAAAAAGGCGTGCTGCTCCTTTCCCTCGCCGTCCTCGCCTATTCGGCGCGCGGAGGCTGGCGGCTCCTCTACGCGCAATTTCTCGGCGCCGGCGCCCTCTATGCTTCGAGTTCTTATTTCGCCACTTACGCCATCGGCCACAAGACCTATTACAGCGGCAGCATCTACGATATTCCCTGGACCATCTCCGTCGCCTGGTTCGCCGCCATTCCGTCTTTCGCGGCGCACTACGATCTCTCCGAAACCAAGTCTTCCAAGCCGCTTCTCGGGGTCGGCATCACCCGCCTCGGCATGTTGGCGCTTTGCACCCTGCCCGCCGCCGCATTGATCGCCGAACTCAACGCCAGCCTGCCCGGTTCCGTCCGCGCTTTCCGCGTCGTGGCCAGCCTTCTCGCCACCATCGTCATGGGCGTAATGGTCTTCTGGCGTCAACGCCTGCTCGGCATCGAGCTTAAGTATTTTCTCCACAAATCGCATCGTTCGCTCGACGAATTGCAGTTGCTCCAGCGGCAGCTCATCCAATCCGAAAAGCTCGCCTCGCTCGGCCAACTGGTCGGCGGCGCCGCCCACGAAATCAACAATCCTCTCACCGCCATGCTCGGCTATTCCGACCTGCTCAGCGCTTCCAATCTCCCGGCTGAAGAACAGCACCAGGCCGCGGTGATCGGCGACCTCGTGCGCCGCACCAAAACTCTCGTCGCCAGCCTGCTTACTTTCGCCCGCCAGTCGCCCGCGAAACTTTCTCCCGTCGATCCCAACTCCCTGCTCAACACCGCCATGCGGCTGCTCGCCCCGCAACTTGAAACCCACGGCATCACCACGCGTCTCGAACTCCGTCCCGGCCTGCCGCCGGTCCTCGCCGATTCCAACCAACTCCTCCACGTCTGCCGCCATCTCGCCGGACAAATCAGCGGCCAGTTCGACGCGCAAACGCACTCCGCCCTGCTGGTCCGCACCAGCGTCGAAAACGATTCGGTGGTGATTGAATTTTTGACCGGCGCTCCATCTCTGCACCGCCCCGTCTGCGATCAGATTCTCGCCTCCGAAGGCGAAAACAAACCCTCGACCCTCTCGCTCAGCGCGTGCAGCCGCATCATTGAAGAGCATGGCGGACGCCTTCTCCGCCCTGGCCGGCAGGACGTGCACGCCTTCCGAGTAGAACTACCATTCGCCTCAAAATCGGCCACCCCAAGAGCCGCCGCCCACACTGCGTACTAGCTTCGAGCTTTGGGCTTTGGGCAAAACAGATAAAGCGATGCTAGAAGGAAAGCAACCGGCAATTTCGACGCGAGAGAGAAATCCCAGAGCGAATTTCACAAAAAGTATTTCTCGGCGTCCTCAGCGGTGATAACACAGAGCCAGGTCGACTCCCAATAGCGGCCAGAAAATTCGCTTAAAGCTCGCGGCTCGAAGCTCGCGGCTCGAGGCTCGCCAGCGGCTCAATACTCACCGTTCTCTTCAGCTGCCCGCAGGCCGCAAAAATGTCCCGCCCTCGCGGCCGCCGCACAAACGCCGGAATCCCCGCCGACATCAATATCCTCTGGAATGCCTGCACCCTCGCCTCCGCCGGCGTGCGGTACGGCAGTTCCGATCCTGGATTCAGCGCAATCAAGTTCACCTTCGCGCGCATCCCGCGCACCAGTTTCACCACCTCGCGCGCCTGCTCCGGAGCGTCGTTCACTCCGTCGAGCAGCACATACTCAAACGTCAGCCGCTCCCGCGTCCGCAGCGGAAACTCCCTTGCCGCTTTCATCAACTCCGCAATATTCCACTTCCGGTTCAGCGGCATCACCTCGCTGCGCAGTTCGTCATTCGACCCGTTCAGCGAAATCGCCAGCTTCGGCCGCACTTCCTCTTTCCCAAAGTCATAAATGCGCGGCACGATCCCCGCCGTCGAAACCGTCATGCGCGACTCCGGAATCCCCACTCCCCCCACCAGCAGCCGCACCGCCTTCATAAAATTCTCGTAATTCAGGAACGGCTCTCCCATTCCCATGAACACAAGGTTCACCCGATCGAGCGGCGGATGGACTGCCCGATCCCGCAGCACTGCCGCAATCTGCCCAACAATTTCGCCCGCTTCAAGATTCCGCTTTACCCCCAGCAAAGCGGTAAAGCAAAACTTGCAGTTCACCGCGCAACCCACCTGACTGGAAACACAAATCGTAGCTCGCCGCCAAGAGCCCAACGCTCCCGACGGTGCCCCATTCAAGCCGTCCTTTGGCTTGAGTGGGGAATATTCCGACCGTGCCCCATTCAAGCCGTCCTTTGGCTTGCGTGGGGAACAAGACGAAGGATCGACGTCCAACGACTCCCCCGACTCCTCCTCGTCCCCAGCCTCACTCCCATCTCCACTCTCACCGCCATCTCCCTCCGGCATCCAGACCGTCTCGACCGTCTCTCCATCCGCCAGTCGCAGCAGATACCGCACCGTCCCGTCGCTTGACTCGAACTTGCGGTCAATCTCCGACAGTCCCGCCCGCCATCCTTCACCCGCCAGCCGAGCCCGCCACTCTGCCGGCAAGGTCGACACTTCTCCGACCTCCGCAATCCTTTGCCGGTAGACCGCATCAAATAGTTGCTGGCCCCGGTAAGCGGGCTGGCCAGACTCGCGGGCAAGCGCGGTAAGTTCATCAAGATTAAGGCCGAGCAGGGATTTTGTTGGTTCGGGAGCCATCCTGCTCCGAGTGTAATCCCGAAGCCGCAACCGGAACAAATCCGTGCATGTGAAAGAAAAATAAGGGTGAATTCAGTTTGGAACCAAGGTGTGCTTTTTCCGCAGCCAAGTCGGCACGCCCGGCGAGACTTTGTGGGAAAATAGGAAGTTGCTCCTGCCTCACACGACAGCCGGATGGCTGCCAGTCGGCCATCGCTAAATTGCTCCTGAACGCGGACCCGAAGCGCTAGCACCCGGAAAAGAGAAGAAGAGAAGGAATGGTTAAAGAGACTCGCAACATTCGTCGTCAAGTTTTGCCGAACGGCCTCACCGTCATCACCGAGCAGATGTCGCATATCCGCTCGGTCTCGATCGGCATCTGGCTCAAGACCGGCTCGCGCGACGAAGATTCCGAGTGGAACGGCATCTCCCATTTCATCGAGCACATGGTCTTCAAGGGCACCGAGACGCGCTCCGCCGAGGCCATCGCACGCCAGGTCGATTCCATCGGCGGCAATATGGACGCCTTTACCGCCAAGGAGTGCATCTGCTTCAACATCAAAGTGCTTGACGAGCATCTGCCGCTCGCCATGGATGTCCTCAGCGACCTCGTCCTCCACCCCGTCTTCGACGCCACTGACATCGCCCGCGAACGCGGCGTCATCCTCGAAGAAATAAAAATGGATCAGGACAATCCCGACTATTTAGTCCACGAGATTTTCACCCAAAGTTTCTGGAAGGATCACTCGCTCGGTCTGCCCATCCTCGGCACGCGCGACACCGTCAAGAAATTCGACCGCCCGGTAGTCTCGCGCTTCTACGGACACCACTTCGCTCCGGCGAATCTTGTGGTCTGCGCCGCCGGAAATTTGAATCACCAGAACTTTGTCGATCTGGTCGCCAAGCATTTCGAGCAAGTCAAGCCCGCGCAAAACGGCCTCCACTCCTCCGCTCCCAAAACCTTTTCGCGCATCAACCTGCGCAATAAGAAATCTCTTGAGCAAGTCCAGATCTGCATCGGCGTGCCCTCGCATCCCATCGCGCACGAGCGCCGCTATGCTTCCTACATTCTGAACACGCTGCTTGGGGGCGGCATGAGTTCGCGCCTCTTTCAAAATATTCGCGAGCGCCAGGGCCTCGCCTACTCCATCTACAGCGACCTCAATCCCTATCGCGACACCGGCTCGATGTGCGTCTACGCCGGAACCTCGCGCGAATCCGCCATCAAAGTAGTCGAGAGCGTAGTCGCCGAATTCGCTAACTTAAAGACGACGCCGGTTCCGGAAGAAGAACTCCGCCGCTCGAAAGACCAGCTCAAGGGCAGTCTGATGCTCTCGCTCGAATCCTCGATGGCCCGCATGTCGAATCTTGCCCGCCAAGAGATGTACTACGACCGCTTCTACTCGCTCGACGAACTCATCGAGCGCATCGAGGCCGTCACCGCCGAAGACGTGCAGAAAACCGCCGAAGAATTTTTCCGCACCGAGCAGATCGCCGTAACCATCCTCGGCAATCTGACCGGCCTTAAACTGACCCGCAACCAACTAGCCTGCTAAGAGGCTTTAAGAGCTGAGAGCTGAGAGCTGAGAGCTGAGAGCTGAGAGCTGAGAGCTGAGAGCTGAGAGCTGAGAGCTGAGAGCTGAGAGCTGAGAGCTGAGAGCTTGGAGCTTGGAGCTTGGAGCTTGGAGCTGAGAGCTGAGAGCCGACTGACCACAATCGCACCTAAAGTATTTATTCTTCAATAACATGCAAGTAATAATCACATCAAGTTCCGCCCCGAAATCGACGTAACCTATTGAATCTTAAATACCTTACAAGTGTCTCCTTATTCCTCAAAGACTTGGCGATAACGACTAACTAAGTCTCTTGTTCTCAAAGACCCCACGGAGGGGTGTCAGTTACTTACTGGTAAACTTCATCGAACATAACACTTCTAACTGACAGCAAAACCCGACTCCGGTACAATCGTCGTTCCTCGGAACTCATGCAGCTTTTCATCGACGTTTTCGCGCAGATCTTCCGCACTCTCTGGGCTCACAAGCTGCGCTCATTCCTTACCATGTTCGGCATCGCCTGGGGAATCGGTTCGCTTCTCCTTCTCGTCGGACTCGGCGAAGGATTTCGCAGCGGCAGCAAACGTAGCCTCGCCGAAATCGGCGAGAACATCATGATGATCTTTCCCGGTCGCGCGCCCGCGGTGCTGGGCAGCACCAGCTCCGCGCGTTACTACCATCTCACTTACAAGGATTACCTCGACATCCGCAACCAGTGTCCTCACGTCCGCGCCATCGCGCCCATTCTCCAGACCAACGACGTCCACGCGGTCAGCGAGTTCGCCACCGCCAGCGGCCAGCTCACCGGTACCGAGCCGCAATACAGCGGCATTCGCTATCTCCCGCTCCTGCAAGGCCGCTGGATCAATCAGCTCGACGACAAGCAGATGCGCAATGTTGTCGTCCTCGGCGACGAGATGACGCGCCATTTGTTTCCTGGGCGTCCCGCCATCGGCGCGTTCATCCTGCTCAACGGCTACCGCTTCGAAGTCATCGGAACACTCATGCGCGTCGGCCGCGGCGACGAAAACTCCACCAACATGCGCGCCTATATTCCCTATCAGGTCATGCGCCTCGATTTCCCCCTCAAGGGCGAGAACGACGACTACGATTCTCTCTCCTTCCTCAACTATCAGCCCACCAGCGCCGCCGACCACATCTTGGCACGCGACGAAGTCCGCCGCGTCGTCGCCCGCAATCACGACTTCAACTATCGCGATCCCGATGCCTTCGACGAATGGGATACAGTTGAGCAGGTGCAGAATATGGGCCTGATCTTTACCGCCATGGATGAGTTCCTGGGAACCGTCGGATTCGTAACCCTCGCTCTCGGAGCGATTGGCGTCGTCAACATCATGCTGGTCGCGGTCACCGAGCGCACCCGCGAGATCGGACTGCGCAAAGCGCTCGGCGCCACCGGCCGCAGCATCCTCTTCCAGTTCTTTGCCGAAGGCCTTTTGATCACGCTGGTCAGCGGCCTCATCGGCATGGGCCTCGCTGCTGGCCTGATGCTCGCCTTCCGCAACTATCAAGGCCCCGGAGGCTTCGATCCGCCGCGCATCGTTCCCACCACCGCCATCCTCGCTATCGGCAGCCTGACAATCGCCGGAGTATTCGCCGGCCTCTATCCCGCGCGCAAAGCGGCCAAGCTGGAACCGGTCGAGGCGCTCAGACAGGAGTGAGGACGATTGTGTTATTTGGTAATTGTGTAATTGTGTAATCTGAAGGCTCACAAGCTTTAGATTTCAAATTACACGATTACTAAATTACCCAATTACTAAATGCTTTCCGATCTTCTCACCGAAGCCTATAACGCGATGCGGCACAATCGCCGCCGCACCGCCCTCACCATGCTTGGCATGGCCTGGGGAATCGCCACCGTCTGCATGCTCCTCGCCTACGGAGACGGCTTCGGACGCGCCTGCGAGAACATCTTCGCCTCCTTCGGCACCAAGATGATGTTCATCGTTCCGGGACGCACTTCCATGCAAGCCGGTGCCGACAAAGCCGGCACGAAGGTTCAGCTTACTCTCGACGACATTGAACTTCTCAACGCCAACGTTCCCCAGATCACACACATCACGCCCAGTAATGGCAAGACTGCGACCATCCAGTACGAGAACCGCTCGTATGACTTTGACCTGGTCGGCGAATATCCCATCACCTATTACATCCGCGCCATCGACATGCAGCAGGGCCGCTGGTACAACGGTCAGGATGAAGCGCAGCGCGCGCGCGTCACGGTGATCGGGCCGGAAGCCAAGGACAAGCTCTTCTCCGGCCGCAACGCCATCGGCGAGCACGTCCGCATCGACGGCCAGAGCTTCGAGGTCATCGGAGTCTACAGCCCGAAAATGCAGGCCGGAGATGGCAACAATATCAACCGCCTAATCTTCGTTCCCTACAGCTCGCTCGGCGACCTGATGGACACGCATTATCTCGGCTCGTTCCTCGTCAGCTACGAAACCAACGAATACGAGCAACTGGAACAGACCATCCGCAACGTCATCGCCGATCAGCATCGTTACAATCCCGCCGACCGCCGCGCGCTCATGGTCTTCAATCTCATGACGCAACTCCACCAGTTCCAGATTGTCACCATCGGTCTCAAGATCCTGCTCGGCTTCATCGGCACGCTCACGCTTGGCATCGGGGGCGTCGGACTCATGAACATCATGCTCGTCTCGGTCACCCAGCGCACCCGCGAGATTGGCGTCGAGAAGGCGCTCGGCGCGCGCCGCCACCACATCTTCCTGCAGTTCCTCGCCGAGGCTCTGGCCATCACGCTGGCCGGTGGAGTCTTCGGAATCATCCTCGCCTACGGCGTCGCGTTCAGCGTCGGCAGGCTCACCCTCTATAGCGCGATCGCCAAGAACGCCGAAGCCGGCGACATCCGCCTCATGATCAATCCTTCAACCCTCGCCATTGCCATCGCCATCCTTGTCGCAGTCGGCCTGGTCAGCGGCATGCTGCCCGCCATCCGCGCCTCGCGTCTCGATCCCATCGAAGCGCTCCGTTACGAGTAAGGCGCAGCATCGCGCGCAACCCGGCTCGCCGGATTATGTTGCGCTGGTTGGAGCGTGTACAATTTCAGCGACCCCGTTCAACTACAGCAACATCCCGAAGAGAGTGGGGTTACTTTCCATGTGGGTATAAGTTCAATTCACTTATGGTGAACGATATGAAAAAGCTGATTGGCGTATTCGCAATCTGTTTCGTCTTTTCTCTCTCTGCACTCGCGCAGCACGACAGCAGCGGACGTCCCCAGGTCGGAGGCGGCCACCAGAACATTCCTTCTCACGGGCCGGCCCAGGTCAAGCATCCGGGCCCGATTCAACCGGATCGTCGTTTCGACGATCATCCCGGCCACCCCAATGCCCCGCACGTGGAGCACGGCAAAACCTGGGTCGGCCATGACACCGGACCGAACGATGTCCACTACCATCTCGACCATCCCTGGGAGCACGGCCACTTCACCGGCGGCTTCGGACGTCATCACATCTGGCGGCTGGCCGGTGGCGGACCGAATCGCTTCTGGTTTAACGGCTTCTATTTTTCCGTGGCGCCGTATGACCTCGGCTATTGCAGCGACTGGCTATGGGATTCGGACGAAGTCGTGATCTACGAAGATCCGGATCACATCGGATGGTATCTCGCTTACAACGTGCGGCTCGGAGTCTACGTGCACGTGATGTTCCTGGGTGCGTAATCTCGTACAGCCCGCCTCGGAGTTTGCAGCGATAGCGCAAGCCAAGGTGGAAAAAACAAAGCCGCGAGCCTTGAGCATTTCGCTCGAGACTCGCGGCTCGTAACTCGCGGCTCTGTTACTTCTTTTCTTCTTTCTGATCCTGAGGCTTGCTCTCTTCCTTCTTGTCGTCGCCCTTCGCGCCAGTCTCTTTCGGCTTGATCGAAATCAATTCCACTTCGAAGATCAGCGTCGAGTCGGGACCGATCTCAGCACCCGCGCCGCGCTCGCCATACGCAAGATCTGGAGGAATAAAGAGCTGGTACTTCGATCCTGCCGGCATCAGTTGAAGGGCCTCGGTCCATCCCTTGATCACGCCGCTGACCGGGAACGTAGCCGGCTCGCCGCGCTTGAAGGAACTGTCGAACTCCTTGCCATCAATGAGCGTCCCTTTGTAATTGCAGACGACCGTGTCGGTCGCCGTGGGCTTCGGCCCTGTGCCTTCGGTGATGACCTTGTATTGCAAGCCGCTGGCCGTCGTCTTCACGCCTTCTTTATCCTTGTTCGCCGCCAGAAAAGCTTCGCCTTCCTTCTTGTTCTTGTCCGCCGCCTCTTTCATCTTTTCCTGTTGCTCCTTGCGGACATCGTTCTGCACATCGGTGAGGATCTGCTTGGCCTCGTCTTCGGTAAGGCGGGTCTTGGCGCCGGACGAGCCATCTTTCAGGCCCTGCGCGAGCAGGTTCCAATCGACCTCAACTCCCTGCTTCTTGAGTTGAGCGCCGAGGCCGGAGGCGATGTTCATGCCCAGTGCGTAGCTGAATTTCTGTTTGCGTGAAGTGAGCGGAGCAGCCGCAGTTGCACCGGCGCCTGTCTTCTTAGCTGGAGTCTTGGAGGTAGTGGAGGAAGAGGTGGAAGGCTTCGCGGCCGGGGTATCCTGCGCGGCGCCAGTGGCCACGAGCATCGCTCCGGCGGCCAATAGGACCGCTGCAATGGGAAATTTAAGCATATCGGTTATTGTCCCATTGCAGCTCGTTTTACGCCAACAATGAACGGTTAATTCTCCGCCCCGCTTTCCATGGCCAGCGCCCGCGGAAAGAGCACATTATTTTCGAGATGAATGTGCTGGTGTAGATCTTTCTCGAAATCCGCCAGCGCCGTATAGAGAGCGCTGAAGCTGGTGCAAGCGTCTTCGGGAGGCGTGTAGTCGCCGCTGGCCTTGCGCAATGCCCGCAGCGCCGTGCCTGCGTCATCATGCTCGTGCTCCATCATGCGCACGGGATTCGCGACGGTGCCGAACGGCGGGGGCAGGATCGGCTCGTGCTGCACCACCGATTCTTCCATGCGCTCGATGTAAGGAAAAAGAATGTTCTCTTCCTTCATGAGATGCGACGTTAGTTCCTGTCCTAGGGCGTGGAAGGTGGCGCGAATTTCTGCCAGCTCCGCGTGCTTCGGCCCGTGTTTGGAATGAACCTTCTCAATCAGCGCCTCGATCTCAGGGACGCGCGCGCGGACGAAGACATGATGCGTGCGGACGATGTGCGAGATCAACTCGGCGAGCGAGCCGGCGCGAAGCTCGCGTTCGCCGGGGCGGCTCGGCTGCGCGATGGCTGCGTCGAGCGCCTGCAATACCTGCTCAAGGTCCAGGTTAGCGGAGGCGCATGCGTCGCTCAGCGGACGGTTGCCGCCGCAGCAGTAGTCGATGCCGAGCTTCTCGAAGACGGGAATTGTCTGTGGTGTCTCGATGGCGTAATCGCGAACGATTCTGGTGGAATCGCGCAATGACCCGGCGTGTTCGCGAACAGTGGGGTTGGGATTGGCGCTCATTGGATTCTCCTCTTGTTGCTACGAGAGTCAATCTAGAGGAGAGAGCTGGGGATGACGATGACTTTTGTCACGCGGAGCATGGCATTGGGCTTTGGGCGCTCGGCTCTGGGCTACGAGCGACAAGCTCGATTCTTGAATACTGGGATCTACGATTACTCTTCCAGTTCTGCCTCTAGCCCTTTTAGGTCGGCGATCAGGATGCGGCGGCCTTCCATCTGGATGAGCTTTTCGGACTGGAAGCGGCTGAGGTTGCGGGAGACGAGTTCGCGGACCGTGCCGATTTGCGCGGCTAGTTCCTGATTGCTGCCCGGGAGCGTGATTTCGATTCCGGCATCCGTGCGTGCGCCTGCGCTGCGCGCCCTGCGCACAAGATAGGCGGCGAGGCGATGACGCACGGTGGTGAATGAGAGCTCTTCGATGATGCCGACAAGTTTGCGCAGGCGCGTACCAATCACGCGCAGTACCTTCAGCGCAACCTGCGGATGCGTCAGGCAGAGGTTTTGCAGATCCTGCTTGGCGATGAAGAGCAGCGTCGACTCCATGAGGGCCGAGACCGAGGCAGGATAATTTCCGCCATCGAAGACCGGCAACTCCGCGACCGAACCGCCTGGGCCTTCGAGGCTGAGTACCTGCTCGCGCCCCGCGGCGGAGGTTTTAAAGATGCGCACCTGGCCAGACTCGACGACATACATTCCGGTGCACGGATCGCCTTCGGTGAAGAGGATTTCTCCGGCGTCAAATTTGCGCGCGACGGCACGCTGGGCGAGGAAAGAGAGTTCGGCTTCGGAAAGATCCTTGAAGAGTGCAACCTGGGCAAGAGTTTTTGCGGCGGATGGTCTTGCTTCCGGCATTGCGCCATTCTACTCATCGGCGCAAAACAATACGAGGGAACGGCCCCCAAGACCCGTTCCCTCGAGCGCGTTAGCGCAACTTGTTGACGAATTCGTGAGCCACTCGCCCATCTTTGTCGGTGTGTCCAATATCTGTATCTCTCAACGACGAGAATGATCATGCCTTACCTGCGAAGGAATATCCATGGAGAGGAGATGAATTGATGTGAAGCGGTGTGAAGAGATGGTGAGGAGACTAGCACGCTGGATGACATAGCTCTCAGCTCTCAGCTACAAGCTCTAAGCTCCGCTCTCAGCTTCAAGCATCATCGCCCGACTGATGCGCTCGTAGGCCTGCTTGGAGCTTGGAGCTGAGAGCTTGGAGCTGAGAGCTTGGAGCTGAGTCTTGCGCGCTGAACTATAATTTCCTCCCATGAAAACTCCCTTCTCGTTGGTTCTCGCTTTGTCCGTGAATCTGGGGGATGACAGCCATTCGCTCTTTACGAACGGCGGACAGCGTTGGTGATTCATGCCAAGGCGGACGATCAGAAAACCGATCCGGCAGGCAATTCGGGTGATCGTATTGCTTGCGGGGTGATTAAGAAATAGTTCGAGCTGGCGCTTCGCGCTTCACGTTCATGTGGTGGGGGTGCGCTTGAACACTCCAGAACGGTAGCGCTGGCTATCGGAGAGCGGAGTTTCGCGCGGCAGAATTTCGCGGAGGGCCCAGTCGATGCGGTCTACGCCATCGGAGATGATGCGGATGAGTTGCTGGTTCTCGATGGCGTCGACGGAGAGCGAGATCGGGGCGAGGGCGTTGCGGATGTGATGATTCATCTCGGCGATAACCTGCATCCGCGCAAGGGTCTGGCGCTGTTTCTGTCGCGCCATGTGGGCGAGTTTGGCAATGAGACAGCTGACGACCAGCGCCGACAGAGCCTCGGCGAGCAGACGCTCGCGGTTGCGGCCGAGGTCGGGAACAAGCCAGTAGTGCATGAGTTCGGTGGTAAGAAAAGACACGAGCCCGACGCCGAAGGCGAGGACGAGGATGGAGGTCCACGAACTTGCGCGAAAGGCGGCGGTTCGATCTGTCTGAGAACCGTTGGTTCGGCCGGAAGGAGTTGAGCGAGTTGGGGCGCTGGAGGGGGACATCAGCGTAGAACCCATGTTGGGTGTGATGAGCGCGCGGCGAATTTGGTTAGCCGAAAAGATTCGAACTCAAAAAACCGAGCGGCGCCCTACCCAGGTTTTCACAGAGGCTGTTGCCGCGTCGCTTTGTCACGCAACTGTCTTGCTGTTACGTTGCAGAGACTAGCGACGCAGAGACCAGCGACGGCACTTTCTCCAGTTTGGCCGTGAAGTGGCGAAGAAATGGCGCTTCATACGTGAGATGCATGCCCTGAATTTTGTCGCGATTCTTCCAGACTTCAAGGATCACTTCAACGACATAGTCGATGTGGCTCTGGGTGTAGACGCGGCGCGGGATGGCGAGGCGGACGAGGTCCATCTTGGCCTGCTTGCCGAACATGAGCGTTCCGATCTCGACGCTGCGGATGCCGCCTTCAAGATACAGTTCGTTGGCGAGTGCGACGGCCGGGAATTGCTCGGGCGGAACGTGCGGCAGGAAGGCGCGGGCATCGATATAGATGGCGTGGCCTCCGGGCGGCTGCACGATGGGCACGCCTTGCTCGGAGATATGATTGCCGAGATAGGCGGTGGAGGCGATGCGGTAGCGGAGATAGTCGGGTTGGAGGGCTTCCTGCACGCCGACGGCAATGGCTTCGAGGTCGCGGCCGGCAAGGCCTCCATAAGTTGGATAGCCTTCGGTAAGTATAAGTAAGTTCTTTTCCTGCTGGGCTAATATGTCATCGTTCGTGCAGAGAAAGCCGCCTATGTTGGCCATGCCATCTTTCTTGGCGGACATGGTGCAGCCGTCGCCGTAGCTGAACATCTCCTGCGCGATCTCTTTGGGAGTTTTGTCGGCGTAGCCGGGCTCGCGGAGTTTGATGAAATAGGAATTCTCGGCGAAGCGGCACGCGTCAAAATAGAACGGAATCTTGTGGCGGCGGCAAACGGCGCTGACCGCTTTCGCGTTTTCCATGGAGACGGGCTGGCCTCCGCCGGAGTTATTGGTGATGGTCAGCATGACGAGTGGGATGCGGTCGCTGCCAACCTTCGCGATCAGGTCTTCCAGCTTCGCGACATCCATGTTGCCCTTGAAGGGATGCCGGAGTTCGGGATGGCGGCCTTCTTCAATGACGAGATCGACGGCCTCGGCGCCGACGAATTCGACGTTGGCGCGGGTGGTATCGAAGTGCGTGTTGTTGGGAACGACGTCACCTTTTTTGCAGGCGCAACTGAAGAGGATGCGCTCGGCGGCGCGGCCCTGGTGCGTGGGGATGACGTTCTTGTAGCCGAAGATGTCCTGGATGGAATCGCGGAACTCGTCGAAGCTCCGGCTCCCGGCATAGCTTTCGTCGCCTTCCATGATGGCGGCCCATTGATGTGTGGACATCGCGCCGGTGCCGGAATCGGTGAGGAGGTCGATGAGGACGTCGTCGGCGGGCAGAAGAAAAAGGTTGTAGTTGGCGGCGCGGAGGAATTCTTCACGCTGAGCGCGGGTGGTCCAGCGAATCGGCTCGACGGATTTAATGCGGAAGGGTTCGATGATGGTGCGCATGGATAGATGATAACGCTTGGGATGGTGTCCGGTCTGGGTCGTCGGTCACGGGTCTGCGGTCTGCGGTTTGTTAGACCTTTACTGAGTCGCGGCGCTCGCTTGGTTGGAATTTCACGTTCGCAGTCCGGTCTAGTTTGTCCCAGGCGAAGGGACGGCCAGTCAACGCTCGCTTCAGTGTTTTGAAGAGCACTATGGAGAAGACTTGGCGATAGGCGAAGCGCTGGAGCCAGACCTGACTGAGCAGCCAGATATCTTCGCGCGATTCGGGCTGGCGCCGCTCGAGGGCAAAGGCGAGGGCGGAGGCGAGGAAATCGATCACCAGGAAGACTACGAAGAAGATCACGAGGCGCTGGAAATCGGCCGGATCGGTCGAATCGGGATGGTAAGCCTTCTGGATGAAGTACCAGATGGCGCCGACGGCAAACATGACGTCAATGAACGGGGAGACGAGTGGCAGAAGGATCTGGAAGATGAGGATGTTGGGCAGCGCGACAAAGCCGAGCGCGCCCTCCCGGCCGACAACATCGCGATGCTTGAAGACCGCTTGCAGAATTCCGAAGGACCAGCGGAAGCGCTGGCGCATCAGGCCATTGGCATTGGTGGGAGCTTCGGTGAAGGCGAGCGCCTGATCCTCGTATTCGACGCGATGCCCGTTGCGGAGGATCGCCATGGTGAGGTCGGCGTCTTCGGCAACGGTGTCGACCTGGAAGCCACCCGCCTCGCGCACAGCGGAGACGCGCCATGCGCCAATGGCACCGGGGACGACGCTAACCGCGCCCAGGGTATTAAGGGCGCGGCGCTCGAAATTCTGGCTGGTGATGTATTCGAGGGCCTGCCAGCGAGTCCAGAGATTGACACGGTTGCCGACTTTGGCGTTGCCGGCGATGGCTCCAACTTTGGGATCGAGGAAGTGCGGGACCATGCGGCGGATGGCGTCGGGGGCAATGATGGTATCGGCATCGATGCCAACGAAAATTTCGGCGTCGCCGATGTGATCGAGGCCGTAGTTGAGGGCGTCGGCTTTGCCGCTGTTGGGCTTGGCAAGGATGAGCACTTTGCCGGCGGCGGCCTCGCGGGCGAAGGCGCGCCGGACAACCTCGAGCGTTTGGTCTTTGGAACCGTCGTCGATGACGATGACGCGGAGGTTGGGATAATCGCTATCGAGCGCCCCCTGCACAGTGCGCTCAATGACCTTCTCCTCGTTGTAGGCGGGAATGAGAATGGCGACCTTTGGCCGGTAGGCGGCAATCTCTTCGGGCGTGCCGTAAATGTGAGAGCGGAGGCGGTCGTAGATGGCGAGCACGCCGATGGAGACGAGGCGGCCGGTCATGAGGATGTCGCCGAGAAAGAAGACCAGCGTGATGAAGCTGATGGTGACGCTAAAGAGCCAGAAGCTGATCCAGTTGAGACGCGAGGTCCAATACTCGTTGCGCGAGAGCAGCGGCATGACGTCCGCTTTGGTTTTGCCCATGAGCTCGTGAAGCGAGACGAACTCGAAACCGCGGGCGCGGGCGCCGTCGATGATGAGCGGGAGCGCGAGAACAGTGCGCTGGCGGTTGCCTCCGCCATCGTGCATCAGAATGATATTGCCGCAATGCATGGTGTCATTGGGGCGGCAGGGCGGAAGATGGTCGAGAACTTGTGCGGCAATTTCCTGCGGGGTGAGCGGAGGGCTGGGATCCCAATCCTTGGTGTCGAGCTTGTTGCCGATGGCGATGTAGCCCATGCTCTGGGTAAGTTCGAGCGGGCGAACCTGATCCTCGGTATCGGGCTCGGCGTCAATGGAATAGGGAGGGCGGAAGAGCAGCGTACGAATGCCAAGTTGGCTGGCGAAGAGCTGTTCGGTGAGATTGAGCTCGACACGCATGTACTTCGACCCGATCGAACTTATATCGGGATGGGTGAAGGTATGGTTGCCGATCTCGTGGTCCTCGCGGTAAATGCGCTGGGCGAGGCCGCCGAATTTTTCGGCCTGCACTCCGATCAGGAAAAATGCGGCCCGAACGTTCTTTTGGCGGAGGATGTCGAGGATCTTCGGCGTCCACTCGGGATCGGGACCGTCGTCGAAGGTGATGGCGAGCTTATTTTTGCTGGCGCCATAGCGGGCGACTCGGTATGGCTCGGGCAGGGACTTCATATTTTCGTCGTCGATGAGTCCGCTGTCCTTGTCGATGCTGATCTCGCGCTCGCCATCCTGCGGACGCGCTTCGATGTGCAGGATCTCGCCCTCGCCTTCCATGTCAACATCCTGGCCGGGCGGCACGTCCTTGAGGCGATCGGGAGCAGTGGGATCGCCGGGAACATCCCAGACGCGCCAGAGCGAACGATCCTCCGAACCTAAGCGCCAGAGCGCGAAGGTCTGGATGCCAAGGGTCTGAGCGGCGCGCATTTCGTTAAGCGCGGTGACCGCGTCGAGAAACCATACATAGTGATGGCGATTGTCGTCGTCGAGATAGCTGAAGTGCGGGTTGAAGGCGTCGTTGTCGTAATCGATGTCCTCTTCGGAGTCGCGCGAGCCGATCCACGCGTCCTGCACCGAAACACTTTGGTCTTTTGTGCCGGGAGGAAGCTTGCCTTTCTTGTCGCGCTCGACCCAGTCGTAACCGTAATTGCCAATGGCACAGATGAGCTTGTCTTTGGGAATTTCCTTGATCGCCGCGCTGAGGTTTTCGGCAAACCAATCCTGGGAAGCGACGGCGCCGGGCTCTCCGCCGGGATAATGCTCGTCGTAATTCATGATGACGACGCCGTCGACCGCTGCGGAGATGGCCTTGTAGTCGTAGTCCTTGTTGCGAACCTGGACGCTGACATAAAGCTTCATGCCCTTGGCGTGCAGGTCGGAGGAGAGTTCGTTGAGCAGGGCGACGTAGCCGGGCTGAGCTTTCTTGGGGAAGGATTCGAAGTCGATCATCAGGCCGCGGTAGCGGTCGGAGGCGAGATAGAGAGCGATCTCGCGGCGAAAACGGGCGCGGGCCGCGGGATTAACCAGAAAGTCGGTGACCGAGGGAGAGAAGTCGTTGATGGCGTTGTCGAAATTCTGAACCACGGGAAAGACTTCCATGCTGGTGTCTTCCGTCTTCAGAAATTGCATGACGTCGGGATCGATGGGGCGAACCGACTGGCCCTGAATAACGTCGAAGAGATTATTGGTCTGCTGATCGACGGCTTGCAGATGGCCATCGGGGGTGAGGACCTGGAGCCACGTAGGAAAGAGCAGGTCGATCTGGCGCGCATATTCACGAAGCGAGGAGAAGCTGGCGGCATCCCAGGAGACGTAGAAGGCGGCGCGGACGCCTTCCTCGGAGTTGAGGACAATCTGCGAAGCCGCTTTGCGGGACTTGCGCCGGTGGCCGCCCACGCGGGAGATGGTGGAGAGACGGCGCTTTTCCTTGGCGCGATCTTTTTCGGCGACGGTCAGGGCGTGGTAAGGGCGCTTCTGGATGCCGAATGACATATCGGGCAGAGGCTCGCTCTGAAGCGCGCTGTAGAAGAAAAAGATGAGGAGGGCCGAGAGAGCGATGGCCGCCGCGTCGAAGGCACGGCGAATGCGCTTCCAGCGTGCCTGGAGCGGGTCATGAAAGATCTGTTTGGCCATCACGTCGTATTTCATCCTAAGGGGAGCGGGCCGGGGGGTCAACGGAGGGTGGGAATCGGAAGTCCTATTAAAGCGGTATGAAGCTTCGAGATACGGGCCTTGCGCTCTGGGCTTTCGGCTTTCGGCTTTGGGCTCTGGGCTCGGATGCCGGTGTCTCGAAACTCGTGGCTCGAAGCTCGAAGCTTTTTGCTTCTCCAATCTTGTATATTTCAAGCGTGCTTGGGATGCTGCGGGAACATCGGGGATTCTTTCTCGGAATCGCGTTGTTGGGGCTAGCGCTGCGGATTTGTTTCCTGCTTTATTTCCCATCGGTGACGGACGACTCGCACGTCTACCTTGACCTCGCCAACAACTGGCTACGGCACGGAACTTACGGCCTGACGGAGAACGATCAGATTGTTCCGGCGGATACGCGGTTGCCGGGTTATCCAGGGTTTCTGGCGGCTGTTTTCTGGGTAACTGGCGGCCCGAAGATCGGGGCGGTGCTTGGGATACAGATCGCGCTCGATCTGCTGACCTGCTTCATCATCACGGACCTGACGCGGCGGACGGTTCGCGCGCGGGGCGCTCCGCAACTTGCATTTCTCTTTGCCGCGTTGTGCCCTTTTCTGGCCAATTACTCCACGGCTGTTTTGACGGAGACGCTGGAGATATTTTTTACGGCGCTGGCTTTGGATGGCGCGGTGGCGGCAATCGACCGGATGGAGACGGAAAACGGGCCGAGCGTTTGGGCCTTGTGGGCAGGCGTGGGAGCGGCGATTGCCGCCGCCATTCTATTGCGGCCCGATGGCGGAATTTTGCTGGGCGCGGTTGGACTTTTCCTCCTCGCCGTCATTTGGAAAAGGCGGGGAGTTGGAGGAGGCCGAATTGTCGCCGCAGGGGCGCTTGTGGCGGCGATTGCATTGGCGCCTCTTGTGCCTTGGACGGCGCGGAACTGGCGCGTGCTCCATCAGTTCCAGCCGCTCGCGCCGCGGTATGGCACCGAACCGGACGAGGTCACGCCGCGCGGATTCAATCGCTGGGTTGCGACCTGGATGGCGGATTATGTATCGGTCGAGGAGATTTACTGGAATGTCCCGGGAGCGAAGATCGATGTGGGGAAACTGCCGCGACGGGCACTGGATGCGGCTCGCGACCGGACCATGACCCTAATCGCCGATTACAACACGGCCCAGCAGTTGACGGCCGTGATGGACTGGCACTTCGATGCGGTGGCGTGGGAACGGATTCAGGCGCGGCCTCTGCGCTACTATGTGACGCTGCCGGCGATGAGGGTAGCGGATATGTGGCTGCGGCCGCGAACCGAGTTGCTGCCCGCTGATCCACGCTGGTGGGAATTCAACGACGATCCACGGTGGTCGGTCGTGTCGGTGGCATTTGGGGTAATGAATCTCGCCTTGGTTGCGGCGGCTTTGATTGCGCTGGTGTGGCGCCGGGCGGATTTGCGCTATGTCGGGTTGCTGGCCGGATTCGTGCTGCTGCGAACCGCGTTTCTCGGCACGATTGAGAATCCGGAGCCGCGCTATACGCTGGAGTGCTATCCGGTGGTGATGGTGCTGGCGGCGGCATTGTTGGCTGCGCCATCGCAGTCCCCGCGCGCGGACTGAATTACCCGAGGGGCGAGTCGGTCATGCGGAAGCGGGTGCGAACGTGCTCGGAGAGCAGTTCGATGGCTCCGCGATTGGCGACGGGATCGGACTTCGCCAGATATTTCATCGCTTCGACCAGAGTCTTCTGGCCGTCGACGTAACGCGGATCGGAACTGCGCTCGCGCTTTTTGCGGGAGAGATCGGGCGGGACTGGAATAGTAAAAACTTTTGCCATCGTGTTCGACTTTCCGAACTTTTGAGCAGTATATCGTCACGGCGCGAGATTTTCAGCTTGATTCTGCGGGAACGGAGAATGCGCGATTCGGTCGGTACCAAACAGTCGGGCGCGCGGCGAACCGGGTTTTGTACGGTTCGATACGGTTTCCGTCAGCTTTGCGGGGAGACAATCCGAGTTTTGCCGGTGGTCTTGATTTTGAAGACGTTCTCGGGAAGTTTCTGGTCGATCTGAATGTCCGAGTATTTGGTGAGCCGGTAGTCGCCGCCCGGAAAAAACAGCTGCATCTGGACCGAGATGCCTTTGGTTCGGCCGGATGGATCGATCCAGAGAATAATTTTCGCGATGTTATTCCGGAGCTGCTGAGATTTAGGTGTGAGCTCGAGCTTGGCCGCATTGATGCCGCTGAGATTTTCAGTGCCTAAGTATTTCACATCGTAAGTCGCTAGCAGGGAGTGGCCGCCTCCTCCGAAGCCGAGAAGCAGGAAGGCTTCGATCTGCGTCTTACTTTTGCCGGGCTGATATTCATCGATCTGATCGATCTTGGGGTGATAGATCTGCGCCTTGCCATTGGCATAGACCGCGTATTCCTTGTCGGGATCGGTGATGTCGGCCGCCATGTTGGTCTCGTTGCCGTGGCGCTCGAAATAGACCTTGCCTTTTTGCGTCTCCGTTTCGTCGACAACCTTGGTGTATTGATCGGCGGTGAGATTGGCCTGGGCGGTGTGGAAGGTCTTGGCGGCGTTGTCCATTTCCGTGAGGACGCGATCGAGGCCGCCGGGATCAGATTGCAACAGGAGTTTGGCGACATGCCACCCCACGCCCATGATCTGCGGGTAGGCGCTTGTGGCGAGAATCAAAAACGCCGCCAACAGACCAAACCAGGCCGAATGGCGCATTCGGTGAGCTGCGTGGCTCATTCCTGGCCGGCTCATTCTTTGTTCACCCAAACTTTGTAGTTTTGCGTGTGGCCCGTCAGATCTTTGACCGCCTCATATCTAGTGATGCTGACGGCGCCGGCGATCGGCTCTATGATTCGCTCGAGTTGGGGGCGGATGTCCGCGCCGCTCGAGGAATTCACGGCGGACGCGGGAATCTGGTAGATGAAACCGCCTTTCTGGTCCGGAACCACCATCACCCCTGCCGAATATGCGTTGTGCTCGACCGGCTTGTCTTTGAAGTTGATGTAGCGCGGCGACAGAAAGATGAAGAGCAGGATGAGCGTGACCATGATGTCGTAGTGAAGGGTGCCACGCTCATAAGACCAGAAGATGTATCCGCGGATTGTGCGCCAGATCGAGCCCATGGGCGACGAGGGGACTTTCGGGATGGCCAAGACAGCTTCGGACTGCAAGTGTATTTTGGAATTCATGGGATAGCAAATTGGCCGCGCGGCGGCGCGCCGTCCTTAATCATAGACCTATCGTTCTTTGTACACCCACCTCGTGCACCCGCCTCCCCCACCCACCTCAACCCAACCAGTTCACAATCCGCCGGTCACAGGTCTCTCCTTGTGATGCGGTCGGTGCCCATGTAGGGTTGCAGCGCTTCGGGAATTAAGACGCTGCCGTCGGGCTGCTGGTAGTTTTCAACGATGGCGACCCAGGTGCGCCCGACGGCAAGGCCGCTACCGTTGAGGGTGTGTACGAGTTCGGTTTTCGACTTGCCTTCCGGCCGGTAGCGGATGTTGGCGCGGCGCGCCTGAAAACTCTCGAAATTCGAGCAGGAAGAAATTTCGCGAAAAAGATTCTGCCCCGGCAGCCAGACTTCGAGGTCGTAAGTTTTGGCGGCCGAAAATCCCAGATCGGCGGTCGAGAGCGCCATCACGCGATAGTGCAGGCCGAGGCGCTGAAGGACGGTTTCCGCATTGTGGGTCAGCTTTTCGAGTTCCTCGTACGAATTTTCAGGACGGCAAAATTTGACCATCTCAACTTTTTGAAACTGGTGCTGGCGGATGATACCGCGAACATCCTTGCCGTAAGAGCCGGCCTCGCTGCGGAAACACGGCGTGTAAGCGGTGAGGTAGATGGGGAGTTTGGCGGTGTCGAGGGTTTCGTCGCGGTAAAGATTGGTGACGGGAACCTCGGCGGTGGGGATGAGCCAAAGATCCTTTTCGCCATGCGGAACACGGAAAAGATCCTGCGCAAATTTTGGCAACTGGCCGGTCCCGTACATGGATTCGGAATTAACCATGTAGGGCGGGAGAATTTCGGTGTAGCCGTGCTCGCGCGTGTGCAGGTCGAGCATGAAGTTGGCGATGGCGCGTTCCAGACGCGCCCCGAGCGCCCAATAGACGGCGAAGCGAGCGCCGGAGAGTTTAGCGGCGCGTTCCAGGTCGAGGACGCCGAGCTGCTCGCCCAGATCCCAGTGCGGCTTGGGAGTGAAATTAAATTGCGGTGGCGCACCCCAACGCCGCACTTCCACGTTGTCGGCTTCGCTTTTGCCGACGGGGACGGAATCGCTGGGCAAATTGGGGAGCGCGGTCAGAATTTCGCGCAGGCGGGCGTCGGCATCGGTCGACTTTTTCTCCAGTTCGGCAATCTGCTCGCGCATCTGCTTGGTGGCTTCGATCTGGGCGCTCGCGTCCTCCTTGTTTTTCTTGAGGCGGGAGATCTCTTCCGAGGCCTGATTGCGCTTCGCTTTAAGGGTTTCAGTTTGGGTGATGGCCTGGCGGCGCTCGCTGTCGATGGCCTGGAAGTCGCCCAAAACGGCAGTGGGATTCATGCCGCGCTGGCGGAGTTTTTCTTCGACGAGAGGCAGGTTGTCGCGGACGAAGTTGAGATCAAGCATTCTTTTTTTACTTTAGCTGAAAAGCCCGCTTTCGTGCAGTGAGTACGGGCAAAATCTTAAACCGCAGAGGACGCAGAAGACTCGCGGAGAACGCGAAGAAAAATGACGATTCTCTTGTAAACTAATGCGCAATGAGACTTCCCCGATTACGTGCGACGCCGGCATTGCCGGTCCGGTTTCTGGTCTTTTCGCTTCTTGCCCCGCTCGTTTTCACGCTCCTCGCTCCGCGCGCTTTGCCTTCCGCCTACGACGCTCATCCCAAGCTCATTGTCGTCATCATCATCGACCAGTTTCGCGGCGATTATCTGGAGCGTTATCACGATCAGTTTGTTGCGGGAGGGTTCCGCACGTTCATGGAGCGCGGCGCGTACTTCCTAAATTGTAATTACGATTATGCCAATACGACAACCGCGCCGGGACACGCCACGCTTTTTACGGGAAGCTACACCAGCGGCCACGGAATTATCGGGAACGAATGGTGGGACCCGGAGAAGAAAAAGCGCGTTACTTCGGTCGAGGATGATTCGACCAGGCTGATTGGCATTGATGATGGAGGCGTTGGCGCGTCGCCGCACAATTTGCTGAGCGACACAATCGGCGACGAACTGAAGCTGGCCACTGGCGGCAAGGCGCGCGTGTTTGCGGTTTCGCTGAAGGATCGGGCCGCGGTTCTGCCGGGCGGCTTTTCGGCGGACGGAGCTTACTGGATCGATCCCAGGAGCGGGGCGTGGATTACCTCGACTTTTTATCGCGCGGATTTGCCCGAGTGGGTACGCAACTTCGATTCGGGTCGCCGTGCGGAAAAGTATTGGAATCTGGAATGGAAAGACGAGAACGGCGCGGTTCTGGGATCGACGGCGGCGCGCACGGGGCATGACGGCAAGCCGGCGGGCTTTTATGAAGTTGTCGGCTCGACTCCGTTTGCCAATCAGTACGAGTTCGATTTCGCGAAGGAGTTGGTGTTGTACGAGAAACTAGGCAGCGGACCCGCGACGGATTTGCTGGCCATCAGCCTTTCGGCGAATGACATCCTCGGACACCAGGTCGGGCCGGATTCGCCGCAGATGCGCGGCATGGCGTTGGCGCTTGACCGGCAGATTGCGGAGTTCATCGACTTCCTCGGGCATCAGATCGGAATGGCAAACGTGTGGGTGGCGCTCTCGGCCGATCATGGCGTGGCTCCGCTGCCGGAGTTTGCCAGGACGTTGCGCCTTCCGGCCGAAGGTTTGAAGGGGAAGGAATTGGAGGAACGCGTCAATTCCCTGCTCTCGCAAAAATATGGGAAGAAGGCGCAATATCTGGAACTCGACTATCCAGGGGCCTGGCTGAGTGACGAGGCATTCGGCGCGGCGGGCAAGAAAGAAGCGGAAGCCGAGAGCGACGCAGGCGAGGCCATGAAGGAAGCCGGGCTGCTCGTGGGATATTTCACGAAATGGCAGTTGGCGCACGCGTCGGGCATTCCGAACGACGAGATTGGTCGGCTCTACGCGCACAGTTATTCGCCCGAGGGCGGATGGTATGTGCTCGGCGTTCCAAAAATCTTCAAGGTTGGAGGAGCGCACGGTACCAACCATGCCACTCCGTTTACCTACGACACGCATGTGCCCCTCGCATTTTATGGATTGGCGTTTCAGCCTGGCGTATATCGCACCCACGCGGAGCCCGTGGATCTGGCGGTGACGCTGGCGTCGCTGCTGGGAATCAATGCGCCGGCTGCGGCAACAGGACGCGTGCTGGTGGAAGGACTGGCGCAGCATCACGGCTCGAATACAACAGATCATGCGGCGCAGGCAGGAGGCCCACAATGAGTCCGACTTCTTCGAACTCGCCCGCCTCGCCCGATCTGCGCGTGCGCATTGGCGAGATTGAGCTGAAGAACCCGATCATTGCCGCTTCGGGCACGTTTGGGTATGGCATCGAGTTCGAGGACATTGTTCACCTCGACCGGCTGGGTGGCCTGGTGGTCAAAGGGCTTTCGCTTGAGGCCATGACCGGCAATCCGCCGCCGCGCCTTTATGAGACGGCTGCGGGAATGCTGAACGCGATCGGATTGCAGAACATTGGGGCGCAGGCTTTTCTGGAAGAGAAGTTGCCGGCGCTGCGCGACAAGAAGAATGTGGTCGTGTTTGCGAATGTGTTTGGGTACACGCGCCAGGATTATGAGCACACGATCCAGATTTTGAATGAAGGCGAGGGGATCGCGGCGTACGAGTTGAACGTGTCTTGTCCGAATACGGCGCAGGGCGGCATCGTCTTTGGCACCGATCCGCAACTGCTGGATGAAGTGGTACGGACGGCGAAGCGCGTCTCGACGCGGCCCCTGATCGTGAAGCTTTCGCCGAACGTGACTTCCATTGGATTGATGGCGCACGTGGCGGAGGAGGCCGGCGCGGATGCGATTTCGCTGGTCAATACTTTTCTGGCGATGGCCATCGATGCGGAGACGCGGCGTCCGCGGATTGCGAATGTGACGGCGGGGCTCTCGGGTCCGGCGATCAAACCGATCGCCTTGCGCATGGTTTACGAGGCGGCGAAGGCGGTGAAGATTCCGGTCATTGGCATGGGCGGAATTACCACACCCGTGGATGTGGTGGAGTTCATGCTGGCGGGCGCAAGCGCCGTGCAGGTCGGCACGGCGAGCTATTTCGATCCGGTGGCGACGGAGACGCTGGTGGAGGATCTGTCTCAGTATTGCCGCGAGCGCCGGATTGCCCGGATCAGCGAACTGACGGGCGGGCTGCTGACGGAGTGATGTTTTGTCGGGGCGATGGGCTGGCGGAGTGCTGGTCCAATCTTCGTCGGCCGATGTCTTACTACGCGTAACCCTCCGCCGGTTACTCTCGTCATTTCTCATTCCCTGCTAACTCATAAGAACGGCGGCGGAGTTTCCGATATCAGAGAACCAGCAAGTCGGAGTCCATTCTGGGCGGTGACTGCCGTTTGCCTTGCGGCGAATGTCACGCGCTCAGAGATTGGGGGGAGCCATGGCAGCGCCGGGAGTACAACTAAATTCCGAAATTCACCTTTCGTGCTTCCAGCCCACGGTGGATCAGTACTTGAAAAAGATTGAGCAGGCGATAACCACCGAAGATAAAACGACGGCCGAGCAGGCTCTCTCGCAGTTGCAAAAAGCCGCGTCGGCTCCGGGAGCGGCCGGCGGGAGCGCAGACGGAAGAAACACTTCGGGGATGATCACGGTCGGCCTGAACTATCTCCGGGCCGCATTGGATAGCAACGATTTTTCGTCCGCCGGACAAGCCCTGAATACCTTGAAGAAAGATCTTGCGAGTGGGCAAGGGAGCGATGCCTCGGAAGCGGGTAACTTGACCGATTTGTCGGGCGCCGATTCCAGCTCAGTCAATCCGGACCAGCAAGAGAGCGGCGGAAACATCAGCGTCAAAGCCTGAGCCAGGCATCTCCGCGCCAGTCACAATCGCGCGCGTCTTCGAGAAAGCGGCCCCGCGAAAGCGGCCCCGCGAAAGCGGCTGTGCGAAAGTGAAGACTCGCGGAATCTCTCCGATCTTTTTTCCAAAAAAAACTGGGCTGCTGTGCGCAGCCCAGTCGGTGATTCCAACTACAGGTTTATTACTTTCCAGTGCCCGACAGAGTCGAAACCTGTGGGCTGCCGGCAGCGCTGTCGCTAACCTGCAACTCGCCGGTGCGGGTTCCAGTTTGAGTCGGCTTGAAGACCACGCTGATGCTGCAGGTGGTCTTGCCGGCGAGGCTCGATCCGCAAGTGGTAGACGAGATGGCGAAGTCTCCAGTCGTGGACGGCGAGATGCCGGTCACGGCCGAGGCGCCCTTGTTCGCCAACTTGAAGGTTTTGGCCGCGCTGGTGCCGCCCACCGCCGTCGCGGGGAAGGTGGCGCTTGCGGGTGTCAGCGTGATCTCCGTGGCTCCAGTGCCAGTCAGCGAAACGGTCTGCGGACTGTTCGGAGCGTTGTCAGTGACAGTCACGGTGCCCGTGCGGGTACCGGTCTGGGTCGGGCTGAAGGTGACTTTGAATTTGCAGTTATGACCTTGGCCCAGCGACGAACCGCAGGTGTTCGAGCTGATGGCAAAGTCGCCGCTGGGAACGATGCTGGTGATGTTCAGCGTTGCCGTTCCGGTGTTTGACAAGGTGACGGTCTTGGCTGGGGAGGTGCTTCCCACCGGGGTGCTGGCGAAAGTCAGCGACGTCGGCGAAAGCGTAACTACCGGTCCGCTGCCGGCCGTAACCGTAAGCGTAATGTTCGTGGTGTTGGTCAGGTCGCCCGAGGTGCCAGTTACGGTCACGGTCGCGGCGCCCTTGGCGGCGGTGGCGCTGACAGTAAAAGTCAGCGTGCTGGTGGTCGAGGTTGGATTCGGCGAGAACTGCGCGCTGACGCCACTGGGCAAGCCAGAGGCGCTCAGGGTGACGCTGCCGCTGAAACCGTTCACGGGAGTCACGGTGATGGTGCTGGTGCCGGTCGCGCCCTGCGCCACGCTCAACGAAGAAGGATTCGCGCTCAGGCTGAAGTCGGCCTCCGCCACTACATTCACAGTTACCGGTTCGGAGGCGATGCCGTTGGCTACCACATACAGGTTGTAGGCGCCGGAAACCATGCCACTCGGCATATCGAACTCGGTCGTAGCCATGGTGCCGGGAGCGATGGAGTGAGTCGTTTCGTCATGTGTATGGGCATAGAAGACATTGTTCGGAGCGGCTACCTGCACCAGACGAACCAGTGGATAGTCGGTGTCGCCCTGGTAATCATCGCCGTAGCCGTTGTTTTCCGTCAGACCGTTGAGCTGCGTTCCGGTCAGGGTGTTGTTGGTGGACGGGCTGTTGATGGTGGTGTTGACCGAGCTAATGGCCGGGGCAACGCCGGATACCGTACCCGAGGCCGGAGTATAGATCTCAACCAGGCCACTGAAATCGGTGAACATGATCTGCCCCGTGGGCAGCATCATGAGGTGGCCGACGTAGGATGAGTCTCCCGGGCAGTTGGTGGGATTCGCCGTGTTGCTGAGCGTATTGGCGACCGGATCGTACTCAACGAACTGGCAGCCGCCCTGGAAAAGGCCGGGGCTGAGCATGGCGAGCACTTTGCCGTTGGGTTCGAGCGACGCGGGACCGTCGGCCTGATCGAGACCGTTTGCCGGAGTGGGACCGGACGACCATGTGTTGCTGGCCACATCGTAGATAGCAGTGGCAACCACATTGCCGCCGAACTGGAATACCTGGTTGTTGTACATCAGGATCGCGGCGCCGAGTTCCTCGTCATTCGGGTTGTAGAGCTTGACGGGAGTGTTGGGTCCGCAAGACCATACGCCGGTCGCCTGAGCGTAGAGTTCTGAACCCTGGCTACCGCCGCAGGTCGAACTCTTGGTGTCAACCGTCAGCACAAGGTCGTTCGAAAGAAGAGTAAAGCCCGATTCGTCGTTGTTCGACTGATTCACGTTGCCGGTCTCAGTCCATGAATTGGGACCGTCGAACAAGGCATTTTGGGGACTACAGCAGTCGGCCTGCATGTAGGTACCATCGGGAAGAACTACGCTCTCGGCGTCGCCAATGTTAGCCCAGCCCGAAGGCGGATTATTTTTCGCCCAAGTGATGGCGCCCCACGGCGTGACGGTCGCGAGCGCGCCGAGAGTGGTCCAGGCATCGCCGCCATTGTTGTACTCGCCGCCTTCAACCGCAACAGTTTTTCCGTCGAGCAGGACTTGTGATCCGAAAAACCATGGTGCATAGCCAGAAGGCAACTTGCCGCCGGAACTCCAGGTTCCGTTGATATAGCTGCCAGTCGCGTCCGGAGTGAGGACATGCCAGTTGGCGGAATTCCCTTGCTGCTCTTCGTGAACCAGAATTCTGCCGTCTCTAAGTTGAAGCATGACGCCAACATTGGCGCCCGGTTGATTGGTTAATGGTGTCCAGGTCTGGGCGCCGGCTGCGGCGACCAATGCGCACAGCACTGCCGCAGTGGCTAAAGCACGAAGAAATTTCAAGTGGAATCCCCTTTTTTGGTGACTGTCTTCGGCGACACCTATTTCGCCGAGATCGAGGTGGCAACTACTTTATACGGGTTTTCGCATCTTGGGTAGAGTGAAAACAATCGCAGCTAAAGCGCAACGACTAGGACCAATGAATGACTGGCACGATCGGGCTATTGTCACCATCACGCGTGCATGTCTAGTTCTCGCCGGATTTTTCGCGTGTCGCGTCGGGCTTAAAACCAATCTTGTCGAGCATGGGATGCATCTCCGGATTCGACATGAAGAGTTTCCAGACGAGGCCGGTGCGATAGTTCTCCACCATCACCGTGATCGGCGCCTGATTCAGTCCCATGAAGATGGGTGAGACCCAGTCTTGGCTGAGATTGATCGCGTCCCGCGGGCCATACACTCCCCACACCTCCGCCCCCAGATCGCGATAGACATGCTTGAGCATCGCCATCGAAGCTTCGGGAGTGTAGGGGAAAGAAGAGAACGCTCCGGTGAAGGTCATGGTGCCGTCGTCAACTGCGGTGCGGGGTTCGTGCGGCATGTAGCCGTCGGGGCCATCGCTCGCGGTGAGGCCCCAAAAGTCCGCGCCGTAGCCTTTGTAGTGGCCGGGATTCTGTTCGCAATAGGCTAGATTAATTTTTGCCATGTCGCGATTGTTGTCGAAGTAGTCGGTGAAGCGATCGTGAATGCCGCGCGGATCGAAGCCCATGTAGGAATAGTGCGCGAAAAAGAGCGGGCCGCCGGAGCCGACTCCAACCGGCAATTTAATTCCGTAATACGTGTGGCCGTTGGTGTATTGATCGCCCTCGCCCTGGCCCGACCAGCCGCGGCGATATTCTTTTCCCGCCTCACCCTGATTGGCCCAGCCGGAATAGTAAAGATCGGCCGGAACAGCGTGCGTGGGCGAAGCGACGGCGAGGAGATAGACAATCATGGCTTCGTTGAATCCAGTGAGGCGATGATTGATATACCACGACCACTCCGGCGACCAGTGCCAGAAGAGCGCGTCGCTCTGCGGCGAACGCCGATACCAATCCCACTCGACCGTCTCCCAAAGATGAGAGATGCGGGCGTAGAGGTCGCGCTCGCGCGCGCCGCGGCCGTTGAAATATTGTCGCGCGGCCAGCAGGCCCTCCATCAGGAAAGCGGTTTCGACAAGGTCGCCGCCATTATCGAACATGTCAAAAACTGGCAGCGTTTGCGCCGTGTCGCCGTCCATGAAGTGCGGCCAGACGCCGTGATAGCGCGGAGCTTTCTCCAGGAACGCGACGATCTTGGCCATACGATCCAGACCCTGCTCGCGCGTAATGAAGCCGCGATCGACTCCAACAACCAGCGCCATGATGCCAAAGCCGCTGGCGCCGGTGGCGACGATGCGGTCGTCGCCGGGAATATTTTCCAGCGACGTGCCGGAGTTAGGATGCGCCCCTTCGTAGTAGTAGCGGAAGCACGCCTCCTGCAACATGGTGAGCAATTCGTCGTCGGACATCGGGCGCGTAGTGGCGCTGGCTTCATTCGAGAAAGCCGAAATGCGGTATTGCCGGTCGGAGGCGACTACTTTGTAGCGCGCGGCCATCCCGGTCTTGCCGAGATAGTCGGTATAGCGGTTGATGCCGGGAACCTGCATGCCGATCAGCTTGAAGTCGTAGCCGTCGGCGGCGCGGTAGATGAGATAGCGTTGAAGGTCGGCGGACGCGACCGGTGTCCAGCTGATGTCGATGTGGCGCTCGTAGGCTTTGGCGGCGAGATTCTGCGGAGCGGGGAGGTCGGAATTTGGTTTGAAAGCGTTGCCCGCCGCGCTTGAGGAATCGTCGATCTTGATCTCGTCGACGATCAGGGAATGCGCTTCGCCATCGGAGGCCTTCTGGCCGAAAATTATTTTTGTCGTTTCGTTCGGGTGAAAGGGATGGATCGAGCCGGTCTTGAGTTCGCGCAGCGGAATAGCGACCTGGACCCATCGGCCGGCAGGAATTGATTGGGCGAAGTTTCCCAGATCGAGCGGCGCGGAGAAACCGCGATCTACATCTTCCAGGCGCAGTTGCGGAAGATCAGCCGCGGCAATTCCCTTCTCCGAGAAGCACCAGAGAAAGAGCGTGTCGCCATCGAGACGAAATTCGCGGTTCCGGAAATCGACGAGGCGCACGCCCGCTTCCCATCCCCCGCCCGCGACCGAGCGCCAATTCAGCCGAAGCGCATTTGGCGGCGTGAGAAAGAGGTCATGGGAGACGGGCAGTTTGCCGTGGTCCACCTCGAGAGTCGAAGGCGCCGAGGCGCGGCCGTCGCTGTAGTAATAAGCGTCGGATTCGAGGCTGTTGTCGAAGAGAACGTGCCGGTAATATTCGGTATCGGCGGAGGCGATCGCGCCCAGAAATGAGCACAGAAATAAGATCGACAGCAGACGGCAACGATGAATAAGGCGCATGGCTCTTGGATGACGCGATTCGATTAAGAGATGGGGTAATTGTACGCGGGCGGCACGTGTCCCGCCGTGAATTGCGGATTCGCCGGCGCCGGAAAATGAACCTCGCGAACGGGGCAGGTCCGCGACGATAAGCAGACGGAGTAAAGGCGGTGGAGTGAAGGAAGATGGAATGAAGGCAGGACGAACAGAGAGAAGGACGACGCGCCTTTACTTCGCCGAGTGAAGCGGTTGCGCGCCGGGAGCTTCCGGAGTTGCGGGCCGCGTCTTCGCTTCATAGAACAAAAAAATCAGGCAGAGAATTACGGCCAGCGCCGGAAGATAAAACCATATCGCCTTGCAGCCGCGTTTCGCGGGGAAAATCATGCTTCGCCACCCCGCTCCCGATTCATAGCGGCGATAGGATGCCGCCAGGAAGTTACCGGCTGTAAGCCGAACCCAATTTCATCTAGGCTGGCGGTAGGTTGCCACACGATAATGAAGCGCGGCACAAACATGCCGCGTCGATGCAGGGATGGACGCAATTCAGGAATCCTCCCGATTGCGCGGCCTGTTCTTGCAAACGAAAATTTCAGCGCCATACTCGACCAGCGGGGATGCGATGGCCTTAACTCTGTTTCACCTTCAGGGCGTCTCGATCAAAGAGGTCGTGAAACGGACATGGAAAGAGGTCCGGCGCGACGACGTTTTCGGGCGCTCGGCCCAGCTTGCCTACTATTTTTTCCTCGCCTTGTTTCCCTTCCTCATCTGCGTCATCGCCAGCCTCAGCGTATTTGGCAGCGCCGACCGCGGACGGGCGGTTCTGTTCGGGCTCTTCGCGCGCGTGCTGCCGCGGCCCGCATTCATGCTGATCAGCAGCACCTTCAACCAAATCCTCGAGGCCGGAGGGCCGGTCAAGATGTCGCTGGGCATCGTCATCTCCCTCTGGTCGGCTTCCATGGGCATGATCGCGATGATGGATACCCTGAACGCGGCCTACCACCTGAAGGAGACGCGATCGCTCTTTAAGCAGTATCTGGTCGCCATCGGCCTGACCATCGCCATCGCATTATTGCTCGTGGTTTCCTTGAGCTTCTTTGTCGTGGGAGACCGGATCGCGGCCGAGCCCGACTTTAGCCGCGTCTTCGCTCTCGGCTGGCGCGTGGCGGAGTGGCCCCTCACCTTGGCGGTGCTGTTTATCGTCTTTGCCATCACCTACCATTTCGCACCGGATACGAAAAATCGCCGCTGGTACTGGATCTCGCCGGGGGCCGTGCTCGGCGTCGTACTCTTCATCCTCATGTCGACACTCTTGCGGCTCTACTTGCGCTATGCCGGCAATTACGACGTGACCTATGGATCGCTGGGTGCGGTGATTGTCCTGCTGCTCTGCTTTTATCTCGGCGGCATGGCGGTGCTTACCGGCGGCGCGCTGAATGGCGTTCTGGGGAGCCTCACAAATGGCGCTCCAGTGGTCGATCGAAGCACCCCGCCGGATCCGGCAAAAGGTCCGGCAAGCGCAAATTTGCAGACAGAAAAAGCGAGCCACCCATCATGATGACGAGTGGCCCGCGGTTGTTTTAGTTGTGAGCCGTCTTACTCGTCCCCTCCACCGCCCTGGCTGGAGGCATCCTGCTTGGCCTGCTGCTCGATCTGGTCCGCCTGTGCCTGCTGATCCGACAACTCTTTCGAGGCGTCCGTGTCAGGCTGAGGAGCCGGCAGATCCGAAGAGACCGTGTTTGCGTCCGGCGCCTTCGGCATGCCATTGGTTCCCTGCTTTGCCGCCAGTTGCTTCAGGCCGTTGTTCAGCTGCTCCTCGAAGTGATTGTGCATCTCCATCAAGTCGTCAACTGAAACCGCGATCGTTTGGCCCGCGCCGCATTCTCCCTTTTTGCTGGCCGAAACGCTGGCGTTCACGTTGCCGTCGCCATCGGGCGTATCAGTGAGACGCGTGATCACATCGCCGCCGGTAAGCTCACAATCCTGGCCATTGCTGGTCACCGTGATTGAGTTATCGACGACAAAGGTGCGCCGCGCGGGATCGAGTGCCGGCGGAACTTGATTGTCATCGGTGTTGTTGGCGGGCGCCGCGCCCTGGTCAGTTACGCCACCCTGCGTCGGAGCCTGCTGCTCCTGCGCGGCCAGCTGCGCTTTCACCTCTTCGGCAATCGCTTCCTTCACCTCGGGGCTCAGCGTAACCTGCGCGTTCGGGCCGTTGTCGGAATAAGTTGCGCCACCCTGGTTCGGCGGATATGGAGCCTGCGCTGCGGCAGCATCCGCGCCCGCGGCATACTGCGCCTGATAAGCCGCCTGCAACTCAGACGAGATCATCCAATCCGTGAGCCAGAAGTACGGGCTGGCATAGACCGGATAAGGATTCCACCAGCCGCCGTAATATCCCCACCACGGCGAGCCACCCCATCCCCAGCCGCCCACGCCAATTCCCCAGTAGAAACCTACGCCCCAGGGACGGTACGCCCATCCATAGAATCCAGGATGGAACCAGAAGCCGGGATAGTAGCCATAATAGTGGGCGCCATGCCAGAAATATCCGCGATAGATGCCGGTGCGGTAGACGCCGTGCGAGTAGTAGGTCCGCGAATAAAAAGAGTGCCCGCCACGCGTCATATAGGCGTGCTGAACATAACCGCCGCCGCCGCGGTTCACGATGCGGACATTGTTATGTTCGCTGACGATCGTGCGCCCGCCATGAATGTTGTTGGTGATGCGGACGCCTCCGCGATTGATACTGCGGATGGAACCGTTCGAGCGGAAGGTCGCCGTGCCGCCGCCACGCAGAGCAACGGTGCGGTTGGGTCCGCGGCTGACTCCACCGCGATTGCCGGCTACTCCGCCGCGATTACCCGCGCCGCCACGGTTGCCGACACCACCACGATTACCGCCTACAGTTCCACGGTTTCCGCCAGGCCGATTTCCGCCCGCATTGCCGACGTTCCCGCGGTTGCCCCCCGCATTGCCCCGGTTTCCGCCTGCATTAGCTGCGTTTCCGCGGTTGCCTGCATTGCCGGGACGATTGGCATTGCCCCCGCCTTCGCGGCCAGCGGGACGCGAGCCCTGCGCGTGGTTTTCGCCGCCGCGCGCGGCCCCGCCGCCCGCATGTCCCCCCGCGCCGCTGGGGTGGCCACCGCCGCCGCTCGGATGAGCTTCATGGGCTTGTCCCCCGCTGTGACCTCCTCCACCATGGCTCTGTCCGCCGCCATGTGAACCACCGCCCTTGTTTTCGTGCTGCTCACCCGCCAGCAGCGAAACCGGCAGCATTGCCAACGCCAGCACCAAAATCGATTTCAACAATATGTTGCCTGTAGTACGTAGATTCATCACGCCCTCCGCTTTCGTCAAACTCTGCCGGTCCTATGACCGGGATTCAACACAAAATCGCACTCCTTCGGGACATTCCCGACAAATTCATTCACTATTAACCCTGAAAAACGGATTTGGTTGTGCATTATATGCGTTCTCAACCGGTACTGGTCAGACACGGACAGGTCGGGCGGATTAATCGGACGGATTAAGAGGATTCTGGGATTCGTTGTTCTCGCTCCGGGATTCGAGGCTAACGTCCGCTGGAATGCCAGATGGAGCCGGGAGACTGATAGTTCAAACCCTCACCCCACACGATATGAACGTCCTCATGGTTGTCGATGGCCATGCTGAAGTAGTCGCCAAAGGGGAACTTGAAGCCTGCCTCACGGATGTAGGAATAGCCAGGAACGTAATGCGACACGCGAACCTCATCCGACCAGGTAGCGCCGCCGTTGCTTGAACTGCGATAAAAGGTATTCCAGTACGGTGCGTGGCGAGTGTCCATCCACGCGATGCGCACGTCACCGTTGTTGCCGGCAACGATGGCGGGGAAAGCGTGTTCGACGCCCGCGGCAGCCAGGGATACAGGTGCGCGAGGCAGCCAGTTCTCGCCATCCGTAGACGAAGAGAAGAAGATGCGCTGCGGACCCATCTGCGTATGGCCCGAGCTCCAGAGCGCGTAGAGAGTGCCATCGGCATCGGACGTAATGGCGATCTGCGCGCCGAGATAGGCTTCGCCGCAATCTTCATCTTTGCAGTCGGGCGAGGCCGCGGATGTGTCGATAGTCTTGGCGGACCAGGTCTTGCCCGCATCAGCCGACTTGGCAACAATGAGATTCACCGAACCGCGCGCGCCGCCAGCCTTCGAGTACGAAGACCAGGCGAGATAGGCGTTGCCCGCGGGATCGACGGTTGCGGAACCGAGCAGCGACCAACCGGGTCGGCTGTCGGCATTGACGCGCGTTGGAACGAAGCTGCGCCCGCCATCCTGCGAGGAGGCGATCCAGACCTCTTCTTCGTGATTAAAAGCTACGTAGATACTCTGCCCGCGAACCGCCAGAGCGGGCTTGTCCAGCTCTTCGTCGCTGCGGGCCGCGATGGTGAAAGACCAGGTCGCGCCCGAATCCGAAGACTTGCCGAGCATCACTTCGCGCTTCTTATTATCGAGCCAGGCGGAATATACCGTGTGGTGGTCTGCGGGATCGACCACGATCTGGGCGTCGAATTGCCCCGAACCGGAAGAGAGCATCACGCGGGGAGTTTGCCAGGTCTTGCCATTGTCAGTGCTCTCGACCAGCAGCATCGCCGGAATGCTGCACGTGTCGCAACCGGGAACGTGGCCATAATGCGGATAGAGGGCAAAGACGTGGCCAGAGTTATCGGCGGCAACCGCAGGCTCCCACTGATCCCCTGTCCTCAGGCCGATGCGCGTCTGCGCCGAAAGCTGCGGCGCCGCGGCCCATGCCGTCTGCGCGAGCGCGAGACTCATTAGCGCGAGCAGGCACAGTACGGGTTTGAGCGGGACAAGACGCACTGGTATCCAGGGCTTGGGGGGCAAGACACAAAAACCCTGCATTGAACTTTAGCCTGAAACCGGGCCATGGTCAACGGGAGTGGTGATCTGGGCAAACCGGCGTGCTTCGCCTATTCGCGCACGGTGGCGGAACAATCCGTATGGTAGCATGGTAGAATTATTTAGTACCATGGTAGAATATGCGAATGAGCCTGAATATCAAGAATAAGGAAGCGCACGCTCTGGCCCGCGAGCTAGCCGAAGCCACTGGCGAGAGCATGGCTCAGGCCGTGACCGAAGCGGTGCGCGAACGGTTGCGCCGCGTTCGCAACGAGCGACGCGGCGATCTGGCAGCGCGGCTGCTCGCAATCGGAAAAGATTGTGCGGCACATCTCGAGGGAGATGTGGACCATGACAAGCTGCTTTATGACGAAAATGGAATGCCCAAATGATCATTGACACCTCCGCGCTGATCGCGATCCTGCATGACGAGCCCGATGCAGCCTCCTTTGCCAAGGCAATAGAACTCGCAGAAAATCGTCGGCTTTCACCCGTCAACTATGTTGAAGCGGGTGCGGTTGTGGACCTCCGTGGCGATGCCATTGCGCAGCGGCGATTGGACGAACTGCTGCGAGAAGCGGAGATCACAATCGAACCAGTCTCAGAGAATCAGGCTCGGATCGCTCGGGCCGCGTATCGCGACTTCGGAAAAGGCAGCGGTCATCCCGCGCAATTGAACCTCGGAGACTGCTTCGCCTACGCGCTAGCAAAGGCGCGCCGTGAACCGTTGCTATTCAAAGGCAAAGACTTTGCTTTCACGGATGTGCAGCGCGCCTAGAAAAGAGGGCAACTCCTGGCTACGCTGCCGTCAGCAAAATCGGCGCGCCTGACGTCACTACCAGCGTGTGCTCGTAGTGCGCGGACAACGACTGGTCTCCGGTACGCAGCGTCCAGCCGTCTTTGGCAGTAAAAATTCTGCCCGAGCCGGTCGAGATGATGGGCTCGACCGTGATCACCAATCCTTCTTTCATGACCTGGCGCGCTTGCGGATCGGCATAGTTGGGGACGTGCGGCTGCTCGTGAATGGTGCGTCCGATGCCGTGTCCGCCCAACTCGCGGATGACCGCGAAGCCCGACTTGCGCACCTCGCGCTCGACCATCTTGCCGATTTCAAAAACGCGATAGCCGGAACGCGCGACCAGCATGGCTTTGTGGAAGGCGCGCTCGGCGCAGTTCATCAGTTCTTCCGCCTGTTTGCTGACCTTTCCGACCGCGACGGTTTCGGCCGCATCTGCCATATAGCCGTCTTTTTCCACCGTAACGTCGAGTTTGACCAGATCGCCTTCTTTCAATTTGCGCTCGCTGGGGATGCCGTGAACCGCTTCATCGTTGAGGCTGATGCAGGTGGCTCCAGGAAACTTGTAGACCTTGCGGGGCGCGGAAAGCGCGCCATTTTCGCGCATGACGCGCTCGCCAATCTGGTCGAGGTACAGCGTCGTAACGCCGGGACGGACCTCGGCGCGCATGGCGTCGAGCACCTGGCGCACGATGCGGCCAACCGCTTTGAGATGCGCGAGTTCTTGTTCGTCCTGGATGCTCATGGTTTAGCTCTCATTGTCTGTCGTCTTTGGTCCGTCGTCCTTCGTCCCTGGTCCTTCGTCCTTCGCTTTTCGTCGCTCGTTTTGCATTGTCGGGTGCGATCTGTCAGAGATGCTCCCTTTATACCGCCTTGGCCTGTAACACCCCTGTCCCCCCTCCCCTCCTCACATCTATTAGAATCATGAGATTAGGGAGAATTTACCGGCAAAATCTTGAGCCCACACAACTTAGAGGTAAAATCTTGAGCGCGTGGGAGTTAGGCACAAAAATATGATTTAGCTGGGTTACTCTCCACAAAATATTCAGAAATAAAGACTTATACGTGAATCGCTACGGAAAAGAGCATGCGTCACCCGCATTTGCCTCTGATTCGGGGCGGCACCGGGTCATTCACTTCCCCGCTGGACAGGCGTGCGAGGCCGCGCGCCGGCTATCTCTTGGTCGAATTTCGAAGTCAAATTTCAAAGAACGGAGGTGCCGAACGCTTTGTGCGCCGAACTTTTATGGTTGGTCTTCTCGGCGGCTAAGTCAAGAGATTTTTCGATGCGATGCCGGGTGCGGCGTTGCCCGGTCCGTCCGTCTGTCTTTTCGTATGTACATTATTGTATTTATATGCGCACGTGCCCAGGGCGAATACGGAGCGAAGAAAATAAATTTGGTTTGAGGCCAGCGTGAAAGTGGGCAAAATCGTGATTTTCGCCCGGTGGGATGTTTACTACCTGGTTAAGGAAGTGGCCCTGTGGGGCGTGCTTTAGCCTATTAGGATGTGGGAGTTAGCAGGGACCAGCCGCGGCCGATCTTAGAATGAGTTACTTATGGCGAAGTGGCTGTAAGTAAAGAAGTTACTAATCGACAACTGGCCTCGAAGTGCGAGTAATGGGTGCTTCCCGGTTCGGATTTTGTCAAGTTGACAGAGCGTGCATTGGGACCGAAATTTGGTAGTGGCGCAGTTTGGAAGAGGGTCGACCACCGAGGTCACGAGGGTACACAAAGGAAAACCACTGACACGAAGACAGGCTCAAGCTTCCCAAGGGTTGAGGACGCCGACTCCCGTCCGCTCAAAGTCGGCTACATTCCTGGTCGCGACGGTCAGACCGTGTACCAGGGCTGTGGCTGCGATGAGGGCGTCACGATCGGAACGAGGGTTCGGTACGTGAAGCGTCGCGCATCGCTGGGCGACGTCGGTATCAATCGCAAGGACACGGCCGGAGAATGTGGGCAACACGTGACGATCCATCCAGGCACGAAGGATCGCGCCTTGCTGTTTGTCACGCCGGTCGACAAGGAGGATTCCGATCTCCAGTTCCAGTACTGAAATGACCGAGATGTAGAGACTCGCCGCGGGTAAGCGTTCGGCCCATTTCCGGACGTTTGGATGCGTCTTCCTGGCTTTCCTTAATTCTGAAATTACGTTTGTATCAAGGATGTACATATCAAGGTGAATCAGGTCAGGTCCGCCGGCTGGTGCAGGTTACCCCGCAGACGAGGCGGCTCAAATTCAATCTCAGCGGCCGCCGGCATCGCCAACAAATCGAGAACGCTTTTTTGGCCTCCGGTAATCCTTTGATACTCCTCCACCGTGAGCAGGACGTGGGACGGACGGCCTCGATCGGTGATGAAAACGGGACCTCGCTTAGCGGCTCTCTTTGCCCTGCTTGTGTCCTGATTAAAGTCTCGACTCGACAGTTTCGTAATGCTCATGGTTACCAGCCCTTCAATGTAGCAACGTGGCTACATTATAACAGAGAGCCCTTTTATCGGGATTTCGATCCTGTTGCAGAAAAGAGCGGGTTCCGGGCAGGAACTGTTCTATCAGATGACGGAGCTACACCCGTATGGGTAGCCAATCAGTCGTGGCTGGATGTTCGGATTCCCGCAGCCATAAGAAACAACAGCCGCTGGTACGAATGCCGAAAGAAAATTATCCGGAGTGAACTGGGCATCGGAATGATTACCCGTCAATCCAGTGAATCTTCGACAACTCCGAGCTCTGATTCACAAAACCGTGGGTGAGGAGGGTGGCCGCGGTCTCCACCGGTCCAGTGTCTTTGGTATAACTGCGCGCGGGAAGAACGGGGGACAGACTGGACGTTCACCATTCCCGTCCATCGGAAAATTTGGAAACGTTCCGTCCGTCGCGTCCCCGGTTTCCCACTACAATGTTTCCGCCTGCGGACAGAGGTTCTATGAAAAAGAAACTGCCACTTCTTGGAGTCGCGTGCGCCACGCTCTTGCTATTCTTCGCCGCCGGCTTTGCCGAGAAGACGCCCGATCCGCCGCCCGGTCCCGTGCCCATGCAAGTGATCAACGGCAAAAAGGCGTTCATTTCCTACAAGGAGAGCGACGCCGATCCGGGAGCTCCTAACCTGACTTACAACGAGTTCTACTCACTGATGAAGGGCTGGGGCCGATACGAGTTGACCGGAGCGCCAGCCGATGCCGACCTGATTTTCGAGATCGCCTACATCAGCGGCATCACCGACGCGCAGATCCGCTTGTCCATCGTCGATCCCAAGACGCACGTTGTCCTATGGCCGTTCGTGCAGCACGTACAGGGCTCGGGGCGGGAAAAAGGCAGACCAAGAATTTCGATTCGGCGATGAGCGATCTCGTCGACGACCTGAAAAAGGTCTCTGCCGGAACAGTCCCCTAAGCGCCTCAATGCTGCTGACGACTCAGCGCTGGACGCACCCGAATGAAGATCTGGAACGATACCGGCTCCGCGCCATAAATCGGATTCAGGCTGGCGGGCTTGGAATAGAACGTCAGGTCGGCGCCGAGCGCGAGTTGCCAGAGCTTCGACTGCACCAGATCGCGCGCTCCGCCGAAGGTGTAGGCGCCGATGCGGTAGCTGGGCGAGAGCGGATTGGCGGGAAACAGTTCGTCTTTGTCGACTACTTCTACGCGCGTGAAGGCGTAATTTTTCGCCAGGAAATTCAGCGTGCTTTCGAGCAGGTAGCCATTGAGGTTGTGATCGTCCTCGGCCTTGTGCACGCGTCCCCAGATGAGCGAGGTGGCCCACGAGCCATCGAACTTGCCGGCGAGCGCACGCACGTATTCGACGGACGCCGTCTGGCGGCGCTGGCTGCCGGGTTCGAGCGCCTCGGGATGTTCGAGGCGTCCATAGCTGTATTGCGCAGTCCAGTTGCGCGATGGCGCAACGCTCAGGCGCGCGGACCAGGAATCGAGCGGGGCAAACTCGATGGCGTAGCGGCGCTCATCGGGCTCGCGGCCATTGAATGCCGAGCCTTCCAGCTTGAGGCGCGAGATGACGAGGCCGGTGGTGAGGACGCCGAAACTGATGTGGGTCGAATCCTGAAGATGGTGCGAAAGCGGGGCCAGCGGAAGTTCGTCGGCGGAGGCGCGATGCACGTAGGCGACCGGGCCGAGCGCGGGCTCGCCGGCGGCGGCTCCGTAGAAGAGCCAGGAGAGCTTCTTCCACGAAGTCTGGCCGCCAAGCGGGTGGGTGTAGTCGAGGGCGAGCTCCGCGAAAACGTTGTGCGGATGCTGGTGATCGACGAGCGGCTGGCCGTGATAGGTCTCGCCGGTCTGGAAAAGCTCGGGAAAGCCGGGATGCGGCGCGGTGAGCGGCTCGGCGGAAAACATCTCGCGAAACAGAATTGTGCCGCCGGCGAGTGCGTGCTGCTCCATTATCATCGCCCAGTTGACCGACTCGGCTTTGCTGGCGCCGCGCGGTCCGCCTTGCTGGTTGTAGTCGACGAAGACTACGCCGTGCGCCATGATCTCCCAGCCGCTAACCATCTTCATCCAAGCATGCGGAACGATGGCGGCAGGCTGCCAGCCGGTGCCGGAGCTGACGTGGGCGGAGGGCATCCAGCCGGGCGTTGCGGCGGACATGTTCGTGTTCGTGTCCATGTTCATGCCGGCGTTCTGGCCGGTGTTCATGCCGGGCATGTTCACCGGCTCCTGCGCGTAGAGCTTTTGCGTTCCAGCCGGAATAGCGACCAGGACTGCGACGATAAAAAAGTACGAACAACGCACGTTCGACTCCTCATGCGTGAGCGAAAAGAAATGCGTGAGCGAAAAGAAATGCGTGAGCGACAAAAAAAGTTGAAGGGGATTTAGGGACGCTCGCGGAGCAGGAGTCTAGACGCGGAGAGGAGTCGCGCCGGTCGATTCGGAAGAGGGAGATACCGTCAGAAAATTGGCTGCCATGGTGGAGACGACAGCCGTGTACGGATCAGCCGTCGCGGCGGAATCGAAAACGCTCCGCAGCGCATCCGGCCGCTCGGCATGCGAGAGCTGCGGCATCGCCGCATCCTGCGCGGCAAAACAGCAATTGTGCGCCGGAACCTGCGCCGGGACTTGGCTGGGAGCCGGACCGCCGTCACCGTGGCATCCGCCATGATGCGCCGGAACTTTTGCGGCCACCGGAAGCTGCGGCGCGGCCCAGCAGACGCAGGTCAGGGTCGCAATCAGAAACACCGCCGCAATCTTGAACGAGAACATCATCTTCTAAGACTTGTGATTTCTAAGACCCTACGATTTTTATGACCCGGTGATGCGCACGCGCAGCTCTTCCGGCAGCCGGTCGCGAATTTCTGCGGGCAGATGGTCGTGAACCCGGCGCGCGCCGAGCAGGGCCGCATCGACCATGACCATGGGCGCGGGCGTGGCCACGGCAACCCCCAGCCAGATGAGCGCGGAGAGAGCGAATCCGGCGAGCGCGCCGACCTCCAGCCAGAAGGCATGGCGCGGCTCGAAATAGCGAATGGCCGCGAAGGCCAACAAAAATACGGCTGCCGAGGCTGAGGCCAACACGATGAGAGAAATATCGATGGCGCGGTGCAGCTTCTGGCGGCTGCGGCACCGCTCACAGGCAGCAAAGTGCTGCTCGTAGTCGCCACGCATCTCGGGCGCAAGGCCGGAGATGTCGTACCGCCAACCCGCAAGGATCTTCCCCACGATCGGTTCTACGCACTCACTCATAAGTAAGTTACAGCCAGAAAGTTACAGCCGGATGGGCGCCATCGCTTCGGTTTGGGCCGCCAGCAGGACACGGTTGTTCCAAAGCCCCTGACGGCCGCGCAGGGCTTGTTCGGCCGAGGCCCGCGCGATTTCGGGATGATTATTTTGTTCAGACAAATGCGCCAGTACAACGTACTCGGCTGCTCCATCATAGTCGTTGGTAAAGAATTCCGCGAGGGCCTCATTCGAAAGATGCCCCACACGGCTCATCACACGCTGCTTCACCGACCAGGGATACGGGCCGAAGCGCAGCCGCTCTACATCATGATTGGATTCAATGAGTAGGACGGTCGATCCAAGTAAATGGTTGCGTACACTGACGGGCATATAGCCAAGATCGGTAGCGAAGCCGATCTTGACGCCTTCCACGCGAAAAGTGAAGCCGACGGGATCGGCCGCGTCGTGCGGAATGGTGAAGGGCAAAACGTCGATGTCGCCGATGCGAAAGCTGCGCCCGGCAAAGAAATGCTCGGACTGGGGAAGCTCGGGCAGCTTGCCCTCTTCGTCGCGACAAGCCCGATTCCAGGCGTGATGCGTGCCCTCGGTCAGATAAACAGGGACGTTCAGTTTTTTTGCCAGGCGTTCGAGCCCGGCCACGTGATCGGAGTGCTCGTGGGTGATGAGGATGGCGGAGATATCCTCGGTGCGCTCGCCGAGAGCGCGCAGGCGCTTGAAGGTCTCTCGTCCGGAGAGACCGGCATCCACCAGAATGCGGGTTGTGCTGCTCGAGACCAGCGAGCAGTTCCCACGACTGCCGCTGGCCAGCACTGAAACCGAGACTGCCATAACGCTTGAGCTTATCGCGAGCGGCTGTGGAAGCGGAGACAATTTTGCATGCCCGGCACCTTTGGGGACACGTGGGCGCGCGTTAATGGATGAGTGGCTAGAGCAGCCGGACAGGCGGCCGATGAGGGAATAGGGGTCCTTCGACTGCGCTGGTTCGACTGCCCTCGCGGCGCCGCGTTCAGGATGACAAATACTGAAGCCCAAAACGGGCAACCAAACAGTTGCGCTTTGGGGACGGGCGGCGTATTATGCAACCTGGAGGTTGCATAACGTGGAAGATCGACATGTGCAAGATCGGCCTATGCAAGATCGTCCTATGCAAGATCGAATCGAAAAGCGGATCGAACTCAAGGCGCCCATTTCCCGCGTCTGGCGTGCAATTACGGACTACCGTCAGTTTGGCGAATGGTTCATGGTCAAGCTGGATGGGCCGTTCGTTGTGGGCCAGAAATCTACAGGCCACATCACCTATCCCGGATACGAGTATCTGCGGTGGGAAGCCGAGGTCCAGACGATGGAGCCGGAATGGCTTTTTGCGTTCACCTGGTCGCATCCCAAATCGATTGAGAAAGCGCATTACTCTTCCGATTACTCGAAGGATCCGAAGACGCGAGTCGAGTTCCGCCTGGAGAAGACGGCGGATGGCACGCTGCTGACGCTGACGGAATCCGGCTTCGAGAACATTCCGGCGGAGTGGCGAGCGGAGTCTTTCCGGCGCAACGACGGTGGCTGGACCGAGCAGATGAAGAACATCGAAAAATATGTCGCGCAAAAGCGGTAGTCATCCGGCGGCGCACCTGCGGGCTCGGGCGAGTGCGTTCGCCGCTCTGGGCGATGCGACGCGGCTGGCGCTGGTCATGAAGCTCGCGGATGGCCAGCCCCATTCCATCGCGCGCCTGACGCGTGGCACGCGGCTGACGCGGCAGGCAGTCACGAAACACCTGCACGTGCTGGAGAGCGCCGGCATGGTGCGCCGCGCTCGTGCGGGACGCGAGAGCCGGTTCGAATTCAATCCCGCGCCGGTGATCGGGCTGAAGGATTACATCGATCAGGTTTCGGGCGAGTGGGACCGGGCGCTCGGGCGGCTCAGGGCTTTGGTGGAGCGCCCGTTCGAGCGTTAGAACGCGCGCGCAGAATCTCCGCGTTGTCGGGCGGCTCGGCGAAGAGCTGGTTGACCACGGTGCGGCCGAGCGAGCCTCCGACGGAGCCGGCGATTCCGGGCAGAAATGCGAGAAACGATTCGTAGACCTGGGCGCGCGTCGGCTTCTCCGTCAGGAGAAAGTAGGCCAGCCATTCGGCGACGGGAATGCAAACGCCAATGATGAGAAACCATCGCCAGGGTCGTCGCGGCCTCCAAAAGCCCAGCACGATGCACGAGGCGACGACAATGGTCGCGGTCAGAAGAAGGTCGCCCACTTTGACGTCAACCCATGCGGCGGCCATGCCGAGCAGAATGGCAATGATGTAGGGCACGACGTCGCTCGCCGGCTTTTGTGCGGCGGCGGCGGCTTCAGTTTGCGCGGCGCGGACTTCGGGGGTTGAAGTCGTCATGGAAGAATTGTAACGGCCTTCGGCGGGTTGCGCGATGAAATGCTTACGCGATGAGACGACCGATGAGACGACTGTGCGATCGGATGGCCGCGATCAGGCATACGTGTAGAAGCCGCGGCCGCTCTTGCGTCCGAGCCAGCCGGCGTCCACCATTTTGATGAGCAATGGGCAGGGACGATATTTGGGATCGCCGAGGCCGTCGTGCAGCACGCGCATGATGTCCAGGCAGACATCGAGGCCGATGAAGTCGGCGAGGGTGAGCGGGCCCATGGGATGGGCCATGCCGAGTTTGAAAACTTCGTCCACCGCCTGCGGCGTGGCGACGCCCTCCATCACGGCGAACATCGCTTCGTTAAGCAGCGGCATGAGCACGCGATTGGAAACAAATCCGGGCGCGTCGTTGACCTCAACCGGAGTTTTCTCGAGTTTGACGGCGAGATCGCGGACAGCTTCGTAAGTCTCCTGCGAGGTCGCGAGCCCGCGGATGACCTCGACTAACTTCATCACCGGGACGGGATTGAAGAAGTGCATGCCGATGACTTTGTCGGGGCGCTGGGTAAGCGCCGCAATTTTGGTAATCGAAATCGAAGAGGTATTCGAGGCCAGAATGACGCCGGGTTTGACGATCCGGTCGAGGTCGCGGAAGATTTCGGATTTGATTTCAAACTTTTCGGTGGCGGCTTCGACGATAAGGTCGCAATCGGCCAGCTGCGCGCGCTCGAGAACGGAGTGAATGCGGCCGAGCGTGGCGGCCTTGTCGGCGGCGGTGATTTTGTTTTTGGCAACTTCGCGGTCAAGGTTCTTGCCAATCGTCTCCAGCCCGCGGTCGAGGAAGCGCCGCTCGACGTCGCACAGAACCACGTTGAATCCGCTGCGCGCGAAGACGTGGGCAATGCCATTTCCCATGGTGCCCGCGCCGATTACTCCTACCCGTTCGATGGTCATGATAGCCTCACCCACAAATCCAGAAACAGATTTTATAAGACCGAATACGCGCCGTAAGAACCGCTTGCTACTTAGGCTCCAAGCAGGTCCAGAAGCAGAGGGTGTTTGGTTTCGGCGAACGGATTTACAATAGTTACGCCGCTCCAGGTAAATCCCGCCTGCATATCTTCGGAGAGAAGCACGCGGCAATCCGCTGCGGAAGCCGCCGATAAAATCACAGCATCGCAGATGCCGACGTCATGGTGAGAGGATAACTCGGCGGCGGCAAAGAGAACGGCCGCCGATGTCTCGATCAGTCCGAACGCGTCGCGCCAGTCCAGAATGCTTTTGCGCGCCTTCTCGGGCTGCCACTTCACTTTGCGCACAAGCACGTGAAAGAGTTCGCCCATCACCTGCACCGGCACGAAGGTCGTTTCTGGAGGAAGTCTCTCGATCAGATCGAGGGCGGCATTTCTTCTGGAGGCGCCATTCACGCCCTCCGCATAAGCCAGCACGTTCGTGTCGATAGCCACTCGCAATTTCTTTTATTCGTAAAGTTCGTCGCGCTTCCACCGGCCGACATTTTCCACGGATTGCGAGCGGAGACGTTTGAGCAGCCTGGAGCGCGCATCCACTCTTGTGCTCGCCCGATTGATTGCAGGGGCAAGCCGGGCCACCGGACGGCCATGACTGGTCACAACAAAAGTCTTGCCCTCCCGGACCTCCCGCAGGAGTCGCGAGAAATTCCGATTCGCATCAGCCGCTGAAATTGCCTTTTCCATAACCGTAGCGCAGACAATCTGATGTAGTTATATTACCTACTTTTCACGAAGGCGTCAATCGATCACCGACGGCGGAGCCTTACTTCTCCGACGCAACTTTGATGCGGGTTTCGGCGCGCTCGAGGGCATCTTCGGCGCGATCGTAGTCGATATCAGGATTATTGCTTTTCAGGCGCTCCTCGGCGCGCGCCTTGGCTTTTTCGGCGCGGGCTACGTCGATGTCCTGCGGACGCTCGGCCGTCTCAGCGAGGATGGTTACCTTTTCCGGCAGCACTTCCGCAAATCCCCAGGCTACGGCGAGCGTCTGCGTCGCACCCCCCGCGCGGTACGTGAGCGCGCCCGCTTTCAACTCGGTAATAAGTGGAGCGTGGCCGGGCAAGATTCCCAAATAGCCGTTCTCGCCGGGAATCTGCGCTTCTTCGGCGGCAACATTCTTCACCACCTGCTTTTCCGGGGTGACGATTTCGAGTTCAAAGGTATCTGCCATATTCGTCTCTGGTCTTTAGGCGCTAGGCTCTAGGCATTAGGCGTAGCTGCCGGCGCTGAGTTGACCCGACGACCGGCGACTAACGACCAACGACTTTTATCTATGCCGCTACCGCCTTCATCTTCTCCGCCGTCTCTATTACTTCTTCGATCGTGCCTTTCATGTAAAACGCCTGCTCGGGGATGTCGTCATACTTCCCTTCCACAATACCGCGGAAGCCTTTTACCGTGTCGGCGATCTTCACGTAGCGTCCGGGCGTGCCGGTGAATTGTTCGGCGACGAAGAACGGCTGCGAGAGGAACTTCTGTATCTTGCGGGCGCGCGCGACCGTGAGCTTCTGGTCTTCGCTGAGTTCGTCGATACCAAGGATGGCGATGATGTCCTGCAAGTCTTTGTAAGTTTGCAGCGTCTTCTTCACCATCTGGGCAACGTCGTAGTGATCCTGGCCAACAATGCGCGGATCGAGAATGCGTGAGGTTGAAGCCAGCGGATCGACGGCGGGATAGATGCCGATTTCGGTAAGGGCGCGCGAAAGAACCGTGGTGGCGTCCAGGTGGGCGAAGGTCGTCGCCGGAGCTGGATCGGTAAGATCGTCGGCGGGGACATAAATTGCCTGCACCGAAGTTACGGATCCTTTCTTAGTCGACGTGATGCGCTCCTGTAACTCGCCCATTTCCGTAGCTAAGTTTGGCTGATAACCTACGGCGCTCGGCATGCGGCCGAGAAGCGCGGAGACTTCCGATCCGGCTTGCGTGAAACGGAAGATGTTGTCGATAAAGAGAAGCGTGTCGCTGCCTTCTTCGTCGCGGAAGAACTCCGCGACCGTGAGAGCGGTGAGGGCCACGCGCAAACGCGCGCCGGGAGGCTCGGTCATCTGGCCGTAGATGAGCGCGGCCTTCGATTCATCCGGCTTGCCGGGTTTAATGACGCCCGACTCGGACATTTCCAGCCATAAGTCGTTGCCTTCGCGGGTGCGCTCGCCAACTCCCGCGAACACGGAGAAGCCGCCGTGCTGCTTGGCGACGTTATTGATGAGCTCCATGATAACGACGGTCTTGCCGACGCCGGCGCCGCCGAAGAGTCCGATCTTGCCACCCTTAAGAAATGGCTGGATAAGATCGACGACCTTGACGCCGGTCTCGAACATTTCGGCGGTGGTGGATTGCTCGTCGAACGCGGGAGCCAGACGGTGAATCGGCATGCGCTTGGTGGCAGCGATAGGACCGAGGCGGTCGACGGGCTCGCCGATGACGTTCATGACGCGGCCCAGAGTGCCGCGGCCGACGGGAACGGAGATGGGTCCGCCGAGATCGATGGCGTTCATGCCGCGCACCATGCCGTCGGTCGGCTCCATGGCGACGCAACGCACGCGGCCTTCGCCGAGATGCTGCTGGACCTCGAGGATGACGTTGATCGGCGTGGGAACGGTGAATCCGTCGCTGACGACGCGCAGCGCCTGGTAGATAGGAGGCATGGAGGCCTCGACGAATTGCACGTCGACGGCGGGGCCGGCGACTTGGATGACGTGTCCGATATTTTCTGGCATAAGACCTCAAAAATCAGCTTCGAGCTATGAGCCGCGAGCTTCGAGCGAAAGCAAAACCTCTGGGGCTAAAGCCCCGAATCTCTTACTGCCTTGTGTTCGGCACGACTGAAGTCGTGCCCTACCTCTGAACAACTCGCCAATCCATCGGCGAAAACCGGAATCACACTTTCACCGGTTTTTTGCTCATAGCTCACAGCTCGTAGCTAGCAGCTTCTTCATCCCTGCGCGGCGGCGCCGCTTACGATTTCGATAATCTCTTTCGTGATCTTGGCCTGGCGCGCACGGTTCATGATTAGCGTCAGGGAATCGATCATGTCGGATGCGTTGTTGGTGGCCGAATCCATGGCAGTCATGCGGGCGGCGTGCTCGGCCGCCACCGACTCCTGCAACGCGTGGAAAATCTGAACGCTGATGTACTTCGGCAGCAACTCGCTGAACAACTGCGCCGGCGGCTGCTCGTAAATGTAGTCGACATCGGCGGTGGCAAACCTGGCGGCGGCTTCATCGACGGCGTGGGTATCGACGGGACGGAGGCCGACACCGGCGCCTTTCGCAGCTTCCAGCCTGCGTTTGCGTTCTTCTTCCGTCGCCTCTTCCGCAAGGCTGATATCGACCTCGCCGATTTCCTTGATCGGGAGAACGTGCTCGACCACCAGGCGCTGCGCGATTACCGACTTGAATTCGTTGTAAAGGATGTAAACGCCGTCGATCATTTCCTCGCAGAAGCGCTGGACCACGTCCTGGCCAAGACTGGCGACGAAGTTGTAGTCGATCTTGCCGAGCACGCCGACATACTCGCCGGTAATTTGCACGCGGCCGGCGCGGGGAGCTTCGCTCTGAATGGGTGCTTCGCCCGCCTGAACGTCTTCGGCCGTCCGCTTGGTCGGCGCGGAAGGAAAACGGCGGCGCATGAAGTCGCGGCCCTTGCGGCCAATGCATTCGATATCGATATTCTGGTCGGGCTTGGAGGCGATGAACTTGCTGACAATTTTTAGAATGTTGGTGTTGAATGCGCCCGCCAGACCCTTGTCGCCGGTGACCACAATGAGCAGAATGGTTTTTTCGGCGCGCTCGGCCAGCAGCGGATGCAGCGGTTCGCCCGTGACCGGATCGTAGATGTTGGCGCGCTTGATGAGCGACTTCAAAACGTTGGTCAGCATCTGCGAATAGGGGCGAGCGGCGAGCGCCGCTTCCTGCGCGCGGCGCAGCTTGGCGGCGGAGACAGTCTTCATCGCCTTGGTGATCTGCCGCGTGTTGATCACGCTGCGGATACGGCGCCGGATATCGAGAATGTTGGGCATAAACTAGCTTTGAGCTTCGAGCTCTGAGCTACGAGCAGACGAAAACAAAAGTCAGCTATGAGCCATGAGCAAACAAAAACAAACCAGGGCTAAAACCCCATCGTTGTTTCGATCACTGACGCGGCCCTAAAGGGCCGCTCTTCCACTCTTACTTCGCTACCGCTTGCTTCGAATCCACAAACTGCTGCTTCGCTTCTTTGATTACTCTGGACATCTCGGCTTTGAGATTGTCGTCGAGAATCTTCTTTTCCATGATCGTGTTGAGCAGGCCGGGGTTCGTCGTGTCGACATACTTATAAAGAGCCTGCTCGAATTCGCGGACTTGATCGACCGGTAGATCGTCGAGCACGCCGCTGGTTCCGGCGAAGATGATCAGAATCTGTTTCGAGAATGGCAGCGGCGAGAATTGCCCCTGCTTCAGCAGTTCGACCAGGCGTTGGCCGCGATTGAGCTGGTTCTGCGTGGCCTTGTCGAGATCGCTGCCGAACTGCGCGAAGGCTGCGAGTTCGCGGTATTGCGCTAGTTCCAGTTTCAGCGTTCCGGCGACCTGGCGCATGGCCTTGATCTGGGCGCTGCCGCCGACGCGGCTTACAGAAAGGCCGACGTTTACTGCAGGACGGACGCCCTGATTGAATAAGTCGGTTTCGAGATAGATCTGGCCGTCGGTGATCGAAATTACGTTTGTTGGAATGTAGGCCGAGACGTCGCCGGCCTGCGTTTCAATGACTGGGAGCGCCGTCAGCGAACCGCCGCCGTTCTTGTCACTCAACTTGGCGGCGCGTTCCAGCAGGCGCGAGTGGAGATAGAAGACATCTCCGGGATAGGCTTCGCGGCCCGGCGGACGGCGCAGTAGGAGCGAGATCTCGCGGTACGAGGCGGCGTGCTTGGAAAGATCGTCGTAGATGCAAAGGGCGTGGCGTCCGGAATCGCGAAAGTACTCGCCCATGGCACAGGCGGCGTAGGGCGAAATGTACTGCATAGGCGCGGGCTCGGAAGCCGACGCGGCGACGACGATGGTGTACTCCATCGCGCCCGCGTCCTCGAGAATCTTCACCACCTGCGCGATTGACGAACGCTTCTGGCCGATGGCGTTGTAGATACAAATAAGGTTGTTGCCCTTGCTGTTGATGATGGTGTCGAGGGCGACCGCGGTTTTGCCGGTCTGGCGGTCGCCGATGATGAGTTCGCGCTGGCCGCGGCCAATGGGAATCATCGAGTCGATGGCCTTGAGGCCGGTGGCCATGGGCTCGCGCACGGGCTGGCGGTCGATGACGCCGGGAGCAATGCGTTCGAGCGGGATGAACTTGTCGGACTGGATCGGCCCTTTGTCGTCGATGGGCTGGCCGAGCGAGTTCACGACGCGGCCGATCACCGCATCGCCGACGGGCACGCTTATGATGCGGCCGGTGCGCTTGACCTCGTCACCCTCCTTGATTTCGGTGTATTCGCCGAGGATCACGACGCCGACCTGGTCTTCTTCCAGGTTCATGGCGATGCCGGCCACGCCATGCGGGAAACTGAGAAGTTCGCCGGCCATGACCTTGTCGAGGCCATAGACGCGGGCGATACCGTCGCCGAGCGTGATGACCGTGCCCACTTCGTCGACCGCGATCCTGGTCTCGTAATTCGAGATCTGCTCGCGGATTAATTGCGTGATTTCGTCTGCTCTGATTTGTGCCATAGGATCAGCTTTGAGCTTCGAGCTTCGAGCTGCGAGCAACCGCTTTTGTGCCGGTCGTCCGAAGCTGCGTCTCGCAGCTAAATCTCCACCAGGAACTCAAATTGTCTGCCGCCGGAACATGCTCGACGGAAAATGCTGTAACCGATTGCTCGCAGTTCGTGGCTCGTAGCTCGAAGCTAGCTTTCCACCAACTGCTCTCGAATTCTCTCCAACTGCCCGTTCACCGAGCCGTCGTAAATCGTGCTGCCCACCTGCACCACCGCGCCGCCGAGGAGCGCGGCGTCCTGCCGATAGCGTGCCCGCACGCTCTTGCCGGTCAGCTTCGCGATCTCGGCTTCCAGCAACTGCTTTTCGGGATCGCTCAAGACGCGCGCGCTGGTCACCTCCGCCTCGGCGAAGCCCAGGCGCTCGTTCAATTCCTGCTCGACCTGCTTCACGATATCGCCAAAGAGCGCCAGCCGCTTGTGGGCGGTGATCACGGCCACAAAATTCCGCACCGGACGCGATCCGCCAGTCTTGCGAATCACGGCGTCGATCACCGCATTTTTCTGCGCCGACGGAATTGATGGATTGTCGAGCACCCGCCGCAGGTCGGCGCTCTCGGCCATCATCGCCTCCATGGAGTGCAGTTCGTCCATCATGCGCGAGGCATCGGCCTTCTCGCTGACCACGACATCGGCAAAAGCGCGGGCGTAGGTTCCGACCACGGAGGCCATCAGTGGCCATCCTTTCCGCCGCCATTGCCTTGCGGCTTGCCGGGTTCGGCCAGTCGCGCCGCAAAGTTGCGCACCAGAACCTGATCGGTATTGACGTCGACGTTAATCTGTTTGCGCGCCAAGGCCAGTGCCAGGTCGGCGGTGTGGGCGGAGAGTTCGCGCCGCACCTGCTTGGCTGCCGCATCGATCTCCTGCTTCGCCGACTCCACCACTTTGTGCATGTCATCTTCGGCGGCCTGCTTGATGCGCGCTTCCTCGCCTTCCGCCTCTTTCTCGGCGGAGGACTGCATTCTCCCGATCTCGGCATCCATCTGCTTCAGGCGATTTTCAATGTCGGAGAGCCGCTGGCCCGCTTCCTCGCTCGCCTTGCGCGCCTCTTGCAGAGCCTTCTGGATGGAGTCGTCGCGCGACCGCATGACGCCCGGCACTGTCTTGCGGACCGCCCAGACCACCAGGATCACGATGAGCACGAAATTTATGACCAACGCAAGAATGTGCGCTCCATGCACGCTCAGGCCGGTGATTCTGGCCAGCCTCCGCACCATGGCGGAGTGCTTCAGGTCGGAGTGCTCTTCGGGTTCGTCGCCCTCGGCGACGCGAGTTTCTTTCGCCAGTTCGTGGCCAATACTGATATGGCGATTCTCGGGCGGCGCCGACTCGGCGCCGTCCTTTTTGTCGGCCTGGTCTTTGTCTGCACGCCCGGCCGGCTGATCCGCGTTCGAAGCGCTTGGCGAAGCCGTCGCCGAATTTTGCGCCGCCGCTGGAGGCTGCTGAGACGACTGCGCCGCAGCGGCGCGGAATCCCACCGCGAGACACAGCACCAGCGCAAGAGTGGCGAGAAAACTGCGGAGGTTTTTCATCATTCTCATCCACCAACCTGGCTGGGCGCGGCCACGGGGCGCAGCACGGTGCGTACGATTTCGGTGGCTATTCGGGAGGCTTCGATTTGCAGTTTATCCATCGCCGCTTGCTTGTCTTCTTCCAGAGCGGCGCAGGCTTGTTTGACCTGCTCTTGCGCCCGAACCCGAGCCTCATTGACGGCGTCGGCGCGCATCTCGGTGGCACGCTGGCGGCGCACTTCCAGACTCTTGAAGACTTTCTGGCGAGCCTCGCGCAGCCGCTGCTCATATTCGGCAGTGCGAGCCTCGGCCGATGCGATGTCGGCGCGCGCCTTTTCCATCGCTCCCTGAGTACGCTTTTGCCGCTCGGCCAGAATCGCGGTGAGCGGCCTATGCACCAGAAAAATGTAAATAATGTAGAGCAGCCAGATCAGGATGATCGTCGGTACGCTTCCGAGCAGTAATTCGCCTAGTTGTCGGAGTGTCTGCTCCATAGCTCTTTATCGATCTCGTCTGCTGAATTCCGGCTGATTTTGCTTGAAGAATAGCAATTTGTAAAACCAATAAAACTAACATCCTGTAGACAACAGTGTCAATGACTTGGAACACATGGTCGGATGAGCGACGGAGCGGCGAGAAATCCCTTTTTAGGACGGCTGGAAGTACAGCTTGAAGTAGGGCTGGGAATCGCCCTCCGGCCCCTCCAACTTGTCCTTGACATTCGCCATTCCGGGTCTACCATAGAGATATCACCTTCGATCCCTTTCCGGATCGAATGGGCCGATAGCCAAGGAATTCGTCACCGCTTCTTGGCTGGCGGCCCATTTTAGTTTTCGTCCCTCGTCCTTCGCTATTCGCTTCCCCTTGCTACCTCTTACTCTCAACAGCTTTTTCTTTGGAAAAATTCGCCGACTTTTCATGCCGAAATCGTGACGACAAGTTGACCGCCTCATGACAACCGGCATGTGGCACCGCGTTTAACTTCATGCCAGTCGAGGCTCCGCCTAGTGTGGGGGAACGGGGCTTCCCAGGAGGTTTCTCATGTTTCGACCGCAAATGTTTCGATCGCAAATGTTTCGATCGCAAAATTTTCGACCGCAAAATCTTTTCTATCCGGCAATGCTCGCCTTGGTGCTTTCTCTGTTCGCAGGCAGCTCGATGGCCCAGCACTTCACCGAAACCGATTTGACCGCCGACCGCTCCGGCATCTCCAATGCCGTCAACATCGATCCGAATCTAGTCAATCCGTGGGGACTCTCGCGCTCCTCCGGCTCTCCCTGGTGGGATTCCGACAATGGCACCGGCCTCTCCACTCTGTATGACGAAAACGGCGTGCCGCAATCGCTGGTCGTCACCGTTCCGCCGCCGAAGGGCTCGAATAGCACAGCCGCTCCCGATGGCACCGTTTACAACTACACCACCGGCTTCAACGCCGGGCCCAACGCGCCGTCGATTTTTCTATTTGTGACCGAGGATGGAACCATCTCGGGATGGAATCCAAACGTCAACCCAACCACCGCCGTGCTGCTGGTCGATCACAGCGCGCAGGGCGCGATTTACAAAGGCTGTGCGCTGGGTATGACATCAGCCGGTCCGCGCCTTTATGTCTCAAACTTCGCTTCGGGCGAGGTTGAAGTCTATGACGGCAATTTCCGCGCAGTTAAGCTGCACAACGGCGCGTTCACTGATTCCAAACTGCCGCAGCACTATGCGCCGTTTGGGATTCAAAGCATCGGCGGCAACATTGTCGTCGCCTTCGCGCAACGTAACCCCGGCGCGACCGACGAGAATGACGGACCGGGCCTCGGCTATGTCGACGTCTTCGACACCAATGGAGACCTGCTTCTGCGCTTGCAGCACGGATCGTTCATGAATGCTCCCTGGGGCATTGCGCAAGCCCCCGGGGACTTCGGCGTCTTCAGCCATCGCATCCTGATCGGCAACTTCGGCAGCGGATGGATCAACGCCTTCAATCCTGTCACCGGCAAGTATGAAGGCACGCTGCTCAATCCGGATGGCAGCGCGATCACCATTAGCGGCCTGTGGGCAATCAGCTTCGGCGCGGGCAATACTAAGTCCGGCGCCGCGAACACGCTCTACTTCACCGCCGGCCTCAATGACGAAGCCGACGGACTGTTCGGCAGCATCGTTCCCGTCAGCAGCGAGCAGCGCGGAAACAACGAATAGAGTCGAGACAAAACGTGCTTCGACAGTCTGGCCGGATGATTTCTCCGGCCGGATTTTTTTGCGTCCATGTACGTTGGGATAGAAAAACTTCACCCGCGAAAAACATTACGACCTGTTGACAGGGGAATGACAACCGAAAACGGAGGGCGAGCGAAGATGAGAACGTTCCGAACAACCCACTGGAAGGGCGCGGAACAACTCTCACTACCCTGGAAGCGGTCTGGCGCAATGGCACTGCATTCGCCAGACCTTTTTTGTGCGCGGAAGCTTTCTCGCGCGAGAGCTTTTTCCCGGGAAGACGAGGCCCGGAACCGGCCTGTCAGCGGCCCGTCGTCTGTACCACCGCTGCGATCTTATCCAGCAGAAACACCATGCTCATGCCGGAATCGACCACGGCATCGACCTCATGATGCCGCGCCGCCGCATGCATCACCAGAACCTTCGTTCCCTGCGCCGTCTTCTTCACCATGTAGGGCAGATGGTGCCGGTCGTCCTTACTCAGAGTCGAGCCGAGAATCACCAGTTCATACTTGCCACTCTTTAACTGATCGAGCACGCCTTGACGATGCAGTGCGGTCGTCACCTGGTGGCCGGCCTTCGTCATCTCGGCGGCATGTCCGGCAAGCACCTTCTCGTCAGACTCGCCATAAAGAATCTTGATGGATGGTTTGGTGGTAGGGGCAGCTTTCGAAGCGGTCGCGGGCACAAGCCCTCCTTGGAACTCCAATTCCGAGCTTAGCAACCGCGCAGCGGCTTTCAGAGATAACGGAAGAACACGGCCAGGCGGGAGTTCCGGGCGGCGGCCGCAGGCGCCTATTTCATCAATGCATCCGAAGTAATGTGATAGCTGTAAAGCCTGAGGCTATGCCCGCTCTTCCGCCAGACGAATTGTTCCTGCCCTTCCCCCTGAGCAAAGGTCGTAGAAAAGGTCGCGGTCACGAACAGTCCCTTCATATTCCGGGTGACGTTGACATTGACGAGATTCGAGGCCCCCGCCTCTCCAAGTTTCCGGTGGAGCGAATCCAGGAAATGAATCGCTCTTTCATGCTTGTCCGGGGGCGCAAATTCTTCGTCCGCCTCGCTGCAGATTTCTTCGTACTCTCCTCCATTCAGATGCGAATGGAAGCCTGCGACCGCTGGATAAGAGAGACCCCGCGCCTCGAAAAGCGCGGAACCGCATTGCCACATAAGCGCGGCGAGAATGATGACTGCGCCGGCGATCAACCATCTCACGAGGTGCCGTTTCTCCGGAGCGGGAGCAGCCGGAGGACCTTCGAGAGAGAGGGGTAAGGTTGGCGTCCCCATGGCAAAACCACAGGAAGACTATGCGGAAACCGGCGCGCTGGCAAGAGAAATGACGGGCCCGCCCGGGCCGTTTCTTCTTGACACGAAACCCGGAATGTATCACTATTCATACGATTTAATAAAACATTTTAATACGATGCAAAATACGACGATCGGCGCGGTGGATATCGGCGGCACCAAGATCGCCGTTGGCATCGTGAATCAGTCTGGCCACCTGCTGGCGAAGAACCAATGTCCGAGCGACGCGCCACGCGGCTTCGAAAACGCCATGCAGCGCGCCATGAATCTGCTGCGCGAGTGCGAAGAGCGGGCGTGCGCCAAAATGGCCGGAATTGGCATTGGCAGCGCCGGCCCCGTGGATCACGAGACCGGCCGGCTCGGCAACGTCAACAACCTGCCCGGCTGGGAGGGCGGCAATCCCGTCGAGGTAATGTCGCGAGAGTTCGGCATTCCGGTCGCGATGGAGAACGACGCCGACGCGGCCGCGCTCGGCGAGTTGCGCTGGGGCTCGGGAAAATCGAAGCCGCGTCTTCTCTATGTAACCGTCGGCACCGGCATCGGCGTCAGCCTGATTCTGCACGGCGCGGTCTATCGCGGAGTGCGCGGCTGCCATCCCGAGATTGGACATCACATTATCGACCCGGCCGGCCCAAGCTGTTCCTGCGGCGCGCGCGGTTGCTGGGAGAGCCTGGCCGCCGGCCCGGCCATCGCCGCATGGTGGCGGGAGAATTCGCCGGCCGCGAATGGAAACGCGCACCTGACCGCGCGTGAAATCTGCGCCCGCGCCGACAGCGGCGACGAACTGGCAAAGCGCGCGGTGGAGCGCCAAGCCCATTATCTCGGCCTCGGCCTTGCCAACCTCATCACTTCGTTTGCGCCCGATGCCATCGTGCTCGGTGGCAGCGTCATGAGGAGCGCCCATCTGTTTCTGGATCGCACCCGCGAGGTCATTCGAGAAAACTGTCGGCTCGTCCCCGTCGACCTTGTCGAAATCTCTCTCGCCTCGCTCGGCCCCGACGCCGGCTTGATCGGCGCGGCGCAGGTGTGGAATCAACGATTCGAAAAGTCACCGCAAGGGGTGCGGTGAAATCCGACTGACGATGGTGAAGGTGAAAGTTGGCAACCAGTACGTATCGCATTATTGAAGGCCGTTATCTTCGGGACATTCTCGATCAACCGCGTGCTCTGGCGGCGACCTTCGATCAGCTCAAAGTGCCGAACGAACTCCGGTCGGTCGGCCGCAACGTGCGCCAGGGCCGCTTCAAGCGCATCGTGCTGACCGGAATGGGCGCGTCATTTCATGGCCTGCGTCCGCTCTTCTTTCGCCTGAACGCGTATGGCTATACGGCCGTGGCCGTCGAAACTTCCGAACTCGTTCACTCGCTGCCGAATTGGCTCGAGCCCGAGAGCTTTGTCGTTGCCGTTTCGCAATCCGGCGAGAGCGCCGAGATCGTCCGCCTTATCGAACAAAATCATGGCCAGGCATTTCTGGTCGGCGTGACCAATGCCGCCGAGAGCTCTCTCGCTCGCGGCGCCCATGCCACGCTGCTCACCGTCGCCGGAGAGGAATTTTCCGTCTCCTGCAAGACCTACGTCACGGCCCTGATGTCGCTGCATCTTCTCGGAGAATTTCTTTGCGGCGCCGCCGAAGACCAAACGCGCGCCGACCTCGCTCTGGCCTCGCCGTCTGTCGCTAAATATCTCGAAGCCTGGCGGCGGCACATTGCGGACATCGCAGCCTCGGTCGGCAACGTTCGCGATTTATTTTTTCTCGGCCGTGGCGAGTCGATGGCCGCCTGCGGTTCGGGCGCGCTCATCATGAAAGAGTCTGTGCGCATGCCCGCCGAAGCCTTGAGCGGCGCGGCCTTCCGCCATGGGCCGCTCGAAATCGTCAACGGCGAAACTTTCGCCGCAATTTTTGCCGGTGCCAATTCCACGCGCACTCTTCAAGCCCGGCTCGCCGAAGACATTCGTCACGCCGGCGGCCGCACCGGCTGGATCGCCGAAGACCCCGCTCCCGGCGCCTGGAACCTTCCTCCTGCGCCCGCCGCTCTGCGCCCTATACTTGAAATTCTTCCGGTGCAGATGATGACCCAGGCCTTCGCCGCCAATGCCGGCATCGAGGCCGGGCGTTTCGGACGAATTGGCAAAGTTACGACAACCGAATAACCATCGAGGAGATACGCAATGCGCTCTCGCCTTCTTCCACTGCTCGTCCTCTTGTGCGGTGCGGCCCTCGCCAGCCGGTCTTCCGCGCAGCCTTCCTCAAAAATTCCACTGCACGAAAACTGGCAGCTTCAATCCTCGTGCGTAGCCAAGCCCGGCGGCGCGGAAATTTCGACCGCCGGCTTCCACGCCGATGGCTGGCACAAGACCGCCGTGCCCGCCACGGTCGTCGGGGCGCTCGTCGCCGACGGCACTTATCCTGACCCGTACTTCGGCATGAATCTGAAATCCCTGCCCGGCATGGACTATCCGGCGAAGGACGTTTTCGCCGTGCACGACATGCCCGAGGACAGCCCGTTCCGCTGCTCGTGGTGGTTCAGAACTGAGTTTGACGCCCCCACCGGCGCGGCCAAACGCGCCACCTGGCTGCACTTCGACGGCATCAACTATCGCGCCAACATCTGGCTCAACGGCGAAAAAATCGGCGATGCCAACGACGTCGCGGGCATGATGCGCCTCTTCGATTTCGAAATTGCCCGCCATCTCAAAGCCGGCAGCCCAAACGCGCTGGCCGTCGAAGTCTTCGCCCCGGAGAAGACCGCGCTGGCGATGACCTGGGTCGACTGGAATCCCACGCCGCCCGACAAAGACATGGGGATCTGGAAAGACGTCTACCTGACCACGACTGGCGAGGTCTCGCTCACGCATCCCTTCGTCGGCTCGAAGCTCGGCCCCGAGTACAAATCCGCCGCGCTCACCCTCACCGCCGATCTGCAAAACACCTCCGGGCACGCGACCACCGCCACCGTGCGCGCCGAGATCGAAGGCCTCCACGTCAGCCAGAAAATCGAACTCACCGCCGGCGAATCGAAGACAGTCGTCTTCACCCCCGAGCAATTTCCGCAACTGCGCCTCGCGCATCCGCGGCTCTGGTGGCCTTATCAGATGGGGTCGCCTGAAATGTATACCGCGAAATTCGAGGTCGAAGCCGGCGGTCAGCTCTCCGATTCTTCCTCCGTCCAATTCGGCATTCGCGAAGTCACTTCGCAGCTCACCGACAAGGGCTACCGCCTCTTCAAAATCAACGGACGCAAGCTGCTTGTCCGCGGCGCGGCCTGGGCGCCTGACATGCTTCTGCGCTGGTCGCCCGAGCGCGCCCAGACTGCCATCGACTATGTACGCGGCATGAACCTCAACTCCATCCGCCTGGAAGGCCGCATGGAGCGCGACGAATTTTTCGACATGGCCGACCGCGCCGGCGTCCTCATCATGCCCGGCTGGACCTGCTGCGACTTCTGGGAGCAATGGAAATCGTGGACCCCCGACATCGCCAAGATCGCCGCCGCCTCCATGGCCGACCAGTCCATGCGCCTGCGCAATCATCCCAGCGTCTTCGTGTGGCTCTACGGAAGCGACAATCCTCCGCCCGCCGTATACGAAACGATGTACCTACAGATTCTGAAGGACACGCGCTGGCCCAACCCAACCGTCTCTTCCGCCTCCGACACGACCACCGGCGTCACCGGCGTTTCCGGCGTCAAGATGACCGGGCCGTATGAATATGTTCCGCCGAGTTACTGGCTCGTCGACCGCGATGCCGGCGGCGCTTACGGATACAACACCGAAACCAGCCCCGGCCCGGTGATTCCGCCGGTCTCCAGTCTGAAGAAATTCATTCCCGCCGATCATCTCTGGCCCATCGACGAATACTGGAACTACCATGCCGGCCTCGATCGCTTCACCAACATCGACAGATATGTAAATGGCATGGACCAGCGCTACGGCAAAGCCACGGACCTCAACGATTTCGAGCGTAAGGCACAGGCCATGCAGTACGAAGGCGAACGCGCCATGTTCGAGGCCTATGGCCGCAATAAATATGAATCAACCGGTGTCATCCAATGGATGCTCAACAACGCCTGGCCATCGCTTATCTGGAATTTGTACGACTACTACCTCGTGCCTGCCGGCGCTTACTTCGGTTCGCAAAAAGGCTGCGAGCCTCTGCATGTGCAGTATTCCTATGACGACAATTCCGTCGCCGTGGTAAATGGCCACGACCGCGCCTTCAACGGCATGAAAGTGCAGGCCACCATCTACGACATCAACTCCGAGCAGAAGTCCCGCCAACAAGCGGCCGTCGACATTCCCGCCGATAGCAGCGTACGCGCGCTCCAGTTACACCCGGTCGCAGGCATCGCTCCAACTTATTTCTTGAAGCTCGAACTGCGCGACGCCTCCGGCAAACTCGTCAACGATAATTTTTACTGGCTCTCCACCAAGCCCGACGTGCTCGACTGGGCCAGGAAACTCGACACCGTCTACACGCCCCAGAGCGCCTATGCCGATCTCACCGGCCTCAATTCCCTGCCCCCGGTCAAGCTCACGGTTCGCAGTTCAATCACGCAGGAAGGCAAAGAAAAAGTCGTTCACGCATTTGTCGAGAATCCCAGCTCCAGCCTCGCCTTCATGGTGCACGTGCGCGTTGCCCAGCAGAGAGACGACGCGGATGTCGCGCCTATCTTCTGGGATGACAACTATGTCTCGCTGCTGCCCGGAGAAAATCGCGAGTTGACTGCCCGCTTCAGCGCCGCCAACGCCGGCGACGGAGGCTTCGTGCTCACCGTGGACGGCTGGAATGTTGTGGCCTCGAGCAGTCCGCTCACCGCCAAGGAGAAACGGTAATGCGCATTCCTACCGCGTTATTCGTAATTCTTTTGTGCTCCGCGTTTGGCTGGACGCAGACGAAACTTTCGCCGCGCTGGGAGGAACTGACCGCCGACGATTTCCGCGCCGCCATCCATCAAGGCGAGGGCACGTGCCTGCTGCCCTTCGGCATTATCGAAAAGCACGGTCCGCATCTTCCCCTCGGCACCGACCTTTTCAACGCGCGCTACGCCGCCCTGGAAGCGGTCAAAACCGATTTCGCGGTCGTCTTCCCCGAATATTATTTTGGCCAGATTTTCGAGGCCAAACACGAGCCCGGCACCATCGCCTACAGCTCTTCTCTCCAGCTGCAACTCCTTCAGGAGACCACCGACGAGATGGCCCGCAATGGCTGCAAGAAGATCCTCGTCGTGAACGGCCATGGCGGAAACGAGCATCTGCTGCCCTATTTCGCGCAAACACAACTCGAAAAGCGGCGCGATTACGTCGTCTACATCCTCGGCCTCGTCGACCCGCCCCCCGGCGGCCCGCCACTGCGCACGACCACCGACATGCACGCCGGCGAACGCGAAACCTCCGAAATGCTGGTCGTGCGTCCCGACCTCGTTCATCAGGACCGCGCCGCGCAGGAATCAGGAGCCGATCAGGCGCGCCTCAAGCTCCCCGAGAATCTCTACACCGCCATCTGGTGGTATGCCAGCTTTCCCTTTCACTATTCCGGCGACGGCGCCGCTGGCAATCGCCCCCTCGGCGAGTATGATATGAACGCCTGGACGGCGGCCGTTCAGAAAGCCATCCGCGCCGTGAAGGCCGACAAGGATAGCCTGCGGCTGCAGAACGAATTTTTCGAAAAGGTGACGCACCCGCTGGATACTCCTCACTAACCACTATGGTCACCATTCGCGACGTGGCAAAGGAGAGCGGGTTCTCCGCAACCACGGTCTCCATCGTCCTCAATAACGCGCCCCTCGCCCGCTACATCCCGACCACCACCAAGAAGCGCATTGAAAGCGCCGCCAAGAAGCTCGGCTATCGCCCGAATCTTTTCGCGCGTTCGCTGCGCAGCCGCCGCAGCCACACCGTCGGCGTCATGGTCTTCGACATGACCGATCCGTTCTGCACTCTCGTGCTGCGCGGCATTGAAAGCTCGCTCTACCAGGCGTCCTATCTTCCCATCCTCACCGACGTGCACAATGAGCGCTCGCGTTTCGAGCGCTATCTGGAAATGCTGCTGGATCGCCGCGTCGAAGCCCTCATCGTCGTCGCCAACTGGCTCTTCGTAAATATCGACGTGCTCGGCGATCTGGAAAAGAGCAACATTCCCACCGTGATGATCGGCCGCGAACTGAAGAACGATTCCATCAGCTCCGTCATCGTCGACAACGAACTTGGCGCCTACACCGCCATCGAGCATCTCTACTCGCTCGGCCATCGCAAGATCGCCTTCATTCGCGGCCCCAAGACGCTCACCGACAGCGCGCCGCGCTGGCGTGGAATTCGCGCCTTCGCCAAAGCGCGCAACCTTGAACTCGACCCGCACCTGACCGTCGATCTCCCCGAATCGAGCGACCCGAATTCCAGCTTCGATATCGGCTACAAACTTACCGAGGATATGCTGAAGTCGAAACGCGCATTCACTGCGCTCATGGCCTTCGACGACATGACTGCCTTCGGCGCCGTCCGCGCCCTTACTCGCGCCGGATTGAAGGTGCCGGAACAGTGCTCGGTGGTTGGTTTCGACGACGTGGCTGCCTCAAACCTCTGCACTCCCGCTCTCACCACGATCCGCCAGCCTATGGAAGCCATGGGAGCGATGGCCGCGAGCATCGTGCTCGAGGGCATCAACGCCATGCTGGAGAAACGCGACCTCCCGGCAGTCCATCGCAAACTCGCCCCGGAACTAGCGGTGCGCGACTCGACCCGCAGTCCGGCGTGAAACCCAGGGCATTCCAGACTCAAGTAATCGCGCGAAAAGGTTGTTTAGAAAGCCGGGTATATGTAGTTGTAACTCGTTCTCTATTGTGGCGGGCTGCGGACTGTGGGAGAATGTGAGGGGATTAAAGGCGAATATAAGGCGAAATCTGATTCCCGAGGCGAATCTATGGCGAGCGAATCTGACGCCTTCGTTGTCGACGACGGCTTGATATGCCCGGAGGTGGGTGCCTGGGCGAAGACCAAACATCATCTAGTTTCTTTTTACGCCGAGCTCTTTTCGTCCGGCATGAAGCACAAATGGGACCGGAGAGTCTACGTTGAATTATATGCAGGGGCGGGACACAGCAGAATACGCAATAGTTCAAAGTTGATCCTCGGATCTCCTTTACTCGCCCTAACAGTGAAGGACCCATTCGACAAATATGTGTTCTGCGAAGAAGACCCAGAGAAGTTGGAAGCGTTGAAGCTTCGGTCTGGACGAATCTCGCCCAATGCTGACATCGCTTACGTTCGGGGCGACTGCAATAAGAGCGCAAATGAGATCTTGTCCCACATTCCTCGAGGATCGACAGAAAACAAGGTACTGACACTTTGCTTCGCCGATCCGTTCGACATTAGTCTGAGGTTCGAGACCATTCGAGCACTCGCCGCCGACAGACTCATCGATTTCTTGATTTTGCTGGCTCTCGGAATGGATGCGAATCGGAATTACGAGCACTACATCAAAGAGGATGCGCAGAAAATCGACGGATTCTTGGGTTCTGAAGACTGGCGAGACCGTTGGATTACGGCACAGTGGGACGCTGTGAAGTTCACCCGGTTCTTAGCCGAAGAGTTTGCTGATAGCATGGCCATTCTGAATTACATTCCGCCAGCCTACTACACCATGAAGGAGGTGCGGTCACACGAGAAGAATCTCCCCCTGTACCGACTCGCACTTTTTTCCCGGAACGAACGCGCCTACAAATTCTGGGATCAGGTATTGAAATACAGCACGGACCAAAGAACATTATTTGACTAACATGTCCTTGAACTCTCATATCGAATGGACCGATGCGACTTGGAATCCCGTCCGCGGCTGCGTAAAGATCAGCCCTGGATGCAAGCATTGCTACGCCGAAACATTTGCCGAGCGCTTTCGCGGAGTCAAGGGGCATCCCTACGAGCAGGGCTTCGATCTGCGCTTGGTTCCGGAAAAATTGACTGAGCCCTTTTCGTGGCTCTCGCCCAAGCTTGTCTTCGTCAATTCGATGAGTGATCTTTTCCAGGACCAGGTCCCCGACGCTTACGCCGAAGCGGTCTCCCAGGTAATGGCAACCGCGAATTGGCACACGTATCAAGTTCTTACGAAACGCTCGGGAAGGCTTTGCGAGATGCTCGGCGGCCAACTTCGATTCGCGGCCGAGCGCCAACACATCTGGTGGGGAGTCAGTGTGGAAGATCGTAAATACGGTCTGCCGCGAGTCACTCATCTGCAACAGACTCCAGCCAAGGTTCGCTTCCTATCGATTGAGCCGTTGCTTGAAGACCTGGGAGAAATCGGCCTCGACGGAATTTCGTGGGTGATTGTTGGAGGCGAGAGCGGCCCCGGCGCCCGCCCGATGAAACGTGAGTGGGTGGTCTCGATTCGCAGGCAATGCCGCGAGCAAAAAGTTCCCTTCTTCTTCAAACAGTGGGGCGGAGTGCGGAAAGCCCGGAACGGACGATTACTTGACGGACGAACCTATAACGAATATCCAGAGTGCGTGGCCGCTCCAGTTCCCGACCGTGCCGAGTGCATGAAACTTGCTGCCCAATTCCTCTCGGGGTTCCGCTCTGGAACGCAAGATGATCTTGTGCGCCTTTCTGCGTAGTGCCGTCGCCCTACCCTCATTCAGGCCTCCCGGAGGCCTCCAGTTGCCAGCAGGCTTTCACACCCTGCCCGCTTCTCGCGGCGCAGCGTGTTGGTGGGCGCTCCTAACCCCTTTATTCAGAATATCTTGCCTTTTACTCTTTTAGAATCAATATCCTGCGGTCAATTGCCATAGCATCATTAAAACATAATTAAATCAACAACTTACGTAAATGTCGCTCCCATCCGTAAGTCCTTATTCCTCAAAAATCTAGAGAAAATACGCCCGTAAACCATTGAAGATAATAGATCAAAGGGAAGGGGGTGGTGTTACTGATAGGTAAACACCGGAATCGCTCGCTTGGGGACAGAATAGCGCAGGCGATCGGCGGTTTCTCCGCTCGCCTGCGCCCAACAGATCAGAACGTAAACCGGCCCGCGAACTGGAACTGACGCGGGTTGTTTGACGTCGTCGTGATCTGTCCAAAGCCGTTTTCCGTCGTCCAGCCGCTGCTCCACGTCGGCACGTTCGGCGCTGAGAACTGCTTCCGGTTGGCAAGGTTGTACGAGGTGACGTCGAACTTCAGGCTGCGCTTCTCGCCCAGCTTGAAGTTCTTTGACAACGTCATATCCAGATCGTTCGTTCCCATCGTCCGCAGGTGATCCAGATACGCCGACGCGGTCCCCGGAAGAAAGAAGTTCTGCTGTCCTCCACCTTCCGTTCCTGGAACGGCGAAGCAGTCCGGCGTAAACCACTGGGCAGCCGTTCGCGGCGCGCCCTTGCTGGGATCGCAGGTCATGTCGGCGCGTTGGTTCAGGTACATATTGTTTCCGACATAAGGCGAAGGAATCGGGACGCCGCTGCTCAGGTAGAAGATGCCATCGACCGTCCAGTTGCCGAGAATCCCATTCGCAACCCCGTTCAGGTTCACCGCCCTCCCATTCCCGACCGGTAAGTCATAAGCGGCTTGCCATGTGAATTGATACTTCACGTCCTGCGGGCTGACTGAATGCTCATATTCGAGGTTGCGCCAGTCCTGCACCGAACCGGCATGGAATCCAACGAACCCGAGCGGCGGATTGCCATCGTCGGTAATGAGCTTCGCCCACGTGAACGACGCCAGAGTGGTGAAGTGACTCGTCATCCGCTTCTGCACCTTCGTTTGCAGCGAGCTGTATTCCGAATCGCCGGCCGGATAACCGGCAACCATCACGCCGTTAGTCTGCCCGGTAATGCTGATCGCTCCAGCGTTGAACTGCGGAAATGGCTCGGCCGCAATGAACTGATTGACGCTTGCTCCAGCTGTTCCAAGCTGATAGATCTGCGCCAGGTTGAGCTGGTTCAGATCCACCGCACTAAACGGCAGGAACAGTCCTCTGCTTCCCACATACGCGGCGCTGGCCACGATCTCATGGGGAAGCTCATACTGCACGCCGAAGTTGAAGTTGTAGGTGAGAGGAGTCCGCTGCGAATGCAGCATGGTCGTCAGGTTCGAGCCCAGGTTCGTCGTTAATCCAGTGGGCTGCAACTGCGACGGGGGCAAAAGCCCGTCCGGAAATGGATTGCTCAGCGAATACGGTCCGGTAATGCCAGCCGCTCCTCCCGGCGCGCAGTTCGAATCGCTGTTGATGACCGTATTGCCACTCGCCTCCGTCGTGGGATCGGTGATCGGGAGAACGCAAGTCGCGTTCCAGTTGTTAGTCGTCGAGTAACCGTCGCTGTCCACCAGCGAGCCGCTCACCATCTGCGGGCTCGGCCCGAAGTAGAACCCCGCTCCTGCGCGAAACACCAGGTTCTTCAGGGGCTGGTAGGAGAATCCCAGCCGCGGCGCAAAGTTCGTGAGGTTAGTTGTGAATGGAGAGCGATGTCCGCTGCCCACAAACACCTCGCCGCCGGTGAAATTCCCACCCCCGAAATTACCCACGGGACCCGACGATCCCTGAGCCGTCGGGTCGAAGTACTCCAATCGGTCGTGCCGCTCCGTCTTTCCCCCGAAGATGTCCCAGCGCAATCCCGCCGTGATGGTGAGATTCGGGCTGGCGTGAAAGGTGTCTTCCGCAAACAGCGCGTAATACGGGCTCGCCACCGCCGAGAAAAGGTCCTGCGTGAAGTTCACCGACTCATTGCCAGGAATGCTCCCCATTCCCAGGAGCAACGAGGCGAAATCGCTGCCTCCCACCAGATTGCCGGAAAGTGGCGTAGTTTGCTGATCGGTGGCGCTGATATCGAAGTAATACCAGCCGGACGAAGCCGGAGGCTGGCCGACATTCAGAAACCTCTTCATGAACTCGCCGCCAAAGCTCAGTTCGTGCTTGCCGATGACCTTGCTCAACGTCACGTTGGCGTCGTGGTTTTCGCTGGCATAGATAAATGTGTTGTAGTTGGCCGTGCCGCCAACGCCTCCACCGACATCGTTGAAGAACACAATCGGCAGGGTCTTATAGGCCTGCGCTGCTGCCAATGATGCGGGGAATCCGAGGGTAGTGATGTCAAAGCCGTCCTGCTGTGGGTCGCCTCCCTGGTTCTCAAAGTGCCGTGTGAAGGAGTAACGCAACTGCAAGACGGTGGTGGAATTGATGGTGTAGTCGTCGCCGATGATGAAGTTACGCGCATTGGTGATGTTCTGCGCATAGTTAGGGTCCCAGTCGTTCCCGAACGCATTCACCCCCTGAGTAGTTAGCTTGGCATACGAGAAGCGCGAGAACAGCCGCTGCTTCTCGCTCTTGTAGTAATCCACGCGCACGTCGAAGCGATGCGCCGTGAATGGATCGAGACCCGGTTTCTGGAAGTTGTTCAGGTGTTCGTCGGTTGCCGAATCGCAGGTGGAAGGATTGGGATAGTTGCACTTCGGCATATGGGCCAGAAACGCCGCCGCCGTCGGGCTAACTGGCGCATAACTCGTGATTACGTTATGGACCGGGAACTCCTGCCGCGTGCCATCAGGATTGTCGCCAACCAGCGGGTTATAAATGGTGTAGTTGTCGGCCGAGAAGTCGCCCGCGGCTTCGGCCGTCGTCGGCACAGTAAAGATGGACGAATTGTCGTACAGCTTCTGCCGCGTGTCCTCGTAGTCGCCAAAGAAGAAGAGCTTCTTGTGCAGGATCGGTCCCCCAATCGCGCCCCCCTCCTGATAACGATGGAAACTCGGCGCCTGATTGGACAACCCGGCGAGGAGTTGGTCTTGCTTGTTGAAGTACTCGTTGGCGGCAAGAACGTCCGGCCGGATGTACGCAAACGCATCCCCATGCAACTCGTCTCCGCCCGACTTGCTCACCAGGCTGATCACGCCCGCCGCTCCGCTCTGGTAGGAAGCGGGCGTGTTCTGCGTTTCAACCCGGAACTCATCGACTCCATCCTCCGGAATCTGCATTGCCGGAATGATCGCGCCCAGGTTATTCTCCGCAATCCCCAGCGGGCTGCCGTCGAGCATGTAATAAACCGATCCTACAATCGCCCCGTTGATCGTATACGACGAAACATCCACTCCCGGACGCCCGCTCGAGATGTTCTGGATGGCCTGCGAATCGGCAGAGCTCGCCGATCCATTGGCTGGGGTTACGCCCGCGCTGAGCTGGATGAGATCGTAGATATTGCGGGTCAACGTCGGGAAGCGCTCGATGTTGGTCGACTCGATCAACTGCCCCACGGTGGAGTTGCTCGTATCCACCAGCGGCGGCGCGGTCGAAACCGTGATGGTTTCGGTGACATTGCCGACCCGCAGCGCGATGCCTACCGTGGTGACCTGGTCCACGCTGACCGTGACATTATCCTGTGCGACGCTCTCGAAGCCTTTCTGGGAGGCGGTCAACTCGTAGAGGCCCGGCGTTAACGATACGAAGCTGTACAAGCCGGCATCGTTCGTCGTCGTGTGCAAAGTGACGCCGGTCGCATGGTTGAGGGCTACGACTTGCGCTCCCTTGACGACTGCGCCAGAGGGATCGGAGACGACGCCGGTGATGCTCCCCCGGCCGGCCTGGCCAAACGCAATCGCGGCCGCGCACAACAATAAGACACAAAGGACGGGAAGGTTCCGCACTTTGCCGAGAATGGTTTGTTGGTTCATGGATAGCCTCCTAGCCTGGTTCAAGGCGAATCGCAACTGCCTTCACTGCCAAACGCAAAGCGGCCCCGCGATGGGGGATGCTGGCTCCGGATGCAATCGGGGCACGTTATGGCACCGCGAGGTGTCTCGATCTGATAAATCCATTTATTAAAACGTATGAATATTGATCCAGAACGCTTCGGCTGTCAATACAAAAGAGCATCCCCAGAAAGCCTCCAGGGCTAGAGAGCGGTCGAGGCGGCCAACCGGGAATGGTTTAAAAAGCGGCCGGTTTCTCAATTCGCGACAGGCTTTCGCGCCCTGGTTTCGCGACAGGCTTTCGCGCCCTGGTTTCGCGGCAAGGTTTCGCGACACGGTTTCGAGAGAATGTTTCGCGACATTGTAGAGTAATTACAGATGCCCGCTTCCGCTGACCGTTCTCCCGTGGACTCGAAGGCCTCCGCGCGCGCCGCCTTCGCCTACCCGGACTTCATCGCCTTTTCTCTGGCACGCTTTTGCATCGTGGCCGCGCTTGAGATGCAATCCGTCGCCGTCGGCTGGCAGGTGTACGAAATCACCAAGCGCCCGCTGGATCTTGGCTTGATCGGACTCGCCCAATTCCTGCCCGGCATTACGCTGTTTCTGCCCGCGGGGCACGCCGTCGACCGTCTCAATCGCCGCCGCCTGGTGACGTTCTGCTATGTAAGCTTTGCCATGTGCTCGGCCATGCTCTTTCTCCTGGCGCAACGCAAAATCTCGTCCGTGCACCCCATCTACGGCGTCGTGGTTCTGCTCGGCATCGTGCGTTCGTTTAACTTTCCGGCGGCGCGCGCAATCCTGCCGCAACTTGTTCCGGAGGTGCATTTCTCCAATGCCGTAGCCTGGAGTTCCAGCATCTTCCAGACAGCCACGATTCTCGGTCCGACGTTTGGAGGCTTGCTCTACGCCTTCGCCGGCGGACCGGAGTTGGTCTACGGAGCGGCCATGCTTACCGGCATGATCGCGGCTCTTGCGATGACGCGCGTCAAAGCCAGCGAAAAGGCGCGGGCGCGCGAACCCATCAATCTCGAAACCGTCTTCGCCGGATTTCGCTACATCTGGCACGAGAAGCTGATTCTCGGCTCGATCTCGCTCGATCTGTTTGCCGTGTTACTCGGGGGAGCGGTGGCGCTGCTGCCGGTCTATGCGCGCACGATTCTGCACACCGGGCCGTGGGGGCTGGGGCTGCTGCGCAGCGCGCCGGGGGTGGGCGCGGCGGCCATGGCCGTCCTGCTGGCACACCGTCCGCTGCGGCGGCAGGCGGGGCCCGTCATGCTGATGTGCGTCGCCGGCTTCGGCATCTTCACCATCATCTTCGGCCTCTCGCGCAGCCTGATTCTGTCGCTGGTTGCGCTTCTGCTGGTGGGCGCGTCCGACATGGTGAGCGTCGTAATTCGCGCCATTCTGGTGCAGCTCCGCACGCCTGACGCGATGCGCGGGCGCGTCAACGCGGTCGATATGATTTTCATCGGAGCGTCGAATCAGCTTGGCGAATTCGAATCCGGGCTCACCGCACACTGGTTCGGCACCGTGCCCGCGGTGGTGCTGGGGGGAGTTGGAACGCTCGTCATAATCGGCTTGTGGACATGGATATTTCCCGAGCTGCGCCAGCCGCGCGACGTGACCACCGAAAGATTTGAGGAGTCAACCGCGGCCGATCCCAGCCAGACGATTTCCGCGCCTTAGGCGTGGTGCGAACCCTTTGCATATAGTTTTGAGGGGAATTTGCCAGGCGCCGGGGCGACGACAAGGAACTCATCAAAACACTAATCAAAACAAAGAGTAAGTGTGTAATTCCAGCTAGCGCACCCCAAGTAATTGGCGTAGCATCTTTTGTGGATTTACTCCCTCCACTCAAACTGGCACCGCTTGGACAATCCGCGGAACGTTTTTTTCTAGTCGCGTTTCACCACACCATGAAGGCCCGTCATCCTATGATCGCTTCATCAGGTCGTCAGCTTAGACTCTCTGGATTTTGTCTCCTGCTTTTCTTGCTTGCGGCACGCGCCCTCCATGGACAAGCCAGTCCGGCAGCCCCGTGGAATGGAGCGTCTTTCTCGGCCGATCCGAAGGAGTTGCTCGCCGCAGCCGCCGCGATCAAGGCCAAACAGTATGACAAGGTCACGATCTTCATCGAGGAGCAGCGCAAGACCTTCAACGCCAACGGCAAATATACGGTGACGAACCGGATGCTCTATCGCGTGGAGAGCAAGGAAGCGATGCCGCGCTGGGGAACGGTGAGGGCGAGCTGGTCGCCATGGCGCGGACCGCGGCCGGAGATCCGGGCGCGAGTCATCGAGCCGGATGGAACCGCGGTTATGCTGGATCCGAAGATTCTGACCGAGTCTCCCATGCACGACCAGCGTCCCGAGCTCTATGAGGATGTGCGGTCGTACTCGGGGCCATTGCCGGGAATTGAGGTCGGCTCAATTGTGGAAGCTGAGGAGGTGTGGAAGGATTCTTCGCCGCAGATCGGAAATGGCGGGGCCTGGCGATACTACTTCGGAGAAGATGGCACGGTGCATCATGCGCTGCTGGAGCTCCAGGCTCCGTCATCGCTCACGTTGAAATACAAACTCCGCAACGCGCCATCCGTGAAAGTAACGCGGGAGGAAAAAGACGGAGTTACGACAATCCGATTCGAGGCCGGACCGATCGATGCGTTCGAGCCATCAGAGAGCGACCTGCCGGCAGATTCCGAACAATGGGCAGCAGTCGACTATGGCACGGGTGAATCGTGGAATGCGGTGGCCAGGAGTTATTACGCCGAGATCAAGGACGCGATTCGGGCGAGCGACGTGACTCCGCTGCTGGATGGAACGGCCAAGCTGCGCGGGCGGGAACTGATGCAGCGGATCGTGACGAACTTGCACGAGAAGGTGCGCTATACGGGATTGGAATTCGGCTCGTCGCAGCTTATACCGCATCCCGCCGGCGACACGCTCAAGACTGGATATGGCGACTGCAAGGACAAAGCGGTTGTGCTGGTGTCGGCGCTGCAGGCAGCGGGCATTCCGGCGCAGATGGCGTTGCTTTACGTACGCGGCGAAGATGACGTTGCGGCCGAGGTACCGGGGATCGGACTCTTCAATCACGCCATCGTCTATGTGCCGGGGAAAAATGCGATGTGGATCGACGCCACGGCGGAGTTCTATGAGCCGGGCGATCTGCCCTGGGTTGACCAAGGGCGGCTGGCGCTGCTGGTCGGTCCGGAGACGAAAGAGCTGGTGCGAATTCCGGTGAATAGTCCGGAGGAGAATGTCCAGCGGGTGACGCGCGAGTTTCGATTGTCGGAATATGGACCGGCGCACGTGGTCGAAACCTTCGAGAGCAACGGAAACGAGTCCGCGGTCCTGCGCAGCGAATATGGACAAGACGAGAAAAAAGAAACGCGCGACGACCTGGCAGGGTACGTAAAGAACACGTTTCTTGCGGACACCTTGACCAGCGTCGAGCACACGACGGGCAGCGACCTGACCAAGCCATTTCAGTTAAAGCTCGAGATGGCGAAAGCCAAGCGCGGCAACTCGGACCTTGACCAGGCGGTGGCGGCGATTCGCATGGATGGCATCCTGTGGGGTTTTCCAAATTATGTGCTTTCCGACGATGGCACGGACAAGCCGGACCAGCCGGGCTGGAAGCCGCGAAAGAACGATATCGAGATCCAGCCGTTCGCCACCGAATGGCGTTATCGAATTGTGCCTCCGCCCGCGTTTGACGCGCCCGTGCTGCCAAAGGACAGCGAGCAGGCGATGGGGCCGGGGAAGTTGAGCGCGCATTATTCGATTGAGGCAGATGGATCGGTGAGCGCGATTTTCCGATTCAGCTCAGTCAAAGCCAGGTACACACCTGCCGAACTGAAGGCGCTGCGGCAGGCGGCGCATACCATGGGCAGCGCCGACGCGATCATTATCAACTTCCCGCAAAAAGGCGCGGCGCTGCTGGCGGCGGGAAAAGCGCGCGAGGCATTGGCGTCTTACGCGGAGATCATCAAGCTCCATCCCACCGAGGGGCTGCACCACATCCAGATGGCGAACGCGCTGTTGACGGCCGGGTTTGGCGAAGAGGCACGCAAGGAAGCGGCGCGCGCCACCGAACTCGACCCCAAGAATGAAGAGGCGTGGAGCGCGCGAGGCTGGATACTGGAACACGATGCGATCGGCCGGCGCTTTGGCGAGGGATTCGATCTGAAAGGCGCAGTCGCCGCTTACCGCAATGCGCTGGAGGCGGACCCCAAGGAGTGGACCACCTATGCCGATCTCGGCATTCTTCTCGAATTCGACGAGCACGGCGACCGTTACTCTGCAACTTCAGACCTGGACGGGGCGGTCAAAGAATATCGGGCTTTGAAAGAGCTGGACAAAGCGCATTCGGAACGTTTCGACAACAATCTTCTTTATGACCTCGTGTACATGAAGAAATGGGAGGAGACGCTGGCGGCTTGCGATTCGCTGGCCTCAAGCAATGACCGGACGGCGATCCGGCTGGCGGTTTTGGCGGCGCGCGATGGATCGCAGGTGGCGCTGACGGAGGCAGTACGGCGCGAATCGACCGAGAGTACGCGCAGCGACGACCTGGTTGCGGCAGCGAATATTCTGTTCCGGCTGCGCCTGTATCCGCCGGCTCTCGATTTGTTGAACGCGGCGGCTGGCGGACAGGCGAACAGCTCGAAGCTGCGCAAACGGATTGAGCTGGTGCACAACGTCCGGCCCTACGAGGAGGTGTTGTTTCCGGAAAGCGACCCGCGGCGGCTGGTGCAGAACTTTCTGCTCGATTCGCTCAATCCGGCATCACCGCCCGAATACCTTTTCAAGTACATCGAGTTCGATCCCGAGGACCAGAAGGATGCTGCGACCGATAACGCCCATGCGGTCCACCGGCTGCGCCAGACCCTGGAGAATGAGGATATTCCGCCGACGATGGCAGCGGACCTGCTTCTTTCGAATTTGAAGATGTCGGTGGAGGGCGACGACAAAATCGGATTCCGCATCCGCACGTCAGGTTTTGGCAGCACGCCGGAAACTCTGCTGGTGACGCGAAAAAGCTCGGGATTTCAGTTGGTGGTCTTCGACGACATGACGCCGGTGGGCCGCGAGGTATTGCGGCGGCTCGCCATGAACGATCTGAAGGGCGCCAAGGTCTGGCTCGATTGGACGCGCGAAGTACTTCGCATGAATAACGGCGACGATCCGCTCGGCGGCAGGATCTTTCCGCACCTGTGGACCCGCGGCGACGATCCCGATCCCGAGCGCATGAAGCTGGCGGCGCTGGCTCTGCGAGGTTACGAAGCCGGAATTCGCCAGGAAATCGATTTTCTGAAGACGGCGCGGGCCAGAGCCAAGGAGTCGGAACAGGTGTGGATCGACTTGTTGCTGGTGCAAGCGGCGACAACGACAAAAGACTGGGCGCTGTTGGAGGAGGCTTCGACGCGCATGTTGGCAGCCTACCCCGGATCGGATATGGCCTTGTGGAATGTGATTGACGCCTGCAACCACACCCACGATTGGCAAGCCGGGGAAAAAGCGATTGCCGCGCGCCTGAAGCGCATTCCCGACGACGAAGTGGCGGCGCGTGTGGCGTCGGCGCTCGCCGACGGAAAGGGTGATTACGCGCAGTCTAGAACCCTCCTTAGGCCCCTCATCGATAAGAACCGCGCTGGCATGTGGGACTTCAACCAGTACACCTGGAACGCCATCATGCTCGGCAAGGTTTCGGACGAGGACTTATCGATTCTTCAGCAGGCGATTAATGACGACAGCTCGTTCAACGAATTGCATACCCTGGCTTGTTTGTACGCGGAGGTCGGCAAGACGAAAGAAGCGAGAGAACTATTGTTGAAAGCCATGGACGCCGCCGGCATGAGCCAACCGAATGAGGCGGTGTGGTACGGCTTTGCGCGCGTGGCGGAAGATTATGGGCTGACCGAGGTCGCACTCTCGCTTTACGGGCGCGTCGGCAAGACCAAGAACGACGATATGCCAACATCGACGTACAATTTGGCGCGCCATCGCGAACAAATGCTGCGGGAGCAGGCGGCTCGCGGCGGGGAATAGAGCTCAGCCCATCGCCCAGGCACGGTCGCGGTTCGCGATTGTCAAAGGCGAGAATATCTTTCGGGCGAATGCTGACCGGATTCACGCGAGTTGAGATAATCTCCGCGGCGCCTCATGAAGGCAGACAACAAGACAATTTACGAGTCCGGCGAACTGGCGGCGCGGTACAGCGCGGAGGAGAAATTACAGCCGCCCGAGCTTTCGATTCTGAACTCGCTGAGAACAGAACTGGCCCAGGCGAGGATGCTGGACCTGGGGGTGGGCGGGGGACGGACGACGCTGCATTTCGCGCCGCTGGTACGCAGCTACGTCGGCATCGACTACTCGGAGGCGATGGTTGCGGCCTGCCGCAGACGATTCGAGGAAGCGCCGGACCGGCTGACGTTTCAGGTTGCAGATGTGCGCTCTCTGGCCGCGTTTGGCGCTGCGAGTTTCGACTTCGTTCTGTTCAGCTATAACGGGCTGGATTATGTTTCGCATGAAGGCAGGCGCGAGGCCCTGGCGGAAATCCGGCGGGTGCTGCGAAGCGGTGGCCACTTCGCGCTCTCGACGCACAATCTGAACAATCTGCGGAAACGGCTGCGGCCGGAATTTAATTTGAAGCCGAGGGCGATGGCGTCTCGACTTCTCTGGATAAGCCGCTTCTGCTGGCATAATCGCGGGCTGAACGATGGGAAAGATGGATACTGCGAAGTCTACGACGGCGCGCTGGGCTATCGCCTGCGCACGCACTACACGTCGCCGGAAAGAGCGGTGGAGGAGTTGATGCGAGCCGGATTTCACGACGTTGAAACTTTTTCGCTGGCGACCGGGGAAGCAATCGGGCAAGAGAAAAATCTGCGCGCAAATACGGAAGACTGGCTTTATTACTTGTGCCGCGCGTGACATGCAGCTTCAGCCGGCGACTTGTTCCGCCGTGCAGGAAGAAGGCCATCCGCGGAATTAAGGGGCGTAATCAGTAAACACAAAATCGCGACCTTCGATTTTCAGGTGGCATGGGAAACAAGTCTTGAGAGCCGACTCTTCGACGGGCTTACCGTCCTTATCGAATTGACCGTATCCCCAGCCGCCCGTGGCAGCGTACTTTTTCGAGTCCTTGACCATGAACTGGAGATACCAGGCCGGCGCCGATCCGGCTACAAAAGATTGCGCGCGTCCGAAGGTTTTGTTGTTCAGTTCCGAAGGGACGTAATTCCAGGAGATGCGCGCGATGACGGTTCCCTCGGGGAATGGACGCTTGTTTTCCCGATACGCTTTGATCGCCGTGTCGTTGCCCAGAATGGCGCGAATATCGTTCAGGTTGCCTTCTTCATGAGCGACGGAGATCAGTTTCCAGTCGCGGTATCCGGGGAAAATTCTGGTGACGAAAGCCGGGTTCGCCGCCTCATCGGCGCGCCCAGATGCCGGAGCCATTAACGCTGCACCTTCGGCCAACATTACAACCACGAGTACCCGGAGAACCATGCGTCTCATAACCATCCTCCTTCATAAGCAACCGCGACTCACCATAGCCATGTAACCTTCGGCGAAACGAACGGGACGCCGCGGCTACGGAGTAGGAATCTGACCGCCCGCAGACGATTGCGAGATTTTAGGACATTTCGGATCACTGCGTAGTCGGCGCGCAACGACTTTCTGCGACGAAACTACCGCTACATTCGTCCAATAGGTTCGTCTGTGCGCTTCGGACGCGGTTGCAACCGTGCCCGAACTGGCCCGCGAAGTGATGCCAGAAGCTGTCGCGGCTTTGCCAGCCGATGGTAAGCTATCAAGCGAAATCGAGCGATAAACCCGGCATTCCGCCGAGCCGAAAGTCTGGCGCAACGATTGACCATATCCGATGACACTCGGCCCTCATCCCGATGCAGTCAGCGCGCCTAAGGCGGCGGAGAAATCGCCCGCGCTCACGCAAGCGGTAGCTGCGCCGCTTACTCGCGCCGCAATTTTCCTGGTCGTAACGCTTAAGCCGGGTTCCGGGAACTGCGCCGCTCTACGGTCGTTTTGCGGAGACCTCGCCGGACTGGTGCGCGCCGTGGAATTCCGCGACCTGGAAGGCGGCCTTTCCTGCGTTATGGGATTTTCCTCCGGGGCGTGGGATCGGCTTTTTGGGCAGCCGCGGCCGGCTGAACTGCACCCCTTCCGGGAGTTTCGCGCTGGCGACCGTCACGCTGTCGCCACGCCGGGCGACTTGCTTTTTCATATCCGCGCCAAACGGATGGACCTATCGTTCGAACTGACCACCCAGATTATGGCGCGCATCGGCGATGCGGTTTCTCCGGTCGACGAGGTGCAGGGCTTCCGCTACTTCGACGACCGCGATCTTATGGGCTTCGTGGATGGGACAGAGAATCCGAGAGGTCAGGCAGCAGCCGACGCCGTGGTCATCGGCAACGAGGACCCCGAGTTTGCCGGCGGCAGTTACGTCATCGTGCAAAAATATCTGCATAATCTTGACGCCTGGAATGCGCTCCCCACTGAAGCCCAGGAGCGCATCATCGGCCGCACCAAACTCTCCGACATCGAATTGGACGACTCGGTCAAGCCCACCTCGGCGCACAGCGCGCTCACGACCATCGTGGAGAACGGAAAAGAGATCAAGATTCTGCGCGATAACATGCCCTTCGGCCGGCCCGGTCATGGGGAATTCGGAACTTATTTCATCGGCTACAGCCGTTCGCCGCGCACCATCGAGCAGATGCTCGAGAATATGTTCATCGGCCGGCCACCCGGCAACTACGATCGCATCCTCGACTTCAGCCGCGCCGTCACCGGCAACCTATTCTTCGTACCCTCGGCGACGTTTCTCGACGAGGTCTCCGAAGATTTAACCGGGCAGAATTCAAGCGAGCGAGATTCAGCCGGCGCGGACCCGATTGCCGCAGGCTCGACTGAGGAAGAGCCAGCGGCCGCAGAGTCTCCGGCAGCGCCGGCGGAAACCGAATCTTCTTCAACTTCCTCTTCATCTATTTCATCGGTGCGCGATGGTTCACTCGGCATCGGTTCTCTCAAAGGAGAAGCAGGACATGAATAATCTCCATCGCGAGCTTGCTCCCATATCCGATTCGGCGTGGGCACAGATTGAAGAGGAAACCTCGCGTACGCTCAAGCGCTATCTGGCGGGCCGCCGGGTCGTCGACCTGAAAGGACCCGCCGGGACCGGGCTCTCCGCCGTCGGCACTGGCCACCTGCGACCAATCGCCGCACCGGCAAAAGGCATCGTCGCAAACCAGCGCGAGGTGAAAGCGCTGGTCGAGCTGCGGGTTCCATTCGAACTGAATCGCCAGACCATCGACGACGTCGATCGTGGCGCGAACGACTCGGACTGGCAGCCGGCGAAGGACGCCGCGCGGCAGATTGCCTTCGCCGAAGACGCCGCCATATTCGAGGGCTACGCCGCGGCCGGCATCGAGGGCATTCGGCAAGCAACGAGTAATCCGATTTTGACCCTGCCCGCCGACGTGCGTGAATATCCGGATGCGATTTCGCAGAGCTTGAGCCAATTGCGTCTTGTGGGCGTGAACGGCCCATACTCGGTGCTGCTCGGCGCCGACGCCTACACCGCGCTCGCCGAGACCAGCGACCACGGATATCCCGTGCTCGAGCACGTCAAGCGGCTGGTCAAGGACCAAATCATCTGGGCGCCCGCCATTGCGGGAGCTTTCGTATTGACCACGCGCGGCGGCGATTTCGAACTTCATCTCGGCCAGGATGTTTCCATCGGCTATCTCAGCCACAGCGATGTTGCCGTCCGCTTGTATTTGCAGGAGACACTCACCTTCCTTCCGCTCACCAGCGAAGCTTCCGTCGCGCTGGCATCGCCCGCGAAAGCGAAAAAGGCTTGACACGCCAGCCAACCCGCTGCCATGGAGACGTGACGCCGGCCTTCGAAGGCAAATGTACAATTCGCACATCGATTGATTGATCCCTTCGGAGGCGGATTGAACCATTGGCTGGAACGTCTTTTTCAGCTCTCGAGCCACCGGACTACGGCTCGGAGCGAAGTCGTCGCCGGACTTACAACCTTCTTCACGATGTCGTATATCGTGGCGGTTAATCCTGCAATTCTTAAAGCGGCGGGCATGCCCGTTGCCGCTTCGCTGACCGCGACTATTCTCACCGCAATTTTTGGAACGCTCTTGATGGCGTTCTACGCCAACCGCCCATTTGCCATCGGGCCGTACATGGGCGAAAACGCGTTCATCGCTTATACGGTGGTGCATGTGCTCGGCTACACCTGGCAGAGCGCGCTGGGCGCTGTATTTGTGGCGGGCATTCTGTTTGTGGCGATGACGCTGTTCCGGCTGCGGCAGTGGATGGTGGACGCGATTCCGCCCACCTTGCGCTACAGCTATGCCGTCGGCATCGGATTATTTCTTACTTTCATTGGGCTGAATCAAACCGGCATCGTCACCATTGGAGCGCCCGGCGCGCCGGTGCGGCCGGGGCATTTGACTTCGCCGGCAATTCTGCTGGCGATCTTTGGATTTCTGCTGATTGTTGTTCTGAGCATCCGAAAGTTTCCGGCGGCGATTCTTACGAGCATCCTCGTGACCGCGCTGCTTAGTTTTGTGGCGCGAGTTTCGCCCGCGCCTACGGCGTGGGTGAGCCGGCCACCCAGCCTGGCGCCCGTGCTGATGAAGTTCGATCTGCACAGCCTGTGGAACTGGGGATTCTTTCCGGTTGTACTCACGATTCTCATCATGGCGTTTGTGGACACGATGGGAACGCTGATTGGAGTTTCAGCGCGTGCCGGATTTCTGGACAAAGATGGAAACCTGCCGCAGATGGAACGGCCGATGATGGCCGACGCGCTGGCCACGACCTTTGCCGCGATCGTGGGCACGACGACTTCGGGCGCGTACATCGAGTCGGCGACGGGCGTGGAGGCGGGCGGACGCACGGGACTGACCTCGGTTGTCACCGCGCTATGCTTTGTGGGTACGTTATTTTTCGCGCCATTCATTTCGGCGATTCCGCCGCAGGCTTATGGGCCCGCGCTGATTTTTGTCGGTCTCCTGATGCTGACGCCGATTACCCGTATTCCGTTCGACGATTTGAGCGAACTGGTGCCGGCCTTTGGCGTGATTGTGCTGATGGCATTCACCTACAACGTCGGCATTGGGATGACCGCGGGATTTGTGCTTTATCCGTTCTGCAAACTTGTGTCGGGGCGATTGCGCGAAGTGCGGCCGGCGCTCTGGGCCCTGACAGCTTTGTCGGTGTTGTTCTTCATTTTTTATCCGTACTCGTGACTTATAGGCGTGTAGAAGAGTTTCACCGAGTGCGCATCCTGGGGGACGAATGATTCGATTTGGAATTGCGGGTTTCGGCTTACATGCGGTGAGGCGGCTGATGCCGGGTTTCGCGCTGGCGAAGAATTGCACGGTAACGGCGCTCTCGCGCCGCGATCCCGCGAAGGCTCGCGAGGCCTCGGAGCGATACGGCATTCCGCATGTTTTCTTTTCGACTGAAGACCTTTGCCGCTGTCCGGAGGTCGATGCCGTTTTCGTTGCCAGTCCAAATTCCATTCACCTCGCGGACGTCTTGACAACCGTTGCGGCTCGAAAACCGGCGTTATGCGAAAAGCCGATGGGAATGAATGCCAACGAATGCCGACAGATGATCGACGCGGCCCGAAGAACTGGCGTCCTGCTGGGAGTCGCGCAGATTTTCCGGTTCGAAGAGAGCACAGCGAGGTTTCGCGCGCGAGTGGCTCGGGGAGATGTCGGCCGTCCCCTATTCGCGCGGGCGGAGTTTTCCTATCCGGGAGTCGGGCATGCCCGAACCTGGATCTACGACCGTCGCATCGCCGGAGGCGGCCCGATCGCCGACGTGGGAGTCCATTGCATCGATGCGCTGCGGTATGTACTTCAAGACGAGGTGGTGCGCGTGCAGGCGATGAGCCGCAGCGATGAAAATTCCGGCGATGTGGAAGCCGCCGCCATGATCGGCCTCGAGTTCCGCGCCGGCACTTTGGCAACGGTGCTGGTATCGATGCGGGCGCACTACCGCACACCGCTTGAAATTGTCGGCGAAGCTGGAGTTCTACGCGCCGACGATGCTCTGAATGTCGACAAGCCGATTCGGATCGAATTCTCGCGCGAGGGCAAACTTCAGGACGAGGAGACGGTCTCCAACCACTTAGCCTATGCCGAGCAAGTTGCCTCATTCGCTGCAGCTGTAGAGGAAGGGAAAGACTTTCGCGTGCCTGGAGAAGAAGGACTGAAGAACCAACTCATTCTGGATGCCGCCTACCGCAGTTGTCTTTCGGGTATGACTGAAACTGTCTGATTCAGAAAGCGCAGGAAGAAGTTGATATAAGAAGAGTTGCGATCCGTGTAGCAGGGCAAATCAGAGCCAAAACAAAAAGCGCCCCGGATCATCCGACCACGGGACGCCTGAACAGCCCTCCCCCAGAACTGCTCATGGAAAAGATAGGCCGGCAGCCATACCCTGAACATCCCCCCATTGGGTGGGCAGCCTGGCACCAAAGAACTACTTGCCAAACGTCCAAACTTTGGTAACATCTCAAAACCGCGACTGCTGGTTACCAGCGGCGCATGGTTCTGGAAGCCCGTCTCCCCGGTTCTGCAAGGGCTTCTACGCACGATCCCGAACCTAAAATCTACGTTCCCTGGGTGTGGACAAGGCCAGAGTGGTCCGCCTATGGGTTCGATCTGAGGTAAGGGGTTGTTGCTAGTGTGCAGCGAATTGCAGTTCTGGCTCGACGACAGTGGGAGATTAGCCAACTATGTTATTGAAAACTATAGGCGTAATATCCTCCCGCTGTATGGAAGTGCAAGTGCTCGAAACGCAGGGGGCGACGTATCTTTAAGTTGTAGACCTTTCGTCAGGGGATTCAAAAGCAGCAAGAATTTTGGGAGGAACACAATGAGGCGAGTGGCGATTCTTGCATTACTGGCTATGGCACTGCCGATAGCCGCATGGGCGAACGATATTACCCTAACCAACCAGCGTGGCACGATCTCGATTTCTGACTCCGGCATCACTTCGAAGGGATCGCAGCTCACAAGTTTTAATTCGATTCAGGCACCTCCGGGAAAGTCAATGGGCACGGTCGACTATTCGACCGGAGCACTGGTCAGCGGTTCGATTCAGGCTGGTGGCATATTCTCCTCCGCCGGATCGAGCTTTGACGTGGTCGGCAAAGGCAACTATGGCGAGCCTAAGGGCCCGATCTTCACCGGCAGCTTTACCGGCAACATCGATTGGACACTGGTCAGCCAAACCGGCTCGAAGCTGGTTTACACGCTGAGCGGCAATCTGGTGGGGCAGCTCTACAACGGCGTGATGGTAACCGGAACCACGACCCAGACCATCACCACACACCCAGGACAGCTTAACCAGGGCATCGGGCACATTACCCTTGGCAGCACCACGCTGACCACCCCCGAACCCGGCACCCTTGGTTTGCTCGGCACGGGACTCCTTGGCATCGCGGGCATGTTCCGCCGCAAGAAGTCCTAAGTCCGTAGCACGGCAGTTCGCTCAAAACACTCACCTATAGCCCCGCCGCAAGGCGGGGTTTTTAATTGTCCGCCAAGACAAAGTTGTTATGGCATGAGCCCCGGAACTCTTTTGTTTTGAGTTTCCCCGCCACTGGCGGCTTGCCAAATCCCGTCCGCTATCAGCTCGCGATTACGCCCGTAACAGTCCCATGGGGATTTGACATTGACCAGTCCTTTGCCCAAACCCTACATTCAGGCGAGGGAGATCCTATGAAGGACATTCACGAGGTTCTGCGGCGCAAACAGGCGCAGCATGCTCTGCTCGGCAAGCAGATCGAAATGTTACAGCAGGCCGCCGACAAACTGCGCGAGGTCGCGCCGCTGCTGGCGGAGAACGACGAAGAAGAGTCCGCGGTGCTCACGGAAGTGAGCGAGGAAAATGGCAAGACCATGGCCGCTTCGGCGGGCGCGCCGTCAGGCCCGGCGCCCAAAGCGGGACGCAGCGTAACTCCGCGCTGGCCGTAGAATCCGCGGCCACCCAATCCTCTGCGGTGACCTCCCGCCCGCGATCGGCGGGCGGCGAGAATTCCATTCCTATTGTCTCCTAATTTTCCCACCTCTTTCTCCATGCAATAGAATTGCTGTTCGCAGCCGACGGCATGAACCCGTTTGCCCGCCGCTGTGAACGCTCGACCTCAGGCTCAATTCTTGTTTACGCGACCGATCCCGCGCTATCTCCTGCTCGCGTTGATCTGCTTCCTGGCGATCGTGCCGTTCTTTCGGTGGGGCAGCCCGTCCGGACATGATTTCGAATTTCACATGTACTCGTGGATGGAGGTGCTGGCGCAATGGAAGCAGGGCGTCGTGTACCCGCGCTGGGCGGCGTTCGCGCAGTGGGGATACGGCGAGGCGCGGTTTTTGTTTTATCCGCCGGGTTCGTGGACGCTTGGGGCCGCGCTGGGCGCGGCGCTGCCGTGGCGCGCCGTGCCGGGCGCCTACTGCTGGATCGTGCTGACGCTTGCCGGCGCAAGCATGTACGGGCTTGCCCGGCGATGGCTCAGTTCCGCGGACGCATTTTTTGCGGCGGCGTTTTATGCGCTGAATCCTTATCATCTGCTGGTCGTTTACTGGCGCAGCGCGTTTGCGGAACTGCTCGCGGCGATCGTGCTGCCACTGGTCGTACTGTGTATGCTGCGCATTCGCCAAGACGGTGCGCGGCCCGTGCTGTGGCTGGGGCTGGCGCTCGCCGGCGCGTGGATGGCGAATGCTCCGGCGGCTATGATGATTCACTACTCGGCTGCCGGACTGGCGCTGGTGATTGCGCTCCAGGAAAGCACGCTGCGCGCCGCGGGCCACGTGCTCGCAAAGACGTTGCTCGGAATCCTTTTGGGCGCGGGACTGGCCGCATTTTATTTATTGCCCGCAATCTATGAGCAACCTTGGGTGAATATCGCGGCGCTCATGTCTCCGGGTGTCAGTCCGCAGGACAACTTTTTGTTTACCATGATGGCGGATGTCGACCATAACAATTTCAACCTGCTGGTTTCAATCGTAGCGCTGTCGGAGATTGCGGTTTTGGCGCTGGCAGTTTGGCTGGCGCGCAAAATATGGGTGAAGGGCACGGAGAGATGCACGGGCCGGCGCCGGACCTGGACCCTGCTTGCGGTGTGGGGAGCCGGAACCGCTTTTGCCATGCTGCCCGCCAGCAATTTCTTGTGGATGCATTTACCAAAATTTCGTTTCGTGCAACTTCCCTTCCGCTGGCTGCTTTGCCTGAATGCGCCGTTGGCCCTGCTGCTTGGGATGGCGACAGCTACATCTGTTGCGCGCCCGGCGGCAACCAGATGGGTCGTGCGGGCATTCTCTTCCGCGCTTCTCGTGGCGATCCTACTCGTGGCGGGGCATCGAATTCAGCCGCCCTGGTGGGATCAGGCTGCCGACATTCAGGAGATGCGCGACGCTGTCTCCGATGGCATCGGCTATGACGGTACGGATGAGTATGTTCCTGCCGGAGCCGATCCATACGAAGTGAATAAGGACCTGGCAGGGGTGACGGATGCGGGCGGCGCGCCGGTGAATGCCCAAATACTTGGCTGGACGGCCGTGGATCGGCACTTCAAACTGCGCTCAAATTCCGCGGGGACCGTCACAGTTCGCTTGTTCAACTATCCCGCGTGGCACGTGACAGTGAACGGGCGGCGGGTCTCAACGCAAACAACGGAGTTGACCGGTCTGATGATCGTTCCGGTGGCGCTCGGCGAAAACGATGTGGAGATACGATTCGGGCGCACGCCCGACCGGCTAGCAGGGGATATCGTGTCCCTCATGAGCGCCGGGATTTTTGCGGGCTTCTATTTTGCAACTCGACAAAAAGCGGCTTTGCCGCGCGCCGCAGAGGAAGCTGCGTGACTCCCCGCACGGTACTCGTCGCCACCTCGAACCCGGGCAAGCTACGCGACTTCTCCGGAGCCGCGGCGGTGCACGGCATTTTAATCGCGAGCATTCCCGGTTTCGCTTCCCTGCCCGCGGTCGTCGAGGATGGCGAGACGTTTGAGGCCAACGCGCGCAAGAAGGCCGAGCAGTATAGCCTCGCCGCGCCGGGCGAGGTTGTGCTGGCCGACGACTCAGGGCTGGAGGTCGATGCGCTCGCTGGCGGCCCTGGGGTGCATTCTGCGCGCTACGCCGCGGATGAACCGCATCTCGCTGAAGCCAACACTGACGACGAGGCCAACAATGCGCGCGTATTGCGCGAACTTGCAGGCGTGACTCCGGACAAGCGGACAGCGCGGTTTGTGTGCGTGCTCGCCGCGGCGCGCGACGGGCGAACCCTGGCGACGTTCCGCGGCACGGCGGAGGGCGTCATTCTCGACGCGCCGCGCGGGGAAAATGGATTCGGGTACGATCCCCTTTTCTATTTTCCGGAGATCGCCAAGACCTTCGCCGAGCTTTCCGCGGAAGAAAAGTCACGCTATAGCCATCGCGGCGCGGCGTTTCGCGGGTTTCTAGAGTGGTGCGGCCGGAATCTCTGACGCGGCTTGCACGCCGCCCAGAGCTCCGCACAACCGCTCCATACACAAAAACCATCATGGTGTGAGCGTCGTCACATCGCAGCGTTTGTGATTCCTCTAACCTGCTTTCTTTCCCGTTTCTTGACGCGTACTCGCTTACGCGCCGATAATGGAAGGTTTTCATCTCTGTCCTTGAAGGAGCTGTTATCGTGGCTTCCACCGCCGCTCCCCTCGCTCATAAGATCAAGCCCGGCGTCGCGCCGCTACGCGCCGGCGAAGGCAACTCGTTCTTGCTGCGCCGCCTGCATTCCATCTCCGGCATCGTTCCCATCGGCGCGTTTTTGCTGGAACATTTCATCTCGAACTTCGAGGCCTATCATGGCCCGGAAGCCTACGGCAAGCAGGTCGCGTTTCTGAACAGTCTGCCCTTCGTGCTGGCGCTGGAGATTTGCTTCATCTGGATTCCGATCCTCTATCACGGACTCTACGGCATTTGGATCTGGTGGCGCGGGAACTCGAATGTCACGTCCTATCCCTGGGAGGGTAACTGGTTTTACACCTCGCAGCGCTGGACCGGAATCATCGCCTTCATCTACATTGTGCAGCACGTTTATTATTTGCGCTTCACGGGCGTGCATCTGCCGTCGAATCCGATGGCGTCGTTTTCGAAAGTGCAGGGAGAGTTTCAGCATCCGTGGATGATCGCGTTTTATGCGATCGCGATCGTAGCCGCGTCGTGGCACTTCGCGTATGGCATTTGGCTCTTCTGCGCCAAGTGGGGCATCACGACCGGCGAAAAGGCGCGGCAGCGGCTGGGTTACATCTGCCTGTTGCTGGCCCTCGGACTGATCGGACTGGGCGCGGCCAGCATGTATGGATTTTTGACCCATCCGTATCATCCGCTCGATGCGACTTCTTCAGAAAATATTGTGATGGTGAAGTGATGTGAAAGGGCACGCCTTCAGGCGTGCCGAAAAGCCCTTGCACCATGTGGGCTTTAGCCCCGAGGGGCAGATCGGACTCTGAGCATGGCAGCACCAAAAATTATCGTCGTGGGCGGAGGGCTTGCGGGCCTGGCCGCTGTGATCAAGATCGCGGAAATGGGCGGAGAGGTTGACCTCTTCTCCATCGTCCCGGTGAAGCGCTCGCACTCGGTATGCGCGCAGGGTGGCATCAACGCGGCCAAAAACCTGAAGGGCGAGGGCGACTCGACCTACAAGCATTTTGACGACACCATCTATGGCGGCGATTTCCTCGCCAACCAGCCTCCCGTGAAAGACATGTGCGACGCCGCCCCCGGCATCATCGATCTGCTGGATCGCATGGGCGTCCCGTTCAATCGCACTCCGGAGGGCTTGCTCGACTTCCGCCGCTTTGGCGGCACCTTATATAACCGCACGGCTTTCGCCGGGGCGACCACCGGCCAGCAACTTCTATATGCGCTCGACGAACAGGTACGTCGCTACGAAGCCGAAGGGAAGGTGAAAAAGTACGAGCACTGGGAGTTCCTGTCGGCGGTGCTCGACGGCACCCGCACCGCGCGCGGCATCTGCGCCATGGATCTTCGGACCATGGAGATTCGCACCTTCCCCGCCGATGCGCTCATCATCGCGACCGGGGGAATCGGCGCAATCTTCGGCAAGTCGACGAATTCCGTGGTGTGCACTGGTTCGGCCCAGTCCGCGCTCTATCAGCAGGGCTGCTACTACGCCAACGGCGAATTCATCCAGGTTCACCCCACCTCCATCCCCGGAGAAGACAAGCTCCGCCTGATGTCCGAATCCGCTCGCGGTGAAGGTGGCCGCGTCTGGGTTCCGCGCACGGCGGGTGACAAGCGCGATCCGAAGTCGATTCCTGAAAAAGAGCGCTGGTACTTCCTCGAAGAGTGGTATCCGAAATACGGCAACCTCGTCCCGCGCGATGTCGCGACGCGGGCAATCTTCAAAGTCGTCTTCGAGGAGCACCTTGGCATCGACGGCAAGCCGATGGTCTATCTCGACCTGACCCACATCGACCGCAAGGTGCTGGACCGCAAGCTCGAGGGCATTCTCGAAATCTACGAGAAGTTTGTCGGCGACGATCCGCGCGATGTGCCCATGAAGATTTTCCCTGGCATGCACTACACCATGGGTGGACTGTGGGTCGACTACAAGCAGGCGACCAACATTCCCGGAATCTTTGCCGCAGGCGAGGCCGAGTATCAGTATCACGGAGCGAATCGGCTGGGAGCGAATTCGCTGGTCTCGTGTATCTATGGCGGATTCGTCTCCGGTCCGGCGGCGGTGCAGTATGCGAAGAATCTCCAAGCCGCGCCCGCCAATGGACATTTTGACGCGGAGCGCAAGCGCCAGCAGGAGATCAACGACGGCCTGATGAAGGCCGACGGCAATGAGAACCCGTTCCTCATCTGGCGCGAACTCGGCGACGTGATGACGAAAGAATGCACCGTCATCCGCTACAACAAGGGATGCCAGGCCGCCGACGCCAAAGTGGTTGAACTGCTGCACCGCTTCAAGAACATCAACCTGAGCGACCGCTCGCAGTGGGCGAACACGACGGTGGCGTTTGCGCGCCAGCTTTACAACATGCTGCAACTTTCGCGCGTGATCGCGCAGGGTGCGGCGATGCGGAACGAGTCGCGCGGCTCTCACTACAAGCCGGACTATCCGGACCGCGATGACGCGAACTGGATGAAAACAACAAAGGCGTCGTTCGCGCCGGATGCGGATGAGCCGAAGTTTGAGTTTGAGCCGGTGGACGCGAAATTGATTCCGCCGCGGCCGAGGAAGTACTGAAGAAGTCTGGTGTGCGAGATGTCTGAAGTGGAGAATCAACAACGGGTGTACCAGCGACGGATCAGGCCGTGGCTTCTGCTAGGGGTCATCTTTCTTGGAATGGGCAGTTATGACTTCTGGCGGGATCCCCACATGAATTTGGGCCCGAGCCCCATGTTTTTGATCCTCGGCACAATCTCTCTCACCATTTGGATCACGAAACGATTGAGCTAGGAGCTAAAGGCTAGAAGCTAATGGCTGACAATAAAACCGTAATCATCAAGATCAAACGCCAACTCACTCCCGACGCTCCAGCGACGTGGGAGGAGTTCGAGATTAACTACCGGCCGAATATGAACATTACGTCGGCCCTCATGGATATAGCGGCCAATCCAGTCACGCGTGACGGCAAGAAGACGACGCCCGTCACCTATGACTCGAATTGCCTCGAAGAGGTCTGCGGGTCGTGCGCCATGATCATCAATGGCAAAGCGCGCATGGCCTGCTCGGCGCTCCTCGACCATCTCGATCAGCCGATCAAGCTTGAGCCGTTTTCGAAATTTCCGGTGGTGCGCGACCTCGCCGTCGACCGCAGCGTGATCTTCGAGAATTTGAAAAAGGTTAAGGCGTGGGTGCCCGTCGATGGCACCTACGACCTCGGCTCCGGCCCGCGCATGACAGCCGAGGCTCAGGAAGCGGCCTATCCGCTGTCGCGCTGCATCTCCTGCTGCTGCTGCATGGAGGCCTGCCCGCAGTTCACTGAGTCGACCGGCTTCGTCGGCGCGGCCACCATCTCGCAGGTGCGGCTGTTTAATACGCATCCGACCGGCGCGGCGCTTAAGCGCGAGCGTCTGGCAGCCCTGATGGGCGATGGCGGCATCCAGGAATGCGGCTATGCGCAAAACTGCGTGGAGGTTTGCCCGAAAGATATTCCGCTGACCAAGTCGATCTCCGAGGTTGGTGGCCAGGTAATGAAACAAGCGATTGGGGATTTATTTCGAAAATAGGCCTTCGGCTCTGGGCGCTCGGCGTTTGGTTTTTGAGTTCCCGTGCGACATCCTAGAGGCCGTGACCAACGGGCCATGTGCGCGTTTTGCAGAATTGTCCAGCTAAGTCTTTGGCCCCAAACGCCGCTTCCATGGCCGAAAGCCGAGTGCCGAAAGCCCATAGCCGCGTTGCTGGTTACCGCGTAACTCCCTTTCGTAATACCATTTGCAACGATTGTGTTGCCGAAGTTCTTGACAGCTAGGTTAGAATTGCTCTTCCTCTAACGAAAACAGGGTTCATTCTGCGCAGAGGCCTATGACCCAAAGGACGCGATCTTCAATTCGGTGGCCCCTGTTTTTGGCGCTGCTGGCGCTCCTATTAGGCATGGGCGGCAGGGCCTTCGCGCTCCATAGCCTCAATGCCCATCGTCGCGTTTCGCATTCCCGCCGGTCTCTCCATCATGCGCGTGGCATTCTCTGGAACCCGCTCTTCCGCCCGTCCCACGATTCCCTTCTGCTCCAGAATCAAGAGGTCGACCGGCTACAACTTCCCCGCATCTACGACGATGTTCAGCTTCAGCAACTGAAGGACTCGGGCGACCTGGTTCCGATCGTGGCCAGCGAGACGCTGCGCATCGAGCCGAGTCTTGATCCTTCGCGCCGCTATTGCCGCGTCTGGGCGCGCGATTTTGTCGAAGACCTGTCCGCCGCCTACTACGACCGCTTCCACGAACAGATACAGGTGAACTCGGCGGTGCGGACAGTGAAAATGCAGAAAAAGCTGCGCCGCCGGAATCGCAACGCCGCGCCGGCCGAAGGCGAGACGGCATCGTCGCACCTGGCGGGCATCACGCTTGACCTCCAGCGCCGCGGCATGACCAAGCCGCAGATCCAGTTCGTGGAGTCTTACCTCTTCTATCTGCACGCGCTCAGCCTGGTCGAACCGGAAGAAGAGCGCCACCACTGGTGCTTCCACATCATGGTTTCGGACCGCTATGAAGAATGGCGGCAGACGCAGACACTTTTCCCCGTCCACCCTGCGCAGCCCGCACAGGATACCGTTGAAACCATCGCGGCCTCGAACTAGCCCGCTCGTTCCCTCGCCTATGATCGTTTTAAGATGATCGTTTTAACACGATCGTTTGAATATGATCGTTCCAATATGCTCGTTCTGATGGCTGGCCTGCCCGGCACAGGCAAAAGCACGCTCGCTCGCGAACTCGCGGGCCGCACCGGCGGCTGCGTCATTGGGAAAGACGAAATTCGTGCCGCGATTTTCTCTCCGCACGATGTCGAATTTTCCACCTCCCAGGATGACTTCGTGATGGAGGTCATGCTTTCGTCCGCAGCCTATCTTTTGCGGAAGAATCCGGCTCGCCTGATTTTCCTCGATGGCCGCACTTTTTCCCAGGGCTACCAGCGTGAGCGCGTCATCGCATTTGCGGCCGAACTCGCGCAGCCGTGGCGGATTATCGAGTGCGTATGCACGGACGAATCGGCGCGCCGCAGACTGGACCTCGAACCCGATCCGGCCCATCCCGCCGGCGACCGCAGCTTCGCGCTCTATCTCGAGGTGAAGGCGCGGTTCCAGACCATTACGCATCCCAAGACGGTGGTCTCAACCGACCAACCTCTCGGCGAATGCGTCGCGCACGGACTCGCTGCGCTTCAGTAGCGAAGTCCAATCTTCTTTCATTTTCTCCAGCTCCCGCCCGCGACCCGTATAATTCCTATCCAACCATGAACGCAACCGTGCTCGTCTTCCTTCTCTCGATCTCCCTCGCCCTCCCGGGCCACGCCCAGACCATAAGCGCCAAGGCTCGCGCCATTCACGATTCTGCCATCGTCATCGATACTCACGCCGACACGCCGCAGCGTTTTCTTGACGAGAATTTCGATATCGGTTCGACCGACGCGAGCGATCATGGCCACATCAGTCTCGACAAGGCCAAGGCCGGCAATCTGGGCGCGGAGTTTTTCTCCATCTGGGTCGAGCCGGAAACCAACCAGGGCCACTTCGCCCGCCACACACTCGATCTCATCGATTCCGTCTACGAGCAGACCGCGCGCCATCGCGACCGCATGATGATGGCCTTCAGCGTCGCCGATATCGAGCGCGCGCATCGCGAGCACAAACTGGCTGCGCTCATGGGTATCGAGGGTGGACACTCGATCGAAAACGATATACACCTGCTGCGCGATTACTACCGCCTCGGCGTGCGCTACATGACATTGAGCTGGTCGAACACGAACGAGTTTGCCGACTCCTCGGGCGATATCGACAATCCAAAAGTCGAGCACCATAACGGGCTCACCGAAGGCGGCAAGCAGATTGTGCTGGAGATGAACCGCCTCGGCATGATAGTCGACATCTCGCATGTCGCCGATAAAACTTTCTGGGATACGATCGCGGTCACGAAGGCTCCAGTCATCGCCTCGCATTCGTCGGCCCGGGCACTCACCAACCATCCGCGTAACATGACCGACGACATGCTGCGAGCGGTCGCGAAAAACGGCGGCGTGGTCGACGTCAACTTCTACAGCGCGTTTGTGGATGAGAACTACCGCAAGGCGTCCGAGGCGCAGGCCAAAGAGCGCGAAGCCGCGCGGGCGGATTACGTCAACAAGTTAAGGGCGGAAGGCAAGACGCCGACCTATATCGACCTCGACCGACTGGACCGTGAGTGGGTGGCAAAGATTCCCCGCCCGCCGTTCAGCGCGCTCATCGATCACATCGACCACATCGCAAAAGTGGCGGGCGTGGACCATGTCGGCCTCGGCTCGGATTTCGACGGCGTGAGCGGCGCCACACCGCAAGGCATCGACTCCGCCGCCGACTTGCCGAAGATCACGCAGGCGCTCCTCGATCGCGGCTACAGCGCCGGCGATATCCGCAAAATTCTTGGCGGCAATGTGCTCCGCGTATTTGCCGAGTGCGAGCGAGTGAGCCGGGAGATGCAGGCAGCCGGCAAGTAATCATTCAGAACGCTAGCGCGCTTTGTCGCGTGAGCTCTCGACGCGCGCTTTGTCGTACAATCGAAGACGAAAATTTCTCAGGAGCTCTCATGCGAACACTGATTACGATGTTGATCCTGACTACCGCGTCGGCCATTTGCGCGGCGCAAGCTGCTTCTTCCGGCAAACCTGCCGACTCCGGCAATCCCGTCGCTATCATCCACACAACCGCCGGCGATTTGCATTGCACGCTTTTTCCCAAGGTAGCGCCGCTGGGAGTCGCGAACTTCATTGGCCTGGCGCAAGGCACCAAGGACTGGACGAGCCCGGTCGGTCACGTTAAGAAGCACGGCGTTCCGCTCTACGACGGCACGATCTTCCATCGCGTGATTCCGGAGTTCATGATTCAGGGCGGCGATCCCGCGGGAAACGGAACGGGAGACCCCGGGTATAAATTCAAGAACGAGACGACCTCCGCAGTCGGATTCGACCGGCCAGGACGGCTGGCTTATGCTAACTCCGGTCCAGACACTAACGGTTCGCAGTTCTTCATCACGGAAGTTCCCTATCCGAGCCTAAATGGCGGCTACACAATTTTTGGCCAATGCGACGACGCAGCGGTGGAACTGGTGAAGAAGATTGCCCGCATGGCTCGTGACCAAAGCAACGATCTCCCGCTCCGGCCCGTCAAAATTACGCACATCGAAATCAAGCAGGCGGGCGCGGCAACGGCGGCCAAACCCACGCCCAAGCCTGCGGCCAAGAAAGCAACTGGGACCTAAGAACAATTCGCGAATTTCACGTACGTGCCTCGGCCTTCGGTTTCGAAGATCCGAATTCCCGCTACATGCTAAATTGATGCACCTGTTAAGGAGCCTTATGACTCGCACTCCCGGAACTTACGCCGTCTTCGAAACCAGCGAAGGCACCATCGTTTGCCGCTTATTTGAGAAAGAAGCGCCCAAGACGGTCGCCAACTTTACCGAACTCGCCGAGGGCAAGCGCGAGTGGACCCATCCCTCGACGCGCAAGAAATCCAAAGACCCGCTCTACAACGGCACCATCTTCCATCGCGTGATTCCCGACTTCATGATCCAGGGCGGCGACCCGCAGGGTACCGGCATGGGTGGTCCGGGCTACCAATTCGAAGATGAGACGAAAGGTTCGCCGCACCGCTTTGACAAGGCCGGCAAACTGGCCATGGCCAACGCCGGCCCGAATACTAACGGTTCACAGTTCTTCATCACCGTCGCGCCCACGGAGTGGCTCACCGGCAAGCACACGATTTTCGGCGAGGTCGTCGAGGGCTACGACATCGTGGAGAAGATTTCGAAGGCGCCGCGTGGCCGTCAAGACCGCCCGACCAAAGAAGTGTCCGTAAAATCGGTAAAGATCGAACGCTAAATTGCGGCGGAGACGGGGTCGAACCTCGTTTTGGATTGCTGGCAAAGTACCGGCAGAGCTCTCGTTTTTCACGGGAGTTTTGTGGAAAAATGCGCCAGCCACATAGAGAATTTTCCAAAATCGCCGCATCGCCCCAGCCAAAAACCGAAAAGCGGATGAACGCCAATCGGCATCTCATCCGCTTTTCAATTTGTCGCCGTAACAGACTTTGATCGGCCAACTTTCTACTGCGACTGGCCAGCGTCACCGGGCAATCAAGTCGGCCGTCTCCACCGGCGCGCTCTTCTTCTTAGCGACTTCCATCTCAGCTTTTCCCTTCAGCAGTTCCCATCCCACCTGCTGCCCGGGAAGCCAGATCTTCGCCAAAAAGTACTCGCTGCCATAGTGATTGAAAATGAAGTGCGCCTGCTCCGGGGTCGCCGACTCCTGCGCCGGGATCGCCAGGAAGATCGTCGAAACGCTACCGTCCTCGTTGCGAAGCCGCAGCCGTCCATCCGCGATCCGCTCAATCGTGTAGTCCCCCGCCTTCAGCCGGTCATTCTCCACCACGAAGTTGAACGGCACCCTTACCTTGATCTGCCCCGACCGCTGCGCCGAAGCCGGAACCACCATCGCCAGCACCACCATCATCCCTGCTACTGCCATCAAACTCTTTTTCATAACCCCTCCTTAATTATGTGGCGACCCGATATACCCGAGTCGCGCTCACGAATGCATTTACGGTCAGGTCACAAGAAAGAGGAATGCTCTACTGGTGGAACGTCAGCAATTTGCAGGTGACCACGCAATCAATAGAAAGGGCGGTGGTTAGAATCTCAGATGACCTGCCATGAGGCGATCCGCAGGTTGCATTGCGTGCCCGTTTCGGCGTCTAATCACCCACATGATCAGGCGGAACCTCCGGCTGATCATAGTCCGTAACCATCTGTTAGCCATATTTTCGGCGTGACCGACAGGTGAGCGTTTCGAGGCCAGCGCAAAAATGACCTCCGATCAGTCACTCGCGATGCAAACCATGCGCAGGAGTTCGCACTCGTTGTGGCAATAGAAGAGGCCAATCCGCCGACGCATATGTTCCGCTTCTCGAGCTTCGAACTCGACCTGCGCGCCGGCGAGCTCCGCAAACATGGGCTCCGGGTCAAGCTTCAGGATCAGCCTCTGCAAATCCTCGCGTTGCTCCTCGAAAATCCCGGAGAAGTCGTTACTCGCGAACAGCTTCGCGACCGACTCTGGCCCGCCGACACCTTCGTCGACTTCGACCACAGCCTCAACAGCGCCGTAAAGAAATTGCGCCAGGCCCTGAGCGACGATCCCGATGTTCCCCGCTTCATCGAAACCCTTCCCCGCCGCGGCTATCGCTTCATCGCTCCGGTATCGAATGGCAACACCGCGCCCCGATCGTCTTCCGCAGACGACGCCGCAGCGCCTTCAGCACTCGCGACCGCGCCTCCCGCGACTCCCGCACAGGCCCTTGGCCGCAGTCCTCATTGGAAGCTCTGGGCCGCGGGCGTCTTTGGCTTCGTACTCGCTCTCAGCCTCGCCTTCTGGTTCCGTCCGCGCTCCCAGGAACTCTCCGAAGCGCCGATTCGATTGGTGCCGCTCACTTCTTATTCCGGGAACGTGTGTCGCGGTTCTTTCTCTCCCGACGGCAACCAGATCGCCTTTGCCTGGAGGGGAGAAGGGCGCGACGACAACGCTGCCGGCATCGACATCTTTATCAAACAGATCGGCGCCGAGAAGCCGCTCCAGCTGACTCAGGATTTCGGTTTCAATTTTTATCCCGCCTGGTCTCCCGACGGCCGCTACATCGCTTTTCTTCACTGGAAACAAAATGAGCGTCCGGGCGTCTATCTCGTTCCAGCTCTCGGCGGTCCACCCCGCAAAATCATCGACTTCGACCACGCCACCAAATGCAATCCGGGATTGAGTTGGTCGCAGGATGGACGCTATCTCGTCTCCGCTTACGCGCCCGACGATCAGCCCTGCCAACTGAAGCGCATCGGCATCGAGGATTTGCACGTCGACTCCCTCACCTCGCCTCCCGTGCCCTCGACCGGAGACTGGGATCCGCAATATTCGCCCGACGGCCAGAGCATCGCCTTCATTCGAAATTCCAAAGATGTCGAAGATGTCTACGTCATGCCCGCCTCGGGCGGCACGCCCCGCCGCGTCACCTTCGACAATCGTCTGCTCTCCGGATTGGCCTGGTCCTCCGACAGCAAAGACATTATCTTTTCTTCAAATCGTGGCGGCGCAACCTGGGGCCTGTGGCGCGTTAGCGCCGAGGGTGGCACTCCCGACCGGCTTTCCATCGGCTCCGACCACGCCTATATGCCCAGCGTCAGCCTTAAAGGTAACCGTCTCGCCTTTGACAGCGGCATGTGGAACGAGAACATTTGGCGCGCGGCGATCGACCGCAATCATCGCCTCGAAAAACCCGAGCGCCTGATTTACTCCAGCTTGCAGGAAGAAGGTCCGCAGTATTCGCCCGACGGCAAGCGCATCGTCTTCCAATCCACGCGCTCCGGTTTTTTTGAAATCTGGCGCGCCGATGCCGACGGATCCAATCTTGTTCAACTTACGAATTTCAGTGGCCCGCTGACGGGCACGCCGCGCTGGTCGCCCGACGGCAAGCAGATCTCGTTCGACACCCGTCCCGGCGCGCATCCGAATGTTGAGGTCGTCAGCGCCGATGGCGGTCCGCCCCGCCGTTTCGTCAACGACTCCGCCGACGAGGGCGTCGCCAGTTGGTCGCACGATGGCCGCTGGCTTTATTTCGCCTCCAATCGCGCCGGCTCGTGGCAAGTCTGGAAGCGGCGCGTCGATGGCGGTCAGCCCGTCCAGATCACATCCAAGGGCGGCTTCGCAGCCTTTGAATCGCCCGATGGCAGGAATCTCTTCTACACAAAATTCAACGAAGCGGGAATCTGGACCGTTCCTGTCGATGGCGGTGCGGAAACCAAGGTCATCGACGAACCTCCCGGCGGCTACTGGGGATACTTCGCAGCCGGTCCGGATGGCCTCTATTTCCTGGGCGACACAGGAACGCCGGAAAAATTGCGTCCCGGCTTCAAATTCTTCGACTACCAGACACGCAAGGTGACAAACATGGGCGACATGGAAAAATCACCCTACGAAGGCGCGCCCGGCTTTTCTGTCTCGCCCGACGGCCGCTATCTTCTGTATGTCCAACTCGACGAAAACCGCGACAGCCTGATGCTAGCCGACAATTTCAAATAACCATCGGGTCGTCGAGAGTCAAGAACCCTACCGCCGAGACGCAGAGTGCGCCGAGAAAAATCGGGCGTTAGAGTTTCTTGCTCGTAGCCCAGTTTTCCCTCGGCGCACTCTGTGTCTTGGCGGTAAGAGTTTTTGACTCTCAATTACCCGATTACAAAATTACCCAATTACTCAATTTTCTACTCCTCTTTCCCGAACTGTTTCAGATCCTCCGGCCCATCCGCATGCACGGCCACCGGCTCTTTTCCCTGCACCAGTTCGCGAACTTTCTCCACCACATCCGGATTCGCCAGCGTAGTAATGTCGCCCGTCGCCATGCGATTTGAGATCGATGCCAGAATTCGCCGCATCAGTTTGCCCGACCGCGTCTTCGGCATATCCGGAACGATGTGCACGTGCTTCGGACGCGCAATCTTTCCGATAATCGTCTCAATCGCCTTGTTGACCTTATCCACAATCTCGGGGCTCGCCTGAATTCCGGGCTGTAGCGCGATGTAGACCTCCGGCACGCGGCCCTTGATCTCGTCCACCACCGGAACCACCGCCGCCTCCGCTACCTCCGAAACCGTCAGGCACGCCGACTCAATTTCCTTCGTGCCCAACCGGTGTCCAGCCACGTTGATCACATCATCCACGCGCCCCAGAATCCGGAAGTATCCATCCACCGCCTGCACCGATCCGTCCGCCGCAAAATATGGCCAGTCCTGCCACCGTTTGCTGTTCGCGTCTTTGCAATACTTGCGGTAGTACTGGTTGACGAACCGGTCTTTATCGCCCCAGATCGTCTGCATGATCCCTGGCCACGGATTGCGAATAATAATGTTGCCCGCCTTGCCCGCGCCCGGCGGCATCACCTCGCCCATCTCGTCGAGAATCTCCGGATAAATTCCCGGCATCCCCGGCCCCGCGCTCCCCGGTTTCATCGGATCGAGCGCCGGCTTCGTCGAGCACAAAAATCCGCCCGTCTCCGTCTGCCACCACGTATCGACGATCACCGCCTCGCGCTTCCCGACCGTCTCGTAATACCAGCGCCAGACCTCCGGCTCAATCGGTTCGCCCACCGTCGTCATGTGCTTGAAGTGATACTTGTACTTGGGCGGCTCGTCCGGCCCTGTCTTCCGCAACATGCGAATCGCGGTCGGCGAAGTATGGAAGATGTTTACATCCAGCCGCTCCGCAATCCGCCACACTCGGCCCGCATCCGGATAATTCGGCACACCTTCATAAATCACGCTCGTCGCCGCCAGCGCCAGCGGACCATACACAATGTACGAGTGCCCGGTGATCCATCCGATGTCGGCCATGCACCAGTACACGTCTTCCGGATGAATGTCCTGAATGTACTTCGAAGTGCCGGTCACATAAGAGAGGTATCCACCCGTGCGATGCTGGCATCCTTTTGGCTTCCCCGTGCTGCCGCTCGTGTACATCAGGAACAGCGGATGTTCCGCATCCACCGAAACCGGCTCCACGATCTCGCCCGAGTAATTCGGCAGGATCTCGTCGACCCAAAAGTCGCGGTGCTGCACAAACGGTGTATTGGTCGCGCTTTTCCCTGCCTGCCGGCGCCATACCAGCACCTTATCCACCTTGTGCCCTTCCTTGGCGGAGACTTCCAGCGCAATCTCGGCCGAGGCTTTGTGATCGAGCATTTTGCCGTTGCGGTAGTAGCCGTCCATGGTGATCAGCACATGGCTGGTCGAGTCCGCCGCCCGCATGCCGCAAGCCTCGCCGCTGAATCCGCCGAACACCACCGAATGAATCACGCCCAGCCGCGCGCATGCCAGCATCGTGATCGGCAGCTCCGGCACCATCGGCATGTGGATGGTCACCCGATCGCCTTTCTTCAGCCCGCAGAAATCGCGCAACAGCGCCGCAAACTCGTTCACCCGCACGTACAGCTCGCGGTACGTCACCGACACGATCGTGTCGCTCTCCGGCTCCGGAACAAAGATGATCGCCGCCTTGTTCTTGTACTTGGCCAGATGCCGGTCCACGCAGTTGTACGACGCATTCAGCTTCCCGCCCACAAACCACTTCCAGAACGGCGGATCGCTCGTGTCCAGCGTCGTATGCCAGTACTGGTCCCAGCTCAGCATGTCCGCGTATTCGCGGAAGCATTCCGGAAATTTATCTTCTGCGAACCGGTTCAGCACATCCGGATCCGACAAATTTGCCTGCCCAATAAATTTCGACGACGGATAGTAATATTCCTCTTCCCGCCAGTGCACCGCGATCTGCGCCTCGGTTGTCTCGATCACCGCTGGTTTCGAACGAATGTCCGCCATATCAGTTACCCCTCTTCTCCAATGAATTTGTCCTGCTCGCAAGCGTTTTTCTCCGCCACCGCGTACGCGATGGCGGAGTCAACGGTTATCCTTACTCTCTCCAACCTCTGACCAACGATGACTGAAACTGTAACTATCGCTACGCTGCCGACGTCACTTTTCTTCCCGCCAGCGCCGCTTCCGGCACTTCCGGACGTTTCGCTGCCAGTTCGCAGACTAGCGCTACCGCCGCCAGCCCCGCCGCGGTGTAAAACGCCATCTGATAGTTGTGGTACTTGTCGTAGAGTATGCCGCCAATGCGGCCACCCAGTAGACCAGCCACACCCCACGCCGTGAACAGCATGCCGTAGTTCAGGCCCAGGTTCTTCGTTCCCCAGAAGTCGGCTGCCGTCGCTCCATTCACCGACAACTGCGTGCCGTAGCACCAGTAAACGATGAACAGCATCACGAACAATCCCACCACGTTGCCGCCCACAAAATACAGAATCGGCATGGCCACCATCGAGATGCCAATCATCAAGCGCAACACGTTGATGCGGCCCAAATGGTCCGACATCCACGCCGAGAGAATTCGGCCGGAAGCATTCCCCACCGCACCCACCACCAATCCATATGCCGCCAGGGTCGTGCTCGGAATGCCCACGCTCTTGGCGAAGGGCACCAGTTGGCTGATCACCATCAATCCCGCCGCGCACCCAAACGCATATCCCACCCACATCAGGTAGAAGGTCGGCGTGCGTAGCACCTCGCCCGGCGTGAAGTCGTAAGTCGTCGCCGCGGATTTCGATGCCGGCGCCGGCACCCATCCCGCAGGCTTGTATCCCGCCGGTGGATTCTTCAGCAGGAAGGCGCCAAATACCGTCATCACAAAGAAGATCCCGCCCAGCACCTGGAAGGTTGTGCGCCAGCCATAAGTCGGGATCAGGTAGTTCGCCGCCAGCGGCCCAAAGATCGCCGACCCCGCGCCATATCCGCCCACCGCCAGACCCACCGCCAATCCACGTTTATCCGGGAACCATTTCGACATCACCGGAATCGGCGTCGCATACCCGAATCCGTTGCCCAATCCCCCCAGTACGCCAAAGAAAACGAAAAACTTCGTCAAGCTGTCGGCATACGAGCACATGAAGAATCCCAGGCTCACCAGAACCGCGCCGATCAACGAGATTTTGAACGGCCCCAACTTGTCCTGCAGCCGCCCCGCCACAATGAACGTCAGCGCGAACACCACCACTGCGATGATGAACACATTCGACGTGTCCGCCCTCTTCCAGTGAAACTCTTTTTCCAGTGGCGCCACAAACACGCTCCAACCGTACAGCGAGCCCAGCGCCAGGTTCATTACGACTCCGCCGACCACATGCCACCATCGACTAATTCCCGTATATGAAGCGTCCGCATTAGCCACAGTTTTTCTCCTTTTTCCGAATGTCGATCTCTATCACCGGGAGGTCGTTCCCATTTTCCTAAACGTCCTCGACTCCCACTGCATCAATGTGGGCCGTCTTTCGCCCCACCATCTCTCTGCCGGTCACAAATTCGCCCGTCCCACCTGCAAACCGGCGGACCAGCCAGCATTCCAATCCCACTTGCTCGAGGGCTGTAGCTCCTGCTTCGTTGTCTCCGCTACCGCTCCTTCTCCAACACCGCCTTCACCGTCAATTCCGATCCCGGCGAAATGTCCATCTCCCGCTTCCATTCCTCGAATCCAGACAACTTCACCACCACCTCGTGATTCCCCGTGGTTAAGCCGACCACCGAAGGCGTGTTGCCCACATACCGGTCATCGACAAACACATCCGCGCCCGCCGGCGTCGAACTGAAGCTGCACCTTACCGTTTCCCGGCTCGAGCTTTCCGTCGCTGTATCCAACGGCGGTGCCGATCCCGCGCTCCCAGCCGATCCCGCCCCCTTAGCCCCACTCGTCACCGCTTTGTCGTTCGCATCTCCCGCCACAAACTTGTACAGCTGGCTTTGCAGCTTGCCCTTCTCATCCACGTAGTACACAGTGACGCCTTTTTTCTCTTTTCTTGCCTCCAGATTTTCGCCCCGGGGCAAAGGCGTGCATTTCGAGTATTTCGACTCCGCCGTGCAACTGATGCGGTACGGCGCCCCATCGCCCTCTTGCACCACCAACGTGTTCACCAACGGAGCGCTCCGGGTGGAACGGCAATACGCGTCGAAAGTCAGTTGTTCGCAATCCAACGCAACTCCGTTGTTGTCATCCGTCCCCGACGATCGAGTCTCGGAATCCAGGACCGTGATCCGCACCGTGTTGTTCCGCGACGTCGCGTTGGCCAACGTCGCCACCAGCAAAACACCCCCCAACAGGGCTGCGATTTTGCTCATACTCATTGCACTGACTCCTCTGCACGGACCCCAGAAACGGTTGGTTTTGCCGTTCTGAGTGAAATGCTGCAAATGCATCTGTTCCATACCGGCTCTCCCTGGCTGTACTCGGGTGCCGTGCCTCACAAATGCGCTACATTGTGCGCTCACGACGTGCTCCGCACAACAGTTTTCCACTTGCAGGAGATTTGCGAGAACAGGCTCGCCTTCAGGCTCCGCCCGAATCGAGTCCGCCTCGTCTTTGAGCCGGTGCCCTCAATCCGCACCCGCCATTTCCGTCATCCCTCCGAACGCCTGGCGGGCCAGGTTTTGGCCCGCCGGCGTCGGAGAGCCGGTCTAGAACGTAAAGATCGGTCCGAACTCTGTCCGGTGATCCTGCCATTCGTTGGATGGATTTCCAGCAATCGTATATATGTCGGCGTGGTCCAAACCACGGGTGGCATAGATCGACTGCTCGAAGGCGAACGTGGCCCAATTATTGACTTTGTAATACAGGGTCCCAATGGCCGTCTTGCCCATCAAAAGCGGCAATGGGGCTGTCCCACCGCCGTTATAGGCAGCGACGAAACCCGGATTATTCAGGTCTCGGTCCACCACTTGGTCTTTGCCCACCAGGAACTGAAGCTGCCAGCCCGCGTTATGACCGTGCGGATTGGCGTTGAACCATCGAGAAAGCGGCAAGCCGAGCTGCGCGAATCCGCCAAATGACCGGATCGGCCGCTGCGGAGCAACCACAGGGTTAACGCTGCAAGTCCCTCCGCCTTCATATCCGGGGGTAAAGTCGCCCAGCGGGCAACCCAGCACAGCGCCGCCGGCCGCACCCAGTGGTCCGCCATCGAGAGTCGGCATCGGCCCCTCTAAGCTCAGGGGATCCAGTCCGCCCACATCGGTGGCGAAGGAGTTAATTTGGCCGCCAAAGAAGAACCGCAGATCTCCTCCCCGATAGGCCGTTGCCACCAGCGTGAACCACCGCGTCGGCACTTGCACCACGATCTGGCCGCCATACATGTGGCTGGAAGCCTGAAAACCGTTCGGGAAGGTGGCGCAGTAGTTGGTTGTCGCACACATCTCCGCGTACGGCACGGATGCGCCAACCGCGGACTGATTGTAGGCGATTGAGGTGCGCGACCCGCGGAACCCAGCCACTGCAATTTGCGCCGGCGCCACCCCTCTGGCCTTGTCGAGCTGGTAGCTCAAAGCCACTCTGCCTTCCCATTCGGGACGGTCAGAGTCCGCGCCTTCACGCTCGCCTTGCCCCAGCTGCCCCGCCAGACCCAGCGACCCAAGCTTTAGGATTTGACCCGTGCTCGGCATCATGATCCCAGCTTGACCCTCCAGATTGACGTGGTTCTCTCGGTTCAACGTCTGTATAAATCCGCCGCGCAGTTGTGGCGAACGTTCCCAGATGTTGCCCCAATATGCGCCATTGAATGTGGTCTCCACTATGTTTTCCAGTGCGCCCGATCCAAACAGCGCCCAGTCTTGTCCACCCACGAAGAAAACATCCGTGTTCTCGCTGGCGTGATAATCCAGGCGCACGAAGGCCAAGCGCAGTTGCGGCATATTGCTGCGAATCGAGGAAACGTCGCGGTTATCCACTTCGCTGAAGTTGCCTTCGAAGTCGCCCTCGATCTTGCCGGTCAGCGTCAGGTTCTTCGAAATGTCCGGCCATTCCAGGTTCAACCCAAAGCGCGTCGACCGCGCCTTGACGTGGAACTCGGGATCCTTCGTTGGGCCCGTGCTCAAATAATTCCCGCTATTCAGCCATATACCAGGGAACGGGAAGTCGTCGCCATCGGGATCGCTGCTGTCATGGACGACGGTCGCCTTAATAAAGCCGTAAGGTGCGAGTGTGAGTGGTCCCACTTTGAGGCCACTTAGACCTCCGGTCTTCGGGGCATCGACCGGGAACACTCGAACCGGCGCGATCGCCGCGATTACCGCCGGCGGAGCGGGCTTCGGCGCTTCGGCTACCGGCGCTGCCGATTGCGTGATCGCCATCGGAAGGATCGGCGACGTCGAGGCCACCAGGTTCGATGCCACCTGCGTCGACGCCGGCGCCAGTTCGGCATAGTCCGATGCGCTTAAAATTCCCTTCGCCTTCAACAGCTCCAGCAGCTTTACCCGCTGCTGATCTGGCGTCCCCGTCAGCAACTTCGCCTCTTCACTGCTCAACACGCCCTTGCTCACCAGTAATTGCAACAGCGGATCGGCTGTTACTGCAGGATTACTTTGCCCCGTTGATGCCGGCCCAGGTAGGTTTTCGCCTATACCTGCGGTCGAGATCAGGAGGCCGACGATAATCAGACTGCCGAAAATCGCGCTCCGTACTCGCATCCAATTTCCTCCTTGGTGCCGTACTTTTCCGCTCCTCGCCCTCCTCGTGCAGACAAGGGTTCGGTGGTACGACCGGCCAATGGGCGCGAATTGTGTCCCCAAGTAACTCCTTTTGCTGTGACCGCCGTCACATCGATGTGTGCGCAGTTCGCATATCTCATGTGACCTCTAACGGGAAAATCAACTCCTTTGCGGTAATCCGTTGTGATTTACATCACATTTTCCTGTGATCCACGTCGCCACTTTCTCTCTCTTTATCCTTCATATTGGTGGTGGGGCGGCGGGTTTATCCCCATGCGCCCAAATCCAATCGAGACGCAAAACGTGCCAATACGGCTCAAGATTTCGCCAGATTTTGGAACGACATACGTGGGGTCTCTCTTAACCGTGCCGCCTTCGCGCACCCGCTTTTAAGAAAAGAGGATTCATGAAGCGCAAGTTCAAGACCATGGACGGCAACGAGGCCGTTGCCAGCGTCGCTTATCGTGTCAATGAAGTCATCGCCATCTACCCCATCACGCCCTCCTCCAACATGGGTGAGTGGGCCGATCAGTGGGCTTCCGAAGGCAAGCTCAATATCTGGGGCACCGTCCCGCAAGTCACCGAAATGCAAAGCGAAGGCGGAGCCGCCGGCGCTATCCATGGCGCTCTCCAGACCGGCGCTCTCGCCACGACCTTCACCGCCTCGCAAGGCCTGCTGCTCATGATTCCCAACATGAATAAGATCGCCGGCGAACTGACCCCCACCGCCTTCCACGTCAGCGCCCGCACCGTCGCCACCCACGCCCTCTCCATCTTCGGCGACCACAGCGACGTCATGTTCTGCCGCACCACCGGCTACGCCCTGCTCTCCTCGAACTCGGTGCAGGAAGCCATGGACCTCGCCTGTATCGCCCACGCCGCCACCCTCGAAACCCGCATCCCCTTCCTGCATTTCTTCGACGGCTTCCGCACCTCCCACGAGGTCAACAAAATCGAAATCCTCAACGACGACGATCTCCGCGCCATGATCGACATGGACCGCGTTTTCGAGCATCGCCAGCGCGCGCTCTCGCCCGAGCATCCCGTCCTCCGCGGCACCGCGCAAAATCCCGACGTCTTCTTCCAGATGCGCGAGACCATCAATCCCATCTACGACGCCGCCCCTGACAAAGTCCAGGCCACCATGGACAAGTTCGCCGCGCTCGTCGGCCGCCAATATCACCTCTTCGATTACGTCGGCGCTCCCGACGCCGAGCGTGTCATCGTCATGATGGGTTCCGGCGCCGAAGCCGCCCATGAAACGGTCGATGCCCTCACCGCCGGCGGCGAAAAAGTCGGACTCCTCAAAGTCCGCCTCTATCGCCCGTTCTCCGTCAAGCATTTCGCTGCAGTTCTGCCCGCTACAGTGAAAAAGCTCGCCGTCCTCGACCGCTGCAAAGAAGCGGGCGCGGCCGGCGAGCCTCTCTACCTCGACATCGTCAACGCCCTCCACGAATCCAAACGCCAACAGATCGAAGTAGTAGGCGGCCGCTATGGCCTGAGCTCAAAAGAATTCACCCCCGCCATGGTCAAGGCGGTCTACGACAATCTGAAATCGTCCACGCCGAAAAACCACTTCACCGTTGGCATCAACGATGACCTCGGCCACACCAGCCTCCCCTACGATCCATCCTTCTCCACCGAGCCCGACTCGGTAGTCCGAGCCCAGTTCTACGGCCTCGGCGCCGATGGCACCGTTGGCGCGAATAAAAATTCCGTCAAGATCATCGGCGAGGACACGCCCAATTATGCCCAGGGCTACTTCGTCTACGACTCCAAAAAATCCGGAGCCGTCACCACTTCGCATCTCCGCTTCGGCCCCAATCCCATTCACTCCACTTACTTAGTCTCCAAAGCCAACTTCGTAGCCTGCCACCAGTGGATCTTTCTCGAGCGCTATGACATGCTCAGCGCTCTCGTCGAAGGCGGCACCTTCCTCCTCAACAGCCCCTACCCTGCCGGCGAAACCTGGGACAAGCTCCCGCGCAAGGTCCAGGAACAGCTCATCGCAAAAAAAGCCCGCTTTTTCGTCATCGACGCCTACTCCGTCGCCCGCGACACCGGCATGGGCAGCCGCATGAATACCATCCTGCAAGTCTGCTTCTTCGCCATCTCCAAAATCCTTCCCCGCGAAGAGGCCATTGAAGCTATCCGCAAATCCATTCGCTACACCTACGGCCGCAAAGGTGAAGAAATCGTCGCGAAAAACATGAAGGCCGTCGACGAAACCCTCGCCCACCTCCACGAAGTAAAAGTTCCGGCCACCGTCAGCAGCACGCTCGAAATCGCCGACGCTTTCCCCATCCTCGCTCCCGACTTCGACCGCAACGTTCTCGGCACCATCTACGAAAATCGCGGCGACGAACTCCCCGTCAGCGCCTTCCCCAACGACGGCACCTTCCCGACCGGCACCGCCAAGTGGGAGAAGCGCAACCTTGCTCTCGAAATTCCCGTCTGGGACACCAAAATCTGCATCCAGTGCGGCAAGTGCGCCATGGTCTGCCCGCACTCCGTCATCCGCATCAAGGTCTACGAGCCCGCGCAACTCGCCGGCGCGCCCGCCACCTTCAAATCCGCCGACGCCAAGGATAAAGAGCTGGCCGGCCTCAAATACACCATTCAGGTCGCGCCCGAAGACTGCACCGGCTGCGCCATCTGCGTCGATATCTGCCCCGTAAAAAACAAGCAGGAGACGCGCCTCCGCGCCATCAACATGGAGCCGCAACCGCCGCTCCGCGTTCCCGAGCGCGACAACTGGAATTTCTTCCTCAACCTTCCCGAACTCGACCGCCGCAAAATCAAGGTCGGCGCCATCCGCTCCCAGCAGATTCAGGAGCCGCTCTTCGAATTCAGCGGAGCCTGCTCCGGCTGCGGCGAAACTCCCTATCTCAAACTCATGTCGCAGCTCTTCGGTGACCGCGCCCTGATCGCCAACGCCACCGGCTGCTCTTCCATCTACGGCGGCAACCTGCCCACCACGCCCTGGACAAAAAATTCCGACGGCCGTGGTCCGGTCTGGTCCAATTCGCTTTTCGAAGACAACGCCGAATTCGGTCTCGGCTTCCGCCTCTCCATCGATAAGCAAACCGAATTCGCCCGCGAACTCGTCAAGCGATGCAACGGCCAAATCGGCGCCGAACTTATCGACGGCATCCTCAACGCCTCGCAAAAAGATGAGTCCGACATCTACGACCAGCGCATCCGCGTAGCCGAACTCAAAGACCGCCTCAAGAAACTCGACACCCCCGAAGCCAGGCAACTTCTCCAGCTCGCCGACATGTTAGTCAAGAAAAGTGTCTGGATCGTCGGTGGCGACGGCTGGGCTTATGACATCGGCTACGGCGGCCTGGATCACGTTATCGCCAGCGGCCGCAACGTCAACCTGTTAGTCCTCGACACCGAGGTCTACTCCAACACCGGCGGCCAGTCTTCCAAATCCACGCCTCGCGGCGCGGTAGCTAAATTCGCCGCCGGCGGCAAGCCCGGTGGCAAGAAAGATCTCGGCATGATGGCCATGAGTTACGGCAACGTCTATGTAGCCAGCGTAGCCATGGGCGCCAAAGACGAGCACACTCTCAAAGCTTTTCTCGAAGCCGAAGCCTACGACGGCCCCAGCATCATCATCGCCTACGCCCACTGCATCGCCCACGGCATCGACATGACCACCGGCATGCAGGACCAGAAAGCCGCGGTCGATTCCGGCCAGTGGCTCCTCTACCGCTACAATCCCGACCGCGCCGCCGCCGGAGAAAATCCATTAACCCTGGACTCGCGCACTCCCACCCGCAAAGTCCAGGACTTCATGCAAATGGAAACGCGCTTCAAGATGTTAACCAAGAGCAATCCAGAACATGCCAAGCTCCTCTGGGCCGAAGCCCAGCACGACGCCGAAGCCAGATACAAGTATTACGAGTACTTAGCCTCAAGAAAGATGGCCAACAAGCCGGAGTTAGTAGTGAAGTAAACAGCGATGAGCTTTGAGCTATGAGCAAGCCCATGAGGTCAGCAGACACGATTTTGGTTGCTCAGAGCTCATGGCTCAAAGCTCATAGCTTCTAACGCAAGGTCCACCATGAACGACTTCAAGAACCTCAAAGTCTGGGCAAAAGCCCACGAACTGACGCTGCTGGTTTATCGTTCGACGCAGGACTTTCCGAAGGCGGAATTATTTGGATTGGTGTCGCAAATTCGGCGTTCGTCTTCTTCAATCGGCGCAAATATCGCTGAGGGAGTGGGTCGGAAATCAGATGGAGAACTGACACGTTTTCTCCACATCGCTCGCGGATCTGCCAGCGAACTTGAATATCATCTGCTCCTTGCAAAAGATCTGCAATTTCTGCCTCAAAAGAACTTTGGAGAACTCATGCGCATCACGGAGGAAGTGCAGCGCATGTTAGCGGCGTTAATTCAGCAAGTTCAACCGAGACACCGCATGAAAGTCGCGCCTCAAAAGCCGACGTAGCATCGACCCTCGGTTTTGTTTTTGGTCTTGGTTTTGGTTGCTCAAGGCTCAGAGCTCATAGCTCAGAGCTCGGTTTTGCTTTTGATTGCTCGAAGCTTTCATAACGGAGAATCCGCACTATGCTCGACCTCACAACTCGCTACCTAGGAATCAACCTCCGCACCCCGCTCGTCGCCTCCGCCTCACCGCTTTCTCACGACCTCTCCTCCATCCGCCAGCTCGAAGACGCCGGCGCCTCCGCCGTCGTCCTCTATTCCCTCTTCGAAGAGCAACTCCGCCAGGAAAGCCTCGAACTCGACTTCTATCTCTCCGAGGGCACCGAGAGCTACGCCGAAAGCCTGAGTTACTTTCCCGAGCCCGGCGAATTCCACGTCGGCCCCGACGACTATCTCGAGCACATTCGTCGCGCCAAAGCGGCCGTGCAAATCCCCATCATTGCCAGCCTCAACGGCTCCTCCGTCGGCGGATGGATCCAATATGCCACCCAAATCGAAGAAGCCGGCGCGGACGCCCTCGAATGCAATATCTACTGGATCGTTACCGACCCCAAAGTGACCTCGGCCGAAGTCGAGCAGCATTACATCGACATCGTCAAAGCCGTCAAGACCGCCGTCCATATTCCGGTCGCCATCAAGCTCAGCCCGTTCTTCAGCAACTTCGCCAACATGGCGCACCGCATCGACGAAGCCGGGGCCGACGGCCTCACTCTTTTCAATCGCTTCTATCAGCCCGACATCGACCTGGAAGCTCTCGAAATCGCTCCGCACGTCTTACTAAGTACGCCGCAAGCCATGCGCCTTCCACTTACCTGGGTCGGCATCCTCCACGGCAAAGTGAAAGCCAGCCTCGCCGCCACCAGCGGCATCCACAGCGCCGACGACGTCATCAAGCTGCTCATGGTCGGCGCCGACGTCACCGAGCTCTGCTCCACCTTACTCCGCAACGGCATCAACCATCTCCGCGCTATCGAGCAAGGTGTCCGCCAGTGGATGGAGTCCCACGAATACACCTCCGTCACCGAGATGAAAGGCAGCATGAGCCAGAAAAACTGTGCCGACCCATCCGCTTTCGAGCGCGCCCAATACATGAAGGCAGTAAAAGGCGCCCAGCACATCGCACTAACGACGAGATAGAGATTCGATCTCTGTAGGTCGATCTCTGCTGATTTTATTCTTGTGGGTTCGATTTCCGTCGGTCGGATCTCCGTAGATTTGATCTCCGTAGATTTGATCTCAGCAGATTTGAATTTTTACATCGCTGTCATCCTGAGCGCAGTGAGGCGAACGCCGAACGCAGTCGAAGGACCCCTATTCCCTCTTCACCGCCGGCCGTCGCCGCAAGGAATTCTCCCCGTGCTCTCCAGCGCAAAACTTAATCCAAGCCAGCGGGACGACGTGCAGCTCATGGGACGCACAGCATCTCCGCCTTTGCGTGGCGTAGCGCTTCCGCGCTGGGATAAGCACCCCATCCCAGGCGGCTTTAGCCGCCGAGGCTATCACCTATTCCCAGCCCGTGTTACACTCCGCTTTCCCAGGTGAACCATGGAGTTACTCAACGTTGGTGCTGGCCGTACAGACGCCGAGTATAAGGAAGCCCAGCAATGGCGTCGTGACGAACTCAGGGAAGATAGCCACAAGGATGCGACCTACTTCTTCTGGGCCGCCGGACTCGCCGCCACCAGCAGCGGCATCCTCCCCATCCAAATCCACTTTCTCATCAACATCGGCCTGTTCGACCTCTTAGCCCTTTACGGCCGCCGCTTCGGGGCAAACTTACCCACCATAGCCGAGGGCACCGTCGTGCTCTGGATCGCCGTCCTCTGCGCCCTGGGATTCGCCGCCCGCAAAGGACATCGCTGGGCTTTCCTTCTCGGCATCGCCCTCTACGCCGCGGACATGCTCGCTCTCATGGCCATCTTTTCCATCTGGGCCTTCGGAGTCCACGCCTTCTTCGTCTACCGCTGGTTCCAGGGACAAAAAGCTCTCAAGGATCTCCGGCAGATTGCTTAGTAACGGCGTCCTATGACACACCTCCGCCCCCAATCCTCAGCCGCAAGAGTGTATAAGAGAATCATCCAATCAGGAGGAGATGTTGACCACCACTTCCGTCGCCTTCATCGCGCGCTGGGTAGCCCGCGCCTGGAGCATCCTCAACATTCTAATCGTCTTCCTGTTCGCCATCGGAGAGAGCCTCCGCCCTCTAAGCGCCGCTCCCAGCTATCAGGAATGGATCGCCCTGGCCCTTTGGCCCGTCGGCGTCGCCATAGGATTGCTCATCTCATGGCTGCGTGAACTCCTCGGAGCAGCCATCACCCTGGCCTGCCTCGCCGCCTTCTACGCCTGGAACCTTTTTCGCTCCGGCCACTTACCCCGCGGCCCCTTCTTCTTCCTGATCGCCGCCCCCTCCGTCGTCTTCATCCTCGCGGCAAGCCTCTCGTCCCGCGGCGCGCGCGGCAATAGCTAAGTCGATAGGTTTCACCACGTACGACATAACTGTACATTCATTATTGTCAACTATTGCCCCACCTGGAACGTTTGACCGAAAGGAAAGCCTACAGTCCTGCCGCCTCCACTAAGTTTCCCTTTTGCAGCAGATATGCGCCCGGCCCCTGCTGTCCGCGCACCGACCGGCAAAACTCCGAAACAAAGAAGCCAGCCTTAAGACTTTCCCGGAAAGCCCAGCGGGTAGCGTCGCGCCACTCCCCCGCCAAGGACATGTCCGCCGCCTCCACGGAAAGGATGTCGCCGGGAATCTCAATGCTGACCCGCTCGCGCGCCAGAGCTTCGCCGAGCCCCGCCCGCACCGGCTGCCCCTTGCCATCGAACCGCACCAGCGGCGCCAGCAGCCGCAGTGCGTCAAGTGTTTCGCTGCGGCTGCCCGCCGCTCCGTCCTTGCCGGAATTTCTACCTGTGACCCGGTCGCGAACTCTTTTCGAACTCAGCAGCCAGCGCACCCACAGCCGATCCGTGCCATTGCGGTGCAGCACGCTCGAAGTCTCCGGTCCGTAGAAGTCGACCTTGTACGTGTCGGCGAGCACGCCGAGCTTGGCGAAATTGAAATGGGCATTGCGGCTCTGTAGCGGATCGAAGGTCCAGGTCATCTCTTGAACGCCCATGGCCAGCGCGCGCTCGCGCTGCGCCAGCTTGAGCTTCGCTCCGAGATCGAGATGCCGGTAGTCGTCGAGCACGGCCAGCATGTGCGAGTGGATCGTCGTCTGCCCATGCTCCCGTCCAAGGAAGCCGAAGGCGAATCCCACCATTTTTTCTTTCGTGGATCTTTCTTTTTCGGATCTCTCCGGTCTCGCCTGCTTGCCGCCCTCGTGCTGCTCGAAGGCGCCGACGAAGATATTCCCGGCGGCCTTGAGCGCGACCGCAATAGTCAGCGGCATGGTGTCTTCTTCGTTCATGCCCCAGACCTCTTTCTCGACGGCGCGCAGCTGGTGGAGTTCGTCGATGGTGCGGAGGTCGCGGATTGTGATCTGTGGCGTGGCTGGGCCCATTGCGGGCTTGTTTACAGCATAGGTCGCGGTCTTGTCAACATTGGCGCAGCTCGAGCCACGAGCTTTTGAGCTTCGAGCAAGCCTAGAAGCACACCCAAGGAAATTCGGGCGCCTTACAATTTACGATCTATTCACGCAATAGCGATTGACCGGGCGTCATGCCGATGCCACAATTTCCGCGTGCGAGAGGGCGCGTATCCGGGCCCTGCACGTCCTGCGCCCCACGAACAACCCGAGCGAGCAGTTAAGCCCTCCCGCCGAGGAGTCTTTATGGCGGCTCATAGAAAAGCAATACAACGGTTGCGCACGGCCGGCTTCCGGCTCTCTTTTGTCATCCTGCTTATCGCAACCCTGTTCGCCTGCTGCACGTTCTCGTCCGCGAGTGGAAAAAAGCTCACCGTTCTTTACACGTTCAATGGAGGACAGGACGACGGTGACAACCCATGGGCAAATCCAACCCTGGCGCCGAATGGAGTTCTTTACGGAACCACCCAATTCGGTGGAAACCTCAATTGCGAGGCAGGACTCGGATTGGGCTGCGGCGAAATATGGCAGCTAGTCCCACCGGCCCGCCGCCACGGCGCCTGGAGTTATTCAGAAATCTACGAATTCACGGGTGGCAACGATGGATACTGGCCGACCACCGGCCTGACTCTCGACACGTCAGGAAATCTTTATGGTGTAACCGGCGGCATCAACGGAGGAGGAGGTGCGAGCCTTTTTGAGTTAGTGGCACCCGGTCAACAGGGTGAAGCCTGGACGTACCAGGATATCTATGACTTCGGCGATGAAATCGCCCCTAATACTCCGTTGTTGATGGATAACAGCGGTGCTCTCTACGGGATAGGAGGTGTCAATTCCAATAACTACAACGCAGTCGTGCAATTCGTCCCGACGAAAAGCGGCCCCTGGACGCAAAACGTCCTCTACCAGTTCAGCGGCGGCGCCGACGGCGCCGGGCCATCCGCAATCGTGATGGACAGCTCTGGCATGATCTACGGCATTGCCGCATCTGGGGGCACTTACGGAGCTGGCGACGTTTTCCAGCTTGCGCCCGGACAGGGCGGCACATGGGCTTTCTCGGTCCTTTACAGTTTCACGGGCTCGCCTGACAGTTATCCCTTCGCCCTCGCCCAGGATGCGAGCGGCAATCTCTACGGTCTGGCCGCGAACAGTTCGTCGAGTTCATCCTCATCGGAGGTCTTCCAGCTAGCTTTGCAGAATGGGGCCTGGACAAACAATGTTCTTTACGTCTTTAGCTGGAACCAGTTTTGCGGATATCCTCCCGCGACCTTAACCGCCGCGCCGAACGGCACGGTGTACGGTACCACCGGGTGGGACTGGGACTTTTACGGGGGCTCGCTCTTCGAGGTGGCTCCGCCCGCCGGCCAGGGACCGTGGACCTTCAATGTGCAGTGGGATTTTAACAAGCAAGGGCCGGAGTGGATTCCGAATGGCGTGGTGGTCGCGCCGAGCGGCCTGCTCTACGGCACGATCGAGGGGGACTACAGCGATGGCGACGTATTTCAATTTACGCCGGGCAAGTCCAAGAACCAGGGGAAAGGAAAACGGTACTGTTTCGATGAGTTTGACAAGAGTTTCGTGCGGAAAATTCTTGCGGGTCCCGAAAGGCGGCTACTTCCATAGTGATTGGTAGTAATGATCTGGCTGGTTTGACGAATACGGAGAAAGACCAAAACCGCGGCACTCTGCGAATAAGGGTCGGGGCGTTGTGCAATCTCTCCAGCTTCCTGAACCATGGCTCGGGCTCCTGATTTGAGAGCCTGCCATCCTTCGAAGCCCCTCTCTCGCGCCACGAGCTTCTGTGCATCGGCAAGCTTGAAGTTTGCGCCGGATAGTTTTTCAATACCCACGCTCGATTACGTCGAATACTCAAGCCCTGGGGCGCGAGGACGTTTGTTGTTCGGGATCCCGATGGGAATTTGATTCTGTTTGCCGGGCCGGGGGATTAGCTTTGAGCTGCGAGCTTCGAGCAATCTCAACCAGGCAGCGGTTGCTTGCCTATCATTGAGCGAAGACCCAGCTGGGTGCGAAGAAAATCTGCAAGCCATCAGATAACTTCTACTTTCTCTCCGTCGGGAAGTTCAGGCGAAGGCCTACTCTTGCCAGAATCGGCGGCCCTACATTGACGGTCGGCGTGCGGGCTACCTGATAGCGCTGATTGGTGAAGTTTTCCGCGGCCACAAAAATTTCCGCATTGTGGTGGATCTGGCGTCCTATTTCAAAATTCATCGTGTAGAAGCGGTCGAGTGGAAGCGTGTTCAAGTCATCGTCGAACTGGCGTCCGACGAAGCGGCCCTGCACACTGGCGAAAATGCGCGATGCATTCCAGTACCGCGCCTCCCAGGTCAGCCCATTGCGCGGCACCTGCGGCACGTCGAGGCCGACGAGATCGTTGCCGCCCGGGTTCCCGGGATAGCTAAGCACAGTGGCTTCGGTGTAGACGTAGCCGGCGGTGAATTGGAAATTGCTGGTGACGCGGAGCAGGCCTTCGAGTTCGACGCCGCGCGAGCGCGTGCGGCCAAGGTTTTCTTTTTGCTCGAGGTTATTGCCAATGGTTACGCTCTCGACCGGATCGACAATGTCACTCCAGAAAAATGTTCCGCGGATGTTGAGCCGGCGATTCCACCCCGCGACGTTCATTCCCGCCTCGGCTCCAGTGAGGCGCTCGGCCGTCAGCATGGGATTGTTGAATGTCTCGATAGCTCCGACGCGAAATGGACGGTAGAGTTCGTTCAATGTTGGCGCCCGAAAAGCGCGGTAGATCGAGCCGGTAATAGAGACGTTCTGGTTCAAGGCGCGCAGCACGGAGAGCCGCGGATTGAACACGAGCTTGCTGCGGTCTGAATATTGCGTAAGCGTCGGCGGGCCAGAGATTGGCACGACGAAAGTCTGCCCTTCAAAGTTGCTCCAGTCATCAACGCGGGCGGCCGCGATAACGGTCCACTTCGCGCGCTGGAAAATATCTTCGCCGAACCAGCCCAGCGCGCGCTGCCGTCCGGAGCCAATCTGCGCTTGGTTGGCGTTGTTGAAGAAGTCGTCAACGCTCGCGCCGATGACCTCATTCATATCCATGCCCGCGATGAGGGTTTGGCTCTTGCCCAGAAGGTGCGTCCACTGCGCGCCTCCGCCGACGATCTGCTCGGGGACGTGCTGCGAGTCAGTAAGCTTTTCGCTGACGCGCCCGCTCGCGATCGAAGAATAAGTTTGATGGTAAGTCTCAACGTCGCCATAAACGCGGAAAGAGAGCGAGTCGTTCTTGCCAACGGGCTGATCGATTCCGAGCCCGCCCTCGCCCAGCGTCGTGTCGTTTGTCTGAATCGTCGTCCCGTTATGGCGATACTCGGTGAAGTAGTTGCCGCGTAGAAACAATTTGCCATTGCCGCGCAGATCCCGTCCGACGCGCGCCAGCACAGTCGCATCTTCTACGTCCGCCTTCGTGTCGATCGCGCCGCGAATCGGCACCGGCACAAGATAAAAACCGTGCGTGCGAAACATCTCTGTCGAGGCCGAATAATTCCATTGGCCCATGCGATTGCCGGTCCAGAGGGAAAGCTCCGGCGAATCCTCATTGCCCCAGGCGGTTTCGAGCGAGAACGCAGGCGCCTCGGGCTGGCGCATGAGAAGCTGAATGACCCCGGCCATGGCATCGCTGCCGTAAAGATTCGACGCGCCGCCGCGAACCACTTCGATGTCGGAGATGGCGGTGCGCGGAACGCGATCCCAGTAAACCCATCCTCCGAACGGATCGACCAGCGAGATGCCATCAGCAAGAACTAGAGCGCGGCTGGTGGCGCTGCCCCCCAGTCCCCGCAGCGAGACGCCTTGCGTCGAGGGATTGGCGGTGCGGCTGCTCGATCGGCGGTAGAGCGAAAAGCCGGGCACTTCGCGGAGCACGTCATCGACGCGATCAGCCGGGGAGGCATTGAGATCCTCGCTGTCCAGCACCACCGTACTCTCGGGCGTTTCAGAGAGGCGAAGTTCGGCCCGCGCCGCCGAGACTACGACTTCTTCTTTTGTAGAGGAGGGCTCAAGCGTGATATCGAGATGCGCCGGAGCGGCAACCGTCCAGGATTTCTGCGCAGCCAGGAAGCCTTGCGCCAACACCTCGAGTGAACCGCTGCCCGGCGGAACACTCGCAAACGCGAAGTGTCCGCGATCGTCGGTCGACGCCGTGGCGTGAAATGCGCCGATTTGCAGCGTCACGGTTGCGCTCGTGATCACTGCGCCGCTGGCGTCGCGGACCGTGCCTTCGAGGGAGGATTGCGTTTGCGCCGGCGCTTGCACGGCTCGTCCCAGCAGTAACAGTAATAAGAAGATAAGGATGTGGGTTGTGCGACGCATTTGCTTCGGGCCTTTTGACGATACCAGAGTCCGTTGAAAGAGTCCGTTGTTGACGACAGCGCAAGTTGTATCTGGGGGACAGCCGGGGTATACAGGGTAGCATATGAGTTGGTTCGCTCTTTGGGGGTGGGGATGACAATTGCCGATTTTCGAAGAATTGCGCTCAGCTTTGAGGGAGCGGAAGAGAGTTCGCACATGGGGAATCCTGACTTTCGCGTGGACGGACACATTTTCGCCACCCTCGCTTCCGCCAGGCAGGGCTACGGAAACCTAAAGCTCACGCCGGAGCAGCAGGCCGCCTTTGTGGAGGAAATGCCCGAAGCTTTTCTTCCGATTCACGGCGGCTGGGGTCGGATGGGGATGACGCACATTCGTCTGGCCAAGGCCAGCGAGGATGTATTGACCGGGGCGCTGCGAACGGCCTGGAAGTTGCGAGTGGAGAAGAATGGGAAGGCGAAGAAGGGCCGCACGGTGAAGAAGCGCAAGCGGGCGTGATTTGCGACGCTGGGCTTCTCTGCTTTCCTTAGCATGGCATCTTTGCGACGTCCTGTTCCCTGCATCTAAATTTGCATGGTACGCTTTTGGCCTACGGAGACTGGAACTCCCTTGAACCACTCGTCTGCGCTCGTTTTTTCTCGCCCCTCTCTTCTGACCGCACTGATTTTGTCTCTATCGGCGGCGTGCTGCTTGACGGCTCCCGCGCTGGCCGCCGATCGCGGCACCATCGTTCGCGAGGCCATCATCTACATCTCCCCCGATTCCGCTTCTCACAAGCTGGCCCAGGCCGAGCGCGGCCGCGAGATCATTCTTCTCGATAAGAGCCGCAACTGGATTCAGGTCGAGGCGCTGCTCGGGTACGTGAACAATCCCGACGCCGCGTTTGTCGACGAAGATGACGAGGAAAACCGCAAGACGGTTACGGGATGGCTTCTCGATACCGGCGTCGTGTGGCCATCGACCGTGAACGGCGACCACATTATTTTTGGCGCGGCCGTTGACGCCGAGGATGTCGCCAGCCAGCGCCATGGACGGCGCGGCGCGGCCCAGGATGCCCTGCGGCTTTACCGCCGCGTGTATGACATTTTTCCGAATTCCCCCCTGGCCGGTGAGGCCCTGTATCGCGCCGCCGACATCAAGTGGCAGATCGATAAGTCGGATTTATTGTCGCGTCCCTCGGCTCATGAGAAAGAGTCGTTCTACCGTCAGGGCATCGACGAAGACCAGATGCGCCTGGTAATGAAGAAATTTCCCGGCACCAAGTGGGCCGAACTGGCCAGCTTTCACCTGATCGACAACAAGCTGTGCGGCGACTGGCAGGGCTCCTCGAAGTGTCCGGAGAAAGAGTCGGACGTTTACGAGAAGTATGCCAAGGAACATCCGCAGTCGCCATCCGCGCCGGAAGCCTTGTACGACGCCGCCTCGCGGAAGGCGGCGCTGATCGAGATTTATAAGACGGAAGATCAGCCGAAGAAATCGGACAAGGCGAAGGACGAGGCGGTCGCACTCGCGCAGCAACTCATCTCACAATATGCGCAGAGCGAATGGGCCTCGCGTGGGGCGACGCTGCTCTATCTGGTGCAACAGGGCGTTCCGACTTACGGCAATGCGGTGCAGTAACCGTCCCATGGCTACGGAACGGTAATGGCTCAATTTGAGCGGTCGCGGCGCTTTTGGTTGGCGCAGCGCTTTCAGCGCCGCGCTAGCGGCCTTCGTCCTGACTGCGGCTTTACAGATTGCTGAAAAATTCTGGAATGCGGCACGGACGGGAAGGGCCCGAGTTTCACTCGGGCCGCAAATCGTGCCCCATCAACGGCGGCTTCCAGCCGCTGCGGAATCTGAACGGAGAAAACACTCTTCTAGCAAACTGTTCAGCCACCGCGGACCCGAAGGGTTTGACTCGATCCATATAATGATGAAACTGTGTCGTAGCGCTCCTCTCAAAAACTTCGCCCTGGGATCGTCATGAAAATAAAATTCGTCGTCCGTCTGCCGCTCATCGTTTTGTTGACTGCTTTTTTCGCATCGCTTTCGGCGTCCGCCCGCCAGAGCCCGCCGGCCGAGCCGCTCATGATCGTGGTCACTGATCCCACTGGGGCTTTGGTGCCGCACGCCAGCCTTGAGATCTCCCCCGCGCCCGCGAACGCGGCAGAACTGTATAGCGGTCCCGACGGCAAGTTCACCGTGCATCTGGCTCCCGGCACTTACCTGGTGACGGTGACCGAAGCCGGGTTCCGGCGCTGGACGCGTCGCGTCGAGGTACAAGCCGGTGCGAGCCAGATCGTCGGCGCGAGACTGGAGATCGCCCCTCCAGGCAGCCCGATGGTTGTCCAATGCGCGACGGCGGAATGCGCAAATACTGGCACGCACGATTTCGACGGCCATTCCTGGTGGGAGCACGTCAAATTTCTCGCCGACGACAAACTCGAAGGCCGCGACACAGGCAGCCGCGGCGAGCGTGAGGCTGAGAAATACGCCGTTGAGCAGTTGACGAAAGCGGGCGCCGAGCCCGCCGGCGTCAACGGTTTTTATCAGCCGGTGAAATTCATTTCGCGGCGGATCATCGAAAAAGATTCACGTCTAACGCTCATTCGCGACGGTAAGCGCGAACCGCTGGTGCTCGGCGAGGACGCCAACATCAGTGCCCGCGTGATGCCCGCTCGCGAGGTCAAGGCACAACTGGTTTTTGCCGGCTACGGACTCAAAGTTCCCGAGAGCAACTACGACGACTTTGCCGGACTCGACCTGACCGGCAAAATTGCGGTGATCCTCAGCGGCTCGCCGTCGCAAATTCCGGGCGCGCTCGCCTCCCATTACCAGACCATGGCGGAGCGCTGGAAGTCGCTGCGCGCGGCGGGCGCGATTGGCGTGGTTTCCCTGATCAATCCCGCGTCAATGGATATTCCGTGGTCGCGCATTGCTCTCAACCGCAATCATCCCTCGATGGATCTGGACTACGCCGAATTCCACGATACCGAAGGCGACCAACTGGCGGTGACCGTCAATCCGGCGAGCGCCGAAAAATTCTTTGCCGGCTCCGGCCACACCTTCGCTGAAATCGCCGCCCTCGGCAAAGACCGCCTGCCCATGCCGCACTTCCCTCTCGCCGTGTCGATCGAGGCAAAGACGAAGGTCGAGGTGAAGAAGCTCGAGTCGGCCAACATCGTGGCGAAATTGCCGGGCAGCGATCCGGCGTTGAACGACGAATACGTGGTGCTCTCCGCGCACATCGACCACATCGGCATCGGCGAACCCATCAATGGCGACCGCATTTACAACGGCGCAATGGACAATGGCTCGGGCAGCGCCCTCGTGCTCGATATGGCGGCCAGCTTCAAGGAGCATCCGGAGAAGCTGCGGCGCTCCATCCTGCTCCTGCTGGTGACGGGTGAGGAAAAAGGATTGCTCGGCTCGAAGTATTTTGCCGCGCATCCGACCGTGCCGCCGAAGTCGATGGTGGCGGACGTGAACGTCGATATGTTTCTGCCCATCGTGCCGCTCAAGGTGCTGACCGTGCAAGGACTGGCCGAGTCCGACCTGGGCGACGAGGCGCGCGAAGTGGCGCAGTCGCTGGGGATAAAGGTGCAGCCCGATCCCGAGCCGCTGCGCAATGTTTTTGTGCGCAGCGATCAATACAACTTCGTTCGCCATGGCGTGCCGGCCGTGATGATGGACGTCGCTCCCGAGCCGGGCTCGGCGGAAACGAAGCTTTTTAAGGATTGGCTCACGCAGCGTTATCATGCGCCCTCGGACGACGTGAACCAGCCCGTGAACCTCGCGACGGCGGCGCAGTATGAAGAGATTGTGCGCGACCTGCTCATAAAAGTAGCCGATCAGGATGGCCGCCCGCACTGGAAGTCAGACAGCTTTTTCCGCCGTTATGCGGAGGGGAATTAGTGGAGGGGAATTAGAGGATCGCGGAGGTTGGAGAACCGAGGCCAGATTGCAGTGGCAGCGGACGCGTCGTCGAGAGCCGCTCTTCCGCAAACGGCACGGCCGCTGATTCCTTCCGCATCCCATGAATCTACCTTCCTAACCTTCTATTCACAAAATTCTGCGATACTGGCCTCGAATAACTCCATCCCCTCGGAGACAACAATTGAGCGACTATCTGATTTCCGTCCTTCTCGGAATCGTCGAAGGACTCACTGAATTTCTGCCCGTAAGTTCCACGGCTCATTTGCGGCTGACCGAAAAGTTGCTCGGCATGTCGCTCGACAGCGGCTACTGGAAGCTGTATTCGATCGTGATTCAGCTGGGCGCAATTCTCGTGCTTCCGATTTACTTCCGCTCGCATATCGCCAAGCTGATTTCAACTTGGCCGGAAGGCGAGAAGCGGGATTGCGATTACCTCACGCATCCTCTGAGTCTGGTAATGATCGCCTTTGTCATCACCGCGGGGCCGTCGTATTTATTGACCAAGGTGATCGGCAAAAATCTCGAGAGCCTCTACGTCATGGGAACGTCGCTGCTCCTCGGCGGCATCATCATGTGGGTCATCGACGCCATGAAGGCTCCCTGGGAAAAGGCCGGGCCGGAGGCGCCGGGCACACCGATTCACACCTGGAAGATGGACGACATTCACGGCGGCCAGGCCGTCTGGATTGGAGCTTGCCAGATTCTTTCGGGCGTGTTTCCGGGCACGTCGCGCTCCATGTCCACCATCGCCGCCGGGCAGTTGGTCGGCATGTCGCGCGCCGCGGCGCTGGAATTTTCTTTCTTCCTCTCTATGCCGACGATGGCGATGGCTACGCTCTATACGCTGTACAAATCGCTCAAGGGATCGGATGAGGTCAATCCGATTGGAGTCTCCGCGATCTCGACCCACGGTTGGGTGCTAATCGCAATCGGGTTCGTGGTCAGCTTCATTGTCGCCTACGGCGCGGTGGCATGGTTTATGGGATGGGTGCGGAAACGCGGCTTCGTGCCGTTCGCGGTCTACCGGATTATTCTCGGCACTGCCGTGCTCGCTTGGGCGGCGGGGATGATTGGGCGGTAGGGAGCAAGAGACAGAAGGGGGACGCGGCGGCTCCCGGGGGCTTCAGACACGCAAAGCGTGGTGCTCGCGTGTCTGCAAGAGCCGCGAAAATGGATGACGCATCCGGACTGTTACTCGCCGGCTTTCTCCACCACCTGCTTCACCGGCTTCGATTTGCTAACCTTGAAATCCGGGTCGCCGCCGTATACCGCCGTGACCGACGTCGCGCCCACCTTGAGCGTCGAGGTGATAAAGCTCGCCGAACCTCCGCTTAACGTTCCCGTTCCCAGGACTGTCTTTCCTTTCATAAAAGAAACAGTTTCTCCATTGGGCGGCGCGGGAGTGACCACCGCGGTAAAGGTCACGGGCTGCCCATCAGTGGACGGATTCGGCGAAGACGTGAGCGTAGTCGTGGTCTTGGTTAGTTTCGCAGGCGTCAACTTGAACACCGTTCCGAAGCAGTACCCGTAATACTGGCAGGCAATATTTCCGCCATCGAAGGTCGTGCCGTAAAGGTTGCCCTTCGCGTCCAGTGCTAAACCTGCCCAGGGATTCCCGCCATCTCCCCCAAGCCCGGTGAAGCGGTGGAGCACGGTTTCACCCCCGGCCGAATCCAGCTCGAACACTGTCCCGCACTGTTGCCAATCGCCGCACCCGGAATTTCCACCATCGAAGGTCGTGCCATACAGGTTGCCCTCGGCGTCCCGCACTAAGCTTGCCAAGGGAGTTGCGCCGTCGGGAGCCCCGGCAAAGCTGTAGAGCACGGTCTCGTTGCCGGCCGGATCCACCTTGAACACCGTTCCGCAGCCATAGTTACAATTATTTATTCCGCCCCCGGAGGCCGTGCCATAGAGGTTGCCTTGCGCGTCCAGCACTAGACCTGCCTCGGGCCCTCCGCCGTCCGCTTGGCCGGTGAAGCTGTAAAGCACGGTCTCGTTGCCGGCCGTGTCCAGCTTGAATACCGTTCCCGAGCCATAAGCGCCACCCGAAGCGGTAGTACCGTACAGGTTGCCCTGCGCATCCAGCACTACACCTCCGTAGGGAGTTGAGCCGTCCGCCCCTCCGGTGAAGGCGTAGAGCTGGGTCTCCTTGCCGGTGTTATCCACCTCATACACCATTCCCGAGCCATTTCCGCCATCGTAGGTAGTGCCATACAGGTTGCCCTGCGCGTCCTCCACCAACCCTGCCAACGCATGTGCGTTGGCGAAGTTGTAGAGCACCGTCAGGTTGCCGGCCGTATCCAGCTTGAACACCGTTCCCCAGATAATTCCTCCGGCACCAAAGGTAGTGCCATAAAGATTGCCCTGCGCGTCCCGCACTAACCCTGCGTTGGGACCCCCGCTGTCCGCTTGGCCGGTGAAGCTGTAAAGCACGGTCTCCTTGCCGGCGGCATTCACCTTGAACACCGTTCCGAAGTCGTATGCGCCTCCACCGGCCGTAGTGTCGTAGAGGTTGCCTTTCGCATCCAGCGTTGCGCCTGCGCCATATGACGGGGGATAGGCGCCATCCGGCGTGCCCGTAAACGAATGGACCACTTTGTAAGAGTAAGTTTGCGCCTGCGTCGATCCGGTTGCGAGGATTGCCAGCCCAAGCATGATCGCGAAAGCCAGCGCGGCGCCTGCCGCTCGACCGCATATTCCGAAAATCCGACTTCGATGTTGCCTTGAGTTATTCATCAGTCCGCACCTCTTCTCTAATTGAATCGTTCGGTTATGCTTTTGTGCCGGGTTGGTTGGTGCGTCAGCGAGGGGGCAAGGCTTGAGGCGAGATCGGCGACCGCATCTGTCACCGCCGCCCAACGTGATTTGTAGGATTCCTCCGTTCCTTCTGAGTAGAGGGGGAGAGAAAGGCTCGGCTAGGCTACCGATTAAGGAAGGGCTTGCGAGGCAGTCGAAACCGGGAATTTTCTTCCCTTGGCTAGCACTCGATCAACTCCGGCAGTATGAAGGGTTGTTGAGCAGGGCGTCGGTGATAAGGCTCACCGATGCGTGTGCGGCCGCGGTTGCTCCGCTGCGCCGCGAAACCGGTGGCCTCCGTGCCCTTTGCGCTCCGTACCCAACTCGCCAACCCCGCCCCTTTCCCCGGTTGTCGCGGCATCCGAATTCTTGTCATAATTATCAGGCTCTGGCCGACGTCTCGGTCCCGCGCTTTTCGCGCTGGACTGGCGCTGCCACATGAAATTTTTCTCCACGATCTTTGCGCCCGGGAAGAACCGCCGGCTCAATGAGTTGGTCGGACTCCTGCTGTGCGTCTCTGCGCTCCTTCTCTTCCTCGCGCTCGCCTCCTATTCGCCGCTCGATCCGTCGCTCAATAGCGCCTCCATCCTCACTGGCTCCCATGCCGCGCGCAACTGGATCGGCATCCTCGGCGCCTATCTCTCCGACATCGTTTTGCAGAGCCTTGGCGTCGGCTCGTTTCTGCTGCCCGTCTTTCTTTTCATGCTCGGCATACGCTGGTTTCGCTCGCGGGCAGTGCAGGCTCCTATCGCGAAAACCCTGGGCGCGCTTTGGCTGCTCATGTTCGTCCCGGCCCTGCTCGCCATTCTGCCGGGGCATTTGAAGTGGATGGGCGCCATTCCGATCGAGGGCCTCGCCGGTCGCATCCTCGGCGATGTGCTGATCCATTACCTGAACCTCGCCGGCGCCTACATCGTCTGCACCACCGTTCTTGCCGTGGCCCTTTATCTGACAACCGCATTTTCCTTCTCGGCCATTCAGGTCTGGGCGCCCACGCGCTTCGCTTTGTTCGTTGCGTTGCGCGAGCGCTGGCGCGATTGGCAGGAGCAGCGCGAGCGCACTCGCCAGCAGAAAGAACTGGAGAAGCGTCGCGCCGAAAAGCCCGTCGTCACGGCGCAACTGGTTCCGGCCCGAGCGCCGATTGCACGCAATGAAACTTCTCGAAACGAAGCCGCGCCCGCGGATGCGCGCGCTGAAATGCAGGGCCGTGACGAGATTGCCCTCGTGCCCACGCAGGGCTCGCGCAACGCGCCCCGCACCGGAATCGAACGCATGGCTGAGGAGGATGCGGAGGCGTTTGCTCCAGCCGCGGGGAATGCAGCCTCCGCGCAAATGCCTTCGCGCCGCAATGCCGAATCCGAACCAACAATTCCGGGCGTGCACGCGGATTCCGATCCGACCGCCAATATCGAGGTCACCGGCCGCGCCGATGGCGAGCGCAAGCCGAAGACCACCATGCCCAGGATTGCCGGCAGTTACAAGCTGCCGCCTTCGAGCCTGCTGCACCGTCCCGATGAGCAACAGGCCGTCCATGAAGACGAACTCAAGTTGCTGGCGCAAGTCTTGACCGACCGCTACGCCGAGTTCGACGTACACGGCCAGGTCACGCAGATCAATCCCGGCCCCGTCGTCACCACCTTCGAGTACAAGCCCGAGGCAGGCATTAAGTACAGCCGCATCACCGGCCTGACTGACGATCTTTGTCTAGCCCTGCGCGCCGAAAGCATTCTGGTCGAGCGCATGCCCGGCAAGAGCACGGTCGGCATTCAAGTGCCGAACCGCGAGCGCGAGATTATCTGGCTCCGCGAGAACATCGAGTCGCAGGAGTTCCTCGGCTCGAAGTCGCGACTGACGCTGGCCATGGGCAAGGACATCAACGGCCGCCTCGCCGTCGCCGACCTTGCCGGCATGCCCCACTTACTCATCGCCGGATCTACAGGCACGGGCAAGAGCGTGGCCATCAACGCCATGATCATGTCGATCCTTTATAAGTCGACCCCCGATCAGGTCCGCCTCGTCCTCGTCGACCCCAAGCGCCTCGAACTCGGCAACTACGAGGGCGTGCCGCATCTTTATACCCCCATCATCACCGAGCCCAAGCTGGCCGCCAACGCGCTGCGCAATGCCGTGCGCGAAATGGAGCGCCGCCTGAAGCTGCTCGCCGCCAAGGGCGTTCGCAACATCGCCAGCTACAACGCGCTCTTCGACGACACACCGAGTTTGTTCGGCAGCGAGTCTTCCGACGAAGGCCCCATTCCGTACATCGTCATCATCATTGACGAACTCGCAGACCTGATGATGCTCGACGGCCACAACGTGGAAGAATCGATCACACGACTGGCGCAGATGGCACGCGCCGTCGGCATTCATCTCGTGCTCGCGACCCAGCGCCCATCGGTCGACGTCATCACCGGTCTGATCAAGGCCAACTTCCCTGCCCGCGTTTCATTCCGCGTAGCCACCAAGGTTGACTCGCGTACGATTCTCGACGCCAACGGCGCGGAGTCGCTGCTCGGCCGCGGCGACATGCTCTATCTGCCATCCGGTTCAGCGCGCGTGCATCGCCTGCATGCGCCATACGTGACGGAAAAAGAAATTGCCGCCGTAGTCGAATTCTGGAAGGCGCAAGGCCAAGCCCAGTATCAGCAGCACTTCCTCGAGACTCCGCAGGAAGAACGGGAGACAAAAATCGATGCCGAGACCGGCGAAGAAATTTCCGCCGACGATAACGATCCCCTCTTTAACGACGCGGTCCGCCTCGTAATCGAATTTGGCAAGGCCTCCACTTCCCTGCTCCAGCGCCGCCTGCGCATCGGCTACGGCCGCGCCGCGCACCTCATCGATCTAATGGAGCGCGACGGCATAGTAGGCGCGGCCGACGGCCCCAAGCCCCGCGAAGTCCTGAAGCGCCCGGACTGGTTGTCGGAAGTGGAAGAGTCGATGAGATAGCCCTCCCACCGGTCTACGCTGAAGGTTTTGGTGCCCTTAGTGCAGAGATTTGCATTCTAACCCTTCTTATAATTCTCCGATCGTTAACCTTTTCAAGCTATAATTCGCCTCGTTCATGTTGTTACTCGAAAGGACGGGACATGAAAAGACTTACACATTCGGGCCAGGGAAAAAGTGCTCATTTCGGATTTCTTAAGCTTCTCGCCATTTCTACTTTGTTTATCTATTTCCTTTTCCCAACCATGTCAATCGCCCAAACCGCCATGCCAGGCAATGGCGTCAACAAGAAATCGGGAATAACCACTTTCGATATCCCCGGCGCGGGGAGTGGAGCACACCAGGGAACTGTCGCTAATTGCATTAATAACAAGGGTACGATCACCGGAGTCTATTTTGACGCAGGCAGTGTAGCTCATGGCTTCGTGCGCGCGAGCGACGGTACGATCGCTACTTTCGATGTTCCAGGAGCCGGAACCGGGAAGTTTGAGGGGACAAAGCCAGTTTTTGTTACCAGCACCGGAACTGTTATTGGGTTTTCAGAGGACGCAAATGTCGTCTACCACGGTTTTGTGCGAACAGCCGACGGCGCTATAACCACATTCGACGCTCCTGGCGCTGGCACCAATCGAGGTCAGGGAACTGGATTCGCTTATATGAACGCGAAGGGTATCGCTGTTGGGTGGTATGTGGATGAAAACGAGGTGTATCACGGCTTTCTCCTTTCTGCGACTGGTTCATTTTCCACCTTTGACGCTCCAGAGGCCGGAACGGGCAATGTTCAGGGAACCACGCCCTACTGGATCGCGGGCAACCTCGTTACCGGGTATTACATTGATTCGAACTATTTGATACATGGATTCGTTCGTTCGGGAAAAGGCGTGATAACCAGCTTCGACGCCCCGGGCGGAGGCACAGGTCAGTTCCAAGGCACGACGGGTGAAGCCATCAATACCAAGGGTGTGATCACTGGACTTGTCACCGATAATAACTATGCGAACCACGGCTTCGTGCGCTCGGCTGATGGCACGATCACCCTCTTCGACCCGCCCAACTCGGGAGATGGCGACTATCAAGGCACGAGCCCCTACGCCATCAATGCCAAAGGGGACATCGCGGGATACTATGTTGATTCAAACAACGTAAACCACGGGTTTCTTCGAGACCTCGACGGCACGATAACTCCCATTGACGTTCCCCAAGCGGGCACTGGATATGGAGAGGGGACACAGGCGCTCACAATCAACTCCAAGGGCGATATCGCCGGCTGTTACATTGATGCGAACTTCGCAAATCATGGTTTCTTGCTAATACCGTAGTCGCACCTGTGGCTCCTCCCATGAGCGTCGTCCGCGCGGCACGCAATCCCGCCGCGCGAGATGCTCCCGCGTTCCTACTCGATTTCACAAAATCGATGCACCAATACGTTAGCTTTCTACCGCAAACCTGTCTCCCTGACGAATTCCTGCGAAAATAAGCCCATGAAATTCCACACTGAATACATCACCGTCCACACCAAGACCAAGCGCGCCTACATCCGCATCACCCCGCAAGTCGAGGCCGCGCTTGAAAAGTCGGGCATCAAAGACGGCATGATCCTCGTCTCCGCCATGCACATCACCGCCGGTGTCTACGTAAACGACGACGAGAGCGGCCTGATCGAAGACATCGATAAATGGCTGGAGAAGTTGGCGCCCTTTAACCCCGACTACCAGCATCATCAGACCGGCGAGGACAACGGCGACGCGCATTTGAAGTCGATGCTGGTCCATCACGAGGTCATCGTGCCGGTCACCAGGGGGCGGCTCGACTTCGGCCGCTGGCAGCAAATTTTCTACGCCGAGTTCGATGGCCAGCGCGACAAGCGCATCCTCATCAAAGTGATGGGCGAATAAAGCGGCGACCCATGACCCATGGCCGGCGACCCATGGCCGGCGACCCATGACCGGCGACCCGTGACCGGTGACCAATGACCAATGACCGGTGACCGTCCAACAATGACCGGTGACCGTCGAACAATGATCGGCTACGGCACGCCCAATCATCCGAGAATAGCCGGGATTGTGCCAGCAATCGGTCTGGCCCAATCCGTCCCGTTGATTTATTCTCTTAGCTCGCCCTGCCCTCCGGGGCGGATTGTGGAACGTCGGTTGGATGAAACTAAATCAGGACTACGACAATATGACTGAGGAATTGCAGGAACTCCACGAGCACGCCGAGCACGCGCGGGAGCATCCCGACCTCGCGCCCGTGTCATTGACGATGGCATTGCTGGCGGTGCTGGTCGCGACCGTGTCGCTGATGGGCCATCGCACCCACACCGAAGAAGTCATTCTGCAAAACAAGGTCACCGACCAGTGGAGCTATTACCAGGCCAAGAATATTCGCCAGCATACCGACGATTTATTCGCCGACCTCGCGGGTATCGTGTCCGCCAAAGATAGCGAAGGCGCGAAGAAGTTCGAGGAGAAAGCTCGCGCCGAAGCCGACAAGTATAAAGAAGACAAAAAAGAGCTGGAGAAAAAAGGCCACGAACTCGAAGGCGAATTCGCGCTGACCCATCGTAAGGCCGACCGCTTCGATCTCGGCGAGGTCTTCCTCGAGATCGCGCTCGTCATCACATCGATCACGCTGCTCTCCGGCAAGAAGAGCTATTGGCGCATCGGCATGTTGATCGCTGTCGTCGGCTGTTTCGTTGCCGGTTCGGCTTGGCTGCTGAAATAGCCGCTGAAATAAAGGTTAGCCGGCGATTTCTAGACTGCCGACTTCCCCGGCACCCGCTCCGGCCTTTCTCCGCGGTCTCGGCGGTTAAAAGCTCTTGGCCGGTGCGCCGCCCAACTTTCCTTAAACCATCTCTTGCATCTCCTTCCATGCCAGCGCCGCTCGCCTTTCCCATAACTCGCTGTGTTCTATGACCCAAGGTGGCCACTCATGGGTCACGGGTAGCGGTGACCCGCATCACGGCGGCGTTTTGCCGCATTGTTGAAACTTGCATCAGCGCGGCTGGAAATGCAGCGAATCGCCACATGGCGATTCGAGATGTCGCAGCGGTGGTGAAAATAACAACACGTTACTTTCGTCATTGCTCCCCCTGCGCAAACCCAATTCTTGAGAGGAAATGTAATCATGAAAACCACCAAAATCGCGGCGCTTGTACTCACGATCGCGGTTGCTCTGTTCATTCTGATTCCAAGTCTGTCCTGGGCCGAAGACGGCGCCGCTCTGTACAAAGCAAAATGTGCCGCGTGTCATGGTGCGGATGCAGCCGGCAAACCGGCAATGAAAGCTCCGGCGCTCGCTGGCAAAGACGAAGCCACCATCACCAAGGGCATCGCCGAAACAGCCAAGCACCCGGCTGGCGTCAAGAGCCTGCCGGCCGACGACGCGAAAGCGATCGCCGCCTACCTGAAGGGCTTGAAGTAGTCCGGACGGGAAGAATATTGGCTCTTCCTTTGTGGCTTCCTCGCCGTCCGTCCCCCAGCGGCGAATGGAGGCCGGCGGAGGTGCGCGGTGAACGTGACCGGTCAAACTGGGCTCATCGCACTCCTGGACGGCTGCTCCCCCATACTGGCTGAGCGCCGAGTCGCCTCCGTCCAACTGATAGGAAAGGCCTCGTCCGGGTTCTACCCGCGAAGTGGAACCCGGGCTTTCTCCGCTGACGGCCCAACCCGCCGTTCCGGAAATTCCGAGCTTTCGTCGACGAACGGTGCAGCTTGCCGCTCCAGGAAGTCCGTTTTTTGTTTGGCACGCACGCCCGGCATTGCGCTTGCGCCGGTATTTGATTGCCACTTCGCTCAGTTCTCGCATCCGCCGGCTCCCACGCCTGCCGCGCGGACCTGTCCTGGTCCGAAGTGGCTCGGAGATCACCCATGAGTAAAGCCATTCTCTACGACTCCACCCTGTGTATCGACTGCAAGCAGTGCGAAGGCGCTTGCGCGCAGCAGAACAAGCTGCCCTACGACGACAACGTGGCCGCCGAATCCGTGCAATCGGCGCATAAGTTTACCGTCGTTCTCGCTAAGGAAGACAAATTCATGCGCCGCCTCTGCATGCACTGCCAGAAACCGGCCTGCGCTTCGGTCTGTCCCGTCGGCGCCCTGCACAAAACCACGGCGGGCCCGGTTGTTTACGACGTCTGGAAGTGCATTGGCTGCCGCTACTGCATGGTGGCTTGTCCCTTCGGCCAGCCCAAGTACGAGTGGGGATCGCTCAATCCGAGAGTGCAGAAATGCGTGATGTGCCCGGACCGCGTCGCCGCCGGCAAGCAGACGGCGTGCGCCGAAATCTGCCCAACCGGCGCCACCAAGTTCGGCGACCGTGACGACTTGATTGCCGAAGCCCGAAAGCGCCTCAGCGACAATCCTTCCAACTACAAGCAGCGCATCTACGGCGTCGACGAAGTCGGCGGAACCTCCGTCCTTCTGATCGCTGGCGTGGATGTCGAAGAATTCGGTTATCCGGCTTCGGCCAGGATCGGTGACACTCCAATGCCGGAATATACCAGCCGCGTGATGGAGAGAATTCCGGACTTCATCCCGCTGTGGACGTTGGTTCTGGGCGGCATTTACTGGGTTTCGCATCGCCGCGATGAAGTCGCAGAGGCTGAAGCGGCAGAGAAAAATGGGAGCGCGCGATGAAATTCAAACTTACTTTCTGGCGAGTCGTCTTTATTGTGATCATGGTCGCGGGCATCTACTCCTCTTTCGTCCGCTATTTCCGCGGCCTCGGCGCGGTTTCCAACATGACCGACCAGTTCCCCTGGGGACTCTGGATCGGCTTTGACTGCCTCTGCGGCGTCATGCTCGCCGCCGGCGGCTTCTGCATGGTCGGCGCCGTTTACCTGTTTAACGTGGAGCGCCTGCATGCCGTCGTACGCCCCGCCGTGTTGACCGCTTTCCTCGGCTACCTCCTCTTCATTGTCGGCCTCATGTTTGACCTCGGCCGCCCCTGGTATATCTGGCACCAGATCATCTATCGCAATCCGCACTCGGTCATGTTCGAAGTCGGTATGTGCGTCATGACCTACACCACGATCCTGTTCTTCGAATTCCTGCCCAATGTATTCGAGCGTCTCAACTGGAAGGCGCCTATCAAGTGGATCAACAATATCTACCCTGTGCTGATCGTCGGCGGCATCCTGCTTTCCACCCTGCATCAAAGCTCGCTTGGATCGCTCTACCTCATCATGCCGAGCAAGCTGCACCCGTTCTGGTATACGCCAGCGCTGCCGTTCTTCTTCTTCGCATCGGCAGTCGCGGTTGGCCTGGCCATGACCATCTTCGAGTCGACGCAGAGCGCGAAAGCCTTTGGACGGCAGCTTGAACTGCCCGTGCTCGTCACACTCGGCGGAGCGCTGCTCGTGGCCCTCTGGGTCAATCTGCTGCTCCGCTTTGAAGATTTCTACCACCGCGGCATGCTCGCCCAAATCTTCAAACCGAGCTATGAAGCTTACTTCCTCTGGCTGGAACTGGTCCTCACCTTCGTCATCCCAATCGGGATGCTGAGCTTTAAGAAGGTGCGCCTGTCCCCGCAGTTGCTCTATCTGGCGTCGATTTCAACCGTGCTGGGGTTCATCACCAACCGGCTGAACATCGCCCTCATCGGATTCGAAACTTTCGTCGGGCATCACTACGAGCCCAAGTGGACTGAGTTCTCCATCACCCTGATGATCATCGCGATGGGATTCGCCATGTTCGGCTTGGCCGTAAGGTACCTGCCGATTTTCGAAAGCGAAACGAAACACACGCTCGAAGAACCGGAAGTGCCAATTCGTGCCGGGGTCTTGAGCCATGCCGGAGACTAACAAAAACGCGAATACCCCGGTACCGGCCGCAAAAGTTCGTTATGGGCTCGGCACCAAGCTCATTGTCATGCTGCTGGGGGGAATGCTGGTCATTTTTTCCCTCCTCGGCTATCTCACCATCCGCTTGCAGCGTCAGCACATGGAAGCCGCTACGCTGCTCAGCGCCGAGCGCATCAGCGACGTCATTCAGCGCAACACCACCGAATACATGCTGCGCAACGACCGCGAGGGCCTGCACCGCGCCATCGCCGCCATGGCCACCGAGCCGGGCGTCGTGCGCCTCCGCGTCTTCGACCCCGAAGGCCGCATCAGCTATTCCTCCGAAGCGCCCGAGATCGATCAGGTCGTCGACGAAGGTGCCGAGGCCTGCTACGGCTGCCATGCTCGGCAGCAGCCGCTGGCGCGCCTCAATCGGCCCGACCGGTTTCGCATTTATCCCGCCAAGGGCGAGCGCGTGCTCGCCATCATCACTCCGATCGAGAACCAGCCCAACTGCTCCAACGCCAGCTGCCACGCCCATCCCGCCAACCAGCAGGTTCTCGGCGTGCTCGACACCCATCTTTCCTTGGCGCAAACCGATCAGCAACTGGCCGAACTTTCCTGGCGCGTCGGCATCTGTGACACGCTAGCCATGGCCGCCACCGCCATTCTTAGCTGGATCTTCATTCGCCGCGTCGTCGACCGCCCTCTCAAACACCTTCAGGAAGGCACCCATAAGCTCGCCGAAGGCGATCTCGGCATCCAGATCCGATCTTCCTCCCAGGACGAGATCGGCTTGCTCGCCGACTCCTTCAACATCATGAGCCTCAGACTGCACGCCGCCAACGAAGAAGTCGTCAACTGGGCTCACCATCTCGAAGAGCGCGTCAAAGAAAAGACTGGCGAGTTGCAGCGCGCCCACGACGAGGTCCTGCACGTCGAGACCATGGCTTCGGTCGGCAAGATGGCCGCCGTCGTCGCCCATGAGATCAACAATCCGCTCTCCGGCATCCTCACCTATTCCAAGCTGATCAAGAAGTGGATCGGCAACGGCCAGGCCGCGGGGGAAAAGAAACAAGAGGCGACCGAGTGCCTCGATCTCATCTCTTCCGAAAGCAAACGCTGCGGCGAACTTGTCAAAAATCTTCTCACCTTCTCGCGCCAGTCTCCCATGAACGTCCAGTCCACCGACATCAACCGGATTGTCGGGCAGGTCACCATGCTCGTCCGCCCGAACCTGAAGCACGGTTCCATCGAACTGCATACTTCGCTTGCCGAACAACTCCCGCTCCTGCACTGTGATCCCTCGCAGATCGAGCAGGTGCTGCTCGCCGTCATCGTCAACGCCGCCGACGCCATGCCCAAAGGCGGCAATCTCTGGCTCGACTCTGGTCTCTCCGAAGACGGTAAAAAGGTTCTGGTCTCCGTCCGCGACGACGGTTCCGGAATCTCCCCCGAGATCATGCCCAAGATCTTCGAGCCCTTTGTCACCACCAAGGAAAACGGCCACGGTACCGGCCTTGGCCTGGCCGTGAGTCGCGGCATTATCGAACGCCACAGCGGCACCATCAAGCTCGATTCCGAAGTCGGAAAAGGAACGACCGTAACCATCACATTGCCCGTGCCCAGCCGGCCCGGTCCAGCGCTTGACTCCGCCGCCGCATCCTCGCTCGCCGGGGCGGGCGCAGAAACGAAAACGAGGTGATTGCCTTGACATCACAACCAAAACTGCTGATCGTCGACGACGAACTGAGCGTCCGCGACTCGCTGGCCAAGTGGTTTCACGAGGAAGGATACGAAGTCGGAACCGCCGAAGACGCCAGCGGCGCCCTCACCAAAATGGCCGAAAAACCCTGGGACGTCGTGCTCTGCGATATCAAAATGCGCGGCACCGACGGCATCGAACTCCAGCGCCGGATGCACGAGATCGAGCCCAACCTCATCGTCATCATGATGACCGGCTATGCCTCCGTCGAAACCGCCGTCACCGCGCTCAAGAACGGCGCCTATGACTACGTCACCAAGCCGCTTGACCCCGACGAGATCGCCCACTTGGTCAAGAAAGCGCTCGCCTTCAAGCGCACCGAAGATGAAAACGTGCGCCTCCGCGAGACTGTTGCCGAGGTAGCTCGTCCCGAGGAGATCATCGGCGAGAGCGAGGCCATGCAAAAGGTCTTTCACGCCATCGAAACCGTCGCCCCCACCGATGCCACCGTGCTCGTCACTGGCGAAAGCGGCACCGGTAAAGAGCTCGTCACGCGCGCCATTCACCATGCCAGCCCGCGCCGTTTCCATCCGTTGGTCGTGATCCACTGTGGCGCCCTCACCGAAACTCTGCTCGAAAGCGAACTCTTCGGACACGAAAAAGGCGCCTTCACCGGCGCCCAGTATCGCAAGAAAGGCAAATTCGAAATCGCCGAGGGCGGCACCGTTTTCCTCGACGAGATTGGCGACATCAGCCTCAAGACCCAGACCGACCTGCTCCGCGTTTTGCAGGAACACGAGATCGTTCGTGTCGGCAGCACCCAGCCCATCACGGTGGACTTCCGCTGCGTCGCCGCTACCAATAAAAATCTCGAGCAGCTCATCGAGGAAGGCAAATTCCGCCCCGACCTCTTCTATCGTCTCAACGTCTTCCACATCGAACTGCCGCCACTGCGCGATCGCCACGAAGACATTCCCCTGCTCGTCAATCATTTTGTGCGCAAGTTCTCGCTCCAGATGAACAAGAAAATCAACCGCGTGAATCCCGCCGCCATGGACCTTTTGCAGCAGCAGTCCTGGCCCGGCAATATCCGCGAACTCGAGAATGCCATCGAGCGCGCCATGGTCGTCGCCCAGGAACCCGAAATCCGCGAGCAGGATTTCGCCTTCAAGCCCTCCGCGCCCTCCAGCAACGGTGCCTCCAAGTCGCTCGAAGACATGGAAAAGGCCCACATCCTGCGCATCCTCGAACAATGCAGTTGGAATCAGACCCGCGCCGCCGAGATGCTCCAGATCGACCGCGTCACCTTGCATCACAAGCTGAAAAAATACGGTTGGAGCCGTCCCGTCGAAACGCGATAATTTGCCTTTGCCGAAACCGCACTGAGGAATGCCTTTCGCCGAATGAAAATGCTCGATCTGCTTCCGATCGGTGACATCGAGACAGGGCTGCTCCAGGACTTGGCTCCGGCCCTGGCCAACTCGTTTCGCATTCCCTGCCGCATCCGCCAGGCTGAAAAACTCGACCCGCAATTCGCTTTTCATCCCGAGCGCGGCCAGCACCATTCTTCCGAAATTCTCCAGGCCTTGCAGCCCCACTCCTCTGGAGCGTGGCGGGTCCTCGGCGTCACCGCCGTCGATCTTTACATTCCCATTTTGACTTTCGTCTTCGGCGAAGCCCAGATGGGTGGCCCTTGCGCCATCGTCTCCTATCACCGCTTGCGCCAGGAGTTCTACGGCCTGCCCCGCGACTACAACCTCCTCGTCGATCGTCTGATCAAGGAATCGGTGCACGAGGTCGGACACACCTTCGACCTCATTCATTGCCGCGACTATTCCTGCGTCATGGCCCCGTCACACGCGGTCGAATGGATCGACCTCAAGGATGCCGCTCTGTGTTCGTCCTGTGAAACGCGCGCCCTCGAAGTGGTGGGATAAGATCGCGCTCATCATTTCAATCGCGCGGTCTCCTTTTCTTTAGATCGTCTTCCTTTCATCGTTTTCTAATTTTTCCCAAATTGCACAATCGGTGATGCAGGTCACACAAGCATTGTGTCATTTGCTCGTTTTCGGTCACAGCGGGCACCATTTCGTCAGTCCGCACAAGAGTCGAGGCGATGGTCGAAAGATGTAAGTCAGGTAACTCACTGTAAGGACGTGTCTAAAAGTTCGCTTGACCGTCGCCATCGTTTGGCCAATCGGGTGCTATGTCCAAAGAATCTCCTCTTACTTATGCTCAATTTGGAGATCTCAGGAAGTGGCATGCTTCATAAATGTGCGAACCCCGGGTGTTCTGTTCCCTTCCGGTCGCTCCGCGAAGGCAAATTGTTTGTCTGCGAAACTGCGGACGACGACGCCGACGAGAACTTCGACGGCAATCGCCGGAAAACGCGCAAGCGCGAGCATTTTTGGCTCTGCGGCGCCTGCTCCGTGCACTTCACTTTGTATTTCGATTCCAAACTGGGAATGCTCACTGTACCCCTGAGCGAAAAGGCCGTGCTCCAATTGCCCCGAACTCGGCCTTTAGCCAGGATCGCCCAGGGCGCCTAAGAGGTCTTCATGGATTTGCCCATGCTCAAGCGATTGCCGTGCTCGGTCTGCGGCCTTGTCACCTTCGGCCACCGCAGCTGGTTCCTCGTGATGGAGAACCGCTGGCTCGATCTGCTGAAGATTTTCACCTGGCATCCCTCCCTCGCCAGGGATCAACACGCCCGTAGCGCCTGCTGCCGCCAGCATCTGAAAGTTCTGCTTGCCTACTGGCTCGAACAGGCCAGCTTCCAACTCGCCTCGCCCGGCTATCCTCACCCTATCCCCCTCGCCGCCACTGGCGAAGAAACCGGCCCCGATACCGATCCGAAGTTTCTGGGCCGCTTGGTCGGCGAGTTGTCGGTCTGTCGCGAGCCCTTGTCGCGCAGCTGGTCCGGTTCGCCCGAGGCCCTCGAATGCATACTCGACGCACTCATTCCCGAGCAGGCTGAAAGTAAACCCGTTCCCCCAGCGCCTCGCGTTTTCGATCCCAGGCGCGCCCGGCCCTTCCCCGGACTCGCTCTGCATTGAGCGCCGGCCGCCGGAGGCGCGCGCCAGACATAGTTACGGCGAGTTACGGCGAGTTAGGGCGGGACAGACGAACCCAACCTAACTGGCTGCATTGCTCTGTCTGACCCACTACGCGTGACCTACTACGCTTGACCTACTATGTCTGGCGCTCTATGTCTGGCGCTGCCGGCGCTTTCTCCACTCCTGCCAGTCCATCGTAATCCGCTCGGCCATGGTCTCGGCCGCTTTCAGCAGCCAATTCGGCTTGCGCTTGTGCAGGTCCTTCAAAATCCCGCGCCGCTTCTCTTCCGTCCCCACATGAACGTTCGCGGTTTCGTGTCCCATCGCCGCCAACAATCTGCACTCGCCGCGATTCGTACCCAGCGCTTCCAGTTCAATGCGCGAGCAGTGCGGCGACAGCCGCCTTACAATCCAGTGCCCGCGCAGCTGCACATACGGGTCGGGGCAACGCACGGCGCGCCGCAGGATCGCCCCATACAAAATCTCCCGCGGCGTCGCAGGATCGGCCCAATGCAACGCGGAAGGCGCCAGCGCCTTGGCCTCGCGTGCCACCCGCCCGCCATGCCAGTCCGCAATCGCGACGATCCGCACCCGTCCCAAACTTCCCAAGCCCGCAATCCGGTGGGCCAGCCGGTATGAGATTCCCGGCTCCGGCATCATGTGCTCCAGCGCGTCCCGCGCGCTCTCCGGGATCGCTCCCCGAACCGTGGGCAGCTTGTCGAATTTCTGCCAGAACAGCACCGGATCGCGCAGCTTGCTCTCCGCAATAGCACGCAGCCAGCCGTGTTCTTCTTCCAACACAAACGGACGCCCGCCCTGCTCCATGCCGCGCTCGTAGCCCTCCAGAATCGCCTCGGCCGACTCTTTCGCCTTCATTGCCAGTTTGTCTGCCTTGGCCGCCAGCAGCGCGCTGGTCGCCAGCCGCACCAGATCCATCGTGTACGGATAATTCGACGCCTCGTCGAAATCGTTCACGCCCCAGATAAGCCGCCCGTCCGTGTCGCGCCACGTGCCAAAATTTTCCACATGCAGATCGCCCACCGACAGCATGTGCGGAGCGTGCCGCAACTCCGGGCATTCCTCCTCCCACAATTGCAGCCACCGGTAAAAGGTCGCGCGGAAAAATGAAAACTCAGACGCGGCCATCTCCTCATGCTTCAGCTTCAGATCGGCTTCGACAATCTGAAGCTGCATGCCCAGCCAATCCTCATACTTCCGGGTGGCCTTTACGATATTCATGATGGGGAACGATAGGGAGGAGAAACGAAGCTGTCAAGGCGGGAGACAGCTGACCACTAGCTCCAGGCTCTCAGCTCCAAGCAAGAATCACTCGAGCCCGCCTGGCAAAAGCTAAAGAGCAGGCAACCCTGACATGTGGCCCCAGTCTGATACCTTGGAGCTTGGAGCTTGGAGCTTGGAGCTTGGAGCTTGGAGCTTGGAGCTGAAAGCTGAGTAGCTGAGAGCTTGAACGCTACCCAGCGTAATAAGCCGCGTTCTTCTCCACGCAATCTTTCTTATCCTCGGGCACATCTTCGACCGCGAAGATCGCTTCCGAAGTGCAGGCTGGCACGCAGGCGCCGCAATCGATGCAGCCCGCCGGATCGACGTACAGCTGAGTTACTTCCTCAACCTTGGGTTCGTCGGTCTTAGGATGAATGCAGTCGGTCGGGCAAACATCTACGCAAAGATGATCTTTTATGCAGTTGTCGGTGATTACGTACGCCATGTCTTTGGAATCCTTTCCTCTGGCTTCACCCACAACTTAAAGCCTGTGCGGACATGGCGCGGTGATCGGGGTCACAGCCATGTGTAGCAATAAGATCACAGCCTATTGTGACCGCCATCACAGCCGCGCCCGCCCTTCGGCGCTACAGTCTTTCCATACTAGAAACAAGGGTAGTACATAGCATTGCCCGGCCCAACCCCACGACCCCACATGCCGCCACCTGGCGGCGGGCCGGGCATTCGCAAAACCAAGTGATCTTCCGCAGCAATCTCTCGAATCGTTCAATATTCGCCCTCGCCGTACTCAAAATACCCGCCCACTTCGAGCCCCTGGCGCGTGCCTTTTACTTGCTCTCCGCAGGCTTGGCAGCCTTCGCCTTTTTCCCCGGTCCAAAATTCTTCGTCAGGTAATCGAGAAATCCCTTGCGGTCGGCATCGGGCACCACCGCTCCGAGTGTCGTCATCTTGTCGAGTTCATCCGACCACCCCTGCCGGCTCAAATGCTGCTCCCAGATGCGCTCCGTGTTATGGCATTGCGTGCATGCGGCCTTCACCTTCGGCTGCACTGTGCCCGCCGGAAGCGGCTTGCCGGGCGCGCTGGGCGCCTGCGCCAACGCCGATACGCTCCCAATCAGCATAAGAGTTGCGGGCAGAACGAGGGCGGACAAGAAAATTTTTTTCATCGTCTAAGTATGGTAATAGCCGACGCCGGGCTATGTCAGCCTCAGCGCTGGTCGAGTAAGTGCACCGTCTCCAGAATCGTGTTACCCACAATCTCCAGGCTCTTCGGATCGAGTTTGTCCATCGTGTCCTGCGCCGTATGGTGGTAGACGTCGTTATATCCGTATGGCATGTCGATAACATCCGCCGACGGCACCCCTCGTTTCACAAACGGAAGATGATCGTCTTCCATCGCCGTTTCCAGCGCATAAAAGTGCGACTGGTACCCTCCGCGCTCGGCCGCCGTGTGGATCAGGTCGAGCAGCCAGCGCGTCGAATTATCGTCGCGCAGAATGTTCACGTCCTGCGCCGCAATCATGTCCATCACAAAGAGCGCCTTGATCTTTTTCAGCGTTCCATCCTTCTCCCATTTCTCGGCCAGATGGCGCGCCCCATACAGGCTGTCCGTGTCCGACCAGGTCCTCACCGCCTCTTCCCCGTCCGTCCACACCAGCCACACGCTGTACCCGTCGCGAAGTTTCGGTCCCGAGCCCCCGGCACTCTCCTTCTTGATCTGCTCCCGAAAGTAATTCGCGTACTCCAGCAGAATTGCCGTCGACGAGCCGCCATCGTTCGCTCCAACATACCCAATATTCCGCAGCGGATAGTTCGTGTCGTAGTGGCCCAGAATCGCGATGATGCCGTCCTTCTTTCCCGGAAACTTCGCAATGATGTTGTGCACCGGAAATTTGCCTTCGACGGTGTCCGCCGTAAATTCATCGCTCTCGACCTCGTCGCCCTTCAGATGATCGAGGATGTAGCGCTCCAGTTTCTTGTGCGCCTCGTTACCCATGTAGCGCGGGCCAAAGGCCGTCACCTGCCGCGTGTATTCGAAGGCGCGCTTGGCGTCGATCTGCGGCATCGGAGCATTGTCCTCGGGCGCCGGAGCAGGCACAGGCGCAGCCGCGGCCGACTCAGACTTCCCCGCAGCCGCCGCAGCACTGCTCGACGAGAGCGCCGTTTCTGATTTCGTGCACGCCATCGTAATCACCGCCGCCGCCAGCAAAACCGCCAACCACAGAGGCCACAAAGTCGCACGCAGGAACCACCCTCCCGACGCCGATTTCATCTTCGCGTTGCCTGCCATAATCGTACCCCGCAACCCCCGTGTTCCTCCGTGTTCCCCTGGTTAAGCCCGGTCGTGGTTAAGTCTTCTTCTCCGCTCGCTTCTTGCGCTGGCTGGGATGGAAGATCCACGCGATCCCGATGCTCAACACGTACAGCCCGATCATCGGCGCCGCGAAAATGCACATGTTCACGATGTCGGGCGTCGGCGTAATAATCGCCGCCACAATGAAAATTCCCATAATCGAGTACCGGATGTTCCGCCACATCCACCCCGCCGTCACAATCCCCATCAGCGACAGGAAAAACACAAGGATCGGCATCTCGAAAATCGCGCCCATCCCCACCACGATCGTCACAAACAGCGACGTATATTCCTCGATCGTGATCATCGGCTGGAACTGCTTGCCGAACCCGATCAAAAACTCCAGCGCCTTCGGCAGAATCACCCGATAGCCAAAATATCCGCCCGTCAGAAACAGGCTCACGCTCGAGACCATGAACGGCATCACGTACTTCTTCTCGTTGCGATAAAGCCCCGGCGCGATGAACAGCCACAACTGATAAAGCACAAACGGCGACGCGACAAACAGTCCCGCCACTCCCGCCACTTTCAAGTAAAGATTGAAAGGATCGACCGGGTGCTGATAGACCAGCATGCCCGGCTGGTGATTCTGCTTCAGCACCGCCACAATCGGCGCCTGCATGATCCCGACCAGCCGCTGCGCCGCGAACCAGCACCCAAAGAACGCAACGATAATGGCGACAAGCGACCACACAATGCGCTTGCGCAGTTCCTCGAGATGATCGAGGAAGCCCATCGTGGGCATAGCTTCTTTTGCGGATTCGCCGATCGGCTGCGACACGGTCGCTTCAGGCATCGGCGGCGACTTTCGGCGGCGTGGGTGAAGTGGTGGGTGAAGTCGTAGGAGAAGTTGAGCTTGCCGGCGCCGCTTCGGATTCCGCCGCGGGAACACCCGGCGCATCCGCAACCACCGGCGGCGCTACAGCGCCACTCCGGCGTTGCATAACCGCCATCGCGCTGTTGTCCGCCGCCGCGGGCGCGCTGGCCTTCGGCGCCTCGGCTCCTGCCGGCGGATTGAATATCCGGCTCGCGATCGCTCCCAGCGGCTCTTTCAGCGGAGGTAGTATCTGCGGCTTGACGTCCGATCCAACCGCGTTGATCTCCGATTCGATCTGCGACCGGAATTCATTCGACGCCCGGCGGAATTCGTTCATCAGCCGTCCCACCGTCCGCCCGATTTCGGGGAGTTTCTTCGGGCCAAAAAGAATCAGCGCCAGGAAGAACAGAAACACCATCTCACCCGAGAAGCCGAAATTCATGTGGCTATCATAATCGGATGGAGAGCCGGATGACTACTCTGACCTCCGCCATTGGCCTTCACCTGTGACCTCCGGCCGGGCCCTCGCCTTACCGGAACGTATACCCGATCGACGCTCCGTACCTCGTCGCGTGATCCGAGCTGAACTCCACATTCTTGCGGATGATCATGAACCGCCCTTCCGGCCGCACGAAGAAATGCCGCCAAACGTAATACCTGATTCCCCCGCCCACGTCCACCATGAAGTGATTGCTCGAACCGTAACAGTTCGAATTGGTGCAGCCTTCCAGATAGAACCGCGTGTTCTGCACGCCCGCACCGCCCAGCAGTTCCACGTTGAATTTGCGCCGGATCGGCTTCGAAACCCAGATCGCATTGAAGTCGTAAAACAGCGGCTTGTACGGCAAGTTGATAAATCCCGGCAGATACGTGGATTTATTCCAGCGCCAGTTAAATTCGCCCTGAACCCCTATGCGCTGATGAAAGAAAAGATAGTCGGCGCTGAAGCCGGGATAAACTCCGCCGTCAAGCGATTGCGGCTCGTGGTCACCGAAGGCTTGGCTCCCCGACGGCGCGAATATCGATTGCCCTCCGACCGCCACGTCCACTTGCTGGGCGCTGGCGAGGTTGGCAGAAATAAAGATGGCGAGGGCCGCCCACACGAATGTTGAACAGAGCGCTAGGCGCAGTGCTGGTTTCAATCCAAAGCCTCCACAGTATGTTTTCAGTGGCCGACGAATGATGGCGCGCAAATACCCTCCGGCCGCGCAACGTCTGGGCGTACCCGGCCGTTCACGCCACCGCGCGTTTCCTCTTGCTCGTGGCTACGCTGATTATCAAATTAGATGCCCCGCTATCATAAAGCGCGAGCGGTGAAATTGACTACTCTGGAAACCGAAAGGTAGTGGCGCAGTTTGAATCGGTCTCGAAAGGGCACCGCTTCAGCCATGCCGTAAGCGTCCCATTTCGATTGCGGCTTTACAGATTACTGAAAAAATCGATTACTGAAAAATCGATTGCTGAAAAACTCTGGAATCCGGCACGGACGGGAAGGGCCCGAGTTTCACTCGGGCCGGAAATCGTGCCCATCGACAGCGGCTTCCAGCCGCTGCGGGAATCACTGCACCACTACCAGGCGAACGAACCAAACCCGCGACGCCCCACGCCCGCGGCCGGATTGTGGAGGTCGAAAACCTGGTGCGGACTTCGAGGTCACCGGTGACCACTCACCGGTGACCGCCCTGATTTATCGGAAGCTGAATCCAATCGTGGCCCCGTAACGGATGGCCCAGTCCGAACTGAATTCCTGGTTGTTGTGGATCAAATACACACGCGCTTCCGGCCGAATAAAGATGCTCTTCGTCGCCATCAGCTTCAGTCCTCCGCCAAAATCGCCGTCAAAGTGGTTGATCGATTGATAATTCGAGCAGGTGTAGGCACCGCAATACGTCCCCGTGTAATAGTGGGTATCCACCGCGCCGATGCCGGCAACCAGGTCCGCGTAAACCCGCGGCGCGATCTTCGGCGAGTACACGGCGTTGAAATTATAGAAGATTGGCCGGTAACCAAACCCCTGGCCACCGTAATCCTTCTGCGACGCCAGCCAGTTGATCTCCGCCCCGAACCCGACGTTATGCCAGAAAAGCACGTCGCCATTGAAGCCGAGATACGTTCCGCCGGTCATTGAAACATTCTGATGAGAGCAGCTCTGGTCGCCCAGCGTCCCGCAGTTGCCCGATGCCGCCGAGGCCGATTGCATGCCGCTCACGGCGAATCCAAAATCAACCCGTTGCGCCTGAGCAAAGTTCGACACGGCAAAGATCGTCGCGCAGGCCAATGAAAACAGCACAGCAGTACGCAATGTACGTTTCAAGCAAAACCCTCCGCTGAAATTTTGGTTAAACCGTTGGATGCAGCTAACTACGCCGACGCTGCGCGAAGTCGAGGATTTACAAGAATTTACGCTCGCGGAGGGACATGGACGGAAGTTCATCCACAAGTCGAGGTGTCGAGTCGAACTATCAGAAAACATGGCAGAAGTAAAACTATCGCCCGCCGCCGCCTTCCACAAGAAAGCGGCCCACATCTTCTCGCCATGCCGTGCCTTCATCGTTAATAGGCATAACCCAAATCCGCCGTAGAGACGGGGCCTGCGCCGCCTTCCTGCCAGGGCAACGAAAACTTCGGGATAGCCGAAACCCATTAACTGAACGTCAGCAAAATCCGCAAATCCCGCAAATTATTCCCGGTCGGCCCCGTCGTAACGTCATCTCCCAATTTCGTAAAAAGCGGATGCGCATCAAACCCGGCTAGCGCCCGCCTAACAATCTCTCCGCCTCCCGCCCGTTCCACCGTCGTGCCGTCTACCACCGCCCCTGCCGAAATACTATTCCCGTCGATCCCGTCCGTCCCCGCGCTTAGCACGGTGATGTTGTCGCCCGCAATCTTTTCCGCGCAGGCCAAAGCAAACTGCTGGTTGCGTCCGCCGACACCTCCATTACGGACCGTGACCGTAACCTCGCCACCAGACAACAAACAAACCCGAGGCGCTTTCGCCCGCAACTCGCGCACCCGTCCCACCAGATATTCGGCCGCTTTCTCGTAATCCCAGTCGTCGCACGAGTTGTCGATCTCCACCGCGAATCCCGCCGCCCGCGCCGCAGCCGCCGCTTCCTCCAGCGCAACTTGGTTCGAAAGAATCGTCCACCAGCGCGCCCGCACAAAGCTCGGATCGTCCGATTTCGGCGTCTCCTCCAGCGCATGCTCCCGAAACAATCCGCCAACCGACGCCGGAAATTGCTCGATCAGCCTATACTTAGCCACGATCCGCTCGCAGTCGTGAATCGTCGTCGAGTCCGGCATCGTCGGCCCCGACGCCAGCGCGTCCGGCGTAGCATCCGGCACGTCCGACACCAGAATCGAAACCTGTTGCGCCGGATAAGCCGCCTGCGCCAGCCTTCCCCCCTTCACCGCCGAGAGATGTTTGCGCACCGCATTGATCTCCGCAATCGGCGCGCCCGAGTGCACCAGCGCCCGGTAGGTCGCAATCAGATCGTCGAGCGATATTTCCTCGCCTTCTAAACTCGAAACCGGCCTCTCCACAATCGACGACCCTCCGCCCGAAATCATGAAAATAACCAGCGAAGCCGCATCTAGCGCCCGCAGCGATTTCAGGATGGCATCAGCCGCCCGCAACGATTCCAACGTAGGCGTAGGATGCCCGCCATGAAAATACCGAAACCCGCGCACCTGCCCTCCGGCAGCAAGCGCCGCCGGCCCAACCGGTGAAGCGACAATTCCCTCCAGCCGGCTCCCCACCTGCGCTTCCAGAGCCTCCGCCATCGTGTGCGCCGCTTTCCCGATCGATACCACAAGCACGCGCCCGTAAGAGTTCAGGTCAAACAGGTCTTCAGAAATCCGCAGAATCCCCCGCTCCGAATGCACATGCCGCCCAAACGCGCTGGCGATCGAAGCATTCCGCAGCGCAGCAGAAAAAATCTGCCGTGCAGTATCGCGCAGGGAACCCGATTCTGGTTTGCCCGGCTCTGGTTTGCCCGGCTCTGGCTGGAAGGATGAGTCCATCACTTCGGGATTATAAGTAAATCCGTGGTTAGCAATAAGTTCCTAAGCTGTAATCGAGACCCTGCAATCGGGCCGAGAGATTTTTAAATTTCAAATCACAAATTACAAATCACAAACTCCCCACCCACTCCTCCACCGCCGCCCGCATCTCCTTCAACCGTCCCTCAAAAAAATGATCGCCCGCTTCGATCCTCACCAACTTCTTCGGCTCGGCAAACGTCTCCACCAAAGCCTCCAGCGTCCCCGGCGGCGCGAACTGATCTCGGGCCCCGCTCACAAAAAGTTTCGGTTTCTCGCACCCGCGCATGAACTCAAAATTGTAAGTCCGAGCCTCGCCGCCCTCCGACGGAATCGTCACCGCCGGCAATCCCAAAGCGATCAGCGCCCTAACCCGCTCATCGTTATAGGCAGCCCGCAGCCCCACCGCCGCCCCAAAAGAAAATCCGGCAAAAATAATCGGCAGCGGAAACTCCCGCTCCAGCCAATCCAGCGCCGTCCGGACATCCTCCACCTCACCCACCCCACGCGCATGATCCCCTTCGCTCAGCCCAGTCCCCCGAAAATTAAACCGCAGCACCGGAAACCCAAAGCTGTTCAGCGCCTTCATGGCATGAAAAACAACCTTGTTATGCAGCGTCCCTCCAAACAGCGGATGCGGATGGCACACCAAAGCAGCATAGGTCGCCCCGGCCGCCCCATTGTTCAGCAGAGCCTCAAGCCGTCCCGCCGAGCCGTCAAGAAATAGCGAGCGAATTGTAGCGTTATCGTGCATGAAGAAATTCCCAGCTTATCCCATCCGCTTTGGTTCGATGACGCCATGCAGACCGTCATACCTGAGCGGGGCAGATGCCTGGTAGCCTTGGAGCCAAGGGTCTGCCCTGTCTGCGGGCTCCACAATAAGCTAACTCCTTTGTCCACAATACTTTACAAAAACACCACCTTTAGAATCAAGACTTTGCAAATAAATACCCACAGAACCAAACACCATACTCATAAGTCATTGATAATAAATGCCTTATAAAGCTTCAAGAAATCACCGTAACTCCTTATTTCTCAAAGACTTAGCAAGAATTAGCAGCTAAGTCCTTCCCTCTCAAAGACCCAATCAAGGGGGCAAGGTTACAACTTGGTAAATAGCACTCACTCCCAAAGCCGAAAGCCGAGAGCCCAAAGCCGAAAGCCCAAAGCCGAAAGCCCAAAGCCGAAAGCCAAACGACCGCCGACCAACGACCGCCGACTAGACTCTGTTACGCTCTTTCCATGCCAGCGCCGAGTCCCGATCTCTTCGCGCTCACACGAGCCCTCATCGACATCGAATCGACCACCCCCAACGAATCCGCCGTTGGCGACTTCCTCTTTGCGGAGCTCGTCCGCCGCGGCTTCCATGCCAGCAAAATGCCCGTCGAAGGCGCCCGCCAGAACGTCCTCGCCACCTCGCCCGAAAACCCGCATCCCGAAGTTGTCTTCTCCACCCACATGGATACCGTTCCGCCCTTCATCCCTTCCTCCGAAGACGACACGCGCATCTTCGGCCGCGGCTCCTGCGACGCCAAGGGAATCATCGCCGCCCAGATCGCCGCCGCCGAAAAGCTCCGCGCAGCTGGCGTTTTCGTCGGCTTGCTCTTTCTCGTCGGCGAAGAGACGAACTCAGCCGGAGCACTGATAGCCAACCTGCACCCCATCGGCTCCCGCTACATGGTCAATGGCGAGCCCACCGACAATCGTCTCGCCCTCGCCAGCAAAGGTTCGCTGCACGTCATCCTCACCGCGCGCGGCAAGATGGCGCATTCCGCCTATCCCGAGCTCGGCGAGTCCGCCATCGACAAGCTGGTCGAAGCTCTGCATCGCCTTCATCAGATGAAGCTGCCCGAAGTCGCCGATGTCGGCGCCTGCACCCGCAACGTCGGCACTATCGAAGGTGGCCGCGCCCGCAACGTCATCCCTGACTTCGCCCGCGCCGAACTCTTTTACCGCCTCGTCGGCCCCGGCGAAGAGCTGCGCCGCATGATCGTCGAAGCCGTCGGCCATCTGGTCGAGATCGACTTCACCCGCGAAGCCCCGTTCATGCGCATGCACACCATCGACGGATTTCCTACCATGGTCGCCGCCTTCACCACCGATGTTCCGTCGCTCTCCAACTGGGGCACGCCGCTGCTCGTCGGTCCCGGTTCCATCCACGTAGCCCATACCGAAGCTGAGTCGGTCGCCAAGCAAGACCTGCTCGAGGCGGTCGAATTGTATTGCTCGATCGCCAGGCGCCTCACCTCTTAGTGCTCGGTCGTTTTAGTGCTCGGTCATTGCATGTAGAGCGTGTTTCATAAATCGGCTTTGGGTAGGGCACGGCTTCAGCCGTGCCGTTCAGGGCCCGAGAGAATGCGGGCTTTAGCCCCTGAGGGACGTCCTTTCCGGGGCTGAAAAGCATTTATGAAACGCGCTCTAGTTCGCCATTAAGGTCACGCTATATACAGCGATCCATTCCCTTCCCTCGCCTCGCCCAGCCCGACCACAAAATGTCCTCAACCTTCCGCATCCTTTTTTCTTGTTTCTTCTTCCGGTGAATCCGCATCGAAAAGTTAGTCATTTTTCGACAGGTGGGTGCGATGAGAAGACTCCTCTTTTTCCTCCTAGTTGTTTTCTCTGCAACGGCTCTTATAGCGAGCGCGGCATGGTCGCCGGTTTATGCCCAGGACTCGCCCCCGCCCGATCAAAGTCCATCCGCGGATAATCAGCCACCGCCGCCTCCCGGCTCTGATCAGCCCGCTCCCGCGCATCTCTCGGCCGACCAGCTTCAGCAATTAGTCGCGCCCATAGCGCTCTACCCGGATTCGCTCGTCGCCCAGATTCTCGCCGCCGCGGCCTATCCCACTGAGATCGTCGAGGCCGACCGCTTCCTGAAAGAAAATCCCGACCTCAAGGGTAAGGCGCTGGCCGATGAGGTCGACAAACAGGATTGGGACCCGAGCGTGAAGGCCCTTACCGCCTTCCCCTCGGTGCTCGCCAATATGGACAAGAATCTCTCCTGGACCTCCGAACTCGGCGACGCCAACTATAACCAGGCCAGCGACGTGATGGACGCGATCCAGGTCCTGCGCCGCAAAGCCCACGACACCGGCCATCTCGAGAACACGCCCCAGCAGAGAGTGACCGAGGAGAACGACGACTGGGAGATTGCGCCCGCGGATCCCGATGTCGTCTATGTGCCGGTTTACGATCCGGCCTTCGTCTTCGGCTATCCCTTCGTCCCCTGGCCCGGACTTTATTACCCATGGTGGGGAGTCGGTCCCTACTTCTCCTTCGGTATCGGCTTTCCCATCGGCCCATTCTTCGGCTTCGGCTGGGGCTGGGGACACTGGGGATTCGACTGGTACCATCACGGCCTGCTCTTCGGCGGCGGCCGCTACGTCTTCCATAGCCGCGCCTTCTACGACCGCAACGCCTATTTCCATGGCAACTCTCCCGGCTTCCACGAGCCCTTCGGCCGTGGCGATCGCGGTTTCCGCGGATACGGCGGAGGCGAACACGGCGCCGAAGGCCGCGAATTCAGTGGGCGCGGGGCTGCGCCCGGCCGGGCTCCGGGAATCTCCGGCGGCCACACTGGCGCCTTCGGCGATGTCAACCGCGGCGGCATGTCACGAGGATTTTCCGCCCGCGGACAATCCAGCTTCGGTGGCGGCGGCTTCCATGGCGGGGGCGGCGGGCACGGTGGAGGCGGCGGGCACGGTGGCGGCGGCCACCGCTAACCGGCCTCGCCGCGTCACTGTTGCAGCGTCACTGTTAAAGAGACCAACGCGTGAAGATACGCCCAACATCGAAGCCGATTTCATCAGGAGATTGAGCATGGGTTACGACGAGCGCAAGGTTCCGCAAGAATTCCAGCACGAATTTCAGAAATCGTGTCCACTTCCGTGGACACTTCCGCGGACACTTCAAAGATCGCAAGCCAACTTCGGCGTCGCCATGCGGGTGATAATCCTGGCCGCGCTAGCCGCTGGCTTGTTGGCAATGCCGCGCCCGGCCGCCGCCCAGAAGCAGGGCCAGAAAACTTTTTCGTCCGCAGGCGAAGCGGCGAACGCTCTCATCTCGGCGATAAAAGCTGACGACGAAACCGCCCTCCTCACCATCCTCGGCCCCGACGGCAAGGAAATCGTCAACTCTGGCGATCCCGCCGAAGACAAGGATCACCGTCAGGAATTCGTGCGGAAGTACGAGCAGATGCACCGCCTCGTCACCGAGCCCAACGGCGCCACCACGCTTTACATCGGAGCTGAAAATTGGCCCTGCCCGATTCCCCTGCTGCGCAAAGGAACGCAGTGGTATTTCGATACCGCCGCCGGGAAGAAAGAGATTTTGTACCGCCGCATTGGCAAGAATGAGCTCTCGGCGATTCAGGTTTGCCGCGAACTAGTCGACGCCCAGAAAGAGTATTACGCGCAGGGGCACGATGGCGAGCCTGCCAATCAATATGCGCAAAAGCTGGCCAGCGATCCCGGCAAGCACAACGGGCTTTACTGGCAGGCGAGTTCCACCTCCAGCGAGAGTCCCATCGGTCCCATGCTGGCGTCGGCCGCCGCGGGTCAGCAGCCCGGCGAAGCGGTTCCTTTTCAAGGCTATTATTTCCGCATTCTCACCAGCCAGAAAACTGGCAGCTACATTGTCGACGGCAAGATGACGCGCGGCTTCGCCATCGTCGCCTATCCGGCCGAGTATCGCTCCACCGGCGTGATGACGTTCATCGTCGACCAGAACGGAATCGTTTACGAAAAAGATCTCGGTCCGCGCACGGAGCAGATCGCGAAATCTCTGACGCGCTATACCCGAGATGCGACCTGGAGAAAGGCCGACTGACCGGATAGCGGACTGAAAATTGACGGATTGAAGATTATGGAACGCCGGAATGCAGCCGGCCAAAGCGGAGACTTTGACGCTTAACCTCCCGATGACTTCCGATTTCCATCTGCATCGGTCCGCCTCAATCCCCATGCTATAGTTTCCGAATGAAGCGCTCCCCGCTGAAATCCATCATTTTTGACGATTGCCAGAGCCTGTGCGCACGTCTGCGCGCGGCCGGGGAGTAGGCTCGATGGCGTCGTCCATAGGCTCGTCCTCGGCCCCGTCCATAGGTTCGTCCTCAGCAGCTTCCGGTCCTCTTCTCGGTCGCGCTTTGCTGGCCCTGACTTGCCGCATGCGCGGCGCCGACATCCTCGGAACCCTCAAGAAACTCGAGCCTGCGCCCTTCCGCTCTCCCGAAGAAATCCGCGAAAAACAACTTCGTGACGCTCGCGCTTTGCTGGCGCACGCCGAAAAACTTGTCCCCTACTATCGCACTCTTTTCCGCAATATCGGCGTACGCAGCGACGACATCCGCACCTGGGAAGACTTCTCACGCCTGCCCATCCTGACCAAAGACATTATTCGCGAGCAGGAGCGCAATCTGATTCGCGAAGATGTACCCATCGAAAAACTGCAAAAGCATTTCAGCGGCGGTTCGACCGGCGTACCGCTCAAGTTTTTCCGCAGCGCCGAATACATGGAGAAAAGCGACGCCGGCACCTATCGCAATCTCGAGCAGTGTGGCTGGCGTCCCGGCGAGATGGTCGCATTTTTCTGGGGCGGAAGCGACAAGCTCTATGCCATGTCGAAGGCCGAATTCCGCCTGCGCCAGTTCATTCGCCGCATGTATCAGTTCGATCCGTTTTTTGCCGGAGAGAAAGATATGGAGCAGTGGGCCGAGACATTCGCCCGCATCCGCCCGCGCGTCATTCTCGGCTACGCCTCCACCATCGCGCTCTTCGCATTTTTCCTCGAACGCCGCGGCAAAAAAATCGGCGGCATCAAAGGCGCGTTCACCACCGCCGAAAAACTTTACCCGCCCCAGCGCGAGGTCATCGAGCGCGTTTTCGGCTGCAAGGTCTTCGACTGCTACGGTTCCAGCGAGATCCAGAACATCGCCGCCGAGTGCCCGCTCGGCAAGATGCACATCAACGCCGATTTCGTCGTCATCGAGGAAGACCGCACTACAGGCGACGGCCCGCGCCCATTTCTACTGACCTCGCTCCTCAATTACTCCATGCCCTTCATTCGCTATCGCAATGAAGATTGCGGCTATCTCTCGAATGAGACCTGCACTTGCGGCAATCACTTTCCCCTCATGCGCCTCGAGATTGCGCGCACCTCCGACAATTTTCTTTTCCCCGGCGGCCGCGTCGTCCACGGCGAGTTTTTCACCCACCTCATGTACGGCAGCTCCGGCATCGTGACCTTCCAGTTTCATCAGACGGCGGTCGACCAGATCGTCTTATATATCGTTCCAGGGCCGGGAAACCACGACGCGCGCGAGGCGAAGATTAAAGACGCCATCCGCCAGATTCATGACGTAACGCCGCAGCAACCGGTGCGAGTTGAAGTCCGCGAAGTCGAATCGATTCCGCTCTCGAAGGCGGGCAAGTATCGCTTCACCCGCTCCGATGTCGCCGCCGGTGCCGGCGCCGTAACGGTGTAGATTCAAGGTAGAGTTTCGCGGGGGTTTTTAGTTCTTAGTTCTGACTTCCGCGTTCCGAGCTTATGGCAGATTCGTTTTCCAAGTTCGCTTTTTCCCCAACCGTCGCCATTGCGCGCACGCCGTCATGCGTCTATCCATCAATCGAAGATTCCGCCCCAAATCCCGTCTCCGATGCGTTGTCCCGACTGGCCTCATCGCTCGAATGGGCCGACGAAAGCAGTCCCTTCGGCCGCGTGATTCCTCCCGGCGCACGCGTGCTCATCAAGCCGAATCTCGTTCTGCATAAGAATGACGATCCCCGATTTCCCGGCCAGGCTGGACTCGATTGCGTGATAACCCACGCCTCTCTGATTCGCGCCGCCGCCGAGGCCGCTCTCCGCACCGGCGCAGCTGAAGTTCTTGTCGGCGATGCGCCCATTCAGGGCTGCGACTTCGAGTCCCTCATCGCGGCCACCGGGCTCGACAAGTGGGCCCATGATCTCCGCGCGCGCGAGCCTCGCTTCAAGGGCCTGCGCGACTTCCGCCGCACAACTTGTGTCCTCGTTCACGGCGTCCGCGTCGCCGCCGAGAACCTCCAGTCCGAAGATCGTTTCACTCTCTTCGACCTCGGACGCGACAGCCTCCTCGAACCCATCAGCACCGCCGATCACCGTTTTCGCGTCGCCTGGTACGACCATCGCCTCATGGCCAAGACCCATCATCCCGGCAAGCATCAATATCTCGTCGCGCGCGAGGTCGTCGAGGCCGATGTCCTCATTAACCTGCCCAAACTCAAAACCCACAAGAAGGCCGGCGTTACCTGCGCCCTAAAAAATCTGATCGGCATCAACGGCAATAAAGAATATCTGCCGCATCACCGGATAGGCAGCCCCAAAACCGGCGGCGATAATTACCCCGACAATGGCACCATCAAGCGCGCCATCGAATTCATCAGCGACCAGCAGAACATCACCACCTCCTACGCCAGCGGACTCGTGTGGCATCTGTTTTTTGCGCTGCTCGTCCGCGCCTCGCGGGCTAAGGGCGACCGCGTCGGGCTCGACGGATCGTGGTCGGGCAACGACACCATCTGGCGCACCTGCCTCGATTTGAATCGCATCCTGCTTTACGGTCGCGCGGACGAAACGAATGGCGACGGAATCATGACCGAACAGATGCAGCGCCGCGTCATTCACATCGCCGACGCCATCGTCGCCGGCCAGGGCAACGGTCCGCTCGCCCCCGAACCCCTCGAAATGGGGCTGCTCCTCGGCAGCAACAATGCCGCCGCCATGGACTGGGTCGGCGCCCAGTTGCTCTTGTACGATCCCGAAAAAATTTCGCTCATGCGTCACGCCTTCGACTCCTTCCATTGGCCGCTCGCGAATTTTTCGAGCGCGCATGTAACGCTGATCGGCGATCTCGGCACGGGTGCTTCATCGGCCCTTCTGGAAAAATCCGACGGCTGTGTTAATCATCCAGTGGGATGGCGCGATGCCGCACGAGTTTCACGCGACTGCACGGAAGAAGAACAAAGAGGTCAACTCGCATCGGTCGATCCGACCGACGCATAAACTGGCGGCTATGACGCGCTCTCGTCGTTCCAAGGCCGACCGCAAGTTTCAGTTACCCGGCGCCGTCCCGTCAACCATTACCTTGTAATAAATGCGGTGTAGCAAATGATTAAAGGGCGGGATGTACGCGATGCGTTCGACCGGGATGAATACGCGAGGCATTCGGTAAGTGATACGCCACAACACCGGCAAGACGGCGGAATAAACCTTCACGATGCGGCAGCCAGCCCCGATCGCGCGGCGAATCTCCCAGGGCAACGAGCCGCGCTCGTCCCCAAACCAACGCTTATAGAGCCCGACGCCCAATCCATGCAATGCGTTATCGAATTCCAGCAGAACGATACCGCCTGGCCGGGTTACGCGCTTCATTTCCGCGATCATGGCCCGCTGCGTTTCGACTTTGAACAGATGCAGAAAATTCAGCGCGGTCACCACGTCGAACGACCCGTTGGCAAAAGGAAGTTGCTGCGCAACGGCGCTCACGAAACCGCAGCGCGCATCTTCCGGCAGCTTTTGGGAAGCAAATGACAGCATATCGAGCGAGTAATCGCTGCCCACGGCGAACCCTGCCGATGAGGCGAACCGCACCACACCGCGGCCCGTGCCGCAGCCAACGTCAAGAATCTTTTTCCCCTCCAACGGCCCAATCAGGCGGTTCACCGCATTCATCATCACCGTCTGTTTGTAATACGCGGCTGGCCCCCCGTAGCGGCGTTTGTCGTATTGCGATGCGTCCTGGAAGCCCGGCTTGCCCGTGGCGTAGACGACGATATCCAGTTTGCCGCTGTCCTTCTCCTGTTGTTCAGTGGCCGTCAACGTTATCGGTCCTTGTGACGCCAGCGGCTCGGCCTGATCCTCATCTCAGGCAGCAAGCCGGAGGCCCAAAGTCTGGGCATAACTCTGTGCATCGCTCAGGAATTGCCTGAAATATAAGTGGTCGAGCCCCATAGCCGAAGCCAGGCCGGTCTCTCCATGATGCGCAAAGATACGAACCTCCGCCTTTAGCTGAAACAACTCGAGAATGCTATCCCTCCCGGTAGCTCCATAGCCTTGTAGAAAGCTCCGCATGACCGCGTCAACGGCCCGGCGCGAATAAAACAGGCGGCCCTTGAGCAACGAGAGAAACGCAAGGAACTTGGCTACGTCCTCGTAAATGAAATCTTCGCGAACGAAATTTTCAAAGTCGACTACTCCCACCTGGCGGCCATCTGTCAGGACATTCCTTGGCGTGAAGTCGCCATGCCGCGCCGCGACACCCAGGCACTTGCCTGCCGCGCGACGGCTCCCCTCGTTCGCGATACGGAGAAGTTCTTCGGCGGTTTCGCGTTTCAGACCGCGGCGCACGCAGCTCTCCAGTTGCCGCATGAGTTCGCGCTCGAACGCCCTGGCATCATACGGCCGCGAGCATCCCTCGGTCATCCAATGGAACTTTCTCAACCACTCGCCGACAGAACGCGCGATCGCGCACATCTCTCTGGTGCGGAACGGCGCCGCAAAATAGTTGAGCGAGCGGCGCAAAATACGACTCAGGGCGATGCCCGGCAGTTTTCCAGAAACCAGAAGTCCGCGCTCCGGAATCATCATCATCGGCTGCGGTAGGGTGGAACGGAAGTCATCGTCCGCCACATTCCATACCGTTTGCAACGCCTCGTATTCGCGAGTTACGCTCTGGGCCACTTTTTCGGGAGTTGAGGAGGTGATGTACTTGATGACGATCGCCGAGTTTTCTCCGTCGGAATCGTCTCCAAATTGACTTGTGATGGAGTGCGTGCCCCGCACCGTGCCCACGTAAGTTAAGCTCAGGCCCAGAAACTCGCCGTGATCTTTCAATAATTGCTGGAGATCGTCATTGAGCGGAGCAGGGCCGCTCACACTCGTCGCAAAACCAACCTGACTCTGGGCTAACTGGTCAGCGATGGAGACGTACGTGGCCGAGGCATGTCCTTTGGGCTCGGACAGCGGCATGAGGCTCCATTTTTTACTGACAGGGCCGATCTAATAGGCAGGTAGTAATTCCTGCCATTCATATATTACGGCTCGCAGCTTACACCCGATTTTCCGTAATTGCAATTTGTTTTTAGAACCGACTATTTGTTAGATAAGGATGGCTATTATGTTCGGCTCTACAGAGCCGGTTGAAAGGGAAGGTTAGCGATAGGAATTACCGCGATACCGGCTGGGAAGGGCCATCGACGGTGGCCGAGCGCGACTCCGCGGAAGCGCTCTTCTCTTCTTTCAGCGAATATTTCAGCAGGCAGTAAAGCGCTCGCACGCCATCTTTCCAGCCTATCTTCTTTCCTTCTTCATAAGTGCGCCCCGAGTAACTGATTCCAACCTCGTAAATGCGCAGCTTGCGCCGCGCCACCTTCACCGTAATCTCCGGCTCGAAGCCAAAGCGGTTTTCTTCAATCGGGATCGACTGGATGATCTCGCGCCGGAAGGCCTTGTAGCATGTCTCCATGTCGCTGAGGTTGATGTTAGTCAGGCAATTCGAAAGCAGCGTGAGGAACGCGTTGCCCACCGAATGCCAGAAATAAAGAACCCGGTGCGCGCCTCCGCCCATGAAGCGCGATCCATAAACCACGTCGGCTTTCCCCGCCACCAACGGCTCCAGCACCACCGCATATTCCGCCGGATCGTATTCCAGGTCCGCATCTTGAATGATGACGAAGTCGCCGGTCGCCTCCTGAATCCCGCGCCGCAGCGCCGCTCCCTTGCCCATGTTTTGCGGCTGCAAAAAAACGCGAACCTGCGCATGTTGCTGCGCCAGTTCGGCGAGGATCTCGCGCGAACCGTCCTTCGAGCCATCATCCACGCACAGCAACTCAATATCGATCCCCACCCCCAGCACCCGCGCGATCACCTCCCGCAGCGTGTTGCGCTCGTTATAAACCGGCATGACGACCGAGAGCTTCATCGACGTTCATCGTAACAATCGGGAGACTCTGGCGACAATAAGCGTCACGGCACACCGCTTTACCCGGAGATATACTCGGCTATTGATTGCGCCAGGCATAAGCCCGGCATAAACAATGAGGAAGTTTCGCAATCTTCGTTTTCTCGGCGGCGCTCTGCTGCTGGTTATCGCCATCGGCACTGCCGGCTTTCACTTCATCGAGGGATGGCCCTGGTTTGACGGTTTCTACATGGTCATCACCACCCTCACCACCATCGGCTATGGCGAGACTCATCCCCTTTCGCACACCGGAAGAGTCTTCAACATCTTTATTATTCTCGGCGGCGTTTCGCTGGCGTTTCTGGCCGTCGGCTCGGCCACCGAGGCTTTGCTAGAATTCGAATTGCAGAGCTTCTTTGGAAGGCGGCGTATGGAGCGCGATATCGGCCGTCTCACGGATCATTACATCTTGTGTGGCGCGGGGCGCGTCGGACGCAGCGCCGCCCGCGAACTGGCGCGCCGTCCCGCGCCCTTCGTCATCATCGAGAGCAACGAAGCCAAGGCGCAGAAATTCGCCGCCGAAAACTGGCTGATGGTCATCGGCGACGCCACCCATGAGCAGACGCTGCGCGAAGCCCGCATCGAGCACGCCCGCGGCCTCGTCGCTGCCACCACCACCGACGCCACCAACCTCTACATCGTGCTTACCGCCCGCACCCTCAACCCCCGCCTGCGCATCATCGCCCGCGCCAGCGAAGAAGTCGCGGAAAAGCATCTCCTCACCGCCGGCGCCGATTCCGTCGTCTCGCCCTACGCCTTCGCCGGTCAGCGCATCGCCCAGACCTTCCTGCGTCCGCACGTCGTCAGCTTTCTTGACACCGCAACCACGCACCTCGGCATCGATCTCGAAATCGGCCAGGTACCCATCGCGGCGTCAAGCCATTTTGCCGGAAAGACCATCGAAACCTCGCGCATCCGCCAGGACCGCGGCGTCATCATTCTCGCCATCAAGCGCGAAAACGGAATGCACTTCAACCCCTCGCCCGACGACCCCATCGAAGCGGGAGACTTCCTCATTGCCATGGGTGAGCCTCAACAACTGCGCGAACTCGAACTGACCGCCGGATCGCCCGCATGAAAATCGTCACCGCCGCGGAAATGCGCGCCATCGACCGTGCGTCCTCCGAAAAATTTGGCGTCCCTTCCCTCACCTTGATGGAAAACGCCGGCTCGGCCGTCGCCCACTTTATCCTTACTGAATATCCGCGCGCCGAGCGCATTGGCGTCGTCTGCGGCAAAGGCAATAACGGCGGCGATGGTTTCGTCGCCGCGCGCAAACTAGCCGAGGCTGGCCGCGCGGTCCGGGTTTTGCTGCTCGCCGATCCCACAGACCTCCGCGGCGATGCCGCCGCCATGTTTCAGCGACTGAAGATTCCGCCACTAGTCGTTTCGAAGATCGCGGAACTGGAATCCGTTGAAGCCTCCGAAATCTTCGCCTCTGACTTGCTCGTCGATGCCGTGCTCGGCACCGGCTTTCGTCCTCCGGTCAGCGACCTATACGCGGCCGCCATCGCGAAGATGAATGCCTCTGCCGCACGAGTCCTTGCCGTCGATATTCCCTCCGGCGCCGATGCCGATGCCATGCAAGCAGCCCCGCGAGTCCCGCCAAATAGCGCAGATAACGCGGATAGGACCGTCCAGCCCGCCCAAGCCCGCGCCGATGCCATCGTCACCTTCACCGCGCCAAGGCCGGCCCATGTTTTTGCCGAGTTAACTCACGGCCCAACTATCATCGCGCCCATCGGTTCGCCCGCCGACGCGGTCTCCTCCGAGCTCGAACTTCACCTCAGCGCCCCTTCCGACTTCGCCGAACTTCTCGCTCCCCGAGCCCTCGAGGCCAACAAGGGCAGCTACGGTCACGTCCTCGTCCTCGGCGGATCGCTGGGCAAAGCGGGAGCCGCAGCCATGGCGGGCTTTTCCGCGCTGCGTGCGGGCGCCGGCCTCGCCACCGTGGCCACGGCAAAATCGGCGCTCGCCACTGTCGCCGGCTTTCATCCCGAACTGATGACCGAGCCCCTGCCGGAAACTTCCGAAGGTACGATCAGCCTCAAAGCTCTCGAGAACGGACGCGCGCTCTTCGACCGCAAAACCGTAATCGCAATCGGCCCCGGTATCTCCCGCCAAGCCGAGACTTCGCACTTCGTGCGCGCGGCCCTCGGTCCCGGAGCCGCAGCCGAAAAAACCGCATTCGTCATCGACGCCGATGGCCTCAATGCCTTCGACAAATCCACCGCTGACCTGAACGGACGCGGTCGCACCATCGTCATCACGCCTCATCCCGGCGAAATGTCCCGCCTCACCGGCTTATCGATCCCGGAGATTCAGGCCAATCGTCTCGATGTCGCCCGCAAGTTTGCTCGCGAGCATGAATTAATCGTTGTGCTCAAAGGACACCGCACCCTCATCGCTTCGTCCAACCACACGGTCTGGGTTAACTCCACCGGCAATCCTGGAATGGCCACCGGCGGCACCGGAGACGTGCTCACCGGCATCGTCGCCGGTCTCCTCGCGCAGCATCCCGATCACCCCCTCGCGGCCACAGCTCTCGCCGTTTATCTGCACGGCCTGGCCGGCGACTTGGCGCGCGACGCCGTAGGAGAAAATTCGCTGGTCGCCACCGACCTCGTGCGCTTTCTGCCCAATGCCTTTGCAGCAGCAAAGTCGCAGGCCGCCTCGCCCGAATTTCGGCTCCGCGCCTGATTCAACCCTTGGCAGGCAAAATTCGGCAGGAAAAATTCAGCAGAAAAAATTCAGCAGAAAAAATTCAGCAGAAAAAATGAAGAACGTCCAGACAACCGAACGCGGACGTTTGCCGCGCCCAGCTTTTCACTGCGGAATGTACTTCGGCAGTTCCCGCAGCACGCCGTTCCCTATCTGCTGCATCACGCGCCCCTGCGCTGCCTCGGCCGTTTCGCCCGCAGACACCGGTGTCATCAGACGAATCAATGCGCCGTCGCTCCGGTGCAGCCGGATCGAGTTCCGGACCAGGTAATACTTCAGCAGATATTCGCTCGCCACTTCCCTGCCTTGCGCCTCGAACCAGTAAATGACCAGTTGCCGTTCCCCGCCCTTTGAAATGACATAGCGATTCGCCGCAAACGAATGTCCGCCCGGTTCTTGCAGCCCGATTACCGCCCGCTGCGTCGGCGTCCATCCCGCCCCCGGCAGACAGACCGCTGGAGTGTGCGGTGTCTCTCCCGTCTTTTGCGTGGCATAGTAAGCGACGAATAAATTGATCCACGGCGCGTGCCCGTTCGGATCCACATAGTCGCGCAGAACATATTCCGGATTCCCTAGGATTTCGAGCGTCAGCTGATCGAGCGTGCCATTAACCGAGTTCCACCCGTTGATCTCCGCCGGCAAGGAACTAAGCGCCTCGCGCGCAGGCGTAACTTCATCCTGCGCATGCGCCCACAGATAACCCGCCGTCCCCGCCATCACCAGCGCCACCACCATGAACCGCGCCAGTCCATTGCTCACCGTCTCGCCGCCACCTTGGTTCGCGCCCTTGCGCGAGCCCGTGCTCGATTCTCCATCCCCACGCCGCGGAGCGCTCTTCCAGATCACATTGATCAGCCGGTGCGTCCCGAAGAGCAGAATCAGCGAGACCACGAAAAGCAGCCAGCCCTGAAACTCATGGTAGAAGCCCTCGGCCATATCTGGATTCCAGTACTGCACGATCAATCCCGTGCCAAAGATGCGAATACTGTTGGCAAAAATCGCAATTGGAATCGCCGCGCATGCCAGCACCACTCGCACCCAATTCCGCTTCTCCATCAAGTACCCATAGATGATCGAGAGCGTCACCAGCGACAGGAGCGACCGAATTCCGCTGCAAGCTTCGGCCACCTCCAGCGGCTTGCTCGCCAGGATGATCATGTTCCCTTCCCGCAGCACCGGAACCTCAACCAGCCGCAGCAGGCCCGTCGCCAGCTTCGAGGCCAGCAGTTGCAGCGGAAACGTGACCTTCTGCAAAATCAGGTTCGGCAGCGGAATCATCAACACCAGAAACGCCAGCGGAAAAAGCACCGCTTTGAAAAATTCCCAGCCGCGAAAGAGAATCACCAGCCCCGCCCCAACCATTAGCAACGACATCCGCGAGGTGAACAGTTCGATCCCCAACTGTCCCACCACCAGCATCGCCATCCCCAATACAACCAATACCATTCCAGCCCAATTGGGATTGGCTGGAATCTCTTTAAGTCTTTTCCGGTCTTGCCACAGCACGTAGATGCTAAAGGCGGGCACGAACCACCCGTGCTGAAAATTCGGGTCTTTTCCCCATTGCAGCGCCAGGTTGTAGAGGATCGAGTGATACAGCCAGACCAACAACAGCAGCAGCAGCGGCCACTGAAAACGCAGCAAGCCGGAGACAACACGACCTTCTCCCGCCGGGGCAAGCGGTGCGACTTCGACAGAATCACCCATAGCTGCTGGAACTTGAGAATACGCGAATTCGCCCGTTTTCAGCAAAGCAATAAACGACACAAAGACCCTTATAAAGAGAGACAAAACCGCGAAATTACGAAAGACCCTTGACTCGTATGTCCGAAAGGACATGTCAGACTTGTCCCACGGGATTACCCATCATTACCACCGATGTGGGCAAAACTTTTCCCATTTGTGCGCACTGTGCTACCTTAGAAAGCGCACTCGCATCGCGTCTGCGGTTGCAAGTAATTGAAAGATTGGGAATGTGCGTCGCCAGCCGGAAGCGCATAATTTCCCTGCAATGGCATTGTTTGTGCTGTAGTGGTGGCACGGCTTATCCGAGCAGCGTCCCCTCCGCCTCGGTCTGGTTTGTCTTTAATCATGAATTTCCAAAGCGGCAAGACGATCGAAAGCGCCGAAACTGCGCCCGCACCGAACGGTGGGGGGAAGGTGTGGCTGGAGAGCGTCAGTCCCGGCATGAGAACGGTTGAGGCGGTCTTGCGCGAGCTCTCGCAGAACGATGTTCCCGTCCTGGTTGTGGCCGAGCACGGCGCCGGCAAAGCGGCGGCGGCGGCCCGCATTCACAGTCTTTCTATCCGCTCGGATCAGCCCTTTCACGCCTATCTGGCTCGCGAAGCGACCGAAACCCTCCTCGCCTCTCTGGCCGCACAGGGTGGAACCGTCTATCTCCAGGAAGTCAGCGACCTCACTCCCGCCGCCCAGACCGAACTGGTGCGCCAGATCGGCCTCGGTGACACCGAGCGCAGCCGCGTCCCTCGCTATATCTGCGGATCCACCTGCGAACTCGAGCCCGAAGTGCGCGCCGGCAAAGTGCGCGAAGACCTTTATTATCGCATCAGCGGCGTCTGCCTCCGTCTGCCGCCCCTGCGCCAGCGCCGCGAGGATATTCCGATTCTGCGCGATTGGTTCTTGTCCGCCGCCGCGCGCGATCTGACCCGGACTGTGCCTCCGTTGAGCCATGGCACCCAAAGCTTTTTCCTGGAGTATCACTGGCCCGGAAACATTCGCGAGTTGAAGGAAGCGACGCGCGCCATCGTCGCCCTCGGCGATGAAGAGTTGGCCATGGGCGGACTGCGCTCGCTTCTGCGCCGCACCGAACCGGCAAACGGTGAGAAAATTTCCCTGAAAGACGCGTCCCGCGCCGCCTCCCGCGAGGCTGAACGCGAGCTCATTCTTCAGGTCCTCGCCCGCACCCGTTGGAACCGCCGCCGTGCCGCCGAGGAGCTCAAAATCAGTTACAAAGCTCTGCTCTACAAGCTGAAGCAGATTGGTTGCGAGGAGTACGGGGCCTGAACGTTTCGTTTGTTTTGCTGCAAGAACTTGAAGTTATGATTCGAAGACGAGGGCGCGCCGCGCGCGCCCCAAGGAAGGCTTGAGGAGAGGATATGAAATCGATATGCAAAGCGGTGTTCGTGGCGTGCCTGGTCAGTGGCATCGCGCTCGCGCAAGCCGCTGTCAATCCCGCTTCTGACGGCAATGCGGGTGCGCCCGTCGCCCCCGTCAATCAGGCGGATTCCAATTACATCATCGGACCCGAAGACGTTCTCCACATCGCGGTCTGGAAGGAAGCCGATCTCACCGCCACCGAACCCGTCCGCGCCGACGGCAAAATCTCGCTGCCCCTGCTCAATGACGTCCAGGCCGCCGGCCTCACCCCCATGCAGTTGGCGGATGTGATCACCGACAAGCTGAAAAAATATGTCGCCAGCCCCAGCGTCACCGTCGTCGTTACCGCCATCAACAGCAAAAAGGTCTACATGCTCGGTGAGGTCTCACACATGGGCGCCATGACCATGTCTCCCAACATGACCGTCATGCAGGCCCTGGCCAGCGCCGGCATTAATCAGTTTGCTAACACCAAAAAGATCTATGTCCTGCGCACCGAGAACGGCAAGAAAGTGAAGTACCCTGTGAACTATCGCAAGCTCATCAAGGGCCAGGATATCGACCACGATTACCTGCTCCAGCCGGGAGATACCATCGTCGTCCCGTAGACGCAATTGCGGCAAGAGTCGTCCCTCAGAGGACGGCCTGAAATGAAGAAAGAAAGAACATGTTAATGACGCGAAAAATTTGGTGGGGTCTGTTCCTGGCCGGCGCGAGTGCGCTTGCCTTGGCCCAGAACACAACTCCCACCGGGGGCAATTCCCAGGCTCCGCCCACTTCGCAGACGCAGAATACTTCTCCCTCCCAGGGGACTCCGCCGGCGCCGGCATTTGGACAAAACGCACCCATCCTCAACCCGGAAAATCCGCCTCTCTCCGGCCTCGACGAGCCCAGTCTCGAGATGCGGATGGCCAACCGCAGCTTCCTCTCGGAGGCCATTCAGGTCGGCGAGTCCGGCGACAGCAATGCCAACAACACCCTCGGCGGCAGCCAGTCTGAGGCCGTTTCCCACATTCTGGGCGCGGTCGACCTCCAGAAATTCTGGCCCAAGAGCGATCTCTTCCTCGAATACCTCGGCGGGGTCGTCAGCAGCGACACCCGCGACTTCGTCCGCCAGTTGCAGGCTCTCGGCCTCGAAGGGGTCACCCGCTGGCGCACCGGCCAGCTCACCGTGCGCGACGGCGCCAGCTATCTGCCCGACGGTTCTTTTTCCGCCTCGTCCGCCGGAGGCTTGCCAGGTTTCGGCATCGCCACCGGCCGCCTCGGCCTCGGTCTTCCCGGCGTCTTTCACCTCGAAGAAGGTTCCGTCGGCACCATCCCGCGCTTGTCCAATCTCGCTTCGCTCGACGTCGTTCAGGCCATCACGCCGCGTTCCGCCTTCACCGTTATCGGCGCCTACGCCAACGACCACTTCTATCACAATGCCGGCAATGAACTCATCAATGGCGACGACACCACCATCGAAGGCGGCTGGAGCCATCTCGTCTCCCGCCACGACCAGATGGCAGTCGTCTATGCCTTCCAGTTGTTTCGTTTCCCTCTCAATGTCGGCGGCGAGATCTATAACAACATTCTCAACCTCCGCTACAGCCACGTCATCAGCGGCCGCATGAGCTTCATCGGCGAAATCGGCCCGCAATATACCGACCTGCGCTTCGATCAAGTAAGCACCACCCGCGTATCGCCCACCGGGCGCGCCGTCCTGCGCTACCGCTTCCCGCGCACCTTCATCACCGCCAGCTATGAGAAGTTCCTCTCCCAGGGCTCGGGCTTCTTTGCCGGCGCCGATGCCCAGATCGCGGAATTTACCGCCCGCCGTCCCCTCGGCCGCACCTACGAGATGCTTATTGAGGCTGGCTACTCCCGTGAAAAACGGCTCCAGTCCTCCAGTGAAGGCGCCAGCGGCGCCAGCCTTTTTAATCAGGGCTTTGGCGGAGCCGTCGTGCGCAAACACATCAACCGCACCTGGGATGCGCTCGTCGCCTATCGCTTCTCGGTGATCAATTTCAATAACACGGTCGACATTGAAGGTTCCGGCAAGACCAACCACCGCCAGATCGGCACTATCGCCATTGAGTGGCATCCGAAAGCGGTTCGTCTGGAATAGATTCTTTGGCCGCCAGCGGCGGCCGGATTGGTGAGGAGAGTATGGCTGAAGCACGCGAACTGACTATGGACGATTATCTGGCGATAGTACGTCGCCGCCTGAGGGTTGTCCTCATTCCCCTGTTGATTGCGCCCATCGGCGGTTTCCTGATTTCCTACGTCTTCACTCCCAAGTACACCTCGCACGCCGTCATCCTCGTCGAAGGCCAGAAAGTTCCCTCGGCCTTCGTCCAGCCCGTCATCACCGCCGACTTCGCCACCCGCGTCGAGGCCCTCAGCGCCGAAATGGTCAGCACCACCAAGCTGCGTCCCATGATCGCCGGCCTCGACCTCGCCAAGCCCGGTGAGGAAGGTAAGCTCATCGACGACATCCGCAGCAATCTTCAGCTCAGCCCCGGCATCAGTTCCATGGCTCCGGGCGCTACCACCCCCACTACCAAGAAAAAGCCCTCCGGCGTCGACGAGTCCATTCCTTCCGTCAACGTCGACTACAGCGACAGTAGCCCCGACCGCGCCCAGCGCATCTGCAACGCCATGGCCCAGCTCATCATCAATGAGAACCTGCGCAACCGCGCCGACATCGCCAATCAGACCACCTCGTTCCTGACTCGCGAAGTCTCCGATGCCAAGCAGGCCCTCGACGACCAGGACGCCAAGATGGCCGACTTCAAGAAACGCTATGCCGGTCAGTTGCCCGGCGACCTCGAAAACAACATGCGCGTCCTCACCGCCCTCAGTTCGCAGCTCGATACCACCACCCAGAGCCTGAACCGCGCTCAGCAGGATAAGGCCTATGCCGAGAGCATGCTCTCCCAGCAACTCGCCGCCTGGAAAAACTCCCAGTCCAGCGCCAATCCCCAAACCCTCGAGCAGCAACTCACACTTCTCCAGTCTCAACTGCTCCAGTTGCAGGCCCGCTACACCGACGATTATCCCGACGTCATCAAAACCAAGGCCGACATCGCCAAGGTCCAGGCCCGGCTCGATGAGATCAACAAGGCCTCCAGCAATCCCTCGCAGGCAGCCACCGACAAGGCGAGCGCCAACGAACCCGCCGACATCCGCCAGCTCCGCCTTCAGATTCACCAGTATCAACAGGTGATCGATCAATCCACCTCCGAGCAGAAACGCCTCCAGGCCTCCATCAACAGCTATGAGGCCCGCACCTCCATGAGCCCTGACATCGAAGAACAATGGAAGGTGCTCAGCCGCGATTACGACAGCGCCCAGAAGTTCTATAACGACCTGCTCTCCAAGAAGAGTTCGGCTGACCTCGGCACCAACATGGAGACCCACCAGGAAGGCGAGCAGCTCATCATCGGCCAGTCCGCCAACCGTCCCCAGACTCCGGCCTTCCCCAACCGCCTCTTCTTCATGGCGGGCGGCCTTGGCGCCGGCCTCGGCCTCGGCGTCATCATCGCCATCTGGCTCGAATTCAGCGACAAGTCGATCCGCACCGAGCGCGATGCCGCCGTCGCTATGGATCTGCCGCTCCTCATCTCCGTGCCCTGGGTCGGTGACGAAGCTGACATGAGCTTCCACGGCAATGGCAACGGCCGCGCCCGCCGCCCCTTCTGGGGGCGCAAGACAGAAGATCATCCCCACGAGGTCAAGGTCTAAGGCAAGCGTATGTATAAAGAGTTTTTCGGACTTCGCGCCAACCCGTTCAACGTCAATCCCGACCCGCGTTACCTGTTTCTGACGCGGCACACGGAAGAGGCGTTGGCCTGCCTCACCTACGGCATCCAGAGCCGCAAAGGCTTCGTGCTGCTTACCGGCGAGGTCGGCACGGGCAAGACGACGCTCATCAACAAGTTGATGGAATGGCTCCGCCTCCAGCAGGTTGCCACCGCCTTCATCTTCAACTCGCGTATGGATGTGCCTCAACTCCTCGACTTCATGATGGCCGACTTCGGCATCCCCTGCGACACTAAGTCGAAGAGCGCCATCCTCCAGCGCCTCTACAACTGGCTCCTCGATCGCTACCGCGCCGGCGAAACCGCCGTCCTCATCATCGACGAGTCCCAGAACCTCTCCGACGAAGTCCTCGAAGAGATTCGCATGTTGACCAACCTCGAAACCTTCACCGAGAAGCTCTTGCAGATCGTTCTCGTCGGCCAGCCCGAACTCGAACAGCGCCTCAAGCAGCCGAATCTCCGCCAGTTGCGCCAGCGCCTCACCCTCCGCGCCAAGACGCACGCCTTCAATCTCGAAGAGACGAAGTCCTACATCACCCAGCGCCTTCGCATCGCCGGCTCCAACGGCGAACCCATCTTCAGCGACGAGGCTGCGGTCGCCATCTTTCGTTATTCCAACGGAATTCCCCGCGTCATTAACCTGCTCTGCGAGCACTGCCTCGTCAGCGCCTTCGTCGATCAGCAGAAGGTCGTCAAGCAGGAGATCGTCGATTCCGTCGCCCGCGATTTCGATCTCGCCGATGGATCGGCCGGCGCACAAATGACCGCGCCGCCCCCCGCCGAAAACAAGTTTGATTTAGTCGAAGCACTACGGACGCTCGCCACGCTTGCCGACCGGCTGCGCGACTCCGATCGCCAGGATCTCCCCAAGGAAAGGAAACTATGAGCCGCATCCATGACGCCCTAAAACGCGCCGAACAAGAACGAGCAACGTCCCTGGGGACGCACGTCGAGCCCTCCTATCAGCAGCCCTCCGAACCCATGCCCATGCCCCCGCTCCAGAACGCCTCGGCGGGCATGACCGTGCCCTCGGACTTCACCTACGAGACCCTGCTCGCCCGCGTCCCGCAGTCGGCTTGGGCTCCCGACACCAGCACCATGCTCTTCTTCCAGGATGACGAAACTCGCCTCGGCACCGAAGAGTTCCGCACCCTCCGCTCGCGCCTCTATCAGATTCGCGAAAAAATGCCGCTCAAGCGCCTCCTCGTCACCAGCGCCCTTCCCAAGGAAGGCAAATCCTTCGTCGCCGGCAACCTCGCCCAGGTGCTCGTCCGCCAGCACGGCCGCCGCGCTCTCGTCATTGACGCCGACCTCCGCAATCCCGGCCTCCATCGCCATTTCGGAGCCGCCTCCGCTCCCGGCCTCTCCGAATACCTCATGGGCGAATGCGACGAATTTGCCTGCATGCAGCGCGGCCCCATGGAAAATCTTTTCTTCCTGCCTGCCGGCCGTGTCGCCACCCACGCCTCCGAACTCCTCGCCAATGGCCGTCTCAAGCTTCTCCTCCAGCGCGTCGAGCCCCTCTTTGACTGGGTCATCCTCGACTCCGCCCCGGTCATTCCCGTTTCCGATTCCACCATCGTCGCTGGCGCCTGCGATGGCGTCATCGTCGTTGTCCGCTCCGGTATTACGCCCTCGCCGCTCGCTCGGCGCGCCCGCGAAGAATTTCCCGACAAACTGCTGCTCGGCGTCGTGCTCAACGGCACCTCCGCCGCCGAATTATCGCAATCGAAGTATTACTACGGCGAGGCGGTCACCACCTCCGCCCGTTAGCTGAACAGACTGAGGGGGTAAGTTGATCCGGCTGTTCAATGTTTACTATCCGGTACGCACGCTGGTCCTGCTGATTGGCGAGGCCCTGATCGTGTGGACCTCCTTCCTGCTCGGCACCTTCTTCGTCTGGCGCCAGGACAGCTACCTGATACTCAACTACGAAGGCGGATACCTCAAAATCCTCATCGTCACTCTCGTCGTCCTCCTCTGTTCGCACTGGTTCGACCTCTATGACACCTCGCGCCTGAACAGCCGCGGCGAGCTTTACTTCCGCCTCCTCATGGTCCCTGGCCTGCTCGCCTTCTTGCTCGCCGGCGTCTCTTACTTTCGTCCCGACTTCCTTCTTGGCAACGGATCGTCGGCCATCGCCCTCGTTATTCTCACCGTCGCGCTCATCGGATGGCGTATCGGCTTCACCTGGCTCATCCAGCTCCCCATCCTCATCGAGCGCGTTTACGTCCTCGGCACCGGCGAGCGCGCCCTCCGCCTCGTCCAGGGCTTGCGCCAGAATCCCGAGATTGGCGTCGAGATCGTCAGTTGGACCGGCAAACTCGAAGGCGCCGTCACCCGTGAATCCGTCGCCGTCCACCTCCTCGACGTGGTCAAGCGCCAGAAAGTCCACCGCGTCATCGTCGCCATGCCCGACCGCCGCAACACCATCCCCATGCAGGAACTGCTCGAACTCCGCATGCAAGGTGTGAAAATCGAAGAGGCCGCCACCTGGCTCGAAAGAATTTCCGGCAAAATCGAAGTCGAAAATCTCTATCCCAGCTGGATGGTCTTCGGCGAGGGCTTCCGCCGTAGCCCCATCTTCCGCATCGTCCGCCGTTTGATCTCGGTCTCAATCGCTCTCGTCGGCCTCGTGCTTACCCTCCCGCTTTTCCCGCTCATCATGCTCATCATCCGCCTCGATTCCCCCGGCCCCATCCTCTATCGCCAGCGCCGCGTGGGTAAAAACGGCAACACCTTCGACGTGATCAAGTTCCGCACCATGCGCCAGGACGCCGAAAAAAGCGGTCCCCAGTGGGCCGGCGCCAACGATCCCCGCGTCACCCGCATCGGAAGGTTTTTGCGCTCCTCACGCCTCGACGAAATTCCTCAGCTTTGGTGCGTCCTCAAGGGCGACATGGCTTTCGTCGGTCCCCGCCCCGAACGTCCCGAATTCGTCGAGTGGCTCTCGCGCGAGATTCCCTATTACGGCGTCCGCCACATGGTGCGTCCCGGACTGACCGGCTGGGCCCAGGTCAAATATAAATACGGCAGCACCGTTGAGGACGCCCGCGAGAAATTGCAGTACGACCTCTTCTACATCAAGAACGCCTCCATCGGCCTCGACCTGCTCATCATGTTCCAGACGGTCAAGACGGTCTTGCTTAAACGGGGCGCGCAATGAGGTTCGTGTTTTGGGCGTCGGCGATGGTTATCGCCTATGCCTACGTGGGGTATCCGCTCCTGTTGTGGTTGCGCAGTTGGTGGTCGCCGCGCCCCGTGATGCACGGTGCCGGCACACCCGAAGTTTCCGCCGTCATGGTCGTGCGGAATGAGGAAGCGGCGATCGCGCCCAAGCTGGGGAACCTGCTCGCGCTCGATTATCCCCCCGCCAAGCTCGAAGTGGTCGTCGTCTCTGACGGTTCGACCGATGGAACGGAGAAAATGCTGGCCGAGTTCGCCAGAAACGACTCGCGCGTCCGCCCGGTGATGAAGCCGGACTCGCGCGGCAAAGCCGCCGGTCTGAACCATGCCATCGCGGCGGCACGCGGCGAGGTGTTGCTCTTCACCGACGCACGCCAGCCCATCGAGCCGCAGGCCTTGCGCCTGCTGATCGAGAACTTTGCCGACCCCGAGGTCGGCGCGGCCAGCGGCGAGCTCATGCTCGGCGATCCGCGCACTGGAGAGACGGGAAAAGGAATGGGTTTGTACTGGCGCATCGAGAAAAAAATCCGCGAGCTCGAGTCTGCCTCGGGCTCGGTCGCCGGAGCTACGGGCGCTCTCTACTGTGCCCGCCGCGATCTCCTCGATCCCCTACCCCAAGGCGCCATCCTCGACGACGTCCTCCTGCCTATGCAGATCGTTCGCCGCGGCTCCCGCGTCATCTTCGACTCCCGCGCCCGCGCCTGGGATTCGCCCGACCTCGGCTCCAGCCGCGAGTTTGCCCGCAAAGTCCGCACTCTCAGCGGCAACTACCAGCTCCTCCAACTCGCGCCCTGGCTCCTCGGCTCGAGCAATGCCATCCGCTTCGAATTCGTCAGCCACAAACTCCTGCGCCTCGTCGTCCCCTTCGCCTTGCTCGGCCTGCTGATCTCCTCTCTCTTTTTGTCCGGCTCGCTCTATCGCGCCGCGCTCATCGCACAACTCGTTTTCTACGCCCTCAGCCTCGTCGCCATCGGCGGCATCAAGCTCGGTCCGCTCTCGCGTATTGCCGACCCCGCCCGCACCTTCGTCGTCCTCAACTCCGCCGCCATGGTCGCCTTCGTCAATTTCGTCATCGGCAGAAAGGCGGTTTGGGTCAGATAGTCTGGATCACATAATAAAGACGCTCGATTCCTAGAGCCTCCTCACCGACTCCGCCATCATGCGCATCCTTTGGGTCAAAGCCGATAAGCTCCTCCCCGTCGAGAACGGCGGCAACATCCGCTCGTATCACCTGTTGCGCTATCTCGCCACCCGGCATCAGCTTACGTTTTACTCCTACTACGGCGGCAATCCCGACCCGGATTACGAGCGCGCCCTGCAAGAGCGCTTGCCAGGATCGGTCGCGGTCTGTACCGGTAAAGCCGATCTCACCGGCCTCGCCCGCGCCCTCGACTATCTCAAGCACGTCGGCAACTCCGTGCCCTATGCCGTCGCTCGTTTCGCCGATCCAAGAGTCCAGCACGACCTCGCTCTCTGCTTCCGCGACCAGCGCTTCGATGTCGCCGTCTGCGACTTCCTTGACGCCGCCGTGAACTTTCCCCAGCGTCTCAATATTCCGAGCGTGCTCTTCCAGCACAACGTCGAGTCCGAAATCTGGCGTCGCCACTCCCAGACCGCCTCCAGTCCGCTCAAGAAGGCCATGTACGCCCTTGAGTTTCGCAAGATGCTGCGCTACGAACAGGCCGCCCTGCGCAAGTTCCAGCGCGTCATCGCCGTCTCCGACAATGACCGCGCCCTCATGACGCCCTGGGCCGCCACCGGCAGCATCACCGTCGTTCCCACCGGTGTCGATCTCGCCCAATACAAGCCCCATCCCTCCAACCCGACCGACCCCGCGCCCCTCGTCACCTTCGTCGGCGCCATGGACTGGGAGCCCAACGTCGACGGCGTCGAATATTTCTGCGCCTCCATCTGGCCCGCCATCAAGTCGGAACTTCCCCAGGCGAAGTTCCGCATCGTCGGCCGCAATCCCGTTCCCCGCGTCGAAAAATGGGCCTCGGACTCCATCGAAGTCACCGGCCGCGTCCCCTCCGTCGTCGAGCATCTCCACGATTCGGCGGTAGTCATCGTTCCCCTGCGCGTCGGCGGTGGCACCCGTCTTAAAATCTATGAAGCCATGGCCGCGGGCAAAGCGGTCGTCTCAACCACCGTCGGCGCCGAAGGTCTCGACGTCCATCACGGTCGCGACATCATCCTCGCCGACGATGCCAACGCTTTTTCACAAGCCGTTATCATGCTCTTGCGCGATCGCGAACTGCGTCGGCGCTACGAAAAAGCCGCCGCCGAAACCGCCGCCCGCTACGACTGGCCGGCCATCGGCCAGCGCTTCAGCGAAGTGCTTCAGTCGGTCGCACAAGAAAAGATCGACAAAACATTGCACCCGGCGGGTACGCTTTCCGCCCGTTCTTTCTGATTTTGAAGTAAGGGAAATGAGGATTTTGTGGCCATTACCGACAATATGACGCCCACCGCCGGCGCCGGCGTCCTGCACCGCGTTCGTTATCAAATCGCCGACGCGACCAAAGCTCCGTTCTTCTGGCTGAGCATGTTCTTCGTCGTCTACTGCGCCCGCCCCGGCGACTACGTGCCTTTGCTCGGCTACATCCCCATGGCCAAAATCACCGGCATCCTCGCCATGTGGGGCCTCTTCAACGCCGTCGGCCACACCAAGCGCACTCTCAAGGACATGCCCCTCGAAGGCAAGCTGCTCTTCTACATCGTTTGCCTCTTCTTTTTCGGCGGATTCCTTTCTCCCGTCTGGAAGGGCGGCGCCGTCAGCAAGTCCATCGAGTTCTCCAAAATCATCGTCGCCTGGACCCTCATCTTTCTCCTCATCACCACCTTCGAGCGCCTGCGCAAGATCATCTGGATTCAGGCTATCTCCGTCGTAGTCGCCTGTTCCGCCGCCATCGCCAAAGGTCACGACGTCGACCGCCTCAACGGCGTCCTCGGCGGCATCTACTCCAATCCCAACGACCTTGCCTTCGCCGTCGTCCTCGCCTTGCCCTTCGCCTTGCTCTTCATGGTCATCGCCAAAAACTTTATTTCCAAGTTGCTGTGGATGGGCGGAATGCTCATCATGCTCTTCACCATCTTCCTCACCGCCTCGCGCGCTGGCTTTATTGACCTGGTAATCTCGGGCGCCGTCACGCTCTACTTTTTCGCCATCAAAGGTAAACGCCCCACGCTCCTTGTGGGCACGGTTTTTACCGCCGTCCTGATCGCGGGAACGGTCGGCGGCAAGCTCTACGACCGCTTCACCGCCCTCGAGGGCGGCAGCACCACCGAGCAATCCGCCTATGGCTCCTATCAGGACCGCGTGTATCTCATGAAGCGCGCCGTCGATGCCATCGTCCACTATCCCATCTTCGGCATCGGCGCCCGCAACTTCCCCACCTACTCCGGCATCTGGCGTGACGTTCACATGACTTACCTTCAGGCCGCGTCTGAGGGCGGCCTTCCCGTCCTTTTCCTTTATCTGTGGTTCTTCCGCCGCGGCTTTCAAAACCTCAAAATCTTGCGCAAACGAAAGGATCTCGACACCAACACCACCCTCTTCGTCGGAGCCCTCACCAGCTCCCTTGTCGGATTCATCGTCGGCGCGCTCTTTGCCCCCGAAACTTTTCAGTACTTCCCCTATTTTGCCGTCGGATTTACCGCCGCCCTCGTCCGCACTCTGAAAGAAATGGATGACGAACGCGCCCTCAGCGGCGGCGAACTCGCCGCACCTCCGCCCAAGCGCGGGCGTCATTTCCTGGAGGCTTATGATTTCGGAAGAACAGATGCAGTCAGCCCTCTCCGCTGATTTGCAGACCATTCTGCGCTGTCTGAATTGCGGCTCGCGCCTCGATAGCGACCAGGCCGGCGGCTACCTCTGCCCGAACTGCAAGCGCGCCTATCCCTTCGTCAACGGCATCGCCCGCTTCGTCGACGCGCAGCATTACGCCGCCAGCTTCGGATTCCAGTGGCACCAATATCAGAAAACCCAGCTCGACAACGAAGAGATCAAAGAATCCGACGCGAACTTCCGCTGGAAAACCGCGCTCAAGCCCGAAGAAATGAAAGGCAAGCTCGTTCTCGATGTCGGCTGCGGCATGGGCCGTTTCGCCGAGGTCGCCACCAGTTGGGGCGCGCGCGTCGTCGGCATCGATCTCAGTGCCGCCGCCGAAGTCGCTGCCAAGAATCTCGCCCAGCGCGATTTCGTCGCCATGCAGGCCGACGTTTTCGCCCTGCCCTTCGCGCCCGAAAGCTTCGACATCATCTACAGCGTCGGCGTCCTCCATCACACCCCCGACTGCGAAGCCGCCGTCAAGACGCTTGCCAAATATCTCAAGCCCGGCGGCATCCTCGCTGTCTGGCTCTATAGCGGATACAACAAGTGGTACCGCTTCAGCGATTTCTGGCGTCGCTATACCAGCCGCATGAAGCCGCAAACTTTGCATGGCATCCTCAAGGTCGCCGTCCCCGTCATCTACAACACCGAGATGACCCTGCGCAAAGTGCCGCTGGTCGGCCGACCCGCAGCCGGCCTGCTCCATTACGTCTTCCCCGTAAACCGGCAGAAGACAGCCGAGAAGCGCACCCTCGATACCTTCGACTGGTATTCTCCGAAGTATCAGTCCAAGCACACATACGAGCAGGTCTTTCGCTGGTACGAAGCAATGGGCATGGAAGACATGCGCATCGGCGAATTTTCCATAGCAGTGCGAGGCAGAAAGCCGCTGACGGCCAAATAGATATGCATAGAGCCACCGCTCCAGAATTGATTTTCGACTGATGAGATTTTGGGTGGCGCAGCGCTTCACGAGCCTTGGGTGGCACATTGCTTGATTAGCCTTTGGGTGGCGCAGCGCTTCACGAGCCTTGGGTGGCGCAGCCCTTCATTAGGCGGCATCAACAGATTTTGGGTGGCGCAGCCCTTCATTAGGTGGCGTCAACAGATTTTGGGTGGCGCAGCCCTTCATTAGGTGGCATCAACAGATTTTGGGTGGCGCAGCCCTTCATTAGGTGGCATCAACAGATTTTGGGTGGCGCAGCCCTTCATCAGGTGGCATCAACAGATTTTGGGTGGCGCAGCCCTTCATTAGGTGGCGTCAACAGCCTTTGGGTGGCGCAGCGCTTCACGAGCCTTTGGGTGGCGCAGCCCTTCATTAGGCGGCGTCAACAGATTTTGGGTGGCGCAGCCCGTCATTAGGTGGCATCAACAGATTTTGGGTGGCGCAGCCCTTCATTAGGTGGCGTCAACAGCCTTTGGGTGGCGCAGCCCTTCATTAGGCGGCGTCAACAGATTTTGGGTGGCGCAGCCCTTCATTGGGTGGCATCAACAGATTTTGGGTGGCGCAGCGCTTTAGCGCTGCGGTAAGCAACCTAAAAAGCAAGCGGCTTTAGCCGCTGAGGTCACGGACCGCACGACAAATGCGTTTCTTCCACAAAAAATTCGCCTATACCCGCCGAGTGCTCCCCACCATCACGCTGCACGCTCTCCGCTCCGGCGCGCCTCGTCCCGTCCACATCATCTTCTGCCTCGCCGACCACTTCGAGCCTGCCTTCGACCCCACCAGCGGCTACAAGCGCGTCGCGCGCGACGAGCAACTCCGCCGCGAGGAAGCCTGGTTCCGCGAATATCCAAAGATCATCGACAATCTCCGCGACCACGACGGCCGCGCCCTCATCCACACCTATTTCTATCCCGCCGAGCAATATGACGAGGAGCTCGTCGAGATGCTCGCCGAGCACTGCCGCTCCGGCTGGGGCGAAACCGAAATCCATCTCCATCACGGTATGCACGACCCCGACACGCCCGAGAACACGCGCCGCCAGCTCGTCGAATTCCGCGACCAGCTTGCCTTTCGCCATCGTTGCCTCTCGCTCGTCGACGGCTCCAGCGATCCCCGCTACGCCTTCGTGCACGGCAACTTCGCGCTCGCCAACTCAGCTGGCGGTCTCTTCTGCGGCGTCGATTCCGAGATGCAGATCCTCGCCGAAACCGGCTGCTATGCCGACTTCACCATGCCCACCAGCGTCTGGCATCCGGCGCAGACTGCCAAAGTAAATTCGGTCTACGAATTCACCCTCCCCATCGACAAAGTCGCGCCGCAACGCCAGGGCCGCGATCTCGCCGTCGGCCGCGCTCCAAATACTTTCCCGCTGATCGTGCAAGGCCCGCTCCTCACCGACCTCCTCCGCTCCTGGCGGCGCAAAAAGCCCATCATCGAAAACGGTGCCATCACCGGCGTTTCTCCCATGACTCTTCATCGCCTCTCACTCTGGAAGAAGGCTCAGATCCGCGTCGCCGGCCGTCCCGACTGGCTTTTCATCAAAGTCCATTGCCACTCCATGGACCCGACCCAGCGCGAGGCCGTCATCGGCGCACAGTTCCAGAACTTCCTCAATCATTTCGTCAATGGCGCCGCCGACAGAAAAGAAACTCTTCACTTCGTCACCGCCCGCGAGATGACCAACATCCTTCTCGCCGCCTGCGATGGCCGCGACGGCAATCCCGGCGACTATCGCGACTACCGTTTCAAGCTCTTATCCAATTCGGCCAATTCATCGGAGCGCGGGTGCCCCATCCTGACCTCGCGTTCTGTGCGAGGTTAGCGTGGGAATTCCGATAGAACCCGCCGCGAGTGTGAAAGGATAATAGCGTCATGTGCGGCATAGCCGGAGTCGTCAGCGCAACCCGCGAGAGCAACATCACCGAAGCTCTCGTGCGCCACATGTGCGACGCCATCCGCCATCGCGGCCCCGATGACGATGGCGTCTACGTCGCCGACGGCGCGGGCCTCGGCATGCGCCGCCTCTCCATCATCGACGTTTCCGGCGGACACCAGCCCATCTTCAACGAAGATCGCAGCGCCTGGATCGTCTTCAACGGCGAGATCTACAACTTTCCCGAACTCCGTCCCGATCTTGAAAAGCGCGGCCATCGCTTCACCACAAAAACCGACACCGAGTGCATCCTTCACCTCTACGAAGACCTCGGCGCCGACTGCGTCCAGAAACTCCGCGGCATGTTCGCCATCGCCATCTATGACAAGCCGCGCCGCAAACTATTCCTCGCCCGTGATCGCTTCGGCAAAAAACCTCTGCACTACGCGCTGCACAACGGCAATTTATATTTCGCTTCCGAAATCAAAAGCATTCTCGCCGTCGCCCCCGAACTGGCCGAAGTTAACTCGCAAGCTCTGCTCGAGTATCTCTACTTCGGCTACGTTCCCGAGCCGCTCACGGCCTTCACCGGCATCCACAAACTACCCGCCGGACATCTCCTCGAATTCGAAAACGGTAAAGTCCGCGTCCGCCAATATTGGGACCTCCCCGAATACAACACGCGCACTCCAAAAAACGAAGAAGAATGTTTAGAAGAACTCGACCACCTCCTCTTCGAAGCAACAAAAATGCGCCTCATCTCCGACGTGCCGCTAGGCGCGTTCCTCAGCGGTGGAATCGACTCGTCAACCGTCGTTGGCCTCATGGCCCGCGCCAGCGCCGGTCCCGTTAAAACATTTTCCATCGGCTTCAAGAAAGACGATTTCGACGAAGCTCAATACGCGCGCATGGTCGCGAAAAAATTCGGCACCGAGCATCATGAGCTGATTCTCGAACCCGACGTCGTCCAGACCGTCGAGCATCTCACTTCGTCTCTCGAAGAGCCCTTCGGCGATTCCTCCATGCTCCCGACTTACTACGTCTCGCAGATGGCGCGCCAGCACGTGACCGTCGCTCTCTCCGGCGACGGCGGCGACGAAATCTTTGCCGGCTACGATCGCTACCGCATCCAGGCCGGACGCCAGGTCTACGAGCGCATCCCCGGCTGGGCTCGCAACTTTTATCGCAACACCATCTTCCCGCTGCTGCCCAGCAAGATGAATGGCCGCCGCCTCAGCTACAACGTCACCCTCCCATGGCAGGAGCGCTACATCGACGGCCTCGCCTTTCTTCCCAGCTTCGAGCGTGACGTCCCGCTTCTCTCCAACGATTTTCGCGCCATTCTCCAGCGCAGCGACGATCCCGCCAACGTCCTTCGCCGCCGCTTCGCCGCCGCGCCCGCCAAAGATCCCGTCAGCCAGACGCTCTACGTCGACACCAAAACCTACATGGTCGATGACATCCTCGCCAAAGTCGATCGCATGAGCATGTTGAACTCGCTCGAAACCCGCGCCCCCATCCTCGACCACGTCTTCGTCGAGTACGTCACCAGCCTCCCGCCCGACTGGAAGCTGCGCGGCAAAACGCAGAAATATATTCTCCGCAAACTCGCCGAGCGCGTCGGCGTCCCGCGCGAAGCCATCTACCGCGAAAAGCGCGGCTTCTCCCTGCCGCTCGTCCACTGGATGCGCCACGAACTCAAAGACATGCTGCTGATCCTCCTCGAGCCTCGCACCCTCGAACGCGGCTACTTCCAGGCCACCGGCATCCAGCGCCTCATGGACGACCATCTCGTCCGCGGCAAAACCATGACCGGCCGCATCTGGCGCCTGCTCATGTTCGAACTCTGGCACCGCAACTTCCTCGAAAAATTCGTCAAGCCCGCCGGCCTGCAAACGCTCCCGGCAGTCGCCGACTCGCGCAGAAAAATTGCAAGCGCGCCTTTGGTCGAATCTGGCGCGAGCACGTCTGGCCAGAGCACGTCCGGCCAGAGCACGTGTGGCGCGGACACTCCTGTCCGCGTGCCCGGAGCCTAACCACCTTGTCCACCACTCCGCTCGCGAATCCGGCAACGGCCCAGCCCGCCGCCCTGCCCATCGGCCTCTTCCTCATGATCAATACCTTCGAGACGGGCGGCTCCGAGCGCCAGTGCGCGCTGCTGTCACAAAATATCGGTGCGCGTTTTGACGTCCACGTCGGATGCGTCAATCCCCGCGGCCCGCTCGCCAGCCAGTTCCAAAACTACGAACGCTTCCCGCTCGGTGGCAGTTTATTCGGGCTGCGCGCGCTCCGCTCTCGCCTCGCCATGGTCCGCCATCTGCGCCAAAATCACATCCGCGTCGCCCACGCCTTCGATTTCTACGCCAACCTCACCATGATTCCCTCCGCGCGCCTCGCCCGCGTGCCCGTCGTCATCGGCAGCCATCGCCAGCTCGGAGACCTGCTCACCCCCGCGCAATTTCGCACCCAAGCCGCCGCCTTTCGCTGGTGCGACGCGGTCGTCTGCAACTCCCAGGCCGGAGCCGATCGCCTCTCCTCCGCCGGCGTCGCCCGCGAAAAACTCGCCGTCATCGGCAATGCCATGCCAGACGCAGTATTTGAGCCTGCCGTCCCCGCGCTTCCGCCAAACGACAACCCGCGTGTCACTGCGCTGAGAGTCACGATGATCGCGCGCATGAACGCCGACTACAAAAACCACGCCGGATTCCTCCGCATCGCTGCCATTGTCCACAAGCGCCTTCCCGATGCAGAATTCCTACTCGTCGGCGACGGCCCACTTCGTCCCGAAATCGAAAAGCAAGCCGCCGCTCTCGGACTCACAAACAGCGTCGCTTTCCTCGGCGACCGCCGCGACATTCCCGCCATCCTTGCCGCCTCTGACATTTCTGTACTTACATCCAGTTCCGAAGGCCAGTCCAACGTCATTCTCGAATCCATGGCCGCGGGCCTGCCGGTAGTCGCCTACGCCGTCGGCGGCAATCCCGAAATCGTCAGCAACGATCGCGGCGCCCTCATCCCCGCCGCCAACGAAACTGAATTTGCCAGCGCCATCCACCGCCTGCTCTCCGATCCCAGCCTTCGTCGTGAGCAAGGCCGCAACGCCCGCGCCTTCGCCGAACAAAACTTCAGTCTTGCCCACGTCTGCCGCCAGTACGAAGATCTCTACATGAATCTGCTCGCCCGCAAAGGCAAACTATGATCTGCAACTCTCGAAAGTTGACCTCCGGCTGCCGAGAGTTAATCTCCGACTGCTTTTGGGCGGCGCAGCGCGTTCAGCACGGCCAGCATTTTTTGGATGGCGGAGCCTTCAGTTCGGCCTTTGGGTGGCGCAGCGCTTCAGCGCTGCGATTCTGCCGCCCGAGTACGCGGCTTTACAGTTTGCCGAAAAACTCCGGAATCCGGCACGGACGGGAAGGGCATGAGTTCCACTCGTGCCGTAAATCGTGCCCAATCAACTGCGGCTTCCAGCCGCTGGGGGAATCTGAACGGAGAAAAGACTTTTTCGGCAAACTGTGAGCCGCTGAGGGAAAACTTCGATCTGTGAAATGAAGCCAAACCAACAAATCAGAGATCGCATCAAGGTCGCCATCATCGCTCCCAGCCTACGCTACGTCGGCGGCCAAGCCGTGCAGGCCGACCTCCTCATGCGCCTCTGGCAAAACGATCCCGCCGTCGAACTCACGTTCATCGCCGTCGATCCTCCGCTCCCCCGCCCTCTCGCCTGGGCCGAGCGCATCCCCGGTCTCCGCACCCTCATCCGCGAACCCATCTACTTCTGGCATCTCTGGCGCGGCCTCAAAGATGTCGACGTCGCCCACATCTTCTCCGCCTCCTACTGGTCTTTTCTACTAGCTCCCGCCCCCGCCTGGTGGTTCGCCCAGCGCCGCGGCAAAAAGACGATCATCAACTACCGCAGTGGCGAAGCCCGCGACCACCTCCAGCGCTTCCGCTCCGCCAAATATGTCCTCTCCCGTGCCGACCGCATCGTCGCGCCCTCCGGCTATCTCGTCGACGTCTTCCGCGAATTTGGCCTCGCCGCCATCGTCGTTCCCAATCTTGTCGATCTCTCCCAATTCCGTTATCGCGAGCGCAATCCGCTCCGCCCGCATCTCGTCTGCACCCGCGGCTTTCACGAGTACTACAGCATCGACGTGGTGGTAAAGGCTTTCGCCGAATTAAAAAAAGATTGTCCGCAAGCCCAGCTCGATCTTGTCGGCGGAGGCCCGCTCGAAGCCGACATTCGCCGCCTCGTCGCCCATCTCCGTCTCGAAGGCGTCCACTTCACCGGCATCGCCACACGCGACAACATCGGCAAGTTCTACGACGACGCCGACATCTTCATCAACGCCTCCTGGCTCGACAACATGCCAGTCTCAATCATCGAAGCCTTCGCCGCAGGCACGCCCGTCGTCACCACCGCGCCCGAGTCCATGCCCTACCTCGTCGAACACGAACGCACCGGCCTGCTCTCCGCCGTCGGCAACGAAAAAGCCCTGGCCGCAAACGTAATCCGCCTGCTGCGCGATCCGGAGCTAGCCACGCGCCTCGCCCGCAACGCCAACGAAGAATCGCACCAGTACACATGGAACGTTGTGCGCGGCCAGTGGGTGGATGTGTACTGTAATCTCCTCGGTACTCGGCACACTGATTAGTCCAGGACGCGTTCCATCAGGATCGTCGCCTCGTGTCCGCGTATCGAGCCGAATACCATTTGCCCCCGATACACAAAGTCCTGATACGAAGCGCGGAATCGCTCCGCAAAGCTGTTCTTCCGAAAGATGTGTTGCGAAATCCTGCCAGTTGCCTCGGTTAACGCCGTCCCGTATCCCTTGCTTCGCCCATTCTCCAGACAAGCTTGCACGAGGCCCTGCGCAACGCCTTGTCCGCCGAACTCTCGGTCGACTCCCAGCATGAACAGATGAAGATATCTCCCACGGGAGATGGATTTTCCCTCGCGGAATTGCTCATCAAGTGCTCCCAGCATCGCGAAGATGGGCAAGAGTTTCGGACTGATCAGCGCAGGTTCGACCTCGGGAGACGATACAAAGTCGTCGGCCAGTAACGCACCAGCGAGCTTCCCATTCTCCTTGCTCCGCGCAATCACCGTCAGCCCGTCGGCAATCACTCGCGACATGATCAGGCCAAGAAATTGCTCCATCTCCACCGCCGTAACGCCCATGGCCGCGGCCGGCGGGTCCGATGCGCTGAACACGCCGGCTAGAAGCCAACCAATCTCCTCCGCGTCTGCCGGCCCTGCCACGCTGTAGTTCACAATCCTCTCCCTGACCTACGGTTCGACGATCTACGGGTCTACCTTATACAGCGCCATCATCCCCGCTTCCATGTGCTCGTCCAAATGGCAGTGATACATCCAGATCCCCGGATCGTCCGGCACCATATCCACCGTCGCCATCTGCGCCGGTGATAGCGAGATCACATCCGTCCGCTGCCCCGCCTGCATCACCACGTTGCCGTGCCAGTGCGGCGTGTGGAAGTTCACTCCTTCGCCGATCGTCACCACGTACCAGCGCACCCGCTCGCCTTTTTTCATCGTCATCAGCGGCATATTTGCGTACATGTATCCGTTGATCGACGACTTGAAATTCGCCCCCACAAAACCGGCTCCGGCAGGAAGAAAATTTCCTTCGGCATCGGCAGGTACGGCTTCCAGCTTGTTCACTCCCTTCGGATCGCTCGTGTACGTATCGATGTTGTGCTGCAAATACCAGCTCGTGTTTTCATCGAACAGCATGTAGAGGCTGACAAACTCGCGATCCACATCTTTCGGCCGCCCCGTCGGCCCAGCCGCGCCTTTGCGGCTGACGATGATCACCCCAATCAGCCCGCTCTCCACATCTTTCGGTTCGTCCACGTGCGAGTGATACAGCCACACAATCGAACTCGGATCGTTCGGTCCCGGCCCCGCCCGCTCTGGAACTTCCCACACGTACGTGTGCGTCTCGCCCGGTGCCACGCCCTTTTTACCCGCGAATGTCGACCCGTCGTCATATCCCGTGCCCTCCGACTCCTTCGCATAAAACACGCCGTGCGGATGCATTGAGTAAGGCCGCGTCGCGTTGTTCTTGAACACAACTTTAATCGTGTCGCCCACCTCCGCCCGCAGCACCGGCCCCACCAGTCCCAGGTGTTCCCACTCCGCCGGTCGCGCCTTCAGCTTCGTAAAACTCTCATCCGTATACTCGCGGTAAATCGCCTTGCGGTAAGTGGTGCCGATGCGGTGCGGCCCTTGTTCGGTATAGATCTTGGCGTGCCCCATGAACGGCATTCCCATCATTCGGTCGAGACCCAGCGGAGTGTAATTCCACTCCACCTCATCGGCGGCAACGTAGTAAGTGTGCACCGCAGCCACCGCCGCAGGCGCCAACCCAGCGAAGCCCAGACAAAACAAAAAAATACTTCCAGCCAGACGAAGCTTGCCCATGTATACCAAACCTTAATTTTTTCGATTTTACTTAGGGGAAGGTCTGAGAATTCTATCCGATTAACTTCCCAACCGCATTACCATCGCCCTCCAGCCCCATCAGAATCCCCTTGACTTAGCTAATCTATGTCGCACAATTGTCTTGAAGACAAAGCCAGAACTCGGGCTCTGTCGCGGTACAATACAAGGCAAGGCGTCAGTTAACTAATCGCTTAATCGTTTATTTTCAATACCTTGCCCATATAGAACTTCGTCCCTCGAGATTTGGCTGCAAATTCTCTCTGATTTGAAACGACCACCTGCGCAACGCACCACTGGAGACCGGTGAAACTTCGCCAGATTGATTTCAACACCGCCGACTGGAAGCTCCTCGACAGCTTCCCCACCCCGTTCGCGGACCGCACCGTCTTCCAGACGCGCCCCTGGCTCGAGTTCATCGCCGACTCGCAAGGCGCCACCCCCGTTCTCGCCCAGGTCCTCGACGGCAACGACGTCGCCGGCTATTTCTCCGGCCTCACCTTCTCCAAATTCGGCATGAAGGTCCTCGGCAGTTCATTCCCCGGCTGGACCACTCCCTACATCGGCTTCAACCTGAAGCCCGGAGCCTCCCGCCGCACCGCCCTCGAAGCCCTCGAAAAATTCGCCTGGGACGATCTCAAAGTTCTCCATCTCGAAGTCTCCGATCCGTACTTCACCTTTGAAGATGGCGAGGGCCTCGGCTTCACCGCCGAGCACTACGGCTCTTACCGCACCGATCTGACCCGCACCGAAGATGAGATCTTCAACGGCATGGAAAGCGCCTGCCGCCGCTGCATCCGCAAAGCCGAAAAAAGCGGAGTCGTCATCGAGGAAGCCCACGACGCCGCCTTCGCCGACGAATACTACGCGCAGCTCAAAGACGTCTTCGCCAAGCAGGGACTCGTTCCCACCTATCCCGTCGACCGCGTGCGCTCCCTCGTCAAGCACGTCGCGCCCAGCGGCCACGTCCTCCTTCTCCGCGCCCGCGATCCCCAGGGCAATTGCATCGCCACCGGAATTTTCCCCGGCTTCAACCGGATTGCCGAATTCTGGGGCAACGCCAGTTTCCGCCAGTACCAAGGCCTTCGCCCCAACGAAGCCATTCATTGGTACGCCATGCGTTACTGGAAGCGCCGCGGCGTAGCCGTTTATGATTGGGGTGGCGAGGGCAGCTACAAGGAAAAATACGGCTGCGTCGCCCATCGCGTGCCTTGGTTCACCAAGTCGCGCTACAAGATGATCGGCGCGCTGCGCAACGAAGCCAAAAACATGTTCGCGCGCAAACAAAAGTTCCTGGGCTGGCTGCAAGCCGAGCGCCAACAGCCCGACAACGCCCCCGATCAGGACAAAGACAAGGCCGGAACCGGAGAAAAGAACAGAGACAAAGAGAAAGAAAACGCGCAGCTGACCACGAAATAAAGTTATGCGTTCGACCGTGGAACTGATAGCCAGCTTTGCCAAGCTGTGGATTGAACACGGTGAGTCAGTGGCGTCAAAATTCGAGTTCCGAAGGTACATGCGAGCTTTAGCCCAGCGCTTCAGCGCTGGGAAAGAATAACAAGGGTGATCGAAGTCCCGAAGGGACGGCCCACGCTTTTGGGTGGCGCAGCGCTCTCCTGGCTGACGCAATGCTTTTGGGTGGCGCAGCGCTCTCCTGGCTGACGCAATGCTTTTGGGTGGCGCAGCGCTCTCCCGGCTGACGCAATGCTTTTGGGTGGCGCAGCGCTCTCCTGGCTGACGCAATGCTTTTGGGTGGCGCAGCGCTCTCCTGGCGGACGCAATGCTTTTGGGTGGCGCAGCGCTCTCCCGGCTGACGCAATGCTTTTGGGTGGCGCAGCGCTTCAGCGCTGCGATTCGAGCCGTATTGGAGAAAAAGCGGCTTTAGCCGCTGGGGCAAACGCAGGCGGTAACACAAATGGCAATGCTAATCAAACGCGGTCTCAAACATCTCTCGCGCGTCAACGACGTCCTCTTCCGCACCCTCCGCATCGAGCGCGACATCACCATCTTTCCCGACGACGTCTTCCTCACCTCCTACCCCCGCTCCGGCAACACCTGGACCCGTTTCCTCGTCGGCAATCTCGTCCACACCAATGAGCCCGTCACCTTTCTCAACGTCGAACGCCTCGTCGCCGACATGTACAAGCACGGCGACCACTATCTCCGCGGCCTCGCCCGCCCCCGCATCCTCAAGAGCCACGAGGTTTTCGACCCGCGCTACAAACGCGTCATCTACATCGTCCGCGACCCCCGCGACTGCGCCGTCTCCAATTTCCATTGGGAGATGAAACAGCGTTCCTTCAACGACCAACTCCCCATCAAAGACTTCCTGCCCAACTGGATCGAAGGCAAAATCTGGGACCGTCTCGGCAATTGGGGCGACCACGTCACCAGCTGGCTCAGCACCCGCAGCGGCCACGAAGGCTTCCTGTTGCTCCGTTATGAAGACATGATCGAAGATCCCGCCCGCGAGCTGATGAAAGTCTCGAAGCTGCTCGGCATCGAGCAATCCATCGAGCGCTGTCAGCGCGCCGCCGAGTTAAGTTCCTTCGATCGCATGAGAAAGCTCGAAGAGAAGCAGGGCGGCAAGTGGGTGCAAACCGCTTTCACCCGCCAGGACAAACCCTTCGTCCGTCAGGCCACCAAAGGTGGATGGCGGGAAGTTCTCCCTCCCGAATGCGTAGCTCAAATCGAAGCCGCTTGGGGACACGTCATGATTCAGGTCGGCTATCAGTTAGTCTCAGACGGAGCCAAGAACGAAAAGCTAGCCCACCAGGAAAGCTAGAAGAGGATTGAGTAATTGGGAAATTTAGTAATTGGGAAATTTAGTAATTGGGAAATTTAGTAATTGGGAAATTTAGTAATTGGGAAATTGTATAATTCTCCTCGATCAGGTTTTAAAATTACTCAATTACTAAATTTCCCAATTACTCAATTACTAAATTCCCCAATTACTCAATCTTTCAGAAGTTTATTGGCAGTCCGTCCCCATCCGCCCGCGTAAAGTGAAACCTTCCCGCCTCCAGCGGTTGCAGCAACGCCGTCAACTTCTTTGACGTCGCCAAAACAAAATTCGTCGGTCCGGAAAAAAATCCTGAGCGCTTCAGCGCATCGCCGCAAACCTGATTGCTCTGATTGGAAACAATCAGATCGACACCATCTTTCTCCAGCACCTCAGTCGACGCGCGAATCACCGCCAGCGCATCTTCCGGCATCGCCCAGCAATCCACAATCGATCCCACACGCATCTCGCCAAACTTCGCGTCCTTGCGCCGAATTCCAATAACTGCCCAGCCAATCGGCGAACCCTTTCGCCGCACTAGCAAACGCCGCGTGCTCGCGACGTTGCTAGTCATGTTTGCCGGATACAAAAGCCGCAGAGTCTTCGCGTCGCGCACCGTCGCAAAGCTCACCGTCTCCTTCGCACCATCCCAGATTTCATCCGCCCAATCCGTAAACTCGTCCATCTCCTCTACACCGATCTCCTTGAAAGCGGCCTCCGAACTTCCGCCGCTCAGCCTGCGCAGCCCTTGCGCCGCGTTGATCGCCAGCCATCCAGTTCCGCTCGCGGCCGCAATATCCATCAGCACCGCGCGCCAGCGATTCTCGCGCAGCGCCTGCATCTGCCGCAGAAATCGTGCCGGACGCACCACGCGGAAGTAAAACGCTATCGGCGTAAGCGTGAAGCCTAGAGCCTTGAGCATCCGCGCAATCGGAGTTTCCGCTCCGCCCATTCCAAGCGCATAAAGATAAGGCTGTCGAGCCACAGCATCGCGCGCCAGCAACATGCCCACGCTCGTAAACGCCCGGTCCACAACCCCCTCCGACAGCGGATGATGATAGCAAGCGATCCGCTGCACGCCCTTGCCGCGCACGAACAGCGCCTCCTGCTTCAGCCCGTAAGCCCCGCGCACCGCGCCATCTGCCGCGCCATCCGCCGCGACATAAAACTCGTTCCACACCGGATTGTCATTCGCCGGAGGCAGCCAGCGCGGCACGCACGATTGCGAAAAGACAAGATTAGGATCGCCCGAAGCCTGCAAGCGGCGATTGAACTCCGCCACTCCCGCTTCGTGCTCTTTGCGATAAGGCTGAATGACGATAGCCAAGACTATCTCGGAGAGGCGTGAAGTTTCGACTCAATCAACTGCGCGGTCGCGCCCAAAGTCTTCATCTGCTCGATCTCTTCCGGCGCCAGCTGCAACCCAAATTTCTCTTCCAGCGCCAGCACCAGATTCAAATGCTGCACCGAATCCCACGACTCGACACTATCCGGAGACGACTCCGCACCCAGCTTCGCGGCCGGAACTCCAAAAATATCGCTCGCCATGTTCCGCACCTCGTCAAACGTGCTCAAATCACTTCCCCTTTTTCATCCCCGCGGAGAGCTGCTTTGGATCTGTCGTCCTCAGTAGAATCATTTTCCCTTTGTCATCCTGAGCGAAGCAGGATCATCGTGAAGCGATGATCATGCGAAGTCGAAGGATCCCTACTCTTCCACAACCGCTAGCGCGGAATCTCTCTGCGAACTCCGCGTACTCCGCGGTTACCTGCTGTTCACCGCCTCCGCGACATTCAGCTTAATCCATTCCGGAACCGCCAGCCTCGAACTCTTCAAATCCATCGTCCACAGCGTCCCTGTCTCGTTCGTCTCTCCGCGCACAAAACCATGCTGCTCATAAAAATCCCGCGCCGGAGCGTTCTTCTTCGTCGGCAAAAACCATCCTGCAAGCCGCAAGCATCCTCGTTCCGCCGCGCTCTTCGCGATCTGCGCCAGCAGCGCCGTCTCCACCGTCCGTCCAATCACCCGGCAGCTCAGCAGGAACGTATCGATCTCGCACCGCTCGCCTTCGTCGCGCGTAATCGCGACTCCCACCAATCCATGATCGCCAAACCGGTCGCGCACCTTAATCGAAAAAATGTGCCACTCCGGCCGCTTCGCCATCTCCGCAATCTGCGCCTCGCTATATCGCCGCGTCGTCACATTAAACTGATTCGTCTTCTGCGTCAGCTGCGCCACCCGCGCCAGCGTCATCTCGTTCACCGGATCGAGATCCGCTTCCTGCTCCAGATACCGGAAAAAATCTTCCTTCGATTGAAAATTATTCTCCGCATTGGCCCGTTGCCTCTGCTCCGCATACATCGCCGTCCGCTGCTGATCTTCCGCCGACAGCGAAAGCCGCTCAAATACCGGGCAATCCCGCACCGCCGCCGCATACTCCATCGGGTTCGCGGAAATATCGATCACGGTTATCTCCGGCAGCGCCGCCCGAACCTGCTCCCGCTCGAACGGATTGTCATCCAGAAACGCCAGCGCATCGATCCCGATATTCAACTCCTGCGCAACTTCGCGGATATTCTGCGCCTTGTCGCCCCAGTTGATCCGGATCGCCGCAAAATCCTTCGCCCGCAGCAGCATTCCCGGATGCTTCTCCATCGCCTCCATCGCATCGTCCGCATTGTTCTTGCTGCAAACCGCCAGCAGAATTCCCCGCCGCGAAAGGTCCAGCAGCGCCCGCTGCACCGCCTGAAATGCCGCTCCCGGATACTCCGCGCTCAGCTTGATCCCCGCCATCCCATCTTCGCCAATAATGCCGCCCCAAAGCGTGTTGTCCAAATCGACCACCAGCGCCTTGCAAGTCCGCCCCGCCAGCGGAACCACAAACCGCATCCACTCCCGCGCCATGTGAATCAGGTGATCGGCCGCAATCGGCAAACGCGCCATCAGCCATTTGCGCTCGTCATGCCAGCGCGAACTTCCAAAGCGCGCCACCAGAGCGTCATAGTCGAGCACATAAACGCCGCGCTCGGCCCCTGCAATCCGCCGCAGCTCCGCGTTAATCTGGCGCATCAATCCCGATTGTCCCGCCTCGCTCTGGCTATCCAGCACGCCCAAGCTCGGCCGCGCCGGAACTTCCAGCGCGTGCATCACCAGCCCAGCCTGGCTATTCCGCCGGAACACGTGTACCCACTGCTCATAGCCTTGCGCAACCCGAGTCGCCGCTTCCCGCGCCGCCTCCGCCGGCAAATCCGCAAAACGCCCGCCAATATCCGGCGCAACATCTTCCCCGCGCACCGCCAGAATCACCGCATTCGGCCCGAACCTGTACAGCGAACTGCCCGCGTCAACCATCTCCTGCACATAAGTATTGAAATCGCCGACATGAATCTCCAGGTCGATCCCATACCCAAACGCCTCCGCCCGCAACAGAGGCACAATCGGCTCGACCGTAAACGACCGCAAAATCGCCAGCTTGAACTTCGTCAGCGTCAACTTGTCGCGCAACTGGTCCAGCCGCGCACACAAAAAGCTCGCAGTCGCCGCGCCCGCCTCGCGTCGCCACAGTTCGCGCAGCGCGCTCGCCGCCGCCTCGAACCTGTCCTCCGCAATGTGAGCCACAATCTCCGCTCGCCGATCGCGCGGATCACGACTGTGCGAATCACGATTGTGCGGATCGCGATTGTGCGGATCACGACTGCGCGGATCGCCATCGCGCGGATTCTGCTTCGGCCGATCGTGTTCCTCTGCCATTTTCGAGCTCTTAACTCTCCGCCAGATCGCGTTGATTCACGCCCATTCGTCCCGTGCTCGCCAATCGCGCCAGCGGCGTCTTCGATTTCAGCCAGAACTTCAAGTCAAAATACAGTGGATAAACAATTCCCATCAATCGCACCGCCAGCGAAGGTCGCAGCTTTTCCGCCGGCGTCGAAAGCGCATACCCGGTCGATTGCAACAACTCGCCTTGCAGGCTCTCGATGTCCCGCACCTCTTCCGCCGTGAAGCTGTTCTTCCACCGCCCCAGCGTGTGCGTCTCCGCTTCCTTGCCATCTCCGCGGAACGACGAATTCGGATTGCTCACCGACCCCAGCCCCACTCGCTGAATTTCGTCGTAGTCCAGCTTCTGCCCGATAAACTCGCCAATCTGAGCCAGCGTCTCCCGCGGCTTCTGCACCACGTCCTCATAGTGCACTTCCATGTAGTCGTTCCCCATCGCCCGCCCATAGCGCCGCCCCTTGCTCACAATCCAGCGCCAGAAAATCGCCGGCACAAGGCAGGCCCGGCTGCGGTCCCAGCGCAAAGGACGAATCCATCCGATGCGGTGCAGCGACGCCGCTACGTCGCGCCCATCGCGAATAATGTGGATGATCAGCGCATCCGGCACCACGCGCTTGATCTGCGGCAGGTTTAGCAGATGCAGTGGAGTCGATTCCGCCCACCGCCCCACCCCCTGCTGCCGCGCCATCGCCCCCATCACTATGCGCAGAAAATCGCCGGGGTTGCGGCAGTTGTCCATCACCTGCCCTTCAATGTCCTCGCGCTTCAGCCCCGTCCGCTCGAACAGATTGCTCTTGAAATAAGCGTCCAGCAGCTTGCGCCGATTCGCCCGCCGCGCCAGGTTTCCAAAGCGAACCCCCAGCAGGTTGAACGTATTGCTCTCCGCGAAATAAACCGCAAAGCCGCCGCCCGAAAGCAGCGTGTGATAAAGAAACTTCGTCCCCGACCGTCCGCAGCCCAGCACAAACACCGGTGCGCTGGAACGCGAACTCGTCCGCGAACTCGTCCGCGAATCCGCCGCCCGCCCATCCGCCGCCTGCGAACTCGTCCCCGCCGCCCCGCTCATCGCACGCTCTTCGCTTTTGATTGCGCCGCTCATGATGGTTTCGAGTGCGAGGCCATCTCCGCCATCGGCGCCGCCTCATCCGCCAGTTCGAGCGCGCTTTCATTGGCCAGCCGTCCCATCGGCGTATTCAGCTTCAGCCACAGCTTGCTTCCCAAAAACGCCGGATACATCCCGCTCATCAACCAATGCCGCGCACGAATTCGCCGCCCGCCCGCGCCCGCCGATAGCTCGTAGCCGTTTTCCTCGAGGCAATCCCCAACCGTACTCTCGATGGCCGCAACATTTTCCGCCGACAGCCGTTCCTTCCATCGTCCCAGCGGATTGATCTTCTCTTTCGCCGCCTCTTCGCGAAACGACGAATTCGTCTTCGACAGGCTCCCCAGCCCTGCTTCCCGAATCCGTTCGTAGTCGAGATCGTGATCGATGAATCCGCCCAGCCGGCCCAGCGCCTCCCGCGGACTCGTGATCAAATCTTCATAATGAATCTCGATGTAGTCCGCCGGAAAAAGTTTTCCCGCTGCCCGTCCGTGCTCCACCATCCATTTCCAGTAGAGCGCCGTCGCCACCAGGCTCTCCCTTTCCCCGCGATCCCACGGCAGTGGCGCGAACCCGCCCATCTTCTTCAGTGAAAGCGCAATGTCGCGCCCATCTCGAATAATGTGCACAAACAGCGCGTTCGGAATGTCGCGCTTCACCCGCCGAAAGTGCAGCACATTATCCGGATCGTAAAATGCCCACCGCTGCGCCTTCTGCTCTTCCGCAATCGTATCCAGCACCACCCGAATAAAATCCCCGCCGCTGCGGCACTCGTTCTCGATGCGCGGTGAAAACACCTCCCGCCCCAGCCCGGTCCGGCGAAATCCCTTGCTCCGCAGCCACGTCGCCACAATCTTTTCCCGGTTCGCCCGGCTCGCCATCGACCCGTACTTCGGAATCATGATCTTGTAAATCGGCAGGTATCCCCGGTAAATGGCGAATCCGCCCGCCGACAGGAGCATGTCGTATAGCATGTTCGTTCCCGAGCGATGGCAGCCCATCACAAAGACAGGAAAGCGCTTCCGCTCGGCTGGAGTGGGTGTGGGCACGGCTGCAAAAATCTTATCACGCACCCTCCAGGCCGCCGGAAACCATTGCAAGCGCAAGGGTTACCGAAGAGTCTCAACCGTCCATCAGCCCCCCAATCGCCGCCGCTACCGCGCCCTGGCGTCCGAATTAAATCATTCAGCCCACTACCGCCAGCTTTGTCGGTTTCGCTCTTCGCCACAGAACTTTTCCCGCGCATGTGCTATACGAATATCGACCAGTGCGATGACGGAGGAACCTCGCTGATGGCCCGCAAGTTCAAGGATTTATCCGAGCGCGAAATTCTCGCCCTCGCTATCGCTCTCGAAGAAGAAGACAGCCGCGTCTATGCCGACTTCGCCGACGGCCTCCGCGAAACCTACCCCGCCACCGCCAAACTTTTCGAGGAAATGCGCGAAGAAGAGTCCAACCACCGCAGCGCCCTCATCGAAACCTTTCGCGCCCGCTTCGGCGACCACATCCCCCTCATGCGCCGCCAGGACGTCAAGGGATTCGTTCAGCGCCGCCCCTTCTGGCTCACCCGTCCCCTCAAAATCTCCGAGGTCCGCAAGCAGGCCGAGATCATGGAGCTCGAGACCCGCCAGTTCTACCAGAAGGCCATCAATCACGTCACCGACGCCGGCATCCGCAAGCTCCTCGGCGATCTCGAAGAGGTCGAGCGCAAACATCAGGTCGCCGCCGAAGCTCTCGGCGAAGAAATTACCTCCGACCAAAAAACCTCCGAAGAGGAAGCCCAGCGCCGCTTATTCGTCCTGCAAATCGTACAGCCCGGCCTCGCCGGTCTCATGGACGGTTCCGTCTCCACCCTCGCCCCCGTCTTCGCCGCCGCCTTCGCCACCCGCAGCAGTAAAGACGCATTCCTCGTCGGCCTCGCCGCCTCTATCGGCGCCGGAATTTCCATGGCCTTCGCCGAAGCTCTCTCCGATGACGGTTCCCTCACCGGCCGCGGCCGCCCCGTTCTTCGCGGCGCCGTCACCGGTCTCATGACCGCCGCCGGTGGCATCGGCCATACCCTCCCCTTCCTCATTCCAAGTTTTCACATCGCCTTCATGGCCGCCGTCGTCGTCGTCGCGGTCGAGCTCGCCATCATCGCCTGGGTGCGCAACCGTTACATGGACACGCCGCTCCTCTCCGCCGCCTTTCAAGTCGTCGTCGGAGGCGTCCTCGTCTTCATCGCCGGTATCTGGATCGGCAGCGCCTGAGATGACATAACGATGAGATAACTATGTCATCGCGCCCCATGCAGTCTTATGGTAAGGTCTTTGCGTAAGTTGCCTAAGGAATCTCTGATTAAGTTCGCCGTAGCATGGTTTGGGAAGGGCACGGCTTCAGCCGGGCCGCTAGACTCCGACAAATATCCGGCTTTAGCCGCTGAGGGCCAACATCCCGACCCCCACCCAACTCACCCCCGACTTAATCAGACCTTCCCTAAGAGGGACCATTATGTCTGTACGACGCTTGTTACTAACTCTCTTGTGTTGTCTCTCACCCTGCCTGTTAGCCCAGGAGCAAAGCGACGCTCCGGCCGGCCCAACTAACGAGAAGGCGCAAAAAACATTTCGCGAGGCCCAGGAACTGGAAGGGAAAAAACACGAGAAGGAATGGGCGCTCGACGCCTATAAGAAAGCTGACAAGCAGGATGGCGGCCGCTGCGCCGCCTGCCAGTTGAAGATGGTCCGCTACGGCATGGAACTCCGCGATTGGAAGACGGCGGAACTCGGCGCCGAAGAATCCCTTGCTCTTGCTCAGGGAGATCGGGATACGGCCATCGCCCATTATCAAATGGCCCGCGTACTCATCCAGGAAGGTCTCGATAAGAAAAAAGACGAGCTATTCTCTCGCGCTCACGACGAACTCACCAAGGCCTTGAACATCCATTCCAAGTTTCCCGACGCCATCTATAACGACGGCTTCGCCCTCGCCCACTTGGGGCAGGATGAAGCGGCGAAGGCGCGATTCGAAGAGTTTGCCAAAATGCGTCCTGCGGACAACCCCGACCGCCAACGCGCCCTCCGCTATGCTGCTCGTCCCGAACTGGCCCGCGCCCGGATGGCGCCCGCCTTCGCCACCAACTTAATCGACGGCAAGCGCATCACCCTCGATGACCTCCAGGGCAAGGTTGTGCTGATCGATTTTTGGGCCACATGGTGCCCCCCCTGCCGCGAGGCCGTCCCTCATATGCGCGAACTCGCGAAAAAATTCCAGGGCCAGCCCCTGGTCTTGTTAAGCGTCAGTCTGGACGAAGACGAGCAAAAATGGCGCGAGTTTGTGGGCAAGAATGAAATGACATGGCTGCAATGTCGCGATGGGAGATTCGATGGACCGGTTGCGAGGATGTTCGACGTCAAAGCGATCCCACACACATTCACCATCGATGCCGACGGAGTCCTCCAGGATGAGCACATCGGCGACGCCGCCATCGAAGGAAAAATCAAGAAGCTCATCGCCCGCGCCCGCGAACTCGAGGCTGCCCAGAAAACCGCTCAGTAGTGTCCCATGCTTCCCGCGACCTGCCGGCTGCGTTTCCCTCTTCGCCGCTTGAAGGATGCCACGCCCGCTGGCGGCTTTGCACCTTCGTCCGCCATCGGATTTAACTCTCGCGCTCCGCTACCACCGCGAACTTCACGCCCAGTGCATGTAGGACCGAATTAATGGTTTCAAACCGTGGATGCGCGCCGGCACTTAGCGTTTTATACAAGCTCTCCCGCCCCAGGCCCGCATCTTTCGCGATCTGCGCCATGCCTCGCGCTTTGGCTACCTCGCCCAGCGCCGCCACAAATACCTCTGGATTCGCGTCCTCCGCCGCTGCCGAAAGATATTCCGCAATCACCACATCGTTATCGAGATATGCCGCCGCATCGAACCGTTTGTAGGTTGTCTTCTTTTTCTTCATCTCATCGAAATCCGAAGATCGAAGCAGCGTATTCAAGTGTTTTTATTGTATCCGATCGGATACATCACCGCAACCACGAACTTGACCAATCCCGATCCTCATTCGGCGCGCCACAAGTAGGCTGGTGCGGTTTGAACCATCACCGAATCGCGAAGAAATAGGAAAAAAACGTGCCTTTCTCCGTGTCTCCGTGCCTCCGTGGTAAACCCGCTTCCGTCTCCGCTAATCAAATCTCAATTCGGTCCCCCATTCCAACTTCCGGGAAACTTCCCTACCCGTCTCCGAATTGCCATTGCTTTGCCCTTTCTCCGTGCTATATCTTGCCATTGACCAGAAGTCAGCCGTTAAATCGTTTTTTCTGGTCAGACCAGATTTTGAGGGGGGCCCATTTTGGAGGGAATAGTCAGTAGTTTGGCAAAACCGGCTCAGCTGCGGCGCGACGTTAAGCCGCGGCCGCGCTCGGAAGCTAAAAGAGCTCGCATCGTCGAAGTCGCGATCAAACATTTTGCCGATCGCGGCTACAACGCAGCCCGCGTCGAGGATATCGCTACTCAACTCGGTATCGCCAAGGGCAGCGTCTTTCAACATTTCAAAAGCAAAGATGACTTGTTCTTCGAAGCCTACAAAAAAGCTGTTTTATCGTTTCCCAAATATCTTCAGGTTCCCGCCGAACTCCGCGAGCGGGGATTTTTTGAAGTCTTGCGCTACTGGTTGGGTCGTACCGAAAATATGCTGCGTGACAACCTGGCTTCTTATCGTATTTATCTCGTTGGCAATTACGGCACCGACCTCGCTCTGCGCAAGGAGATCAACCATTTTCTCGTCACCGAGGATCCTTACGGCTGGCGCGAATTCGTCGAGTTTGGCGTCGCCCGCGGCGAGTTGCGCTCCGATCTCGATGTCGACATGATGGGATCGATCCTCGAGTGGACCATGGATCGCTTCCAGGACGCCCTGCTCACCGAAGAACTCGACCCCGGACTCTTTCGCAAGACCAGCCCGGTTCCCGAGAAGAAAGAAACTCGGATCGAGCAGTTTATCGAGTTGCTGCGCCGCGCCATCGGTTCCGACTCGGCTCAATTGCCCGAGGATGATCGTCATAGGTTGATAGCCAGCAGATAAAACCAAGTGCCCCGCGTCTCGCACTCGACGAAACGTGGGGCATCGATAACTCTTCGGGATCAGAGCTCGTGAAAACCAAAACTACTCCGGCGAAAAAAGCAAAAAAAAACACCGCCCACTCTCTCGGCAAAAATCCAGGCCGCTCCAAAAATCCGCCTCTCGCCCAGAATCCAGCTCTCGCCCCGGCCGCATCCCTCGCCGCCATCCTCGCCAGCTACAACACGAAGGCCCCGCTCGCCGAGGCCTCCACCATCCCCGCGCCCTGGTATACCGACCCGCGCATCGCCGAACTCGAGCGCCATACCGTCTTCTCTCGCAACTGGCTCGCCATCGGCCGCATCGATCAGCTCGCCCATCCCGGCCAGTTCCTCACCGCCACTGTCGCAGGTGAGCCCATCGTCGCCGTCCGCGGCCATGACGGCGTCCTGCGCGCCTTCTACAACGTCTGCCGCCATCACGCCGCTGCCGTCGTCACCGATCCCTGCGGCCAGGCCTCCATCCTTCACTGCCCCTACCACGGATGGAATTACGGCCTCGATGGTTCTCTCAAAGGCACGCCCGAATTTGAGGGCGTCAAAAATTTCGACCGCAAGCAGAATGGCCTCGTCCCCATCAACGTCGAAATCTGGGAGCAGTTCCTCTTCGTCAATCTCGATCCCGCCGCCCCGCCCCTGGCCAACTTCCTCGGCTCGCTCGCCCGCCGCGTCGCGCCCCTCGGTCTCCGCCAACTCCACTACTTCACCAGCACCAGCTATGACATCGCCTGCAACTGGAAGGTCTTCGTCGACAACTATCTCGACGGCGGCTACCACGTCCCCCACCTCCACAAGGGACTCAAGTCCGTTCTCGACTACAAGCGCTACACCATCGAAAACGAAGATCGCTACTGCCTGCAATCCAGCCCCATGGTCGTCGCCAAGGAAGCTGCCGCTAACGACGCTGCCTCCGCCGAAGACGCCGCCACCGTCGCCACCCGCAAGGGCGACCGTGCCTGGTATTTCTGGCTCTATCCCAACTTCATGTTCAATTGCTACCAGGGCTATCTCGACACCAACCTCGTCATCCCCGTCGACGCCGATCACTGCCGCGTAATTTTCGATTTCTATTTCGCCGACGTCAGCGACTCCGCCCGCTCCTACAACGACCAAAGTGTCGCCGTCGGCAATCGCGTTCAGGATGAGGATCTCGGCATCTGCGAATCCGTCCAGCGCGGTCTCAAGTCCCGAGCTTATGGCGCAGGCCGCCTCTCGGTTCGCCGCGAGTCCGGAGAGCACTGCTTTCACCGCTTATTAGCTGAGGATTTAAAACGAGGCCTGTAGCCAATATCCCGGCCAGCGCCGAGGAGACGGCGCACCTAAACAATCACTTTAACTGCGTCCGAGATTCGCCGATATTAAATGCAGTTCTAGCGGCGCTACCGTAGCGGCCACTTCGAGACGCTGGGTCGGTAGCGCTTTGCTGTCCCCAAAATATCTCTCCAAATCTGCTGACGCTGCCCCAGCCCGAATCCTGTGCGAGCCGCTAAAACAGCCGAGGGTGCCCCATCCTAAAATCGCGTTCTCTGCGATTTTAGGGTGGGAACCACGGACGCCCGCACCAAGGGCTTCATCCCAGGGCTTCACCCGAAATCTACTCTGACTCCGCGTCCTCCGCCGCAGTCGCCTTTTCCGGCCGCAGCAGCGGAAACAAAATCACATCCCGAATCGTGTGCGAGTCCGTAAACAGCATCGCCAGCCGGTCAATCCCCACTCCCACTCCCCCCGCCGGAGGCATTCCATACGACAGCGCCCGAATATAATCCTCATCCATCTGGTGCGCCTCTTCATCTCCCCGCTCCCGCTCGCGTAGCTGCGCCTCAAACCGACGCCGCTGATCCTGCGGATCGTTCAGCTCACTGAACCCGTTCGCAATCTCCATCTTCCCCGCAAACATCTCGAACCGCTCCGTCCAGTCCGGCTCATCCGGCTTCTGCTTCGAGAGCGGCGACACCGCCGTCGGAAACTCATAAATAATCGTCGGCTGCAACAAGTGCTCTTCTGCAATCGCCTCGAATAACGCAGCCACAGTCTTCCCTACCGGCTCCGCCGCATCGTAAGCCAGACCCACTCCCGCCCCGCGCACCCGATCCACCAGCGCCTTCACGCCTTCCTGCGTCGCAAAGTCCTCCCGCGTCGGCCCCACCCCAGCCTTCTCCGGCCAGAATTTCGTTATCGCCTCCCGCATCGTCATTCGCCGCCAGTTCCCGTGCGACCAGTCAATCTCATCTTCGCCCCACTTCGTGATCGTTCCGCCCGTCACATCCACCACCGCCTGCTCGATCGCGCCCTGCGTCGTATCCAATATCCCCAGATAATCCGTATAAGCCTGATACGCCTCCAGCATCGTGAACTCCGGATTCCATCTCCACCCAATCCCCTCATTCCGGAAATTCCGGTTGATCTCATACACCCGATCGAATCCGCCCACCGTCAGCCGCTTCAAATAAAGTTCCGGCGCGATCCGCAAAAACAAATCCATATCCATCGTGTTGTGATGCGTCTTGAACGGACGCGCCACCGCCCCGCCCGCCATCGGCTGCATCATCGGCGTCTCCACTTCCACAAACGCCTGCCCATCGAAATACCGCCGCAGCGACTGCACCAGCTTGCTGCGCTTCAAAAAAACCTCGCGCACCTCCGGATTCATCACCAGATCCACGTATCTCTGCCGGTACCGCAACTCCACATCCTGCAACCCGTGCCACTTCTCCGGCAGCGGCAACAGGTCCTTCGACAAAAACGTCAACTCCTCCGCATGAATGCTCAACTCGCCCGTGCGCGTGCGAAACAAATATCCCCGCACCCCAATGTGATCGCCCAGATCCAGCAGCTTCCACAGCTCGAATCCCCCGTCGCCCACCGCATCCTTCTTCACGTAAATTTGCAGCCGCTGCCCATCCTGTTGCAGATGCGCAAATCCAGCCTTGCCCATCAGCCGGATCGCCATCATCCGTCCCGCCACCCGCACATTCACCCGCGGCGATTCCAGCTCCTCCGCCGTCTGTCCGCCGTATTCGCTCAGTATCTGCGGAACCGTATGGCTGAAATTGTACTTACGCGGATAAACCGGATGCCCAAGAGCCTCGATCTTCGTCAGCTTCTCCCGCCGTATCTCGTAGATATTCTCGTCGAGCGCCAATGCCACTCCTCTGAACAAAAATGTAGGAACAGTGAATCAGTGATTATAAATGCGCAGGGTGGGCAAGTCTCACGCGGGCACAGCCACCCTCGGCTGCGTGGGGACAGCCGCCCTCGGCTGTCCAGGCGAGCGAAGCTCGCCAGCTGAATCCAAACTCGTTTTGTCATCCTGAGCGCAGTGAAGTTCCGTCGTCCCCATAAACGTTTTGTCATCCCGAGCGCAGCGAAGTTCCGTCGTCCCCATAAACGTTTTGTCATCCTGAGCGCAGCGAAGTTCCGTCGTCCCCATAAACGTTTTGTCATCCTGAGCGCAGTGACGTTCCGTCGTCCCCATAAACGTTTTGTCATCCTGAGCGCAGTGACGTTCCGTCGTCCCCATAAACGTTTTGTCATCCTGAGCGCAGTAAGGTGAGCGCAGCGAGCCGAACGAAGTCGAAGGACCCCTACTCCCTCAACCGCCGCCGCCATGCATTCTCACAAATGCGCGCCGCCTCCCACAAAAAAAGCGGGAAGAGCGCCATCGCCCTTCCCGCCACAATACTAAGGAGGAGGAATCCTACCGCCCGCGCTGCTCCATCTTCTCCCGCAGCGCCGCCGACTTCGGCTCGTACACGCAAAACGGCTCCGGATCGAGATAATCTCCCGTCGCCGCAAACGCCCGCGCCCGGCAGCCCATGCACACGTTCCGGAACTCGCAGCACCCGCACTTCCCTTTCAAATTCCCCGTGTCCCGCAGATCGTTGAACACCTTCGCATCCCGCCAGATATCGGCAAACTTCTCGCGCCGCAAATCCCCCGCAATCGCCGGCAGATATCCGCACGGGAAAACTTCACCTTCATGCGACACAAAGCAAACTCCCGTCCCCGCCAGGCACCCCTTCGTCATCGCATTCATATCGCCCGGATGTCCGCCCGCTTGCCCCGAAGGATGTCCCGTATGATTCCCCGCCGGATGCCCGCCGTGCTGCCCCTGCGGCCTAAGCGAAATTCCCGTTCCGCCCGGCATAATCATCTCCGTCGGCCCAATCTCCGCTGAACCCGCCGAACTTCCCTCTGACCCGTGACCTGTAACCTCCGTCTTCAGATCGCCCGATGACCCGATCGCCCGATCACCCGATCTTCTCTCCGCCGCCCGCCGCTGTCTCACCACTCGGAAGTAGTGCGGCGCGCACGTCGCCTTCAATTCAATCCCGCCCTCCAGCGACTGATCGTAAAACCAGTTCAGCATCCGCTCGTACTCCTCCGGAGGCACCATCTGATCGTTCGCAATATCCACTCCGCATCCCACTGGCACCAGCAAAAACGTGTGCAGCGCGTCCGCTCCCACCGTCTTCGCCATGTCCAGCACCCGCGGCAACTGGTCGGCGTTGTGCCGCGCAATCGTCATATTGATCTGCACTGACATGCCAACCTGCTGCAAATTCCTCAGCCCATGCAGCGCCGCCTCAAACGCTCCCGGAATTCCCCGGAACGAGTCATGCGTCAGCGCATCCGCTCCGTCCAGCGAGATCGATACCCGCTTCACCCCCGAGTCGGCAATCATCCGCGCCACTTCTTTCGTCACCAGCGTCCCATTCGTCGCCAGCGCCACCCGCAGCCCCTTCTCGGTCGCATATTGCGCCAGCTGAAAAATGTCCGACCGGTACAGCGGTTCGCCCCCGCTCAGCACCAGAATCGGGTTCCCCATCGCCGCGATCTGGTCGATGATGTCCAGCGCCTTCGCCGTCGGCAGATCGCTCGGCGAACTCAGCTCCGTCGCGGTCGCGCGGCAATGCACGCAGCGCAAATTGCAACCCTTCGTTACCTCCCAGAAAATCAGCCGCGGCTTGAATACTTCCTTCGACGCATGCGTTTCAACCTGTTCGGCGGTTGCAGTCACGGAGTCGCCCTCACGCTTCTTGTTATTTAGGATGTCGCTCTTGGTGCTGTTATCAAGGACTCTTAATTCCTCAACCGGAGCCATCTGGAGATCACCTCACCCTGCTGGAAGACTAGGCGAGGTGTAAACCCTGAGCCGTGACTCGAATCACGACCACTTGTGATGAATATCACAACACCCCAACCACTGAAAACCCAAACCTTGCCTCGCCCCGGCTGCGTGGGGACAGCCGCCCCCGGCTGTCCAGGCGAGCGAAGCTCGCCAGCTGAATCCAAACTCAATTTGTCATCCTGAGCGCAGTAAGGTGAGCGCAGCGAGCCGAACGCAGTCGAAGGACCCCTACTCCCTCAACCGCCGCCAACCTCGTGACCCGCACCGCATCCCCCCAGCTCACCTGCCCAAACTCGTTTTGTCATCCGAGCGAAGTTCCGTCCTCCGAGCGCAGTTTCGTCATCCCGAGCGCAGTTTCTCATCCCGAGCGCAGTCTCTCATCCCGAACGCAGTTCTCATCCTGAGCGCAGTCTCTCATCCCGAGCGAAGTTTTGCCCCCCAGCGAAGTTTTGTCGTCCCCATAAAAGTTTTGTCATCCTGAGCGCAGTAAGGTGAGCGCAGCGAGCCGAACGCAGTCGAAGGACCCCTACTCCCTCAACCGCCGCCAAGCCTTCTCCTGCCCTCACCGCATCACCAACTCCCCCCACTCCGGATGCTTTTCGATATGCCCCCGCACCACCGGACAAATCACATCCACCTTCAGTTTCTTTGCCCGCGCATACCCCAACGCCGTCTCCGCCAACTCCGCCGCCAGCCCCCGATGCCGCAACCCCTCCGCCACTTCCGTATGGATCAGCTCCAGCACCCCCGCGCCCTCCCGGTATTCCAGATACGCAGTCGCCCCGTTCTCTTCAATCTCGAACCGCCCGCTCGTCACCCGCTGCTCTTCCCCTCTTCGACTCACAAATCTCACCCCCGGTGGCTTTTCATTATCTGCCGCACCGTCCGCGCTGCCTGTGTGTTCCTCTTCTCCCGCTCTTTCGCCCACTTCTCCCGTTCCTCATCGCTCAGAAACTCCACCTCGCTGAGCTTGCGCTTATGTAGGTTCGCATCCGCCACCCCCTCCACATTCTCCTTCACCTTCCGAATCACCCGCTTCAATCCATCCACCGTCGCGTCATCCTTTGCCATCCATTCCTCCACCTCTTCTCCACATTTCTCCATCTTTTCCGTGATCTGCGCCAGCTGCTCCTGCATCCGTTGATTTTCCTTCGCCCGATCTTCGTTCTCAAATTGTCTTAGGATCTCTTTCACCGACCGCGCCACCACCTTGTCTTCCATCTCCTCCGGTTCCCGCCCGCCCTTCTGCAACGACCACGGCGTCCAGCCCACCGGCGTCTCTCCCACCGTCTTCACATCCACCACCACCTGCGCCGGGCGCGGTTTCTCCGCCTCCATCCGCTTCAAATTCGTCGACGCAATCTGCATCGCGTACAGCATCAATCCCGCCTTCTTGTTGTCGATCTTGTCTTGCAGCAACAGCACCACCACTTGCCGCACCGCCATCTGGATCGACGCCCCATCCTCGAACAGCGGCACCAGCACCTCGCCTGTCTTTCCGTCCGCCCCCTTCACCTTCAACCGCTCCGGCCGCGACTGCGAATGGTAGTAACAATGTTTGTCGCCCCGCAGCGCCGGCGATCCGCACTGCGCCCCGTGCACTTTAATATGCCGGCATCGCCGGATCTCCACCGTTTCCCCCGCCATAACCGCTCCTCACAAATGTACTTATAGATTTGTACGTATGTATATGTACTTGTCATAGCCTCCGCCTCCCGCCGGCATCACCGGAAAACAGGGTGCCCCATTCTTCGCGCCTTCTGTGCGCACAGGGTGGGAGGCAGCGACTTGGGAACTCCTCAACCCCAGGCGCCCAAACAAAAAGCGCGACCCAAAGGCCGCGCTCTCGTTTCCATCCATCTATATCTATTATCTCATTTTCACCAGGGGTAACTGGACACCTTTATCAACAATATATCTCCCATATATTCAGCATCTTAACTCAATTCGCCCCCATTTTACCCCTTGACAAAATTTCCAACCCAACCACCGCCCCTAACTCCTTATTCCTCAAAGACCTGGCGAAAAACTTCCGCTAAGTCTTTTGTTTTCAAAGACCACTTCCAGGGGGATCTATTACTACTCGGTAAACGCCCCCCTCTAGCAGGCTGCTGAGGGGACGAAGTCAGCAAAAATCGGGAAGGGCACGAGTTTACTCGTGCCGCAAGCCGTTGAAAATGCTTTGGCGCTTTAGCGCCTGAGGTTCGCTTTTCCAAGGTGAAAGCTTTTTTCAGCAGCCTGCTAAGCCGCTGCGCCCACCTGGACCAGCAGCTTTTCCGCCGCTTCCCCTGGATCCTGCGTCCCGAAACCCTCCTCCAGAACCGTGATCTTCACCTCCGCATCGATCTCTTCCAGCATCTTCTTCGTCGGCTTCCCATAAACCGTTTGCAGCTTCGCGCTCAGGATCACCTGCTTTGCCTTCGTCGCCTTCAGCAAAATCCGCGCGTCGTCTATGCTCATCGTCGTCAGCGCGTTGTATCCCGCGCTGCACAGCACCTCCCGCAGAAACGTGCACACATCGTTCGACTCATACACGCACAAAATCCGCGGCCGATGATCTCCCGCAATCCCCTTCGAATAGCGCGATCCCAAATATGCCGCCGTGATCGCCTCTTCCACCGCTTCGTAGATCTCGAACTGCTTCGCCAGTCCTGTCATCTCCAGCGTCTTGCGCGTCCGCTCGCAAACCCCGCTCAGCTTCAGGTCTCCGCCTTTCGCCCGCGCCGATTGCATCAGCCGCACCAGCGCTCCCAGTCCGCTCGAGTCCACGAAATCCACCCCGTCAAGTTGCAGTACTACATCTCCATACTTGACGATCGAATCGCCCACCGAAGAATGCAGCGTGAACACCTCATTGCCCGAAACAATCCGTCCCTGGCATTGCACGATAAGCACATCGCCCACCGGACGCGATTCAAGTCGAAGTTGCATGGCAGCTCCTCCAGCGCTTGCTGGTCGCAGACTTGCTGGTCGCAGAAGTGTACAACAGGTTGAGCTCCACGGCTGAGTCAAAGTGGCGCTAGCTCCAAGTTCCAAGCTCTAAGCTCTAAGCTCCAGGGAAAAGCCGCATTTGGCCCCTGCTTGCAGCTTGGAGCTGAGAGCTTGCAGCTGCCTTTGGCGGCTTTGCCGAGAGCTTGCAGCTGCTTCTGGCGGCTTTGCCGAGAGCTTGGAGCTTGGAGCTTGGAGCTTGGAGCTGAGAGCTTGCAGCTTGCAGCTTCTTCCGCACTTTGTCCCTGCCCCGAATTGCGATAGCCTATCCTTCATCTACTGGAGAGCTTCCCGTGTCGAACGCTGGCGCCACGTTATCGGCGGGAGATGTCGTCGGCAACTACAAGATCCTCGCACTGCTTGGAGCGGGCGGAATGGGCGTCGTTTATCGCGCCCTCGACCTCAAGCTCCAGCGCACCGTCGCGCTGAAGTTCCTTCCTGAACATCTCGTCGCCAACGCCGCCGAGCGCGAACGCGTGCTCCGCGAGGCGCGCACCGCCTCCTCCCTCGATCACACCAACATCGGCGTCATCCACGGCTTCGAAGAGAGCGACACCGGACGCGTCTTCATCGTCATGGCCTATTACGAAGGCGAAACGCTGGCCCAGAAGATCATGCGCGGCTCGCTCGCCGTCGGCGACGCCACCGATCTCGCCATCCAAATCGCCGAAGGCCTCAGCGCCGCCCATTCCGGCGCAGTCGTGCACCGCGACATGAAGCCCTCCAACGTCATCGTCACCCAAAAGAGCGGCGCGCCGAAGGGCATGGCCAAGATCGTCGACTTCGGCCTCGCCCGCCTCTCCACCTCCACCGGCTCAACCCAGAGCATGAGCACGGCAGGCACCATCGGCTACATGTCTCCCGAACAAACCATGGGCAAGTCCTTCGACCAGCGCACCGACATCTGGTCGCTCGGCGTCATGCTTGCCGAGATGGTGACGGGCATCAATCCCTTTCACCGCGACACCGCCGCAGCCACCATCTTCGCCATCCTCAACGAAGCTCCCCAAGGACTCGACGAAACCGCCGTGCCCATCGAACTGCTCGGCATCATCTATCGTGCGCTCTCCAAGGAGCCCGCAACGCGCTATGCCAGTTGCCGCGAGATGCTGGCCGATCTCCGGGAGTTTCGCGGCCATTTGCCGCCAGACGCGTGGGCAACCGGAACCGGTTCGGGCTCGCACGCCGCCGTTCAAGTCGAGCCGGGCAAGAGTTCCCATTCTTCGCGTCCATCTGCGCGGCCCTCGGCTCTGCGCAATTCCTCTTTGTCGCCAAAGGATCTGCGCGCCTTGAGCGCGCAAGCCTCGCAGCCGCTCTGGGGAAATCCTGTCGCCCCAACTTCGCACTGGAAAGCGTGGACAATCGGATCGCTGATCGCCGCATTTGTGCTCGCGGCGCTCTCGTTTCTGCCCGCGGTCCGCGACCGCGTCTCCTCCCTATTTGCGCGCCCAGTCGAACACGTCGCCGTCCTCCCCTTCGAGAATGTAGGCAACAATCCCGACAACGACGCCGTCTCCGCGGGATTGATGGACAACTTGTCTTCACGCCTCACCAACCTTGAAGCAGGCAAAGATTCGCTCTGGGTCGTCCCGGCCAGCGAGGTGCGGCGCCAGAAGATCGCCGACCCAGCCACAGCTCTCCGCCAACTCGGCGCAACCATCGCCGTGCAAGGCAGCCTACAGCGCGACGGCCAAACCATTCACATGACGGTGAATCTGATCGACACGAAGAATCTGCGTCAGATCGGCTCGGTAGCGCTGGAGGATCGCGCCGGTGATTTCTCGTCGCTCGAAGATGAGGTTGTCTCTCGCATTGCCAAGCTCATGAAGATCGACGTCACCCCGGAGATGCTGCGCGCCGGCGGTCCGGTCAATGCGGGCGCTTACGAGCTCTATCTCAGAGCGCTCGGATACACGCAGCGCTATGACAAACCGGGCAATCTGGACTTGGCGATTGAAGCGCTCAACAACGCGGTAAAGACCGATCCGCATTTTGCCCTGGGATTTGCCGAGTTGGGAGAAGCCTACCGGCTGAAGTATCAGCTCGACAAAGATAAGAAGTGGCTCGATGAGGCGCGGGCAAATTGCGAAAAGGCGGTGCAACTGGACGATCGTCTGCCAGCCGTGTATGTCACATTGGGGCACATCCACCGCACCACTGGGAAATACGAATTGGCGTTGCAGGAATTCCAGCGCGCCCTGCAACTCGACCCGCGGAACGCGGATGCGATCATCGGACTGGCGAGGTCGTACGATGCGGCGGGACGAACGTTCGATGCCGAGGCGGCGTTCAAGAAGGCGATCGCACTTCGGCCCAATTCGTGGATGGATTACAACTCCTATGGAGCGTTTCTGGACGTTCATGGACGCTACGACGAAGCGGTCACGCAGTATCGTCGGGCGATCCAGCTCACTCCGGACAATGCGGCGCTCTATCTTAATTTAGGCGGAGTATACAGCGATATGGGAGGCAAGCACTACGCCGACGCCGAGGAAATGCTACTCAAGTCGATTTCCCTGGAACCGACCTATGCCGCTTACACGAACCTGGGATATCTCTATAACGAGCAGCATAAGTATGCCGAAGGAGCCAGCGCCACGGAGAAAGCCCTGCAATTGAATGACAAGGATTACATGGTATGGGAGAACCTGGCGGTTGCCTATGCGGGGCTCAAGGATAAAGAGAAGACGAAACAGGCGCTCGATCACGAGGCTCCGTTGCTCGAACAGGCGGCAGTGGATAATCCGCGCGACGCCATGGTGCAGTCTTACCTGGCATTGTTGTATGCGAAGAAAAAACTTCGCGAAAAGACCGTTTCCCGCATACAATCGGCTCTCGTTCTTTCGCCGGACGATAGCAACGTACTGGAGAATGTTGGCGAGGCCTACGAGATCCTGGGCGATCGCGCTCATGCGATACAGTACGTCGAGCGGAGCTTGCAGAAAGGTTACGACTTTAGCGCTCTGAAGAATACTCCAGACCTGCAAGATCTGCTCTCGGATCCAAATTTCAAGCCCAACGGGAAGTAAATAAATTCGATCTTGAAAAGGAGCCAGTCATGGCCGCAGCGCGCAACCTTCCACTGCCCGAAGTAACTCATAGCATCGCGATTGACGCTAGCTTCTCCGCCTCACCCGCAGGCATTGTCGTCGGATATGGAGATACCGTGAATTTCACGAATAATTCCGGATCCGATATCACCGTTCAATTCCTATCCAATTCGCCGGGTCAAGCGCTATATCCCAGTATGGGACTGCCCGTTTCCAATGGAAGCAGCGCGGGTTTCCAGGTCCCGAGCGTCGACTGCGCCGCCAACTACAACATTCAGGTAAACGGCGTGGTGGAAAATTCTCAGCCTTTCGTGATTCAGGTGGGCAATGGCCCGATGTATGTACTCATCACAGGAACCATCAGCGACCCGGACTTCGAGCCCGGAACGGTAGCGGTCCCCCTCGGCAACATTACAACCGGACTGGGCATGCTCCAGATGAAATCCCAGGTGCCCAACATTGTCTTCCCTCTCAGTTGGGGCAGCGATCCGTTTAACCCAGGGTTCTCGCAGTCAGGTCCCGCACAGCCGGTCAAGACGGGAACTACCCCCGGAGAGTATAGCTATTCGGGGACGAATTCACCGAGAGAGCGTGCCGGCGGCGGTAGGGTGATTATTCAGAACTAAACAGTCCAAGCCAGGCGCCCGAGTTTAAACCCCGCAGCAAACTTTGCCGCGGGGTTTTTGTTTTTCTTGCCGTGCACTGCTGTAGGAAACAGGACCCGAGCGGTGACACGTATGGGTCAGATACGCCGATTCCGGATTTCGTAACAGAAGCCCATTTCCCGAGCGAGATCAACCCATTAAATACTGCCCGCCCATGGGGAGGTTTCTCAACCCATCCAAAAGGAGAAACAAGAATGGCGAAGTACGTTTCGTTAATGTGCCAAGCGGCGCCGCACCTGGGGAATACGACCTCAACATAACGTGCAATACCACTACGGGCGGATATCGTTGCGGTGTCCCGTCAACCGGACATGGTGCCGGCACGATCAAAGTTGGAGGCAACTAACCCCTCTTGTGGCATTGCATAGACCCGCAGCGATTCGTTGCGGGGCTTTTGTTTGCGAGCTGCGAGCCGCCAGCTTCGCGCCATCCCAGCCAATGTGTTCCGTCCTACCTTGTATGGCGTGCTCTCCTGCTAACTGGCTGATTTCAGCCGGGATGGCCGAAATCAGCCACGCCGGTTCCCGCAACTTTTTCTCCCCTCTGGAGTTCAAACAAGTAGCCGTTCAGAAAAGAAACAGAAAGGCTGAACCGCTCGGAATTCGCCGCGGGCAGTGATGATGGCGAACTCCGGATCAGGGGGTCGAAAATGAAATCTCTCAAGTATTTCGCGATGTTGATGGCGTTGATGGTTCCGCTGGCGCTGACGCAGCCGGCACATGCTGGAATTGCGGTGGGAATCGGAGTCGGTCCCGGATACGTCGACGGACCTCCGGTTTGCGAGTATGGCTACTATCCTTACTACCCGTACGCGTGCGCGCCTTACGGCTACTACGGACCGAGTTGGTTTGCCGGCGGCATCTTCATCGGCGCCGGACCGTGGTATCACGGATTTGGCCGCCCGTTCTATCCCGGCTATGGCTACTACCGGGGATGGGTTGCCAACCGCGGATACGGCTACGGCGGACACGGATACGTCGGTCATGGCTACGCGGAACATGGCTATGCAGGACACGGCGATGTCGGGCATGGTGCAGTGAGTGGATACCATGGCGGAGGCAGCTTCCACGGCGGAGGCAGCTCTCACAGCAGCGGCGGCTTTCACGGCGGCGGACGCCGGTAAGTAGCGCCGGGATTCGAAATCAAGAACGAAGGCTGGCAGCGATGCCAGCCTTTTGCTGTTTATGCGGTGGTCAGAAAACCTTTCTTTCCTCGGATGCGATTCCGCACTTGCTACGGGCTCACTCCCCCGCTGTGGCAATCACTACAGTTCACCGCTGTCAGATCGCCGATGTCGACCGGATGCTTGAACTGGACGCCGGGGAGCGAGGCGAGGCTCACGGTTTTCTCCTGTTCCACCACGACCGTGTGGCAGAGGTTGCAATCCTTGGGGATGACCTTGCCTTCCGGACTCACGTGATTGCCGTCGTGGCAACGGAAGCAGCCGTTGAAGTAGAAATGGCCGATGTTGTTGGGATGGGTGCGCCAGTCGACTTTCATCTCCGGGAAGAACGTCAGTTTGTAAATGTGCTGGACTTCATCAATGGCGCTATGAATCTCGGGCTGCTTGGTCTTGCTCAGGTCGGGGTACTTGGTGGCGTAGAAATCGCCAATGGTTTTGGCGATACCCTCCATGGCGGCTTCGGTCGTGTTGTACGTGCCCGTGAGGGCGGCGACGCCTTGCTGTTTAAGGAAGGGCAGCGAGATATCGAGGCGGTGAGCGGTGAAGGAGCGATCCAGGGAAACTTCGGGCGATGTGTAAATGTGGGTGGGGCGGTTGTGGCAGTCGACGCAATCCATGCGTCGCTTGTTAGCCTTGGCGATCTGATCCTTGGTGAGCTTGGAATCTTTGGCGTAATACTCGGTGACGGCACCTTGCGCGTTCTTGACTCGAACGTAAGCGATGACCTGGCGCTCCTCATCGCTGGCAAGGTACGTGACTTCGTTGGCCGGGTCCACATGCCAGTGAATACCCTCAGGTTCGCCCGCGGAAGGATCGCCGCCGCCGGTCTTGATTAGCAGGCGGATTTGTAGGGGCGTGTTGTTTTCATCGCTATTGTAGTGGTTGAAAACCTTCAGCTGGGCTCCGAAGAACTTCTTGGGCCAGTGGCAGGCTTCGCAGGTTTCCGATGCGGGGCGCAGGTTTTGGACGGGAGTCGGAATCGGTCGCGGAAACGTGTTGAGAGCCGTCTTGAAAACCTGGCGCGCGCCGGAAAGTTTCGATTTGACGTACCAGGTAGCACCGGCACCGACGTGGCAGTCGACGCAGGCCACGCGGGCGTGCGGAGACTGCTGGTAAGCGACGAACTCGGGATTCATGACAGAGTGGCAAAGCTGTCCGCAAAAGCCGACCGAGTCGGTGAAGTTGTAAGCCTTGTAGCTGCCAATCACGCTCAGGCCGACAAAGACGACGATGAAGGCGAGGAAAAGAGCGACCGCGCCGCGCTGCGAAGGATCGGAGAAATCGAGGCGGAAGTAAGAGGCGGCGCCAGCCGATTCCAGGCGCTTCCGGCGCGAGTAGACGGCTCCGAAGATCGTGAGCAACAATCCCAGCGAGAGAAAGGCCGGGGCAACCATGTAGGCAAGAATGCCGACGTATGGGCTGGGATGGTCGGAGGTCATGTCGATAAAGAAGAGAAAAAGGATGTTGCCGAGAGCAACGACGGAGAGGGCGAGTCCGATGAGGGAGATGGGATTCGCGATCAGGGCACGAATGCGGGCAGCTCCCGAGGGGCGGGGGGAGTCGGTCGAATCAGGCATGATGAGAGCAGTCCTCCAAATTGTTTCGGAAACCAAGATTTATATCAGATACCGTCCCTCGTCGGAGCGTAGGGGACAGCACTACAGTGGTGAGCTTTAGCCCGACGCTGAAGCGGCGAGCAAAAGCGCTTCATTTTTTCGCGACCGTCTCAGGCTCTTCGTTGTCCTCTGAGGAGCCGGACTTTTCCTCTTGGGCGCTCTCTTCCTTGCGAGCAGCCAGCAGTGTCTCGCTGTCCAGCCCGTGCTCTTCTTCGTAGTGATGTTCGGAAACCTTGCCGTCCCACCACGCCCAGTTCATGGGATAGGTGTCGGGATCGAGGAAAATCTGGTAGAAGTGCCAGACGATGATAGCGAGCGTGGCCAGGATCGCTTCGTAGAAGTGGATCGCGGTGGCGACGTCAAGCCACCAGCGGGCAAACATGTCCCCGACCCAAACTCTGGCCCACAGCGCGATGCCGGTCGCGGCCATTACGAACACGCCCCAGACGAGCGCCCAGTACTCGGCTTTTTCGGCGTAGTTGAAGCGCTTGAACTCGGGCTTCTTGCCGCCGAGGCCGAGGTAGTAGCGCATGGTGCCGATCACATCGAATGCATCCTTCGGCTCAGGCAGCAGGTCGAGCACCAGCTTGCGGCCGTCGCGGGTGAAAGCCGCATAGAGAACGTGGTAAACACCCGCACCGATCATGACGACAGCGGCGATGCGGTGGACGATGCCGCGCACGCGCTCGCCCATGCCCGGAATCATGGAGAGAAACGAATCCGGATACTTGAGCGCGAATCCGGTAATGACCAGCGTGAAGAACGAGATCAGCAGGGTAAGGTGCTGCCAGCGCTGGGCGCGATTCATGCGCGTGATGGTGCGCGGATAAGCGTCGCGCGCCAGGATCGCTTTCCGGCGCCAGATGATCAGGTTGTGCAGGACCATGCCGCCAATGACGCCGAGGATCATCGTCACGTAAAAGCCGCGGATAAAGCGCACGGCCTTGCTGCCGATGTCGGCGGAGAGCGGCGCATCGACGTGAACTTTGCCGAGAGTGAACTTTTCCGTCGCGCCCGGATGGCACTGGCCGCAGGTGCGCACGAGATTGGCTCGATTGATGGTGGAGCGGGGATCGCTGGAGGGAAGGATGTAGTGGGAGCCGTGGCAACTGGCGCAGTTGGCTACGACCTGCGAGCCGCGTTTGTTGGCGAGGCCATGATAACTCTCGAGATAGGTAGAAGCACGGGCGCCCTCGACACCGAGTTCCTGGGAAAGGCGGACGCCTTCGTGACACCGGGAGCAGGTGACGCGGGCGAGATTCTGGGCGTTGACGGGCGAGTTGGGATCGAGGTGCGACTTGATGGAGTGGATGCCGTGACACTCGGTGCAGACGGGAGCCTGTGAGTTGCCGCGTGCGATGGCCTGGCCGTGGATGCTCTGCATGAATTCGTATGCCACCTGCTTATGGCACTTGGCGCAGGTTTGCGGGACGTTGAACTTGAAGATGGAGGATTTCTCGTCGCTGGCCCGGCGGATTTCGTGGACGCCGTGGCAGTCAGTACAGACGGCTGCCTTCGCTGAGCCATTGGCCACCGCCTGGCCGTGCACGCTCTGCTCGTACGAGTAAAACTGCTGCGTGGTTTCGCCGACGCTCTCCATGATGGGCTTCTTGGAGTGGCAGGTGGCGCAGGTCGCGGGAATGTTGTTGTGGTAAACGGGCGATTTGGGATTGTCGGCCGCCAGGATCTGGTGCGGGCTGCCGTGGCAGGCGAGGCAAGTAGGCGCCTGCTTATCGCCATCCTTGCGGGCAATGGCGTGAACACCTTGCTGATATTGGTGGACTGCGTCGTCGTGGCAGGTAGCGCACTGCTGGGGAACGAGTTTAGACGCCTGCTGGACTTCGTGGGTCTGGCCATGGCAACTGGCGCACGCGTCCTTACCCAGGATGGAGTGCACGCTCTGCGGAACCTGCGCGACTTCGTCGGCGTGGCAGGAGGCGCAGGTTGGCATCTTCATGTTCTTCGGATGGGGATACTCTTTGACGCCCTCGTGGCAGGTGGTGCAGCCGAGTTCGCCGTGCACGCTGGCCTTGTGCTTGGCGGGATCGACGTGGAGGCTCTTGCCTTTATCCGACTTCATGCCCGGATCGCCGTGGCAGGCGAGGCAGTCTGTGTCGGCAGCCATGACGGGCAAGGCGCAGAGCAGAGTAAGGGCCAGAGTTAGGCCGAGGAACAATCCCAATTTTCTTCCTGCCGCCATGTAGACGACTCCTTTAGCGATACGCGAACAACATCGCGTAGATGATCCAAACCACGACGCTGAAACCAATGCTGAGGGCGATCCAGGCGAAGGCGCGGATCGTGCGTACTACGATTTCGGGTTGCGGCTCTTCGAGGTGCGCCTCGAGTTGTCCGCTCTCCACCAGAGCCTGGTACTCCAGCGGCTTGTCTCGCTTGAGTTCGGCGAGGGGCATGTGTCCGGTGAAGACGGTCGTGTCCATGGGGAACTTTTCGGGACGCAGGTGCGTGTTGAAAAAGTGCACCGTAAAGATGAATCCGGTGGCCAGCAAGGCCTCGTCGCTATGGATAATGGTGGCGACGTTAATGAAAGAGCCGGGCAGCAGCCGCGTAAAGAAGACCGGGAACCAGAGGGTGAGCCCGGTGCTTCCAATGACGGCGATCCCCCAGAACACCGCGAAGTAATCGAATTTCTCCCAATAGGTCCAGCGGCCGTATTGCGGGCGCGGGCCCACGCCGACAAACCACTTCATGGTGGCGATGAACTGGTCGAGATCCTGGCGGTTGAGCATCATGGAATCGGGGCCAAAGATCAGGCCGAGCCAGGTCTTCTGCTCTTTTTTCTTCATCTGAATGAGGCTGTAGATATGGGTAGTGAAGACGCCGAACATCAAGACGGCGGCGGTGCGATGAATGTAGCCCGCCGTCTGAAAACCGCCGAAGAAGCGCGACACAATTGCGGCCCACCGGGTGTAGGAAAACTTAAGCGTCATGCCGGTCGTCGCCAGGCTGATGAAGCTGACAATCATGCAGGCGTGAAGGGCGCGCTGGAGACGAGTAAAACGGACGAACTCGCGATCCGGGCGAGGCGGTGCAGGAAGATGGGTTTGGGCGGAGAGTTGTGCACTCTGATGCCTCAGTTCGAGATCAGTCGGCATGATTTCCATCCTTGCCAGCAGCGGAGTTGCCACCGGCTCTCTCCGCTTCCTCGCGGGCCTCTTCTGCGCGCAGTTCGCGCCGCATCTGTACGGCTTTCGGGAGCCAGAGCAAAGTGTGAATTCCTCCAAAGACGAAGGTCGAGACCAGCAGCGTGGTCATGCCCCAGAAGGTCCAGAAGAGGAACGGGTATTTCTTCGGATCGTGGTGGGTGGCGTGCGTGAGATAGCCGGCAAAACGGCGAGTCGCGTTGGAGTGGCATTTCTGGCAGGTCGCGACGACGTTGGCGCGGCTGAGATGCGAGCGCGGATCGGTGACGGGGAGAATGTCGTGCGAGCCGTGACAGTCAAAACACTTGGCGGTATTGGTGTAGCCAAGGCGCGAGACCTTGCCGTGATAGGTCTCGAAATAAGTTTTGGCAATCTCGCCGTGGCAACGGCCGCAGGTGGTCATGATGTCGAGCTTGAAGCCGGCCTCGTCTGTGCGGCGAATGGAGTGCGCGGTGTGGCAATCGTTGCAGACCGGAAGTGGTTTGTTGGTCTTGGTGACGGTGGCGGAATGCACGCTCTGCACGAACTGCTCCTCAATTCCGTGGTGGCAGACGCCGCAGGTAGCGGGCACATTTTTCGGATTGACGGTGGAATCAGGATCGGTGCGCGGCAGAATCAGGTGCGCGGTGTGACAGCTGGTGCAGGTCGCCGTGACCGTCAGACCGGACTTCGTCAGGCCCTTGCCGTGGATGCTCTCGGTGTAATGCTGAATGATTTCGTGCTGCGGTCCGGTGTAGCGCACGGCCGCCTTCTGGCCTTCACGATGACAGCCGCCGCAAAGCGTGGGCACGTTGGTGGGGAAACTGACCGACTCGGGATCGTGCTTGCCGAGTACATGATGGCTACCGTGACAGTCCTTGCAGTTGGGGGCATTCTTGTCGCCGGCGGCCTGAAGTTGACCGTGACGGCTGCGCTGATATTGCTGGCCGACTTCTTCATGGCACTTACTGCACTCGACCGGATGGGTGATGGTTTCGCAGGGACGAACGCGGGAGGCGTTGACCTCGGAGTGGCACTGACTGCACGCGACTTTGGCGTGGCGTGAGCCGGCCACATCGTTCACCTGCACGAACATGGCGCGCCCGTCGGCGGCCTTCAGATTCTGATTGGCGTGGCAACGCATGCAATCTGCGTCAGCCATACCTTGCGTATAGAAAACATTGCGAATCTTGTGGGGCTGGTGACAGTCGACGCAGGCCGGTAGAACGTTGGCTTCCTTCTCCCAGAGTTCGCCCCGGATCGTCTTGCGGTGCACCTGTTGGATTTCCGCGTGGCACTTGGTGCAGGTAGCCGCGATATTGCGGCGATTGATGGAAGACTTTGGATCGGTGTGGGGCAGGATGTTATGCGGCGTGTGGCAGGAGACGCAGGTGGCGGCGACGATCAGACCTTTCTTGAGGACGGCCTCGCCGTGGATGCTCTCCGAGTAATTCTCGAGGATGTTGTGCTGATCGATGTTGCGATTCATCTGCACGGGCGTACCTTCGCGGTGGCAGCGTCCACAGACGAAGGGAACTTTCAGAGGAGCGACGGCGGAGTTCTTGTCTTTAACCGGGAGGATATCGTGATTGCCATGGCAGTCCACGCAATGGGGCGCCAGGGCATCGCCGCGGGCAATCGCCTTGCCGTGGAGCGAGTTGGAGTGCTGCTTGAATTCGTCGGTATGGCAGGTACCGCACTCTACTCTCTTGAGAGGTGCGTCGTGAGGCAGATCCTTGCCTTCGAGATCGGCATGGCAGTTAGTGCAGGAGAGCGAACCGTGGACCGAGGACTTGAACTTCTTGCCATCCACGAAGCGCGAGATTGTCTTCCCTGCTTTCGTGGTGGTCAGGGACTTGTCACCATGGCAGGCGAGGCAGTCGTCGTTGGAGATATCGGCCGCGGGCGAGGCTCCAGAGGCGACAAGGAGGAGGAAGAGTGCGCCCCAGGCTATCCCGCTAACCCTATTACGGGAAAAGCTCACATGGCGACGGGCTTGGGGAGCCCAGATGTTTGCCCACACGGCCATGCGAAATACCTCCTCACAGCGCTGTTGAATAACACAACATCTTGCGGGTAGGAGGTACATAGAGGCAGTGAGTCACCGCACCTCCCTAGGTGATTTGAATCACAAGGTGGATGTACAAAGAAATATTGCAAGCGCCGCAACCACTGAACCATTTGCCAACAAGGTGGCGGCACTAAACAAGGATCCTCCCGCTGCGGCCACGGGTTCCCCTCCGCACCTTGAACCTCAGTGGGTCGGTGCGGGATGAGAATGGACTTGGCGCGTGCGGGTCAGACCCACGGAACGGACGCGTTCATAGGCGACGTGCAGGTCTTCGCTGAGCAGCTGTACAATCTGCAGGCAGACCTCGCCATGCTCGCGGAGGAAGTTGAGCAGCTCGCGGCGGTGCACCTCCGCCACCTGCACAGTGTCGGTAACCTCGGCCGTGACCTCGTGGCAGCCGCCGGCAAGAACGGCGCTTAGACCGAGCAACTCGCCCGGCGGAGCGTACCGGAGAGTCATGCGGCGGCCACTCTCCGAACAGACAGTGAGGCGTACACGCCCCGAACACAGCAAGTAGACGCTGCGGGCCGACTGGCCTTCACGAAAAAGCACGGTACCACGCGGCCAGGACCCGAGAGACTTGATTTCGTCGAATCGCTGGAGAGCATCGGGCTCGAGATCGCAAAACACTCCATCCGAGCGCTGCGTGCAATCAAGACAGCCCTGCGACATATACAGTGTCTCCTGTTGTCTTGATACGCGGTTGCGGACGGGGAAACAGTGATTCGAGTCACCGGAAATCGTGACCCTTGCCACAGGGAAAGCGCGGAGTCTGGCGTGAGTCTCGTTTTGGGGCGGCGGAGTGCCGATCGCTGCCTGGCAGCGCCTCTCTGGAGTCGCCTGCGTCAGCGGCTGTGCGTCTTCGCTTTAGCCCGTAGTGGCGAGCGAGCGGAGCGCCGCCTTGTTACGAATGACCAGCGTCGAGCCTTTGGCTTGCAGGATCTGCCGCTTCTTGAGGTCGGCAAACAGGCGCGTCACGGTTTCGCGCGAGGTGCCAATCATCTGTGCAATCTCTTCATGCGTGAGCGCCAGTTTGACCCGCGGTTCCTGTTTCTGTGACTCGCCGTTGCGCGAACTCCACTCGATGAGAAGCTTCGCTAGCTTTTCGGCGGCGGAGTGGGAGAGGCCGAGCGAGCGAACCTCGTGGCAGGCCACATTATATTTTTCGCTGAGTTGCTCGGCCACCTTGAAGCAGGCTTCGGAATGCTCACGCAGGAAGCGTAGAAAGTCTTCCCGCTTCACGAAGTTGACCTGGCACGGGTCGATGGTTTCGGCGGTGAGTTCGTACGATTTGCCGGAGACAGCCGCGCTGAGCCCGAGCACCTCGCCCGGTTCGGCGATCTTCAGGATGAGAGTCTTGCCATCGCTGGCGCAGATGGAGAGTTTGACGCGGCCTTTGCAGAGAACAAATATGCCGCGCGGGGCTTGGCCCTCGACGAATAGAACAGCCCCCTTGGGATACGCGGTGGCATACTTGATGCTCTCGAAGGATTGCAGGGCAGCCGTAGGCAGGTCGCAGAAGAGCCGTTCGGCGCGCATCTTGCAAGTCAGGCAGCTTTCGATGATGTCCAGTCCATACGGCGAGAGCATCTCACACCCCTTTGTGATACCTGGGGCTCGTGCGCCTCAGGTCCATGTGACAAATGTCACGCTTTCAGTGTGCGGCGGGGGTTAACTTGGGGCGGTGATAGGTGGCACAGGTGGATGTGATGTTTGTCACAGGACGGTAACCACGCCTTCGCCCCAGCGAGCACCCGTCCTTTTCTTTTTTTTGCGCCACCAGCCGGCCCCGCCGGGAGCCCTCGGGTGAACCCGTTTTGTCAGGCAAGAGCGTTTCTATTTGCTGGAATTGACGTGTCATTCAGGGCATACTAAGCGCAGTCCCCCAAGACCCGGCTTGAGCCCCAAGGATCTGTCTGTGCCCACGTTTCACGAAGAGAAGAAATCGGAAATCCATCTCGAACCCCCGCATTTGCAACGCACAAGCCCCGCGAGGGAGGGTTCTGCGGCGCTCGTCGCGGCTGAAATCGAGGCCCAGCGCAAACGCATGTTGATCGCGCTCGGCATTCTACTGGTTGCGCTGATCGCCGTTGTCATCAAGGATTGGGATTTCTGGTTCCCCGCTCAGGGCGAATCGCCGCAGGCGGTCGCGCTCAGGAAGGCGAAGGCGATCATAGAACCGGCCGCGCCGGCGCCCGCACCTCTGCAACACGAGCCGCACAAGCCGGCAAAAACCGAAACGTCGGTGGTTGCTCCCTTGAGTGCGACGACCGAGCGCACGGCACTGCCGCCATTGCAGGTCGAAGTCGTCGCGGGCAATCGCAGCGTCAACGTCGCGGGAAAGAACAACGTGATCCAGGTGGACGTGGGCTCGGGTACCGCCGCGGGCGTAACCGCGCCCGCCGGCATCGCGCCGGGAGCATCGCATGGCGGAGTGCGGATTACGCGCGAGGCCGCCCAGAGCGTGGACGTAAGCGTGCCCCCGGATTATCCCCTGCTGGCGCGGCAAATGAAGGTGCAGGGCGTCGTGAGCCTGCAAGCGCTGATTGCGCGCGACGGCTCGATTGAGGAGCTGAAGATTCTGAGCGGCCCCGAGATTCTGGCCACGGCGGCCCGCGAGGCCGTCAAGCAGTGGCACTTCAAACCCTACCTGCAAAACGGGCAGCCCGTGGAAACGCAGGCGAAGATCACAGTGAATTTCACCATCTCGACGAATTAGGTCGTAGTTTCAAGCTCTCAACTCCGAGCTCCGAGCAAATTCCAAAACGTAGCTGCGAACAATGTGCGAATCGGGCTTGGAGCGGGCGGCTTGGATAGCTCATGAAGAGATCTCATGAATAAGCACGCGCGAAACTTCCGTTTCATCTTCCCTATCCTCGTCATCCTATTTCTGCTCCGCGGGTCGGCGTTGGCCGGCGATTTGACCGGAGCGAAAGGAGCATCCTCTATGTCTCTCTCAATACACAGCGCGGCTTTTGCGAATGGCGCAGCGATTCCAAAGAAATTCACGTGCAGCGGCGAAGATCAGTCTCCGATGCTGGAGTGGGGCGGGGCGCCGCCGGCGACGAAATCGTTTGCCCTGATCGTCGACGATCCAGACGCGCCGGGAGGCATGTGGGTGCATTGGGTCATCTTCAATATTCCAGCCACATCCGCCGGGCTGCATGAGGGCACGGAGAAGAAAGATCGACTGCCAGATGGCACGCGGCAAGGTCGCAACGATTTCGGCAAAATTGGATACAACGGGCCGTGTCCTCCGCCGGGCCGTCCTCACCGGTATTTTTTTAAGCTATATGCGCTGAACGCCGAGCTTGGAATTGCAGCCGGGGCTGGCAAAGCGGAACTGGAACGCGCCATGGACGGGCACATTCTCGCGAAGGCGGAGTGGGTAGGTAAGTTCGGCAGATGAGCGTGGACTGCGTTTTAGCTGGTGAGACTGAGATCGAGATGAAGAAGCAGCCAGAAATTAAACGGGCGCCCGAGACTCTTTCGAATCTCGGGCGCCCGGGCAGCCCTCCCCCAGAACTGCTCAATAGGGAATGTACGACTCGGCCTATTTTTAGGAAATAGCCCGCGGGTGCCAAGCGGATTCCACGAAAGTGCCACCGGCCGCTATCGGCTGTCAGCCGTCGGCTCTCTGCCCAAACTGTCGGTTCACTGCGGTTTTATCCAATCGCGGATTTGGTTTAAATAGGCTGGCCATGCTTCGGCTACTGCCTCCGAAAAAGCCTCGCCCAGATCAAAATTCTCGCCGGTCAACGTCAGGAGTTCCGCTTCGGGTTGGGAGTGGAAATAGCGCGCAGCCATCGCCAGGAGCGCTTGTGGGCTCAGATCGTGCGTCATCGCGCCCGGTTGAAAATCCGGATCGGGCCCAATTTTTTTGCGTCGGATTTCTCCAGCCATGCCTTCGTGTGAGGCGTCGAGAAAAAGCACGCGCCTGGCGCGGCCCACAGGCTCAGCCAGTTCGGGCGTGAGTTGATGGGCGCCGATGATTTCGAGGTCGCGCGCGGTTCGCTCGTCGTTTATTAGCGCTTCGTGTTTTGGAGATTCATCTTTTAGCGCTTCGGCAGCGCGGCGGCCCACCCCGTCATCCGAGCGCAGCATATTGCCATATCCAATAATGAGCCACTTTGGCATGAGATGGCTTTCGGCGCGGCGGCAAGCATTACAGTACCCGGCTCGCTTCACGCCGGCGCGGCAAACCAGCGGAGACGTTGGCCGACCGCGTCTCTCCCTCTTTTATCATTCTTAACCCTAAGCCGGTTTTCTGCGTCTAACTTTAATGGGTAGGGGGTTCGCGTCCGGGCTTGCGGGGCGCAGGTATAATTAGGAATTACGCCATTATCCGCTCGCCATCATCAGGAGGAACCAATGGACTCGCGCGAAAGCGCCTTCTGGGCCCGTTTGAAAGCCAACCGCTGGGCCTACACGCTTACGATTTTAGTCACCCTCTCGCTGGGCATTCTGATCGGCACGGTCATTTCGTACGGGGTCAAGGGCAAGGAGGGACAGAAGTCCTCCGACGCCACGCCACTGACGGTACCGCCGCCGCAGCAACTCTCGAATACGTTTTCGCAGATCGCCAAGCAGCTCGAGCCGAGCGTCGTCAACATCAATACCGAGTCGACGATCAAGAATCCGCACCGCCGTAGCGGCAAAGTGCGTCCTAATAATCCCGATGACGACGATCAGGGCGGCGATGACAGTCCCTTCCAGGATTTCTTCGACAAATTTTTCGGCGGACAGGGCGGGCAGGAACCGGGCACCATCCGGCAGCGCTCGCTCGGCTCCGGCGTCATCGTCGATGGCAAGGGTTACATCGTGACCAACCGGCACGTGGTCGAGAAGGCAGACCGCATCCGGGTGAAGCTCCAGGGCGAACCCGACGGCGCACCGGGACACGACGCCAAGCTGGTGGGCATGGATCAGGAGACCGACCTGGCCGTGATCAAGATCGACGTCGACCACAGCTTGCCGGCCGCGAAAATCGGCAACTCTGACAGCATGCAGGTCGGTGACTGGGTATTGGCCATCGGCAGCCCCTTTGGCTTGCAGGAAACGGTCACTGCGGGCATCGTCTCGGCCAAGGGCCGGAATATCGTCCCCAACCGCCAGTTCCAATCCTTTATTCAAACCGACGCGGCCATCAATCCCGGCAACTCCGGCGGACCGCTCGTCAACATGGCAGGCGAAGTCATCGGCATCAACACCGCGATCTTGACGGAGACAAGCTCCTACGCGGGCGTGGGATTCGCCATGCCGTCCAACACGGTAGCCACGGTCTATAACCAGTTGATCGGGCCGGACCACCGCGTGGCTCGCGGATCGATCGGCATCGAGTTCGCGGCCCAGCCAAATCCGGCCATCGCGCGGGTCTATGGCGCCGGCGTTACGGTTTCGAATGTGGTTTCCGGCAGCCCCGCCGAGCAAGCGGGATTGAAGATCGGCGACACCATCACCGCCGTCGACGGCAAGGATCTAAAGTCAGGCGACGACCTCGTAGCCGATATCGCATCGCGCAAGCCGGGAACCAAGGCGAAGCTCGACTTTGTCCGCAACGGCAAAAAGCAGGAGGCGACCGTCACCATCGCCGACCGCTCCAAGCTGTTCGCGGCGCGCCTCGGCGATGAAGAGGAAAGCCAGAGCGAGGAAGAGCCAAAGCCCAGCAAGATGGGCGTCACGGTTCGTGGCATTACCAGCGACCTCGCCGACCGCCTTAACATCCCCATGGGCAGAGGTGTCGTTGTCCAGGATGTGAAGCAGGGATCGTTCGCCGAGGACCTTGGCTTGAATCGCGGCGACGTTGTCCTCGAGATTAATAAACAACCGGTAAACAGCGCCGACGATTTCAGCAAGATTGAGTCGTCGCTCAAGAGCGGACAGGATGTGGTTCTTCTGGTGCGGCCGCGCGGTTCGCGGGCCCAGGATGGACCCATTTTCCTGGCAGGTACACTTCCGTAACCGGCATGAACTGGCGAGACTGGCAGACGCTTCCCTTTTCAGGGACGATACGTTAGGCTGTCTCGCCTTTACTTTTTCTTAAGAGAAAAAAGAAGTGGAGGCCGTGGTGGGGACGGCCACAAACGCGAAGAGTGCGAAGTTGGGTTCCAATTCGAGGCTGGAGGCGCGCTGCGCTCAGCGCCGCGCTGGGCCTGGCGTTCAGCGGAATCGCCCTCGGAGCGTCCTCCGTGCCGGGGACCTCGGCAACGCCTGCGACTGCGGGCACGCCGCGCACCGCCGCTTCAAAGCACACAAGCGCCGCGGCCAGTAGCGAGTCGTCCTCTCCTAAAACCTCCGCGCACGCGGCGGCTTCGCATAAAACCACCCACAAATCGGCGGCGACGAAAACGTCCGCGACGAAAACGTCCCCGCACAAGAGTTCTCCGCATAAAGCTTCCAGGCACGGCACAGCAAGCTCCGAGGCCAAGACCTCCCGCACCAAAGTAGCTGCGCGCGGAAAGAAGAGCGCAAAGAATTCGCGGACTCCGAAGAAGCGCGGGCAACAGGCAATCGATTCGGGCCGCGCCACACAAATTCAGGAAGCGCTGATTCGCCAGCATTATCTGCAAGGTGAACCGACCGGAACGTGGGACGCCGCGACCCAGGCCGCCATGCGGAAGTATCAGGCCGATCAAGGATGGCAGTCGAAGACGACTCCGGATTCGCGAGCGTTAATCAAGCTTGGACTTGGCCCGAGCAACGATCACCTGCTCAATCCCGAGAGCGCAATGACTTCGTCGCCCGCGCCGGCCGATCCGAAAAGCACAACCAAGACCGACCCTGCACAGGATCCTCCTCAGCAATAAATCCTCCCGCTGTTTTACTCTTCGCCAATCGCGCTCAGAGCGAACAAATTGTAACCGCCCCCCGACCCCATACATCAAAGTCGTACTCGGATTAACTGCGCCTCCGAATTTTGTAGTGCGGTCATATAAATAATGGCGCTGGTGGGGAAACCAGATCAACCAATAGGAGAAAGAGGAAGAAATGTCTACGAAACTGGGAGGGAAAGTTGCGCTCGTAACCGGCGGTTCGCGCGGCATCGGCGCGGCCATCGCAAAACGTCTCGCGGCGGACGGCGCAAACGTTGCCATCACCTACACCAAGGGTTCCGACGCGGCCGCTCAGGTCGTCAAGGAGATTGAACGCGCCGGCCGCAAGGCGATCGCAATTCAGGCCGACGCCACGGATGCCAACGCGGTGAATGCCGCCGTCCAAAAGACGGTTGCCACTTTAGGCCGGCTCGACATTCTTGTGAACAATGCCGGCACCGCCATTCCCAACAAATTCGAAGACGCCACGCTGGCGGAACTCGACCTCATGCTTAACCTCAATGTCCGCGGTGTCTTTGTCGCGACGCAAGCGGCGCTTAAGCACCTCCAGAACGGCGGCCGTGTTATTAACATCGGCTCGTGCGTCGGTGAGCGCCTGATCACGCCCGGCCTCGCCGCCTACTCCGCCACCAAGGGAGCCGTCAAAATGTTCACGCAAGGTTTGTCGCGCGAAGTCGGAGACCGGGGCATCACGGTCAACAATATTCAGCCCGGTCCCATCGATACGGACCTGAATCCGGCAGCCAGCGACTGGGCGGCTCCGCAAAAAGCTGTGACCGCCCTTAAACGCTATGGAACGGCCGACGAGGTTGCCGCATTGGTCGCATTCGTCGCTAGCCCGGAATCGTCCTACATCACCGGAGCGAACCTGACCGTGGATGGCGGCACCAACGCGTAATTCGACTGCGAATCGGCTACCGATTGAAATGACGTTTAATCCATAACCGGACGCGGAGAGTACGGGATGGGCTGCCCCTTCACGATGGCCCCGGGGTTGCCTTCGACCAGCGCATCGGCGCACTCCGCGCCCACAATCTCCGCCGCCACATTCCGCGCTTCCGAAAGAATCGGAACCCGGCGCTTCGTCTCATGCGCGTCCGTCGCGAGGACGTGAATGGCGGAGCGGTCGAGCAGCCAGCGCGCCACAATCTCCGGACGCTCACCCCAGAATCCCGTGAGCGACGATCCGGTGACCTGGATCAGGCAGCCCTGCTCGGCATATTCAAGGATGCGTTCGGGCGATTGCTGGAGAATGGGATTGCGCTCGGGATGCGTGAGAATCGGCGTGAGCCCGCGATCTCCAAGACGGCTGAAGCAATCGGCCAGGTTGTTGGGGATGCTGTAATTGCTGAGCTCGATGAGCAGGTAGTCAGTGTTGCCGATGGTGTAGGTGTGGGGCTCAGCCAGGGCGCGCTCCAGATTTTCGTAAGAGAGATGGAAGTCGCAGCCAAGGCTGAATTCATGCGACCCACCTACGCGCTGCCGGAGTTCGTCGAGCAACTCGGAGAGATAGTCCCGCTCGTAGAGATACCGGTCGTTGGCATGAGGCGTCGCCACGGTGTGCGTGATGCCGTCGGCCGCCGCCATGCGGCACATTTCCACCGCGATCTCCCATGACTTCGGGCCGTCATCGACCTCGGGCAAAATGTGGCAGTGAATGTCGATCATGCGTCCTTTGATTAGACCATATCCGGCGTAGCCGCTACATTGGCGGGTCGATCGACCGGTCGCTCAAACCGCCGCGCGCGAATTCCGCCGGTGCCGTCTCCACAAAAAATAAACAACGCCCGCACCCACCGCGACGAAGAGCAGCACATTCACCCGCGCCATCACCCGCAACAACTCTCCCCAGTGCCGCCCGAAAAGATAGCCGGCGCTGGCAATCAAAGTGACCCAGGCGGCCGCTCCAAGAAAATTAAAGATTAAAAAAGACCGTGGCTTCATGCGCAGAACGCCGGCCAGAGGCCCAATGATCAGCCGCAAGCCGAACAGGAAGCGCGCGAAAAATACGGTGAAGGCGCCGTAGCGCTCCAGCAGCGACTCTCCGCGTTCGAGCGCCGCGGGAGAGATGCGGAAAAAAGCCTGGTAGCGATCCAGCAGCGGACGCCCACCGTGACGACCTAAGGCGTAGCCGAGCGCACCGCCCAGCCCGCTGGCGCAGGTTCCAACCACAATGATCCAGCCGAGATGCAGGCGATGCTCGGAGAAGGCGAGAAAGCTGGCGAGAAGCAGCGTCGTCTCGGCGGGCAAAGGCACGCCCGCGTGCTCAACGAGTAGGGCAAGAGCAATAGCCCAGTAGCCGTAGTTGGCGACGAATTCGCGGAGTGGATGCAAGGTTGTCAATTGTCAGGTAGAGCGTGTTTCATAAGTCGGTTTTGTTGGGTGGGGCACGGCTTCAGCCGTGCCGTTCAGGGCCCGATAGAATGCTGGCTTTAGCCCCTGGGGGCACGTCCTTCCCGGGCTGAAAATACATTTATCAAACACGCTCTACTAATTAACGACTTTCTCTTTTCGTGCCTTTCTGTTACCTCTTCCCTCTTCGCTTCCAATTCTCACCGCCCTCACTTCAAGAAGTCGATCAGCACTTGATTGAATTTCTTCGGCGATTCTTCATAAGGAAGATGCCCCACTCCTTCAAAAGCCACTAATCGCGCATCGCGGAAATTCTGCCGCAGGCGTTCAGCCGACGCGAAGTGAACCGCCCGGTCGTTTGTCCCCCAGACGAGCAGCGTCGGATAATCGCGAATCTTCGGCAGGATCGATTCGATGTCCGCCAGATCGCCCAGCCAGCTCCTAAGAATGTTCGCGGCATGGCGAAAACCATGGTTGACCTTGACTGGCACGCGATAGCCCGCCAGCGAGTCGGCCGGAATTTTAGCTCCGTCGCTGAAAAGCCGGCGCAGCCACAAATAGTCAAGTGAACGCCAGCGCTCGATGCTGTTCCGGAAAATGAACATCCCAGCCGGAGTCACCAGAAACGGCGCCAGCCGCTTGCCATGCGGCGACCACGGATTGATCGGGGCAACGAGAATCAGTCGGCCAACGCGCGGCGCCGGCCGCTCCAGCGCAAGCGCGGCCGCCATCATAGCAACGCCTCCGCCGTGCGAGGTCCCAAGCAGGTCGAACTCCTCGAGCCCCATAGCCTCGGCAAACTCCAGGACGCGCCGCGCCGTGCCGCGAACCGTGCTATCCATCCCCTCGGCGGCAGGCGAGAGCCCGGCACCGAGGTTGTCGATGGCGTAGACGGTAGCCTGCGGCGCAACCGCGGGCATAGTAAAGCGCCACGAAAACGAGTAGCCCATAAGGCCATGAACCAGAATGAGCGGGCGTCCGGCTCCGGCCTTGAGATAGTGCATATGGCTGCCGGCAAGCGGTTGCCAGAGCTCCTCGATGGCAGCGTCCGGCGTCCAAACCTCACGCAACGCGCGGCTGGCGGCGGACATCCACTCCGGCAAAGGAGCTTGCGGCGCGCTCAATTCGGGCTTGTGATGCCGATTTTGTGGGTCTTTCTCGGTCTCGGTTGGCAACTTTTTTCTCGCGAAGCGGTTCTTATTAAGTGAGTGATATCGCCTCTGTCGCTTGGTGGGAGCCGCGGTTGGCTCCCACTACTTTTTACCTCTTCCGCATCGCACGCGATATCCCCCTGCCCTTCATTTTATCCCTGAATCCTCCGCGAGGACGCCCACCGTCTCCAGCAGTCCGGTGAAACACCGGGCATGCCGCAAGAACTAAAACAAGCACATTCGCCATTGCAAACAAGCCTGTACTTTCAGGTGCGTTCGAAACTTAGAAAACCCGTGCCGGTTGCTCCACCGCTCCCACCACCCGGTTCCGTCCTTCCTTCTTCGCTGCAAACATCCGGTCGTCGGCCAGCGCCAGCAACTCCGCCGCATCTTCACCATCCGCCGGATAGCTCGCCAATCCCGCGCTCACCGTCACCTGAATTCTCTGCCCCCGCCCGCCAATTGCCAGTTTTTCGCCGGCAATCGTCTCGCGCACCGACTCAATTTTTAATTGCGCCGTCGCCATGTCCGTCTCCGGCAAAATCACCACAAACTCCTCGCCGCCATAACGCCCCGCCGTATCGCTCTGCCGGAAGGAAACACTCAACGTCTCCGCAATCTTCTTCAACACCCGGTCTCCCGCCGGATGCCCGTGCGTATCGTTCAACATCTTGAAATGATCCGCATCGATGATCGCGATCGTCAGCGGCTTCTCATACCGCCGCGCCCGGCTCAGTTCGTTGGCGAATCTCTCGTCGATGTATCCGCGATTGTGCAGCCCCGTCAGCGGATCGGTCGTCGCCATCTGCAAAAGTTTCTGACTCCGCGCCACCAGCGCCAGACTCAGTACCGACGCCGTCAGCATGATCACCAGCCGCGAAATCTCGTTTGACCAGTTGAATACTCCATACACGAACGGCGCGTACGACGCGTTATTCAGGTCCCAGTGCGTCGCCGCGAAATACACAATCCCAAGATATTCCCCAAACGCCAGCAGCCCCGCTATCACGCAGATGCGTTTGTCGTAGCGCAGGCTCGTGCCGCCAATCGCCAGAAAATATCCTTCAAACACCACCTTGCTGTTCACCGCCGTGTGCGGCCGGTCCAGCAGCAAAAACACAACCAGCGCCCCGCTCACCAGCGAAACGTCGAACGCGCTCGTCACGAAGCTGACCCATGCCGCGTGGTAATCCCGCGACACGAGAAAGAAAACGAACAGCGAAAGCAGCAGCGTCCCGCCGGTCAGGCTCAACCCGACCATCCCTTCCTTTTTATCGAAGTCGAAAAACACCGTATCGATCACCGGAATGGAAAGCAGCAGGCAAGCCAGCACAATACGTACCCGCGCCACCAGCAACTCGCCTGCCGCACCAGCTTCCGCCAGCAAGGGATCGGGACGCGACCAAAAAGACGCAACAAGACTCCGGAAATTAAAAGCCATGGAGAGAGGATAGACTCCGTTCGATTTTCTTTCGGGGAAGCGGGCTTTCGCCCTGCACTGCGTCGTGCGTTTGCCTAGCATAGCCTCCAAACCGCGCTCTGGACAATAGGATTCCGCGTCGCGCATTCAACCACGCACCCGAAGCAACCGCCTCCATCCCGTGGCATCCTATTCCCCGTGAAGACCGAAACTACAAAACGCAAGCACTCGCTCGCCGCCTTCCTCGGGTTCGGCGCCGCCGTCGCCGGGGCCGCCTGGTTCGGCTCGCGCTATTCCCCCAAAAATCCCAACACTCGCCTCTGGTACGAGACCCTCGATAAGCCCAGCTTCAATCCACCCGAAAAAGTCTTCCCCGCCGTCTGGTCCGCTCTTTATACCTTGATTGCGATCTCCGGATGGCGTGCCTGGCGCGCCGAGCCCTCGCCCGAGCGCTCCCATGCCCTGCGCCTGTGGAAAGCGCAACTGGTCGCCAACGCCGAGTGGACACTGATCTTTTTCGGCGAGCACAAACTCAAAAAAGCGCTGATGGACGCCCTTCTCCTCGAAACCCTAATCCTGCGTTACATCAGAACTGTAAAAGATGTAGACCAGGCCGCGGCCCTCGCCATGATCCCCTACGCCGTATGGGTAGCCTTCGCCGTAATCCTCAACGCCGAAATAGCCAGAAGAAATCCCGAAGCGGAAACCAAACTCCCAAGAGCGGCCTAGCCCTTCCAACTCGCCACGACTTCGCCGATTGCCCACGCGTCCCCGGAACCCCACCCCTCATCTAATGAACCGATGGCAACCTTCCAGACCTTTAGGGCGCGGCTTACTCGCTCCATCGCACTCACTGAGTTCACTCGTCACCTCGAACTCCAGGTGACGAGCGCGGACCACTTCGGCTTCGTCCCCGGTCAATGGCTCTCCACAAAAGCTTCAACCCCCGAGGGCGAAGAGATCACGCGTGCCTACTCGATTGCCTCGCCGCCTGCAAACGGCAACTTCGCTTTCTGCCTCAACCGTGTGCAGGATGGCTTCATGTCCAACCATCTCTGCAACCTTCCCGAAGGAACCGAAGTGACGTTCCAGGGTCCATTCGGAAATTTCATTCTGCATCCCCCGATGCGCGACACGCTCTTCGTCGCCACCGGCACGGGCATCGCGCCCATCCGCTCCATGCTCCACTGGCTGCTCGCCGACCCCGAGCGCCACGCAGGACGCGAGCTCTGGCTTCTCTTCGGAGCGCGCACCGAAAACGATCTCTACTATCGCGAGGAGTTTCGGCGGCTCGCTGCCGATCACGAGAACTTCCACTTCCTCCCAACCCTGAGCCGCGCAACCCCGGACTGGCGCGGCCTTCAAGGCTATGTGCAGGAGCACGTCCAGGCAATCGTGGCCGGCCGCCAAGACATGCAAACCTACATCTGCGGCTTGGCGAGAATGGTCAAAGCCAACCGCGATTTGTTGAAAGGTCTAGGCTGGGACCGTACCGCCATCCACTACGAACGCTACGACTGAGTTCCCCAAATGCGGTTTTCCCCCACTTCTCCTGCGGCTCGAGGCTTTTTCTGCCCAGCCCTCCTCCGTCTTTTCCCCCGCCCACCATGGTCAAGAATTTTCTTGGACTAAACTGAATACATAAGGAGTGGATATGTACGTACCTGACTCGCACCGATACGACTCCATGACCTACCGCCGCTCCGGACGCAGCGGCATCAAGCTTCCCGCCATCTCGCTCGGCCTCTGGCACAACTTCGGCGGCGTCGACCACTTCGAAAATGCCCGAGCCATGCTGCGCCGCGGCTTCGATCTTGGCATCACCCATTTCGATCTAGCCAATAACTATGGCCCGCCCTACGGCTCGGCCGAAGAAACCTTTGGCCGCATCTTCAAGAAAGACTTCCGGCCTTTTCGCGACGAGCTCATTATCTCGACCAAGGCCGGCTGGGACATGTGGCCCGGTCCCTACGGTAACTTCGGCTCTCGCAAGTACTTACTGGCCAGTCTCGATCAGAGTTTGCAGCGCATGGGGCTCGATTACGTCGACATCTTCTATCATCACCGCCCTGACCCGGAGACGCCCATGGAGGAATCGATGGGCGCGCTCGATACGGCGGTCCGCTCCGGGCGCGCCCTTTATGCCGGCATCTCCGCCTACAATCCCGAGCAGACAGCGCAAGCGCTCAAGATTCTTAAAGATTTGGGCACGCCTTGCCTGCTTCATCAGCCTCGCTATTCCATGTTCGCGCGCGAGCCTGAACACGGCCTGCTTGATCTGCTTGGCAAGGAAGGCGTCGGATGTATCGTTTTCAGTCCATTGGCGCAGGGGCTGCTTTCGGATCGCTACCTGAACGGGATTCCGCAGGATTCGCGGGCGGCGCTCGACTTCTTCCTCAAGAAGTCGAGCATCGACGAGATCATGCTGGCCAGGATCAAGGCTTTGAATGCGATTGCCCAGCGCCGCGGACAGTCTCTGGCCGAAATGGCGGTGGCTTGGGTGCTTCGGGATCCGCGCGTGACTTCCGCTCTGGTTGGGACGAGCCGGGTCTCGCAGGTGGACGATAATGTGGCCGCCCTTAAAAACTTGGAGTTCTCCGGCGACGAATTGCTCGCCATTGATTCGGCGCTGGCGGCGTAGCCCATTTTGAGGGGTTACTCCGCAAGCTTCCTTGACATTTATGTTAGTATGATTCTGTACTTACAATGAGGATTCTATGAAACCAAAGAAACGGGTTGGCGCGAAGCGGAAACAGGGCGGAAAAGCGTTGTCGCTTCAGGCGGCGGCAGGCGCGCGGAAAGGCCCGGCGCGCCGGGCAAAGTATCTGCCGTCGGATCTCGAGGGCATGTACAAGCCGGTCAAAAAGCCTGTCACCTTGCGCCTCGATGCCGATGTTTTGTCCTGGTTTCAACGGGATGGTCGGGGCTACCAGACCCGGATCAATGAGGCTCTGCGGAAGGTGATGGTGGAGGAGAGAGGCTAGCGTATTTGGTAATTTTGCAGCCGTCGGTTTGGTTGTTCTGGGAAGGGCACGGCTTGAGCCGTGCCGCTCAGAGCCAATAATCACGCGGGCTTTAGCCCCTGAGGGATTCCGATGAGGCTTTTTGTACTCGCCTTGGTGTGTGGGATGGGAGTTGTCCCGGCCCTTTCCCAGGAACAAACGAAGGCCGCACCGGCAAGTGCGGCAACCGATTATCCCCAAAGGAGCGCTGGAGTATTCCTCTTGGATTCCGACTGGAAAGCTTTGCCCAGCGCCATGCCCATAAAGACCAAAACAAAACGTGGGATTGCCGCGTCCCTTTCATACGGTGCGGTTCCGGCCGAAGTGGTTTCCGAATACGACAGTGTCCATGCCCAGATCCAGATTCACTCCCCTCAGCCCACGATTTGTATCTGCCGCATCATTTCCCTCCCCGGAGATCCGGTGCTGGTCAGGCTACATCCCAAGAAGAACGCTCGCGAACTCGATGGGGGAAGGATGTTCGTTCGCCCGATTGTCGGGAGCACCAAAGATGTCGACGCCAAACAGAGCGACCTCTTAGTCGTCGACGTCTCTCAACCCCAGCCCCAGTTTTGGCTCGTCCAGCCCCAAATGCCTCTCGACCCGGGCGAGTACGCTCTGATGCTGGGAACAAAGAACGTGAACATCTTTCCCTTCACTGTGATTGGACCGTCCGAGGCCACGTCGGCATCGAAGAACTAGCCTCCGGCTCTCAGTCTAGGTCTGTTTCTCTAAAGGCTTTTGAGAGGCGAATCCCAAGTCTCTTTCTTTGCATCTAAAACTTGACAGCATTCCACTCAAGTCCTATCATGCCATAGGACGCAAGCATCATGCTATTGATTATATTGCACTTATTCTAAGGAATGAGCCGATTTTAGGAGGAAATTATGAGCAAGATTATCGGAATTGACCTCGGCACCACCAACTCCTGCGTTGCAGTCATGGAGGGCGGTGAGCCCAAGGTTATCCCTAATGAGGAAGGTGGACGGACCACCCCATCCGTGGTCGGGTTTACCAAGACCGGCGAACGGTTAGTGGGTCAGGTCGCCAAGCGGCAGGCTATTACCAATCCGGAGAACACGGTTTATTCGATCAAGCGCTTCATGGGACGGCGCTATGACGAAGTCAGCGAAGAGCTGAAGATGGTTCCATATAAAGTCGAGCGCGATGGCGACCATGTAGCCGTGATCGCGCAGGGAAAGAAGTACTCCCCGCCCGAGATCTCGGCTTTGATTTTGCAGAAGCTGAAGAAAGCGGCCGAAGACTACCTCGGCGAAAAAGTCACCGAAGCGGTCATCACCGTGCCCGCATACTTCAACGACGCGCAGCGGCAGGCGACCAAAGACGCCGGCAAGATTGCCGGGCTCGACGTGAAGCGCATTATCAATGAGCCGACCGCGGCCGCGCTGGCCTACGGGCTCGACAAAGGCAAGGACGAGACCATTGCCGTCTACGACTTTGGCGGCGGCACGTTCGACATTTCGATTCTCGAAGTCGGCGAAGGCGTCATCGAGGTCAAAGCCACTAACGGCGATACCCACCTCGGCGGCGACAACATCGACCAGCGGCTCGTTGACTGGCTGATTGACGAATTCAAGAAAGATGAAGGTCTCGATCTGCGCGCCAAGGGCAATGAGATGGCGTTGCAGCGTCTGCGCGACGCGGCCGAGCGCGCCAAGATCGAGCTCTCGACCACCATGGAGACCGAAATCAATCTGCCGTTCATCACGGCGGATGCCTCCGGTCCGAAGCACCTGGTCAAGAAGCTGACGCGGGCAAAGTTCGAATCGATGGTCGAAGACATCATCCAGCGCTCGGTTGGCCCCTGCCGCCAGTGCATGAAGGACGCCGGCGTCGATACGGGCAAGATCAATGAGGTCGTGCTGGTCGGCGGACAGACTCGTATGCCGCGCATTCAGGCGCTGGTCAAGGAGCTGTTCGGCAAAGAAGGCAACAAGAGCGTGAACCCTGACGAAGTCGTCGCGGTGGGCGCGGCAATTCAGGGTGGCGTGCTCAAGGGCGAGGTGAAAGACCTGCTGCTGCTCGACGTGACTCCGCTGACCCTGTCGATCGAGACTTTGGGCGGCGTGGCTACACCAATGATTCCGCGGAACACGACCATCCCGACCAAGAAGACGGAGACGTTTTCGACGGCGGCGGATTCGCAGACATCGGTTGAAGTCCATGTGCTCCAGGGCGAGCGCCCCATGGCGGCGCAGAACCGGACGCTTGGCAAATTCCATTTGACCGGACTGCCTCCGGCTCCGCGCGGCATTCCGCAAATCGAAGTAACCTTCGACATCGACGCGAACGGCATTTTGAACGTGACCGCGAAAGACATGGCCACGGGCAAGGATCAGAAGATCACCATTACGTCGTCTTCCGGTCTAAGCAAGGAAGAGGTCGAGCGCATGGCGAAGGAAGCCGATGCCCACGCGGCCGAGGACAAAGCTGCGCGCGACGCCATCGACTCCAAGAATCAGCTCGACTCGATGACCTACAACATCGAAAAGATGCTGAAGGAGCATGGCGACAAGATCACCGGATCGGAACGCGGCGATGTCGAGAACGCGCTGGCCGACGCGAAGAAGGCCATCGAGTCGAACGACAAGGCGCAGATGGACCAGGCGCGCGAGAAGCTGACCGCAGCCTCGCACAAACTGGCGGAGCAGATGTACAAAGCAACGCAAGCGCAAGGCGCACCGGGCGCAGGCGGCGGTCCTGGAGCTGGTGGGCCGGGCGCGGGTCCGGCCTCGGACGGCAATGGACAGGCTCAGCAGAAGAAAGACGAAGGCGTGATCGATGCTGAGTATGTCGACGTCGAAGACAAGAAATAACGTGTGGGGATAGAAATCGCACGTGGGGACGGCCGCCCTCGGCTGTCCGGCCGAGCAAAGCTCGGAGCCGATCTTCGCGGGCGATCAAAGTTGTGGAACACAGGGGGCGTGATGAACGCCCCCGTGGTTTCTTGACCGATGCCGCCCGGGAGTCGCGGATGCAGAAAGATGGGAAGTTTATTTCTTGTGAGACTCCGCTTCAAAGCGACACTCGGAACAGTGAAGCGGGTTTAATTGAGTGGGTTCAGGAAAGAGGAAAACGAGTTGAGATTCGAGATCAATGGGCAGATGTTTTTCGTGAACTTCGTTCCCGAGGAGGGACGCTGGTATTGCTACGCTCCGACCGCGACGGGGATGCAGAAGATTGCAGTGTCGATGGATTCGACTCCGTTCGATTCGTTCACCATGCAGCAAGACGAGCAAGCGAAAGAAGTCATCAATTAAAAGACGCCAGTTTCAACGGCGCGAGCACGGAAAGACACACAAGTAGAGACACACGAGTATGGAGAGACAATCGAGCGGCGAGTTGGAGCCTGACGCCAGCCACGGCCCACTTCCCTGCTTTCTAACTCCTTTATCCGTGATACTTTGCATAAATCGCCCCTTTTAGAATGAATACTTTGCAATGGTCAAACTCCAAGGCTTCTTGCAATCGAAACAAGTACAATGTAATCAATGACTTATCACCACCACCATACTTCACGGTAACTCCTTATTATTCAAAGACTTGGGAGGAGTTACATGATAAGTCTTTTATTTTCATAGACCACATCGAGGGGTATACTTAACGGATTAGTAAACAGCAATATCGCCTTTCCGCCCTCAAGAAAATTTGCGGGCTGCCAGGCTGACAAGTTTGAACATAAAAAGGTCGAACCTAGTCTGAACAATGGCCACTCCTAACAAAGATTATTACGCTGAGCTGGGCGTCAAGAAGTCCGCCTCCGCGGATGAAATCCGCAAGGCCTTCCGCAAGCTCGCGCGCAAATACCATCCCGACGTCAATCCCGGAGACAAGTCGGCGGAAGAAAAATTCAAGGCTCTCTCCGAGGCGAACGACGTCCTTAGCGATCCCAAGAAACGCAAGATCTACGATCAGGTCGGCTTCTACTCGGACAATATCGATCCCGCGACAGCGGAAGCGTATGCGCGGGGCGGCGGACAGCCCGGACAGCCGGGGGCGAGTGGCGGTTTTCCCGGAGGCTTTCCCGGCGCAGCCGGCGGATACCAGACTTATAGCGGCGGGACGGGAAACGTCGATTTCGGGGGATTTGATTTTTCGGATTTGTTTGAAGGCGGGCGCGCGGGCGGACGAAAGACAACGGCTTCTTCCTCGTCTTCATCGGGCGGCGGATTCCGCGATATTTTCTCCAGCATCTTTTCCGGCGGTCATCCCGCGGCGGCCGAGGAGGGCCCCGAACCCGGCTCCGATCTCGAGTACCAGGTCAACGTTCCCTTCTGGACGGCGATTCGCGGCGGGGTGATGAAGCTGAACATCGCTCGTCGCGATGTCTGCGGGAACTGCCACGGCAATGGAACCATTGAAGCGCCGGGAGTTTGTCCGCAGTGCCATGGCAAGGGGACGATTGAGCAAACAGGCGGGCGGATGAAGTTCAATGTGACTTGTCCGCGCTGCCATGGGACGGGGAAGAATGTGTCGACTTGTCCGGTGTGCCACGGCGAAGGAACCGTCGAGCGAACCGACCCGCTTGAAGTGCGCATCAAGGCGGGAACGCGCGACGGCCAGCGCATTCGCATCGCGGGCAAGGGGAATGCCGGTTTGCGCGGGGGCGGAGTTGGCGACCTCTACGTCATTATTCGAATTGGGCAGCATCCTCTTTTTCGGCGCGAGGGCGATGACATTTACATTACGGTGCCGGTGACGGCGTTCGAGGCGGCGCTGGGGTCGAAGATCGATGTGCCGACGATCGATGGACGGAGCACGCTGAAGATTCCGCCGGGAACGCAGTCGGGGCAGAAGCTGCGGCTGCGCGAGAAGGGCGTGCCGTCGGCGACCAAAGAGGGCGCGCGCGGGGATGAGATCGTCGAGGTGCAGATCACTGTGCCCATGCCTCGGGATGAGAAGACGAAAGAGTTGCTGCGCGAGCTGGCGAAATTGAATCCGGAGGATCCTCGGGCGGAGTTGTGGGGAAAGGTCTAGGAGCAGTTGCCAGTTACCAGCAATCGGTTCTCAATTGTCAGAACACCTATTCCTGAAACAGCTCTGGTCTTCCATCACCGCAGTTGTGTTTGTCCGATCATAGATAGCGTTGGAATTTTTCTTTGTGTTTGGTGTAGAGAAATGAAACGAGCAGGAGCGCTCCTCCCAGCAAAATGAGGGTGACGTAGCGCGACTGTGGGTCGAGTCCCCATACATCGACCATGAATATCTTTGCCACACATACCAGAAGGACTCCAAGTCCAGCAAGACGGAAACTCCGTTCTCCGACCAAGAGCGCCAGCAAGAAGAAAGCCAGGCCTTCGATCCCCCAATTCACAGTGAGCCAGCCGCGGGTTGATTCCATCGCGATCAAGAGGGTCAGGAGTGCGAACGGTACAAAGAAAAACAGTTGTTCCGGACGACTGTCGGGGAGAAACGAATTTTCCTCCGACCATAGATTCGATCGGCGAACGACAAATGCCAGAGGCAATGCGGCGAACAGCAATGCAATTGCGGTTCCAACGTAGTATTTCTCGCTCTGCCAGAACGGGATGGCAAAATTCACTGGCTGGATAAAGTTGTAGGTGAAGACGCGCCCCGCGACTGCCAGCGCCACGAGGAACGACTGGTGTAGATAGTCACGACGTTTGAGTGCGAGCGCGGCGGCGATCAACACGAGGGAGAGCGCGGACCATCCGGCTGCAACCCAGGATGGCAGCAACTCCACATAGAGCAGCGCTGAGATTGCAACAATTCCACAGTAAGAAAAGACGGTAGCTACTAAATTGTGCTCTCGCGCCTCACTGGCTCCGCTCAGGCGCAGACGCCAATCGGCATAGAGATAGGCGGCAGCGAGGAGAAGCACTCGTGTAACGCGAGGGCTGTGGCCGTCCGGGGTAGAGAGGTCGAGGTTCGCCAGGAACATCTGGGCGAAGCTTGCCGCCAGCGCGGTAAAGCCCTGCCAGCGCAGGAAGCCGGCTCGTAACAGCAAGCCGATTTCGAGGAGCACGAGGCCGAGCGCCATCCAGCCCAGCGCCACGTTCCCGGGTGCCAGTTCGTCCCATAATAAGATGGCAATTAGGATGGATGCGGTCCAGGTGTAGGCCGCGGTGAACTGCGACCACGGGCCCTCTTCGTTTTCGTCGGCGGCGCGGGCGAACGGGGCAGCGGCGTAGAGCAACACGGCCGTCAGTCCCACGGTAATGAGCCGTAAGCTGACTCCGTGCCATTGCCCGTTGGTAAATAAGTTGAGAGTGATGAGCCGGATCACCACCAAGACGGCAATGAGATTTCCTTGTACGGCAAGAGCGCGCTGGCTGAACTTCTTCGCGCTCACGTCGGCGACTAAGGCGAGAACGCCCCAAGCCACGGCGGTCCACATGCCCGGCCACGCGAACCAGCAGGCCAGGAGTACGAGAAGACCGCCAACATAGGAAAAGCCGGCAGCGATTGCGGAATCGAATTCGTGCTCGAACAGCGCCCGCCAGCGGAGGCGAACCCAATGGGAATTGGCGTAGCAGAGCGCTGCGGCCGTCGCGAACAAGACGGCCATGGGATAGTCGGGCAGAATGCCGGGGATATTTTCGAAGCGCTGAAGGATTAGCCCGGCGCCCGTATCGAGGATCATCTGGCCGGCGACGACAGCAAACGTGATCATTCCGATGCGGCGAAAGACGACTTCGCGCAAGAAAACACCGGCGAACAGGAAGGCCTCGGCGGCCGCTAGCCACAAAATAGAAAGACTCGATCCCGAATAGCGGAATGGGAGCGCGGCAACCAGAAGTGTAGAACCAAGCGTTGCGAGGACGATGAATGCTGTCCGCCGGCGGCGGGCCGCCAGAACCGACAGCCCGAGCTCCACGGCACCCAGAGCAAGCAACGCCCAGAATGCCCATTCTGGATGGATGGACTGATACTTGAACATCGCGAGCAGACAGAATCCGTTCGCGAGGGCAGACGCGGTCGAGAGGGCTTCCTGCGCATCGTCGGAGATGCGCCGGTAGATGTACGAGAGGCGAAACAGCAGCCAGTAGAAGCCGAGTAACGCGACGCTCGTTCGGAACTCAGCGAACTCGACGCGCCTGGGACCCATTGCCTCGATGACTGGCCAGACCCAGAGCAAGTGATTGAAATATGTGGCGAGGATGCCGAAGAGTTCGAGGGCGAACCAGTTCATCCGAAGGGCGAGCGTCACAACGGTCAGAGCCAACAGGACGCTCGCGATCAGGCTGTAAACCGAAGCATGATGAATGCCGACGGTCAGATAGGAAAGCACAAGGGCGAGCGCCGTGGTAGCTTGCGAGCGGTAACGCAAGCTGTAGGAGACGATGGCGGCGGCCACGATGAGCATTAACAGAAAATCGAGCTCGCGCGAGTCGACGATGTGGGCGGCGGGGACGTGATAAATGGCGTAGCTGACGAAGTAGAGAAGCGCCCAGCCTCCGGCGGCGCTGGCGCGGGCCAGAATGCGGTAGCGCTGGTTCGATTCGTAACGGACACCGATGGCGATCATCGCGCCGCTGAGAGCGACACCGAGAAGAACTTTGCCTCCCGGGCCCAGATTGTGCAACTGATAGGCAAGGAAGAACGCCAATCCCAGAACCAGAATGCTGATACCGATCTTATTCAGCCAATTCGTGCCGAGCATTTCCTCGAAATCGAAACCGCGGGAGGAGGCTGCTTGCGCTTGCGAATGGGTGAACGTAGGAGGCGACACGTGGGGCTGTGGCGGAGACGGGAGTTGCGGCAGGCTCGCGGCTAATGCCGGTTGCTTCGCGGATTCGGGTTCGGACGGCGGCTGTGATTCGGGCTCCGGTTGAGGAAGTGGGGTTATCTGCTCCGGCGGCCACAGCGGGGTTGGCAGCACCGGCACGATTGGCGGGTGGGAAGGAGATCGCAGAGGCGCGGATTCCACCGGTGCTTGCGGCGCAGGAGAGGCGGCGTGGCGTTCGCCAGCGACTTCTGGAATTGCGCTGGGCGCCCGCGTCCGAATCGGAGATGAAGGCGCAGTCTTTTCCTGTTCTTTTAGCCGCGATTCGAGCACATATAGGCGAGCGGTCAGGTCCCGCCAATGAGAGGAATTTTGGATGCGCTCGTCTTCGACTTCGCGACGAAGCCGGACGATGCTGCTGACGATCCAGATGGGCAGCGCAATCAGGACTCCTAGAAATGCCAGACCCAGTAGAAATCCGAATCCTTCCATCATGGCCTCCACGGCCCTGGCGCGGGAAAGCTTCTATCTCAGCCGGGAGCATTCTAATACACGAGAAAATGGCTGAGCCCGCAGGCGCGGATCGAGAAGCATTCTGTTGCTTGGTTATAGCGATCCAGCCCCTTGATCGTTTCCCGGCTTGCGAAGCGCGATGTCGCCAAGGTCGATCCCTCGACACCTCTCGCGAAGACATGAAGCGGTGGTACCGTTACCTCTGTACGAGCCCACCTGCTTATAAAAATTTGCATAAATATTCAAAATATTCTTGCATCTGACGAAATTTCCCGTAATCTCACTACTGCGAGCTTACTTCGCCGAAATGCCCAGGGAAATTCGCACGACGCCCAGGGAGCCGCGAACAGAACGTCAAGGGAGACGCGGTGGCGATGGTGAGTTGCTGGAGATCCCCTCGGGCGGAAGATGCCCCGTCCGGGGACCCGAAGGAGGGACACATCGAAATTGGCAACTGCAACCGCTCCTAATTTTCAACAGCCCGCCATTAGCCCTGCCTCCGCCGCTGTTGCTCCCCGGAAAAAATCGATTCGCCTCACGCTTTGGCCTCTGGTCGCCGCCACGTTCTTTATGGTGTCGGGCGGGACGTATGGGACCGAGGACATCGTGCATGGCGCGGGGTATGGCAAGGGGATCCTTATCCTGGTGCTCACGCCGCTGCTTTGGAGTTTGCCGACTGCATTCATGATCGGCGAACTCTCGAGCGCGCTGCCCTTTGAGGGCGGCTACTACGCGTGGGTGCGGCGGGCGATGGGAAATTTCTGGGGATTCCAGGAGGCATGGCTGTCGCTGGTTGCGTCCATTTTCGATATGGCGATTTATCCCACCTTGTTTGTCGCGTACCTGACGCGGATGTTTCCTTATTTTCAGGAGAACCATCGCGGGGTGCTGGTGGCGCTGGGCGTGGTGGTGATTTGCGCGGCATTGAATATTGCCGGCGTGAAGGTGGTTTCGACGACCTCGCTGTGGCTGTTCTTTTTGCTCTCGGCGCCGTTTGCGGCGATCTTTGTGCTGGCACCGTTCAAGATTGGAGCGTTGGCGAATGCGGTGACCAAACCGACGACTTCGCATGTCGACATTCTGGGCGGGCTGCTCATCTGCATGTGGAACTACATGGGATGGGACAACGCGTCGACGATTGCGACGGAGGTGGAACGGCCGCAGCGGACGTATCCGCGGGCGATGCTGTGGGCAGTCGTGATTGTGGGGCTGACGTACGTGCTGCCGTTTGCCGCGATGTGGATGACCGGACTGCCGGCTTCGGCGTGGGAGACGGGCGCATGGGCGGATATCGCTCAACTGATGGGCGGGCCGGTGTTGCGGATCGCGCTGGTGGCGGGCGGCATGATGAGCGGCTTTGGCATGTTCAACGCGCTGGTGATGAGCTACTCGCGGCTGCCGCTGGCGATGGCACAGGATGGAATGCTGCCGAAGGTATTTGCCAAGCTGCATCCGAAGTCGCGGGCGCCATGGGTCGCGATTGTGGCGCTGGCGGTTGGCTGGGGGCTGGCGTTGAATATCGGGTTCGAGCGGCTGGTAACGCTCGACATCATGATTTATGGAGCCAGCCTGACGCTGGAGTTTGTGGCGTTGGTTGTGCTGCGCTTCCGCGAGCCGGAGTTGAAGCGGCCGTTCCGCGTGCCGGGTGGATGGTTTGGGGCGATCGCGGTAGGGATTGCGCCGACGCTGCTGCTTGGGTTCGCGGTCGTGAACAGCGAGCATGAGGCGATCCTGGGGATGAGCGCGTTCTGGTTTGGGCTGATCCTGATGGGGGCCGGCGTGATGGCTTATGGCGTGAACCATCTGCTGAAGCCCGCGGGATGGGCTCGGCCGGAGGCTAAGCCGGAAATGGCGGCGTAGGGTCTTTTCCCACGAGTCCACTGGGGAAGGTGATTTAACCGAAGTAATGTTTCGACTGAGGTAAAAAAGAGGCGCGGATGCCGCGTCTCTTTTTATTTGACGAGCGAGTTATTTGAGGAGGGCGCGGAAGCAGCACCCATACACCAATAACATTGAAAATGGTGTATAGTTCAACCATGGGCAGAACAAATATTGAGATCGATGAAGGCTTGATTCGGAAGGCGCGCAAGCTGACCCGCCTCAAGACGAAGCGGCAGATTGTGAGCCGGGCGCTGGACCTGCTGGTGCGCACGGAGAGCCGCAAAGGGATCCTGCGGTATTACGGCAGCGGGATCTGGGAGGGCGATCTGAAGGAGTCGCGAAAAAGCCGGTTGTGATTCTGGTGGATAGTTCGGTGTGGGTGGACTTTTTTCAGTCGTCCCCTGGTCCGGCGGGCCAAGAACTGCGGCGCATGATCGAGAAGAGCGAACCGTTCGCCCTTAGCGGAATTGTTGTGGCGGAGGTTTTGCAAGGTCTGACACGTGACTCCGGGCCGATCGAGCAGTTTCTGGCGCAGTGGGACATGATGGAGCCTGCCGGATTAGAAACGTATAGGAGGGCGGCTGCGATCTACCGAGCGGGACGGGCGAAAGGGCTAGCTTTCACTACCATCGATACCCTGATTGCAGCCATTGCGCTCGAACAGGGGGCTAGCGTTTTCACCCTTGATCAGGACTTCTCGAGAATCGCGAAAATCACTGGGTTGGAACTGTATCGTGTCGAGCGCAGTTAAGAGAGCCGAAGGCCGAGGCTGATGCGTGACTTTTATTCGTCCGCTCGATGCGGCGCAGTAGAATGATCCCGATGGAAAACCGACAATGACCAAGCGTAGATCGAAGGGCGCGTACATGATTTCGGCGGTGGCCGAGATGTATGACATTCATCCGCAGACGTTGCGGCTGTATGAGCGGGAGGGTTTGCTGAAGCCATCGCGGACGGAGGGCAACACCCGGCTATATACGGACGAGGATCTGTCGCGGCTAGAGTTTATTTTGACGCTGGCGCGGGACCTGTCGGTGAATATCAGCGGAATCGCGATTATTTTGCAGATGCGCGAACGGATGGAGGAGATGCAGAGGCAGATTCAGGATTTTGTGCAGCAATTCCAGCAGGAAGTCATGGCGCGGGCGACGGCGGCGGCGGATCCATCGAGAGGCGCGATTGTGCCTCTGCGGCGCCCGGTGGCGCAGACGCTGGATGTGATCAAGAAGAAAGACGCGTTGAAATAGCCCGCCGCGATGGCGTCGTGAAGCGGATCGCAAGTGCGTTCAAGTAGTTCATACTACGGCTGATGCGGGGAGAAGATTTCGGGCCGAAAGTTTTACGAGATATTCATCTGTGCGCAACCAATCGGACTCAGGTTGAGACTAACTTGGCTCGCATGAGAGCCGAGAATTGCGATCCCCTCTTATCGACAAAAGCTGTCTCTATGTTGGCCGCCTCGGGAAGCGGCGCACCGGGATCCGAGAGAATTCCAAAGGTGAGCCTGGAATCGGCGGGACTGGGAAGCGCGGTGGTGATGCGCTGCCATGACCGGTCGATCAGGCGCGGCGAAGGACGGGCGCTGGCCAGCCTGATCGCGGATGTGTTGCCGGCGGCGCGGCGGATGGTGTTAGATCTGTCAGAGGTGCAGGCGCTGGACAGCGGAGCGCTGGGCGAACTAGTGATGACGCATATGTGGGCAGAGGCAGCGGGATATGCGCTACCGTTTGCGTGTCCCAGCAATCCGATTCGGGCGCTGCTGGAGAGCACGAATCTGGTGTCCGTGTTCGATGTCTACGCGAGCGTGGAGGATGCAATTGTGGCTATGCGTCAGGAGGAGATTCGAACGGCATAGGTGCGGCTCTCGGCTCTCGGCTCTCGGCTCTCGGCTCTCGGAAGATCAAAATCTAAATCAAATTTGGTTGACTAGTATCACTTGCGGAGTGCTGTGAAAATAGGAGTCGCGGGCTGCTGCGACTCTTTTGTTTTTCCTTGGAGCTGAAAGCTCGGAGCTAAGAGCTATTTCTCCATCTGATAGCGATAGCGCCCGCCTTTATTCTTTGCGATCTGTTCCGCTACCTTCAGAAAAGCTTGGCCGGCGTGCGACAGGGCTGAAGCCTGGCGGTAGACGACGCGCAGCTTTCTTTGGAAGTGCAGGTCCCGGACCGGGATGCGCACCAGTTCTCCTCGCGTGATTTCATTTTCAACACTGATCTCGGGCACCAGCGCTACTCCATTGCCCATCGCGACAAAGCGTTTGATCGCTTGCAGGGTGGGAAGTTCGACCTCCATGTGGAGCGGCGTTTTGTGGCGGCGGAAAGCTTCGATTACTTTTTCGCGATAGGGCGAGGCTACGATGTGGGCTACGAAGGACTCGGCACCGAGCTGCTTGATGCTGACTTCTCGAGCTTCGGCTAGAGGATGGCCGGGGGGAACAACGAAGGCCAGTTCGTCGATGTAGACGACGATGGATTTGAGTTGCGGCTCTTGCGGGTCGTAGGAGAGAACGCCGAGTTCGACGTCGTGCTTGAGGACGTCGTCGGGAATGTGGCTGCCGAGAGAGCGCTGCACGACGATGCGAATGGCGGGGTGCAGGCGGCGGAATTCAGCGAGGACGGGGAGCAGGTAAAGAACCGTGAATTCGTTGGCGGCGATAACCAGCTTGCCTTTTTGGAGTTGGCGGAGTTCCCCGAGAGCTTCGCGGGCGTCCTGACGGAGGTTGACCAGCTTTTCGGCGTATTCCTGAAGGACGCGGCCGGCGTCGGTCAAAATGCCGTCGCGGGAAGAGCGGTCGAAGAGTGGCTCGCCGATTTCGAGTTCGAGCTTGCGGATGGACTGGCTGACGGCGGATTGGGTACGAAAGAGTTTTTCGGCGGCGCGAGAGAAGCGGCGCTCGCGGGCAACGGCGAGGAAGACTTCCAGTTGGGAAAGGTCCATTACGTTTTCAGCTGCCAGCTGTCGGCTTTAGCTCTTAGCTCCAAGAGGTCTAATTATAATACTAATTTCATTAGACAAAGTTATATTATCAGTATAATTAATTGTTTCGTAAACATAATAAACTTTTCTTTTACCCCTTTGTGCCGATAAGTTAGATCACAAGCCAATGTCTTGGGAGGATTTTGTGATCGATCGGCGGCACGTCACTATTTTTGACACGACGCTTCGGGATGGGGAGCAGTCTCCGGGTTGCAGCATGAATGTGCAGGAGAAGCTGCGGCTGGCCCAGCAACTGAATCGTCTGGGCGTCGATGTGATTGAGGCAGGGTTTCCGATCGCTTCCGACGGCGACTTTGAGGCGGTGCAGGCAATCGCGGCGGCGATGCGGCGTCCGATTATTGCGGCGCTGGCGCGGGCTTGCAAACCGGATATCGAGCGCGCATGGCAGGCTGTGTGTGGCGCGGCGCGGCCTCGGATCCATGTATTTCTGGCGACCTCTGACATTCATCTGAAGTACAAGCTGCGTATCACGCGCGAGGAATGCCTAGCACAGGCTCGCGAGGCCGTGGCTTATGCGAAAGCGTTGTGCGAGGACATTCAGTTTTCTCCGGAAGACGCCACGCGCACGGACATTCCATTTTTGTGCGAGGTCGTGGAGGCGGTGATCGCGGCTGGGGCAACGACCGTCAACATTCCGGACACCGTTGGCTACTCAATGCCGGAAGAGTATGGGCAACTGATACGCACATTGCGCGAGAAGATCGCAGGGATCGAGAAGGTAACGATCTCGACGCACTGCCATAACGATCTGGGGCTGGCGGTGGCGAACTCGCTGGCAGGCGTGCAGAACGGCGCCCGGCAGATCGAGTGCACGATCAACGGGATTGGCGAGCGTGCCGGGAATGCGTCGCTGGAGGAAGTTACGATGGCGATGCGAGTGCGGGCGGACCGGTATCCGTACGAGACGGAGATTCGGAGCGAGGAGATTTTTGCTTCGAGCCAGATGCTGGCCGAGATTACCGGCGTGCCGGTGCAGCCGAACAAAGCGATTACCGGGCGGAACGCGTTTGCGCACGAGGCGGGGATTCATCAGGATGGCATGATGAAAAATCCGCTGACCTACGAGATCATGACGCCGCAGTCGGTGGGCGTGCCGGATTCGCGTCTGGTGCTGGGCAAGCATTCGGGGCGTCATGCGCTGGCTTTGCGTTGCGAGCAGCTTGGGCACAAGTTTGACCGGCGGGAACTGGATGAGATTTACCGGCGGTTTGTGGTGCTGGCGGACCGGATCAAGCGAGTGCACGACAACGATCTGATCGGGCTGATTCGTGAGGCTGCGGGCGTGGAATTCGTGGCGGCGCAGAAGATTGGACCGCAGTCAGCGGTGGTGGAAGGATTTGCCTTGGCGGCTGCGGCTTCGCAGGAAAGTGGGCGCAGTTCGCAGCATGTTCATCCGACTCCGACTCTGTTTCCGGAGCGGCGCGCGGAGCAGGAAGATTATCTCTGGGGAGTGTAGGGGCTGGCGGTGTGAACCGTTTCCTGCTCAGAGTCACACGTCCAGATTAGCGCCCGTTCTCGGGCTTGATGGTTGTCATGTATCCTAACCAACGCGCCGCTTCCATCTCGCGCGTTCGGATCTTTCCATGAGAATCAAAATTACTACTCTTCCTGGCGACGGCATTGGGCCTGAAGTCACGGCCGAAGCTGTGCGCGTGCTTTCCGTGATCGCGGCCGGATTTGGGCACGGGCTTGAGGTTGAGCAGAAAGAGATCGGCGGCGAGGCGCTTTCGAAATTCAGCGATCCCCTGCCCGATTCGACGGTTCGATCTTGCCTGGCTTCGCGGGCAGTTCTGCTGGGGGCAGTGGGATCGCCGGCGTTTGATGGGAACCCTCGCGAACTGCGGCCGGAGGCAGGGCTGTTGCGGCTGCGCAAGGAACTCGGGGCGTTCGCTAATTTGCGGCCGGCGGTGTTTTATCCGGCGCTGGTCGCTTGCTCTCCGCTGCGCGAAGAGGTGGTGCGCGGGACTGACATTTTGATCGTGCGGGAATTGCTGGGCGGGCTTTATTTTGGCGAACCGCGGGCCATTGAAAGCGCTCCCGGACCTCGTCATGCGCTAAATACGATGCGGTATGGCGAGCCGGAGATTGAGCGGGTGGCACGGGTGGCATTTGAGTTGGCGCTAGGGCGGAAGAAGCGCGTGCTCTCGGTAGATAAGGCGAATGTGCTTGAGTGCTCGCGGCTGTGGCGTGAGGTGGTGGCGCGGGTGGGCGCGGAATATCCAGATGTGGCCCTGTCGCACATGTATGTGGACTCGGCCGCGATGTCGCTGGTGCTGAAGCCGGCGGCATTTGATGTCGTGCTTACCGAGAATATGTTTGGCGACATTTTGTCGGATCAGGCGGGCGGAGTGGTTGGGGCGCTGGGATTGCTCGCTTCGGCCAGCATTGGCGGGCCCGTGGGACTTTATGAGCCGGTACATGGATCGGCTCCGGATATTGCAGGGAAAGGGATTGCGAATCCGTTGGGCGCGATTTTGTCGGTGGGGATGATGCTGCGGCATACGTTTGAGCTTGAGGGCGAGGCGAACTGCGTGGAAAGCGCGGTGATTGCCGCATTGCAAGCGGGATGGCGGACATCGGACCTGGCGCGGGGAACGGAGCGCGCGATTAGTACGCGGGAGATGGGTGAGCGGGTGGCGGAGTTGGCGCGGGTCGCAGCGGCGACGGGCGCGTCGAGATAGAGTTTTTCCTAGTTTCGGCGAAGACCTTCCTCATCACAGGGCTCGCTCGGTTGCCAAGGATAAGCCTTTGGCACGGAGTACACGGAGGAACTTACCAAATGTTTTCATTCATCGTGTTCGGCTTCGTTTCGATTTCTGCATTCGGGCAAACTCTTCCAGTTCGAAAGACGGGCTGCGCGAACGAGCGGCGGAAAAGTCTACGGGGAGCCATCTTGTGGCTTGGAGTTCTACTGGCTGTGCGAGAAATGCGCGGCTGAGTTCCAGCTCATTTGCGACCCCAGGGTGGGGGTTCATACGGTGCCGCTGACGGGGGCGCGCTTCGAACTGGCTCCTCAAGGTTTGCCGGTGGATGGGACCGCGGTGCTGGTGTAGGCGCCAGCCATCGAATTCCAGCGGATGCGCAGAACTTCGCCGAACATTTTCACGCCATCGCGGAACGGGCTGAGGCGCGTGCCCTCGCTGTGTGCCCAGACAACGGGCACTTCTTTCACGCTAAAGCCGAGCTTGCGGGCGAGGAATAAGATCTCCGGATCGAAGCCCCAGCGCTCGATGCGCTGTAGGGGAAAGATGCGCTGCGCCGCCTCGCGGCGGAAAGCTTTGAATCCGCATTGCGTGTCGGCAAAATTCAAACCAAGGAAAATCCTCAAAACCAGGTTGTAGATGCGGCCGAAGAGCTGGCGGTAAAGCGGCTGACGCTCGGTCTGGAGGTCGGCGCGGAGCCAGCGCGATCCGATCGCGATATCGGCGCCGGCGGCGATGGCGGCGAAGAGCTTTTCAGCTTCGGAGATCGGAGAGGAAAGATCGGCGTCGGTGAAGAGGCAGATATCGCCGCGGGCGTGAAGCATGCCGTTGCGGACGCTGTAGCCTTTGCCGCGGTTGCCGGGGTTTTCGACAAGCAGAACCTGTGGATGCTGCCTGCCGTACTGGCGCACGATCTCGGCAGTGTCGTCGCGCGAGCCATCGTCGACGACGAGGATTTCGGCGTCCCAGTTGCGCCGCATGGTGTAGCGAAGAAGTTCGTCGAGGGTCGGGCAGAGACGGCCGCTTTCGTTATATGCGGGGATGACTATCGAATAGCTCAAGGGCATTGAGTCAATGAGAGCATTGAATCGCTGACGATTCAATCATCTCATGCCACCTGGCGGCGTTTGTCGAGCATGACAAAGAATTCGGCGACTAATTCCTCATCCCACAGGCCTGATTGCGCCTCTTCCCGCATGGTGATGGCGGCCTGTTCGTGCGCGAGGGCGGGCTTATAGGGGCGCGCGGTACGCAACGCGTCATAGATGTCGACCACCTGTAAGATGCGCGGAAGAAGAGGGATGTCACCGGCGGTGAGGCCGTCGGGATAGCCGCTGCCGTCGGAATGCTCGTGATGGTGGCGGATGATGGGCAGGACGAGGCGAAGAGACTTGAGAGGACGGCAGATGGCCTCGCCGGTGAGAGGATGCTTTTTCATGATGTCCCACTCGGCGGGCGTCAGGTTAGTGCCTTTTTTGAGGATCTCGTCAGGGACAGCGATTTTGCCGAGATCGTGCAAGTAGCCGCCGCGGCGGAGAGCGACGATGCTCTCTTCATCGAGCTGAAGATGGCCACCAAGGTCAGCGGCGTTGCGGGCGAGGCGCTCGCAATGGCCTTCGGTATAGGGATCACGGGCCTCGACGCTGAGGCCAAGAGTGCAGAGAACGGATTCCGCGGTTTCTAACTCGTCGGTAAATTCTTTTAATTTGAGCAGCGACTTGACGCGGGCGAAGAGCTCTTCGGGACTGATGGGCTTGGTAAGGAAGTCGTCGGCGCCGGCTTCGATGGCATTGAGGCGGTCTTCGTGGGCGTTGAGGCCGGTGATCATGACGATGGGGATGAGGCGCGTAGCAGGATCGTCTTTGAGCTCTCGGCAAAGTTCGTAGCCAGTCTTACCGGGCATGATTACGTCGAGGAGAATGAGATCGGGAGGGTCACAACGGATCTGCTCCTCGGCATCAGCGGCGCTCGAGACGACGGAGGCCTGATAACCGCGCATGCTCAGCATCTCGCGGAGCAACTCGGCGTTGAGGCGATGGTCGTCGACGACGAGTATGGACTGCTTACGACGGCCGGCGATCAGTTCCATCATAGGTATGAATTGCCATCGTGAAACAAAGGTTGCATGCTTTTGGCAGGGGCCCTGACGTCACCTTGTTTTCTCGGCTCGCGGGCACCCCGCCCGCAATTGGTAAGCTTGATTCTATCCGATTCTGAAGCCTGAAAACCGAACATTTCCGGTGTTCAGCGGTCATGGCAGCCGACGATAAGATGGTGCAAGCTGGCGGCATGAATTGCAAACTTCGCTTCACTTTATGCGGCAAAGTCTTGCCGTTGTTCGACTTTTTCTTGCTGCTTTTCTTTTTCTTTGCGGGCTTTGGTTGCAGTCCTTGTGCGGCGGCCCCCAAGACGCATGTGATCGCATTTGGAAAATGGACTTCGGCGAAATGGCCCGACGCGAACCGGGAGAAGATGCTGGATTTGAAGGTGCGCCCGCTGCTTGTCGATGGGCGAGTGAAGGAATATGCAACGGGGAATGCGCATGAAGTAACGGAGCGGCTCTTTGTGGCGCGGCGCGTGTTTCGGATCAATGACGCCTTGCCGGGTGAAAGTGCGGCGCGCTGGCAGTGGCAGCGTGGCGGGTGGTTGCTGGTGGACCGGCTAACCGGTCACATTTCACAGCTGAGTTTGCCGGAGTTCGATCCGTTTTATTCGAACGCGAGCTGGTATCGCGATTACATTGCATACTGCGGGGTTTCCGAGGATGGCAAGAAGCTGTTTGCGATGGTGGCGCAGATCGGGCGGCGCAAGCCGATTTTGAAAAAAGATGCGGGCGAGGCGGCGGCCGGAGCGGAACCGGATTCGGAATGTGCGGCGCCGGCGTGGGAGCGCACCCCGATGCGGGTGGGCTTTGAGACTCCCGACGGACACAAACTCAAGTTCTCCCTGCGCAATCGAGCCATCGATCTTGTGACCGATGCGGAAGAGACGGAAGAGTAGGGTCTTCGCCCGGGACCGTCTCCGCCTCGACATTTTCTTCGTCTGGAAATTTTTTCGTTTGCGAACTTCTAGATCGCGATTCGAGCTATTTCTTGTCGCGGTAGAGCGAGGCATTCTCGAGGAGCTTATCGCAGACGCGAATGCAACTCTCCCGCGTGGCCTCAAGAACGCGCGCGTCCGGCGCGGAGGCGATCAGAGTTGCCGCTCCGTGACACAAAAGAAAAATTCCCTCGTAGACAGCGGAGTAACGATCGGGATCGCCGCCGAGGCGCGCGGCTAGCTGCGTGAGCATCCAGGTACGAACCGGGCGCGGCGTGGAGAAGAACTGTCCCCAATAGCCGCTGAGAAGTTCGTACTCCCGGGGATGCGCTTTCACGTAGTCGAGATAACGGCGGTGCGAGTCTTCGACGGTGGGCGACGATAGCAGGTCCGAAGCCAGCTCCTCACGGACGCGATAGGCGAGCGCAAGGCGCAAAGCCTCCTTGTTACGGAATCGTTTGTAGAGGGTGGGAGTGGTGGTGCGAGCCTTGCGGGCCACGGCGCGGAGGGTAAGTCCGTTCTCCCCGCGTGTCCGCCATAGGCGGAGGGCCGCCTGAAGGATCCGCTCCTCGAGATGTTTGTCCGCGATCGGAGGCATGCGATCGAGTTTCAGCCTCAGTTATTAACGAGACATTGTACAACTGAAAAATGACTGGCAACAATACAGAACCGCCTTGATCGGTTCCACTTCCCGGGAGGCATCCAGGCTGCCATACCGGTTGCCCGCGCCCAAGAAGCGGCCATTCTCCAGGCAAAACTTTGCATTGACATTGTTAAAGTGACGACGTTAAAGTATAAGTTCGTTCTTGGGTCACATTCAAGCGGGTCCCTTGAATGCAGGAGTAGAGATGGCTGCGCTGGACGATTCTGGCAATCGGTTGGCTGCGGTGCAGATGAACACGGAGTTGCGCAACGCCCAACTGGAAATACTCAGCGCGCAGTGCGCCACGGATCGATTGCGGCTGCGTTACTCGGCGCACGACCTGGCACGGCACGCGCAACGCGACATTCTGCGCAAGGCCTGGACGTCGGCCGGCGCGCTTTTCGAGTATTACAACAATCTGCTGGATCAGTTGCCGGATCGGCACACGATCAAGAAAGGGCCGCCGACGGCGCTGGAAGAGGCCCGGATTTTGGAAGCCGGCGACCACCTGGCGCGCTACCTGAAGGAACAAAGCGAATATTTTCGGCCCATTGGGAGGACGCTCGATCCAGAGCAGCAAGCGGCAATGGATGCATTTTTCTCTCCAGAACTGATCGCGAGAGCGCGCCTGGCGGTTGTGGATCGGCAAAGCATTCCGAAACCGCCGCTGCATTCTGGCGCGGCAGGCCCGCGAATCCCTGTTCTCCCGGAGGTGGTGCATCCTTTCTCCGCGACCTTCAGCAATGTTCTTCTGTTTCACGCCGAGGTGACCGATCGCCGACTATTTCATGCGCTGGTTCACACCGTGCAAATGGAAGTGCTGGGAGTGGAGACCTATGCCGAGCGTTTCGTCCGCGGGTTGTTGCGAACCCGGGCGCATTCGGCGGTTCCGCTTGAGATGCACGCGACCATGCTCGAGAACACTTTTGCCGAGCACGCGCAACCGTTCTTGGTGGAAGAGAAAGTCCGGCTCTGGGTAAATCAGGGACGGTATTAGATCGCACCGGCTAAGCGAGTCCTTAGCTGGTGCATTGGCCACGGCCCAAAAAAGTGCGCTGATGATCGAGTTTTCACCTTCGGATCAAGCCACCTCCTGGGGGCCTGTGGCTAGCGCGAGCGGTGGCTAAACATGCCTTCCCCCATCCGCCGCTCGCGTTTCCTTTTGCGTCGATTGATCAATCGCCCACTGGCTCGGCTGGGGCGAGCTCCCCGATGACAGGCTTTATGTGAATCTTGGCGCTCGTCACCATAATCACCGAGGCGACGATGACGGCGCTGCCCATCGCGATATAGCGGTCGATCCTTTCGTGCAGAACCAGCCATCCCAGAAAAACCGCGACCACCGGATTGACGTAGGCGTAGGTCGAGACCTTCGAGGTGGGGACGTGCTGGAGCAGCCAAATATAAGCCGTGTAGCCGATCCAGGAGCCGCAGACTACGAGATAGAGGATGGCGCCGAGCCCGCGGGCGGTCCAGACGGGATGCGAGTTGCGCTCGACGATGAGGGCGAAGATGAGGTTGGCGATTCCGGCGAAGACGACTTGCCAGGCCGTCGTGCTGAAGGGATCGCCCGCTCCGGTCTGCCATTTTTTTGAGAGAACGGAGCCGAGAGCCCAACTGAGCGAGCCTCCCTGGAGAGCGATGGACCACCAGAATTCGCGGCGTCCGAAAGACGTCGGGTGGACCAGCGTGGGCCAGATGAGCACGACTACGCCGAGGAGCCCGATAGTCAAGCCAACTTTGCCGCGACGCGAGATGTGATGATCTCCGAGCAAGAGGCTGTCGATGACGAGGAACCAAAGCGGACTGACTGCGATGAGCAGCGCGGCGAGGCCGGTGGGAACGACTTGCTCGGCATATGAGAGAGTGAGGTTGCCGCCCATGAGGAGAAGGATTCCGACGATGGCCAGATGGAAGAGATGTTGCGCGGAGAAACGGACCCGGCGTCCGGTGACGGCGCAGTAGGCAAGCATGATGACGCCCGCAACGGTGAAGCGAGCGGCGCACATGAAACCGGGAGGAATCTGCTCGACCGCGATGCCGATGCCAAGGTAGGTCGAGCCCCAAAAGACGTAGACCAGGCCAAAGGCGAGGATGATCTTCCATGGGCTTGGTTGTGAAGCTGTCATGAGCCTAGTTGGTCAGGAAACTTCAGAATAACAGAGAGAAAAGACTGCGCGAGAACTCAGCGGATGGGATCTAAACGGCCTCAGTTGTGACATTGGCGCTGCGGGCGAGAGCGCCCACGTCGACAGCCTGTGGAGCTATTTTCGGTTATGACACGTCGTTGGCGGCTCTCTGCATTATTAGTCGTTGTGCTCGTGCTGGCGATCTACCGACCAGACTTGGGCTTGGTTTTTTTCAAGGGGGTAGACATGGACCATCCAGTTGAAGACGATGGGATGGAAGTTGCCGCCGGCGGCATCGCAGTCGGCTTGGGTCGCGATGGAGCCGTGCAGGCCAAACTTGGGATTCTTGCCTAGCATTTCGTCTTTGTGTTCAGCCGGAGGGGAGCAGAAGTTTACGTGCTCGTGCCACTGCGCGACACTGAGCGGGATGCGCTGGTTGAGATCGTCTTCTGTGAAGCGCTTGGGCGCGGTGTACATGACGCCGACGAGGCGATAGCCGTCGCCCTCTTTTTCGTAGAGCAGCGATGTGGGCTTTTCAGGATCGAACTTCCAGGCCGCCGCAAAGGCATTTCGGTAGTTGGTGAAGTGATATTGCTTTTGCGGAATTTCAGGATGGAAGATATGAAAGCCTTCGTCGAGAGCGGTGTGGTAGTCCTTGTATTTTTCCATCACATCGCGGGCGGCGAGCACGACTTTCTGGGCGCGCTCAGCGTCGCCCGGTTGCGGGGCGCGGAGCGCGGTCATCTTCATATGCGGGCCCATGTCCATGTGATGGCTTTCCATGGAGTGCATGGCGCCGGATTCATCGGCATCGGTTGATCCGGACATTTTCGACATGTCATGGCCGGACATGTCCATGCCCTTCATGTCGTGCATGTCGCCGGACGTGCCTTGCGAAGTGCATTGAGACGATTGCTGCGCGAAGGTTAGAGACGATGCGAGACAGAGTACGAACAGGAAATTCCTCATGCGATCCCCCACGTTGTAATGATGCTAACACTGGTGGGGTGGGTAAGTTTCGAGGCGCCGGGTTACGCGCGGAGTTACGTGAGTAACCCGGGACTCCCGACAACTAGGAGGAGCGCGGAGGAACACCTCTTGGATCTGCGAGAGATTGAAGCACAATTTACGCCGCCGACCACAGGCCCATCTGGGAAAGGATTTTGGTTGCCGCTTCGGTGCCAGAGCGGACGCAGTCTGGGACACCAATTCCATTGAAGCCGTTACCGGCAAGGGCCAGGCCGGGAAACTTTTCGCAGAGGGCTTTAATGCGTTCGAGGCGTTCGAGATGGCCGACGGAATATTGCGCCATCGCGGCTTTCCATTTATAGACGCGGGAAAAAAGTGGCTCGGCTCTCAGGTTGATGATCTGGCTGAGTTCGCGGCGAACGATGGCCATGATTTCTTCTTCCGACGACCGGAGAATTTCTTCGTCGCGGGCTCCGCCGAGGAAGCAGCGAACGATAGCGCGGTTTTCCGGAGCACGGTGCGGGAATTTGTTGTGGACGAACGTGGCGGCGAGCATGCGGTGTCCGGCGCTGCGCGGGACTAAGAAACCGAAGCCGGGCGGGAGCGTGCGGCGGACTTCTTCGTCGTAGCCCAGGGTGACGGTGATCGAGGAACTGTAGTTAATGGCGGCAAGTTCGGCCGCGAGATCGGCGTCGGTGGCTTGCAGCACGGTGGCGGCGGCGCGGGCGGGCGCGGCGATGATGACGGCGTCGAAGTGGTCGGTGCCGTATCCGAAGGAAACCGTCCAGCCGTTGTCTTGGGGGATGAGCGACTGCACGGGCGAGAACGTGCGAAGGCTGGCGGGATCGAGGTGCGCGACGAGCGCGTCCACCATTTGCTGCATGCCTTCTTTGAGCGAGGTGAACAGCGGGCGGGGTGGGGCCTTTGCTGCGGTCGCCATTTTCCTGCGGGCTTCTTTACGAGATCGGAGCATGGCACGGCCCAGGCTGCCGTGTTTCGATTCCATGTCGGCGAAGCGGGGGAGCACGGCGCGGACGCTGAGGTCGGTGGCTTCTCCTCCATAGACACCGGAGAGGAGCGGGTCGGCCAGGAGGTCAACCATCTCGGATCCGTAGTGGCGCTCGACCATCTGGGCCACGGTTTCGTCGGCGTCGGCCTTATGCGGAGGATGGAACCACTCGGCAGCCATGCGCATTTTGGTGCGCAGCGAGAAGAGGGGAGAGAAGACTGTGGGCAGAATTTTGGTCGGCACCATGAACATGAGGCCGTCGGGCATGACGACGAGGCGGTCGCGCCCATTCTTATGGTCGTCTTTCTTTCGATCGCCTTTTCTGGGAACGACGATGTAAGTTTTGCGGTCGGCGTCGTTGGAGCCGATGAGCTGATCGCCTAGGCCGACCTTGCGGCAGAGGTCGGCGGCCCAGGGCTTCTCACTAATGAAGGAATCGGGGCCGGCTTCGATCAGGCAGCCATCGGCGCGGTCGGTGACCATGACTCCGCCGAGGCGCGGGGCGGATTCGAACAGGACGTATTCGATCTTTCTTTCGGAGTGGGTGTCGGACTGGGCGCCGAACTGGCGTTTTTCTTCAAGCGTGAACGCGGCCGAAAGGCCGGAGATTCCGCCGCCGATGATGGCGATACGTGGCATAAAGAAGCTGCGAGCTACGAGCCTTGAGCTATTCGCTTCTAATCTTCAGGCTTTCGCGTTTCGCTCAGATCCTACGCATCCTCCTTCCCTCTATTGACCGGCTATCTTGTTCCATTTCCATCTCGAGGTTGTTACTCTCCCGCCTCATCCAGGTCACGGAGTCCGTAGCACATTTTGTCCCACAGCTTGTTGTCGGAGCACACGGGCGCCCCGTCGACTTCACCGTCAACGCCGCCGTCAGCTCGTCGAAGGTCCGGCAGCCAGCTTTTGTGGGAAAGCACGAAATCCCTGAACCGCGTCAGGAACTGTATGTATTCGTCGATTGGATTCGAGCCGGGAAACATAAGGAACGCGTCGACGCGGCTGTCCCTGATCGGAAACGCGCCGGGATTCAAATGATGCCAAAACTTTGCTGCCCAAACCTTCCAGTTGCACTTGCCATGTAATGGTTTCACGAATGGACTATAGAGGATCTCGATTGTGCTTCGATTCGCGATCTCGGACAGAAGTGGCAACGCAGAACTGGCCACCCGCCCATATTCTTCGCGCATGTTATAGATGTCATGAGCAATTGCGGGAGCCAGGGTAATCGCCGAAGGAAAACCAGCCACTCCACCGTAGTCCTTACCGATGAAATGCACCTGCCGCTCAATTTCATTTTTTGTGACCCCAAGACCGTGCGCGAACATCCGGTGCGCACGGATGTCAAGGTCCTCCTTCGGGACGCCATGCCCATCCAATCCTCTGTTGTAGACATCTACGGCGCGACACGCTCGATCCAAAGTAACCGTTTGATAAGTCGTTATTGGCCTCTGCTGCTTCGTGCTGCGTGGGCCGCAGTGGTACCCGGCGTCCCCTCGGTTGAGAGGCACTGGTGCGGACCCATACTTACGGAGATACAAGTCCCCAAAAAGGCAGCACGCCACATCGTTTCCGATGGCCTGGGCTACTTCGGGCGGAACAATGTCCTTCTGGTTGCGATTGTAGGTGGGGATTGTAATCATGCTGGTGCTAGAGGGCGGAAGGCGAATAGTTGCAAATCCTTCAACTTGCAACAACGGCGTCCCTTTTTTGACAGTAACCCCCGTGCTGGCGTGGCGCCCGTCAGGAAACATATCGGTGCCGTCGTGCTGGATAACCTGATATGCCGGTTCGAGATTGCGGAAGGACTTGAGATGTGCGAAAAACTCGGTAATGTTCATGCAGTCACTCCACAACTGAGTTGTTGTTGGTCGTCCTTGCCACTAAGTATTGACTGCTCCCACACGGCTTCGAACCAACTCCGCCAGCGCCGCCGTCAACGTTTTCGATCCGTTCAGCGATTCAGCTCGCCATAGGCGCATGCCTTGTTTTTCTGCGAACTGTTTGAAGAAGATGTCGATGTCGTAGAGCACTTCCACGTGATCGCAGAGAAAGCCTACGGGGTGAATGAACACTCCGCGATGGCCTTTGGCTTTGAGGCTCAGAATGGTTTCTTCCACGGTCGGCCCGATCCACTGGCCTCCGGACATACCTTGACTTTGGAAGGCGAAAGTCCAGGCATCGGCTGCGAGGCCGGCGGCTTTCGCTACCAACTGGGCGGTTTCTTTGGACTGGGCTTCGTAGGGATCGCCTTCGGTGATGGTGCGCGCGGGAACGCTGTGGGCGGTGAAAATGATGGGCAGAGTGCCGGACAGATTGCCGGACAGCGTTCCGCCGTATTCGGCATTGGCTTTGGCCCATCCGGTGCGCAGGTTTTCGGCGAAGGCTTTGGCCAGGAGGGGATGATCGTGCCACTCATCGACGAAATCCATATCGAAGGGGACGCCGGTTTCTCCGACGACCGCTTTGCGATAGAGGCCTACGCTGGTGCGGGAATTCTGCGGCGCGAGACAGACGGCAATGACGCGCTCGAAGTTTTGCGCCTCGATTGCTTTGACGGCGTCGGCGATAAACGGACGCCAGTTGCGCATGCCGACGAAGACGGGCAGTTGGAGTTCTTGCGAAAGCTGGTCGGCTTGGAGGAGAGTCCAGCAGGCCAGTGGCGAGAAGCCGATGAGCGAGTAGCGATGACGGATTTCTTCGACGACCTGCGGCGGGAGCGGGCGGCCTCCGGTGACGTAGCGGAGGAAGTCGGGAATCTGGCCGGGATTCTCGGGACTGCCGTGGGCGAGCAGAAGGATCGCGGTTCGGGCGAGCGAGCCGGACTTGAGCTGCGCGGGCAGAAACGAGCTGATCTGGTTGGCGCAGTAGCAGGCGCCGCCGAGGTTCAGGGGACACGCGGTCATTTCTTGCGCTCCGTCTTATGGCTGCGATGAGTGCTGGCCAAGGGGAACTCGCCGGACTTGAATTCGGCCGAGTGCTCGCGCACAAAGGCGCAGAGGGCCTTCACATTTTCGACTGGAGTTTCCTGAAGGATTCCATGGCCGAGATTGAAGATGTGGCCGGGACGTCCGGAGGCCTGGCGCAAAATGTTTTCTGCGCGCGAGCGAAGTTCCTTCGAATCGGCGAAGAGGAGAACAGGATCGAGATTTCCCTGCACTGCGCCGCGATGGCCCAGCGTCTTCCAGCCTTCGTCGAGCGGGATGCGCCAGTCGAGGCCGATGACGTCCGCGCCGGTTTCCTGCATCGACGGAAGGAGCGTGGCACTGTCGGTGCCGAAATAAATAATGGGCACCGCGCTCTGTTGCAGGCGATGTACAAGTTTAGTGACGTGCGGGAGAACGTAGCGGCGGTAATCTTCGACGCTGAGGCAGCCGACCCAACTATCGAAGATCTGGATGGTGTCGGCGCCGGCGCGGACCTGCTCGGCGGAGTACTCGGCGGTGACGGCGACGAGCTTCGCCATCAGCTCATTCCACGCGCCGGGGGCGGAGTACATCATCTTTTTTGTGTGGATGTAGTTGCGCGAGCCTCCGCCTTCAATCATGTAGCTTGCAAGCGTGAAGGGGGCACCGCAGAATCCGATGACCGGCAACTTGTCGCCGAAATGCTTGCAGACCAGGCTGACGGCTTCGGCGACGTAGCCCAGGTCGGCGGCGCGATCGGTGCGGAGGCGCTTGATATCGTCGGCTTCGCGAACGGGCTTTTCGATCTTCGGGCCTTCTCCGGCCGCGAAGTGAAAAGGCAGGCCCATGACTTCAAGCGGCAGGAGCAGGTCGGCAAAGATGATGGCGGCGTCGACGCCGAGAATTTCCGCGGCTTCGATGGTGACTTGTGCCGCGACTTTGGGGTTCTTGCAGATTTCGATGAGCGAATACTGTTTGCGGACGGCGCGATATTCGGCCATATAACGGCCGGCTTGGCGCATCAGCCAGATGGGCGTGCGCTCGGTGGGTTGGGCCTTACAGGCGCGGACAAAGAGAGAATTGGGAGCGGACATGAACCTTCCAATTTAGCATTTTCGAGCACGACAGCCCCACAAGCACGCCCGATTGAATCCTGAATATTCTCTCTTCCGCACCGTACATTCGCCTGTGATGGCCGTCACGCGGCAGCAAGATAGCGGCGCGCGTTTATAATGGCCCGCACAAACGGGCCTCAAGCCGTAGCAAACGGGTCGACGCCAAAACAATCCATGACTAGGAGACGCATGCGAACCTGGGCTGCTCTTGCATTGGTTTTCACTCTGACGTTTTCTTCTTCCTCTTTATCTTTCGCGGAGGATGCGCCGCTGGCGGGATATGCTCCGCGCAGCAGCCAGACTGAGCGCGAGTGGGAGGCGAAGTTCCGCACGATTCCTGATACCGGCAACCTGCGTGAGTACATGCGGCGGCTTTCGGCACGGCCGCATCATGTGGGCTCTGCTTACGATAAAGACAATGCGGAGTGGATCCTGGCGCGCTTCAAGGAGTGGGGACTGGATGCGCACATCGAGACGTTCAACGTTCTCTTTCCGACGCCGAAGGTGCGCGTGCTGGAGATGGTTGGACCGACGAAGTTCACGGCGAAGTTGGATGAGCCGGCGATTGCAGTTGATCCCACGTCAAATCAGAAATCGGAGCAGTTGCCGACGTATAACGCTTATTCCATCGATGGAGACGTAACCGCCCCACTGGTTTTCGTGAATTACGGGTTGCCGGAGGATTACGAAAAGCTGGACCGGCTGGGCGTTTCGGTGAAGGGCGCGATTGTGATCGCGAAGTATTACCACTCGTGGCGGGGCGTAAAGCCGAAGGTTGCGGCGGAGCATGGCGCGATTGGATGCCTGATTTATTCCGAGCCGAAAGACGACGGCTATTCGGTGGACAACGTTTTTCCGGAAGGGCCGATGCGGAATGCGGATGGCGTGCAGCGCGGGAGCGTGATGGATTTTGCGTCATCGAGTCCGGGCGATCCGCTGACGCCGGGATGGGGCGCGACGGCGGACGCGAAGCGGCTCGACATCAAAGACGCGAAGAGCCTGACGAAGATTCCCGTGATGCCGATTTCTTATGGCGATGCGCAGCCTCTGCTGGCGGCGCTGGCTGGGCCGATGGCTCCGGAAGAGTGGCGCGGGGCGTTGCCGATTCCGTATCACGTGGGGCCGGGGCCGGCGAAGGTTCATCTGAAGCTGGCTTTCAACTGGGACATCAAGCCGGTGAATGACGTGATCGTGAAAATTCCGGGCAGCGTTGCGCCGGACGAGTGGATCGTGCGGGGAAATCATCACGACGCGTGGGTGAACGGCGCGGAGGATCCGGTTTCCGGGCAGTCTGCGCTGCTGGAAGAGGCGCGCGGGCTAGGCATTCTGTTGAAGCAGGGATGGAGGCCGCGGCGAACGATTATTTATGCGGCGTGGGATGGTGAGGAGCCGATGCTGCTGGGCTCGACCGAGTGGGCGGAGGAGCATGCTGACGAACTGCGGGCGCATGCGGCGGTTTACATCAACACCGACGGCAACGATCGCGGGCAGCTGGCGATGGGAGGTTCACACAGTCTGGAGCAGTTCATCAACGGCGTGGCACGCGACATCGACGATCCTGAAACGCGCATGACAGTGTGGAAGCGCGACCAGTTGAGCCGGATCGCGGAGGCAAAGTCGGCGGAGGAGCGGCAGGAACTGCGGCAACGGCCCGATTTGCGCATCAGCGCGCTGGGCTCGGGGACGGATTTCACCGCGTTTCTTGATCATCTGGGAATTGCAACGCTCGACCTCGGATATGGGGGAGAGGACGATCAGGGAATTTATCACTCGATCTACGACGATTTTTACTGGTACACCCATTTTTCGGATCGCGATTTTGTATACGGGCGGGCGCTGGCGCAAACCGTGGGAACGTCGGTGATACGGCTTGCGGACGCCGAAGTGCTGCCGTTCGATTTTGTGGATTTTGCCGATACGGTGGAGAGCTACCAAAAGGATCTAGAAAAGCTGCTAGCCACGAAACAAGAAGAGATTCGCGAAGAAAACCAGGAACTGGAAGACGGAGTTTTCGCGGCGACGAATGATCCGCGGCGGCCGACGGTGGCTCCGGCGAAAGAAGAGGTTCCGCCGCACTTGAATTTTGCGCCGCTCGCGAATGCGGTGGATGCTTTGACGCGCAGCGCGAAACATTATCAGAAGGCGCTGGCGTCGAGGCAAGGCGCGCTGGGCGATGACACGATGGCGGCCAGGCTTCGAGCTCTGAATCGTGAATTGATCGAGAGCGAGCGGCGATTGACTAACGACGATGGGTTACCGCGACGGCCCTGGTACAAGCATTTGCTGTATGCTCCGGGCGTTTATTCGGGGTACGGCGTGAAGACCGTGCCGGGCGTGCGCGAGGCGATCGAAGAAAAGCGGTATGCCGAGGCGGAGCGGGAAATTGTGCGCGTGGCTAAGGCTTTGGAGAACGAGGCAGCGGGAATTGAGGCGGCGGCTCGGGAGTTGGAGGATAGTCACTGAGTTCGCGGAGAAAAGACGGGGACCATGGGGTTTACGGGTTCTTCGATGACTATGCCGCCTCCGGCTGCTTTGCTTTCACGAAGGCTTCTCCTTTGCGTTCGGGACCGAGGCTTACTACGGTTGCGAGCAGAATGATTACTGCGATTTCGAATCCGGCGAGGGCCCAGGAATAGCCCCAGCGATCGCGAAGAGCGTATTCGATTTTGTTGACAGGCGAGGCTACGAAGTTTCCTAGTTGATAGGCGAGGCCCGGAATCAGGCCGCGGACCGCGGGCGGCGCGAGTTCGTTTAGATGGGCGGGGATGATTCCCCAGGCGCCCTGCACTCCAATCTGAATGACAAACGCTCCCAGCGCCAGCGCGATCAGCGTACCGCCAAAGGCCCAGACGGGAATTACACACAACGCGAGTACAGTTGCGAGGACCAGCGCGCGGCGGCGGCCTACGGTTTCCGAAAGGCGGCCGAAGCTGAATGCGCCGATCAGCGCGCCGATATTGTAGAAGATCGCGACGTTTGCAACCGCGGAGGTTGTGAAGCCGTGCGATTGCAGGAAGTGGGGATACAAGTCCTGCGTGCCGTGCGAAAGAAAGTTCATCAGCGCCATGAGGCCGATCATGTAGAGGAAGAGCGGCCAATTTGCGGCGGCGGCTTTGACGATCGATTTAAATTCCGGCTCACGGTGCTGCTTCCATGCCTCGGATTCTTTCACCTTCCAGCGAATGTAGAAAGCGAGCAGCGCGGGCAAGCCGCCGGCCCAGAACATGGCGCGCCATCCCCAGAACGGCAGAACGACTTTGGCTGCAATTGCGGCGAGGATGTATCCGCAGGAATAGCCGGATTGCACGATGCCGGAGATTAGGCCGCGACGCTGTGGCGGAATGCTCTCCATGGCGAGCGACGAGCCCAGGCCCCACTCACCACCCATGCCGATTCCATAGACCGTGCGCAGGACGAGAAAGACGGTGTAATTGGGGGCGAAGCCGCAGAGCAGTTCGACGACGGAAAAGAAAATAACATTGGCCATGAGCGGGCCGCGGCGGCCGTAGCGGTCGGCGAGCATGCCGAAGATGACGGCGCCGACGGGACGCATGGCGAGCGTCCAGGCGGTGGTCGCGATGATGGCCGATACGGGGACGCGGAAGTGGTCGGCCAGCGTGTTGATCAGAAAAACGACGACGAAGAAGTCGAAGGCGTCGAGCGTCCAGCCGAGAAAGGCGGCGCTACAGGCGTGCCATTGCTCACGATTAAGAAAAGGTTCCGGCGATGAGTTCACGAAGCTCCCTACCATGACAAATCATGGCATTGTACCCGGAAAAGAGACGGGGCCTTTGATCGGCTAAAACGTGGTGCTAAGGCGCAGGCCGACGCTGCGCGACGGTCCGATGGCGTTGCCGGAAAAAAGGCCACCGAAGTCGATCACGTTGAGGACGTTAGTGAGATTCTGGCCGTCCACCTGAAATTGCATTTTGACACGATCGGATTTGTAAAGCTCAGCGCCGGCTGAGGCATTGATCTGAACGGCAGGCAGGATGCGTTGCCGGCTAAAGTTGATACGGTCGATGACCTGGGGTCCATAGACTTGCTCTTCCTGCGCGATGCATTGAGAAATCGGCTGGGACGGATCACACTGAAACTCAAAAGGCAGCCCCGTGTCGTATTGCACGCCGCCGGCGATCCAAAAGCGCGGGGTCACCTCATAACGCAGCCGCCCGCGCAACGTGTTGCGCTGATCCTGCGAATCGGGAAAATGGCCGCTGGTAGGGATGCCTTGGGCATCGCCGCCCAAAAAAAGGCCGCCCGTGACTGGATACCAAACATTGCCCACCATGTAGGAGTAACTCACGAAGCCGGAGAAGCGGCGCCACTCGGGCAGTTCGACCTTGGTCTCGGCGCCGTAGATAACCGATTTACGGAACGCGATTGGGAAACTGATGGCGGTGTTCTCAATCTGATCGTCGTCGGCATAGTTATTGACGTAGCGGCGATAGTAATTGGCATCGACGCGGAGCTTGCCGGCGACTCCCTTGGTCATTCCGACCTCGTAGTAGTTGCCTTCGGAGGGCTCGACGGGCAGGCGGAGAAAGGACTTCGGATCGATCGACTCGACCGCGGTCGAACTCGCGAGCAGGATGTTCTCGAACGATGGCGTCTGGAAGACGCGGTCGTAGGAGAAGTGCACGACCATATCGAGGGAAGGAATGTAGCGCGAAACGGCCAGACGCGGCTGCACGCCGTGGCGGTTCAGCAGAAGCTGGTAGTGGTCCCAGCGCAGGCCGGCGCTGACCGTCCATTTGCCGAGGTGCATGCGGTCCTGGATGAAGGCCGATTGCTCGAGGTCGGGACGGTTGCCTTGAAAGGAAAATGTGAGCGGCGGGGTGTCCGGATAAAATGCGGTGGGATCGGTGATGAGGTAATTGAAGTTTTCGTTGAGCGTGGCGTTATCGGTTTCAACCCCCGCCTTCCATCCGTGGCGGCCGTGGCTCACGCTGACGGTGCCACGCACATAGCCTTCGCGGAACCAGTTATTTTGGAAGACCTCGATCGGCGTCGAGTAATTGTTGGAATTGAAGTTGATGGCATTGTCGCGCACCATGGCGTGCACATCCGCGACCATGGCCGACGAAAAGACGTGCTGGTAGCCGGCGATACCCATGGTCTCGATATTGCTCGCCGTCTCGAGCTGCGAGCCTGGCGGCAGCGAGGGATCGAAGGGATCGGGATGCGGCGCCTGCTGCACCTGCTCGTTGGGCAACTGGTAGCGGGCGAACTCGTGCCGGACCATGAAAGTCAAACGGTCCTTCGGCGACAGGTCGCGTTCGTAGTTCACGGCAAAATCGCCAAGCGTGCCTGAGTTGGTGTAATTCTCCGGCACCACCGGATTGAGATAGTGGCCGCTCATGCTGCCGCTGGCGCTCGCGCCTAAGGCGTTCTTGCCCCAGGCGTACTGCCCTTGCGCAAAGATGCCGGCGGATTCGAAGCTACCGCCGGAGAGCGAGACATTGCCGTGGAAACCCGCCTGCGCATCCCGCAGCGTATTGACCTCGACCACACCGCCCATTTTGCGGCCGTACTCGGCGGGGATTCCGGCGGTGTAAACGCTCACCGACTGCACATCGTCAGCTTCCAGTTCAGGGCCAAATCCCGGCGAGCGATTGTCGGTCAGCGGAATGCCATCGACCACAAATTGCGTTTGATACTCGGAGCCGCGCGGATGCAAAACGGCGTTGCCCTCGTAGAGCCAGCCGGGCTGATCGTTGACCAGGTCCTGCATGGAGCGGCCGGGCAGCGCGGTGAGGCGGCGGTGGATCTCATCCGCGCCGACCTGGCTAACATCGCCCGCCTGCTCGGGATTGACCAGCGTGTCGGGAGCCGTGACATCGATTACCTCGCCCGTGGCCGAGACCTTGAGCTGGAATTTGAATTCCGTGGGGATGGCCGAGCGAACATTGATGGCCGCCTCGACATTGGCAAACCCAGGTTGGCGAATCTCGATGTTGTAGATGCCGAAAGGTAGCCGCTGCGCGACGAGCATTCCTTCGTCGTCCGTGGAGAGCATGTTGTGGTATTGGTTGGCTTCGCTGGTGATCTGAACCGAGGCACGGACGCCGAGTCCGGACGGGTCGGTGATCTTAAGGCGCAGTTCGCCCCGATTGGCTTGGGCAAATGCCAACCCCGTAAGAACCATAGCCAGGCACGGAATTACGACCTTCATCAAGCTGAAAATTACCCCCTTGCAAAGCTCCAACGACGGAGACGCACTCCCCCATGTGTCCAGCGTGCCCCTAGCTTATTTCAAGTATTACGGCTACTACCGCATCTGTCTATCGCACTGCGGTAATGCAATTGAGATTCCACCGTCCGTAAAATGGGCTAAGCGGGTTGCCCCTTCCCTGGCATGGCGAGCCCAGGTCCTATAGACAGAAAACCCGGTCGTCCCCCGCAGCTTTAATCTACTCGATCCGTCCATCTCCGAAAAATCCTGGCCTCGGCGCGTCTTAAAGCCTATCCTGCGATTGACTTCGCCCCATATTTCGGGGAAACTTCCCGCTATAGCCTGTCAGGCAAGTTTCAGCATCCAGGCGGCAGGATCAGCGTATGCTCCCGCACCCTTTGTCGAGGACCGCGCCGGGCAATAAGGCTCCTCTGCCTGACCTTGCCTTGCTGCTGGAGCAGCACGCCGCGGCCGGATTCCCTCCCGATCTGGCGCTGGATTTAGTACTCAATGAACTTGTAGCGCGCGCGGCCGACGCCACGCGGGCGACCGCAGCGGCGCTCGCTCTGCTGCGCGGAGACTTGATGGTTTGCCGCGCCGCGACGGGACCGAACGCGCCCGATCTGGGTATTCCACTGGATACGCGCGACGGGCTTTCCGGCGCGTGCGTGCGTATGCGTCTGGCACAGCTTTGCGCGGATACGGAGTCCGATTCGCGCGTCGATCCGGCGGTCTCGCGGCGTCAGGGCATCCGGTCCATGATGGTGGTGCCGGTGTTCGATCACGATGCCATCGGCGGCGACCGAAAGCCGCCGCTGACGGGCGTTCTGGAAGTATTCTCTCCACTGCCCAACACCTTCACCCATCAGTCGCAGGCCCTGCTGGCGGATTTTGCCGACGAATGCGCGCGCATCAGCCGGGTGGCGGCAACGGTCAAGACGCACCCGCCGGCCGAGATGATTCCGCTGGAGGAAGAGCTGGCTTCGCCAGAGTTAGATGCGGTTGCAACGGAGAGCGGCGGCGCCAGCACACTCTCCGGCGGGGCGCACGCCGAAGCGGATGTGATGCACCTGCCTCTCCTGAACAATGAGCATCTGGACGCATGGGCGGGAGATACATCTTCGGCGGAGATCGAGGGCGCGCCCATCTCGGCAGCCCAGGCACAGCCAGCAATGGCTGCCGAGGATTCGTCGGCGCGTGGACACTCGCGTCAGCCCTATGAAGTCTGGACGCTGGTTCTGGGAGGGCTCGTCATCCTCGCCGCCGCCGTCTTCAGTTTCATGATCGGCTCGCGGATCGGCTGGCTAAGGGCTGCTCATTCCGCCGCCCAGGTCGCGTCTGAAGCTGCGCCGGTCGGCACCACGACATTGCCGGCTCCGACTGCGGGGTTTGGAGAAAAATCAGCTCCGCCATCGCGCGAAAACTCGGCAAGTCGCGCGCGCTCCGAGACTGGATCGGCAAAAGCACCAGCCTCATCTCCGGATGAACTGGTGGTTTACGACAAGAATCAGGTCGTCTTCCGCATGAAGCCGAGCGCCGCGGAGGGCGGCAAGGCCGCGAGCTCAGTCGGCCCGGATAAGGCGGCCACGCAATCTCTCTCCTCGAGAGCCGAAGCTCCACATACCGTGTGGCTGGCGCCAGCCGAGGCGGAAAGCCGTTTGCTGAAACGGGTTGAGCCGCAGTATCCGGTGGATGCCATGGCTGACCGCCGCTCGGGCAACGTGACGATGGAAGTCCATGTCGCTGAAGATGGAACCGTCTCGTCGGTGCGCACCCTGAATGGCGATCCGCTGCTGGCCGCTGCTGCCGCCGAAGCGGTGCGCAACTGGCGCTACCAGCCGTTTCGTCAGAGCGATCGTCCGGCGAAGTTTCAAACCGATGTTACGCTGACGTTCTCGCTGCCGAACTAAAGGTTGCACCGAGTCATCGGGATAGAAAAATTGCGGGCGAACCTGCACTCGCGACTGTCGGCGGGGCAAAGCCCTAGTTAGTCGGCTGCCCCACTTAGTTGGCCGCCTCAGTCTACGAGTAGGCGAGTTCTTTCGCGCGCTGGACCGCCTTCACCACGGCTTTGATCAAAGTGACGCGCAGCTTCCCTTCTTCCAATTCGAGGATGCCGTCGATGGTGCAGCCGGCGGGCGTGGTGACCGCGTCTTTGAGTAGCGCGGGATGATCGCCGGTTTCGAGCACAACCTTGGCCGCGCCGAGCGTGGTTTGCGCAGCGAGGAGCGTGGCTACATCGCGTGGGAGGCCGACCTTAACCCCGGCTTCGGCGAGCGACTCGATGATGATATAGATGTAGGCGGGGCCGCTAGCGGACAGGCCGGTGACCGCGTCCATCTGTTTTTCGTCGACAACAACGGTCCTCCCAACGGCTGCGAAGAACTTGATTGCGAGGTCGAGGTCGGCTTTTTGGGCGAATTGGCCCTTGCAGAGTCCCGTCATTCCCGCGCCTTGAACGCAGGGCGTGTTCGGCATGGCGCGGACGACTGGCACATCTTTTTCCAGGCCGCGCTCGATCATATCCGTGGGAACCGAAGCTGCGACGGAGATGATCAACTGATCGCGACGCACATGCAGGCGAACCTCGCGCAGAACCTCAGCCACCACCTGCGGCTTGACGCAAAGAAAGATGATGTCGGCGTGGCGCACGGCATCGCAGTTGTCGGTTCCCGCGTGAACTTTCAGCTTTTCTTGAAGCGCGCGCGCTTTTTCGGCGTGGGCAACGGTCGCCCAGGTTTCATGCGCCTTCAGCAGACCGTCGCGCAGCAATGACTGGAGAAGGATCGAGCCGATCTTGCCCGAGCCGAGGATTGCCACTCGCTTCCCTGCTGTGGTTTTCGTCATGACTGCCTCCCGACAAAATTCTTCCCCGCGATTTTCGCGGATGAGTTTCCGGTTCTTTCATTTTATCCGTGCAAATCTGCGGAAATCTGCGGAGGAGAAGTTTCCAGGCCTAACCTCTGGCTTTCTTTACCATCCCCACGATTTCGCGGCCGATGGGCAGCGAGGCCGTCGCTGCCGGAGACGGAACGTTGAGCACGTGGAGGAAGCGCTCTTTGGCGACGAAGCGGAAATCGTCGACCAGCGAGCCGTCAGCGGCGACCGCCTGGGCTCGCACGCCCGAACCGCCGGGCGTCATGTCTTCCATGCGCACTTCGGGCACGAGGCGCTGACAGGAGCGGACGAAGAGACGCTTCGACCACGAGCGGCGTATCTCGCCGAGCCCGTTTTTCCAGTGCAGTTGGGCCATGGCGCGAAAACCGGAATAGCTGAGAACTTCCATGGATTCGGAGAGGTCGAAATCGGTGCGCTTGTACCCCTCGCGGCGGAAGGCGAGAACGGCGTTAGGCCCGGCATCGACGTTGCCATGAATGCGGCGCGTGAAGTGCACACCCAAAAATGGATAGGCGGGATCGGGTACGGGATAGATGAGCGAGCGGACGAGGCTGGCGCGCGCGGGAGCGAGATCGTAGTATTCACCGCGGAATGGAACGAGCATCATGCCCGGATCGTGGCCGGCAAGTTGAGCGACACGGTCGCTGTAGAGGCCGGCGCAGTTGACCACGTAGCTGGCGGCAAACTCGCCCGCGCGCGTGCGAACGACGATTTCGCTTGCGCCAGTTGCAAATCCCACTACGCCGGCGCTCGTTTTCACTTCCACGCCGCGCGAGGCGGCAATCTCGGAGTACTTCGAAGTCACCATGGAATAGTCGGTGATGCCGGTGGTGGGCACCTTTAACGCGCGCAACCCGGCGACGTGCGGCTCGATCTCGCGCATGGCGGCACCTTCGAGGATTTCGAGTCCGGTGAGGCCATTGGCTTCGCCGCGAGACTTCAGGTCGCCGAGACGCGCGTTCTCTTCGGGAGTGGTAGCGACGATCAGCTTGCCGCAGACTTCGTAAGGAATGTCATGCTGGGCGCAGAAGGCGACCATCTCGCGCGCGCCAGCAACGCAAAGACCCGCCTTCAGCGATCCGGCCTTGTAGTAGACACCACTGTGAATGACTCCGCTGTTATGGCCGGTTTGATGGCGGGCGAGGCCATCTTCTTTTTCGAGCACCAGGATGCGCGCTTGCGGAAACGCCTCCGCCGCCTGCATGGCGAACGACAGGCCGACGATTCCACCGCCGACTACCGCAATGTCATAGGTCATATTGTGATAGGACATCTTACAGTTTCTGATCGTAACGCTTGCTCAAGCCGCGAGACTGTGATGTGTGAACGAAAGGGCTGGCAATAATCCGTGGAGACGTGTGGCAGATCAAGTGCTCGGAACCACAGGGTTTACAGAGACCCGCCGCGACGGGCTCCGAGCCCACACCTTCTTAATCGACCGTCAGCGTGATTGGACTGGAATGCGCCGTGCCTCCAATGGCGGTCGCTGAGATTTGGACGTTTGAATATGTTCCCACCGCCGTCGCCGTCGTAATACTCATCGTGGCAGTACCGGGAGAAGCCGTCAGCGCGGAGGTCGCCGTGATTGTCACCGCGGCTGGACTGGGCGCGACGGTTGGGGCTGAGTACAGTCCGGTTGCGTCGATCGCGCCGTTGCCTTCGCCTCCCGTGACCGACCACGTTACGGTCTGGCTGCTGCCGTTGTTCACTACCGCTGTGAACTGATACTGCGTAGCCGAGGCTGGCCACGTGTTGCCAGGTTCGTTGGCGTAAAGGCTGGCAACCTTGGGGCTGACCGTCACTGTGATTTGCGGCGGGGGCTGGCCACCGCCGTTCCCGCTAATTCCGCCGCATGCCGCCAAGAGCGAGAGGCCCGCGAGAATAAAACACAGAGCGAGTGAGATCGCCGGACGACGCGTTTTTTGCCGCGCTGCGCCTGCGAGAAAAATTCCTGCCAGCGGGAACGCCACCAGCCACGGCCACGCTTTGCTGGGTCCACTAGCGGAGTTCTGTTCCCCGCTGCCTTTGAGTACGCGCCGCTTCTTATCCGAACCCGAACCTCCACTGTTTGGCCCGGTCGTCGAAATCGTCACCGTAACCGGAGTCGTCCCTGCGCCAGCGGCGATCGAGGATGGACTGAAAATGCAACTCGTCAAAGCGGGCAGATTTGCGCAGGCAAAAGCCACCGCACCGGTGAAAGTCGAGCCGCCGGCGGGTGCCGCGGAAAAACTGTAACTAGCGCTTCGCCCCGCTTGCACGCTCACACTGCTATTGCCCGTATCGGTCCACGCGACGTCAGTGCCGACCGTCAGGCTCACGGCTTGTGAGTGCGTCAGCGTGCCGTCTGTACCTTGAATGCTGAAGTTGAAACTGCCGGTCGTGGCGCTTCCCGCCGTCACCGTAAATGCCGCTCCGCTTGCCGTTGGCACCAGTGTCGACGGGCTCACCGTACACGTGCCCGGGGCCGCGCCGGTGCAGCTTAACTCCACGCTTGAGTTGTATCCGTGGAGCGAGGTCAGCGTGCCGCTCCAGACGACGTTCTGTCCCACGACCGTCAAGTTTGGCGTGACCGTCACCGCCAGGGAAAAGTCTGGGCCGGCGCTCAACACTGTCAGGGTGAAGGTTTGCGTCTTCGCCGCCAGAGCACCCGCGACGTTTGCGGCGAGCGTCACCGTGGTTGGGCCTCCCGCGGGCGTGTTGCTTCCAGCGGTCACCGTTAGCGTGACTGTGACCGGGCTGGCCGACGTTGGATTCACGGAACTCGATGGCGAAAACTGACAGGCCGCACCTGAGGGCAGGCCGCCCGGGCAACTGAGGGTGACCGTCCCGGAGAACGATCCCGACGCCGTCACCTGAAACGTGCTGGCATTCGACGTTCCGCTTTGCGAGACGGTCAGGGCGTTCGGATTCGGTGCGGTGAGGTTGAAGTCCACCACGTGCAGCGTGACCGGGGCGTCGTGCGTGAGGGTGTCCGGATCGGTGCCAACCGCGTGCGCGTTGAAGTTGTAGTCTCCCACCGCACCGGCGGCCGTGAGCGTGTAAGTCGCGGTTGGCGTCTCTTGCGTGGGATTCAAGTTGCAGGTTGGCGGCACGCTGCCGCTGCAACTCAGGTTGACTTTGCTGGCGTATCCGCTGAGCGCAGTGAGAGTGCCGTTGAAGGTCGCGGTCTGCGCCGGGTAGATCGTCTGGGGCGAGTTCGAGATGACGTTGGTGAAGTCCGGGCCGGTGGCCAGCGTGTATTCCCAGATGCCGCGGCCGTAAGTCGAAACGCGCAGCTTCTTTGTCCCGCCGTAGTTGAACATACCGAGCGCGGTGATCGGAACGTTGGGCAGGTATCCCGTGGCGCCGGGTCGGGCGGGCGCGCCGACCTCGCTCCAGCCTGGGCTTGCTGTTGAACTCACGAAGATACCGACATCGGTTCCGGCATAAACGACTTGCGCCGAAGAGTCGACTAGCAGCGCGTCGACTGGCGCATCCGGCAGCGCGGTTGCACCACTGCCCGTCCAGTCTGTCCAGGTGGCACCCGCGTTCGCGGTTTTGAAGACATGCTCCGTGTTGAAGCCCATGATGCCGACATACGCCGTGGCGCCAGTCGTGTCGTTCGTGTCCACTGCAATCGCCGAGATCGTGTAATTCAATGGATCGATCGCTCCCGTGACGTCGCTCATCGGCACAATTCCGGCGTTGGTTGTCACCCATACTTCGCCGCCTGCGGGAGTGGTCACGTTCGGCCCAGTGCCCTCGGTGGTCGCGTAGACGGTGGTCGACATGTAGTCGGCCGTCGGTCCGCCAGCAGCCAGTGCGCTCGCGAGATTGATTTCGCCGCCGGAGCAGGTGTTCGAGCCGAGCGTGTCGAAGTCGGGGCTGAGAGCTGAAAACGAACTCGGCGGCACCGTCGGCTGGCCGCGCCACACGCGGCAGGTGCCGACCAGCATCTCGGTCTGGTCTTGCGGATCGAGGATAAAAGGCGTGTAAAACGCGCTGCCGTCGCCACCGACCTCTTCGCTGCCTACGGTCAAGGAAAATTCGTCGGTCGTGCAGTTGATGCCGCTTGAGCAGGCATAGATGTTGACGAACGGATTTGCCGCATACCACGCGGTCGGAGTCCAACTGCTGATCGCGCTGAAACCACCGTCGCCGCCGTTGACCGTAATCCACTGTGAGCTGGTGGTGGCTGTGGCCGTAGCGGGCGAGCCATTCCCTTCGGTGCCTCCGAGGATCGTGTTCTGGTCGGTGGGATGGAGCGAGAACGAAACGAACTCGCTCAGTGAGCCGATCGTTCCGTTCGCCACCGCTGACGCGTTGAGATTGTCGAAGCCGTTGGCTTCGCCGCAGGTGCCGCTATCGAGGTCGGTAAAGCCGTTGAGCGTGCGGTAAACGCCGCCATCGTTGCCGAAGTACATCACCGCTTTGCCACTCACGAGGATGAAATCGAGCCCATGCTGGTCCGGATGAACGCTGGCGATGCTGCTGCACCCGTAGGCGTGGGTGAGGTTGATCCATTCGTTCGGAAAATTCGGGTCGAGCGTGTTGCATAGGCTTGCGCCGCTTGAGAGTTGGCACTTGAAGAGATTCACCGCACCGGCGTAGAGGTCGGTAGCCTGTCCGTCGGGGATGGCGGCGAGTTCAAGATTGTAATAGCCCTGGGCAACGCCGCATCCGATGTTGCCCGGATCGCCGCAGTTTGCGATTCCGCTTTCATTTATCTGCGTCCAACTGCCGCCGCCATTGGTCGAGCGCCAGAGGCCCTGGTCGAGGACAGTGACGCCATCGCTCGCGATACTGATGAACCAGAAATACATCTCGTTGCGTCCGGGCACGACCGTGAGTTGGCCGCGATAGATGGGGCAGGTGGAGTAGCTATTCAGAATCTGCGCCGGGCAATTGGCTGTGCTGAGCTGCGTCGGATTAGGTTGATTGGCGAGGCGAGTCCAGTTCTGGCCATTGGTCGAGGAGTAGACGCCGTGGTAGCGGATAGCCGCGAAAAACGCGCCGGCTGACACGTTGTAGACCACGTCGCTCGCGGAGACAGACGATGGACTGATGGGCACGCCCGCGTCTTGTGGAATTTGGAAGGCCCACGTCTGACCGGCGTCGCTGGAGAGATAGAGGCCGCGGTTCGTCAACTGTGTGATGTCGCCGTCGTCGAAACCCTGCGTGGTCGTGCCTGTGGCAGCCATGACTGTACTGGTCGAAGCGGTGCTCCACGCAAATTTGGAGAAGCCCAGCCCGGCGAACGAATTTTCGCCTGCGTTTGCCGAGGGAATCAACGTCCACGTCGAGCCGTGGTTGGTCGAGCGCAAAATGCCCACGCCGTAGTAGCTATCGATGGCGTTGTTCGGCTCCCCCGTGCCGGCAAGAACCACGCTACCGTCCGGCTTTACGGAGACTGCGCCATTGACCAGCGACGCCTGCTGATCGGTGAGCGCCGTCCAGATCACGTTGCCGGCCGTGGAATTCGCGGCGTTGGTTGATTTCCAGATGCCGCCCGTCGCAGCTGAGGCATAAACGGTGTTGCCCGTGGCATCGGTGGGGTCGATCGCTAGGGCCGTTACACGCCCGGAGACTGCGCCGTAGAAATTCTGGTCGGAGATAAGCGGGGCCGGGCCGAGTGGGACCCAAGCAGTGGAAGTCTGCGGTTGAGATTCCACGTTCGGACCACGGGCTTGTGCCCGGTAGGCCGCGGCCCTCGCCAAAGCCTCGCGCATGGCCAGCTTCTGGCGAAGGGCTCTGAGCCGCAGCGCCGCCGCCGACTCGCCGCGCGGCGCAGTCCGGCCGCGTGCCATCCAGCGGCCGCGCAGATCAGGACGCTCTTTGTCTTTTTCTTCGACGGCATCGTACAGAGACTTGCGCTTCGACTCGGCAAAAGCGACTGGGGAATTCCCCAAAATGCCAGCAAGCAAAAAGAACAAAGCAATAAAGAAGGCGACAATGGAAAGACGCGCACAGCGGTTCCGCATAACAAAGAACTCCCTGCGCGAACGTACTAAACAAACGTTCCAAGGGATGTGATTCGCGGCAGGATTGGCGTCTACCAAAGTGGGGCCAACGGAGGTGGATGACGGCGCTATTCGCTCTTGGCTTTGGGCTTGAGGCTCTTGGCATCGAATCTCCGCTTTTGGCTTTGGGTGTTCGCTGTCGGCAGGCAATCAGCCCTGTGCCGAGTACAGAGTTCCGCTAACAGCCAGGAGCGGACAGCCAAACGCGAGCGGCAAAGACCGAAAGCCAATCGCCGAGAGCCGAACAACGCCCCTCTTCCGCTATACTAGAGAAGCAATGTCGGTCATCAAGAACATTGGCGCCATCGCCAAAGGCATGATCATCACCGGGAAGGAGATGTTCCAGCCTTCGATCGTCGAGAACTATCCCGACGGCCCCGGCCCGCTCAAGGGCGCAAAATTTCAGGAGCGTTTCCGCGGCATGCACGTGCTGCAGCGCGACGAGAACGGCCTCGAAAAATGCGTGGCATGCTTCTTGTGCGCGGCGGCATGCCCTTCGAATTGCATCTACATCGAGGCAGCCGAAAACACGGCCGAAAAACGCATCTCGGGCGCCGAGCGCTACGCCAAGGTCTACAACATCGATTACAACCGCTGCATTTTTTGCGGATACTGCGTGGAGGCTTGCCCGACGGACGCTATTACGCATGGGCATGGATTCGAACTGGCGACCTTCAATGCCAGCAATCTCGTCTACCGCAAAGAACAGTTGCTAGCGATCGCACCCGCGCATATGGGAGCGAATTCGATATTCAACGGCGCCGAGTCCGAGGGCGGCGCTCCGACGCAGATGACGATAGGGAGCTAGAAGACTTTCAGCGTTCTGATTCAAACCAAGCGCCGGCCCCCAGCGGCCGGCGTTTGTGTATTAAAACCGGATCTCAGTTCTCAGTTGGGCGTTGCGGGATCGCCGAATAATGCTCGGAGATAGCGCAGCGGCGATCCAAAGGCGAGAATAGCGTAGGGCAAAAGACGAAGGACGATTACTGAGAACTGACGACTGATAACTGATGCGTGACTTTCTCCAAACCGTACGTGAGCGCGTCGTGGTTTACGACGGCGCAATGGGCACCAACATCCAGCTCCGCAACCCCACGCTCGACGATTACTGGGGTAAGGAGAACTGCAGTGAAGTCCTGGTCCTCAGCCGTCCCGATATCATTCGCGACGTGCACGCAGCTTTTCTCCAGGTCGGCTGCGACGTGGTCGAAACCAACACGTTCGGCGCAACTCGCACCGTGCTCACCGAGTTCGACCTCGCCGATCGTGTCCGCGAAATCAATCTCGCCGCGGTCAAACTCGCGCGCGAAGCCGCCCAGCGATTCTCCACTAAAGACAAGCCTCGCTTCGTTGCCGGATCGATCGGCCCCACGACCAAGTTGCCGTCGCTCGGGCACATCACCTTTGACGCCATGGTAGAAGCCTACGAAGAGCAGGCCGCAGCCCTCATCGAGGGCGGCGTCGACATCCTGCTCATCGAGACCGCGCAGGATCTTTTACAAGCAAAGATCGCGACCGTAGGCGTACTCGAAGCCATGCGCAAAGCCGGCAAGCGGCTTCCGGTCACTGTACAAGTCACGCTTCAGGAGAGCGGCACAATGCTGCTCGGCACGGAAGTTGGTGCAGCGCTGACCGCCCTCGAACCTTATGACATCGATGTAATCGGCCTCAACTGCGCCACCGGTCCGGCGGAAATGAACGAGGCAGTCCGCTACCTGGCGCTCAATTCGACCAAGGAAGTTTCCGTGCTGCCGAACGCCGGACTGCCACAAAACGAGGGCGGGCATGCCGTCTACAAGCTCACGCCGCAGGAGCTCGCAAAGTTTCACAAGCATTTCGTAGTCGACTACGGTGTCCGAATTGTCGGCGGCTGCTGCGGCACTAAGCCCGAACACATCAAAGCCGTTGTAGAAGCCGTCTCCGGTGTAGAACCCGCGAAGCGCGATGTAAAGCCCATCGGCGCCGCCTCCAGCGCCTACACCAGCGTCCCTCTCGACCTCGAGCCTAAGCCCTTAATCATCGCCGAGGAGATGAATACAACCACACGCGTCGAGCATTTCCGCAACCTCGTCCGCGCGAAAAAATACGACGACATTCTCACCCTCGCCAAAAAGCTGGCCAACGAAGGTTCGCACATGCTCGATCTCTGCTGCGCCATCGTTGGCGAGGACGAGAAGGACTACATCTCGGCGATCCTTGAAAAGATCGCAACCCGCGTCCCCGCGCCCATCCTCATCGACTCAACTGAAGCCGACGTGGTCGAAGAGGCGCTGAAGCGCATTCCCGGCAAGGCGATCATCAACTCGATCAACCTTGAAGATGGCGAGAAGCGCACCTCCAAAGTTCTTCCCATGGCCAAGCGCTACGGCGCAGCGGTCATCGCACTTACTATCGACGAAGAAGGCATGGCGCTGACCGCCGACAAGAAAGTTGCCATCGCAAAGCGCATCTTCGATCTCGCGACGAAGAAATATGGCATCCGTCCCGTCGACCTCATCTTCGACGCGCTGACACTCCCGATCTCAACCGGCCAGGAAGAGTACCGCTCCGCTGGCATCGAAACGCTTAACGCGGTCAAGGGCATAAAAGAAGAGCTGCCCGAAGTGAAGACGGTCCTCGGCGTCAGCAACATCAGCTTCGGCCTCGACGCTTATCCGCGCCGCGTCCTCAATTCCGTCTTTATGCACGAAGCGGTCGACCATGGTCTCGACATGGCCATTGTCAACTACACAAAAATATATCCGCTCTACAAAATTCCGCGGGAAGAAGTCGACCTCGCCCGCAAGCTGATTTATCAGGACCGCTCAGCCGGCGATCCGCTCCAGATCTACATGCAGCACTTCGCCGGGAAAAAGGGCAAGCCGCAGGCCCAAACCACTGCCCACATCGAAACGCTTTCCATCGAAGACAAGCTGAAGTATGCCATCATCAACGGCGAAAAGAGTGTCGGCGAAGGCGAGCGCAAGCGGACGCTTGACGAACTACTCGAAGAGGCGTTGCAGCAATACTCGGCGCTAGACCTGATTAATACCGTTCTGCTCGATGGAATGAAGACAGTCGGCGACCTTTTCGGCGCACGCAAAATGCAGTTGCCATCCGTCCTCGATTCCGCCGGAGTAATGAAGTCCGCCGTCGCCTACCTCGAGCCGAAGATGGAGAAGAAGTCCGGCTCGCAGCAAAAAGCCACCATCGTTCTGGCCACGGTCAAGGGCGACGTCCACGACATCGGGAAAAATCTAGTCGATATCATCCTCTCCAACAATGGCTACAAGGTCGTCAACCTCGGCATCAAGCAGCCCGGCGACTCCATCATCCACGCCGCCGCCAAGCACAAAGCCGATGCCATCGGCCTTAGCGGCCTTCTGGTGAAGTCGACGCTGGAGATGAAGTACGTGATCCAGGAACTCGAACGGCAGCAGCTTGAGTATCCGGTGATCTGCGGAGGCGCTGCCCTCACCCGCAAGTACGTAGAAGACGATCTGCGGCGCGAGTACTCGAACGCCGTCTTCTACGCCGAGGATGCCTTCGCGGGATTGCACGTCATGGAAGACTTGGCGTCAGAAGACGGGCCGCGCAGCAAACGATTGCAGGAAGGAAAAACGGTTAAAGAATATGCGAAGGCCACGGCGGTCGACGATGAGACCGGTCCCGTTTTCGCCGAGCGCAGCGCTGTAGTCACCGATGCGCCCAACATCCCCGCGCCACCCTTCTGGGGAGTGCGCGTTCTCAAAGACAAGGACTTCGACCTGCGCGAGATCTTCCAGTACATCAACGATACCGCGCTCTTCAAAAATCAGTGGCAGCTCAAAACGGCATCGCAGGAAGACTACGCGCGCCTCGTCGAAGAAAAATATCGTCCGATCAAAAAGAAGTTGGAAGAAGAAGTAATCGCTGCAGGCCTGTTCGACCCAAAGGTCGTTTACGGCTACTTCCCCGCCCAGGGCGAAGGCAACGACGTCATCGTCTACGATCCAACCTCGAAAAACGAACTCCTCCGCTTCACCTTCCCGCGCCAAAAGGAAGGCCGCAAGCTGACCATTGCCGACTTCTTCGCCCGCGCCAGCTCGGGACAAATGGACGTTCTCGGCCTGAGCCTCGTCACCATCGGCGCCCGTGCCTCCGTCGAAACCCAGCGCCTCTTCGAAGCCGGAGAGTACACGCGCTACCTCTATCTCCACGGCCTGAGCGTCGAAACTGCCGAGGCGCTCGCCGAATTTCATCATAAGAAGATGCGGGAGGAGCTGGGCATCGCGGGCGAGGACTCGCCCCATATTCGCGACCTGTTTCATCAGAAGTATCGCGGCTCACGCTATTCGTTTGGATATCCGGCGTGCCCGCACCTCGAAGACCAGACCAAACTCTTCAAGCTCCTCGATCCCGAGAAGAATGTCGGCGTGCGCCTAACCTCAGGATTTTTGCTTGAGCCGGAGCAGTCCACCTCGGCCATCATCGTGCACAATCCAGCGGCGAAGTATTTTGTAGTGTAAGAAAAGAGATCGAGCCTCTGAGGGGGAACATTTCTCCGCGCCCTCTGCGAAATCTCCGCGACCTCTGCGGTTTCAGATTTTGTATGCTGCCAGCCGCCCCAACGAACACCCTGGGCAGATGCACCGTCTGGCCGGCTATGCAAGCGTACAAAGAACATTAAGGCCCGTCCGCGTGATTGCTCCCGGCCCCAGATCCCCGCTCGGCGTTCAGAAACACGTCGCCTTCAACCCCAGCTCCAACCGTGCCAGCCAGCTCGGACTCAACTGGGTCCTGCGAATCCGTCCGCACTCGCGCCAACTCACCCTGGCTCATGCTCTCTTCCAGCAATTTCCAGTCGCGCGCCACCTCGGCCTGCGAGATTCCTTTGGCGGGGGCGTGCTTCAACTCCGAACGCAGTCGTGCCGCCAGAATTCCCTGTACCAATTGCGGTGGCGCATCGCTGTGCAGCACGTTTCCCGGTGCAATTCCGACGCTCACGCTCTTCTCGCCCACCTGCATTTCGAGCACAGGCGCGTCCCGATCGTCAAAGCTGGCGCGGGCTTTTGACTGCAACCGTTCCCACGCCTTGTCTGCGTTAGCGGCCGCCAATGCTGGGTCGGACTCCGCCAGCAACTGTTTCAGCTTTTGCTCATATGCCTCGCGATCGGCGCGCGCGATTGGCGGCTCCCGCGCGCTCCCTGAGCTAAAGACCATCGCGTCCCGATCGGGCTGGAATCCTCCACCCGTGCCTACGTAAACCGCGAAGACGCACCCAGCAAAGATCGGGCTCGCGATTGCGCTGGGCACGATGTATTTCGTGGACTTGAGGAACGATTCGACGACGCCCTTTGGATTCGTGCTGCGCGGCATGCTGCCGGGAACCTGCGCGATCACCACCCTGGAAAATCCGATCTCCGGATGATGAGCGTGGAAGCGCACCAGCATTTTTGAGATCTGCTTCGGCGTCGTGATGCCAACATCCGCCACCACGCTGCGGTGCAGCGTCTTCGGGTAATAGAAGTTGATGATGTCCTTGGCGAAGTCAGCGCAGTTGCGCGAGACGAGATGAAAATGCGAGCGGTTAGGCGATAAATTGAGTTTGCGGATCAACGCCGCATCCTGCTCCGGCGTGGTTTCGATCTCGAAGCCGAAAATGGTTCGGTCATAGGATGAGCCAACGAGCTGATACCAGGTGCCGCCAGGCGTTGAACCGTCGGCATTGTCGCTGACGATCTCTTCGAGATGCTTGCGGCGGTAGCTGTCACGCAGAAATGCCACAGTCTTCGCATCGGCGAGGAGCGGCACGTCCTCCGGCCGCTCGACAGCATAAAGATAAGGAATCAGCGGAATCGCCAGCCAGTCGTAACCACCAACATGATCGTAACGGCTGATCACGACACCGGTTTCGCCAGACTTGCAAGGGCGCAGCGTGCGCGGGTCATCGGCGCAAATGTCGGACAGGTAGACAGCGGCATGACCCGTGCCTGTGAAAAACGCCATGTGGCCGTACGGTGCTTCCAGTAACAAAGTGGCCGAGGCGTGTGCCAGCGAGGCGCAAAAGCCAAGCGCTACCAACGCGACGAGCACTCTACCGGGGGAGCTGTAGCGGCGGAAAATCATGGTCTTCTACCAGATAGAGTTAAGAACCCAGCCACTGTCTGTAAGTTGCTCGCTAAGGGAAAAAGTGGGTGCGCCTAAGACTGAGGAGTAACCTTTAGAAATTGGCTGATTTTTGCCGCTTTAATGGGAGGTCTGCCGCCGTTTTTCAAAAATTGCCCGGGCGGCGCTTTAGGTTCCGTCGCCGGGTCTTGGTCCTGCAAACTGCGTCATTCCTCGGAGCGCTGGGCAGACCGCTTGATGAACCACTCCTGGCTGTTTAGTTCGCGCCGGTGAGTACGGACGGAATCGCGCGAGTACGTTCCATCGGAGTTCATGTGCCGCGCCTTGACGACGTCCTTCAAATAAGTCGCGAGCACCTCGTCGCGCAGGTAGCGAACGAGCTTCGGATCTTTCACCGGGAAATCCAATTCGACTCGCCGATTCAGGTTGCGCGGCATCAGGTCGGCGCTGCCGAGATATACCTCGTCTTCCCCGCCGTTGCGGAAATAAAAAATCCGGCTGTGCTCGAGAAACCGGCCCACGATGCTCGTGACTTGAATATTCTCGCTGATCCCCGGCAGTCCCGGCCGCAAACAACAAATACCGCGGACCAGCAGATCGACTTTCACTCCCGCCTGCGACGCCTCGTAGAGCAACTGGATCATGCGACGGTCGACGAGCGCATTCATCTTGAGGATGAGATGGCCGTTGCCGTCTTTTTTGTGGTGCTCGATTTCGCGGCGGATAAGCTGTTCAAGTTGATCGCGTAGATTCACCGGCGCGACCAGCAGCTTGCGGTACTCCGCCTTCGCCGAATATCCGGTCAGATAATTGAATAGGTCGGTGCAGTCTTCGCCTATCGCTTCGTCGCAGGTGAGCAGGCCGATGTCGGTATAAAGCTGCGCGGTTACGCTGTTGTAGTTGCCGGTCGAAAGATGCACGTAGCGCCGGATACGGTCTTCGTCCTGCCGCACCACGAGCGCCGCCTTGCAGTGAACTTTGAGGTTCAGCAGCCCGTAGACAACGTGTACGCCCTCGCGCTCCAACCGCCTCGCCCATTCGATATTGCTCTCTTCGTCGAAGCGCGCTTTGAGTTCGACCAGCACCGCCACCTGCTTGCCGTTGTCGATCGCTTCGAGCAGTGCCTCGACCACCGGCGCGTTGCGTCCTACGCGATAGAGTGTGATCTTGATTGCCAGAACTTTAGGATCGCGCGCCGCTCTCTGCAAAAACGCCACGACCGGCTGGAACGAATCGAAGGGATGATGCAGCAGGATGTCCCGCCGCCGGATGGCGGAAAATATATCGTCGCCGTCTTCTTGCGGCTGGAGCGCGGGCGCAACGCTCGGCACAAACGGTTTGTCTTTCAGGTCGGCGCGGTCAATCGAGAGCAGATGCTTCACGCGCACAAGCGCCAGCGGCCCATTAATCTTGTAAACGTCTTCGCTATCGAGCTCGAGGTTCTTCAGCAGAATCTCTAGCATCTCCGCCGGCATGTTGGGATTGACTTCCATCTTCACAACATCGGCAAAACGCCGTTGCCACACGCCCTCTTCCACCGATTCCAAAAGATCGCCCGCTTCGAGCTGCTGAATGGCCGTCTCCGCATCGCGCGTCACGTGGAAGGGATGCGCCTCCAGCACTTCCATGCCCGGAAACAGCGACTGCAGGTTGTGAATGATCAACTGCTCCAGCCAAACAAAATAGAGCGGCTTCGGTGTCGCCTTCGCCTTCGCCTTGGCCTTCGATTCCCTCTTCGCGTCTTTTTGCACTTCGCCGAGATTCACGAGTTGCGGCAGGCTGTCCGGAACCTTCACGCGCGCGAAGTGCTCGACGCCCAGATTGTCGCGAATCAGCACCGCCAGGTTAAGGCTGAGGTTCGAAATGTGCGGAAACGGCCGGCCCGGATCGAAGGCCAGCGGCGTCAGTGTGGGAAACACCGTCTCCGAGAAATAGCGCTTGGCCAGCGCCGTCTGGGCCTCGTTCAGGTGCCCATACTCCAGAATGTGGATGCCTTCTTTTTTCAGTTGCGGCAAGAGTTGGCTGCGCAGGCAATCCTGCCCCGCCTTATACAGCTTGGTGACACCATCGCGGATAGCAATCAGTTCCTGCGCCGGCGCCATGCCGTCCGGGCCCGACTCGAGCGTGCCGCTCTCCAACTGGCTTTTGAGCCCGGCGACCCGCACCATAAAGAATTCGTCGAGGTTCGATCCGACGATAGAAAGAAATTTTACGCGCTCGAGCAGCGGATTCTGCTCGTCCTGCGCCTCTTCCAGCACGCGTCCCTGAAACTCCAGCAGACTCAGCTCGCGATTCAAATAAAGCGAGGGATCGTCGAGCGCCAGCACGGGCGCGGCTTGATTGCCATTATTCGACGCCGGCTCGGGCTTGCGCTGGCGGCGCGAGCGGGTAGTTTCTGACTTCGGCGCAATGGTCTGTGTGGAGGCCATTCAGGAGTATCTAGTTTACTAGAGGATTCGCATGAATTGTTAAGGAGCCGTTAAAGGCTGTATTCGTTCCCTCGTCCGGAGCAAGCCCAGACGGCCTAGCAGCCTACTGCCAAGTCGCATTGTGCCGCCGCAGATACCAGCAAGGTGGATCCCAAGTTGACGCCGCATATTGCGGGAACAGCGTCTGCGAGCAAGGCTGGTTCGCTGTCCCGAGGTAGTCGTACTCCGCCTTGTTGCCTTTCAGGGGCGTGGCCAGAAATTGGTCGACGGCAACTGTGCCGAGTCCGCCGCCGCGGAACTGCCGCAAATGGAAGACCCCAAAGTCGAGGGCATACAGAATCGCCAGACTGATCAGGAAATACTTTGCGGCGTCTCCGAGGATTCGCATGATTGGGCGCGGGGCGTAGAACTATCGTAAAGCATTCCTGGCCCCCGTGGACCGAGAAGAGAGAAGCGGGCATGGCGCCCGCCCATATCCTTGCCCAGATCGGCGTTGACTCGCCGCCAGCGGTCTTATTGCTGGTCGTCTGGCGGAGCCTGCCCCCCGCGGTGATGGCCTTGCATCCTCTGGTCGCGATTCGCTTGCATCTCGTCCCACTTCTTTTGCTGCGTCGAATCGAGCAGCGCTCGCACCTGATCGTCCGATGTTTTATGAATCGCCATCATCCTCGAGCGGCGATCTTCCCGCGACATGGACGAGTCATTGTGCAATGTCTCCGCCTGCGTTTGCTCGGACTTGAAAATCTCCAGAACCTTCGCTTGCTGATCGGCTGTAAGACTCAGCTTCCTGGTAAGGTGTTGCGTGCGCGCGGCCGGATCCATCATCGGTCCATGCCCATGATGCATCGGTTCGGCGCTGGGCGCCTGCTGGTCGGGAGCGGCGTTCGGTGCTGCATTTTGCGCGGCGGCCGGAGCCGCATAAGTCAACGCCGCCAGGGCTACCGCAAGCAGCGAATGTTTGAACATAATAGTTCCTCCTAGGTGAAATCAAACTGGCACATGAGGTATGAACGTAATTATCCTCCAGGAGTTGCGGCTTCGGCACGACTTTTACGAATCTTTACCTCAAACCGCCTACGGCCCGATTCCGTAATGGCAATTGCCCGTCGAGTCACGCCTTACTTTTGGTCCCGCCACCAATGCGCAGGCCATCGACAAAAATTTACACCTGCCTTACAACTATCCCGCTATGATCCATTAAGTTGATCTTGAAATGACTAACGGACTCTTTCGCGTAATATTCGCATGTTCTCTCACTCCGCTGCTGTCGAATTGCGCGCTCGCACAGACCGCGCCGGCTCTGCCCCTTGCACAAGGCGGTACGATTCACGGCCTCGTGAAATCGGGAAACATGCCGATTCCCGGCGCTTCGGTCGTGATCTCGATTGCCACACCGTCTTCGTCCTCCTCATCGCTTCCAACTTCGGCGCCGTCTAACTCACCGCAACCGGGCCAGCCCGGCGCATGGCCGCAACTTAGCACGAATAAAATAACCGTTTGGACCGACGTGGATGGTACTTATTCGGCGTCTGTGCCAACTTACGGAGCGTATACGGTCCGAGTACAGATGGTGGCATTCGCCAATAGCGCCCAGACCGTCACCGTCGATGCTGTACACACAGATGTGTCCGCAAACTTCGAGTTGACTTTGCTTTCCCGTTCGCACAAACTGGCTCCCGGCCAGCCATCCGGTACTCGAACCGCGGCGCAGACTGGGCAGCAGCCCCGACGAAACGGCGCGTCCGGCAATGGGTCTCGGGGATTCCAAAATCTCTCCGCCTCGGAAAACCTCGGCACGTCCGAAGACGGCAATTCCATGAGTGACGTCGTGCCCTCCGGCATGCCGGTGCCTGGCATCGATCCCAACAGCGCCACCGAGTCCATCGCCTTTTCCGGCAGTGCCTCGAACTCTCTCAATTCCATGACTGGCGATCAACTGCAAGAGCGCATCGCCGAAGCTCGCGCCTCAGGCGCCGGTTTTGGCGGCAGCCAGAGTGGATTGGGTGGCGGCGGTCCCGGCGGACCGGGCGGCTTTGGCGGTGGTTTCGGCGGAGGCCGCGGCCGTCGCGGCTTCGACATCAACCGTCCTCATGGATCCATCTACTACGGACTCGGTGATTCTGGCCTCAATGCCGCCCCCTACGCGCTAGCTGGCGAACCTGCCAACAATCCTTCTTACGTTCGCCACAGCTTTGGCGCCTCCATCGGCGGTCCAATGAATATTCCGCACATTTACCATGGCGGTTCCAGGACCTTCTATTTCGCTAACTACAACGGCCGGCGCGGCGAGAATCCCTTCGACCAGTTCTCCATCGTTCCCACTCTCGACGAGCGTCGGGGAAATTTCTCCGCCCTTTGCCAGACGGGCTTTACGGCCGGAGTCTGCAATGATCGCGACCCGAACGGCAACGTCATCAACCAGATTTACAATCCCGCCACCGGCATGCCTTTCGCTAATAACATGATCGCGCAAGTCGACCCCGTCGCGAGCGGCCTGCTTCCTTATATTCCGACGCCGAACATCGTTCCTCAGGGCGGCAACTCGCAAAACTTCCACTTCGTAACCTCCGCCACTAGCAGCAGTGACGACCTGAATATCCGCCTCAATCACTCGCTTGGCGCGGCGCCCAACGGGAGAAGGCGAGGCGCCGGCCGAAACGGTCCGCACAACGATCTTAACTTCGGCTTTCACTATCACGGATCGGCCTCCACCATCACCAACCCATTCCCCAGCGTCGGCGGAACAACCAGCGTGCGCAATTTCGACATACCTCTTGGCTATGTTCGCACCTTCGGCAAGCTTACGAACAGCGTTCACTTCGACTTTAACCGCAGCCGCACCCACACGCGGAATCTTTACGCGTTCAACACCGACATAACGCAGGCGGTCGGGATTTTTGGCGTCTCCACCAATCCCTTCGACTGGGGCCTGCCCACCCTGTCCTTTACACACTTCGGCAGTCTGCAGGATGTCAATCCTCAGCTCACGCGCAACCTGACGTACACGATCTCCGACTATCTCGTGTGGAATCACGGCAAGCACACCTGGCGCGGGGGCGGTGACTTCCGTTTTGTACAGCTCAACACCGAAGCAAGCAGCAACGCCCGCGGCGCATTCACCTTCACCGGCGCAAACACCGCCGCCTACCAGACCGTCAACGGCAACCCGCAGGCCATCAACGGCACCGGTTTCGATTTCGCCGATTTTCTTCTCGGCCTTCCGCAACTTACTTCCGTTCAGTTCGGACAGGATAACTACTACTTTCGCGGCCACTATTGGGACCTATACGCTCAGGATGACTGGAAGGTCCGCGGCAATTTCACCGTCAACTTTGGCATCCGCTACGAGTACGTGTCACCTTACACGGAGTTGCACAATCAGATCGCGAACCTCGATCTCTCTCCGGGCGTGTTCAACCCCTCCCTCGGCACTCCAGCCGCCGCACTCGTATTACCCGGCCAAACCGGCCCATATAGCGGCGCGCTCCCTTCCAGTCTGGTTCGGCCGGACCGCAACAATCTCGCTCCCCGCGTCGGCTTTGCTTGGAAGCCCCTTCGCGATACCGTCATTCGCGGCGGTTATGGCATCAACTACAATACCGGCGCATATGCGAGCATCGCCCAGCAACTCGCCTTTCAACCACCATTTTCCACCGCCGAGACTAATACCCAATCGATATCGCAGGCAGCCACGGGAGTCCTGACTTTGCAGAACGGCTTCCCGGCTCCCTCTTCCAGTACGATCACTAATAGTTACGCGGTCAATCCTAACTATCGCCTCGGTTACGTCCAGATTCGCAATCTCGACATCCAGCAGCAGATTCGTCCAGCGCTTCTCCTTAACCTCGACTACACCGGGACCAAGGGTACCAAGCTCGACATACTCGAGGCTCCCAATCGAACTATTATTCAAGATCAGTTTCAGAATCTGATTCCGGGCGTCCAGCCCTTCACTTATGAAAATTCCGTCGGCGACGCCGAGGCCAATGCCGCGTCCGTGCGCCTTCGCAAGCGCCTGGCCAATGGATTCTCTATCGGCGGCATTTACACTTTCTCTAAGTCAATCGACAATGCCTCGTCGATTGGGGGCGGCGCAACCGTAGGTTCGGGCAGCGGCGGTCTCGGAGCTGGCGGCACCGGCGCCGGCGGAGGAGGCGGCTCCGCTTCCCCCGGCAGTGGAGCAAATAGTGTGGCGCAAAATCCGCTCAATCTCTCGGCGGAGCGCGGCCTTTCGAGCTTCAACCAGACGCACCGATTCACTGCCGATTACGTGATCGAGTTGCCCTTCGGCCATGACCGGCGTTTGCTCAACGCCGATACCCCCTGGCGCGCCATCTTCGGCGACTGGCAATGGAGTGGCGATTGGACTTTCGCCTCGGGCCTTCCCTTCACTCCACGCTGGGTCGGCAACTTCGGCGAGGTTAATGCCGGCACAAATGGCACCCTCCGTCCTGACTTAGTTCCCGGTCAGATGATTCAGCTGAGAAATCCTTCGATCGCAGAATGGTTTAATACCGCCGCCTTCGCCGAGCCCCCTGACGGTCAATATGGTACCGCCGGCCGTAACAGCATCGTCGGCCCGCCCACCCATATCTTCGACATGGCTTTTACTAAAATGGTGCCCTTGAAAGAATCGCGAGTCTTGGAGCTTCGCGCGCAGGCGACTAACGTCTTTAATATCCCCAATTACTCGTCCATTGATACTTCGATCACCTCACCCACATTCGGCAGGGTCACCGCTGTAGGTTCAATGCGGCAACTTACTTTGACCGCCAGGTTTCGCTTTTAATGGCAAATAGCAGTCAGGATACACAAATGTCTCTTCTCATTCGACGATCTCTCGCGGGCCTGATGGCGCTCGTTTTGTCCTACCCATTCCTCCGCGCGCAAGACTATACCTTCCACTCCGAGAGCGACCTCGTCCTCGTCAACGTGACTGTCCGCGATAAAAGCGGCAATTTCGTGCGCGGCCTCAAATCGTCAGATTTCACTATTCTCGAAGATAATAAGCCGCAATCAGTCTCGTCCTTCGACATCGAGGATATCGACGCCATTGCCAACCAGAATGTCGCACAAGCACGACCGCTTAGTGGTTTGGCGCAGCCCGTCAGCGCGACCGGCGCGCAGCCCCTTCTGCCCTCCACTGGCGAATTCAAAGACCGCCGCCTTATCGTCTTATTCTTCGACGTTTCTGCCATGGAACCCGATGAAATCGGTCGCGCCATAACTTCAGCCGAGAATTACATCGACAAGCAAATGGCGCCCGCCGACCTAGTGGCTATCGTGTCCCTGGGCAGTTCCTTAACCGTCAATCAGGATTTCACGCACGACCATGACTTACTCAAAAATGAACTTCAGACTTTCGGCGCCGGCAGCGGTCAGGGATACGAAGAAGGCTCTACGGGCACGACCGAAGGCACGCAAGATATCGGCCAAACCTTTACGGTCGACGATACTGAGTACAACATCTTCAACACCGACCGCCGTCTTGAGGCGCTGCGCTCCGTCGCGGAAAAACTCGCCCACATCCAACAAAAAAAGTCTCTCGTCTATTTCTCCAGCGGCATGGACCGCACCGGCATCGAAAACCAGTCCGAACTGCGCGCCGCGATCAACGCCGCCGTACGCTCCAATCTCGCCATCTACACGATGGACCTCCGGGGATTACAGGCCCTCGTTCCCGGGGGCGAGGCTCAAAACGCCAGCCTGCGCGGCACCTCTGTGTACTCCGGCCAGTCCACTCTCAATGCGCTAAACTCCAACTTCACTACTCAGGAAACTTTAGTCACGCTGGCAAGCGACACCGGCGGCAAAGCGTTCCTCGACTCCAACGACTTTACCCAGATATTCAAGGGGGTGCAGCAAGACACATCAACTTACTATCTCCTCGGTTATCGTAGCTCGAACCCGGCTCGTGACGGGAAGTATCGCCGAATTATCGTGAAGCTGAACATCTCCGGGGCAAAGATCGATTATCGCCGCGGCTATTATGCGCCAACCGACTACCAGCATTCAACCAAGGAGGATCGCGAAGCCCAACTCGCACAGCAACTCGACTCCGAACTTCCCGTAACCGACCTTCCTCTTTATCTAAGTGCCGCATACTTCCGGCTCAATGCAGGTAAGTTCTATCTTCCCATCTCTCTCGTCGTCCCCGGGTCACAGATTTCATTCTCTCGCAATAGCGACAAAGATAAGGCAACCCTTGACATACTCGGCACTGTCACCGACGACGGCCATCATCCTATAACTCGTATCCGCGATACGGTTAAGCTGGCAGTTGAAGCCTCGGCGGAGGTGCGAAAGAAGAACGTGCAATATGACACGGGGGTCAGTCTACCTCCCGGAAAGTATCATGTAAAATTCGTTGTGCGCGAGAATGAGACCGGACGCATGGGCTCGTTCGAGGCTGAACTGGAAGTTCCCGATCTAACCCAGCAGCACTTGAAGATGAGTTCCGTTGTCCTTGCCAGCCAGGTGGAAATGGCAAAGAAGGTATCTACCATCAATCCTCTCGTTCAGGGCGGCTCTGAGATCGTTCCCAACGTCACCCACGTCTTCTCATCCAAGGGCCATATGCGCCTCTATTATGAAGTCTATGAACCGGGCCGCAGCGGCTCCGCACAGAAGAGTTCTATCCATTTAACTTCGAGCGTCGCTTTGTTCCGCGGCAAGAATAAAGTCTTTGAGAGCGCGCCCGTCGAACTTACCGAATTAAATGCCGTCGACCGCAAGGCCGGGGTTTTCCAGTTAGATCTGCCCCTCGCGGGGATCGCTCCCGGCTTCTACACATGTCAGGTAAATGTCGTGGATGATGTGGCGGGAAGTTTTGCGTTCCCCCGAACGGCCATGTTGATTCGCGCCCAGTCTCCGTCAGTCGGTAAGTAACGCGATTACTTTGTTATTGTTCGCTCGTCTGCGGGTGGCCGCTGAGTTACCTGTTGAGTTGTCGGCAATTGGCTCACATCCCACCCTCCGCCCAGGGCCTCTACCAGTAATACGGCGCTGCTCATTTGTTGAATTTGCGACTGGACCAATGTCTGCTGCGTACTTAGCAAAGCCGTCTGCGTTGTGAGTAAGTTAAGATAAGGATCTAATCCAGTCTCGTATCGAGCCTTCTCCAGGTCATACGCCTTCTGCGCCGCCGTCACGGCCGCCTGATCATGCCCGATCTCCGTCCACAAGAGCCGCGTCTCAGCGAGATAGTCCTCAACCTGCTGGAATGCCGTAAGTACAGTCTGCCTGTAACTCGCAACATCGGCATTGTACGTCGCGACATACTGCTCGATCGTCGCGCGCCGCAGCCCTGCGTCAAACACGGTCTCCGAGACTGACGGTCCAACCGACCACACCCGGCTGGCCGCGTTCAACAGCTTGCTGATGGCGGAAGTTGCGAATCCGCCGCTCGCGCTGAGAGTAAGAGTGGGATAGTACGCCGCATATCCAATTCCAATCACCGCGTTCGCCGAAGCCATCTGACGCTCCGCCGCCGCGATATCGGGCCGCCGTTCCAGAAGTTGCGACGGCGTTCCGATGGGAATCGCCGGCGGCTGCACCGTGAGCGGTTTCACCGGCATTGAGAAATCCGTCGCCGTCTTCCCCAGCAGCGTCGCAATGGCATGCTCATACTGCGCCCGCAGAATGCCGACATTTGTTGCGCTCGCCTTCGCGCTCTCCAGCGCCTGTTGTGCCTCCTGCACCGACACTTCCGTATCCGTCCCGACCTCGTACCGCGCCTTCGCCAGTTCCAGCAAATCTTCGTCCGCCTGGACGGTGTCGTTAAGGACGCTCTGCAGCGCGTCCTGGCCGCGGATCTCAAAATACGTCTCCGCCAGCGTCGCCTGCTCCAGCAGCCGTTCATTTTCTAAATCCGCGGCGCTCACCTGCGCGCTGGCCTGGAGTTCGCGGACCGTGTTGCGCACTCGCCCGAAAAGATCCGGCGCCCACGAGATGTCCAGCGGAAGCTGGAACTCTGAATATGTGCCACCGCTGGTCGCGCCTACGCCGCCGCTCGCGACTCCCGCTGTGTGCGAACGACTGGCCGAGGCACCCACCGTAGCGGTCGGATAGTATTGTGCGCGCGCCTCCCGGATCTGGGCCCGCGCCGCAAGATAATTCTCGAAATAGAGTTTGATGTTCTGGTTGTCGATGTTGAGTTGCTTTTCCAGATCGTTCAGCTCTGGCTGATTGAAAATCTCCCACCAGTTCCCGTGAAGCATCGCGTCCTGCGGCGACGCCACTTTCCAGCCCTCGGCATCCTGAAAGTTGGCCGGCGACTCCTTGTAGTTAGGCGCCGGGGGAACCGTAGTCGATGGCTTGTGGTAGTGTGGCCCAACTGTGCAACCTGTCAGACTTACTAAGATGACCGATGCCGCGATAATCCTCAGGACCGTCACCTCATACAATCGTCGGAATCCATATCTCATGCCGTGCCTTCCCCCGTCGCGCCCTGGCCGTTCAGTGTATCTAATGTGTCGTGTTCTTTACCAAGTATGCGCAGGCGCAGCCGGTCCATGAATAGGTAAACGACCGGCGTCGTATATAGCGTTAATAACTGGCTGACGATCAGGCCACCGACAATCGACAAGCCCAGCGGCCGGCGCAACTCCGAACCGGTCCCTGTCCCGAACGCCAGGGGCAACGCGCCAAACAGCGCGGCCATCGTCGTCATCAGAATCGGCCGGAAGCGCAGCAGGCACGCGGTAAAGATCGCGTCGTATGTCGTCATACCCTGCTCACGCTCCGCAACCAGAGCGAAATCGATCATCATGATTGCATTTTTCTTCACGATGCCGATCAGCAGAATGATCCCGATAATCGAAATCACATTCAAATCGTTGTGGAAAATCATCAGCGCCAGCATCGCTCCAACGCTAGCCGATGGCAGCGTCGAAATGATAGTGAGCGGATGGACCAGGCTTTCGTAAAGAATTCCCAGCACGATATAGACCGCCAGCAGCGCGGTAGCAATCAACACCGGCTCACTGCTCAACGAACTCTGGTAAGCCTGCAGCGTTCCGGAAAAGTAGCCATGAATCGTCGAGGGCGTCCCCAGTCTGTCTTGCATCTGCTGAACCATGCGCGTCGCATCGCTCAAGGCAAGTCCGGGAGCCAGGTTAAACGAAACAGTGACAGATGGAAACAAGCCGGAGTGTGCTACCGACAATGGAGCCGTGTTCGTTTTGACTTCAGCTATCGTGCTAAGCGGTACATTGCCGTGACCATTAGGTATATATATGTTTTTAAGTCCGGCTGGGGACTGCCAATAAGGTGGTGCCACTTCCAGAATCACGTAATATTGATTCAGCGGCTCGAAGATAACGGACGTTTCTTCCTGGCCAAACGCGCTATACAATGTCGAGTCGATTTGCTGCGGCGTAAATGCCAGACGCGCAGCCGCTGTACGATCATAAGTGAGATAAGTCTGTAATCCACCGTTCTGCTGGTCCGAATTAACGTCCTGCAAACCCGGGAGCTTCTTCACGTTCGCCAGAAGTATCGGTCCCCACGTATTGAGGTCCTCCACGTTATCGGCCTGAATCGTATATTGGTAAAGCGCCGCGCTGGCGCGTCCTCCAATACGAATGTCCTGGGCCGCCTGCAAAAATGCCTGTGCCACCGGAAGCCGGTTCAGTTTCGGGCGCAGCCGGTTGATGACCTCCATGGCGCTGGAGTTCTTCGGGCGCTGGTCCAGGGGCTTGAGCGCAACATAGATGAATCCGCCGTTTCCACCGCCCGTGTAAGCATTCACGTGAAAGACTGCCGGGTCTGCTTTTATAACATCCACTAACTGTAGGATCGAGTTATCCATCAAGGGAAAGGATGCATCCTGGGGTCCTTGCACACCGCCCACAATTGCGCCCGTGTCCTGCTGCGGGAAAAATCCCTTTTGTACATGCGCGATGATCACAACGTTCAGCGCAATCACCAGCACCAGCGCGGTAAGAACGAGAAACGGGTTATCCAGCACCCAGCGCAGCGAGTGGGTATATCTCCCTAGAATGAAGTTGAAGAAGCGTTCGCTCGCTCGATACAGCCGCCCGTGCTTTTCCTCGCCCTCCGGTTTAAGGATGTGCGCACACATCATTGGAGTGGTGGTCAGTGAGATGACCATGGAAACGATAATGGCTGTAGAAAGCGTCACGGCGAATTCGCGGAAGAGCCGCCCGACAATCCCGCCCATCATCAAAATCGGGATAAACACGGCAATCAGCGACACGCTGATGGAGAAAACTGTGAAGCCAATCTCGCGCGCACCGAGCAGAGCCGCCGCCATCGGCTTCATCCCAGCTTCCAGATGGCGCGAGATGTTTTCCATCACTACGATTGCGTCGTCGACCACGAAGCCGGTCGAAATCGTCAGCGCCATCAGCGACAGGTTATCCAGGCTGTAGCCGCACAGATACATCACGGCAAACGTGCCCACCAGCGAGACCGGCACGGCTACGAACGGAATCAGCGTCGCGCGTACGCTGCGCAAAAAGAAAAAGACTACGAGAACGACGAGGATCACCGATAAGACCAGCGATCGCTCCACGTCGCTGAGGCTGGCGCGAATCGTCACGGTTCGATCAAAGACGTTAGTAATCTCAATTGCGGACGGGATCGAAGCCTTCAAACCCGGAATCGCATCCTTGACCCGCTCGACTGTCTCGATGATGTTGGCGCCCGGCTGCCGGAAGATGATCATCGTCACCGACTTTTTGCCGTCCATGTAGCCGGCGTTGCGCAGGTTCTGCACCGAGTCCAGTACGTCGGCCACGTCCGAGAGCCGCACAGCCGTCCCATTATGCGAGCCGATGATCAGGGGCTTGTAATCGTCGGCGTGCATCATCTGGTCGTTGGCGACGACATCGAGCGTCGTATCTCCGTTCGAGATCTGCCCAAGCGCCACATGTGCGTTCGCCAAGCGAAGCGTGTTCTCGATCGACTGGTACGAAATGCCGTAACTATTCATTTGCGTGGGATTGAGTTCCACGCGCACCGCGGGATACGAGGACCCCCCCACGTAAACCTGCCCCACGCCCTGCAACTGCGAGATACGCTGCGCCAGTACCGTCGACGCCGCGTCATACATCTGTCCCTTGTTATAGACGTCGGACGTCAGGGCCAGAATCATGATCGGCGCGTCGGCCGGATTCACCTTCCTGTAAGTCGGATTCGATGGCAAGTTAGCGGGCAAGTAAGTTCGGGCCGCATTGATAGCCGCTTCAACATCGCGCGCCGCGCCATCTATATTGCGGCTTAGATCGAACTGAATCGTGATGTTCGAACTGCCCAGTGAACTCGACGACGTCATCTCGGTGATGCCGGCAATATGCCCAAGCTGCCGCTCGAGCGGCGTCGCCACCGATGACGCCATGATCTCCGCGCTCGCCCCGGGCAGGCCCGCGTTGATATTGATCGTCGGAAAATCCACCTGCGGCAGGGGCGACGCGGGCAATACCGTATACGCAATCGCCCCCGCAATCGCGATCGCCACCGTAATCAGTGTCGTCGCGACCGGCCGCCTAATAAATGGAGTCGAAAGGCTCATGGGAGGTTAGGCGTGCGACGGCCCTTCCTGCGGAGTCATCCCGCCCGCTTCCTCGTCCGTGTTGTGGTTCCCATTCTTTGAGAAGCGCTGCGCGATGCGGTCGAAGAAAATATAAATTACCGGCGTCGTATAGAGAGTAAGTACCTGGCTCAGCAGTAACCCGCCGACCATCGCAATGCCCAGCGGGCGCCGTAACTCGGACCCCAGGCCTGAACCAAAAGCCAGCGGGAGTCCGCCGAGAAGAGCCGCCATCGTCGTCATCATGATCGGCCGGAAGCGCAGCAGGCTAGCCTCATAGATCGCGTCGGTCGACGACTTGCCATGCAGCCGTTCGGCTTCGAGCGCGAAGTCGACGATCATGATGCCGTTCTTCTTCACGATCCCGATCAGCAAAATAATGCCGATAATCGCGACCACGCTGAGATCCTGGCCGAATAACATCAGCGCCAGCAGCGCCCCCACTCCCGCCGATGGCAGCGTCGAGAGAATCGTAACCGGGTGAATGAAGCTTTCATACAGAACACCAAGCACGATATACACAGTTACCAAAGCCGCCAGAATCAGCAGCGATTCGTTCGAGAGCGAGTTATGGAACGACGCCGCCGTGCCCTCAAACCCCGCCTGCAGACTCGCTGGCGGATTCAGTTTCCCCGCCAGATCGTCGATCTTGCTGATTGCCGTTCCCAGCGAGGCCTTCGGCCCCAGATTGAAGGAAATCGTAACCGCGGGAAATTGTCCCTGATGCGTAATCGTCAGCGGCTGCCGTGTCAACTGCAAGTGCGTAAATGCGTTCAGCGGCACCGCGTTCGCAATCTGCGAACTGCTGCTCGTTGCGCTCGAGGTCACCACCGTTCTCGCCAAGGCCGTTTGCAGCGGCGCCAACAACGCCTGTCCCGGGGTCGGCGTGTACTGCGCCGACTGCGTCACGGCATTTGAGCCGGCCGACGCCGAACTCGATGAAGAAAACGAAGTCGACGCTCCTGTCCCCGTCGCATTCGCCGACGCATTCGACTGCAGGAAAATCGATTGCAGCTTGTCTGGCGTCGTCTGAAATGACGGCAGCGCTTCCAGGATCACGTGATACTGATTGAGCTGCGTATACATGGTGCTGATCTGCCGCTGCCCGAACGCGTCGTAGAGCGCGTTGTCAATCGTCGACGTGGCGATCCCCAGCCGCGACGCCGTCACCCGGTCGATGCTCAGCGACACCGCCAGACCGCCTGTCTGCTGATCCGTCGCCACGTCTTCAAGCTCCGGCATCTTCGTCATCTCGCCAACAAATTTATTCGTCCACTCGTTCAGCTCGTTTACGTCCGGATCTTCCAGCGCGTACTGGTATTGCGTGCGGCTCACGCGGTCATCGACGGTAATGTCCTGCACCGGCTGCATGTACATCTGGAAGCCCTGCACTTGATCCCTCAGCTTCGATTGCAGACGCCGGATCACGTCCGAGGCGCTCATGTGGCGCTCGTCGAGCGGCTTGAGGTTGATCGAATAGCGCCCTGAATTCAGTGTCGTGTTCGTTCCGTCAGCGCCGATAAATGAAGACAGGCTTTCGACCGCCTGATCCTGAAGGATGATGCGCGCCACATCGCGCTGCTTCTTCGACATTGCGGCAAATGAGGTCGGTTCCGGCGCCTGCGAAATTCCCTGAATCACTCCCGTGTCCTGCACCGGGAAAAATCCCTTCGGAATAATGATGTACAAAACCACCGTCAGCACCAGCGTTGCCACCGCCACCATCAGCGTGATTGTCTGGTGCTCGAGCACTTTTTTCAGCGTGCGTCCGTAAAACGCAATCATGCGATTGAATACGTCTTCCGACCGGCGATAGAACCGGGTCTGTTGCGCCTCCGGGGTGTGCTTCAGAATGCGTGCCGACATCATCGGCGTCAGCGTCAGCGATACCACCGCGGAGATCACGATCGTGACCGCCAGTGTGACCGCAAATTCCCTGAAGAGCCGCCCGACAACGTCGCCCATGAAGAGAAGCGGAATCAGCACGGCAATCAGCGAAACCGTCAGCGAAACGATGGTGAAGCCGATCTGCTCCGCGCCCTTCAACGCCGCGGTCATTGGCGGGTCGCCCTCTTCGAGAAAGCGCGAGATGTTTTCGATCATCACGATGGCGTCGTCCACCACGAACCCGGTCGAAATCGTCAGCGCCATCAACGAGAGATTGTCGAGGCTGTATCCCAGCATGTACATCACCGCAAACGTGCCGATCAACGACAGTGGCACAGCCACGCTGGGAATGATTGTCGCCTTCAGGCTGCGCAGGAAAAGAAAGATGACCAGCACGACGAGCCCGATCGTCAGCATCAGCTCAAACTCAACGTCGTTGACCGAGGACTGAATGCTGGTCGTAAGGTCGGTGAGCTTGGTCACTTTGATCGCCGCCGGCAGATTCGCTTGCAGTTGCGGTAGCAGCTTCTGAATGCTCTTGACGACAGTGATCGTGTTTGCGCCCGGTTGCCGCTGAATGTTCAGAATGACGGCCGGCGTATCGTTCATCCACGCCGCCTGCTTCGAGTTCTCCACACCATCGGTCACAGCCGCAACATTCTTCAGAAACACTGGCGCGCCGTTACGAAACGCCACCACCACGTCGCGGTAGTCGGAGCTGGTTGCGAGCTGGTCGTTGGCGTCAATCTGGAAGTCCTGCCGCGGCCCGTCAAAGTTGCCTTTGGCGGCGTTCACGCTCGTCGCGGTCAGCGCGGTGCGCACCGCCTCCAGGTCAATTCCGTACGACGCCAGCGCCACAGGATTTGCTTGAATTCGCACCGCCGGCTTCTGTCCGCCACTGATGCTCACCAGCCCCACTCCGCTAAGCTGCGAAATCTTCGGCGCCAGCCGCGTGTCCACCAGGTCTTCAACCTTCGACAACGGAATCGTGTCCGATGTGATTGCCAGCGTCAGCACCGGCGCATCGGCGGGATTCGTTTTGCTGTAGATCGGCGGCGCCGGCAGGTTCGAGGGCAGCAGGCTTTGCGCCGCGTTGATCGCCGACTGCACTTCCTCTTCCGCAACGTCAATCGGCAGCGAGAGCACAAATTGCAGGACAACGACCGAAACTCCGCCCGAACTCGTCGAGGTCATCTGGCTCAGGCCCTGCATCTGCCCGAATTGCCTCTCCAGCGGCGCGGTCACAGTCGTCGCCGTTACATCCGGACTCGCCCCCGGATAGAACGTCAAAACTTGAATGGTCGGATAGTCGACCTCGGGCAGCGCCGAGACTGGCAGTTGAAAGTACGCGACGATGCCGGCGAGGAGAATCGCGGCCATCAACAGCGACGTCGCGACCGGCCGCAGAATAAATGGCCGTGAAGGACTCAAGGTAGATGGCTCCCATGGCTGGCGTTCGTCGAGGGTGGCGGCGCATTCGGCGGCGCGCTGTTGTTGCTTCCCGGCTGTCCTTTCCCCTGATGATTTTGCTTGTTTCCGTTATCGTTCTGTCCCGGCGTTTGCCCTGGCACCGTCTGCTGCACGATATTGACCTTCGAGCCGTTCTGGAATTTCTCAAAGCTCGAGTCCGCCACCACTTCTCCCGGATTCAGTCCCATCACCTGCGTCAGATTGTTGTCGGTCGCGCCCGTGGTGATGTTGCGCGTCTGCGCCTTGCCATCCTGAATCACCCAAACAAAAGCCTGCGTGCCGTTGTGCTGAATCGCCGAAGAGTCGATCAGCGTGACGTCCTTCAGCGTGTCCACCAGCAGTCGCGTATTCACAAACTGATTCGGAAACAACGCGTTGTCCTTGTTTTCGAAAATCGCGCGCATCTTGATCGTCCCCGTCGTCGTGTCGATGAGGTTATCCGCTGTCATCAACTTGCCGGTCGCGATCATCTTGCTCTGCGCCCGGTCAAGCGCGTTCACTAGCAGCCGGTCATTTTTGTGCATCTGCCCCAGCACCTGCTGCAAGCTGTCTTCAGAAATCGTGAAGACCACGGTGATCGGCTGTAGTTGCGTGAGGACCGCCAGCGTAGTCGCGCCGCTCGCCGTCACCACATTGCCCGGATCGATCAGCCGCAATCCAACTCGCCCGGTAAACGGCGCGACGATGTGGCAAAACCCCAGCTGCACTTTGTCGTAATCCACGTTCCCCTGGTCGAGTTTGACCGTGCCCTTGTCTTGCAGGACGATCTTTTCTTGATCGTCGACCTGCTGTTTCGCGATCGCATTGCGCGCTAGTGCGGCCTTGTATCGCTCCAGGTCCATCTCCGCCTGCGCCAGCAGTTGCGTGTCGCGCTCCAGTGTTCCTTCGGCAACCTTCAGCGTCGCCTCATACGGCCGGGGGTCGATATCCACCAGCGGATCGCCCTTTTTGACGAGTTGCCCTTCCCGATAGTGCACCTCGGTGACCTGCCCCGTAACCTGGCTCACAATCGACGCCGTGTACACGGGAGTTACCGTGCCAATCGCGTTGAGGTAGACGCCTATCTGCCCTTTGGTCGCCGTGTCCACCGTCGCGGTCACCGGGCCGCCCAATCCTCGGCCCATCCCTCCCGCCGTCGTGGCAGCCGTCTCTTTGTCTTTGCGAAGCACCCACCAGAAGACGAGCGCGAATATGAACAGCACCACGATCCACACCCAGGCTCGCCGCTTCGGTTTCAGCTCCGGAAGCGCGGTATCGCGCTCGTACTTCGGTGGCGCGGGTGGGGGAAGATTGGGCGGAGTTGGAGTATGAGAGATTTGATCAGTCATCGTAGAGTAAGACGAGTTGGAAGTTTAATGCTCAAAGAACATTCGCCTGAAGGCACCACCACGGCTAACGCGCCCCATTAGCGTGAAAACACTATTATTACAAACGCGGGGGAGTGTGGGCGTAAAGTCATGTAAAGTACGGTGATTAAGTTTCGGGTCAATGTCCACTGGGAATCGAGTTTTCCGGGTTCAATCAACGCTTGGCGCGTGTTTTGTCTTCCCGCCAGCTTGCGTTCGCTACTCTGTGAATGTCTGCCTGGAAAAGTGAACTGATTCTGATTTCGTGACCGGGCAGCGACTTACTTGCTCTAACCCGCCGCACTGTGGCACTTAAATCGGTTCGCGGTGTACGGTTGTCGGGTCGGTCGCTGCATCCGATTACGGCTCTTCTCTTTTTGGCGACTGCCCCTTGGGATTGTCTGGATCAAGACCTGCCGCAGTCATGATGGCACGGCCTAATTCTTCATGGGTGATTACAAAGTCGGATGAGGGCGCCCCGGACTCATGGTGCTCTCCAGCTTCAGGCGTAACGAAGCGATAGCCGCGGCCCACGACCGTTTGCAGATAACGCGGCTCACCTGCGTCATCGCCGAGGACGCGACGGATTTTGCGGATCGCGGTGTTGATGCCCTGGTCCACGTCGACGAAGACATCCTTGCTCCATAGGGCGGCGGAGATCTGCTCTCGGGTTACCAGCTGGCCCTTGTTCTCAACCAAAAACATAAGGAGTTGGAGCGGCAGCCCTTCCAGGCGCAGAGGCTTGCCTTGATGGGAAAGCTGAAATCGGGCGAAATCGAGTTGGAATTCATCGAAGCGGAAATTCTTGTCGGACACGGACCGGGGCCTCACATCCTGGACTGAGTATTCAGAATTCTGGGCTGTGCCGCGAAGGGTGTCAAGGGGAGGTCAAGGCCGGTAGTGGTGCCGGCACCAGTACCTCAAGGCCAAGTGTCGAGGATTGGAAAAAGACAGAAGCTAAAGGTTTGGTCCTCTCTGAGGCCAAGGGCCTCAAGTTCCGGAGGTGAAACGTTGGTCGCCTGCGAAACACAGCGGCGTCAGTTCGCTTGGCGCTGGGCTTAAAGCTCGCGGCTCGTGCGCCGAAGCTATCTTCAGATCAATTCATACCGCTTCAGACCGCCTCCATGGACCTTACCGGCGAATAGAGGCATGATGGCCTCACTTGCAGGGTTTGCTTATCGAACTCCTGGTTGAGTTCGGTAGGCCCAGTAAGTGGGAGGTTCGGAGACGGGGAAGGCTCCGAACCTCCCAACTCTAAGAAATCAGGGTTTGGGCACGTCCAACATCTGCATTCGCCGCCCGCCAGCACCGCCGCCAGTTTCCTTCCGATATCTCTTCTACCCCCAAACCCCACTTCCCTCTGATGAGATTTCGGCGATGAGATTTCGGAATTCGGTCAGTCCGGCGCGGCATCCTTAAATCTGCGGTTCTTTCCACCCCATATGGCGTTTAGGTTTCAGCTCCATCCACAAAACCATACCACCCATTCCAAATATCATAGCCACCTGCCCCGCAAATCCGTATAATTGGGCGGAACTTACTCGAAGATGGGCACTTCCGCGAAGTGCAAAAAATGGGAAGGTGGCAGTGAAAGTGCTTTCTGAGGAGCGGAGATTTCCGCACACGGCCGCATCTAAGCTTTCGCACACCGATGCGTTGCTGCTGCCAGCCCAGTCCATGAACCGCGAATTTCAGGCCCGCTTCACCGTCATTCTGCTCGGGCTCTTAACTATCGCGGCTGCCGTCTTCGCAGGTTTTAATTTCAAATTGGAACACCAGTCCGCGATCCCGGACGATGGGGTCTGGTGGCTCGACAAGGGCGGACAGGTCATCGCCGACCGCTTGGAGCCGAACGGTCCGGCGGCGGTAGCGGGCGTGCGCCGTGGCGACATGGCCGTGAGTATCAATGGTCATGCCGTGAGCAGTTCTGCCGCGATTGAGCGGCAGTTGTACTACTCCGGCGTCTATTCCAAGGCGACTTACTCGCTGCTGCGCGGGACTGTCCCGCTGGATGATGTGCAGGTAGTGCTCGTCCCCGCGGAGCGGTCCATGAACGACTGGCTCCGCCTGATTGCTCTGATCTATCTCGGCATTGGGTTGTACGTACTGTTGCGCCGCTGGACGGCCGTCGGCTCCCTGCACTTCTACATTTTCTGCCTGGTCTCGTTTGTCTTCTATTCACTGCACTACACCGGCAAGTTCAACACCTTCGACTGGACTGTTTTCTGGGCCAACGAAGTCGCGTGGATCCTGCAACCCGCCTTGTTTTTGCATTTTGTGTTGACCTTCCCCGAGCGCGGCAAGTTCGTCGGCAAGCATGAATGGTCGATTCCGTCACTGTACATTCCCGGGTTTCTGCTGCTGGGCATCCAGATTTTTACGCTGCGGTTCTACCCGGCGAGTGCGCGTCTATTGTGGAACTTGAACCGCGTGCACTGGGCTTATCTCACCGTGTTCTTCGTCTCGGCGGCGGTGGTTTTATGGCGGAATTACCGGGCAGCCGAGACTCCGATCCTCCGCCAGCAGTTGAAGTGGATCATGCGCGGCACGGTACTGGCCATCACTCCCTTTACCGCCTTCTACGTGCTGCCTTACTTGTTCGGAGCGATGCCGTCGCCGGCCATGAAGGTAACCGTCCTGTCGCTCGGTCTGCTCCCCTTGACCTTCGGCTATGCCATCGTCCGCTACAGATTGATGGACGTCGATCTGATATTCAAGCGCGGCATGGCTTACACCCTGGCCGCAGCCGCGATTGCGGGCGGATATTTCGCCGTGGTCGGTGGTATCGCCGAACTCGTGCACACGCGCGTTCCCAGCGCGGGTCCACTTGGCTTGATGGTGGCGATCGTCGTCACCGCTCTGCTCTTCGATCCGGTGCGGAAATTCATCCAAGAGAAGCTCGACCAGGTCTTCTACCGCACCCGCTATGACTACCGCCGCACCCTGGTCGAATTCGGCCGCGAACTGAGTTCGGAGACCGATCTCGACAAGATGCTTTCTTCGCTCGTCGACCGGCTGGCCCACACCCTCATGGTCGACCGCATTGCCATCTTCCTGGGAGATGCGGAATCGTCCCGGTTTGAAATGGCGAAGTCCTACGGCCTCGGCGCTGTCGCGGGCGTGGATCTGAGTTTTCTTTCCAAGCCTCGCTTGGAAGATACTGCCGGACACATTTTCTTCGAGAACACGCGCCAGTTGCCCCGCGAGACTCTGGCCGCGCGCGAGGCCATCTCGCGCCTCGACCTGAATTACTACATTCCCTGCCATGCCCGCCAAAAGACGATTGCATTCCTTGGCCTCGGCAAAACCATGCAGGGCGATTTCCTTTCCAGCGAGGACGTCGAACTTCTCGAAACCCTTGCTGGCTATATCGCCATCGCCATCCAGAACGCGCGCCTGTACGCCTCACTCGAACAAAAGGTAGTCGAGTACGAGCGCCTGAAGGATTTCAACGAGAACATCGTCGAGTCGATCAATGTCGGCGTGCTTGCCGTCGATCTCCAGGACCGCATCGAGTCCTGGAACGCGCAGATGGAAGTGATGTATGCCAAGCCGCGCTGGCAGGTTGTAGGCCGCTCGATCAGCGAAGTGCTGCCCGCCGCCTTCGCGGAAGAGTTCTACCGCGTCCGTCAGAATCCCGGCATCCACAACCTGTACAAATTCCGTCTCGCGACTCCGACCGGCGAGTGGCGCGTTGTCAACGTCGCAATCGCGCCGCTGGTCACCCGCAAGTTCAACGTGGTGGGTCGCCTCGTGATCATGGACGACATCACCGAGCGCGTCGAACTCGAAGTCCAGCTCACCCAGGCCGACAAGCTCTCCTCCATTGGCCTCCTCGCCGCCGGTGTGGCGCACGAAGTCAACACGCCCCTCGCCGTGATTTCGTCTTACACGCAAATGTTAGCCAAGCAACTGCAATCCGATCCAGCCAAGGCCGGTCTGCTCGACAAGATCACGAAGCAGACCTTCCGCGCCTCCGAGATCGTCAACAACCTCCTAAATTTTTCGCGCACCACAGGAACCGAATTTGCCGAAATCAGCCTCAACAAAGTGATCGGCGACACTATTGCCCTGCTGGAGCATCAGTTCAAGGTCGCGCACGTTCAGGTGCAGACAGATTTCTACGAACAGCTGCCGCCCATTCAAGGCAGCGCCGGCCGCCTCCAACAAGTCTTCCTGAATCTGTTCCTCAACGCGAAGGACGCCATGGCCGGCAATGGCGGTACGCTGAACATCGCCACCAGCAACGGCGAGTTCGTCAGCGTCAGCGTGAGCGACACCGGCTCCGGCATCGCGCAGGAGCATATTCACCGCATCTACGATCCGTTCTTCACCACCAAGACCGCGCCCGCGGAGGGCCAGAACCGCGGCACCGGCCTTGGCCTTTCGGTTTCCTACGGCATCATCCAGGAACATGCCGGTCACATTCGTGTCGAGAGTCGGCCCGGAGAAGGAACGACGTTCACCCTTGATTTCCCGATGGTCAGAAAGGTAGCCCATGTCGTCTGAAGTTGCAGTAATGCCACGCCGCTTTAATCTCGAAAACGCATCACAGAACCAGGGCCCGAATTCCGGGCACGGCACGGGAAAAATTCTGATCATCGACGACGAACTCGCTATACGCGAGTCCCTGGAAACCCTGCTGTCACTCGAGGGCTACGAGGTAATGATCGCGGGCACGGCGCGCGAGGGCATGGCGCAGATGGGCGAACAGAATTTCGATGTCGTGCTCCTCGACCTGGCGCTTCCCGATAAGAGCGGCATGGAACTGCTGCCGGAGATTCGTGCCGTCCATCCCGAGCAGGCGGTCATCATGATTACCGCCTATGGCACGGTCGAGAACGCCGTTTGGGCCATGCAATCCGGCGCGACTAACTTCATTCAGAAGCCATGGGACAACGAAAAGCTTCTGGCCGATGTGCGCACGGCGGTCGCGCGGCAGAAGGCCGAAGAAGAGAACATCCAGCTGAAGCGCGCTCTCAAGCAGCGCTACAACTTCGAAAACATCGTCGGCAAGAGCGAGCCCATGCTCAAGATTTTCGACCTGGTCGCACAGGTCGCGCCCAGCCGCTCGACGGTGCTTCTACAGGGTGAGAGCGGTACCGGCAAAGAACTGATCGCCAAGGCGATTCATTTGAATTCGCCAAGGCGCGACAAGCCCTTCGTGCCCGTGAACTCAGGCTCGACGCCCCCCGACCTGCTCGAATCCACTCTGTTCGGCCACGTCAAGGGCGCCTTCACCAGCGCGGTCGCCTCGAAGAAGGGACTGTTTGAGGTTGCCGACCGCGGCACGCTCTTCCTCGATGAAATCGGCACCATGGGCATGGACACGCAGTCCAAGATTCTGCGCGTGCTCCAGGACAAAAAGTTCATGCACCTCGGCGGCGTGCAGGAGATTCAGGTCGACGTCCGCATCATCGCCGCCACCAACGTCGATTTGCGCCAGATGGTGCGCGAGGGCAAATTCCGCGAGGATCTCTTTTACCGGCTCAACGTTATCTCAATCGACCTGCCCCCACTCCGGCAGCGCCGCGAGGATATCCCGCTCCTCGTCGAACACTTCCTGAAGAAGTATTCGGACGAGAACGAACTTCCTCAGCGGAAGGTAAGCACCGAGGCGCTGCGGCCTCTGGTCGGCTATGCCTGGCCCGGCAACGTGCGCGAACTGGAAAATACGATCGAGCGTGCAGTCGTGCTCTCCTCCGATCCGGCGATAGGAATCGATCTGCTGCCCGACCACATGGTAGGCAGAGGCAGCACAGTTCCGCGGCTCGATGCCTCCGGCGCAACGCTCTTCAACATCATGGAAGACTGCGAGCGCCGCATCATCGTCGAAATGCTGGAAAAATGCAGCTGGAACCAGACCGAAGCCGCCGAGCGCTTCCACGTCCCGCTCTCCACTCTGAACCAGAAAATCAAGCGCCTCGCGATCGAAATCAAAAAGAAAAACAATCATCGCGACGAGCGAGCTATCTAGTGATTGAGTCATTGAGGTATTGAGTCATTGACGACCATCGGTTCTGTCGTTTGCTAAGGGCGACCTTGGGTCGAAATGATTCAATGACTCAATACCTCAATGATTAAATGATTCAATGATTAAATGTTTCCCCTCCCCTCTGCTATAGTTCCCTGATCAGATTGTCATGGCTCTCGACTCCGAACTGACCTCACCCTTTGATGTAGCCAAAGAATTTGTGCTGTCGGTGCAGCAATACATTGCGCTGGCGGCGCAATCGGTGGCGAACTTCTTCCGTCGCCCCCTCTATATGGGAGACATGTTGCAGCAGGCCGACCTCATCGGTTTCGGCTCGCTGCCCATCGTGCTCCTGACCGGCCTTTCCGTCGGCGCTCTCCTGGCCTTGAACTCCGCCAGCACCCTCCAGCGTTTCGGCGGAATCACCCTCATCGGCCAACTCGTCTCCATCGGCATGGTCACCGAACTCGGCCCGCTCATTACGGGCTTGATGGTCGCCGGCCGCAACGCCTCCGGCATGGCCAGCGAACTCGGCTCCATGATCGTTACCGAGCAGATCGACGCCATGCGCGCCCTCGGCACTGACCCCAGCAAGAAGCTCGTCACGCCGCGCGTCGGGGCCACTGCCTTCATGCTGTTTTTTCTGACCATCATCGCCGACCTCCTCGGCCTCATCGGCGGCTGGGCCGTCGCGCATTTTCTCTTCGGGCTCGACTCGAACCAGTACTGGACTTCGTCGTGGCAAATTCTCGTTTTCCGCGACGTCTTCAGTGGCCTGCTCAAGCCAGTAATGTTTGGTTTCATCATCTCGACCGTGGGCTGCTACTACGGCATTTCGACGCGCGGCGGCACACAAGGTGTCGGCCGCTCGACCACGCAGGCGGTGGTCGCGTCCTCGGTCTTGATTCTGATCACCGACTTCTTCGTGACGAAGTTGATTTTCGCGATTTTTGGCGTGAGATAAAGTTTTGAATGAGGTGGCTGTAGTCCAGAATTCAGAAGACAGTTCAGTAGATAGTTCAGTCCAGGTTTCAGTCCAACATGTCGACTCCCGTCCTGCCCATCGATGAACCCGCGCCGCACACCGGCGGCCGCTCTGCCTATGCTCTCGAATTTGAGAACGTCCGCCTCGCCTTCGACGAAAAAGTTGTCCTCGATGGCATCTCTTTCCGTCTTCCGCATGGCGAAACCAAAGCGCTCTTCGGCGTGGCAGGCTCGGGCAAAAGCCTGATCCTGAAATTAGCGATCGGCCTGACGCGGCCTGACAGCGGACGCATCGTCGTTCTCGGCCAGGAAGTCACCGCCATGACCGAGCAAGAACTTTTCAAGCTGCGTGACCGTGTCGGCATCGTCTTTCAGGAAAGCGCCCTCTTCGACTCCCTCAAAGTTTGGGAAAACGTTGCCTTCCGCCTCATGGAAGAAAAGCTGGCGTTCGAGGAAATCGAGCACCGGGTGCGCGAGTCGCTTCGGTTCGTCGAGCTCGAGCGCACCTATAATATGTTTCCCTCGGAGCTTTCCGGCGGCATGAGGCGCCGCGTCGCCATCGCCCGCGCCATTATCTCCCATCCCGAGGTGCTGCTCTACGACTCCCCCACCGGCGGCCTGGACCCGGTCACATCCAACACCATCATCGAGTTAATCATGAAGCAGCGCGACGTTTATAAGACAAGCGCATTGCTGGTCACGCACCGCTTGCAGGACGCCTTCACCATGGCCAGCCACGAATTCGATCCCCGGACCAACCAGATGGTTCCCATCCCCAAGGGTCAGCGCGGGCAGGTGCCAATGAGCTTCCTTATTCTGCGCGACAGCAAGATCATTTTCGATGGCGACGCGCACGAACTCGCCGCCTCAGGCGATGAGTACATTCGCGAATACATCTCCTAGCGACGTGACCGCGGCCGGTTAAATCGTAAAGTTCCGCCGGGTAGACGTAGACGGCCTTGTCCAGGCCGCCGCGGGACGGAGAGGTCGGCTTGGCGGTTGCCGTCGAGGTTGGTGCGGCGGAGCATCACTCGTCCTGCGCCGGGCACTTTGAAGATGCTGGTGCTGAACGTGGCGCCGTTGCGCGAGTACAGGCGCGAACGACCCACGTTGATGAAGACGATTTTCATCTGGACCATCTTCATTTAAGCGAGCATGATTTGATTGATCAGACGACGCTGTGCCGTCGCGCGATGCAGGTTGTACCCCGCTATGTGACCCGGCTCACGTCCAAGTGTGCCGCTCTGGCTTTGCTGATTGTGCTGCCGTCTTATAGAATCTTGTGTTTGCTGCAAGTTATTGGAGCCGCAAGCGGGATCCTCTCAAGTGTTCATAAATAGCGGTCGATGCGGTTTATATAAGGCTGCGCGACCAACGACGGGCGACCGTTCAATCTCGATTTTCGATCATGGTTTTAGACAATTATGAAAATTCATGAGTATCAGGCAAAAGGAATTCTGAGGAAGTACGGTGTCGCGGTGCCTCGCGGGTCGATGGCCACTTCGCTGGAAGAGGCGGAGCGGGCGGCGAAGGAGTTGTTTGACGCGGGCGCGAGCGGCGTAGTGGTGAAAGCGCAGATTCATGCCGGCGGGCGCGGCAAGGGTGGCGGCGTGAAGATTGCGAAATCGCTGGCCGAGGCCGGCGATTGGGCAAGCAAGATTCTGGGTATGAATCTGGTTACGCACCAGACCGGCCCCGAAGGCCGAATCGTGCGGCGGCTGCTGATTGAAGAGACGCTGCCGATCGAGAAAGAACTTTATCTTGGCATTCTGGTCGATCGCGCCGAAGGCAAGCCAGTATTTATGGCGTCGGCGGCAGGCGGCATGGAGATCGAGCAGGTAGCGGCAGAACGCCCCGAGGCGATTCTGAAGCAGTACGTCGAGCCAGGCATGGAACTGGCGCCGTTCCAGGCGCGGAAGATCGCGTTCGCGCTCGGATTGAAAGGCACGCAGATCAATGCCGCAGTGCAGTTCCTCACCAGCCTTTATCGCGCGTTTCTGGACACGGACGCGTCGCTGGTGGAGATCAATCCATTCGTGAGTTGCACCGATGGGCGGCTGTTTGCGCTCGATGCCAAGTTGAACTTCGACGACAACGCGCTCTTCCGGCACGCGGATGTGCGCGAGCTGCGCGATGTTACCGAGGAAGATCCGCTGGAAGTCGAGGCCTCGAAGTACAACCTGAACTACATTAAGCTCGACGGCAACGTCGGCTGCATGGTGAATGGCGCGGGCCTGGCGATGGCAACTATGGACATCGTCAAGTACGCGGGCGGAACGCCAGCGAACTTTTTGGATGTGGGCGGCGGCGCGAACTCGGAGCAGGTGGCGCACGCGTTTGAGATTCTGCTGAGCGACAAGAATGTGAAAGCAGTGCTGATCAACATTTTTGGCGGCATCCTGCGGGTGGACATGCTGGCGACCGGGGTGGTCGAGGCGGCGAAGAAGACGAACATTCAGCTGCCGATCGTGCTGCGGCTGGAAGGGACGAATGTTGAGGAGGGCCGGAGGATTCTGAAGGAATCAGGCCTGAACTTTACACTCGCCCAGACAATGAAAGACGCCGCGGAGAAAGTGGTGGCAGCGGCGAAGAGCGCCTAGGCTTCACTGTTACGGGCTCCCGGTTAGCGCCCCACGGAGTGGGTGCGAAGCTGGCGCACTCGAGCTAACAGTGAACGACGAATGGCAAATAGGAATTTCTGAAAGAGAGTCATCATTATGGCAATTCTGGCGGATAAAAGAACGCGATTGGTTGTGCAGGGACTGACTGGGCGTGAAGGTACGTTTCACGCCAAGGCATGCGCGGCATATGGCACGCAGATTGTCGGCGGCGTGACACCGGGCAAGGGGGGCACTACGCATGAGGGCTGGCCGATTTTCAACACCGTGCAGGAAGCGGTAGACAAAACCGGCGCGAATGCGACTGTGATTTTTGTTCCTCCTCCCTATGCGGCGGACGCGATTATGGAAGCGGCGGATGCGGAGATCGAACTGATCGTCTGCATCACGGAGGGCATTCCGACGCTCGACATGGTGCGGGCGTGGGACTTTTTGCAGGATCGACGCTCGCGACTGATCGGACCGAACTGCCCGGGAATCATTTCGCCGGGGAAGTGCAAGATCGGCATCATGCCGGGTCACATTCATAAGGAAGGCAACGTCGGAATCGTGTCGCGCTCTGGCACGCTAACCTATGAGGCGGTTCATCAGCTAACGCAACGCGGCATTGGACAATCGACGGCGATTGGCATAGGCGGCGACCCGATTATCGGGACAAATTTCGTCGACGCGCTGGAACTGTTCAATCGCGATCCGCAGACCGAAGCGGTAGTCATGATCGGCGAGATTGGCGGCAACGCAGAAGAGACGGCGGCCGAGTATATCCGCACGCACATGAAGAAGCCGGTGGTCGGATTTATTGCCGGCCAGACCGCGCCCCCGGGGCGGCGTATGGGCCATGCTGGCGCGATTATCTCCGGCGGCAAGGGTACAGCGGCCGAGAAGATTGCGGCGATGGAGAAGGCCGGGCTAAAGGTGGCGAAGTCGCCGGCCGATATAGGCGAGACCCTGGCGACGGCGCTCGGAGCGAAGGTTGGCGCATAGGCATTGAGTGATTGGACCACTTAAAGATTGGATCATTGAGCGATTGGGTCATTGAAAACCCGGCAGGGCGCCCCGACCAAGCCCACTCCGCAGGTTGACATCCCGATTTTTTAGCTAACGACTAACGACCGAGGACAAACGACCGTCACATGAAAACACTGCAACGCACGCTCACCATTATTAAGCCCGACGCTGTCAAGAAAAACGCCGTCGGAGACATCATCGAGCAGTTCGAGAAGAATGGCTTCCGCATTATCGCCATGAAGATGCTGGAGATCACGCAACACCAGGCCGAGCAGTTCTATGCGGTTCATGCCAGCCGGCCGTTTTATCATTCGCTGACGCAGTTCATGTCGAGCGGCGCGATCGTGGTGTTGGCGCTCGAGAAAGAGAATGCCATCGCCGATCTGCGCAAGCTGATGGGTTCGACGAATCCGGCGCAGGCGGAAGAAGGAACGATCCGGAAAAAGTGGGCGACGAACATCGAGCACAATGCGATCCATGGGTCGGATGCGGACGACACGGCTCGGTATGAGTTGAGTTTTTTTTTCGCGGGATATGAGTTGACGCAGTAAGCAAGCTTCGAGCCACGAGCTATCCGACCTCGTTGCTCAATGGCCGTGGCTCACGGCTCGTAGCTCTTCTGGGAACCCCACAGATGCCTCTAATCCAAGTCACCATGTTGGAAGGCCGCACGCCCGATCAGAAACGCAAAATTGCCAAGCGCATCACCGATGTGCTGGTGGAGGAAGCGGGCGCCAAGCGCGAAGCGATTGTTGTAACTTTCGTCGAAGTCTCGAAGGAGAGTTACGCTTCCGGCGGCGTGCTCATGGCGGATAAGCAATAAACAGTTGCGAGCTGCCCGTTATTAGTAAGATAAATCTGCATTACTTGAAGCCGGCAACCGCACCCTCTTATCCCAGCGGTTCGAACAAGTGGCCTTCGGTCCGGTCGGCGACTTTGGGGAGGTCTTTCTTTGCCATCTGTAGGAAGTGGGGCGCGGTGCGATGCGCCTCGAGCGCGGCATCGTCTCTGTACTGCTCGTAGATGAAGAAGCGGCGCGGATCGGTCTTGTGCTTGTGGACCTGATACATGGAGCAGCCGGGCTCGCTGCGCGACTCGGCCTGGAGTTTTTCGAAGATTGCGGCTACCTCGGACTCGCGTCCCGTCTTGGCGATCCACGTCACTGCCAACACTACCATTCGTCGCTCCGTCGAACTATCGAATCATTGAATCATTGACCCATTTAATCATTGAAAATCACTGCGGCGCCAAGTCGCGCGCGGAGCGCGCAACATAGTGATTCAATGGCCGAATGACTCAATTCGCTTTGAGTCCCAACTCCCCCACAAACTCATCCATCAGTATCGTCTCTTCCCGGTCCGGGCCAGTCGAAATCATCCCCACCCGCGCCCCCGTCTCTTTCTCGATGAAGGCGAGATACTCGCGAGCCGCTTTCGGCAATCCATCGAAAGTTTTCACCTTATTGGTCGGCATAGCCCAGCCCGTCATCTTGCGATAAATGCACTCGATCTTTTCATAGCCGCACGACTGTGGCGGCAACCCATCGATCTCTTTTCCGTCGACCTTGTACGCCACGCACACCGGAATTTCCGGAAGATGATCGAGCACGTCGAGCTTAGTCACCACCAGCCAGGAAATGCCATTAATCATGCCAGCGTAGCGGAGTTGAGGCAAATCGAGCCAGCCGGTGCGGCGCGGGCGCCCCGTCACTGCGCCGAATTCGTTGCCGCGTTTGCGCAGGTCTTCGCCCTCTAAGTCCAGCAATTCAGTCGGAAACGGTCCGCCGCCGACGCGCGTACAATAAGCCTTGGTAATTCCGATTACCGTGTCAATCGAGGTTGGCGGCACGCCAGTTCCAATCGCCGCGCCCCCCGAAGTCGAACTCGACGAGGTCACAAACGGATATGTGCCATGGTCGATGTCCAACATCGTCCCTTGCGCGCCTTCGAACACAATCGACTTCCCTTTCGCGAGCGCGCGATTCAGGAGCAGCGCGGTATCAGTCACGAAAGGAGCGATCTGCTCTGCCGCGGCGGCGTATTCCGCAAACATCTTGTCGGCGTCGAGTGGATCGGAATTGAAGAGAGCGTGCGCGATCATGTTTTTTTCGCGGCAGGCGTTTTCGATGTGCGTGCGCAGGAGCTGGCGATCGAGCAGGTCAGCGACGCGAAGGCCCCGGCGGCCCATCTTGTCCTCGTAGGCGGGGCCGATACCACGCGAGGTTGTGCCAATTTTTACGCGACCTGGAGCGTTCTCGGAACCGAGTTCCATCATGCGGTGGTACGGCAGAATCACCTGAGCGCGATTCGAGACGAAAAGATTGCCGTCAACCTTCACGCCGGCCTCGCGCAGGGAGGCAACTTCCTTCAGGAATGCCATCGGGTCGAGCACCACGCCATTGCCGATGACGCTGATGCATTCGGGGCGAAGTATTCCCCCGGGAACGAGCTGTAAGATAAATTTCTTGCCGTTGATGATGACGGTGTGGCCGGCATTGTGGCCACCCGCATAGCGGGCCACGATTTCAAAGGTGTGCGTGAGCACGTCGACGATCTTGCCTTTGCCTTCGTCACCCCACTGTGCTCCAACGATGACAGCGGTTCTGCCGCGTCTTGATCCAGCTTCGGTCAATGCAATCTCCGGTTGAAATCCGCGGCAACGAGGCCGCCCCTGGGGTCTTCCTGCTGAAACAGAAAAGCCGCTTCCGGCTCAGGATTTGCTTGTACACACGGGTTGCGCCGCGGATGAGCGTCCTGGAAGTCTGACTAAAGATCGGCGGAGCTGGGTGTGTACTTTTAAGAATAGCGAATGTGAGTGTGGGGCCGCAACCGGGGAGCCCGAGTTCGGCCGAGAGCTGGCTGCATTTTCAAGCAGCGGCGAGACTGTTAGACTCGGTGGCCCGAGACTGAATGGAGGCAGCAATGGCATCCCTTTCCGATTCTCTTATAAAGAAACTCCTCAATGGGCGATATATTGCGGCGCTTGCGACGCAGAACGGTGGTGGCTCGATCCATGTCGTTGCGGTCTGGTACGTCTTCGATGGCGCCTGCATCTACATCGGCACCTCGGGAGAGAGCAAGAAGGCCCGGAATGCGCGGGCGAATCCGAATGTCTCGGTAATGATTGATTCCCGCGACGTGTCCGCCTCGTGCGGAGTTACAGTAATCGGAACCGCGGAGATTTTGACTGGCGACGCGGCCCAGCAATGGGTCGCTCGCATTCACCAGAAATACCTGAGCGACGCAGCACATGCGGACCCGAAAGTGGGACCGGTGTTCGCAGCGATCGACGATGTGGCTATAAAGGTTTCGCCGTCATCTGTCATTTCCTGGGACATGCGCCAGGTGGACGAACAGTTCTTTGGCGGCACGATTGGGAAAAACCCCAGCTACCTGTTCCCGCTCGAGGGCTGAATCATTGATATCCTGAGGCGATGCCGGAACTTCCTGAAGTCGAAACGATTGTGCGCGGGCTGGCGCGACGCGTCGTGGACGACACGATTGCGTCAGTCTGGATCGGATCCCGCCCACAGGTGCTGAGGTCTCCCGCGGCGGAGATCGCGCGGACGCTTGAAGGTGCGCGGATTTTGGCGGTGACGCGCGCGGGAAAACATATTGTGTTCGAACTGAAGCGTTCGGCGAAAAAGGCAGCGGCTGCGCTCCGAGCGCACTGGGTTGTGCATTTGGGGATGACCGGGCGAGTGGTCGTTTGCGCGCCCGAAGAAGAGGTGGCGAAGCACACACACCTGGTAGCCACACTCGGTTCAGGGCGCGAACTGCGGTTTATCGATCCGCGCATGTTTGGCAAGCTTAGCGTGCAAGCGGCGGCATTCGATCCGGGAGGGCTTGAGCCGCTGGATGTGGACGAGCAAACGTTTATTAAACTCTTTCGTGGGCGGAAGACTCCTATCAAGAGCGCGCTGCTCAATCAGAAACTTCTACGGGGCGTCGGAAATATCTACGCGGATGAGTCTTTGTTTCGGGCGGGAATTCGGCCGCGACGGCGAGCGTCGGCGATCACGCACGCGGAATTCGGCAAGCTGTACAAAGCTGTGCGGGAAGTTTTGCGCGACGCAATCGACCTAGGCGGGTCGTCGGTTTCCGATTATGTGGATGCCGACGGCGAAGAAGGTTTTTTTCAGTTGCGGCATCGGGTATACGGACGCACGGACGAGAGGTGCCTGATCTGCAAAACTCCTATCCGGCGCGTCGTGATTTCGGGGCGGAGCAGTCATTATTGCCCGAGATGTCAGAAATGAGTTCTAAGCTCTCAGCAAAGCCCACGGGGCGCATTTTAGTTTGATGAGAGCTTGGAGCTGCGAACTCGGAGCGGCCATCATCAAAACTGTTAGCATGATAGTGGATCATTTTCTATGAAAAATTTCGCGATTGGCGTTGATTTGGGGGGCACGAATCTAAGGATTGCCGCAGTGGACGAGAAAGGCACGCTCGTCGAAAAAGTTACGCTCGGAACGAAAGTTTCTCTCGGGCGCGAGCATGTTGTCGGCGACATGTGCGATGCGATCGAGAACATGCTTGATAAATATCGCAACTCGGCGACGCTCATGGGAATTGGCATTGGAGTGCCCGGCATCATCGATATGAAAACGGGCATGGTGATCGAGTCTCCCAATTTGCCGGATTGGAAGGATTATCCGGTGCGCGCGGACATCGAGCAGCGGCTCAAGACGGTGGTGATTCTGGAGAACGACGCGAACGTTGCGGCGCTGGGAGAGAAGTGGCTCGGCGCGGCGAAAAATTATGACGACATGGCCATGCTGACACTGGGTACGGGCGTGGGCGGCGGACTGGTGATGCACGGCTCGATCTGGCACGGCATGAACGGCATGGCCGGCGAGTTCGGGCACACAACCGTCGAGCCGGAGGGCCATCCATGCGGGTGCGGCAATCGCGGATGCCTGGAGCAGTACGCATCGGCGACGGCAATCGTGCGCATGGCAAAGGAGACCGTTGCTTCCGACAGCGGCTCCGTTCTGGCGCGCGCGGCGCACTCCGACGCGGAGTTCAGCGCGAAGTCGATTTATAACCTCGCGATCCAGGGCGACGAGGATGCGCGCAAAATCTTTCGGATTGTAGGAAGGTGTTTGGGGATTGTGCTTTCGTCGATGGTGAACTCGCTCAATCTGCCCATCTACGTGATTGGCGGCGGCGTTTCGAGCGCATGGGAGGCCTTCTCGCCGACGATTTTTGAGGAGTTGCGCGAGCGGTCGATGGTGTATGCAGCGACTGCGCCACCCGATCCGTTGGCGATCCATCACGGCGCTTCGGCACATGTGGAATCGATTCCGGGGAATCGGACGATTATTACGCGAGCTCTGCTTGGGAGCGATGCGGGCTTGTATGGCGCGGCGCGGATGCCGATGATTCCGGAGGGAAAGCGGTAGGCGATGGCAGAGGTTTGCGGTGGAACAGTGACGGCGCTACGGCCGGGGGTTGCGGCGCGGCGGTTTGGTCCGCGCCGAGTTAGTGTGACGGGGCTTGGCGGGCTTTGATTTCGGCGGGAAGAATTTCGATCCTGCCGCAGGTTTGGATCGGGGCCGCGTGAACCCTGGCCGGGAGACGGCGGTTTTGGGGCCGGGTGCGGATTTCGAGCCCGAGGTGGCGGATTTCAGTTTCGCGATTTCCTCCAGCGTAAGGCTGCGGAATTCTCCGGGTGGAACATCCAAACTCAGCGGGCCGTATTGTACGCGGCGAATTTTTTCTACGTGGTGGCCCACCTCTTCGAACATCTTGCGGACCTGGCGATTGCGGCCTTCGACGATCGTAACTTCGAGCCAAGGGTTGTCGCCTTCGCGGATCAGCTTGATCTGCGCGGGAGCGGTGTGGACGCGGCGTCCGCCCTTTTCGGCGATGGAGATTCCACGGCGCAGCTTATCCAGCTTGGCTTCATCCGGCGTGCCTGCGACTTTTACGACATAAGTTTTGGGAATGTGAGATGCGGCTCGCATCAAGGTATTTGCCAGCTCACCGTCGTTCGTAAGAAGGAGCAGGCCTTCGCTGGCCCAGTCGAGGCGGCCTACGGGATAAACGCGGCCTTTGACGCTTTTTACAAGATCCATCACCGTGGGTCGATGTTCCGGATCGCTAACCGTCGTGACGTAACCTTTAGGCTTGTTGAGCGCGATGTAAGTGAAGCGCTCGGGCGCGCGAAGCAGTTTGCCGTCGACGCGGATGTGGTCCTGGGCGGGATCGGCCTTGGCGCCGAGTTCGGTCACAAGCTGACCGTTTACCTGCACGCGGCCAGCAGTGATCAACTCTTCGGCCTTGCGGCGTGACGCGATGCCCGCAGCGGAAATAATTTTTTGTAGACGCTCAGGGGGCATGATTATTTATGCTCGGCGCCGGTGGGAGCTTCGGCGTGCTGGCGGAGTTCGTTTTCGAGCCGAACATCGCCTTCCACGTGAACTTGGGTTTCGGTGTATGACTCCGGCTCGAGGGAAGACTTTGGTCCGGGGCTTGTTTCTTCCACGGGGCTTGTCTCTTCCGCAGCGCTGATCTCTTCGACTTGATGGCCTTCGTCTTCGCTGGCGCGGCGCAGATGCTCCTTAATGCTTATTACGTTATCTGGCACGCCTTCGATCTCAGAAGCTGGCTCCGCTTCGAAGCTATCGGGCGCGGCTTCTGCGTTTTCGGACGATGCGGCCTCGCTTGTGAGCAGGTCGGGCTGGAAAGACTCAGCCAACAGTTTTTCGAATTCCTCCATGCTGGGGAGTTCGTGAATGTCTTTGAGGCCGAACCGAAGAAGAAAATCCTTGCTGGTTTTGTAGAGGATGGGGCGGCCGATGACCGCTTTGCGCCCCGAGGTGGTAATCAGCTTGCGCTCGAGCAAGGTGGCGATCACGCCGCCCGAGTCGACGCCACGGATTTCGTTGATTTCTGGCACCGTAACCGGCTGGCGGTAGGCGATGACCGCGAGGGTTTCGAGCGCGGGCATGGAGAGGCGTGACGGTGACTTCAGGCTCTTGGCGAAGGCGCGGATTACGTCGTGTTGCTCTGGCTTGGTAGACATGCGGTAGCCGCCGGCAATCTGGCGGATTTCGACCCCGTGGATTGGACCCGCGTAGTCAGCAATGAGTTCTTCGATGGCGGCGCGAACGCGCGAACGAATTTCGGCAGGGTCGATATCCGGAGCTTCGGCGAGAACCGATTCTTTTACCAGAGGGATGATCTGGTCAAGCGTGATCGGTGTTTCGGCCGCGTAAATGATGGCTTCGAGTTGGGGTTTAAGGCTCATAAATCGTTGTTCGTCGTCGGTCGTCGGTCATTAGTTCAAGTCGTCCGGCCATTGATGTAGCTCGCTCGCCGTCTTCTCGATTTCGCAAAACTTCCTAACCACAGAGGTTCACGGAGAAAAAGTGCCCTCTGATTTCTTGCTGACGCCGAGAGCCGCTAACGACGACTACCGACCATCGACCTCTCTCACTTCCAATCGTCTCGCGCTGCGGTTTGTTCGGTCATTACCTCTTCGAAGTGCGTGTGCTTGCGGACGAGGACTTCACCGAAAACGTGATCCTGCCTTACCTGGATCGCCTGCAAGCGCACCAGTTCGAGCATCGCGAGGAACATGCACACCAGAGCTTGCCGCGAGGGCATGGTGCGCAGCATCTGCTTGAGACGGATCGGGCGGTCTTCGAGCGTCAGGCGGCGATGCAGGTATTGGATCATCTGCCCGACCGTCACGGTTTCTTCGTCGACGTTCAGGACCGGGCGCGAACGGGCACGGTCGAGAATCTGCTGGAATGTTTTGACCAGATCGATGATTTCGACCGCCATTTCGGGCTCAGTGCCCTCGGCGTTCATGAACTCGCGGATCGCCGGATTCGTAAAGACGGCCTCTTCGATCTGCTGCTTCTGAAGCAGCATTTGCGCGGCGGACTTGAACTTCTCATGCTCGAGCAGGCGGTTGACCAGTTCGCCGCGCGGGTCTTCCTGCGCGTCAGCAGGCGCGAGCGGATCGCGCGGCAAGAGCATTTTCGACTTAATGTGGATGAGCACCGCAGCCATGTAGATGAACTCGCTGGCTACGTTAACGTCGAGTTTTTTCATGCGCTCGACGTAGGCGAGATATTGCGCCGTGATCTTCGCGATCGGGATGTCGTAGATGTCGATGTCCTGCTTGCGGATCAGGTCGAGCAAGAGATCGAGCGGGCCTTCGTAGATTTCGGCGAGCGAGATGGAGAAGGGAAAGTCGCTATTCTTCTTCGCGGATACCGGATTCGGAGGCCGCGGCTGGGAACCTGCTGGAGCTTCGATGGATTGGGGCAAGTCGGTCACTCGGTTGTCGTTGGCTCCTGTCGTTACTGCTTTCCCTTCGGCGGCTCGTGGTTGAGCGAGATGCTCATGGCATCGCGAACTTCGTTCATGGTTGCGCCGGCCACATCGCGGGCGCGAGAGGAGCCTGCCTCCAGAATATCCCAGGCGAGGCGTGGATTGTCGGCGTATTTTTGGCGGCGCTCCTGCATGGGATTGAGGATCTTTACGAGCGCGTCGGCGGCCCAACCTTTGCACTCGATGCAACCGATGCCGGCGGAGCGGCAACCATCGTAGACCTTGGCCATCGTCTCTTGGTCGCTGAAGATTTTGTGCAGATCGCCTACGGGACATTTGTCGGGATCGCCGGGATCGGTGCGGCGGACGCGCGCCGGATCGGTCGTCATGGTCTTCAGCTTTTGCCGAACGACCGGCTCGGGATCGGTGAGCATGATGGCGTTGCCGTAGGACTTGGACATTTTGCGGCCGTCGGTGCCGGGAAGCTTGCGGCTCGGAGTGAGGCGCGATTCGGGCTCGGGAAAAATCGCGCCACGTTTGGCGCTGTAGAAGCCGTTGAAGCGACGAGCAATCTCGCGCGTCAGTTCGACGTGTGCGACCTGGTCTTCGCCTACGGGGACGAAATCGGCTTTGTAGATCAGGATGTCAGCGGATTGGAGGACGGGGTAGCCGAGGAATCCGTAGGTACCTAGATCTTTTTCTTTGATGTTTTCCTTTTGCTCTTTGTAGGTCGGAACGCGCTCCAGCCAGCCCAGCGGCGTGATCATCGAGAGCAGCAGATGAAGCTCAGCATGCGCTGTGACGTGCGACTGGATGAACATGACGCTCTTATCGGGATCGAGGCCGGCGGCGAGCCAATCGAGGAGGACGTCGACCGAGTTTTCTTTGATGCGCGAAGTGTCGGCGTAGTCGGTGGTGAGAGCGTGCCAGTCGGCGATGAAGAAGAAGCAGTCGTACTCATCCTGCATGCGGACCCAGTTTTCGAGAGCGCCGACGTAGTTGCCAAGGTGAAGCTTGCCGGTGGAACGCATTCCGCTCAACACGCGTTTTTTGGTAGACGAAGTTGTCATTCAGAATTTGCCCAGGATTGTGAGATAGAGGTCCCTGACTGGCCGGATCAGGCCCCAAAGGAGGCCAGGAGCCAGGTAGACGAGGGCCAGGAGTGCGAAAAAACCCATGCGGTCGTAAACCATGCGCACCGAATCCGGCAGGAAATGCCGCAGGACGTGACTGCCATCGAGCGGGGGAACCGGGATCAGGTTGAAAACCGCGAGCACGATGTTGATAAACATCAGCTCGTAGAAAAGCATGGCGACGGGAGTGAAAGCTGAATCCGGAAGCTCGCTGGAGTAGCCGCCCTGCACGCCGTCAACGATAGAGTGGCCCAAGGGCGAAGAAAGTGCGATGGCACCCAGGATGAACAACGCGCCGGTGGCTACGATGAAGTTGCTGACGGGGCCGGCGACGGAGGTGAGGATGTCATCGAATACGGGACGGCGGAAGTTGCGCGGGTCGACGGGCGTAGGCTTCGCCCAGCCGATGAGCGGGAAGCCAGTTATGGCGGCGATCAGCGGAAGGATGATTGTGCCGAATAGGTCGATATGGCGAATGGGATTGAGCGTGACTCGACCGAGCATGCGCGCGGTCTGGTCACCGCAGCGTGAGGCGGTCCAGGCATGGGCGGACTCATGCACGCTGATGGCAAACAGAAAGGCAATCATCTGGTAGAGGATTTCGACGTATTTGGGAGACATCGCCAACGTTGATTCTAGCAAACCGGCGGGAAGGCGATTGCGGAGGAGTCTACTGTCCGGCGCGGACAGGCGAGACGAGCAATTGGCCGGGCCCGCGTTTTTTTGTGTCGGCACGGTCGTGCTGGTAGGTCAAGGAAAGAGAACCCTCGTTGGGTACGCTGGCTCCGGCCAACTCGGCGGCTAGACCCTGATAGGAACGCCCTACTTCGTGATTGCCCTGGAGCGCTACCGGATTGCCCTTGTCGATGGCGGGCCCGATGAGCTGGTAGTTGTTCGGAATCCTCCAGAGAACCTTGCAGCTGGTGGCTTTTTCTACATCTTCATCGGTGAAGCCGGGAATCTTCTTGTAGCGGTTGAGCACGATGCGTAGCCGGTCGCGGCCCGCGCCTTCCTGCAAGAAAGCCTGAATGCGGCCGGCGCTCCAAAGCGAGACCACGTCGGTCTGCGCCACCATGAGCACGGCGTTCGAGAGCTCGCAAATGTTCTGCACTGTGCCGTCCATGCGGCCGGAACAATCGAGCACTACGAAGTGATACTGGCTCACCAGCAGGTCGAAAAGGCGAGCGAGTTCGGCAGCCGTCGGGATGGTCGCATTGGGCTGCTGCGGCCCGGCCAGAAGATGCAGGCCATTGCGATAGGGGGTCATCAGGCCATCGAGGAGAGAGAGATCCATGCGGTGCAGGTTCTGGAGCGCGTCAACGATGGTAAATTGCGGGCGCAGATTGAGTTGGAGGGCAGCATGGCCGATGGGCCCAAAATCGATGAGCACGACGCGGCCGTGGGCTTCCTGCAAGGCCACTGCGGTGTTGACGGCGGTGGTGGTGGCACCAGCACCGCCCTTGGCGTTGAGGAAAGTAAAGACGCGCGCTTTGCTGGAGCTGCGCTGGGCACGGCTGAGCGAGGCGGTGAAGCGGGCAAATGCCTCGATTAAAGCTTCGTGGCTGGCGCTTCGGTCGATGAACTCGCGGGCGCCAGCTCTCATGATGGAGACAATGGTCGTCGGTTGCGACATGTCGCCGACGGCGAAAATCGAAATGTCGGGGATGCTGCCGTGAATAAGTTCAATGGTACGCACGGCACGCACGGGGTTGCCGGGGTCGATATCGACGATGGCCACCTCGGCTCGCTGGTCCTGTAACTGACGCAGAATAGCGTCGCCAGGTCCGAGCGGGAAAGCGGTGGAACTCATGACGGTGCGCGCCAGGTGAGTGCTCTCGACACGCGTGTTCAAGATAACGGATTGTTCGCGGTCCTCGGTGAGGACAGCGACGGCGATTCCGTGCATGAGTCGGGTCTCAGTGCTCAAAGTCATGCTACGAACTTTCGGCTGCGGAACCAAGTGACCTTCGTAATCAGTCGTCAAAGAGAGCGTCGGAGTGTGGCGCCGGGCTCCAAGAACGCTAGAAGGCCGGACTGCTGGTTGGCATCATTGTAAGACAGAAGCACGAGCTTGGAAAGTCGAGCAAAACCGCGCCGCCTCAGCGGGATAGCGGACGGGCTACATCAACTGGCGAAGGCACCGATACGCGGACGACATGCGAGACTGGCAGGCATTCGTCGGTGGGCAGGTACTGATACGACTCAAGTTGAACGGCGATGCCGCTGCGCTGCCCAGGCTGCGGAGGAGCGGCACGCAGTACGCGCCCGCGGCAACGAACCGGCATACTTTCGCCGAGTGTGACTTCTGACGGCATGGAGAAAGTGAGTTCGACGATTGCGCCCTGGGGAACCGGCGACTCGGCATAAAAGAAAATGCCCCGACCGCTGAGGTTCTGAGTGAATGCCAGAATCGTCCGCCCTTCCAGATGGATGGCGAGCGGCAACAGGACTTCAAAACGCTGCGCACTGCGGCGCTCCAGACGATTTGGCACTGTATCGGTCATAAAATTGGTCGCGGCGTGTTCGAAGGAGAACAGTAACTTACTCTACCCTGAATTGCCGCCGCCGGGAAGTTGCAAGAGGGTGACATTGTGAGCCTGTGGAAATCTGTAAGAAAAGTAAACGTCTCGTCACGATCTCGGAGCGGTCAAACTCAGTATTCACAACTTTCGTATAGTTGCCGTCATCCGAAAGATGTGAAAAGGTTTTAGAGAGTGACGCGCGCGCAAAACCTCCCAGACGAAACGGTGAACAGAGCAGAGAAAGGCCAAGCCGCACCCTCGCGATTTGCGACTACCTTGCGAGCTCTGCGCCACCGCAATTTCCAGCTCTTTTTCGGCGGGCAACTGATCTCGCTCGTCGGCACTTGGATGCAGAGCGTGGCCCAGGCGTGGCTTGTCTACCGTATGACGGGATCGGCGCTGCTATTGGGCGCGGTGGGATTTTCGAGCCAGTTCCCTGTTTTTTTGGCTGCGCCATTGGGCGGTATTGCCGCCGACCGGATAAACCGGCAACGGCTAGTCATCGCCACGCAAACGGCGTCGATGATTCTGGCGGCGATTCTCGCCTGGTTGACCTTGAGCGGCCGGGTGCAAGTGTGGCACATTTTTGTTCTGGCGGCTCTGCTGGGCGTGGTCAATGCATTCGACATTCCGGGCCGGCAGTCGTTTCTGGTCGACATGGTTGGGCGCGAAGACCTGATGAACGCAATTGCGCTGAACTCCTCGATGTTCAATGGCGCGCGTATTATCGGGCCGGCGGTGGCGGGGATTCTGGTGGCCCGCATTGGCGAAGGCTGGTGTTTCGCCGCTAATGCCATCAGCTACATCGCGGTGATCGTTGGGCTATTTCTGATGAATGTGGAGTGCCCACGGAGGGCAGGGACGGGTTCGCCAATCGAAGACATCGTGGAGGGATTCCGTTGGGTGGGGCAGACGCGAATCATCAGGGCGCTGCTGACGTTGCTGGCGCTCGTGAGCCTGGTGGGCATGCCGTACACGGTGCTTATGCCGATCTTCGCCGACAAGATTCTGCATGGCGGAGCACGCGGGCTTGGCATTCTGATGGGTGCGACCGGAGTCGGCGCTCTTCTTGGGGCTCTGACGCTTGCCGCAAAAACCGGAATCAAGGGGTTGGGGCGCTGGGTGGCGATCACGTGCGCCTCCTTTGGGATTAGCCTAATTCTGTTTTCGTTTTCGCAGTGGTTCTGGGTGTCGGTGGCGCTGCTCCTCCCTGCCGGCTATTCAATGATGCTGCAAATGGCGTCGTCGAACACGCTCATTCAAACCATGGTACCGAACGAACTGCGTGGGCGCGTAATGGCGCTGTATTCGATGTCGTTCATGGGGCTCGCGCCGTTTGGGGCACTCTTCGGGGGAGCTTTGGCGCACCGGTTTGGGGCGCCGATAACCGTCGCAGTAGGCGGAGTAGCATGCGTAATCGCCGCGCTCTGGTTCTGGCACATTCTGCCGAAGATGCGGGTTGAGGCCCGCCGGTTGATTGTCGCGCAGGGTTTGGCTGGCGGCGAACCGCCGGCGGAATTGAATGCGCAGCCGGTGGAGGAAGTAGGAGGAGGAAGGGCTGGCTAGGTCACTTCCTGCGACACCGCGGCATCTTGCTCAAGATCGGGGGTCTCCGGTCCGGCGGCGAGGGCGCCTATTCCGTACTCGTAACCTTTGTCGAAGGCCTTCAAGTTCAGTTCGCGGAAGCTTGCCGGCACGGAGTCCGCGACTGCTTTGCGCACGGCATCCGCCTCCAGCAACCGCGTGACCGCGGTGAAGAATCCGACCATGACGATGTTCAGCACCATGCGTTTGCCGAGTTCTTCGGCAATGCGTGTGGCGGGCACGCTATAGACTTTTGCCATTTTCGAGACGTCGGTAACGCGCACGAGGTCGCGCTCGATCAGGAGCGTGCCGCTTTCTTTCAGTTCCGGACGGAACTTGGTATAAGCTTCCTGCGACATCACCACCATAACGTCGGGCTGCGTGACGTACGGATAGAGCACAGGCTGATCGGAAAGGATGAGCTGGGCGCTGCAAGCTCCGCCGCGGGCTTCGGGACCGAAGTTCTGCGTCATGGTCGCGAACTTGCCCTCGTGAATAGAGCAGGCTTTGCCGAGCACAATGGCCGAGAGAATCACCCCTTGGCCGCCGAATCCCGCAACGCGAATCTCAGTTAGTGACATGAATCCTCCTCGCAACCGCCGTCGGCGCCGCAGGCATAGCCTTGTTCTTCGTCGTAGTCGACGTATTTGTCGCCCAGCGTTTCGTGCATCTGGGCTTTGAGCAGCGAGCTGTAATCGGGACGATCGCGATCAACGAACTTGCCGACGATGATCTCGCCGTTCAGAGTGAGCCCAACTTCGCTGGTGGGCGCGCCGTGCTTGGTTTTGCTCTTTTCTTTGTAGTACTTCATGGTCTCGAGGCCGTCGCCCATTTTGTTGCGGCGCTGATAGAGCGTGGGGCAGGGCGAGATCACTTCGATGAAGCTGAAGCCCTTCTTATTGAAGGCCTCCTGGATCGAGCGTGAAAGCTGGCGCACGTGGAAGGTCGTCCAGCGCGCTACATAGACAGCGCCGGAGGCTTCGACCAGATGCGGCAGATTGAATGCCGGCTCAAAGGTCCCGTACGGCGAGGTCGATGTTGTCGCATGGCCGGGAGTCGTGGGCGCGGTCTGTCCTCCGGTCATCGCGTAGATCAGGTTGTTGACGCAAATCACTTTGAGGTCAATGTTGCGCCGGGCGGCGTGGATCAGGTGATTGCCGCCGATCGCGGAAAGATCGCCGTCGCCGGAGTAGACCACTACATTAAGGGCGGGATTACCGAGCTTCAGCCCGGTGGCGAACGGAATCGCGCGTCCATGCGTGGTATGGAACGAATCGAGCTTGACGTATCCGGCGACGCGGCCGGTGCAGCCGATGCCGGAGACCAGCGCAAGCGTCTTGAGGTCGATCTTGGATTCAATCAGCGCCTCAGCGAAGCAGTTGACCGTCGTGCCGATGCCGCAACCGGGGCACCAGATGTGCGGCATGCGGTCGGAACGCAGAAACGGTTCGACGGGATTGCCGACTGGCACGGGATTTACGAGTGACGTTGTCATCGAGCGGCCTCCTGGATGGCGGCGAGAATTTCTTCTGGACGATGCACGCTGCCTCCCGCGTGCGGAACAAGAATGGTCTTGGCCTTGCCGCCGGCGCAGCGCTCTACCTCGCGAACCATCTGCCCGAGATTGAGTTCGGGAACGACGAACGCCTTGGTCCGGCTGGCGAGTTCGCGGATTTTATTTTCCGGGAACGGCCACGCTGTAATGAGCCGCAGTTTGCCGACCTCAAGACCTTCTGCACGGGCCAGATCAATAGCGCGCTGTGCCACGCGTGAGGTAATACCGTAGGAAACCACAATCACATCGGCGTTATCGGTCGAATCTTCTTCAAACAGGCAGATGCGCTCAGTCGCGAAGCGGATCTTGTTTTGCAGACGCGTCACCAACTTCTGCTGCACGGCAGGGGTCATGTTCGGATAGCCGCGCTCATCGTGCGTCAGGCCGGTAACGTGAAACTTGTAGCCTTCGCCTGCGTGCGCCATCTCCGGAACCATGTCGCCCTTGGTGCTGTATGCGAGATAGTCTTCGACCGACTTGCGCGTATGCTTGCGCGGAGTCACTTCGATCTCGTCGGCGGGAGGGATCACGACTTTCTCCGTCATGTGACCGACGACCTCGTCCATCATGAACATGACCGGTACCCGAAACTCTTCGGAGAAATTGAAGGCCTTAATGGTGAGGTCGAAGCATTCTTGCGGCGAGTTCGGGCAGAGCGCGATGATTTCGTAGTCGCCATGCGATCCCCAGCGGGCCTGCATCATGTCGCCCTGCGCGGGGAGGGTGGGAAGGCCCGTCGATGGTCCGCCACGTTGCACATCGACGAACACGCACGGTGTCTCCGTCATGGCAGCGTAGCCAATATGCTCCATCATGAGGGAGTAGCCGGGGCCGGAAGTCACGGTGAACGCCTTTGTGCCGCCCCACACCGCGCCTTGCAGTGTGATCGACGCCGCGAGTTCGTCCTCCATCTGAATAAAGCAGCCGCCGACCGTCGGGACGCGCTGCGCAAAACGTTCGACGACTTCCGTTGAAGGAGTGATGGGATATCCCGACGCAAAGCGCGCGCCTGCGGCCAGCGCGCCTTCGCAGCAGGCATGATCGCCGTCCATAAAATGTGTGCCGGTGAGTACGCCGCGCGGATCAGCCTTCATGTTTCACCTCTTTTGTCTGCGCTTTGGGCTCCTGCGTTTTGTGCCCGTAAATCGCGAAGTCAGGGCAATACATGCCACAGAGATCGCAGCCGCTGCACTTCTCTGGCGCCACGACATGAGGCGGATGATAGCCCTTGGAATTGAATGCAGAAGAGAGCGCCAGAACTTTGGTAGGACAAAACTCTACGCAAAATCCGCAGGCCTTGCAGCGCTCGACAACAATAGATACGCGTCCTTTAGCTGCCACAATTACCCCCACAAACAGGGACTTGACGCCCCTGGAAGTTCACGCAGCATTATGAATTGCTCTGTCGCACGCGTGTGTGATGTAGGTCACCGGTGCGTGTGAGGCGGAGCGGTGCAGAAGGCCCGCTGCTAAAGATTTCAGTGATTTCCCTGCGCGGATTTACAAGGGTTTGCGGGGATTGTGGACACATTTGGATTACGGGATTAGCTTGCGTTCGACCAGGAATTTTCGCACTACCGTAGCGGGATCACGATGTTGGCCATCCACCGCGTAGTTGAGGCGGCGCATTTCATCGTCAGAAATTTGACCCGCTAACAGATCGAGTGCCGAGCGAATTTCGGGATGAACCGCTAATGTCTGGTGGCGTATAACAGCGACGGCTTCGTAAGGCGGAAAGTAATGGTGGTCGTCTTTAAGTGCGAAAAGGTCGAGCGCCGGAATCAGGCCGTCAGTGTTGTTACCGGCAATCAAGTCCACCTGCCTTTGCACTAAGGCGCGCGTAAGCAAGCCAAGATCCATCACGCGCGGCGGCTCTGCAAAATGCAAGCCATAGCTGGCGGCGAGGCCTTTGTAGCCGTCGGCTCGCTCCATGAATTCGTATCCAAAACCCGCGCGCCAGCGCGGCGTGTATGCGGCGGCCTGCGAGAGCGTCTTCAGATGCAGGTTTCGCGCGTCCTCACCGCGGATCACGATGGCAAAAGTGTCGTCGAAGCCAAGAGGAGGGCCGAGGGTCAGATCGAACTGTTTTTCATAGGCCTGCTTCACCTCGTGATATACATCGTCTTTGTTCGCGTGCGGCGACCGCTTAAGCACAGCGGTTAACGCGGTTCCCGTGTACTCCGGATAAATGTCGATTCGTCCTGCGAGAATCGCCTGCTGACAGATGAATGTGCCAGCGAGATAGAAGCGGCGTTCGACGGGGATGTGTGTACGGGCCTCGATGATCTGCGCGAAGAGTTCGCCGAGAATTAGTTCTTCGCTGAAATTTTTCGAGCCGATCACGATGTGGTCAGAGCGAGGTTTGCAGCCGAGCACGGGCAAAAAAAGAGCGGCCATGAGGATGCCGCAACAAATCGTTATTAGGCTCCGCCGTTTTCGATCTGTTGCCTGCGGCCGCATACAGACTATGACCTCGATCGAGCATTCAGGCTGCGCTCGCATAGCCCGAGTAAAAAGTCGGCGGCGAGCGCCAGCAGAGCGGCCGGAATCGCTCCCGCGAGAATCAGCTGATTGTTGACCATCGCCAATCCGCGAAAGATGAATTCGCCGAGGCCGCCGGCGCCGATCGCGGCCGCAATCGTCGCGAGACCAATCGAAAGCACTACTGCAATGCGCAGACCGGCAACGATCACTCCAGACGCCAGCGGCAGTTCCACCTGAAAGAGCAACTGACGATCGGTCAGGCCCATGGCACGCGCCGCTTCAACTACGCCGGCGTCAACGCCGCGAATTCCAGCGTACGTATTTCGGATGAGCGGCAGCAATCCATACAATGCAAGCGCAAGAATTGCGAGCCGCGTCGCGCGTTCCCCGATCCAGGGGGCAGGAAGCAAGAAGCCAAACAATGCCAGGCTGGGAATCGTCTGAATGATGTTGGCACTTCCGATGATCGGCTTGCTCAGGCTCGGCACACGCGTGATGACGATGCCGAGCGGAATGCCAATCAGCGCCGCAATCAACGTGGAGACTCCAGCCAGCGTGATGTGCTCGAGCGTCAACTCGAGCACCTGCTGGCGGTTTGCGCTTATGAAGTGCAGGAAATCCATCGTCTCACCTTGCTTCCGTCAGGCCGGAAAACGCTTCCATGTAGGCGCGGACCAGTTGATGCTGCGATCGCGAGAATTCCGCGACCGGCAGATTCACCACAATGCGGCCGGTTTCCATCAACGCGACAATGTCCGCCATGAAGAGTGCCTCCCGCAGATCGTGCGTGACAAACACCACCGCCTTCCGCATTCTCTTTTGCAGAGCACGAAATTCCTTTTGCGTCTCCGCGCGTGTAAGCGGATCGAGCGCTGAGAGCGCTTCGTCCAAAATTAAAATTGGCGGATCGGCGGCCAAGGCCCGCGCCACGCCTACACGCTGACGCTGGCCACCCGAGAGCTCATTCGGATAGCGCGAAGCAAGACTCGGCTCGAGCCCCACCAAATCGAGCAGTTCGCGGACGCGAGCGCGGATTCTCCCTTCATCCCATCCCTCAATGCGCGGCACGAGGGCTATGTTTCGCTCGACGCTAAAGTGAGGAAATAGCCCGCCATCCTGAATGACATAGCCGATGCTCCGGCGCAGGCGGATGGGATCCCATTCTTCGGTGGACCGGCGGCTGACGCGCACTTCGCCTTCGGTCGGTACCAGCAATCTGTTGATCAGTTTGAGAGTCGTGGTCTTGCCAGACCCACTGCGGCCGAGCAGAACCAGAGTTTCATCTTGCCGTACCGAGAAGTTGAGATTCTCAAGCAGCGGACGGCCATCGAGAGCGAAGAAAACACGATCAAACTCGATAGCGGGCGCAGCGTTGGCGGAAGGAGGCATTTTTCGGGACGTCAAATTCGCGCAGCAATTTCAAGTTATTCGGCAGCCCTACGTCAAACGGCCCGCACGACACGGAGTCATTAATGCGAAGCTGTTTTATAGGCGCTTTCCGGCAGGCCAGTAATCCGCACCCCACTGTGACCCTTGTGCCGGATGTTCAAACCGATCAGCAGCGCGGTGATCTGCTCGACGATACGCGCGTTTTCCAGTTTGCCGCCGTCTATGGCGCGAACGCGTGGAATCTTCGTCGCCAAATCCATGGCGGCCTCCTTGGCCCTGGCATCGTCGGAGCAGACAATTACATCGCAGTCGAGATCGCCGTCGCCATTGAGCAAATCGGCCGAAACATTGTGGAAGGCGGCGGCGACCGAAACTCCATCCGGAACCAGTTCCGCTGTCTGCTCCGCGGCGCAACCTTGCCAAACGCCAAGAGTGCGAGTGGCGCGGCCGCCGACGCTGGCTGCCACCGGCACCGTGGCGTCGATCAAGATGCTTCCCGAACGGATTGCCGGCTTCAACGCTTTCAGCAGCCCGGCTTGCCCGGCGAAGGGAACAGTGAGCATGAGCAGATCGCTGGCCGCGCATGCCGCGGCGTTCTCCATTCCGCTAATCTGTGCGTTCGAACTAACTCGTCCCCGGATTTCCTCCGCTGCCTGTTGAGCGCGGACCGCATCCCGCGAACCGATAATGACCGTTTCACCCGCGCGCGCCCACCGCAGCGCCAATCCCATGCCGGCCGGGCCCGTACCGCCGAGCACGGCGATGGGGCGGCTCACGCACACTCCGGAACGGCCAGCAACTCCGCAGTGGGAGTTTCAACCGGCAACTTGATCTGAAGGCGCGAATATTTTGTATTGCGCTCGGCGGGAATGCGGCCGATTTCGAAGATCATGGACTGAAAATCTTCGGGGCTTGTGTACTGGCCCGCATCGGCACCTGCCTCGCGCGAAATGTTTTCTTCCATCAAAGTTCCACCGTAATCGTTCGCACCCGCCCGCAGGCAGAGTTGCGACAGGCCGCGATTCAATTTCACCCACGAAACCTGGACATTTTGAATGGACCCGGCCAGCAGGATTCTCGCCAGCGCGTGAATCTTCAAATGCTCGGCGAGCGTGGGGCCAGAGCGCGCCAGTCCCTGCTGGAAGAGAAGCGTGTTCTGATGAATGAAGCCCAGCGGCACAAACTCCGTGAAGCCGCCGGTCTCGGATTGAATTTCTCGGAACAACAGCATCTGTCGCACCCAATGCTCTGGCGTCTCCATGTGTCCGTACATGAGCGTCGAGGTGCTGCGAATGCCGCATTGATGCGCTGTGCGGATTACCTCCTGCCATGCGGCGACCGCTAGTTTGTTGCGTGAGAGCACACGACGCACATCATCGTCGAGAACTTCAGCAGCGGTGCCGGGCAGAGTGTCGAGCCCGTTGTCGCGCAGCATACAGAGATAATCCCGCAGCGGCATGCCCGTGAGTTCACCGCCGTAGACGATCTCCATTGGCGAGAAGGCGTGAATGTGCATTTGTGGGACCGCGTTCTTTACGGCGCGCAGAATGTCGCGATAGTAAAAAGGTGGCAGATTGCGCGGCAGCCCGCCCTGAATGCAGACCTCCGTCGCCCCGATGTCCCAAGCCTCTTTTGCTTTGCGACCCATATCTTCGAGCGAATGAAAATACGTATCGCCCTCGCGAGGGCCCCGGCTAAATGCGCAAAACTTACATCCGACAAAACAGATATTGGTGAAATTGATATTGCGGTTGACCACGTAAGTCACGATGTTGCCAACCAGATCGCGGCGCAGCGTGTCGCCGGCAACCAGCAACGCAATCAGGTCGTTGCCATCGGCATTCGCAAGCGCATTACGCTCGCTTGCGTCGAGGCAGCCTCCGTCCTGCTTTTCCAGTACACGCTCCAGCGCATCGCGCACAGCGGGAGACGCCGACGGCGCAGCTTCTTCCCATGTCGGATGAATGAAGTCTTCCAATCTCACGGTATGAATTTCCGATTTCTGCATCACGAAAAACACCTTTCCATCAAGAACTGGTATTCTTGTTCAACGAAAAAGATCCCGTTCCGCAGGACGAAGCAATTCTTTCGCGCTTCCCTTGCCCCGACTATAAGAATACCCCCTTATGACGCACGCGGGAGTGTTTGCGAGCTTTCCGCATACCAGGCCCGCGGCGCAAGCGAGCTCGTCGGCGACGGCGTCGATGGTTGCATGCAGCGAGTAACCATGCGGGTCGCGGCGTCCGCGATAGTCGACCAGTGGCCGCATGCCCGCGACGCCGATAGCGACTTCGGTCAGACCCTCACGCCAGGGGCGGCCGAAGCTGTCGCTCACAATCACGGCGAGTTCAACTTTGAGTTCTTTTTTCAATTCGCGGCGCAGACGCGCTGCGGATTCATCGGGATCCTTCGGCAACAGTACGGCATGACGGCCACCATCCACATTTGAGACGTCCACACCGCTATTGGCACAAATGAAGCCATGCCAGGTCTCGGTGATGAGCACACGATTTTTCCGCCGTACAATCCGCCGGCTTTCGCGCAAGGCCAGTTCGCTGACGCGAGCGTCAAGTTCGTGGCGTCGCGCCCAACGTTGAGTGGAAGGCGACGGCTGAACCTGATCGAGTGCGACGAGCGCTCCTTCGGCCTTCGAAACAACCTTGTGTTTCGCGACGAGAATGTCGCCGTCCTCAAAACCGACGCCCGCACTTTGTGCCGCCTCAATCAGCCGTTGAGCCAGCTCATCTCCGGGCCGGATATCTCCCACGACCGGGATGGGAAGAATGCAGATTCCCCCGCGAGTATTCGCTGAGACAGCGCGTTCAGTTCGCTTCGCCGAGTTCGCCGGTTTAGGCATGAGCGAGTATATCCATCGGCAGCTCAGCTATTGATGAGTTGCATCCGCTGATCCAGACGCCAACTTCGAATCAGCCTCTGCGCCCGCCTTGTGCCCGATGCAGCGGCGATCTCAAACAGATCGTCGGGACGGTCCACATCGCGAGCTATGCTCGGCAGCTCCAGCGTGACACAGGGCAGCCCAGTTGCCTTGGCGGATGCGAGATGGGGCTGAAAACTGTCATTGCCAAACCGCAGTGGAAACAGATCCGCGGGCGAGCGCCAAGCGGCATTCGTGCCCCGGCGGGCCGCGTCAGTTACGAGCACCGAGCCTTGCGGAGGTGCTGCGTCGACGATCTTCTGTAAATCCTCGGCCTCGATAAGCGGAATGTCCGCCGGGATGACCAACGTGCTGTGGGCTCCGCGATTGCGGCATATCGTGGTTGCCATTTCGATAGCGCGCGTTTCTCCGGGGTTTTCGCTATCTGCGATTACTTCGAAATTAAATCGCGCCGCTAGATCGCGCGCGAAAGGATCCCCTGTGACGATAGCCACCGCCAGCCGTCTTTGCCAACTCGCCAGCGTTTGCAGCACGTCTTCGCACATCGCCTGCGCCAGCGCGTAGCGTTCTTCTGCATTCAGAATCGGCGACAGACGCTGCTTCGCGCCAGACAAGTTCTTGACCGGAACCAGGATCATGCATTCCGCGATCATGCTCGCCTCGCCGACGATGGCAATCGTTGGAGACTGATCGCAAGCGTCGAGCACACTTCTCGCCAGCGCAGCTCGATCTCCATTGCTGCGCATCATGGTTGACGTGCAATGCACGCTCAGACTCAGGGTTCTGATTGCCCCTATTCGCACCGCCGCAACCTCGTCCAACTCTTCGCGTTTACGCAGCTCGGCAGCCGCCTGCTCATCCTGAAGATCCACAACGAGAAGATCCAGAAAATCACGATAGTAGTCCGCAACCCCGGCGATTGACGACTCAAAGCCCTGGGATCGCAGCAGCGCCGCCGCCGGCCCGGTAACGGCGGAGTTCCCTACGATAGGACTCACGGCCGCGGTTTTCGCTCGTGTTTCGCGCAACGCTTCTCGAATTCCCGGCACCGCGAGAATTGGGCCGATGCTCGTGACAGGGTTGCTCGGCGCGAGAATGATGAGCTCCGACGATCGGATTGCATCGAGTACTGCCGGCGCAGCCACAGCTTCCGCCGCGCCAGCAAAACGAATCGCTTCGACTTCGTCCCGATAGCGGCGCTGAACGAAATATTCTTCGAAAGTCATCTCGCCGTGCGCGGTCAGCACACATGTTTCTACACGCGAATCGGTCATAGGCAAGACACGCGCCCCGATCCCCAGACGTTTTGCAATCTCTGCCGTGGCCTCAGTGAGAGTCTTACCAGCCGCCAGCAGATTCGTCCGCAGCAGGTGCATTGCCAGATCGCGGTCGCCCACGCTGAACCATGCTGGCTCGTTCAATTCGAGCATGGTCTGTAGACAGAAAAATGTGTCGCGATCCACGCCCCAGCCCCGCTCCCGGCTCAGCCTTCCCGCGAGCATGTAGACGATCGAATCAACGTCGGGCGAGATGTATAGTCCCCACCACCGCATGTCATCGCCGGTGTTAACGATGATGGTCAATTCCTCGGGCGCGACAACCCGTCGCAAGCCATCGACAAACTTAGCACCGCCCGTGCCGCCGGTGAGGACCGTGATCACGCGGTACCTCCCAAGCTCTGATTCTCGAAGCCCGCAACTTTCGGCGTCGGTTGCGCCAGCCGTTCTCTCAGCAACTCGCTCTGAGTTGCTGCCTGTGAGACAAATTCTGGATATACCGGCAAGCGCTGGCGCAATTCGAAACCCTTCGTCTCGGTCCGGCAGCGCAGTTCATCCAGGTGCGGCCACGGTTTTTCCGGATTAATGAAATCCGGCGTCAGTGGCGAGATTCCGCCCCAGTCATTGATTCCGGCGTCGAGCAGATCGGCGTAATGCGGATCGGAGAGATTGGGCGGCGCCTGAATATTCATCTCAGGCATCAACAGTCGAGCAACCGCGAGCGTGCGTAACATCTCATCGCGACCGGGCTCAGGACACCCAGCCATCGGCGTGTCCGGTTTCGCCCGGAAATTCTGCACGATTACTTCCTGAATATGGCCGAAGCGCTCATGCAACTCGCGAATCGTCATCAGCGTATCGACCCGTTCTTCGATCGTTTCGCCAATGCCGATCAGAATACCCGTCGTAAAAGGAATTTTCCGCCGCCCCGCATCTTCGATCACGCGCAGACGTTTGGCAGGAACTTTGTCCGGCGCATTATCGTGCGCGGCATTTTTCGCGAGCAACCGGGTGCTGGTGGTCTCAAGCATCAATCCCATGCTTGGCGCCACTTGCGCAAGTCGGCGCAGCCATTCGTCGCTCATCAGGCCGGGATTGGGATGCGGCAGAAGGCTCGACTCGCGCAGGATTTTCTCGCATATCGATTCCAGGTATTGAAGAGTCGATTTATATCCGAGATGGCGAAGCGTTTCGCGCATCTCGGGAAAAGCCAGCTCAGGCTTGTCGCCCAGGCTGAGCAACGCCTCCGAGCAACCCAAACGCTCGCCCTCGCAGACCACCGCCATCACTTCGTCGGGCGTCATCGTGTGCGCGCCCGGCTGACTTGGATCGCGTCGAAACGTGCAATAGCCACAATAATCGCGGCAGAGATTAGTCAGTGGGATAAATACTTTGCGCGAGTAGGTGATCGCACCAGGCTTGAAGCGCGCACGAATCGACTGCGCCGCGGCCAAGAGATCAGGCAACAGCACATTGTCCGCGGCGAATAGTTGCTGGGCGACCTCGCGTGAGATAGGCGGGGAGGTTTCGTTTAGCAGGCCCGTGGTGGCAATTCCAATTGTCGAACCTGCCGGCATGGCGTTGAAGTCCTCTGTCTTGTTCTCATAGCTGCGTGAAACACCCGCGTCAGTCCGCCCAACCTTCGGCCAAAATGATGATAACGGACACGCCAGAACTTGTCCGTTGGATGCCATCGCACCAGCCTTCGCTGCATTAGAATTATGTTGCATAACATGCCCAACCACTTCAGCGAACTCCGCCTCACCCCCGTCGAATTTCGCAAGGCGATGGGATGTTTCGCGACCGGGGTCACAATCATCACCATCGATCAGGGCGGCGAAGTCCACGGCATGACGGCGAATGCCTTTACTGCCGTCTCGCTCAACCCTATGCTTGTGCTCGTCTGTGTCGACCAACAGGCGCGTACGCATTCACATTTGCATGCGCGAAAACGTTTTGGCGTAAACGTTCTGAGCAGTAGCCAAAAGGCAATCTCGGAATATTATGCGCGTACCGCAGAGACACATCAGCACGCGGAGGCAACCGGTGCGCGCTTCGAGCGTACTGCGCACGGCACGCCCATTTTGCAAGGCGCGCTCGCATATCTAGAATGTCGATTGCACTCGGCACAACCGGCAGGAGATCACACGATTTTCATCGCCGAGGTCGAGCACGTCGAACTGAGAGAGGGCGACCCTTTGCTTTTCTTCCGCAGCCATTACCGCGACATCGATGCGCCCGAAGGCTGAGAATGCGAATTCTTGAACGGGCAGTTCAAACCGAAGATTGTATCTCGCTCCGCTTCTACTTCGCCATCACCAGTTTCGCAATCGTCGCCAACTGCATGTTGGATGTGCCCTCGTAGATTTTGCCGATCTTGGCGTCGCGCCAATATTTCTCGACTGGATAATCCTTCGTAAATCCATAGCCACCGTAAATCTCGATCGCCAGTGAAGTGACCCGCTCGGCGACCTGCGATGCGAACAGCTTGGTCATCGCCGCTTCCTTGACGAAGTCGACACCGGAATCTTTCATGCGTGCGGCATTATAGACCATCAACCGCACCGCCTCGACCTCCGTCGCCATCTGTGCGATCTGGAATTGGATTCCCTGAAATTCCGAAATCGGCTTGCCAAACTGCTTGCGCTCCTGTGCGTACTTCGACGCATATTCCCACGCTCCGCGAGCCACGCCCAGCATCTGCGCACCGATTCCGATGCGGCCCTCGTTGAGCGTCTCAATCGCGATCTTGTAGCCCTTGCCGACCTCACCGAGCACATTTTCCTTTGGCACGCGGCAGTCTTCCAGAATCAACTCACAAGTGGAAGACGCGCGAATGCCCAGTTTGTCTTCTTTCTTGCCGACCGCGAATCCGGGAAAATTCTCTTCGATCAAAAAAGCCGTAATTCCCTTATAGCCCTTGGAGGCGTCGATGGTCGCGAACAGCACAAAAAGACCGGCCTCCTTGCCGTTCGTGATCCAGAGTTTGCGTCCGTTGAGAATGTATTCGTCGCCTTTCGGCTCAGCCTTCGTCTGCAAAGCGAATGCATCTGAGCCCGAACCGGCCTCGCTAAGCGCGTAGGCGCCGACAGTATCCGCGGCCATTTTCGGGAGGTAGCGCCGCTTCTGTTCATCCGTAGCCCAGCGAAGAATCGCATTTGCAACGAGCGTATTCTGCACATCGACGATCACTCCCGCCGAGGCATCGACGCGAGAGCACTCTTCCACTGCCAGGATGGCGTCGAAAAATTTGCCGCCCGCCCCGCCGTACTGCTCGGGAATTTCGATTCCCATTAAACCGAGGTGGAAAAACTGGTCGACGAGCGAATGGTCGAACATGCCCTTCTCGTCCATCTCTCTGGAAAGCGGGCGAATTTTTTCTTCTGCGAACTGGCGCACGTTATCGCGAAAAAGAATCTCATCCTCGGTCAAAATAGTTAGGGGTGCGGGTGTGGCAATTTGCAGAGTTTCCGTCATAAGACACCTCTATCGCCCACGGGTGGCGCTGCATCGCAACGCTGGGGCAAGAATGGCAACCGGAAATTGTAACAGGATCAACTTCGTGGTCACTTTGAATCCAGCAATTCGGCCGGGATTGAACGAAGTGTGCTGATTCCCCTAAAGAATCGAACTCTGCGGACGGGTAAAAGCGAGTAGAGTCGCGGAAAGATCGGGCTTTGTCGTCGAATTGCAAACTGCCTTGCTGCATCCACGGAATGAGGCGTAAAATCTAACTAACCAGTTAATTAACTGACGAGCGTTCCATGCCTCTTTCTAGTCTAAACAAGCAGGTGGGCAATGGCAGAGCCTCCGCCACACCACACGTCGGAACTGACGCCAAGTCCCGGACCCGACGGCATCCCGAGAAAAGCAGGGCGGCGATCCTCCGGGCCGCCGTCGGCGAGTTTGCCGAGCATGGCATAGCCGGCGCGCGAACTGATGCCATTGCCCGGTCCGCGCGCGTTAACAAAGCTCTTCTTTACTACTATTTCAAAGACAAAGACGCGCTCTATGAGGCCGTGCTCGACCATGTCTTCAGCGGTCTGCGCGACCGTTTAATACCCGTGCTCGAAAGCGATCTCAATCCCCGCACAAAGCTGATCCAGTATGCCGGGTCTTATTTCGATTACGTTGCGGCAAACCCGCGCTTCCCACGTGTGGTCCAGTCGGAGTGGATGAGGATGGGACACAAGGGCAATCCGCATATGCTGCGCGTTGCTCGGGAATATTTTGCTCCCATCTATAAGCGCGTAGCGGAGATGCTGCGCGAAGGCGCGGAAAAAGGGCAATTCCGCGTCGTCAACCCGATGGATTTCCTTCCTTCCCTCGTGGGAATCATCGTTTTTTATTTCAGCACTGCTCCCACGATGCGGGCCCTTCTGAAGATCGATCCGCTCTCGAAAGAGCGCATCGCGGAACGTCGCGAGTTTGTGCTCGATTTTATTTCGAATGCATTATTCACGGGAAAGGACTCGCAGAGGCACCGCCGCCATGCTCGACTAGCCTAGGAGATTCGAATGAATGCGCGGAACAAATTTTTGATTTTATTGAGTGTCGTCGTCGCCATCTCGGCGGCTTACTATTTCTTCTCGACGCCGCACGGCAAGGATCTGGTTCTCGTGGGAACGGTCGACGCCAACCAGATCGTCGTCAGCCCGCAGATTCAGGGCCGGATCCTGAAGTTGCTGGTGGATGAAGGCACACCCGTAAAGCACGGCGACCTGATCGCGGTGCTCGATCCATCCGAACTGGAGGCCGAGGAACGAGCGGCGGCGGCCATGATCGCAAGTTTGCGTTCGCTGGTAAGCGCGAACGAATACACGCAGAAATCGACCAAAGGTTCAACCGCCAGCGATGTCGCCAATGCGCAGGCACAGTTGCAGGCAGCACGCGCGCAACTGGCGCAGGCTGAAGCCATGCTCACGCGCACAGAGAGCGACAGTCGCCGCACCATCGGCCTAGCCAACGCCGGAGTCGCCTCCGAGCAGGAGAAGGTACAAGCCGAACAGAACTTGAAGGCGCAGCAGGCGAGCGTCGATTCGCTCAGGCAACAGGTGAGCGCCGCGCAGGCCTCTCTGGACTCTGCAGTGGCGCGCACCAATCAGGCAACAGCGGCCGCGAGCACAGTGGCATCGACGCGCGCGCAAATGGAAAACGCCGTGGCACAACTCAAGGAAGCCGAGGTGCGACTCGGATACACGAAGATCTACGCGCCCGTCACCGGCACCGTACTCACGCGCGCCGCGCGAGAAGGCGAGGTCGTGAATGCCGGGCAGGCCATTGTCACGGTTGTCGACTTCAGCGATACCTGGGTCCGCGCCGCGATTCCAGAAACAAATGCCGACCACATCGGATACGGAGATACGCTCAAGATTCGCCTGCCTGGCGGCACGGAACTTCCCGGCAAAGTTTTCTACAAGGCAGCCGAAGCCGACTTTGCCACTCAGCGCGACGTCGGACGCAGGAAGCGGGATATTCGCACGATCGTGCTCAAGGTGCGACTGGAAAATCCCAAGGGTGCCTATGTTCCGGGAATGACCGCCGAAGTTCTTGTCTCATCCGAGCAGCTCACCGGGAACGCGGGTGCCGAAAGCGCACGGGGAGCGGGCAAATCATGAGTACCGAGCCAAGCCCTCTCGAGCGGCTTCCAGAGCGGGCGAACTCGAATGGCGTGAGCGTCGCCGCCTCCGAGCTAAGCCTGCGCGGCGAGATCGCGCCCAACGCCGCGAACTCTATCGAGGTCGATCACATTGTGAAGAAGTACGGCGACTTTACTGCCGTCGACGACGTTTCGTTCTCCGTCAAGGAAGGCGAAATCTTCGGCCTGCTCGGGCCAAACGGCGCGGGCAAATCGACGTTGATCCGAATGATGACGACGCTTATCCCCATCACCGCGGGCGCGGCGCGCATCGGCGGGCACGACGTCTCGCGTGAACCCGACGCGGCTCGCAGGACAATTGGTGTAATCCCGCAGGCACTGACCAGCGACATGGATCTGACCGTTGAAGAAAACATGTCGATCTACGCCAAACTCTACGACGTACCTCCCAAGCGCAGGAAGGAAGCGATCGACGAGCTTCTGGAGACTGTCGACCTGACCAAGTGGCGAGGCGCGCAGACAAAGACGCTCTCCGGAGGAATGCGCCGCCGCCTGGAGATAGCGCGCGGTCTCGTGCACAGTCCAAAAATCTTTTTTCTCGACGAACCCACCACCGGTCTCGACCCGGTCTCGCGCGTTGCCGTTTGGGAGATGCTCACCAACATCAAAGCCAAGCGCAAGCTCACTGTGCTGATCACGACGCATTACATGGATGAAGCGGATCGATTATGCAACCGCATCGCCATCGTTGATCACGGAAAGCTCGTTGCCCTCGACACGCCCGAAGCGTTGAAAGCCACCGTGCCGGGCTCGACTGTGATCGAGGTGCAGTTCGAGAATCCGCCGGCGGACTGGGAGGAACGCCTCCGCCACCTGCCGGCCGTCACCTCGGTGCAGAACGAAAGCGCGGGTATGTTTCGCGTCTTGACCGCCAACGGTTCCGGCACGACGACAGATCTGGTGGAAACTGCCGTCGTCTCCAAAGTGGTCATGAAGACTCTCACCGTGCAAAACACAACTCTGGACGACGTCTTCGTCCACTACACAGGCCGACAATTGCGCGACGAACTAGTCAAAGCCTATTCGTTCGTCATGCCGCCGCGGCCGGGGCAATAAACATGAATCGAACGCTGGCAATTATCGAGCGCGAAATGCGAAAGTTCTTCCGCTCGCCCACTTTGATGATGGTGTCGATGATTTTCCCGCTCGTGCAGCTGGTCGTGCTGGGCAACGCGTTCGGCGGAAAAATCCGCGATGCCAGGATGGGCATCGTCGATGAAGACCACGGCACGCAGGCCATTCGCATTCAGGAAGCCTTCGATTCCATTCGCGCCACCGCCCGCACGTTTGTCACGGTTCCTTATGACGATGAGGTCAAAGCGCGTGAGGATGTACGCAACGGCAAAATTCAGGGCGCAGTAATCATTCCCGCACAATATTCGAAGATGGTCTACGAAAAAAACCATCCGCGCATCGCGCTGATCGTCGACAACAGCGATAACTTCATGAGTTCGACGCTCGAAGAGAGCATGACGGCGCTCACCGACGCGCTCAATCAGCCCGACATCGAGCCGCGGCTCTTGCAACAAACGGCTCTCAACATCGTCGAACTCTATCCCTACATCGAGTACATGAAGTTTCTTTTGCCCGGATCGATCGCGCTCGCCATGTTCGTTTCGGCCATGATTGGCGGCGGCATGCTCTACATCGACGACAAAGCGCGCGGCGTCCACGAAGGATATCTCGTCACGCCCATCACAAAAACCGAGCTCGTCTTCGGATTGAACGGCGCCGGCGCCATCAAAGGCATCCTGACCGGCGTAGTCATTACCGTGATCGGATCGATGATTGCCGGCGTCGGAACCATCTTCAACTTTGGCACGATGATCGGACTGCTGCTCATGATCGCCGCCACCGCCACCGCTTTCAACACGATGATGTTCCTGATGATGGTGCGCGTCGAAGACCCGCTCGTGCCCCGCGCCACCTTCGGCATCCTCAACACTCTGCTCTTTTTCCCCAGCGGATCAATTTATCCTGTGCAAGCGTTTCCCGGATGGCTGCGCGCCATTACCTGGATCGATCCGTTTACCTATTCCGTCGACGGATTCAAATGCCTACTGCTGAAAGAAACGGGCATCGGCCCAATCGTCCCCGATCTGGTTTTTCTCTCCTGCTTCGCGCTCGGAACACTGGCCCTGGCAGTGCCGCTGTTCAAACGGACGCTCTAGTGTTTCTGGAAAATGCCCAACCGCTATCTGTCAATCTCCCAGAGGCAGGGGCATCTCGTCCGAAGCGCCCGGCGCGGAAGGTGTGGAATAAGTTAGTGATGCCAGAGACAAAGACGACGACTCTAGGAATCCCACCCGCGAGGGAGCCCGTTTCGGCACCAGGTTAAACACTAGATTCGTCGCCGCCGCTCGCGCCTTCAGCCGCAGCCAGATGAAGCTGCCCATGCGGCATATCCGCACCTGCTCCGGATTCACGCGGTTCACGTAACTCGACGTAATGCGAGCCATCTCGCCAAAGTCGCGGGTCACGAACTCGACGTCTCCTGGACGAGGCATCTGCCGCAGGTCGTCGAGCCGGCACGCGATTTTCCGCCGTTGGGCAACACAGGGCTGAGTGCGGCAATCGAGAGTTCTTTCGATGGTGTAAAGCGCGGCATGATCCACTCGCTCGCCAAACGCGAGATAAAGCGTGTTGGTCGCCGCGGTATAGTTTGCTGGCAGCATTTGAAACGATTCGAGGATGGGCAGCGGAATACTACCCGGCATATCGACAATGCCGAGATCGAACGACGACACCAGCGGGCATCCCCATTGCACTGCCAGCGCCGCCGTCACCTCCTGCTCGCTGGCAAAGCCGAGTTTCTCCAGCCAGTCGCCGATCTTACCGTAACCGGCGCGCCGCTGCGCTTCCAGCGCGGCCCGCACTTCGACGTGCGTCAGTTTTCCCCGGGCCACCATCAACAGCCCCAGCGGAATGCGATTCGGTGGCGGTACGGGTTGCGGTATGTTCCGCAGTCGCGCGATCTGCGCCACCAGCGCCGTTTCCAGGCACCGCGGCTGGCAGTAAAACTTTTCGTCCAAAAACGAACCAGTCTGGCGAGAGCGCAGATTCTGCCAAACCGACTTTCGTCCGGGACAAGATGGCGAAGCGCAAGCCGTCTTCTTTGAAACAGGTTGCCGCCGGCGCATCCATCCGGGCGGCCACCTGAAACGATGAAGAAAGGGAGACATCAAAGCATCCTCTCAAGAATTTGTTCGCGCTTCACATGCCGTGCGCTGCCGCCGGCGGCGGAGAGTCTACGACCTCGCTCACGCGCAATCCGTACTTGCCGTCGATCACCACAACTTCACCACGCGCAATGACCCGTCCGTCGAGCAAAAGGTCGACCGGCGAATCCAAAGCGTTGTCGAGTTCTACCACCAGGCCGGAACTGAGTGCGAGCACATCGCGCAGCAGCATGCGCCGTGTTCCGAAGCGGAGCTTCACACCCAGTCCGACATCGAACAAGCGGTGGTAGCCAGCCACATTCGGAGGCGGTTCCGAAGGAGGCGCCGGCGAAGAAGGAGCGACTTGAGGAGCGGTAGAGGCAACTGCCGCGGCAGTCGATTCCGGAGCAGTCGCCGCCGCGCGCAGAGACAACGCCGCGGCCAGAGCGGGACCGATGCGAACTTCGATCGCAATCTCCGTCCCCGACTCATCGCGTGTGCGTAACGTGCTGACCGAATCCACGGTCGCGGCCCAGGGCGCATCTCCTGGTGAAAGTTGGAGCCGAACTTCTCCGCCCGCCAACGAGCCGAACACGGTTGCCGCCAGCCCCGCCACCTGGCGCAACAACTCTTCGAGCGCCTCGCGGTTGTCGTTCGAAATATCAGCCGGCGCCGAATCCGCGGACGGCGCTGGTCCTGCCAGCGCTTCCCCCAAGAACTTGTGAGCCAGCCGCAAGCCGGAGACAAGCGGCACGCGGACGGCAAGTTCTCCCTGCACCGCGCCCGTCGCCGCCACCAGGTAACGCAGGTCCGAATCGGCGGCGGCGAACGGCTCGAGGCTTAAGTCGAAGGCTTGCGGCTGCCCGGCGATCTGCGAGAGCACGTCCTGTGTGCAAGTTTTCCACGCATCAAACCAAGGCTGAAGTTCCGGCTTTATGCTCCTCGCCGCGTCGCTCATACCTCACCTGCCAAAGGAGACTGCGTTTCGAGCTTGACGACTCGCGCCGCCCGGCGCGTATGCACACGCACTGGTGCCGCGGTGCTCAGCGATACCCCGTCCACTTCAATCGTGGCCGGAGCCGCGGCATTGCGCGCGAAGGGCAGCACATCGCCCGGCACAAGCCGTGACAGGTTCTCCAAAGGAACCTCCAGATGGGACATCGAAAGTTCGAGGTCGAAGGGACAATCGAGAAGCCTCCGGCGAATTTGCTCGCGCGACTCGGTGTGGGTGCGCGGCCGCTGATAACTGTTGGCAGCCGAAATTTTCCGCAGGAGCGCGTTCGAGACCAGCGCCGGTACCGCCACGTTGAGGCTCCCACTCGACTCCGAAAGCTTTAGCTCGAAAGAGAGGCAGAGGTTCTTTTCGTCGGGCGGCAACAACCGCTGCGCCTGCGAGATCTGCACCGACGATGCGAAATTGAACTCGAGGTTGATCGCCTGCCAGCTGGTTTGCAGGTCGCGCAGGATGATGCGGACAATCCCGTCCAGAATCTGCTCCTCGATTTCGGTCAGATCGCGGTTGATATCGCACGACTTGCCTTCGCCGCCCAGCATAATGTCGATAATGGGAAAGACAAACCCCAGATCTATTTGCATCACCGCAATCGAGCCGAAGGGCGCAAGATCACACGAAGCGAGAAAGGTCTTCTCCGGCACGCGCTGCAGAAATTCGCGGTACGTCAGATGCTCCGCCGAAACCAGACGGCAGTCGAAAACCACCCGCAGGAATCCGCCCAGTGAGGTCGTGAGATTGCGGGCAAATAGTTCGTGTAACTGGTTGATCGCCTGCAACTGTTCGCGGCCAATCTGTCCCGCCTGTCGGATATCCCACGGCTGCACCACCGGCCCGGCGTCCTGGTTCTGGCCCTTCCCCGAGCGCGCCGCCCGCACCATCGCATCGATTTCGCCTTGATTGAGAACTTTCTCCATATTTTCGTTCGACCCACTGACTCTAGGATTTATTGCTTATGCAGGCTAGACCTCTCACTTCAACTTCCGCTTGCTCCGGCGCTCTTCGCCCGCGGCTCGGCTGAGTTCACATCGAGGAAACTCAGCCGCGCGCGCAGCCGCAGCATGGCCAGCGAATGGATCTGCGAGACACGCGATTCTCCGATCCCCAGCACCGCGCCGACCTCCTTCATCGTCAGTTCTTCGAAGTAGTAAAGCGAGAGCACTCGCTGCTCTTTCTCGGGCAATTCCGCGATGGCGCCCGCGAGCAACTGTTTCACCTCGGAACGCAAGCACTGAAAAAATGGCGTCTCTTCCGGCCGCGCGGCCATCGAGTCCGCCAGGTCTTCTTCCTTCCCGGTGTTGCTGGACTCGACGCGCAAGCTGCCGATTTCGAGCGCATCTAGCTCGGCAAGCAGGCTTTGCAGTTCGTCGAGCCGCATGTTGAGCGCGCGGGCCAGGTCGGTCTCCGACGGCGTCCGTCCCATCTTCACCGCCAGTTCGTTATAAGCCTCTTCCACCTGGCGGCCCTTGCGTCGCAGTTCGCGCGGGCTCCAGTCGAGTTCGCGCAGGCTGTCGAGAATCGCGCCGCGGATACGAAACTTCGCATAGGAGCTGAACTGCACGTGCTTCGACTGGTCGAACTTGCTCAGCGCGTCAATCAGCCCCACTACGCCCGCGTGCACCAGGTCTTCGAAAGGCACGTGCCGCGGCAAGCGCTCGTGAATGCGGCGCGCTATGTAGCGCACCTGCGGCAACTGTTCCAGCAGGATGCGCTCCCGTTCGGCTTCGCTGGCAATGCTTTGGTAGCCCTCAGCCGGATACATCGTCATAAGGCACTCCTTCGATTTGCCCCCGCGCCCTGCACTTCCATCGTTTTCTTCATCGCACCATCCCCAGCGACTGCACCTGGATCATGGGAGGAATTTCGAGCGGCGAGAGCACGACCACCTTGGGAAGAAACGGTTCGAGCAGCCGCCGCAGATGAAAGCGCGCCGGCGTGGAACAGAGCAGGATGGGCGCAGTCTGGGCCACTTGATCGCCGGCCAGATGTTTCAAGCTGTCGAGCACGCGCCGCACAAACGAGGGCTGCAATCCGCCGCTCGCAGGAGGGGCGGCCTGCGGCGAGAAGGCGTGGCACAGCTCTTCCTCGATCGAGTGGTCCAGCGTGAGCACCCGCAGCCCGCCATCGTCGGAAAGCAAAGGACGAACCAGCGCGCGTCCCAGTGCCTGGCGCGCTGCCTCGACCAGCAGCACCGGATGCTTGGTCGCCGCTGAAGCGTCAAGCAGCGACTCCAGAATCGTCGCCAGATCGCGGATTGAAACCTGTTCGCGCAAAAGTTGCTGCAAGACTTTCTGCACCTCGCCGAGCGAAAGCACCTTCGGCACCAGTTCTTCGACGAGCTTCGGATGGCCTTCCCCGAGCCGGTCGAGCAGGCGTTTCGTCTCGTGCCTGGTCAGGAGTTCGTAGGCATGTTGCCGAATAACCTCGGAGAGGTGCGTCGAGAGCACCGAGGTCTGGTCGACCACGGCGTATCCGCTGGTCAACGCCTGCGACTCGATCGTCCGCGGAATCCATGTCGCGGCCACGCCAAAGGCGGGCTCTCGTGTCGGCGTTCCGGCTAGCGGCGGCGGCGAAAGTTCCGAACTGATCGCCAGCACATGGTCTTCGAGCATCTCCCAGCGCGCGATCTCGATCCCCCGCATGGAAATCACGTACTCGCGCGGCTTGAGCCGCACGTTGTCGGTGATATGAATGGGCGGCACGATGAAGCCGAGTTGCACCGCGAGGTTGCTGCGCAGCGACTTGACCCGGGCCAAGAGTTGCCCGCCCTGCGCCACGTCGACCAGCGGCACCAGCGTATATCCCACCTCGAGAGACAGTTCGTCGAGCTTGAGCAGATCTTCGAGCGATTCCGATTTCGTGCCCTTTTTGTCCTTCTCGCCAGGAGTCCCAGCCGCGCCGGGAGCGGATGAATCTTTTTCGCCTTCCTTGGTGGCCTCAGGCAGGCGAGAGGCGAACAAGGCCGCCAGAGCGCCGATACTGATGAAAGAAAACTTGGGCAGTCCCGGAATCAGCGCCAGCACGAACATCACCCCCGCCGCGATCTGGAGCGGGCGGCGGCGAGCAAAGAGCTGGCTGCCAAGGTCAACCGAGAGCGTCGCTCCCGAGGAGGCACGTGTCACCACCATGCCGCCCGCCATGGAGACGAGCAGCGACGGAATCATGGTCACGAGCCCGTCGCCCACCGTCAGCACCGTGTAGGTTTTGAGCGCCTCGTGGAATGGGATGTCGAGCTGGAATACGCCGATGAGAAAACCGGCCAGAATATTGATGGCGGTGATCAGGATGGTCGCGACCGAATCGCGCTGATTGAAGCGCGCCGCGCCGTCCATGGCGCCATAGAATTCGGCTTCGCGCGCCACCTGTTCGCGCCGCGCCCTCGCCTGCGTTTCGTCGATGAGTCCGGCATTGAGATCGGCGTCGATCGCCATCTGCTTGCCGGGCAAAGCGTCGAGGGTGAAGCGGGCCGTAACCTCGGCCGTGCGCACCGCTCCGTGGCTTACGACGATGTACTGGATGGCAATCAGGGCGAGAAAGAGCACGAAGCCGACAACGTAGTTGCCGCCAACCACGAACTGCCCAAAGGCCTCGATCACTCGCCCGGCCGCCGACGCGCCTTCATTGCCATGCAGCAGAATGCGGCGGCTCGAGGCCAGGTTCAGCGAAAGCCGGAAGAGGGTAAGCAGCAGAAGCAGGCTGGGGAAGACCGAGAACTGCGCCGGCCGTAGAATCTGGAGCGCGCTCAACAGAACCAGAACCGCAGCGGCGATGCTCGTTGCCAGCAGCAGATCGAGCACGAATGCTGGCAGCGGCACCAGCATGACGAAGACCAGGCTGACGGCCGCGATCGGAACGATCCAGTCGCTGTAGCGGCTGCGCGGCGCGGCAATGGCAGTGGCAGCGGGCATCAGCGGCGAACCTCATGGGGCGCGGCGGCGGCAGACGAGGCGCGCGCACTCATGGCCCGGGCCTGCGCGCGGAAGACGGCCGCCAGCACTTCGGCCACAACCGTATAGAGCTTCGGCGGAACGCTGCCGCCGATCTCTACCGTTCGAAAGAGCAGGTGCGCTAGCGGCTTGTTCTCGACCATCGGAATGTTGTTCCAGAGCGCGATCTCGCGTATTTCGGCGGCCACCCGGTTGCGCCCCTTGGCCACCACGACCGGCGCCAGCATGTCGGGGCGGTATTCGAGCGCGATTGCGTACGACGTGGGGTTGGTCACCACGACCGCAGCCCGCTTCGTATCGTCGAGCATCTTCCGCCGCCGCGCTTCCCTCTGCAGCCGGCGGATTCGCCGTTTGATAATGGGATTACCTTCGCTCTCCTTGTATTCGTCGACCAGTTCCTGGCGGCTCATCTTCAATTCGCTTTCCAGGTGGCGGCGCTCAAACAGGTAGTCGAGAAACGACCACAGCAGCAGCACCAAGGCCGACTTCCACGCCATCTCAAAAATGCGTCCCCCCAGGAATCGGGCCACGCCGCTCGCGTTGCGGGCGGAGAGTTCCATAAGGGAGGGCCAGTCGCGGCGCAGGCACACAAAGCCGATGTAGGCGACGGCGCCCGCCGGAAGCAGCGATTTCAGGAGCGAACGCAGCGCGGTGATTGAAAACAGCTGCTTCAAGCGCGCCGCCGGGCTCACGCGCGAGAGCGTAGGCAGAAGCGAATCCGGCGCGAAAACCAGTCCTCCCTGCGCCACGGCCGAAGCCAGCGCCGCGATCCAGCCGAGGCCAAGGGCCGCAATCGTCGCGGAAAACAAACCAAAGTGGGTAAAGAACGCCGACGGCGTATCCATCCGCAGCCCGCCCGAGACTGCGCCGTCCACGCAGTCGCGCAGAAAACCGCGCCACGCCGAGGGAAACGACGAAAGCTGGGTCAGCAGAACCAGCGTCGCCACAACCGCCGCCACGGCGCCGATCAGGTCGCGGCTGCGCGGGACCTGTCCTCGCTCGCGCGCCTTTTGCCGCCGCCGCGGGGTCGCTTGTTCGGTCTGGTTGGAATCGGGCATGTCCGAAGTCGATTCGCGTCAGTGCGCGAGTCGCAGAATCCTTTCCGAAGCCTCAAGCGCTCGCGTGAAGCGGGCATCGAAAAAACGGGGCCAGTACGAGATAGCGCCGCCGAGAATCGCAAGACCGATCAGGTTCTTCAACGAAATCCCAATGAAGAGCACAGGCAGCTGCGGCGAGGCCTTGCCCAAAAATCCCAAAGCAACATCGGCGAACAGACTCGCCACGAAGACCGGGGCTGCAATTTGTAATCCGGTCAGCCACATTCCCGAGGCAAACTCGAAAAGACCGGACATCGCCGGCAGTGTCAACGAAAAATGCCCCGGCGGGAGATACTCGAAACTGCGCGCCAGCCCGCGCAGCAGCCAGCCCGGCACGCCCATCTGAATAAAAAGCAGAAGTACGAAGAGCTGGTAGAAGGTTGCGAGCACGGGAGAATCAGCAGGACTGTCGGGATTCAGCACGCTGGCCAGCGAATAGCCCATCTGCACGCCGCACGCCTGCCCCGCCAGCAGGACGCCGTCGAAAATCAGTTGCAACGTATAGCCGAGCACAAAGCCAATTGCGAATTCGCCCGCCAGCATCAGCAGGATGTAAGCTGCGGAGAACGCTCCCGACATAGCCGGCACCAGCGGCGCGATAAACACCGTGACCAGAAGGGTCAACGCGCCTTTGACGCGTGTCGGAACTGTTCCGCTTCCGAAAAATGGCGCCACCAGCACCACGCCGCTGACGCGCGCCAGCGCAATCATCCAGGTAAGCAACACCCGGTCGATTGCGATTCCGAAGATGGACGAGTTCGTCATTTCTCTTCGACTCGAGTCGCGAATTCCTACTCTGAACTCAATTCGCAAAATCCCTTTCACCGCACCAGGGAGTGAAAATCGGCCCACATGCCGATGGTGAAAAACACCAGCCGCCGCAGCATCCACGGCAGAAGCAGCAAAGACGCGACCGCCATCGCCGCCAGCCGCGGCACCTGCGAGATGGTCTGGTCCTGGAGAGAGGTGAGCACCTGCGCCACGTTGACGATTAGGCTGACGGCCGTCGCAATCAATAGAAGAGGCGCGGCCAGGAAAAATGCGACTTCGAGCGTGTTGCGCATGAGGGTGATGGTCTGGGCAAATTCCATATCGTTTTCAGGCAAAGCTCCGCATCAGCGACCCGACCAGCAGGTTCCAGCCGTCGACGACGACGAAGAGCAAAATCTTCAGGGGCGTCGAAATCACCACCGGAGGCAGTTGCAGCATGCCCACCGAGGTCGTGATCGCCGCCGTCACCATGTCAATCACAAGGAAGGGCAGAAACAGCGCCGCGCCGATGCGGAATCCCGCCTGGAGTTCCGAAAGCAGATAGGCTGGCGCAACGATCCGCATATCGAGATCGTCCGGACGCGCCGGACGCGGAGCATGCGCCAGGCCGACAAATAATTCGAGATCTTTTTCCCGCGCATACTTCAGCATGAAGTGACGCATGGGGAGCGACGCCCGTGTCAGCGCCGTCATGGCATTGATGTGCCCGTCCTCGAGCGGAACAAACGCTTCGGCGTAGATCGTGGCGCCGACCGGCTGCATGAGAAAGAAGGTCAGAATGAGCGCCAGCCCGATCAGCGTCTGGTTCGAAGGCGCGGTCTGCGTGCCCAGCGCCTGCCGCAAGAAGTGAAATACGACGAGCAGCCGCACGAACGGTGTCATCGCGAGGATGATGGTCGGCACGACGGTCAGCAGCGTGAGCAGGACGACGATGTTCCAGGGCACCGAGTTCGCGGTCACTCCATTGAGCGAAAGACCGGCGGGAGCGGCGCCCTGCGCGCGCGCCCACAGGTTCGAAGCGCAGCCCGCAGAGAAGAGCACGTACCCTACTCGCGACCTGCGAATCAGCCGTAGCAGCGTCATTCGCAGCCTCCGCCGCAACCCGGGTCCCCATCCTGTTTCGCAGCCGAAACCACATCCGGAAGCCTCGCTAACAGCGCTACGGAACTCGGACTCGACCCGATCAGGAAGCGCTGCCGCTCGAACTGCACCACGCTCACAAAGCGCCGGTCGCCGAGCGCCGAACTTTCGAGCAGCACCAGCGACTTCGGCTTCCGGCGCGCGTGCACGGCGAATTTGTGCCACACGACCTCCATTCGCGTCCTCATCCTTCGCACCGCGCGCAGAACCGCCCCGCAGCCGGGCCTTCTGGGAGCCACCAGCGAGCGCGGGCCAGGCGTCATCTCCATCTCAGGCCAACTCCGTCAGCCGCACCGCGATGTGGTCGTTGACGATTTCGAATTCGCTCCACGCCACCAGTTGCCCGTTTACCAGCAACGGCACGTCCGCGCCCACCGTCCAGCGCGTATCCACCAACCGCCCCGCCGCCAGACTCACCAGGTCGCCGACGGTAAATCCCGGTACTCCGACTTCGATCGAAAGCTGGCACGGCAAAGCCTCCACCCGCGCCCATGATTCGGCGGCCGCAGCTTCCGCCCTCCTCTGCGCAGTTTCGCCACCCGCCATTGCAGCCGGTTCCGGTTTTGGTTGTGCGGCAGTGGCCATTACATCTGCACCAGAAATTCGGTGAAATAAACGTTTGCGACTCCCATCCGCGGCACGCGTTCCGTGATTGCCCGCAGCAAGTTGCCCTTGAGTTGTTCTTTGCCCTCGTTCGTCAGCAGTTCTTCCGCTTTGGCGCTGGCCAAGACGGAGAGAATGGCATCGCGTAGGGCCGCGATCGGCACCTCTTCCTGGCTCTTGCGCGCCAGCGGATGTGACAATCCCAGCGTGATGCCGACGCGCAAATACGCGCGCTGGCTGCCCCCATCGAGGTTTACAACAAACGTGTCAAGCGGCAGTGTCGGCTCGCCGAGCGCTGCCTTCGATCCCTTCTCGCCCACTGACAGCCAGATCGCTATGCCTCCGGCCACAACCAAAACCGCCGCGGCGAAGACCCACCACGTCGCTTTTCCACCGGGGTCGCCAGTACGTCCGCCCGCCTGCGCATCCTTGCCCGGGCTTGCGCCCGCGGGATTCTTGGTCGCCCTTTCGGCGATATTCTTCGAGGCCGTCGCGGCGGAGGCAAAGCTTGCCTGTAAGTCGGTGGGCATGCCAGGGAGCGTGCAAACAAGTTGCCGGGAAGAGCCGGGGATCGATCCAAAGGGAGATGTTCAAATGGCGGCAGAACCGCCCCATTTCGCGGCAATCCGTCAGCCGGAGAGAGTTTTTAGGCCAAAGCGCTCGCGACACTTCCGTCGTCTTAGCGCGTTCTTATTAATGGTTTCTCAGAAGGGCCGCCGAGGCCCCATGTTATCGGTACCCGGCGTACCCTCCCGAGCAACGCACGATTTCCCAGTCAAAACCGGCTGCTACCTATTGCTTGAGATTGATCGTGTCCTGTGCCACCTGGTCAAAGGTCGTGATCACGCGCGCATTCGCCTCATAGCTGCGCTGCGCGACGATCAGGTTGGCGAATTCGGTGGCGATGTCGACGTTCGATTGCTCGAGTGCGCCACCCGATAGAGTGCCGAGGCCGCCCGTTGTCGGCGCGCCAATGGTTGGCTGACCGGAGGCGAGTGTCGGTTCGAAATCGTTGGAACCGGTGCGCGAAAGACCCTGGGTGTCGGCAAAGCTGGCCAGCGCGATCTGTCCGAGAACTGCCGTCGTTCCGTTGCTGAATGCGCCCGTAATCGTGCCGTCCGACCCGATGTTGAAATTTTTGAGGGTGCCGCTGGCCGCACCATCCTGCTGAATGGACGGCGTGCTGCTGGTTGTAGCTTCCTGCGTTAGAAGCCCGTTGCCATTGGCATCGGTCAGGTGCCATGTAAATGTAAGCTGATTTGCGCCATCGGCGAACGTCGATCCGTTCGGCGGCACGGCAATTGTCGGATTGGTCAGCGACGCTGCACCGCCCGTCGGGGTAATGCTCTTTAGCGTTCCGTCGCCGTTGAATAACAATGTCCCGCTCGCCAATGTTACAGGCGGCGCGGTCGCCGATCCGCCGAAATCGCTGGCGGGTATGCTTACGTTATAGCCCCAGGTATTGACCACGGCGGGCGAGCCCACCACGGCGTTCGAACCATCCGCGCCGGCACCCGTATTCCAGCCGAGGCCGGCGCTTGCGCTGGTTGCCGTGAAGTCGCTCGCCGTACCCGTCGTGTTGGCCGTGATGTCGATAACGCCGTTGCCCGAGTCCGCGGCGGTAACATCGGGATTGGCGACCGTGCCCGTGCCATAGCCGCCCGCACCGTCTCCGGCGCCATCTGCCGTGTTGCCGTTGATGGCATTGACGAGGTTGGCCACGGTGTCGGCAATTGTCGAACCGATCAAGACATCATTCGTCCCGGCGCCCGGTGCGCTCGACGTGAACGTGTAGGTCTGGGTGCCCACCGTCACCGACTCGCCATCCGTGGGAAGAGCACTCATGGTCAGCACTCCATTGGCGGCTTGCGCGGCTGCGGCTTGCACTGCGGGCGAGTCTTCATTGGTATAAGTGAACGTGGCGGTGTGGCTGCCCCCGAGCGAATCATAGATTGTCACCTGCGACGTGTAAGTCGATCCGTCCGCCGACTGCGCATCCAGGTTCGTCGTCAGCGACACGTTCTGCGTCACCGTGGCTGGGCTAACAATGCCCGCGCCCAGTGCCAGGGTGCTCAGGCCGCCGCTCGTATTCACCACTCCGTTTGTCGCCGTATAACCCAGCACCTGTTGTCCATTGGCGGTTTCGAGCAGATTGTCGGTACCGACCTCGAAGTCGCCGGCGCGCGTGAAGCTCTGTACGCCATCCGCCTGTACCACAAAAAAGCCGTTGCCGTTAATCGCGACATTGGTGGCAATGCCGTTGGAAGTTACATCCCCTTGGGTAAAGTCGGAAGGCTGCGAGCTGACCTGCACGCCCGCGCCCTGCTGAATCGGATCGCCGGCGCCATCGGACCCTATGTTCTGGTAGAAGAGATCGGCGAACTGAACCTGCTGGTCCTTGTATCCGATGGTGTTGAGGTTGGCCAGATTGTTGGCAATGGTGGAAAGCGCGGTGGAACTGGCGTCCAACCCGGAAAGCGGTACTGAGAACGAAGGCATACTGTCTCCTTATTGCGTTAGAAAGTTAAGATTCGAAACCGGACTGGCATGCGCGGCGGCAGACTGCCCGCTTGCGCTGGAACTTGCCGCCGGTAGGACGTCGGAAACCAGCGTCTGAATCCCCTGATCGATCTGCGTTAGTTCGCTCAATGACTGGAACTGCGCCAGTTGCGCCACAAACTGATTCGGATCCAGCGGATCCAGCGGGCTCTGCGCCTGCAGCTGCGCCGAGAGCAGTTGCAAGAACATCGTGTCCAGTCCTCCAGTCCCGTCCGTTGAAGAAGACGACGAAGTTGCAGAAGAGGACGAGGACGAAGACGCGGCCGGGGCGCTTTGGGCATACGTCGGCGAGCTCGGCTGCGAAGAATTAAGTGTGCGAAGAAGCGGCAGGTACACGGTTCCCTCCTAAGCGAGAATGCTGACGCGGGATTCCGGCCCTATGGCTGGAACGGTCGCGGTGAATTCCAATTCGTTAACCGATTCAGGCGGAGTTTCGCCCACCGGAGCGGTCGCGGCATAAGAGTTCCTATGCTGCGAAAACTCCTGCCGTGGCTGGCCCTGCTCGAAACCGGTCGCCGTCTGCACTCCGGAGCGGTTACTCGAGAAATCCACCCCTGTCAGATTCATATGCTGGCTATTCAGCCCGCTCTCGAGCCCGCCCATTTCCGGGCTAAACCAGCGCGCCACATCACGGTCGCCATGAATCGTCACGCCCACCTGGCTCTGCTCCACGACGGTGTGAATCTCGACGTTTCCGAAGGCATTTGTCTGCACGCCGAGGTGCATTTGGATCGTGCCCACATCGGCAGGCAGATGCGTGCCAATCGCCGCCGACGTGGCATCGTTATCCGTTACCGGAGCGGAATCCAGCATCTGATGCGCCGGTGGCAACGGAGCGGGAGCACCGGATTTCGCCGGACCAGGGTCGATGGTGCCGGACGCCGCAGGCCGACCGGCAAGCGAGATATTCGTTGCGCTTTCGTGCCCGGAACCGGCAGCCAGAGTCGCAGACACGGCCTGCGGATCGTTCAACGAAGACTTGAGTGTGGAAGAAAGTGCCGTGACGTTCGCGTGCCCGACGCTGGCATCATCCGCTTTGGAACGTTCGCTCGCCGGAGCCTTCAAATTGTCGCCATCCGCCGCAATGGCGTTCGATGGCTGGCCCGGTGGCGGCATACTCGACGCCGATCCCGAGGGTGAGCTAGATGCGAACGATGTAAAGCTCGCGAGCGAATCCCCGAACGTTCCCACCGACATCCCTGGAATATCCGGCGAAGGCGCCGCAGCGGCCGCAACCGCAGGCTGAGTCGCATCGGCAAACGCGCCCGTTGGAACGCTTCGCTGCGAAGCCGCGCCCGCAAGAGTGCCACTGATCTCCTTCACTGTCTGATCGATGCCCGGCGCCGCAAACTTCGCTTTCGTGGGCGCGCCCGCCGAAATGTTCGCCTGCAAATTTAAAACGGCCGCCGCGATTGGAATCGCGGGCAAGGAAGCAGACACAGCGGAAAGCGTCAGGGAGCCAGCCTTTGGCTCAGTAACCTGTTCCGTATCGGAAACGTGCGCTGCGTTAGAAACCGGAGCGGAAGCGGCCAGCGCCGTGGCTTTTATCGCGCTTCCATCGAAGGACGACGAACCCTCCGCCACAGTCTCGGTTCCCGCGTCAACTACGGGCCGAGTGAACAATGAACCGCTCAGCAAGTCGCCGGTAGGAATCCTCGCCGTTCCCTCCGCACTGGCGCCGAATCCTGAAGCGACAGCGTTCACGTCCTCAACGCTGACGGCAGAAATACCAATGGATGCCGAAGAACCAGAAGAACCATCGGACGAATCCGGCGCTGGAGGTCCACTCACCAGCGCAGATAGAGGGGAACGACCGATAGGAGTGTCCGTGGCGGGGATGCTAACCGCTTCCTGCGCAGGATCGATCGTCGATGCTGACGGTTTCGCGCCGGTGGAAGGCGTCGTCTCCGCTAGGCCGCCTAACGCCTCATCGGCCTCTCCAGCCGGCGATTGCGTGCTCCATACATCTATCCGCTTCGACGAAAGTGAAGAGACGGTCGAAGACATTGTCGGCAACAGCGGGGGTACAACGAGATTCGTGGAGCCAGTGACTTGCTGCAGTGAAACCGTATTTGTGGCCGAGCCAGACTGTGGCATCGGAGTGTTCCCAGTCGGTGCGTTTGCGTGCGAAGCTAACTGCGTCAGCGGCACGTTCCTTGGGGATGAGTTACGCTCGGTGGCAACCGCCCGCGTCGCGAAAACGGAAGAAGACGTGGCATCCGCGACGTTCGGCAAAGCCACTGCGTCTCCCACTCCGCTGACTGCGCCCGCCGGTGGGTCCGCAGAAGCGCCTGGCGCGATTGCAGCGAAATTCTCGCTCGACGGCGCATTCGGGACAATCGGATTCAGTGCGGGAGAGGCCAGACTCGCCGGCAGATTCACGGACAAATTACCCAACGATTGCGCGCTAGAATTCGATGCGACAGCGGGCTGCGGACCCGCAAGAATCGCCGGAAGCCCACTTGAATTCGTGGAGACTGCCGTGCTCTTGGGATTCTTCGCCCCCGGCTTCTGGTTCGGAGCTGGCGGCAAAGCTGCGCTCGCATTCGCGGTCTCCGTCAGTACAGCAGAAAGGCTCGCCGGACCTATATCGGCGGAACTCGACTTTCCGTCCGAAGTTGCAATCTGCGGCGACGCCGACGCAGCAGGCGCCGGATTCCCAACCCCAGCCTGCTGCTCATGAAAAGATGGCCGCGCTTCTTCCGCTGGCGCCGCGTTCGTCGACGCCGCGAGAGCAGCCGCGAAATTGCCGCCGACCGCGGAGTTCGTCGCGCGCGCTGGACTTTGTCCCGCCCGCGTAGCATCCGAAACCGCAACCATCTCGATAGTCATTCGAGTCCGCAATTCCACATGCAGCCCGCGGGCCAATGCTGCGTGGTTCCGTAACCTACGCATCGCGGGTATCTTGGCGCAGAGTTTTCAGAGATTTACCGGAACGTCGACTCATCCAGCAAGAGCAAGCAGGGTGGTGAAATTGCGGTTAGAGGCAAGAGCTGCCCGGTTCAGGAGGGCAAAATCAGCCTCGTCGATGCCAGCGCTGCAAGAGAAACGCGGCATCCAGCCGGCGCTGCTCCCGTCGCAGTTTGTCGACTTCATAAGCCCGGCGCTGGCGCGCGCATAGGCTGTCCAGAACCTCGCGCTCGCGAAATGCGCTCTGATAGGCGTCCGCCGCCTGCTCCCGCAAGGCCGCCAGCCGCGCCACTTCCGCCTGCATCCGGACTCGCAGCCGCCACAACTCTTCCCGCTGCGACTCGGCAAACCGCAGTTCGGCGCTGGCGCGTCCCCCGAGCAATGAGTCCGCGTCCACCTTTTCGGCATCGATCAGAAACCGGTCGAGCCGCGCGACATTCTCCCGTTCCCGTGCCAAGCGCAGTGCCGTCTCTTGCAATGTCAGCATCAGCTGCCGTTCCACGCTCTGGCGCAGCCGCAGCAGCGGCGCGAGCACAAATTCAAAAGCCATATCTTCACCCCGCCAGCGCCATCAACTGCGCCAGCGAATCTGTCATCGCCGCCGCCTCGCCCATCGATTGCATCAGGAATCCGTCGAGCGCCGGCATGAGCGCGATCGCGCGATCGAGATCGGCGTCGCCGCCCTTCTGGTAGGCCCCAATCCGGATCAGTTCCTCCGACGCCTTGTAAGTCGCCAGCAGCCGCCGGATTGCGGCAGCCTTCGCCAGATGTTCCGTCGTAACCACCGTCGGCATGATGCGGCTAATGCTGTCGAGAATCGATATTGGAGGATAATGGTTCCGCGCTCCCAGCTTCCGGTCCAACATCACGTGCCCGTCCAGCAGCGCGCGCGCCGCATCCACCAGCGGATCGTTCTCGTCGTCGCCCTCCATGAGCACCGTGTAGAAACCGGTAATCGTGCCCGATCCGAACGAACCGGCCCGCTCGATCAGCCGCGCCAGCAGCGTAAAAACCGATGGCGTATATCCCTTCGCCGTGGGCGGCTCGCCCGCCGCCAGCCCGATCTCCCGCTGCGCCATGGCCAGCCGCGTCAATGAATCGACCACCAGCAGGACGTGCTTCCCGCGTTCGCAAAAATATTCCGCGATCGTCGTTGCCGCCAGCCCTGCCCGAATTCGCAACAGCGGGTCCTGATCCGAGGTCGATACCACCACCACCGAGCGCGCCCGTCCCACCGCGCCCAGCGCATTCAAGAGTTCGCCCACTTCGCGCCCGCGCTCGCCGATCAGTCCCAGCACCGTGAGATCGGCATTGGTGTTGCGTGCCATCATGCCGATCAACGTGCTCTTGCCCACTCCGCTGCCGCCGAAGATGCCCACGCGTTGCCCCCGCCCGCAAGTCAGAAAGCCGTCAATCGCCCGGATGCCACAGCCCAGCGGCACCTCGATCCGCGTGCGCGCCAGCGCCTGCGGAGCTTCGCGGTCCAGCGCCGCCCGCTCCCGGCACACCGGCGCCCCGCCCCCATCCATCGGCTGTCCCGCCCCATCGAGCACCCGCCCTAGCAACTGCTCGCTCAACCGCAACGAAGGCCGTCGTCCAAACACGACTACCTGATCGCCATAACGGATGCCAGTCGGCCGCCGCAACGCCATCGAAAGAACCGTGTGTCCCCGGAAGCCGACGATCTCCCCTGGCCAGCGCCGTCCGCCCGAGTCGACGATCTCGCACGCCTCGCCGACCGTCGCGAACGGGCCCTCTGATTCGATCACCTGCCCCACCACCTGCGTCACCCTTCCGCGCCAGCGCAGGGGCGAACAGCTTTCTAGGTGCGAAAGATAAGCGGAGAGGATCGGCGAACTCATCGGGGTGTTGTGGGCGGAGCGACAGCGGAGATGGACCGGGGTTTATCCGGCGCCGCAGGTCCCGGAGACGGCCGCTCGGCGAGCAGATCCAGCAGCCCAGTTTCAATCTCCTTTAGCTGCGACTCGAGCCCAACCTCGGTCGAGCCCAATGAAGTGTGGATGCGGCACTCTCCGGCAGCCAGTGCGGCATCTTCATGCACCTCCGGAAGCGGCGCACCGTCCTCTTGACAGGCAAAATAATGACGCCAGTCTGTCGTTTCACGCGGCGGAACATATAAGTCGACCCTCGTGCTTGCATCCAGCTTTTCGAGCGTCACCCGCACTATGCCCGCCAGCAGCCGCGGATCGATCTGCGCCTCGCGATGCAGAATCTTCCGCGCGATGGCGAGCGCCAGCTGCACAATCTCCCCTTCGACTCGCCGGTAATACGAGCCGCGCTCTTTCTGGAACTCGCCAAGAGCGTGCAGCACCTGCTCGCGGCTGCGCGCCAGAGCCGCGTCAACCGAAGCCCGCATCTCCTGCCGGCCCGCCTCCCGTCCGCGCTCGAGCGCTTCCGCTTGCGCCCGGCGCGTGCGCTCTTCTGCCGCCTGTTCCGGACTGAGTCCCGAGCCCGCGTTTCCCGCCAGTTGCGCCTCGGCGTAGCAAAATGGCGAGGCCGTGGGGACGGCTGTATTCCAGGCCTCTTCCCTATTCGGCAAATGCTGAGCCGGCTCGGGCGCAAGTTTTGTCGCGCTAGACGACATACTCCTCCTGCGTCTCCGCGCTCAGCACCAGTTTTCCCTCCGCTTCCAGCTTTCTCGCCGCCTCTACGATCTCCCGCTGCGCCTGGGTTACGTCTTTCGAGCGCACCGGCCCCAGCACCTCCATGTCTTCTTTCAGCATCTCCACCGCGCGGGACGACATCGACTTGAAGATCAGGTTCTTTAACTCCTCCGAAGCGCCGCGCAGCGAGAGCGCCAGCGTCTTCTTGTCCAGCTGCCCGAGCAATTCGCGGATTCCCGCCTCGGGCACGCCCAGGAGGTCTTCGAAGGTAAACATTAGGTTTCGGATCGCTAGCGCCATCTTCGGGTCGTCCTTCTCGATGCTTTCCAGGATCCCCTTGCCCGTATTCGGCTCCAACTGGTTCAGCAGATCGGCTGCACCCTTGAAGCCCGCATACGCGCGCCGGCTCTGCTCGCCGAGCGACTCCAGCCGCTTGTGCAGCGCCACCGAAACCTTGCGCGCCACCTCAGGCGAGAACTGCCGCAGCATGGCCAGCCGCTTGATGGTCGTGCCCCGGGCCTCCTCCGGCAGCTTCATCAGCAAGGCTGACGCCTGCCGCGCGTTCAGGTGCGCCAGAATCAATGCGATCGTCTGCGGATGCTCGCCCTCCAGAAACTTCGCCAGCTGCTGCGGGTCCGCCTTCTGCAAACTTTCCAGCTGCACCACGCTCATCTCCGCCGCCCGCGTCACCTGATCCAGCAGCTGTTGCGCCCCGGCATCCCCAAAGGCCTTGATCAGCAGCTTCCTCGCATAATCGGGCCCGCCCTCGCTCAGATAACTCTGCGTCAGCGTAAGCTTGTAGTACTCCTCGAGTACCGAGATCGCCGTCTCCGGCTTGATGCGATCGAGTTCGGCGATACGCTCCGTCAGCCGCTGCACATCCGCCTCCGGCAGGTGCCGGTAGATGTGGCTGGCCGCCTCCTCTCCCAGCAGCACCAACAGCATTGCCGCCTTCTGCATTCCCGGGCTGGAGCTCTGAATCATAACTTCGGGCGCTTAACCGATAAGTTCCTTTCCCTGATCGTTCCCATTCTTGGATCGTTCCCATTCTTGGATCGTTCCTATTCTTAGACCGTTATTATCTCCCTCTTCTCTTTCCTCGGCAGTTTCTCCGCCGACTTCAATGCCAGCAACTTCAACCACAGGCCCTACTTCGCCTTCGGTTGTTCCCGCATCCAGTTCTGCACCAGACGGCTCGCCGCCGCCGGCTCGCTCTTGATCTTTTCTCCCAGCTCTTTTTTCAACGCCATAGTTCGCTTGGCTTCGTCGCTTGTGCCTGGAAGTTCGAGACCGGCCAGCATCTCCGCGCCCGCCGGAGCCGCAGCCAGCGACTGCGAAATCTGCTGCGGAATCTGCCGGAAGGCCGCTACCGCCTGGTTCTTGACCGGCCGCAGAACCATGGCGTAGACCAGCAGGAAGATCAACGTGATGCCCAGGTAGCGCAGCGCGCCAAACCACGGTTGCACCAGCGTCCGGAAGCGCTCGACTTTTCCCGGCGCCGCCACCGCCTCCACCGGCACCGGCTGGAAAGAAAGATTTTCGATGGCCAGCAGATCGCCGCGTTGATCGTCCACTCCGATCGCCGCCCGCGCCAGCTTCTCGATCGCCGTCATCTCCTCCGGCGTCCGCTTCCTTCGCGTGGTCGTCGCCTTCCCCGCCTTATCCGTTTGCGTCTCGCTTGCGTCGTCGACCAGCACTGACGCAGTGATCCGGCGCACCCGCCCCGCCGGCTGCGAGACGTGCCGCACGCTGCGGCTCACGGCATAGGTCGCGCTCTCCGATTTCGAAGACTGGTTGTCGATGGCGGCATTCACGAGCGGGGCCGGAGCCGCCGCCGTGCTGCCCGGTACATTCGACGCCGTTCCCGGCACCCCCGCTGGATTCCCTCCGCCTGCCAGTTCTTCCGCATGTTGTTGCGCGAGGGGCGTCGACGACTTCGGATCGAATGTCTCCGACGTGTCGTCGCTGGTGCTGAGGTCATAGTCGACGTGCACGCTGGCCCGCACATGCTCGGCCCCCACCACCGGCTCGATGGCATGCACCGCCGCCGCCGCCAGTTCCTCGTCTTCGTCAAAAGAAACTCGTCCTCCCGGTCCGCGCCGCGCCAGAAAGGGTGTCGCAGTGTCTGCGTCGACCACGGTCACATTCTCCGGCTTCAGCCCGTCGACCGCGCTCGCCACCAATTCCGGAATCGCCTGCTGCGCCTCTTTCGAAAGCGTGCCGCCCCGCGTCTTTACGATTACCGCCGCCTTCGAATCGTGCTCCTGCTCGGTGAACAGCGACTCGCGCGGCAACACCAGATGCACGCGCACCGCCTCTACCTCGTTCAACGTCTGCAGCGTGCGTTCCAGTTCGCCTTCGAGAGCGCGCTGGTAGTTCACCTTCTCGCTGAAATCGGAGCCGGCCCAGTTCGGTGTATCGAACAGTTCAAATCCGAGCCTCGCGTTGCGCGGCAAGCCCTGCGCCGCCGTCTCCAAACGCGCCGCATCCAGTTTTTCCGAGGGTACCAACACGCTGCCCCCATCCGGCGAAATCTCGTAGGGAATACTCTTCGCCGCCAGGCGTCCCGCAATCGACTGCGCGTCCGCCGGGCGCAATCCCGAGTAGAGCGTCACGTTCTTCCCCGTGTCGAACAGATACACGAACCCCCACAGCGTCAGCCCCACCAGCACCGCCCCGCCGGCGAGCATCGCCTTCTGCCCGGTACCGAGGCCGCGCAGAAAGTCCTGCGTCTGTTTCAGCCATTTCTCCAAACCGGCTCGCTCCTATGCCCTCAGAACTGCATGTTCGAAATCTGCTGGTAGGCCTGCACGATCTTGTTGCGCACCTGCATCATCAGTTGAAAGGAGAGGTCGGCTTTTTCGACCGCGATCATAGCGCTGTGCAAGTCGGCGCCCTTGCCATTAAGCAGTTGTGCCACCTCGCTCTGCGCGTCACCCTGCGCCCCTTCGACCGCGCCCATCGACTGCTGCAGCGCGGTCAGAAAATTGTCGTTGCCTTCGCCGAGAGGCGCGGCGCTCGGTGCGGCAGGCGCCGTTATGTCGGCGGGCACGATCCGAATCGGCGAAATCGCGTTGTTCATCGAGCCTCCCTGGTCACTCGTTTTTCGTCTTCAGTCTTTCGTTGTGAATCGTTAGTCGTTAATCATTCGTCGTTTGTTGTTGCCACAGGGTTGCGCCGTTCACCGCAGCAGGTCGAGCGATTGCTGGATCATGTTCTTCGTCGCCTGCACCGCCGAGGCGTTCAGTTCATAGGCGCGCACCGCGCTCAGCAGGTCTGTCATCTCCTCGATGGGATCAACTTGGGGATAGGCCACATAGCCCTGTGCGTTCGCATCGGGATGCCCCGGCTCGAAGCGCATCACTGGAGGCCGCGCGTCGCTGACGACCGCCGCCACGCGCACCGCCGCGGCGCTCCTTTGCGGAAGCCCGGGGAGCGTCAGCGAAAACAGCGGCCGCGCCTGTCCCTGAAATACCACCAGTTGCCGCCGGTACGGCCCGCCCTGCGGCGTGCGCGTCGTCTGCGCGTTGGCCATGTTGGCGGCTACGACCTCGGCCCGCATGCGTTCGGCACCAAGCGCCGATCCGCTCATCTCCATCATCGAAAAAAGGTTCATGGCGCGTTCGAGCCTCCGTTGATCGCCAGCGACATGCGGTGAAACTCGGCCTTGAGGAAGGCGACCGCGACCTCAAAGCGCAGCTGGTTCTGCGCCAAAAGGAGCGACTCGCGCTCCACGCTGACATTGTTGCCGTCGGGACGCTCCACCAGGCCCCGCACCTCGCGCGCCACCGGCGTCAGAAGAGGCGCCGCCGTGAATTCGCCGGCATCGCCATCCTCCGCCATCGCCTGCTCGATCTGGCCCGCGAAAGTCGGTATGTCGCGCGTGCGATAGCGCGGCGTATCGACGTTGGCGATGTTCGCCGACAGCACCTGATGCCGGAACGCGGACTGGTCGAGCACCCGTTCGAGGCCGCGCATCAGCGGCGTTTCGATCATGTTGTCATTCATGGATACAGTCTCTCCCATACTCGCCGCGCGCCGGCAGTCCGAAGACTCGCACTTTATTTCGCACTGTACGCAGGCTTACGCCCAGAAGCTCGGCCGCGCGGGCACGGTTTCCGCCCGTGGCGTCGAGCGTCATGGAAAAAAGTTGCCGCTCCATCGCCTCAAGCGAAAGCCCCGCCTTCCACTCCGGGGAGGTCGGCGCCGCGGCTGGCGCAGACGATGCATTCCCGTGCTCCAAAGCCTCAAGCCCGATCTCGCCGCCCGCCGAGAGGGCTACGGCGCGCCGCACAAAATTTGCCAGCTCGCGCACGTTTCCCGGCCACGCCTGCGCTTCGAGACGCGACAGGAGCAGCTCCGACAAGCGCGACTCCCGCCCAGCCCGGCTGTAAAGCCGCGCGAAGTGGCGGGCCAGTTCGCGCACGTCGCCCGCGCGCTCGCGCAGGGGCGGCAGCGCGATGGGAATCACGTTCAGACGATAAAAAAGATCGGCGCGGAACCGGCCCTCGGCAACTGCCGCCTGCAGGGGCCGGTTGGTGGTCGAGATCACGCGGATGTCAACACGCACCGTCTGGTTCGATCCCAGCCGGTCAAACTCCCGTTCCTGCAAGACCCGTAGCAGCTTGGGCTGCAGCCCCAGCGGCATCTCACCGATTTCGTCGAGCAAGAGCGTTCCCCCCGTCGCCAGTTCGAACTTTCCCGGACGCGCCTCGATGGCTCCGGTAAAGGCGCCGCGCGCGTGGCCGAACAGTTCGCTTTCGAGCAGTGTCTCCGGAAACGCCGCGCAATTCACTGCCACGAACGGCCCCGCTCGCCGCGCGCTCAGGCGATGAATCAGCCGCGCCACCAGTTCTTTTCCTGTCCCGCTCTCCGCCTCGATCAGCACATCGGCGTCGGCCGACGCGGCCTGCCGCGCCCGCCCCAGCGCCTGGAGCCATGGCGCCGACTCTCCGATCAAAAACTCCGCCTCCCGTCCCGCCTCTTTGTTCCGCTCCTCCGCCCGCCGCAGCAACTGCTCAACCGTCGCCTCCAGCTTCTCGAACGACACCGGCTTCACCAGATAGTCGACCGCGCCATCGCGCATCGCCTGCACCGCATCCGGCACGCAGGCATAAGCGGTCAGCAAAATCACCGCTGTCCCCGCCGCCGACGTCTGCACCGCCCGCATCAGTTCAAAACCGTCGCCACCCGGCATGCGCACATCGGTGATGACCAGCGAATGCAGCCCCGGCCGGAACTTTGCCAGCGCTTCCTTTCCGCTCGCCGCCACGTCGACCTGCCAGCCGCGCCGTGCGAAACGTGTCTCGAGCGCGCTCCTCATGCCCGCATCATCATCCGCAATCAACAACCGCTTCATCGTTCCCCTCCCGCCGGGCAGTCTGACGCCGCTCGCCGCGGCGAATCCGCTGTCTCCGCCGCAGCGGCGGGCAACGTCACGCGAAATGTCGACCCTTGTCCATACCTGCTCTCGACCGTGATGCGCCCCCCGTGTTGCTCGACAATCCTCTGGCACACCGTCAGTCCCAGGCCGGAGCTTCCCGGCCGCGTGGTGAATCCCGCTTCAAAAACATGCGCCAGATCTTCCTCCGCGATCCCCGGCCCGGTATCGCGCACTTCCATCTCGATCCCAGCCGGCCCACGATCCACGCCGCGAATCGAGAGCCATCCTCCACCCTGCATGAAGCGAAACGCGTTCAGCGCGAGGTTCAGGATCACCTGCTCGAGCAGATGCCGGTCGGCGTGAATCCCCACTCCCGCGAGGCCGTTGATGATCTGAATTTCCACTCCCGCCTGATGCGCCAGCGGCATGAGAAACCCGTAGGCCCAGAGGAGCAGTTCTCCGGCGTCGATCCGCGCCCGCTCCGCCGGTGCCTCGTTGTGCAGATCGAGCACGTTGTTCACGGTCGAGGAGAGCGTGCGCAGTCCGGCCTGCACGTGCTCGATCCAACTTCGGCTCTCGCCCCCGAGCCCCGACTCGGCCAGCAGCCCGGCAAACAGTTCCAGGCTGCCCAGCGGATTCCTGATCTCGTGCGCCAGCAAAGCCGACATCTCCACCAACGCGCGCTGCCGCCGCAAATTTTCCGACTCGTGTTCCATCTCCTTCGCTGCGCTTACATCGCGCAGGATAAACACCGAGTTCACGTTCTCCTGCGCGCTCTCCAGCCGGGCATGGCGAATTGCGATCCAGATCGCCTTTCCCCAATTTTTCTGTTCGTCTTCCGAATCTTTCTTCTCTCGCTCGCTGGCTGGGTCCTGCCGCAATTCCAATTCCCGCTCTTCACCCGACTGGCGCGCCGCTTCGAGGGCCGCGACCAGCCCCTGCGGCAATGCGTCGATAGTGGCAAAACTTCCGCCCGCGAGCCGGGCCGCCTCGGGGTTTAACGTCGAGATTCCGCCGCCCGCTTCCACTACCATCACTCCGCACGGCAGCCCTTCCAATATCTGCCGCAGCCGTTCCCTCATCCGCTGGTTTTCTTCGAGGCTCACCGTCAGGTTGCGGTTCGTGACCTCGAGTTCCTGCCGCAGATGCGTGACCTGCCCGTGCAACTGCCCGTAGGTGCGCTCGAGCGACCCCGCCGCTTCCGTGAACGAGCGGAACGCGCGCGCCAGCGGATGGTCAGATTCGCGACCTGGCTCGTGCGGTGGTGGCAAAGAAGATGGCATATGGAGATCAATTGCAAAGCCGGTGCCAGCCCGGCACAGATTGCCTTAGAAGGCTCTTATTGCCCGTACCGATGGAGGTGTTCCAACGCCCGCGACCACGGGCCCAGAGCTTTGCTCGGTCATCGCGACATGCTCCACCCGGATCACCGGCTGCCCGCGCGACAAAATCAGCGCTCGTTCCATCACATTTTGCAGTTCGCGCACATTGCCGCGCCAGTCGCGGCCCTCCAGGATCCGCACCGCATCGCCCGAAAGAACCGGCGCCGCAGCCGCCGGCGAAAATTTCTGGAGAAAGTAATTCGCCAGCTCCAGCAGATCTTCGCCCCGTTCCCGCAGTGGAGGCACGGACAACGGAAACGCGGACAAGCGATAGAAAAGATCCTCGCGGAACTTTCCTTCCCGCATCGCCGCCCCAAGATCGAGGTTTGTTGCGGCGACCACCCGCGCGTCGACTCGCACCGTTTGCACGCTTCCCAGCCGCTGCAGTTCCTTGTGCTCGAGGAAGCGCAGCAGTTTCGGCTGCAAGCTCAATGGCATATCCCCGATCTCGTCGAGAAAAAGCGTTCCCAGGTGCGCCGCCTGAATCCTGCCCGCATACGGCTGCTGCGCGCCGGTAAACGCTCCGCGCGAATACCCGAACAGTTCGCTCTCCAACAGCGCCTCCGGAATCGCCGCGCAATTCACCACCACAAAACTGCCTGCCGATCGTGGACTCAGTTCGTGCAGCGCCCGCGCCACCAGTTCTTTTCCGCTCCCCGTCGGCCCCGTGATCAATACGGTGGTCTCGCGCGCGGCCACCAAATGCACGGTTCGATACACCGTTTTCATCTTCGCCGACCGCCCAATCATTCCGGGCAGCGCCGACTCGCTCTCATCGAATTCAAAAAAGTCGCCCCTCTCGCGGTGAGCTCCAGGTTCATCGGACCTGTCGCCTTTCTTGTCGTCGCCACCCCGATCCCCTTGGATATCGCGTGCCGAATCCTCCTCCGGCGACTCCCACGATTCCTCGTCAGACCGCCGATCCCCGTCTTCATCGTCCACCATCACAACCTCAAGTTGGGGATAGCGCTGCCGCACCGTTCGCGTGAGCTCTTCCGCATTTAGATCCGATAAGCGCCGGTCCAGAAATAGTTTCTGCCAGAGGCCGTTTTCCAGTTGCAGCAGAGCTTCGGCGCCGCCTCGCACCTGCTCGATGTGCTTCGTGCACGATTTAAGACTTTCCAGCACACGCTCCCGTACCACGCTCCTCGGACTGGCTACGAGGACATGGTCTGTAAAATTGGTGGGAATCGGAAACGTCGTCATGTTGACGATTCAATCCGACTGGGGTTAGAAACCGATTAGATAGGAATTAGAAGAATCTGAAGAAAGCAAACCATCGTTTGCTCAGCCCGGCAGTTTTTGCTTTACACCAATTCTCAGTCCGTGTTCACGGGAAAATTTTGCAGGCTCCCAAAAGACTCCGGATCTACTCGACAATCGCAAGCACGTCGCCGGCATTGACCGCGGCGCCCGCCGCAGCCGTGATTTTCTTGATGATTCCCTTCTTCGGCGATTTGATTTCGTTCTGCATCTTCATTGCCTCGACCACCACAATGCCCTGGCCCGCATCGACGTCCGCGCCCTCAGCCAACAGCAATCGCACCACGCGCCCGGGCATCGGCGCTACGATTTTTCTCGGGCCTTTCTCATCTCCCGCCCCACTTTGCCGCCCGCGCAACGACCTCGGATCTCGCAACTCCACAGGAAAACGCGTGCTTCCCACCCACAAATGCAAATCTGTCGCCGTCTGCTCGCGTTTCACTTCAAACGCATGACCATCAACCAGCAAGGAGAGCACGTCCCGCCGCGGCAACACCGCATCGACGTGCACTTCCTTGCCGTCAAGACGGCAGTTCCAGCAAGCGCCAACTTTTTCCAGTTCCAACCGGTGCGGTTTGCCATCAACCATCACGTCGTAAACCATGGCTAGCGCAGCGCCTCCGCACGCCCTGTCGTTTTCCAGTTCGACGAAGCCGGAACTGCAACCGCAGCCCCTCCATTCTTCGCATTCGCCGGATCGAGTACCGCAAACATCCCCGCCGCGATCGCCGCAATGCGAGGCTCGGGCGCTCGTGTTGCCAACTCCGTATCGGGCCGCGCCAGCAGGCGGTCCAGAAACCCGGTGTCGAGCTTCCCCGCCCTGAAGTCCGTGTCGCGTAAAATCCGCCGGAACAGAGAAATGTTGGTCTTGATCCCCGCCACAAAATATTCGTAGAGCGCCCGCTGCAATCGCATGATTGCCTGTTCACGATCCGCGCCAAAGCCGATCAGTTTCGCCAGCAATGGATCGTAATCCATCGGCACCGTCCAGCCCTCGTACATTCCGCTGTCGCGCCGGATTCCCGGCCCCGAAGGTTGCAGCAAAACTTCAATCTTCCCTGGACTCGGGAAGTAGTTATTGTCCGGATCCTCCGCGTAAATGCGGCATTCCATCGCGTGCCCGCGAATCCCCAGATCCGACTGCTGAAACGGCAGCTTCTCGCCGGCGGCGATGCGAATTTGCAAGTGGACAAGGTCTAGCCCGGTAGTCAATTCCGTCACTGGGTGTTCGACCTGCAACCGCGTGTTCATCTCCAGAAAATAAAAGTTCTTCTCCTGATCGACTAGAAATTCGATCGTCCCTGCATTCGTGTATTTCGCTGCCTGCGCCACGCGCACCGCGACTTCGCCCATCCGCCGCCGCATCTCCGCATCGACAATCGGCGAGGGCGCTTCTTCCAGCACCTTCTGGTGACGCCGCTGGATCGAGCACTCCCGCTCGCCCAGCCACACTGTATTTCCGTGCTCATCGGCCAGAACCTGCATCTCGATGTGTCGCGGATTGACGATCGCCTTCTCGATATACACTTCGCTATCGCCAAACGACCGCTGCGCCTCGCTCTGCGCTGCCTCCAGCCCCGACCGCAATTCCTCCGGCGTATGCACCAGGCGCATGCCCTTCCCGCCGCCGCCGGCCGCCGCCTTCAACATGATCGGGTAGCCGACCCGCCTGGCCACCTCTTCCGCTTCCTCCGGCGAACTCAGCCCCCGCGCCGTACCCGGCACAAAAGGAATGTTCGCTTTCTCCATGTTTTGCCGCGCCCGCGTCTTCGATCCCATCATTTCCATCGAATGCGGCGTCGGCCCTATGAACTTGATCCCCGCGTCGGCGCAAGCCTGCGCAAACTTCGCATTCTCCGACAAAAATCCATATCCCGGATGGATCGCCTCCGCGCCCGACCGCTTCGCCACATCCAGAATCTTGTCCCCGCGCAGATACGACTCCACGGCCGGTGCCGGACCAATTGGATATGCCTCATCCGCCTTCCGCACATGCAGCGACGCGCGATCGACATCCGAGTACACCGCCACCGTAGCGATGCCCAATTCCCGGCAAGCCCGTATCACCCGGACTGCAATCTCCCCCCGGTTCGCAATCAGAATCTTTCTAAACATATTGAACCGCCGCTTCTCGACCGCACCCGATTTTACCCGCACCGCCCACGAGAATGCATGTGGAAGATCACGCCCCCGTGTGAGTTGGTCACAAGCACAGCTCGCGGCTGACCACGGAACCATCGGCACGAGAGCCTGTAAAAACGAAAAATAGCCAGCACGCAGTGGCAGAGCCGCACTGAGTACTGGCTATTTGATAGCTAAGAGCTGGCGCTACTTGTTCTGATCCATGACGATTCCACCCGACCCCGGCTGTTTCTCCGCCTTCGCCTTCTTCGTGGCCATCGTCTTGTCGACCCATTCATCCGCCGTCTTCAGGTCGGCATCGCGCGCCGCCTTGTCGTCGCATTCTATGTCGGCCCGCTCGCGATACATAAGGTTCAGGTAAGCCATGGCGTCGTCATAGTCCGGACGCAGTTGCAACGCCTTGTTCAGGTTGTCTATGCCTTCCTGAACATCCGCCGCATTCTTCTCCCTCACCTGGGCGCAGACCTTTTTGTCCTTCGCTGGCAGCGAGTCATCCGGCTTCATCCCCAGTTTCGCCCGCTCTTCCTGCCGCGGAATGTATGTCTGCGTCCAGTCAATCACGGCGACCGAATAATAAGGCTCGGGATCGTTCGGATCGGCCTCGGACGCTTTCTTGTAGTATTCCTTGGCCAGATCGAATTTCTTCATTTGTAGATAAAGATAGGCAATACCCTTGATGCTGTTGATGTTCTTCGGATCCGTTTGGAGCACGATCTTGTACTGATCGATCGCCTGCTCGGCGTTCTTGTTATTGTCCGGAGTGTCGGCGCCGGGGATATACTGCTGCGCAAATGCCGTTGCCAGATACAACCGCGCGTTGACCAGCGTCGGATCGTCCGCCACTGCCTCCTGGAAATGATCGATCGCCTGCTCGTACTTCGCGTTCTTGTACGCCTGCACGCCCTTGTTGAGTTGGTCGCGCGCCTTCAGCTTCTGGCAACTCGTGCTGCCCAGAACCAACGCCAGGCAGCCCAAAAGAACCAGTAACCTGTGAGAATTTTTCATTGCGTTAGGAATCTCCATGATGCAAGTATCGGAAAAATCGCAGGCGAGTGGCCCTCACGGCAACCACGGCCGCCCGGCCCAAAGAAAATGCGAGGCTGGGTGACCGCCAATTGACCCGGTCACCCGATGTTCCGGCTCTTCCTCTAGCCGCCCGCTTCAATCTTAGCGGTAATCAGTCCAACTTTGTCCACACCCGCGGAGTGTGCGATGTCGATCACATTCGCCACATCCGCAAAGGGCACGTTATCGTCGCCCTTCACGAACATCACTTTCTCGGCGCGCGTCTTGAAAATATCTTCCAGCCGCCCCTGCAAAGTCTCCCACGTCGCATCGTCCTGGTTGATCTTTAGTGCCGGAGCTTGCCCCGCTCCGCGATCGATCAGTTGCACAACGATCGTGCGGTCCGATGGCGGTGGCTGATGCTGGTTTGGCGGCGGCGGCTGCGGCACCAGCGCGTCCAGCCCTTTGGGCGTGAGTGGTGTGATCACCATAAAGATGATCAAGAGCACCAGCAGAACGTCGATAAGCGGCGTAACGTTCATATTCGCGTTCGGGCCCCCGCTCGAGCCCCCAATTGCCATTCCCATGTCGATCTCCTCGCAACTACCTTGTTGCTATTGCCCGCCCGTGGGTGCCGCCGGTCTACTCGTAGCGCCCGGTGGTGGAGCTAAAGCTCCTGCCTTCTTCTGATCGGTCAGCAGGCCCAACTGGTCCACCCCCGCCGCGCGAACATTATCGACAACCTCCACGACCGCTCCGAACCTCGCTCGCGCATCGGCTTTCAAGAACACTCGCTTGTCGGTGCGGCTGGCTAGCCGGTCTTTAATCTTCTGCGTCAAATCTGCGGCGGCGATCTTATCGGTACCGAAGAAAACCGTCCCGTCGCGCATTACCGCCACCAGCAGCGCATCTTCTTTATCGGCATCCGGCATCTGCTCCGGATTGTTTACCTGCGCCATGTCCACGCTAACGCCGTGCTGCAACATGGGCGTGACCACCATAAAGATGATCAGCAACACCAGCATCACGTCCACCATCGGCGTCACATTGATGTCGGAGTTGACCTTCGCGCCTTCGTTTCTCTTTGCTAATCCCATGAATTCCTTCTCCTGCCGAAGCTCTTTCCCCGCATTTGTCTGGAGGAGCGGGCGCCGGTTCTCGTCCGGCGCCCGGCCAGCAACTCATTTGCGGTTCGCGCCTGAAACTAGGAACGGCGCAGCGCTCGGCGCTTCAGGAAGTAGTCGATCAGTTCGCTCGACGAGTTATCCATCTCCACGTCGAACGCTTCCACGCGGCCCGTCAGATAGTTGAACATCATGACGGCCGGAATCGCCACGAACAACCCGACAGCCGTGGTCACGAGCGCTTCCGAAATGCCGCCCGCCACTGCCGCCAGACCGGTCGCCTTTTCTTTCGCGATGCCGTTGAACGCATTCAGAATGCCGACCACCGTTCCGAACAGTCCCACGAAGGGAGCCGTCGAACCGATCGTCGCCAAGCCGCCAAGTCCGCGCTTCAGTTCCGCGTGAACGATGGCTTCCGTGCGCTCCAAGGCGCGCTTCGAAGCTTCAATCGTCTCGCCAGGGATTTCGCCCGGAGAGTCCTGGTGAGCTTTGAATTCCATCAAGCCCGCCGTTACAACCTTCGCCAGGTGGCTCTTCTTATTGCGCTCGGCAACCTTGATAGCTTCATCAATTTTGCCTTCGCGCAGCGCCCCGGCAACCGCCGGAGCGAACGAGCGCGATTGGTTGCGGGCGGCATTGAATGCCATCCAGCGGTCGATCATCACGCCGATCGACCAGCCCGACATAATGAAGAGAATGATGACCACGATCTTCGCCAGAATGCCCATCTGCTTCCAGAGCGAAATCGGGTCCCAGCCAGGTGCGCCTTCCTGCAAGACCCACGCGGCCACAAGATGTAGATTACTGAGTGCGACTGCTGCCAGATTTACGACCATGAGTTGCTTACCCTCCTCAAAACTCGATTTGGTTCGCCGGATCGAAAACCTACCCGGCTGCCAACTTCCTTCCGTCCGGCGGTTCGGCCGCCGGACTTCACTCTTCGCTCAAGAATCTAGCTCGCGAGCGATTCAAGCCCCAGACTGCTCCGTGCCCGGTTAGAAGGTCCGGTGCAATGCTGCTGTTGCATCCAAAAAAGAAATCGCGTGGCCAGAATGGCCCTCCGAGCGCGGAACCAACCCTCTGATCCGCCCATCCATAACGGTGAGACGGGGAAGGACATCAATCACCACAAAAACCTGAACCCACCGGGTGGCTCTAGCCCCCGGACAGGCTGAAGTTCACGATAACCTGGGTTTCGACCGCGACCGGCTCGCCATTGAGCAAGTACGGCTTATAGCGCCACTGCTTCACCGCTTCGATCGCCGCGGGCGCCAACATCGCATGCCCGCTGATCAGTTGCAGGTTTTGAATTGTTCCTTCTTTGCTGATCTCGGCCTGCAACACCACCTGTCCCTGAATGCGCGCCTGCCGTGCCAGCGGAGGATAGGACGGTTGTACTTTCCTGATCAGCAAACCAGCCGAGACGCCCTGCGATACGCGCACACGCGCCGGTGTCGCCACTTTCGGAACCGCCACCGGCTGCGAACTCAGAATGCCGCCAATCACGCCGCCCGCCGAGCCCCCTGGTATTCCACCCGGCACGCCGCCCGGTACGCCCGCTCCACCCAAATCCGGCGGAGCTTCTTCTTCCTTAATCATCTGAATTTTTTGCGGAATCTTCGTCGGAGTGCGCAGTTGGCCGTTGGTCATCTCGCTCTGAATTTTGACCACTCTCACAGGCGCGGCCGCCGGAGGTGGCGGAGGCGGTGGAGGCGGTGGAGGGGCTACAAGAAACGTCATCAGCTGCTGTTTCGGCAGCGCATCCGTATAAATCAATGGAATCAAGATCAGAACGCCAATCAGCATGGTCTGCAGCGCGAAGGAAAGGATCGTCGTGCTCAACCGCCGCTTCGCCTTGAACCTGTTACCAGACTCAATAAGACTGTCTTCAAACATGGCCTTCTCCTACACCAGACCCAACTACATCTTAGACACCACCTACATCTGTCTTGCTCCCGCTTTCTCTGCTTCCTGCCTCTCCGGGCAGGGCCATGATTCTACGCCGTTTGACGCTAAACGAAAACCTTAAAACCAAAAAAAATGCATTATTACGAGTTCGGGATTCACTAACTCCAAAAATCAAACCGGCGAAGCCGGGGCACGATGATTCTTCCTGGGAAAACCCCCATGCATCCCTGGGGTCTCTCCGTCTTTCCGCAAGTCACGGGTGGCCTGCGTCTTCGCCTAAGCTTTTACCTTTTCCTTACCTTGCCCAGCACCCTTGCCCGAACCCGAAGGCCCGCTCCGCACCGGCATGGCAATCGGCTTCTGCCCGCGTTCCATACGCCAGTCCTGGTAGGCCACTAGGATCGGTGCCGCGATCGCGATCGACGAATACGTTCCGATCAGAATTCCGATCACCAGGGCGAGGCTAAACCCGCGCAGCACTTCACCGCCAAACAAGAACAAAGCAAGCACGGTAAGGAAAGTCAGGCCCGCTGTCAAGATGGTTCGGCTCAAAGTCTGATTAATGCTCCGGTTGACGATGTCAGCCAGCGGCTCGCGCCGCAGCAGTTTGATGTTCTCGCGGATGCGGTCGAAAACCACAATTGTGTCGTTGTTTGAATATCCGATCAGCGTCAGGATCGCCGCGATCACCGTCAGCGAAATCTCCCGGTCCAGCAGCGAGAACGCCCCGACCGTAATCAGCGTATCGTGAAACACCGTCAGGACCGCCGCCACTCCATAAATCCACTCAAACCGCAGCGCCAGATACACCAGCATCCCCGCCAGTGAATACAGCGTCGCCAGGATCGCCTGTTTGCGCAACTGCTTGCCAACCTGTGGCCCCACGATCTCCACATTTCTTACGCCGAAATCCGACAGATAAAAGCCATTCTGCAGCGACGCCACTACTGCCGGATCCACCGTACCCTTCAACTCATCGAAAGATCCCAAAACGCCGCCCTTTGTCTTGTCCCGATAGTCGACGATTGACTGCGCAATCGCCGTATATTTCGGTCCCGCATCCAGCCCAATATGCAGCGGATCGTTATCGAGCAGATACTTCTGGAGCGCAATCGAGCTGGCATTGTTCAGATCTTGCTTATTTCCGTTCGCGCTTGCGCCGCCGCTTTCTCCCTCGAGCGCCTGGATAATCTGCGTCTTGCCTTTGTCCAACGACTGTTCGCTCGTCTCTTGAATGTCGAGCGAGATCAACTCTTCATTATTCGACGCCGGTCCGAAGGTCTGCACGCGGGCGTTCTTCAAGCCCGCCCGGTCAAGCGCCGAATGAATCGCCTCCGCGTGAGGCGCATGCGCATACTTCACATACACCAGCGTTCCGCCGCGGAAGTCGACGCCAAGCGGCACCGGGTCCCCGCTCACTATCCACCGGTGACCCATCGAAACCAGGCCGGCGACGCTAAAGAATAATGAAAATGCGAGGAAGTACCACTTCTTCCCAAGAAAATCGATATGTGCGTTCCTAAAGAATTCCAAGTCAAACTCCAAGGTCAGCCGCGAGTTGCGAGTCGCGAACGATCAAATGCTTCAAGCTCGTAGCTCGTGGCTCGAAGCTCGTAGCTAAATACTCAACGCCTCGCCGCGCTGCTTGCGGCTCAGCACCCAATCAAAAATCACTCTCGACACAAACACCGCCGTAAACAAATTCGCCGCCAGACCAAACACCAGCGTCGTCGCGAATCCCTTCACCGGCCCGGTTCCGAAGATGAACAGAATCGCCGCCGATACAATCGTCGTCACGTGCGTATCCACGATCGTGATCCACGCATGGCCAAAGCCCTGCTCCACCGCCGAGGGCGGCGTCTTCCCGTTTCTCAACTCTTCCCGGATGCGCTCAAAGATCAGCACGTTCGAGTCGACGCCCATGCCGACCGTCAGAATCACTCCCGCAATTCCGGGCAGCGTCAGCACCGCGCCAAAGTACCCCATGAACCCCAGCAGAATAATCAGGTTCAGGATCAGCGCCACATCCGCGTTCACACCCGCCCAGCGGTAATAAATCAGCATGAAGATGAGCACCGCCACCATGCCCACCACCGCCGCCCGCACGCCCTCGCGAATCGAATCCGCCCCCAGCGACGGTCCCACCGTCCGCTCTTCCAGGTACTTGATTCCCGCCGGCAGCGCGCCCGAACGCAAGGTCAGTGCAAGATCCTTCGCCGACTCTTCCGTGAATCCGCCTTCGATCTCTCCCTGGTCCCGGATCGGTTCTTTAATATTGGCGACTTCCATTACCTTGTGGTCCAACACCACCGCCAGACCTTCGCCCACGTGCGCCGAAGTGAAGGCGTAAAACTTCCGCCCGCCCTCGGTCGTCAGCACAAAGTTCACTCGCGGCTGGTTTGTGTCCTGGCTCCGCGACGGATCGGCGCCGCGCAAATCGCGCCCCGTTACCGCCGACGCCCGCGAGATGAAATACCACACCTGGTTGTCTTCGCCCGAAACCGGATGCGGATTCCTTCCCGGCAAAAGCTCGGCATCGGGAGGCATTACGCCGCCTTTTTGTTGCAGCGCCTCCTGCTCGCTCGAATACGGTCCGCCCAGCGATAGCTTCAGCTCCAGCATCGCCGTCGACTGCATGATGTCCTTCACCCGCGCCGGATCGTCTACACCCGGCAACTGCACCAGAATCTGATATTGCCCGAGCCCATGCTCCTGAATCACTGGCTCGTTCACACCCAGCGCGTCAATGCGGTTGCGAATCGTCTCAATCGCCTGCGTCACCGCCCGGTCCTTCAGGTCCGATAGATTCTGCGGCTTCATCGTGATCGTCCATGAATTCTCCGCCCCAGAAGTCGGCTCATATTCCGGCAGCCGGTCTGCGATAATCGACTTGAAGTCGCTCGTCTTGTCCGGCGGCACACCCTTCACCACGATCATGTCGGGATGATTTATGGGATCCGGCTTCGTGATGTCCGCGTATGCGATCTTGTGCGTCCGCATGTCTTCCTTCAAACGCGCCTCAGCGTTGTCGGAATCGACGTTGACCGCGTCGTTCACCTGCACCTGCAAAATCAAGTGCGTCCCGCCCCGCAGATCGAGCCCCAGATGGATTCGGTCCGTTATCGAGGCAACAATTCCCTTCCCCGACCAATCCTTGGGAACGCCGACAATCCCGGCTACAAACAACACCAGAACCGCCACAATCACTGCCAGTTTCCAGCCCAGATTCTTATTCATGGAGAAAACAACTTTCTAAAAAAATTGAGCCCGACCGTTTATGCCTCGGTTCAGCTCGTGGCTTGCAGCTCGAACCATAGCTCAAAACTCACGCCTTCTTTTCCTTTTCGTCTTCTGCCGTCGTCACCGATACCACCGACCCGCGGCTCACTTCCAGCTTCAGATTATCCGGTGGCACGCGCAGCGTAATCGCATCGTCTTTCAGCGACATGATCGTTCCGCGCAACCCGCCCGTGGTCACGATCCGGTCTCCGGTTTTTAGCTGTCCCAGCATCGCCTGCCACTTCTTTTGCTTGCGCTGCTGCGGCATGATCAAGAGGAAATAAAAGATTGCAAAGATAAAAAGCAACGGAGCCAGTCCCAGCAGCCCGCCGCCCGCCAACTGCAACGCCATCGATCGCGCGCCTGCCATCATGAAAACGGTAGCCAAATGAATCCTCGATAAAAATCAGCGAATCGAAACAAACCAGCAAAACAGGCCCACGCCGGGGCCCTAAAACACACCGGTCCCGAAACCACTCTCTGCACTCACTGTGCAATTCGGGAATTTTTTCTTCCGGCCAAAGGTTTCGTTGGCCTCAGAATCTTTCCTGGCGCGGGTCTCCCGTGGGGCATTGCCCGCCGGGTGTCCCGTCCAAGTGGTGCCGGGCGGGGTTTCTACCGCAGGCTGGAACCGGCTGTGCTAGAACCTCAGCACAGCAAGAAGACCGACCTATCCCCAAGTCCAATAGAATGCCGGACGCCCCCTCCGAGTGTCAAGGAAACCCTACCCGACGCAGCGTCCCAATTTCCCTGGCGACCAGTCTCCCCGAACCTTCGCCGGCACCTGACTAGCGATCGCCCGCGCTCCCTGTTCGTCGCGAAAGCACATCAACCCTGAGACAATCCTCCCTCGCCACCCAAGCCCTCTCGCACCCACCGCATTGTCTCCAAATAAAAGTGCACATTATGCACACTGTTCAAAATCTGTGCCAGCAATTCCCCCGAAGCATATAAATGCCGCAAATAAGCCCGCGAATACCTCCGGCAGACCAGGCACGAGCACGCCGAATCCAGCGGCCCCGCATCCTCCGCGTAACGCGCCTGCTTGATCGAAACCCGCCCCTCCGACGTAAAAAGCAACCCATGCCGCGCCGCCCGCGTCGGCAAAACGCAATCCATCATATCGACGCCTATCCGCGCATAGAGCGCAATCTCCTCCGGCGTTCCCACACCCATCAGATATCGTGGCTTATCTCGAGGCAAATGCTCCAGCGTCCACTCCACCACCTCCCGTGTCATCTCCCGAGGCTCGCCCACGCTAAGCCCACCAATCGCATATCCCGGAAATCCAATCTCCACCGTCCGCAACGCCGACTCCCGCCGCAACTCCCGGTCCATCCCGCCCTGCACAATCCCAAACAACGCCTGTGTGGAATCCGGCTCCGGTGACCGGTGACCGCTAACCGGTGACCGCTCTTCCTGACCACCACCGACCGACGACTGACGACCGCCCCACAGCACCTCCTCCTTGTGCGCCTCAAAATATTCTTTGCTCCTCCGAGCCCACCGCAGCGTCATCTCCATCGACTCGCGCACCCGCTCCCGCTCCGCCGGATACTCCGTGCACTCGTCGAACGCCATAATGATGTCCGCCCCCAGGCCGATCTGGATCTCCATAGACCGCTCCGGTCCCAGAAAGTGGGAAGATCCATCCAGATGCGATCGAAATGTGACGCCATCTTCCGTCACCTTGCGCAGTTCGCTCAAACTGAAAACCTGGAATCCACCCGAATCCGTGAGAATCGCCCTCTCCCACGACATGAACCGATGCAGCCCGCCCATCCGCCGCACCGCATCCACGCCCGGCCGCAAATACAAATGATATGTATTCCCCAGCAGAATCCGTACGTCCATCTCCTCCAGCAAGTGCTGTGGTACGCCCTTTACCGTCCCCGCCGTCCCCACCGGCATAAATACTGGCGTCTCTACCAGCCCGTGCGGCGTCTCCAGACGCCCCAGCCGTCCCGTACCCGAATCAGCTTTAACTTGAAATGAAATCGACACAGCCCTCGAATTCTAAAGGATCGCCGCCGCCGCGCAAATTTCGCGTCGACTCAACACGATAACGGCCCCTCACCGCCACATTCCTCACCGCCGATTACGAGATGATCCCTCTCGTAATGTGCCCTCCGGTATCCCACTCAAGTTTCTTCCGCTCTCGACGATCTCCCTATCGACAGGGTTCGCTAGAGAAATTCCTCGGAGGGTTACTTTGCCGACAGTTCAGTTCAGCGCCTACCTCGAAGAATGTCAGCAGCAGCAGCATCAGGAATTCTTCTCGCTCGCGAGCGCCTTTCGCGACGCCGTCAAGGCCGGTGAAATGCCCCCGGTCACGCAATCGGCCGTCGACGCCCTCGCCGATTACACCGTCTTCCACTTTGCCAAGGAAGAAGAATTCATGGAGAAGACCCACTACGTCGGCATGAAAGACCATCACGCCCGGCATCTTGGACTTATCGATCAGGTAAAGGGATTTCAGAAAGCCGTCAAATCCGGCTCAGGCGTCGAATTGCCTGCGGTAACGGCATTCATCAATGAAATGACCCGCCACGACCGCCTCGAGGATGGAACCTTTTTCGATCATCTGCGGGAGCACGCAGCCAAGTAGGTTCCGGCCGCACTCATGCCCACGCTAATGCGTGGCCCGGCCTCAGGCGCCGATCAACTTTTCCAGCGCCGCCTTGTTGCGGATCAGCAGCGTCGACCCACGCAGCGAGGCCATTTCCTTGTCCCGGAACTCTCCCAGTACCCGCGTCACTGTCTCGCGCGAAGTCCCGATCAGCTGCGCAATCTCCTCATGCGTCAGCGCAATCTTGATCCGGATCCCCTCGTTCGTCTCTTCGCCGTCGCTCGCCCACTCCAGCAACAGCCGCGCCAGTTTCTCCGAAACCGAATGCGACAGCCCCAGCGACCGGATCATCTCGTACGCCGTCTGGCAGTTCTCGCTCAAATGCTGCGCCGCATTCAGGCAGGCGTCAGCATGGTTCTGCAGGAATTTCAAAAAGTCGTCGCGCTTGACGAAATCAAGCTGGCAAGGCTGCAACGTCTCCGCCGTCAGTTCATATGGTTTGCCCGAGACCGTTCCATGCAGCCCGAGCACTTCTCCCGCCTGAGCGATTCTCAAAATCAACGTCTTCCCATCGCGCGACGTAGTTGTCAGCTTCACCCGCCCGGAGCACAAGATGTAGATCCCACGCGGAGCCTGTCCTTCCACAAACAACACCGCGCCCTGTGGAAACGCGCTCGCATACTTCACCTTCTCGAGCGACTCTAGCGAAGCCTTGGGTAAATCGCAGAAAAAACCGGCATGACGTAGCTTGCAGATCAGGCAGTTTTCGGTAATCTGGAGGCCGTACGGCGAACTCATTCTATCCTCGCAACCGCATCGGATGGTAGCATCCCACCCCCCAACCGTAAAGGACGGACTACCACCCGTCGCTGCAAAAAGAGCTGACAAGCCCATTAGTTCCGATTCTGCGAACTCGTCGTTGGTCGATTCTCTCCGTCTCCTCCGTGGTCTCCTCAGCGAAATCTGCGATTAAAGGCTCTTCCTCCGCGGAATCTTGTCTCCACCCGCAATTCCAGCTTGCCCAAATCCCCCGCACCAACGAAAATAGCCTTCTGCTACATCACTGACAAAATCAACTCATCCGTGGATAAACTTTCGTCGAACTCCGCCACATCTCCCAGGAGCCAGCTTTCATGAAGCGCATCAACAAAGTCGCCGTTCTCGGTGCGGGCACCATGGGCGCCCGCATCGCCGCCCACTTCGCAAACGCCGGAGTCCCCTCTCTCCTCCTCGATATCGTTCCTCCCGACGCCGACGCTCCTGCCCGCAACAAAATCGCCGCCGCCGGACTCGAAGCCACCAAAAAGTCCAAGCCCGCCGCTTTCTTCGAGCCCGCGCTGGCCCGCCTGATTTCCATCGGTAATTTTGACGACGACCTCAAGCGCCTCGCCGATGTCGATTGGATCATCGAAGCCGTGGTCGAGAACCTCGACATCAAGCGCAGCTTGCTCAAGAAAATCGAAGCCATCCGCAAGCCCAACACCATCGTCACCACCAACACCAGTGGCCTGCCCGTCGCCAAAATCGCCGAGGGCTTCTCCGACAACTTTCGCCGCTCCTGGTTCGGCACCCACTTCTTCAATCCTCCACGCTACATGCGTCTTCTCGAACTTATCCCCACACCCGACTCCGATCCCGCCCTCGTTCAATCCGTCGCCCACTTCTGCGATGTCCAACTCGGCAAAGGCGTAGTCTTCGCCAAAGACACTCCCAACTTCATCGCCAACCGCATCGGCACCTTCTCCGTCCTCAACGTCATGCGCCTCATGCAGGAGCTCGACCTCACCATCGAAGACGTCGACGCCCTCACCGGCCCCGCCGTAGGCTGGCCCCGCTCCGCCACTTTCCGCACCATCGACCTCGTCGGTCTCGACATCCTCGCCCACGTCGTCGGCAACATGACACAGAACGTCCGCGACGAGCGCAGCGATCTCCAGATCCCGCCCTTCTACCGTCAAATGCTCGAGCGCAAATGGCTCGGCGACAAAACCAAAGGCGGCTTCTACAAAAAGGTGAAGAGTGCAGATGGCAAAGAAGATGAACGTCTAGCGCTCGACTGGAAGAACTTCGAATACCACCCTCGCCAGAAGCCCAAATTCGCCGCGCTCGACATGGCGAAAAATATCGAAGACACAGGCGCCCGCATCCGCATGCTGCTTGGCCTCGATGGCAGCGCCCAAAAACCTGACAAAGCCAATCAGTTTCTCTGGTCCGCGCTAGCCGATCTCTGGACCTACTCCGCCAACCGCATCCCGGAAATTTCCGACTCTGTAGTCGAGATCGATCGCGCCATGAAAATGGGCTTCAACTGGGAACTCGGCCCCTTCGAGCTCTGGGATGCCGCCGGCGTAGAGCCAACCGTAGCCCGCATGAAAAAAGAAGGCCATCCAATAGCGGCCAACGCAGAAAAACTCTTGAACTCAGGAAAAAAGAGCTGGTACGAAGACGATCCGAAGAGCCCGTCAGGCAAGCGTTACTGGAATCTGGCAGCTAACAACTGGCAACCGGCAACTGTTCCGGAAGGTGTCTGGTCGGTAGAAGTCGCCAAAAAATCCAACGGCGCGACTGGAAGCAAAACGGTCAAGAAAAACTCCGGTGCCTCGCTCATCGATCTCGGCGACGGCGTCGGCTGCATCGAATTCCATTCCAAGATGAACGCTCTCGGCGCCGACATCATCTCCCTCATCCTGCAAACCCTCAAGCCCGGAGGCGCAGGCGACAACTTCGACGCCTTCGTCATCACCAATGACGCGCAGAACTTCTCTGTCGGCGCCAACCTCATGCTGCTTCTTATGTCCGTGCAGGAAGAAGAGTGGGACGAAGTAGATATGGCGATCCGTCAGTTCCAAGGCATGACCCAAGCGGTCAAGTTTTCTTCCAAGCCCGTAGTCCTCGCGCCCTTCGGTCTGGCCCTCGGCGGAGGCTGCGAAATCTCCCTCCACGGCGCCGCCTGCCAGCCTCACGCTGAACTCTACATGGGTCTCGTCGAAGTCGGCGTCGGCCTGCTTCCCGGCGGCGGCGGCTGCAAAGAAATGTTGCTCCGCGCCGTCGACAGCGCCACCTCTATTCGTCCCGAAGGTCGCGGCGAATCCGTCGAACTCATGGAAGCCATGAAAAAAGCCTTCGAAACTATCGCCACCGCGAAAGTCGCAACCTCGGCCAACGAAGCCCGCAACCTCGGCTTCCTCTCCACCTCCGACCGCATCACCATGAACCGCGACCGCGTCCTCTCCGACGCAAAAGCACGCGCGCTTGAACTTTTCAAAGCCGGATACGAACCGCCGGTCCCGCGCACTGATATCCCCGCCCCCGGCGAAAACATCCTCGCCGCCCTCAAAATGGGCGTCTACCTGATGCGTCAGGGCAACTTCATCTCCGACCACGAACAAAAGCTGGGCAACAAAATCGCCGAGGTCCTCTGCGGCGGCAACATAACCCCAGGCACGCCCGTCAGCGAACAGTATGTGCTCGACCTCGAGCGCGAAGCCTTCAAATCCCTCTGCGGAGAAAAGAAAACTCAGGAGAGAATTCAATACACCCTGAAAACCGGCAAGACGCTGCGTAACTAGCGAACTGAATTCCGGGACGACTCACCGAGCCCGGTGCTTCGGCGCCGGGCCCACCCTCACTGACTCAGCGCCGCGTCTACCGAAAACTTGCCCGCTCCCCTCAGCAGCAGTGCACCGGCTATCGCGATCGCCAGCAGATGATACTCAAACCCCTCGCCCTTCTGGGTCCCGTACCAGTTCATGAAGAACCCGTTCGGCAGGTGCACCAAAAAAATCGCCCCAGTCATCTCCACGCCAATTCCCAGCGCCGCAATCCGCGTCAGCAGTCCCACAATCAATCCGAGCCCGCCAAAGAACTCCGTGCAGATGATCAAAAGCGCAACCGGCGCCGGTATTCCCACATGCCCGAAGAAACCGATCGTCCCGTGAAATCCATATCCCCCAAACCATCCCAGCAATTTCTGCGCCCCATGCGCAAAGAACACCACGCCCAAAACCAACCGCAAGAACGTCAGCGCCACATCGTTCGTCGTGCTCATCAACCGTTTCATCGAACTCCTCCTCGGAAGCCGGTAGATTCCGGCAGTTTATTGTCGTTATAACAACTGTTCCACTTCGATTCGCGATCCTCCTTCCAGGATTCACTACTTTTGCGGCCGTCACTCCCCGCCGGGGTTCTCTTTGAACCGAGAGGTTTTGCTAAGTGGCGGGGGTTTCTCCGTGTCTCCGCCCTGGGGTGGAACTCAGATGGAGACACTACTCAATCCACGCGTATAATTTCCTATCGATCTCGTGAAGGATGGTATGCCCCCTATGTCCGCAAGCGATAGCACTCCCACCAACGGCAATCACCAGAACGCTCTGAACGAAGTCCTCAAGCCTCGCGCCGGATGGCTCGCCCAGCGCAAGGCCGCCAATAGCGACGGCAACTTCTCTCAGATGCACTACGCCCGCCAGGGCACCATCACCGAGGAGATGGACTACATCGCCCGCCGCGAAAGAATCACTCCCGAACTCGTTCGCGACGAAGTCGCCCGCGGCCGTATGATCATTCCCGCCAACATCAACCATCCTGAGCTTGAACCGATGGCGATCGGGGTCGCCTCCTGCTGCAAGATCAACGCCAACATTGGCAACTCCGCCGTCACCTCCAACGTCGACGAGGAACTCAAGAAGCTGCACACCTCCGTCCACTATGGCGCCGACACCGTCATGGATCTCTCCACCGGCGGCGGCATTCACGAGATCCGCGAAGCCATCCTGCGCCACTCCCCCGTGCCCATCGGCACCGTGCCCATTTACGAAGCCATCTCGCGCGTCAAGCGCGTCGAAGACCTCACCGCCAGCGTCATGCTCGAGGTCATCGAAGAGCAGGCTCAGCAAGGCGTCGACTACATGACCATCCATGCCGGCGTGCTGATTCAATATGTGCCCATGGTCTCGAAGCGCATCACCGGCATCGTGAGCCGCGGCGGCGCCATCCTCGCCCAATGGATGACGCATCACCACAAGCAGAACTTCCTCTACGAAGCCTTCGACGACATCTGCAAGATCATGAAGAAGTATGACGTCAGCTTCTCCCTCGGCGACGGCCTGCGCCCCGGCTGCCTCGCCGACGCCAGCGATGAAGCCCAATTCGCCGAGCTGAAAACTCTAGGTGAACTGACCAAGATCGCGTGGCAGCACGATGTACAGACCATGATCGAAGGCCCGGGACACATTCCGCTCGACAAGATCAAGGAGCAGGTGGAGAAGGAGAACGAACTCTGCTACGAAGCTCCGTTCTATACGCTCGGCCCGCTCGTCACCGACATCGCGCCCGGTTACGATCACATCACGTCCGCGATTGGAGCGGCGATGATCGGCTGGTACGGCGCATCGATGCTCTGCTACGTCACGCCCAAAGAACACCTCGGGCTGCCCAACGAGAAAGACGTGAAAGATGGAATCATCGCCTACAAGATCGCGGCGCACGCGGCGGATGTGGCGCGTCATCGCCCCGGAGCGCGCGACCGCGACGACGCTCTCAGCTATGCCCGTTACAAGTTCGACTGGGAGAAACAGTTCGAGCTCTCGCTCGACCCGGAAACCGCCCGCGCGATGCACGATGAGACTCTTCCCGAAGAGGGCTACAAAACGGCGGCATTCTGCTCCATGTGCGGCCCGAAGTTCTGCTCGATGAATTACTCGAGCAAGGTCGACGAATACAACAAGGAAGTTCACGGCCTGGAGAAAGCGGACTATTCGGGTCTGGTCGAGAAGCTAGTGACGATCAAGTAGGATCAATAGCCGGATTCAGACACAGATACCAGGACCAGTAACTGGCAGTCTCCAGCGCCGATTCCCGGCGCAAGCCAGCTGCAATTACCAGCGCAAACCAGCTCCAATTCCCAGCCCTTTGCCATCGACTGAGGCAGCTTGCGCATGGCAAGTCGATGCGGGAGGAGTTCGCCAGCTGTTTACCAGTTAGTATCGGATCCCCCCTCCAATCGATCTATTGGAATCAGTGGTTTAGCGGTGAATTTCCGCTAGATCTTTGAGCAATAAGGAGTTATGCGACGCTGTTTCGTTTTTTGGAATCAATGACTTAGCGAATGGCTCCTATGATCTTGGGAAATAAGGAGTTGCGAGTAAGATATATATTTTTCAATGAGATAGGGAGTCGTAAATAGTCGTCAAGAAAGCCCAAATTCGGGTAGTGGGTCAGTAAGATTTCCACAGGGGGTAAAAAATTAACGGCTCTTGTTCAACCAATTCCAGACCCAACTATCCAACCACCCAGACTTATCCCGCATGTTAAGTTCGCAGATGAACACGCGGTCGGCTTTGGTCATGTGGTGCCGTATTCGTTCGTACCACCACTCAGCCCCCGTTGTTGTGTACACTATCCAGCAGTTTGGGCTGTATCTGACCCAATCGATCGCGATGTTGAACACAGGCTCTTCTAGTTCTTGTACCTTCGGCACCCCACTCCAATAAAACGCCACATGAATAAATCTAGCTCTCGCGGAAGGAATCGGCGCTAGATAGCTGCTCACTGGCCTAACTCCTTATTGGCGACAGACTCCCCAGGAATCAGATTATCTGGCGTTCCTGGTGCAAGTATGGGCTTCTTGTCTTCGGGGGATGGTAGATAACCCTTTGCCGCCGCTTGGAAACGCTGGAAACTGCTCCATTCAGCACCCTCTAGAACAGCTATGTCAGGATGCTGTTCTGCAAATTTCAGCACGTGAAAGAGCCAACCAAAGAAAACGATGGCCCCAACTATCAAGACGGCAATGATGGCATAATCTGAGTGCAACCGCGCCGCTGCGATGACAACCCCAAACAGTAGAACACCCAGAGCGATTGCAGATTTTCCCAAGACTCCACTCCCAAATTTCACCACACCGCCAACTTCTTTGATGTAGGCGATTGGATCGAATTCACTCATTTGGAGGTATCTCGGGTTTGCATTTCTTCCCAGTCCCGAGATACACTTCCGCGTAGTCCCAGGAAAGGGACGGAACGATTCACCCTGAGCATCCCGCCAAGAATGAGAAGGGAGATTCGGTCCTGATGGATTGTCAGTTGTAGATGCTACTACTCGCCTAGCGCCTTGAGAACCAAATTCTTTTCTGTGTCCCGCATGGAAGGGATTGGCTGAGGCAGAAGCCCACACAATTCTTCAATTGTCCAAATGTGGTTGCTGATTCCGCTCTCCATGGCTGGCGTAACGCGCAGCGTCCGATGGACACGGCAGAAGTTGTAGTACATAAACCAGATCGCCACAGCAGCCGCGTGATTTCAATTTTCTTCGAGAAGGCATTCGTCAGGCGAGTGAAACGTCGAATGCTCATTCTCATGCTGAGGTTCCCGCCGTGAGCTTCTTCAGATCCCCCACGAGGAGGTCGACGCCATTGTTGAAGTTCTTGAGAGCGGTCGCGGACCGGCTTGCGGCGTCTACTTTTTGAGTGAGGGACCAGAGCGTAATGCGGGTTTTGGGATCCAGTATCGAAAGGCGCACCACCAGGCCCGCCAATCGCGAATCGTAAGAACTGATTTCGAAAACGATGTCGGCATCGGCGGGAGCGGACACCAGTTCATACTTCCCCCAACTCTTTATGCCCGCGTAAAACCGATCGTAAGTCAGGTTGGGAGCGCGAAGTTGATGAGGGATAGTCCAATCATCATCGCCGGCGTTTGAGATGAAGACCTTTTTTGCTGCGGGGATTTGGGCCGGAATCGGAGCCGAAGGCGCAGGTTCCTGTTGGGCCATCAGCGTGGAAAGAGACGGGATTGCCATCGAAAAAAGTAAGAGCCAAGTTAGTCGTCGAACCGGCGTCATAAGCGGCACCTCGAATTACAATTATCTTTCACAGTTTAACCCCCGGTTCGGTTGGGTTGAGTTCTCGAACGGCGAACTGGTTGCTACCCGCATCACGCACGGATGGTTACGACCATTGAGCAACTCGCCAGATTTCCGATGTCGGGCAGATCGGGCCGGGTTCCGGGCAGTCGCGAGCTCGTCATTTCGAACACGCCCTTTATCGCCGCTTACGCCATTGACCGGGATCGCATTGTGATCCTCGCCATCTACCACGGCGCTCAACAGTGGCCAGACGCCTTCTAAATGCGGATGCACGGCCTCGCGCTTTTTAGCAGGCTGCTGAAAAAGGCTTTCACGCTGGAAAAGCGAACCTCAGGCGCTAAAGCGCCAAAGCATTTTCAACGGCTTGCGGCACGAGTAAACTCGTGCCCTTCCCGATTTTTACTGACTTCGTCCCTTTTTCAGCAGCCTGTTAGAGACCTGGGATTCCGTCATGCGCCTCAAAAAGCCGGCCGCCCCGCCTTTGTCCAATTCACCACCGGGCGACGACCGACGACCGAAGGACACGCCGGCATCCACTCCGCCATCCACCGCGTCCCAAGCCAAGGCATAAAATAGTAAGTACTCCGAGGAGAGCTTCCCCGTGCACGAAGACCTGCTCAAAGAATTCGAAAACCATGCCGCCTCCATCCCGGCCGCCTCTGCCCGAGGCGCCGAGGCCCTTATGCAATACATCTCCGACCGTCTGCACGAGGAGTTGACGCGTTACAACTGGGTCGGCTTCTACCTGATGGAAGCGCCGGCCTTCGACACGCTGGTGCTTGGACCGTGCGCGGGCAGCTTCAGTCCAACCCTGCGCATTCCGCTCGACCGCGGACTTTGCGGGGCGGCGGCGAGCACCCAGCAAACCGTGTGCATCAATGACGTCCCCAACGACCCGCGCTACCTTGGCTCGGATTTGGTCAAGTCGAATATGGTCGTGCCCATCTTTGCAAAGAAGAAGGTTGTCGCCGAGATCTGCATCGAAAGCTACTTCGCCAACACCTTCGACTCCGGCGAACAGAAATTCATCGAGTCCTGCGCCGCGCTCGTCGGCCGCTACATGGAAAAAGAGGCAGCCGCCAATACGCGGCCACTCTCCGACTTCCGCTCACTGATTCCGGGCCGATGACTTATTTGAATTCAGCCACGCCGTCCCAAACGAGTTGCACCGCAATCGCCAGGATCAAGAATCCGAAGATGCGGCTGATCCCGCCCATTGTGCCTGGGCCGAGTCGTTTGACGAGCGGTCCGCCGAGTCGAAGGAAAAGATAGACGGTGAGTCCGATGGCAATGATGCCAAGGATCATGCCGATGTAGGCGAGCATGCTATCGGCATGAGCGGCCAGGCCCATGACGACGCCGATCGAGCCTGGGCCGGAAAGCATCGGCATGGCCATCGGAGTGAGCGAGATGTCTTCTTTGGTGAGAGCTTCGCGATCTTCCTCGTTGGTGGTGCGGCTCGATCCGGTCACCATGCCCCAGGCGGTGTTGGCAACGATGAGGCCGCCGGCGATCTGGAGCACGGGAAGCGAGATGCCGAAAAAATTCAGCACGAAGCGCCCAAAGAGCATGAAGACGACGAGAATACCGATCACGTAAAGCGCGGTATTGCGAGCGGTGCGGCAGCGCTCCGCATAGGTGAAGTCGGCTGTCAGGCTGAAGAAAAGCGGAATCCCGCCGAAGGGATTGACGATTGGAAAAAGCGCGAGAAAGGTCGCGAGGCCCGCGGTCGGCAGGCCTTGCAAGACGTGTTTGACCGCCGTCTCGGCGTTGAGCGGCATGAAAGCGAGTATAGACACAAAACCATCTGATTACGTAGGAGTGAAATTGGATTCTCGCAGGCGACGGTTAAGGTTTCATTTCACCATGCCGAGACGCGGAGACAAAGGGAATGAAAAATTGAATTTGATTCTCTCCGTGCCTCCGTGCCTCCGTGGTGAAAACGGAATGTGGTGAAAACAGAATTAAGAGCTAGCGATATTGCTGAAGCGTTTGCGTGCAGCGATTCAAAGCCGCAGTCAGCGCGGCTAATTGTTGCGCCGCCCGTTGCGCGTCACCGCGATCAATGGCTTCGTTTACACCGGGAATCACCACCGCCGCATAGCCGGTGTATTCTCCGGGGGCGTAGATGGCGTGACGGAACCAGGGGCGATTCGGCAGGCCTTCGGGGATCAAAAGAGCCCGCTCAGCCTGACGAAGCGCGGCGTTGATACGCGCGGGATCGGCGGGAAGTTTTCGTTGCTTCTGGAGCATCTTCGCGCCAGCTTCTTCGAGGTGATGCGCGCTGTTCAAGGCGGCGGAGAAGTCGGGAGTCTTGTCTCCAAACTTGTCCTGCGCTTTCGCTTTGGCGGAGTCGAGATAGGCGAGAATTTCGCGGCCGTAATCCTGGTAGTCGTAGGGCAGAACGTCGGCATCGGCCATGCGCAGCGCCTCGAGTCCGTAGACCCGCGCCATCTGCTGCTCGTAAAGAAAATCGGGATCACCGAACTTTTTGAACCAGGCGAAGTCGTCGAACGTGGAGTGATAAACGCCATAAGGGCCGCTGGAGCCGACGTCGGTCGAAGGCACGCCGAGATGCTCGATGAAAACGGAGTAGTCCGAACCGCTGCCAAGATCGCCGACAGGAACATCGCCCGCGCTATCGGCGACGGGAGTGCGCCGATCTTCCTGCCCATGGTTCTCCGCACTGGGGCCCGAAGACTTTTTCCACTGCTCGTAAACCGTCTGACCTTCGGGTGAGGGCACAGACTTGGTGACCTCGCGGACGAATTCTTTCAGCGTCGGCTCGGCGGAGGCTCCGAACTTTTTGCCTGCGACGCCGACGTCCATGTTGAAATACGCGGCCGCGTTCGCGAGTTCGCCGGCATGATCTTCGCCCCACTCGGTGGAACCCATCAGGCCTTCTTCTTCGGCGTCCCAACTGGCGAAGATGAGTGTGCGCTTCGGCTTCCATCCGGACTTGAGCAATTCACCGATGCCATGAACGGTTTCGAGCATTGCCGCAGTCCCACTGTTGGGATCGACCGCACCGAAGACCCAGGCATCGCGATGATTGCCGGCAACGACCCACGCATCGGGAGCAGAGGTTCCGGGAACTTTGCCGATGACGTCCCAGATGGTGCGGAATTGGTAGTCCTGCTTGAGATGGAGTTTGACCTTCGCGGGTCCGGGACCAACGTGATAGGTGAAAGGCAATGCGCCTTGCCACTCGCGCGGCGAGGCCGGACCGGCGAGATTCTCAAGGATCGGCTCGGCATCGGCATAGGAGAGCGGTGTGACAGGAATCTTCGGCATCTGCGCGGAGTCGGCAGGCGAGATGCGCTTCGAGTCCGGCAGATTCGGGGTCGCGGCGATTCCGGGCGTGGTGGGATCGCCGGGAAACTCGAACATGTAGCCAATCGATCCGCGCTGCACGCCGCTGGCAGGACGCCAAGGACCTTTGGGATAAGCGTCGCCGCGGTAGAAGCCATCATCCCTGGGATCGGAGTAGATGATGACGCCAGCAGCGCCGCGCTCCTGCGCGACGAAGGCTTTGACGCCGCGGAAATTCTGGCCGTAGCGGACGATGATGATTTTGCCGCGAACGTCGACGCCCATCTGCTTGAGCTTGTCGAAATCGTCGGGCGTGCCGTAATTGGCATAGACCACATCGGCTTCCGCGTCGCCCGAGGCCGACATGCCGTTGTAGGGAGTGATGACGCGCGGATCGTCACAGAAGGGGTCGCCATCGACGTGCTCGCGGTGCGGGCCATGCATCTCGACGCCGGCGGGCGCGGTCATGTCGACGCGGATGTCGGACGGATAGTTGAACCAGACTTTGTATTCGACGATGGAGGTGTCGAGACCGGCAGCGCGGAATTTTTCGGCGACGTAGTCGGCAGTGGCTTTGTCTTCGGCGGAGCCGGCGATGTGCGGAGCCTGAGTAAGAATGCGCAAGTGTTCTTCGGCGAGTTTGGGATCGGGGACGGCCAGAAATTTCTGCTCGAGGTCTTGCTCGTGGGCGGCGTCGCGGAAGCCGGTGATGACCCAGCTTTCCGTCTTGGAGGAAGGCGCTGCGAGCGGCGCATCGAAGACTTTGTTGAAGGCTTGCAGGCTGGCGGAGATGAGGAAGAACGAGAGAAGGGCTCCGGAGAAAACTTTCATGACACTCCTTGTGAATGTCTAATTTTGCGAACAGAAACCGTAACCACGGGGCAGATGAGGTGGTTCAGACTGGTTCGGAGTCTCACGTGCCTGATCGCAGCTGGCACGAGGAAATCAGATGCAAGCTGGCCGTTGCTGGTGACTGGCGCGAACACGAAGGTAAAGATTGTAGCGCGTCGGCGAGCCGGATGTCCGCCCGCGTTACACTGAGAGGCATGAGCCAGGCACCAACGGCGCGTTTTTCGAATCGAGTGGAAAACTACGTTCGCTACCGGCCGGGATATCCGGCGGAGGTGGTCGAGTTGCTCCGGACGGAGTGCGGTTTGCGTCCGGAGCATGTCATTGCGGATGTGGCGTGCGGGACGGGAGCGTTCACGCGGTTGCTTCTGGAAAATGGGAACCGAGTCTTTGGCGTGGAACCGAACGGCGCCATGCGCGAGACGGGCGAGCAGGTTCTGGCGGGATATGAAAAGTTCGTAGCGGTTGCGGGAAGCGCGGAGGAGACGACACTAGAGACGGCGGCGGTGGATTTTGTGACGGCGGCTCAGGCGGCACACTGGTTCGATCTGAAGCGCACGCGGGTGGAATTTGCCCGTATTTTGCGGGTGGGTGGTTGGTGCGTGCTGATCTGGAATGAGCGGCTGGTGGATGCGACGCCGTTTTTGCGGGAGTATGAACAACTTCTGCTGAGCTACGGGACCGACTACAAAGAAGTGCGGCACGAGCGGACGACAGAAAAGATTTATGAATTTTTTGCGCCGTCGGAATGCCAGGAGCGCACATTCGCCATGCAGCAGCGCTTTGACTACGAGGCGCTGGCGGGACGGCTGCTGTCGTCTTCGTACGCGCCGCTCCCGGGCCATGCGAATTACGGACCCATGATGCAGGAGTTGGAGAGAATTTTTCGCGAGCATGTGCGCGAGGGAGTGGCGGAGGTGGAGTACAAGACGCGGGTTTACTACGGAAAGCTGCACTAAGCTAGATTGAGTAATTGAGTAATTGAGTAATTGAGTAATTAAGTAATTGAGTAATTGAGTAATTGAGTAATTGAGTAATTAAGTAATTGAGTAATTGAGTAATTGAGTAATTGGGAAATTTAGTAATTGAGTGATTGAAAATCTCTAGCCTTGAATTTCTCAGTTACGAAATTGCCAAATTACTCAATTTGAGATTTTCTATGTCTGATTCGAAGTCATTCCACATGTCTCCCGAGGAGTTTCGGCGGCAGGGCTATGCTGTCGTCGATTGGATCGCCGATTATCAGGCCCGAATCGAAAGCTTTCCGGTTTTGTCGCGGGTGGGGCCGGGAGAGATTCGTGCGAAGCTGCCGGCTCATCCGCCCGCGCGGGGCGAGGCTTTTGATCGCATTCTTGCCGACATCGAGCCGGTGATTCTGCCGGGGATTACTCACTGGCAGTCGCCGAATTTCTATGCGTATTTTCCGGCGAATTCTTCCGGGCCGGGAATTTTAGGTGACTTGCTGTCGTCCGGATTGGGCGTGCAAGGAATGCTGTGGTCGACAAGCCCGGCTTGCACGGAGCTGGAGACGCATGTGCTGGACTGGATGGTCGAGATGCTGGGACTGCCGTCGAAATTTCTTTCGACGAGCGACGGCGGCGGCGGCGTGATTCAGGATACGGCTTCGAGCGCGACACTTTGCGCGCTGCTGTCGGCTCGCGAACGGGCGACAGGATTCGCGAGCAACAGCAAGGGCTGCGACGGAAAATTGATGGCGTATTGCTCGACGCAAACGCATTCGTCGGCCGAAAAGGCGATGAAGATTGCCGGCATGGGCTCGGAGAATCTGCGGCACATTGAAGTTGATGGAAACTTTGCCATGCGTCCGGAGGCGCTGACGCGGCAGGTCGCGGCCGACGTAGCAGCCGGGCTTGTTCCCTGCTTTGTTTGCGCCACGGTGGGAACGACTTCGTCCGGCGCGGTAGATCCGGTGCGCGAGATCGCTCGGGTCTGCTGCGAGCACAAACTCTGGCTGCACGTGGACGCGGCGATGAGCGGAACGGCGGCGCTATGTCCGGAGTTTCGTTTCATCAATGACGGCGTGGAACTCGCGGACAGCTATACCTTCAATCCGCATAAGTGGATGTTTACCAACTTCGACTGCAATTGCTTTTATGTCGCCGATCGCACGCACCTGATTCAGACGCTTTCGATTTTGCCGGAATATCTGCGGAACAAGGCGACGGAGTCGGGAGCGGTGATTGATTATCGCGACTGGCATATCCAGCTTGGCCGGCGGTTCCGTTCGCTGAAGCTGTGGTTTGTTATTCGGCATTACGGCGTCGAGGGATTGCAGCATCACGTGCGCGAACATGTACGGTTGGCGCAGGAATTTGTTTCGTGGTTACGGAGTGATGCGCGGTTTGAGCTGGCCGCGCCGGCGAGGCTGAATCTGGTTTGCTTCCGGCTGCGGGCGGGCGACGACAAGAATCAGATGCTGATGGACCGACTGAATGCCAGCGGGGATTTATACCTCACGCACACGAAGCTGGATGGCAAGCTGACGCTGCGCTTCTGCGTCGGACAGACGAACACGGAAGAGCGGCACGTGCGGCGAGCATGGGAGCGCATTCGGGAAGAGGCCGCGAGGCTCGGGGAATGACGTGGGGAAAATAATGTGGGGAAGATGATACGGGAGATTTCCGCGGGGGGCGTGGTGCTGCGTGAGATCGAGGGCGCGTGGCACGTGGCGCTGATCGAGCCGCAAAAAACCGAGCCACAGAAGATTGAGCCACAAAAAGGGGATTCGCCAGCGGCGGATGCGGCCGTAAAGACCCCGCGGAAACGGGCGCGCGCTGTGCTTTGCCTACCCAAGGGACTGGTGGATGCCGGCGAAAAGGCGGCGGCGGCGGCCGTGCGAGAGGTATTTGAAGAGACCGGGATTGTTGCCGAGGCGGTGACAAAACTGGTCGATATCCGTTATGTGTACGTGCGGACGTGGGGCGACGGCGAGCGGGTTTTCAAAATCGTGAGCTTTTACCTGATGAAGTACGTGGCGGGAGAGATCGGCGAAATCAGGGAGGAGATGCGAATCGAAGTGAAACGGGCAGTGTGGGTTCCGCTGGCGGAGGCGACCAAGCAGATGGCTTACAGCGGGGAGAAGAAAGTGGTGGCGCAGGGGCGGGAGCACGTGAAGGAATATGGGCTTGCGGCCAAGGAGCGGGCCGCGCCGCCGGGAAAATCAGGAGTCTAACAATGTCACGTGGATATGTGACGGATGCACTTGCGCAAGAATTCGAAAGGTGATCCAGAAATCGCGCCTAAGTCATTGTAAGCAAAAGATTTATCTTGACATCCAAACCCAACTAGCCTAGTCTGGGTTCAACTTAATAGGGCGCGTGCCGTTGCCATCCTCACCCCACATCTATCGGCATGCGCCCGTTGTCTTTTTGGGGGCTTTTTTGTTTTCCTTGCGGTTTGCGCGCAGGCTTCCCTCCCCCAACATCCGGTCAATAGCGTCCTTCTCCGCTTGAGTCAGGTTGCGCGTAGCGCCCTTCTTGAGGTCACCCAGTCTAAGCGGGCCGATCAGAATTCTTATCAGGCGCAAGACTTCAACACCCAACGCTTCAAGCAATCGTCGAATCTGGCGGTTCCTGCCTTCGTCGAGAGTGATTTCGAGCCAGCTATTCTTGCCACCATGACGCACGAAGTTTGCTTCTTTGGCGCGGAGAGTCTCGCCGTTGACGACGCATCCGGTTTTGATTTTCGCGAGCAGAGCGGCATTAGCTACCTGGTCGATCTGGACGTGATAGACCTTGTCGAGATGGCTGGCCGGGTCGGTGATGCGGGCAGCCCATTCGGAATCGTTCGTCAAAAGGAGCAAGCCTTCGCTGGCTTTGTCGAGGCGCCCGACCGGTGCGACCCATGGAATGCCGGGGTCGAGGAGATCGTAAATTGTTCCACGACCTTTTTCGTCGGACGCTGTCGTCACCACGCCGCGCGGTTTATTCATGACTAAATAGACATGCGGAGTTTTCTGAATCGGCGAGCCTTTGACTTCAATCGAATCACGAGACAAGCGAACTGGAAATTCCGCATCGGCGGTAATTCGCCCGTTGATGGTAACTTTTTTGTCCCGGATCAGCGCGACGGCTTGGGAACGCGAACAATATCCGAGTTTTGAGAGCGCGCGGGCCAATCCACAAACCTTCTCTTTATTCACACGTCTATGCTAAATGGGGTTCGCGGGTTTCTTTGCGCCATTGCATCCACGAGCGGCGGGACGGCATGTTAGGCTGCTCGGGGGAGCTATTTGGGACGTACCATTGATCGCCCGCGTCTTCAAAGCATTTCAATATAGAGATTTCCGGCTGATGTGGATCGGCGCTTGCACGTCGAGCATCGGCACCTGGATGCAGATCGTCGCACAGGGGTGGCTGATCTACCGGCTGAGCCATTCGGCATTTCTGCTGGCGCTCGATCAATTTCTGGGCGGCATTCCTATATTTCTCTTTTCGCTGATTGGCGGAGTAGTGGCCGACCGCGTGGAGCGGCGGCGAATTCTGCTGGGGTCGCAGTGGGTGCAGATGGCGAGCGCGGGGCTGCTCACTATTCTTGTGATCACCGGCCGCGTGCATGTCTGGGAGATTCTGTGCCTGTCGTTTGTTTCCGGATTTGCGCAGGCGTTCGGCGGTCCGGCCTACCAGGCGCTGATTCCGACCCTGGTGGAAAAAGAAGATATGCCGAATGCGATCGCGCTGAACTCGATCCAGTTCAACGTGGCCGTGATGGTGGGACCGGCTCTGGCGGGACAGACGCTGGCAAAGCTGGGCGAGAGTTGGTGCTTCGGGCTGAACGCTCTTTCATTTCTGGCGCCGATCATTTCGCTATCGCTGATCACGGCGCGCTTCCTGCCGCAGAAAACCAAAGAATCGGTCTACACGAGCTTGAAGGAGGGTATCAAGTTCGTGCGGCGCCAACCTTCGATGGAGGCGCTGATCATACTGGCCTTCTGCATGACGTTCCTGAGCATGCCGGCGCGCACTTATTTTCCGGTGTTTGTAAAAGACATCTTCCATCGTGGACCCGAGACTTATGGAAACCTGCTGGCGCTCATGGGGCTGGGGTCGATCTGCGGCTCGCTGGGCGTGGCGGGATTGGGCAACATCAAGCGCAAAGGCAAACTTGCGCTGGCTGCGCTGATGACCCTAGGCGTGGGGATCTCGGGATTTGCGCTTTCGAAGTGGCTGCCTTTGAGCGGCGTGATGCTGGTGCTGACGGGCGCATCCATGATGGCGGTATTCGCCAATGTGAACTCGTTGGTCCAATTGATCACGACGAACGAGATGCGCGGGCGCGTGATGAGCGTTTACAACTTCGCTTTTCGCGGCGGCATGCCGATGGGGAATCTGCTCTCCGGATGGCTGGTACCGATCTTTACAGCGCCAGTGGTGCTGGGCGTGAACGGCGCGCTGCTGGTCGTGCTCGGACTTTACTTTTTTGTCGTGCAGCGGCGCGTGGCGGCGCTGTAGGCACGGCAGGCTCGTCGAGCACGCTCATCCTTCTCCTTATCGCTTCCCTGTTCATCGCTTCATCAAGCCGTACATGGTCAAGCTCAGTAACAAAGTCATCAGGACCACGGCCGCAACAATCGTCAGAATTACCATAATTCCTCCTCGATGGTTAACGGGTGCTACCTTTCGCCGAGCAGAAGGCCGAGAATTGCCAGACTCATCGTGATCAGCAGAAACAAAACGATGACTGGAGCCACCCAATCACCGAGGCGGGATACGCGGCCTTTGGTTGGAGATTGGCGGCCGTCCGCAGATCCGCGCATCGATGGGACCGCGGGCGCGTCGAGCGGTTGCCGGGCTTGAAAGGCGAAGAGAAAGAGGCTCGCCCATCGGAGCGGAGCGATGCCAGGGGAAGAGACTGCGAACCGGCGGAAAGCTGGGCAGGTTTTCATCGCCGCAAAAAACGAGGTGAACAGTCCGAAAATTAAAGCAAAAGGCAGGAAGTAAGAAACCGCGGGGCTCGTCATTGCAACCTCCGGCGCTTGGCGTCGTAATCCGACAGAAGCGAACCGATTACCGGCGGGAGGAGCAGCCTCGAAATCCCACCGGGCAGCAACTAGCCGAGAGTTATCGCACAGAGATCACACGAGTGCAGTGATAATCATCACCCATCCTTGTGAGGTGGTTTGGGCGAGGCAGTGTTGAATTCCGGCTAGGCCCAGCGCCGAAAGAAGAGCGCCTGGCGGGCCACCGGCTGAGCCTTTTCGCTGAGCGCGGCAAGTTGCCGTTCGCTGAGCGGGGTGAAGTCGCGCGCGAACTGCACGTTCTCTTCGAGCTGGGCAATCGTGTCGCAACCGATGATGACGGTGCTGACCGGTTGCGAAAGCACATAGTACATCGCCTCTTTCATCGCAAGAGTCCCTGGGCCTGGAGCGCTGCCCTCGAATCCGCTGGTGTGGGCGGGATCCGGCTTCCAACTGGCGAGAATGCGGCCGCGCGCCGGAATCTTCATGCCGATGATGCCAATCTGTTTTTCGACCGCGAGGGGAAGAAGTTTCTCTTCGAAGCTGAGGTGATGCTTATCGGCAGCGTTGAGCGCCATGAGGATCTGATCGAACGGGAAGCGATCGAGACACTGGATGAGCAGATCGGGATCGCGGTGACCGGTAACGCCGAGGAAGCGAACCATCTTCTGCTCTTTAGCCTGCTGGAAAGCCTCAATGGCGCCACCCTTGCCGAAGATGCGGTCGACGTCGTCCTGACTGTCAATGTGATGAAGCTGCCAAGCGTCGAGGTGGTCGGTGTTGAGGAGCTTGAGCGATTGTTCGAGCAATTTGAGAGAGCCGTCGCGCGTGCGATCGTGCGTTTTGGAGGCGAGATAGGCCTGATTGCGGCGGCTCTTCATGACCTGTCCGACATAGCGCTGGCTCCAGCGCTCGTCGCCTCCGTACATAGCGGCCGTGTCGATGTAGTTCACCCCGAGGTCGAGGGCGCGCTCGACGATGGGAACGGCAACGGCTTCATTATTGGGCTGCTCGATCGAGGCCTGTCCGCCAAGGCTGAAGATGCCGACGCGATAGCCGGTGCGTCCGAGATTGCGCGTGGGCATGGCTTTTTCGGTGACGGGATTGTTTGGAAGCGGCGGCAGGCTGCTGACGCTGGATTCGGCAACTCTGCCGGCAATCACGGCTGCGCCGAGCACGCTGGACTTTTTTAGAAAATTGCGGCGGGAAGAATCGGGAGAGGCTTTCATAGAACCTCCGAACAGCTAATGCTATGCCGCGAAGGTTGGAATGCGCAATGTCAAAGGCCCCGGCGCGTGCGGCCGGGAGTTTGCGCCTGGGCTATTTTGTTGCCGCTCTCCTTTTACTCTCCATCGGGGATTGGACACGGCTTTACGTTCCAGATTTCCGTTGCGTATTCCGCAATCGTGCGGTCGCTTGAGAACTTTCCCGAGCCGGCCACATTCAAGATTGCCTTGCGCGCCCACTCGTCGGGATTGGCATATAGCGAGCACAGCCGCTCATCTGCTTCGAGGTAGGATTTCAGGTCCGCCAGGTCCATAAAAGGATCGCCACGGGTTAGCAACATGTCGCGCAAAGGCTCGAAGACACCCGGCTCATATCGGCTGAAATAATCGGAGAAGATCAAGTCCAAGGCTTCGCGGGCCTCCGGCTCGTGTTCGTAGTGCCAGTGCGGGTTGTACCACCCGCGGCTGCCAATCACTTGTTCCGCTGTCAGACCGAAAAGAAAGAAGTTCTCCTCGCCCGCTTCCGCGGCCATCTCAATGGTTGCGCCGTCGCGCGTGCCGATGGTCAATGCGCCGTTCATCATGAACTTCATGTTGCTGGTGCCGCTGGCTTCGTAACCCGCTGTCGAGATCTGGTTGGAGACGTCACTGGCGGGGATAAGGTGTTCCGCAAGCGAGACGCAGTAGTCGGGCAGGAATACAACCTTCAGCCGCCCGCGTACTGCGGGGTCGCCGTCGATGGTCCCAGCCAAATTGTTAATGAACTTAATAATCACTTTGGCGAGCCGGTACGCGGGCGCAGCCTTGCCGGCGAAGAGAAATGTCCGCGGATGCATGTCGAGCCCGGGATCCTGCCGAAGCCGGTTGTAGAGCACTACGATTCTGAGTGCGTTTAGGAACTGACGTTTGTACTCGTGGATGCGTTTGACCTGGCAATCGAAGATCGAATCAGGATCGAGAACCTGCCCTGTCGACCACCGGAGCCACTCGCAAAACTGTTGCTTGGCATTTCGTTTGGCCTTGAGGAACTCTGCAAGGAATCCGCGGTCGTCCTTGAATGCATTGAGCTTGCCTAGTTCATTCAAATTCTTGATCCAACCATCACCAATCGTATCGGTGATCAATTTGGAAAGCCCGGGATTGCACAATTGCAACCAGCGTCGAGGCGTCACTCCATTGGTCTTATTGTTGAAACGTTGGGGATAGAGTTCGGCGAGGTCTTTGAGTGTGGTCTCGCGCAAGAGCTTCGAGTGAATCTCCGCCACTCCGTTCGTGCTGTGGGAACCCACGACTGCCAGATTGGCCATGCGAACTTTCTTCTCGCAGCCATCTTCGATGAGGCTCACACGCTGAATACGATCCTCGTCCCCCGGAAACCGACCGCGAACATCCCCGAGAAAACGGCGATTGATCTCATAGATGATCTCGAGCTGCCTGGGCAGCATGTCTTCGAACCACGCCACCGGCCATTTTTCAAGCGCTTCGGGCAACAAAGTGTGATTTGTGTATGCCAGCGTGTTCTTTGTAGTCTCCCAAGCCTGGTCCCATCCGAGTTGCACTTGGTCAACCAGGATTCGCATGAGCTCCGACACTGCCAGGGCGGGATGCGTGTCGTTCATCTGAATTGCGACTTTCTCCGCAAACAAACGCCAATCCGAGTGGCTGCGTTGGAAGCGGCGCACAGCATCTGCCAGCGAGCATGCCACCAGGAAATACTCCTGCAACAGGCGCAACCCTTGCCCCATGATTCTGGAATCATCGGGATAAAGGACCCGTCCCAAGGTCTCAGCCGCGAGCGTCTGAGTAAACGCTTCCACGAAATCTCCGTGAGAGAACTCTTCAAAGTTAAAGGAGTCATGCGCCGCCGCCGCCCAGAGGCGGAGCGTGTTGATCGTGGAACCACCGTACCCGATTACGGGACGGTCAAATGGGATGCCGATCAGAGTCGATGGACGGCCCGGCACGGGGCGCAGACTGCCTCCGCTAAGTTCGATCGTGCAACCCAAACTGACTTCCACCTTCTCATTAGGGCGGGCGATCTCCCAAGGGTCGGGATATCGGAGCCAGTTGTCCGGCATTTCCCGTTGCCATCCGTTCTGAATGGATTGCTTGAAAATGCCATATTCATACCGCAATCCATATCCCATCGCCGGCAGCTGCATCGTCGCGGCAGATTCAATAAAGCAGGCCGCCAAGCGTCCCAACCCGCCGTTGCCCAGTCCGGCATCGGGCTCCTGCTCCAATATCTCCACCAGGTTGAGTTTTTTGTCCCGGATGAATTGGTCCGTGAGTGGAGAGAGCAGAAGATTCGTAATGTTGTTCGCGAGTGAGCGGCCAATGAGAAACTCCATTGAAAGGTAGTAGAGCCGCTTCGGATTTCGTTCTTCGCAGGTCTTCTCCGTTAACAGCCATCGCTGAGATAGAACATCGCGCACTGAACGGGCAAGGGCTTCAAACCGGTCTCTTGCCGTCGCCGCCGACACATCGACGCCAGTGTCAAACAGCAGGTGGCGCTCATAAAGGGCTTCATCCGTTCCGGAAAAGTGCACGGGGCCACATCCGTACTTAGCGATAAGTTTCTTTGTATCCAGCCCTTGCGGCGCACCTGCAACGGGTGAACGCCCTGTTCCTTCGGCTTTCAGCCGCTCGGTCGGCAGTTCAGTCTGAGCAAGCGTTGTCATTTTTCACTGTCCTTGCCTGGTCATTGGGCGCTAGTGATCGTGCGGTTGCGATCGGTCGCATACAGACGCGTCAGATCCTGCATCGCGGGCCGAAGGCTCAACGGGGGACTGGATGCAAGCTTCTTCAATTAACAGTCCCAAAGCTCCACTGCTGCTCCTCGCCTCTCCTCTGCAACTCGCTCTGAATCTGCTCGAGTTCTGCTACATCATTTGCCGTGAGCGTGACTTCGGCGGCGAGGATTACGAACAGCATGTCAATGAGCGTGCCGCTTGGAATATTTGCTAGTTCTCCAAGCATTTCGCACCAACCTGAATCGAATTGAACATCGATATTGGTTACGCAACCCGACTGCCAGATGCGAGCACTTGCAAACCGATGAAAACGAGCGAAATCGCCTGCCCTAAGGTCAGATATCCATGACCTGTCAAGGGCACTGACCGAATTCGGGCAACTAACCGCAGAGGGGAGTGGGGTGCCCGCATTCATTCGGTAGGGATAGACTTCGTGCGTCGAGTTTAGTTCGGCATTTCGGAGGGCCTTTGCTGAACCTGAATGGTGGGGACGCTGTCGGATTTCGTCGTATCAACCGAAACTACTCCGAAGTTCCCATTCGAGTCGCGCACGGAAATGGTTCGGGTGGACTGTTCTCCGGAAGGCACGGGACGCACCACATCGTTGGTCACTATAGACAGGCGCAAAGTGGAGTCAGGATCGCCTGGATTAGGCAGTTCCAGTCGCTGCTCGGTGATTTGCTCGCCACTTGAATTGAAGCGCTGGGTGCCTGTAGTGCGCTCGACCAGGTGCAGGCTGCCGTCCCGAGTCGTCCCCGGGGCATCGATGGAATAAGTTTCCACCACGTTGGACTTTTCTCCGGAAGTCGTCTCGGATTCCTCGGTCACGACACGAGAGACTTCGCCTAGCCTGCCTTCGGAGTCGGGCCGGAGAATGTGCTCTTCGACTCTGCGGTTCTTACCTTCTTGCCTGGCACTAGCCTGGCGTGTTTCACTCACTTCCCAGTTTCCCGCACCGTCGAGAAGTAGAGTGGTTTTTTGAGATTCAACCGTATCGCGCGTGACTTGTTTGCGCAATTCGCGCACCTTCATGGCGGGAACCAGACCACCGTTGACGCTTGGGAGCATAACTGTAATCTGCGTTTCCTCGAGATCCTTACCGGTCACTTTCGTCTCCTCGATTTCGCGCCGAGACGGTTGAAGGACGCCATTCACATCGAGATCGGATGTGACGCGGAGAATACTGGAGTCGCCACCGGGAAGAGCGTGTTTTTCTTCTTCTATCTCCTGTACGAGTATCTTCGTCCCGTTACCATCTCGGCCGAACCTGCGGGTAGTGGTCCGCGTGGTGGTGGCGTCCAGTTGCAGTGTTTCCCTTTCGATGTCCCGGTAGGTTTCAAAACGTCCGTCGAACTGACGGACCTGTTCTGATTGCTTGTCCAGCGTCCGATTGCCGTCCTGGCTGTGGATTTTGATGATACGTGTGGGATTTCCATTGTTGCTCTTCGAGTCGGTCGTAGCTGTCCACGATTTGTTAGGATCTGCCGGCGTTGGGGAATCAGAGGTTTGCGCAACCAGCGCAGATCCGCATAAAAGATATATGCCAAATGCGAGCGGCAACGCCAGCCCGAACCGCAAACCAATCGAGCGGGGACAATTGGCGTCCGCCGAGCGACGATCAAGGCAGCTCAACATCCCACCCGCCGATCCGGTTCAAGTATTCGGCACTGGCATGACTCGGCCCGATCCGTGCGCCAGTGCATTTGAGGCCAACGATTTCCGTTTCCATCGATAAACAAGACCCAGCCCATGCGTATAGGATGACATTCTGTCTCGCGTTTTTCATGAACTGACGGAGTTCGAGTCGTGCAGTACATTGTCGCTCGTCCTATCTGCAAACTTTCTGCAATCATTGTCTGCGCCGACTTCACCCATCCGACGTATGGGACGAATGAGCCAGCCGCATCTCCGGTCCTATTTCAACGGCAGCGGAGAGAAAGGCGGCGACGCTTCAACCGCTAACGTGCCTTTCGACAGTTCGGCGTCGATCAGAGAGGCAATCTGCTGCCAGACCCGCGGATCATTCTCGATCTCGTGATGCCCTCTGTTCAGGTGGCGTGCAAGCCAGGGATAGTTGTCACAGTTGATTTGGCGATTCTGGTACCTCATCTCAAAGTTACCGATGATGTTGGTCCGTTCTGGATCGGCGGCATGTACGCGTGATCGTCCATGAATGGGGCCCTTGGTCTGATAGAAGTTGACGGCACTTCTCACGTTCGAAGGAATTGTGGAATCCTTGTGGCCCGGTTTATGAACGCTATCCACCTGGATTGTGAGAAGCACTGGGATACCCTGCTCGCCCAATTCCCGGGCCAAGGTGACGGCCTGCGAAGCACCCCAACTGTGCCCGTAAATAATGATGCTTGCCTGTTCCTTCTCAGCGTTCGAAATAACTCCATCGCCGTCGGTATCCAACAACTGAAGCACTCGGCGGAGCGCTCTTTTTCCGTCGTGGTTTGCAAAGACTTCAGCGTGAAGAATTGACGGATAGCTCTTACGAAGCAACGCCGCGAACTGTACTTCAGGATGCTTCCCATCATTGTTTTTTACGAATCCTCCAACGAAGGCGATCACGATAGCATTCCTCAAAGTGATCTTTTCCGCTCCGAGGCGCTCTCTAAGACAGACCAGGCGGAGTGCAGCCTCGGATGGTTGGTCATCTCTGAGTTCTCCGCAAGCCATTCGCCGTGTAACGTTGAAACGGATGTTGGTCGCTTCGCCGGACGCGTTCGACTGTCCGCGAGCATCACACGGACTGCCCAGACCCATCGCAGCGAACATGAGCGACAACGCTACGAGTTTCCTGTATTCACGCACGTGATTTGACCTGTCCGGTGCTCACCGTGGGATCAGACCACGGCCCGCGAACACCAGTTCTTGTGGAAGGTGCAAGCCGAGCGCCAAAGAAGAATCGTTGCAAATCGTTTAGCAGAAAGGAATGAACGCGTGTACGGCTTCGCAATGTGCCCATATTCGGGCGTTGACCTGAACTAGGCACAGCGCGTGTCACGAAGCAGTCGCAGCGCCTAAGAGCGTGAGGCACTTAGCAGGACGCAGATTGGCATGCGAGTTGCAATGTTCTGTACGTGAACCGCGATGGCGTCGGTTATGTTCAAGATCACACAAAACACGGTGCGCTACTTCACTCTTGCCGAAGTTCTATTTATGGCTGCAATGAACCAATTCGAAGACATGCAGAAGGTTAGCAGCAATGAGCGAGGCCTGTGTCACCATTACGCTTTGCGTGCCGAAGCGGCGTAGGTCGCGAGTACGCGCGGAGCAGGTGCAGAGGGTTCTATGAGGAGTCCGCGACGATTACGAACGATGAAACAAGATGTTCGAGCAGAGGTCATGCCTCCGGAAATCATGTGGCGGAATCCGCTGGCTCGGGTGCAGGCGCATCTAAGGGCTAGAGAGTGGAGTGATCCCTACTCCAGATGGGCAGAACAGGCCAAAAAAATTCGCGCGCGGCGCGCTAACTGGGATGTCAATCACTGCTGGGCGGCATAAACAGTGCCAACAGTCGCAAAGCTCCACATTCTCACAGACCGTTTTCCATCCGCTTAAGCCGAGATTGAACCGATAGTAATCACGCGGACATGTGCTCCCGATCACAGACAAGAAGTCCACGCTTGTGTGAAGGTTTTTAGTTAAGTTTTGTAGACTGACATATCTGGGATGTTCCTTAAAGAGGTAGCAATATGGACAAGCTGCGCCGAGCGCTTATTCTCGACACCGACCCAGACACCCTTCTCACGCTGCAGCAGCTACTGGAAGAGGCAGACATTGATGCCACGGTCACGTGGGACGAAATGGAAGCCTGCCAGTTAATTGAGACCGCGCCTTTCGATCTTATTCTTATTGGCGATCACCCTCCCGAACTCAATGCGGCGGCGATTCTCGATGATCTTAGCTTGCGAGGTAACTGTCCGCCTGTTTTGATTTTGAGGGGAATCTTCGGGGAAAAAGATCTCGAGCACTTTCACCGGCTCGGTGCAAATGGAGTAGTTCTCAAACGAGACCTCTTCGCGGTTCTCGATCAGGTCACAAAGGCACTAGCTCCTATCCAATTTAAGACGAACGCAGCTAACGCGGCTTGACCGAAACTTGCGCATGGCGGGCTGTCTCAGGAAACGTCGGGGGCTGTGATGCTTGATAAATGTGCCAATCCCGCATGTCCCGCAATATTTCGCAACCTTCGCGACGGCCGGTTGTTCGTAGTCGAGGTTCAAGCCGTCCAGCAGGACCGCGCCGGTGAACACGGACGCCAACACCAGTATTTTTGGCTCTGCAGCTCGTGCTGCCGCGCCATGACTGTTATCGTCGAAAAAGCAAAGGGAGCTCAAGTTGTTCCGCTGCGGGAATCTGCAAGTGCTGCTCGGGCAGCGTCCTGCGGTTCCTCGTGAATCAAATTAAAAACAGAACAAGGCATAGCATTTCGCCCCGCTCCGTCTCCCTCCTGTCGTAGGGCCGCGCTTACGAAACCTGGTTCGCAACGTCCATTGCTTTCAGAGGCTTGCGAGTTGAAGGCAGGTTTCCCAAGCCGCTCAATCTTCGAAGCTGCGGGCTCCACCCTTCAGTCGATTCTTCACCAGCTGCGTCCAGACGAACTTGATCACGCGCGAGTCGTCATAGCAATACGCGAGATTGTGATTCAGCGTCGAAAAACAATGCCGCTGGCAGGACTTCTTCATGTCAACCAGCTGCGCGTTGTCGAACTTGGGCTTATCGATGTTGCCCCAGTCGAATGGCGAGGCATACATGGGAAAACATGGCGCCACCGTCCCATCTGTGCGGATGATGACGTTGTTCTGTCCCGCCCGGCAATTCCATTCGGCAAAAAGCAGATCGCCGCTGGAGTCCTGCGCGATCCCTGGCATCTGCGAAATTTGCTTGGCCGTGCCATTGCCGCTGCCATCGCCGTTCCACCCGAACGTTTTCAGATCCGACGCATTGCCGCCCATGCGCATAAAAGCCTTCATCTCTTGTAGCCGTTGCACTGAGTTCACCATCTGGTACCCGGCCTTGTTCTTGTCAATCAGCCAGCCAATGAGTTCATCCGTGCATCGCCAGTCGGCGGGACGAATGTAGGTCGGGTTGTCGGACAAATGCTTGAAGTGATCGTCCTGTTCCAGCATCGGCGTCTCATTGATGTGGTAATCCGTGGCGATCCGGTGCGCGTGCGCGTACTCCGTCAACTGACGGACATCGTCCGCATTGTTGCGGCAGATGTTGATATTGAAGAAGACCATGTAGCCGTACACGAACTGCTTCCGCATCAGGCGCTCGAGATTTGGCTGAATCGGAACCAGAGCTTTGGGCAGGCCGGCTTTCACGTCCCAGGCATCGACCGCAACGTTGAAAACCGAAGCTCCAGCATCTGCCAGGCGATCGGCGACGTCAGGCCTCAGCAGCCGGGCATTGGTGCCGATGTAGATCCAAAATCCCTTCTTCGCGGCATAGTACACGACTTTTTGCGCAAACTGCGGGCGCAGGAGCGGTTCTCCTCCCATCAACGCCAGCACGCGACAACCCCGGTCGTGAAGCCAGTCGATCGCTCGCCGGGCCGTGTCCTCGGTCATGCCTTTCACTTTGTTGTTGAACGCCCAGCAATACCAGCAATCCAAGTTGCACTTATACTCCACGAAAAGATACGCAATCATTGGATGGAACTCTCCAGGCAGTATTCGGGAGCGGATGTAAGGAAAAAGCCAACCCTTCATCGAATGATAGGCCTGGGTGAGCGTCCACTGACGCTTTTCCGGAGGTGTCTCTGGCCCGGGATCGGATAGCTTCTCGGGGAAGCGGGGATAGACCGGTTCCGGCAGGCTCAATCCTTTGTCGACCGGGAGTTCTAGGTCGTCCAGGGCCGAATTCATCAATAGATTGTGGACGTGTACATCAATGCGAAACTTTGGAACTGTGGACATAGCGTTTCCTCGCAAAAGACGTGTAGGTCCGCCAAATCCTGGCGATCATAGCCTGACGAGATGCAAATTCTGTGCCAGTCGCAATCTTTACGGAAATCAGTGCTCTCACATACAGCCACGGACCCTCTGGCCAAGCGTGGCGATGCCCTTGTACGAACACTGCCCAAATCAGGGCACGAGGGAACGGTCGTCATCCCCGAGGAGCGTTGAGTTGCGAGCGCAGAGATTTGGCAGGTGGTTTGCATCTTCTCTGGCGGAGGAAAACGATGAGTACACTCGAAGTTGAAGAGCACACCCCTGTAAGTACCCCCGGCATTCGCAAGGATACGATTCTGCGTTACGTACTGCTGATTCTTGCCGCAAGTTACGTCATCCTCTCGTTGTGGCTAATCTGCCAGACACGGAACCGTTTGAACTCCGCTGTAACGGCCCAGCAAGCGGCGGTTGGAAAACTGGAGCAGCGTCAAGCCATGACAGAGGATGAGCTCAGGGCTTCCAACGTGGCGTTCGCAAAACAGCTAGGAATGACCGAGAGGGAGTTGCAAGCGGCATACGCGGGCACGACCGCCGACTTGCGCCAGAACCAAAAAGCTCTCGAACGACGCTTGCAGAACCAGCAGAACGAGGCAATCAGTCAGAACGAGGCAATCAGTCAGGTCAACGGTGAAGTGGCCAACGTCCGAGGCGAACTCAATGGGGCGAAGAACGAAATTGCCGCCACCCGTACAGACCTGGAGTCCACCAAAGTGAAACTCGATCGCGCCATCGGCGATTTGACCGGGCAGAGCAGCCTCATTGCCCGCACGCGCGCAGATCTGGAAGAACTCAGGCACCGCGGCGACCGCAACTATTATGAGTTCACCTTGAACAAGGGCGATGGCCCGACAAAACTCTCAACCGTCAGCCTCCAGCTCAAGAAAGCGGATGCCAAGAAGAACAAGTTCACGCTAAACGTAATTGCCGATGATCGCAAGATCGAGAAAAAAGATCGTGGCGCCGCTGAGCCGTTGCAGTTTTACACCGGACGCGACCGGCTTCTGTACGAAGTCGTCATTTTTACGGTCGAAAAGAATAAGGTAACCGGCTATCTGAGCACACCAAAGTCGTCAAGCGTGGCCGTCGGGAGCTAATCGCCGTCGTGTTACTGTTTGCCGTTAGTTCAGCCCGCGAGTAGCGGCGCTCATGCAGCTATCGTGTGCTGCCGAGCACACTTCAGCGCCCGTAAGCAGTAAAGAGCGTCCTCAAGAGCGTCCTTTTCTTCGAGCGTACCCTCGGCGTAGAAGATCTCCCGCTCGCGGACGAGGACGGCTTTTTCAGCTTCCGCGACCTTCTGTGAACCAACGCGACCGTCAGTCTCGTAAATCGCAGCTCTATACAAAGCCTTCCAATCTGTGCGGATCGGGCACTGGGGGAATGCCGTTTCCATGACCAACCTCCGAAACTATAGCGACCTCGAATGCTCGATGTCGGTCTTATATGCGATGCGTGGTTGTGTGCAAGAGACGTGATCGCCTCTAAGCGTAGCGCGATCCACTCCCGAGTCAACTTAATTTTGCGTTCTTGCTCGAAATTCTCGGAAGGCGCCGAGATCGCGAGTCCGACCCACCAAGGGCACTGCTCGGGCGAGTACTGCCGAAAGGTGGGCAGAGTGCTGACGCGTTCAGACACGCGTATTGCAAATACAGGTCTTAGGACAATGACGCCTCGGTCCCACAACTGCATCTCTGCATAGCAAAGGAGATGGAGTTATGACGTACATACCGAGTAATTCCGGATTGGTCAGCATCGAAGATTCCCGTCGCATTTTGCGTGCGATCTTTCCGAACTATCCTGAGCTGAGCCCGTGCAATCCCGCGCCACCCCTGGAGCCCGTTGCACCGTCGCCCATAAAGACGGCGTTTTGAATTAGTTCTGTGGCGTACATCCAAAGGCAATCTCAACCGTTTGCCTTCTCCTGGAAAAGCCGCTTTTGCACTTCTTTTTCACGACGCCCTGAACTGGCTTCACTCTGGATATCTTCCATACCTCGCCGGCTCGTCAAATACCTGTGTGAATCGCTTACGAACGTGCTCTTGCACTTGCCCTTTCGTGGGCGCTGCCCGGATGAGAGTAGGGCTACTAGATTCGACGCCTCCAGATGTAGGTCGTTAAGGCTTTCTTTTCATTGAGGATATCGTTCATTGGCTCTTGGCACGCAGCTTGCAAACGCCTGAATGGAGGAATGGAGGTCCGAGTTCTTTTTGCAAAAGCTGTGATCTTCGAGGGCAACGATATGAAGCACAAAATAGAATTGGCAACTTTGATAATTGTAGTTGGCGCAATCGTAACGCTTAGCGCATGCCACAAGACGAACGTGGCTTCTACTGTGCCGCCAGCGCCCCCACTGGCGGGTCCCACGGCTTCGCTTACGGCAAGTCCGCAAGCAATCGAGAAGGGACAGTCCACTACGTTGACTTGGGAAACCACGAACGCGAACGAGGTCAGCATCGATGCAGAGGGAGTCACAACCGAGACGTTGGGAGCGCAGCAACCGAGGGGATCGATGCAAGTAACGCCTTCGGATTCGACTACCTACACTCTATACGCCAAGGGGCCGGGAGGAAGGGAATCGGCTTCGTCGCGAGTCACGGTGACTGTGCCGGCTCCGCCGCCAGCAGCTCCGTCGGGGCCGAGCGAGGACGAACTGTTCGCACGGAATGTAAAAGACATTTATTTCGATTTCGACAAAGCGGATGTTCGTTCTGACCAACAAAATGTGATTGAGCGGGATGCTCTTTTTTTGAGGCATCATTCCGAAGTCTCGTTCACCGTTGAAGGCCATTGCGATGAGCGCGGATCGATCGAGTACAACCTGGCTCTGGGTGCCAAGCGCGCCAATGCCGTGAAAGACATGTTGGTTGCGGCCGGCGTGAACTCGGAGAACGTCAAGACCATGAGCTACGGTAAAGAAAAGCCGGTCTGCGATGAGCACGATGAGTCATGTTGGCAGCAGAACCGCCGCGGCCACTTCGGTCGCTAGGAAGGGCTAACCAGTTGTAAGTTTCACATTGCGAACCCCGGTCTGAGGTCCAGATCGGGGTTGCGCTTATTGGCTCGCTGCGGAAATCCGAAAATAACGAAGCATCATCGCCAGAGTCAAATTGCGCTCCCTGACCTAAGTTGCATGGCTTGTCGATGTGATTTCACGAGGTAGTCAATCGTTTCTACTCGCAGCTTAGTCGATGCAGCCGGTTCGTTTTCATCCAGAAATAAGGTGTTCCTGACTGCTCAATGATGCGCTAGTGCGAGGGATTGCGTCCGCGGGAGTAGTAGCCCGAGCCTTGTGGCTGCGCCCGCTATCCTGGAGATCCTTCAGTAGTCGGCCGTTCGTGTTCTACTGCAAGCCTGGCGGCAGCGCTATCGGCTCTAAAGCCGTCGGAGGGGCGTGCGATGCGCGCGGCTTGGTGGGATGGGGGAGAGCTCCTGGGAGAGCCCCAGCCAATGCGCATCGCAATTATCGCCCATGTCACCGCCTCCGACGGGCCGGCATAAACTCGTTTTCAGCCACAGTCGATGATTTGGCACGCTCCCGTTCCCCGGGAAGGAGCAGCACACGTCGTCATCGATGTGAAACTTCGGTAGTCCCAACGAACTGTTCCAATCCGCGCAGGAGATCGGACCCCCATTCATTTGCCAGAAACTGAGGTGTCGCTGGCTGCATGCGATGAACCTTGATCGTGAAATCGAGGAGCTCATTGTTTTCTTCCGCGTCTTCGATTACGAGAGCATCAAAGCTTTGATTCCCAAGTTGCTCGAGTGCGTCGCGCCGTTTACTAGTGAGAATCACTTCGTATCCACGCTGCAATATAGTCTCGCCAGAGGTTCCAATAACCGAATGTGGATTGAGGTATAAAATCTTCATAATTCCCGAACTCGATTCGTGTGGCCCACCGCTTTTCCCGGCTCAGCATCGTTGATACTTCCGATCACGGCCTCCGGTGGGGTGCGGTGCACTTGGCTATATTGAACGCTGGGGAGAGAGCGATAGCCAAAATGCACCGCACTGTTTGGCCCGTGTCATCGCTTTCACCGGGCCGGCATAAACTTCTTAGTAATGTACCTACGCGTTCTCGCATCTCCCTTTACCGGTTTGGCGGGGGCGGTCGACGCACCGGCGTCACCGCAGTTACGGAGAACAAAACCCAGCTACATCTGCTTCCGCCCCTTTCAGCCAAATGAAAATCAGTTCAAGTTGACAGCTCCACATAGAAGCCTCCTGCGCAAGCGATGTGCGAACAGTCCTGCTCCATGGAATGTCGCACCCAGATCTCGCAAACCGGCGAGCAATCGCTCGCCCGCATGATCCACGAAGGTTAACCCACCGAGATCCACGTCCAGAGCGGTCTTAGGGGATATTAAGAGCCTTAAATCCTCCGCCGAGGTACCCTCGAGCCGTCCAGTCAATTTGACCGTAAGCCGCTCGCCGTGACGATTTACCGAGAGCATCAGCACGATCTACTCAGTGCAACTTCACTGCCAGACCACGCGCCGCCAATCCTCGAAAGCACAAAGGGTTAGCGAGATCTGCGACGGCCAAAGAGAGAGCGTAATGCCCGTTTCCTGACAACCGCCCGAATGTGGGCGTCCGTCGTGGCTGTTCCTGTCAACCACTAGCAGTGCGATTCCCAGGGCTGCGGCCAGGTAACGAAGTTCTTGTCGAACCCTTATGCGGTGCAAAAATGCTTCTTTGGAAGAAACTGTTCAGAAATTGACCTGCAACTTACGGCCAAACAAAGCTGCGCTCTGCGAGCGCCCGCAATTAGTGCTTACCCTTGCTTGTGACTTTGCTCAAGAGAAACTCTTGGGCCAGACCAAGGGCAACATGGAAGCCCATGCTAGTCCCGAAATTTCTGAATACAAGCCCCGGACCGTGATTCGAACCTGGGTAGTAGATGTCGGAAAACCCAGCTGAAATCAAACTGCCACCCCACTGAGAATAATTCGGCTGCGATTTCCCATTGTCTCCCTGACAGACGAATGGAGCTAGGATGGCGTGCCAGGCCCGAGACCCCTTGGTCCCGGAACCGCGATAGAAATACCGGGGGTCCTGATGCAGAAGCGCCGGCAGAACCGCGTTGCCGAAAAATGCCTCACTCGATCCGCTGGCGAGGTTTGCGCCGAAGCGCTCGCCATATCCTCTTGCACCGAGCGGATAATTGGGGGTATCGGCGGCCTGCTCGATTCCGGCCCATAGAGCTTCGAAACCGGCGAAAGATGGGTTGCTGAGGCCTTTGTAGGCCAAGTGGAATTTCATCTTTGCGCTGAGAGGCTCGGGGTGGGGTTCGTATGTAACATAAATATTCGGTATAAAACCGAGAACGCGCTGGTGCTCCTCCACCTTGAGTTGCTGGGCCGCAACCTGCTTCTCGGAGTAACTCACCGTGACGGCTCGCTGCACTGCCAAAATACGAAGTTTAATGTCGGCTACAGTTTTGACCTGCCCGGGTTCGACTGTAACAGACGAACTCCACTCTGCGAATCCTTCCGCCGTGATGGTGATCTGATAGACAATTCCTGACCTGACAGCGGGAAATGCGAAGGATCCGTCGTCCTTTGATATAGCGGCGAGACGTTCGAGGGCTGGCCCTTGAAGGACTACGGCGGCATCGGAAACCGGATCGCCGCTGATATCGGCCACTGTGCCTTGGATGCTGCCGGTTATTGCATTGGCCGCTTCCGTAGTCTGCGCGGACGCGGATACGACAAGCACGAATCCACCAGCCAGGGCAATTAGCAGCAATACTTGTATTGCTTTCAGGAACGATTGGAAACGCCAGTTAGGCGTCGCAGGTGCGTGGCAATGTGTCGTAGACATTTCTAACCTCAGGAGAGCGTGAAATTAATTGTGATACGGGAAGCAACTTCGACCGGTTCTCCATTTAATAGGTATGGCTTGTAGCGCCACTGCTTCACCGCATCGATAGCAGCTTGGGCAAGCAGTGGCAGACCGCTCTCGACTTGTACATCCTGCACGCTGCCATCCTTGCCAATCACGGCTACCAACACTACCGTCCCTTGAATTCGCGCCCGGCCAGCTTCAGGCGGATACGTGGGTGCAACATCGTGGATCAGGTTTGCTTCGGCTACCCGCGCGGCGATACGCATTCTCTTGCTCGGCGTTGGGTCGGGGGCTTTTGCGATCACAGGCAGGCCGCGCGTGCTGCCGAGCACTTCGCCAAGTACTCCAACGGGAACACCGCCAACCATGCCCCCGGGAACTCCACCGACCACTCCGCCGGTAGAGCCGGCCGCGGGTGGGGGTACTTCTTGCGTCATATGGGTTGGGCTCGGAATGCTGTTGCTGGTCGAGGTGTAGGTGGGAGTAACGGGCGCTCGAAGCGTGGTGGCATTTAAAGCTGCGGCCGGCGCCGGTGCATACAACATCGTTAGTGTTTCGCGTTTGGGCAGCGTATCCGTTCGAAACAGGGGAACGACAATTAACGCCGTCAACACGAGCAACTGAAATGCCAGCGATCCAACGGCCGCCAATGGATTTCGCGGCCGTGACTTCGCACCCGACACAATTAGACTGTCGTGAAATAAACTCCCCTCTTGCAGATTTGAAGAGACGGGATCTTGCCTTTTCCTTTCCGGAAACTCTGTGACCCGTGAATCAACTCGCAACCCGGGCCGCTGAAAGGTCGGGTATGCAATGCAATGAACTAGGTCCGTGGGGTGGTCAAAAGTTGCCATAACAGATCGATCCCCTTTCCACGCGGCGTAGCTTTCCCTGTCCTGAACTGCCTCTGGACCAGGCCAGAGCATGACTTGTCGGGTCTTTTCATATCCGCGCCTATGCAAAGGCAATTCGCGTACCAAGGGGAACTTCTTGCAGGAAAGGGACATAGGCAATTGAATTGGCGCTTCGCTGCCCGCATGGGGGCACTTGCCTGCGGAAGGTCGCGACGTGGGATTGGGCACCGGGAGTGACACGCAATTCGCCAGATGATCGGTCGAACACCGGGATTGGAATAGACGCGGGCCAGATCCCGTAAGCACCTTCTATCTGCCTACCAGTTCTGGCTGCGGTCGTGCTCAGCTATGTTCAGGAGTGAGCCGGATGGCGGGTGGCATTCGCGTGTCCGCCCTAAAGCACCTGCGCCTATTGACCCAGTTGGTGGGCGCATGTAGATAAATGCGCCCGAACAGCGGTCGTCTCGCATCAACATCGAGTGGGTTATTGTCCATTCGCAGGCTTCTCCAAATCAGAAGCCGGTTCTGTGCCCGGAGTGTGGGTGATTTGGTACTCCCCGTAGCTAATCGTCAGGACGGCTGTGCCGAAAAGTCGCACCTTCGTCTCGCTCTCGTTTGATTCGGGCAGCCAGAAGTCTCCGGTTTTATGGTAGCTGCGCGTGAAGTCAGTCTTCAGCGTCCACCATGAAGGATTGACTGCCGGTTCTCCCTCCACGCGAGTGATGGCAAAGTCTTTCGCATCTACCCAAATACGGCCTCGAAAAAGAAACTTGTTCTTGGTTCGCGGCTGCGCCTCGAGCACGTAGAATTCAGCCGCATCGCTCTTTTGATAGTCCGAGAGTTGGAATACGTAGTTCTCAGGCGTAATCGCGGAACGCTGCTGATTCTCTTGGCGCATGGACTCCTGCTCCGCCTCCAGCAGCTTCTTGAATACACGCTCCCGCACGGTGCCAGAGCCGCCCTCCGACACGATCGTGAAGACCTTCTTGTCCGGCGCCTGATACTCTGCGCGAACAACCATATCTGCCTTCTTATGCGATAGACAGTGGCATTCCAGGTGATAGCTGCGGATGCTGGAGTAGCTTTCGAGCGTCTTGCTCCGCGCTCGGTTCATCTCCACGACACGCTGCATAACCTCATCAGCGTTTAAAGGTGCGGATACAACGGCCTCCTGTGCGACTGCCGGAAAGCCGAAAACCACGAAAGCTGAGATGCACAAAAACCAACGTGCATGAGAGTGCATCGCTTGGGAAAACCGAGTCATTGTTTGCTCCTCCCGGGCAACCGCAAAAAGGCAAAAATGCCGTTTGCACTTACCGAGCCTGGCTTTTGGGTGTTGGTGTGAAACTTAGTCGGTGACTCCTGCAACTGAGTAAGGGTGGGTTCTGGTACGGTATGTTTGGATACGGTCGTGTCGAACAGATAAATCGTGCTTGCTAGAACTGGTCCGACAGGGATGGCGCGGTGAGACATGCCAGAATTTTCGAGAGCGTCGAAGAATCTCTGCGTCTCAAAGAACCGGCGGGACGGCTCAAGAACGATCAGATCGCCGTCCCGAGGTACATAATGGAGGTCGTACAGCGGCACAACCTCAATGTCGGTTCGCCCGCAGCTCTCGATGTAATAGGTCATGCTCATCGGTCTTGCGGTTGCCAACCTGCTCCCCGCAGGTGCGCTGAGGCAGACCTGCTGAGCTACTTCACGCGTGTCGAACTCCGCTACCTCATCCGGGGCAAAATAACGGGTGATACTTCTAGTCCCTCCGCCAATGGGGTTCAAGTAAAATGAATAATAAGGAGACCAGTTGTTTAACTCAGCGAGCGGCCACCCAAACAGGAGGACGGCGGCCGTTCCGACGAGGGCTGGCGATACCTTCCATTCTCTCATGCGATCCCACGTTTCTTGCACTGCATAGCCGCCAGCCAGGAAGAGAAACGGCAGCAGGGGAAGCGAATAACGTATCCACTTTGCACCGGAAAGCGAAAGGCCGATCAACTGCACCACTCCCAGAGTGAGAAAGAAACATGCCGGGAGGGTCCGACGATGCCGCAGTAGCAGGACGCTTCCAAGAATGATCGCGGCGAGAATTGGAATTGGCATCTTGAACAGCAGCAGCCAGAGATAGAACTTCCAGGGCACTCCCCCGAGCAGACGCGCCGGAAGGTTCACATACAGCATCCCGTCGAAGTCGTAGCCATTGTGCTTTACCCCATCATGGTGCAGCCAATGCAGGATTGCATTGAAGTTGCTCGGAAAGAGAACGACCGGATTCAGCAGAATGAAGGTAAGCAAGATCACCAGGAAGAATCGTTTGTAGCTGAACCGAGACGGTGTGTTATTCAGTCCAGCTCTTCCAGCAAAAAGCCAGGCCATTGCGTTCAGTCCAAGCAGGTGAGGAATGTACTGCGACGCAAAAGAGAATCCAAAACTGATTGCGCTCAAGTCGTACCACCGCCGTGCGCTCTGGTCGGCATTCGCCTGTTGTGCACGGCAGTAAAGGTAGCACGCGAGGAGAGTGAAGAAGGTGAGAGGCGTTTCCTCCTTGGCGAGCCGATTCAACGCGATGGCTAATGGCGCAACCGCCCAGAAGAAACCCGCGGCGAAAGATCCGGCAAAACCCATCATGCGACGACAAAAGAGAAAAAGGATTGCAGACGTCGCGGCGCCGAAAAGGACGTTCGGAAATCGAAGCCAGCCCTCCGGCCTCATAGACGGCCAGCCATGAACTGAAGCCACGCGGCTCCAGCACTCACCCGCGGTTAGACTAGCCCAGATGAGCATCTTAGGCATCATCGGGTGCTCGCTATTGACGCCCACGAAATGCCCCTGACGGTATTCCTGAACGGCTGCCCACTTTGCCGTCTCATCCTCTGAGAGGCTGTTGATCCCAAGTCGCTCAATGCGGACGAAGAATGCCAGGAGGCTGAGAAGCAGGACTATTGCAGCCTCCCAGTGCCATTCGACAAAACGATTCTTGATCTCGCTCGACACAGAAGCACCTATGTATTCGAAAGAACTGTCCGCACCCCGAGTACCTCGGACACGGCGTAAGGTCTGCGCTCAGACCGATTGAAGTACTGCCACACTTGCAACTCACCCAGAAGTCCGAGAGCGATTAGCTGGAACCCTACCAATATCAGCACGGCCGCAAAGACCAGCAATAACCCGTGTTGCTGCAAGACATCGATTCCAGTAACGAGCTTCCAGATCATCAGCCAGAGTGCGACGGCCGATCCCAAACCCATGTTGATAGCGCCGAGCCGGCCGAAGAAATGGAGCGGGCGCGACATATAACGCAGAAGAAATCGAATCGTCATGAGATCGAAAAATACCCGAAAAGTACGAGAAAGGTTGTAATGTGACTCGCCGTGCTTCCGGTGGTTGTTTTGAATGGGTATTTCACAGATCGAGGCTCCATAGGCCGAAGCCAAAGCCGGGATGAACCGGTGCATTTCGCCGTAGAGCGGCAATTGTCGAAGTAAGTCGCCCCGATACGCCTTGAAGGTTGTCCCGAAATCGTGAATATTGACGCCACTGAGCTTCGCCATCAGCCAGTTGGCACAGCGGGAAGGGATCTTCCGAAGCAACAAATTGTCGATGCGGTGGCTGCGCCACCCGCTTACGATGTCATAGCCCTCCTCGATCTTTTCGAGGAAAGCCGGGATTTCTGCGGGATCATGCTGAAGGTCGCCATCCATGGCGATCACATATTCGCCAGTGCTGTGAGCAATTCCAGCAGCCAGCGCTCCCGTTTGACCGAAGTTTCGGCGCAAGCGAACGACCGTGACGTGAGGATCGATTACTGCCAGTTCTTTGAGCAGCTTGTGCGTGAGATCGGCGCTTCCATCGTCCACAAAAACGAACTGGTGATCGCGGCCAAGTGATTCCATAACGGCGTGTAAACGCCCATACATTTCCACAACATTCGCTTCCTCGTTATGGAAAGGGACAACAATCGAGACGGTTGCGGTGGTATTGATGTCAGACATGCTGCACCTTTCTGCTGAAGGCCCGATCCATCGCCTTGAGCCACTTCCGGTCGTGCTCGGTTAGAAATACATCCGGATCACCTTCGAATGAATTGAGAAGTTCACAGATTTCGTTGGCAAAGTCCCAATCATGACCCCACACGCTCAGGACATTTTGTCCATTGCGCTGGATTGCGGGAAAGCCGTTTAGTGACTTTGTGGAGTACATAATCACTCCTTCGCTGGGCACTTGAGCTTCGTTCCTTCAACTGCAGGGATGCTTTGCTAATGCAACCAACTCCGCCCAACTACACGTACCGGTTGTGTCATCGCAGTTCACTCACCAAACATGGGAAGCAACAAACCCCTGAAACGCCAGTCACTTAGACGGTCTGCCCGCCAGCAACGCCTGCCCACATGGCGGCACTGACCTGGCACGGTCTTGACAACCGGCGGGCAGGAAAATCGTGAACTCAGCAGAAGTCTGATCAGGACCAGCTTGAACGGCAGCCATGAAGGCCGAGAAGCCAGCTTAAAGGATGTGTCACGTTCAGCGAGCGACGAGCGGGTGTGTGGTTACTCAACCTTAGCAGAGCGGCGGCGGTCGTTCTTCCTTTATTGACTGGATGGATATCGCTGAAGCCAACTCGTCTGCCTGCATTGCGGCACTGACCTCGAAAGGTCAGAACCAGCTAGCTTGTCGAACGTTGAATTGCTCGAAGGACCAAGTGTTTAAACGAACTTCACGTTGGCAGCTGACGTGCACTCTCATGGATGAAATCAGATCTGCGCTGAGGACTCGAGCGTGTTCGCTAATTTGACAGACCAACAAAGAGCAAGTCGCTGTCGATATTCGGGCGTCCACGTTCACCGCCGGTCGAAGAACGGGCAGCCGTCGAACGCAAAACACGAAGCGAGCAGAACTAAGAATGGAGGATTTATGGCGATTTTCTTAGCCGTTCTTGAGTCCCTATTTGGTTGCCGCCATGTCCATCTCAGCCGTGTTTTCACGCTGGGAGGTCAGAGCTACCGCGTGTGTTTTGACTGTGGGGCGAAGTTTGAATATTCGTTGAAGACCATGTCGATCGAGCGACGCCTTCGTCCAGCGCCTGTAATGACGAGATTCCGAATTGCTTGAGATGGAAACGCCGTGAATGCGTACAAACCGATCGAGACTCAAGAGTATCTCAGGAGGACAACTAATGGACACTGAGTCCTATTCGAGAGCAGTTCGAGTCGAGGGAGAAGTGGTCGTGCTGCGTTGTTGGGCTTGCGGCACTGCGCACTGCGTAGACCTTGAGCTCTGTGCTCCTGAGCAACTCCCGCATGTGGTATGCAGCAGCGCCCGCTGCAAGACGAGCCTGTTCCTGGTCAATGAGCTAGAAGTCGAAAATGACACTCTGAAACAGAAATGAAAGCCGAGCTAATGACACGGCTCGCCGTTTCGAGGTTCTTGAAATAATAAAGAAACAAGTCAAGAACAGAGTTGTGGAGGGTCCTGGCTATGTGAATGCCGCTTGCACTCAGCATCGTTGTCGCGGACGTAGGCGGAATTGGCAAACGCTAAACCAGCGGCACAACTGAAGCAATCTGCTCGTGAGACACCGCTCGGAAACCAAATCGGGCTCACTGAAATGTCGGAAAGCGTCAGGCATCGCGACCCTTTATACCTATTTGTCTGTTATCTGGAGTGGCACTGCAACGGAAACCTGGCCGCCTACCAGGAACTCCTTGCGGCCTTGGACGATAGCGACGGCGACATACGCAATCTCTCAGAAGTGCTGTTGCATCGTCATTCACCGCGTCCTGAGCCAACGAACGTCAACATCGAAGCTTGGTGAATAACTGACCGTAAATAGAAGAAACCCACCAGCCACACGTCTTTACTTCTTTACTATCCGATTTGTCTTCCAGATGTCACGGACAACAGGGGCATGTGCTGGCACACACGCCAAGTGATTCTCGGCCGGTGGTGGGAACGAATGCCTGCCTGCATGCGGACAATGCCCGCATAGAGGCGATCAGCTGAACGAGGTTTGCGAAAAGCCACTTACCATGAATAACATGGCGGCAACAGCGTTGGCACAAAACGTGCGTGCTTTGGTACGTGGGGAGCGGAAAGCAATGCGAGGACAAAACAAATGTTTCGTGCAGAAATTCGATGGCTCGCGAATGGTCCGGTCCTGAAGATGGAGGGCAGGCTTGTCGCTGGTTGGTCAGAGCAGGCAAGGTTGCTGGTCACAAACCAAGTGGTCCCGAAGTCACTGGTCGTCGACCTCACTGAGCTGAGCTATATCGATTGTGCGGGCGAGCAGTTGCTGAACTGGTTGGCCAGTCTCGGCGCCAAGTTCCTGGCCGGCAATTTGTACGCGCTGAGCGTCTGTGCCCACCTTCATTTACCAGTTCTGTAGTCCGTGTGTTCGGCCTTAATCGCATAATGGCAAGTGTCACTTCGGCGCTTATTCGGTCTCGCTTGTTCTTCTTGCTCACTTGCCTTCCCACGCCGATACTAGAGACGATTGGTTCTCAGCACCTACACTGCATGTCAGCCGTGTCTGGCGTCCCGGGAACGTCCTTTGGCACCAATTCAGCACACTAATTCTGGTACTGTGTTCTTGTGATGCCAAGCCGCCGAATTTTGTTTTGCAGAGTCGTGCGTTTCAGTCCCAGGCGTTCCGCGGCTCCGCCCTTTCCTGCAATGCGTCCTGACGCCGCCTTCAACGCATCGATGATTACGCAGCATTCCGCCTGTCGAAAGCTGGAACTCGAAGTGGTGGCAAAACTCACCTCGAACGATGGGCGAAGCTCCACGATCGGCACTTCTAATTCCTCACCACGTGTAAGAATCACAGCTCGTTCGATGAAGTTTGCCAATTCCCGGACGTTGCCTTTCCACGGGCAGTTCGTCAGAATCTCCATGGCTTGCCTTGGTATGGAATTAATCTGCTTTTGCATCCGCCGGGATAGCTTCGAGACAAAGTAGTTCACCAACAGGGGGATGTCCTCGCGCCGCTCCCGCAGCGGCGGGATCTCAACCGGAAAAACGTTGAATCGATAGAACAGATCCTCGCGGAACTTTTCCTCCCGAATCATGTCGGAGAGATCGCGATGGGTCGCGGCAATGATCCGCACGTTGACATGGATCGTCTTGGAGTTCCCCAGCCGTTCGAACTCCTGTTCCTGCACCGCCCGTAACAATTTCGGCTGCAGTTCGAGGCTTATGTCGCCGATCTCATCCAGGAACAACGAGCCGCCATCCGCCAGTTCAAATCTGCCCTTTCTTTGAATCAGCGCTCCGGTGAAGGCTCCCTTCTCGTGCCCGAACAGTTCGCTCTCCAGCAGTCCCGAGGGGATAGCGGCGCAGTTAATGCTCACAAAGGCGCGGTGCCGCCGCGAGCTGAGGTTGTGAATGGCCCGCGCGATCAACTCTTTCCCGGTACCGGTCTCGCCGTGAAGTAGGACGGTCGAATCCGTAGGCGAAACGATCGCCACTTCTTCCAGCACCTTCTGGATCGCCCGGCTCTTGCCGATGATCCCTTTGAAGCAATGCTCGGAGTCGATTTCGCTTTCGAGATGCAGTTGCTGGTCTTCCAGTTCGCTCACTGGAGGGAAGCCGCCTCCTGCAATTCCTTCGAGGTCTGTGAAAGCAACGGTCGCGCCCATAATCTCCTCCCTGCCGTTCAACCTATTTGGCTTCACCTGGACTGTAGAGCCTTTGGTTCGGGTGATGGAGCGATTTTGCACCTCGATGTACCTGCGGACAACCCCACATCGGGCGCTAAATCCACTCTTTACGGAGTGTGGAAGACTTGACTGAGGAGTTGGTGACACTCGTCTGAATGGCGGATAACACCCGGAAGGGTGAGTGAGTCTAGGTTTTTCCGGCAGGCGGGTCGATTCGCTTCCATCCGTACAGTCGAGCATCGACGGACCAGAAGCCGGGTCCTAACATGGCGAGAGCAGCCGCCAGGGTTGCCAGGAGCAGGTAAATCCAGGGATCTCCAAGTCTCCAGTAGATTTTCCACAGTTCAACGGCGGCGACTAGCGTCGCAGACACAGGCGTCCACAAACCCATAAGTAGAAGCAGTCCAGCTCCCATGCCCAGTACAGAAATTACAGTCACAATGGCCGAAGGATCGCTAAACAACCGGCCAACTGCACGCCCGATCAAAGCAATCCCAAGTACTACGCGCATCAAAAAAAGGCCGGCGCCAGGCCAGCCTTGGGCGAATGTGGAGAATAGACGACGCAAAACCCAGTTTTCCTTTCTAGCACTGTTTAGCTTAGGGAATTTCGAATTGTGTGGAAACCCCAAGAAGAGTGCGGTGACCACTCTTTTGGGTGTTGTGCGGGAAAAGCCTCGCGGAAGGGGCGTCTATACTTCGATGATGCCGCGTTTCAAGCCGATCATGGCGGCATGGGTCCGATCATGGGCGCCTAACTTGGAAAGGATGTTTTTGACCCGCCACTTTACCGTGTCCTCGGTGATCGAAAGCTGGTCGGCGATCTGCTTGTTGGCGTTGCCCGCTGCAATAAGCTTCAGCACACTGATTTCCGCAGGTGTCAAGGCATCGTCGGTAGAGTGTTCCGCGAGTTCGTAGGAGGCCTCCGCGGAGAGCGTCTTTTTCCCAGCACGGACGGCACGTATTGCGTCCACCAGCTCCTTGTGAAACGTGTTCTTGAGAAGGTAGCCCTGAGCGCCGCCCTTAAGAGCACGAAGAATCTGAACATCCCCGGTATAGGTGGTCAGCACGATGACTTTTGCATCAGGAAACTCGCCCCGAATTACGGCCAGCGCGTCAAGGCCGTTCATCTCTGGCATTTGCAGATCCATAAGCGTGATGTCCGGACGATGCTTACGAAACTGCTGAATCGCCTCCCGGCCATTGGCAGCCTCGGCGACCATCGTCATGTCCGATTGACTGCCAACCAGTACGGCAATTCCTTGACGGACGACAGGATGGTCATCCACCACGAGAATCCGAATTTGGGCATCGGCACTCACGACTCGATCTTCTTTTTAGCATCTGTGTCTTTCTTGGAGAGCTTCTCAAAGAGCCAGAAACGGCGAAGAGGTTTAGTGTACGCCCTCGATGCAGGAATGCTCAGTTCAACCTCCGTACCAGAATCCACTTCGCTCCAGATCGCCAACTCACCTCCAACCAGCTTGGCCCGTTCCCGCATGCCGTGCAAACCAAAGTGCCCCTCGCGTCCGTCGCCGCTTAGAACTTCGCGATGAATGCCCCTTCCGTCGTCCCGGATGCGAAGCCGGAAATCTTTCTCGTCATAGCGAAGTTCCACTTCGATCTGATGCGCCTGCGCATGCCGGAAGGCATTGCGCAACGCCTCGGCTGCAATGCGGTAAACCTCGTCCCGCAGAATGGGATGCAAGTTCCGTGGGGTCCCCTGCACGGCCACCTGGAACGCAGGCGGGGGCTGGTGCGTGTCAGCTGAGGCCAGCTCTTCCGCCAGACTCTGAATGGCCATCGCAAGATCATTCTTCTCAACGGTGGACACCCGCAACCCTTGCACCGCGTCCCTGCCCTCGGTAATCGCTTGCGACGCCTGATCGACAGCAGATTCAAGCGTCTGGCGAGCCTCGGACGGGTGCTCGGGCAGCTTGTAAATGGCCGCCTGAAAGCGCGGCAACAGTCCCTGAAAACTTTGCAGGAGCGTATCGTGCAGGTCACGCGCAATCCGTGTGCGTTCCCTCACCCGCTCTTCCAGACGCATATTGAACTGCGCCGCCAGTTGCCGAACCCGCAACTGATAGGCCGCCCATAGTAGCGCCAGAAAAATTGCAGCGCAGAGAGCGCGGAACCAGTTCGTCTGGTAATAGGCCGGCGTGATGGAGAAATCCAGCTTGGCGGCGCTATCGTTCCAGACGCCGTCACTATTACAGGCGATCACGCGAAATGAATACTTTCCTGGAGGCAAATCCGTGTAGAACGCCTGCCGGCGCGTGCCCGCATCGTGCCAATCGCGGTCGTAGTTGTCCAGGCGATAGCGAAATTTCACTCTCTGTGGAATCGCAAAAGTGGGCGAGGTGTAATCAATTTGCAAGTCGCGCGGATGCGGCGAAAGCTTGAGATTTTCGGTTGCTGCGAATTCCTTTCGATCAACGAAGAATGACTCGATGTAGGCCGGTGCCGGCGGCAGTGTTTCCGCTAGCCGGGAGGGGTCGATTACTTGCACGACAAGTCCGTTGGCAAACCATAGACGTCCATCGGGAGACTCTGCGGCCAAGTTGAAAGACCCATTGTTTGGCTGCGCTCCATCGTATGTGTCATAGAGGCGGTTCGGAACAATTGTGTCCGGATTGGCCCACCATCGCTGCAAATCAGAATCAGACAATTCGACTACGCCACAACGAGTGTACAGCCACCAGCGTTTCTGTTGGTCCTCAATGAAAGTGATGATCGAGTCACAGGGCAGACCGTTCTTCGTCGTCATGCGCCGCACCTTACCTGCGCGCCATCCGACCAGCCCATGCTCCGAGCCCGCCAGAACAGAACCGTCCGGCGCGGGGGTAATTTGGAAAGTGATCGGATAGCCTCCAGGGTCCAGCGGAAACTTCGTTTCCACAAGCCCGTTGCGGAGCAGCGCCATGTCTCCCTTTATGGTCGACATCCAAATTCCACCGTGCGGATCGGCAGCGATATGGGCCGGCGGAAAATCCGGCTCGGGGAGTACTTCCCGGACCTGGAAATCCCGGATGCGAATGAGCCTTCGCGGATGGCCTTTGCACGCTGCCCAAATGTTGCCCTCGGCGTCCTCCGTCAATCCAACTACCATTCCAAGCGGCTGGTGATTCGGCCCGGGAAGCCGGCGGAAGTGGCCATCTTTGAACAAATACAACTCATCGTCCACGCCCACCCACATATTCCCGGCGTGATCTTCCAGCATGGAAGTTACTTGCTCACCCGGAAGACCCTTACCTGCGAGAATCGATGAGACACTACCGTTAACAATGTGATCGAGCGACCCGGCATTTGCTACCCAAATCGTCCCGTCTCCGCCGGCCAGGATGCCCGCTGCTAAATCTTTCGGCAATCCTTCCGTTGGGGAGTACGTAGCGACACGCGGATCGCGAAAGCTATCGATTCCGCTTGTAGTACCAGCCCAGACGATACCTTCGCGATCCTCAAAAAGGGCCCACACGGAGTCCCCCGACAAGCCGTTCGTGTGGTTGTAGTGGTCCACCACATCTCCATGGATACGAAAGAGTCCTTTTCCTACGGTGCCAACCCAAAGATTGCCGTCACGGTCGAACATCAGCGTTCCGAAGTCGAGGCTACTTCCGTCAAAAGTGGAGGTTACAAACGGTTTCGCCGCACCGGCCTTGAATTGTTCAAGTCCGTGACCTTCCGATATGCCCAGCCATAGCGATCCATCGGGACCACGCGCCAAGCTCTGGATCCCCTCGCTCCGGTAGATCTCCGAGCTACTCCCGCGGTGCCAATGGACAAGCTCCGTCTGCCCTCCCAGCCAAAAGCCTCCCTCTCCGTCTGCTAGCAACGATTCGATGTTGGAAATCGGTATCCCATCAGCCTTCCCGAAACATTGGAATGCTCGGTCGGTAACCCGGCATAGGGGCGCGTCCGGAGCACGGCTTCGCGCCAGCCACAGAGCGCCGTCCGAATCCTCGCTGACGCTTTGGAACATTGTCCCTTCCAACTGGAAGTGAGAAGTAACAACTCCATCTTTCAGGTGAACGAGCTCGGGGTGCCCAACTACCCAGAGCCCGCCTGCGTGGTCGGCAGAGACATTGCTCGCACTGTTGAACGGAATGCCAGCAGGTAAATGCCAGGGCAAAAATCGAACTCCATCGAATCGGTAGATATCGCCGGGAAGGGACACGAACCAGAGGAAACCGTCCGAGGTTTGCTTAATTTCGTGCATGCCCATCGGCAGAGACCCATCTTGTATTCGCCACGCAGTGTGGATGTACTGGGTGACACGTTTGTTCGGATCGAGGGCGTGAACCGAACCTGCCAGCAACAGCACGCAGACGAGACAAAAGCCCAACTTCGCCACAATCGTGGCGGAGGACCAGTTAAAGCGAAACGGAAGCGGTCGGCGAGGAGCTATTTTTCCCATGTTCGTAGCCGAGCAGCGTTAGAAGCCGTGGGACTCCATCCGAGGGGGAAGTCGGCCGTTATGTACCTCAATCACGAACAACCGGCCGTGACGTCCATCACGGAGCGGAAGCACCGAAATGCAAAACGAATTCCATTAGCCGCAAATAGCCCGAAGCGAGACGAACGGGCGAATGCCCACGTGGACCGAAGCTTCCGCTGTCGCTCCTAATCTAGCACTCTCAGCGGCGTGCTCGTCAATGATTCTGTCGACGAGCCGATAACGGAACGTCCTATATTTTTGATCGAACCAGCACAACTGTGGATCGGGGAGCTACTTGATAGATTGCTCGCTGTAACGGCAAACCGTGCGGTAAGAAATCGTTGGGACTCGGCAGGCCGGTGTCCACAATCCTCGCCCAATCATGGGGGGCACCCTCCTGAATTTGGAACAGCAGCTCTTGCCAATACGCGTTGATCATCACGTAGATATCGTCATCGCCTTGTGCGCACCACGCAGACAAACACTCTCAGCGTGTTCGGCATATATCGCAAAATTGAACGCCTGCTTTTCTTCGATCCAAGTAGCTCCAAGCGGCAATGGAAGCCCTTCTGTGTGTGCCCACGTGCGGCGCCTACGGCGTGAGTACTGCTTCATGCCGATCTCTGCGGCGCTCGACAGATTCGTAGTCAATGGCAGGCCGCATCATCCTGGAAGGCACCGCCGCCGAACATCTGCGCCAGGAATTGCCCGCAGGAGATGATCTTCTGAGCGTCCGGGTCGTTGTCGAGCGGGTTTTCCGATGTCGTCAACTCCACCGCCCTCATGGAATTGCGAGCGTCAACAAAGCTCTGGGCCCAGGCCTGTAAGTTATTGAACTCGTTTTTCAGCAACTCGACCCCGCGCTGGTCAGAGTCAGTCGACGCCGCAGCTGCGGCTAATGCGATGCTATCGGCAGCTCGCCCCTGGTACGCGCGAACCGTGTTTCCTACCATGGCCTTTCCCACCGGATAGCCATTCTGCACGATGACTTGCAGCATCCCACCCCATTCTCGTATTTGGGCCATGGCCTCAATCGCTGCTTTCCGGAAAGCAGGTGAGAAGCCTGCCTCGCCAGCATCATTAACCGCCTGCTCACGACGAGGAAGCGTTAGGATAATTCGGTTCCCCTCAAAGCTGAGACCGCCCTTTGTGATTCTCGCCAAATCCTGCGCGTCAACCAACGCTCGTCCCTGCGACCGAATTATGTTCGCTCGGCCCGTGTACCCTTGAATGGAAAATGTCTCGCTCTGGCGCTGGGTTTGCGCTGATGCCACCATTATCACAATGGTCAGCAGCGCCAAAGCGACCGACAGCCTCGACTGAATCATGTGAAACATCGACTATCTCCTGGAGAACGTTCGTGGTCGGAAGTGCAGTATGCTCACTGCTCGGACGGCTCTCCCGCGTTGACTTCCTGCGGTGTGTATTGGGCTTGCGTAAGCGGTGGCAGCGAAGCCTCAATTTGCATATCCATCATCAAGTCGACGCGACGCTCCAGTTGAAAGAACTTTGTCACTGTAAGCGCCGGAAGCACTCGGTTGAACTTCTTGTAATACTTCTTCTTCAACTGGGCCAGGCGGAACTCGCAGTCCAACATCTGTTCCGCCATCGCTTTGGCCTCGGCGTCGGTCACACCCGGGTACTCCTGTGCGTACTCCTTTATCACGGCAGAGCGACGATCATCCAGCCTGGATCGTTCGTACTGGTATTCGCGGTAGATCGGCCAGAAGGCGGCGCCCTCTTTGTCGTTGAAGTTCATTCCTGCTGCGATGAGGGTAGTCCGGTCCGCCTGCATATTGGCCCTCACCAATGCGATCTTGGAGTCGATCGTTGGCTCGTTACTTTGAGCACGGCTGAAAGGGCAAAATGCAAGCGTCGCAAACGTAACTATGAGCAATGCAGAATTCTTTATCATTGAGTAACTCCTAAGCTGCTTCATATGTCATTCGCGGGCGTCGCAGTACCGTGCGCTCGAGAACATTCTTGTGAACGGCTCCTCAATAGGACCGGAAGCAGTGCACCAGATTATGCAGGCACGCGGCTTGCCGAACTCTCACGGAATCAAATCACGTGTTATGTTGTGCTTGTGCAATAAACCTGTTTCCGCATGATCATGCCGTGCCGCGTGGCGGGCACGCGGACCTCATCGGGTCGCACCCGCGTCGATTCGAAGGTCTTTTGTTACCTCCCTTGGAGTATTCGCGGCCCTTATTCGCTATAGGACGCCTCTATTGCCGGCGCTACAGTCGCCACGTTTGTCCTCGGCGGCTCGGCCTTCTTCATAACGATCATGCACATGGCTCCAACTCCGGCCCAGAAGACGGTGCGCGCACGTCGGCACAATGCCAGCGTCAATCCTGCGGTGCTGGTCACGCCGAACATTTTTGCGATGAGCATATTCCCACCTTCGTAAGTCCCGAAGTTGCCCGGATTCAGCGCACCCACGAGGTTGATCACCTTCGTCAGGCCTTCGACGATGAACGCGCCGCCTATAGTGAAGCCTGCTCCCATAAACCGCAGGATGATGTAGACTTCCAGAACCGCCAGCATGTGCCATATGCCATTGAGGCTGAGAGTCGCCCAAAACGCGGCTGGCGCTTCACTGTGAAAGGTGAGAAGGTCATGTTCGGCCGAGTCAACGATTGGCTCTTTGTCATTGACCCAGTTGTGCAGTCGCGGCAATCGCCCAATCGCTCGAATTGCGTTTCCCATCAACGGCCAGCGCCTTGCAATCGCCACAACCGCCAAAATCACCACCGACGCCAGCGCAGCAATTAGCAGAATTGCGTACACTCTCCAGCGAACAGAAACAGGGCCAAGCATTAGAGTGGCTGCGATTCCCAAAACCGTTACCACGACGGCGCTGAAGCTATGCAGTCCCCCATCGATGGCGCCGGCTGCTAATGCATTAGATACCGGGACTGTGGAACCCAACAGCGATAGGCGCGTCCCCTCGCCAACCACCTTTCCTGCGACACCAAATTGTCCAATCGCGTCGGAGATCAACTGCGCGACGAAGCTGCGTGACCAGGAAAGTCCACTGATATCGCACGTAAACGCATGTCTCCAGGCGCACGTCTTGATGAACTGGGAGAACCCTCCCAGCATGATGATCAGAGCTAGGCCCCAGCCGACTGCCTGCAGTTGTTTCCAAACGGCCCCCGGGCCGCTTCGAAAGACCAAATAGCCCAGTAGGCTAAGGCCCAGCAGAGCCGCGAAACATCGGAGGGAGAACTGAAGGATAGACGGTAATCTGGCCGCGATAATGCTCTGGCGCGCCTGCTTGAGGATTCTTCCCCATCTCCTCGGCTTGTTCGGTTTGCGCGTCTGCTGGATCCCCAGCAGCGCGCACTCAATCACTGAGTTACCGGCTCCCATATCGCTCTCCCCATTTCCAATCGATTTACATATCTGGATATTGAGGAACAGCAGATGGATTGCCAATCGGAAGGTCGCTTAAAAGCGCTAATTTCGCTTACTCAGACGAGCCAACCTGAATTCGGCGTGCCCTGCGCAGGGCAGTGACTCAATCTGGGCAGAAGCTTGAAGGACAAAGACTGCAGGCGCTCTGGAGTTACAGCAACATAGTGTTCGGTCTCGATTGGCACATGGCATGCAATCTGTAGAAGGTTCTTGTGCGCACGCAAAGCCCGTCGGTGAAGTAGGGGTGCGCGGCACTTGATCCCAGCTCTCCCCATGCAGTCACGGATCAGGTCGCTCGCACCTCATCCGACGGTCTTTTTGTTCGGACAACAAGAAGGACATTTTATTCACCATGTCACACATCGCAAATGCGCTGAAACCATGCTCGCTACTGATCGCAACCGATTTCTCTGAGGTTTCTGAAAAGGCGCTGCGCCATTCCCTCCCACTTGCTCGATTTTATGGCTCGAAATTTTGCTTGGCGCACGTGGTGTCCTCTCTCGGCCTGACGATGGCAGGTCCTGAAGCAATCGCTGCCTGTGAGGAGTTAGTGCTGCACGAGGCCGCACAGTTGGAGGCGTCGCTCGTTCGAGCCGGGGCCCTCACTGGCGTTCAACACAAATTCGTTGTTCGGCAAGGTGGTCTGTGGCCGGAATTGCAAGAGATCATCCGCGAAGAGAGCAGTGATCTGCTGGTCGTCGGCACACATGGACGACACGGAATGGCCAAGCTGTTTTTCGGATCGGTGGCGGAACAGATTTTCCGGCAGGCTGGCTGCCCGGTCTTAGTTTTCGGGCCGCACTCCAAAGAAGATTCTTGGATCGGAACTCCCCCGAGCTCAAGGGGTCGCACATTTCTGTTTACGACAGATTTCGGACAGGCCTCTGTCCAGGGACTATCCCAAGCTATTGCGGTTGCCAATCAGTTCGAAGCCAAGCTCGCTTTTCTGCATGTAGTTCCAGCGCATCCACCACGTCAACACGATGTTTGCCAAGCAGATCAGAGGAAATTGCGAGAAGACATGTACCAACAATCCGTCACTCGTCTGGCAGAGCTCGCTCGTAACTCACACCTCGACATCACTCCTGAGTGCCACGTCGAATTTGAGTCCAACAAACCTGTATGTGAGTGGATCCTCGAAACTGCCGCGAGACTCCGGGCCGATCTGATCATTATGGGATTGCATTCTTCCGCTCGGATCGAAGTAACGTCGCACGTAAATTGGACCACCGCATATGAAGTTGTTTCTTATGCCTCCAGTCCAGTCCTGACTGTAAATCATGCCTCAGTGACCAAGGACCTTGGGCCGAACGCCGCGGAGATAACAACGCCGGTTTTGCAGGATGCCGATCTAATCCGTATGCGCGGCCTCGGAGTGAAGTGGTAGACGGGATCGTGACGCACCGTCGACCAGATGAGTAACGGCCGCGAAGAGAAGTCCAATGGAGACTCCTGACATGAGCATGCCAACCATACTTTCGAGTGGGCCTAACAGGCGCCACTGCGACGGAAGCATGACGTCACCATACCCGACCGTTGCATAGCTGCTCGCCGAAAAATAGAACGCCGATTCCCAAGAGGGAAGGCAAAGCCAGCGATAGCAACTTGCCCATAGAAGAATAACGATCCCGTGTAAAACGATGACCGCTACGGTCGTTTGCATCACAAGCACAGCGCAGCGAAACACCCGCACCTTTTGCGTCTCTCTTGGAATACTCCTTATCCAGATGATGAGCGCAGCCGCGCTGCCACATTGCAGGAACAAAGTGATCGTTACGAGAAGAATGGGAGCGCCGGCATGTTGCAGCAAAATCATCGTTTGAGATCGTCCTCTGGGTTAGAGATGGCGAGACATATTTGTTTAATTCGTTTTCCAGCGGGACACTTATTGCGTCGTGGCCGAAGCGATCTGAGTTCTCTGTTCTCTTCAGAAAGGAGGACCTAGCAGCGCACAATGTTGTCGCCATGAATGCCTCTCATGGCGTTGCGGGTGTCCACCACCAGCGATGCATGCTGCGCGATCCAGCTGTAGTCATAGTCCGAATGGTCTGTGACGATCAGCACGCAGTCATATTGCTCGGCGTCCTCCACGGGCGTGCATTTCATCTGCAGGTCGTAATGGCGCCCTTTGCCGATGAAAGGAAAATAAGGATCGTTGTAGCTGACTTGAGCGCCATCCTTCTGCAGCAACTCAATAATGGTGAGCGCCGGGGACTCGCGCAGGTCATCGATGTCTTTCTTGTAGGCCACGCCGAGCACCAGCACTTTGGCGCCTTTGAGCGCCTTGCCTTGTTGACTCAGAGCTCGGCTCACGGAGGAGACCACGTGATAGGGCATGCCGCTGTTGATGTCTCCAGCAAGTTCGATGAAACGGGTTTGGAAATCCCACTCCTTCGCCTTCCATGACAAATAATAAGGATCAACGGGAATGCAGTGTCCGCCCAGGCCGGGGCCGGGGTAGAAGGGTTGAAAGCCGAAGGGCTTGGTCGAGGCGGCCTCGATGACTTCCCAGATATCCAATCCCATGCGCAATGACAAAAGCTTTAATTCATTGACGAGGGCAATGTTCACGCACCTGTAGATGTTTTCCAGCAGCTTCGTCATTTCGGCAACCGCCGGCGAACTCACGGGAACGGTTCGGTTGAAGATCGTTCCGTATAGCGTCGCGGCCAGCTCCGTGGCTTGAGAATTCAGCCCTCCTACGACCTTTGGGATGTCACGACGCGCGACCGTCACATTGCCTGGGTCCTCTCGCTCGGGAGAAAATGCGACAAAAAACTTATCCGCTCCGTCAGCTGTTGCTCCGCCGCGGTCGGCCTTCAAACCACAGACATTGCCTGCCTCCAAAACTGGAACAAGAACTTCCTCCGTAGTGCCGGGATAGGTCGTGCTCTCAAGGACCACCAACTGACCGGCACGCAAATGGGGTGCTATGGCCCTGGCTGTATTGGTGATAAAGCTGAGATCAGGCTCTCGATATTCATCGAGAGGCGTGGGCACGCAAATAATGATGACGTCCATGTCCGTCAGGGTTGAAAAGTCCGCAGTCGCACAGAAACCTCGCGAGCGCGCCCCCTGGATCTCCGTTGGTTGAATTCGATAGATGTAGGATCCATTGGAATTGAGAGTTGCAACCTTCCGCTGGTCGATGTCAAAACCGGTTACTCGAAAGTTTGCCTCCGTGTAGAGCAGAACAAGCGGTAATCCGACATAACCGAGACCGATTACGCCGATCCGCGCTTGGCGAGTATCAATCCTGGTCTTCAGCTCTGAATATAGACTGGGAACGCTAGTGTAAGTACTCATACGATGATCTCCTCATGCAAACAAATCTGATACTGTTCGCACCAAAAGCTTCTCTGCTCGCAAACCCATATCCCTTGCAGGGGTGCCGCGGCCCAATACATTCTCTGTTGAGTCGAGGGCACCACGAACGCAGGCGAGCGCCAAATCCTGCGCTAGCAGCGTTACGTCTGCCAGCCGCCACCGAGGTTTCTGTAGATGTCGACGAGTTCCAAGAGCTCGTTCAGTTGAGCCTGTGTCAAGCCTAGTTCCGCGTTGTAAGCATTGGTCTCGTTCGTCAGCACCTCCAGGTAGCTGGTGGCGCCACCCCGATAGCGCAGCTCAGAAAGCTGAGCCGCATCTTGTGCCGCAAGCACCAACTCTTGTTGATGCTGCCGGAACTCCCGACTCTTCTGATATCCCACCAGGGCGTCCGAGACCCCGCGAAACGCCTGCTGGATCGTCTGTTGATAAGTCAGCACCAATTCCTCCTTCCGTGCCTCGGTCAAGCGAACGCCGGATTTGATCCTGCCGCCAGCGAAGATGGGCTGGGCCAGCGATCCTCCGAAATTCCAGAATCCGGCGGGGCCCGTGAACAAGCTGGTAAGCGCTGAACTCAGGAAGCCGCTGTTACCAGTCAATGTGATTTGTGGAAAGTACGCTGCTTTGGCTACTCCTATTTGAGCGTTGGCGGCCATCAACTGCGCTTCGGCCGCGCGGATGTCAGGGCGACGCTCCAGCAGGCGGGAGGGAATTCCCGCCGGAACCTCCGGCAAGTGAGGTTGCTCGGTCAGCTTCATCCCACGAGCAATGGACCCGGGATTGTTTCCGAGTAGCGTGCTGATGAAATTCTCCTGTTGCCGGATACGCCGCTCCTGGTCGGGAATGTCTTCCGCAGCTACGGCGACCAGTTGTTCCGCCTGGCGCACGTCGAGCATCGTGCCGGCCCCGCCGTTTGCGAGAGTTTGAGTAAGTTGCAGCGATTCTTGGCGCGAAGCGAGTGTCTGCTGGGCGATTGCAAGTTGTAGGTCAGACGCACGAAGCTGGAAGTAGGCTGCCGCAACATTACTTACAAGCGTGCTGATCACGGCCCGGCGGGCCCACTCAGTGGCGAGAAGGTTCGCTCGGGCTGATTCGGTGGCCCGGCGGTATTTGCCCCAGAAGTCGAGTTCCCACGCCATCGAAGCACTCACCGCGTTAGCGTTTGTCTCGAATTCAGGAGAGAGCTTCGTGTCCGGGACGCGGCCGTTCAGACCAGCAGCGCCAGCACTAATGGTTGGCAACTGGTCAGCCCGAGTAATGCCCAACTGGGCCTGTGCTTCGAGGATCCTCGCCGCCGCAATACGAACGTCGTAGTTCTGCTTGAGGGCGGTGCGAATCAACTCCTGGAGCGTCGGGTCCTGGAACACTTCCCACCAGTTTTGATCTCCCAGGGATTGCTCAGAAGGTTGCGAGGCTTGTCCCGGCGTCTCAGGCGAAGACGCTTGCTGCGCTGGATTCTGAGCTTGTGTTTCTTCCTGGGATGAAGCTCCGCGGTATGCGTCCGGGACGTCAACCTTCGGTCTCCGATAGTTAGGTCCGACGGCGCACCCGCAGGTCAACATAATTCCGAATACGACAGCAATTGCTTTCTTCACGTTAGTCTGCCTCCATTGGATGCGGTTCCGGAATCTCTGTGGCTGCATGTGCGGGTTGCTTCCCAATAGTCGCTATTCGCTCTACCAGCACATACAGCGCAGGGATAATAAAGATGGCAAGGCCGGTGGCAGCCAGCATTCCACCAATTACGGTAGTTCCCATGATTTGTCGCCCCACGGAACCTGCGCCAGTAGCGATGAACAAGGGCACGCAACCCAGAATGAAAGCAAATGAAGTCATCAGGATTGGCCGTAGCCTCAGTTTGGCTCCTTCTAGCGCAGCATCGGCCAGCGGCATGCCTTCCTCATATTTGCTCTTCGCGAATTCCACGATCAGAATCGCGTTCTTGGCTGCTAAGCCGATCAACATCACCAGTCCGATCTGCGAATAGACATCATTCTCGATCTGCACCATGAAGGCCGGGAAAATCATGCCGAGTACGGTGCGTCGCAGCCACAACAATCCGAAGGCTCCGAAGACCGCAACCGGCGTGCTTAGCAATACGCCGAACGGAAGCGACCAGCTTTCATAGAGTGCCGCCAGGATGAGAAACACGAACAAGAGCGAGATGACGAAGACAGCCCACGCTGGCAGACCCTCGCGCGCCTTCTGTTCCTGGCGCGACATTCCCATGTAATCGAAGCCCATTTCCGGCGGCATCGTTTGGTGGAAGACTTCTTCTAGTGCAGCCGTGGCCTGATCTGAGCTATAGCCGGCGGCGGCGCTGCCGATAATCTGCGCCGATGAATATTCGTTGAAGCGCATCTTGAATTCCGGGCCGTAACGCGACTCGAATCGGGTCAGCGCCGACAGTGGCACCATCTGCCCGCTCTTGTTGCGCACATAGAACTGCCCCACGTTGTCCAGATTGGCGCGGTAGGGCGCGTCTGCCTCCACATATACCTGCCAGGTTCGCCCGAATTGGTTGAAGTAATTGACGAACTGTCCACCCATGAAAGTCTGTAGAGTGCTATATACGTCGCTGAGATTGACACCCTGCTTTATTACCTTCTCTTTGTCCACATACACGAACTTTTGGGGCGTGCTGGGTATGTAGGTGGTAGTCACCATGCCAATTTCGGGCCGTTTGCGAGCTGCATCCAGGAACTTGTTCAGGTTGTTCACCAGGAATTCGGACTCTTTCCCAGAGCGGTCTTCAAGAATGAACTGAAATCCGCCCGAGGTGCCCACTCCCTGAATTGCCGGTGGGGAGAAGGCGAAGACGGTTCCTTGAGGAAGGGTTATGAGCTTCAGGTTCAATTTGGCCTTAATTGCCTGATATTGCTCCTCGATTTTCTTGCGGCTCTCCCATGGTTCCAGGGTCACCCAAAAGAATGCGTTATAGCTGGTGCGCGTCAGGCTGAGGAGACTGAATCCGGTAGTGTTGGCGCAGTATTTGACCCCGGGCGTGGATCTCACGGCCTCTTCCACCGCTCGGGACGCCGCCAAGGTAGCCTGAATGGAAGAAGCTTCAGGCAATTGCATTTGGATGTACATGTAGCCCTGGTCCTCGTCGGGGAGGAAGCTTGATGGCAGTACCTTCGCACAAAGGAGGCCGGCCGCCGCAAAAGCCGCCACCGCCACTACCGCCACGATGCTCTTTCGAATCAGGGTGCCTGACATCCGCAGGTAAAAATTCGTGCCGTTGTTAAACACACGATTGAACCAGCCGAAAAATTTCGCCAGCGGTCCATGAGTCTCTTTCTTGGGCCGGAGCAACAATCCCCCCAGCGCCGGGCTCAGCGTCAAGGCGTTGAACGCTGAAATGATCACGGAGATGGCGATGGTCAACGCAAATTGCTGATACAGGCGGCCGGTGATCCCGGGGATGAACACCGTCGGCACGAACACCGCCGAAAGGACCAGCGCGATACCAACTACGGGGCCGGTCAGCTCATCCATGGCCTTGCGAGCCGCATCTTTTGGAGTCAGACCCTCTTCAATGTGGCGTTGTATACCTTCGACGACGACGATGGCATCGTCCACTACCAGACCAATCGCCAGCACGAGCCCGAACAGTGAGAGCGTATTGACAGAAAAACCGAAAAACGGAAACACGGCGAACGTGGCCACCAGCGACACAGGTACGGCCAGCATCGGAATCAAAGTCGCGCGCCAGTCTTGGAGGAACAGAAAGACGACAAGGATGACCAGCACGAAGGCGATCACCAGAGTCATGACGATCTCCTGCATGCCGGCCCTTACGGCGTCGGTCGTGTCCAGGGTGATCGCGTAATCCACGTCCGCCGGGAACCTCTCCTTCATCTTCGCCATAAGCTTACGAATGCCTTTGGCCGCTTCCACAGCGTTGGAACCGGGCAACTGATAGATCCCAATTTCTCCCACCGGCTGACCATTGAGTCGAGCCTGCCAGCCATAGTCCTGCGAGCCCAAGTCCACCGTGGCCACATCTCGGACACGCACTACTCCACCGTCAGGGCTTTCGCGGACAATAATGTCGCCGAATTCTTCCGGCGTCTGCAGCCGGCCTTGGGCACGTACCGTGTATGTGAATTGCTGGCCCGGTGCGCTCGGTTCGCCTCCGACCTGACCGGCCGGATTCACCGTATTCTGCGCTTGCACTGCATTGACAACCTCGCTGACCGTGACCCCCAACTTCGCCAGTCGATCGGGTTTTACCCACAGGCGCATGGCGTACTGACCGATGCCGTAGACTTGCGTCAAACCGACACCGTAAGAGCGCGCGATCGGATCGGTCAGATTGATGTAGGCGTAGTTCGACAGGAATTTAGCGTCGCGAGTGCCTTTTGGTGAATACACTGCGATCAGCATCATCGGCGAGGTCAGGGATTTCTTCACGTCGATACCGATCTGGTTGACCTCCGGCGGAAGCTGGCCGTTCGCCAGTTGCTGGCGTGATTGCGTGAGAAGCAGGTCCATGTTCGGGTCGGTCTTGAGATCAAAATTGACGAGGAGAGCTGTACTCGAATTGTTTGTCGAGTTCAGCGAATACATGTAATCCATGTTGTCCACGCCATTGATCTGTTGCTCCATCGGAGTGGCTACGGCTCGCTCCATCGTCTCGGCATCGGCGCCCGGGTATAGCGCCCACACGCGGATTTCGGGCGGAGCAATCTCCGGGAACTGTGCGACCGGTAGTCTGGTGATTGTGATCGCACCAATGATCACCATCAGAATCGAGATGACGATGGCGACGATCGGGCGCTTGATGAAGAATTTGGACATGGCTTAGTCCTTCTCAGTTAATAATTTGCGGGGTTGCCGCGTGCGTGAGGTTGCCCGTGCTTGAATCCCTTACACCTTGCGTTTATGCAGATTGACTGCCAATGAATTTCTCGATGTAAACCATTGATATAGCGTGGGGAGCCATGATTTGGGTAAAGCTCCATGCTGCCCGGTAGCGATCAGTGCCCACATATGGGCGTGACGCCTGGGCGAGTTCATGCCGCTGCCCGCGCAATGTCGGCACAGGCCATCTTCAGCTCTCGATAGTCATCGATGGTCTTTACGACGGAGACAGGCAACGTGCTGCGGAGCTTCTCAAGGACGGTGTCCTGCGCACTCGGCTGTTGCTCTCGTGGAAGTTGCTCCAGCAAAGATGCCATCTGTTGCAATCTGTTTTCCAGCGCCTTTCCGATCTCTTTCAGTTCCGCGGTCTCGTCACCGCCGTCGAGTCTCTGGGGCCAAGTGGGGACACCAATAAGAACGCCTGCCGCAGTCGTAGCGGCATCCAGGATCTTGTTACTCAGTTTCATGTCGCCCGCGCGGTCGGGCGGAAATTCAAACTTGACCACATCCGCGAAGCTCTGCAGGTTCGCAATTATCCCCGCGATCTGCTTTCTAATCGCAGCAATCCTGTCATCCCGTTTGGCCTCCGGTGGCGCATCCAGCAGTCTCACCAGCTCGGCTTCGGCGCGAAGCAAGCGCGCAAGAAGGAGCCGCATGGTGTCGACGGTACGTTCGGGTCGCACCTGGTGAAAAATGAAGAACATCACGAGAAAGCCGATTGCAATGCCGAGGCACCGGTCTCTCGCGGGGGTCATCTGGTCTGGCGCACGGAGCTGTTCAAAGGCAATCAGGTTGAAGGCATATGTAATCTGCAAGCCGATATAACCAAAGTATGAGCTGCCGCTAATCCATGCGCCGATAAATGCCAGCGCCGCAATGACCAGTAGAAAACCCTGCACCCCTTCAAGATTCGGAAACACGAATACCAGGCAGCCGATGCCCAGGAGAAGCCCTCCGATGGCTGAACCGATTAAGCGGAAGAGCAACTTGCGATTGCTGGCTCCTGTGGTGCTGAGTCCGGTGAAATACACCGTGAAATAGATCGCGGTTGCGATCCCAGGCCACTTGACGGCGTTGTAAAACACATAGCAAATTGCGGCGCACACGCTCAGTTTCAGCGCGTACATGAAATAGTCGTAATTCGTGAACGCATCCGGGACAAGCAGATGCTTGAAGAAGTCGTTCGGGAACCGGCTGGATGATGAAGCTTGCAGACTTTCTGCCCTCGATTCTGCCGCACCCGACCCGGTGGAATCTCCGAAGTGGCGCAAGGTTCGCTCGATGCGATCGAGAGTATCGGGTAGCAGAGTCTGCGTATCGCTCAGGATGTCCCCGATTTTCTCCGGGTGGCCTTCCCCGGCGGCCACGATGGCTTTACCAATGCGCTGGAGGCGCTCGGGCTCCACGGCCCCAAACTCTTTGTGAAGAGCAACAGCAGCAGCCAGCACAACGAGCCGGTCCAACATCAAAGTTACTGCAGTGAGCTCCCTCAATTCCGCACTGCTGCAGCGATTGCGCTTCGATATGCGCTCCAGGAGCACGTGCATATGCCCTTCGCCAGTGACGGCGTAGCGGCGGATGAACGAGGACTGTTTCTCAATCTGATCAGCCTCTGCCTCCGTGGCGAACAACTGAAACAGCCGGTCCAGTGCGGCACATCGCGCCTTGATTTCGCGCTGTAATGCGTCCAGAGGATCGCTACGATTGAATAGGTAGTCGACTGCGGTCCCGCAAAGGGCGACCGTCGCCAGGGTTCCCATTGGCCATAAAGAAAGGTGCAGTATTGTTTCCGGCCGGATTTGCTTTTCCCACAGGGAAATGGTCATGAACGCGAGGCATCCGAATGACAGTGGGGCGAGCGGAACGGTGGAGGCACGAAAGAAGAAAGTAGCCAGAAACGTAAATACGGCGACACCGACCACTCGCGCCACCGGATGATTGCCGGTCGCAATTATCAGCATCAGGGCTGACGCGGTTCCCAGACCCGCGAAGGAAACGCACGTGAGGAGGTCCTTGAAGCAATGAAATGGCGTATCGTGCGATACGAGAAACAGCATGAAGAGCGATGGCGCGATGAAGGCAATTGCAGGTTGGATGATCAGCAGCAGAAGGGTTGCCAGCGCCGAAGCGAGTGCGAAACGTAGAGTCCCCCCCATCCGGCCAGGAACGGGTGCCATATCCCGCCAAAAGCGAGTCAGTTCTGAGACGTTTTCGGCGCTGAAAAGTGACACGGCCCTTATCTCACGATTGTGGTGGCTGTTTCCCCAATGCGAAACAAGGCCGGATCAGGATTCTGAACCCGAATGCGCACCGGAAACCGCGCGGCAATATGCACCCAGTTGAGAGTGTGCTCGATGTCCGGAAGCCCGTTGCTCAGGCGCGTATCGTCTGGCGCCACACCAAAGCCAAGGCTCTCGACAATGCCGTCAAAACGCTTGCCGGGATGGCTCATCACGTACACGTCAACATGCTTGCCCGGCCGTATTGAGTACAGCTCCGATTCCCGGTAGTTCGAGATCACATACCACGTGCGGTTGTCGATCAGCGCAAAAATCGGCACACCGGGCTTGGCGTATTCACCTTCGGAGATATTGAGATTGGTTACGTAACCATCGAAAGGAGCGTGTACGGCGCAGCGCTCCAGATTCAATTGGGCATCGTCGGCCTTGGCGGCCTTGGCCGGCCTTTGCGCCAGCAAGCTGTCGAGAAGTTCGACCGCGTGCGCACTTTGTTCCAGACGTGCCCGCGAGGCCGCGACCGATATCTGGGACTCCTCATGCGCGAATCGCGCCTGGCTCTCGCTCGCCAGAGCTTGCTGCAGAACTGACTGTGCTTCCTCGTAATTACGATCTGCGATCCGCGCCTTCGTCCGGCTTTCGTCTACCTGCTCCGGAGTTACATATTGCTTCACCAGCAGTGGTTCGATACGCCTCAGGTTGCTCGCGGCGAGTATCTTCTGGGCCTCGGCGGATTCGAGCGCTGCGCGCGCCCGCTCCACTGCCGCAACGGCGGCGTCGACGCTGCTTGCGGAGACTTTGGTTTGTGTCTGCGAACCGCTGAGCCCTGCCCGGGCCGCATCGACGGCGCTGCCCTCGGCGGCAATCCTGCGTTTTGCATCGATAATCTGGGCTTCCAGCAACCGCTGATCGGCGAGCGCCTGTTGCAGCGCATATTCGTAAGAACGAGAATCAATGGCAAACAGCAGGTCCCCCTTGTGCACGAAGGCATTGTCTTTTACGGCCAAGGTCACCAGGCGGCCACTGACTTCAGGCGCAAACTGAATGTAATTGGCGCGCACGCTCGCGTCATCTGTGCGCGGGTGTCTGTTCAGATGCCAAAGCACGCCGCTTACTGTAACGACGGCGAAAGCCAAGACTCCCAAACATACCTGGAAACCTCTCAACCGAATCTGCGGATTATCGTTATTCAAGGCACAGCCTCGCACTTATGCGAACAAAATGAACCATAACGAACAACTGATTGCCACTGCCACGCTTGGATAGAAGACAATCAATGGAGCGAGCTTGTGCTCCAGTTCCCAGCGAACCAGCGCCAGCCGGATCAGGCCGGTGATGACAAGGGCCGCCATAATGCAAAACATCCATGCTGGGAAGAACGACCCGATGATCTCGATGGAGGGTGCCCTCGAGCATCCACTGCAGCCCAGCACTGCCAGGCAGAGTAACCAGGTTTTTCCGAATGGGTGCACGGACATTCCTTCCTCTAAGGCTTTGCTGCCGTCTGAGCCACTGCTGTCTGCTTTCGCAACAGGTTTCCGGTTGCATAGTCAAGGTTCGCGGCATCGATCCGAACCGCAGAACGTGACTGGACGACCGCGAGCCGGGCCTGCGCCAGCTGGTTTTCGGCGGTTACCAGATCGACCAGGTTCTTCACGCCATATTTGTACGCATCGAGCGATGCGTCGTAGGAAGTGCTGGCTGAGGTCAGCAGCGTCTCGGCCGCTTCATGCTGGCGAACAGCAGTTCGGAACTGCACAAAGGCAGACCAAACCTCACGGCCAATTGCATCTTCCTTCTCGCGTTTTTCATCCTGAGCTTCGCGGTTCCTGGAATTCGCAAGGCGAAGCTCGTTTTTGCGCGCTCCCCCGTCAAAAATTGTCCACCGGACCGCCATGCCTACGCTCCACACCGTTTCGTCCGCATAACCAAACGGATTGGACCCTTGCGCGTATAGGCTTGGCCAAAGTTGTTCTCGAGCTGCCGATGCCGCCAATTGAATGGTGGGCAGGTATTCCGATTTCGCGCCCTTGACTTCCGCATTCGCCGCCCGGAGTTTTTCGGAAATCGCGCGTAAATCAGGGCGTTGCTGCAACGCGAGGTTCACCAGCTTTGCCGTCGACTCGGTGACTTCGGTCGGTAATGGGATTCCTGCCGGTTGTTCAACGAGGATGGCGTCGGAAGGCTCGACCCCGATACTCTCTCGCAGTACGACGCGAGCCGTGTCGACCGCACCAATACTGGCTTGCAAATCATAGGCCGCCTGAGCGTTAGCCGCTCGGGCGTTCAGCACGTCAGGAAGAGTGGACCTGCCATTGGCCAGCTGAGCCTCGGCGGCATCCTGCGTGGTCTGCGCTGTCTTTACAATCTGGCGTGATGCTTCGAGCCGCTCTTCAGCGGTGATGAGGTTGAAATAGTCAGTCACTACGCGGAACGCGACGTCCTGATTCGTCCGCTGGAATCCCGCAACCGTGGCCAAGCGGATTGCTTTGCTGGCTTCCACTCTTGCGCCACGTCTTCCGAAATCGAAGACGTTGTATCCCAACTCCACACCAGACTCCACGACCGGGAGCTCGATCTTTATGAACCCCTCCGGCGTATCAAGCGGCTTGGGCCATGGTTCAATGGCCCGCTCGTCTCCGGAAAGCGCCAAAGCCGCCAAATGCGGAAAGTAATCGCTGCGCGCGATCCCCAGCCGGTCTGCCGCCTGTTTGGCCTGCTCCCAAGCGATCCGAGTCCGCGGATTATTCGTTTCCGCAATGTCGATCAGTTCTTCCAGCCGATAAGATTTGGTTGGATCGATCTCTGCCCGGGACATCGGCACGCTGCTTCGTTCTGTGCAGCGGGCCGCGACCTCCAGCGAAGTGATTTGCCCCTCGCACTGAGCGCTGGCTCGCTTGGCGGCTGCCGACAGCAAGAGGCAAAGAACGCAAGAGCAAGCGAGACTCGCGCGCACAAAACCCCATCTCCCGTAGGCCCGCGCGGACATGGCTCAACGTGTCTCCGACTGAATTCTTGCCGGCTTGGGAACGACGGGTGTTCCGTCCTTAACCTTTTCCACTCCCTCCACAATCACCTGGTCATCTGCCTTCAATCCATCGTCGATGACCCACATGGTTCCGAACTTTTCTCCCGCCTTGACAGTACGAATGATGGCCTTGTTGTCGGCACCCAGAAGCGCGACCTGGTAACCTCCCTGAAGTTCTTTGACCGCGCTCTGCGGCACCAACAGCGCGCCCTTCTTGAAGTTGGTCTGGATTCGGACACGTCCGTACTGGCCCGGACGCAGGACGTTTCCAGGATTGGGAAATGCTGCGATCAGACGGATCGTGCCGGTGTTGGTGTCCACTTGCCGGTCAGTCAGTAGAACCTTTCCCCGGTGCGGATAGACCGTGCCATCCGCGAGGATCAGTTCCGGTGAGCTGTCGAATAAATCCATGGGCTGTCCGCTGGAGAGGTGTTTGGCCCGCAGATATTCCTGTTCGCTAATCGGGAAGTACACCTTGATCGGATCAACCTGCGAAACAGAAGTGAGCCGGATCGTGGGGCCCACCAGATTTCCCATCTGAACTTCACAGATTCCCGCGATGCCGTTGACAAGAGAGGTGACTTTAGTCCAGCCGAGATCGAGCTCCGCCCGTTCCACCGCGGCCTTGCCCGATGCGACGGCGGCCTCCGCAGCGCGTTTGGCCTGGATCTCGTTATCCAACTTTTCTCTTGGCACGGCCTTTTGTGCAACCAGGGGCGTATCGCGTTCCACGTCCGTGGTGCTCTTGCTCAGCTGCGCTTCTGCCTGGGCAAGTTCTCCCCTGGCGCCGTCAAGCGCTGCCTTGAATGGCCTCGGATCAATCTCGAACAGGACTTGGCCCTTGCGGACGACCGAACCTTCCCTGTAGTTCTGGCTGATGATGTATCCGGATACCTGGGGCCGGATCTCGGCATTCACATAGCCATCGAGTTCCGATACCCATTCGCTGTGCACCGCGACGTCCTGCTGAACAGGAGGCGCAACCAGCACCTCCGTATCCGGCAGCTTGATCGAAGCATGGCTATTCCCGCACCCAATGAGTGCTGAGGAGAGGCCTATGATCGTACTTAGCGATAGAAGCAGCAACAATCGCTTCGGACCGCAGTGAGTCGCCGGCAACGGATGCCTCAATTTGGTCTCGGCTTCAGGCTCATACTGAGTTTTGCTTTTCACGATGGTATTCATAACTGTGGCTACCTCAAACACTCTCAATTGCTTGCTCCTTCGTCGAGCCTGGGTACTGCTGGATTTGGATTGGGAACTTGCGGGCAGCCTCGGACCAGCATGGATCTCCTGCTGGAACAAATCCCCGTTTCACCACAAGGAAGTGCACATTAGCTGCCAAGGAAACGTTCTATCTAAGTCGTTGAGTTGAATGTAGAACGTTCATGTGCCTGCGGAACTCACACTGCCCTGTCATGGTCACTGCCCGAATAAGGGCGAGAAATTTAACTGAAATCAGTGCTGACTACACCGATGTGGAACTGTGGAGGGAAGCGAAGAAAATATCCCCTCAAATGGGACAAGAGGAAACGTTCGGGTTGTGAAACAAATCTTCAGGCAGCGGAGCAAAGGCAGCGCGCCGCCACTTCCGGCGGTACGGGGTTGTAAAAGAATCCGGAGGCCCACTCGAAACCTGTAATGCGAGTAATCTGCGGCAGGATCTCGATGTGCCAGTGATAATCATCCTCAATCGTATTCCAGTAACCCAGCCTTGATCGCAGGTACGGTCGATCCTGAATTGACAAGTTGTAGGGTGGAGCGCCCAGAGTTTGGTTCAGCTTTCGCAACACATCGCTCAGGATTCGCGCCAGGCTCCCGATTTCACTCTCTCGTATGCGGCTAAACGCGCTATTGTGGACCTTGGGCAACACAAGAACTTCGAAAGGAAACCGTGAGGCGAAGGGCGCGAAGGCTAACAGATCCTCATTTTCTGCAATCAGTCGTTTGCCCTGTCTGATTTCCTGCTGGAGCACATCGCAATACAGGCAACGTTCTTTCTGGGCAAAGTAATCTCGAGCCATGACCAGTTTGGTCTTAGCCGCACGGGGCGTGATCGGGAGGGCGACGAGTTGGGAAATGGAATGCGTAATGGTATGGGCGCCCGCCCCTTCTCCCTGGTTCTTGAAAATCAATACGTGACGTATCCGTTCGTCGCCCTCGAGATCCACTATGCGCGCCTTGTAGGCGCGGAGGACATTACAGAGTTGTAGGTTATCCAAATCGTGCAGACTGGCATCGTGACGGGGCGTTTCAACGATGATTTCATGAGCGCCTATACCATTCATGAGATCGTGGATGCCTTCTCCCCGGCGCCTCAGTTCGCCTTCCACTCGCAATCGCGGGTTGGAGTTTGGCACGACGCGAACAGACCACCCCGGCCCGTTAGCTGGCGACCCACTCTTGCGAATGGCAAACACTTCCGGGGGAGTCGAGGCTTCGTTGGTTTCGCAGAAGGGGCAAAATCCCGTTTCTCGAGTGAATTGCTTAAATTTAAAATCGGATGGCCGCACCGTTTTTGTATCTGCGACGATCACCCAGCGGCCGCTTAGCACATCCTTTCGGATATCAGACATTGCTCCTCCTGCAGTTAGCGACTAAGCAGATCCGCCTATGCTTTGCCCCTCGGTCCTGCGGTCGCATTGAAGCAGCCATCTATAGTACGTTCAAAAAAAAGTACGTTCAAAAAAACACTCGCGGACCTCACCCTTTGCAGTTCATTGATTCACCGGAGGTTAGAGTTGTTGGGCGGATGATGACCATTTCCGTCCTTGTTGCCGGACAGCGCTGAGTTCTACTGATGGCTGCCAACCAACGGGAGTTGAAGCCGTTCGCAAATATGCCGGGAGTAAGCAGTCTCGGAGATGAATTGCGCCCCGAGCCTCTTGAGGAACGAAAGTACCCCTTCGCCAACCGCGTCGATATACATTACTTCCGCAAGATCAATGATAAGTTTCATTTCGGGCTGGGATCGCGTGACAAGCGTGCGAACCTGTTCCGCTCCCTCACCCGTAAATCGGCCTTCGAGCCGGCAGATCAAAGCACCATCTGATTCCTTGGTTTCAACACGTAACATGATAGGTCCCTTTTTGCATTTCCTAGCAGCCTTCAAACAACGGCTACGGTCAGAGTTGCAGGTGCCTTACCATCTCTACCTAGCGCAAGTTATTGAGACACATGGCCATCGAAGCGGAAGCGCCCCCTTTGCGACGGGCACTGCCAGCATGAGGGCAAGCCTGAGTAGCCGGCAAAGAACCAAAGCGGCTCGTTCAGCTGCCTTGAAGAGTTGAAGAAAGTGAGAAGCCAGACCAATTCAAAACTTCGGTGCCACGCCGTGCGCAACACGAGAAGTTTCTAAGGCCTATCTGACTTTCCCGTATGCTGCCAGCCAACCGTATGCTGTCAAGCTGAATAATCTGCGCGACTGATATTCAACCTCCGCATCTTGTTCTGCAGGGTAGTCCTTTTTAGCCCGAGGCGGTCTGCCGCTCCTCCTTTGCCGGCTATCTTTCCAGAGGACTCTCTCAAAGCGTCGAGGATTGCCTGCTTCTCGGCTTGCTCGAAGGTCGAGGTTGCCGCAAGCACAGTGCGCCCCTCGGATCTCCGTAGCTCGCTGCGCGGCACATTCAACTCGTCGCCTTGCGTAAGGATCACGCAGCGTTCGATGAAGTTCTCCAGCTCGCGAATGTTGCCCGGCCAATCGGCATTCACCAAGGCATCCATAGCTGATTTCGGAACTGACCGGATTCGTTTTTGCATGCGCCGGGACAGGCGCGACACAAAAAAGTGCACCAGGAGTTGAATGTCTTCGCGTCTTTCACGCAGCGGCGGAATTTCAATCGGAAAAACTCTCAGCCTATAAAAAAGGTCTTCGCGGAATTGGTTGTTGCGGATCATCCCCTCCAGATCACGATGCGTAGCCGCAATCAAACGAACATCAACGTGGGTGGTCTTGGTACTTCCCAGGCGTTCGAATTCCTGCTCCTGCAAAGCACGGAGGAGTTTCGGCTGTAATTCCATAGTGATGTCGCCGATTTCGTCGAGAAACAAAGTACCCTGATCCGCCAACTCAAAGCGCCCCCTCTTTTGCATAAGGGCTCCGGTGAAAGCGCCCTTTTCGTGGCCGAATAGTTCGCTTTCGACGAGTCCAGAAGGAATGGCCGCGCAGTTAAGACGAACAAATGTGCGCTGACGCCGCGGACTGAGATTATGAATTGCTCGGGCAACCAGCTCCTTGCCCGTCCCGGTCTCGCCGTGAAGGAGTGCCGTGGAGCTCGTCGGCGCCACGATCGCGACCTGCTCCAGCACTTTGCGGACCGCCGCACTCTTGCCGACGATGTCTTCGAAGTTGTATTCGGCTTCGATCTCCGATTCCAGGTAAAGCTTCTGCTCTTCCAGATCGTCGCGTGATGCGCGAAGCCGTCCATAGGCCAGAGCATTCTCCAGTACCAAAGAAATCTGGGTGCCGATTTGAGAAAGCAGATCGCGGTCCGCCTCGCTGAACGCATTCGCTTTACGGCTGCACATGGTCAACGAGCCCAACGGCCCATTGCCACCCAGCAACGGCACGAGGACGGCCGAAAGGAGCCCTTCAGCGCGAGACGCTTCGCGCAATCCAGGAGGTATCTCGGATTCTATCGGTGAGTAAAACTGAGGGTTGCGGAAGCGTGACCATTCATTCCATAGCTCATTGGGCTCGGCGACAACAATCTTCTCTAGAAAGCCTTTTCCGTCGGGGAAATCGAGGAATTTACGTTCGAAACGGTCTGTCTGCTTGTTCAAGAGCCACAATGAGATGAAATCGGCGCCAAGGTGCCGGCGCATCGACCCTGCCACAGCCTGAAACAATTCCTCCGCGTCAAGCTTGCTGACAATATGATTGTTGATTTCCAGCAACAAGCTTAACCGATCTCGCTGGCTCGCGACCTCTCGGTGATAACGCTCCGCGGTGTCTCGCGCCACCGCGCACTCCACCGCGACCGCGACGTGCGATGCCATAGACTGCAACAGCTTGACATCGTCAGGAAGAAATTCCTGACCGCGGTCTTTCGTCAAGGCAAGCACTCCGTATCGCTTGTGAGAGGTCGATATTGGAAATAGATACGTGCTTCGACCGACAGTTTCCGCCGCAAACGGAGCCAGCTCAGGATACTTAACCATTGCCTCGCCAACGTCACGGAGGAAAACTGGTTTCTGTTCCTCAATGACTTGATCCATCGGACCGATGAGCGGCAGCTTGGTCCCGATTTCGATCACCGGCCCATCCGCTTCCTTATCGAAGTCGAGGAGTTGGAGACTTTTCCCTCCCTCGCTCAAAACGTAGAGGTCGGCGCCATGTAATGCAGAGACGTTGGAAAGAACGTCACGCAGGCTGCGCAGAACCGCTTTGATCGTCGGTTGATCGGCTAGGACACTGGATGCGTCCAGCAAAGTGCGGTAGCGCTCTTCAGCGATAGTCATTACGCTTGTGCTCCCAAAAACTTCCCTATTTGGATATGCAACCAGCTCGGCATCGGCGCGGTGAAGCCTGATCCTACGCTCTTCAGACTTCGTCGCGCTCAAGTATCGGCCAACTCAGCTTCCACCGCAATCCACCGGGTTCTGCGGGTGAAACACCTGGCCACGCCAATGGAGCTCGCCAGTGTTTGCAATTATCGTGAGAAGCTGCGCGCCGGGGACCAGTGGGGAATCGGTATCGATCCGGCCGCAGATCCGCGCCAGCACGCCATCTTCGCTGATGGTTATATCCATTTCCGGCTTATGGACAGGCTTGCTTTTGTCACCCAGCAATGGGATACGGTCCTGTCCGGCGCAGTATCCGAGAATTTTCATTCCGGAGAATCAAGACTGCAAAACGAAAAGGATGTTGGCAAGAGCATGGCCATTACCGGGCATAAGGGAACTCCCAAACAATCAGGTACTTGCCCAGGCGATGCGTAACAATCGGCGACAGTATCTGGGCAACCAGTGCCCGAATATGGTCAGATACAGTCAGCGCAATCCTGACCTTGTCGGATCAGCGCTCGACTCCGTGCTTGCTTTTGAAGTCCAGAGAAAACCACAGATGGAGCACGAAGGCAATCAAAAAATCATCGCACGAGATATGAGCGAGTGCCGGGATCGAGCTTCTGTTAATGGCGCCTGCTACAAGACCCGGATCGAGGCCGGAGCACTCCTCGTAGCGACTTCAGCAGTTTCGCTCGGGCTCGGGCAATCTGCGCTTTCACAGTTCCGATTGGCACTCCCAGAAGGCGAGCTGTTTCACACACTGATAGATGATCCACATACCTGAGGTGAAAGCTTCTCCGGAGAGTCGGCGGCAGTTGTGCCGCAAATTTCATCAATTGTGCGCTCACTTTAGTCTTATGGCACTCATCTTCTGGATTGGATCGCTCGTCGACCAAAATGTCGGAGAGGGAATATTCCTGGTTTTCTCCGATTCGTGAATCCAGGGATACGTGGATATGGCGGGACCTCTTGCGCAAGTGCATTTTTGCGCAATTCATAACAATAGTAGTCAGCCATGTCGAAAGTTGCGCCTCGCCTCTAAATTGGTTCAAATGCCTGAAAGCCGCCAAGATCGCATCTTGCACTGCATCCTCGGCATCGGCTTCATTTCCCAAAACTCTGTAAGCATATCGATAGAGGGATGGCGCGCCATGCGTTAGAACCGCCAGCAGTTGAGCGGGTGAAGGCTTACCCAAGTCCAACGCTACGACCCCGTCGCTCTCCATTAGCTTCTCCGGATATTGCATACTATGTCGCGTTCCTGTGTCCGCGCCCAGCCACGTGAACTTTCATGCGCCCCCGAGCAAAAAAATATCAATATCATTTGGCCACAGAATCATCTGGCTGCAGACGCAGAGTCTGGGAAAGGGACTACCAGAACGGCATCGGTGCATTTCGTGTTCGGCGAGTGTCGCCTCTCTTGCTGGACTCTTTCGCCGATCTCGTACATCAGAACGTCATGAAGAGCACTAAGCACCTGATACTGCATCATCGCCGTCTCGTACGTCTCCTGCAAAAGATATTCGGCTTGCTCGCGGGTGATTTGATCTGCTTTGTGAGCCTGCACGATTATCGCGAAATCGTCCGATGTCTTGTCCGCCACCATGTTCATGGCGATTTCGTATGACTTGAGAACGTCCTGCGGGCCAAAGGGCACTGTCGGTTTCAACTCCAGCAAATCGGCTAGAACAGAGTCGGACTGGATGCTTGTGCCCGCCAGAATGGCCTGCACCGGAGGCGCATCCAGCTGGATTATCTTTTTCTTCGGCTGGGCTGCAGCCGCCTCACACAGAGTGCCGACAATCACGATCGCAAGTAGAATCTGCCGAGTCCTCATTCATGCTCCTTGTGCGAACTATAGATTAATAAGCTTCGTTACAGCTTGCCCTTCTCACAGCAACACGACCTATTTCGCGCGCTTAGACTCCCCCGTGGGTCTTTGGTTTTCTATCGGCACCTGAAGCGAGCGACCCAATATGTCGTTGTAAGTAATTGTGTCTTTGCCGACCAGCACTAGCAGCTCGTGCCCTGTATCGTACTTCGCGGGGATTTCGCCCAATGGTTGCGTGTACAGTACGACGTAAATTGTGTCGCCCACTTTGACAGAAACGTCATAGCTGGTGGCTTCAGACGCGTTGTCTCCTGCCGCCTGACGCGGCTTAACCTCAGTGATAATGGCGATTTGATACTTCGATGTTGACTGGCAAAGAGCCGGAAATGTAAGCAGACACAGAGCCATTACAGCTGTTAGCCTCCGCATGATTCACTCCTTCCGTTTGTTCCATTTGCTCCGCGGTCAATCGTCGGAGCCAACCATTCGCCAAGCCAGGAGCTTGTCCTTAACATCTGCGTTGGAGTGCAATCGACATGCCAAGAGTCCAGGTGCTTAGGCCGAGTCTCAGCGAGTCGGCGTTTCATATCTTTGCAAAGCGTCCGTTTCTGAATTCGCTGCTTGCCTCGCGGGTTGCGCCCATGGGACGACCGCATCCGGGCATCTATGCCAGACGCAGGGCAAATCGTCGTGACATTCGACTTGCAGTGCACCCAGGAATAGCTTCGTTCTCAGCTCTCATTCATTAAGCTGGCATTGGCATTGCACGTGCTTCCTCACTGGCGAGCGAGGCGGTAGGCATTTGCTGGCCGAGACGGACTCCGCAGCCAACCAGTTCGGAGCGCCCGACAGCGCACAAGACCCGCGCGGCACATTTCCGTTTGTTTGTTGGCCTCTGTCTACCCCTCGCGTGCTTGTCCGACCCTCTAAACAGGAGAACAATTATGAGCACCGCTGACGCCGTACCGGGCGAATCGAATGCCCAGATCATCTCGTCGATCATTAACCTAGTCTGTCCGCAATGCGGGGGAAGAATGTCGGAGTTCCAGTGTGAAGGGAGATGCCGCAGAAACTGGCTTGCAGAATGGGAATGGGCAAATCACGCGACGAGGAGCTCTAAGTCGCGGGTCTCTGGCCATCGCGCCCGCTCGACGCGGTGACCCGCTTGCCACCGCGTTCCGAGTCCCCTTCGTGCCGCCGCGATTGGCTGCGCGCAGATGTCGTGCGCGAGACGCGACGAAATGCATTTTAATCTGGAAATTGCTCGACGCTACTTGAGAGATGAGCTTGTACGCGAGCAGCCTTGAGTTATTGCTTGTTCGAGCGGATGCGCTTACCCAGAAATCATCGCTTAGGTCGCTTTCGAATGCCGGTTCGGAACGGTGTTGCGTGACGCCTGTTCCGGTCATCATGCAGCAAGCTGTTCTTTGTCCGGGGGGAGCGAGACCGGTCAGTTGGCGAAGACACTCTCACACCTAGAGAACACGAACTGCGGGACCACTATGTAAGTGCCTTCCAGCATCTCGGCAGCCTTCACGAATGAGGTGATGACATAGGGTGAAGAACTCTCCGACTGCCCAAGCACAACCAATGGTCAGAGAGAGGTCCATTTCATCTTGCTTCTCCGATAAGGTCACTGCCTGAATATGGGCAGCGCGGAGATCAATGTCCACCATTCATTGCTCTTATTAAACAATGAGTTACAAGGCTTCTGTGTTGGCTATCGACCTGCTCCTCCTTTCCCGTGCTCCATTCAATCTTCGTTCTGGATCCTAAGTGGATTCAACGGGACGCTAAGGAAAGCTCTGTGGCCGGTCGCAGTGACATTTGGAAAAGGGGAAGCTTAACCGCGCACCGCCGCAGGTCGACGGTCATTGTCCGGAGCTGATATCGCTATGAGTACTATCATCCAATTCCTTATAAGACATGGCTGCTCCATCCTGTTCGCGGTCGTATTCGCGCGCCAGATTGGTTTGCCACTGCCGGCCCCTCTATTTCTGCTTGCGGCCGGGGCGCTCGCCGCCACCGGGAAGTTGGGGCTCGTCCCCGCACTTGTCCTGGCCGTGATTGCCTGTGTGCTGGCTGATTGGGTTTGGTACGAAATGGGTCGGCGGCGAGGGATCAGGGTCTTGCATTTCATTCATCGACTCGCGCGAGATCCCGACGCGCACAATCGCAGGGCCCTAGATACCTTTGCCCGCTATGGGCCTCCGCTTCTCGTGCTGGCCAAGTTCGTGCCCGGACTGGACGCGGTAGCGCCTCCACTTGCCGGAATATCCCGGACCAGTCGGTTCCGTTTCCTTGCGTTTGAAACTGTGGGCGCCACCCTCTGGTCCGGCGCCTATACCGGGCTCGGCTACATCTTCAGCCATGATCTGGACCGCGCGGCTGGCTATGTTGGCAGAGTGGGAACGCTTTTGACGGGCCTTGTGTTCGCCGGACTCGCCATTTACTCGACCCGCAAGGTGGTTCTGCGGTATCGCTCTATAAGCGAGTGTCGATTTGTGCGGATGACGACCATGTTGAAGGAAATCGGGGGGAACTACCGTTGTGCGCAAACAGACGACATCCGCAAGATTTTCGGCGACTATCACAATGTGCTTCGCTGGCTAACGGCCTTCCTGAACGGAGACGATAGAGTCGCAGACGACTGTCTGGTCGATGCCTGCACCATCGCGCGAACTCAAACTCCGGACTTTCACGAATGGCTCATACACTGGGCTGCGCGAGCCACAGTTGGATGCGTGCTCCGTGCGCAACACGCTCGCATCCTGGAGCTTGCTCCCGGGTACGAGAAAAGCGAACCAGTGCATGGAGAGCACCCTCCGCTTTCAGTTGAGTTTCTTGAACGGTTGATCAAAAACTCCGATGCCATTCATGCTCGCCTCGACGTACTTTGCCGGTTCGCTCTGGTTATGCGCGGGATTGCAAAATGCTCCTGCGTCGAAGTTGCCGCGCAGCTCGGAATCAGCCCGCGCGCCGTCGAGCGGGCATATTGCGTCGCATTCGATACGCTCCAACTCGCATCTGACGAGGCCCCCAGCAATGCGGATGTTCTTCCGTGTTGCATTAACCATGAAGGGACACTCGCCGGATCGACTGCTTAACGGTGCGGAAGTGCCGAACGGACGTGCTGGCTGGTGCTGTTATCTGAACTGCAATATTGGCGCTTCAATAATCCGTAACACACGTGGGCTTTCGGGGATTATCAGTCAAGACCCGATGCTACCAAGGACGCAGCTTGCCATTGTTTTCTTCGTCGGACCGTTCGCTCCGTTATGTTAACGGACGAACGCCTTTCTCCACCTCCAGCTGAGGCAGAACAGGTCGCCAGCTCAGTTTTGCATTGTCGCGGCGCTCTTTGCCACATTTGGCAATTACCGGCATCACCCTCAGCGGCAGAAATTCTAAAGCACCATGCAAGAAATCCAGGACAGCCCACTGTCGAATCTCTTTATCGCTTGCGTTCCCATATTAACTATGATTAACTTCGTAAAGCAATCCGTAGTTAACGCGAAGTGGGGTCGCGCGTATGAGGTTAGCCCTCCTCTGGGGCATGGTTCTAATTGAAGCGCTCGCTCTCTTCCCGACACGCGCCATAGCGCAGGGAGAGACAACGAGTGCCATCGTGGGGCAGGTATCTGACACCGCTGACGCCGCATTAACGGGCGCGACTGTCACTATCACGAATCGCGAGACAGGAGCCACCCGCACCGCCAGGACCGACAACGCCGGGCGTTTCGACTTTCCCCAGCTCAAGCCAGGCACGTACTCGGTCCGAGTCACAGCGCCGGGTTTCCAGCCGCAGGAGAACGACAATGTGTTCTCGGGCCTGGGGAAAAAGCAAGCCATCGAGATTCGTCTCAAGGTGGCGCAAGCACGGGAAATTGTCGAGGTAAGTTCAGAGCCTCCGCTGATTAACCCGGAAGACGCTAATACTTCCACAAATCTGAACGCTCCGGCTTTGGAGAATCTGCCCAATCCGGGCGACGATCTGACCTATCCTCTGCAATTTGCCCCCGGCGCTCTCATCAACACCGCGGGCAGTGGCAACGATTTCGTCGGCGGCACCAACGGTTACGGCAACGTTGAGTTCAACGGACTGCCGGCCCTGTCGAACGGCTACATCGTTGACGGACTGGAGACGAACGATCCCCTCACGAACCTCAACAGTGGTCTCTCTACGAACTTAGTGCTGGGACTGAATTCCATCTCCGAAGTTACGGTCAACACTCTGTCGTACTCGGTGGACCAGGGCCGCTATGGCGCCTCACAGGTGAACTACGTCACTAAGTCCGGCACCAACCAGTTTCACGGGAATCTGTACGAGCTATGGAATGGCGCGGTCCTGAACGCGGCGGATTATTTCACCAATGCGACTCCCGGGAACCGCAAACCGGGAGCGACCGTGAATCACTTCGGAGGCAGCTTGGGCGGCCCGATTCTGCATGACAAGCTGTTCTTCTTCTTCGACAGTGAATGGGTTCGGATCGCATTGCCCATTGTGACCGCGACGACGGTTCCGACCCCGGCCTTCCAGCAATACGTCTTGCAGCAGCTTCCCCTCGGTGGCACGGACTCAGTCACCGGATCGATCTATCCTGCATCCCCGCAGTCGGTCCCGTTCTATCAACAGATGTTCGCGCTCTACGGAAACACCAGCGGATCACCCCTGGCAGTACTCGGTTGTCCCTTCGACGTCGGCGGCGGCGCGCCCGCGATCCCCAACGACGGGAACGGCTGTGCCAATCGGCAAAGCGTTTCTCATTCCAGCGATGACCACGAACAAGTACAGACCGCTCGCCTTGACTACAATATCAGTGACAGGGACACGGGATGGTTTCGCTTTCAAGCCGATACCGGGCTGCAGGCGGCCTACACCGACCCGATCAATCCTCTCTTCGACTCCGTCTCTCCCCAGCCTCTTTACTCTTTCGCTGCCGGATACACCCACGTCTTCTCTCAGCATCTCGTGAACTACTTCAACCCGGCATTTTCGTGGTACGAAAGCCTTTTCGGTCCGGCCGACTTTCAGAAGACGATCTCAGCGTTTCCAATCGTCTTGCAAGGCAGCGGGGCCAATGCTCCCTTCACGACCGTCGGAGGCCTGGACAATACCTGGGTTCAGGGAAGGCGCGCCTCCCGCTTCTTCATCAATGACAGCATGGCTTGGAACCATGGTGCGCACGAACTGCGCTTCGGAACCAACACGCGAATTTTTCGCCTCAATGACTACGACTTCGGCGAGGGATCGGTCCCGACTGTTTCTTACACCACGCTGCCGGAATACATTTACGGAGTCGCATCGACGGCGACAAAGACATTTCCCACGTCCGCCAACGAGCCTTTCAACTTTCTCAACCTTGACCTCTACGCGCAAGATACCTGGAAGGTGACGCACAAGCTGACTTGGACCTTTGGCTTGCGCGATACCTTCAACTCCAATCCCCTCAACCCGCATCAGCAAATTGCCCGGCTGCGCGGATCCTTCGCATCCATCGTCCACGACGTGAATCAGCCGTTGAATGAAGCGATTCAGACCGGCCTCGGCAATGTTTTCGCTTCCACGCCGCTTGCAATTCTGCAACCTCGTATGGCGATCGCCTGGCAGCTCGAACCGAACACCGTGCTCCGCTCCGGCTTCGGAGTCTTCAGCGACATTCTTCCTGGCAGCGTCGCCGACTTGGTCGGCGTCAATCCACCCTACGTCCAGACTTTCCAGGGAGGTCTTCTCGGCACAGTCGGTGGCATGGCCATTGCGCCCGGCGTCCCCAACAGCGCCGTCGACGCTACCATGGCCGCGAATCAAAGATTCGCGGCAGGCTTTCCAACCGGCCAGCTTTCTTGCGCTTCTCCGCTGGCAAACGCCGGAACGTGTCTTCCTCCAGTCGCCATGACAGCCGTCCCTGACGGTACACTCCACGCGCCCTATTTCATGGAATGGAGCCTGGGCATCGAGCATCAATTCGGAACCAACGCCAGTTTCCACGCCCAATATGTCGGCACGCGCGCTGTGAACCAGCCCTATCTGACGCAAGTCAATGGCTACCAGACGGTATGTTCCGGCTGCTTCGCGCCATTTCCTTATCTGCAACCGACAGACGCAAGGTTCGCCGCCGTGACTCAGCTCTCCACCGGAGAAAACAGTCACTACAACGGTCTTCAGCTCTCCGCAATGAAGCGCCTCAGCCGCGGCCTCCAGGGCCAGGTGAATTACACGTGGAGCCGTTGCATGGATACCGTCTCGAACGGAGGATTTCTGCAATTTTCCGCTGGAGGAATTCTCTCGCCCCTGCCTGGAGAATTGGCTCGCGACTACGGTCCCTGCGACTATGACATCCGGCACAATCTCAATGCGCAATACATGTATCAATTACCAATCAAATTGCAAAATCCCGGGTTGGGATATGCGCTAAATGGCTGGCAGATTTCAGGCACCCTGTTTTGGCACAGTGGAATTCCGTTCTCGGTTCTGAGTACACCGTATTCAGCGAACGGAAATGGAATTGTGCAGGGCAGTGGTCCGCAGTTTGCCAGCGTTGTTCCCGGCGTGCCGCTCTATCAGCATCATCCGGTCCAGGGGGTAACGCAACCGGGCACACGCCAATGGCTCAATCCCAATGCCTTTGTGTCGTCCGTTGATCCGAGTACCGGAGAATGCGACAGCGGCGACAGCCCACAGAATTGTCAATTCGGCACCCTTGGCCGCAATGCCTTGCGCGGTCCCGATTTCGTTTGGAACGACTTCTATCTGACGAAGTGGTTCCCTTTGACCGAGCATTTGAAGATGCGCTTCGATGCCCAGTTCTTCAACCTCTTCAACCATCCAAACTTCGGCCTGCCGAGCATGGCACTGGCGGGCATTCCCGGAAAGCCTTCAACGCAAACCGGATTTGGCGCGCTCACCTATACGACCTCTCCTCCGACAGGCCTTCTCGGAGTTGGCTTAGGCGGCGACAGTAGTCCGCGCATGATTGCCTTTCAGGCGCGGATGGAGTTCTGATTAGATCGAGCGATATCGCGTGCCATCCGCCCCAGGCAATCGCTACACTTGCGGACGTCAGAGAGGTGTATATTCACACGCGCTGGGATTTAAAAAGAAAATCAAGCCGAGGGAATCGAATGATGAGACGCCACTGCGATTTCGTGAATATCTGTGCGCTCCTTGTTCTCGTGCTCGCCATATTCTTTCCCGTGTTCTCGGGAGCTCAAACGGTAGAGCCGCTGTCTTCGCAAGCCTTGATGAGTAAGCTCCGATGGCGTTCGGTTGGCCCGTATATTGGTGGTCGCGTGGTCACCGTGTCCGGCGTTCCGGGAACCGCCAACCTATTTTATGCGGGGGCGGTCGGCGGCGGAGTTTGGAAGAGCACGGACGAGGGCGTCGAGTGGAAGAACATCTCCGATGGCAAACTGCCGGGACCAAGTTCCAGCATAGGCGCGCTAGCGGTTGCCGCATCCGATCCCAACACCATCTATGTCGGTACGGGCGAAGCCGACATTCGCAGCGACGTCATCCCGGGCGATGGGGTTTACAAATCCACCGATGCTGGCAAGAGTTGGCAGTATGCCGGCCTGCGCGACACGCACTCGATCAGCGCGATCGTGGTGGATCCCAAGGATCCCAATACCGTTTATGCCGCTTCCATGGGCCACGTCTTCAAGTCCGATCCCGATCGTGGTGTCTTCAAATCCACCGACGGAGGCAAATCATGGAACAAGATTCTCTTTGTAGATGACAACACTGGCTCAATCTGTCTGGTCATGGATCCGAATCATACCGAGGTGCTGTATGCCACGATGTGGCAGGCGGTCCGCATGCCGTGGGGCCTTATAAGTGGCGGCCCAGGCAGCGGCATTTACAAGAGCACCGACGGCGGCGCGCGTTGGACTAACCTCACACATAACCAGGGTTTACCGCAGATGGTTCTCGGGCGCGTCGGACTATCCGTCGCCGCCACCAATTCAAATATCGTGTATGCAATCATCCAGGCAAAGGAAGGCGGGGTGTTCCGCTCGGACGATGGGGGTACCACATGGAAGCGCGTCAATGACGAAATGAAGCTTCGGCAGCGCGCCTTTTATTACATGACCATCTATGTCGACCCCAAGAATCCTGATCTTGTCTATGCGCCTGAAGTTGACGCCCTGTGGGTTTCGCATGACGGTGGGAGGACATTCACAAAACTACGCACACCCCACGGCGATAATCACGTGGTGTGGATCAATCCCAACGACACCAGGATTTTGCTTGAGGGCAACGATGGGGGTGCGACCGTATCGACAGATGGCGGCGATACTTGGAGCAGCGAACTCAATCAGCCTACCGGTCAGTTCTACCACGTCAATATCGACGACCAGTTTCCCTTTCACATCTACGGCGCGCAGCAGGATGAGGGATCCTTCGAGGGACCGAGCGCCAGCAGCCAGGGCGTGATTCCGCTGGCGGATTGGCGCAGTGTCGCTTACGGGGAGAGCACTTATTCGGTGCCGCAGCCGGGAAATCCAAAGATTACATACGGGAGCGGCTATTACAGCATCTTCGTGAAATACGATCGCGAGACCGAGCAGTTCCAAAGTGTAAGTCCTTGGCCGTTTTATCAGGAGGGCGCATCATCCGCCGAACTAAAATACCGGTTCGGCTGGACCCATCCCATTCTGTTTTCTCCGGCTAATCCGAAAGAAATGCTCATCTCCGCCCAATATGTCTTCAAGAGCGACGACTTCGGCGCAACTTGGACTCGCATCTCTCCCGACCTCACCCGCAACCAGCCAGGCACCGAAGTTCCGAGCGGAGGTCCAGTCGATCTCGATCAGTCGGGTGCAGAAATCTATCCTTTAATCTCTGCACTCGCCGTATCCCCTCTCGACAACAACATCATCTGGGCCGGCTCCGATGACGGTCTCGCTCACGTCACCACGGATGGCGGGAAGAACTGGCAGAGCATAACTCCGCCGGGACTCCCTGAGTCCTGGATCAGTTGCATTGAACCCTCTCACACCGAAAAACAAACAGCCTATTTCACCGCGCGCCGCTACATGTGGGATGATTTTCGCCCCTATGTGTTTCGGACAACAGATCTCGGCGCACATTGGACACTGATTACGGCCGGCCTTCCGGAAGATGAATTTGTCTTCGACATCCGCCAGGACCCCAACGATTCCAATTTGCTTTTCTTGGGCACGCGGAGCACCGTCTACTTCAGTCTGGACGCAGGCACACACTGGCAGCCGCTCACCCTCAATCTTCCGGTCGCGCAGGTGCGCGATTTGGCCATCGACACTCGCCCGGGAGAAATAGTTGCCGCTACTCACGGCCGCGCGTTCTGGGTGCTCGACAATCTCAGTGTTCTGGAGCAGTTGACCAAGAATCCCGCCGCGGATGCCAACGGTGTTTTCCTGTTTGCTCCTCAGCCAGCATGGCTGACACATGACTACGGTGAGCCTGATCCGGACGAAAGACGTCCTCCCGATGCCGGCGACAATCCTCCATTCGGAGCGACGGTCTTCTTCCACATCCCACAAAATTATGATGGCAAGACTCCGGCAACGCTTGAGTTCAGAGATTCAGAGGGCAAAGTGATTCGTAAATTCCCCCTCCACCTGGCGACCGAAGAAGAGAGAAAGGAGAAGGAGAAAGGCGAACCTATCGGACAAGCGAGCGTGGAGCAGACAGGTGAGCATCAGGAAAATGTTGCCGCTGAAGTAGACCACAGCGGAGAGAGCACGGATCAGCAGATTCGTGAAGAGGAAGCAAAGCTGGGTGCCATCGAGCCTGGGATGAATCGCTTCCAATGGAATTTACGATATCCGTATGCAACCGAAATCACCGGTTACCACGCGCCCATCGCTGCTGGTGGTCTTGAGGATTCCGTCGCGGGCCCCGTCGTCGTGCCGGGCACATATTCGGTTGTACTCGATTATGGCGAGCAAAAGACGCAGCAAAAGTTTGCCATCGCTCTCGATCCGAGACTTCACGCAACCCAGCAGGACTTAGCATTACGTTTGAGCCTCGATCTCGAGATCCACTCTGACCTTGATACTTTGGATAAAGACATTAACCGGGCACTGGCTGCGCGCGACAAGCTGCACAAAGCTGTCTCCATCCATAGTGTGACCGACGCGAATGCCAGCGCCATCCTGAGCGCGCTGAATCGCGACATCGACAGCGTTGCGCAGATGGCCATGAAGTCGAGCGAAGGCAGTCTGCTCTATGAGACCAAGCTGCGCGATCATCTCGCCTACCTGGCTTCGGACGTTGATTTGTCCTATGATCGGCCAACCGAATCACAGCAGGGTGTCTTCCGGCAACTCGATCACCAGGCAAGGGAGAACGAGCACAAGCTTGAATCCGACATAACCGAGGCTGAAAGAGTGGTCGCCGGGGCAGCCCAGCAAGCTAAATGAACGGATTGACAACCCCGATTAAGACTGCGGAATTTCAAAGTTGATGATGTTTTCGCGGAAAACGCCGGTACGCCAGGCAAGCGCGGCCAAGGTCGCAATACCGCCGCAACCTTGAAGATATGGACTGCACCGCCCCGAAGTGACGGACCATGGATTCATGTGCCACACTGAAAGGGACGGAGTAATGCGACTAACGTCGCATTGGCATGTTCCCTGCCCGGAGTCCGGATAGAGATTAGGAGAATTTCGAAGTGAAAAGAAGTCCTATTCTGCTTTTGTTATTGATGCTTGTCTTCGTAGCGGTCGCTCAGGCTGCTCCTGAGCAAAACTCAGTCTATCGGGCAACCCTCGCGAACGGCCTCCGCGTGGTCGTCATTCGCAACTCGCTGGCGCCCGTAGCGACAGTGGAGATGAACTTCCTGGTCGGCGGCGACGAGACTCCTGCTGGCTTTCCAGGGATGGCCCACGCCCAGGAGCACATGGCCTTTCGCGGATGTACCGGCATGACTGCCGACCAGACCGCTGCCATCTACGCCCAGATGGGTGGCCGGAACAACGCCGATACCCAGCAGAACATCACGCAATACTTCGCCACTGTCCCGGCAGCCGACCTGGATGTTGCTCTTCAGGCCCAGGCAACTTGCCTGCGCGGTATCGACGATTCTCAGCAGCAATGGGCCGAGGAGCGCGGCGCCATCGAGCAGGAGGTCGCTCGCGATCTCTCGAATCCCACCTATAAGTTCATCAGTCGCCTCAACGAGGACATGTTCGCGGACAGCCCCTACGCTCACGACCCGCTGGGCACTAAAACCTCTTTTGACGCAACGACGGGAGAGATGCTCAGGCAGTTTTATGAGAAGTGGTACAGCCCGGACAATGCGATCCTGGTGATCGTCGGGGACCTTGACCCAACTGCAACCCTGGACAAGGTAAGACATTGGTTCGGCGATATTCCCAGTCATGCCCTCCCGGCGCGGCCCTCCGTGGATCTGAAAGCTGTGAAATCGGAGACCTTCACCCTCGACAGCAACCTTCCTTACGCGCTTGGTTTCATCGCTTATCGTTTTCCGGGAACGGACTCTCCCGAGTACGCGGCCGCGCAGATTCTGGGCGATGTGCTGGCCAGTCAGCGGGCTGATCTGTACGGGATGGTGCCTGCGGGCAAAGCGCTGGGCACGGAATTCGGTTTGGTGGAGACCTATCCCAAAGCAAGTGTCGCCTTCGGGCTGGTAGCCGAACCCGCGGAAGTAGACATGACCGCCGCAATTGCGGAGATGCGAAAGATCCTTGCCGGGTATGCGGAGAAAGGCGTCCCCGAAGATCTGGTTGAGGCAGCGAAGCGCAGTGAGGTCGCCTCCGCTGAGTTTCAACGCAACTCCATTCCGGGGCTTGCCGATCTTTGGTCCAATGCTCTGGCCGCCGAAGGCCGCAACTCCCCAGACGAGGATGTGGCCGCCATTCAGCGCGTCACACTCGCAGACGTCAACCGGATAGCAAAGGAGTATCTCGTCGACCGGAACTCGATTACCGCAACCCTGAAGCCCGTGCCGACTGGCGAGCCGGTCTCTGGAAAGGGCTATGGTGGAGCGGAAGAGGTGACCTCCGCGCCTACCAAACCTGTGCAGCTTCCCGAGTGGGCGGCCGGGGCTCTGGCACAGCTCAAAGTGCCTTCCGACTATGTCACGGCTTCTGACACGGTCCTGCCAAATGGTCTAAGACTGATCGTGAAGACCGACCCCACGAGCCCGACCGTCTCGGTCTTGGGGTCGGTGAGACATAATGCGGACCTCCAGACACCACGAGGACAGGAAGGCGTCTCGGACGTGCTCGAAGCGCTCTATTCCTATGGCACCCAGACGCTGGATCGGTTGGCTTTTCAGAAGGCGCTCGACGACATCGCCGCGAATGAGGTCGCCGGCTACAGCTTTTCCGTAAAGATCCTCAAGGATCATTTCTCGCGCGGTGTCCAGCTTCTGGCCGACAATGAGCTCCACCCGGCACTCCCAGCAGAGGCCTTCGCGGTGGTCAGAAAGCAAACCTCGCAGTTTGTCGCCGGCAATCTTCAGAGTCCTGGTTATCGCACATCGCGCGCCCTGGATCTGGCGCTTCTCCCCGCTGGCGACCCTGTGTTGCGCGAGGTCACTCCGGCAACCCTGGCTAACGTAACTCTCGATGAAGTGAAACAGTATCATGCTTCGACGATACGTCCCGATCTGACGACCATCGTTGTCATCGGCGATGTCTCCGCCGATGAGGCAAGAGCCGTCATCGAGAAATGGTTTGGCGAGTGGAAGGCCGTCGGTCCAAAGCCCAACACAACGCTCCCCGCCGTTCCACCGAACAAGCCGTCCGCCGTAAATGTATCCGATTCGGAAGCTGTTCAGGATACGGTCATTCTCTCAGAGCAGTTGCGCCTGAACCGCTTCGACCCGGACTACTATCCCCTGCAGCTGGGGAATCACGTTCTGGGTGGAGGGTTCTACGCGACCCGGCTTTACCACGACCTGCGCCAGGTCTCAGGTTATGTCTACAATGTCGACGTCAACCTTGGCGCTTCGGAGACCAGGGCCAGCTACTCCGTGACTTACGGCTGTAACCCCGAGAACGTCACCAAGGCGCGCGCTCTGATCGAGCGCGATCTCCGCCAGATGCGAACCGAAGACGTATCCGCCGGAGAACTGCATCAGGCCAAGGCGCTGCTCCTGCGGCAGATTCCCCTGAGCGAGTCAAGTGAAGACGCCGTCGCCGAAGGATTGCTGACGCGGGCGGTGATTGGGTTGCCTCTGGACGAGCCAGTTCGCGCCGCAAAGCGCTACTTCGACATCAATGCTGATGAAGTGAAGAACGCTTTTGCGAAGCACATTCGTCCCGAGGATCTTGTCCAAGTGGTTCGCGGCCCAGCCCCGCATTAGCGGCCGGAGAATGCGAGCGCCTAATATCTGATCATCAACGCTTGAAAGCCAGGCCCATTGTGCGGTCGCGCCGAAACCTCGCTCGCCAGCGACCCCAGAGAAGCTACCTGAATGGCACGCTCATCGCCGGTCACAAGCGTGTCGAGCTTGCGCCCGAAGTGTACGACCATGCGAACCAAGTGAGATTCGTGCGGCGCTTGGTCTGATAGGCAAACAGTTGCTACCAAATGTGCTACCAAGAAGGGTTGCCGAACTAGCTAAGTGATTGAAAAGATGGTGAGCGCGGAAGGAATCGAACCTTCAACCTACTGATTAAGAGTCAGTTGCTCTGCCAATTGAGCTACGCGCCCCAGCGGGAGAACTTCGCCACAGGAATTAAGATTATATCATTCGCAATTGCTGGCTCTGGAGTCTCGCGAATTGGAGTCTCGCGAATTCGCTGCGCGGCTTGGTCGCATCGGCAGCTCCCGCCGCTGCCAATACAAGCCGCCTCCCGCATGATCTACGGAAATCTTTCCGCAAAGCTGAAGTTGCCCGCGAGATTTTAGGCCGACAGAGCTTCTCTGCTCTCGTCCCTGAGTGTATTGGAAGCCGCCACTGGCTTGCGTTTTGGCATCGCTTCCACGATCGCAACCGGCCGCCGTTCGACTCGGCCAATGATCGAAAAATCGGCCGTACCGCTTGGCGAGCTCGCAATAAACCGGTTCTCATTCCACAATCGCTCGATCAGCCCGCGCTCGCTTGCCCGCAGCACCTCTTGCGGAAGCGAAGAAAAATTCCGGAACGTCCACACCAGCATCGCGCGCTCGAAAAAATTCGGCTGGAGGTATCGAGGTCCTATCGGCGTGTCTACTTCGAGAATGCCACGACAGAGTTTTTCAATCCACATGCAGCGTCCTACCCGGGAAACTTCGTCAAGAATACTCCTTCATTCGAAGGCGGCATTATTGCACCAACTCTGAGGCATGGGAAGTGTTTTTAGGAAAATCGGCCAATTTTTTTCGAGATGCCTCAATTTGAGAAAGGATGCGGCTCGCGCAGTCCTGCGATCCCCCCTTCCGGCATCCAGGTTCCGCAGGCAGCCCGAAACTCCGCCGCCAACGCTCTACACCAACTCCGGCAGCCGTTCGATGCGATCGAACGTCGCGGCTACGCCGATTCCCTTCCCCGCCGAGGGTTCGACGCGAATTACCGAGGCTTGGCACAGCGTCCATCCTCCGGGTCCAAGTTCAATGCTCGGAGGCAGCATCAGGACGAGCTCGATCTTCGCTCCCGGTTCGAACCCAGAGTCGGTATAAAGAAAGATGCCCGAGCTGGTTAGGTCCCGCGTCGTTCCGGAAAGCTCAACCTGCTCTGCGGGATGATCGGTCTTCGGCCGGATCTTGACCGGAATCTCGACCGGCGTTCGGACTTGCCGACGGCGTTCCATAAGTTTTCGAAAAAAGTCTGGCGGCGGCGCCGGGGTCCCCTGCATCGCCGCCATCTGTCGCTAAAACGTGAACTTCACCGCCAACTGAATTCCGCGCGGCCCGCCTCCGCCAATGAACGGGTTGCCGATGCCCACGTCCCCGGTCGCTGAAATCCGGTATGCGCCCGCGCCAACTTCTCGATTAGCTCCGTTGACCGTAGTAGGGGTAAGGCCGTTCAGAGCCGCATCCGCAATGTAGGAAGGCAGGAATGGGTTCGCAAAGTTGGGGTGGTTGGGGAGGTTAAAGAAATCGGCGCGGAACTGCATTTTGAGCCTTTCTGTGATCCCCGTGTTCTTGAAGATTGCAAAGTTCCATTCTTTGAAGGACGGCCCATGTAACGAATCGCGCCCTTCATTGCCATAATGCCGCGTCCCTGGAACACAGTCCTGATCGGTATAAGTCGGGAGGATCATCGCCGCATCTGTAATCGTGCATGGGATGGCGAAGGCACTCATGTCCAGGTAATTAAGCGGATGTCTGGCGTCGTACTTGATCGGGCCAACTACGTCGGGACGGTCAAAACCATTGCCGCCGCCGCTGTAGTCGCTTTCAAAATTATAGTTCAGCTGGAATGGTTGACCAGTCTGTAGGCTGAGCACGCTATCCAGGCCCCAACCGTTCTTCAGGCGCTGCCAATCGCCGCCCCGCTTGGGAAGTTCATACGAGATATTCCAGGTGAGGCGCTTCGGGATGTTGAAGTTCGAGGGCCCATACTCGAGTTGCGGGTTGTTGCTGTCGTTCGGCTGCGCGGCATTTGGCTCGAAGTCTTCGCCATCGCTCGAGTTATCCATGGAGCGCGACCACACGAAGTTAAGAACCGAGGTGACGCCATGCCAACTGTTGACGCGGAAACTGGTCTGCAGCGCATTGTAATTTGACTTGCCGGTTGAGTTCTCCTGCAAAAGGTAAAACGTTCCATACGGATTATTCGCAATGTAATTACGAGGAACGCCATAATCCAGGATGCAATTGCATCCTAGATCGGCAGCCGTCACCTGAGCATTACTCGGCTGGCTGAGATCGAAAAAACGCCACAAGCGATGGCCCTGGGAACCGACGTATCCCACCTGGATCACGGTTTTGCTGGTGATCTGCTGCTGAATATTGAGATTGTAATTCTCCATGTATGGCGTCTTGATGCTGCGGTCGAAGCCAAAGGAGTCACACTCAAAGGCGCAAGAGGTCGCGGGCGCATAGATCGGGCTTTGGTAGACGATTCCAGGCGTGCCATAGCCAAGCCCAGATGCAACCCCCGTCGAAAGAATCTGATAGGCCAAGGGTATGGTCGAGGCGTTGTTGTAAGCCGGACCAGGGTCAAAGTAAGGCGAATAGGGCAGATGGCCCATCACCATGTCCTGCGAGGAAGCGTCAAAGAACATGCCTATGCCGGTCCGAATGACAGTTTTGCCCTTGCCGGTAACGTCCCAGGCGATGCTGGCGCGCGGCGCGAAGTCCTTGTGATCGGGGTTGTAGAGCTTGTCCAGCCCGGGCTGACCGACCTGCGTGAGTGTAAAGGTCTCATCCGTCAGGTCGAGATTTGTGATGTTGCTCAAAAAGTTATTTTTCTCGCCGATGACGCCGAAGTAGTCCCAGCGCGTGCCATAGTTCAACGTCAAGCGCGGGGTAATGCGGTAGCTGTCCTGGATATAAAAACCAAAACTGTTTTCGTAGGTGTGACGAAGGGCGTCCCCGAAATACTGGAACCCGCCGGTCAGATCGCCAGCCAGAAAATTCTGTAGCCCGGTCGCAAGCAGATTGCCCTCGTCGTCATACGTGTTCGAGAAGCTGAGCCGGCCACGGAAATTGTGGTCGAACTCGGCCTGCGTCACGGTAGTTCGAAAGAAGTCGAAACCGAACTTGACGTCGTGTTTGTTCAGCTTCCAGGAAAAGTTATCGATCACCTGATCGTTGCTGTCGATACGGTTGCGCGGGACCCCGCTGTTAGCTCCAAGCTGCGCCAGGCCACTGACCAGGATCACGGGTAAACCGGCATCAAAAGGCGGCGTGCCGTCGCAGAGCGAGGTGGATGTCGCGGCGCACATGCCGATCGAACTGGGGTGAAAGCGCTGATCGTCTGGGAAGAAGCCCTCGGCAAAGCGGTTCCACCCAAAACGCAGTTCGTTGACTTTGTTCGAACCGAAGGTGTGCACGTAAGAAATCGATGCGAGTTGCACACGGGTTGGAGTGAAAGTATTGAAACCCGGCAACTGTCCGCCTTCGGCGGCCAGAGCCAGCGGAAACGACTGGATACTGTCGCCGAAATAATAGCGGCCAGTCAGAATGTTACTGGCATTGAAATTCTGATCGATCTTGGCGATGAAGCTCGTGAGATCGTTATACGACGGCGATACAACGGAGGCGAGCCCCAAGTTGGAAATTTGCCCCGGATTGGGGTTCAAGAGATTGGGCGCCGGCCAGGGATGAAGCTGCAACAGATTCTGGATCACTTGATTGCTGGAATCATTGGTCGGACTGAGCGATCCATCGGCGGCGGTGCCGGTGGGCACGCTGGAAAGGGTGACCACGCCGAGCGGTTCACGCTGCCCTTCGTAATCGACATAGAAAAACGTCTTATCCTTAATGATCGGTCCGCCCAGCGACGCGCCAAACTGGTTATTGTGAAACTTCGCTTTCGGCTGGCTGGAAATATTGAAGTAGTTGCGCGCATCCAGCGCGTCGTTGCGGAAGTATTCTCCGGTCGATCCGTGAATCTGGTTGGCACCGGACTTGGTCACAATATTGACGACCGCGCCGGCGCTGCGTCCATACTCCGGCGCGAAATTAGAAAGCACATTCACCTCGGCAACCGCGTCGATCGGCAGAATCGTCGCCGGCGTTCCGAATACACCAGCCTGGTTGATCGCCGGGTCGTTGCGGTAGCCGTCGTTCATATCGGTGCCGTCGAGCAAGTAATTATTGGAGCGGCCGCGCGCTCCGTTCATGCTGAACTCACCGAACGAACCCGGCGAGTCCGAGATCTGGTCCGGTGACCCCGCCACGCCCGGATTGAGATAGATGAGCTTGGTGTAGTCGCGCCCATTGACCGGCAGATCCTCCGCTACCTGGGCGGTGATGACGCCGCCGAGATCATCGGAAGTGGTCTCCACCTGAGGTAGTTCCTCGCCGGAAACCTCGACCGTCTGGTTGACCTGGCCGATCTTCAGCTGCACGTCGACGCGCCGCTCGCTGGCGACGTTAACCTCGACATTGCTGGTGACAAATGTCTGAAAACCGCTTTGAGTTACCGTTACTGAGTATTTGCCAATAGGGAGCTCAGGGACAGAGTAGCTGCCAGCGGCGGTCGTGCTTACCGTGCGCTCGAGGCCGGTGTCCTGGTTGTGGACTTTCACGGTCGCTCCCGCGATCACATTGCCCGACGGATCGGAAACACTACCGAGTATGGTGCCGCGAAACGTTTGACCGAGGACGACTCCAGACAACAATAAAATACAGACCGCGTAAAGACCTAGCTTCATATCCGTTCTCCTCTTCCGCGGCGTGATACACGTATGGCTCTGCGAGCCAAGCGCCAAAAAAAATCGCCTTGGGATTGCGGGATTATAGGAATAGGCGAGGCGAAGGTAAGTGACGTATGACCGTCAGTTCAGTGACGCGCGAACCAAGGACGAAGGTGGCAATCGAGAGCTAGAAGTTAAAGGCCAGACCGCCGCGGATCGACCGCGCCGATTGCACCAGATACACGGTCTGGCCGTCGCTGCCGATCACCGGCACGTAGCCCTGCGCCAGCAGATTCCGGATATCCACCAGAAGTTCCATGTGCCCGGCTACAACCTTGGAGGGAATCGGCTGCCGAACAAAAAGGTTCAGATACGGGTCTGCCGCTCCGGGAGAAACATTGAAGAGATCAACCGGAGTAAGAGCGTGCCCGCCAGAATAACCATAGGAAGCGACCCAATGCGTCTTTGACTTCGGAATCTTTCCGCTGAACTTCGCCGCGATTGCCTGGCGCCGTTCCGTGCGAATGTAGTCGCGAGCGTCTTGCAGTTCAATGTCCGGACGCGAAAGGTCGAGCACTCCGCCGTAGGCATAATCCAGCGTCGCCGTCAGGTCATCCAGAAGTTTCCGCTGCAACACCGCCCGCACGCCGGTGCTCGAGAAGTCATTCCCCTGATAGCTGAACGTTCCAGAGTAGAGATCGGGCAGCACGTCGCCGGACTCGGCCGTTAGACCGCCAACGCCGGTCAACACCGGATCGATAATCCGGTCCTCAAAAACCGCCACCTGCAAATTCGTCTTTCCCACGCGATGGGAGAGCGATACTTCCTGGTGATGCGCGTCTTCTACGGCGGGCGTGAACCCGGTAATGCTCATGCGCGGCCCCGCCGCTCCGGGATCGGAAGAAACGTCAATGGGGTCACCGGAATCCGCGGAAAGATTCTCCAGCCGCGAATTCGGCACTGAACTCGTGAACTGATATTCCACCACCGTGTTCGGCGAAACGTGCAAATCCGCCGACCCAAAAGGCTTGAAAGCGTGCACGTGCCCCATGAACTGGACCGCCTGCAACTCGCTCCCTATCCTCATCTCCAGCCTGTCGCCGAAAACCGCGCGCTCCGAACTCGTCACCGAAAGCGCTTGCAGCGATGCCCCGGGCATCGTGCTCAGGTCCGGCGAATTCAGCCGCAAAGCCGAGATCGAAAGCGACGGCTCGAACCCATCACCGTAGTGTCCCGTATAGGTCGTGCGCAGAATCGCCGCCGGATTGGCTGATCCCATCGAGTCGAATCCCACGTCGCCGTTGAAGCGCACCGTCCCGGTCGAGTGCAGCGAACGCTCCAGCGAGAATGCCGCCGACATATCCGAAGATCCGCCAAAACCGTCGCCCGGCGAGCCCGCAATCAACTTCACATTGCCCCGCACGTCATGCCCGTTTTCAATAATTGCCGTCGATCCATCCGGCAGCACCCGCAAAACCGGCCGATTCGAAATCGATCGCAGCGTCCATTTCCAGTCGTCCTGATCGGCCTGCTGCGGCACCGTCACCATCTGGATCGCCTCGAAAAGACTCGTCAGCGTCACGTTGATCATCAGCTTCCCGCCCGAGCGAACGCTCACCCGTTCGCGCAGCGTGGGAAGAAACGACGGCGCGCTCACCTTGATGTCGTAGTTGCCCGGAACCAGCGCGGAAATGGAATAGAAGCCGTGGTCGTTGGTGAAAACTTTGCGGGCAGCGAGTCCGAGAATTTCAACCGCGGCCCCCATTTGCGGCACGCCGCTTCGGTCGCGCACATATCCGGAGATGTTCCCAGCCACAATTCTCGCAGAGTCGCACCAGGCCGGCAGGGCCAAGGCCACAACCACTGCGAAGAACCCGAGCTTTCGGCATGTCGCCTGGAACATCATGCCTGCCTTCGACGGAACCGCCTGTCAAAAATCCGTGCCCAAATCCTGAACTTCGCTTTCGTCCATCCTGCCCAACCAACTGCTTAAGTCCTTACCTACTCCACCGCAAATGTCGCCGTCGGATCGATCGTCTGCTTCGAGAGTTTATCGTTCACCTTAATCTCGATCTTGTACATTCCAGGTGGCAGGTTCGCCGCGGACAGCGTCTTTTGCAGCGTCACCTGGTCCCCAACATTCCCCATCGTGTCAGTCGATTCAACCGTGTGGATAACCGCCTTGTTATTGGCGTCGGTCACGTTATATTCCACCGTCGCCGATGGCTTATGCGTCTTGTCATCCACCGTCAGATTGTAGACCTGCATCCAGAAATTGACCTTCTGCCCGCGCTTGAAACTGACCGGCTTCCCATCGGACGATTGTACTCGCGGCCGCACCTTCGTGGCCCCGATCACAAAATTGCCCGTGCCCACATTCTTCGCCGCCACCGGCTCCATCTGGTCGGCCACGATCAGCGAAGAGTTGCTCAGCCGGTCTTCGCTGAAATCCGGGATGATAATTGCGTGATTCCACGTGCCCGTTCGATCGCCATTCACGTCTTTCACCACAATGTCCAGCCGATAGCGGTTCTGGCTGATCTTCAGCGGCAGCGCCTTCCAATACACCGATGAATTTTCCGCCGTTTTCGGAAGCAGTTCCACCGGCACGTCGACCTGCACCGGGTCCTCGAACGTCTGCACAATCTTGCCTGTCAGCGTCGTCACCCGGCCAAAAATGTTGACTGTCCCCCGCATCACGCCGTCCTTGTTCTGAAACGTGATATCGCGGTTCTTGATCTGAATCGTCACCGGTACCAGAACCGTGTCGCTCGTCACCCGCACAAAATCCGCTCGCACATCGAACGGCATCAGATTGACGCTGATCTTGTGGCTGACAATCTCTTCCAGATCTTTGAACTTGACTGGCGGCGCGGCCTGCAGTTTGGCAAATTGCTCCAGCCGGTCAAATTCCTTGGTCTGCAAATCCTGGTTAAAGGGTCCCGTGCCCAGCTGCTCCAGACCGTTGCCTCCGGTAAAGCGGTTCGTCTTGTTCGACATCCCCATCTGCTCATAGAGCGTCAGGCCCGCGTTCGGCGTGTACTTGAGCGCGTCCTTCTCCGACCGGTCGATCGTCATGTGATAGTCGTTACACATGCAGGTATCGACGAACTCAATCATGACCTCCTGCCCGATGCCCTCAATATAGCGATAACGCCAGGTCTCAAACGGAAAAGTGGACGTCTCGCCGCCGCCCTCTTCCATCGGCCGCTCGTAACTGCCGCCGGAAGGATGCGAATCGATCTCGTCAGGCGGACCAAAGACGATATACATGTGGCCGCGATCGGTCTTCCAGCCGGGAATGCCAGCCGCAAAGTGCTCATTGGCGTACGCAATGCGACGATAGTGCTCTTCCTTGAATTCGTTCTCTTCCGTGTCAGGCGTCGGATCCCGGCGCTGCCAGAACTGTTCGATGAACTGGTCGCGTTCCTCGTCGTTCGAGAGCTGCATGAACGCTTTCCGCTCCTCGTCCGTAATAATCCAGGCGACGTCTTCCGAAAGCCATTTCTTATACGTCTTGCTCAACTCCACCTTCAAGGCCTTGGCATTCGCCTTTTTTTGCGCCTCAGGAATCGGCCGCTTGAGCGGATCCACCTGCGTCTTCCCGTCCTGGGTTTGAGCCGTGGCTTGACCCCCCGACTTGTCGTCGGCCAGCACTCGGTAAACTGGAGAGATACTTAACGCGATTATGCCCGCAACGATTCCAACCGACAGGCGCGTTCTAAAACTGAATGCGAACATAGAAGGGCCTACCTAGAGAGACAACGATTGATTCTATGTTGTTTGGATACAACAAGGCAAGAAAAAGAGGCCTGCCGCAAGAAACTTTCTTCGCCCACGAACTCACACTTAAGGGCTTTAAGAATCCGTAGTTTGCGCCACGCAGAAAATCGCCTTGGCGATTCCCCGATCGCGTCTCTTATCTTACTGCCAGAGCCGGACTCGCACGCTATAATGATCCCGGATGGCCGGGTCGTCGAGTCCCCGATGGCCGCCCTCCAAAAAATCAGAAACAAATCGTGCGCGCATGGCTGGCTTTGTTCCCCGAGGCTGGTACCGTCAGGCCGGGGAACTTTGTCCGCGGCCGGGACGTAAATAGCTCAGGGGAGCCTTGTATCAAACCATCCGGCCGAGGCGCAAAAGCGCCCGCCGCCGGACACCGTTATTGAGCGCGCCGAACGAACAGGGCATCATGAAAACCTGGAAAAAAGTCCTCATTGGCGTCGGAGTGGTGCTGGTTCTCGGCATCTTCGTCGGCATCACCGTCTACCAGAGCCGCAAGAATCTAGTCACCGTCCAGACCGCCAAGGCCCAAAAGCAAACCCTCAGCGCCGTGGTCAGCGCCTCGGGCGAAATCAAGCCGAAGACCTACGTCAATATCGGCGCCAACGCCTTCGGCAAAATCGTCAAGCTGCACGTCAAGGAAGGCGACCGCGTCAAGAAGGGTGACCTGCTCGCCCAGCTTGAAAATGTCCAGTCCACCGCCGATGTAAACGCCAATAAAGCCTCCCTCCAAGCCGCCGAAACCGATTACGTGGCAGCCGAGGCCGGCCTTCAGACCTCGCGCGCCGATCTCAACAAAGCCCAATCCGACGCCGACCACGCCCGCCTCGATTGGGAACGCGCCCAGGGTCTTTACAAAGACGCTCTCATTGCCAAGCAGGACTTCGACACGAAAAAGGCGGCATGGGAGTCGGCCGAGGCCATGCTGGTCCAGGCTCAGGCTCGCGTCGAGCAGGCCAAAGCCCAGAAAGATTCCGCCCAGCGCCACATCACTCAAAATGCCGCGAACTTAACCCGCGTCTCTGACGTACTACAAAAGACGGTTTACACCGCGCCCTACGACGGCGTCATCACCAATCTTCCCGTTCGTGAGGGCGAAACCGTGGTCATCGGAATCCAGAACGCGCCCGGCAGCACCCTTATGACTCTCGCCGACATGTCCGTCATCACCGCCGAAGTGAAGGTCGATGAAACCGACATCGTCAACGTAAGAATGGGCCAGCCTGCCGAGGTCACCATCGACGCCATCCCGCGCAAAGTTTTCCACGGCACCGTCACTGAAATCGGCGACAACGCCATCGTCCGCTCCACCGGCGTCTCCACCTCCCAGGCCACCTCCACTAGCGAGGAGGCCAAGGATTTCAAGGTTGTCGTCACCCTGACCGATCCGCCCGAGGGCCTGCGCCCCGGCCTTTCGGCAACCGCCAAAATCACCACCGCTACCCGCACCAACGTCGTCAGCGTTCCCATTCAGGCGCTCACCGTTCGCAATCAGGCAGACCTCGTTCCCAAAGATGCGAAAGGATCGGTCCACGCCGCGCCAACTCCCCCGCCTGACGCGGCTAAGGCGAAGCAGGAAATTCAGGGCGTGTTCGTAATTCGTAACAAAAAAGCCGAGTTCGTACCCGTGGATACCGGCATCAGCGGCACCACGGATATTGAAGTCACCAAAGGATTAAACGAAGGTGACGAAGTAATCACCGGAAGTTACAAGGTTTTGCGTACGTTAAAGCCGGGCACCAGTGTAAAAATAGATAATTCTGCCCCGGTGAAGGAAGAAGAAAGCAGCTAGTCCTGAGCGGTAACCGCTGCCGGTTACCGGTTATCGAGTCAAGACGGCCGGCAACAAAATCAGCGTCTAACCGACCGAGTACTGGAACGTCCAAGAAAGAGCGGCCAGAGGAGCGTGCGTGCCCGAGCCGGATAAGGAGAAAGACATGGCGACTGCGGAGATCCTCTCCATGAACGGGACAGCTGTTGCGGGTGCCCCCGAATCATGCATGATCGCAACCGAGGACCTCTGGAAGACCTACGACATGGGCTCCGAGCAGCAGGTCCATGCCCTCCGCGGCGTCAATCTCCGCATCCAGCGCAACGAGTACGTCGCCATCATGGGCCCCTCGGGCTCCGGCAAATCGACCCTCATGAATCTCATCGGCTGCCTCGACTCGCCCTCCAAAGGCCAGTACTGGCTCAACCAGCAACTGGTCAGCGAGCTCGACGATGACGAACTCGCCCGCATCCGCAATAAAGAAATCGGCTTCGTCTTCCAGACCTTCAACCTGCTCGCCCGTGCCACGTCGCTGCACAACGTCGAGTTGCCGCTGATCTACGCCGGCATGCCCTCCGCCGAGCGCATCGAGCGCGCCAAGGCTTCGCTCGCCGCCGTCGGCATGGAATCGCGCATGAACCACAAGCCCAACGAACTCTCCGGCGGACAGCGCCAACGCGTCGCCATCGCCCGCGCCCTCGTCAACAATCCCGCCATCATCCTCGCCGACGAGCCCACCGGCAACCTCGACTCCCAGACCGGCAACGAAATCATGGCCCTCTTCGACCGCCTCCACGCCGAAGGCAATACCATCGTTCTCGTCACTCACGAGCACGATATCGCCGAGTACGCCCATCGCATCATCTACATCAAAGATGGCGTAGTCGAGCGCGACGAGGTCAAAGGACAAGCTTAAGGGGACAATGTTAGACGAGGTCCCGGCTTTTGGGTGGCGCAGCGGTTCACCGCTGCGGTAAGTCGTCTCCTTTGACTTGCGCTTTACAGCTTGCTGAAAAACTCAGGCATCCAGCACGAATGGGAAGGGCACGAGTTCCACTCGTGCCGTAAGTCGCACCCAATCAATAGCGGCTTCAGCCGCTGGGGGAAAACCCGCCTGACAATGGCACTTTTTCAGCAAACTCTTTAGTCCCGGAGGAAACCGAAGTTCATACCACTTCATCATGAGTTCGCTTCCATCTCCCGCTCACTTCCCCCGCAGCGCCTCAACCTGTCTCTCAGCCCCCGCAAGATCCGGCGATAGCCTCGCCACCCACGCCCGGATCTTCTCCGCCTCCTCCTTCTTCCCTTCATCCTCCAGCGCTTGCGCCATCAGCAGATACCCCACATCGGTAGGTTCGACCTTCATCGCCCGCGAGTAATTCTGCACCGCTTCCTCAAACTTCCCATCCTTCTCCGCGATCAGCCCCAGCCCGATCAGCGACAGCGGCATCGGGCGATCCGGTTGCAGCTCAAGCGACTGCTCAAAGCATTCCTTCGCCCGCGTCAAATCGCCCAGACTCCGGTACGCCGAACCCAGATTTGCATACGCCCTCGCCCGCAGCCCCGTGTCGCCGGCATATCGAGCCACCATCCCATAGCGATCAACCGCCGCCCGAAAATTTCCTCGGCTGTGCTCATACGCTCCCAGATCGAGATTGGCCGGCAAATCGTTAGGACGAATCGCCAGCGCCGCCCGAAAATGCGCCGCCGCTTCCTCGATTCGTCCATGGTCCGCCAGATACTCCCCCAGCGAGTCGTGCGCCACGTAGTTATTTTTCGTAAGCGCCAGCGTGCGCGTCCAGAAAGACTCGGGATCGTGCCAGTAGCCAGCCTGCCGGTACGTAAGAGTCGCGAGCGCCAGTAGCACCGCAACGGCAGGCAACGCGGCCCAGGCCTTGCGCAGGTGCCGGCTCTGCACAAAATCTGCCATCCCCCAGGTCATAATCAGAAACAGTCCTATAAATGGAAGGTAGGCAAAACGATCCGCAATCGAGTGCCCGCCCACCTGTATCAGTCCGATCATCGGAACCATGCTGCCGAGAAACCACAACCATCCCACCGCGAGATAACGGCGCTTCCGCGCTGCCACGGCGAACACCGTGAGAAGTAGCAACAGCATTGCGGCCGACGCGGCTTGCCATATTGGATAAAGTGCGGTCGGATGGGGATAGAGAGCGACGAGTCTCGTCGGCCAAAAAGCCTTGCCCAGGTAGCGGACATACGACACCACCGCCGTCTCCACTCGCAATAACAAGCTGTACTCGGAAGCGCCCTTGACCGCGCCGCCAGCCTTTTCCGCCTGCATCGTGATCCAGGCACTCGCAGCCGAGAGCGACAGAAGCGGAACTTTTTCCCCCACCAGCCGTCCCCCGCCCAACCAATGGCCACGGCGTTCCGGCAGCATCATCCCCGATTGTGTCGCTGGGAACATCCGGCCGAGCGGCCAGTAGTCCCAAAGTAGCAACAAACAAGGAAGAGTAATGATTTGAGACTTGCTCAACAGTCCCAGCGCAAATAAAAAAAACACCGCCATATAGCGCACAACCCCGGGTTTCTGGGCGTACCGGATATAGGCGTGAAGAGCGAGTAAGAAGAACATCATGCTCAGCACGTTCTTGCGCTCCGCCGCCCACGCCACCGACTCGACATTGATCGGATGTAGCGCGAATAAAGCCGCTACCATCAGGCTGCGCCAGCGGCAGCCCGTGGCCGCCCGGAGCAGTAAGAACAGCAGCACGGCATTGATCGCATGGAGCAAGACACTTACCAGGTGATGAATGCCGGGATTGAGTCCGAAGAGTTCGCAGTCGAGCGCGTGCGAAAGCCATGATAAGGGCGCCCAGTTCGCTTCATCGTAAGTCGTGAACGCCCATTTCACCGTCGCCCACGTCAGTCCCGCCTTCACGTGAGGATTGTGGGTGATGTAAGCGTCGTCGTCGTAGTTGAGAAATCCGTTGTGCAGCACGGGCAGGTAAGCCAGAAGCACCGCGGCCATCAGCAACAAACAGAGGAGCGCGGTGCGTCCGCGCGGAGAGCCCGCTACTCCATCGCCCGTTCTTAAATCGACCAAAGTACCCGAACCCGAAGTACCATCACCCGAAGCGGCCGTCGCCTCAGCATAACTTGCGATTGTCGAAGACGCGGCCGTATTCATCGCTCTTCACTTCCCCGCCAGTAGCAGCGCCGCAATCTTCTGCGCCTCGGAATAATTCGGCGACAGCCGCACCCGCTCCACAATCGCCCGCGCCTCGTCTCCACGTCCCTGCTCCTCGAAAGCGCGCGCCAGTAAAAGTGAGGTCACGTCGTCGGGCTTCACCGCCAGCGCCTGAGAAAACCGGCTCGCGGCTTCGGCCGGTTGGCCCTCCGCCTCCGCAATCAGTCCGAGTCCAATCATCGCGCTCGGTTCGCGCGGCGCCATCTGTAACGTCATCTCAAAACATTGCTTCGCCCGCGTCAGGTCGCCCATCTTTCGATAAGCGTGCCCCAGATTAAAGAATGCGGTGGCCCGCAGCTCCGGACGCGCCGAATACTGCGCGACATTCTGGTAATGCTCGATCGCCTCCGCCAAATGCCCGTGCGCCTCCTCATAAGGCCCGAGGCTCATATTCGCTTCCGGGTCTTCCGGGCGGATCGCCAGCGCGTCGCGGAACTCCGCCGCACCCTCCTCCGCCCGTCCCTGCGTGGTCAGGTAGTAGCCAAGAATGTCGTGCGCCAGGTAGTTATTTTCAGTCAACGCAATCGTGCGCCGCCAAAACGACTCAGTGTCATGCCAATATCCAACCTGCCGATAAGTCGCCACCCCCAGCACCAGCAAACATGTAACTGAGATAGCAGCGGCAGTAACTCGCCATACTTTCCGATTCGTACCCGCGCCCGACAAGCAATCGCCCGCCAGCCACACCATCATCACAAACAATCCGATGAACGGAATATAAGCGTACCGGTCGGCCATCTCCTGCGCCCCAACCTGCACCAGCCCGATCATCGGAATCAGACTGCCCAGAAACCACAGCCATCCCACTAGGAGATAGCGCCGCGACCGCACCGCAACCGCGCAAGCAGTAATCAGCCCCAGCAGTCCCGCGCTCGCCACCACTTCCCACGCCGGATACAACTTCGTCGCGTGCGGATAAAGCGCCACCAGATCGGCCGGCCAAAATGCCTTCCCGAGATATCGCACATAAGAGATGATCGCGGTCTCGACACGGAGTGGCAGCCCGTAAAGCGAAAGCGCCTTCACGCTTCCGCCCGCGCGCTGCGCCTGCATCGTTAAAAATGAACTGCCCGCCGCCAACCCCACCCACGGAACCTTCTCCAACACAAGCCAGCCGATCGAACCTCGTGGCATGGGCGCGGGCGACGCGGGTTCGGGAATGATGTTGGCCGCTACTGAATCAGCTGTATAGGCTGCGGAAACGCTCTGGTTCCGGGTGGAAGCACTCCGGTTTTGGGTGGTGGCACTCCGGTTCTGAACAGAAGCGCTTTGGATTTGGGTGGCGCAGCGCTTCAGCGCTGCGATAAAGCCTGCATTTTCACCCGCGGCTTTAGCCGCTGAGGCCGCTAACGCTGCCTCCGAGTACCGGTTCCCGCCAACCCGCCCCAGCGGCCAGTAATCCCACAGCAACAACAGAAACGGAAACGTCACCACCTGCGGCTTCGCCATCAGCGCCAGTGCGAACGCCACCGTAACCGCCACATATCGCCCAACCGACGGTCTGCGCGCGTAGCTCGTATAAATAAACAGCGCCAGCAGAAAGAACAGCATGCTCAGCACGTTCTTCCGCTCCGCCGCCCACGCCACCGACTCAACATTGATCGGGTGAAGCGCAAACAGCGCCGCCACCATCAAACTGCGCCAGCGGAATCCCGTCGCGCTCTGCAACAACAAAAACAGCAGCACGGCGCACCCGCCATTCATCAGCACGCTCATGTAATGATGCCCCGCCGGATTCAGCCCAAACAGTTCCACATCGAGCGCATGCGAGAGCCACGTCAGCGGATGCCAGTTCGTCTCGTCATAAGTCGTGAACGCCCATTTCACCGTCTCCCACGTAAGCCCGGCCCGCACATGCGCATTCCGCACAATGTAGCCTTCGTCGTCATAATTCACGAAGCCATTGCGCGTAACCGGATTGTAGGCAAGCAGAACCACCGCGACCAGCGCCAGCGAGCAGACCAGTGAGTAGACAGGACTCGTCCGCGCGAATGTCGGCCCGAATGTCGGCCCGAATTTAGGCGAAGACGGCTTCGACATTCCCGCAGTCGAAGTCGACCCGCCCACCGCGCCCTTCATCTCTCCGCTCTTAGCCGCCGCTGCTGAAGACACACTCATCCCCATCATCATTTTGAGGCACGAGAGCACGGATCGGCGAGCGGAACTTCCCCAAACATGTTCCGTTGGTTACGCCGCCCCCAAGACTAGCGGACTGTCGCGGAACAATCATTGTCAGAACGGGTTATTGGTTTGGTTGTTCTGGGAAGGGTACAGCTTGACAGACTACGGAAAAACTCGGCGCCGCACGTGATTTTGGGTGGCGCGGCGCTTCAGCGCTGCGATAAGTCGGTCGTTTTGATTGGGGCTTTAGCCCCTGGGGTACCTACCGCCGACTTGTTCAGCAAACTGTTTAGCCCCTGAGGGATTCCGCATACTGTAACTACCTCACCGCGACGGGCCGCTAGTGTAGACTACCGAAGACGACGGAGACTATAGAAGATAATTAAAAACTATTCGAAGCCTACTGCGGCGGAGCGTTCAATATCCGATCCAGGCTCGGCGCCGGTGTCGAGCCATTCGACCGCGCCACAAAGAAGTTGTGGTCGTAAAGATCCCGGTACATGCGCCCGGTAATTTCCGCCGCCTTCGGACCAAACGTCGCGCGGCCGCCTTCGAGGAACACCACCGTCACAATGCGCCCAATATCCGTGTTCGCATAAGAAGCAAACCAGCCAAAGCGCGTGCCCGCGTGCGAGCACGTCCCGGTCTTGCCCAGAATCGATTCCTCATTGAAATTCAGCCGCAGGCTCCGCGCCGTTCCGTACGCCACCGCTCCGGCCATTCCGTCAGACAATTCAGGAATCGCATTCGCAATATCCAGATGCCGCTTAATCACCGGCTGAAAATCCGCCACCTGCTCCGGCGTCGTCGGATGCTGCAAATAATAAAGTGTCCCGCCATTCGCAATTGCCGCCACCATCGCGCCCAGTTGCAGCGGTGTCATCGAAATGCCCTCGCCGAACGAGCACATCTTCCCTACTCCGCCCAGCTGCGCCGGAATTTCTTCCTGCGGATACGTTCCCAGATGCTCGCCCGGAATGTGATATCCCGCGTACTCGCCCAGTCCAAACTGATGCGCATAGTACTGCACCTTCTCGAATCCCAGCCGCCGTCCCAGCGCCTCAAAGTAAGCGTTGTTCGAGTGCGACAGCGCCTCCGTCAAATTCATCCGCGTCCGCCGCGCGATCGTCACTTCCGTCTCGCGATCGATCAATCCTTCGCTCACCGCCGCCAGCGCCACCGACAGCTTGATCGTCGAGCACGGCTGCGCCCCGCTCGAAAGCGCCAGCTTCTGATTCACCATCGCCAGAATCCGTCCGCTCGTCGGCTCAATCGCCACCACCGTCCCGTTCATGTTGCCCAGCGCGTTGATCGCCGCCGCCCGCACAATCGGATCTTCCCCCGCCGTCACGTCGCCCGCCGTCTCATCGTTCGTCACAAACGAACTCGTATAAAACCGCTCATAGTAATGATGACGCCTGTATGCCGCCGACTTCGCCAGCGGCGTCCGGCTATGCGCCAGCGCGTGCATCCGCCGCCGCGCCCGCGCCGTTTCCGTAACCTTATGAGATCTCGAATGTGCCGAATGCGACGACAGCGTATTGGGATTCACGCTCGCGGCAAAAACGCCCCCGCGAATGGCCAGGATCAATGCGGTTAGCAGTGCAAGACGAACCAGCGCGGTACAAAACTTCACTTTCACGAAATCCCATCCCCGGTGGTTGCGGCCTTCAAAAATTGCCTCAACCTACTAGTTTCGATGCAAGAAGTTTGCCAAATCCTCGCGCGGAAGGCTAAACCGCTGCAACTATCCGAATAGTAAGAGATTTACAGCTTCCGAGCAACCCGAAACTTGAAATCAGGCTGTTCCGGTCGGACTTCCCTAACCATCTCAATAAACTAATCTTAACCCAATTTTCCCGGAGGTCACCCGCTTTCGTTACCGCCTACCCGTGTTACCTGACAAGGTTCGACCAACTGCAACTCTTTGCACCTTCCGCTTCGCTTGCAGCTCTACAGATTGTTGAAAAACTCGCTTTTTGGGTGGCGCCAGCGGTTCACCGCTGCCATAACTCGGTCGTTTGATTTGGGCTTTAGCCCCCGAGGTACCACCCCCCCCGACTTTTCAGCCAATTGTTTAGCCGCCCCGGGATGCCATTTCCAAGCTGCGCCCTTCCCCGAAAATTCATCCGCCTCATCCCCACTCCCATGATTTCTGTTATTTTCTGACGGCATACTTCTTCATCACCTTTGCCAGCTCTGCTCGGAGGTTTCACGTTGCGCATCGCTCTCGAAATCGCTTCCGCCATCTCTCTTCTCTCACTCGCTCTCATAGTGACGGTGACCGCTCACGCCGCTAACCAATCCGTCGCGCCCACCCTCGATTCCCGCCGCGCCGAGCTCACCCGCCTCCTCAACGATGAATGGGAATACACACTTCAGCACCAGCCCGAGCTCGCCACCGAGGTCGGCGATAATCGTTATAACGACCGTCTCAGCGACTTCTCCGATCAGGCCATCGCCGAGAGTCTCGAGCACGCCCGTCAGGCCCTCGCCCGCTTCGAAGCCATCGACACCACCGGCTTCCCCGAACAGGAAAAACTCAACCAGCAACTCATGGTCCGCAGTCTACGTGACGGCCTCGAAAGCGCCCGCTTCAAAGACTGGGAGATGCCCGTCACCCAATTCGGCGGCATCCATCTCTGGTATCCCTCGCTCCCCTACGATTCGCCCTTCCGCAATGTCAAGGATTACGAAGACTACATCGCGCGCCTCCATCAAATGCCGGACAGGCTCGATCAAACCATCAGCCACATGCGCGACGGCCTCCGCGATCACCTCATGCCGCCAAAATTTCTCCTCGAAAAAGTTACCGGCCAAGCCGAAGAAATCGCCGCCGACCCCATCGACAAGAGTCCCTTCTGCCAGCCGCTAAAAAAGTTTCCCGACTCCGTCATTCAAGCCGATCGCGACCGCCTCCGCGCCGCCATCGAAGCCGCCGTCAAGAACGAAGTCGCGCCCGCCTACGCCAGGTTCGCCAAATTCGTCCGCGAAGATTACGCTCCCCACGGCCGCCTCGACCCCGGCCTCTGGGCGCTCCCCGACGGCGACGCTCGCTACCGTCTCGCCGTTAAAGAGCAAACCACCACCGACATGTCACCCGCCGCCATTCACGACCTCGGCATCCAAAGCGTCGCCGAAATCGAATCGCAGATGCTCGTCATCGCCAAAGCCCAGGGCTTCCCCGATCTCAAATCTTTCAACGACCACATCCTCCACGACCCCGCCCACTACGCCAAATCCGGCCAGCAGCTCTTCGATCTCTACTCCCACTATGCCGACCAGATGTACACCAAGCTCCCGCAACTCTTCGGCCGCCTGCCCAAAAATAAGCTCGATGTCGTCCCCATGGAAACCTTCCGCGAAAAATCCTCTCCGCCCGCCGACTACTCCATCGGCGCCGGCGACGGCTCCCGCCCCGGCCGTATCAATGTCAACGAATACGCGCCCGAAAAGCGTCTTCTCCTCAACGTCGAAGCCATCGCCTATCACGAAGGCGTCCCCGGACATCACCTGCAATTTTCGATCGCGCAAGAGTTGCCCGACCTGCCGCCCTTCCGCAAGTTCACCCTCGACCTCAACGCCTACACCGAAGGCTGGGCCTTCTATTCCGAGCGCCTCGGCAAAGAGGTCGGCTTCTATCAGGATCCCTACAGCGAATACGGACGCCTGCAGAACGAAATCTGGCGCGCCGTCCGCTGGGTCGTCGATACCGGCGTCCACTCCCAGCACTGGACCCGCCAGCAGATGGTCGATTACTTCCACGCCCACACCGCCATGGACGACGAAAACATCAACACCGAAGTCGACCGCTACATCGCGTGGCCAGGCCAGGCTCTCTCTTACAAAATGGGTCAGATGAAGATTCTCGAGTTACGAGCAAGGGCCCAAAAAGAGTTAGGCCCAAAATTCGACTTACGAGCCTTCCACGACGCCATCCTAGACTCCGGCCCCCTGCCGCTCGATGTGTTGGAACAAAAGATCAACGAATGGATTCGCGCGAGTAACTAGGTGGCACAAGCTGGCTTTTGGGTGGCGCAGCGGTTCACCGCTGCGATAACGGCCTTGCTTTCAATAGCGGCTTTACAGTTTGCTGTACCCTTCTAGTCCTTGTCGGTTTTCGGCTTCGACTCTGGAGCGGCCTTCTTAGGCCGCTTCTTTTTCTTTATCGGAGCCTGTAGAATTGCGGTCGCAAATCGCTCGAAATTCTTCAATGCCTCCGGGCCTTCGATATATTCGAACTGTTTCATAACCTGAGTGTACTGCCTATGAATTCAGATGACATCAGCAAAACTACAGACTCCACTAACCAAGAACATCCCCCCGAGAATCGCAAGCAACACTCCGAACAAGAACGACCCGGAGAAAGCACGAAGAGAGCAGCAAATAATGACCAAGCCAATACCAGTAAGAACGATCCCAGCGAACACCGACTCCCACTTCTCGTAAGAATCTTGCGCGTTCTTTGGAGAAGAAGAAAATGGAGAATTATAGGTGGTCAACAAGGTGCTAGTTGGGCGGAAATATCCATTGTCATCTTGACCGGAGGAATACTGCTTGTGGGATACGGGCAATATAAAGTCTACAAACGACAAGCTGGCTTGATGCAAGATTCCCTCGGGCAAACAGAAAGGTCTGTAATTTTGAACATGGGGCAAATTGCGATTGCTAATAGAAATGCAAAGACGGCAGAAGATACACTCAACGCCCAACAAATGCAGTTTAGGATGGAGCAAAGACCGTACATATGGCTTTCTCCGGGAATTGCTACGCACGACCAAGGGATGACAAATATCATGTTGCCTGATTTGCTCAGCAAGAATCTTCCCTTGGCAATCAATGTTCAAGCCTTTAATGGTGGACACTCTCCAGCGGTAGATGTGCGAGTCACCAAAGTTGTACTTATTGTCGATACAGCGGAGAGGGCTAAAAGGAGAGCCGAGAATTATGTGGCCGAGTTCATTCCAGGAAAGGGGGAGGTGGATATCGCACCAAATACAGGCTTCACGTTGGGAAGCCCAGAAATACGCACTATCACTCAAGAGGGATTGACCGATCTTCAAAAGGACCGAATGCGTATTTACGTTTTGGCTCGGGTTCAATACAGAGACATTTTTTCTCCGCCTCAAACAGCCGCTTATGAAACTGCTTTTTGTGCCCGAGTGAATGGTTCGGGGATGCCATTTGGAGGGTGCGATATCTCCCAATCGTGGATAAAGTGACAGCCCTGTCTCGGCAAGCACAAGTGTAAAGAATACACACACATGTGCGTCAACCGTCCTGTTGCCCGTCCATCCTATTGAAAAATATATATCTTACCAGCAACTCCTTATTTTGCAATATCTTGCAGACATTTCAGGGAATACGCGCTAAGCCATTGATTTCAATAGGTCAGCATGACACGCTCTAACTCCTTATTCCTCAAAGATCTAGCAGAAATATCCCTCTAACTCACTGATTCCAATAGATCGATGCAAGGGGGTGTCCGATACTAACTGGTAAACAGCCAGCCAAGATTCGACGACGAAGTCCGACGACGAGGTTTAACGACAGAGGCTCGACCCCGAGACTCTCCACAAACGACGACTACTCGATCACCACTTCAGCCTCGCGCTCACCCGTCTTCTGCCCCGATCCTTGCCTAGCACTCGCACCGCTTTTCGCCGCCCCATTCGGCTCAGCCGAAGCTGCGCTCTGCGCCGTCTTTCCGTCTGCCTCTGCCCGTCGCGCCTCATCCGCAAAGTCTGCCAGGCACAGCCGCAAATTCCCCGGATTCGTGGCAAAGGCTAATCCCGTCTCGAAATCCACCACGCCCGCGCGAATCAGCTTCTCAATGTTGCCGTCGAAATCCTGCATCCCTTCCTGATCACCGTCTTTCATCGCATCGAGCAGCGTCTTCCCTTCATGCTCGCCCTTCTCCACATACTCGCGCGTGCGCAGCGTCGAAGTCAGGATCTCGATAATCGCGACTCGCCCGCCCGCCTTTTGCGGCACCAGCCGCTGCGACACGATATAGCGGAAGCTCTTCGCCAGCCGCGCCCGAATCACCTGCTGATCTCCCAGCGGAAACGCGCCCACAATGCGTTCCACCGTTTTCGACGCATCGATCGTGTGCAGCGTCGAGAGCACCAGGTGTCCCGTCTCGGCCGCTTCCAGCGCAATCTCGATCGTCTCCTTGTCGCGCATCTCGCCCACCAGAATCACCTTCGGCGCCTGCCGCAGCGCCGCCCGTAGCGCCAGCGCAAACGTCGGCGTGTCGCTATGCAACTCGCGCTGGTGCACAATCGACTTCTTGTGCCGGTGCACAAACTCGACCGGGTCTTCAATCGTCAGAATGTGATACGACTTCGTCTCGTTGATCTGATCGAGAATCGCCGCCATCGTCGAAGACTTCCCCGACCCAGTCGGCCCCGTCACCAGCACGATCCCATTCTTCAGGTTGGCAATCGCCCGCAACTGTGGCGGCAGGTTGAGATCGGCAAAGGTCGGCGCGTTCTTCGGAATCACGCGCATCACAATCGCGTGGCTCCCGCGCTGCATAAAGATGTTCACCCGAAACCGGCAATGTCCCGGAACGCTATAAGAGATGTCGCACGACCCCTGCTGCTCCAGCGCAGCCAACGCCTGCTGGTTCGAGCCAATCAGTTCGCGCGCAATGCGGTGAGTATCCTCGGCGTTCAGCGCCGGCATCCCGGCAATCTTCACCGGCACCAGCTTTCCACTCACCTCCACATGCGGAAACGTGCCCGGAGAAAAGATCAGATCGCTGACCCGCGCCCCGGCATTCAGCATCGCCAGCAGCAGCGACGGCGTGGGAATCACAGCCTTCGGCGCGACTGGCGCGGGCGCGGCAGCCGCACCCGCGCCCGCAGCCGCATTCGAAGCGGAAGATGTAGGCAAAGTCGACAAAGACGTTCTCCGTTCTCGCCACAGCTTATCCGCGCCCCTCCGCTCGCCTCAAGTGACCAACGACCAGTTACGGAGAATCCGCATCTTTCCACGGATTCTCCAACACCCACGCGCTCTTCCCCGCCCCGGAATGTTACGTTAGACGCTACGCTGGATTTACCCTCGTCCTATGTCAGACAAGCTTAGACAAGTTAGATAACATTAGACGACAATGAGAAGCGTGCTGCCAACCCAACATCGTTCGCGCCGCATCGTAGCCAACATCGTGCCTAACATGCAGGAAACGTCGCAGGAAATAATGTGAGCTTCCCCACCAAGGTTCCCGTCAAATATCGCGCCTGCTTCGCCTGGTTCGAGCTCATCGTCGTCTACGCGCTCATCGAAGGCGCGCTCTGGTCCCGCCGCGGACTCGTCCGCAATCGCTGGGCGTTAGCCGCTGCCATCGCCATCGCCATCTTCGTCGCCCTCGACGCCACTCTCACCGACCAGCCTCTGCTTCGCCGTCTCGGCCTCGCTCTGCCAACGACTGTCGCCGCCGGAGTCGTCCTGGCCGTCAGCCTGGCCGCCGCGGCGCTTATGATCTTCGCCGTCCGCTGGGCCGGTGGCGACGTGCCCGCCAATGGCATCTGGCCCAGCTTCGGCCAATCCTGGGCCTATGTGCTCTGGGCGCTATTGCAGGAGTTCATTCTCCAGTCGTTCTTCTACACGCGATGCGAAGACCTGTTCGGCGGCTCAGCCGCGGTCTGGGTTGCGGCCACGCTGTTCGCGGTTGCTCACCTTCCGAGTCCGCTGCTCACGACATTCACCTTCGTCGCGGCCCTGTTCTTCTGTTCCGTCTTTCGTCAATACCGCAGCGTCTATCCCATCGCCGTGATGCACGCCTTCCTCGGACTGACGGTGGCCGCCACCATGCCCGACAGTTTGCTCCATCACATGCGCGTCGGTATCGGATATCTGCGCTATTAGTTAGAGCGTGTTTCATAAGTCCGTTTTGGGTGGGGCACGGCTTCAGCCGTGCCGCTTAGAGCCATGAAAGACGCGGGCTTTAGCCCCTGAGGGCCTTGCGTTCTGACCTGAAAGGTATTCTTGCAACACGCTCTAGTAAGATTGGATATGCACTATTAGTAGGATTGGATATGAGTTATTAGTTGGTCGAGATCCGCCTCACCAATGCAGAACTTCAACTCCACCGACGTCGCCGTGCTGGTGCTGGAACTGATTCCGGCAGCAGCGTTCGGCTTTGCCGGCGAACGAATTGCACGCGTCGCCGAACGCTGGCCGCGCATGCTCCGCATTCTGCTTCCGTCACTCTGCGCACTGCCCTACGCGTGGATCTCGTATTCGCACCACATCTTTTCCTGGCCCGCAGCCGCGCTCTACGCCGTAGTTCCCATCGCCATAGCGTGGCTTCTGGGCCAGGCGGCATCCGCCGATCCCGAGCAGCGCGGCACATGGCAAGATGCCTTAGTCCTGCTGTCTCTCGGCCTAGCCGTCGATCTGCGCTGGCTCGAAGGATTATGGCCCCCGGGCCTAGCCGGCATCGGAAAACTCCTGTTAGTCGACGCCGGCCTCTACGGCTTCTTCGTCATGCGCCAACTCCGCGGCATGGGATTCGACTTCCGCTTACGCCGAAACGACTTCTGGAATGACTGGAAGACTGGCCTTCGCGAATTGGCGTTCTTCGCTCCGGTAGTGATCGCGTTCGGCCTCGCGCTCGGCTTCTTGCATCCGCACGCTCACGCGCTGCGCCCTTCAATGCTCCTCACCTGGCTCTACATCTTCGTCTTCATCGCCGTTCCCGAAGAACTCTTCTTTCGCGCCTGGACACAGAACCTGCTCGAAAACCGCTTCCGCTTTTGGCTGAAGTCAAAGAACAAAGAGTCGAAGGACAACGAACTGAAGAACAACGACTCGAAGGACAAAGATTCGAAGGGCAAAGAGTCTGAGGATAATGCGCGCCTCGACCGCCACGCCCGCATCCTGTCGCTCGTCATCACCAGCCTTCTCTTCGGTCTCTCCCACTTCAACAAGCGCTCGACGCACTTCAATTGGCGCTACGTAATCCTCGCCACCATCGCCGGAATCTTCTACGGCCGCGCCTGGCGCCAAAACCGCCGCGTCCCAGCCTCAGCCATCACCCACGCCAGCGTAGACGCGATCTGGTCGTTCTGGTTCTAAGACTCGACGCCGTTCCGCTGCGTCCCGCAGCAAGACTCGCCCTGTGAAACCCGGCGAATTCCACGGTCATCATCTTTCACTCGCAAGCTTTCCACCACTGCGATTGAACCCAAACTCTACGTCATCGGCTTAGGCGGGCAACGCTGCCGGTCGTCGACCAACCCCAGCATCTTCGCCATAAACCGCACCAGCCGGAAATTGTCCGCCAGCGTCGGCTTCCCTTCCATCGAAACATGACTCAGCACCGGACTCGTGAGCGCCGCCACCATCTCTTTCGTCGGCACGTCGCGCTCCAGCCACAGCAACTCCGTCGGCGGAATCACATTGTCCGCCGATCCATGCAGCAGCAGCACCGGAACCTCTAGCGATTCCAGCCGCCCATGCGGAGAAACCGCCGCCATCTCCCCGCGATGCTGCGCGATAACCTGCCGGATCTCCTCGTCCAACGGCTCGATGTTATGGCTATAAATCAGCTCCATCCGCTCGCGCGAGGCCGGACTCAGTCCCTCCGCCACCTTTCGCGACGCCTCCACGTCCTCCCAAAGCAGCAGCCGCATCGCCTCGCGCGCTGTCGCCACATCCGCCGCCGGAAAGAAGTCCTCGACATGCGAGTAAATCAGAATCAGCGCGCCATACTCGTGCGCCTTCATCTTCAGCATCAAGCCGTCGGGCCTCTGGATCTGATTGTCGATGAAGAACTCTGACACCCGCTCCAGATCGTCATGCGCGCCAACCGACACTACAAAACGCATGAACTGCTCGTAGCGTGGATTCGCCGCCGCCAGCAGCGACAGCCCGCCGCCAAAACTGATTCCCAGCACCCCAACCTTCTGTCCCAACCGCTGCGCGAACTCCCGCGCCGAATATCCAATCACGTCGATCGAGTGCGTATCCACCTGATAGTCGGCAAGCGACGGCAACTCCGGCGTCAGCACTTCAATGCCGCTCGCCGAAAGCTCCCGCGCAAACGCCACCAGCCGCGGCTCGTCAATTCCCAGATGATGCACCCCGTGCACCACCAGCATGCCCGGCGGATTGGCGACTCCCTGCGGCTTATAAAGCCGCGCCCGTATCGCGCCGAATGGCGCCCGTACGGTAGCCGAAGATTCTTCGACCGCGTAAGTGTGAACCTTCGATATCCAACCGCCCTGCCGTGGATTCTCCATGCGCAAGAGCAATCCAGCCGCGCGCACGTACACATAGCCAGTCGGAAATAGCGCCAGAAAAACGACAGCCGCGAGAAAAAATACGGCCACAGCCGCGAGCAGCCCGCGCTTAGCGCCCGTCCCGCGTTGCAAATTTCGATCCGGTGAGTTCAAAGTCAGGACGTTCAAAGTCAGGAAGATCAAAGTCAGGAAGATCGAACTCAGTATGCAGGTTCCCGGAGGATTGGGCCAGAAACAATGTTGGCTACCGCCCCTTTACCGCGGTCGCCAAATCCAGGTTCGCCTACGGCCGGGCTTCGTAGATGAGGACGCGAGTATCCGGATCGGCGATCTGGGGGACTCTAACGCGTCTCGCATTGAGCGCCACAAACGAAAAATCGCAAGGCGATCTCAATGGTCGCCTTTTGTCATTTTCAGTTGTCCGGCTCTCGCATTGGGGTCGTTCCTCGGCCACAGTGAAGACGACCGCGGTCCAATCCAGACATGTCCGCTCGCGCATGAAATACAAGAAATGGAATCACAATCCAGCAAACTGGACGACCCCGGACAAAACATGACTGGAGTACTGCAATAACGCCAAATTCTTCCAACGGAAATGTGATGTCACGTATGAGTAAGGGGCCGCAGTCTCTATAAGTTATTGAAAACACGTCACGCATCTACGTGATCTGAATCACAAGTCCACTCCGCTGGCGCTCCGCTTGCACCCTCCGGATCGCCACTATACCCATCTTTTCTTGGGCTTTTAGAAAGTCCGGGGTCGGTTAGCCCCGGCAGGAGAGAGTAAATGAGAATGCTTCGGAATCTCAGGTTCTTAGCTGTCGCAGTAAGTCTCTTGTTGATCGCTACCGCCATCTGCCTCGCGCAGACGGAAACCGGTCAGATCAGCGGCACCGTCAAGGATGCCAGCGACGCGGTCGTGGCCAACGCAAAGGTCACAGTGAAATCCCTCAACACCGGATTTACACGCGATACCGTTACTAATAGCGCTGGACTCTATACCTTACCGAGCCTTAAGCCTGATACTTACGAGCTTTCAATTGAAGCCACCGGCTTCAAGAAGTTCGCACGCCGTGTAGAACTCGCGGTGGCGGCACAAGTTGAAGTCTCGGCGCGACTGGATGTTGGGACCACCGCCACCACCGTAGAAGTAAGTGCCTTGGGTGAGACGGTTGCCGTCAACACGGAAAACCAGACGATGTCGACCATCGTCACCACCTCCGACCTCGATAAGCTGCCAACCGATGCGACCCGCAACCCGTACGCACTTGTGGCATCGGCCTCCAACGTAAACAAGGATAACGCTGACGGCCGCGGCGCCGGATTTTCTATCAATGGCCAGCGCTCCGCTTCCACCAGTATTCTGCTCGATGGCGCCGAGAACGTTGACGCCTTCACCGCCGGCATCGGCCAGCAGGTACCGCTGGATTCGGTCCAGGAATTCAGCGTCATGACCAGCAACTTCTCGGCCGAGTTCGGTCGGGCTAGCGGTGGTGTCGTCAACCTCGTCACCAAGTCCGGCACCAACCAGTTCCACGGAAGCGCTTACGAATTCAACCGCATCTCGCACCTCTCGTCCAACACCTTCGAAAACAATGCCTTCGATACTCCCAAAGGCGTTTTCACACGCAACAACTTTGGCTTCTCTGTCGGCGGCCCCGTAAAGAAGGACAAACTCTTCTTCTTCGACAACCTCGAATGGCTCCGGGTTCGCAGCAATGCTCCCCAGATTTTGTCCATTATCGATCCCGGCTCCTATTCGATGCTGGCCCCCGCGAGCCAGGCCTTCTTCTCGCAATACGGCGCGCTCGGCCCCTATAGCCTGCTCGCCACAACACCCAGTTGCGGTGGCATCGACGGATTAACCTGCGACACAATTTCCTACGTCGCCCCGGGTGACGCAGGCGGCGGAACTCCGGAAAACACCTGGCAAAACGTCGGCCGGGTCGACTTCAACCTCTCATCCAAAACCACGCTCATGGGGCGCTACGCCGCCTACCATGAGATTGACTTCGCCGGCACCGTAAGCTCCAGTCCCTACGCTGGCTACAACACGGGAGCCCACGACTTTGCGCAAAACTACACTTTTGCCCTCAGCCACGTCTTCAGCGCGAGCCTGGTCGACACCGCGAAGGTTGTCTACAACCGGCTGAATGGACCCGTTCAACCTTTGGGCTCCAACCCTGTTGGTCCGACGCTGTTCACCAGCAGTGCTCTCCCGACGGTAAATGGCGCGCCCCTGGCGTTCCCTGGCTATCTGGAAACGTCGCCCGGTAACTCCATCCCCTTCGGCGGGCCGCAAAACCTGTATCAGTTCTACGATGACCTCTCCTATGCCTATGGCAAACACCAATTCAAGGTCGGGGGACAGTACATCCACATCCGTGACAATCGCGTCTTTGGCGCCTATGAGACGGCGATTGAGAACCTGGGCACCAGTTTGAGCTCTGGGCTCGCCAACTTGGTCGCGGGCCAGATCTACCAGTTCGAATCTGCCATCTATCCCCAGGGCGAGTTCCCATGCTACCGGGACCCGTCCACCGGCGCCTACATCCAGACTGCGGCCTGCACGCTCGTCTTGCCGGTGGGACCGCCGAGCTTTGAACGCAACTATCACTACAACGACATGGCATTCTATGGCCAGGATGCCTGGAAAGCGACGCGGCGCTTGACCCTGAACTATGGCCTGCGCTGGGAGTACTATGGCGTCCAGCACAACGCCAACAAAAGTCTCGACTCCAACTTTGTTATGGGGGCGGGAGCCGATCCTTTCGACCGGGTCCGCAATGGCGCGGTCGAACTCTCGCAGAACGGCGGCGTCTTCTGGCACCCGAATTACAACGGCTTTGGACCTCGCGTTGGATTTGCCTGGGATGTATTCGGCGATGGCAAGACCAGCTTACGCGGTGGATATAGCATCGCTTACGAGCGCAACTTCGGCAACGTCACCTTCAATGCCATCCAAAACCCACCCAACTATGGCGTGATCAGCTTAATCGCGGGCCACGACATCCCATCCATGCCCGTGTATACAGACAACGCCGGTCCACTGTCGGGCACCGGGATCACCAAAGCATTTCCCGCAGTCAGCCAGCGCGCCATCAACCAGAATATGAAGATGGCCTATGCCGAAACCTGGAACTTGTCCATCGAGCGCCAGGTCACCCGCAACTCCCTGGTCTCGGTCGCCTATGCCGGGTCGCATGGAATCCACGGCTTCGACATTTCCAACATTAACCTCTCCGGTGAGGGCGGAGCCTTTCTGGGGGATGGATCTAGCCTCGGCAACCCCGCCTATAACCCTGGCAACCGCCTTAACCTCGAATACAGCAACATGAACTATCGCAGTGACAATGGATACAGCCACTACAACGCACTGACCACGGCGTGGCGAGCAAACAACCTGTGGAGCAAGGGCGCCAACCTGAGCATGAGCTACACTTGGTCGCACACGCTCGATAACCTCTCTTCGACCTTCAGCGACACAAACGGCGGATCTGCCTCGGGCCTCTACGCTCTTGGTTATCTCGATTCCTTTAATCCTAAACTGAACTATGGCAACGCCGATTACGACATCCGTCACCGCTTCCGCTTTGACGGTAGTTGGGAATTGCCATGGATGAAGACCGGCGGCAGTGCCGTCACCCGTACCGCGCTCGGCGGCTGGGGAGTGGCCGCGAATTTCGAACTGCGCTCCGGAATGCCGTTCAGCGTCTATGACGGCACCAACTTCAACGGTCAGGACTACCCACTCTGGGTTGCTCCCGGCCCTGTCCCCCACACCGGCAGCGTGTCCGGCTCGGGAGCGGGCAACTCGTTTAACTACATAACTCTGCCGACTTGGACGGACCCGTCCCTTTGCGCCGGCACATCCCCCTGCGTCCAGAACTGGGGCGACTCGCAGGGTATACCGATCTGCACCGGGCTGTATCACCAGGGGTGCACCTATACCCTAAGTGGCCTGCCCTATCCTGAGCGTAACCAGTACTATGGACCAAAGTACTCGCAGTTGAACATGAACGTCTTCAAGAACTTCAAGGTCACCGAGCGCTTCGGGCTTCAGTTCCGAGCTGAGATGTACAACCTTCCCAACCACAGCAACTCGTACGTACAAACGACGAATATTGACGTCGAGCCGTATGCTGCGACTTCCATCCTCGCCGAAAAAGGCGGCCCTTGGGGTTATCCAGGGACCACAGCCGACGAGCGTCGCAACATCCAACTTGGACTGAGGCTGACCTTCTAGCCAGCTCAATCACGATCAGGGGAGCCTTCGGGCTCCTTGGGGGAGCTCAAAAAGCTCCCCCATTTTTTACAGAAGCGGTCTGTGCCAGATCACACTTCCCCTGCTCGCCTTCTGTGTAACTCCTTTGTCCGGAATACTTTAGAAATTTACCACCTCTGGAATCAATACTTTACAAGGACGATCACGCGACGCCCGCCCCAAAATCGCACTAAGTCAAAGTAAATAAAGCAGTTAGACAAGGGGCAAAAATTTCCCATAAGTCTTTATTCTTCAAAGACTTAAAAGGAGTTCATCCGCTAACTCTTTTGTTTTCAAAGACCGCAAGAGAGGGGTAGGTTTACCACCGAGTCAACACAGGATTCGGAATTCCCTCTCGCGCTCAGCCGGTCTCGCATTCCTACATCACATCGTTCCGCTTCCGCAGAAACGCCGGCACATCCAGATCTTCCACCCCATAATTCGGCGAGGCCATTCGCATCCCATCCATCGAAACCACCTCTGCCTGAGGTCCCGCCAAAGCCGCTGGCGCACCCTCAAATCCCGCCGAAATCGGATCGGGCTCAAACGCCGGTTCAGGTTCAAACGTCGGATCGAGTTCCGCCGCCGCAACTGGCTCCGCCGCGAAATCGTCCGCATGGTCTCTCACCGGAAAGTGATCGCGATGCCGCGGCATAATGACCGGGTCGAAGCTCTCATTGCGCCGCGACTGCCGTATCTCGCCCTCTTTAAAGCCCGTCGCAATCACCGTGATCTTCACCGAATCCTTCATGCGCTCGTCGAGCACCGCGCCGAAGATGATGTTCGCGTCCTCGTGCGCCGCGCCCTGAATAATGGTACAAGCCTGCTGCACCTCCGCCAGCTTCAGCGAACTCGATCCGGTAATGTTGATCAGGATTCCGCGCGCTCCGTCGATCGCTCCCGCTTCCAGCAGCGGAGAGGCGATCGCGCGCTGCGCTGCCTCCGTCGTGCGCCGCTCGCCCGACGCGGTCGCCGTGCCCATCACCGCGTACCCCATTCCAGCCATGATCGCCTTCACGTCGGCAAAGTCGCGGTTGATGATCCCTGGAATCGTGATGATGTCCGAGATTCCCTGCACGCCCTGTCGCAGAATGTCGTCGGCAATACGGAACGACTCGAAGAAGCCGGCATTCTCGGCCACGGCCAGCAGCTTCTCGTTCGGAATAACGATGGTCGTGTCCACCGACTCCATCAACTCGGAGATGCCGCGCTCCGCCTGCTGCATCCGGCGCTTGCCCTCAAAGGCAAATGGCTTCGTCACGACCGCAACCGTGAGCGCGCCCATTTCGCTCGCCAGCGAGGCGATGATCGGCGCCGCGCCCGTTCCCGTGCCTCCGCCAAGGCCGGCGGTCACGAAGATCATGTCCGCGCCTTCCAGCGCCTCAATGATCTTGTCCGAATCCTCTAACGCGGCCTTGCGCCCGATCTCCGGATTCGCCCCCGCGCCCAGCCCGTTCGTCAGCTTCACGCCCAGCTGAATCTTTGTCCCGGCGCGCGACATGCGCAGCGCCTGCAGGTCAGTGTTGGCCACGATGAACTCGATGTGCTCCATGCCCGAGTCGATCATGCGGTTCACGGCGTTATTGCCGCCTCCGCCCACACCGATGACCTTAATGCGCGCGTCATTCTTGAATTCTTCGTTAAAGCTGATGCGGAGTCCGTTGTCTTCGATCATGGAAACACCTCTTAGTTAGTCGTTGTTCGTTCGTCCTTGGTCCTTCGCTATTAGCTCTTAGCTTTTCGCTCCTTGCTTCCAGTTCCAAGCTCACAGCTTCTTCTATGCACCCTTCCCCGCGAACAGGGCTTTCATCCGCGACCCGAACCCTTGTTCCTGCAAGCCTCGAGCTAATCGTGCGCGGTGGCCGTAATAAACCAGGCCCAGCAACGTCGAAAATTCCGGCTCGGCCAGCACCGTCGGCATCTTCGCCATCGGCGTCGGCCACGCCAGCCGCGCCGCTTTGCGCAGGATCGACTCCGCCACATCCAGCAAACCCGGCAGCCGCGCCGCTCCTCCGCTCAACACAAAACCGGCGATGCAATGATTCAGGACGCCCGCCTGCCGCAGGTTCTCACGCATCAACTCGAAGAGCTCGCGCGCCCGCGGACCGAGAATTTCTCCGATCATCCGCTGCGCAAGCATCCGCGACGGGCGATCTCCCACCGAAGGCACTTCCACCTCGTTGCCCTCCGGAATCAGCGTCACCACCGCGTTCCCAAACGTCTTCTTCAGCATCTCCGCATCGGCAAAGCCGGTGGTCAAGCCCACCGAAAGATCGCTGGTAAAGTGATCGCCGCCGATGGGAATCACGGCGGTGTGCGCAATCGCTCCCTGCTGAAACACGATCAGATCGCACGACCCCGCGCCCAGGTCAGCCAGGCAAACTCCCAGCTCGCGCTCGTCGGAGCGCAGCACGGAGTCCGCACAGGCCAGCGGCTCAAAGATCGTGTCATCGACGTGCACCCCGGCCTTGTTCACCGCCGTGACCAGGTTCTGCGTCGCCCCCGCAAGCGCGGTCACGATGTGCACCCGCACCTCCAGCCGGGCCGCCATCATGCCCGTCGGATCCTGCACGCCCGCCTGCTCGTCGAGAATGAACTCCTGCGGCAGCAGGTGCAGAATCTCGCGATCCGCCGGCAGCGGCATGGTGCGCGCTTTGTCGACGGCCTGCCGGATCTCCTCGCGCCCAATCTCCCGCGCCCGCGTTCCAAAGCCGATGCCGCCGTGGCTGTTCACGCCGCGAATGTGCGCCCCCGCAATTCCGATGACCGCGTGCTCAATCGGAATGCCGGCCACGTCCTCAGCCGCTTCCACCGCTTTTTGAATGCACCCCACCGCTTTGTCGAGCTCGGTAATCACGCCCTTGCGCAGCCCGCGCGATTCGGTGACGCCGTGCCCGCGATAGCGCAGCCCGTTGTCGCTGAGTTCGGCGACCAGCACGCTCGTCTTGGCGCTGCCTACATCGATCGCGGTGATGAAATTGGGCGCGTAGTTCGGCATGACTAATTCTGCGTTGGCTCCTTGGCGATGGCTGGGCTCGGCTTCTTCTGACTTCCCGTAGTATTTGTTGCCGGCGCCGCTGCGGCGGGCTTCGATGTATTCGTTTGCGACGCATTCGCCGTGGAAGCCTTCGACACTTGCGGCTTCTGGGTAACTGGGGTCATCGGAGACGCCGCCGAATCAGTGCCCAACGCAGGCTTGGCGCTCGCGCCGACAGCAGCTGGCTTCACTGCCTGATGACCTGACCTCAAAACCACGGGCTTCACTTTCGCTTTCGGCGGTACGCGACGCGCAGGATGTTTCAGAGCAGCCTTCTGAACCGGCCTTGTCGTCGGCTTCGTCCCGTTGGCGGCAACAACTTTCGCTCCACCTTTCGCCTTCGCGGTCTTCACCCCAGCGGGTGTCCCCGGGCGGTTCACATACTTCTCGTAATTGACGATGGCCGCACTCTTCACGCCCGCAGCCATTGCGGCTTTGGCCGCTGTCTGCGATAGCGACGGCTCTCGCGCCATTCCCTGCAAATCGGGGTTCACGATGATCTGTCCGTCATATCGCAAATCCACCGATTCCAGTTTCTCGAACTGTTGCCGCCATCCTTCCACGTGCGTCACATACACGCGATAGCGCTGTAAAAAATTCGACGTCCCCAGATGCACCAGCACGCCGCCATTCGGATCGGCGGTCATCACCTTCACGTCTTCGGGATCGGAAAGATCTACCTCGCTCAGATCCTGTGAATAGTGCGCGCCGCTGTAGTCGAGCTGCTGAATCAGCTCTCGATAGCTTTTCATGCGCATGGCGCGCATCGAGAGCGGCTCGCCCGCATTCATGCCGGTTATCACCGGAAACGAATATTTGTGCTTGGGGCCGGGCTCAAGGTCCATCAGGTTCCCGCCCGCGTCGATCAAGGAAATGTGCGAGCCGATCCGCACAAACGCAACCGGTGTACGCTCGTGAATTTCAATGCGCAGGCGGTTGGGCACAAAGCGCATCACGCTTGCCGACTCGACCCACGGAATCTGCTCGAGCTGTTGCTTGCGATGATCGAGCGGCACGAAGAAGATGTTGCGCCCGATGTCGCCGCCCATCACCTCCAGAATTTGCGCGTGCGGAACGTGCTGCGCGCCAGTCACCTCGATCTGGTCGCTCGACTCGATGCGGAAGCGCCAGTTGTGCTCGCCATAGCTGTAGAGTTCCGCGCCGGCCGCGCCAAGAATTGCGAGCACCACGAGCGCCAGCGCCCCCCACTTCAACCAATGAGCGGTCTTTTTCGGGATCGATTGACGGCGGGCGGGAACGCGTTTTTGCCCGCGAAGAAACGGGGATTCCTGTTCTTCTTCGAGATCGATTACGCGTGCGTCATCGAAAGGCTCGCGGCGGGAGCTGCGGCCGGAAGGGTCTTGATCGCGAGGGTCGTACTCGCGCGCTCCGGGCAGAGGATACAGCTCTTCCTGAACGGCGGTGGAACTTGATTTCCGCGCCAAGTGTTCGGGTCAGTTGTCGACAGAAAACCGCTGAGCACGTTTACTATAACCCGATTTCGCAAAACCAGACAGTGGAAAAGTGAATGCTCCGAGAGAAGTTGCGTCTAGTACGAATCATCATCGTCATCGATTGAGGGCAAGTCCGGCAGACCGGAGATTTCAACCTTCGACTTGCCGTTTCCTTGACCGATCACGATCACGCGCCGGTTCATCGAGTCGATGAAGTGTACTTGCTGCGATAGCTCACGCAGTTCGTCACGATGCGCCATCACCTCCGCCCGCGCGGCCTCAACCTGCGCTCGCACTCGCTCTCGAATCATCTCCCGCTGCTCGTGTGAGAGCTGGCGCGCGTCAACGAAAGGCTGAATTTCGACGCTCATCGGCAATTCGTCATCCGACACGACGGGCCCTTTCACGCCCAAACGCGCCATGGCGAAGGCTCGCTCGGCACCGCTGGTCAGGTGGCACACCGCGACGCTCGCCGTATCAGCGGCGTGATGAAGCCCCGGGAAACCGCCCCGCGTATATGCGCTATGAAATGCCAGAGCCGCGAGCGCCACGGCGAACCAATAGGTAGCCTTGTGCGAGTTCATGGATTCATCACCGTACACGAAATTGGACGGTTCACCGTAAGAAACGTCAACGGAACAATTCTGCCGTCGAGCTGTCTAGTGCACGCCGCCCGGCAAGAGCCCCAACTGCCTCATCAATGACATCCGGTCGTATTCCGTCCACTCCTCCGCGATCTTGCCGCCGGTAAAGCGGAAAATCGTAACCCCGGTTAACTCGATCGGCTTCCCTGTTGCTGGCAACCCATTGCCCGCGCCGGTATTGGTTCCACGTCCGGTAAAGCGTACTACCACGAAATCGCCTTCCGCTACCACCTGCTCGATCGTGTACCGTCCATCAGGAAAGGCCTGCCGCCATCCCTTTGCAGATTTCAGATCGCCTTCCAGGCTTTCCGATCTCGTGCCGGCGTGGGCGACAAAGTCTGCGGTATGAATTTTGTTATAGACATCCCAGTTGTCCTGATTGAGCGCCACCTCGAAAAGCTGCCGCGCCACCGCTTTATTCTTCTCACATGCGCGATTGCTCGCCGCAGCATTGAGTGCCGCAGGCAAAACTAACCCAAATAGAAGAATCCAGACGTAGGACTTGCGCATATCTCCTCCTCAGCCTCGTCGTCTCAAAGGCCTGAGGAGAGTATCCGGTCTGTACCTTGGTATAGAGTCAAGAGGAAAGTCGGGAAGGTCAGCCGCGCCGCTGGACCCTGGCCTTGGCGCCAGTACTCGCCGGCCGGCCGCTCGCGCGGGCTTTCTTTTTCGGAGGAGCGAGCTTCTCGCGGATCTGCCCCACCACCAGCTCAAGCTCATCGCGGATTGCGCTCAGCGCCGCGATCTGCTCGTTCATCGCTTTCAATTTCTGCTCGCCGATTCCCGCCGCTTCCCGCAGGCATTCATGCGAGCCGCGGGAATGGGGAGCTGCTTCGCCCCCGTCGCCCGGAAGCGCAAAAAGCTGCAAAACGCGCCGCGCCTCTTTTAGCGTGAAGCCAAAATGCTGCATGCGCTTGATAGCGCGGACCAGTTCCAGATCGCTCTCGCTATACACCCGGTAACCGGCGCTCGTGCGTCCCGGAGCGCGCAGCAACCGATGCCGCTCGTAGAAGCGCACCGCCTGCACGCTCACGCCTGCCTGCTTCGCCAATTCGCCGATCTTCATTGTCACAAGTCTGGCTACAAGTGTATGCCGAGCACTCTATGCCGACGACTCTACGCCGACGATTATTGCCTGGCAGCCAGAGACTGTTTTTCGAGTTTTTCCAGAATCGCGGGCCCAAGCTGCGAAACGCTTCCTGCCCCAAGAGTAAGAACCAGATCTCCAGGCTGCGCCAGAGACGCTATCTTCTCCGCCGCATCGGCGAATGACGCAGCATAATCCACGCCTCTTGTCCCTGCCCCAGCAATCCGCGTGGCAAGTGCCGTTGCCGTGATGCCTTCAATTGGCTTCTCGCTTGCCGGATAGATGTCGAGCAGCAGCAGCGTGTCGGCATCGCCGAAAGCGGTCGCGAACTCGCCCATCAGATCGCGGGTTCGCGTATAGCGATGTGGCTGGAAGACAACATGAACGTGGCTGAATCCGCACTGCCGCGCCGCCGCCAGCGTCGCGCGAATCTCCGTCGGATGATGCCCGTAGTCATCCACCACGCTCACGCCAGCCGCTTTGCCCTTCAGTTGGAAGCGCCGGTCGACGCCGCTAAATCCTTCCAGCGCCGCGCGAATCTGGTCGACAGCAATGTCAAGCACCGTTCCAACCGCAATCGCCGCCGTCGCGTTCAGGACATTGTGCCTGCCGGGAACATGCAGCGCGAACTCGCCCAGATTTTTTTCATGTCCATCTTTTTCTTTATGAGAAACGCGGAACCGGCTCAGCGGCGCCTCACTCAGTCTCGACGGCGAATGCTCCGCTCGCAGCATCTCTTGAATCCGAAAGTCTGCCCCCGCATTCGTTCCATAAGTCGTCACGCGCCGATGCACGTGCGGCAGCAACCGTTGCAAGATCGGATCGTCCAGACATCCGACTACCAGCCCGTAGAACGGCACCCGTTCCATGAATTCAAGGAACGTCCGCCGGACGTCACGCATATCGCGATAGCAATCCATGTGCTCGCGGTCGATGTTGGTGACGACAGAAACGATTGGCGAGAGCTTTAGAAAAGACCGGTCGCTCTCGTCCGCCTCGGCCACCAGATATTGCGACTTGCCCAGCCGCGCATTCGACCCCATCGCTCCGACGCGCCCTCCCACCACAACCGTCGGATCCAGCCCGCCAGCCGCCAGAACCGCCGCAACCATCGAGGTCGTCGTAGTCTTGCCATGCATACCGGCGATCGCAATTCCATACTTGAGCCGCATCAACTCCGCCAGCATCTCCGCCCGCTGAATCACCGGAATGTGCAGCCGCCGCGCCTCGGCCACCTCCGGATTGTCAATGGAAATGGCCGAACTCGTCACGACCACATCGGCTCCGGCAATGTTGGCCGCCGCGTGTCCTTCAAACGTCTGCGCTCCAAGACTCGCCAGCCGCTGCGTCACCGCCGAGCTCTTCAGGTCGGAACCCGAGATCTTGTAGCCAAGATTCAGCATGATCTCGGCGATGCCGCTCATCCCGATCCCGCCGATACCCACGAAATGGATGCGTTGAATTTTGGCAAACATAATTAGGCAAATATGATTAGGCAAACACAGTTAGGCAAAGACGGTTCGACAAACACAGTTCGGTGCGATCATAAAGCATTTCAGGACTTACGGGATTCACTCCGGCGGGACCAGCCGTCTGACTATTTCCGCAATCTCCTGCACCGCCTTCGGATGGGCAAGCGACTTCGCGGCCGCCGACATGCTTCGCAACTGCGCCGGATCGCCAAGCAGCGCCACGATCGTCTCCACCAGATAGGCCGGTTCGAGCCGCGATTCCTCCACCACCACCGCCGCTCCCGCATCCTCCAGCGCTCGCGCATTCTTATTCTGGTGGTCGTCCGCCGCGCGTGGAAACGGCACAAAGATCGCCGGCTTTCCCGCGGCTGTAATCTCCGCCACCGTGCTCGCGCCTGAGCGGCAAACCACAAGGTCCGCCCGCCCGAACATCGCCGGCATGTTGTCGATGAACTTATGCACCTCGCCGGAAATTCCCGCCCGCGCATAGGCGCCCTGCACCGCGTCAAAATCGCGCTGGCCGGTCTGGTGAATGACGTGGATCGCCGGAATCTTCGCGCGCAGTCCAGCCAATGAATCGATCATCGCCTGATTGATCGCGTGCGCCCCCTGGCTCCCGCCGAAGACCAGCAAAGTCGGCGCGCCGCCCGTTTTCGGCGGTATGGCAAAAAACGCCTCTCGCACCGGAACACCCGTCACCTTCGCATTCCGGAAGTATTCGCCAGTTTCCTCAAAGTGAACCGCAGCCGCTGAGACAAAACGTGCCACCATGCGATTGGCAAATCCCGGCACAACGTTCGGCTCGAAGGCCAGTGTCGGGATGCGCCTCCGGATCGCTGCAATCATCGCCGGCCCCGAAGCGTACCCCCCAACCCCAATCACCACATCGGGCCGAAAATCGGAAACGATCCGTCCCGAAGTCCACAGCGCGCGCGGCAGATCGAACACGGTTTTCGCGCGCGTCAGCAAACTGACATTCTTGAGCGCGCCCACTTGAATCAGTTCGAGAGGAAATCCGGCCTGCGGGACCAGCCGCGTTTCTATGCCGCGCGCCGTCCCAATGAACAGCACTTCCGCGGCAAACTGCTTCTTGAGCTCCTGTGCAATGGCCAGCGCGGGGATCACGTGCCCGCCCGTGCCTCCGCCCGCGATAATGACGCGCATGCTCAAATTCAGAATCTATCACGGAGCCAGGATCGCGCCCCGAAACCCAATCATACGTCCCGCAACTGCCCTCGCTTGCGGGTATCGCATGGGATTTACCCCCGTATCGCCGGGGATCATACCGATTTTCCCCGGTTTAGCCAGAAAACGATGTTGGATAGTAACGGCGAAAATCTTTCTGATTTTCCGCGAGTCGGGCTATACTTTAATCCCCGTCGTTGCAAAACGATTGCCCTCCACCTGCACTTGCTCCAGAGGCGCGCATGAAAAATGTTCGGCTGATGAGCTCTCTTTCTTTCGTCGTTTTCGTGGTCTTCTCCCTATCCGTCAATCTCAGCGGACAGCAATCGCCGCGCGTCCCTCAAGCGGTCGTCTCGGCCCGTCCCGCCTCCGTCCCGGAGAACTTCGTGATCACGCCCTTCGGCTATTTCCATCCCTCGTGCGTCCGTTCCCTCACGGCGAATGAAACTCTGCTCTCCGACGGCCGCGTGCAACATGCCAATGGCGCGACGGACGCTCAAGCCGCCGTTTGTGGTTTCCCGCATTTCACGCCGACAGGTGTGCTCGCCGCCGGAAATGTGAAGCTGCCCTTCGAGGCCAATCTCGCAGGCGGTATCTTCCCCGCTGTCAATGGCTGGCTCGAATACATCTCGGCCACGACCACCGCCTCCTACGGCGAAGTCAGCGCCTCCTGGCCGGTTCCCGCTGCCCCGTCCACAAACGACGACCAGACAATATTCTTCTTTCCTGGTTTTCAGGACTATAACAACTCCCTCAGTATTGTTCAGCCCGTCCTGCAATGGGGCGTATCTTCGGGCGGTGGAGGAAGCTACTGGGTAATCGCCAGTTGGAATTGCTGCATGAACGGAATTACCTGGCACAGCGCCTTAAAGAAGGTTAGCGCGGGGGACACAATTCTCGGGACCATCGCCCCGACCTGCCCGCCCAAGAAAGCTCAAAGTTGCACCACTTGGAAGATTGTGACCGAGGACGTGACCACGGGCAAGAAATCGACGCTCACGAAAAGCCCGGCAGAGGGCCAGGTATGGAACTGGGCATTCGGTTCCGTCGCTGAGGTCTACGGGGTTCGCCAGTGCTCTGACTACCCGGCCGACACCAGCTTGACCTTTTCCGTCCAGTTATACGACAACAATGGCGTGCTGCTTTCCGATCCAGGATGGATCGCAAGCCCGGCCGCCGGCAACGTCTCCCCGCAATGCAATTACGGATTGAACTTCACGGATACGGAGCAGACGCTGGAATATTAGCCGCAACCCGCAGGGGACATTCTCGGGGAGCTGCGCTCGCTGAAGGCCTCATTCCGCCTGCTTCGTGATGTTCAATAGCACGCCGACGCAGGCCAGCGTCACAAACAGCGACGACCCGCCATAGCTCACAAACGGCAGCGGTATGCCCTTCGTCGGCATCAATCCAAGCACCACGCTGATGTTGATGAAAGCTTGCAGCGTGATCATGCTGGTTACGCCAACCGCAAGAAACCGTCCAAAGTTATCCTGAATGCGCAGCGACGCCCGCGTGCCTCGCCACAGGAAAATCGCGAACAGGATAATCACCGCCAGCGCTCCCACCAGTCCCAGTTCTTCCGCGGTAACGGCGAAGATGAAATCCGTGTGCGGCTCGGGAAGATAAAACAGCTTCTGCTTCCCTTCCATCAATCCCTGTCCCGTAATTCCGCCGGTAGCGACCGCGATCAACGACTGAATAATGTGGAAGCCAAATCCCTGCGGATCAGCGTAGGGGTTCATGAACGCCAGAATGCGTCCGCGCCGGTACGAGACATGCGAGATCAGAAAATACAGTGCCGGCAGCGACGCCGCAAAAGCATATCCAAAATAGCGGAAGCGAATCCCAGCCACGAACAGAACACACGCGGTAATTCCAGCGCAGGCGATTGCGGTCCCAAGATCCGGCTGGAAAACGATCAGCCCAAGAAAAGCGACCGTCGGCGTTATCGCCGGCAAAATCGTATTCCGCACATCGTCGATCGACTGTGTCTTATTCTCCAGAAACCATGCCAGAAAAACAATGAGCGCCGGCTTGGCCAGCTCCGACGGCTGAAACGACACCGGACCCAGGTGAAACCAACGGTGCGTTCCATGCGCCCGATCGAGAAAAAACACGGAGATCAGAAATAACGTCGTAAATCCCAGCAGCGTGAAAACCAGCGCCGGATGCTGCAACCGCTTGTAATCCACCTTCATCGCAATGACCATCACAACCAGCCCGGCCACCGCCCAGATGAGTTGTTTGATCAGGAATTCGTAGGCCGACCCAAATCGCTCTTTCGCCATGACCGCCGAGGCCGAAAAGATCATGACCAGGCCGACAAAGACGAGCAGTGCGGTCACGGTGAACATCCAACGATCGACACTTACGCGCTTGGCCATCGGATTTATTTCAACACGGAGGAGTCAGAGGTGGGCAGTAGTTTAGCGCTAGATTGCCATCACACGATGACTCTCTTGGTTCGCCGCGCCCATCATCGACGCCACGCGACCTCGCACACAACGCCCTGCATGAGCCGCTGGTTAGAACGCCTGCCGGACGCGCGACCGTCTTGCATCGGCGCGCCTCTCCCGCACGTCGTGTCCGGTACCTCAGTCACTTTCGTACCCATGCGCCGGGAGGCTACCATCGATACGCATGAACTTGGATTCCCTCCTCATCAGCCGCGATCCCTCGCTTCTCGGCGTGCTCGAACCCACGCTCGAGAAGATCTCGGTCGCGGTGGAGGTGTGTCCCGAGATTCGAGCTGGAATTGTCCTTCTCAGCAAGCGCAAGTTCGACGCCGTCATCGTCGATTGCGACGACATGCAGGGTGGAGTCGATCTGCTGACCAACATGCGCGCCGCCTCTAGCAACGCAAAATCCGTCGCCTTTGCCGTGCTCAACGGCAAGACCACCACGCAGGAAGCTTTCCAGCGCGGCGCGAATTTCGTATTGCAAAAGCCGGTCACGCCACTCCATGCCTCGCGCTGTTTCAACGCCGCGCTCAATTTCATGGTGCGCGAGCGGCGCCGCTATTTCCGCTTTCCTGTCGAAATTCCCGTCCGGATCAAGACGCCGCCGAATCAGGAGTTCAACGCCACGTCCACCAATCTCAGCGAAGGCGGCATGGCCATTCGAGTCCCGGCCAAACTTCCTAAGGACGCACCGGTCGCTCTTCGTTTCACCCTGCCCGAGACCAACACCACTCTCGAATTGAAGGGCCAAATCGCATGGATGGATGCCACGCGCCAAGCCGGCGTTCGCTTCGTCGAGGTGCCGCAGAGTTCACAGTATCAGCTCGATCAATGGCTTACTGACAGGCTTCGCGAAGAGATGCCGAATAATCTCGCCGCGCACACCTAACCGCGAATCCGCAAGCCAGCCTTATCGGCAAGCGGCCATCGGCAGGCTGCGGCGCCGACCACTCCAGTGGCACTTCATACGGCGAGTAATCAAGCGAGTTCCGATTCCGCCTCATTTCGAACCGCATTATGAAAGGCGTACGCGCTCTTCCGATGCTCGGAGCCAAGCGCCGCAAACCGCATATCAAGATAAGGTTGATCTTTTCGCAACCGCAGAAATATTCGTTGCTAGTTGCCTGCTTTTTGGATCGGCAGCTTAGCGTGCTCGTTACTGTTTTGTTCTTGCATCGTCTCAGTCGCCGTCTCCGCGCACGGTCCGCCGCCCGGCGCAACGCACGCGCAGCCTGACTCGCTGTTGTAGCGGCATTGATCCTTCGGATGTCCGAATTGGTCGCAAACCGGATGGCCGCATGCCGGAAACGTGGGAATCTTGCTGCACGCGGTGAATTCGGTAAATTTGTGGGTATGCTCCCAAGTGGCGATTTCCGGGGCTTCGAGGCGCAGCTCTTCGTGGTCTAGCACGTGCAGCTCGACGCCCTGTGGGCCTTTAACTTCCTTCACGCCTCCATTCGCGTCGATGGAATACGGGCCGGTGATGGTGATGCGCGTGTCGCCGGTTGTCGCCTTGCCTGGGACGAAATTGATGACCACCGCGGTTTTGCCGTTTGCCTTTGTGATGGAAATGTCGCCGGCGGTGACAATGGTGACGCTTGCGTTGCTATCAGGCTTCGGGGATTCCTGAGCTCGCGCGATCCCGACCTTCAGCAACGCGCACACGGCGATTATAAAAGTCCATCTCAGCAGGGTTTTCATCCGGCCCTCTATGGTGTCTTTGCTGCCAGTGTAGCGCGGAGAGAATCTCTCCGCTGCACGTTCTATTTGACCCGCACCCGCCGCTCCCGTAGAATGAAGGTTCGGTTCCCACCGGAATATCCTCCTGGCGCAATTCAGCTGGTTTGGGTCCAGGACAATTAAAGGTAAACAGGCTCATGGCCAACCATTTTTCGGCGCTGAAGCGCGCCCGTCAGACTGAGAAACGAACCGCCACCAACCGCCAGAATACTTCCTCCCTCCGCACCTCGCTGCGTGACATGCGCGAGAGCCTGGAGAAGGGCGACAAGGCCGCGGCCGCTGAGACTTACCGCAAAACGGTTTCGGCTCTCGACAAGGCAATCCGCAAGGGCCTGTTGCACGAGAACACGGCTTCGCGTTATAAATCGCGGCTTGGAACGCGTCTGGCTGCCTTGAAGTAGGCTGACAAATTCATTTCGGCAAGATTGTCTGGAAAGACGTAAGCCTAGCTGTCCCCGTTTAAGTGCATGATTAATTAGTACTTAGCTGTTATCCGCGCAATTACTGGCAGAGTGAAATTGTTCTTGACCCGCTTGTTTCGTTTGCTATACTGATCGCGTTCCCGGACATGAATCGATCTTAAAGCGTCCGGGTGCTCCCATCCGCGAAGTTGCGGCTCCCAAAGTTGCAAGGCCTTACAAGCACAGGAAATTGAGCAACTTTCGGGGTAGGCGGGGCATCTATTTGGGTAGTCCTGGCAAATCCGTCTCATCCAGCCGATTGTTGCAGGGTCTGTAGGCAACCGCTCGCCAAGCGGATGAGCGACGCGATTGGCAGCCCGAAATCTTAATAGAAGGAGAACGACTGAGAATGCGCTCTGATCGTGTTTTTGACGCGCTGCACACTTTGCGGAACCGTTATATGCTTTGCCAACTCGCCTCCAAGGCGACGCGGAAATTCCACCGGCCGAACACCCGGATTCAGGAAACCATGAATGACGTGTTCGATAAGATCGCCGTGGCCGACCGTCACGACGTGTTAAGTGAACCTGAAAACTTTGCCGAAGCACAACGGCGGGCTGCCTGAAACAGCCCCGCCGTGTGCCCACACGGCGGCAAGATTTTCCTCCGAGAGATAATCCCCTCCCGAAAAATCCAACCTGTAGGTGACGAATGACAATCGCAGAACTGAAAGAGAAGAATATTACGGAGTTGACCAAGATCGCCCGATCCTTGGAACTCCCTGGCGCCAGCGGACTCCGCAAGCAGGATCTCATCTTCAAGATCCTCCAGGCGCAAAGCGAAAAAGAAGGACACATTTTTGCCGAAGGCGTGCTGGAAATCCTGCCCGATGGCTACGGCTTCCTGCGCTCCCCCGACTACAACTATCTGCCTGGCCCCGACGATATTTACGTTTCGCCGTCGCAGATTCGCAAGTTCGACCTCAAGACCGGCGATACGATCAGCGGCCAGGTCCGTCCTCCGCATGAGGGCGAAAAATATTTCGCGCTGGTCAAGATCGAGGCGGTCAATTTCGAGTCGCCCGACGAAGCGCGCAACAAGATTCTGTTCGACAACTTGACGCCGCTCTATCCGCAGGAGCGGTTGAAGCTGGAGACCGTGCGCGAGAACATCAGCGCCCGCGTCATGGATCTTCTAACGCCGCTCGGCAAAGGCCAGCGTGGGTTGATCGTTTCCCCGCCGCGCGCCGGCAAGACCATGCTCTTGCAGAACGTGGCCAACTCGATTACCGCGAACCATCCGGAAGTCGTGCTGATGGTCCTGCTGATCGACGAGCGTCCGGAAGAAGTTACGGACATGCAGCGCTCGGTTAAGGGCGAGGTGATTTCTTCGACCTTCGACGAACCTGCCGCGCGGCACGTACAGGTCGCCGAAATGGTAATCGAGAAGGCGAAGAGATTAGTCGAGCACAAACGCGACGTTGTCATTCTGCTGGATTCGATTACTCGCCTGGCACGCGCTTACAACACGATCGTTCCGCCATCGGGCAAAGTGCTCTCGGGCGGCGTGGATTCGAATGCGTTGCAGCGGCCGAAGCGGTTTTTTGGCTCGGCGCGAAACATTGAAGAAGGCGGGTCTTTAACCATTATTGCCACAGCCCTCATTGACACCGGCTCCCGTATGGATGACGTGATCTTTGAAGAATTCAAGGGCACGGGCAACAGCGAAATCATCCTCGAGCGCAAGCTGGTTGATAAGCGAACCTTCCCGGCCATCGACATTCAGCGCTCGGGCACCCGTAAGGAAGAGCTGCTGATTCCGAAGGAAGACTTGCAGCGCATCTGGGTGCTGCGCAAAGTGCTGAACCCGCTGTCGCCGGTCGAGGCGATGGAGTTGCTGATTGATAAGCTGAGTAAGACCACTGCGAACAGCCAGTTCTTGTCGAATATGAGCTCGCTGTAGAGTGTGTGGGGCGGACGGCCTCGTCCGCCTTAGCTTTTGTTTGACTGCGGTTCCGCAGCCCGATAGGATTCCCTCATGGCCAAGGCCCGTTACCACTACAACATCATGCTCCGACCTGAACCCGAGGGCGGGTACACAGCGCTGGTGCCGGCGCTGCCCGGTTGTGTCACTTACGGGCGCAGCGTGGATGAGGCGCGGGAGATGGCCAAGGACGCTATTTCGGGATATATTGCCAGCCTGCGCAAGCACAAAGAGTCCATTCCCACCGATGACAACACCCTCGTGGCCTCTCTCGACCTGGAGAGTGCCGAAGCCACCGGCCGTTAAGGCGCAACAGATCGTCCGGTTTTTGGAAGCCAACGAGAATTTTGGACCATACCTCGGGCAGCCATTTCATTTTCTATAATCCCGTCTCCCGCCGAGGGGCGGTCGTGCCTCAGCATAATCGCGACGTGCCGAAGTGGACTTTAGTCTCTCTGCTGCGAGAGGCTGGATTTACCCGCGAAGAGTTGATCGAATTTCTGGCGGGAAAGTAAACCTGTCGCAGACGGCCATCACGTACAAAAAGAAAAACGCCATCCAGACTGGACTGGATGGCGTTTTTTGTTTTTGATCCTCGCCCGAACTGCTTACTCCGATCCGATTCGCATCCCGTAGAACGAACGGTAAACGAAGAAGAACGAGACTACAAAGAACGCCAGCGCCAAGCCATGCTCCAGGCCGGGACCCTGGCTGTGGGTTAGCGAAACCGCCAACTCCACCGCGAGCAATCCAAACAGGGTGGTGAACTTGATGACCGGGTTCATGGCCACCGACGACGTATCCTTGAACGGATCGCCGACCGTGTCGCCGACTACTGTGGCGTCGTGCAGCGGTGTGCCTTTCTGCTTCAGTATGGTTTCCACGATCTTCTTGGCGTTGTCCCAGGCCGCGCCGGCATTGGCCATGAAGATGGCCTGATAGAGACCGAAGAGGGCGATCGAGATCAAATAGCCGATAAAGAAGAACGGTTCGACGAAGGCAAAGGCGAGGGTTCCGAAGAAGACGGCAAGAAAGATGTTGAGCATGCCTTTCTGGGCATACTTGGTGCAGATCTCAACCACTTTCTTACTGTCGGTAACGCTGGCTTTTTCGACGCCTTCGAGCTTGATGTTGGCCTTGATGAACTCGACCGCGCGGTAAGCGCCGGTGGTTACGGCTTGCGTGGATGCGCCCGTGAACCAGTAGATCATGGCACCGCCCGTGATCAGTCCGAGGAAGAAGGGCGCGTGCAGCAACGAGAGCTTGTCGACATTCGCCGTAAGGCCATCAGTCAGGGCCATGATGATGGAGAAAATCATGGTCGTGGCTCCGACTACGGCCGTGCCGATCAGCACGGGCTTGGCCGTGGCTTTGAAGGTATTGCCGGCGCCGTCATTTTCTTCCAGTAGATCCTTGGCGCGGCCAAAATTCACATCCATGTTGAAGTCTTTCTTAATCTCCGCCTGGACATTCGGTACCTGCTCGATCAGCGAAAGCTCATACACGGACTGCGCGTTGTCGGTAACCGGACCGTAGGAATCCACAGCAATCGTTACGGGTCCCATGCCGAGGAAACCGAAGGCGACCAGCCCAAAGGCAAACACTGCCGGAGCCAGCATTCCTGCCGCCGCCGCCAGTCCCATCGTGCTCATGTAGTAGGCGATGGCCATCAGCACCATCATCGAGAGCCCGAGGTAGTAGCCGGAAAAATTGCCGGCGACGAATCCCGACAGAATGCCGAGCGACGCTCCGCCTTCCTGCGCCGACTTGACAACTTCCCGAACGTGGCGCGAGTTCACCGAAGTGAACACTTTCACGAGTTCGGGAATGATCGCACCCGCCAGCGTGCCGCAGGAAATGATGGTCGCCAGTTTCCACCACTGGGTGGAATCCCCGGTGGCAGAGTCGCCGAGAACCGGAACGATGACATACGAAATGAGGTAGGTGAGGGCGATGGAAATCAGGGAGGTGAGCCACACCAGCGTCGTCAGCGGCGACTCGAAGTTCATCTTGTCCGCATTGCCGTACTTTGCTTTGGCCACCACGCCATTGATGAAGTAGGCTGCCGCCGCCGCCACCAACATGGCGACGCGCATGACGAAGATCCAAACCAGCAGTTGCACTTGCACGCGCGGGTCCTTCACGCCCAGGAGGATGAAGGTAATCAGCGCGACGCCGGTGACGCCATAGGTCTCGAAACCGTCCGCGGAAGGCCCGACCGAATCGCCGGCGTTGTCGCCGGTGCAATCGGCGATGACGCCTGGATTGCGTGCGTCGTCTTCCTTGATTTTGAAGACGATCTTCATTAGATCGCTGCCGATGTCGGCAATCTTGGTGAAAATGCCGCCCGCGATACGCAGTGCGGCGGCGCCCAGCGATTCGCCGATGGCAAACCCAATAAAGCAGGGTCCGGAGTATTCACCCGGAATGAACAGCAGGATGATCAGCATCATCAGCAGTTCGACCGAGATCAGCATCATGCCGATCGACATGCCGGCTTCGAGCGGAATCTGGTAGACGGGATATGGTTTGCCGGGGAGAGATGCGAATGCGGTACGTGAATTGGCAAAAGTATTGACGCGAATGCCGAACCAGGCGACGCCGTAGCTGCCCGCCATTCCGATGATGCTGAACGCGAGGATGATGGGCAAAGTGACCCCGATGGGCTTGCCTGGCACCGGCGCCAGCCATCCGAAATAGAGCACAATTACGACCGCGATGAATGACCACAGCAGCATCAGGAACTTGCCCTGCGTAACCAGATAAGTCTTGCAGGTTTCGTAGATCAGTTCGGAAATGTCGAGCATGGAGCGATGCACGGGCAGGTTCTTGAGCCGGACGAAAATTGCCATGCCGAAGAGCAGCCCAAACACGCAGAAGGCAATGCCGATCAAGAGCAGGTTGTGGCCATTCATGCCAAGGAAGGAAACCTTTGAGAGGTCGGGAACCTTGAGGGAAGCTTCGCCGCCCGCCTCCCCGGAATTTTGCGCCAGAGCGCAGGTGGTCATCAAAAACAAAAATGTCGCGAAAGCTGCGGATGCTTTCGCTATGCTGCGTCCGGCGGACGCAAACTGGGCAGTCCATCTACCGTTTAGGCAGGTGCGCATCACAAATCCTCCTGGTGGTCTCGACTCAGATTTTTTCCGTGTGATTTCTCCGTGACGCTGATTGACGCGGGCCATTCCAGCCGCGCAACGGTCGCCACCGGAGTTCCGACCACGCTTCCACCGCAAGGCATAAAAAATAAGGAGTGCCGATTTGGCCGCGTCGGAACATCTTGCCGCCGGCGGGCTCGATGAAACGCGCACACCTGCGGCACAAAGCAAATGTTTATAACATCTTGAAAGAGCGCGGGTCAATGATGGGGATCACCGAGAAAACGCCAAAATGGGAAAGCCGCGGCGCGCCCTTTGCCTCCCGGTTTCCCGCCCCGCTCCCGCTTTGCGAGTTTGAGTCCCTCGCTCACCTCGCCCACCGACCCATCGTCTAAACTCTGTCCATGCTATTCATGGTGATAGAGCGCTTCAAGCAGGGCGATCCCGGGCCCGTCGACGAGCGCTTCCGAGTGTGTGGGCGCATGTTGCCCGACGGCGTGACCTACCAGGCCAGTTGGATTGAGAAAGATGGCTCGCGCTGTTTTCAGATCATGGAGGCGCCCAGCCTCGCCGCTCTCAACGTCTGGGTCAGCCGGTGGGATGATCTGATTGATTTCGATATCACGGCGGTGCTGACAGCAGCCGATTTTTGGGCGCAATTGGGCGCTCGATAGCTCGAACTTATGGCCCACAGAGGACGTTGGGACCGCAGAGAAAAATCGGACGATCGTCGAGCATTGGCGGAGGTGGCGCCGGCTTTGCGGCGGCCGGTTTACAATCCAATGTGACGCATTTCATTGACACGACGGACTGATCGTGATCCCTTGTCAGGCGTAAGTATTTTCGCCTCCTCGAAGAGCGCTGTCCCCCCAACCCGCATCGCACGAGAGGCGAGAGATTCACTGTTCCCGCCCGCGAGCGCACCGGACGCCGACAAGTTGGTTGCCATTGCGGATCGCGGATGAGTTCGAAATCAAATAACATCCGCGGCGATTGAGTGCCGCCCCGGATTTCTTCGTGCAGGAGGTTGCCATCATGAACAAGCTTCTCCGCACTTCTCTTACTTGCAATTCTCAGCGCAACTTCGTGTTCAGTACATTATTCCTGATTCTGTTGGTTGTCGGCGCCTCTGCGCAACAGTCGGTGGTGCGCTTCGCAAAGCCAACCGTCTATCCCTCGGGCGGAGGCTGGCTATACGGAATCGCGGTGGCCGATGTGAATGGCGACGGCCATCCCGACATAATCACGGCGAACCTGTGCGACTCGCAATGGGATTGCGGCGATATCAAATTCGCGACCGGTAAAGTGGGGGTTTTGCTCGGCAACGGCGACGGCACGTTTCAACCGGCCGTGAGCTATAGCTCGGGTGGATATAACGCTTATTCGGTCGCGGTGGCCGATGTAAACGGCGATGGCCATCCGGACCTGATTGTCGCGAATAACTGCGCGACCAGCGACTGCAACAGCGGAAGCATCGGTGTGCTGCTGGGCAACGGTGACGGCACGTTCCAACCGGCCGTTGGTTATAACTCGGGCGGAAATGCCATGTACGTCGCCGTCGGGGACACCAGGGGAAACGGCCGGCTCGACATCGTGGCGTCAACTTGTCTTTTTGCTTATGGCAGCTACTGCGAGTATGGCACGGGCACGCTGAGCGTGCTGCTCGGCAATGGCGACGGCACCTTTCAGCCCGCCGTGATGTACAGCACGGGCGGGCCCGATGCAGGCAGCATCGCCATCGGGGATCTGAACCGAGACGGCAAGGGAGATGTGGTGCTGGCGAACGACAACGATCAAGTGGGTGTGTTACTGAGCAACGGGGATGGCACTTTCCAGGCGGCGGTCAGCTATACCGGCCCCGGACCGAGTGCACTGGCGGACGTGAATGGCGACGGGGATCTCGATATTGTCGGAGTGGGGGCGGTACTTCTTGGGAATGGCGATGGCACGTTCCAAGCCCAGATTGAATATCCAGCCAGTGGCTACGCGGCCGCGGCCGGAGATTTGAATGGCGGCGCTCCGGACGTGGCCGTCGCGACCGGCATGATACGCGGGAGACATTCATACGGCCTGGTGCAAGCCCTCGGGGGTGTTGGCGACGGTACCTTTGAGGCGCCCGTAACTTACAAAGACGGCTGTGATAACGGAGGAACCTTCTCGATTGCGATTGCAGACCTCAATGGCGATAACAGAGGAGACGTGGTAGGGGGTAACTGGGGCTGCGATTCCGTCGCCGTCCTGCTGAACATTCTCTCTGTCAAGTCGACCATCGCTCTGAGGGGATCACCGAACCCGTCGCAACTGAACGAATCGGTGACCTTCACCGCCACAATTAGCTCAAATCCACCCGTACCGGATGGAGAAGTCATAGCCTTTTACAGCGGCGCGAAGATATTGGGAATGGGGACTACCAGCGGCGGAATCGCGGCCCTGACGACATCGTTTGCCCAGGCAAAAACCTATGCAATTAGGGCCGGCTTCGCGGGAGACCCTTATCACAAACCGAGTACAGGCAGGTTGAAGCAGGTGGTGAATCCATAGGTCGGAGAGGCCGGAATTCTCCAGGCAATGGAAAGCTGATTTGTGGCGACTTCCGGTTCCTACGCATTGGTACGCTCAGAGTGGAGTGCGGTTTTCCTAATCGGCCGCTTCAGCAGCAGCCCATCCTGACCTCACCCTTGTCGGTGACCGGCGTACCAAAAGCATCTTTGGGCGCGGGCGCTCCGTTGAGTGTCGCGATCCAGCGCCGCACGGCATCGAACACGACCAGCACCACTCCCACAATAAAAATTGCCATCAGGACGGAATCGAGATAGCCGGCGAAGACCTTGCCCGGTTGTGAGGTCAGGGGCCAGAAAATGTTCTTGATGGAGAGCACCCCGGCCGTCAACGTAGTCGCGCCCACAAAGCACATTGGCAGAAACGTGATCCACGCATAACGCGCCTTACCCATGTTGATGAGGAACGTCGTGGTAACGGCAAGCGCAATCGTCGCCAGTAACTGGTTGCCAGTCCCAAACAGTGGCCAGATGGTCGAAATACTTCCCGTATAGATCAGGTATCCCCAGCCGAGAACGACCACGCAACTCGTCATCAGGTTTCCCGGCAGCCACGTCGTATTGCCAAACGGCTTATAGACTTTCCCCATCAATTCCTGCAAAACGTAGCGGGCTACGCGCGTGCCTGCGTCGACCGTCGTCAGAATGAAGAGCGCCTCGAACATGATGGCGTAGTGATACCAGTAGCCCATCAGACGGTCCATGCCCGGGAGCCCGCGGAAAATTTGCGCCATGCCAATCGCCAGCGAGACCGCTCCGCCAGTCCGCCCCGCCAGCTTCTCGCCCACCTCACGCGAGAACATATCGAGATTCACGGTCGCGAACCCCAGTTTGTGAAACACCTCAGGCGTGGCGTTGATGGCGAAGTAATCTCCGGGATGCAGCGAACAAGCCGCGATCAGCGCGAGGATGCCAACCAGCGATTCAGCGGCCATTGCGCCATATCCGATGAAGCGGGCGTCGGATTCTTTATCGAGCATCTTGGGCGTGGTGCCCGATGCGATCAGCGAATGGAAGCCGGAGATCGCGCCGCAGGCAATCGTCACAAAAAGAAACGGGAAGAGCGTGCCTTTGATGATCGGCCCGCCGCCGTGAATAAACGGCGTGAAGTTGGGAAACTGAATGTTGGGATGAACGATGAACACGCCGACGATCAGCACCGCAATCGTCCCGAGTTTGACGTACGTCGAGAGATAGTCCCGCGGCGCCAGCAGCAGCCAGACCGGCAGCACCGACGCCACCAGTCCATAGATCGCCATCAGGATCGTGATCTCGTGCGGCGTGAAAGTAAGCACGCTCGCGGCCCCGCTGTGGGCGAACCAGCGTCCCGCGATAACAGCCGCGATCAGTACGATCACACCGAAGATGCTCGGCCCCGTGACGGTGATCTTTCCCGCCTGGCTCTTGAACATCCACAGTCCCATGACGAGCGCAATCGGAATCGTCATGCCGATGGTGAACACCCCCCACGGGCTGTTGGAGAGCGCATTCACCACGACGATGCCAAGACCAGCCAGCGTCACCAGAAGAATAAAGAGCACCGCGATCATCGCCACGAGCCCGGCAAAGGGACTGATCTCGGTGCGGGCAACGTCGGCCAGTGAGCGTCCCCGGTGACGAACCGAAGCGACGAGCACGGTGAAATCCTGCACACATCCGGCCAGCACCGCTCCGATCAGCAGCCAGAGAAAGCCGGGAGCGAATCCAAATTGCGCGGCCAGCGTCGGACCCACCAAAGGTCCCGCGCCCGCGATCGCCGCGAAGTGATGTCCGAACAAAACCCAGCGCGGCGACGTCACGTAATTGTGCCCATCGGCGTAAAGATGGCTGGGAGTTGTACGGCGGTCATCGAGCGCCAGCGCCTTGGCGCCAATGAAGGCGCTGTAATACCGGTAGAAGATCGCGTATATGCAAAGCGCGCCCAGCAAAACCGGGAAGGTATTCATGGCTCAGTCCTGCGGATAGGCCAGACCTTGTTCATACACCGGCCAAGGCTCTAATGCGGATGATCCTACATCCGGGGCGACGCAGGCACAACCTCCGTCTTTGACTTCGGCCGCTGGGACCGTGCAAGAGACAGAAAACGGGCGCTACCCGCAGCTCCATTCTCGGATGTGGATTATTCCGAGGGCGAAAAGTGGATTTCGATCAGTTCGTGGGATTCGCGTGTAGCCGGCTCCCACTTCCACTTCCGAATGGTATTCGTGGCGGCCTGCACGAGGACGGGATGGCCACCTTTCACGGAGAGTGTTTTGACGGTGCCATCGGAAGAAACAACGGCGTCGATCCGGACGATGCCTCCGATGCCCATCTGGCGAGCGAGTTCAGGATAGCTCGGAGTCGTCTTGAGGACGATTCTTCGTGTGGAGGCAGTTCCCTGTGCTTGCAGCGCGGCGGCGAAAAAGGCCAAGGCGAGGAGCAGGATAGCGAACCGCCGGAAAGAGGCAGCGATCACGACGAGGGGCTTATGGTCGTGCATGAACCCAGTTTAGGCAGACCCCAGAAAAGGAAAAAGGGCACGAACGTAACTGCGACTACTCCTTGGGATGGCTACTCCCTTGCCGGCTAGTCTTTCAGAGGTACCATGGGCTGGTCGCCGCGGCAGAAGGTTGCTACTTTCACGAGGCCGTCGGGCTGCGGAATGGTCACCACCGGTCCATAGCAATACACCGCATGACCGTTGGCAGCGAAGTACCACTTTCCGCCTTTATGCCGGGCGGGCTGTTCAGTGGACGATGGCGCGAGTTTGGCGGGCGGTGTGAGCTTGGGAAACTGGAGCGACAGGGCCAGAGCCAGAAGCAGAACTTTCATAGGGTCCACTCCATCCCAGCCTTCGGGGCCCGGGTCACAAAACCTGCTGCGCCTGCTTTTCATGAAGCCCGCTCTGTACCACGCAGAGCGGGCCTGCCTACCAAAACTTGTTACTTCCAAACTTCCTGCCGGCCAACTCAAATAATCCGTGTACGCCGCCGCACATCTTCCAGATCGGACTCCGGTTTGCCGGGAGCCTGCCTCATCGACTTCTCTGTCTTACTCGGCTGTTTGGCGGACTTGCCGGCCTGCGGTGCGGCGGCCGCCGGCGCGTTTTTCTCATTCGCCGAAGCCGACGGCTGATTCTGGGCGCGCTGGCCTTCGAACTCAGCCAGCTTGTTTTTGAGCGCCGCCAGTTGCGTGCTGTCCTGCATCATCGAACGGATCAGGCTGCGCTGCGATTCGATCGTCTGTCCCTGCTCGAAGACAAGAAGGGTCAGCAGGCAATAAGAGACAACGAATAGAACCACGAGGATGGGAAGCATCGCCGCCGGACGGCTGGCCTGCTGTGCCGCTTTGCATTCCGCGCTGTAGACGATTGCCAAAGTTCCCCCAAAATGGCCCCACGGCGCTCGGGGCTGTGCCCTCTGTAATGCACCCCGAAATCCATCCGTTGCCCGACGCGTAACTTATTGGGAATGTGAATGTTAAGTGATTCTGGCGGGCGGCCTGGCCAGGGCCGGGTGAAAGCGTCTGCACTTTATGGGTAACGAAGCCTGCGTTCCTTAAGGACGTGTCTGCCAAACGCGGCGTCCGGCGCGGCTTTTCGCCCGATACTGGCCTGACTCGATTACCGGCCTAAGCCGGCTGCGCTCCCGCCTGCCCTTTCGCCAGAAGTGTCTCTGGCGGCGTCACCAGATGCTGAATGCCAACATACTGCCCGCGTACCCGCGCCCAGCGCGACTGGTGAACCCGAATATCGACATGAACAAAGCCCCCGTCATACACGCCGATCCCGCCATTGAGAAAGGCCGGCACCTGAAGCGCCAGTTCGTACATCTCCTGTAGCGTGAGGCCGGGAATCGAGACATCCGCGGCCATGCCGAGGGTGTGCTCACTATCGCTGACGCCGCCAACTTGCTGGTTGTGCGCGGGGCAACGATAGGCGTCGTGCACGATAATTTCTTTTACGGCGAGGGCGCGCAGTTGTTCGAGCGCGTCGAGGAGTCCGCTTTCTATCTTGAGTTGCCCGCAGCAGTGGCACGCCATCTCGGACTTCGAAAAATGCTCGCTCAGGTCGCCCATGTTTCCTCGGCAGAGTTCCTCGGTAGAGTTCCTCGGTATGGTTCCTCGGTTCGCGGATTTCCGGCCACCGCGGAAGATGAGCCGGGTCTACCTATCTGACAAGAAAAGCAAACCTGAGGGCAGTGAGCCCGATCACCCCAAAATTGTTCGGTTTTCACGCGGGTGACGGAGGCGTTCGCGAAAATCAACCGCCTGCGACCTTTCGCCCCAACCTGTATCTAACTCTCTGGAGATAAAGATATGACCGAAAACACGGCAGAAAGAATTCAGAATTCGCAGGCTGGAGCGGTCGCCAAAACCGACCAGGACTGGAAAGAGAAGTTGACGCCCGAACAGTATCATGTGGCGCGCCAGTGCGGCACCGAGCCCGCCTTCACCGGCAAGTATTGGAACATGCACGACGATGGCTCCTACCATTGCGTCTGCTGCGGCGCCTTGCTCTTTGGTTCCGATACGAAGTTCGATTCCGGTACCGGCTGGCCGAGTTTCTATAACGCCGCCGACAAAAAGAACATCAAGGAGCTGACCGACAACAGCTATGGCATGACCCGCACCGAAGTCCGCTGTGCGCAGTGCGACGCCCACCTCGGCCATCTCTTTCCCGATGGCCCGCGCCCAACCGGCATGCGCTATTGCATCAACTCGGCCTCGCTGGATTTCAAAAAGAAATAAAATCGGCGATCGGCTTTAGGCATTGGGCGTTAGGCTTTAGGCATTAGGCAAATCCCAAGGCCGAAAGCCCAAAGCCGAGAGCCGAAAGCCTATGCAAAGCAAAAAGGGACAGGCGGTTTGCCTGTCCCTTCCTTTTGCCGGGTCCTGGAATCGTCGGTTAACGCATTCGTTCCCGCAAACTCTATGCTTGTCCAGCGGTCGCGGCCATGCTCTTCGGTGCTTGCCCGTTCGCAGCCTGCGCGTTCGGCGCCTGCCCAGTCGCGCTCGCAACGGCACTCTTCGCCGCTTCGGCGGACTTATTCTGGTGCTGGTTTTGATCTTTCTTTTCCGGGTGCCGAACCTCGACTCCACCTTTCAGGATGGCTCCCTCTTCTACGCTGATCCGGTGTGTAATTACATCGCCGGCGAGCATGCCTTCGTTGCGGATGTCGAGGCGGTCGGTGCAATCGACATTGCCCTGCACCTTGCCCATAATGACGACTTCCTTGGCGACGATGTTGGCCGCAACATTCCCGTTGCGCCCGATCGTCACTCGATTCTCGGGAAAATTGATGGTGCCTTCCACTCGGCCATCGATGAATAGCGATTCCGCTCCCGTGATCTCACCCTTGATCACTAGCGAGCGGCCGATGTTGGCCTGGTCCATCGGCGAGGTGGCTTTCACGGGCGTGTAGTTCGTTGGAGGGGCGGCTGGTGCAAACTTCTGTTCCGGGGATTGCAACATGAAAACCTCGCTTGGTTTTCCGTAGCCAAAGAAGGGACTTTCTTTGGCTACGGTCGATGCGGCTTCTTAATGCGCAATGAGAATCGCACGAATGGTCGTGTTACGCATAGTTACCGAGGTACCGCCTCGCCCCCGCCCTTCCACCCATCCGCCGGCCGACCCGCCGCGGGACAACGGCGGAAGACGCTTACCAGGCTGCAAAAAAGCTCAGCGTCGCACCTGATTTTGGCTCGCACCGACTTCCGCGCCGCGATAACGGGCATGTTCTGAATAACGGGCATGCTTTGAATACCGACCTTACACTTTGCTGAAAAACTCGGTTTTTGGGTGGGCAGCGGTTCACCGCTGCGATAAGTCTGTTGTTTTGATTGAGGCTTCAGCCCCCGAGGTACCCACCGCCAGTTTTTTCAGCAAACTGTTTAGCTGCTGCCTTACGGTCGTCCCGCAAGAAACAGTTTTTCCGCAGCCTGTTAGGGAATCGCACCGCCGCCCATTTCACCCAATGGTATATTTCACTCGATGACTCATCGCCGACTGAGTCTCTTCGTCATACTAATCGCGGCCACCCTTCCGCCGGTGGCGATCGCGCAAAACGGCGCGCCCCATCCTCACAGATCCCGAACAAGAGAGGCATACAAATTCGATAACTCCTACCTGTCGATGACCATTCTGCCGGGCTGGAGGGTGGCTGACTCCGGCGATCAGCGGTTGAGCTTGATTCGCGGCAATTACTTGTTGTACGTCAATCCGATATTCACGCATGCCAGCAGCATAGCCGGCGGCCGCTTCGTGGAAATCGCAAGCGGGCTGCCAAGCGTTGAAGCGGTCATGCGCAACGTCGACGAACCGGCGGGCGGTTTCGAATGTTCACAATCTGACCGGACACAGGTTAATAAGTCGATATCGTTAGTCAATCTCTTCACCGATGCTTCCAAATCCGGCAACGGGTGCATTTTTCCCAGCAGCGGCCGCACACTCTGGTTCGGATCCTTTTGCAGCGGCACGAGCGGCGAGAGCGATTACAGCATCACGCTGGCGTTTAACTCCGACGACGTGAACCAGCTACCTGCCAGGGGAAGCCCAGAGCTCAGGCAGATATTCCGGGATGCGGTCACAATGCTGAAGACGCTGAATTTGAAACCGCCAGTTGAGATTTCACGGATTTCTCCCAAGTCAGCTCCGCCCGGCGCGACCGTCACAGTCTATGGACGAAACTTCAGAATCCCGAACTTTACGGCAGAGGTGATTTTCAAAGAGTACCCCAACACCACGATGTCGGCCCCGGACATAGCCCGAGACGGAACCTCCATGACATTCGAAGTGCCACCTTCTCTCGACACCATCAGTTGTCAGGCGGGATACATCGAGATTGGAGAAGACTGTGTTCCCGTTCCGCCGGACCACATCGATATCAACGACTGCCCACCGAACTACGGGAATACTAACTTCTGCGGCATTCCGATGCCGCCCGGCGACTATCAGATTTCTGTCACCCTGGAGAGTTCTGGGGTTAGCAGTAAGGCAGTGCCTTTTACCGTGGCGCCACCCCTGCCTCGTCCGGTTTCGATCCTGCTGATGTATCCGACGCAGTTCGTCTCGGCCGGCGATACGGTCACAGTACGCGGCAGCGGGTTCACTTCGACCGCCAACACAGTTAAGATCGGCTCTGCTTCAGTCGAGAACATTTCATCCGCTGACGGAAAAACAATAACGTTTCAAGCCCCTGCTCTCTCCGAACAAGATTCTCGCCTCGGCATTCGGCGTTTCACAGCCCACATCGTGAACGCCCACGGAGAGAGCAACTCGATATTCTTCAGCTACCGATAAGCAGACGGTACAAGCCAGCAAACTGCCATGCCGACTTCGATACCCTGCAATCGCCCAGGCATGCTCACTGCATCAACTGCCAGGCCCGGAACGCCCACACCACCGGCACTGCAAACAGCATGGCGTCGATCCGGTCCAGCATTCCTCCATGCCCCGGCAAAATCGCCCCGGAGTCCTTCACGCCCGCGCCGCGCTTGATCAGCGATTCCACCAGATCCCCAAGTTGTGCCGCGATATTCACCACCACCGACAGCCCCGCAACCGGCCAAAGATGCGGCTGCTCCAGCCCAAACATCCCGCTGCGCGCATCGATCAACCCCACCTGCAACAGCCACCTGCTCAACTGCGTCGCGTGCTCAAAACACACCACGCCCACAATCACGCTCGCCAGAATCGAGGCAAGCGCGCCCTCCCACGTCTTCTTCGGGCTGATTCGTGGCGACATGCGGTGCCGCCCCAGCGCCTTGCCCACAAAGTAAGCGAAGATGTCTCCCGCCCACACCGCCAGCAGCGTATAAATCACCCAGATCGCGCCCGCTGGCTGCCGCCGTATTTCCACCAGCAGCGCCATCGGAATCGCAATGTACCCGAAGGCAAACGTCGAAGCCGCCGCCGCCGGATACCCGGTCGCGAGATCGCTCCGCCGCATCGCCGCTGTCAGAAATAGAAACGGCGCGAGCGCCGCCGCCAGAACCGTTCCATAAATCACGGAAGTCGATTCCACCAGCACCGTCGCGCTCCCCGACGCAATCACCACGAACACGAAATAGAGCGCGGCGAATCCATAAGTCAGCCCCGTTAGCGGCTGCACCTGGTAGGAAGTCGTGAGCTTCAGAAATTCCCCGATCGCCAGCAGCGCAACCGCGCCCGCCACCATCACCAGGACATAGGCCGGAGCCTTCAATACCAGCAGAAGTACTAGCGGAATAAGGACAAGAGCGGTCGCAATGCGCTGGATCATCGTTTGGTTCGCTTGTAGCCCAGGATTTCAAATCATGAACAAGCCATACTAATTCACGATCGCCTGCAAAGTTCTTGACTTAGCGGAGTCGACAGCGCTCCACTAGTAGAAAGGGCGTAGCAGTTTGCTGAAAAACTCTGGAATCTGGCACGGACGGGAAGGGCACGAGTTCCACTCGTGCCGCAAGTCGTGCCCCATCATCAGCGGCTCGCAGCCGCTGGGGAACTCTTTTCGGGAAACTGCTTAGAGAAATGGCGAAATCATTCGCCCCCTCTATGCTCCGATTTTTGACGACTGCGGACAGAGACGACTGGGTAGGATTCGAGAAGCCTTAGAAATCGGTGTAAGCATATTATTATCAATACTTTGAAAATATTGTCGCGTATTATCAATACTTTACAAGGATTTTTCCCAAATAAAGTAGGGAGTTACCAAAATTTCAGCCTTAATCTGTTTAATTTCAATACTTTGCCTGTAAATCATGCAGGCTCAATACTTTGGCGGGAAATTCTCGCTAAACCCATGATTCCAATAGATAGGCAGGGAGGGGGGTAGGAGGTATAGACCGGGGGGCATTCCTGACAAAGCCAACGAAGATGACTAGCTTTTCAATCCCGCCGGGATCTGCTTGGCATGTTGGTGGGCGTGTCCGGGATCTTGGCCAAGCCCGCCGTAGCGCCGCTCGCGGCTTTGGTATTCCTCGATGCCCTCGAGCAGATGCACCCCGCGGAAGTCGGGCCACAGCGTTTGGGTGACGTAAATCTCGGCATAGGCGAGCTGCCACAAAAGAAAGTTGCTCAGCCGCATCTCGCCGCTCGTGCGGATCACCAGGTCAGGATCGGGCAGGTCTCGCGTATAGAGATTTTCGCTGATCGCCTGCTCCGTAAGTTCGAGATGGTCGAGCCCGCCATTGAGCGAGGCCGCTTTCACCAGCGCTTGCATGGCGTCGACAATTTCGCTGCGCGCGCTGTAATTGAGCGCCAGCGTCAAAATCATGCCGGTGTTTGCGCCGGTTGCGTCGCTCGCCTCATCCATCTCGCGCTGCACCACGCGGGGCAGTTGGTGCTTGCGCCCGATGTAGGCGAGCCGAATGTTGTTGCTGTTGAGAGTCTTGACTTCCGCCTTGAGATAGCGGCAGAGCAGACGCATCAAAAAATCGACCTCCGTCTTCGGCCGCTTCTTCCAGTTTTCTTCGGAGAAGGCGTAAAGCGTCAGTGCCGGAATGCCGATTCGCGCCGCGGTTTCGACCGTCGATCGTACGGCAGCGACACCGGCGCGATGTCCGGCAACGCGCGGCAAGTGGCGCTTGCGCGCCCAGCGCCCGTTTCCGTCCATGATGATTGCGATGTGCTGAGGAAGCCTCGCCGGATCGAGCCGCAGGTAAGCTTCGCTTTCCTTGCGGTCCATGCCGGAGGGGACCGTATGTCGCAAAGGAACTCTCCGAAGTTGAAGCTAACACATGGATTCTGAAGAGTGCAATGAGAGCTCTGGGCCATAGGATTCGAGTCGAACGATCAGGCAGGCAGCGAATAGTTTCCGTGCGCGTCCTCGATTTCCGAGATCGCTTTCAACTCGGGATAGCTCCGCACCAGCGTCTCCGGCGCGCGAACTTTCTTGCCCTCCAGCATGTGGCGCAGTTCGAGCGCATTCACCGGCGCCTTTGCGTTGTAGTGATTATTTGCGATCACAAAAGTCGATTTCGCCTTCTGTGCGATCGTCTCGATCTTCTCCTTCCACCTATCGAGCTCGGCTGGCTTGTAGAGATAGTTGTAGCGGTCGTCGCGGCTGTCGGTGTCGAACCACTGCTCGTAATTTCGCCCATGCAGCCGCACATATCCGAGATTCGAGGTGACATGTTCGGTCGGACGCAGCGATTGTCCGAGCAGCGGCTGATCAATGTTGCAGAAGCCGACATTGTGACGCAGAAAGTGTTCGAGAGTTTCAGGCTGATTCCAGCTTTCGTGCCGCACTTCGACCACGCGCGGATATTCGATGAACTGCCGCAGAAGCTGATCGAGGTATTCGCGGTTGAGGTTGGTGTTCTTGAAGGAGACAGGGAATTGGATCAGCAGCGCGCCGAGCATTCCTTCACCAGCCAGCGACTCGAGACCTTCGCGCGCCAGTCGTTCGTCGGTGTCGTTCGGACGAATACTCGCCGCCGAAGTCGGCTCCATCACGGCGAGCGGCGAATGCGTGAACGAGCGATGAAGCTTGGCGGTGAAGGCGAAATTGGGATTGACGGCCTTCGCCTTGCGGCACCAGAGACGGCCAATCTCCGGCCGAATGTGTCCGTAAAACGAAGTATTGATCTCGATGACGTCGAAGAACCGCGCCAGATATTCGACCGGATGAATCTTCTTGCGAGTAACTTCAGGCGGATAGAGAATGCCGTCCCAATCCTTGTAGGACCAGCCAGCAGTGCCGACGCGGATTCCGACAGAAGCATCCATGGACGCGTGGCCAGATGTGGGCAGAGTAACACGGAATGCCGAGCCGGGAGGCGTTCCGCGCTAGTTCACCAGAACTGCAATCCAGTAAATACCAGTGGGATAAGCCGTATTGCGCGCATAGCATGACCCAACCGCGAACTGGCGCAGGTTGGGATCGGCAAGCAGCCGTGAGGCTTTCGCTGGCAGCAGATCGGGTTGGCCTTGCGTATAGGCGATGATCTTTCGGTTGCTATACGTTGCCGCCAGCAGACGCGCATTCGGCCGCGCCTGCGTCGCCAGATGGCACGCCGCTTCGTCAAGGCGCGGAACAGGCTGCTGCACCAGTTCGGGAAGGCGGGCGGTTTGCCGCAGATCGTCAATCGCGCCGCCAACGAGCTTTCCCGTTTCGCGTGGCGAATACGACGGAACCTGGTGCGCGAAATCCTGCACCACATAGAGATGGCCGTGGCTCCAGATGGCGGCAATGCCAGCCACGTTGTACTTCGGATTCAGCAGGTTCTTGCGGTGTGGCGGTGAGCGGAAGAGCAGATCGGCCGCATCGTCGGGACAAGTCGCGACAGCGATATTTTCTCCCGCACGGTCAAGCGGCAGCGCACTGACGTTGGCGATGCGTTGCAGCAGGGAGGGCTCGCCGGGGAAGCTGTGTTCAAGCTGACGATTGGCCGCCATCAGCCGCGCGTGCGCCAGCGCGGCGGCGCGCAGAGAGCCTTCCATGCGCAACGGAGCCGCGCCGGCTTGAGTGCGGCTGCGATTCACGGATGCGAGGAGGGCCGCTTCAGCCTGGGCGTCTTCGCCGGCGTTCGCGGTCATCGCCTGTGCTCCGGACGCCGCGTTCGCCGACAAAGAGTTGGGGGTGGGCTGTTGGTTCTGAACAGCGGAGCCGCCGTTGGCGATCGAATCTTGAGGGACAGCAAAGGCTGAACTTGCCGCCCAGAGCACTAGTAGAACTGCCACGCGCCGAATCGTCATGTAAGGTTAGGACTGTGGCGCGGGGAACGCCGTGGAGGCGGGCAACAAAGTTCCGCTTTCCAACTCACACGCTAGCTTCTAGAATTCAGCTCAGCTACTTACCATGGAGACCTTACTGCTAGTTACCGTCCTCGCCGGAACCCTTGCTGGGCTTGGGTTTTCGGCCCTTGTCTTGCGTCGTCTTTCGCGCACTGCGCAACTCGATGTAAAGGCGGAAGTTGCCAGCGCGCTCGAAAGGCTCGACTCGACCCTTGGCCAGAAGATCAGTATCAGCACTGCCGATATGGCCACCCGCCTGGAGGCGACCAAAGGTGATCTGCGCGAGCAGGTGAAAGACCGCATCCAGCAGGGCTTTTCAGAGATTCGCAGCGCGGTCGAGCAACAGCTGGCCACCGGCAGAGAAGAGCAGAATCGCAGTCTCGCGGATGGACGGCGCGAGTTGACCGGCTCATTGCTCGTGACAACTCAGCAATTGAAGGCTGAATTTCAGGCGATGAATCAACAGACGGCACAGAGTCTGGAAGGCATTCGCGACCGCGTCGATGCCAAACTCGCCGCGATCACGGAGCAGGTGCAGGTCAAGCTCGATCAGAACATTAAGGAAGGATTCGCCCAGTTCGAAAAGGTGCAGCAGCATCTGCGTGCCGCGGAAGAGCAGCTGAAAGAAGTCAGCACGCTAGGGCATTCCATCAACGATTTGAACAATCTGCTCAAGCTGCCGCATTTGCGCGGGCAATTCGGCGAGGCCAGCCTGGAGCGGCTACTTGCCGACTTTTTGCCAGCCCACATGTTTGCGCTCCAGGCGTCGCCCGGAGAGGGCGGTGGACGCGCCGATGCGGTGATTTACTTCCCGGATCGCACGCTGCCCATCGATGCCAAGTTTCCGCGCGAGCAGATCTTTGCGCTTTTCGAAAACGGCGACGAATCCGCGCTCGAAGCGGCACGCATTGCGCTGGTGCGCGTCATGAAGGCCGAGGCGAAGCGCATCCAGCAGTATATTCAACCGGAAAACGGCACCACCGACATCGCGCTGATGTATCTGCCGAGCGAGACGCTGTATATGGAGGTCATCCGTAACCGCGAGATTGGCGACGCGCTGAATGCGCTGCGTGTCTTCCCGGTTTCGCCGAATACCTTGATGATGACGCTGCAAACCATCGCTCTCGTACACAAATGGTTTGAAGTCGCGAGCCGCTTTGAGAAGAGCCGCGCCGAACTGGCGAAGGCGCAGAAGTCGTTCGACTTTTTCCAGAACCAGTTCGAAAACGTCGGCAAGAGTCTGAACAAGGCGCAGGAGGCGTTCGAGACAGCGCAACGGCACTTGAAGACATATCGCGGCAAAGTGACGGCGCTGAGCGGACAGGAGCAGTTGGAACTGGATGCTGCGGCGGAGGCAGCTGCGTCTGGCCCGGAGACAAAGCAGATGCCGCTGATTGACAAGGCAAGCGCGTAAGAGAGATTCCATAGGTCAGAAGTCAGTTTGCAGAAGTGAAACCCTCCGGATAGCGAGAATCGGTTTTTACTTCCGCAATCTAACTTCCAGACCTCTCTAATTCCTTTACTACTTCCCACACGCCATCAAACTGGACGAAATATGGTTCGACGGAGACACCGGGGAAGTTTGCGCTTACGAGTTCGGCGGCACGGAGGAGTTCATCTCGATGGTGGACAGCTTCGGCTTCGCGGTCTCCCTTGAAGTGGGCGAGCCCGCCATAGGTTGCGCAGTCCGAATGGCTCATCACGAGCACGCGCTTTGCTTGATGCAGGCGGATCGACATGCGGATCTGTTCGAGAATGAAGTCCTGCTCGAAGTCGTTGCGCGGCGAGGCCAGCGTTTTAGCGCCTCCGGCGACGACGATCATGTCAGGATGCTCGATGTTTTGTTTCTTCAGAAATTTGCGCACCGCCTGGCTGATGCGGTGGTCAAAACAGCAGAGCACGGCAGCCTCGGCGATATAAGGCGCGTCGGGGGAGTCAAAATGGAAGATCTTTCGCATGAATTGATCCGCAATTGTAACGTGATTGTAATGCTATAAATTTCCGTGATTGGCCGTGTCCCTATTCGATCTTCTTCGCATGATGATCGCCAGCCTGGTGTAGAGTCAGTCCCGTAATCTTGCCTTGGCTGTCTACTTCGAAAGTAATCTGCGCATCGACGACTTTGTAGAAGTAATCGCGTTCGCTCGTCGGAAAGACTTCAGCTTTCCCCTGACCGGTCGCTTGAACGAAAAGCTGATTACCCGCCCGCGTTACCGTCAACACGAAGCCCGGCGTCAGCTCATATCGTCCAACATAGCGGTCGAAGACTTTAGGATCGACTACGATCTGTTTGCTTTCCTGGGTCGGTGGAGCCTCGCCCTCAATTCGTTTTGCGGGCTGGTTCATCCCTTTCTGATGGAGAATCAGACTCGTTGCCTTCCCTTGGGCGTCAGTTTCAAATGTGATTTGAGCGTCGACAACTTTCAAAAAATAGTCGCGCTCGCTTTCCGGGAAAATTTCGAACTTCGGCTGCCCGGTAGCTTGCGCGAATAGGTGGTCGCCGTCCCGGGTAATGGTCACTATGAAATCAGGTGCCAGTTGATAACGTCCAACATATCGATCGAAAATCTTCTGATCGACCGCAACCTGTTTCCGTTCCGCGGGCGGCTGATACAAAGGTGTATTGGCATTGAGTAGATGCTGTCCGATGTCATCGACACCAGCATTCGTTTCCGTATTGGACAATACGGCGACCCCAACCCGCCGCTTCAGGTCGTAGCCGATGAATGTTCGGTAGCCGCCGGTGCCACCGTTGTGCCAGACGATTTCAACGCCGTCGCGCGTCAAGATGTGCCACCCGAGCCCGATTTCCAGCCCCGCCATTCCCGCCGGACGGCGTGTCGCCAGCATGCTCGCCATTGCCAGAGTGAGCGGCGATTTTGTATAGCCGAGATTCGCTGCCAGAAACGTCAGCAAATCGTTGGCGGTGGACCGCAACGCTCCTGCTCCGGCGAGCGTCGGTAAATCCCAATTCGCAACCGGCTTCAATTCCGGATCATGCCCAATCGCCAGCCGCGACTTCATATCCGGGGAAAGCGCGATGCCCGTACTCCTCATTCCCAGCGGCCGGCAAATGCGAGTCTGCACCAGTTCCTCGTAACTCATTCCGGCTCGTCGTGCCAAAACATGCCCCAGCAGTCCACCGCCAAGATTGGAGTATTCATATTTCGAACCAATGTCGCGAGTCAGTTGGTAACTGGATAGAAACTGGTAAAGCTGGTCAACCGAATAGTCCGCATAAGGATTGGCCGGATCTTTTGGAGTGAAATTCGACGGCAGCCGCGGCGATCCCGACGTATGGGTGGCCAGGTCCTGCAAAGTAATCTGCCGTCCTCCACGCTCCGGCATCTTGACCTCCGGCGGAAGATACTTTGCCACCGGGTCGGTCAACGCAACCTCTCCCCGCTGCACCATGTCGGCGAGCAGAAGCGAAGTAAATACTTTTGTGACTGAGCCGATCTCGAATACGGTATCGCCATCGAGAGGGCGCTTGTCGCCGTGATCTAGGCTTCCATAGGCAATGACCCTTCGCCCCGCAGGCTCGATGACGCCAACCACGATGCCCACGCTCTGGCGATCCTTGTCGATTCTCTCGACAAGGATCTGACGAATCTCCGAATCCGCCAGAAGCGGTGGACTGGTGGAAGACTGGGATAGAGCGTTTTGAGCAAGCATAAGAAGTCCGAGTGTTAACACGCAGAGTGTCTGTTTCACGATTCTCTCCCGAGGTTAACCCAATCGGTCGCTCCGCAGTGTCGCCAGCGCTCGAACGGAGGAGCTATGCCCCGCCGGGGGCGAGGCACTCGACCTTACGCTCCCCGCTTCGTCTTCAACTCCGTCAGCAAATGCTCGATGCGGTCTTCTTTTTCTAGCGCGGCGAGACGGTCGTCCACGTCGTCCGCCATGAGTTCGGCTTTGGCCTGGCCTACCGCTTCTTCGCGCGCTACTTTGCGCTTCATGCGATCGAAGGTTGCCGACTTCGAGTTCGCGCTCATGCCCGACTGCGCGTCTCCGGCCTTGCTGGCGGCGCGGGCGCGGCGATGCTGCGCGATCAGCAGATCCGCCTTGGCATTCGCCTCGGCCATCTTCTGCTCGAGATTGCGCAGCGCAGACTTCAAATTCTCGACCTGTGCTTTCTGATCCTCGACCTGCTGCGTAAAACCGGCGCTCATCTCGCGATAGCTCTCGACGCGAAGCAGCGCCGCACGGGCCAGGTCATCCTGCTTTTTGTCGACGGAGAGCTCGGCCTTGCGCATCCACTCCTTCACCTTGTCGTCGTTCTCAAGCTTCTTTTTTTCCAGCAGATGCTGGTCGGCGATGGCGATCGCGACCTGCGTTTTGACCTGCAGAAGCTGGTTCTGCATGTCGAGGATTACCTGCTTGATCATCTTTTCCGGCTCTTCGGCCCGGTCGATCAGGTCGTTGAGATTGGCCCGGACTAACGTTGAAACACGCTCTAGTAATGCCATAAAGCACCTCGTTGTTCAGTTCTCAGTTCTCGGTTAATTTGTTGTTCGTCGGCTCGTACCACTGCCTGCGGTCAGAGCCCACGTTAGTTGCGATCTGTCTTCCATGCGCCGCCCACAATCGTGATCGCGATATAGAGCGCGATGCCGGCAGCGACCCAGATGCCGACGTGGCCGGTGGCCGCGCCGATGGCGGCGCCCATGGCTCCGCCCAGCGCGACGGAAAGTCCAAGCGATCTTGCGTGATGCACTTCGTCCTGCACGGAATCCTCCAGCGCGGTCAAAAATCGTTGCCCGAGGTAACCGGCCACCGGTGACCGCAGACCGGTGACCAGTGACCTGTCTTACTTCGCACCATTGCCCGGCTCAATTGCCTTCGGAGCTTTATCCCCGATCTGCCGTACCTTGCCCAGCAACTCGCCCAGCGGCATGCCGCTCAGCGTCTCAAACAGCGCCGGAACCTGCGCCGCCATCTTGGTGATGTCTCCGGTGATCTTATTCATGCCGGAGGTGTCGCCATTGCCGGTAGAAACGATCGTGATCTTGTCGACGTTGGCTAGCGGACTGGCCAGCGCCTTCACCACTTCCGGCATGGAGGCAAACAGCCTGTCGATCACGGCCGCCTGGTTGTACTCCTGGAACGCCTCCGCCTTCACGTTCATCGCCTTCGCTTCGGCTTCGCCTTTCTTGAAAATGATCTCGGCTTCGGCCTCACCTTGCTGTCGTATCGAAGACGCATGGCCTTCGGCTTCCGACATCAGGCGCTGCTTTTCGGCCATAGCGAGCGTTTCGATGCGCTGGCGCTCGATCTCGGCCTGCTTCAAGACCGTCGCAATCAACTCTTTTTCGCGGCGATTGATCTCCGCATCCTGCACCTTCACCTGTCCTTCTTTCTCGACCTGTTGCACTTTCACCTGCTCGGCGATCACTTGCTGCTGCATGATGTTGGTCTGGATGTCATAGGCCTTGTCGGCCTGCGCCTGCTGCTTCTTGGTGACTTCGAGGTATTGCGCTTTCTTGATTTCCAGATCGCGCTGCGCCTCGGCTTGCTTGGCCTGCGAGAGCGTCTCGGCGAGCACTCGCTCCTGATCCGCCTGCGCTTTCGCTACCGCCGATTCCCGCATTGCGATGGCGCGCTTGATGGCCGTATCGCGATCGGCTTCAGCCGTGGCCACGTCGGCATCGCGCTTGATCCGCGCCACGTCGGGCTTGCCCATATTGGTGATGTATTCGTTCTTGTCGCGAACTTCTTTGATGGTGAACGAGATCACCTCAAGCCCCATCTTGTTCATGTCGTCGGCGCAGGTGGCGCGCATGCGGTCGCCGACCATCTCCGGCTGCTTTACGATCTCTTCCACCGTTAGTTGCCCGATGATGCCGCGCAGGTGGCCTTCCATTACCAGTCGAATCAGGCCTTCGCGCTCCTGATCGGACTTTGTTAAGAACTGCTCTGCGGCAGTCAAGATCGATTCCTTGTCCGACTTCACCTTGATTTGCGCGACCGCTTCAACCGTGACCGCGACGCCCTGCTTGGTATAGAGATCCTGTTGCGGCGCGACGTCGAACGACATCAGTTCGAGCGACAAGTCACGGCAGTTCTCGACCATCGGAAAGATGACCGTGCCGTGCCCCTGCACCACGCGCGTGCCGCGAAAGCCGTAAACGATCAGCGCTTCATGTGGTCCTGCCTTGCGGTAGAGACGGGCAAGTGAGCTGACCAGGAAAAGGACCACCAGGACTGCAAGTCCCGCGACGATCCAGATTTCTACTGCGATGCCTCCGAATGACATAACGCCTCCTCGAAATGCTTCGAGCTTCGAGTCACCAGCCTCGAGCTCAGACCACAAACAAAATCAAAACTCGCGCTGGGCGATCAATGACCCGCCGCCCCACCCATCACCTGATCCAGATCCCGGACGATGCGGGCCGGATCGCTATGACCGAGATAGACATCACCATTCGACGTCTTGATATGCACAACCCGGTTGCTCCACACATACGCGCGCGAGCCGCCGATGCCGCGAATGCCGTAGCCGCGAATGAAGGCCCAGGGCTCGATGGCGTAGCTCACGATCGCCGATCGCGGAATCGAACGTAGGCGCAAGCCGAGCATCCGAATTTCAAGTCCATGCTTCATGAAGCGATATTGAAAGCCGGCCCATGCCATTACGAAGGCGAAGATTCCGACGGCCGAGACGACAATCAACGGAACACGAACCGAGCCCGGCGCGAAGGCCATGGCGGCGAGTGGACCGAGCATGATCAGGAGAATGACCACGCTCCAGGCGCGGCTGGCGTGCGTTTCCACCCTAAGCATTTCGCTGTCCGGCAACGCCGGCTGACGATGGGAGAAAAGATAAGTAATGATCAGGACAGCCACTGCGAGACCCATCACGATGACCACGCGCTCGGGATGAATCGGCGAGCCCTCGATGTTGTAGTCGATCACAGCCTGGTTCAGCGCAAGAAAGAAGCCAAGGAGCAACGCAAAGAAGCCAAGCATGATCCAGCCGAAACTCGCCAGTTTGCGCCAGCTTGCGACGCCCAGAACGACGGTTCCGACGACCAGAGTCAGCCCGATCATCCAGAGATTGAATTCGAGCGATTGCTGCGGCGTCATCCAACCGTTTGGCTGGTTGGCCGCGTTGAAGTGAACCGCCATCAGCGCCGGCAGGCGCCCCCACGCTGCGTGGTATTGCAGCCCGAGGATCGGGAGCGCCAGCCACAACAGGACGATCGCGAGATGGAAAAGTCGACGATTCATAAACCCAGCTCCGAGCTTTGAGCTACTAGCTAGACAAACCACCAGGCCATGAGGCACAAACGCCGCACGTGCTTCTTTACTCCCCGCTCATTTCGTCCCAGCGCCTTACGTAGGCAATGCCTTTCTCGTACTTTGTCACCACCACCTCGATACCTTTTTCAATCGCGCTACCGTCTTCACTGCGCGCGCCGCAGGTTCGGCGCGTGCCCGCTTGCGAATAAATGATCTCGCCGGTGCCGCTTTCGCGGATCGGCAACGACGTACGCCCCAGCACGCCCGCCATTTCGTAGTCGGCGGCGTCCATGTTCTCCTCAGGCGAGGTCAGAACGCGGCTGAGAAACATAAACACGACGCCTCCTCCCACGAGCCCGGCCCCCGTCGCCATCAGCAGGCCCATCGCGAACCAGACATGCGCGAATCGCGTGATCAGAAAGCCGGTGCCCCCAAACCATGCCAGGAACGCCGTCAGCGTGATGAAATTGAAGGGCGAGACATCGGCCCCGGATTTTGCTCCGCCTCCGCTCGCGGGAGCGCCAGCCTGAGCGCCCGCCGTGCCAGCATGAGTTCCGAACCCTCCGGTGTGGACGTGTCCAATGCCCCCATGCGGAAGGTGTGGCAGATGCAGGTGAAGATGGAGTCCGCCCGCTACAAATGAAATCGCGCTCAACAAAAAGCCGACGGCGAAACAGACCAGATAAAAATCCGACCACGTCACGGGTTTCGCCTCCTTTGACTTATGTGACTCACGTACCGCTTCAGCTTTCCAGCGATTGGTCACCGGTCACCGGTGATCTGAGACCGCTTTATCTCTTCTTCGGTTCTACCGCCGCTACTCCCGGCCGCAATGCTTCGAACAATCGCTCCGCCAGGCCCGGCGTATTCAAAATTTCTCCGAGCAACAGCAGGGCGCGGCGCGTGTCTCTGTCCCTGGCCGCTTTGATCAGCGCCTCGCTCACCGCCGGATCGCTGGCGAATCTTTCCGAGCCTTGCAGCAACCACACATCGAGCTGGCCTTCAGTCGTACGCAAATCGGAGGTCAATTCCGCGTGATATCCCTCCGGATCGTCAACCAGAAATCCCGGATGCACTTTGAAAAATTTGGCCAGCAGCGTGCGCGACGATTGCGTCATGTGCCGACGCCGTCCGCTCTCGATCTGCGACAAATACGACTGACTGATCGCCTTGCCCGTCTCCTTACGGATCGCCTTCATCAGTTCCTGCTGCGTCATCGGACGCGCCAAGCCGCGCAACGAGCCTTCGACTTCACGCAAATACCGAATTTTCTCGCCTAGCGTCATGCCAGCATTAATCCAAATCGCAATAAATATATCGCAATTAGCAATATTGTCAAGAACTGAAAGTTCCAAGATTTGAATGAGATACGGCGCCAATTGCGGGGGGCTATCTCGCGATCACAGTTTTTGTGGCATGAGCTTGCGGTCGTGGTCCGGCACTTCCTGAAGCGCCGGTGCCGCGCGAACCTTACGATTACCGGCGAACGAGAGCGAACAGCCTCTCTTCCCCGCGACGGCCATCATCCGTTATTCGCGCTCCGCTCTCGAATCGGCCAGCACCGCCACTCCAAGCCCTTATTGAACAAAGAGCTCGGCCGTAGCCGTGTGTACTATGCCCGCGCTCGGTGAAGCGCTGATGGTGATCGTATAGGTGCCGGGCTGGGTTCCACCGCCGGATGTCGCCGGGCTGCTGCCGGAACCGCAGGCCGGCTGCAAGAGGATCAGACTGGCGAGCAGCAGCAAAGAGCCTGCCAGCAGCCAGCGCCGATATTTGCGGTTCTTGCCAATTCCCAGGCCAAGCAGGCTCAAGCCTCCGATGGGCAGCCACGTCGCATAGAACATCTTGTTATGCCGCAGCACGCTGCCGCTATTCACGGGACGAGGCACCGTCTGAATATTCAGCACAGTTTGCTGGGCGGATGTTCCCGACAAGACGATCGGATTGATGGTAAAGGTCGGGCTCGGGCTGGTCACCATCGACGGACTTGCGCTTTGCGTCATGGTGAGAGTGGAGTTATATCCGAGTGTCTGGTTTGGAGTCAGGGTCACCTGAATAACCGCCTGCTCGCCGGCGATGATGTTGGAGGTCAGGACCTGAGGCGTAATGGTGAAGTCCGTGATGTTGACCGACTGCGAGACCTTCGCTCCGAGAGCTCCGCCGTTAGCCGCTGCCTGGCCGGAGACGCCGACCGAGTTGCCGGTTTGAGGGATGGCCGGGGTCACGAAAACCGCAACCTGCCCAACTGCATTGACCGCCAAAGTCCCGACGTTGCACAGAATAATGCCACCCGACGGCGCCGTGCAGCTTCCCGAGCCGCTGCTCAGCACTTCGGCGCTCGGCGTGTTTTGCAGTCCGGACTGCGGCACGTACGCGGTGAACGACACATTGTAGGCCGGGTCCGGTCCATTATTCGTGATGTTGAAGGTGAAGGTCCCCGCCTGGCCGGCCGGAAGAGGTGAGGGCGACGGACTGCCGGACGCCTGGCTTACGGTCAACGTGCTCTTGGAACTCAACTCCGTTACAAATGCATCCTGGGTTGGGACGTACCCTTGATATGGATTAGCCTGTGGGAAGTCGGAGGACTGCGTGGTTCCAGCCACGTAGGATGACCCATTCACATCGAGCGCGATGCCCGTGCCCGCGTCAGCGCCGGAGCCGCCGAGGTAGGTCACATAATTGCCGGTCGGAGTCGTAAAAACCGTGCTCGAGATGAGTGCCACGAACGCGTCGCCGTTGCCGCCATAAGTCTGTTGCGAGGCGTCTTGCAAATTTAGATCGTCGGAAAACGTCGTGCCCGCAACATGGGCGGACTGCACCGAGTCGACCACAATGGCATTACCCACGTCCGTGCCCGATCCCCCGATATAGGCGAAGAAGACGAGCGGGAAAATCGCACCCTCCTGATCGGTTACCTTCGCGATATAAGCGTCTTCCCCACCGGAAGGAAGGCCATTTGGACTCGGAGCAAAGACGCAGGAATTGGTGCAGTTCCAATCGGTGGAGTAGGTTCCGCCCGTGACGTATGCGTTGCCAACAATGTCGGATGCAACGCCATTGCCGGTATCGTTCCCCGCCCCTCCCAGATAGGTGGAGTAAGTAGGAGCCGCTTTCGTCAGATTGGGATTGATCTTGACCACGAAGGCGTCTGTATTGGTGCCGGGCGCGTTGCAACTGGAGGTGGCGCCGGACTGGTTGAGGCAGGTCTGCCACGCATTGACCAGCGGGAACGCAGCCTCGCCGTTTGGACCGAGAACGCCGGGCATGTTGGTGGTGCCGGTGAAGTACATGTTGATGCTGCTGTGGGGCGGATTATTGATCAGATTGTCGATCGCAACGCCGCCACCAATGGCCGTCGCGTTAACTGGATATCCGCCACCAAAATAGGTGGAATAGATCATGCTCTGCGGGCCGCTGCCCGCAGTATTAACCTCGCTGGCGAAAAACTGAGTCGGCACAGATGTGATTGGGCACGGATTGCCGCCTGCCTGGGCCACTTGCCCGGCACAAATCTGATAGGCGTTCGAAGTCGAAGGGAATCCGGTGAGATAGTCCGTGGAGCTGGTTGTGCCGGTGAGATAGGCGTCGAAGAAGTTGTCCACCGCGATGCCGGTGACGATATCGTTTTCCGTCGTGCTCAGGCTGTTCGTGTTGCCGGCAAGGAATGTGGAGTAGGTAAGCGTGGCGCCGCTGCCGCCGCTGGCCAGCCCTGAGGTATTGATGGTGCTGAGGAATCCGTGCGTCTGCGAGCCGTCACCGGCAAATACTGTGTTGCTACCTTGGAATGCGTTTGAAGTGGTCGGGAAAGTCGGCGAATTTGTCGTTCCGGCCACGTAGATGTTGATGTTCGGGAAGGCTAAACTGCTACCCGGATCGACGGCGATCCCGCCCAGACTGTCGACACTGTTCGACCCCGAACTGCCGAGGTAGCTGGCAAAGAGCAGTTGGGCAGATCCAGATCCGCTCGCCGGACTCAGCACCGCGATCAGGATGTTCTGTTTGCCATTAAGAGTCCCCTGAACCGCTCCGGTCGTTACCGGAAACCCAGCTGCCGTCGTCGAGCAGGCAAGATAGATGTTATTGGAAGAGTCGACCGCAACTGCCGAGAGCGATTCTCCGCCCAAGCCCAGGTAAGTTGAGTAGCTAAGCACGGGATCGATGACGAGTTCCCGCGAATGATCGTACGGCCCGATGGCGAAGCCAATCTTATTGTCGGCGAGTTGCCGAAATCCGCCGTCGACATTCATCGCATCGACATGCTTGCCGGTGCTCGTCTGGTAAATGTGCGGCGCGTGAAAGCGAATGTCGCCGCCCGCGGTCGTGAGAACCAATTCTCCGGAGTCAATGCGCGCCGATGCTCCCTTGAAGCTGAACGCAATCTGATTCGGGTCGGCGCCGGGAGCGACACGGAAGTCGTATTCGAGTTCGCGCTGCTTGCCGTAGTAGACAAGATCGACGCCCGGGTAGACGTGCTGGTATTCGACGCGGCCAAACTGCGGCACGCTGCTATGCCACTGCGACGGCTTGTTGCCGATGAAATAGCTGCTCTTGCCGGGGAGCGGCTCGGCGCCCTGCACTCGTGCCGCGGAACTCGCGCCTTCGAGGTGCATGCGCACAACATCCGACTTCAGCGGCGCGCCCTTGGCTGCCCGATATTGCAACGAGAGAACGGCTTCATCCGCCGTCAGGAAAAGGCCATAGCCAGCGCCGCGAGCCATAAACTTCACGCGCCGGTCGGTCTGGCCGACGTTGGGCTCGAAGAACAGCGGAAACGAAAGCGCTGAAGCCGAGACTGCATGTGCGCCTTGGCGATGATCGGCATCAGCGATGGGCAACGAGCCCATTCCAGCGAAACTGTTTGTGGAGGAAGCTGCCGATACCGATCTTGTAACCGGTCCGGCCAAGTGGAATGCTGTTCCCGCGGCTGCCACCAGCAACGCGGCCAGCAAGGCTGCCTTCATCGCCCAAGACTGCTCGTTCGCGGACGGCTTATTCGCGCCCTGGGATTCCTGTTTGGATTGACCCACCGATCCTCCAACTGCCACATGATAATTACGATCCACCGAGCTCCTCCGATTTTCCCAATCGTGGGGTGAAAATGAGAAGGCACACAAACACCGCATGGCTCGCGCCCCTGGGAGGCGGATGCGTACCTGTCACCAAAAACTAGGATTAAAGCAATTAAATACTTTTACATCCAAGGGATACGCTGTCAAGCGGGCGGACAACGCTGCAACGCTTAAATGAGAAGCGCGGCAAGGCAAGAATGGTTGTAAACGATTCTAGACTCCTGCTGTTTGATGAAACGGCCGGACGCGAATCTGCTTCTCCCGCTTTCGGGTTTCGGCAATATCGTAAGCGGCCTGCATGCGCATCAGCGTATCCATCTTGACCCCAAAAGCCTTCTCAATGCGGAGCGCCATATCTCCCGAAAGGTCGGCCTTGCGGTTGAGCAGGCTGGAGAGTGCCGGGCGCGAGACTTGTAGGACGATCGCAGCCGCGGTCACGGACAATCCGGTTGGCTCGATAATCTCCGTCCGGACGAAATCTCCGGGATGGGGCGGATTCTTCATGGGCATGTTTTCAGCTTACTATTTCTTCAGTTCATCCACTTCCCGCTTCAGCCGTGAGTAGCGCCGCACGATGGTAGTCAGGTAGACGATGTGGATGAGCCAGGTGACCGCGTAGGCCGAGAAAAGATAAGGATTCGAGCTCATCGGGCACTCCTTGAGTTCGCAGGTTCATCCAGCAGCGATCGCATGGCATGGGCTTCATCGACCTCGCGCTGCAACTTCTCCAGCCGGAAGCGCGACCAGCAGACGAGGAATGCAAAGCACGAGAACGCCAGCCAATTCAGAAGAAGCACGTGCAACATGCGCGGATCGATCGAGCCGCCATTGCCCATGACCGGCTGCGGATGCTGCGTGCGGAAGAACCAGATCGAGAAGTAGACGAACGGAACGCAGAGCGCGCCAAGGATGGCGAGCGAGGCGGCGAGCACCGGAGTCTGGCCGCTCGACGAGAACTTGCGCAGGAAAAGATAGCTGACATAGATCAGCCAAAGAACGAGGGTTGAGGTGAGGCGCATGTCCCACGTCCACCAGATGCCCCACACCGGCCGCGCCCAGATCGGCCCAGTGACGAGCACGACGGTGCAGAAGACGACGCCAACTTCCGCGGTCACCAGCGCGAGGATGTCGGCCGTCTGACAGCGCTTGATGAGGTAGTAGACCGATGCGCCGAGATTAATAAAGAAGAGGAGGAACGCGGTCCAGGCCGAAGGCACGTGGTAATAGAAGATGCGCTGCACGCTGCCCATGGTCTGCTCGGTGGGCGCGCCCTGAAACGTCAACCCGCCGAGATGGAAGACGGGCATGAGCGCTGCCGACATGGAGTAGATCAGCAGGACGCCGGTGATGACGACGAGAATGGAATAGAGGGCCTTCATGAGAACCAGCTTCGAGCTATGAGCTTCGAGCTATGAGCAAGCAAAACCAGATTCGAGATATAGACTCCTGTCGAGCGATGCCCACAATTCACTCGGCGTTAAGGATCATTTCGAAGAGCAGCAAACATCCCGTAGTAAACACCAGATCATACGTTCCAAGCAACACGATCCAGAAGCGCGCGCTGTATTCGCCGGTGAGAATCGCAGCGGTGGCTTGCACCATGGCGAGGATTGCCGGGATCGAAATCGGGAAGAGGAGCAGCGGCAGCATGATCTCGCGGCTGCGAGTGCGGATCGACATGGCGGCGAAGAAGGTTCCGTTGACGACCAATGCCCAGGTGCCGAAGGCTGCGACCACAAGCAGTTGCCAGGCGGGACCGATGGCGCGCAGCCGATAGAAGATGATGAAGAGCGGCGTCATCAACGCTTCCAGCACGGCGACGAAGATGAAGTTGCCGATCACCTTGGCGAGGAAGAGCGAATTGGCCGGAGCGGGCGAGACGCGATAGGCGTCGAGCACCTGATTACGCAGTTCGCGCGCCCACGTCTGATTCAGCGCGACGACAGCCGCAAACAGGAATGCCACCCAAATCAGACCTCCGGCAATCTGGCGCGACTCTTCGGCGCTCGGATCGAATGAGAAGCTGAAGACGACGACCACCAGCAGCGAGAAGAAGAGCATCGAGTTGATGGCGTCTTTCGAGCGCCATTCGAGGCGAAGGTCTTTGAGGAGCGTGGCGCGCGTGATGCCGGAGGGCGCCCTGTCGCTTGCTGGCTTGCTTGCCGCGCGATCGGGGCGCGAGTTCTCGGGACGCGAAGGGCGGCTCATCGCGCTGGCTCCGGGCGCGTCTCTGTTGGCGCTTCCGTGAACTCTGCGGTGCGGGCAACGATCTTGCCGAATTCCATCCAGATGAACTCGTCGGCCGAACCTTGTAATAAAGATGCCTGGTGTGTGACCACGAAGACAGTCTTTCCTTGATCGCGCAGTCCGGCGAGCAGGCGAACCATATCGCGGGCGGAGCGCGGATCGACGTTCGAGAACGGCTCGTCGAGCAGCAGGATCCTGGGATCGTTGAGCAGCGCGCGGGCGAGCGACATACGCTGGCGCATGCCTTGCGAGTATTGCCCAACTGGACGCGTGAGTTCGGGATCGAGGCCGACGGCGCGAATGACTTCCGCTCCGCGTTTCGCGCTGGTCTTGCGATCGGCATCGCCCGCGCCGATTCCGTAGAGGCGCGCGAAGTAGGCGAGGTTCTCCATGCCGCTCATCTCGTCGTAGAGCAGCGAGGGATGCGCCATGTATCCGACCTCGCGGCAGATGTCGCGGAAGTTGGTCGAGCCGAGAATCCGGACCTCGCCGCTCGAAGGATGATTGAGTCCGGCGAGGGTGCGCAGCAGCGTGGTTTTGCCGGCGCCGTTGTCGCCAAGGATGGCGTAGAAACGGGCAGGCGCGAACTCGGCGGTAACGCCGCGCAGGGCGGCGAAGCGTCCGAACTGCTTGATCAGGTTGGAGACGGCGATGACGGGAGCGATGTCAGTCAATCGGTAGGATTGTAATTGGCAATGGCGCGGAACTCTACATGGCGCGATTTAGGCAGGGAAATTTTGCGCAGATTCGGAGCAGCGTCTACCGTCTGGTTTCTTGACCCTCCCCCCAAAAATGGTCTTTGAAAAATAAGGAGTTAGGTGGTGAAAACGGCTGAGTCTTTGAATATAAAGGAGTTAGGCGAATATCCGTAAGTGATTATAAATGAGAAGGTTAGATCAAATTTTTCACTTATTAGTTACTACATAGTAACTAATCGGCGAAATTCTCGTAAGGTATTTATTTATCAATCACATAGGCTGTTTCTGATGAAAAAATGACAGGCCGGCCTGTTCCGAAAACAGTTGCCCTGGATGTAAGAGCGCAGGGGGAATCGGAAGGTTCAATTCTTGCTCTGAGGGGTTCGTGAAAAGAGCGGATGATTGAAGATAGCTTGACGCTGAGCACGGTGAGCTTCGAAAGGAACGCTTCGCACTCGAAGCTCGAGATAACGTGGTTCGGGAGAGTGCCCTCGGAATCGCCGGAGCGCAGGACATTTTTCCGGCATGAAATCCCGCTTTCTAATTCTAGCCCCGGTAAACATCGCCGCCGGATTTTCCGAGAGCCTTTGTCGCCGGGTTCTCCCATATCCGGCTTCGACCCGGTCGAACCTGCGAGGCCGGAGTGGAGCGCGTCTAACAGGCGCGGGCGCAAAGTAGGCACTGCTCGGTTTGACGCTGTTCCCTCGCCCTTCGTATAATCTCACCGTTCACACCCAATCAAGGAAATCTGGGTGACCCACGCTTGAGTTCGAGCGTGAAGAGCAGGGCGCGGTGCGCGCCTGCGCGCTCGGGTGCAACAGCATTGATCGGCACCGTAACGATCGGCTCGGTCAAGATCAGTTCCTGAAGCCTGGCGAGTTGGAAGCATCTACGTTCCCGAAAATCCAAAGGAGTCCAAAGGATCCAATGATCAGCAAGTTTGCGCGCTTCGCGGCCGTCATTCTCGGCCTCTCTCTCCTCTCTGTGGCACAAACGGGCGCCGGGCAGGCCGCCAATCCTCCGGCAGACACCCCCAACGCCCCCTCCGCCGCTGCCGCCAACGCCGCGCGGCCCATGGGCACAAAAGTTGGCACCATCAATATTGAGCAGGCCATCTTCACTTCTAACGAAGGCCAACGCGACTTTCAGGAACTCAGCAAGAAGTTCGAGCCCAAGCAGGGCGACCTGAAGTCCAAGAGCGACGAGCTCGAAAGTCTCCAGAAGCAGCTCTCCACGCAGTCCGACAAGCTGAACGAGGAGGCGCGTGACAAGCTCGTCAAGCAGATCGAGAGCAAGAAAAAGATCTTCGATCGCGAGCAACAGGATGCGCAGGAAGACTTCCAGAATCAGCAGGGCGAAATCGGCAACAAGATCCTCACCAAGATGGCGCCGATCATCGTCAAATTCGCCGGCGACAGCGGTTACGGCATGATCCTCGACACCTCGCAGCAGTGGCCGCGCGGTCCGGTGATCTGGTACGGCCCGGCGGTCGACATCACGCAGAACGTGGTCGAGGAATATAACAAGCAGTCCGGCGTAGCGCCGCCTCCGGTGGGAAGCACGCCGGCCAAGCCCGCGCCGAAGACGGGAACCGGCACGAAGCCGGCCACCAAGCCAGCGACTCCGCCGAATAAGTAACGACACCATCGAAGGCTAAGCGGTTCCCGGTTTCGGGGACCGCGCTCTGGAGTCGGAAGTTGAAAATCTACAAAGGACCGCGTTCGCGCGGTCCTTTTTCTGTTTGTGGAGCAATTTCAAGCGCGCAGGTGTCTGTAGTGGCAACGGGCCCGTTCTCTTTAGCAGGATGATCGGCAGGATGATCGGCAAAACGATCAGCAAGCCAAACAGGAGGACGATATGTTTCAAGCACTGGAAGCCACCTGGGGCAGGTCTGCCCGCCGCGGCTGGAGCACGCTGGCATCGTTCACCATGCAGGCTCTGGCACTTAGTTTATTGCTCGCCATTCCGCTGGTGTGGGTGCAAGGTCCTCCGGCATTGCGGTGGATCGACACCAGCATCTTTTCACCGCCGCCAGCGCCCGCGCCACCGGCCCCGCAGATCGCGCAACATCGCGGAATTCAAGACTCGGAGATGAGTGGCGTGCACATCATCATGCCTTCTTCCATTCCGCCGACAATCACGCACATCATGGATGAAGCACCGTCCGCTCCATCAATCGGCGATGTCGGAACTCCGGGAGGAACGGGCGATGGGAGACAGGGGATCTGGCGTTCCATTGGCGGGCCAACATCGGTCGCGCCGCCTCCGCCGCCAGTTGCGCCGCCCAAGCCGCTTCGCGTTTCGCAACTTGGCGAAGGCAATCTCGTGTATCGAGTGCAGCCGCAATATCCGCAGATCGCCCGCATGGCCGGAATTCAGGGATCCGTGCAACTGCGGGCGATCGTCAGCAAGACAGGCACGATCGAAAACCTGACCGTGCTCAACGGACATCCGACGCTGATTGCAGCCGCGGTCGAGGCAGTTAAGCATTGGCGCTATCGTCCGTACATGCTCAATGGCGAGCCGATTGAAGTCGAAACAGAAATCACGGTGAACTTCACGCTGGCTCCGCGCTGATTTCGGCCCGGCGGCCACTCTGCTCAGCCGTGGTCTTTTCGCGGCGATGGAACGGCGTGCCGCATTACGGCCGTACCAGGCGAAACTGGTTCGCAACCGTGATGCGGCGCGGCGCTCGTTATAATCGCGTAAGTGAACGCTCCTCGCCTTGACCGCGTAATCTTGCCTAACAGCCGCTCGCTGGCCCTCGATGGCCGCACCTGGGCGGAGGTTTCTTTTACCACGCTGCGCGAGAATTTTCGCGTCGTGCAGGAACATGTTGGCCCGAATGTCGCCATCTGCGGCATCGTTAAAGCCGACGGCTACGGTCACGGCGCGAACGAATGCGCTTTCGCGCTTGAAGAGGCGGGCGCGCCCTGGCTCGGCGTCACCGATGCGGCGGAGGGCCGCGCGCTGCGCAGCGCCGGCATCTGGACGCGCATTCTTCTTATGACCGGAATCTGGCGCGGCGAGGAAGACAGCATCGTCTCGCACAATCTCACGCCCACCGTGTGGGAAGACTGGCACATCGAGCGTCTGGAAAAAGCCGCCCGCAAGCAGCAGATCGTGTTGCCCGTGCACCTGAAAATCGACACGGGAATGAATCGGCTCGGCACCTCCAATGCCGCGCTGCCGGCGCTTTGCGACAGGCTCGCGGCCTGTGAGCATCTGCGGCTCGAAGGCGCGAGCACGCATTTCGCCTCGGCCGAAGTGCTCGATTCCGATGAAGCGCCAGCGCAACTGAAGCGCTTCGAGGAGGCGCTCGCCATCCTGGCGCAAAAAGGATTTCATCCGCCGCTCGTACACACGGGAAATTCAGCGGCCGTCGCGGCGCGCCCTGAAACCTGGAAGACGATGGTGCGCCCCGGCATTTTGCTTTACGGCTATTCGCTGCCCACGGTTCGCAACGGCCAGACAACCAATGAATCGACGCTGCCCCTTCGTCCGGTGCTGACCTGGAAGACGCGCATCCTGACCGTGAAAGACGTTCCCGCGGGCGAGCCCGTCGGCTATATGGGAACGTATGTTACGAAGCAGGCCACGCGCATCGCGGTGCTGCCGGTCGGATACGCCGATGGATATCCGCGGCTGCTCTCGAACCGCGCCCGCATCATCGTGCGCGGCGAATACGCGCCGGTCGTCGGACGCGTTTCGATGGACCTGACCATGGTCGATGTCGGCGGCATTGGCGGAGTTACGGTCGGCGACGAAGTGATTCTGATCGGCTCAAGCAATGGCAAAACCGTCGACGCCGTCGAACTCGCGCAACTTGGCGAAACCGTTCCCTACGAAATTCTGTGCGGCATCTCGCAGAGAGTTCCGCGCGTGTATAGCTAGCAAGGCTGTGGGCTGCTGTTGCCGTCAGCGGGACCGCCTTACGCCGTTGCCTTCCTGCGCATGCACATAGTGGCGAAGGACCGCATTGATGGCGGTCTGATATCCCCTGCCCTGTTTGCGAAAGAAACCGAGCACGTCTGGATCGAGACGCAGCGTGATCTGCTGCTTCTTTCCCGGCCAACGAATAGCGCGAGCGAAGAAGTCGTTGCCGAGTTCCGGAATGTCCGAGTAATCGATCTCGGAATCGCGAAGTGCATCAACGCGCTTCCAATCCGTCCGCGACCGCTTTTTCGTACTTTTTGCTTTCACGGCGATTTGCCTTTCTTAGCGAAATAATGCGAATTGTCTCTGGGCTCCGCTCGGTAAACGCGACCACCGCGACGCGCCCGCGAATTTTACCGATTCCAGTCCAGCGGTTCTCTCCGTAATCTTCCCGCAGGTCTGGCCAGACAAATAGAATTCCGCGGAACATCTCCTCCGCATCGACACAATCCATCCCGTGCTTCCTGATGTTTTGCCGATTCTTGTTTTCATCCCATTCGAAACGGTAGTCAGAACGTTCCCCGATGGGCATAGGCTTACTGTAACTCCAAACGTAGCTACACGTCAAAGCGTCGTTTTCGCAGACTAACTCGCTGCCGATTTAACGTTGCCCACGATACCACTCGATGCGCCGGCTCCCCAATCGCTGGCTGCTGCATCGTGTGCGGCGGCGGCTTTGCTATAGTCAAAACAGCTCATGCACTCACGCTATGGACAATGGATGCACGACTGGGAGACGCGTCTTACTTCCGTCGATAACAATCGCGTCGTCCGTCCGCTCGACTGGGGAGTGGAATGGAGCACGAATTGGCCGGGCCGAAACGGCGGCCCGCACGGCGAAACTTCGCGCGACCTTACCGACTATTTCACGCACTTCAACGACCGCATCATCCGCGACAGCGACGAATTTTACTCCTACGAAACACCAACCGATTTCCGCCTCGAACGCCGCGAAGTGCAGGTCTTCAGCACGCGCGAGGTTCCCGACCCCAGGCTGGAAGAGAAAGTCCGCGGCTCTTACGCCGACTACCTGCGCTTCACTTCGCCGGTGGCAACGCCGTTTCCCGAGAACAATCTGGTCAACGCCCGCTGGTTTCCCGCGCGCGGACGCCGCGCCGTCGTCGTCGTTCCACACTGGAATGCCGACGGTCTCGCCTACAACAGTTTGTGCCGCGTACTGAACTGGCTCGGAATTGCCGTGCTGCGGCTCAGCATGCCTTACCACGACATTCGCCGTCCCGCGGGTGTTTACCGCGCCGACTACGCCGTTTCGGCCAACATCGGCCGGACCATCGACGCGGTGCGCCAGGGCGTGATCGACGCGCGCGCCTGTCTCGACTGGCTGGAATCGCAAGGCTACAGCCGCCTCGGAATCGTCGGCACCAGCCTCGGGTCGTGTTATGCGTTCATCGCCACCGCGCACGATCCGCGCATTCGCGTCGCCGCCTTTAATCATGCGTCGACTTACTTCGCCGATGTCGTGTGGCATGGCCAATCGACCCGCCACATTCGCGAAGCGCTCGAGACTGCGCTCGATGTCGAGGATCTTCGCCAGGTCTGGCGCGCCGTGAGTCCGATGGTCTACTTCGACAAATTCTCGCGCTGGCCGCGCAAGTCGCTGATCATCTACGCCAACTACGACCTTACTTTCCTGCCGGAGTTCTCGCGCCGTGTCGTCGCCGAGTTCGCCAACCACCATCTCGATCACAAGGTTGTCGTCTTGCCCTGCGGCCATTACTCGATGGGCGAGTTCCCTTACAACTATCTCGATGGCTGGCACCTCGCCAGCTTCCTGCGCACCGCGTTTGAAACCTGCGTGGCATGAAGCCACTGGACAATGCGATGAGCACGCCGATCTTCGCCGGAGCGAATGGGAATCGGGGAGGAAGAGTAGGTCAGATTTCCGAAATGTAAGAGTGGGGAAAGCGCGGAAGCGGCTCGGAAGAAGTTCTTAACGCGGAAACTCTAGGCGGAATATCCGAACGTGCGGACAACCTCCGGCCGGCTCAAACAGTTTTCATAGAGCCCGCTGATCGTATTCAGCGCGGCCAGCAGCAGCCGCCGGTCCGTCGATGAAGCCGTGTCGAACGAGTCTTCCATTTCGCCGACAATGGCGTCGCGCGCGGTCTCCAGCCTCATGGCAAACAGTTCGGGATTGTCCTCCAAGAGCGCCGCTTCCAGGAGCAATTTCCAATCCCGAGCCCGATTTTCCGGCGCCTCGGGTGGGGCAGACTTTTTCATGATTCCCCCACAAAGTATGTACCCAGAGATTATGAAACCAGGTCGCACTCCCCCGCGCATCGCTCCCATATTCCGAGAGCTCATCACACACATCCCTTCGTAAACGGCTTCGATGCAGGCAGGGACTGGTCGGTAACTTTATAACGCGAAAGGGTAGTGCGAGATCAATAGGGTCTTTCCTGTATTCTCGGTTCGGTAAACTCCGCGCGTCGCGGGCAAATCCCGCGCCCTGAGGGGTACTTCGGTCGCCCACCGAGATTAGAACGGCGGGTGGATAGAAAAGTGCGCGAAAGATAGAGAATCAACCGTCGGAGTTTCCGAATCAATCCGCATTGTCCGCCACGCCACGGCGATTCGCGAGTTGCCTGCGGTCCAAAACTTGGTATAGTTTTGGAAACGGGTGAGGTGGTCTTATGTCACGTGAAACCGGGAAAATACTCAAGTTCGGCGGCGTCACCCTCGTTATTATGTGCTCGCTCGGCTACCTCGCCTACACCGGCGTGCAGGATAGCAAGAGCTACTACGTCACCATCAAAGAACTGAACGGCATGGGCAACGATGCCTATTCGAAGCACCTCCGCGTAGCCGGCAACGTCGTCCCCGGTTCCATCAAGCGCTCCGGAACCCGCGTCGACTTCATGCTCAAGGAAAACGACCTCACGCTGCCCGTCTCCTACACCGGAACTGAGGCCCCGCCCGACACCTTCAAAGACGACTCGCAAGCCCTCGCCGATGGCAGCTTTGGCCACGACGGCGTCTTCCACGCCAAGCAACTGCAAGCCAAGTGCGCCTCAAAATATGCGCCGCAGCCGGGAGCCACGCCCTCAGCCGAGCCGGCCAAAGGGATGTCGTAGCTCTATAACTCCAAACCGCGGGCGCGCAGGCCCGCGCCAACTATTTCGCCTGAGCACCGTTGTGCGCCGCACGCAGCAGATTCTCTTTCAGTTCATCGGTTGTCCACTCCCTGCCCCAATAGCGGTCGACGGTGCCTTGCGGAGAGATCAGCACGACGACCATGTTGTGCACGATGGCGTTGTCTTCGCCGGCAAATTGCAGCCCGAAGGCCTCGGCAAGCTGGTGGAGATCGTCGGGAGTTCCGGTGGCGAAGTCCCAGTGCGCGAAACCGCTGGCGTCTCCCTCGAGATAGTTGAGGCCGTACTTGCGCAGCACGGCGGGCTTGTCGTATTTCGGATCGAAGCTGACGGTGACGAGGTGGGTGTTGTCGTAGTCGTCTTTATTCTTTTTTAGCTCGTTGTGGATGCGGGCAAACTCCGTGCTCAGGCGCGGGCAGAAGTCCGGCATGGGGCAGCGGGTATAGATAAAGGTGACGAGTACGGCCTGGCCCGAAGAGGCTTTGCCGGAAGAAGCCTCGCCGGAAAAAGCTTTGCCGGAAAAATCCGTGAGATGGATTTTGCGGCCATCCTGATTGACCAGCGCGACGCCGGGGACGCTCGTGCCGGGCGCCAGCATCTTCGATCCGGGCGGAGCATGGAACTGGCCGCGGCCGGATTTATCGACGATGCGAACGTCTTCGAGCCAGTAGTCGCTGCGGTCGCTGCCGATGACCACGGTCGCCGTGATCTTGTCGCCGGGTTCGACCTCGCTCAGCACAGCGGGATCTTTGACGCGATACGGCATCGCCATGGCGGACATGAAACCGGGGATGTCGCCATGATTCACCGTGATCTGATTGCCGGCCGCGTCCTTGGCCACGACTTCACCTTGCAGCGAATATTTTTTAGGGCTGCAACCTAAAGCCGTGGCCAGAGCGAGTAATGCGACGGCGAGCAATCCGTCAACGAGCAATGCAAAGACAAGAGTGGGCTTCGTTTTCATGAGGACGGCTTCATTGTTCATCTTTAATTGTTCATCCTCATTGTTCATCCTCGGAAGTGAAAATGCCAGCCTCAGTAGTTAAAGCGCCAGCGCACCTCCGCGTAAATCTGGCGGGGATCGTTCCAGTGAAATCCGCCGAACGTCAGACTGTTATCGAGCTGTACCCGCCGGTTGGCCACATTCACTCCGGTTACGGAAACGGAGTATTTCTCGGCGAAAGTTTTGCCGAGAGCCAGATCGAACGTCGTGTGGGCGGGTAGATAATTTCCCGGATACTGCACACCGGGCAATCCATTGGTGAATCCCGAGCCATAGTAAATGTTGGTCGCGGCATAGCTGTGCCACGGCAGCGAGGTGTTGTAGCCGAAGTTCAGAGTGTTTCTCTGATCGTGATCGACCGGCCCAAGCCCGGGCGGAACATCGAAGATCAAGCCTCCCGTAATCGGCGAGGTGGCCTGCGCGATTTGATTGGCGTAGGCAAGGTGAAACTGGCCGTGATGCCATAGGTTCGGCGAACGCAGCGTCAGTTCCCACCCTTGAATCAGCGCGTAATCCCAGGTGATGGGCCAGAAGATGTTCGATTCTCCAATGTTGTTATGGTCCAGCCAATTGTGGGCGAAGGTTTGATAGGTATCGGCGTCCAGCGTCCAGCCGCGATACGGAATCATCACCCCGTATTGCCATTCGCGGTCGCGCTCGCCGTAGAGAGGCTCAAAACCAAACCCCTGTTGTTGGCCGCCTTGTACCAATTGCGCGGTGGCGGTTGAGAGTGGCGGCGCCTGATAGTAGTAGCCGTAGTATCCGCGCAACACCCAGTTCAGCCGGGGAACCCTTAGGGCAACTCCAAAGCGCGGTTCCGCCGTGTTCTCCGTGACTGACTTATCCTGGAACTCGGTGGCGCGCAATCCGGCAATCAAAGTCAGCCATGGCGTCACTTTGAATTTGTCGTTGATAAATTCGGCGGCCAGTCCTCCGTTGACGCCGATCGAGGAAGCGGGAAAATTTTGCGTGCCGTCCGTGTAGTCGTTGAAAAAGTAGTTGTACTGATGCTGAAAAAATCCGTAGACGCCGGCCTGAAGATCGTTTTTCCAAAAGTTTGCGCTCACCGCCGCCTGCGCACCGGCATAGTTGGCAGTCTGGGTGACCGTCGAGATGACCGGATAATCGTTCGGCCCGCCATGATAATCGGCGCCGTTGTAGTGATAAAACGGAGAAACCGTGATCAGCGTATTCGGGCTGAACGTGTGCACCCAGGAGAACGTCACGTAACCGTCCGGCTCTGTCTCGCTATCGTGCAGCCCCCAGCTCGGGTAGTTCTGATTCCCAATCGAATTCGGATCGGGATCAATCGGAATCTGGTAATAATCCCGCCGCAGCTGCGTGACCACGCGAAACTGGTTCTTCGCATCCGGATTGAAAATGAACGATGCAAATCCTCCAAATCCGTTTGCCGCGTCATTGACCACCTGCCCGATCGGCGTCTGTAGCCCGTATTGGCTTCGATTGCCATTCAAGCTGCCGTAGTATGCAAACCGCTGCGTGTGCCCTCCGCAACTGATCTGATCATCCGTCTGATAGAAGTTTCCCGCGGTGATGACCAGATCGCACTCGCGATAACGCTCGAAACCGGTTCGTGGCACCACGTTGAAAACTCCGTAGGTGCGGTCTCCATAATCGGCGTCGTAGCTGCCGCGTTGCACCTCCAGATAATCGATGTCTTTTGGATTGATCTGGGGCCCCAGATTGTTGGCGATGTTGGTATTCGGGATGGGCACGCCATCGATCAGCCAGTCCACCTGGTGTCCACCGCGCATGTGCAGCATGTCATGCGTGACGTAAGCGGCCGGCACATAATCGGTGATCATCTCCATGCCGTTGGTCCGGTCCGCGCCGGGAGTTTGCTGGATGGCGATGCGATCCAGTGTGGTCGTCGGCGTAACGCTATCGGTCGTCGCCTCGACCGGGGTCTCCGAAACGAGGACGCTCTCCTTCGCGCCTGCGACCGCCAGTTCCATGTGCAATACCGGACTGGTGTCGGATTGGACGATTACATCCTGGCGCATGTCCTGGAAGCCCTTCGACGCGACTGCGACCGTGTAACTCCCGAGAGGTACCGAACTGAATTCAAATCCTCCCCTATCGCTCGAGTTTTGCGTCTGCATCCAATCCGAGTTTTGCGCCTTCAAGGTAACCTGGGCGCCCTGAATGGGGCGGTGCTGCGGATCATGAATCACGCCGCGGACCGCGCCGAAGATCGTGGCCGATGCGATGCCGGGGACGAGCAGAGTGGCAGAAATAACAACCATGAGTACGAAGCGAGTCATTGTCTCCTCTTTTTTTCCGACTGAGTAGCTACCAAGGCGAGGCCGGCAGAGGCTGCCCATGCCCGCCAACGACGACCTGCCCCGCGGGTGGAAATCACCCGCAAGGTTTGCGATGCGAATACAGGTTGGGAGCTAGCTGCGAGGAGGAGCGCGCGCCGAATCGGCGCCGAGGAGCGGGGATGTAACGCGAGCCGTGACAGACGCGCCAAACGCGGACGCGGTGGGAAGATCGACAAAAACGAAATGGTTCGAAGCCGGCCGGGCCCATTCGGAGGTTTGCGAGTTCTGGCAGCAACAATGTTGGCCGCAACAATTCTGCGAGCGTAGAGAAGGTTCGCGCGAGTCGGCGCTTTGCGTCCCGGCCGCCTGCGCCGCCTGCATTGCACTGTGATGACACGGCATCGCCGGCTCGGCCGTTCCGGCAGACGCGCCCGCAAGCGGACGCCGCATGCAGCACTGCATGGGCGGCGGAGCAACGCCAGCCATTGCCAGCGGCCCGAAAACCGGGACCAGCATGAGCAGCGTTAGAAATCTGGCGGTCCAGCGATGCATCGTAATCCAGTGTTCCCCACACAAACAGCGATCCACGCCCCACGCATGGATCGCCAGAATATTAACACGCCGCTGGACTTGGACCCTATGCGCTCTTCTTTACCGCCTGCGGCTGATAGGTTCCCGGCGTCGTGCGTCCGGCGATGGCCAGCCGGTTCCAGGCGTTGATCGCCGCGACCGCGAAAGTCAGGTCGGCCAATTCTTTTTCGCTGAACTGCTGTTTTGCCTGCTGGTAAATCTCGTCGGGCACATGAGTATCGGCGACCCGCGTGACCGCATCGGTCCAAGCCAGCGCGGCCCGCTCGCGCTCGGTGTAATAAGGACACTCATGCCAGGCGTCGAGCGAATACATGCGCTGGTCGCTTTCGCCCGCGGCCTTCAGATCTTTCCAGTGCATGTCGAGGCAGTAGGCGCAGCCATTGATCTGCGACGCGCGCAGCTTGATCAGGTGCAGCAGCTTTTCCTCGAGCCCGCACTCGTGCAGATATTTTTCCAAACCCAGCATCGCGTGATAAGCCAGGGGCGCAACTTTCGTATAGTGAATGCGCTCTTCCATGAGAGTCCTCCTGAAGTGATCGAAAATGTGTAATCGAAAACGAGCGTAGAAAGAAAACGAAAAAATAGCAGACTAACGAGCGACCCCAGGTTCTGTAAAAAGCATATCAATGCCCGCAGTAACGAGAAAAGGTTCCGAGAGCCGAAAGCCGAGAGCCCAAAGCCGGGGCGACTTTCCTGTACCATTTTCTCCATGCACGATACAGCCGAGCGCCTGCTGACGACGATCCGCAAACACGACCTGCTGCGTGCGGGCGATCGCGTGGCTGCCGCCGTCTCCGCTGGCGCGGATTCGGTCGCGCTGCTGCTCCTGCTCGATGAACTGCGGGCCGAACTCGGGATCGTGCTCTCGGTGGCGCACGTGAATCACAAACTCCGCGGCACGGAGTCAGATGGAGACGAGCAGTTTGTGCGCGAACTGGCGGCGCGCCTTGGGCTGGAGTGCGACGTCGCCGTTGCGCCGGCTGATTCGGCGACCGATTCGCCGACGGAAACAGCCGGCGCTCGGCGCGCGAAGCCCAACCTCGAAGCCGCCGCCCGCGACCTTCGCTACAACTTCTTTCGCGAACTCGCCGAGCGCGGCCGAGCCAACAAAATTGTCACGGCGCACACGCTCGACGATCAGGCTGAGACGGTTCTGCTACGCATGTTTCGCGGCACCGGCGTTCGCGGCCTCGCCGGGATCCGGCCGCGTCTCACCTTGTCGCCCCCCGTTGAAATCATCCGACCGCTTCTCACTTTCCGGCGCGCCGAGCTGCGCAATTACCTGCGCGCCCACAACCAGAGCTGGCGCGAGGATTCCTCCAACAACGATCCCAGCTTCACGCGCAATCGCGTGCGCCAGCGCCTGCTGCCGCTGATCGCGGAGGAGTTCGGCGACGCCGCTATCGAGCACATGGCCGAGCTGGCCGAGATTGCGCGCGCCGAGGAAGACTACTGCTCCAGCGCGCAGCAACTCACGGCCGCCGAATCCGCCCAGCCCGCGCTCGACGCAAAGAGGCTGCTCGCTCTTCCGCTCGCGATCCAGCGTCGCCTAGTTCGCGCGTGGCTGGAAACGAATGCTCCCGAAGCCTCGATTTCGTTTGCGCTGATCGAAGAAATCCTCCAGCTCGCGCACAGCGAGCCGGGACAAAAGCTAGAGCTTCCCGGCAATGTGGGAAGCAATGTGACAAAGGATGGGTCGAGCAGCATCTCGCCCAGCGTGCCGCGAAACGTTCGCCGAGCCCGTGGCGGAATTGTGATCGAGGCCGCCGCACCGTCCAGCGCCGAGCCCTATGAATACGCGCTGCCCGTACCCGGCGCCGTCGATCTTCCCGAGATCGGCGCCCGCTTCGTAGCGCGCATTGTTGAGACTGCCTCGCTCTTCGAAGGCCAAGCGTCCGTACTCCTCGACCCGGCCGAAGCGGGCGAGAAGCTCACCATCCGCAACTGGAGGCCGGGCGACCGCTACTGGCCCGCGCACACCGCGCGCGAGCGAAAAGTGAAAGAGCTGCTCGCCGATCTGCACGCCACGGGTGCAAAGAAAAAGCTGTGGCCGGTCGCGGTCGACGCACAGGGGCGCATCGTCTGGATGCGCGGATTCGCCGCCGCAGAGGCGGCCCGTCCGCGCGGCGCGAAGGCAGTCCTGCTCTCCGAAAGCGCGTTGGATATCTGACGCCGAACGCGCACTTTCATGGGGAGTAAGTGCTATCCTTGATCCGCCATGCCCACTTCGCCGAGCTCTACCTTGCGCCAGGTTATTTCGGCCGACCAGATTCAGAAACGCGTCCGCGAACTTGGACGCCAGATTTCCGACGACTACAAAGGTCAGTCCGTGGTCGCGCTGGGCATCCTCGAAAACAGTTTCATGTTCATGGCCGACCTGGTGCGTGCGGTTGACGTACCCGTGGTCTGCACCTTCATTAAGCCGCGCTACAAGCAGCTCAACGAGTCGCAGGCGCCCATGCTCGAAATTTTCTTCAGCCACCAACTGGATATCACGGGCAAGCACGTCCTGCTGGTCGAAGGTTTGGTGCACTCCGGCGTGACCACGGATTTCCTGATGAGCGATCTGCGCGCCCGCGGCGCGGCGTCGGTCAAGCTGGTGACGCTGCTCGACCGGCAGTCATCGCGGCGCGTCCCCTTGCAGCCGGATTATTTCGGTTTCCTGGTGGACGACGCGTTTCTCTGCGGCTACGGCCTGGGAAGTCCGGAGCAAAATTCACGGAATCTGGCGTACCTTGCCGCGGCGAGTTGAGGTGTAGCCGATGAACAGCGTGGTAAAGACCGTCATCTTCTGGTTGGTAATCGTAATAAGCGCGACACTATTGTGGCAGGTCGTCCGAACCGGCGGTAATCGGGCCGCCTCCCAAGAGCCCGAAATCAGCTACTCCGGCTTCCTTGCGCAAGTCGAGAGCGGTCAAGTCAGCAGAGTTTCCATTGTCGGGAACGTAGTTCATGGCACCAAGAAAAACGGAGATCTTTTCCGCGTCACTGCTCCCGCCGATCACGCTGAAATGATGAGTGCCCTCAAGCAACATGAAGTGGAAATCTGGTTTCGGGATCAATCAACCCAGAGCTGGCCAGCCTATCTGTTGAACCTCGCGCCATTGATTTTGCTGGCAGGGATCTGGTTTTTTATGATCCGGCAAATGCGGAGACGATCGGCGGCAAGCCCAGAAATCCCGGTGCCGATCACACCGCCAAGTTCTTCGCCGCGTTTTGGCCCGTGACGTACGCATCTGTCTCGAACCGGGTTTTGCGAAGCTCGCAGCTCGTAGCTCGCATTTCCGTAACTTCTGTACCCTCCCCATTTTCCCGTTTTTTCCAAAAAGGTCTAGAATGAGGAGGCGGCTTTTCTCAGTCGAATTTTCGCCGCTGGCATCTAACGATTGGTTGCCTTGCGGCCGCTATTCTTCTTTACCGGGAAAAGGCTAGGAAAGGCTGTAGTTTTCAGGAGTTCCAGTGAATTCGACGATCAAAACGGTACTATTCTGGGCGGTTATCGTAGTGTCGGCTGTCCTGCTCTGGCAGGTGGTGCGCACCGGCACAGCCAGTCCAAAAGAGAAGGAAATCGGGTTCTCCGAGTTCCTCTCGGACGTGGATTCGGGCAACATCAAAGACGCGCAGTTTATCGGCCAGGAAGTCAAGGGCAAGCTCAAGGACGATTCGCAGTACCACACCATCGTTCCCGCCAACTATCCCGACATGTACAAGAAGCTGAACGACAAGGGCGTGCCCTATAGCTTCAAGGACATCTCGAGCGGCTCGTGGCCAAGCTGGCTGCTGAATCTGGCTCCGCTCGTTTTGCTCGGCGCTCTCTGGTTCTTCATGATTCGCCAGATGCAAACCGGCGGCAATAAAGCCCTGTCATTCGGCAAGAGCCGCGCCCGCCTGCTCTCCATGCAGCAGAAAAAGATCACTTTTAAGGATGTCGCGGGCGTCGACGAAGCCAAAGAAGAGCTGCGCGAGATCATCGAATTCCTGCGCGAGGCGCAAAAATTCCAAAAGCTCGGGGGACGTATTCCGAAGGGCGTGCTGCTTGTCGGACCTCCGGGAACCGGCAAAACTTTGCTCGCCCGCGCAGTCGCCGGCGAGGCGAATGTTCCGTTCTTCTCCATCTCCGGTTCCGACTTCGTGGAGATGTTTGTCGGCGTCGGCGCCAGCCGCGTTCGCGACCTGTTCGAGCAGGGCAAAAAGAACGCTCCCTGCATCATCTTTATTGATGAGATTGACGCCGTTGGACGCCATCGCGGCGCCGGCCTCGGCGGAGGACACGACGAACGCGAGCAGACTTTGAACCAGCTCCTCGTCGAGATGGATGGTTTTGAATCGAACGATGGCGTCATCCTGATGGCTGCCACCAACCGTCCCGACGTGCTCGATCCGGCATTGCTCCGGCCGGGTCGCTTTGATCGCCGGGTAGTGGTGAACCGTCCGGATGTGCGCGGCCGCGAAGAAATCCTGCGCGTTCACACCCGCAAAATTCCTCTCGCTGATGATGTCGATCTCTCCGTCCTGGCGCGCGGCACACCGGGCTTCTCCGGCGCTGACCTCGCCAACATGGTCAATGAAGCCGCGCTCTATGCGGCGCGGCAGAATCGCAAGGCCGTGTTGCAGTATGACTTCGAGGTCGCGAAAGATAAAGTTCTGATGGGCGTCGAGCGCAAGTCGCTCCTGCTCACCGACGAAGAGAAGCGCAACACCGCCTATCACGAGGCCGGACACGCGCTCGTCGCGGCCAAGCTGCCTTACGCCGATCCCGTGCACAAAGTTACGATCATTCCGCGCGGCATGGCGCTGGGCCTGACCATGCAGTTGCCGGTCGATGACCGCCACAACTACTACAAGAATTATCTCGACACGCAGATCGCCATCCTGATGGGCGGGCGAATTGCCGAAGAGATATTCCTGAACCAGATGTCCACGGGCGCCGGCAACGATATCGAACGCGCCACCGAACTCGCGCGCAAGATGGTTTGCGAATGGGGCATGAGCGATCTCGGCCCGCTGACCTTCGGCAAGAAGGAAGAGCAGATCTTCCTCGGCCGCGAGATTGCGCAGCACCGCGACTACTCCGAAGCCACCGCCATCCAGATCGACGAAGAAGTAAAGAAGATGGTAAGCACGGGCTACGCCACGGCCAGAACGATTTTGACCGACAATCGCGAGATCCTGGAGAAGATCGCAAAAGGCCTGATCGAGCGCGAGGTGCTCGACGCGGTCGAGATCAAGGCGCTGGTTGAGGGACAAGATCTGCCGCCGCTCAAGCCTCTGCCTCCCAAGGCAACCGACGAGAGCGTGCAGCAGGTCCTAAAGCCCGAGCGCACCCCAGCCAAGAGTGGGGAACGTCCGGCAACGGCGTAAGCGCGTTCGTGCGATACGTGTAGCGCGGACACTCCTGTCCGCGTAAAATTCTTAGCCATTCTCGAGGGCGGCCTTCCGGTCGCCCCTTTTTGCCGGCCAGTCTCCGCGTTTTCTGCTGAACCTCAGCGCGCTCTGCGTTTAGAGGCTCTGGCAAATTTTGATTGGCCATAAACCCGAAACCAGGTCGGGACGGGTCCTCACCGCGCTCTAATGTACCGCCGTGTTCTTGGGAGATCAGCCGAAACTGCCGATAGATTCAGTGTTGGCAAGCTGATTTTCCATGTCGATCAAATTGCTCCCGGCGTTGGTGAATCCGGTTGACCCGTCACAAGTGTCCGATGGGTCGAACGGCATCGTGCCTCTGACTCCGAGAGCGGTCATCACCCAGGCTGGCCAAAGTATTCTGGTTCCCTCCGGCGACACTTTTTCCTGGTCGTCTTCGGCGCGCCAGGGCGGAGCGAATTGGATCGACGGAACATTCGTGGAGGATTCCCAGAGCAATGCGACGGCCTCGGCCGGCGAGTATGTCTCTGGATTGGCCGGGAGCCGTCCTGTCGCAAGCACGGCGATTGCCCATTACCTCTTTTATTCGGCCGCTCCCGCCGCCTGGAGCGGCCGGCTCATTGACGTATATGCCTAAGGTCGGCGAGATTTCCACCCTCACGATTCGCCGGTCGATTGGCGAAACATCGCCACTTCACTCGTAACTGAATGGTTACAAGTGCAAAGGCCTGATTACTGGTTTCGCCAACTACTCACACCTTCGTGTGACCAAGCGCACTGACAGGACCCACAAGAGGGCATCTATTTAGTCTGCCTCATAATCCCCAAAACGAAAAGTAGACGCCATTAACGAGCGGTCCTCGCAGAACGTTTGGGAGATCCACCTTGACGGAGGTGATAACGGGAAACAAACGGAGAAGGAGGAAATTATGGACTCAGCAACGACGAACAGTTGGGCGAAATATCGTCGGAAGATTTCCGATGTCGGCCCGAGATTCCACTCGACGAAACTTGCCCCTGCAGCCATCCATATCCTTCTGACGTTGCCTGTGCTTTGCACGCTAATGCTGGTTGCCGCTCGATCAGCACAGGCCCAGGCGGAGGTGGTGCTCTACAACTTCTGCACGAGCGGGCCGAATTGCCTGGATGGTGAGCGACCGCAGTCCCGGCTCACTCCCGACGGTGCGGGTAATTTCTATGGGACCACAGAGTTTGGAGGGGCTTTTGGATATGGAACCGTATTTGAGATTTCGCCCGACGGCAGTGGGGGCTGGACGGAGACTGTGCTTTACAGTTTCTGCCCCGACGGCGGGGTCTGCACGGACGGAGCGTTCCCATCTTATTCTTATGTGATGTTCGACAGCGCGGGCAATCTTTACGGAACAACGTCCCTAGGCGGCGCGCTAGGGCTTGGTACCGTGTTCGAACTTAGCCCAGCGGGAACAAACTGGACCGAAACCGTCCTCTTCAGTTTTGGCGGCGGGGGCAGCGGTAGCTGTCCGGTAAACGGTTTGATAATGGACACCGCGGGTGACCTTTTTGGCGTAACCAATTCCGAGGGAGCAGGACTCGGGACCGTCTTCGAACTGAGCCAATCCGGCGGCCTCTGGACGGAGCAGATCATCTACGACCTCGCCTCCCCCAACGATGCCGGCTTGACTATGGATTCCGCCGGAAATATCTTCGGCACCACATCTTCCACAGTATTCGAGCTTTCACCGAACGGCGACGGTGGTTGGAATCCCGCTGTCATCCACACTTTTACTGGTTATCCCAAGGATGGCAGTGCCGCGCAAAGCGCTCCCGTGCTCGGCCCAGGCGGAAGCCTTTACGGTACAACGACAACGGGCGGCGAATACAATTATGGAGCGGTCTACGAGTTGGGTCCCGGAAAGAAGGGAGAATGGACCGAGAAGATTCTCTACTCCTTTAACAGCTACAAGGGGCGATTTCGGATCGGCAACGATCCTTTTGCGGGGCTTGTCTTCGATAAAGCCGGCAACATTTACGGCGCCACACTCAAGGGCGGCCCGTGGGGCGCTGGATCAGTTTTTGAGTTAGTGGCGCCAGTTGGCACCGGCAAATACAAAGGAAGGATTCTCTGGATTTTCGAAGTTCAGAACTACTATGGCGGCTTGATCCTGGACAGCGCGGGCAACCTCTATGGCACGGCCCAAACTGGTGGCACTGGCGGTGGCGGCTATGTGTTCGAGGTGAATCCGTCGGCTGGCGTGACCACGACAACGCTCACGTCTTCGCCGAATCCGTCCACTGATGGAGAGCCGGTGACTTTGACCGCAGATGTCACCTCCAGCGCGGGCCCGCCGCCCGATGGAGAAACGGTCACGTTTTTGTGGCACCGGAGCTTTTGGCGGGCCTTCGGAACGGGGACGTTGAGTGGCGGCTCTGCCAGCATTACTACCTCAGTATTTACGGGGGGCGCGTACCGGATCAAGGCCGAGTACGGAGGCGACCTCGACTTCACTCCTAGCACATCGAACGTGTTGACGCAGGTGGTGGAGAAGAAGCGGAAGTGACCGCTCTGGCTTCCTCGCAGAATCCGTAGAGTTTCTGGCCTGCGACCTTTACGGCGGGCAATGAAGCAGGGCGGATCGAACGCAAACGGCGTTGCGTTCGAAGTGATTCCGTAGGATACTCGTCAACCTACACACATTAACGTCGCAAGGTGAGCGACATTAAAATCGTGCATCGTTGGTTCAACCCTACCCCGCCCAACTGATCTTGGGCGGGGTCTTTATGTTGTCGGTTTCCCGCCTTGAAAAACTAAAGCGAACTGGTAACTGTCGATAAATCCCCATAGCGCTCATTGAGCCGTTGGGGATCGCCTTTACGCGATTGTGAGCACGGTATCGACGCTCCATCCGCGATCGCGTACATCTTGCCGTGGCCCCGACAGATTCACTGAGGTGTTGCAGCCGGGCACCAGTGCGTTTTCGTCGCCATCGTCAACGGCGGGCAACTCGATGGCTACGATCAAGAAGCTGCGGTGAATCCCGTAGCATGAGAGGTTGATCCACGAATATCCCGCTGCCAGGAGTTCGTTGAACCTAACCTCATAGTCCGCTGGCGTCCGCAAGTCGCCTTCCCGAATATGGTAAGTGCCGTCCGCGTGATTGTAGTTGTTGAGACCGACTTCAACGATCCGAACATCTTGCGCAGGCGGCTGACACTCGACTGTGGTTAGCCAATCCAGGAGCCTGTCGAGGTGATAAAACAATGCAGACATGTGCGGAGGAAGTCTAGCAGCCCTCCGACCTCAACTGTCGTAACATCCCCATTTCACTCACCGACCTTGAAAAAGGCGAACAAACGGCGCACGCTTGCGCTAACACCTGATTTCAGCAGCTATTCGAAATGACCGTCTCTAGCACTGCGGAAGACGATCACGTTCTTCCGCTTAGCCGTTGAGTGCAACGGGCAAAAGGAAGCCCCGCCCAAGAAGAGCAGGACGGGGTAGGGTTTGAACCAATATGCGCAATTCCACTATTGCGCGCCTTGCGACGTTAACGTACGCAAGTTGACGAGTTGACGAGCATCCTACGGAATCACTTCGAACACATCGCCGCATCCAGGGCCGCCGCATCCACCCTTCAATCCGCCGTAGTAGGTCGTGCCATAGAGATCGCCTGCATTGTCCAGAATCAGGCTTCCAAAAGGATCAATCCCGTCCAGATCGGAGAGGGTCTTCTCAGTGTATCCCCCGACTAGCTCGAAAACAGTCCCCGACCCTGCTTTGCCAAAGTAGGTCGTAGTGCCGTACAAGTTCCCGGCCGTGTCGAGCACAATCCCCGCCCAAGGAAAGCCGCCGTCGGCGCCGCCCCTGAAAGACCAGAGAATCTTGTATGACCATTTTTTTCTCTTTTTTGGATTACTCAGCCTGTAAACCGTTCCCCGGTTCTTGTGGCCGCCGTCCCAAGTCGTACCGTAAAGGTTCCCGGCTTGGTCGGGCACGGGAGCGCTCTCCGGACCTGAGCCATCTTTAGGAGGGCCAGCAAAGGTGTGGATAAAAGTCTTATTCCAACCACCGTTGCCGTTCGGAGACAACTCGAATACACAACAATATGTGACGCCAAAGAGGTTTCCGGCAGCATCCATACTCAATCCGGCGTAGCCTTCGGCGTAGGTGTCGATCACTTGCTCCGTCCAGCCGCCACCGGACGGGCTCAGCTCGAATACGGTTCCATAGTTTCCGACGCCCCCCGCTTGAGTTGTGCCGTAGAGATTGCCCGCCGGGTCCATGATCAGACCATTTGCGGGATTGGCACCGTCTCCATCGTTAGCGAAGCTGTACAGAGCGGTTTCCTTCCAGCCTGCCCCAGCGGGACTAAGTTCGAACACGACGCCGTATCCATTCGCGCCGCCGTTGGCTGCTGTCCCGTAAAGGTTTCCCGCACTGTCGAATATCACGTAAGAGTAGGTCGGATTCGACCCGTCCGCCCCTCCGGTAAAGCTATAGAGTACGTTCTCATTCCAGCCCCCGTCGCCGTTCGGCGAAAGCTCAAATACGGTCCCACCTCCCCACAACCCCCCAACCACGGTCGTCCCGTAGAGGTTGTCAGCACCGTCGGAGGTGAGACGGGATTCTGGCCAGGCTCCATCCGGGGAGCCGGTGAAGTTGTACAGCACCGTCTCAGTTTGGGCCTGCGCCGGGCGAGCAGCAATCAGCACCAGCGCACAAAGCACAGCCAGTATTAGAGCACCGCGGGTAGCATTCATAAACACGAACCTCCTTTGGGGTTTCGCCTCAGGGGGTGCTGCGTCTCAACGGGCGGGAACCGCTCTTCGGAGAGGCGGCGGGTCAGTCCTTCAAGCCTCCGTCCCTCATTGGATAGGGATTCTTCGTACGGCGCAAATTTACGCAGAAGAGCGAGTCCTGTCAGTGAGAACTGTCACGTATTGATGTGCAGTACTGGCCAAGAACCGCAGGCAAGACCGTTAATTGGCGTAATATCCCATTACACTCAAAATCCCCAATGAGCCATTGTCATTCTCGGTTTAATCTATCTTAAACACCATGTGCTTCATGCTTTATGTCGGGACGACTAGGCCCATTCCGAGACGGGAATGGAAAAAGAATGCTCCAGACATCTCCGTTGCGTCATTGACTGAGCACGACTCAGCCATCAAAGCGCATTTCAAGAGCGCCGAGGTTCAGTGCATCGGTTCCACAGCAGGCTGTGGCTGTGATTTCCCTCATGTGCTCCTTCAAAATGGAGAGTGGCCGATTTTTGATTTCGAGGATGCTGAACGAGTTGCAACATTTAGCCAAAACCGCAGGGCATTCGCAACCCTCTTACGGAATACGGGTAAGACAACAATAGAGATTTACGGCCTGTGGTGGGGCAACTTCGCCAAGGAACCGTTGTCCTACGAGGATATTCCCTTGCTCAGAATCCTTGAACCGGATTTCCTCTTTCGAGAACAGGTATTTTACAGAGTTTCTGCCGAGAGCGTACCCCTTACGCACTCGTAGTTGGCGTAACATCCCATTACATTCAACGCATAGAAACGGTCGCCATAAGCGCAACGGGGACATCTCGCATGACGATGTGCGGGCACTTATCGCACGCTACCGGTTGCCGTTGAAAACTCCCCCCAGCCGTCCGGCGCTTGGGGTCTTTTAGTCGTCGTCGCCATCTAGTCGTCGTCGCCATCTGGCGCCGGGTTATTGAATTCGCTGGGCGGGCGCACCGTCTTCTCTCCCGGATAGGGCCGCGTGAATCCGGTCGATTGGTACCAGTTCAAGTGGTTGACGGTGTCGGGATCTTCGGAGTCAGGCTTGCTGAGTTTGCCTTCGAATATCTCGGCCTTCTTCTGGAGCCAGGCCGCCCTCAGAGCCTTCACCGCGGGGCTGTCGTTCGCATTGTCATCTTCTCCCCAAACACCCTGATCCAGCGGGACCTGGTTCGGCACGTGCGTCCACGGCTGGAAATTTTCCGGAGGCGGCGTTCCCTTCACGAAGTCCGTCCTCATCGGCGACGCCACCAGGTCAAACTGATTCATGGGCGGCAGACCCAGGATTTGCTCGATGGTCCGCGTCATGTTGACTTGCGTGTAGTAAGTGTGGTCGGTCGATCCATTCTGCACGGCGTACGGGCTGACGACATAGCCGGGGCTGCGATGGCCGTCGATATGGTCGACTCCGTCCTGCGAATCGTCTTCCTCGATGAAGATCGCCGACGAGGACCAAACGTTGCTATGGCTGATGTAGTCGATCATGCGCCCAATGGCTAAGTCGTTATCGGCCTGTTCGGCGTCGACGCTCGGCGGACCTCCCGTGTGATCGGACATGATCCACAGGATGCTCAACGCGGGCACCTTGCCGGCCGCGAGGTCATTATTGAAGTCCTGCACCCAGAGGTCGACGCGGAACTGGTCGGGGATGCGAAGGTCGAAGATCGGGAAGTTCGGCACGAGATATTGCGAAACCGCGGGAACCGAGGAGTGGGGCGTGATCGTGTTCTGATAGTAGAGCGTCTTCTCCTGCCCGGCTTCAAACTTTTGCGAGTCGGCATAGAAGTCTATCCATCTCGGCTCCCGGGTCGAGCCGTTGGGCTGCAAGAAGGTATCGTACTCGACGTATTCGCCGTAGATCTTCAGGGACAGGCCAGCGGCCGCAGCTTCCGAGAACAGGAAGCCCTTGGTTTGATAGGCCAGCGCGTCTCCGGCGTTTCCGCCCGGATAACTGCGCACCCAGTCCGGCGATTGGATGTCGTCGGCATAAGGCGCCATGCCTTCTGTGATCCACTGGTGGCCATCGGCGGATTGGCGGCTGGGGTTGTAGAAGTTATCGAGCAGCGGAAAGCGCTGGATCAGCGCGTGTGCATTCGGCGTGTCTTTGCCGCCGAACACAGCCAAAGACGCGTCGCCGTTGCCGGCGGGCACGTCGCCGAGTATCTGATCGTAGGTACGATTTTCACGGATGATCAGGAAGACGTGCTTGATCAAGGACGGATCGCCGATATGTTTCGGGATGGCGACTGGCTTAACCTTCGGAGTGCCGCCGCTGGCAGACTGAATATTCTTGACCAGATCCCAGTGGTTATTGCGGAAAACCTGCGCGGTCATCGCCGCCAATTTCTCCGCATCCGGCACCGGGATGATGCTGACGGTGCCACTATCCTGGTGAGTGTTGTAGTCGCAGACGCCGTAGAGGCATCCGGGTGAATTCAGCGTGCCGATGCCCTTGTCGTTGGCGACGATGAGCGTGTTATTGGCGGTGTTCAGCACGATGGAGCTGGGCGCGTAGGCTACCGGGATCATGCCGAGGACAGGATTCTGAACGCCTGGGACGAGGCTGACCACCGCAACCGCGTTGGCGTTGTAGAGAGCGACATAGGCAACATTATTCGCGGCGTCGACGGCGATGGAATTTGGCGCGGCTCCATAGGCCGCTTCACCGGAGCCGGGTACTCCGATGGGCAGCCCAAGGTCGATCGTCTGCGTGACCTGGTTGGTGGTTGTGTCAATCACCGAGATGGTGTCGCTGTAAGTATTCGCGACCAGAAGATACTGTCCATAGAACGCCATGCCGGTCGGGTGCAGACCGGTCGCGATGGTCGCCGTAACCGTCATCGAGGGCAGATCGACCACGGAAACGGTACCGGTAATAGCGGCTCCGACGACTGGATCGGCGACGATTTCAGTGCCGGCGGAGTAAATCTGGAAGTCCGACTCGGTAGCGGCCCGGCCACCCTCGTTGCTGACGTAGGCGGTTGTGCCATCGCTCGCGATCACGATGCTGTGCGGCGCGTTGCCGACGCGGATCTGCGGACCCTGGACGGGCGGTTGCGCGGTCAGATCGATTTCGGCGACGGTGTCATTCTGGTTGAGCAAGGCGTAGGCGCTTTTGCCATCCGGGGTGAGCGCGACGCCCCCAGGATATGAAGTACTGGGAGTATAAAACGTGCCGCAAGGTATGTCGTAAGAACCGCCGGGGCTGTTCGGAAAGCACGTAATAAACGAATTGTTGGGCGGCACGCTGACCTGGACATCGTCGCTCAGCAAGCCCTTGGAATTGACATTCGCGATGGTGACGTTGCTGCTGTCCTGGCTGAAGACTAAGTACTTGCCATCCGGCGAATAGGTGATTCCGTTGTAACTGCCCTTCGGATCGTTTCCGAACGGACGGTAGTCCTGCAAGAGTTTGCCGGTATTAACGTCGAAAATCTCGACGGCCCTCCACGCACCCATGGTGAGAACGGCAGCCGTGTGAGTCTTCAGGCTGGGGTTCAGGGCGACGGCCTTGGCGCGCACCCGCTTGCCGAGGTTGACCTGCGTGCCGGCCGGCGTGATGATCTGGCCATCGCCGACAACCCATTTGCCGTTTCCCTGCGCCCCGGTGTAGTAAGTCGGATAGTACTTCGACTGAGCAGCCGCGAAGCCCGCACAGGTCATGCCTGTCGCCAACCCTGTCGCCACCAGGCCGGCCAGCGGATGCAGACGCTTCATCCGAGCCTTATTTCGAGACTTGATTCGAGAAGATTTTCGAGACATGTGCGGTACTCCTCAGATTGTTTATCCCGCTTTTGTTAATCCGTGATCGGGATCGGCCGCTGGGCGCGGAAAGCCATTGGGGCGAAATTATGACGAGCGATGGTAGATGGCAATCGTTATGGCTTTGTTACGGGCTGATGAAGATCAGGTGAAAGTCACGTTGGCGGGGGATGAAGTTTTCTTTATCTCCGGGTCGCCATCTCGGGGTCGCCCAGGGCTCGAATGAATTGCGCAACCTCATGGATCGCCCGCGCTGCGTCGCTGACCACAGCGAGCAACTGCACCACTACCGAACTAGCGAGAGGCTTGCTCTGACTCATGTTTCCGGGTATGCAGCTGGAACCATGAGACCGATCCACCGAACGGACTGTGGCTGGCGAAGTCTGGAAGAGGAGGCAGGTAGGCACCGGCTGAGTTTGAGGTTTCCTCCATCCATTTTGGATGGTAGTGGACTTCCCGAACTGCCTCGGACCAACGGCATTCGAGATGTCCTAAGCGCTTTTGCCAGGACCTCATGGGCATAGTGTCCCACACAGGCATTCAGAATGCTAGCGCCTGCAGTTCGCGCACAACCGTTTTCGGGATGGTTGACGAAAAATCGGCAGGGTGGCCGGGGCTTTCGACTTTCGCGCTACCACCGACACAGTGGGTGCCCCGTTCCTTCGCGCACTTTGCGAAGGGGCGGGTACCACGAACGCCTGTACCTGCGAAGGTACGCCACCCGATCCCGGAACAGCGCTGGCGCGTCTGTTCCGAATCGACAGAAACCGGTTCCGGCTCCGCGCTGAATTAAGCAAAGTATGACGTTCTCAATCGCTGCGGCTCTTCTAGTCGAAATGGCGGTAGGCGTCCCACTCTTTGGTGAGATCCTGGTCGAAGTTGCGACAGTGGTAGATGGGCCGCTCCCAGTCGGGACGCGCCCACCGGACCCTGGGATCGGCGACCGGCGTGACCGAGGCGCAGTGACGCTGCAGGTCCTCGAGGTCGACGTCGAGGGTGATAACGCTTTCGCCGGTGTAGCCTCTGCTTCCCCAATACCAGTAAGAGTGGTGAGTGCAGATCGCCTTGGGCAATCCCAGTGCGGGCCCAAAGTGATCGATGGCTCCGGCTTGTCCGTAGAAGTTGGCGAAGATTGCCGTCTTCCGGCGTTCTTCCGCGGGAAGAACGTTGTAGTAGCGCGCTACGGCCTCGGTGCGCTCCCTCCATCCGAAGCAACTGCTGTAGTAGTCCGGGACAGCGGAGTGCGCGTTCTCTTCGGATTCAGTTCGGTGCAGCATCATCACTTGGTAGTAGCGCGCGAAGGCATCGATCGAGAGGACAGGAACGAAGGTCGGCAACATTAATGCCGATAGGGCGCAGGCGGCGACGACATACGCGGCGACGAAGCGGCGGCTCCACGTGTTGGCGAACCATGAATTGGCGAACCAGCGTTCGGCAGCGACCGCTCCGGCGGCGAGCATGGCTGGATAGACGGGTGTGACCAGGTAGTCCTTGGCGTGGAGCGCGTACATCAACAGCATGTACGCAATAAAGGCCCAGCCGAGGGCTCGAAAGCGCTTCATTGGCGCAGTAAAAAAGAACACGGCGCCGGCAATGACGAAGGCTGAACTCAGAATGTTGACCAGCAGCGCCTGTGCGTAGACGAACTGAAGTAGTGGAAGAACGACGTTGCGGTGATGGTGCTGAAGCTCCACGAATGGGAAATGACGATGTGCCTGCCACAAGATGTTGGGCAGAGTGATCGCGAGGGCGATGGCGACTCCGCCCCAGAACCAACTATTGAGGAGCCACCTTCTCCAGGCTGTTAGCAGCGTCCCGGCCACGAGCGCGGCGAGGTAGAACGCGAGGCTGTACTTGTGCATCAGCGCAATGCCGGCGACTGCTCCGAAGGCGAGCCACAGGCGCGGATTCGAGGTCTTCTCGATGCGGACCAGAAGCAGCACTGCCGCGGTCCACAGCGGCATATCGAGGGCGTTCGTGCTGAGGACGTGTCCGAAGGCGAGAGCGATCGGAGCAATCGCTGTCAGTACAGAGGCAATAATGACCGCGCGTCGCCCACCGCCAAGCTCGGAGGCGAGTCGCGCCACCAGAAGCACGGTGGCTGCCGTGGCCAATGCGGGATAGAGGTGAATAGCAGTGAGCGATGTGCCGAGCGTGTGCACGACGATCCAGGTGAGCCACGGAAGCAACGGCGGAAGGTCGACGTAGCCCCACGCGGGATGCTGGGCGCAGGCGAGGAAGTAAAGTTCGTCGGCATGGAATCCGTAGCGACCGGCGAAGCAGACGAGAAGCACGAAGACGAGTGCAGCGAGGAGTGCCGGGAGCGGCAAAGACGCGCCGCGCGATTTCATATGACCTCACGACGCCACACCTCTGAAGATCCGGGGGCGAAGAGATTACTTCGCCATGTTCCTGTCGCCGTTCTGCGCTGTCAGTGATCACGGTCACGACCTAAGCTAGTCTGGAAACGCTATGGTTCTCTCGATTGTCGTTATTCCCAACAACGCTCCTGGATTTTTCGGAAAGGCGAAAGAAAGGCGCACGCTTGCGCTAATGCCTGATTTCGTCAGTCCGCGGCGAAAATCCTGCCAGGCTTGAGACTGCGACGCATCACTGGAGGAACTCTCTTAGCACTCCAATGGCTTGTAGCGAGCGATTTGATGAGTTCTCAAGCGCCCGTAGAGCCGATGGCGGCGTGGGACCCTTCGAGTCCCCCTTTGAGGACTCTAGGAACATCGAGACTTCGAAGTACCACTCTGCGGGATGATCCCATTGCAGAGTACTTTCGGCGAAGGTGGTCGTCCAGGCAGCGACGACGCGATCATACAAAGCACCCGGCGGGAGGCTCGCCAAGATTCGATAGAGCAGAATGCAACGCTGGTGGTAGTAGTCGGCGGCATTCGATTCGTCCGATGCGTTCCAATTGTCCATGTCGTTCAATAAGTGGTGAACGCGATCCTGCCATTCGGGAGTTTGGCGGTCGGCATTGGTGAAAGGCCGCCAGTTATCGTCGAAATTGAGGTGCTTAGCGTCTATGAGCAGTTCCGCAGTCCTTGGACCGAGCCAGTACTCCCCAATGTTGGGGCCGGGTTCAATGGGCGGCAAAGAGGTTGGAATGCTTAGAGCCTCGATTCCCTGATCGGAAGTTGCCGGACTACGATTAAATGATTCATAGAGCGTCACGAGCGCTTTAAGGTCCTTGGGCTCATTGTTGTCGCAGTGGGGGGCGCTCAGGCTGCGATCAAAGTAATCGCGGAAAGCATGAGTTAACCCGGCGGTGGGTATTTGCTGCTTGCCAAGAAACAGTAACAGTCGGCCTTTCGCTTTGACTGCTGGATAGGTTCCTCCTGAGTAGAAGGAGTTATCGTCAGATTGAAAGCCTTCGATGGCCGTAGCCAAACTAGTCGTCAGCGCCGACAGCTCAGGCACCGTGAGGTTAACTTCTTCGAGAAGTTTGGCCAGCGGCGTCAATTGCAAGGGGGACGTAGTTGCACCAGTAGCCTCCTGCAATGCGCGGAACGGTGCTTGTTGATCCTCGTTAGGGTTGGGCGACCTCTGAGCCTTCATCAAAGCAACTATTTTCTCAAGAGCCTCATAGTAGATGGAAACGTCCGGCACAAACACATCTGCACAAGTGGATGCAGACAGGCGCGGAGGCGTCATGCGCTGGAAAAGTTGAATCGCCTTTTTGGCATCGAGTGGCACCATGCCGAGCACAGCTCGGGATTGCAATGAGAGGCGATCCATCTGTTGTGAGTACCCGTGTGCTGCGTAGCTGATACGGCTATCAGCAAGCCAACTCTTCGGCGCTAACTTGAATGCAGTTTCTGGCTCAACACTCTCGGCTTGATCAAACGCGCTTTGGAACAAGTCTCTGGCGAGGTCGGGGCACGGAGCCGCGATCTTGGTTGCTATGCGGATCATTGCGTCGGCGGCGAGCGGGGGTTGGAGCGTGTTGCTTGCATCCACAACTTGGTCGAGGCGTTGTGCAGGGATGCCGGGCAGAGCGCATGGCTTCGTCGCATGAGCAGGGCTCACCCTCGCTTTCACGTGCGCCGGGCTCTCGGGCTGAGACGATGGTACTGCCGACTTAGCGTTAGTCGTGGTCGCGCCCACGAGAGTCACGAGGGCCGTCAAAACCATCACGCCGCGAGCGTTCAGCATCCCTCGCATCTGCCAAGTCTTCTCGGAGAAAGTCTAGTCCAATTTTTGACTTTCCACAGGCACGGTTTAATCCCAATTTCGATGACAGTTGTTGCAAAATCCCCATTTCACTCGTAACTGAATGGTTACAAGTGAAATGGCCTGATTTCAACACTTAACTCCAACCTCCGGCCCCTTCAAGCGTAAACTGGGACCGTGAAGAGCGCACTAATACGAGAAATTGTGCTGCTGACGTGCTGTGTGCAGGCAGCGTTCGGTACTTCTGTGCGGCCTCTGGAATTGCGACAAGTGTCATCGCATCTGACTGTTGTCATCACACATCACGAAAAGCCCATCGCAGGAATCAAGGTAGAAGTTGTTCCGGTAGGAAGTCCTGACCCCGTCCTCACGAGCACAACCGATGCCAAGGGCATTGTTCACATCCGTGGCCTGATGGTAGGCCGGTACTTTCTCACTGCCTCACGCGAAGAGGTCGATGCGGGAAAGGAATGGATCGAGGTTGTCGCGGTGCCAAACGCCAAGACAAAGAAACGCCTCACTATTCGGTGGGCCGATTGGTCGTATCAAACTCGCCGGGTGGCGGGGACGCTGACAGGACTCGTTCCAGGAAATACAGGCCACCCATTGATGGACATCATCCACCCGAGCGCTACCGTTTTCCCGGGTGTTGCGATAACACTGCGGAACGCGTTCTCTGACGACGAGCGCCACACGATTTCCGACAGTTCTGGCGCGTTCCTCCTCGATGATGTACCAGACGGCATCTACATCCTGACTATTGCAGGCGGAATGAAATCGCTTTACGGAGACGCCGAAGTCACGCGGCAAGTCATTGACGTAATGCGAAGTGCGGAACGTGATTCTCTACCACTGGAACTAAAGAACACAGGCAGCGGTGTGGAGTTTGAACTGGCAGACAAGTGATCCCTCTTGCGTCACGAGTCATGTCTGTATCTTCGAATCGTTGGTGTAACATCCCGATTTCACTCACTGACACGCTCAAACGAACATTTCGAGCGCATTAGACCTTAGCCCTTCCATGCGCGACGGCAACAGCGGGCCGAAGGGTTAAGCCCCGGCTTTTTCAGGGAGTCCGTAACTCCTTTGTCCGGAATGTCTTACGTATTACTCCTTTAGAATCAAGATCCTGCAAGGAAGTTCTTGCACCAGCATTAAAGCACAGATAAATTCATTTAAATCAACAACTTAATACAATTTCGTCTATCGTGCCTAAGTCCTTATTATTCAAAGATCTAGAGGAAAATAGCGCCTAAGTCATTCATTCTAATAGATCGATGGGGAGGGGCGTCTGTTACTAACCAGTAAATACCCATCCTCTTCCGCCTCGCGGCAGCTTTCCACTTCCATCCCTGATCGCGGCTGGTTAAGATGGCTCTTCTCATATCAGCCATGAAACTCTCCCTCGATTCCAAAGTCGCTCTCATCACCGGCGGTTCGCGCGGAATTGGCGCGGCCGCAGTCCGGCTCTTCGTCGAAGCCGGCGCGAAGGTCGTCTTCAACTACCAGTCGGCGAAGGGTAAGGCCGATGAGCTCGTGCGCGAATGCGGAGCCGCGAATTGCCGCGCCGTACAGTCCGATCTCTCGAGTCCAAGCGCAGCGACGCATCTGGTTTCCTCGGCGGTCGAAGCCTTCGGACGCCTCGATATTCTCGTCGCCAATCATGGCATCTGGCCGCCCGAAGACACACCCATCGACCAGATGACCGACGAGCACTGGCTGCGCACGATGAACGTTAACCTCAACAGCGTTTTTGGTCTCATCAAGCATTCAGTTGCACAAATGAAGATGCAGATGAAGCAGCAGGAGCGTCAGATCGAGAGCGCCAAAGGCGATCCGCCTCCGCCTCCAATCGGACACATCGTTCTCATCAGTTCCACCGCGGGACAGCGCGGAGAAGCCTTCCACTGCGATTACGCCGCCAGCAAAGGCGCGCTGATCAGCATGGTTAAAGGTCTGTCGACCGAACTCGCGCGCGACGGCATCCGCGTCAACTGCGTCGCGCCCGGATGGATTGACACAGACATGTCAGCCGATGCCCTGAACGATCCGCGGACAAGAGCGAAGGTATTCGGCACAATCCCGCTCGGCCGCGTCGGCACGACAGAGGAGATCGCCGGCCCGATCCTGTTTCTGTGCACGCCCTACGCAGGTTTCATCACCGGCGAGATCTTCAACGTGAATGGCGGCGCTGTTTTGGTGGGCTAAACACTCCCGAGCGCGGACAGCTAAAATGGCTCGGAAGGCTTCTAACGGATATAGCTAATGAACCGTTCCGTCGCTATCCTACTGTCATTGCCGCTGGGCATCGTGCTGCTCACTACCTTGGCTTCCGCCCAGACCGGTACCGAGCCGCCTCCGCGAGTTGCCCTGCCTCCGGCGCCGAAAGCTGCCATCAACCTCAACGACTCCGAAAGCGCCCGCAAAGCCCGAGCCTTGCTGGATCAGAGCATCGAAGCGCTCGGCGGGCATGCGTATCTCACCTACGAGAGCCGCAGCGAATCCGGCCGCTATTACCCGCTCTATCACGGACGCACCAACAGCACCGGCCTGCAATACAACTACTTCTTCGAGTATCCCGACAAAGACCGCTTCGAGGTGCTCAAGGCGAAGGATATTCATGTCATTCCCGGGACGATCGATATTGGCGGCGTGAAGAGCAAGAAGGTCGATCTTGCGATCGTTCATAACGGGGATAAGGGATTCGAGATCACCTACAAAGGCACGGCGGCGCGAGACAAGCAGGATCTACAGGATGATCTGCGGCGTCGGGATCACTCGCCCGAGTGGGTTTTCCGCAAGTGGCTTAACGATCCGACGGTGGCGCTCTTCTATGACGGGCTCGACGTGGTCGACAGCAAGCCGACGGAGGGCGTCACGCTGCTCAACAGCAAGGACGATGCGGTCAAGATCTGGATCGACCAGAGCACGCACTATCCGGTGAAGATCAGCTATTCCTGGCGCGATCCGAAGGACCGCCAGATGAACACCGAAGACGAAGTGTTCGATCACTACAAGCCGGAGGACGGCATCATGACGCCGCACTCATTTACGCGCTACTTCAACGGCGAAATGTCGCAGCAGCGCTTCATCACGACCGCGAAATACAACATGAACTTGCCGGAGACGCTGTTTGACGCGAGCGTGACGTACGATCCGATGGCGCCAGTCAAGAAGCATTGACGGTGTGCCCGGCCTGAAAACGACGGAGTGAGCCCTAAGAAACACCGAAATTCGCCCCCTGTTTCCCCTTCGTAACCTGCAAACATCTGCAACAGACAGAACAGTTTAGACGGGGAGCGGCCAATCCGAACCACGGACTGTGGCGAATCTGCCACATACGGTAAATAGACTGGGGCTGTAATCTATCGCACAGCCAAAGACTTACAAGCTATTCACCTTGAGAGCCCTTCGCACCGTTTGACTCGCGAACAGACAATCCGTTCGGCCGTGGCTTGCAGTGGGGTGGGACTGCACAGCGGAGCTCCCGTCAACCTGCGCATCCTGCCTGCCCCCCCCGGCACTGGAATCGTTTTTCATCGCACCGATCTCGACGCCTTTGCCATTGAGGCTTCGGGGCGGAATGTGGCACGCGTCAGCTACGCGACCAGCCTGATGAAGAAGGGCGTCCTGATCTCGACGACCGAGCACCTGCTGTCGGCGTTTATCGGGGCGGGGATTGACAACGCGATCGTCGAGCTCGACAACCTCGAATTGCCCATCCTCGACGGCAGCGCATTGCCGTTTGTCGAGATGATCCAGCGGGCCGGGATACGGCAGCAGCGCAAGGCGCGAAAGTATCTTCGAATACTGCGCGAGATTGAATTGCGCGAAGGCGACAAGTTTATCGCGGTTTATCCGGACGACGCATATTCGGTTTCCTATTCGATCAATTTTCCGCATCCGCTGATTGGCAAACAAAGTTACCGGGTGCGGCTGACGAATGGCAGCTATCTGCACGAGATTGCCGGGGCGCGCACGTTTGGAGCGCGGCAGGACGAGCAGGCCATGCGCAACATGGGATTGATCCGGGGCGCTTCGAGCGACAACTGCATTGTCTTGACGGAGGATGGAATCGAAAATCCTCCGCTGCGCTTTGACGACGAGTTTGTGCGGCACAAGGTACTGGACCTGATCGGCGACCTGGCGCTGATCGGAAAACAGATTCTGGGCGCGGTGGTGGCGGATCGCGCCGGCCATGCCATGCATACGGCGCTGGTGTCGCGCATCCTCCGCGACCGCTCGTATTGGGAAGAGACGACACTGGAAGAAGAAAAGATGGTCGCGCCGGTGTTCGCCTCGGCCGCACGGGTTAGCGTTTAGGTCGCCTGTTAGCCTCCGCTTTTTCCCGGCGGAGGCAGTCAGCCTTACCCGCATCCCGGTGGAAGGTTCAGACGCAAACCAAGCCGATTACCTTTGTCTACGCGGGATCGCTCATGGGCGAGACTCAACGGGGACGAGCGGGTATGCTACGAGAGCACGCCCTGCTTCCATAATTCGATTTCTGACTTTGACTTCCGCGGTTGGCCGCACAAAATGGAAATCAAACCTCTCGACCGCCTGAAAGTCCTGATCAACTCCTCAACGCCCATCGTGGTCATGGAAACCGTCGAAGAGCTCCGCGCCGTTGCGCTCGTGCGCCAGGCTTGCTCCGACTTGAACATGGCGACATTCGAATGGACGATCGCCGACGGCCTCGTCCGCTCCGGATCGAAGGCTTCGGCGGCATCGGCTCTCCCGAATTACGCTAAAGCGGTCACGATTCCTCCAGGCAATAGCGAAGACAGCCGCCTCGCCCGGGCCGTCCTCTCATCTTTTAGCAATGCGTCTTTCACCAATGACGCTCCCGCGCAAAGATCCGCCATCTACAACACCACCGATCCCGTCCAGGCCCTCGCCAACATGGAATCGATGACGGTAGAGGGTGTATTCATTCTGAAAGACTTTCACCGCCATATGGAGAATCCGGTGGTGGTGCGTCGCCTGCGCGATGTCGGTCAGAAATTTTCGGCGAATCGACGAACGATTGTCTTAACTGCGCCGGCTATTGAAATGCCGCCCGAACTCGCCAGCCTTGTCGAATTCCTCGACCTGCCGCTGCCCGACCAGCCGCGCTTGCGCGAGATCATTCGCGAAACTTACACGCGCATGGCGAGCAGCCACACTCTCAAGCTCCAGCTCGATTCCGATGGCGTCGACGCCATGGCCGCGAATCTGCGCGGACTGACTGAAGAAGAAGCCGATCGCGCCATCTCGCAGACCGTGATTGCGCGTCTGGCGTTGTCGCCGGAGTGCATCACCGATGTCCTCGAAGCGAAAAAGGCCGCGCTTAAGCGGTCCGAGATGCTCGAGTTCGTCGACGCCACCGACAACATGGCCTGCGTCGGCGGACTGGAAAATCTGAAAAACTGGCTGGCGCAGCGGCGTGGATCGTGGGACGCGCAGGCCCGCGAATTCGGTCTCGAACCACCGAAGGGCGTAATTATTCTCGGCGTGCAAGGTTGCGGAAAAAGCCTTTGCGCCCGCGCCGTGGCCGGCGAGTGGAAGCTGCCGCTAGTGAAATTCGATACGGCCGCGATCTACGACAAATACATTGGCGAGACGGAGAAGCGCATCCAAAAGGTCTTTAAAGTAGCTGAAGGGCTGGCACCGTGCGTTCTCTGGATTGACGAGCTGGAAAAAGTTTTTGCCGGGAGCGGACCGGACTCGGCTTCGGCCGACGCCGGAGTCTCGTCGCGTCTGCTGGCGTCGTTTTTGTCGTGGATGCAGGATCGCAAAGCGCCGGTCTTTGTGGCGGCCACCTGCAATAACGTAAGCGCGCTGCCGCCAGAGTTGATTCGCAAAGGCCGCTTCGACGAATTGTTCTTCGTAGACCTGCCGAATCAAGCGGAGTGCAAGCAGATATTCGCCATCCAACTAACCAAGAGAAAACGCAAACCCGAAGACTACGACCTGGATCGCATAGCCGAAGCCGCCAAAGGATTTTCTGGCGCGGAAATCGAATCGGCGGTACAGGGCGCTTTATACGCGGCTTTCTCGCAGAAGCGCGAACTGGGCAATGATGATCTGCGGGCCGCGCTCTCATCGACTGTCCCCCTCTCTGTTATGCGGGCGGAGGAGATTGGCACGCTGCGCGATTGGGCGAAGGATCGGGCGGTCTGGGCGAGCGTTTCCGGATCGAACAGTCAAATGGATGCCATTGACTCCCACCCCTACCCGCGCTAGGCTTGTTGGCAATGGTTGTCATCCGCCCCGCAAGGGCGCGCGTGTCGGCAGCATCCATCCGCGAGACATCCTTTGCGCCTAAATCCCAGGACTGCCAATCCACAGGCAGGCGAAGTAGCATCTCAAGCAGGGCCCCCGGAAAGCTGGAGGCAGCGCCCAGGCGCTGGCTGACTTAGACCCGCATGAAGAAAAGTATTGCACTGACCCCGAACGTCGAAAATTTATTTGGAACCCGGGACGAGAACCTGCACGTCCTGGAAGACGGCTTGAACATCAACATCGACCTGCGCTCGGACCACATTGAACTTGAAGGCGCGCCACGCGACGTGGCGCGGGCTGAGCAGCTCTTTGCCGACTATGAGCACCTGCGCAAGGGCGGCCACCAATTTCAGAACGGCGACCTCAACAGCATGTTGCGCGTTGTGGTAGGCGACCCGAATGCTACGTTGCGGGGCCTTGCTGAAGCCGGACGGCAGCGGTCGTTTGGGCGGCGGACCGTACAGCCGAAGAGCGCGAACCAGCGGCGCTATCTGGAATCGATCGAGAAATACGACATGGTCTTTGGAGTTGGACCGGCGGGCACGGGCAAGACCTATCTAGCCGTGGCGATGGCGATCTCGGCGCTGATCAACAAGCAGGTCAATCGCATCATCCTGGCGCGACCGGCGGTTGAGGCGGGGGAGCGTTTGGGATTTTTGCCGGGGACGCTTCAGGAGAAAATCGATCCGTACTTGCGTCCGCTTTACGATGCCCTCTTTGACATGCTCGATCCGGAGCGGGTGGAGCGGTATCTGGAGAAAAATATTATCGAGATTGCGCCGATCGCGTTTATGCGTGGACGCACTTTGAATGACTCGTTCGTGATTCTGGACGAGGCGCAGAACACGACCTCGGAACAGATGAAGATGTTCGTGACGCGGCTGGGATTCGGTTCGAAAGCGGTCATCACGGGCGACATCACGCAGATCGATCTGCCAAATGCGCGGCGCAGCGGGCTGCTTGAGGCGATCGACATTCTCGCGGGCGTGAACGGCATCGAGTTCGTTCACTTCGACGAGAGCGATGTGGTGCGGCATCATCTGGTGCAGCGGATTATCCGCGCCTACGACGAACACAAGACGCGCGCGGCGGAGCAGCAGTTATCGCTGCTGGAGTCGCGACCGGCAGTGGACGTGGCGACTAGAGCTGCGAGTGCGAGAAGCGACTCCGACGAGAGTGCGATCGCACCTCCGGCTCCCGGAATCTCCTCCGGAATTTCCGCGGAAGAGCATCGCGTGCGGAACTAAACTGAATACGAATTGTTGAAGGAGGGAGATTGCGTCCCTCCTTTCGCTTTAGGGGTTGGATTGGCGCACGGCAAATACTTTTGAAGCGCAGGGTTCACGGAGTCGCACGGAAAACGCGGAAGAGTTACGCGAACTTTGACGTTGGAGAATCGGGTTGGTGATTTTTAAGAGGCGCGTGCCGGAGCTTAGCGAGCTGGCTTTGAGCCGCTTTCTCGGGCGCGCGCGGCGGATTTCGGGGTTGAAGAAATCGGTTGATGTGCTCGTTACTACGAATGACGAGATGCGATCATTGAACCGGCGTTTTCGCGGGAAGGACAAGGCTACCGACGTGTTGTCGTTTGCGGCGGCGGACGACGATATGCGAAAAAAGTTCGCGGGCGAGATTGCGGTTTCGGGAGAGATTGCGGTGCAGAACGCGCGCTTGCTCGGGCATGCGGCGGCGGACGAGGTGAAAATTCTGGTGTTGCACGGGTTGCTGCATCTTCGCGGATACGATCATGAACGCGATGATGGAGAGATGGCGCGCCGGGAATTAAAACTGCGCATGCGATTGGGATTGCCTTCGGGGTTGATTGAGCGCAGCCCGGTTGACGAGTCCGTTACGGCCGGCGGGAGAGGCGGCCGGCCGCGGCTCGATGACAAGTTTGAGACGACCCCGAACCGAAACATGCGGAGGGCGAAGGCTCGATGATTGGCGCCAGCATCGCGATGGTGCTGCTGTTTGGCTTGCTTACGCTGGTCTCGTACGTGGATCGCGTTTACCAGGAGATCGGGAAATTCCTGGCGCGCGATTTTCAGGACAACATCGATTCCTTCGAGCAACTGGTGGAGCCGCGGCTTGGCGTTTCGCGGGAACGGGCTTCGCTGGCAATGGCGATCCTGCCGCAACTGGCGATGGCGGCGATTGCGATGATTGTCGGCTTCACCGTGTTTCGCGATCACGCCTGGACGCTTGGGGAAGTGCTCGAGGCCACCTTGAGCCTGGTGCTGGTCATTATCGTTTGCAACCGGTTTCTTCCCTTCGTATTTTTCTCGCGGACGGATGGGCGCTGGTTGGCGCACTGGGCGCTGGTTTTGCGCGGGCTTATCTACATGATCCTGCCGGTGACGCTGGTGCTGGGATTTTTGCAATCGGTGGCAGCGCTTACGCGCGAGGCGGTGGAGACGCAGCCGGAGACTCCGGCTGAGGCCGTGGACGCGCTGATTGAGGCGGGACAGGAAGAAGGAATTATTCAGGAGACGGACCGCGATCTGATCCAGTCGGTGGTGGAGTTCAGCGGCAAGACGGTGCGCGAGGCGATGAAGCCGCGTCCGGAGATGGTAGCTGTCTCGACGGACGCGACGGTGGAGCAGGTGGTGGAGTTGCTGCGAGCGAAGCCGGTTTCGCGGCTGCCCGTATATGAAGGATCGATTCACAACATCAAGGGCATTCTGCATGCGCAGGATCTTTTGCAGGTTCCGGATTCGGAGGCGCGAACGCGGACGGTGGCGAGCGTGATGCGGAAGGATGTGCATTTCGTCCCGGAGAGCAAACTGGGCAGCGACCTGCTGCGCGAGATGCAGAAGAGCAACATCCGCATGGCGATTGTGGTGGACGAGTACGGCGGCGTGGCGGGGCTGGTGACGATTGAAGATCTGGTCGAAGAGATTGTCGGCGAGATCGGCGACGACCACGAGCGGGCACAACTGGTGCAGGAGAACGATCACTCCTACGTTGTGCCGGGAAGCATGGATGTGGACCGGCTGGACGAACTTTTTGGGCGGCGTCCGGAGGGGCATGAATCGTCAACGATTGCGGGCCTGGTAAGCGAACTGGCGGGACGGATTCCGAAGAAGGGTGAAGTAGTCGAGGATGATGGACTGAAGTTCGAGGTGGTGGATGCGACGGACCGAAGAGTGGAGCGGGTGCGGATTACCACGGTTGGGGCGGGGGTGAGATGAGTCCGAAGCACGTCTTGGTCAGGAGTGGCCGCTTCGGTAGGAGAACAGTGTTTGGATCGGGAGGCAGAAATGAAACGTTCCGTGCTTGCCTTGGTGCTGATGGCCGGTTCTTTATTTGGCCAAACGGTTAATTCTTCCAAAGAGGCCACTTCGCAGCCTCAAGGCTCAACCACTCCTGGTTTGGGAGCTCAAAGCGCGGCGGAGTCCGAGACAGCGGTCGCCAAGCCGAAGATCGACCCCACGAAAGAAGCGGACATCCGGCAGTTCATGGAACTGGCAGGGGTATCGCAGCTGGCGCTTCAGCTCATGGATGGGATGGAGAAGAACATAAGACCCCTGATGGTAAATGCGTTCCCGCCGGGGGCTTACCGCGAACAGTTGATCGATCTGTTCTTCGCGAAATTTCACCAGAAGGCGACCCCGAAACAAATTCTGGATTTGGCCGTTCCGGTTTACGACAAGTATTACAGCGATGAAGACATCAAGGGTCTAATCAAGTTTTATCAGTCGCCGCTGGGAAAAAAGCTGGCCGCAACGCAGCCAAAACTCTCAGCAGAGATTCAAGAGATTGGGAAGACATGGGGCGAGAATGCGGGGAGAGACTCAATGACGGAGGTGCTTGCGGAGCATCCCGAGTTGGCCGAAGCGATAAAGGCGGCTCAGAAACCTTTGCTGCCGCCGGAATAGACGGAGCAATTCTAAAACTCGAAGGCTAGGCCTGCGGATCATGGCAGTTGGGGCAGGGCAGGTGATTTAGCGATTGGGGTCCTTGGCTTGTGACGCGGCGATCCCGTAGTAGCGATCTCAGCCAGTCGACCTCGGCCGAGCCTGTCTGGCCCTTGGAATCGCGCTGCAGGCGCCGTCTACACGGCCGATCGATCCTGGAAAAACCTTCAAGTTGGCGTGCGAATCCATGTCATCCGAGGATAAGCGGCCTTTTGTTTAGCCTAAGGTCCTCTGGTTCCCCCATTGACGAGAAACCTAGTAGCCTACCAGTATGTCCTTTCACTCTGGATTTGTTTGTATTCTCGGCCGGCCGAACGCCGGCAAGAGCACCTTGCTTAACGCGCTGGTCGGGGAGAAGCTGGCGATTATCTCTCCGAAACCGCAGACTACGCGCAACCGGATTCTGGGGATCGTGAATGCTCCGAAAAAAAAGGGGCGCGATTCGGGCCAGATTGTTTTGATCGATACGCCGGGCGTGCATAAGTCCGGGTCTTCGCTGGGACGGAAGATGATGGCGGAGGTACGCGAGGCGCTCGAAGGTTGCGATCTGATTCTGCTGATTGTCGACGCGAAGAAGAAGGTGGACGCGGAGGACCGGCTGGTGCTCGATCTGGTGAAGAGATCTGGGACGCCGGTTTTTTTGTTGCTCAACAAAATCGATTTGGTGGCCGATAAACGCGACCTTTTGCCGCTGATGGCTGGCTTCCAGGGTGCGGAAAATTCTGAGGGCGTAACGTTTCGCGAGATGATTCCGATTTCCGCTTTGCGGCGAAAAGGGCTCGATGAATTGCTGGATTGCGTGGTGAAGGCTTTGCCGGCCGGGCCGCATTATTTTGCCGACGATCAGATTACCGACCAGCCGCTGCGGTTCATGGCGGCGGAGTTGATCCGCGAGCAGGTGTTGATGCAGACGCAGGAAGAGGTTCCGCATGCGGTGACGGTGATGGTAGAGCAGTTCGAAGAAGGCGCGAAGTTAACGCGGATTGCGGCAACGATCTATTGCGAACGCGACGGGCAAAAGGCGATCTTGCTGGGCAAGGGCGGAAAGATGCTGAAGTCGATTGGCACGGCGGCGCGGCTTGCGATTGAGAAGATGGTGGGGACGAAGGTGTTTCTCGAGTTGTTTGTAAAGGTGAAGGCGGGATGGCGGGATTCGCGGCAGTTTGTGGAGGAGCTTGACTGGCGGCGGCAGTTGGAGCAGATGGGCGAGGCTGCGAAGAAATGAAGCGAATTCGCCCACTCGCCGCGAGGGGCGCGGATGTTACGGATTCCAGACAGAGTTTGAATATTGTTGCATCGGGGATGACAAATACCTACAATCCTTGCGCGTACTTGCGCATCACACTAGTGGGGCCGCAAGACGGATGCTTACCCCTCGCATGACGGACAGTTCATCCAAAGGGCCGGAACCGGAAGGCTCGGAGCCGAGCCACTTTATCATGAAGCTTAGCGTGACGCTGAGCGCGGATCGCGATGCCGTCGATCCGGTGGTGCGCAGCGTGATGAAGGTGGTGCGGGAGACGCAATGCGCGAGCGGACGCGAGGATGACATTGAACTGGCGCTGACCGAGGCGCTGGCGAACGCCGTTGTGCATGGCGCGAAAAGCGATCCTTCAAAAATTGTGGAGTGCGACGTGGCCTGCGACGAAAAGCGCGGCATGCTGATTGTGGTACGCGACCCGGGGCCGGGGTTCGATCCGGAGAAGATTCCGGATCCGCTGCATAGTGAGAATATCTACTCGCATCATGGGCGCGGAATTTTTCTGATCAACCAGCTGATGGATGAAGTGAAGTTCCATAAGAATGGGACTGAGATCCATATGATTAAGAGATAGTGGTTGGTCGTCAGTCGTCCGTCTTCGGCAAGCGTTATTCCCCGGCTTAGATTTCTTCGCTGAGTTTGGATTGTTGCTTAGGCATTCTAATGCCTAAAGGCCATGACTAGCGACGGACGCCCCTCATTCCTTCGCGGCGATTCCCAGGCTTTTCATCTTCCTATAAAGATGACTTCTCTCCAGGCCGAGCACTTCGGCTGTGCGGCTGATGTTGCCGTGATTCTCGTCCAACTTTTTCAGGATGTAGTCGCGCTCGTAGGCGGCGCGGGCTTCGTGGAGGGTTGAGCCCTCGCCTGGGCTGATGCGGCGCGCGCCATCGCGATGCGCAGCATCCCGATGAACCAGCGGCGGGAGATGCTTGCGCTCGAAGCGGGTGGTGGTGGGATTCATGATGACGATGCGCTCGATGACATTGCGCAGCTCGCGCACATTGCCCGGCCAGCTGTAGCGCATGAGCAAATCGACGGCGTCGTCAGTGATTTCGCGGGGGCGGCGACCGTAGGCAGAGGCGAATTCTTTCAGAAAATGGCGAGCGAGTAAGGGAATGTCTTCTTTGCGCTCGCGGAGCGGCGGGACGACGAAGGGGATTACATTGAGGCGGTAGAAAAGATCCTCGCGGAAATTTCCCTTGGCAATTTCTTCTTCGAGATCCTTGTTGGTTGAGGCGATGACGCGGACGTCGACGGTGACGGGGTCGTCGCTGCCTACGGGGACGAAGCGCTGCTGCTCGAGCGTGCGCAGGACCTTCGACTGCGTCTTCAGGCTCATGTCGCCGACTTCGTCGAGAAAGAGCGTGCCCCGGTCGGCTCTTTGGAATTTGCCTTCCTTGTCGGCGGTGGCGCCGGGGAACGAGGATTTGCGATGACCGAAGAGTTCGCTATCGATGAGGTCTTCGGGAAGCGCGGCGCAGTTAATCTCGATGAAAGTCTCGTTTTTGCGCAGGCTTTGCGTGTGGATGGCGTGCGCGACTAATTCCTTGCCGGTACCGGATTCGCCATAGATAAGGACGCGGCCATTGGTCGGCGCCATGAGCGCAATCTGTTGCCGCAAGGCTTTCATAGGGACGCTGTCGCCGGCGATCACGCTCTTCGATTGCAGTTGCTTGCGCAGGTCGAGATTTTCTTGACGAAGGCGGTGGGCCTCGGCGGCGTTCTTTACCAGGATTAGCGTCTTCTCCAGCGACAGTGGTTTTTCGGCGAAGTCGTAGGCGCCGAGCTTGGTGGCGCGGACCGCCGTTTCAATGGTGCCGTGGCCGGAGATCATGATGACCTCGGGCGGGTCTTCGAGCTGACGGATTTTTTCGAGGACTTCGAGGCCGTCGATGCCGGTAAGCCAGACATCGAGAAGGACGACGTCGAAGGTGGACCTGCGGAGCTGGTCGAGACAGTCTTCACCGCTGGGGCTGGCGGTGGTTTTGTGGCCCTCATCTTCGAGGATGCCCTGAAGAGATTCGCGGATGCCGGATTCGTCGTCGACGATGAGGATGGTGGACATTACCTGGTTTATTTTAGGGGCTTTGTGGGACGGGGGAAAGCGGCGGCAGATTATTGCTCACGTTCAGAATGAAAACCACTGGGTACAGAGGGCTACACGGTGCTGACCGCGACCAGGAAGGCAAGGCTTATGGATACTGCCGGCAACGAGATATTAATCACAGAGCTCGCAGAGAAAGGCCGCAGAGCTCGCCGAGGGATTTTGAGATCAGCTACGCCCGCGGGGCCACGGGTGCTTCTACCGCTACCGGCAGTTCGATGACGAAGCGGCTGCCTACCGGTTTATTCTCTTCCACGCGGATAGAGCCATTATGGTCTTCGATGATTCGGCTGACGATGGCGAGGCCCAGGCCTGTGCCGCGCTGCTTGGTCGAAAAATACGGGAGGAACAGGCGCTCTTTTACGTCGCGGGAGACGCCGTGGCCGGTGTCGGAGACGGAAAGTTCGACCGCGTCGCGGCTGTCGACCAACGCGGTTGAAATTGTGATCTCTTTGAGGAGCGAGTCACGCATGGCTTCGGCGGCGTTGTCGATCAGGTTGGCTAGGGCGCGCTTGATGGCCTCGGGATCGGCCATGACGGCGGGCAGATCTTCGGCCAAGTCGGCGCGGATGCGGATGCCTTCGAGGCGTCCGGTAAACAGATTGAGCGCACTTTCGACCAGCTCGTTGAGGCTCGCGGGCTGTGGGCGCGAGGCGGGGAAACGCGCGAGCGTGGAAAATTCGTCCACGAGATTGCGTACGGTTTCGACGGCATTGCTGATGGTGGCGGCGCAGGTGCGGATGATTTCGAGCGAGGCAGCGTCGGGCGCAGTGCCGCGCGCGAGGTGACGATGAATGCGTTCCGCGGAAAGCGCGATGGGCGTGAGCGGGTTCTTGATTTCGTGGGCGACGCGGCGGGCGACTTCACGCCAGGCGGCTTGCTTCTGAGCACGGAGGAGATCGGAGAGGTCTTCGAAGACCAGGACGTAGCCGAGACGCTTGGCGGGATATTCCAGCGCTGCGACTGTGACCGCTACGTTGAGCTTGGTGTGCGGGAGCGCGATCTCGAGATTCGCGGCAGTGAGGCCCATGCGGTCAGCGCGGCGAAGCAGGGTTTCGAGATCGGTGAGCAGGTCGGCGGACAGCAGATCGCGCAGGGGACGATTGATGAGAGACGCGGGAGTGGAGAACTCGGGATGGTCGGGATGAAACATGCGGGTGAAGGCAGCGTTAGCGAGCGTGACGCGACGCACGCCGTCGATGGAGACAACGCCCGTCGGGATGCTCTCGAGGACAGTTTCAATGTAGTGACGGCGGCCTTCGAGAGCTTCGTTGGCCTCGCCTAAGTCGCGGCTGGAAGCTTCGATCTGGCGGCGGCTGGATTCGAGCTGCTCGGCCATGCTGTTGAAGGAGCGCACGAGTTCGGCAAGTTCGTCGGTGGCGCGGATATCGACGCGGTAATCGAGTTGGCCTTTGGAGATGGCTTCGGTGCCGGCAGCGATGGCGGCGACCGGGCGGTTGACCAGCTTGGAGAGAAAGAGCGCGAGCCAGGTGGAAGCGAAGAGCACGAGCACGGTGAGGAGAAGAAGGAAGCCGAGATAGATTCGGCGAACGAGTTTTCGCTGACGGGCGAGTTCGATATAGCGCTGCTGGCTCTCCTGAATCTGGCGGGCGGTTTCGGCAAACTTGGGAGGCAGCGGCATGGCAACAAGAACGGCGCCGCCGCCCGCGGATGCAGCCCCGACGACGTATTCGGTTTGACGCCATTGAAAATGCGGATTCTGCCCGCTTAAAGCTTGCGCCACCGGGAAGCTGTTTTTCATTTGCGGCCAGGCTGCGGGCGTGTTGAGTGCGGCTTGTGCGTCGCCGTTGACGATGGCGACGACGAATCCACCCTGCAAGGTGGGGACGTGCTCGCGGAGTTCATCATCCACGGCGGAGAAATTTTTGTGCGCGAAGGCGGATCTGAATTCCTCGGACTCGGCGATGGACTGCGCCTCGACCGTGGCATTGAGGCCGGCGTAGTCGAAGAGCAGGGATGACATAGCGGCGGTATCGGCGCGGACTTCCTCGACGGGTTGCGAGAACCACTTATCGATGGAGCGGTTCATGAGCCCGTAAGAGAACCAGAACATCGCGATGACGGGCAGAAACGAGAGAAGAAGATTGACAACCACGAGGCGCGTGCGAAATTTGGAGCCGGCAACTCCGAGGCGGCGCTCGGCGAAGAGCTTGAGAAGGTTGCGGCCAAGGACGAAGCAGAGGGCAACGAACGCGGCGAAGATGAGGCCGGTGAGCGTGGCGAAGAAGTAGAGCTGCTGGTTGGTATCAGGACTAATGAATTTCAGGTTGAACGACGCTTGCGCTACGAGGATGGCGAGCAGCAGAAAGGCAGCGATGGTCAGGATGATCACGGCCTTGCGGCGGCCGGAAGGTTTGGGGTCGGGACGGATTGGATCGGCGATAGACAACGTTCTAGGCCCGGCGCGGTTGGCGCACGATCGCCTCATTATAGAGCGCTGATGCAATAAAAATGCGGATGAGGACGGGTTAGTGGCCTTGGTTGGATACGCTGTTCGATGCGCCGCTAAAGGCTTTGATAAGCGCCTCGCGCGCGGGTTTCGGTTGGTAGTTACGGTCGAAGGGCAGGGCTGCGCCTCGGGTTTTTTTAGAATGCGAGCCGATCCATGAGTATCTGTCGGTGAATCCCCAGGTTTGAATGGCGGTGCAGCCGGGGTGGGCAAGACAGGCCTCGGCGATCTGGCGGTAGATATCGGCTTGCTTTTGGAGATCGGCTGGCATGGCGTCGCCATTGGTGTCGACGGGAAGCGAGACGTCGAATTCGGTGATGTGGACTTGAACTCCAAGCGCGGTGAAGCGGGCGATGTTGGCGGAGATGGAGGCAACATCGGGCGGCTTTTCGATGTGCATCTGAAGGCCGACGCCGTCGATAGGCACGCCCTGGCGTTTGAAATCGCGAATCATGGCATAGATTGCATCGGACTTTTTGTTGACTTCGTCGGCTTCGGCTTCGTTGTAGAAAAGAAGGGCTTGTGGGTCCGCCTCGCGCGCCCAACGGAAGGCTTGGGCGAGGTATGCCAGCTTCGAGCTTTGAGCTGCGAGCTTTGAGCGAGCCTGATCCGGAGAAGCTTGCGGCCTTGGACTAGACTTCGGACCGGGTGATTCGGTGATGGTCATGCCGGACCAGATCGTGTTGCGTGGCTCGCCGGTGCGCGGACCTTCGTCGAAGGCTTCGTTGGCTACGTCCCATGCGAACACCTTGCCTTTATAGTGGCCGACTACAGTTTTGATGTGAGTTTCGAGGAGTCGGCTGAGTTCTGCCGGCGTGTAGGTTCTTTCCGTCAGCCATTTGGGATTTTGGCGATGCCAGACTAGCGTATGTCCCCGGACTTTCATGTGGTGGCGCTTGGCGAAGTCGACAAGTTGATCGGCCTGGTGAAAGTCGAAGGTTTGGGAGTTGGGACGGAGAGTTTCCCATTTGAGTGCATCTTCGGGTTCGAGCATGTTGAATTCGCGGGCTAGCGTGGCGGCATAGGCGAGTTCGGAGAGATTCGCGGGACGGACAGCGGCGCCGATGAGGATGTGTGCGTGGTCTGCGGCTTCGCGGAGAGTTTCACGCGACGGCGCGGCAGCAAACATCGTGCAGGAGATGAGCAGACATGAGATCGAACGTCGAATTGCCACGCTTGGTTTCATGGGGCGCCAACTTCGCGGATATCGCCGCTGGAACAGCTGACACGGCGTTCGATGCTCGATCCTCCCGAGCGTCGCCGCTGCCAGCGCATCCTTTACTTTGACGCGGGAAGGAACTTCTTTAAAGGGCAGTGCTCACAGTCAGTTTGTGACTTTTTGCAGTAGTTCTTGGCTACGCCGACGATCAGGCCGTGCATCTCGTTGAAGATTTGAACGTCCGCTTCGCGTCTGGCGGCGCTCATCTTTGTGGGCGAGTGGCACGAGTTTCCCGGACCGGATGCGGCGCTGGAGGGGCGTTCGAGAATTTCTTGCGTTAGCGGTCGGAGAGCGCGGTCGAAGAGTTCGCGAATTTCGTCGTAGGTCGCGCTGGCATCGATCAGGTGGTGGCGTTCGAGGATGCGGCGAGTGTAGGTGTCAACGACGAATGACGGGTGGTCGCCGGCATATAAGAGGATGGAGTCGGCGGTTTCGGGACCGACGCCGTTGAGCGACAGCAGTTCGTCGCGAAGTTTGGACGTGGGTTGGGAGAACATACGTGCCAGCGAGCCGCCGTAATTCTGGTCGAGAAAATCGACGAAGGTTTTCAGGCGCTGTGCCTTTTGGCGGAAGTAGCCGGAGGGGCGGATCAGCTTTTCCAGTTTTCGCAGCGGGGTGCGGCGGATGCCGCTTGCGCTGAGGAGGCGCGCTTCACGGAGGTTCTTCAGGGCTCGCTCAACATTGGTCCACGAGGTATTTTGCGTGAGGTAGGCGCCGACGATGACTTCGAACGGAGATTCGGCAGGCCACCAGTGTTGACGGCCCCAGGCGGCGTAGAGCGTGCGGAAGTAAGTTCGGAGTTGCTCTTCGGCGGACATGGATTGGCGGCCTTGGAGAAATCCTTCAGCAACCGCCGGGCTGAATTCATTCAAGAGCATAAACCACCGGGTTCACGGAAGAGCACAGGGTATAGCTTCCGTCGCCCGGTAGCGCATTCGTGTTTCTTTTTGCAATTGCAGTGGAGCGCGTCACCTTCCGTCTACACCGAAGAGCATGATCTCTCGGATGGGTTTTCTCCTCGCTGTTTGAGTTTTCCAATCTCATTTCGAGTATTTCCCTATTGTGTCGCCATGGGCCGATTGGCTGGCATGCTCTCTCTGGTTAGTACAGGTACCGAAGTTACTTTTTAAGAATACCCATTGGGTTGACAATTTATGTCAGTGCGAGCCATCTCCGTTGAATCCCTTCGGAAATCAGCGGTTTCGCATGCTCCGCATTAGCGGCTGACAGGAGAGATATGTCTCAGCGGCTGGGCGACCTGCTCGTAAAAGAGAAGGTCATTACAGCAGAGCAGTTGGAACAGGCGACCAAGCTTCAGAAGGAGACGCACGTCCGTCTGGCGTCGGCTCTGGTGAAGCTGGGATTTCTTTCCGACGAGGACGTGACCAACTTTCTGTCGCGCCAGTATGGCGTACCCGCGATCAACCTCTCTTATTTTGAAATCGATCCCGCCGTCATCAAGCTGATTCCGTACGAAACCGCCAAGCGCTATCAGATCCTGCCGTTGAGCCGCGTGGGCGCGTCGTTGACCATCGCGATGGTCGATCCGACGAATGTCTTCGCCATGGACGACATCAAGTTCATGACCGGGTTCAACATCGAGCCGGTGGTGGCGTCGGAGAGCTCGATTGTCGAAGGCATCGACAAGGCCTACGGCACTTCGAAGGAAGAAGAACTCGAGAGCGTGATGCAGTCGATGACCGACTTTGGCGAGGCCGGCGACATCGAGGTGCAGTCCGAAGAGCAGGAGATCGAACTCAAGGAACTGGAGAAGGCGGCGGATGAGGCGCCGATCGTCAAACTGGTGAACCTGGTGCTGACCGATGCGGTAAAGCGCGGGGCCAGCGACATTCACATGGAGCCGTACGAAAAGGAATTCCGCGTGCGCTTCCGTATTGATGGCGTGCTCCAGTCGATTATGACTCCGCCGTTGAAGTTGAAGGATGCAATCACCTCGCGCCTGAAGATCATGGCGAAGCTCGACATCAGCGAGAAGCGGCTGCCGCAGGACGGACGCATCATGCTGAAGATGCAGATCGGCGGAAAGAAAAAGCAACTAGACTTCCGCGTTTCGACGCTGCCGACTTTGTGGGGCGAGAAGATCGTGCTCCGCTTGCTCGACAAAGAGAACCTGCGGCTGGACATGACGAAGCTGGGCTTCGAGCAGGAGTCGCTGACCAAGTTCCAGAAGGCGATCTTGAAGCCTTACGGCATGGTGCTGGTGACGGGGCCAACGGGATCAGGTAAGACCAACACGCTGTACTCTTCGATTTCACAGCTCAATCAGCCGGACACGAACATCATGACCGCCGAAGACCCGGTGGAATTTCAGCTAGGCGGCGTCAACCAGGTGCAGATGAAAGAGCAGATCGGGTTGAACTTTGCGACCGCGCTGCGCGCCTTTTTGCGCCAGGACCCGAACATTATTCTGGTCGGCGAAATTCGAGACTTTGAAACGGCGGAAATCGCGATTAAGGCCGCGCTTACCGGACACCTTGTGCTTTCGACGCTGCACACAAATGGCGCGCCGGAGACGATTACGCGTTTGATGAACATGGGCATCGAGCCGTTCCTGGTGGCGACATCGGTGCATTTGATCTGCGCGCAGAGATTGGTGCGGCGCATCTGCAAGGACTGTGCCCAGCAGGTGGAGATGCCGCCGCAGGCGCTGATCGACGAAGGCTATACGCCGGAAGAAGCCAAGACGGTGAAGATCATGAAGGGCAAGGGCTGCGCGACCTGCAACAAGACGGGCTACAAGGGCCGCACCGGACTTTATGAAGTGATGGAAGTCGATGACGAGATCAAGGAACTGGTTCTAGTGGGCGCGTCGGCGCTGGAACTGAAGAAGAAGGCGATTGAACGCGGCATGATCACGCTGCGCCGCAGCGGATTGATCAAGGTCGCACAGGGCTGGACCACACTCGAAGAAGTGGCTCGCGAAACGATCCACTAGAAACGGCGAAGGGAACGAAAAGACTATGGCACTCACGTTAAGCGATTTGCTGCGCCGCATGCTGGAGATGGGAGGAAGCGACCTTCACATCACCACTAACTCGCCTCCACAGATACGCGTCCACGGGCACCTGGTGCCGCTCGATCTGCCGCAACTAACCCCGGCCGAGACCAAGCAGATGGCCTACAGCGTGATGACCGACTCGCAGAAGCACCGCTTCGAAGAAAACCTCGAGATGGACTTTTCGTTCGGGTTGAAAGGGCTGGCCCGGTTCCGCGCCAACGTCTTCAATCAGCGCGGCGCGACGGCCTGCGTTTTTCGTCTGATTCCGTTCGAGATCAAGTCTTTCCACCAACTCGGCCTGCCGCCAGTGGTCAGCAAGCTGTGCGACAAGCCGCGGGGGTTGGTACTGGTGACGGGACCGACGGGCTCGGGTAAGTCAACGACGCTCGCCGCCATGATCGACAAGATCAACACCGAGCGGCACGATCACATCCTCACCATCGAAGACCCGATCGAATTCGTGCACATGAACAAGAATTGCGTCGTCAATCAGCGCGAATTGCACTCGGACACGAAGAGCTTTACCGACGCGCTGCGCGCCGCCCTCCGTGAGGATCCAGACGTAGTGCTGATCGGCGAAATGCGAGACCTGGAGACGATCGAGTCGGCGCTGCGCATCGCCGAAACGGGCCACCTGACGTTCGGCACGCTGCACACAAACTCCGCATCGTCGACCATCAACCGAATTATCGACGTGTTCCCGGCGCACCAGCAGTCGCAGATTCGCGCGCAGCTCTCGCTGGTGCTCGAAGGCATCATGTGCCAGACGCTCGTGCCGAAATCGGACAACAAGGGCCGGGCAATGTGCATGGAGATTCTGGTACCGAATGCCGCGGTGAGAAACCTGATCCGCGAAGACAAGATTCACCAGATTTATTCGGCGATGCAATCCGGACAGGAAAAGTTCGGGATGCAGACCTTCAACCAGTCGCTGGCGACGGCGTACTTCCAGAAGCAGATCACGATTGAAACGGCGCTCTTGCGGTCGAGCAACCAGGATGAACTGCAAGAGATGATTTCGCGCGGCGCAAGTCTGTTGAATCGGTCAACGGCGGCCGGGTCGCGGACGCCGGTGCCGACAAGGAAATAGAGCAAGAGCTAAGAGTTCAAGGCAACCTCAGGAGAAACAACCATGCCGGTTTTTACATTTTCAGGGAAGACAGCCTCAGGCGAGAAGGTTCAGGGCGAGCGCGTCGCGCCGAACAAAGACGGATTGGCGGCGCAACTGCGCAAAGAACGGATTACGCCAGGCTCGATTCGGGAAAAGGGCAAGGAATTTTCCCTACCGACGTTCAAGGGAAACAAGGTCAAGGTGAAGGACGTGGCGGTGTTCTTCCGGCAATTCTCCGTCATGATCGATGCCGGGCTGCCGCTGGTGCAGTGCCTGGAGATTCTGGGCGCGAACCAGGAGAACCCGAACTTCCAGAAGACGCTTCTGGGCGTGCGGACGACGGTGGAAGGCGGCGCGACGCTGGCCAACGCCATGCGGCAGTATCCCGTTATCTTCGACGACCTCACGACGAACATGGTGGAGGCGGGCGAAACGGGCGGCATTTTGGACCTCATCCTCCAGCGCCTGGCGATCTATGTGGAAAAGGCCGTCAAGCTGCGCGCGGCCGTAAAGTCGGCATTGATCTACCCGGTGGCCGTTGTCTCTTTCGCCATGCTGATCGTGGCCGCACTGCTGAAGTGGGTGGTGCCGATTTTCGCCAATCTGTTCGTCGGCCTCGGGGTCGCCTTGCCGCTGCCGACGCGCTGCGTGATCGGGTTGAGCAGCTTTGTCGGGCACTTTTGGTGGTTCTTTATCGCGGGCATCGTGGGCCTGTACTTCGGCGTGAAACAGATTCGAAAGCATCCGCAGGGCCGCTATCATTTCGACGCCCTGTTGCTCAAGCTGCCCATCGTCGGAGTGCTGTTGAAGAAGATCGCGGTGGCGCGCTTTACGAGAACGCTGGGCACATTGATCACGTCGGGCGTTCCAATTCTGGAAGGCCTGGCGATTACGGCGCGCACCTCGGGCAACGCGGTGCTGGAAGAGGCACTGATGAAGGTGCGCAAGGCGATCGAAGAAGGCCGGACGATCGTCGATCCGCTGCGCGAGTGCGGCGTCTTTCCGAACATGGTGACACAGATGATCGGTGTCGGCGAAGCGACAGGCGCCATGGACGCGATGCTACAGAAGATCGCGGACTTCTACGAAGACGAAGTGGACGCGGCGACCAAAGACATGTTGGCCATGCTGGAGCCGGTCATCATCGGACTCCTGGGCATCAGCATCGGCGGCATCGTGATTTCCTTGTATATGCCGTTGTTCGCGATGATCGGAAAACTGGCGGGATAACCGAGCCGTCGTTGGTGGTCCGTCGTTAGGTCGTCCGTCGCCGGTCTTCAGGCGCGATGTCCGGCGCTGGCGACAGGCCGCTAACGACCAACGACTGACGACTGACGACGATTCCATGCACTCTACCACCGACGACCGCAACTGGCTGACCTGGCTGGTCAAGGTGCGCATGCTGATCCTGATGGTGCTGCTCGTGATCGAGCTGGCCGTCATCCGGCTGACGCCGAGCCCGGTGCCAGTGGTGCCATTCCTGACGGTGATGGTGCTGTGGTTCGTGCTTTCGCTGTTTTTCCTGTTTCTGGTGACGGTATGGAGCGAGACGCGGCTACAGGCGATTCTGCAGGTTGTCGCCGACATCGCCATGGTGACGCTGGTGGTGCAGGTTTCCGGCGGCATCGAGAGCTCGCTGAACTTTCTTTATCCGCTGGCGATCGTGGTGGCTGCGATGCTCCTGCCGCGCGGTTGGGCCTACATGAGCGCGGCGCTGGCCTTCATCTTTTTTGCCGGGGTGCTCGAACTCGATTACTACGGCGCGATTCCTTCCTACACCGGCGCTCACGCCAAGCTGAAAGCGTTGCAGGTGGTGATCCTGGTCAACCTGTTCGCCTATTTTGCCATTGCCTATCTGGCCGGCCTGCTGATGACGAAACTGCGCCAGGCGGATGCGCAATTGCGGAACGCGAGCGGCGCGTTAGAGAACCTTCAGGCGCTGCACGAGAACATCGTGCAGTCGATGAGCGGCGGCGTGATCACGACCGGACCCGACGGGCGTATCACGCTGGTGAACCGGGCGGCGCAACAGCTGCTCGAAATTTCAGATGACGATCTGCGCGGGCGCTCCGTGGGCGAGCTGTTTCAGGATCCGCTGCCCGGCTTTGGGGCGCGCACCGGGGCTGAGGTTCGGTATTCGAGCGCCAAGGGCTTCCGCAAAACATTTCGCGTGATGGTTTCGACGCTGAACGATCGCGGCGACGCGGGATTCGTCTACACCTTCGACGATCTCACGGAAGTGCGGCGATTGGAGCGGGAAGTGCGCATGCAGGACCGCCTGGCTGCCGTGGGGCGGCTGGCCGCGGCTATCGCGCACGAGATCCGGAATCCGCTGACATCGATTGCCGGGTCAGTCAGCATGTTGTCAGATGCCCCCGCACTGAACCCGGAAGAGAAGCATTTGCTCGATATCGTAATCCGCGAGTCGGATCGGCTGAACAACATCATTACCGACTTCCTCGCTTACTCGCGGGGCAAGCAGTATCGCTTCGAGCGGGTGAATATTGTGCCGCTGCTCGAAGATACGCTGACGCTGATCGAGCACCGGCTGCTGGCGGAGGACGCGAAAATCCGCGTCGAGCGCAGGTTTGAAACGCGAGAAGCATGGGTGTTGGCCGACGGCGACAAGATCAAGCAGGTGTTCTGGAACTTCTCCGAGAACGCAGTCCGGGCGATGCGGAAGGACGGCGGCAAACTGACCGTTTCTTTGACCGGACGCGATGGCGATTGGGAGATGAGCTTCGCGGATACGGGACCGGGTATTCATCCGCAGCAGACGGAAAAAATCTTCGAGCCATTTCAATCGAACTTCGAAGGCGGCACGGGCTTGGGACTGGCGATCGTCTACCAGATCGTGCAGGCGCATGAAGGCAAGGTATGGGCGCGGTCGGAGATGGGGAAGGGATCGAGCTTCATTTTGCGGTTGCGGCGCATGGACAGCGCGGAGGAGGACCTGAAGACGCCCGCCCAGCCTGGGATTCCAGCCGCCGCTGTGACCGGACATGCCAGGATTGGATTGGGAGCGGCGGCGAAATCGGCTGACGCGGCGGGCGCGGGCTCGGGAGGAGTGCAGCGTGGGTAGCATTCTCGTCTGCGACGATGAACGCTCGATTTGCGAGCTGCTCGATATCGCTTTGCGCCGCGACGGCCACAAGGTTGAGACGGTGACGGGCGGCGACGCGGCGCGGCGCAAGATCGATAGCGCGCTCTTCGACGTGATCGTGACCGACATTAAAATGCCGGGCGTCGATGGAGTCGACGTGTTGCGGCACGCACACCAGGTTTCGCCGGAGTCAGCGGTTATCCTGATGACAGCGGTTGACGACTACGAGGCGGCGGTGGAAGCCGTAAAGGCTGGCGGCGCGACCGACTACATCCGCAAAAGTACCGGCCTGGTTGACGAGGTGAAGCTCGCGATCGCGCGCTCGCTGACCAAGGTTTCGCTCAGCCGGCAGAATTTTGCGCTGCGCCGCGACGCGGCGGCGCGCAATTCCCTCGAGAACATCATCGGCGTCAGCCCGGCGATCGAGAAGCTGAAGCAGACGATCCGCACCGTCGCCACGACGAGCAGCACGATTCTGATCTACGGCGAGAGCGGAACGGGAAAAGAGTTGGTGGCGCGAGCGGTGCATACCTGTTCGCCGCGCGATGCCGAAGCCTTCGTTTCGGTCAACTGCGGCGCGTTTCCCGAGACGCTGCTCGAAAGCGAGCTGTTCGGCTACGTCAAAGGCGCGTTCACCGGCGCGAGCCAGAACCGCCGCGGGCTGTTCGAAGTGGCGGACCAAGGCACGCTCTTTCTCGACGAGATCGGCGAGATGACCATGCCGATGCAGGTCAAGCTCCTGCGCGCGCTGCAAGAGCGTACGGTGCGTCCCGTAGGCGGCACGGCGGAGATTGCAGTGGATGTGCGCGTGATTGCGGCGACGAATCGCGATCTCGATAAGCAAGTCAGCGAAGGAACATTCCGCGAGGACCTCTATTACCGGCTGAATGTCATTCCTATCCGCGTGCCCAGCCTGCGCGAGCGGCCGGAGGATATTCCGCTGCTGGCGAATCACTTCCTGAAGAAATATGCGCCGGGAGCGGGGAAAAGCATTCACGCGCTGGCGCCGGCATCGCTGGAAACGCTCGGCACCTATGACTGGCCCGGCAATGTGCGCCAGCTCGAGAACACGGTCGAGCGGGCGGTGGCGCTGGAGGCGAGCGGCGAGCTGCATGTCGAGCTTCCGGTGGAACGGCCGAAGGCGCGGGCGGTAGCAGCTGGCGCGGAGACGGCGGCCTCGATTCCGGCAGGCGCGGTTTTGCCCGAAGGGCAGAATATGGAAAACTATGTGGCGCACATCGAACGTTCGCTGCTGCAATCGGCGCTCGGACAGACGCACGGGGTGCAGGTAAAGGCCGCGGATCTGCTCGGTATCTCGTACCGATCCTTCCGCCACCTGATGAAGAAGTACGACCTCTAGTCCTCGCATCGTACTCGCAGGTCACTAGTCTCCAAGCCACCGCGGTATAACCCACACGATACTTTCGCCGGCGAGGGAGACTACCCTTCAGCTCTTAGGCAATTTTCCGCACCAGATTACACCGTCCCATGGATAGGCCGTGCCTCAAAGCTGGAGCACTCTGAATATTGAAGTTATAACTTTGTGGTCGGGTAAAGACATGTCGCTACGTATTCTGCTTGCCGATGACAGCGCTTACTGGCGAGAGGCGCTGAGAGAGAGTCTGGAAGAGGAACCGGGCTGGACGGTGTTCGAAGCGAACAACGGGTCCGATGCGGTTCAACGCTCGAACTGGGTGCATCCCGATGTCGCGGTGCTGGATTTCTGCATGCCTGAGTTGGACGGCCTGAGCGCGGCGAGAGAGTTGAAACGGCGCGAACCGAACCTGCCCATCGTGATGGTAACGATCGACAAAAGCGAAATGCTGGAAAAAGAGGCGCGTCGGGCTGGCGTGCTGGCGGTGTTTTCGAAAACAGATTACATGCAGGTGCGTGTCTTTGTAGACCGCACGATTCACGGAGAGCAGGGCGAAGCGTCAGTCACGAAGCGATCTCACTAAGCTATCGCACTAGGCGATCTTGTGCCGTGCGGTGGCCGTGTCCTTGGGAGCTTGAGCCGTAACCAGCGTGCCACGGGAGGCCGACTGGATGCGCAGACGGCCGCCAATTTGCGTCAGGCGCTCGCGCATGCCCCGCAATCCGACGCCGCCCCCGCCCATCATCATGTCCTGCTCTTTATCGCGAGGAATGCCGCGACCCTCGTCCTGCACCTCGAGCCGGAGGGTTCCATTCTGGTTGCGTAAAGTGACCCTTGCCGTCTGGCTGCCGGAGTGGCGGTGAACGTTGCTCAGGCATTCCTGCGTAACGCGGAAAAATGCGGTTTCGGCTTCGGGAGAAAGACGTCCAATGTCATCGCATTCGAGGCGCACCTTGATTCCGCTGCGCTGGCTGAACTCGTCTATGTAGAGACGCAACGCCGATGGCAAGCCGGCCTCGTCGAGCAATGGCGGATGAAGCAGATGGGAGATAGTGCGGATGCCGCGCAAAATCTCCTGCACCATGGCTCCGTTTTCCTGTAATGCCTCTTTCGCCCGCGCATCGGTGATATTGCCGCGTTCCTGGAGCACAGCTTGATTCATCGTCATCGCGGCCAGGAGTTGACCGATGCCGTCGTGCAACTCGCGGGCGATGCGGCGGCGTTCTTCGTCCTGCAACTGAAGCAGGCGGGCGGAAAGATCGCGGAGATTGTCGTTGGCCACTTCGAGTTCGCGGGTACGCTCGCGCACGCGGATTTCCAGCGCGGCATTCAGCTCCGCCAGTTCGCCGCGGGCGGCTTCCGCGATGGCGGCCTGCTGTCGAGCCTGCATCTCCGCATTTTTCAGACGCAGAAGCGCGGAGATGGTAGCGACCAGTTCGGCGCGGTCGATCGGTTCGGCGAGATATGCATCCGCGCCGCTGGCCAGCCCAATGACGCGCGAATCGGGATCCACGAACGTGGACGACAGGTGAAGAATCGGAATGTGGGCGGTAGCCGGATTCGACTTGAGCTGCTTGCAGAGTTCGAAACCGTGAATGTCGGGAAGATTCACATCGAGAGTAATGAGATCGGGATTCTGTGCCGCCTTGATGATAGATTCAGCGCCGGTGCGCGCCTCCAGAACCTGGAACCCGGCGTCGTTCAGAGAGCGCACCAGCGTGTAGCGGATGGCCTCGTTGTCATCCACGGTAAGGATGGTCGCGGAGGCGGCAGTAAAGGCCTCGGCATTGAGGTTTTGCCAACGCATGGCGGCTTTCTGGGAGATGGGATCAGACATGTTGCTCCTCGGGCAACGAGCGGGGTTTGAAGGGGAGGTTGGCTTTCTGAAAAGCCTGGGCGAATTTTTCGAGCGACAGCTCGCGCGACTTGCTTTCTTTTGAAATGACCGCGACTGCGTCGTGGAGCAACTCGCGCTCTTCCGTCTCCAGCACCTTGGAAGTGTGCACGATGACAGGAATGGAGGCGGTGCGAGGATTCTCTTTGAGCTTTTTCAGAACCTCGAAACCGGTGAGATCGGGCATGGAAAGGTCAAGAATGATGACTTCGGGCGAATTTTCATGGGCGCGGCGCAAACCGTCGCGCCCGCCGGAGGCTTCGGAAAAACGGAAATCCGTTTGCCCAAGCATGGTCTTCAGGACGTAGCGGGATACTTCGTCGTCGTCGATGATCAGAACGTGATGGCCGCGCGGCGCAGCGGCTACGTCGTCGAGGTGGGTGTTGAGCCACATGCGGTCAACCGGCTTGGTGTGGAAAGCGTCGGCGCCCATGGCGAGAGCTTTCTCGCGATTTTCAACGACGGTGATCACGAAGACCGGTATCCCCGCAGTGCGCGAGTCGTGTTTGAGTTCCTGAAGCAGTTCCCAGGAGTGTTCACCTTGCAGAAGCACATCGAGGATGACGGCGGACGGGCGGAAGCCGCGCAGCGCGGTGCGCGCCTCCGCTAAGGTCCTGGCAGGCACCAGCTGGAACTTCGTATTCTTCAGGTATTTCTCGTAGATAAAGAGAGCTTCCTGGTTGTCCTCGACGACCAGCACCGGCAGCTTGTCGCTTTCGAGATCACGTTTGGCGTCGGGGATATAGACGGCGTCGGTCGCGCCGGTAAAGATGATGGGCAGGGCGGCGAAAAAAGTGGAGCCGATGCCAAGCTCACTCTTTACATAGACGTCGCCGCCCAGCAGCCGCGCAAACTTGCGCGTGAGCGGCAAGCCGAGACCAGTACCCTGTACGCTCTTCTGGACCTTTGCTTCGAGCTGAATCCATTCCTGAAAGATTCGTTCCTGGTCATCGGGGGCAATGCCGATGCCGGTATCCGCGACGGAGAAAACAACCATGTTGTCGTGACCGCGCTTGACGGCGACGCGAACTTCGCCGCGTTCGGTGAACTTGAGAGCATTGCTGATGAAATTGCGGAGGATCTGGGAGATTTTCGCTTCGTCGCTGAAGATTTCCGGGATACCGGTAGGATCTTCGAAGACGAGATTGACCGACGAATTCTGGCTCAAGAGCGGGCGCAGCATTCCGCGCAGCCCGGCAAAGAGGCTCTCGACCTGGAACCGGCAGGGGCGAATGGTAATCTTCCCGGCCTCGACCTTGGCCAAGTCGAGCAGATCGTTGACGAGTTCCGTCAAATCCTGCGCCGAACTGCGGATGAACTTCACCTGCTTTTCCTGCTCGATGCTGAGGCTGCCGTCGAGGCGGTCGAGGAGAATCTGGCTGAGCGCGGTGATCGAATTCAGCGGAGTGCGGAATTCATGGCTCATGTTGGAGAGGAAGTGACTTTTCAACTCCGAGGCGCGTTGCAGGAAGTCGGCCTTGTCGTTGAGTTCGGCGTAAAGCGCGACGACGCCGCGGTTGGTCTCATCGAGTTCGCGGTTCAGTTGCGCCAGTTCTTCCTGGCGGGCGCGCAGTTCCTGAAGGGCGTTGAGCAATTCCTTGTTCTGAATTTTCAGCTCTTCATATGGATCCTCGGCGGTGCGCTCAAGGGTGCCGAGGAGTTGCTTGAGTTCGGAGGCGTTTGGACGCCGGAAACGCCGGGGCAACTTCTTGCCGAGAACGATGGTGGTGCCCTGCGCGGCTTTGCTCTCCACGCTGAAATGATCCATCAGCCGCTTGGCGCCAAGGATGCCGAGGCCCATGCCAGTCTGAGAAACATACTTGCCGGCGAGAACTTCTTCAACGTTGGAGATACCGCGGCCGTGATCGCTGAAGGTGATAAGCAGCATGCCATCCGGGTCGTCTTCGATCCGGAACGTCGCGGATCCGCCTCCCGCGTATTGAAAGGTATTGCGTCCGATCTCCGAGACTGCCGTGGCAATACGGGTTTGATCCTGCGGGTCGAACTTCAACGCTGCGGCGATGGCGCGCGCTTTTTGACGTACGAGAACCACATCGTTCTCGGAACGCAGGTCGATGGCGATCAGGTTAGGCATGACGTCAGAAACTAACCTTGCGTAGCTCGCACTACCACCACAGTCACGTCGTCGCGGCCGCGGCTGAAGTCGCGGTGCAGGACGGCTGCGATTACGCTTGGATGCTTGTTCAGAATCCCGGGGTAGCGCTCCAGATCCCAGCGCGTTGCCAAGCCGTCGGAATGCATGACCAGGATGCTGTTGTCGTTCCAGGGAACGGCGAACTCCTGAATGCGCTGCATTGTATGACCGAGCGTCCCATTGTGCGACGCGAGACCACGGCTGGACCCGGAAGAAACAACGGATGCACCGATGTTGCCGATCCCGGAATACTGAAGTTTGCGCCGAGACAGGTCGATCCAGGCAACGGCGGCAGCAGCGCCGCGCGTCTTCTTCAACGCGTCATGGATGTCGCGCAGAATACAGTGGGGCGAAGTCTCATTTGTGACGGCCAATACCTGCTCGGCCTCGCGCGCCGCCTCTGCGGCCAGAATGCCGTGTCCCAGGCCGTCGACGACCAGGACCACCATGCCATCCGCAAAAGTACGCGTCCCCCACCCGTCGCCGCACTCGGTTTCGCCGGCCAGCGGTTCTGAGACGACGCCGATTTCAAATGTGGTCTTTCCCGCCAGCTGGTTCGCTTTTGAAGCGAGAAATTCGACGCTGATGACAGTGCCGGAACCCGGCGCAGAGTAAAAATCGAAGGAGTCTGACATACGCTGGATCACCCCCAGCCCTTTCCCGAGCGAGCCCGCGGTGGAGTGGCCATCGGAAAAAGCGCGAGCAATGTCGGCAATTCCCGGCCCCTTATCGACGCCCATCACACGCAGGCCTCGGTCTCCATTGTTGCCAAACCGCTGAACCAGAATATGGCCCTTACCCGCGTGCTTAATCACATTAGTGGCAATCTCGGTGGTGGCAAGGGCGATTTCGCCGCAAATGTCGGGCGCCATGCGCAAGTCTTCGGCAATTGCGACTGCTCTGCGGCGTGCTTCGCCCGCCTGACTTGCATCCTGAAGTTCTATCAGCATAATTCCCGCTTACTTCCAACGCGTGATTGTGACCTTGGTTCCTTCTCCGGGCTGCGATACGATATCGAATTCGCTCACGAGGCGCTTAGCGCCTCCCAATCCGAGCCCAAGGCCAGAGCCGGTGGTAAATCCATCGCGCAGTGCCATCGAGATGTCGGCTATGCCCGGCCCTTTATCCTCGAAGGTAAGGCGCAGCCCGGTCCGCGGGCCGTTTAGGGTTTCCATCAGCATCGAGCCGCCCCCGCCATAAATAATGGTGTTGCGGGCGAGTTCGCTGGCGGCGGTGACGACCTTCGTCTGATCGACGAGGCTGAAGCCCATCTGGGATGCCGCCTCGCGTACCCGGCGCCGGACTGCTACAACATCAGGTTCCGTCTGTACCGGAACATTTTCAGTTGATACGACCGTCATATACTCCCCTATCGCCGTTCACTGACGATCGCAACAGATCCATTCCCGCATTAACGTTCAGCGCAGTGCGGACACCAGGCAAAGAGAGTCCTAGTTCCACGAGAGTGATGGCAACCGCCGGCTGCATCCCCACGACAACCGTTTCGGCATCGAGGACGCGTGACATAGCTGCGATGTTGGCGAGCATGCGGCCGATGAAAGAGTCGACAATCTCAAGGCTCGAGATGTCGATGAGCACCCCGCGCGCCCCAGAAATACTGATCATCTTTGTCAGGTCATCCTGCAATGCCATGGCCAGGCGGTCGTGCATGTCCACTTGGATGGTGACGAGCAGGAACTCGCCCATCTTTAGAATTGGAATTTTCTCCACCCATATCTCCTAGGACTTGCGCGGCTCGATTTTTGTCATGCCATCGCGGCCGAGACTGAGGCCGATGCGCTCCAGGGCAACCTTGAAAGCGGCCGCCAGCGTGGCTTTGGTCGTCACATCCTGGAGGTTGATGCCAAGGTGGACGATAGTCTGCGCGATCTGCGGACGGACGCCGCTGATGATGCAGTCGGCGCCCATCAGGCGCGCTGCCGTGATCGTCTTGAGCAGGTGCTGCGCTACAACCGTGTCGACCGTGGGCACGCCGGTGATATCGATGATGGCCACGCGCGAGTTGCTTTGCACGATCGCTTGCAGCAGCGATTCCATCACCACCTGAGTGCGCGCGCTATCCAGCGTTCCAATGATGGGCAGCGCCAGCACGCCCTCCCAGAGCTTTACTACCGGCGTCGAGAGCTCGAGCAGTTCTTCCTGCTGACGCTTGATGAGCGATTCGCGAGACTTCTGGTAGATCTCGGTCGTATAGAGACCCATGGAATCCAGGAGCTGGGTTGCGGTCCAGATTTCTGTAGCCAGCGCCTCGGCGTCGTTCTTACAGATTTGCCGGAGTTGGGAAAAGATCGGTCGCTTCGCCGAAAAAATGAACGTAGCCGTCTCCGTAGGAGTAAACCCCTGCTCGGCGCGAGTGCGCGAGACGCTCGAGAGCATTTCGCGCACCGCATCCCAGGCGCTGGAATTGAAGTTCGCGCTCCCGGCATCGAGAGCCTGCTTCACCAGGGAAAGAAACTGAGCGCACTGTGCGCGCAACTCGGCATCCTTCATAAGATCGCTGCGGCGGGTCGATCCGCTCATTTCGCTGAGCCAACCGGCAAGCAGTTCAGCCTGGCCGTGGCTCAAGATTTCGGATAGCGCCGAAGTTCTGTTGTTAATCGGAATCGTGCTCATCCTTGGGCCATCTCCTTATCGAAAGCATAGTGGGTCGTCGAAGGTATCCTGTCACCGTGCCAAAAATTTTAGACCGGCCCCCCGCCAGGCGGAAGGCGATTCTATACGAATATCTGGGGCAAAACAGTGGGTTCGCGAACAATGGCCGCCGGGCCGAACCAGCCCTTCCGCCGACGCGATTGGAGGGACTGGAGGAGACATTTTGCAAGGCCTTCGGCCTCACAAATACAAAGAAACACGGCTTGGCCTGACCTCACAATACAGCCTTTCCTGTAGGCCTCCACAGCCGCATTGGTGGTCCCGGTGAGAACGGGTAGGTTAGAATCAAAATAGTTGAGTCGGGGCGTAGCGCAGCCTGGTAGCGCACCTGCCTTGGGCGCAGGGGGTCCGCGGTTCAAATCCGCGCGCCCCGACCAATTAACCCTTGATGTTCGAGGTATTTAAGAGCCCAGTCTTTTCTTGCACTGTTAACGGTACTTCCCGGCTGTGCCCAATTCTGTGCCCACCCAGCCTTCTTGCAGAAATGGCAAACCGTCCTGACTCGATGGGTGAGAGTTTGCTTCATGCGACCCTGGGCTGAATGGCATCTACTTTGTCGCGAAGATGTTGTTGCCTACAGATTTCCCTTCTCAATAGGAATGTCCCGACTCGAATCGTGCCGTCAGTTGGACTCGGCGGTCTGCAGGTCGAGGCTGACCCGCTCACCGTTGATGAGGACCGATCCCTGTTCGATCAACTGCTGCCCGGTGCAGTCATAGGCTTCGTAACACCGGAGTGGGTTAGTAGGGAAAAAGAACTCTACCGCCTCGTTCCCCTCCTTCGAGCCGGCCTTGTCCGACTCATGGATGGTAGTGCTGAAGGCGATGCCGTCGAAGTCGAGGTCGCCCTTGAAGTATGCCATCATTGGGCGTATCAGATGTGAGATATGGTCGTCGAAGGCAAGGGCGGCCAGCTTGTAGCGGCTGGCAACAACCGCCGGCAAGGTCGTTTCCAAAGAAAACTCGAGATAAGCGTTCTTGCGGAACGCGACCATCGCGGGCGGAGCGTACGACACGAAGTGCGCCTGCGCGTCTAGTTCGTGGGCAACGATGTCGATGATCTTCTGGTTGGCCGCCTGAATTTTCCCTAGGGCTTCAGGTGAGACATCGCGAGGCGGCGCCGTGGCGACGGAGCGTGCGCTGCGGGACACATTACCCGTTGAGGCCGGAGATGCCTTGTTCGAATCCGTGGCAGCTCCGGAGGCGTCCTTATCTAATCTCCTAGCGGCCTCCTGCGCCTCCTGATCGCTCAGATAGAGCAAAAATGGCTCACCATTGAAAAAGAAGCGCCCATCCAAAAGCGCCGCCTGCCGAGTATCTTCATCCTTTGCAGCCACAAGGCGGACCGCCGCGTCCTTGGAAAGCACCAGCACGAGGTTTTCGGGATGTTCGACGTCCATACCCATGGTCTTCCCGCGGATGTGATGCGAAATCTCCATGGCAAAGCCTTGCACATCCTGATTGTCGCGAAAGGTGGGCACTACGAGTTCGAGGATCGGCAGCATCACGTCCTGAAAGGTGCGCAGCGCGCGGTGGCTTTTGTTGACCAGTTCGGTCGAGTAGGAGCCGAAGTAGTTTCCGGTTAGTTCGATCACCGTCATGCCTCCGTACGTGTCAAAGCGCAGCGAGCGCTGGTCGGCGCGCTCCTGCTGGGCACGGTCGAGGTCGAGCACGCGGCTGAAGTAAAAGGGAAAAGGAAAAACGTGGGCCTGTACTTCCGCTCCCACCGACTGGAGTTGCTGCATGTACTCTTCCTGCAGCGCGCGCAGTTGCGGGTCCTTGATCTCGGCGGGAGTCAAAACTTGCCCTGCAGCGTAGCTTGCGAAGACCGCGAGCAAGACGGCAATCGCAACCGACCGGCACTTATTTTTGCGCGTAAACAATGCCGGGAGCTCCATAAGGCGGATCGGAAACCATCCGAATGTAGGCGATGAGCGCCTGAATTTCGGATTTCGACAAAGTATAGCCGTAGGGAGCCATGAGCGGCGACTTGTTCAGTGCAGGGCCACCGTGGGAAATGATGGCGAGGAGGTCGGCATCACTCATTTTGTTAAGCGTGTCGCCCTCGGTGAAGGGATGCGGCTTCACGTCCAGGTTGTCGTAGTTGGAGACACGCTCAGGAGTGGATTCCTGGTTGTGGCAGCGTGCGCAGTATTGGTCATTGAGCTGGCTGCCCAGCAGTTCCTGATAGCCGAGTGCGATCTCTTCGATCTTCAGATTGACGGTCTTGCCGGCTTTGGTGGTGGTGCTTGCGACGAGTTGATAGCGTCCGGGGATCGCGCCGAGCGAAACGTTGGAGGTGAATTGACCGCTGGAATCGGTGAGACCGGCGGCCGGTTCGATGTAAACGCCATTGGGCCCGCGCAGCGTGACGAGCGCGCCCGTGACGCCATTGCCCTGCTCGTCGTTGACCTGCACGACAACCGGCTGGGGCAAGGGCGTGCCGACTGCGGCGAGTTGCTTGCCCCCGCTCGACTCGACTATCGCGGCGCCGCCGGCCGTGGCTTGGGGCAGCGTGTACGTCGTCGCCGCTTTCTTCGAACATCCGGCTAGAGCGATCAAGCCCACAAGAATGGCAACATAAGCGGTTCGATTCATCGCTTCTTCGCCTCCAGCTTCTCACTTCCTTTTTGGCTCATCAGAAATGCAGTGAGGGCGCGGGCATCTTCGTCGGTCATATCGCGTTTCGGTTCCTGCGTTCCGGGACGCAAGGCGGCGGGGTCCTTCATCCAGTTGTAGATCCAGGCCGCCGTCAGCCGCGAGCCGACACGGGTCAGGGTCGGACCGATGTAGCCCCTGTCCTGTTTGGTATCGATGATGTGGCAGGACTGGCAACCGTATTTCGAGTAATAGAGCTGCCGGCCGAGTTCGATCTGCGCCGTCGTATAGCCCGAAAGCGGCATCGAGTCGCGATCGATTTTGGGCGACTGATAGACGGTCAGGATGTAGTCGGAGAGGGTATTGATCTCCGCGTCGGTGAGATTGAATCTGGGCATGCGGCGAATGAGCGCAGGACGGAGCGTGTTCGGATTGCGGAAGAACTGGACTAGCCAGTCGTGCTGCACGGCGCTGCCTTCCCAGGAGAGATCTGGGGCCATGTCGCCACCGCGACCGTTGATGGCGTGGCACTCGAAGCAGTTCAGGTCGCTGATCAGCTGACCCGCTTTTCCAGCTGGCTCGTAATGCGAAGGCGCGGGCGCGGGAACCGTTTTCGCGGCGGGGATGGTCAATGCACGTTCGTTGTGCGAAAGCAGCGCATTGACGAGCGCGTCAATCTGCGCCGCCGTGAAGGTGTATTGCGGCATCTTCAGCGAGGCCCCGAAAGCGCGCGGCTGTCTGATCTTCGCGCCGATGTAGGCATAGAGCGTATGGTCCACTCCGGGAGCGAAGGCCAACTGGTTTACAGGCTTTGAGCCAATCCGGGTGAGCTCCGGGGCGAAATTCTCCGGCCGCTTGATGCCGTTGATCTCATGGCAGGAGGCGCAGCCGTAATCGTTCACCAGTCGCTTGCCGTGCGTGATTTGCCCGGGAGTAGCTGCATCCAGATGCACGTTGGCGAGTAACTCGGCGTCGGTCTTCGCAAGGAGGAAGCCGGTCAGTTCGCCCACTTCCTGATCGCTGAAGCGGTAATGCGGCATACCGGTTCCCGGATCGTAGTCATGGGGATTGCGCACCCAGGCCTGCAACCATTCTGGCTTCACTTTCGAGCCAATTTTGGTGAGTTCCGGGCCGACGTTGCCACCCACAAGATTGCCAGCGGCATTCTGCACGGCGTGGCACGAAGCGCAGAACGATTCGCCGTAGAGGCTGGCCGCCTTGGACTGGAGAGCGGCATCGTCCTTGACCTTCTTTGCCGCGTCGAGCGATGCCTGCACGACTTTAAGCGAAGCGGGCGCGCTCGACGAAATCAGAAACGCCGAGATGTCGCGAGCATCGTCGTCGCTCAGCTTGAAGTTGGGCATGGTCGCCGTGGTCGAATAGGCCTGAGGATCTTTCAGCCAAGAGAAGATCCACTCGCGGGTTGTCTTCTCCGCGATATGGGTAAGAGACGGCGGATCGTCCGTGCCGGTAATCACCGTGCCATCGGGCTGCTTGATGGTGTGGCAATGAACACAGCCGTAGGCACGCAGCATGCGGCGGCCTAGGTTCAGCTGTGGAGTCCCCTCGAGATCCCGCTGGTGGCACTGGCCGCAGGAGGATTCGAGATATTTTGCGGGCAAAATCGGCTCTTCCCAGGCAAGCGTGCTCTTGTGGGCTTCCTCGACCGAGGTGGCCGCGCCCTGGCCGCGATGGCAGATGACGCAGCCAAATTCTTCCGGTTTATGCGGGACGGGAGGATGAGGGCGGTAGGGCTGAATGGAGATGTCAGCGAGGCTCGCCTCCTTGAGCGCGCTGTGACACGTCGTGCACCGATCCGTCACGCCCATATCGGGCAGCCAGATCTGCTGAATGCCGGATTCGAAGTGGCGGCGAAGCGTGATGGCATCGCTGCGCTGCGAGATCAGACGCTCGTAGCCGCGCTGGTAGCGGAGCCAGTCCGCGAAAAAGTTCTTGGCCGGGGCGATGGCGAGCAGCAAGAGAAGGACGAAGCTCGTCCACCCAAATGCCGCCATGGCATCGCCAAAGAACTTCTGGCGCAATCTCTCGAGAGGCCCGGGAAGTTTCATTGCGCACCCCCCGCCCAGGGCCACACCCAGGACCAGCCGGGGCCGCGGAAGAGCGTGCCAACGGTGGTCAGCACGACGAGTTCAAAGAGAAACCAGCTCATGATCCAGAAAGAAAGCGGTTTGGTGGCAAGCGAACGGCGAAATGGAGAGGGCGAATCCGGCGGTGACGTGGCGGCCACAGCCATCAGTGCCACCGTAATCAGAGTCGGCACCAGCGCCACGATCACGTCAAAGACCAGCAAGAAGATGCAGAACAAGGAAGAGACTGCCCAAAAGATCTTCAGCCGCCGGGAACGGTCCTTTGTAAAAAGACCAGCTGCTTCGATGTTGATGTTGAAGTAGGGGATCACAATCAGCGCTAGTACCACCAGCGTGGGTACAAGGACTCCTGCAACCATGGGCGGGAAATAGTGGAGCAACTCCTGGAGACCGAGGAAGTACCACGGCGCCTTGGCAGGATTGGGAGTGTGGGTCGGGTCGGCCAACCCCTCGAGCGGTGCATTGAAGAACAGCGAGATGGTTACTAGGATGATGGCGAGCACTTCGACAGCCACCGCGGCCCGGAAGAGGACCTCCGGGAACGACTGTACCCTTTGTTCGTCGTAGGCCTTGACCTGGGCTGAAGTGCGGCGCGTGATGAAGGCAACGCGGACGGGGTTCTTGCGCGCGTCCGAGCCAACGCCGGCGGTGAATTCTTTTGGGTCGCTCATAGCGCGGGCCTCGCGGGAGCGGTTGTCATCGTTACATCGGGTTCACTGTGGCGAGCGTAAAGACCACCGTCTTTTCGGATTCGCCAGAAATGGATGGCGACAAACAGCAGTGCCGCTAGTGGCAGTATCATGCAGTGGAGAACATAGAAACGGAGCAAAGCATTCGCATTCACGAAGTGACCGCCGAGCATCAGGAAACGGACTTTATCGCCCATCAGCGGCACGGCGGAGGCGATGTTCGAACCGACGGTGATCGCCCAGAACGCCAGTTGATCCCAAGGCAGAAGATAGCCGGTATAGCTAAGCAACAGAGTGATCAGAAGCAGCGCGACGCCGATCACCCAGTTGAATTCGCGCGGCGGCCGATAGGCGCCACGGTAGAAAACTCGAAACATGTGCGCAAAGACCAGGAACACCATGGCGTGTGCCGACCAGCGGTGCAGGTTGCGCAGAAACTGGCCCGAGGAAACCACGAATTGCAGATCTTTGGTATCGGCGTAAGCCTGTGGAGCTGAAGGGTGGTAGTAGAGCATCAGCAGGATGCCCGTGATCACAAGGATGCCAAATGTTCCGAGCGTCAAGGTTCCCAAGTACCAGGTTGCATTGAACTCGAGCATCCGAGTGCGTACTTTGGCAGGCAAGAGATGGAGAAAGACGTTTTGCTGAATCGCCATCGAATTGCGCAGCGTGCTGCGGCCGGTGCCGCCGCGAAATACGGACCGCCAGCCTCCTGTCTCGCGCACCATATCGAAATACTTGTCGAACGTTCTGCTCATTGGTTACACCCTCACGAACTGCTCGGGACGGATATCTTGCGAGCGATCAACCATCAGCTGACCCTCATCGTTAACCCACATCTTGAGCCACGGTAGCGGCTTTGGAGCGGGGCCATCGAACTTCTCTCCCGCCTTTTTGCCGGGCGGCTGAAACATGGCGAACTTGCTGCCGTGGCATGGGCACGCGATGATGCCGAGGTCGGGCTTCCATGCGGTCAGGCAGCCGAGATGCGTGCACACGGCACTGAGCGAGAAAAAACCTTCCTTCGTATGGATGACGAAAATGCGCGTATCGACATCGAGCGTAACCGAGTCGAGTTGGTAGCTCTCGGGGCTGCCCATGTTGACCACCGGCGAAGGCTCGTACAGCACATTGGGGGACAGGAACTGGTAAGCGAAGGCAACCGTGCCGGCGGCGGCGATGCCCATCGATCCCAGCCCCATGCGCAGGAAGAATTCCCTGCGATCGATGGACGGATTGGCTGGAGTTTGCACTCTGTCTTTGGTTTCGTCGGCCATAATTATTTCGGGGCGCCCGTCGCGCCTGGACTGATGCGCACGCGGGCATCGATCGCCTCCACGGAAATCAAGCCGGTCGGTTCGGCCGGTAACAGGTTGTAGGACTCCATCGTGATGGTATGGGCGGGGCATCGCGCGGCGCATAGTCCGCAGCGGATGCAGCGTGTCTCGTCTTTCAACATGACCGAGCCAGTGGTCTGGTTCAGCTCTTCCGGAGCAATGTCGACTAACTCAGCCTCGAAGAGTTCGCGGTTGGTGGAAAGGTGCCCGATGACCTCCTCGCTGAACTGCACGCTTTCCAGCGGCACCAGTTCGAGGCAGTTCTCGGGGCAAACGTCCACGCAGCCGCCGCAAAGGATGCACAGCGAAGCGTCGTCGGAGTAGCCTTCGAAAATGGTATTAACCCAGCAGTGGAGGCAGCGCTGGGCCTCGGCGACCGCGGCCGCTTCGTCGTAACACTCCTCGACCTCGGTCATGCCGGTGCGCCGGTTGACGGGAAGCATGGGGATGGGCTGCCGCACGAGGTCCAGAAATTCCTGTGGCATGGAATGGCGCTTCAGATCGGTAACCTCGATGATCGGTTCGGGATGTCTGCTGCCGCGCAGGTACTCGTCGATGCCCATTGCTGCGCGTTTGCCGTCGCCGACGCTGTCGATGATGAGCCGCGGGCCGAACACGCAATCACCGCCCGCGAAGATTCCCGGCGCCGAGGTCATCAGGGAATGCGGGTTCACATTGATCAGACCGCGGGGAGAAATCTGCACGCTATCTTCTGGCCGCAGGAAGTCGAGATTCGTAGTCTGGCCGATGGCCATGATTACCGTGTCGCACTCGATCTCGGTCTCGCTGTTTTCGTAAAAGGTTGGATTAAACCGCCGCTTCTCGTCGAAAACGGATTTTGTCTTAAGACATTCGAGTGCGGTGACCCTGCCCTCACTGCCTAGGAAGCGCTTCGGGCCGAATCCCGGGTGGAGGATCACGCCCTCGGTTTCGGCCTCTTCAATTTCTTCCAGCGCCGCCGGCATCTCATCCCGCTTCTCGAGGCACACAACATGTACTTCTTGAGCACCCAGACGCAGGGCGGAGAGCGAGATGTCCACCATTTCCTTGGTAGCTACAGCGGCGACGCTTTCCTCGGAAGGCGCGAGTTCTTCGACGCCGGTCGCATGCTGCCGCAGGACCTCGCGGGCGGCCGAGCGAGCCACGTCCATAGCTACGTTGCCGCCGCCGACGACAAGGACCTTGCGACCGATCGTGAACTTGTATCCGAGATTGACATTGAGCAGAAAATCAACGCCCCGGTGTACGCCATCGAGGTCGACGCCTGGAATGGTTAGATCCCGGCTGCGGTGCGCTCCGATCGCGACCAGGACCGCATCGAATCCCTGGTGGCGGAGGTCGGCGAGCTGGAAGTCACGGCCGGCGCGGAGATTCAGCTTCAGCGTGATGTCGCCGGTCGATAGGATCTCGCGCACCTGCGCTTCAATGACATCACGTGGCAGGCGATACTCGGGAATACCCAGATACAACATGCCGCCGGCGACCGGTGCAGCCTCGAAGATGGTCACGGAATACCCCATCAGAGCGAGGTCGTGTGCGGCGGACAGCCCGACTGGACCACCGCCCACCACCGCAACCTTGAAGGGTAATTTTTCCCGGACTGCACCGGCGTTCACGTCGAGGTGGTACTTGGACTCGGGCCCGAAGCGCTCCGTGAGGAAGCGTTTCAGCGCGCGAATCGAGATGGGCTTATCGATCTGGCCGCGCCGGCACGCCGATTCACAGGGATGAGCGCACACCCGGCCGCAAATGCTCGCCAGCGGATTCGGCCCGCGCGCATACTTATAAGCTTCCTCGAATCGCTTTTCCGCGATAAGCCCGACGTACCGCCCGGCGTTAGTGTGTGCCGGACAGGCCATCATGCAGGGGAAGTTGGTGTGCAGCCAGTCCTCATCCACCCGCTTCTCTAGAAAGCGCTTCAGCATCGCTGTTCCCGGCTTTCACCTTCGACTGAGCTTTTGGAAGTTGTGAAGAGCGCAGGAATCGCGCCCTCCATGACTCGGCGATTACTTGCTGACGGTTAAATCGAGCTTGGTGTCCCCGGCCACCGTGACTGCCTTGGTCGAGTTCTTCGCGCCCTCATGCCAGGCGACGACGTTGTATTGGCCATCGGGGACGTTTTCGATCTTGTACTCGCCGCTCTTATCGGTCTTGGCGTAGTACGGGGTCGGCGTGACCACGATGTATCCCGCCATTTCCGGATGCACGTTGCACAACAACGAAGCCACTCCGGGCTGGTCAAACTTGAAAGGCCGCTTCTGGCCGGTTGGCCATGTGCCCAGGTTTTTCCCCGGCAGCTTCTTGCCGCCTTGCATCAACGACGGCCAGAACACGTTGTGCGCAACCTTGTCGCTGTTTAGAAAGTCGACCGTTGTGCCAACCTGAACCACCATGATGTGTGGTTGAAAAAGTAGCCCCTTCTGATCCATCACGGGATGTTCGGAAGGCGCAGGAAACGTTTTGCCCGCGACCGTATCCACCCAGACGACCGATTCGCCATTGGCGCCCGAAACTTTCCCACTGATCGTTCCGGCTGTTGCCGCAACACTCAACGCCACGACTACCGCCATCGCGAATACCAAATTGCGTTTCATTCTTTCTCTCCTGAGGGTCTGTTTGTGAAGTCGATGATTAGTACACGAACTCCAGCCCCGCTGTGGCCGTGTTCGTTCGGAATGGGTTCACTGCTTGCCCGTTCGCGTTGTACATCAGTGCCTGCTGGGGACGGAACTGGTACTCGAAAGAGGTCTTGATGTTGGCGTGAATCAGGAACTGTACTTCCGGCGTCACCCGGTCGCGCGTGCTTCCCGCCGGAGAGTAGTAGTTGCCACTGCCCGCTTCATTCAGAAAATCAGCGGAGGATTGCACGCGATCCCACCGCATGATCGTCATCATCCAGGGGTACAGAAGATAGTCGGCTTCGAGGAAGCCTCCGTTGAACGTAGCGGGGGAGCCGGTAACAAACCCGGTATAGCCGTTGTTGAACAACAGATCGTGATCGTGCCCGTACATATAGAGTCCGAACAAATTGAAGGTGCGGTAATTGAAACTGAAATCGCCGCCGACGCGGTAGAACGGCTCGTGCGCGGTGATGATCGCGGGTGTCTCGCCATCAGATGCAAAGCCGGAGAACCGCTGCGCCGACCGCCCATAGAAGGAGAAAGTTCCCAGGCTCAAGTATGTGTGATCTCTCGGGCCCGTCGGTCCCGCCGCTTGAATCTCATTGCGGCTCGCCGAGTCCTTTTCCAGATTGAACCGATAAGAAAAATTGAAGTAGAGATCCTTGAAATTCGAGTCCGAGAAGAATCCCACGCCGCCCGACGATCCTCCGGTCGGCGAAGGCACGTTGGTCGCGGACGAGGTGGCGCCCGTGGTGTTCTGATTCACGATCGCCAGCGAATAGTGGTAACCCTTGTACAGATGGCCCCCGCTGAACTCGACCCCTTGAGCGGCATCGTCGATCGCGAATATGTTGTTCACATTCTGCGAACTCGTTCCGATGTTGGCCTCGGTGTAAATGTCGTATGGGCTGATATTGATTGACCGGGCTTGAGTAAACGGCAGGTCGAGTTCGAACTGGCCCACCCTCAGCGTAAGCGCATCGGTGGGTAGCTTGAAGAAACGTCCAATGTTGACGAATCGCAGGTACCCGTCGCCAAGACTCCCATTTGCGTTCTCACCAGAGACGCTCAGATCGTCGTCGACCCAAAACGCGATATCGCTGCCAAAGTTTCCCGCCATGAAGATGCTGAAAAAGCCCGGTTCAAAATCCGTCCGCGGAATGTTCGGCGCCTGCGGAGTTCCCGGTCCCCCCACCGGCGCCTGGTTGTAGTTATTCGCGCTCTTGCCGGTGTATTGAAAAAACTGGTTGTATCGGAGCCCGATCTGCGGAATTCCGGGTATAGTTCCGGGCCAGACCGTGTGCGGGAACATCTCCTTTTGAGCCGGCGCTCCCAGCATCACGGGCGGAATCTTGACGAAGTCTTCGTCATTCTTCGGAAACTTGAAACCTGCATCTTTGAAAGCTTTGCCAAAGTCGTTGAGCTTCGGAAAGTCCAGGTGGCAGGTTGTACAGGACGTGCCATATTGCCGCGAAAATGCCGGAATCGCAAAACTATAAGGGGTTGCGATAAGAACAGCTGCGAGTAAGAGCCAAATCGCCATTTGCGATACACGCATGCACCGTCTCCTCAAATCAAACGATTGAGATCGCTAGTCAAGTCTGTAACACCCCAATCAAATGTCCGCGATTGTCAAGCAGAGATGAACATTGAAGCAGTGCGTTCCGTCACTACTATTTGTGATAGTCGTCACAAAACGACTGGCCGTTGAGAATAATGATAGACATGCAGGAGGCTACTTTCGGCAATGTTGCGCTAGGCGCGAGGGGCGCTCTTCACGGCACGCCTTCTACATAGGCCAGCGTTGCCAATGCACCATCTTGGATTGTCAAGAGAGTTCGAAAATCGTCTTTTAGGGCCGACCAAACATTCCTTGTGTCCATCCCGGAGACATAGGTAACAGAACATTCCGGAGACATGGGTTACACTCTTGCGGCGAGAGCGGCATCTTCGCTTTCTGGTGTGCACGACCATGCGCCGAAGTCGCGTCCTGCATTAATTTCCGGCGTCAAACCTCCGATGCAACCACGCCAAACATGCCTTCACAATTGCGGCGAATTCATTGATTGTCCTATGTTTATCCTTCCGCGGCAGCGGATTCCGCCCGGCAAACGGTCATGACCCTACCGGCACTCCACGAACGTGTACTGGGTGCTCGGCGCTCCTTGGAGCTATAATTTTCTTCGCCATCATGTCTAGTTCACGCTACGCACTAGTCAGCTACGTGCGCAATCCCGTAGGGCAATTTGTAGAACAGGTTCGCAAGGAGCTGCATCCCACGATGCCGCACATGCCCGCGCACCTGACTATTTTGCCTCCGCGGGAGCTGGCCCGCAGCGAATCTTCCGCTCTCGAATATCTCGAGGAGGTTTGCAGTCACGCGATTCCATTTGATGTGGAGCTCGGCGACATCGAAACCTTTCTGCCCACGACCCCAACGGTTTTCATCCAAGTCAAGCGCGCCGCCTACCGCTTGAGAGAGTTGCACGACGAACTCGGAAAAATGCTCTGCTGCGATGAGAGCTGGCCTTATATTCCGCATCTGACAATCGTGAAAACCGACCGCGATGAAGACGCCCAGCGCGCGCTCACCTTTGCGCGCGAGCGCTGGGCGCAGTTTGAGAGCAAGCGTCAAGTGCATGTCGAAGAACTAATGTTCGTCCGCGAGGCCGATGGCCGATGGCAGGATTTGGCGCCTATTCCCTTGGGACGCGGCCAACTGTCACCGCGGTCGTAGGCCACCTTTCAGTAACTCCCGGCAAACCTCGTCAAAAACCCGAACCGCCGTCCAATTCGCGGCCTCGGAAGTCCATGTACTTCTCCGTCGTTGCCAAGTCCGTTGGGCGGATTACTATGGACTTACTGGCTGATCGCGCGCCGGATCCCAGGCTGCGGGTTGATCGATATCAGATCGGAAGAGTCGCTTATGCAAATTGGGGTTTACGGATCCGGCTACCTCGCTACCGTTATTTCCGCCTGTCTCGCCGATTTCGGCACGCCGGTTTGCTGCTGCCATGCCGATGGCACCGAGATCATGGAAGTGGCCAAAGGCAATATTCCTTTCTACGAAAAAAATCTTCAGGAAGTAATCCGCCGCAACGTGCGCTCCGGCCGCCTCGTTTACTCGGCCGATCCCGAAGACCTCGCCCGCAAGGCGCAGGTTATTTTTTTGGCGGAAGATTCCGCCGAGAAGCTGGAAGAAGTTGCCATCCGCCTCGCGCGCGCTGCCGGACGCTTTCAGGTTCTCTCCGTTGTGACGCCGGTGCGCGTGGGTTCGACTTCGCAGCTTGAAAAGTCGCTTCGGGCGGGCGGTTTGAAGAGCCTCCTGGTTTGCCAGCCGATGTTTTTCACTAACGGATGCGCCGTCGAGGATTTCAACTGGCCCGACCGCATCATCCTTGGCACGGCGTCAAGCGAAGCCGTCAGCTCGCTCAAGCAGATTTTCCATCCGCTCGTCATGCGGGGCGTTCCCGTCCTCGTCACGAATTACGAAACTGCCGAACTCGCGCGCGAAGCCACGACCGCCTTCGTCGCCACCAAGATTTCTTTCATCAACGAAATTGCCAGCCTTTGCGAGCATGTGCACGCCGACGCCGTCAGCCTTTCGCTGGCCCTCGGTCTCGATAAAAAGATCGCGCCGCGCTGCTTGCAGCCCGGTGCCGGCATGGGCGGAATCTTTGCGCAGAGCGATATGGATTCGCTCACCGAACTCGCTCGCGGCAACCGCGTCGACCTTAAAATTTTGAATGCTGCTCGCGAGGTAAACAGTCATCTCGTGCAGCGGCTGATGGAGAAAGTCTCCGGCGCGATCGACAACGTCAACAATAAAGATGTCGGTATTCTCGGCCTGTCCTTCAAGCCGAATACGAACTCCGTCGCCGGCTCCGCTTCCGTCCAGCTCGCGCAGAATCTACTCCAGAATGGCGCGCGGGTGAAGGCCTACGATCCGGTCGCAATTCCCGAGGCGAAACTGCAACTCAACGGAAGCGTGAAGTATTGCGAGTCTCCGTACGGTGTTGCCGAAGGCGTCGACGCGCTGGTGCTGGCGACAGGCTGGCCCGAATTCCGCACCCTCGACTTCACCAAGATTCGCCATCTCGTGAAGCGCCCGATCATCATCGACACCAAGAATCTGCTCGACTCCTCGCGTCTGCGCGCCATGGGCTTCCAGTACATGGGCGTGGGACGGTAGAGCGGGCTTTAGGCCTCTGGGCATTAGGCATTAGGCTTTAGTAGCTTGGCACAATTCTGCCGGCTCTTCGGCTCTATCCCTTTTGGACGGCGCGTCCCTGAACCAAATAGGTCTTCGTTCCTGACATGCCTCCATTACAGACTAGGCGGAATTCCATGCCCGCAAACCGTGAGCCTAAAGCCTAGGGCCGGGAGTCGAAAGCCCAAGACGCTCCGCAGTTGCTATAATCAAGCTCTGCGGTGGGAGTAGCTCAACTTGGTAGAGCATCGGACTGTGGCTCCGACGGTTGCGGGTTCGATTCCCGTCTCCCACCCCAATGTCACTTCTCGGCCCCCCGAAGTTCCCCGCGACCCTTTTCAGTGATCGGTTCTCCGCGCTTTCCGCTACGTCTAAGGTTCGCGCCGGTCAGAGCCCTCCCCCGGAATACAAGCCCTGTCGAAGACGGAAGCGTTTTCGGTCGAAGGCGTCCACTGTGGTGCCAAGTGCGCAATTCTTTTCAATAAATTATGAATGTGGTGCTAATAAAATTGCTTTCCCTCTAACATCGGCCGCCACATTCCGCCGCATGCTGCTAAAGTGGCCATGGACAAGACTTGCCCTGATTCGCAGGAGTCATTATGAGAATCGATTTCTATCGCGCCCGCCCGTTCTTATTCGTTTCGGTGTTGTCATTTCTTCTCTGCTTTACCCGCGCTGCTGAAGCAGCGTCTCCGACCATGACGACCCTGTCAGTCTCCTCATCTGGCTCCGAGATCGCACAGGTCGCCTCCGGCAGCGTTGTTACCTTCACCGCGAAAGTGAAGTCGGGCACTGCCGCAGTAACGGCGGGACAGGTGGAGTTCTGTGAGGCCATGGCGAAAACCTGCACAGACATTCATCTCCTCGGCCTCGCGCAGCTGACAAGTGCCGGAACCGCCGTCATGAAGTTCGTTCCCGGCATCGGCCAGCATGAATATAAAGCGGTTTTTACCGGCACGCCCAATGGCAGTCAGGCATATTCCTCCAGTTTTTCCAAGAACGTAAAAGTCACAGTCACCGGCAAATTCCCGACGGCAACATCCCTTGCTGCCAGCGGGAACGCGGGGGATTACACCTTGACGGCCACTGTCACTGGTTTGGTGAATGGAATGGGCGTGACCGGGCCGTCGGGCAAAGTCTCTTTCGTTGATACAAGCGACGGCAAGCACGTGCTCGGAAGACCACTACTTGGCGCGGCCGAGCTGGGGCTTGGTTTCTTCAATTCCGATACTCCGGGAACCAACCCCTACCCGCAGTCCGTTGCCATTGCGGACTTCAACGGCGACGGCAAACTTGATCTGGCGATTCCGGTCTATAGCATTTTCACGGCGCTTGCCGACGCGAACATTCTGCTCGGCAATGGCGACGGAACATTCACTGCCGCGCCCGCCTTCCCGGCGAGCGGCCAGAACGCTAATAACGCCGCGGTCGGCGACTTCAACGGCGATGGCAAACCCGATCTTGCTATCTCGCTCCCCGACGCCAACCAAGTCCTGGTGGTTTTGGGCAACGGCGACGGAACATTTACTGCCGAGACGCCAATCACGGCCAATGCCGTCTTTTCCGTCGTGAGCGGAGAATTCAATGGGGACGGCAAAGCCGATCTGGCCGTGGTTGCGCCTGGTGCGGAATCGATCCAGATCCTTCTAGGCAACGGCGACGGAACATTCACGCCCGGCACGCCCGTTGCGATCGCTGGCGTTCCAGTCGCTCTCGCCGTCGCCGACTTCAACGGAGACGGAATTGCCGACTTAGCTGTCGCGAATTACTCCACCGAAAGCGTGAATGTGTTTCTCGGTCGCGGCGATGGAACCTTTGAAGAAGTGCCATCGAGTCCGGCAACGTCAGTTGAACCTTTATCGATCGTCGCCGGCGACTTCAATGGGGATGGCGTTCTGGACTTAGCCGTAACCAACCAGAATTATGGCTACCCGAATCCAGGTATTGTAACTGTGTTGCTAGGCAAGGGTGACGGAACCTTCGTCGCAGCCAAGAGTCTTCAGACAGGCTCAATTCCCTACACAGCTTCAATCGCGGACATCAACGGCGACGGCATCGCAGATCTCGTCACGGCCAATGCCGGAGGCAACAATTTTGATGTTTTCCTTGGCGTTGGTGACGGAACCTTCACCGCGCCCTTGACCCCATCCGCGGGCACCAATCCGGTAGGAGGAGGAGTAGGCGACTTCAACGGTGACGGACTTCCCGACTTAGCCGCAGCCAATAATACGTCGCAGACAGTCACGGTGGTGCTTACCCAGGAGACGCAAACGGCAAGTGCAGTGGCTACAGGCGTTGCCCCGAAGGGCGCCGGACAACACTTAGTCGATGCCAGTTACAAAGGCAATGCCGATTATCAGGGCAGTACCTCGCTGACCGTTACTCTCGAGGGAAGCGACGAACCTCGCCAGTAGCTAAAAAACCGTCCATCGTCGCACCGCCGGGGAACACATCGGCGGCAGTTCGTTTTGATACTGGCCATCGAGGTGGCATGAGCCGCGGTACTGTGCTTTTCCGGCTTATTCTTCCCGCAGCGCCTCCAACGGCTCGATCCGCGCCGCCCTCCGCGCCGGAATATACGCCGCCAGCACCGAAATAGTCGCGACGACCAGAGCAACGCCCGCAAACGTCATTGGATCGTTCGGCTCAATCGCATACACCATACTGCTCATCAAACCCGCAATTGCGAAAGTCAGCGCCAATCCGATGCCAGTCCCAACCAGCGCCAATTTCAAACTCTGCCTCAGCACCAGTTTCATGACGTTGCTTCGCCCGGCGCCAATCGCCATCCGCAGGCCGAGTTCCTTGGTTCGCTCGCGTACCAGGTAGGACACCACCGCGAACAATCCAATCGCGGTCAGCAATATTGCCAATCCGGCCAATCCGCCCAGAAGCACCAGTGCGAACCTCCAGGGCTGTAACTGTTCGCGCACGATCGACTCCATCGACTCGACATGCTCAACCGCCTGCTCCGGATCAACGCTCTGCACCGCCTGTCGAATAATTGGCAGCGTCGAGCCCGCCGCATCGCGAGACAGCACCACGATCTGCATCGATGGAAACGACATCTGCTTGTAGGAGACGTACATAGTTGGCGGCGGGTCGTCGTCGATCGCGGCCCGCACATCTCCAACCACGCCAACCACGCGACGCGGAACCGCTTTGGCCGCAGTCGGCGTATCCCGCAAAATCGAAATATACTTCCCCACCGCGCCGTCGCCGGGCCAATACTTATGCGCCAGCGACTGGCTGACGATCACGACCGGCTGCCCGTCGGCATCGTCAGCGTCCGTGAAATTCCGTCCATTCAGAATCGGAATATCCATCACCGGCAAAAATCCGGAATCGATAAAGCGGAGCGAGGCCGATTCATATTCTCCGGGAGCTGTATTCCTGCCTGCAATCATGAAGCTGGTCGAGAAGTAGCGGTCGGTCGCGGGCAAGGGATATCCCATTCCGACGGCTTCCACTCCCGGCGAATTGCGCAGATTTTGATCGACCCGGCTGAAGAAAGAAGAAACATCTTTGTCGGTCTGATAATGGATTCGCGGCAGCCCGATCCAGCTTGTAATCACTCGATCCGTTCGGAACCCAAGCGGCTGATGCTGCAATTTCAGCATGCTGCGCAGCAAGAGTCCGGTTGCAATCAGCAAGACAATCGAAAGAGAGATCTCGCCGCTAACAAGTGCATGGCGGAGAAAACGTCCTCCTCGATCTGCCGTCGTTGCATTCCCCGCACTCCGAAGTACGTGTTGAACGTCGGTGCGAAGAACGCCCAACGCTGGCAGCAGTCCAAAGCCAAACCCGACGATCAACGACACGGCGACAGCAAATGCCAGAACCGCCGGATTGATCTGGATCAACGGAAAGAGACCGTCGGACGGAGCAAAACGTAGCAACACCTTCCGCCCAGCCAGCGCGACAAAAAGTCCAAGCGTACCCGACAGCAAGCCAAGAATCACACTCTCCGCCACCACCTCGCTGAGAATTTGCGACGTGCTTGCGCCCAGAGCCTTGCGAACGGCAAATTCCCGCATGCGCCCGCTGACTCGCACCAGCATCAAAATCGCCACATTGGAGGCCGCGATCAGCAACACTAAGACGACAATGCCGAGCGCCAGCAAAAGAGATCTCTTCGTGTCACCGACCAAAGCCTGTTGCAGCGGCATGACCACCGCCCCCGCACCGTTGTCCGAACTCGGATAGCTCGCTCGCAATTGAGTGGCAATACGATTCATGTCGGCGCGCGCTTGATCGAGTTTGATGCCGGGACGCAGCCTTCCCACAACCGTCAGAAAATGCTGGTCGCGCCACTGCATGCGATCCGGCCGAACCTGCTGTTGCAGCGGCACCCACAGATCCCTTTGCTCGTCGTCGGGGAAACGGAAATCAACAGGCATGACGCCGGCCACATAATAAGGATCGCCGTTCAAGGAGATACTCTTGCCGACGATCTGGCGGTCGCCATAAAACTCTCCCGACCAGAGCCGGTAACTCAAGACGACTACGTGCGGCGACGAGTAACTATCCTCATTCGGCAGGAAAGTGCGCCCCAGGATGGGCTGGATTCCGAGAATCGTAAACAGACCGGCTGAAACCGCGGCTCCGTTCAAATGCCGAGGCTCGCCATGGCCAGTCAAGTTGTAATGGAAGCCGCAATAAGCGGCAAGATCGGTGAAGACCTGATTCTGCGCGCGAAAATCCACAAAATTCGCCGGCGAAAAACCATCAACATCCGCTTCGTCATTCGCCAGCTTGCTCTGGTAAACACTAACCAGGCGCGCCGGATCGGCATAAGGCAGAGGCCTTATGAGCACCGCATAGATAATGCTGAAGACCGAAACCGTGCTGCCGATCCCCAGCGCCAGAGTCAAAACAACGGACGAGGAAAATCCCCGATTCTTCCAGAGCCGGCGGAGTGTCTGGCGAAGCTTGCCGCTGCGCATAAGTAGACCTGTGAGGGAAAAGGCACGAACAGTGCCATTATAGTGATCCAGGTAATTCCGACGACGACCAACGCCGATCCACCGATCGGCCCGAACTCTACCAAGCGTACCGACCACAAAGATTCTCCAGATTGGGAGATCATGGTAGGGTGAGAATTGCGATGGCGACGCCGAATCGCCCCGCTCCAGATTCCAGACCAGGGTTTCCTGGTTAAGATCGCCAGGTTAGATTCGCAATGTCTTCGAGCCCAGTCACACCGACGCAGGTAGCATCTCTGCTCGCATTGGCTACTCAGTTTCTCCGCGCCGGGCGGCCCGCCGATGCGATTGCGCCGCTGCGCGATGCGGCCCAACTGGAGCCTTCTAATGCCATCATCCAGCACGATCTAGGGCTTGCCTACCTCGAAGTTGGCCGCATCGCCGAAGCCGTCGCGGCATTGCAGCGCGCAGTGGCTGCCGACCCGCGCTATGCCGACGCATATTTTCGACTGGGCATCGGGCTTGAGAAGCAGGCCGAAATCCGCCGGGCAATCGTTGCCTATGACTGCGCCACTCGCCTGCTCCCGTCTCTCACCGAGGCATGGTTCCGCGCCGGCGCTCTGGTCCATGAACTTGGCCATCGCGACGAGGCGATCGGATGTTTCCGTCGCGCCGCGGCGACCGGAGGTAAAACTACCTTTGGCCGCCTGGGCAAGGCGCGGGCGCTGCTGACCGAAAATCGCAATGAGGAAGCTGAACAGGTGCTGCGAGAGGCGCTGGTGGCCGACCCTCGGAATGCCATGGCGTATGATCTGCGCGGCAATCTGCTCTCTGAGTTCGGGCGTTTCGACGAGGCACGAGCGTGCTTCGAACGCGCCATTGAAATGGCGCCGCTCTTGGCCGGATGCTACTACGATCTGGTGCGGTGCCAACCGGTTACGAGCAAGGACAACAACGACGGTCTGCTGCAACGCATGGAAGCCGCCCTCGCCTTGCCGGCGCTGGACGCCGGGCAACGGCTACGGGTTCATCTCGCGATCGGCAAGGCTGCGGACGACCTTGGCGATTACGCCTTAGCTATGAGGCACTTCGATGCTGCTGACGCCGTACGCCGCGGGGCTGCGCCGTTTGATTCGGCGGCGTTTTCCCTCGAGGTTGACCGCTTGATTGCCCGCTGCACGCCGGAATTAATGGCGCGCGCGTCGCAACTTGGCAGCCAGGACGCCACTCCGGTGCTGATTCTTGGCATGCCGCGGTCGGGTACTACTCTGGTGGAACAGATTATTTCCATGCATCCCGAGGTGGGAGCGGGCGACGAGCTAAATTTCTGGAACGAGCGCGGGGCGTTCTGGCATCGTTCGGGCGGGGCGGGCGAGAAAGCAGTGGTCGCTAACAAATTGCTGGGTAAGGAGTTCCTGGCTAGGGCGGCGGCCGATTATCTTGCAGTGTTGCGTAAGATCTCGCGGACGGCGCGGCGCGTGACGGACAAGATGCCGTTTAACTTCCTGTGGGCTGGGGTGATACACCTGACGTTTCCGCGGGCGACGATTATTCATTGCCGGCGGGCGGCTGTGGATACGGCTTTGTCGATCCATCAGACTCATTTCCATCCTAGTCTGGCGTTTCCGACTGGAGGCGCGGAATTGGTCTCGTATTTCCACACTTATCAGAGACTTATGGACCATTGGCGGGGGGTGCTACCGGCGGATCGCTTTATCGAGGTTGATTACGAAGAACTTACGCGCGAGCCAGAGCCGGTTATCCGGCGAATGATTGCGGCTTGCGGGTTGGTGTGGGACGAGGCTTGTCTGCGGCCGGAAGCGAATCCGCGGGCGGTGCGGACTCCCAGTAAGTGGCAGACACGGCAGAAGATATACCGTACGTCGGTGGCTCGCTGGCGGCGCTATGAACCCTGGCTGGGGCCGCTGCGGGCGCTGGTCGAAGAATAGGAACTGAATGTTCCACGTGGAACAATTCTTATATTATTGTACGTACAGATGGCGGGGAGTTGGGCGAAGAAACTGCGAACAAAATAAAGTTGGTTTTTGGAGCATCGTGAAACGGTCGAATCGGGGGATTTTCGTTGGGCGGGCTGGTTACTGTCTGGTTATGAGTCGGGCTGCTGTGAGCTTTATTGGACCTTGAGAATGCAAGGGGTTACACGGATTGCCGGTTCGTGGTTTTGAAATGAAGCACTTACAACTAAGTATGTAGGAAAAAAGGACTTGCTGGCTTTCGTTTGCCTCCCTTTCCGAGTTTCATCGGGCTTCCGCGTCTGAATTTTGTCAAGTTGACAGGTCATGCCTTCGCGCGCGGATTTGCGCCTTTCCGGGGTCAAATTTTGGGATTGTGCTCCCGCGACATAAGCGATAAAACTCTCGGCCCGTCGCTCATGAAAGTTTCAAATTCCCGATGACAAGATCAGACTGTTTTACTGCCTGCCATCCCGCCCATTCTACGACCCGCGCGCTAGCCGACAGTGCGGCCGATTTCAAGGCAGGTTTCAAATTGAGTTGGGCCGATGCGTTTGCCGCTGTGCTGGCGAAGGAAAGACGGGTTGAACTCGTCACCGGCGATCTGGAATTCAAGCCGCTCGAAGAGGAAATCAAAGTGCAGTGGCTGAAATAATGTAGGGAATGTTGGGACAGGTCCCCACTAATTCCACACCCAGTTCCCTATTTCCAAGGACGAATGACGGCGTTTCGAAGCGGCATGAAACGAAATCAAAATCGCCGTCACTATCTTCAAGACTAGATATTGGCATTCTCGCCCCCGGGGGAAAAGCACAAACAAAGGGAGTTACTATTTCTGCCAGGTCATCTAAGTTCGAGCTTATGCCGCGTGTTGTGAGCGTTTGACCCGATCTAGTCGCTATCCGATCCCGAAAAACACCGGCTGAACGCTCCGCTTCGTAAGGAGCCGCGATGAGAAGCGACGATTCTGTTTCCGGCAGTTCTTCCAGGGCTAAATCGCGCGACATACCAGAGCGGTTGCTGGAGCCTATCGGCCGAGCACTAAGCACCGGCGATCCGGCGGCTACTATAGATCGGTTATTTACATCGCGACATGTCGCCGATCTGCGCCTCGTCATTGCATTTGCATCTCTTGCCGTAACATTGCTTTTCGTTATTGGCGTGGTCCTATCAATCGTATGGATCGACTATGGACGTTGGGATCTGGTTCGCGGTTTTTGGGCCTGTTTCACTCCTGCGCTTGGCGTTTTCGGAGCTGTTCTGGCGTGGGCTTACCAAGCGGGTAGCCAAAGACTTGGGGTGGTCGATTTATTTGCTTGTGAAATAAGTACACTCTGCCGGGTGGTCACAGTCGTCGACAGCGTGGGCCGATCGATTCGAGATTTTGAGCTTGGTGGCAGCGGCGGTGCGGCGGTCTCAGAATCGCCAACTCGCCGCTTCACGTCCGAAGAGGACTATTTCCCGATCTTCGAGAACACTACACGGGACCTGCAATCGTTGGAAGCACATGTCGTAATCAATATCACGGCGTTTTATACCTACATGAAAACGGTGCGTGACTCTGAGCGCAGCCTGGTGGAGATGAGCGCGTCTCCGGCCCCGCCGGAGCCAGAGTTGCGTAAGGCCACAACGTCCACTCCCCGGCAAAACGCCGCGCGAAATGTGATTTATATGATGTTTCTTGGCCTGGAGAGCGCGCGCAAGGCGATCGAGGAACTGGTTGAGTTCGAGCCCGACAAAGCGGAACAAAGAATCGTAATTCTGATTAGCGAACTAGAAGCATATCGTTTTCTCCGCAATCAATTTGTGGACGAGGATGACATACGTTATCAACGCCTTCAACTTCGCGAGGATGAGTATAAAGAGGTAATGACGGGAATCCGTGACGTTATAAAAGCACAAGCAGGTGAAGGCTCGAATAAGTCCTGGGGGCCAGCCCTGCGATTGGTGCCCGAGCTGGAGCGTCAGTACACGGCAGTTGAGGAACTCCAATTTCGCCGCTCGCGTTATGCTTCAATCGCGTGAGACTCGCAATCCGCATGGGCTGTTGCTCATCCCGAACTGATCACAAGCACTTCGCTCTCTTATTCGGCCAAACGCAGCCAATTTTGCAGTCGCAGATCTTTGACGCGGGAGAATTCTCTTTCGTTGGCGTGACGGTCAGGCAGCCGAACGCCAGGGCATGAGCCGCAATTGACTGGTCCGCCCCCACTCAAGCCAAAAGATAGCTTGAATGGGGCACGGTCGGCTTAATGGGGCACCGTCGGCAAACCGTCGGCGAGAAGAAGTTCTGGCCTCGTTGACGGAACTTTCACTTCACCTTCATGGAGAGTTCATATTTAGCGGTTAAGGTTCGGACCTATGATCGCCGATCAGAGGTCTGGCTTTTTGTTGTATGGCCGCCGCTGATTGGGCGAAAGAAATACCAGGAGGAGAACGGTATATGGCCCGAAAAGGCTCTCGCAATCGACCTCAACTAAAGTCTCGAAGTAAGTCACGATTTAACCGTCTGCGTCCGCTAGCTGGGGTGCTAGCGGCGGGCATGTGCCTTCCGGGGCTGGCCGCCGCTCAGTCCCAGGAGTATCCGACGTATTTTGTCGGGCCGCAGCCGAACGGCTCGTGGGTAGTGAGTGACGGTCAAGTTATTACGCCGGCGGGCACGCAAGTTAACCTCGGCATCCGGGTGCGGGCGAAGGCGATCGCACTGAACCCCAACGCGAACACACACACCGCCGCCGTGCTCACGATGGGTACGTCGATCTCCGATGGAAACGGCGCGGTCGAAGTGTTCGACACCCTCAGCGGCATTGTGCTGCAGAACTATGTGCCGTTCGCAGCGGATTCGAGCGGCAGCTACAGCGGCATCACCTATTCGGCCGATGGGAAATACCTGGTGTTCAGCCAGGACAGCAGCAATGTGACGATTGCCAAGGTGGACGCACTGGGCATGTTGCACGACGACGCACAGGTTTACGTGGCGCCGAACAACTCCTTCATCAACTGCTTTCCGAACAGCCCTCCGGGAGCTTATGCGGTACCCTGCGGGACGTTCTACACTCCGAGCACCGCATACCCAGGAGGGGTCGCGCTCTCACCGGATGGCACGAGCGCATACGCCTTGCTGAACCAGAACGATACGCTTGCCCAGATCGACCTGACGGCGGAGCCGCCGGTGCAGGGAACGCAGATCCGGGTGGGCAACGCGCCGCACAGCATTGTGATCGCGCCGAACGGCACGACAGCGTATGTGAGCAACGAAGGTGGCCGGGTGGCTACGGAGTCGGACTTCCAGATCTGGTCCGCGGGGACGGAAATCGTCGCCGACCCGTTCGTTGGGGCGGCGATCACCGGTACGGTTTCGGTGGTCGATTTGCCGACGATGACGGTTACGGATACGATCGCGACGGGTCTGCACCCGACAGGGATGGCGTTCTACAAGAACTATCTGCTGGTCGCCAACACCTATAGCGACACCATCTCGGTGATCAACACGAAGACGAACGAGGTGTCGACTACGATCAATGTTGGTCTGCCGATCGGAGTGCCGGGCACGGGCGAATCGGCGTATGGAGCGGCGCCGAACTCGATTGCGGTCGACGCAAAGAAAGGCGTCGCTTATGTGGCGCTTTACAACGTGAACGCGATCGCGGTGGTGAGCCTGAAAACCTTTACCGTGTCGGGCATGATCCCGGTAGCGTATGCGCCGGCGTCGGTTGTGCTGGACTCGACGGATAAGGAACTCATCGTAGCCAACGACAAGGGCATCGGCACACGTTATTCGTACGAGTGTGACCATGGCGTCTGCGGCTACAACACTCACCAGGACAATGGCACCGTGAGTATCGTCAGCGTGCCGAATGCAAAGAAATTGGCGGCGATGACGCAGCAGGTTTTCGTGAATAACCACTGGGATCTGACGCAGAATATTCAGTCTGCGTCGGGTGGCAACCCGCAAACCCCGCCGGTCGCACTGCCGGCCCACATCGGCGACCCGTCGCTGATCAAGCATGTGTTCCTGATCATCCGTGAAAACCGCACGTATGATCAGATTCTGGGCGACGTGACGGCGGGCAATGGCGATCCTTCGCTGGCGGTGTTTGGCGGGCAAGACACGCCGAACGCGCACCTGCTGGTGCAACGCTTCCCGCTTCTCGATAACTTCTACAACCCAAGCCGCCAGTCGGCCGACGGACACCAGTGGATCACGGAAGGAATGGCGCCCTACGCGGACGACATTCAGTCGCCGGACTGGGTGCGCAGCTATCCGGGCGGGAACGCGGGTGATGCACTGGCCTATCAGCCCAAGGGTTTCCTGTTCTCAGAAGCGGAGGCCTCCGGTCTGTCAACGAAGATCTACGGCGAATACGTGGAAAACGATACGTTCCTGCAACCGAACGGGTCGACCGACGAGCCGAGCTGGAGCCAGTTCTACGCCGACTCGCAGTGCTTCGAGGGAGGGCCCGATTGCGCGGCGCCTGGAACGCCGGGCGAGACGACACTCTACTATCAAAACACGGTGCAGGCAGAGTCCTCTCTCCCGTCCGTGTATAGCCGCCTGATCACGAACTTCCCGCAGTTCGATCTGGGCATTCCCGATCAATTCCGGGTCGATATATGGCAGCAGGACTTCAACAAGGACGTGGCGGCGGGTACGGTGCCCACGCTGGAGATTCTGTGGATCATGTGCGACCACACGGGCGGTCCGCCGACGCCGGATGCGGAACAGGCCGATAACGACCTGGCTATTGGTCGCATTATCGACGACATCAGTCACAGCAACGTGTGGCCAACATCGGCGATCTTCCTCGAGGAAGACGACGCGCAGAACGGCGTCGACCACATCGATGGTCATCGCAGCCCTGGTTATGTCGTCAGCCCATATGTCGTGCAGAACGGGCCGACCGACCACACCCTTTACACGCAGGTCAACATGACCCGGACGATCGAGCAAATCCTGGGTCTGACACCCATGAACCAGTCCGACCTCATCGCTTCACCGATGGGGACGCTTTTCGTGACGGGACAGCCGCCGCAGCAGAACTTCGAGCCGTGGACGCATGTGGCGAACCAAGTCCCACTGGACGAGGGTGTTGGACAGAACATGGAAAACTCGAAGGACAGCAAGACAGCCAAGGCCCTGAGAGCGGGTTGGATGCAGAAGAAGGCGGAGATTTTCGCCGGCAAGCTGACCAAACCCGACTCAGAAGACCCAGACACGGTGAACCATCTGAACTGGTACCAGTCGACTGGGTTTACGAAGCCGTATCCTGGCGAGAGCACGGTTCGCCAAGCGAGCGAATTCAACAACCCGGCGCCCGCTGGTGACGACGACGACGACGACTAGAAGATGTTCGGTTGGAACAACCCTCTTCCCGGCGAACCGGGGAGAGGGTTTTTTGTTGCTTGCGACAGAAGTCTCGCGCCAACCTTCAGCGGCATGGCGGGTGCAGGCATTATTCTGAAGTGTGGCTGAAAAAACGGATACGCAACGAAAGAAGCCGGCTCGCGGGGGATTCGTCCGATCGTTGGTTCGATGGATCGTTATCGGAGTCGCGGTTGCGTGGATGCTTGCCGCGCTGACTCTTGTGGTTGGGCGGTGGGTCGATCCACCGACTACCGCGGTGCACGTGCAACGACGATTGCAGGCGTGGTCTCAGCACAGGCCGTATCGCGAACGCTACAAATTTATTCCGCTCAGCCAAATCTCTCCGGATCTGCAACACGCGGTTGTGGCAGCAGAGGATGCGCGCTTCTATCAGCATCATGGGTTTGATTGGCACGAGATCCAAATCGCGGCGGAAGATGATTTGGAAGGCGGCCGGACACGGGGAGCGTCGACGATTACGCAGCAACTTGTGAAGAATCTATTTTTCGGAACGGGCCGGTCGGTGTTGCGCAAGGGAGCGGAGTTCACACTGGTGCCGGTGGCGGAATTCGTACTGGGAAAGCGGCGGATTTTGGAAATTTATCTCAATGTGGTGGAGTGGGGACCGGGGATTTATGGGGCGGAAGCGGCGTGCCGTTACTATGACGGGACAGCGGCGCGGAATGTGGACCGGCAGCAGGGGGCGCGTCTAGCAGCGATTCTGCCGGCGCCGCTGAAGCGGCGTCCAGAGCGCATGAATAACTACAGCGCTCGCATCCTGGAACGGATGAGCCAGATGGGGTGGTGAGTGGCGAGATTTTTTCATCAGCCTCTCTCCGCTTACTCTTTCGCTGTCATTACGCGCCGATTGCGGGGGGGCCAACCGGTCGGTAGTCACAGGATGTGTAGTCACTCCTACGGCTCGACTCCGCGTCCTATCACTCCGCCGTGTGACCCACCGCACTGAGTTTCCCTTTCAATGAGTCCAGCCTCTGAGTGTAATAGCCGTTCCTGTGCAGTCTGGGTCTGTGGGCCCTCCACCTGCGCGGTCATTCAGTGCGTTTCGGACCCCCGCTCGCTACCCGCGAGCTACTTCTTTATATCTCCGTCGGAGGATCGTATGCTCCACCTCGATACCGGCAACACCGGTTTCATGATCTTGTGTACCAGCCTGGTTATGCTCATGACGCCGGGCCTCGCTTTCTTTTACGGCGGCCTCGTCGGCCGCAAGAACGTCCTCGCCATCATGATTCAGAGCTACGTCTCGATGGGCTGGACGACCGTCATTTGGTACCTCTACGGCTATTCGCTGTGCTTCAGTGGCGATTGGCATGGAGTCATCGGCAATCTCAAACTCGCCTGTCTGCACGGCGTCAATCTCAGCACCCCCTCAGGCCCCAACGATACGGTCCCGGCGTTTGTCTTCATTGCTTACCAGATGATGTTCGCCATCATCACTCCGGCGCTCATCTCCGGGGCCTTCACCAACCGGGTCACGTTCAAGGCCTATATGTGGTTCCTGACGGCGTGGCTGACCTTTGTCTACTTCCCCTTCGTGCACATGGTGTGGGGGGGCGGTTTCCTGCAGCAATGGGGTGTAAAGGATTTCGCGGGCGGCATCGTGGTGCACAACATTGCCGGCATGGCGGCGCTAGCCTCTGTTTTGTATGTCGGCAAGCGGCGCGTGGCGGATCGCGGTCCCCACAACATTCCACTCGTCGCACTGGGCACCGGGCTCCTGTGGTTCGGATGGTATGGCTTTAACGCGGGCAGCGAAATGCGTGTCGATTCCGTGACCGCCACGGCCTTCCTGAACACGGACGTCGCCGCCTCCTTCGCTGCGGTTGCGTGGTTGGCCGTTGCCTGGATCAATGAGAAGAAGCCCAAGTTCCTTGGCTTATTGACCGGTGCGGTCGCGGGACTGGCCACGGTCACTCCCGCGGCGGGCTTCGTTTCCCCAACTACGGCCGTAATTATCGGGGTCGTGTCGGGCATAGTTTGCTATTACGCGGTCGAGATGAAGAACAAGCTGCAGTGGGACGATGCTCTCGACGTATGGGGAGTTCACGGGGTTGGCGGGCTCCTCGGCATCGTCATGCTCGGCATCTTTGCCAACAAAGCTTTCAATCCCGATGGCGCCAATGGATTGCTCTATGGCGATCCGCTCTTCCTGTTGAAGCAGGTCACAGCGGTCGTCTTCTCATCAGTGTGGGCATTCATCTTTACCTACGCCATGCTGCGCATCATCGATGGCTTCACGACCGTGAAGGTCAGTGAAATGTCCGAGGAGATCGGGCTGGACGAGTCGATCCACGGCGAACACGCATACGAAATCCGGGAAGACGATTTCGCCCACTTAAGTCACTGATACGTGAACGCCATGATGGAGCAGAGAAAGTTTGCGCTCCGCTGCTTCCTGGCCCTAAGCTTGACTGGGGTGGTGCTTGCATCACCCCTATTTTTGTTGGCCCAAACCACGGTGCCCGCCGCGGATCCTCCCGCGCTGGCCGCCACCGACTATTCTCACAACGAATCCTGGTGGAGGAGTATCAACACCGACGGGTTCATGTCGCTCTCCTACAACTACAACACCAACGATCCTGACAACCGACAGAACCAGTTTCGCGTCTTCGACTTCAACGAAAACGAGCCCCAGCTCGATGTCGCGCAGCTCGTCATTCAACATTCTGTAAAAGAGCCGAAGGAGTTCGGCTTTCGCCTCAACATGATTGCCGGATCCGGCGTGCCCGAAATCACCGCGGCGTACGGATTGTTTCGCGGCGCAAGCGGAACCGCTCACCACTTCGACATCCCCGAGTTCTACCTGAGCTATATTGCCCCACTGGCCAAGGGCCTGCGATTCGATGCCGGCAAGTTCGTCACACCGCTCGGTTACGAAGTAATTGGCGGCTACGACGGCTACAATGACAACTTCAGCCGCAGCTTCCTCTTCGGATACGGCGTACCCTTCACTCACCTGGGCATCAAAGCCAGTTATTCCTTCAACAGCAAGATCTCCGGAGGCGCATTCATCACGAGTGGCTGTGATGCAATAAATCGGCTGAATGGGGGAGCTACATTTGTCGCCCAGATCGCGGCTACAACTTCAAAAACGACCAGCGTGACCTTTAACTTCATGCATGGCTCGCACCAACCGCACAACGACAATCATCCCCGCAGCCTTTATGAACTTACCGGGACATGGAAGGCGCTTGCGCGTCTGGGTTTCGGCCTTGACAGCCTCTACGCGGACGAAGATCACGCCGCCACCGACGGCAGCGACGCCATCTGGAAGGGCTTCGCCGGATATGCCAAGTACAGCTTGACCAAGGAATTTTCGATGGCGTTTCGCGGCGAAATTTTCGGCGACGATGGCGGCAGCCGCACCGGCACGACACAAACTCTTCGCGGATTCACTCTGACGCCCGAATATGTGCTGCCAGCAAGACTTTCTCGACTCTCTTCAGCGTTTCACCATCTTGATGGAAAATTTGTTACGCGGGGTGAGTTCCGCCAGGATCTCTCCGATCACGCCACTTTCCGAAAAGGCACCGGCTTTACCACGCGCCAGTTCACGACGGCTGTGAATCTCATCTATTTGTTTTAAAGGCAGGCAGCGTGCCTCCCTGCAATTCAGTTTGTAGCGAAGGCCGGGGCAGGAGATGGAAAGTTCCTGAGATGCGCTCTCGGTACCCGGCCCTGCACCGAGGGGTACAGACAAGAGCGCTCACGCTATGATCTTCAATGCTTGTCGCCCTGCTCGGTGAAGAACTTTCCTGTTTCGCCGCTTGAGAAATAACGCGACGTAATCGTCTTCTTGCGGGTGAAGAACTCTACCGCATCCGAGCCGTGAACGTGCAGGTCGCCGAAGAAGGAATCCTTCCAGCCGGAGAACGGGAAATACGCGGGCGACGCCGCCACTCCAATATTCACTCCGACCATGCCGACTTCAATGCGACGGCTATATTCGCGCACAGCCGCTCCGTTCTCGGTGAAGATCGAAGTTCCGTTGCCCCGATGATCGCTGTTGACGAGCGCGATGGCTTCGTCGAGCGTGTTGACGTGCATCACAGACAGCACCGGGCCAAAGATCTCGTCGCGCGCCGCGCTCATTTCGGGCCGGACGTGATTGAGAATCGTCGGCCCAACGAAGTAGCCTCCTGGGGGAGTATTCTTCGGGCGGCGACCGTCGACGAGCACCGTTGCACCCTCCTTGACTCCAACGTCGATGGCAGCGTGGATGCGATCGCAGGCAGTCTGTGAGATCACGGGCCCGATGCTGGATTTCGGATCGCGACCGTCTCCGGCAACGACCTTCTCTGCCTCTTCCTTCAGCTTCGGCATGATCGCTTCGCGGGCGGATCCGACCGTGACAAGCACCGAACCAGCCATGCAGCGCTGGCCCGCATTGCCGAAGGCGCTGCCGAGGATATTCGAGATTGTCTTGTCGACAACCGCATCCGGCATGACGACCATGTAGTTCTTGGCGCCGCCGAGCGCCTGCACGCGTTTTCCTTTTTCCGCCGCGCGCCGGTAAATGTATTTGGCGGTATTGACCGATCCGACAAACGAAACGGCATTGATGCCGCTGCTATCGAGAATGGCGTTGACTACGTCGTGCGCGCCATGAACGAGATTGACGACGCCAGGCGGGAGCTTGATCTCATCGAGGATCTGGCAGATGAGTTCCGACGTAAGCGGCACCTGTTCGGATGGCTTGAGGATAAAGGTATTCCCGCAGACGATGGCAAAGGGTAGGAACCACATCGGCACCATTGCGGGGAAGTTGAACGGCGTGATGGCAGCACACACGCCCACTGGCTGACGAATAGTCTCAGTGTTGACGTTGCGCGCCACGCCTTCAAGCACGCGCCCCTGCATCACCATGGGCGAGGCGCAGGCAACTTCGAGGACCTCGATCGCGCGGGTTATTTCGGCACGGGCATCGGAGGCAACTTTTCCCCCTTCGCGCGTAATCGAGGCAGCGAGTTCGTCGATGCGATGGCGGAACTGCTCGCGCAGGGCAAAGATAAATTCGGTGCGCTCTCCGACGGCGCGAGCGCGCCAGCCGGGTAGAGCGGCGTTTGCGGCGGCAACGGCGGCCTCGACGTCGGCGGCGGTTGAGAGCGGAACGCGGGCAAGGACCTCAGCACTCGCCGGGTTGGTCACGTCCAGATGAGCCGCCGTTTGCGCGGGAAGCCAACGCCCGTCGATAAAGTTGGAAAGAACTCGGATTGCCGATTTTTCCGCCATTGCCGGAGTATCGGCAAAAGTATTTGGCAAGGGTGCCATCGCCACCTCGATGATCTAAATTCTATCGCGTTGTTTTATCACGTTTTGAGCGGCGGGGCGACTGTGTGCAGGAGGCAGGGGAACGCATGATAAAATTCACGAGTGCGTTGCAGTTCAGCGTATTCGCGACGTTAGGCGTCGCCGGTAGCAGGCCCGTAGCTCAGTCTGGTTAGAGCGCTTCCTTGACACGGAAGAGGTCGATGGTTCGAGTCCATTCGGGCCTACCATTATTTTCAAAGAGTTGGAGAGAATTACAAAAGCGCACCCTCGAAGCGTCGCACCCCTAAAGTTTTCCGCCCGTTGTGCCGATAGTATTTATTGCTCATGGATGTTTCATTGATTGCATTGCAAGGCCTGGAACAGGCCTCGGCACAAGTGGATGCTGCGGCGAGTCAAATCGCGTCCGCAGGATCCTTTTCGGACGCCCCGGCTCCCACTGACACCGTGAGTTTGAGCGAGGAGATGGTTGCGCTCATGTCGGCCAAAACCGCGTTCGCGGCGAATGTAGATGTTCTGAAAACCGCCGAGCAGGCACAGCAGAACGTCCTTAATGTAATGGCTTAGACTTTTGGACATAGTTTTCCCGTTCCGCCGTGGGGCACTCAGGCATCAATTTTCGAGCGATCCGGCAGTCTGCTGGAATCCTCCGATCCATCCTGGTTCGCGTACGTGCTCCTCTTCCAGCCGGCGAAGCCGCGCGGCCATAATTCCGGATCTGCCCAGATAACCAACCACTCGAACCGGATCGTCGCGGTCGACCACCGGCAGGCGGCCAATGTCATGACGCAGCATTTTTGCCGAGGCATCGTGCAATAACTCGTCGGGATACGTAACGATGATTTTTCTTGTGCCTGCATCAAGAACTGAAATCACGCCGGACGGATTCTCATCAAGGGCCCGCAGGACGTCGCTGCGGGTAATAATGCCCGCCAGCTTTCCGCCAGGGTCCATGACAAACATGCCTTGATGCTTCCGAACCGCCGGATCGCCTCGGGCGATGCGATTGGAGAGTTCGCTGATCGTCATTTCTTGTGGCAGTTTCGGGAAGTCGCGATCCATCGTCTCTTCCACTCTCATTTGCTGCAGCACATCCGTTTCGTACTCCTGATGAATGTGCAGTCCGCGGCGCGTGAGCTTCTCCGTCATGATGGAGGCGTTGGGCATGAGGCGGACGGCGACGCCGTCAGCGAGTACGCTGACCAGCATCAGGGGCAACACCGAGTTGTAGTCGCGAGTGATTTCGAAGGCGAAGATGATGAAGGCGAAGGTCGCGCGCGAGGCTGCCCCGAAGACCGCGCCCATAGCAACAAGCGCGAATGCGCCCGGCGAAAGGCCCGCAGCGGGATAGATGCGATCGATGGCAAGAGCAAACACTCCGCCAAGGGCGGCGCTCGACATGAACATCGGCGCCAGTAATCCGCCCGATGTTCCCGATCCGAGAGAGATCACAAGTGCGATCGCTTTTGCCACCATGACGAGCAGCAACAATTTCCACGCGAGATTGCCGTTCAGGATATCGCCAATCGTGTCGTAGCCCACGCCGAGCACGCGTGGCACGAAGTAACCTATGACGCCGAGTCCCAGCGCTCCAATGGCCGGCCACCATAGTTCATCTACCGGCAGTTTTTCAAATTGATCTTCCACCCAATAGAGCAGCTTGCTGAATCCCACTGCGGCCAGACCGCAAATACCACCCAGCAGAAGATAGAACGGCAAGGCGCTGGGAATGCTGAAATCCATAGCCGCGACCTTGAACATGGGACCTGCGCCGAGCAGTTGCATGTGAACCGCGGTGGCGAGCGTGCTGGCGATGACCAGCGGAATGAACGAGCGCGCCTTGAACTCAAACAGCAGCAGCTCGATGGCGAGAATCACGCCGGCAATTGGCGTGTTGAATGTCGCCGACATGCCCGCAGCAGCTCCGCAGGCAAGCAAGACCTTTCGTTCGGACGCCGTGGTATGAAAGAACTGGCCGATGAGCGATCCCACGGCGCCGCCAGTCTGAATGATCGGGCCTTCCGCTCCGAACGGACCGCCGGTACCGATAGCTATTGCCGCGGAGAGCGGCTTAAGAATCGCAACCCGGGGCTGGATGCGGCTGCGATTGATGAGCACAGCCTCCATCGCCTCCGGAATGCCGTGCCCCTTGATTTTCGGCGTGCCGTATTTCGCCATCAAGCCAACGATGATGCCGCCGATGACCGGAGTCACGATCACCCATAGGCCGAGCTGATTTTGCCGGACGCTAACGAAATCAGCCGCGAACCGGTGGTAGAAAAAAATGTTGGAGAACAGGCCGATCAGCTTGTAGAGAAGATAGGCGATGCCTCCCGCCAGCAGGCCGATCACGGCCGCCAGCGATGACATCAAGAGCATGCGGAATTGGGCGAGTTCCCCGGCGGCTACCGGCGCAATTCGACGACCCGGGGCGGCAACCCTTGCGCGCTCGCTGCGTTTAAGAGTTGCCATGTCGATCTCTCGCTTTGGATATCTTTCGCGCCGGCGTTTGGACCGGGCCGCCGCTTTCAGAGCGACTTTTTGTTCCCATGGCGCGATGGAGGGCGGCAATCAGAACGGGCCCGCGTTTACGCAGCTCCGCGCGATGGTCGAGCGAGAGCTTGCCCAGAATCTTCTCGCCCTTGGGCGTCAGCGCGATGAAGACCTCGCGGCGATCGTCGAGAGAATGCTCACGGCGCACCAGTCCGGCGGTCGAGAGCCGGTTGATGAGTTCCACCGCACTGTGATGTTTGATCTGGAGCCGCTCGGCCAATTCACCAATCCGTGGTCGAAGGACCGGCGGAAGTCCCTTCAGCGCCAGCATGAACTGATGCTGTTGCGGCTCCAGGCCGGCGTCACGCGCCGCCCGCTCGCTAAAATGGAGAAATCTGCGGATCTGATAGCGAACCTCCGCCAAGGACTCATAATCTGCGGAGGGAGCGTAAGCTGTGATCGATTTTTCCAATTCTCCATCTCTCAATATATATATCGTATCACGATATATATTTAGAATGCCTCTGGGTCGTGGGGTCAGCTCGACAAGGCCGCCGGCCCGGCTTCTGCATTGACCTTCGCTACGCCCCCATAGCACAATGCACAGATTCACTATCCCGAGGACGTTAATGAAATACAGAGCCCTTGTCATCGTCGTCTGCCTGAGCTCTTCTCTGTTCTCTCAGACCTCCACGCCACCGCGGCGCGCGATTACCGATAAAGACATTTTCGATTTCGTCTGGGTGGCCGATCCGGAGCTCTCGCCCGACGGAACTCGTGTCGCGTTCACCCGCGTGGTTGTGGACGAAAAGCGCACCGGCTACGAGACTTCGATCTGGATGGTTCCCGCCGCGGGCGGCGACCCGGTCCGGCTGACGAATGGCAAGCACGACGCACAACCGCGCTGGTCGCCTGATGGCAAGGTCATCGCTTTTGTGCGCGGCGGCGAAAAGGGCGACGACGGAAAACCGAAGCCTTCGCAGATTGCGCTTCTGCCGCTCGCGGGCGGCGAAGCGCGCGTCATTACCGATCTCGCGAAAGGCGGGGCGGGCCCGGTCTGGTCGCCGGACGGAAAACGAATCGCATTCATGAGTTCGACGTTGCCGGAGGATACGGAAAAGGCGGCGCACAAGAAAAACGCTTCCGCATCCGAATTGCAAAGCGAACACGAGTCCGACGTCCAGGTCATCAACCGCGCCGTTTATCGCAACAATGACGAGGGCTTTCTCGATCCCAAACATCACCAGCACATTTGGGTAATCGATGTTCCGGCCAGTTTCGACGACCAACCGAAGCCACTGCAATTGACCAGCGGCAATTATGGCGAGCGCGAGATTCGCTGGTCGAACGATGGTTCGCGCATCGACTTTCTGACCTCGCACATTGATGAACCGTATTACGAACAACCGAGCACGGAGATTTACTCGGTTGCAGCCATTGGAGGCACGACGGAAAAGCTGGCCTCGATTCCGATGGGCATCGGCGATTTCACCCTTAGCCCGGATGGACGGCGGGCCGCTTTCCACGGCGAAATTACGCAACCTGTGCGGTCCTATTCGCAACCCGATCTTTGGGTGATGGATCTGGAGCCGAATGCGCAGCCACGGAACCTAACTTCCGATTACGACTTCGATGTCGGCAGCGCGGTGTTCGGCGACAATGCCGCGCCCCGCGGTGGAGGCGGGTTAACGCTGCACTGGTCGCCCGACGGCAAATCGATTTATGACATCGTCGCCAAGCAGGGCCGGACCCCGATCATTCGCGTCGATGCCCAATCGGGAGCGGTGACGGAAATTACTCACGGCGATGAGGCGGTTTTCGATTTTTCCATGACGCCGGACGCGCGCAGTATTGTCGCGCTCATTTCGACGCCGACCATCATCGGCGATCTCTTCGCCATCGCGCCAAATGGGGCGCAAACGCGGCTGACTGACTTCAACCACAAATTGTGGTCGCAGCTAAACCTGACCGAACCTGACGAGATCAATTACAAGACCTTCGACGGCCGCAATATTCAGGGCTGGATTCAGAAGCCGCCGGACTTCGATCCGCACAAAAAATACCCAATGATCCTCGACATCCATGGTGGGCCCCATGCGGCGTATGGTTGGGTCTTCGATCACGAATTTCAGTGGATGGCAGCCAAAGGCTACGTTGTGCTTTACGTCAATCCGCGCGGATCGACGAGCTACGGACAGGAATTCGGCAACATCATTCAGTACCACTACCCGGGCGATGATTACCGCGATCTGATGGCGGGCGTGGATGAAGTGCTCAAGCGTGGCTACGTCGACGAACACAAACTGGCCGTGACCGGCGGAAGCGGAGGCGGCGTACTCACGGACTGGACGGTCACGCAGACGGATCGATTTGCGGCAGCCGTTTCGCAGCGCGATATTTCCAACTGGGCCTCCTGGTGGTACACGGCGGACTTTACGCTCTTTCAGCCACGCTGGTTCAAGGCGCCGCCATTCCAGGATCCGCAGGACTATGCGAATCGATCGGCCATTACGTTCGTCGAGAAGATCCATACTCCCATCATGTTCGTACTCGGCGAAGACGATTCGCGAACGCCGCCCGACTCCGGCGGAGAACAGCTTTTCCGGGCGCTGAAATATCTGAAGCGTCCGACGTCGATGGTCATGTTCCCGCGCGAGACGCACGAACTTTCGCGCTCCGGCGAGCCGTGGCATCGAGTGGAGCGGCTCGACTACATCGTCGGGTGGTTCGACAAGTGGATCATGGGCGTTCCGCATCCCGAATTTGACGTCATGCCCCTGGAGAAGACAGCTACCGGGCGGTGATTACAGATTGCCTGTTGCCGGCGGCGCTAAACACGCCCCTGTGCGCCGTGTCACAGCATCGAAGTTCATCACGCCTCCATTATGAAATTGGAGGAAGACCCATGCGTGGTGATGAAAAAGTAATTAAGGAATTGAACGCGGCCCTGAGTTCAGAACTCACGGCCAGTGTGCAGTACATGACACACGCCGAGATGTGCGAGAACTGGGGATATAAGAGACTCGCCGGGCTGACCAAAGCGCGAGCGATCGAAGAAATGCGCCATGCGGAAGGGCTGATAGAACGCATCATTTTTCTGGACTCCATTCCCACTGTCGATGTCGGGCTTACGCCTAAGCTCGGAACGAAGGTGAAAGAGCAGATGGAGATCAATCTCAAAGACGAGGTTGAGGCGAGAGCTCAATACAATCATGCCGCGAAGGTTTGCATGGAGGCGGGCGACGACGGCACGAAGGTTCTGTTCGAACATATGATCGTCGACGAAGAGCGCCACGCCGATTATCTCGAGGCTCAGCTCCATGCCATCGAGGAAATGGGCATTGGCAACTATCTGACGCAACAGGTGGGCACGGAGAAATAGCTCGTGCACGCGCGATCGAAGTGGGCCGCGCGGCACCAAAATCGGCGCGCCGGCCCTGGGCCCATTATTTTTTGCGCGCGTTTAGCTGGTCGAGCTTACGCTTGAGTTCTTCCAGCTTCTGTCCCGCCTCACCGAGCTTCCCCTCGGCGGTGAGGCGCTGATAGTCGGATAGATCTCTGGCGGCTTCGGAAATTAAGGAGTTGGTGTCTTCCGCGGGCTTGCTGGTTACGCTGCTTGTCGCGGCATTCTGCGGCGTCTCCTGAGGTGCGCTTCCAGCGGCCAAAGATGGAGCTTCGCCGCCGAATAGAGACTTCATCGCCGCTTCGAAGGTTGAGCCATAGGCGAGACGATCTTGCAACGCGAGGACTACCAGCCGAAGTTCGGGCATGGGACTGCGCTCGGCTTGCAGATAAATTGGCTCGGCATACAAAAGCGCGCGGCCGCACGGAATCACGAGTAGGGTTCCGCGACGTACGTGCGAGCCCTGTTGATTCCATAAAGTGAGCTGCCCCGAAAGCTGCGCATTCTGATCGATCCGCGCTTCGATCTGGAGTGGCCCGTCGACAAGCTTCGTCTTGGGGAAGTCATAGACGACCGACGTCCCGTAATGCTCGCCGTCGCTGCGCCCCGCGATCCAACCAATGAGGTTGTTGCGATTGGCCGGCGTGAAGGGCAGAATTTCTACGAACTCGACTGAAGTCTCACCCGGCAACTTCATTAGCACGAAATTCGGCTCCATGGCTTGTGCCCTTTGTTCGCCGGGCGAACCCATGCCGACTTCGGAAGCGACGGTCCACAAGTCCTCGCGGTTGTAGAAGACTTCCGGATCGGTCATGTGATAGAGGCCGTAGACCGAGGCTTGCAGTTTCAGCAGCAACTCAGGATAGCGAATATGCTTGCGCAGGTCGTGGCGCATGGCAGACGCATCTTTGAACAGTGACGGGAAAATTCCGCGATAGGCCGCGATGATTGGATCCTCGGTATCGAACACATAGAACGTCGTCGTGCCGTCGTAGGCATCGATGACCACCTTCACGCTGTTGCGCAGGTAATTCACGGGATTGTTGTTGAGCGGCGAGTGACTGGAATACGGATACATGTCCGACGTGGTAAAAGCATCCATCATCCAGAAGAGCCGGCCATCGTCGCCGATGACGACATAGGGATCGGAATCGAAGGTAAGAAAAGGAGCGAGCGCGGCGACGCGGTCGCGGACGTTACGCCGCATCAGCAGCCGGCTTTCGGAAGTAACGTCATCGCTAAAGGGCAGCTTCGCAAGGTCATCCTGGTCGAAGGCAATGAGCAGGCGGCGGAAGAAGCCGCCGATCACGATTCCTCCTTTACCGTCGTACGAGGTCAGATTGTTGGTATCCCCCTGCGGATAGTTGAACTCCTGCTGCCGGGTTTTCACGTAGACGTCGGTGTTGGTAAGTTCGCCGAAATAGATCTCGGGCCGGGTTATGTTGATGTTCTTGACCGAGCTCTGCACCGGCATATTGCTGAGCATCAACGTCGGCAATCCTTCGGAGGTAAATCCGTTGACGGGATTCATGGTGATGCCATAGCCATGGGTGTAGATCAGTTTTTCATTGATCCAGTTGCGGCTGCTCTCAGGTAGCTTCTCGACGTTCAGTTCGCGGGGGGCGAGCATGACCTGGCGCATAGCGCCGTCAATTTCGTAGCGGTCGATGTCGATATCGGGAAAATCGTAGTAAGTACGGATCTCCTGAATCTGGCGCAGCGTGTCCTGCAACGCGTGCCAATCCCACAGCCGGATATTCTGTAGCGTCTGCTGGTTATTCGCGGGGTCGGCCGCGTCGACGGTCGTCTCCGCCGGGAATTCGCGCTGCGAGACACGGTCCAGCCCGTAGGCCCTCCGCGTCATTTCGATATTGTTGGCGATGTAAGGCCGCTCTCGGACCAGTTCGTTTGGCTTGACAATGAAGTTGCCGACATACCAGCCGATCAGTTGCAGCGCGATATAACAGACCAACGCCGGCGCGAGTGAAAGCGCAAGCCAGCGCACGCGCGGAGCCGAAACGGCATTGATCAGCACAATCGCAGCGCCGGCGATCAGGGCGATGCAGACGATCAGAAGCCCAGTTAGCATTACGTGTGCGTTGGTGTAGTCGACACCCGAAAAGATCGTGTGCTCCTCGAAGAGTGCGTCAAAGCGGCTGAGGTAGACGCGCATGGCAACCATCAGCAGGAAGAATGCGAAGGCGATGGAGAAGCCGCGCCAGGGGAGCGGGATGGAACTGCCGCGACGACCGGAGAAGACACGAGTGCTGCCCGTCACCAGGACAAAGAAAAATGCGAGACCGCAACAGATGACAGCCATGGTGAGCAGCCAGCCGGCAATGAGTTGCCAGGCGGGCAGAGTGAACAGATAAAAGTGAAGAGGCCGGCCGAAGATGGGATCGAGGATGGCGTTGGGCAGTTTTGGCGCGTACCAGTAGAGAGCAAAGGTTGGCCATTCGGCCATCATGCCTGCGCCGGTTGTGGCGGCAATCAGCAGCGAAACCACCAGCACGATCAGTCGCAGAATTCGCTCGACGGGGAGCTGGAGAGGATGCCCGCCAATGTAGATGACGCTGCCGCTGAGCAGGTCGGCTTGGTAGGCGCGGCGAAGAGCCAAGAACCAGCCGTAGAGAATCACGAAGGTCGCGCCGGACGAAAGAGCAAACACCTCCCATTGCAGCCTTAGCGATCTGCGAAATACGTCCGCATAGCCGAGCGAGCCGAACCAGAGCAGCTCGACATAATAAGAGAGAGCGGTGCGGCTGCTGAAAAGCAGAATGCCGAGGAGAACGAGGGCAAGAAAGATGCGAGCGCGAGAAGGACGCCTGCTAGGCTGCCAATCGACGATGTCAGGCATGATTTTAGCTGTCAGGTCAAACTCCGAAAATTTGGAGGACGCTGACCCATTCAGAGTAAACCAGATGGGCAACGGGCGGGATAGTTAGTACGGTATGGGAACATTTTCTATCGTCGTTCCGGGTTGACCTCCTTTGGCGGCGAAGCCTAACATTAGCGCCGACGGCTTTTCGAGGCCTCGTTCATGATCGGCCAGACAGTCTCCCACTATCGCATTGTCGGAAAACTGGGTGGCGGGGGCATGGGGGTGGTGTACGAGGCGGAAGATACCCGTTTGGCGCGCCATGTCGCGCTGAAGTTCATTCCGGAAGAGATGGCCAAGGACAAGAAGTCCCTGGACCGTTTCGTGCGGGAAGCCCGCGCCGCCTCTCAGCTCAATCATCCTGGCATCTGCACCATCCATGACATTGAGGACAACGATGGCCACCCGTTCATCGTCATGGAGAAGCTCGAGGGCAGGAGCCTTAAGGAGCTGATCCGGACACGCCGCCTGGGCATCGACGAGATTCTCGACATCGGCATTCAGGTCGCCGACGCTCTGGCGGCATCGCACGCCAAGGGCGTGATTCATCGCGACATCAAGCCGGCCAACATCTTCGTCGCCCAGAACGGCCAAACCAAGATTCTCGACTTTGGACTCGCCAAGATGGTGCACGACCCTAATTCGAGCGAGGCGCAGCTCGAAGACTCGCTGACCGCGATGGGGGTGATTCCCGGGACGGCGGTTTACATGTCGCCAGAACAGGCGCGCGGTGAAGAACTCGACGCGCGCAGCGATCTGTTTTCGCTTGGCGTGGTGCTTTACGAGATGGCGACGGGTAAGAAACCATTTGCCACCGGTAATGTAATCACCACGCTCGACGCAGTTCTGAACCAGAAACCGGTTTCTCCACTGCAACTCAATCCCAAACTGCCGCCCGATCTCGAAGGCATTATTGGCCGTGCGATGGAGAAGGAGCGCGGACATCGCTATCCGAATGCACTGGCGATGAAAGGCGATTTGCAGTCGTTGAGGCGTGAAACGGAACCCGGCGTGACAAAGTCGGGATTCCGCCGGCCGATTCTGCCCTACCGCATCGCGACATCGACGTTCCAGGCAACTACCCGGTGGTCGACCTACGTTCTGCTGGGCGTAACCGCGCTGCTGCTGACGGCTGTTGTAACAATGGGGCTTTGGTGGTTCAAACACCGCAGCCAGATGGCGGTTGGAGCGAACAAGAATACGATTGCGGTGCTGCCCTTACAAAACATGAACGGCGACATCAGCGTCGAGTTCCTACGTTTCGCTCTCGCCGACGAGATCGCCAATACCTTGACCTACAATCGCAGCCTCGATGTGCGGCCCTCGGCTATGACACGAAAGTTCGTTGGCAGTGATGTAGATCCCTCGGCCGCCGGGCGAGAAGTTCACGTGGCGACGGTGATCACCGGACATTTTCTTAAGCAAGGGGAAAGTCTCCTGATCACGCTGGAGGCGATTCAGGTTCAGGACAATAAGCTGCTGTGGCAGACCAGTGTGACGGCTAAGGCGGATGATCTCATTGCGATGCAGTCGCAGATTGCGGCGCAGATACGCCAGGGTTTGCTGCCAGCGCTCGGCGTAGCAGGCGGATTCCTGGATACGAGCACGCGGCCGAAGAGCGCCGAGGCCTATGACCTCTACCTGCACAGTCTGGCTTTGCCGCACGATGCCGGCCCCAATAAAGATGCGATCGCCGTGCTTGAGCACGTGGTAGAGATGGATCCGACTTACGCTCCCGCATGGGAGCAACTCGGGCTGCGCTGTTACTACGACGCGGATTATTCCGACGGCGGCGAGGTAATGTTCCAGCGCTCGAGCAAAGCATACGAGAAGGCGATCGAACTCGATCCAAACCGTATCGTGGCGGCGGGACAGCTGATCAACAATCACGTCGAGCGCGGCGAATTGAGCACGGCCTACCAGCAGGCTCTGGCGCTCGTCAAACGCCGACCCGACAGTCCTCAAGCCCATTTCACCATGGGATACGTATATCGTTACGCCGGCATGCTCGAGCAATCGACCAGCGAGTGTGACACGGCTCTTGCTCTAGACCCCGGCAACTATGCGTTCCGCTCGTGCGCATGGGCGTTCATGGAACTCGGTAAGACGCAGCGCGCCCAGGATTACGTCCGACTCGATGCGGGATCCGAATGGGCCGCTTATATAGCGCCGTCGGTGCTATTGCGTGAAGGCAAGATCCAGGAAGCGCGAGAGGCCGTGAAGCGCATGCCCACGGCTCCGCGCTACCATCGCGACCTGCTGGAAGCCTGCCTCGGAATGAGGCCGGAATCCGAACTCGACCGCATCGCCCACGAGGATGAAACCAGTCTTCCGACCGATCCCGACCCCGAGACGTGGTACTACCAGGGGGCCATCCTCGGGTACTGTGGAAAGAAGGCGGCGGCGTTCCACATGCTGGAGAGCGCGGTCGAACAAAACTACTGCTCCTACTCGAATCTGCTCTCCGATCCCCTGCTGGCGAAGCTCCGCACAGATACAGAGTTCGACAAAGTGTTGACCGAGGCCGGCAAATGCCAGGAAGCGGTGCGTGCGGCGGCGAATTCTCCCGATCATTGATAGAATTCCCGGTTACAAGTCAGACGTCGCAACGTCTAACGCTATTGCAGTTTCGCCTCGCTCCCAATGTGCGGAACGAGAATTCATCTGTGACCGTATGGATGAACAAGTGTCTCGGTTCGGACGGCAGAGTTGAATCCATGGTTTCCTAACCGCGTCTCATGGAACCGCATAGATTCGTTATGCGGAATTCCTTCTCAATGAATTTCGACAAGGAGCTCTCATGGTGGCAATCAGGAAGATTCTCGCGTGCGCAATTCTGGTGTGCGCTTTTTCTCTTCTTCTTACGGCTCAACCAGCGGAAGGGCGGCTTTTGCTCTTCCCCGATATTCACAACGACAAAGTCGCTTTCGTATACGGCGGCGATATCTGGCTGACATCGAGTTCGGGCGGCGAAGCCCGGCGCGTCACTTCGAATCCCGGGCGCGAGCTGTTCCCCAAATTCTCACCCGACGGAAAATGGCTTGCCTTTACCGGCCAATATGATGGCAATTACAACGTCTACCTAATGCCCTCCGATGGAGGGCAGCCTAAGCAGCTCACTTTTTATCAAGGACAGGCGCAGCCGCTGAGTGACCGCATGGGCGTTCTCAACGAGGTCATCGGCTGGACACCCGACAGCCAGAACGTAATCTTTCTTTCGCGCCGCGATGCATCCAATGGATGGACGAAACGTCCCTACACCGTCAGCGTCAACGGCGGGCTACCCCAGCCCATGTCAATCGAGGAAGGCGGTCTACTTTCGTTTTCGCCTGACGGTAACAAGATCGCTTATAACCGCATCTTCCGCAACTTCCGCCAGTGGAAGCGCTACACCGGCGGGATGGCGCAGGACATCACGATCTATGACCTAAAAAGCAACGCCGTCGACGGCATAATTCCGCATACTGACTACACCGATACCTTTCCGATGTGGCACGGCAACACGATCTACTTCACGTCAGATCGCGGCGCCGAGCACCGCCTCAATCTCTACAGCTATGACAGCGCCAGCAAACAGGTTCAGCAACTCACCAAGTTCGCCGACTGGGATTGCATGTTCCCCAGCCTCGGACCAAACGCCATCGTTTTTGAAAATGGCGGCTATCTCTATACCTTCGACCTGCAAAGCCAGCAGCCGAAGAAGCTCACAATCTATGTGAATGGCGCCAGCGATCAGGTGATGAAGCACTGGGCCGACGCGAGCAAGCATATCACCGACCTCGATATCGCGCCGGATGGCAAGCGCGCCGTATTTGGCGCCCGCGGAGAAATTTTCACCGTTCCCGCCAAAGAAGGCAGCACTCGCAATCTGACCAATTCGCCGGCTGCGCGCGAACAGAAAGTGGCATGGTCGCCGAATGGGCAGTGGATCGCGTACATCTCCGACCGCACCGGTGAAGATGAGATCTTCATCTCACCGCAGGATGGACAAGGACCGGAGGAGGAAATCACCAGCGGCCACAAGGGATTCATGTTCCAGCCCGCATGGTCTCCGGACAGCACCAAGATCGCCTGGGCCGACAAGGATCTCAAGCTCTGGTACGTCGACCTTAAAACGAAGCAGCCGGTCGAGGTCGACAAGGCGAAGTTTGGCGAGATCAATAATTACTCGTGGTCTCCGGACAGCCAATGGATCGCCTACGACAAGCCGCTGGAATCCGGCATCAGCGTCGTTTATCTCTACAGCCTCGCGGACAAGAAGATTTCGCAAGTCACATCGGAGATGAGCAACAGCTTCGCGCCCGTTTTCGATCCGGGCAAGCGCTATCTCTATTTCCTTTCGGACCGCGACTTCAACGAAGTTCTCGGCAATATCGATTTCGAATTCGCGAATCCGAAAACCACTCGCGTCTATATGGTCACGCTGACCGCCGACGAGCCTTCGCCGTTCCCGGCCCTGAGCGACGAGACGAAGATTAAGACCGAAGAACCGGCGGCCTCAGGAACAACGCCAGGTCCTGAAGTCAAAACAGAAAACAAGAAGAACAAGAAGCAGCCGCCGTCGCCGACGGAAGCTAAGGAAGAAAAACCGGGCGGCGAGAAATCAGCCGAGACGGAGAAGAAAGAACCACCGAAGGTATTCAGGATCGATCTCGACGGAATTCAGAATCGTATCGTGTCCCTCGCGGTTCCACCGGCGCAGATTCGCTCCTTCGATGCCTCGAAGGATGCCATTTATTACAGCAGTTCGCCGATCTTTGGGCTTTCCGGTCCAATCCCCGGCGAAGAGCCCGCAATTCACGCTTACGACCTAAAAGATCGCAAGGATAAGGTGCTGATCGAAGGCGCCGCGCGCTTCGCGCTATCCTCCGATGGCTCAAAGTTGCTCTATCGCGCCGACGGCGGAGCCCCACGCTTCGGCATCATCGATGCCAAACCGCCCGACTCCCCGCACAAGGTCGGCGATGGATCGCTTGACCTGAGTGGCATGCGCGCTCTGGTCGATCCTCCGCAGGAATGGAAGGAAATCTATAACGAAGTCTGGCGGCAGGAACGCGACTACTTCTTTGAACCTTCGATGAATGGCGTCGACTGGCAGAAAGTTCATGACCAGTACGCGCAGTTGCTGCCATTCGTCGCCGACCGTTACTCGCTCACTTACATTATGGCGGGAATGATCGGAGAACTCTCGAACTCTCATACTTATGTGGGCGGCGGGGATTTCCCCGACATTCCGCACGTCAATGTTGGCCTGCTCGGCGCCGACTATGATGTCGAGAGTGCCAGCGGCATCTATCGCTTTAAGAAAATCTTCCCCGGCGAAAACTGGGATGCGCAAGCTCGCTCTCCTTTGACCGAGCCCGGCGTGAACGTGAAAGAAGGCGACTACCTGATCGCGATCAATGGCCGCTCGTTGAAGGCGCCGCAAACTCCGGATGAACTGCTCGTCAACACCGCAAACCAAGTCGTGACGCTGACCGTCAACTCGAAGCCAAGTGCCGACGGCGCGCGCAAAGTCACGGTCAAACCGGTGGCCGACGAATACAACCTGCGCGAATACAACATGGTCGAAACCAATCGCAAGAAGGTCGACGCCATGAGCGGCGGCAAAATCGGCTATGTCTATCTACCTGACATGGGCGATGCCGGATTGAACGCGTTCGTCAAAGAATATTTTCCGCAGATTCGCAAGGAGGGCATTATCTTTGACGTCCGCTACAACGGCGGCGGCTTCGTCGATCAGTTGATCTTCGAGCGCTTGCGCCGCGCGCTCGCGGCGATGGAGAGCGCCCGGAATTGGGAGTCGAATCCGGTTCCTGGGAACGTCTTCAATGGATACATGGCCTGCATCACTAACCACTACGCGGCCTCTGATGGTGACTTCTTCAGCTATTTCTTCAAGCACTATAAGCTGGGGCCGCTCATTGGAACGCGTACCTGGGGCGGTGTTCGAGGAATCCGCGGACAAATGCCTCTGATGGACGGGGGGTACATAACGCGACCGGAATTTTCGCTCTATGGACTTGACAGCCAGTGGCTAATCGAGAACCGCGGCGTGCAGGCCGACGTCATCGTCGATAACCCGCCCGATCTCGTCTTCAAGGGGCAGGATCCACAACTTGAGAAAGCCGTGGATATGCTCATGCAGCAGATCAAGGCCAACCCGAAGAAGCTACCGGCGCGTCCGCCAGACTTGCCACCCTACCCGGCCGACCCTGGGATGTAGACGAGGTCAGCAGTCGAGCCGCGAGTTGCGGGCAGCCATCGGGTCTGCTTGGGCTCGCGGTTTTTATTTCTAAGAAACGGCGGGCGGCCAACCCCCGTAGGTCAACGATTACCTCCACGCAAATAAGAACCCTCTAACTCGATAGCGTCGTTCCGGCATGGGGTGGGTCTTGGTGACACCAGAAACCCCGCACTTTGGTGCTCAACTCTTGCCGGGTTCCTTCCGATGAAGAAGGTGAGACGCCATGGATGACAACGACGACATCGTTAAAGAGTTCCTAGTCGAGAGCCATGAGAATCTGGATCGGCTCGACCGCGACCTGGTGGCATTAGAGAAGCAGCCTTCGGACCGTGAAATTCTGGCCAGTATCTTCCGCACCATCCACACCATTAAAGGCACTTCCGGGTTTCTCGCGTTCGGCAAGCTCGAGGCCGTGGCCCACGTAGGCGAGAATCTGCTGGCGAAACTGCGCGACGGACAACTGAGCCTGCATCCGGAACTTACCACCGCGCTGCTGGCGATGGTCGACGCCGTGCGGCAAATGCTCGCCAGTATCGAGGCGTCGGGCAACGAAGGCGAGCGTGACGACTCGGAACTCATCGCCAGGTTAACGCGGCTTCTGCAAACAAGTGCGGACGCGGCGACCGCCAGCCCAGCGCCAGTCGAGAAAGACACGAAGGAAGAGAAGGTGGTCAGCGCAGAGCACGCCCGGGTCAAACAAGCGGCGCCTGCAGACGAAGCGGCCCCAAGGGAAAATCTGGGCGACATCCTGATCGGCCTTGGGGAAGCTACGCCGAATCAGATTTCCAGCGCCGTGGAGCAGCAGCAGGCGGGAGATCCCCGGCATGTCGGCGAAATTCTAGTCGAGCAAGGCGTGGTCAAACCGCAAGAAGTACTCGAAGCGTTGAAGGTGCAGCAGCAAACACGCGGACAAGCGGCGAGTGAGAGCACAATCCGCGTGGACGTAACTCTGCTCGACCAGTTGATGAATCTGGTCGGCGAACTGGTGCTGGCGCGGAATCAGATTCTCCAGTTCACGAAAAAGACGGAAGAGACCAGCATGGTTACGGCGGGACAACGCCTTAATCTGATCGCGAGCGAGCTACAGGAAAGCGTCATGAAGACGCGCATGCAGCCGATCGGCAACGTCTGGAGCCGTTTTCCGCGCACGGTACGCGATGTGGCGCTGTCGTGCGGCAAGAAGGTACGCATCCAGATGGAGGGGCAGGAAACCGAACTGGACAAGACCCTGATCGAAGCCATCAAAGACCCCTTAACCCACCTGGTTCGCAACGCCATCGACCACGGCATCGAAGCGCCAGAAGTGCGGCAGGCGGCGGGCAAGGATCCGGAGGGCGTGCTGCTGCTGCGCGCGTTTCACGAGGGCGGGAAGGTCAACATTGAAATCTCCGACGACGGAGCCGGCCTCAATCTTCAGAAGGTCATAGCCAAGTCGGTGCAGAAGGGATTGATCTCAGCCGACCAAGCAGTGCGGCTCTCCGAGCGCGAAGCAGCCAATCTTATCTTCGCCCCGGGGCTATCGACGGCCGAGAAAGTCACCAACGTCTCCGGCCGCGGCGTAGGCATGGACGTCGTCAAGACGAATATCGAGCGCATCGGCGGCACGGTCGACGTACAGACTGCGCCCGGCAAAGGCACAACAGTGAAAGTCAAAATACCGCTGACTCTCGCCATCGTGCCGGCACTGATTGTAACGGCGGGCGGGCAGCGCTTTGCGATTCCGCAGGTCAGCCTGCTCGAACTGGTGGGCCTGGAGGGCGACGAAGCACGCAAGAAAGTCGAACGAATCCAAGGGGCGCCCTTCTACCGGCTGCGGGGCAGTCTGCTGCCGCTGGTCGACCTGAATCAGGAACTCCAGTTGAAAGCGGCCAAGACCGGCAGTAACTCGGTAAACATCGTCGTGTTGCGGGCCGAAGACCGTCAATTTGGACTGGTGGTTGACGAGATCAACGACACGGAAGAGATCGTGGTCAAGCCCCTGCGGAAGCAACTCAAGAGCTTAAAGGTTTTTGCTGGGGCGAGCATCATGGGCGACGGCCGGGTGGCCCTCATCCTGGACGTCGTCGGACTGGCGCAGCGCGCCAGCCTGATTGGCGAGGCGCGCGAGGCGGCCGCGAAGCAGGACGTGTCGGTGCAGCAAGGGAGCGACGAACGCCAGACCCTGCTGCTGTTTAAGGCGGGCGCCGGGGGCCGGATGGCGATTCCACTTTCGTCAGTGGCACGCCTTGAGGAATTCAAACGCTCCGCGATCGAGTGTTCCGGGCGACAGGAGGTGGTGCAGTATCGCGGACATATTCTACCCCTCGTGCGTGTGGCAGAAGTGGTCGAGTGCGGGACAAAGGGGCAATTGTCTTCGGTGCAGAACGATGCCCATGCGCCCTTGCAGGTCATTGTCTATACAGCCCATGAGCGCAGCGTCGGGCTGGTGGTCGAAAACATCCTCGATATCGTCGAGGAGACGCTGGTCGTCGAGCGTCCGGGGCGGCGCTCGGGAGTGCTCGGCTCGGCCTTGATTCAGCAAAAGGTGACGGACCTGCTCGACGTGGAAGGCGTGGTTCGCGCCGCCGCGCCAGAATTCTTCGAGCCGGCAGCCAGGGCCTGAGCGAGGACAGAAGGGTGGTGGAGAAGAGCATGGCGAATACGAAACAGTTCTGCACGTTTTATCTGGACGGCCATTTTTTTGGGGTGCCCGTCAATGAGGTGCAGGAAGTGATCCGCTACCAGGAGATGACCCGGGTTCCGCTCGTCTCCGAGGTAGTGCGCGGGCTAATCAATTTGCGGGGACAGATCGTGACCGCCATCGACCTGCGGCGGCGCCTCGGAATGAAGGACCGTCCGGCGGAGCAGTTGCCGATGAATGTTGTAATCCGGACGGGTGATGGAGCGGTGAGCCTGCTAGTCGACGAGATTGGAGATGTTCTGGAGGCCGACGAAGAAAGCCTCGAAGCACCGCCGGCCACTCTGCATGGGACAGCCCGCGAACTGATACGTGGAGTGCACAAGTTACAGGACCGGTTGCTGCTCGGCCTCAATACCGAGCAAGCCGTGAACGTCGATGAAACGACGGGGCAGCAGCGGAGCTAGAGGTGGGCGCGGCGGTTATGCCGGCGGAGACGACGGCTTCGCGCCAGATTTCAGAAAGAGATCGTAAGTCTATCCACGGCTCCGGCCGAATCTCGAGAGGGAAAAATTCATGTCTACAACAAAGCCAGCCAGAACGCCTAAATCGCAGGACATAGGTTCCACGCTGCTGTTTGCGGCGATGCTCGAAAACGTTCCGATCAACGTGATGTATGCCGACCGCGATCTCAAGATCCAGTACATGAATGACGCTTCGAAGCGGACCTTGCAGACAATCGAGCATCTGCTGCCCTGCAAATCGGATGGCGTGTTGGGTCAGTCGATCGATATCTTTCATAAGAACCCGGCACACCAGCGCCGCCTGCTGGCCGATGACAAGAATCTGCCTCACCGCGCGGTGATTCATCTGGGGGACGAGGTGCTGGAACTGCAACTCAGCGCCGTCTATGACAGCCACCATGAATACGCAGGCGCGATGGTGACCTGGGCGGTGATCACCGAAAAGTTGAAACTCGAAGCGCTCAACACCGACTTTAAGGGACAGGTTTCTGCAATAAGCAAGGCACTGGCCGTGATTGAGTTCGACATGGACGGCACCGTCCTCAATGCGAATGACAACTTCCTGAGGGTGCTTGGCTATACCCGCGACGAAATCAAGGGAAAGCATCACAGCATGTTCGTCGACGAGGTCTACCGGCAAAGCGCGGCTTACAAGGAATTCTGGGCGAAGCTGAACCGGGGAGAGTATGTGGCCGACGAATTCAAACGCATCGGCAAGGGCGGGAAGGAAGTCTGGATTCAGGCATCGTACAACCCCATTCACGACCTGGAAGGGAAAATCTTCAAGGTCGTGAAATATGCCACCGACATAACCGAGCAAAAGCTACGCAATGCCGACTATCAGGGTCAGATTGCGGCCATCGGCAAGGCGCAGGCGGTGATCGAGTTCAACATGGATGGGACGGTCATCACCGCCAACGACAACTTCCTCAAGGCCCTCGGATACTCGCTTGAGGAGATCAAAGGCAAGCACCACAACATGTTTGTCGACGAAGCCTATCGGCAGAGCGCGGCTTACAAGGAATTCTGGGCGAAACTGAACCGGGGCGAGTATGTGGCCGACGAATTCATACGCATCGGCAAGGGCGGGAAGGAAGTCTGGATTCAGGCATCGTACAACCCGATTCTGGATCTCAACGGTAAGCCATTCAAAGTCGTGAAGTACGCCACCGATGTGACGCAGCAGAAGCTGGCGGTGAACGCGATGATCGCCGACGCGGTCATGTTGTCCAAGGCGGCCGTGGAAGGGAAGTTGGCCACCCGCGCCGATGCCAGCAAACACACGGGCGACTATCGGACCGTGGTGCAGGGCGTGAACGAGACTCTGGACGCGGTCATTGGACCGTTGAATGTAGCCGCCGACTACGTGGAGAAAATTTCCAAGGGCCTGATCCCTCCGAAGATCACCGCTAACTACAACGGCGACTTCAACCTCATCAAGAACAACCTGAACGCCTGCATTGACGGGCTGGCGGGCCTGCAAGAGGCCAACGCGGTGATGCAGAAAGTGCAGGTCAACGACTACACCACGACGGTGAAGGGGAGTTATGTGGGGATCTTTGCCGAACTGGCGGGCGGCGTCAACAACACGATCAGCCGCTACCAGCACATATTGAGCACCCTTAAGAAAATCGCACTGGGGAATTTGGAGGATTTGCCGGAATACAAGAAGATGGGCCGACGATCGGAAAATGACGAACTGGCCCCCGCCATGACCATGGTGATGGAAAGTCTGAAATCCCTGATCGGGGACGCGGACATGCTGGTGGAGGCCGCGATTGCAGGAAAACTTGCCACCCGGGCCGATGTGAGCCGTCACAATGGCGATTACCGGAAGATTGTCGACGGCGTAAATAAGACGCTAGACGCGGTGATCACGCCCCTCCGGGATATGGGAGACGTGCTGTCGCGGATGGCGGCTGGGGACCTGACTTCGCGCATGAGCGGCAGCTATGCGGGCGATTTCAAGCAAATCGCGGATGTCGTAAACACGACCGCGCAGAAGATGCAGGAGGCTATGCAACTGATAGCGAACAACGCACAAACCCTGGCCTCCTCCGCCAGTCAGTTATCGGCGACCACACAGCAGATTACGGCCAACTCCGAAGAAACCACGGCTCAGGCGAGAACGGTGGCCGAGGCGGGCGGGCAGGTTAACACGAACCTCCAAACCCTCTCTTCCGGAGCCGAGGAGATGAACGCCACCATCGGCGAGATCGCCAAGAACGCAACCGAAGCGGCGCGGGTAGCCAGCGAGGCCGTGACGGCCGCGCAATCAACCAACCAGACCGTGGGCAAACTGGGCGAGTCGAGCGCCGAAATCGGGAAGGTGGTCGAGGTGATCACCTCGATTGCCCAGCAGACCAACCTGCTGGCCTTGAACGCGACCATCGAAGCGGCCCGAGCCGGGGAGGCCGGCAAGGGGTTCGCCGTTGTGGCCAATGAAGTCAAGGAACTGGCCAAACAGACTGCCAAGGCAACAGAGGAGATCAAAGGCAAGATCACGGTCATTCAGGAAAATACCACCGGGGCCGTCTCGGCAATTGGCGGAATTCGCGAGGTGATCGACAAGATCAGCCAGATCTCTACGACCATCGCCACCGCAGTCGAAGAGCAGAGCGCAACCACGGGCGAGATGGCACGCAACGTATCCGAGGCGGCTAAGGGCGCCAGCACAATTGCCACAAACATCAGTGGCGTGGCGCAGGCGGCCCAGGATACTTCCACCAACGTAGGCGAGGCTCAGAAGGCAAGCGAGCACCTGTCCGGCATGGCCAACGAGCTGCGCCAACTGGTGGGACGGTTCAAAATTGGCGGCGGCGAGACACGAACCGCGGACGCGTCGAGCGCGAAGGGGCAGGCGGCGGGCGCTCATTAAGAGCAGAGAACTGCCGGGGTGTAAGTGAATCCAGCGCCCCCGCATGTGCCAAGCGGTCCGCCGGATAAGACCGAGGGAGCGTTGACAGTGTGCCCAATACGGGTATTGATCGTCGATGATTCGGCTGTTATCCGGCGTCAGCTTGCGGACGTGCTCGCCGCGGATCCGGAGATCGCGGTCGCGGGCGCGGTGGGCGCGGGTCATCTGGCCGTAGCCGCGCTGCCGGAACTCAAGCCGGACCTAGTGACGCTCGACGTTGAAATGCCGGGCTTGGACGGTATCCAGACACTGGTTGAGATCCGCAAGATCGCTCCCCGTCTGCCGGTCATCATGTTCAGCACGCTGACTGGTCCAGGAGCGGCGAAGACTGTGGAGGCGCTGGCGCGGGGAGCAAGCGATTACGCGCTGAAACCGTCGCGGGCGGGCAGTCCTGAGAATGCGCGGGCGAGCGTGCGCGACGAACTGATTCCGAAGATCAAGGCGCTATGCGCGCCGCGCAGCGCCCGGCCCTTGGAGATACCCGGATTGGTTGTGCCAGCATATAGTCCGCCCTGCCGTATCGATTTGGTCGCGATTGCAAGCTCGACTGGAGGCCCAAACGCGCTGGGAGAGTTGATGCCGCAGTTCCCGGCCGATTTCCCGGTACCGATCGTCATCGTGCAGCACATGCCGGAATCGTTCACCCGTCTGCTAGCCGCGCGTCTTGATTCCTTGTCTCCGCTTCAAGTCCAGGAAGGCCGGGAAGGCCAGGTGTTGGGGAAGGGACAGGCATGGGTCGCCCCCGGGGGCTATCACATGACCGTATCGCGAGAGGGGACAAAATTTGTTTTGGGTTTGAACCAGGAGCCACAGGAAAACTCCTGCCGCCCGGCGGCGGATGCGTTGTTCCGCTCGGTGGCCCGGAGCGTCAAGGAAAACACGCTCGCGGTGGTATTGACGGGCATGGGGGCGGACGGCACCCGGGGTTCGGGAGCGATTCGGGAGGCGGGCGGGGCGGTAATCGTCCAGGACGAAGCGAGTTCGGTGGTCTGGGGGATGCCGGGAAGCGTGGTCGCAGCAAAGCTCGCGGACAAAATCTGCCCGCTGGACGGCATCGTGCCAGAGATCATGCGACGGGTGGCGTTTCGCCGGACTGTCACAAGCGCCGCGCGCGGGTGAAGGCAATGGGCGAAAAACACTAGAAAGAGACCGCATAACTCTTTATGGCAATCGAAGGAGTGCCACAAAAACCATCGACGCCGCCCGCGGCGGAGTCTCGCGAAGCTCCCGCCGAGCCTGCGCATCTCAAGATTCGCGATCTCGTTTATCGCATCTCGGGTATCTATCACTCCGAGCAAAAGCTTTATTTGCTGGTTTCAAGTTGCAACCGCCGCATCAGTGCCTGCGGAACCAGCAGCGCGTCCGAGTATCTTGACCGCCTCACCGGCGGAGCCGATCGCGATTCCGAACTCCGCCAACTGCTCAACGAAATCACGATCGGCGAGACATATATGTTCCGCCACCCGGCGCAACTGGACGCGCTAAGCACGGTCATCCTTCCTCAGATCATGAAGCAGAAGGCCTCTCTCGGCCTCAAGCGTTTGCGGATTTGGTCCGCTGGCTGCTCCACAGGCGAAGAGCCTTACACGCTGGCCATGTTCTTGCTGGAGGAAAAACAGCTGGCGGGGTGGAATTTTGAAATTTTGGCGACCGACCTAAATACGCGATCGCTGGAAACGTCGAAGGCGGGCATTTATGGCGACTATGCGCTGCGCAATACCACCGAGGCTCTGCGCAAGAAGTACTTTAAGGATCTCGGGAACGGCAAGCTCGAAGTCGACGATCCTTTGCGCGCGCATGTGCGCTTCGACCGCGTCAATTTGTCTGACGACAGCAAGATGGTTTTTCTGAAGGGGATCGACATCATTTTCTGCTGCAATGTTCTGATCTACTTCGATATCGCGTCCAAGAAGAAGGTGGTGCAGCACTTTTACAGCAACCTGCTGCCGGGAGGATATTTTTTCCTGGGTCACGCCGAGTCCTTGTATCAGGTCGACGAGGCTTTCCAGTTAGTCCACTTCCCAGGAACCACGGCTTACTGGAAACCCACTCCAGGGGCCGCAGCCGGAGGCAAACCATGAACGGCCCAGAACGAGAGCAACTGCGCGCGCAAATCGAGAAGCTAGACTCGATTTCGACAGCCCCCGCCATTCTCCAGCCGCTGCTCGCAATGACGCTCCAGCCGGTAGATGAAGTCTCTATTGAGAAGGTTGTAGAACTTATCTCTCGTGACGGGGGGATCGCGGCGCAGTGCCTGCGCGTCGCTAACTCTCCTTTGTTCGGAAGGCGTTCGATAGAAACCGTGCGCGCCGCAGTAATGACCCTCGGCATTGAGCGAGTGCGCTCGATTCTCGTTGGCCTCTGCATGAACGGGGCAATTCCCACGGATAAGTGGGTGCTGGACCGGAACGCATTCTGGCGGCATTCTCTGGGCTGCGCCCTGGTGACGCAAACCATGGCGACCAAGATCGGCTATGCCGAGCCGGAAAAGGCCTACCTCGCCGGTTTGCTGCACGACATCGGATTCCTTGTGATGTCCGTCATTGACAATTCGAGATTCCGCGGATGCTTGCGCAGCGCCATGGAGGAACGCCGCGCCCTTGACCTCTCCGAGCAGCAGATCTTCGGCTACACCCATGAAGTAGCTGGCGCTCTGCTTTGCGAACATTGGGGGTTTCCGCCCGAACTGACTGAAGCGGCAGCTTGCCATCACCAGTTGGAGGTGATGGCAACCGCCAGTCCCCTGGTTTGCCTGGTTCACCTCAGCGATCTACTTTGCCGCGTTCGCAATCTCGGATATGGATACAACGAGATAATGGCTGTCACCTTCTCGCAGGAGGCGGCATGGAGGCACCTTGTGGCAAGTTACCCAGCACTCGACGAAATAGACCTCTTTCGGTTCACGCTCGATGTGGACAGCTGTATGGACCAGATTGCCGCCCTCGTCGATTCAGTTTTTGGTCCCCCTAAAGCGGTCGGCGCTACTTCTGCCTGAGGCAGACATCCCCACGAAGTAACGTAAGGCGATTACTTTGCTCACCATCATTTGTCGAGTACGGTGCCTGCGTTCGCCATTACGGAAGTGACATTTACACGGTGGCCATCAGGCCCTAGGATGAGCGTGTAGTTTGGCAGTTCTGGGGGAGGGCTGCCGAAGGCGTCCTGAGCAAACGCTCAGGACGCTTTTTCGCTTTGGCAGCGATTGTGGCTTTCCCTGGAATCGAGGACGGGGCAAGGCTATTTCTTTTTCCAGGTCTTTCCGCTATCTCCGCTCGTCCAGGTCTCATTGGAGTCCGTGGAAAGGACGACTAGAGCAGGGACAGACACGTCGATGTGGGTCACCGAGGAGGTTAGTGGCTGGCCGCTGTAGGCAACGGCCACTGGACTCCAACTGGTGCCATTGTCGATCGAATGGAGGAGCGCACCGGCTTGACCTCCCGCCCAAACTTCCTCTCCGCTACTTGCATAACAGAGAAGTCCGCGGTTTGCGGGCCCCGACTGCTCCCAGTTGCGGCCGCCATCCAGCGAACGCTTAAGCACGCCATCTGCAATCATCCAGACTGTGGTCCGCTTCGCGAATAGTGGAACCGCACCGGAGCTCATTGTCAGCATATCTCTGCTGTCTTTGTCTTTGCCAATCGAATCATGGCTGCTCGGACTCACACTAGTTTGAACGGCAACTGCTGGAAGCGCCGGGGTCCTTGCTTTGTTTCGAGCTTGGTCCGACGCGGTTTCATCAATCGGCGGTTTCGCCTTGGTAATGTCTGGGGCATTCCCAAGAGGAGCAACTGGCGCCGGCTGAAGGTGAGCCACTTCGTTGGATATCTCGCTGGATTCGGTTGAAACCTGGGTTGACTGTTGGATTGACTGTTGAGCCCCACTTATGGCAACCGTTTCTCCCGTCGTCTGGCCCTCAGAGCGGGCGAGCTCCGCAGCGCTGCCGGCATCATGGGCGCGCAAATCAAGAGCCCTGTCCTCTGTTTTCGGCAACAAGGTGGGGTTCTTCGCTACTTGATTGGCCAATCCCGCGTGCTTATTGACGGTGGCCACAGCTGCCTCAGAGCCTTTCGGCAACGCGTTCGAGGCGATTTCTGGAGTCGCCAACGATTTCACCGCTGTCGGCAGCTGACCAACGACGGCATTCGGGGGTGCTTTTGTCTTACCGACGTGCTCAAGCGCCGGCCGCATAACAAAAACAGCAATCGCTATCCCGGCTGCCAGTGTAGCCCACCGCAAGTGCGCCCAAGAGAGAGTGGCCCAGGCAAACCGCGATTTGTGCCCCCGTGTCTCCTGTCCAGCGGTCGAACTGGAAACCGCCGCAGCCACCTCTTCCTCTTCCACAAGAACAGCGACGTCCATTGCCGGGAGCGCCAGCATGGCCACTTCGCGGCAATCGGCGCAGAGAGCCAGATGCTGTAGCACACCTTCGCGCTCTCCAGCCATGAGTGTTCCCTCGGCAAAAGCCGCCAGGACGTCAGGTTCCGGATGCACGTGCAAGAGAGCGATCTGCTCGGGCGTCGTAGCCTGCAAACGGAGGTGCACGATTTTCGGGACTTCACTCATTTTTATCTGCGCCTGTCAGGACCCTGCCTCGATCGGGTGTTCATTCCTTGTCTTCATGAATCCGTCTTCGTGAATCTGTCTTCGCTAGTCACTTCCGCTCCGGCCATCGGACGCGGGAATCTTTCTCCTAGGGAACGTCGTAGGGTCCGAATCTTGCGTCAAACGAGCCCGCAAATCCAAAGTAAGGTCTCGAACGTCTGTTTCGAGAGCTTCTGCTGCCTGCGCGTGACTCATGCCCTGCTCCCGCAGACCTGTCAATATCCGTTTGCGCAACGAAATGGAGAGGCGGTCCAAGCGCCGGCTGATGCTCGATTCGTGCAGGCCGAGCGAACGAGCAATCTCGGCCAGGGTTCTGCCATCCAGATAATAGGACGCCAGCGTGTAGCGATCTTCTGCCGAAAGCTCGGCGAGGGCTCGGTCGGTCGCCGACTCGATGCGCGGATCGAATACTGAGGCCGGCTCTTGCTCCTTCGCCTCGAACTGCGCGCCCTCTTCGGTTTGCTCCTCGAGACTGACATCGCGCCTCTGCTTGCGATAACGATTGACAAACTCCTGTGCCATCACCGTCCGGAGCCAGCCTTCGAGCGATCCGCGCCCAGTGTAGAACACGAGTTTGGAGCTACGCACTCCGTTCCGCGCACTCACTCCGTATAAATCGGCGAAAAGCGAGTCGGCGAGATCGGCCGCGTGCGCCGAGTCGCGCGTGATGTGCAGCGCCATGCCGTGCAGTTTTGGGCGGTAGCGTCCGATGAAATCTTGCCACGCGCGCTCGTGGCCAGCCGCGCAGGCGCGCGCGAGGACAAGCTCTTCCAGACGCAGCGCGGCGCAAAAATTCGCCTTCTCCTTTACAGAAGCCTCTGGCAGATACTTTCGCTGAATAGCCTCAAGCATCGACGCAAACTGCTCTGCGCTTATACCATAGGCCGCGGCACCGCTGCGCAAATAGAGTTCCGCAGCGATCACTGTATCTTTTGGCTGGCCGCTCGAAGACATCTTCGTAATGATGCTAGCAATTTTCTAGACGCAAGAGGCCGTAATTCGTACGTTCTTCACTCAGCGAGCAAGACACTCCTGGAAGTCTCGCGAATCTGACCCCGGCACGCTCCTTCATTGGCGTGCCGGGCAAGGGCTGAGAGACAGAGCGTGTGGAGAGTGCCTGCAATCACAATCGGTCTTCATAGGTGGTCGGCAACAAAGTTATGGGTTAGTCGGCAGCAATTTGGAGGCTCAACATGCGCCAATTCGCGATAGTTCTGGGATTAGTGTTGGCGGGATCGATTGCGTTCTCCCCCACGGCGCTATCGGCAGCGGACGTAGCTCAGAGTTCCCGCTATTCCCTTCTCGACCCCATTCACAGCGGCAATCTCACTGTCTTTCCGGTTGTCTCCTCCAAGTCATACGACACGGGCGACTTCATCACGCTCGACGAAGGCATTCGCTCGGGGGACGTAGTCGTGACTGAAGCCGGGCAAAACCGGGGTTTGATCCGGCGCCATCCAGACTCGATAACGGCTCCGCCGGTTCGCGATGCGGAAGTCAACCGGTTGGTCCTGGTTAATAACTCGAAAAAACCGCTGCTACTACTGGCGGGAGAGATAGTAACTGGTGGCAAACAGGATCGCGTCATCGGTAGAGATCGCATTGTGCCGCCCGAGAGCGATCCCGTCGACCTGAGCGTCTTTTGCGTCGAACCGGGACGATGGGTGCCAACGAATGGCAAAAACGATTTCAGCGCCGGACGCGGCATAGTTGGCGGCCTGGTTGCCTCGCCCAGCGTTCGTGGCAGCGCTATGGCGGAAAAGAACCAGCAGCAAGTGTGGGACAACGTCGCCAAGTCGAAGGAAGCGATGGCAGCGGCGCCGATGGTTGCCACGGACTCCTCCGCGATGTCCGAAGTAAGTTCAACATCTTCCTATGCTCGCGTGATGGAAAACAAAGACGTGCAGAAGCAGGTTGACTCGGTCGCCGCTCCTATCGAACGCAACTACGAAAGCGTCATCCACCAATTGCGCGACAAGAATGCCGTCGGAGTCGTGGTAGCCGTCAATGGCGAGATCGTGTGGGCGGACATCTTCGCCAGCACCCAATTACTGCAAAAATATTGGCCAAAACTGATTCGTTCGTATGCGACCGAAGCTGTGATCACTCGCGCAAAGGCGGTCCAGGTCTCGACGAAAGAGGCGCAGAGGTTTCTCGACAATGTCGAAGCGCGCCGCGAAGTTTCAGAAATCGAACCTGGCGTCTACAAGCAAACCGAGATCAGCGGCGACGGATTCAAGCTGTTCGAACTAACCTCGCTCTTGCCAAAGACCGGCTTCCCCGTCCACATCGCGAAGATGGTCGAGTAAAGAAAAGCAGGGTTCGGCGGTCGGAGATGAGATTTTGGAAAGCCCATTGAAACTTGGAGCCGTCCAATCCTTACCTGCGCCCCTTATCTAATCCTTTCATCACCACATTATTTGCGTCAGCGGTCAGCTTAAGCGCCGGCAATTCATTGCGGCTAAACCATCCGGCATCGGCGGCGTCGGTTCCCGCTTTTAATTTTCCTGCAACCGGATGGCACAGAAAGTCGATCAGCACGTAGTGATATTGCACGCGGCCATCCTCGCTGCGAATGACGCGCTCATAGACGCCAAGCATCTCATCGACCTCGACAGCCAGGCCGGTCTCCTCGCGCGATTCCCGTTTCGTGGCCTCGCGTAGTGTCTCGCCGCATTCGAGCACGCCGCCGGGTAACGACCATTCGCCAAGCAAAGGAGGTTGGCCACGTCGAATCAGCAACGCGCGATCGTCCTTCACGATCACCGCGCCGACGCCGATGAGAGGAGTTTTGGGATATTCGCGGTTCATGTTCCAAGCACGAAATCGGCAGGCTATTTCGCTACCACTTGATACTGTTCGATCTTGCCGTCAGGCATGATGCGCTCCCAAACTTCAAGCGCCTTTTGAGGAAAATGGACTTCGAAGAGGCGGAATGTCATGCCTCCGCGCTCGCTCTTGGTAACTTGCGTGAATTCGATAGGAAGGCCGAGCGGTCCAAGAGCGTCGGCGAAATCCTTAAGAGCCAGATCCGTGAAGTAGCTGTTGCAGTTCTCGGTGAGCATCGAACGATTGATTTTCCCATGCTGCAAATCCGCGAAGACCGCCCGTGATTGCTCCTCCTCCCGAGCGGCATCGGGATCGCGAAAAAGCAACTCTGCAATTTTTCTGGCCAGGTCGCCGGAGGCCGAAACCGCATCCTCGTTCGTCAGCACTACAACCGCGATTTTTTTGTCCGGAAATATCAAATTCTGCGAAGTGAATCCCGATACCTCTCCGCCGTGCTCGATCGCTCTTTCCCCAAGTTCGGTCCTGACTCCGACGCCCAGGCCATAACCCGTCCCGAGACCGTTCTTCAGCACTGTTTCGTGCTCCATCGCCGCATAGGACGCTGGTTTCAGGAGAGACTGCTTGATCATGCCGATATCCCACTTCGCGAGGTCCTCGGCGGACATGGCAAGTTCGCCCGCCGCAAAGAGCCAGCCCTTCCCTTCCTTGGGCGCCGCCCGCAGAGGCCCGGTTCCATAGCGCATATAGCCCGTGGCATCGGTTTCCGTCAGGCGTTCCTGGTCGATGTTGATGACGCTCTTCATGCCCAGCGGCGCAAAGACCCGTTCGCTCAGAAATTGCAAAAGCGGCTTGCCGCTCGCTTTTTCGACAATTAAGCCCGCAATCACAAAATTGGTATTGCTGTACTGCCACTGCGTGCCTGGATCGAAATCCAGGGGCTTGCGCGCCCAGAGATCGAGAATCTCGTCGGCCGTAACCGGCTTCATCATGATCGGCATCACATAGTCCTGAGGCCAGTAATCCTGATAACCGGAGGTGTGCGACAACAATTGCCGGATGGTCACTTCATTGCCGCGCATCAGGTTGGGAACAAAGCGCGAGACAGCGTCGTCGAGCGACAGTTTTCCATCTTCAGCAAGCAGAAGAACGGCCGCCGCAGTGAATTGTTTGCTAATCGAACCGACGCTGTAGCGCATGTCCCGCGCCGCGTTCTTGTGCGGATCGACACTGGCGTCCCCATAGGCCTGCAGGTACGTAATCGTGCCGTCCTGCACCACCGCGATGGATGCGCTTGGAACGCCCGTCTGGGCAAGCGTTGACTGAGCCACGGCGTCAATCTGCCCCCGAAGCGCGGGTGGCATATCCGACGCATTGAGCGGCATCGAGATCAGCAAGAACGGGATCGACAAAAACGGAATCAACAGGAAAATGACCGCCAACAATCTCGAAACTCGCGATCTCATAAGAACTCCTTGAAAAACGGATAAGTATAACTTCGTCCTTCCTTCCACGACCAATGATGTTGTCCGGCAACCCGCCCATCCGGCTTCGCATTACAATACCCAGCATGTCGCTCGATGAGTACAAGCGAAAGCGCCGCTTTGAGGAAACGCCTGAACCTCCGCCGAAGGTCGAGAGAAAATCGAAGCACCGCTTCGTGGTGCAACGCCATCGCGCAACGCGGTTGCACTACGACTTCCGTCTGGAAATGGAAGGCGTGTTGAAGTCCTGGGCGGTTCCCAAAGGTCCGTCGCTCGATCCCAACGACAAGCGGCTCGCCATGCAGGTCGAGGATCATCCCGTTTCCTATTTCGATTTTGAAGGCACGATTCCAGAAGGCAATTACGGAGCCGGAACGGTGATGGTTTGGGACGTCGGGACATGGCAGCCGCTATCTCCCGTTCCCGTGAATGGCGAGTACCTGCCCGGAACCGATCAAGAAGCCGCATCGATGCTGGCCAACGGCGACCTAAAGTTCCGGCTTAGCGGCAAGCGGCTGAAAGGCGACTTCGCGCTAATACACATCAAGGCGCGTCGGCCAGGGAGCAAGGGAACGGAATGGCTTTTGATCAAGAAGAAAGATGATGAGGTCGTTACCGGTTTTGACATCGATAAGTACGCCACGTCGGTTCTCACCAACCGCACCATGGCGCAAATCGGCAGCGATGAGGATTCAGCGGAATGGACGAGCAGCAAGCCCGCCACGCGTGGCCGGCTTAAAGCCGCGTGGCTGGCAGACGCCGTGGCGCGAGCGGACCGTAGAAAGGTTGCCAGTAAAAAAAAAGCTTAACCGCAGAGAGCGCTGAGGCCGCCGCAGAGAACACAGAGAAAAGCTCAGCGAAAACTCCCAGCACTAAAGCGACAAGGAAGAGCCCCTCTGCGAACTCTGCGCGTACGGCTGCGAATTCCACCCGACTATCCTCTGCGACTTCGGCGACTTCCTCCGCGGTTAGAGGTTTGCAAGGCGCAGTCCGCAAACTCATGCCAACAGCGATCTATCCCATGCTGGCTACGGCGATCGAAAAACCCTTCGATAATCCCGGCTGGCTTTTCGAAATCAAATGGGACGGCTACCGCGCGGTCGCTTTCATTAACGATGGCCGAGTGCGCTTGGTCTCGCGCAATCAGAACGATCTCACCGGGCAATACCCGGAACTCGCGAGCCTCCCGAAATCTGTGAAGGCTCGCCACGCAGTTCTTGACGGCGAGATCGTTGCGCTTGACGAGCAGGGCCGGCCTTCATTCAGCTTGATGCAGCAACGCACCGGCTTTCGCCCGGGAAAATCGCGGCTGCCGGGCCGTCAGGGTGCTCCCGTAATTTATTACGCATTCGATCTTCTTTACTGCGACGGCCTCGATGTTCGTCGCGTCTCGCTCGAACAGCGCAAGCAGTTGTTGCGCGAACAAGTCACCGATGGGAATGTCGTCAAATTTTCCGATCACTATCCCGAAAAAGGTCTGGCGCTCTTTCATGCCGCGGCGCAAAAAGGCCTCGAAGGAATTGTCGCCAAGAAACGCGACAGCCTCTACGTGGAAACGCGCTCCCGCGACTGGCTGAAAATCAAAATCACGCAGCACCAGGAATTCGTGATCGGAGGCTATACGGACCCGGAAGGCAGCCGCACCTACTTTGGCTCGCTGGTCCTCGGGCTATACGACAAACAAAAACGGCTCATTCACGTTGGCCAGGCCGGCACCGGCTTCGATCAAAAGGCGCTCAAAGAAATGTTTGAGACTCTGCAACCCCTCGAGACCGGCAAGAATCCGTTCTATGGCGAATTAGGCGGCCTGCGAAAAGTTCATTTCGTCGAACCAAGATTGGTTGCCGAGATCAAATTCACGGAATGGACGCACGAAACGGACGAGGGCGGAATGAAGTTGCGGGCGCCTGTCTTCATGGGACTCCGCGAGGACAAAGCGCCCGAGGAATGTACATTCGAAGACGCGATGGCCGTGAAAACCGTTATTTGATCTCTTTCATCGGCAGCATCGAGCCATAGTCCTCTCCCGAAGGCGCGACCGCGCGCGCGACGACGCCGGCAAAAGCGTCGCGCAATTCCGGATACTTCAAGATCAGTCCTTTGATGACCGCCATATTGTCCTGAAATGTCTTTTGCGTATTCGAGATATCGGCGGACGAGTACCTCACCACCACATCCAGATCGTTTTCAACCGTCAGCGGAAAGATCTCTGTTACCCGATAGCTCTTACCTCCCGCGTTCAAGTCGATCGCGGTGCCATTAGCCGGCATATCCGCAGGCTGGACCGCTCGCGTCTCGTCATAAAGCTTGTCGCTCGCAAGGGTGCTCATGAAGTCGACCGGGGAACTCAGCGCAATCGCCTCGCGGAAATACAGCCACGCATTGTGGTTCTGGGACTTCTTCTGGTATTCGCGCGCTTTCTCCGCATACCAGGCCCCGTCGTGCCCAGCAGCGTCGGTCGGCCGCACAAAATATCCAGCCAGCTTCCAGTCTCCGCCGGTCTGTTGAAGGATCAAAGTGAGCGTCCGTCCTGCCTTTCCACCACTTACGTCGAGAACGACCACACCGTATTTTCCCGGCGGCAGGTTATTGAACACGAAAACGGCGCTATGGCTGGTCTGGCCGGATGAGCCAAATACCCCGCACAGGAACTCGGCTCGGGGCAGCGGTTCCGGCCCATCTGCTGTCAATAGAAATGGCGGCCGCGCTGTGGCACGCCCCCCGATAAAAGCTGCGGCATTGTCTTTCACCGCGGCCTCGACGCCGCCGAAATTTCCAGCCAGCGAAGGAATCGAGTCCTGACGCAGAGCAGCCGTATCTCCGCGCGCGGAGAGATCAAAATAGTGCCGCGCGGCCAATTCCAAAGCCGACTGCGCGGGTGCTGGCATGTCCGCGGCAGCTAAGCACGTTTGCGAGTCTGCCGGTTGCGGAAGTAATAGAGGCGTAAGACACACTACCGAAAACCACAATCTGCGAAGTTTCCTTCCTGCTTGGCGCACACTAAGGCCCCCTCCCGCATTTTACCCCTGGCCAACGTTACCGAAGTTCCTTTCTCAGATGACTAGTTTCATCTGTGAGGCTTCCTTGTGTAACAAAAGGTGCAAGAAACGGTCTCCGCCACGTTCCAAGACCAATGGTAAAATCGCTTTGGGCGTCAGCGGGTACGGCGCGTTGGTTCCCGCGTGATCGAAACGGAAAATCTTCGATGTCGCAATTCAGACTTCATTCGCGTGGCGTTGTAATACGCCTGGTATCGTTGGCCTTGCTGGCCGGGCCAATTTCGGCTCGTTGGGCCTGCGCCGTCGATCAAGATTCCCATGCTCCAGCCCAGCACCATAAGTCCCACAAGAAGGCATTGTCCCCCCTCGTTCTCCCGCCGCTTCCGGCCGGGCCCCTGGCGCAAGTTCCAATGGATCAGCTGCCGGCGGCGCCTCCTAGAGTTACATACGCGGACGGTCTACTTTCGATCGGCGCTCAGAACGCAACCTTGGCGGATGTTCTCAAGGAGGTGCGCCGCGTTACGGGAGCTACGATTGATATTCCGCCAGCGGGCGCCAATGAGCGAATTGTCGTACAACTGGGCCCTGGAACCCCGCGAGACGTTCTCGCCATGCTGCTCAATGGAACCTCGTTCAATTACGTAATGCTTGGAACAGCCTCCAATCCCGCCGCGGTGTCGGAATTGGTGCTCACGTCGCGGCCATCCGCTGGAGGCGGGATCCAAACAGCGGCCAATATGCCTGCTCCGGTGGTGGATACCCCCACTCCGTTCCAGCAACAGCAAGCGCCGGTTCCCGGCGGGTTCCGAATGCCGCAACAGATGCGGCGGGGGCCGGGTATGGACCAGAATCAGCCGCCACATGCCGCGGCGGCGGCGGCGGACGACGACAGCTCCGACGACTCAGATGCTGACGACAAAGATGACGACGATTCCGACCAGCCAGCGCAGGCAGTCCAGCCGAATCTGCAACAGTCGTCCGATTCGGATCAGGGAAATCAACCAAATGCCGGCCCTAAGACTCCCGAGCAGATTCTGCAAATGCTTCGAGATCGTCAGCAACCAGGCGCTTTGCAGCAGCCACAGCAACCGCCTCAGGACTAAGTTTCGCGACGGGAAACGGGGCATTCTTCCGCGCATTCCAGCGAAGGTTACATCGACGTGGGTGGCTTAATCTCCACTCGCCTGGCTCTGTCGGGCAACGAATATACGCACAGCCTGCGGAGGCCGGGCAGGATTGACCGCGAAGAGAAGACCTGTAATCGCGTAATATGCGCCCAAGACACCTAAAGCAACCGAGAGAACTGCCGTACTACTTACCAGGAAAGCTACAAAAAGTGCGTTCACGAGGAATTAGCCTTTAATGGCGGCTTTTTATCGTCTTTTGGCCGCAGGTTTTTACTGTATCCGTGTTTGACCCCACCCGCTGTTAACAACTAAGATACGGAGTAGAGCTACGTACTTTCACTCTCCAACATTTCTGAGGACCCGTCCACGTTACGGAAGTCCATACGTGTCATTACTCGGATGGCCATCACCAAAATCTCGGTGCGCGGAGCGCGCCAGCACAACCTGAAGAACATTGACGTCGAGATCCCCCGCAATACCTTGACGGTCATCACCGGTCTGAGCGGCTCCGGCAAGTCGTCGCTCGCCTTCGACACAATCTATGCCGAAGGTCAGCGGCGTTACGTCGAAACCCTCTCCGCCTATGCCCGCCAATTCCTCGATCAGATGGAGCGCCCCGACGTCGACTCCATCGACGGCCTCAGCCCGGCTATTTCCATCGAGCAGAAAACCACCAGCCGAAGCCCGCGATCCACCGTGGGAACGATCACCGAAATCTACGACTATCTTCGGTTGCTCTATTCCTCCATCGGGTTGCCTCACTGCCCCAAATGCGGCAATCCCATCACGCGCCAGTCCGCCGGCCAGATTGTGCAGCGTGTAATGGCGCTTACTCCCGACGATCGCGTCATGATCTTGTCGCCCATCGTTCGTGGCCGCAAAGGCGAGTTCAAAAAGGAGATGGAAAAGCTCGTCCAACACGGTTTTACCCGCGCTCGTGTCGATGGAGAGCTGGTCAGCCTGGAAGATGATATTCAGCTCGATAAGCGTAAGAACCACACCATCGAGGTAGTCGTCGATCGCTTGCTGGTGAAGCCCGGAATCGAACACCGGCTCGATCTCTCGGTCTCGCTCGCCATGAAGCTGGGCGGCGGACTGGTACAGGTCGCGGTCGTCAACGGAGAGGAAACGCTCTACTCTGCACTGCTTGCCTGTCCCGATTGCGGCATTAACGTGCCACAGCTCGAGCCCCGGTCATTTTCCTTCAACAGCACCTACGGCGCTTGCCCCGAGTGCCACGGCTTGGGAAGCAAATTTGACTTCGATCCGGCGAAGATCATCGTCGATTGGTCAAAACCTCTACTCGATGGTGGTCTCGGACCGGGTTCGGCATCGCAAAACTTGATTCACGGCCTGGGGCTCGTAGCCGAGGCGTATGGCATCGATCTTTCGACCCCGTTCGAAAAGCTCCCGGAGAAGATCCAGAACCTGCTCCTTTACGGCGAAAATGCGCGTGGCGGAAAAACCGGTTTCCTCGGAGTGATCGGCCATCTGCGGCAAAATCTGGAAGGGACAACTTCGGAAGGCTATCGCGATTATCTGCTCGACTACATGTCAGCCACGGAATGTCCCGCCTGCCACGGCGCGCGGCTGCGTCCAGAGAGCCTGGCGGTGAAAGTCGGCGGCATGTCGATCGCCGAATTCACCGCGCTTCCTATCGCCCGCGCTCTGGAAACAGCGCGCAAGATCAAATTAACCGGGCGCGATGAGACCATTGCCGGACGAGTCCTCCACGAGATCGTCGAACGCCTCGAATTCCTAAACCAGGTCGGCCTCGGCTACCTGTCGCTGGGCCGCTCAGCGGCCACGCTCTCCGGCGGAGAAGGCCAGCGCATCCGCCTGGCCACCCAGATCGGCTCCAAACTCCGCGGCGTGCTTTATGTTCTCGACGAACCCTCCATCGGCTTGCATTCGCGCGACAACGGACGGTTGCTCGCCGCGCTCGAAGATCTGCGAGATCTCGGCAATACCGTGCTCGTTGTCGAACATGACGAAGAAACTATTCGCCGCGCCGATTACGTCATCGACCTCGGCCCCGGCGCCGGACGCCACGGTGGCGCGCTCGTTGCCAGCGGCACGCCCGCGCAGATCATGGAAGCGCCTGCCTCGCTCACGGGCGCTTACATTGCGGGACGCCAGCGCATTGCCATGTTGCCGCAGCGCCGCAGCCCTAATGGCAAGGCCATCACGATTCTCGGCGCTCGTCAGAATAATCTGAAGAACTTCGATGTCTCCTTCCCATTGGGTGTCATGAACGTGGTCACGGGCGTATCCGGCTCGGGAAAATCGACGCTCGTGAACGACATCCTTTATCGCGCCTTGGCTCGCCAGCTCTATTGTTCCCGAGAGGAACCGGGAGTACACAAGTCCATCGGCGGCGCCGAGTTGATCGATAAGGTCATCCGCATCGACCAGTCTCCCATCGGCCGTACCCCGCGCTCGAACCCGGCAACCTACACCGGAATTTTTTCGCTCGTCCGCGACATTTTCGCCATGTTGCCCGAGTCACGGGAGCGCGGTTACAAGCCGGGCCGCTTCTCGTTCAACGTTTCCGGCGGCCGCTGCGAGGCCTGCCAAGGCGAGGGCCAGCGCCGCATCGAAATGAATTTCCTGCCCGACGTCTACGTGCAATGCGAGGTCTGCGGCGGCCATCGCTACAATCGCGAAACGCTTACGGTTCGCTACAACGGCTATTCCATCGCCGATCTGCTCGAGATGCCTGTCACCGATGTATTGCAGATTCTAGAAAACATTCCGCAGGTCCGCCCGAAGCTGCAAACGCTGCTCGACGTGGGCCTTGGATATATTCACCTCGGTCAATCCGCGGTCACCCTTTCAGGCGGCGAGGCGCAGCGCATCAAGCTTGCCCGTGAATTGAGCAAGCGCCAGACCGGCAAGACTCTCTATCTTCTTGACGAGCCCACCACCGGCCTGCACTTCGACGACGTGCGCAAGCTGCTCGACGTTCTCCACCGGCTCACCGACCTCGGCAACACCGTCATTATCATTGAGCACAACATGGATGTCATTCGCAATGCCGACTGGATCATTGATCTCGGTCCCGAGGGCGGCGAAGAGGGTGGGCGCATCGTCGCGCACGGAACCCCCGAGCAAGTGGCGCGCATCAAAAAGTCGTACACCGGGCAGGAATTGGCGTCGTACTTTAACGGCTCGGCCCATGATTCGAATAAAAATGGAGGAGCGGCAAAATCCTCCCGGGCCGATCATCCCTTAAAGGTCGCTTCGACCGAAACCAGCCGGCAGGAATCCGCGTGACTCCCTTCGCCGAAGATCCGAATTTCGCTGCCGAGAATCGCGATCCGGCATTCGGCCGCGGGCCCGCGGCAGTGTCAAGCGCGGATTCCGAACCTGCGGCAAATTCAGGTACTGCTTTGTCCGTCCCGCTCGCGCCGGTTGAAACGCCTCGCGATCCCGCATGGACGGCGCTCGACGTCATTCGCATCGTGCTGATGACGATTCTCGCCTTTGTCCTGGTTTTCATCGGCCTGACGGTGCTGGTTGCCGGCCACACTTTTCGGGCCCGGCTGAATGGTCTCTCGGTACACCTCGGACTTCAGATTATCGGCCAAATGTTCGTTTACGTTGTCATCTTCGGTTACATGTATGTCCTCGTCACTCGAGAAAGGCACCAGCCGAAATTCTGGCAGGCCATGCACTGGAATTGGCCCACTGCCGTATGGATATTTCCGGCCATCGGCATCTTTCTCCAAGTCGTTTTCCTGATTTTCGAGCGTTTCCTGACATTTCCCAAGGAGGTCCCATTTGACGCTATTTTCCGGCAGCCGCTGACCATTCTTCTGGTTTCGGTGTTCAGCATAACGCTTGGACCATTGATGGAAGAGATGTTCTTCCGCGGATTTTTCTATCCCGTCGTCCGGCGGCACATGGGCGTTGCGACGGCCATTCTCGCGACCGCGCTTCCATTCGCCCTGATGCACGCCGCGCAGTACGGATATTCATGGGCATCAATTCTCCTTATCTTCATTGTTGGCGTTGTGCTCGCGGCTGTCCGCGAATATCGCGATTCGCTGGCCGCGTCATTTCTGGTTCATGTCGGTTACAACGGGACCATCATTCTGCTGCTTTTCGTCGGCACAGACGGTTTCCGCCACCTTGAAAAGTTGCAGCAATAAACGCTAGCTGGGGCTCCGGCGGCTCATGCTATCGTAGAAATTTATGTCCAACTCACGCCAAGAACTTCTGGAGTTGCTGGCCACAAAGTCATTTCGCCTCGGCGAATTCAGACTTTCGTCCGGTGGCACCAGCGACTATTACATCGACTGCCGCACCACCACGCTTGACGCTCGCGGATCGCGCCTCACCGGCCTGGTCTTCCTGGAAGAAATGCGGGCGCAGAACTGGCACGCCGACGCCGTCGGCGGCCTCACTATGGGCGCTGACCCAATTGTGGTTAGCGTCGCGGTAGTAAGCGGCACGCTCCATGGCTTCCTCGTCCGCAAGTCCGAGAAGCAACACGGTACCGGCCAGCGTATCGAAGGCTTTCGCCAGAAAGGTGCACGTGTCGTCATCGTCGACGATGTCTGCACCACGGGCGCCTCTACCGTCGAGGCCATCAATGCGGCCCGCGATTTCGGATTCAATGTCGTCGGCGTCATGTGCCTCGTCGAGCGCCAGGAGGCCAACGGCCTTCCAAATGTCGAGAAAGCTGCTGCGCCTGCGCCCTTCATCTCGATCTTCACCGCGACCGACGTGAGAAAACAACATCTGGCCGCGAACAAGGCCTAGCGAAATCGCGATGACCTCGACCATCTCTGACGGATTCACCGACCTCGCTCCAGGAAAAATCGCTTCCATTGTGACCTTTCTTGAAATGCGCGAACGCCCGGCGCTGCTGGCTGGTTGCGCAAATCAGGTCAGCTTGCGGCCGGTGTATTCTCCTGGCGTCGCTTGGTATCGCGCGCTCTATTGCCGCGCTGGCGAACAATGGCTCTGGTTCAGCCGTCTGGAAATGACCGACGCGCAACTGTCAGCGGTGTTGAACAGTCCGACCAACGAATTGTTCGTTGCCGAGCATGAGGGTCGCGAGATCGGCATGGCGGAACTTGACCGCTCGCATCCACCGGACGTGGAGGTTACGTTTTTCGGGCTATTCCCCGAGGCGATCGGCAAGCAACTCGGGGGCCCGTTTATGAGGGCTGTGCTCGACCAGGCATGGAAAAAGTCGACAGTGCGCGTCTGGTTGCACACCTGTAATCTCGACGCCCCTGCCGCGTTGCCCTTCTATATGAAATGCGGCTTCCGGCCCTACAAACAGGCGATCGAAGTGGCCGACGATCCGCGCCTTCGCGGAATTTTGCCGGAGAACGCTGCGCCACACGTTCCAATTATCCGATAGTCTGAGTATTAGAGCTCAATGGAGTCGAGAAGTTCTAAGGCATCACGAATTGCGAACAACCAACGACCAATCATGATTCAAACTCTCGAATGGACCGACCGCGGCGTAGTCTTCATCGACCAGACGAAGCTGCCGACCGAAGAGGTTTTCGTGACCTGCACTACGCACGAGCAGGTCGCTGACGTCATCCGCAACATGGTTGTCCGTGGCGCACCCGCCATCGGCGTTGCGGCGGCCATGGGTATCGCGCTCGGCGTGCAGAATTCGAAAGCCGAAAACGGCGACGATCTCAAACGGGAGTTCGACCGCATCTGCGAGACCATCCGCCAGACCCGTCCGACTGCGGTCAATCTCTTTTGGGCCATCCGCCGAATGCAGGAGAAGTTCGAAGCTCTTCGCAGCCGTCCAATTCCGCAAATCAAGCAAGCGCTAGTCGAGGAAGCTCGGCTCATGCACGCCGAAGACATCGCCGCCAACCAGGCCATGGGCCGTCACGGCGCCACGCTCATGCCGTCAAGCGGCGGCGTGCTCACGCATTGCAACGCCGGCGCCCTCGCCACTGCCGGCTACGGCACGGCGCTCGGTGTAATCCGCGCCGCGGTTGAGCAAGGCAAAAAAATCCACGTCTACGCCGACGAGACGCGCCCGTTTCTGCAAGGCTCGCGCCTCACCGCCTGGGAACTGATGAAAGACGGAATTCCGACCACAGTGATCTCCGACAATATGGCGGGCGCGATGATGAAGCAAGGCAAGATCGGAGCCATCGTCGTCGGTGCCGATCGCATCGCCGCCAATGGCGACGTCGCCAACAAAATCGGAACCTACACCGTCGCCGTGCTGGCCAAAGAGCACGGCATTCCGTTCTACGTCGCTGCGCCAATTTCAACGGTGGATCTCGAGACCCCGGACGGCAGCAAGATTCCCATCGAGCAACGGAATTCCCGCGAAGTCACGCACATCGCTGGAAAGCAGATGGTACCAGACGGAGTTGAAATCGAGAACCCGGCCTTCGACGTAACCCCGGCGAAATATGTCGCGGCAATCATCACTGAAAAGGGCATCGCCCGCACCCCGTACGAAAAGTCCCTGCGGAAATTAGCCGAAGAAAAGTAGAGAAGCGGTTGCCGCGTCTCTTGCGCGACAGTTCGGCGGACGGGCAACCGTGCAATATCTGAGACAGCGCATCGAATCGTAAGATGGCAACTATCGTTCAATCCCAACTCACCTTTGAGAGCGGCGGTAAGCCCATCCGCCTCGACACTTATCTTCCCGAAAGCGCCGCTTCCCTGCCCGCCGTCATCGCGCTCCACGGCGCGGGCGGAGATGCCACGGGATCGGGAAAATTCGCTGCCCTTCTCGCCGAACAGGGCTTCGCGGTCTTTGTTCTGCATTATTTCGACCGCACAGGTACCGAGTATGCCGACAAGCCTACAATCTTCCGCAACTTCCCGATCTGGATGAAGACTCTCTGGGAGGCAGTGAGCTTCGTAGAAAAACAACCGCAAGTCGATCGCGAACGCATCGCGCTTCTCGGTTTTTCGCTCGGAGCCTATCTCTCGCTGGCGAACTCATCGATTGATGGCCGAATAAGAGCGGTCGTCGAATTCTTCGGCGGACTGCCGCGCGAGATGAGGCTCTTCATGCGCCGCCTCTGTCCCACGCTCATCCTCCACGGTGAAGCCGACCCCACGGTTCCGGTCGCGGAAGCCTATAACCTGCAAAAGCTGCTCGAAGAAAAAAGGATCCCCTACGAAATGAAAATCTACCCTAACGCCAGTCACGGATTTGAAAACGAAGTGTGGCGCGACGCGGGCCTTCGTACTCTGCAATTCCTGCAGAAACACTTGGCGGCATCAACGTAGCTTGTAGGCACGCGCGCTTCGGCCGTGCGATCACAAAACCGCGGGCCAGAGATCACTGAACTTTTCGCCCGCGCTTCCGTATCATTTAACGGAGGTCGATTTATGTTCGCATTTCTGCTCTGGTGCGTCCTCTTCGTTCTCTGCTGGCCGCTCGCGCTCCTTGCGCTCATTCTCTATCCCTTTGTGTGGCTCTTTCTGCTCCCCTTTCGCCTTGTTGGCATCGCGGTTCATGGCGTGCTCGCGCTGGTGCGAGAAATATTCATGCTCCCGGTGCGCCTCATGCGCGCTCCGTTTCGCGTTTGATCGATCACGAAGACGCGAATACAGAACGCAAGCGCAATCTGTATGACGGTCCAGACGGGAACTGAAAAAGGCCGGTAAGAGCGGACCGGCAGGGCTTGTACCACTTCAACTGCGCTAACTCTCCATCGTCTTCAGTGTGCCGCTGATCAAGAACTGCGGTTCGGTCGCGCGCTGCACATCCTCAATCGTCAGGCCGGGAGCGATCTCTTCCAGCACCAGGCCGCCAGCCGTCACCCGGATATAGGCCATTTCAGTCACAATCGTGTCGACTACCTTGACGCCGGTCAGTGGCAGCGAACACTTCTTCAGGATCTTCGGCTGTCCCTCTCGAGTCGTGTGCTCCATTGCCACAATGACGCGGCGCGCGCCGGCGACCAAATCCATCGCGCCGCCCATGCCCTTGACCATTTTTCCGGGGATCATCCAGTTGGCGATGCTGCCTTGCTCATCGAGCTCCATCGCCCCCAGCACGCTCAAGTCGATATGGCCCCCGCGAATCATGGCAAAAGAATCCGAGCTCGAAAAATAGCAGGTGCCGCGCAGTTCGCTGACGGTTTCCTTGCCCGCGTTGATCAGATCCGCGTCTTCCGTGCCTTCGAGTGGATAGGGACCGATGCCTAACATCCCGTTTTCGCTTTGCAGGATCACGTCCATGCCCGGCGGCACGTGATTCGCGATCAGAGTCGGCAGTCCGATGCCCAGATTGACATAGAAACCGTCGCGCAGCTCACGCGCGATGCGTTTAACGATGCGATCCCGTTTTTCGAGATCTTTCCCGGGTTTCGTCTCAACTCCCATGGAGTATTTCACCCGGCCTTGCGAACGGTCCGCTTCTCGATTCTTTTCTCAAACACCTTACCCTGAAAGATCCGCTTAACGTAAACGCTCGGGGTGTGGATCATGTCCGGATCGAGTTCACCAGGCTCGACTAGATGTTCTACTTCCGCAATCGTTACCTTCGCCGCCGTCGCCATCATGGGATTGAAATTGCGCGCCGTCTTGCGATATACGAGATTGCCCCACTTATCGCCCTTCCACGCTTTGACGAAAGCGAAGTCGGCCTTGAGCGCGCGTTCCATGATGTGCGGCCGGCCGTCGAACTCGCGCACTTCCTTGCCTTCGGCCACGATCGTCCCAAATCCCGTCGGCGTGAAGAACGCCGGTATTCCCGCGCCGCCGGCGCGAATGCGCTCGGCGAACGTCCCTTGCGGAACGAGGTCGAGCTTGACACGGCCATCGAGCACCATGGCCTCCAGCAACTTGTTCTCGCCTACATAGGTTCCAATGTGATGCCGGATCTGGCCGTTGGCCAGCAATAAGCCAAGTCCAAGGCCATCGACACCCGCATTGTTGCTGATGGTCGTTAAGCCTTTTGTGCCTTTGGCGACCAGCGCGCGAATCAGGTTTTCGGGATTGCCGCACAGCCCAAACCCGCCGACCATGATGGTGGCCCCTTCGAATACGTCCTCAATGGCCTCTTCCGCGCTGGCTACGACTTTGTGCATGGCGAAGGAGATTGTAAATCAAAAAGCGGCAGCGAGCTTCGGGCCGGAGCCTCACGCAAACTTGGATTGGATAGGCTCCTCACTGACGGCTTGAGGCTCAGAGCTGTTTTTTCTATTTTATCTCTGACTTTTGACTCTTCCTGAGCTCATGGGCTTGTTCGAATTCGGCAGCCAGTTCGCGGGTAGCCAGATTCTCCCGGATGTGGGCAAGCCTCTGCTCCAGTTTGTGAAGCGCCTCGGAAATATTGCCCCGGTTGGTGATGGCAATGTCTCGCCACATGGAATAGGGCGAGCCGGAAATGCGCGTAAGGTCCCGCAGCGCCCGGCCGCCCATTTCGAGGAGCGGGGCATCGGAGCCAAATTCTTCTACCAGCGTCGCGGCCAGAGCGGTTGAGATCATCTGCGGCAGATGGCTGATCCAGGCACAGACGCGGTCGTGTTCGGCAGGATCGAGCAAGGCGACGCGCGCGCCAAGTTTTTCCACGCAATGGATGAATTCTCCGCATAGCCCCGCATGTGGATTCTGGCGGGGTAGTGGCGTGAACAACCACGCGGCGCCATTAAAAAGGTCGGTGTCTGCAAACTCGACTCCCGCGTTCTCTTTCCCAGCCATCGGATGTCCAGCCAGGAAACGCTGACCGGCATTGCGCCCGAATGCCTTCGCGGCGCGCCCTACAATCTCCTCTTTCGTGCTGCCAACATCGGTAACGAGTGTCCGCGCTGGAAGCGAAGGGCCGAGACGTTCGAGCAGGTCGATGATCGTGATAACGGGCGTGGCCAGAACAACCAGGTCACTGCCGCGGACAGCCTCAGCAACGCTGGTGCTGCCTCTCTCGATGGCGCCGCAATCCTTGGCGCGCTTAAGCACAGGAGCGCGGTCACACCCGACAATTCTCGCCGCAAGATGGCGCTTCTTCAAGGCCAGCCCGAGCGAGCCGCCAATCAATCCCGTTCCGATAATGGTGACTTGCTTGAAGGGCATTATTCGGCGGAGTGCTTGTATTCGAATACTTCCGGCTTCTTCCCTGCCTCTTCCAATGTGGCCTCAAGAATGCCCGAACCCGCGGCGCGGTATTCGATGCGAATGCTCCTATCGGCCGTTTCGAAAGTCGCGTCACGCGGCGAGAATCTGACCAGCGGAAAATCCCAGACCTTCGTCTTCTCTTCCCACGCCTGCAAGCCGGCATTGTAGTGCTTCAAGCGCAGCACCGGGCCATTTGCCGTTTCCTCGATGGCCATCACTTCGTACATCTGCACTTTGCCATCTTTCACGAAGCAATACATCCCCATCATCGTGTCGCCAATGGGCAGGCTCCATTCCTCGTCGGCGATGCCGCCGTCGAGTTCGCCGCGGCTGTGGCCCGCGATGAAAGACAAGTCTTGCAAGGTTACTTTCTGCGGATTCTTAATAACGTTGACTCTGGGCTGCGAAAAGGATTGAGGCCCGATCACGAAAGCCGCCGCGAAAAGAAAGAGCATGGCCGAGGGCTTAGTCATTGTTCACTCCAGATCGCTCACTCCAGATCGTTCGCTTCAGAATGTTTCACTCCAAGATGATTCAAACGCCGAACGGTGCTCCGGATCCGTAGTGGCCAAAGCTACGCGATGCTCCGCCCGATGGCCGGCGCTATCACCCGAATGCTCTCCATCAGCTCGACGAATTGTTGCGGATAAAGCGACTGCGCTCCATCCGACAAAGCCTTGTCCGGCTGGTGATGCACTTCGATCAGCAACGCATCCGCTCCCGCCGCTACCGAGGCCCGAGCCATGGGAGTGACTTTGTCGCGGCGTCCGGTACCGTGCGAGGGATCGGCGGTGATCGGCAGGTGCGAGAGCTTGTGAATAATCGGCATGGCCGAAATATCCATCGTGTTGCGCGTGTAGGTTTCAAACGTGCGGATGCCGCGTTCGCACAGGATCACGTCGTAGTTGCCGCCGGCCAGCAAATATTCGGCGGAGCACAACAGCTCTTCGAAGGTTGCCGCAATCCCCCTCTTCAGCAGAACCGGCTTGCGAACTTTGCCTAGCTCGCGCAGCAGATTAAAGTTCTGCATGTTGCGCGCGCCCACCTGGAAGATATCGATGTAAGGCAGCATGAGTTCGATCTGCGAGATCTCCATAACCTCGCTGATGACCAGCAGATTGAAACGATCTCCGGCCTCGCGCAAAAGCTTAAGCCCATCGAGCCCGAGGCCCTGAAACGAATACGGAGACGAGCGTGGCTTGAACGCTCCACCGCGCAGCACGCGCGCCCCGGCCTGTGCGATCTGTTCGGAGACCTTGAAGAGCTGGTCGCGCGATTCCACCGAACACGGGCCCGCCATCACCACAATGCTGTTTCCGCCGATCTCGAGACCATTCGGCAGTTTGACGATTGTGCCTTCGGGGCGGAAGTTGCGGCCGGCGAGGCGGTAGGGCGACGTGATGCGGTGCACTTCCTGGACGCCCGGAAGCATCTCGACTTCGCGCGTATCGAAGTCGGATTGCGAGCCCACGCCGCCGAGAACGGTCTTCATCGCTCCGGTGGAACGGTGAACTTCGAATCCCATCTGCACCAGTTGATCGATCACATGCTGGATCTGCTCTTCACTGGCGTGGTCTTGCATGGCTACGATCATGTTTGCTCGCTTATCCCCTTACCCCAGTCGCTGGCCGTCGGCCGGCGTTCGTTAGTCGTCAAGTGAGTCGTCGGTCTTCAGTCGTCTCTTGTCAATCTTTGGTCGTCAGTCTTGGGTCGTCAGTCTTCGGTCGTCAGTCTTCGGTCAGCGAATCCAGTTCTGTTTCCTGCCCGCGATGCGTCGGATGGGGAGCGATCTCGTGACCCTGAATACTGCGCATCACATCCAGCAGGCGTTCATAAATCTTCGCCAGATCGCGCTCCCGAAGCGGCCCTACATTGTTACGCTGCACGTTGGCGATTACGTCTTTCTCGCGGTCGGGTTCGTAAATGGGCATGCGCGCGTCCCGTTTGAGCTTTCCGATCTCGATCACGGCCGCGGCGCGCTCGTTGAGCAGCGCCGCCATTCGGCGGTCGACATCGTCGATCTTCTTGCGCCAATCGGAAATGTCCATTGAGCTTTACGCTACGAGTTGCGAGCCAGCAGCGAACTTATAAAGTGTGCCACAGACGCCGCTTCCTTCGCTGGGTTTTGTTCGATGACATGGACGATGGCGCTGCCAACAACAGCGGCTTCGGCGAATTTGCCGACAGCGTCGAACTGTTCGGGTGTGGAGATGCCGAAGCCAACAGCTACAGGCAGTTTGGAGAATCGCCGGATGCGTTTCACTAAAGCTCTGGCATCGCCAGACATTTGCTGACGCTCGCCGGTAACTCCGGTGCGCGAGATGGCATAGATGAATCCGGTGGAGACTTCGGCGATCTGCTTCAGGCGCTGATCGGTGCTGGTGGGTGCGGCGAGGAAGATGGTGGCGAGGTTGTTCTTGCGCGCCTCGCGCAGATATTCCGCCGACTCTTCGATGGGCAGATCGGTGATGAGAGTGCCATCGACTCCGGCGGCGCGCGCGACGTGGCAGAACTTGGCCAGTCCCATGCGCAAGATGGGATTGAGATAGGAGAAGACGACGAGGCCGACGGATTGCGAATGCTCGCGAATTTCGGCGGCAAGTTTAAGGACATTCTCGAGGCTTGTGTCGTGCTTGAGGGCACGCTCACTGGCGCGCTGGATCACGGGTCCATCGGCGAGCGGATCGCTGAAAGGGACGCCGAGCTCGATGACGCTTGCTCCGGCCTCGATGGCGGCGAGAATGACTGCGCGCGTGGTGGCGAGATCGGGATCGCCACAGGTTACATAGGCGACGAGAGCGGGCTTGCTTTCGAAGTGGAAAGGCACGGAAGCATTGTAGATTGCGCGGCCATGTCTTGGATCGAATTGGGATTACCGACGATTGTGGAGTTGAGTCTTGGCCTGGATTGTGGTCTCGTTGGACGCGGAGTTTACCATTGAGTAACAGTCCCCCCTAAAAGTGGTCTTTGAAAACAAGGGATTTACGGAGCGATTTTTGCCAGGTCTTTGAGGAATAAGGACTTACTTGTACAGTACTTATTTTACAATGAGTTAGAGGAGTATCGGGACTGCGTGGAGATGATTTCTAGATGATTTGTTGTTTCTATGTTATTGAGGAATAAATACTTTAGAGTGAAACGGAGCTGATCAAGGGCGAATTTGGTCTGAACCGACAGACGGAGCTATGGGGCCGTGGAATGTAGAAGTTGTCGATTATCACTGAGGGATACCGCTATGGCATTGACGGTGATCCATCCCGGCGAACACTTGGCCGAAGAACTCAAAGAGCTCAATATGAGTGCGGCTGAACTGGCGCGTAAAATCGACGTTCCGACCAATCGGGTTACGCAGATCTTGAACGGAACGCGGGCGACTACGGGCGACACTGCTCTGCGCCTGGCTCATTTCTTTGGAACGGGTGCGGAATTCTGGCTGACTCTTCAGAGCTTGTACGAGCTGCGGATTGCCCAGAAGAAGGTGGGGAAATCTATCCAGGCGCTGCCTCGGCTTGAACGACCGCGATCTGGTTCGGGCCTGATCTGGGCACCGGTCGGAGAAACAGAGCTTCTTGCAGTGAACGCGCTTCCTGACGGAGAATAATTTTATGACTGGAGTCCAGTTCGTTACCGATGACAAGGGCCGCAAGGTTGCGGTTCTGATCGATCTGAAAAAGCACGGAGTGAGGCTGCAGGATTTTTGGGATGGCCTCATTTCCGAGAAGCGTCGCCGGGAAAAGGGCATACCTCTGGAAAAAATCAAAGCGGACCTGATCAAGCGCGGGCGACTTCGTGGCTAGCTATGTCGTTGAAGGGCTTCAGAGCCTGATCTGCCATAGAACCAGGTCAAGCTTTTTCATATCAGTGATTTTAGGCCACGCAAATAGGCTATTAAATTTTCTAAGAATCATCGCACCTTCGGCACTTTTCAGCAGCGCCGAATAGTTCTCGCAGAGCCGCTCGTAGCAAGCGACACAGTGGTGCTCACGATCTGTGCCTGAAGGTAAACGCAACCCGAAATTGCGAAGAACGTGTCGGTCAATTACCGGCTTTTCTGGATGCAGTGTCGCTACGAGCTTACTAGCGAAAGACGCCTCGAGTTTGGACGTTTCCTCTAGGAGTATGTGTAAAGCGTCAGCAAAGGTGATTCCGTCGGCCTTGCTCGATTCTAGCAATGTATAGAAGTGGCGTCGCCACTCGCTGCCCCTGCGAACTTTGTAGAAGGCATTGAATTTATTCTGAAACTCATAGTCTTGTGTCACATCGCGAGCGTGGACGTTTTCCTGAATCCAGCAATACCGTCTAAGCCCTGTTTCGACCCTAGAGAGAGCTCCATCGATTACTGATTCTGTTAGCTGAATCATCCCTTGCCTAGGTCATCATCTAATCCAGCTTCAAGTTCTCCCGCATAATTCCGATATCTTTGTCGCCGCGGCCGGAGATGTTCACGATCACAATTTCCGACTTTTTCATCTTCGGGGCGCGCTTGATTGCTTCCGCGACCGCGTGGGCGGATTCCAGGGCTGGAATGATGCCCTCGGTTCGCGCCAGCAGCGTGGTTGCTTCGAGGGCTTCGCCGTCGCTCGCAGGGACGTATTCGGCTCGACCGGCGTCGTGGAGTTCGGCGTGTTCGGGCCCGATTGAGGGATAGTCGAGGCCGGCGGAGACGGAATGCGTCAGGGCTATCTGGCCGGCTTTATCTTGTAACACGTAGGAGTAAGTGCCTTGTAAGACTCCCGGTGATCCGCCGCGGAAGCGGGCGGCATGGTCGCCTAGAGCTTCGCCTCGGCCTCCGGCTTCTACGCCGATCAGCTCGACCTTCTTATCTTTTATGAAGTCGTAGAAAATTCCGATCGAGTTCGAGCCTCCGCCGACGCAGGCGATGATTGTCTTCGGCAGCTTGCCTTCGGCTTTGAGGACTTGGGCTCGGGCTTCGCGGCCGATTACGCGATGGAAGTCGCGGACCATCGTCGGATAGGGATGGGCGCCCAGCACGCTCCCAAGCAGGTAGTGAGTGGTGCGGACGTTAGTGACCCAGTCCCGCATAGCTTCGTTGATGGCATCTTTGAGCGTGCGCGATCCGGAATCGACGCCGCGGACTTCGGCGCCCAGCAGGCGCATACGAAAAACGTTCAGCTCCTGCCGGCGCATGTCTTCGGTGCCCATGTAAACGACGCATTCGAAGCCGAGCAGCGCGCAAACTGTGGCGGTGGCCACGCCATGCTGCCCCGCGCCGGTTTCGGCGATGACCCGCTTTTTTCCCATACGTTCGACTAACAATCCCTGGCCGAGGCAGTTGTTGATTTTGTGCGCGCCGGTGTGGAGGAGGTCTTCGCGCTTGAGATAAATTTTTGCGCCGCCTAATTTTTTTGTGAGGCGGCTTGCGAAGAACAACGGCGTTGGACGCCCGGCATAGGTCTTGAGCAGGAGATCAAGGCGCTTTTGAAATTTCGGATCGCGCTTCGCTTTTTCGTACTCGCGCTCGAGCTCCTGAAGCGCCGCCATCAGCGTTTCGGGAACGTAGCGGCCGCCATATGCGCCGAAACGTCCGTTCTCGGGCGCAGGCTTCTTTCCTTTCGCACTCGCAATGTGGGGATTCTGTTTCAAATGGGAGGTCCCGGTGGCCATGGTTAATCGGTCGCTTCCGCTCTTTCCATGGAGCGCACGGTTTCGACGAAGGCGCGAATCTTTTTCGCATCTTTCAGGCCGGGTGCGCGCTCGACTCCGGTGGAAACGTCGACGCCCCAGGGATGCAGGGTGTGAATCGCGTCCTCAACGTTATCGGAGTTCAGACCGCCGGCAACGATGAGCTTGCTGATGCTGTTGATCACGCCGGCCCAGGGCTGCACGCGCTCCCAGTCAAACGTCTTGCCGGTGCCACCCAGCTTCCCGGCGGTCGAGGAATCGAGCAGCACGCCGGAAACAACGCCGGGACGGAAGCCGTGCGTTTCGCAGAAGAGATCTCCATTTTCGGCGACGTGAATCTTGTGCACGCGCTTGCCCTTGTAGGCCTCGTCGGGCTCGACGAGGCCGACGGCAACCGGATCCCACCCGACAGGTTCTTCGGCGGGTTTATCGAATATTTGCGCGGCGAATGAGCGCAAGATAAAAGGACGGCTGGCGCCGTTGGTCAGCTCTTTGAAAAGAGCCTGGGAGAATTCTTTGTCTTCGTGCCCGTGCAATTGCATGGCATTGAGGCCAACCAGTTTGGCGGTATCGCGAATCTGCTCGACCGTTTCATTCACGAACACGCCAACCTTCTGGATTCCCGACGGAACCTTCCTGGCGATTGCCTGGGCCGTTTCTGGGGTCACATAGCGCGGGCTTTTGCTGTAAAAAACGAACCCGATCGCGTCCGCGCCTTCGTCGACGGCGGCGACTGCATCGTTCGGATTCGTGATCCCGCAAATCTTGATCCAGGTCATAAAGGCAGCTTGGAGCTTTGAGCCTCGAGCCTCGAGCTAAAAACTTGTTGTTCCGAGATGGAGCTGTGCTGCGTGGAATCTTCGATCAACTTATTGAGCGCCTCGCCCGGCCGTTCGGCTTTCATGAGGGACTCGCCGATCAGGAAGGCGTCGTAGCCCGCCGCTTTCAAACGCGCCAGATCGGCGCCGTTGTGGATACCGCTCTCGGCGACGCGCAAAACGCCTGGCGGGATTTTTTTTGCCAGTTTGAGAGCGGTATCGAGCGTGACTTCAAACGTGCGCAGATCGCGGCTGTTGATGCCGATCAGATCGCAGCCGGCGTCAAGTGCGCGCTGAAGTTCTCCCTCGTCATGGGCTTCGCAGAGAGCATCGAGGCCATGCGAGCGGGCGCTCATGGCGAGCGAAACCAATTCGTGCTGACTGAGGGCGGCGACGATGAGGAGCACGGCGTCGGCCGAGGAGGCGCGCGCTTCGAGGATCTGAAATTCGTCGAGAATGAAATCCTTCCGCAGGCATGGGATGGACGCAGCCGACGACGCCTGGCGCAGGTATTCGAGCGAACCCTGGAAAAATTGCTCATCGGTTAACACCGAGAGCGCAGCCGCCCCCGCCGCTTCGAGTTCACGAGCCAGAACGGCCGGGCTGAAATTGGCGCGGATCAAGCCTTTCGAGGGCGACGCTTTCTTGAGTTCGGCGATGACCGCGATGCCGCTTTCAGCAACCGATTCCAAGCGCCGGCGAAATCCGCGCGGTTGATGACAGGCAGCGGCGCGCTCGAGCGCACGCAGATCGGCACCCTGACGTCTATGGGATAGACTCTGGCGGGCGGCAGCGACAATGGAATCGAGGGTGGCAGGCACAGCGCAAACCCAATTATACGGAAGCGCGGGCGGAACGCGCGCCCAGTTCCGAAGGTAATTCCGGCTGGCCATCGTCCCCCAGCGTACAAAGAGAGCCGGTTGAGGCAAACGAAAAACCGGCGAGCAAACAGGCGGCAAGGGGAGGTTGCTTCGCAAAACTGGTAAGCTGATGATAAGTCAGACGAGGGCCCGTAGCTCAAGTGGATAGAGCATCGGATTTCTAATCCGGTGGTTGCAGGTTCGAGTCCTGCCGGGCCTACCACGATTAGCTCCAACCGGATTCACATTGCCGCAGTGTGAGCGGTTGGTAGGAGATTTCAAAACGGAATCTTTGCCGATTCAGAACCAATTTCACCGCTCTTTTGGCACTTGGTGGAAGCATGGCACATTTATAGAGAAAAAAGCTGCACTGATTAAAATTTCATCTATAGGCCAAATCTTTGCACTCGACTTTATCCCCCGCAATGTGAATAAATTGTAAACGCAAGGGTGCTATGCCTTTTGGCAGCCCGACTGCTCACTTGCTTGCATCGATCTCGACAACACAGCTCCCCCAGAAGTGCCGATAGAGTTCGTCTCCCCCTGAAGTAAATCAGGTCGTGTCTCGGTCTAAAGTGACCCAAGGAAACGCGTCATGAAGCAGGTGCTGTACTCGCTCGTACTCATATCTCTCTTGGTGGTAGCCATTATTCTCTCTGGGTGCGGAGGAGGAGGTGCTTCGTCCTCCGGAAGTGTGGCTACACTGCAATCGATTCAGGTGACGCCCAGCGCAATCTCCATCGCCGCAGGATTGGGTCAGCAGTTTAGAGCGACTGGCAATTACAGCGACGGCGGCACTAAGGATCTGACGAGCTCCTCGACGTGGAGTTCCTCGAACCCGACGGCCGCGACGATTTCCAGCACGGGTATGGTGACCAGCAAGGCCCAGGGTGCGACGACGATTACGGCGTCTTATTCCGGAGTAAGCGGCAGCACGACCTTGACGGTGACGGCGGCGGCGATTTCTTCGATTGCGGTCACTCCACAGAGTCCTTCTCTGCCGCTCGGGACAACTCTGCAACTCACGGCGACGGGCACCTTCACCGACGGTTCGGTGCAGAATTTAACTTCATCGGTTCAGTGGTCGTCTGGAAATACCGCGATTGTCGGAGTCAGCGCCAGCGGCGTGGCTTCTGGAGCGGGATTGGGTTCGGCTACTGTGACGGCCGCATCCGGCAGCGTCTCGGGCGGTTCAACCGTGAATGTGACCAGCCCCGTCGTGCAGTCCATCGTGGTCACTCCACTTGCGCCGTCGATCGCGCAAGGCACAACGCAGCAATTCACCGCTACGGGAACGTTCAGCGACGGCAGCGTGCAGAACATCACCGGTTCCGTGCAATGGACATCCAGTAATACCGCGGTCGCAACCATCAATGTCAATGGCGCGCCAGGACTGGCCATGGGCGTATCGGCCGGCAATTCTGTGATCACGGCGGCCTCAGGGAGCGTGTCCTCGTCCGCGACGCTTACAGTCACCACTGCGACCGTGACCTCGATTGCTGTCAGCCCGGCATCGGCATCGATTCCACTTGGAACGTTGCAGCAGTTCACCGCCATGGGCACGTTCTCGGACGGCACCACGCAGGACATCACGGACACGGCAACGTGGAGTTCCTCCAAGACTAGTGTTTTGACCCTTACGGTCAGCGGGCTGGCGACGGGGCGCAATCTCGGGACGGCTACCGTCACGGCGGCATCGGGTTCGGTTAGCGGCACGGCGTCTGCAACGGTGACCACGGCCGATATCTCTTCGCTCGCAATTCAGCCGGGAGATTCCACCATCGCGGCCACCACCAGCATGCAATTCTCGGCGATCGGCACTTTTAACAACGGAAGCACCCAAGACCTGACCACACAGGCCACGTGGACCTCCGATAACCACAGTGTTGCCACAGTTGGCAGCGGCAGCGGGCTAGCTAAAGGGCTTAGTCCGGGAACGGCGACCATCACGGCCACACTCGGCTCACTCAGCGCCTCCGTCACGCTGACCGTAACGAATGCCACTCTGGTTACCGTCTCGGTCGCGCCGGTGGGACGGACGATTGCGCCGGGAACGAAGTTGTCGTTTGGCGCAACCGGAACCTTCAGCGACGGCAGTTCGCAAAACATCACTCGCGATTCGACGTGGGCCTCGGACAACACCGCAGTCGCGACCGTTGGTTCCGTCAGCCTGGTCACTGGCGTCGCCCCCGGTACGGCCAACATTAGCGCCACGCTCGATGGTGTGACCGGATCGGCCGAATTGATCGTCAGTTCGGCGACTCTCGTCTCCATCTCGGTTACGCCGGCCAGCGCTGTGCTTGCGCCGGCTTCGACGCTCGGCCTCACGGCTACTGGGACCTTCAGCGATGGCAGCACGCAAGCCATCACCAACGCGGTGAGTTGGAGTTCGTCGGATGCCAACGTTGCCAGCGTGAGTAATGCGGGACAGGTCACGGGTCAATCTGCCGGAACCGGGACAATCACCGCCCAAGAAGGATCGGTGACCGGATCGATGGCGGTGGTGGTGGAGTCGTCGGCGCTGGTTTCCTTGCAGATCACCCCCTCGACCGCTTCCGTGGCGGCGCAGACGAGCACGCAATTCAGATCGATCGGAACATTTGGCGATGGCAGCACGCAGGACCTCACACAATCCGCCTCCTGGACCTCGACTCCGGCATCGGTGGCTACAGTCGGCGACTCTGGAGGCACCAACGGTCTGGCGACCGGTCTGACGGCGGGGACGGCCACGATTACCGCGCTCTTCGCGGGGCAGGTTGGTCAGGCCACGCTTACTGTGACCGACGCCACGCTGACTTCGATCACAATCACGCCGGCCAATCCCAGCATCGCGCTGGGCACGACACAACGCTTCACGGCGACCGGAAACTTCAGCGATGGATCGATCCAGAACCTGACGACTCAGGTGACCTGGATATCGTCGAATGTGAATGTAGCAACGATCGGGGCGAGCGGCCTGGCAACCTCGGTGGCGACGGGAACGACAACCATCACGGCCAGCATGGATGGAGTGAACGGGACGACAGGACTGACCGTGTATTAGAGAGAAACAACGATGGGAAACTCGGGGCACGCGAGAAATGCGTGCCCTTTATTTTCGGTCCTTAATTTTCAGCCCTTATCTATCAGTTCTTCTTTTATCTATCAGTTCTTCTTTTTCGGTTTCATCATCTGCCATTCCGCTTCGGTCAGCTCGCGCCCCAGCGCCGTGAATTCGCCAGCACCCTGAAGCCATTCGCCACCATCCATGGTGACAACTTCGCCGTTGACGTATCCCGAGCCGTCGCTGACCAGAAAAGCCGCCAGATTGGCGAATTCGTCGACGGTGCCAAACCTTCCCAGCGGAATACGTTTTTTGGCTGCCGCTTCAAGTTCCGACCGCGGCATCAGCCGTGAAAACGCTCCTTCGGTCGGAATCGGTCCCGGCGCAATTGCGTTCATGCGAATGCCGCGATCTCCCCACTCGACCGCGAGGCTGCGGGTCAGGGCCTGGACGCCCGCCTTCGCCACCGCCGATGGGACCACGTACGCCGAGCCGGTCGTCGTATAGGTAGTCGTGATGTTCAGCACGACTCCGTTGTGCCTTGCGGCAAGCCAGCGCCGCCCGCATGACATGGTGGTATGCAGCGATCCCATCAGCACGATGCCGATGACGGATTGAAATGCGCCCAGGGACAGGTCCTCGGTGCGCGAGAGAAAATTTCCCGCCGCGTTGTTCATGAGCACGTCGAGCGGACCATCGGCCCAGATTGCAGCGATCATCTCTTCCACCGCGGCGGCATCGCGGACGTCGCAAGGACGAAAATGGATCCGCCCGCCCGTAAGCTCGCGCAATTCGCGCTGTGTAGCGGAAAGAACTTCCTCGCGCCGCCCGCAGATGTGAACCTCAGCCCCAAGTTCCAGAAACCGCTGTGCCGCAGCCTTGCCCAATCCCGTGCCGCCGCCGGTAATAAGGATGCGCTTGTCGAGAAGCAGATCGCTTTTGAACATGGCAGGATTGTAAACGGCGGAGGTACAAACCGTAGAGGTACAAAGCAGAGCGGTTCAACGTTGAATTTCGCGGTAGAGAGGCAGCCGGCATTTGCCCTAGCGTTACCCTCGAAGGGCCGTTAGTTCGAAGGCGGCTTAATCCGAAACGATTCGCTTCAAAGCCCATTGCGCGTGCTCGGCAATAACGTGATCCGCATCAGCGGCTAGCTTCTCCAGCGTTGGTACAAACTTCTTGTCGCCGCTATTGCCCATGGCAATCACGGCGTTGCGGCGTAATCCTGAGAGCTTCGCGCGGCGGACCGGCGATTCTCGAAATGTCACGCGAAATTCTTCCGACTGCATCTCGGCCAGCCATTCGAGCCGGGGATTCACCAGACCCTCGCGCGGCTCAAACTCCTCCGCTCGGGTGACCGGAGCCTTGCGATTCCATGGACAGACATCCTGGCAGATGTCGCAGCCAAACACATGCCGACCGATCCCGGCGCGTAACTCTTCCGGAATCTCGCCGCGCTTCTCGATCGTGAGATACGAGATGCAAAGCCGCGCATCGAGTTCGCCCGGCGCGGTGATGGCTTGCGTCGGACATGCCGTGATACAGCGTGTGCAGGTGCCGCAGCGGTCCGGCGCCGGAATATCGGCGACAAGTTTTTCCGCGGCCGGCGACGAAGCTATGTGTTTTGCCGTTTCTTCGGACGGTTCCGAACCGACTTCCAGCGAAGCGAGAATCACGGCGAGAAACAGCCACGAGCCCAGCTTCTGATGGATGACGCAGGTATTCTTTCCAATCCAGCCAATTCCGGCATACTTGGCATACACGCGCTCAATGAACGGGCCAGTATCGACGTAACTGCGAAACTGATGACGATCGGACCCGATAGCTTCTTGAATGCGTTCTTCCAACTTCCGCAACCGGCGCAAGACCGCATCGTGATAGTCCTCGCGGCACCATGCATAGCGCGAAATCCATCCTGCCCCGGCAGCTTGAGCGGGTTTGACCTGCGTCGAATATGGTTGCGCGGTGTTGTAGTTGATGGCGCAGACGATCACTGAACGAGCCCAGGGCGCGGCATTCGCCAGATTCGCCCGCTTCAATTCCCCGGCATCATTGCGAGCCTCCATGTACTTCATCTCGCCATGACGGCCATCCGCGATCCACGGCGGAAAGACCTCAAGCTCGCCGAAGCTGCGCACGGGAGCAATGCCGCAGAGATCGAATCCGGCCTCTCGCGCGAAGGCTTTAATGAGGGCCGACAGCCCGTCCGATTCGCCGCCCGGCGGAACGGAGGCACCACTTCGAATTTGAGTCTCTGGCGCCATAAGTGACAAAATTCGGCGTTCTCGCGCGTGCGGAATTTCCGGTCGATCCCGCCGAATCCTCAAAAAGCCTAACATTCCCCGTATTTTTGCGGTGTTCGCCAACCTGAACATTGGCCTGTGACCAACATCACATCTCCTTGCCAAAGCTGCACGGGACAATAAATCTGGTTTCATAGGGAGTTTCTGTGTTCAAAATTGTCAACGCTCAATTCATCGCCCCCGGAATCAAACGCTTCACGATTGAAGCGCCGCGCATCGCGCGCAAGCAGCGGCCGGGGCAATTCGTCATCATCCGCATCAACGAAAAAGGCGAGCGCATTCCTCTCACCATCGAACGCTCCGACCCGGAAAAGGGCACGGTCAACATTGTCGTGCAGTCGATCGGCAAAACGACAAACCTGCTCAACTCGCTAGAAACCGGCGACAGCATCCTCGACATCGTCGGGCCGCTGGGCAAGCCTTCCGAGGTCCGCAATTTCGGCACCGTCGTTGTGATCGGCGGAGGCGTCGGCACCGCGATGGCGTATCCCACCGCGGCGGCCATGAAGAACGCCGGCAACCGCGTCATCACCATTATCGGCGGCCGCAACAAAGACCTCGTCATTCTCGAGGATGACATGCGCACGGTCAGCGACACCGTCTTCGTCACCACCGACGACGGCAGCTACGGCGACAAGGGACTGGTCACCGACAAACTGCGGCAGCTCATCGACAACGGCACTCGCATCGACGAGGTCCTCGCCGTCGGTCCGATCCCGATGATGCGAGCCGTCGCCGACCTGACGCGCAAAGAGAAAATCCACACCATGGTCAGCCTGAACCCCATCATGATCGACGGCACGGGAATGTGCGGCGGCTGCCGCGTTCTGGTCGAAGGCAAGAGCGAATTCGCCTGTGTTGACGGTCCCGAATTCGACGCGCATCGCGTCGACTTCGCCATCCTCGTACAGCGCAATGCCATGTATCGCGACGCCGAAAAGCGCTCCTTCGAAGAATACAAACACGAGTGCGAACTCGAAAAACAGAAAGCCGCGGCGCAGGCTGAACCCGTTGTGATAGGCGCGCGGGAGGGAAAGTAATGCCGACGACTCCAACCAAATCCAGCAATCCCATCCCCAATAAAGAACGCATCAAGATGCCGCGGCAGCACATGCCGGAGCAGCCGGCGCAAGTCCGCAACAAACTTTTCACTGAGGTCAACCTCGGATACTCGGCCGAACTCGCGCGTCAGGAAGCGTTGCGTTGCCTCGAATGCGCCAAGCCGACGTGCACCAAGGATTGCCCGGTTGGCGTCAAAGTGAAGGATTTTGTGCAGTTGATCGTCGACGGAGACTTCCTGGCCGCTGCCGCCAAGATTCGTGAAGACAATGTTTTACCCGCCATTACGGGCCGCGTCTGCCCGCAGGAAGATCACTGCGAAGGCGCATGCCTGCTGTGCAAAAGAGGCGAGTCGCTCGGCATCGGTTATCTCGAGCGCTTCGTCGCCGACTACGAGCAGCAACACTTCGATCCATCAACGATTGTGAAGGCGCCGCCGACAGGCAAGAAAGTTGCCATCGTCGGCAGCGGGCCGTCAGGTCTTACCGCGGCGGGCGATCTGGTCCAGAAAGGTCATGAAGTCCACGTCTTCGAAGCTCTACACGAAATCGGGGGCGTCCTCGTCTACGGCATCCCTGAATTCCGCCTGCCCAAGAAGATCATTCGCGAGCAGGTCGACATCATGCGCGCCATGGGCGTGTGCTTTGAAACCGACGTGGTGGTTGGACGCACTGTCACTATCGACGAACTTTTCGAGGAAGAAGGCTTCGACGCCGTCTTCGTCGGCACCGGCGCCGGCCTGCCGCAATTCATGGGCATTCCCGGCGAGCACCTCAACGGCGTTTACTCGGCGAATGAATTCCTGACGCGCATCAACCTGATGCACGCTTATGAGTTCCCCAAGTTTGACGAGCCCATGGTTGACTTCCGCGGCAAGAATGTGGCCGTGATCGGCGGCGGCAACACCGCGCTGGACGCCATTCGGTCGTCGCTTCGCCTGGGCGCGGGCAAGGCGTTCATCCTCTACCGCCGCAGCGAGGCTGAGATGCCAGCCCGCAAGGAAGAAGTCAAACACGCGCGGGAGGAAGGCGTCGAATTCCAGACGCTGGCTGCGCCGCTCGAATTTCTCGATGACGGGAAAGGTTGGCTCACCGGCGCGCGCTGCCAGAAGATGGAACTCGGCGAGCCGGACGCTTCCGGTCGCCGCCGGCCCGTTCCTATCCCCGGCTCGGAATATGTCGTGCCGCTCTCCGTCGCGGTCATGGCGATTGGAACGACCGCCAATCCGATCATCCAGACCACGACTCCCGGCCTGGCCACGACGAAGAGAGGCTACATCCAGGCCGACGAGACCAGCCAGAAGACCTCGCGCAAAGGCGTCTTTGCCGGCGGCGATATCGTCACTGGCGGCGCGACCGTGATTTTAGCGATGGGTGCGGGGCGCCGGGCCGCCAGCGGCATTCATCAATATCTAACCACTGGCGAGTGGTAGAACGACTCAGTAGAAACAATCTCAAGCGTTAATGGCCGCATGCTCGACCCGGTTGCGGCCATTTTTCTTGGCCGCATACAAGGCCACATCGGCCCGGTTCAGCAGGCCTTTCACTTCCTTTACTCCGGCGCATTCGGAAACAGCGACTCCCATGCTCATGGTAATGGCTTTCTCCACGCCGCCACTCGAAACAGGGCTCGCTGCTATCGTTTCGCGCAACTCGTTGGCTCGCTGGACTGCCCCGTCGATGTCGCACGCGGGCAGAATCAGCAAAAACTCCTCTCCGCCATAGCGCCCTACACCATCGTAAGGACGGAGCTTGGACTGCATTCGCCGCGCGATCTCGCGCAGCGCCTCGTCTCCAAAAAGATGCCCTTCCGTATCGTTGACGTCCTTGAAATGGTCGATATCGGCGAGAATTACGCTGAGCGCTCTGTGCTCGCGTCGCGATCGCTCCAGTTCCTTCTCCAGCATCTTGAATATCTCTGCCCGGTTCAACAGGCCGGTCAGCGAGTCGCGAGTCGCCGCCTCGCGCATCGACTCTCTCGCTGCCACCAGTTCTTCCTGTAATTCGAGGATGCGCTTTCCCACCAGCAGACGGGCCTTTAACTCCGCCTCGTCAAAGGGCTTTTTCAAGTAATCGTCGGCACCGGCCTCCAGCGCATCGAGCATATCCTGTCGCGCCTCTTTTCCTGTCAATACCATTATGTACACATATTCGCCCGACGAACCCGCTCCGCGAATGCGCTGGCACAACTCGATGCCTTCGATATCCGGCAGTACCCAGTCGAGCAGGACGAGTTTCGGCGCTCCCGGAGTGCCCAGAATTCTCGCTGCTTCCGTTGCGGTCTCCGCAACCACCGCTTCGAAGCCCCAATTCTTTAAATGCCCTCCGATCAGCTTCCGGTAAACCGCGGAATCCTCCACTAGCAGAACCTGCATTTAATTTGATCTCCGGCTGCCGCGTGAACATCCGGCAGTCCCATGGTGAACTGCGAGGCGATCGATCTCTGCCGCCTGACTACAGTCCGCAACATCATAATGCCAGCTTTACGGTTTGTATTAACGCGATATTCAACATACGTTCATCCCTTATTAACAATCCGAGCTTTACGATCAACGTCGTACCTGGAACCAGCATCAGTTTTTCCCCCGGGTGGGGAGGATGGGGCATGGTGTGCAAAAGCACGCCGTGTGGGTAGTCCAATTTTTCTATTCTTAGGAGATGAAAATGAAGCGAGTCTTGGCGTTAGCGCTGGCGATAGCGCTGGCGGGCACTACGTTCGCCGCGGATGCCCCGCAGGAGGGCGGTGGGGCGAAGAGCGCAAAGAAGAAGAAACCGGCTGCGCCCACGGTTGCGAGCCAGCTCATGGAGCTGAAAGCAGCTATCGAAGCGCAGCAGCAGCAAATCCAGCAATTGGGTTCGCAGATCCAGAGCCGCGACCAGCAGATCCAGCAGCTTCAGCAGCGGCTTGACCAGAGCCAGGCGGCTGCTTCTCAAGCGCAAGCCAAGGCTGACGCCGCGGCAGCGCAGACTGCCGACGAGGCTCAGACCGTAAGCTCGCTCAAGAGCGACGTCACCGACCTGAAGACCGGCGCGACCAATGTCGCCATGACCCTTCAGGAGACGCAGAAGACCATCAAGGACACGTTCGAGAGCCCGATGGCCGTCCACTTCAAGGGCATCACTTTGACTCCGGGCGGATTCCTGGCGGCGGAATCTGTATATCGCAATCGCGCTTTGGGCGCCGACATCAACACCCCGTTCAACGGTCTCAACTACCCGGGCAGTGGACAAAATGCGGTTTCGGAATTCTTCTATTCCGGTCGCCAGTCCCGCGTCTCGTTGCTCGGCGAAGGCAAGCTCGGCGACGCCAAGATGACCGGCTACGTCGAGACTGACTTCCTCTCCGCCGGTGTCACATCGAACAACAACGGGAGCAACAGCTACACGCTCCGCGTGCGCCAGGCTTGGGGACAGATCGCTTCCAATGGCTGGACCTTCACCGGCGGCCAAATGTGGAGTTTGGCGACCGAAACCAAGAAGGGGATGGACAACCGATCCGAGGCTCTGCCGATGACGATCGACCCGCAGTATACCGTCGGCTTCAGTTGGGCGCGTCAGGCTGGTGTTCGCCTCGTCCGCAACTTCAACAACCGCTTCTGGCTCGGCGCCTCGATCGAGGATCCGTCGACCACCTTCTCCGATCACGGCAACCTATCGAACTTCGCCTTCGGCGGGGCCGGCAACCTGAGCGGTCTCTACAACAACCAGGCCAATTACTCCTTCAACGCGACGCCCGACTTCATCATTAAGGCTGTCGCCGAACCCGGTTTCGGACACTGGGAGCTCTACGCCATTGGCGCCCGCTTCCGTGATCGCGTTTATCCCTGCGTGTTGCCGAGCAATCCAGTCTGCACCGGACTTACCAACCCGGCAGCATTGGCTTACAACGCCTCGGTCAACGGCGGCGGACTCGGCGCCAATGGCCGGGTCACCATCGCCAAGCACCTGGACTTCGGGCTGCACGCTCTGGAAGGCCGTGGCATTGGGCGATACGGAACCGGCGGTCTTCCGGATGCAACCGCCAATCCCGATGGCACCCTCGCTCCGCTGCGCAGCTATCAGGGTTTGGCCACTCTTGAACTCCACATGCCGCGTTTCGATTTCTACATGAACGGCGGCGAAGAATGGGTGAATCGGCGCTATGCGGCTGATCCTTTCCAAGGCGGAAAACTCGTGGGCTACGGTGCTCCGACGCAGAATGTTTCGGGATGCTATACCGAAACCGCACCCGGTTCCGGCGGCTATGCTTTTGGCAGTCTCGCTAACTGCACGGCCGACACTCAGAACCTGATCGAAGGTACGGTTGGTTTTTGGATTCGAGTGCACCAGGGTCCGCATGGAAGACTGCAATTTGGTCCGCAGTATTCCTATGTATCTCGCGATGCATGGGCTGGAACCTTCGCTGCCGGTCCGCCGGCGGTCTACGCTTCGCCGCACGGTATCGATAACATGTTCCTGACTTCGTTCCGTTACTACCTGCCGTAGCTTAGGCGCACGGCAGTTTCAGACAATCCCTCGCGAGCGGATCGAAAACCGCAGCGAGGGATTTTTTTGGCAAGGAGACCGGGAGCGTATACCTTCGCTCAGATTCCGGTAGTCTCATAAGTCAACACTGCGAGGCTCAACCGATAGTCGTAACCGGCCTGTGCGAAGCCTATTTCCGCCTGTGTCTCCTGTAACTGAGCCTGACTAAGTTCGACGATCGATCCAAGACCAAGGTTATAGCGAGACTGGGCCAAGCTTAGCGCCAGCTTAGCCTGATCGAGCAATTGCTGCTCCACAGAAAGCCGCTGATAGGCCGTGTTCGCGTTCAACCAACTGTTTCGTACGTCGCGAGAAATTAGATTGCGCATGTCCCGCAATCGTTCATCGACGGCTTGCGCCCGTAGATTTGCTTCTTTGGCTCGCGCAGTGAAGAGGAAGCCGTTGAACAAGGGAATCTCCATGTCCCCGCCGATCGCCGCGTACGTATTGTTGAAGGCGTCGCCGTTCGGCGCCACCGCTGGATTCCCCACCGGAGTCATCCCCACCGCCCCCAATGCACGAATGGTGGGAAAGAGCAGATCGCGCTCGGCGGTCGCGAACTTCTTCGCCGACTGAAATTGAAACTCCAGCGAACGAATCTCGGGCCGGGCGGTGAAAGCTTGCGAAATAAGATCGTCGACATTGCCCGGAGGTGGCGTAACCGTGCTCTGGTCCTCCACCAGTTGGAAGTTCTGTTGGGTCGAGTATCCAAGCACCATCGACAGAGTCGCCAGCGCCGCGTTCAGATTATTTTGCGCATCCAGCAGCAATAACTGCGCCTGCGCCAGGTTGACACTCGCGAAGCTGAAGTCGAGTTCTGACTTAAGCTTGTTGTTATAAAGCGTCTCCGCCTGATCCGCGACCGACTGGCGCTCCTTCACTGTCTGCTGCGCCACCGTCAACACCGCCTGCGCTTGCAGCGCATTAAAGAAGGCCTGGTTAACTGCGAGCAGGATTTGTTCTTTCGTGGCGACAGCATTCTCATTCTGCGCTTTCGACGCGTAATTCGCGCTCGAAATCAAATTTGCGGTGCGCCCGAAGTCGGTGATCATCTGATCGACCGTAAGTCCGCCGGCCGCTCGATCATAGATGAGCGGATTGTTCAAAGCTCCAGCGGTAATTCGACTGTTTGCCTGAGCGTCGACGCCGGTAATGCTCCCCGTCACCGTCGGCCATAACGCCGATCTTGTTTCGCGAGTGACTTGCTGTGCTGCGAGCGCGGTAAGTCGCGAGACGGAAATCTGCGGGTTATTCTTGAGCGCCAGAGCTTCCGCATCTTTCAACGTTAGCGAAGCGGCGCCGGTGGTTGAGCCAGTCGCGGAGCCAGTCATAGAAGGCGGAGCCATGGCCTTTGGCGAATCCTGCGGCGCCGGAGCGGACGGCAACGGCAGTGATTGCGCCCCGGCAGTTTGTCCCTGTACGCACAGAACCAGCGAGAAGAGGGCCAGCGGAACCTTGGCCGACAACCGGTTGTGAAACCGCCGAGCCGTCATTGTGCCAACTCCGCTACCGTACCCTCGGTCGTGGCCGGCTTGCGCCCATATACCAGGATGTAAGCGGCGGGAACGATGAAGATTGTAAGAAGGACCGAGGATGTAAGTCCGCCGATAATGGCGCGGGCCATCGGCGCGTACTGCTCCGCACCGGTTCCAAGCTTAATCGCCATGGGAATCATGCCGATGATCGTCGCCAGCGAAGTCATGAGGATTGGCCGCAGACGAACTCGGCAAGCCGTAATTACCGCATCTATTGGGGACATTCCCTGCTTTTCCAGATTGTGCGCGAAGTCGACGATAAGAATGCTGTTTGAATCCGCGATTCCCACCAGCATTAGCAAGCCCATCAGCGACATCACGTTTAGGGTGGTGCCCGTCAGCGGAAGGATAATCAGCACGCCCACGAACCCCATCGGAATGGCCAACATGATAAGGAACGGATCGACGAACGACTTGAACTGCGCCACTAGAATCAGATAAAGCAGGATGATCGAGATTGTAAGTCCGAGAGCAAAGCTGCGAAACGATTGCCACATTCCCTGCACCATGCCTCTTAGATCGACTCGCACGTTCGCGGTGAGATGCATGTCGCGAATCACGCGCTGCACTTCGTCCGCCACCTTTCCGAGATCCTCGCTTGCCGGTGTCACGTAAATATCGGTCACCCGCTGAATCTGATAGTGATCGATTTCGGTGGGCGTCTCGATATTCTCCAGCTTAACCACGGAATTCAGCGTAGTCGGCTGCTTCAGGTTCGGCGCGCGAATTGGAATGTTGGTCAGGTCCTCAAAGTTGTGAATCGCTCCTCTTCCCTTCTCGGCATATTGGACGGTCAGGAAGTAGTCATTGCCCGTCTTATAATCAACCCAATAATTCGGGGCGATCATTGTATTAGAGTTTAATGCGGTAATCACGTTGTCGACTACGTCTTTCTGACTTAGTCCTAATTCGCTGGCATGAACCCGGTCGATATCCATACGCAGCGTTGGATAATTCAGATCCTGTGGAATATAGACTTCGCCTACGCCTGGAAGTTCGCGAAACCGGCTCGCCAGATTCTGCGCAATGCCATAGCCATGGTGTAATTGCCCACTGCTCACCTGAACATCAATCGGAGCAGGCATTCCTGTGTTCAGAATCGCATCGACCATCGAACCGCTGGAGAAGAATGTACGGATGTCGGGATACTTCTCCGCAATCTCCTTACGCACCCGTTGCATGTAGTCGAAGCTGCTGACGCGGTGCGATTCATTCAGCTCGACCTGGAGAGTTGCGGTATAGGATCCAGCATTGGTCGTGTAGAGCGCCGAGAAATCAGGCACGACGCCGATGTTAGACACGATCATCTTCAGATCCTTGGGATCGACTTCATGGCGAATCAAATCCTCGACCTTCGCTACATACTGCTCGGTATTTTCGATCCGCGTGCCGGTTGGAACTTTGAGATTGATCGCAAACTGACCTGCATCGGTGCGCGGAAAGAAAGCCAAACCCAGCAGAGGATAGATAGCGAGACTTAGCAGAAACACGCCAGCCAGAGCCGCGACCGTCCAGCCCGGACGCTTCATCGCTCGCCGAACCCAGTGGTCGTAGAAATCGAGCAACCGATTGAAGTGCCGGTTGAATGCCGCATTGAAGCGGTCCCACCACGAGCGACTCTCCGGGAGTGTTGGCTCCACTTCGTATTCGTTTGTGGAGTTGTTGTGCTGCTCGGGATGCGCAACAGGTTTCAGGAACCGCGAACAGAAGAGCGGAATCACGGTCATCGCCACTACGAACGAAGCCAGCAGCGAAAGGCAAAAGGCGAGAGCCAGCGCCGAGAAGAGGAATTTCGCGACCCCGTAAAGGAACACGACGGGAAAGAAATCGACAACATCCACGAGGGTCGCGGCCAGGATGGCGAGATTCACTTCCGCTCCTCCGACCTCCGCCGCGACCATCGGCATCGCTCCCATCTCCAGGTGCCGATAGATGTTCTCGAGCGAGATCACCGAGTTATCGATAACTCGCGAAAAGGCAAGCGCGAGCCCACCGAGGATCATAGTATTGACCGTGCTTCCGGTCAGGCTCAAAACAACAAATGTCGCAAGCGCGGACAGTGGAATTGAGAGAACCACCGCTGTGGTTGCGCGGAAACTCCCCAGGAAAATCAGGATCATCACGCTTGTCAGGATCAGCCCGAGCGCGCCTTCGTGAAGCAGCGTCTTGATCGCCTCCTTCACGTACACGGACTGGTCGAAGACTACGGTCGCTTTCAGTTGCTTGGGAATGTCGAACAGATGCCCGATCATGTCGCGAATGCCGTTCACGACCTCGATCGTGTTGGTGTCTCCGCCCTGCTTCATGATCGGGAGATAGACGGAGCGCTGCCCGTCGACTCGTACTATGTTGTACTGGATCTGATTGGCGTCCTTGGCTTCGCCGATGTCATTGACCGATACCCACGAGACACCGTCGGTTTTGACCGGGATCTTGCCAAGCTGGTCCATGTTGCTGACCAGACTGTTCGAATAGACATAGTAATCGTAAGGTCCGACCTTGACGTCTCCTGCTGGAAGAATAAGGTTGGAGTCGTTGACTGCATTTACCACATCCATGGGGCTAAGTTGCCGCGATGCCAACTTATAAGGATCGACATAGACCATCACCTGCCGATACTTGCCGCCGAACGGGGGTGGTATCTCGGCTCCTTTTACCACGGCAATCTGGTTGCGAATGGTGAACTGACCTATATCGTGCAGCTGCGTCTGGCTAAGATTGTCGCCCTTCAGCGTCACCAGACATACAGGCATGCTGGAAGCGTCGAACTTGAGCACAACCGGCGGTAATGTCCCGGGAGGCAGACGTTTTAGATCGGCAAGCGCCAGGTTCGAAAGCTCGGTCACATCGGCATCGGCGTTCGTTCCAGGCTGAAAGTAAACGCGAATGATGCTCACCCCGAGCAGCGACCGCGACTCCATGTGATCGATGCCGCTCGCAAGCGTAAAAAAACGCTCCAAGGGATCGGTGATATCGGTTTCTATGTCCTGCGGTGGCATGCCGGAATAGAACGTAGCGACCACGACCTCAGGCAGATTGATTGGGGGGAAAAGGTCGACCGGCATGCGCGCGACGCTGGTCACGCCGATAACCACCAGCACGAGACAGATCACAATGATGAAATACGGATTGCGTATTGAAAAACCCGGCATTGCTCTCGCCCTTGATCCTTTTCTCTAGCGACTGCGATGAATAAGTGCTATCTAATCCTGTATTTCTCCCTGATAGCGCATGATCTGTACCACATGCGGGTGTACCTTCTGTCCCGGCTTGAGTCCGCTGCGATCGCTGACTACCACCATCTCACCCTCGTTCAGTCCCGAGACTACTTCCGCATCCGCCGAAGTCTGGATTCCCAACGTGATCGCGCGCTCCTCTATCTCGCCTTGGCGGTTGACCAGTAAGACAGTCGTCTTATCGCCATGATGGTCGATGGCCTGAAGGGGCACGACCGGAACGTCGTCCCGATGCTCAAGTCCAACCTTCGCCTCGGCATACAGTCCTGGCACAAGCACCCGCTGCGGATTCGGCACGTCGACTTCGGTGTGCATGGTGCGCGTGTCGAGCCGGACGTCATCCGCAAATCGCGCAACCTTGCCTGGGAACGTACGATTCAGCGATGGAACATTCACACTTACAGGTTCTCCCACGTGAACATAGCGGACATAAGACTCGGGAACCGGGATAACCAGACGATATAAGTCATCTTCAGAGAGCTTGACGAGTGGCATTGCCTGCGTGCTCGAATTGGTGCCCGCTTGAATCAGCGCGCCAAGATTGGCATAGCGCTCGGTGATGACCCCCGCAAATGGGGCAGTGATCTTCGTGTAGTCGTACAGCGTCTGGTCATGTGCAAGCTTTGCCTTGGCACCGACTAGCTGGCTCTGCGCATCCTCCAGCGCGGCTTTTCCCGCGTCCACCTGAGACTCCGCCGCGAGATCCTTGCCTTGCGCGTCGTCCACTTCCTGCTGTGCCACAATTCCGGGCTGGTTCTGGAAGACGGTATTCAATCGGCTGTACTCGAGGTGAAGCGCGTTATACTGCGCCACGTAACGTTTAAGCTCATTCTCGGCGCGAGTTACCTGATCCGCTGCGCTTCTGATCTCCGCCTGATCCTGCTGCAACTGCACTTGAAGCTCGGGTATCTCGAGGACCGCCATGACTTGTCCTTGCTTGACGTGCGTTCCATAATCGACGCTCAGCTTCTGGATGTAACCCGATTCCTTGGCATAGACGTCGATCTCCTGGAAGGGCACGAGTTCGGAAGATAGGGTGATATCGCGGCTTAAAGCGGTCTTCACGACCTTAGTTACACCAACCGTGACTTCATTGTCGGTGTTGGCTCGCGCACTATTACGGGAACACGATGCCAGAACCGCGACTGACGCGGTGAGCACGGCAAGGCAGAGAAGCGCGGCGCGACGTCTCACCATCACGTTGTCGAAAAAACCGCGTTTATTCCGTTCGTCTATCAAGCTAGATCCCCTCTTCCCAGCTGTTCGCACTAATGCGGATTCCGCATGACGTTGCGCAGTTCTTCGATCGAGAAATCCTCGGCTTGGCAGAATGCGATGATCTTCCGCTCTTCCTGCCGCAGCTTCGCGGCCGCCGCCGGAATCTTCGCCGCAATCCGCTTCGGAATCGTAAGAACGCCGTGGCGATCTCCATGCAACAAATCTCCCGGACTAACTTCCAATCCGCCGACTTTCACCTTGGCGCCAAACTCCAAGATGTGAGCGTAAGCGTGCGAAACCGCGACATTACCGGCGAATAAGTGCAGTCCCATCTCGCGGATATTGGGCAATTCGCGGACTGCCCCGTCGGTTACAAATCCCACACAACCTAAAGCCTTCAGGATCGCGGCATGCATATCGCCGAGAAAAGCTCCGAGTCCGGGAGGCTTGTCGGTATCCTCGAGGACGACAACCCGCGGCTCTGGAACCTCGAGAATGCTGTTCCACCAGTCGGAACGCTCGCGATAAGTGCCAGCGACCGGCGCATCGCCTGTGCGGATACGCGCGGTTGCGGCGTATCCTACCATCGGTGGAAAGTCGTCGAACATGCAGCGAATACGCGCATCCGCGAAACCTGCGTTGCGCAGCCTCACGTCGAAGGTCTCAATCGCATTCGAGACCATGCATGTATCGATCTTCTCCAGAGCGCGAAGCACCTGCTCTTCGATCAGAAGCTCACTTTGCATTAGAATCCTTCGCGAAACACTCAGACGCCAAATGCTTGTAATTGCAGCAATCCGCGCGGAAGTGGAAGTTACTCCAGCCAGCGTGGAATGCGAACAAACAGCGAAACCTAGACCCGAAAACTCGAAAAAACTTAGAGAATCGCGAGATTAGATGGCGGGGGCCGACTGGAAAGAACGGGACTTAGAAGATCTTGCGGATTTAAAGGTGCGGGAGGAATAGTGCGGGGGTAATGAACGTCGTAAATTACGGCGCTGACGACAATTACGGGTACGACAAATCCGGCGTGGTCGCGATCGAGATGCTGCCGCTTGTCGACGGCCGAGCGCAACTGAATGGACTTGACGCCATGGCCGTGCACATTGGTGGCGAGAGAAAAGCGGGTAGCGACACAGAGGGCGAGGGAAAAAATGGCAGCAAAAATCAGGGCGCGACGCCAGCCGCGTCCGTCGGTGCGTGGATTTCTGGAGAAGATCACGCCGTCAGCCAATTTGCCCCGCTTGCTGACACCATAATACACGATGGAAAACCAGAGTCACCTCTCTTTAGTTTGATTCCAAGGGTAGTAAATGGTTGCCCGCGCGACGGTTGTTGCCGTTACGCCAGGACCGGCGCCGACGCTGGCCATGCTGTGGTAGGCTTTTTCGGCGAGGTTCCATAGCTAACGATGTCGACCATCAAAGAGTTCCGATGCGAAATTTGCGGGATCGTCAGCGACGATCCGAGTCATTGGTTTGTGATCGAGTGCGGCGACCAAAAGCTGTCCGTCATCCGCTGGGACTTAGCGGCAGCGGAGCGAGCTGAGGCGCGGCATTTCTGCGGGGAAGCGCACGCGCAGGTTTATATCAGCCGCTGGTTCGAATCTATCTGCTCGCCTCCAAAACCTTTGTATCGAAGTTCATAGGAGCAGGTAAGCGCCTTGGAGCGCGGCCTTGGCGAGAGTTTGCCACGCAGGCTTGGATTGTGCCGACCGGCAAAACTGGCTGCGGGTGCTTCTTAGCTGACGATGGCGCTAGGCGATCTTCTCTATCGGTACGAACTTCGCCTTCCTGCCACGTCGGAATGCACTCATCCCGATGTTCCGGGTCGAAGATGGCTTCGGCGAGTTCTTCGGGAGCGACATCGACGGCAACATCCTGAGGCTGCGGTATTTCCTGGCTCATGCGCTTGAGATTACAGGAGGCGATTTGGAGCGCATAGAGGACTGTGGTGGCCATTTTCTGGTCGATGACCATGTCGAGGGTCAGGGCGATGACGCGGGTGACGGCGAGTTGGACGGAAGCTGCGTCCTCGAGAACGGGCAACATGAACTTGCTGGGAAAAAGAGTCATGGGACGCCACGCGCGGTGGAAATAACAGAGGCGCTGGCCGCGCAGGGCGGGAGATCCGCATTGAACACCGTTAGACTTAATATGATGGCAACGTTCTGACTTACTAGCTGACATTTGACACTCCTTGTATCGGTTTGGGCTTTCGGCCTTGGGCTTTCGGCTTTGGGCTTTCGGCCTTGGGCTTTCGGCTAACTCGCTATTCGCTGTTCGGGGGATACCCCCCTCCCTGTCCCTTATCTATTGGAATCATTGGGATGGCGGGAAATTCCCTTTAAAATCTTGAGGGCGCTGTAGTTATACGTAAAATCTTGATTTATCGGGTGTTAGTTGGTCTTATTTCACTCCCCCTACTTTGACAGGTCGCGCTCCTATTGGTGCGCTTTTGCTTTCTACTTCTATTTCGCGGCTGGTGGGTAATCTAAGTCAAGAGAAAAGTTAGTCGGGGCAGGAAGGAGGCGTCCCGAAATGAGGGGACTAGAGAAAGTTTGCTTGATTTTAGCGAATACATGGCGAAGATAATATTTATTGGCATACAGATGTGTACGTACATAATGGGCAGGGGCAACAAAGGAAAGGGGTTCGGGGATTTCTGGAGGGTAAAAAGGGGCTTGACAAGGCATGCTATGGCGGACGCGGGCGTGCCGCGACTATGATGCCGTGTTTGACGCAGCCCGGATGCGGCTGCCAGATTTGACACCCAGTTTTTTGGTGTACGGCTTTCCGTCCTCAGCGGCTAAAGCCGTCAGGTTGGTGGCTTTGTGAACGCAGCGCTGAAAGCGCTGCGCCACCCAAAAGCCTTCGGCAGTTGTGCGCTGCGCCACCCCAAGGCTTGCTTGCGATCACTCGCTTCCCGAACTGGGATTGTGTCGAATAATTTCGTTGCGAACGACTTCGGTTTTGGGTGGCGCAGCGGTTTACCGCTGCGATAAGGTCGGCTTAGTTGTGCGGCTTTAGCCGCTGAGGTCTTCGATGGCTGCGCCTTATCGGGGCAATACCGGGCTGGGGACTTACTTTATTACCGCCGATACATTCCAGAAGCATAGTCTGCTCCAGTCTGAGAGGATGGCGGGCCTGTTTCTGGATGTCCTCTATTCTTACCGGGCGCATCAGAAATATTTGCTGCATGAGTTTGTGGTTATGCCGGATCATTTTCATCTGCTGATTACTCCCACACTGACTCTGGAGAGAGCTCTGCAACTGATTAAGGGCAGGTTTTCATTTCGGGCCAGGAAGGAACTTGGATTTGGTGGGGAGATTTGGGAGAAGAGTTTTTATGACCATCGGGTGCGGGATTGGGAGGAGTATTGTGGGTTCCGGCGGTACGTTCATTTGAATCCGGTGAAGAGGGGGTTGGCTGCTACTCCTGAAAAGTATCCTTACTCTTCTGCCAAGGCTGGGATGGTGCTGGATGCCGTCCCTCAGCGGCTAAAGCCGTCGGGGTTGGTGGCTGTGTGAACGCAGCGGTGAACCGCTCCACCCCATTGAGCAAAAGCGTGCTCAATGGGGACCCCTGCGCTGCGCCACCGAAAAGCGCTGAAGGAAAGGCTCGCACTTTTGAATCCGGTGAAGAGGGGCTTGGCTGCTACTCCTGAACAATATCCTTATTCTTCTGCTAGGGCTGGGATGGTGCTGGATGCCGTCCCTCAGCGGCTAAAGCCGTCGGAGTTGTGGCTGGGTAAACGCAGCGGTGAACCGCTGCGCCACCCAAAAGCTTGTCTCAGAGAGTTTGGTCGTAGCAGATACAAGGGCGGATCTTACAGTTTCAGCGGCGCCCCCTATCTCGCTGGCCCCTACGTCGCTCAGGAGGCTTTGGTTTCCATCCTTCCTCGATCTTCTTCTTCCGTCTAGCTCGGCTGATCGCTTTCTGGCGTGCTCTCGCCCGACTTGATAGTTGCTTTTTTCTTTTTCGCATTGGTCAGGCTGCTGATTCGCCGCCTCCGGCTTTTAGCTCTAGCAACTCTCTTCCTGGGACCAAGCTTCTCGTTTCGCCGCAACCAATGCAGACGTAGAGCTCTTCTTGCGTCCACCGCAAGGGGCTTGTCTTCCGATCAGCGTCGAAGTACACGGCATATTCAATCGTCGCTGGGAAGATTCGCTGGTATTGTACGCCGCAGTTGCACGTCATGCTGGCTCTCCTCTTCGAACCGAAAAGGCCAAGGCCCCGTGTTACAGCGCGGGGCCTTGGCGTTACTGATGGGTGACAGCTGCGCGGACAGGAGTGTCCGCACGACATGTCCTTAGTACATGTCGCCCATGCCGCCGCCGTGTCCGCCGGGCATTGGAGCTTCCTTCTTTTCGGGAATCTCCGAGACGAGGGCTTCGGTGGTGAGCATCAGGCTGGCGATCGAGCCGGCGTTGGTTAGTGCGGTGCGCACTACTTTCGTCGGATCGAGGACGCCGGCTTTGACGAGGTCTTCGTACTCGCCCGTTTGGGCGTTGTAGCCGAAGTTCGGGTCTTTCGAGTCGTTGACCTTGCCGAGAACGACCGCACCTTCTTCGCCGGCGTTTTCGACGATCTGGCGCAGGGGCTCGGTGATGGCGCGCTTCACGATGTTGACACCGATCTGCTCGTCACCTTCCAACTTCAGCTTCTCGAGGGCCGGGACGCAACGCGCGAGCGCCACGCCGCCGCCGGGAACCACGCCTTCTTCAACCGCAGCGCGGGTGGCGTGCATGGCATCTTCGACGCGGGCTTTCTTCTCTTTCATTTCGGTTTCAGTCGCGGCGCCAACCTTGATGACCGCAACGCCACCGACCAGCTTCGCCAGCCGCTCCTGCAACTTCTCGCGGTCGTAGTCGCTGGTGGTCTTGTCGATCTGGCTGCGAATTTCTTTTACGCGGCCTTCGATCTCGTTGTGCTTGCCCTTGCCCTCGACGATGGTGGTGTTGTCCTTGTCGATGGTGATCTTCTTGGCGGAGCCGAGGTCGCTGACCTGAACGTTCTCGAGCTTGATGCCGAGATCTTCGGTGATGGCCTTGCCGCCGGTGAGGATGGCGATGTCCTGCAACATGGCCTTGCGACGATCGCCGAAGCCGGGGGCCTTGACGGCCGCGACTTGCAGCGTGCCACGCAGCTTGTTGACCACGAGAGTGGCGAGCGCTTCGCCTTCCACGTCCTCAGCGATGATGACGAGCGGCTTGCCGCCCTTGGCGATCTGCTCGAGCAGCGGGAGCAGGTCCTTCATGCTGGAGATTTTCTTTTCGTGGATGAGGATGTAGGCGTTCTCCATCACGGATTCCATGCGCTCGGGATCGGTGACGAAGTAGGGAGAGAGATAGCCGCGGTCGAACTGCATGCCTTCGACGACGTCAAGCTGGGTTTCGAGGGTCTTGGCTTCTTCAACGGTGATGACGCCGTCCTTGCCGACCTTCTTCATGGCCTCGGCGATGATCTTGCCGATGGTCTCGTCGTTGTTGGCGGAGATGGTGCCGACCTGAGCGATGTGGTCGCCCTGGATCTGCTTGGAGAACTTGTCGAGTTCGCCGGGCTTGCGGTTGCCTTCCTTGTCGAGGCTGCCGCAGATGGCGGTAACTGCCTTCTCGATGCCGCGCTTGAGGGCCATTGGATTGGCGCCGGCAGCGACGGTCTTGACGCCCTCGCGGAAAATTGCCTGGGCGAGAACGGTGGCGGTGGTGGTGCCATCGCCGGCGATGTCGCTGGTCTTCGAGGCGACCTCGCGAACCATCTGCGCGCCCATGTTTTCCTGCGCGTCCTTCAGATCGATTTCTTTGGCGACGGTGACGCCGTCCTTAGTGATGGTCGGCGAACCGAATTTCTTTTCGATGACCACGTTGCGGCCCTTGGGGCCGAGAGTGACTTTCACAGCGTCGGCGAGAATGTTGACGCCGCGGAGAATGGCCTGGCGGGACTCTTCTCCGTGAATGATTTGCTTTGCCATGTTCTTGTTCTCCTAATTTGATAGCAGCTCAGGGCTGCGGATAATTCTGTTTGGGCCGTCGCTAATTAGCTTTGAGCTATGAGCTATGAGCTACGAGCAACTGCAGATTCCTCGCTCGCTTTCGCCGCGCTGCGCGCGGCTCGAATCGGCTCGGAATGACAATGCTCAACTACTTGCGTGATCCTGCGGTCTCTTTTGCTTTGGTGGCGCCGGTGATGATGCCGAGGACTTCTTCTTCACGCATGATGATGAAGTCTTCGCCGTCGAGCTTGATTTCGGTGCCTGAATATTTGCCGAAGAGGATGCGGTCGCCTTCTTTTACGTCGAGCGGGCGGACCTTGCCGTCTTCGTTGATCTTGCCTTTGCCGGCGGAGATGACTTCGCCTTCTTGCGGCTTGTCTTTTGCGGAGTCGGGGATGATGATGCCACCGCGGGTGGTATCAGCCTCTTCTACACGACGGACGAGAATGCGGTCGTGCAGGGGAGTGAACTTTGTTGCCATGGTGAAAGCTCCTTTCAGAGTATGTTCTTGGATTGATGCTGGGTTGTTAGCACTTCCTGCCTACGAGTGCTAATTCTAGGATGTGAGTGATGGATTGTCAAGTCGGGCGGAGGTTTGGAAGGGATTTGGGGGAGCTTTTGACCGCAGAGCTCGCTGAGGACGCGGAGGAGTTCTTTGTGCGAATTGTTTGTATCTTATTGATTATTATATCGTTATTCGGATGACATGGGTGCTCGCGGGGACGGGCTCGGGGCGGCGTCTCGCAGGATGAGCTGGTGCGATGGATGCAGGAGTTGGTGGATTCTGCGGCTTCGGGCGACACGCGGCCGTGGAAGAAGTACTTTGCGGAGGATTGCCTCTACTTTGATGAGAAGGGCAACAACATGAATAAGGAGACGCTGGTGGGCGGGATCGCGGCGCTGCCGACGGGATAGGCGGGGGAACATTCAGATCAAGAACGTTAAGAGTCGCATGGAGGGGGATGTTGCGATTCTCAGCTATGACCTGGATGAGATCGAGGTGGCTTATGGGCTGGAGATGAAGGCTCGGTTGTGACGAGACCGATACGTGGATGCGGCGGGGCGGGGATTGGCATATTGTGGCGGGACAGGTTTTGCGGTACTACGAGGATCCGGCGACGGGTGAGGCGGATGTGAAGAAGTATCCGGAGTATGTGGGGACGAACGCTGTTCCGGCGCGCTCCGGATGGGAAGGTGGAGGCGCTGATTGACCGGCGGAGTAATGAGGATATTGTCTGGAGGAGAAGATAGCGACCAGGGCCCCCGAGCTCACGCTTCGAGCTCAGCCCCGAGCTTGTGAGGGCTTGATTCGCGGCGGGAATCCTGCTCACGTCGCGGCGTTGGATCCGAAATTTCGCTTCTGAAGAGCCTGCCCAAAAGTGCCCGCGGGTTTGCCCACCGGCAGGCAAACGTTTTTTGCCGGTTTTTCCGACTTCTTTGTGGCGGTTGGGACAATGTCATTTTCCCGTTAAGAGACAGCCTCAGTGCCACTTATGAACCGGGGGTAACGGGAAAATCACAGAATTTTGTGCAATTCTCACGCGGCTTAGTGATGGAGATCACGCATGGCTGTGGCAAAAGGCGCAGCGGGGAGGAAGCGTGGGGAAGAAGCGGAACGCGGACCATCCCGGCAAGCTGTACGAAAGTTCTTGATTCCAAGGGATTTGAGGCATACAACACTATGATTCCGTCAAGTCCATGGGATTGGCATGCCTATTGCGATAGCTATTAGCGCAGAGCAAACCAATAAAAAGCGCAAGAAGAAATTTCACGCGCACGTGGAACAACGCATTTCTCAAGGAGAGAACGATATGGCAACAGCGACGGTAGCGATGGCGGGAAGAAGCACCGGGACTGGTTTTCGATTTGTGACCGATGCGCAAGCAAAAGCAAACTCTCCGTACGGGTTGCCGATCGTCGAGGATGTGCGGCAATTCGATCTGGGGCCAGACAGCTTTTTTTCGGGATTAGCGGCGGGGACGTTGGAAGATCTGAACCGGATTAAGCACACGAGCTCGTATCCGGAGGGCGCGGTGGTGCTGATGGAAGGACAGGCGGCGCGCGGGATTTACATCGTGTGCCAGGGCCGCGTGAAATTGATGACGACCAACGCCGATGGCAAGACATTGATCGTAAAGATTGCGCATCCGGGCGAGGTGCTCGGCTTGCAGTCGGTAGTGACGGGACACGCTTACGAACTGACGGTAGAAACTTTGCAGCCCTCCCAACTCGCTTATATCAGCAGCGAGAATTTTCTGAGATTTTTGAAAACGCACGGAGATGCGTGCCTGCGGGCGACGCAGCATTTGAGCCATGATTGCCAATCGGCTTATGAAGTAATTCGTTCGATCGGACTCTGCCATTCGGTCCCGGGGAAGCTGGCCCGGCTCCTCCTGCAGTGGTCAGCTGAGGGCCATGTGAGCAATGGGACGATACGGATGAAACTGGCGTTGACGCATGAAGAACTGGCGCAGTTGATAGGATCGTCGCGGGAGACGGTGACGCGAATTCTGGGCGACCTGAAACGGCGAGGGGTATTGGAGCTACACGGGGCCACATTATTGATTCGGAATCAGAGCGCTCTGGAGAGCCTCTGCGTATCGTAGGGAGCTTCGAGCCACGAGCTACGAGCTTAAAGCTTCGAGCAAGCCGAACCTGGCTGTACTGAGATTGCAAGTTTCGAGTCATGAGCCGCGAGTTGCCGAACCTGGCCTCGCGGCTCTTTGGTTTTGTGTTTGAGGCAGCGCTACGCCGCCCAAAAGCAACCCTACTCCTTCTTTTCCAGCTTTTCTTTCTTCCCGGCTTTTTCCGGATTTTCTCCGGCGGCGGATTTGGTTTTCCAGAAGCTGTCGGCTTTCATCCAGTCTTCGCCTACGTAGCTGATGCGGGGGTTGAATTCGAACAGGTTGGTCTGGTTTGACTCGACGGCGGTGGAGGTGAGTTCACGCAGCCTCTTCATGCCATCTTCGCCCATGGCGGCCTCGAAATCCTTGTCTTCGGTGAAGCCGTGGTCGACCTCGGCAAGAGACTTCATGGGATGGAAAATCACGAAGGTGTTGTCGGCTTGACCGTAGACAGCTTCATACGTCGCCCAGTTCACGTCCTCCATTTTCTCGAAGCCGTGCTGGTACATCTTGACCAGCTCTTCCCAATCTTTGTCATGGCCGGGCTTGATGTGGAAGAGCGAGATTTCAAAGTAGCGCATGTGCGGAATATCGACACCGACATGCAGGCTTAGATCTTCTCGGAATGCGAAGTCGCCGCTGTCGGTGTCGGAGAGGAGTTCGCCATCGACTACACCGGCATGATCGAGGGCGGCCAGGAACTTAGGATTTTTCTCGACGGCGGACATTGCCTTCTCCATGTCTTCGAAGGAATCGTAGCCAGTGAGGAAAAGACTACGCGGCCTGCCGGAAAGCGAGTCGACCGCGAGGTAGTACGTTTTCCAGTTGGCGGCGCGCTGGGCCTGAACGAAAGCGGCTTCGGTTTTTTCGTGCGAGAGGCCGGCTTTGCCGGGCTTGAGGAATTCGCGGAGGATATTGAGGTACTTGGGAGGATGGTGCGCCATCCCCTCGGAGTTTTCCTGCGCGGCAACGGTGCCCAAACAGCCGAACAAAAGAGACGACGTCAACAAATAGCCCATGAGTCTATTCATATCTCTCTCCTTGATTGTTTTGAACTGATTTGGGAAGGTCGGGACATTGTACTGCGGGATGGTGGTTTGGGCGGAAAAAGCTTTAAGCACAGGGTTCACGGGGTTCCATCGTGGAACAGAGAATCCTAACCGCGGAGGGCACGGAGGCGCACGGAGGGACACCTCTCGGTTGCGGATTGTACTTGCTTCGTAGCGGCTTGGAGTCGGCTTAGGTTTGGACGATATATAATCCACACCTCGGGTTTTGCGGTTCATTCCTTAGATTCCATCGCGCTCATTTATGGCACTGAATTCTGGCACCAAGGTTGGTCCTTACGAGATCGAATCGCTGCTGGGGGCGGGCGGCATGGGCGAGGTTTACCGGGCTCGCGATGCGCGGCTGAACCGGACGGTTGCGATCAAGGTGCTGCCGAAATCCTATTCGGCGGATGCGGACCGGTTGCAGCGCTTCGCGCTGGAGGCGCGGGCGGCAGCGGCACTGAATCATCCGAATATTTTGTCGATCTTCGATATCGGCGAGTCGGATGGCGCTCCTTATATTGTTTCGGAATTGCTGGAGGGGACGACGCTGCGGGAGCTCATCCGCAATGGGCCGATGCCGGTGCGGAAGGCGATCGATTGCGCGCTGCAAACGGCGCGGGGGCTGGCGGCGGCGCATGACAAGGGGATCGTGCATCGCGACCTAAAGCCGGAAAATATTTTTGTAACCGAAGACGGGCGGGTGAAGATTCTGGACTTCGGGCTGGCGAAGCTGACGCGGCCGGAGGCTTCGAGCGAAGGCGGCGGCGACACGCTGACGGCGCAGGTGAACACCGAACCGGGGCAGGTGATGGGTACGGCCGGGTACATGTCTCCCGAGCAGGTGCGCGGGAAGGCGGCGGATCACCGGGCGGATATTTTTGCGTTCGGATCGATTTTGTACGAAATGCTTTCGGGGAAGCGCGCGTTTCATGGGGAGAGTCCGGCGGAGACGATGAGCGCGATCCTGAAGGAAGAGCCGCAGGAGTTGACGGAGACGGGACGGAATATTCCGCTGCCGCTGGAGCGGATCGTGCGGCATTGCCTGGAGAAGAATGCGGGCCGGAGGTTTCAGTCGGCGGGCGATGTGGCGTTTGCGCTGGAGGCGGTGTCGGATAGCTCGGCGGGAACGCGGACGAGCGCACAGGCGGCAGTAATTGGAGCGGAATCGGAGGCGAGCGAAAAAGTCGAGGCGCGGCGGGCAGGCTTGCCGTTGATTGTCACCGTCGCATTGGTACTGGTGGCGGCGGCAGCGGCGTGGTGGATCGGGCGATCGGGCGTCAAGACGTCTTTGCCGGAGTATCAGCAGATTACGTTTCGAACGGGATGGATGGAGAATGCGCGATTCACGCCGGATGGAAGCATTGTTTATAGCGCGTCGTGGGATGGAGGTCAGAATCAGCTATATATTTCGCGGACGGATGAAACGGGAGCCCGCGAGTTGGGCTTGAAAGATGCGGAGCTGATGTCGATTTCGAAGACGGGGCAGCTGGCGATTTTGGTCAACCGGACGCGGCTTACGGGCTATGCCCAGGCGGGGACACTGGCATGGGTTCCGCTGAGCGGTGGCACGCCGCGCGAGGTGCTGGACAATGTACAGGATGCGGACTGGGCGGCGGATGGCGAGCATATGGCGGTGGTGCGCTATGTGCCGGAGAACCGACACTGGCATCTGGAATATCCGGTGGGCAAGGTTTTGATCGACAGCATCAACTGGATGAGCACGCCGAAGATTTCGCCGGATGGAAAGCACATCGCGTTCGCGGATCACGAGAATACGGGCGGAGACGACGAGGGATCGGTCGCGGTGACCGATCTGGAAGGGCACGAGAAAAAGCTGTCGTCGGGATGGCGGTCGCAGGAAGGGATTGTGTGGTCGCCGACGGGAGACGAGATTTGGTTTACGGCGACGAATACCGGCAGCGCGCAGAATCTGCATGGGGTGACGCTGGCGGGAAAAGTGCGGACGATCGCGAACGTGCCGGGTGGGATGTGGCTACAGGATATCCACAACGGAGTGGCGTTGACGATTACCCACCAAACCCGGTTGGGCATTCGCGGGAAGGGTGCGGAGGCAAAGGAAGAACGCGAACTGGGATGGCTGGGATGGTCCGAATTGCGCGACGTGAGCCGCGATGGGAAGAAGATTTTATTCGAAGAAGAGGGCGATGGCGGAGGGCCGAACTACACGGTGTATTTGCGCGACATGGATGGATCGCCGCCAACGCGCATGGGAGAAGGAGTGGCGGAGGCGATTTCGCCGGACGGGAAATGGGTAATCACGAAGCCGCCGCTGGAAGGGCCGTTAAGCGTGGTGCCGACGGGAGCGGGAGAAGCGCGGCTGCTGACGCACGATAACATCCGGTATGAGCACGTGCGCTACTTGCCGGATGGAAAGCGGGTGCTGGCGCAGGGAATTGAGCCGGGACACGGGATTCGCGATTACCTGATCGATGTGGCGAGCGGCGAGGCCAAACCGATCACGCCGGAAGGCATTGCGGGAACGGAACTCTCGTCCGATGGACGGCTGGTGGCGGTGCGCGGGCCGGATGGGAAGTACGGCGTGTGGCCGATCGAGGGCGGGGGATTGCGGCCGGTTCCGGGGCTGGACTCGAAGTGGACGGTATCGGGATGGTCGCCGGATGGATTGTGGCTGTATGCGAACGAGAGCCACCGGCAGTCGCGGGTGGTAAACGTAAATCGGGTGAATGTGGAAACGGGAAAGATAGAACCGTGGAAGACGTTTGGGACGGAGTTGTCGGCGGGGGTGATCGGAGCGGCGGCGCCGGAGTTTTCCGCGGATGGAAGCGCGTACGCGTATTTGTATTTCCAGGATTTGTCGGTGGGGTATGTGGTGCGGGGGCTGAAGTGATTGGGTTATTGAGTCATTGAATCATTGTGTGATTGAAACCCGCAGAGTCGAATAAAATGGTAGGCATGAAGAGATTTGCGGTTGGGTTGGCGATGGTGATCGCGCTGGGCGCGGGTTTCGGCGCGCCGCGTTCGGCATGGGCTCAGTACGACGACGATGAAGGGCCGATGTCGAATATGCGATTTGTGGTGGTGCGCGACACGACCGGCAAGCCGGTGAAGAATGCGGCGGTGGTGCTCCATCCAGTGAAGAAGAACGGTAAGCAGGCGATGGGCGGGCTGGAATTGAAGACGGATGATGATGGCAAGACGTGGATCGACGGGATTCCGTATGGGCAGTTGCGGGTTCAGGTGCTGGCGCCGGGGTTCCAGACGTTTGGACAAGATTACGAGATCAAGACGCCGGAGACCGAGATCACGGTGCGTCTGAAAAAACCGACGGGGCAGTATTCGGCGTATGGAATACAGGATAAGAATAAGAAGACGGAACCGGGACAGCAGCCCGCGCCGCAACAAGCATCGCCGGCGCAACCAGCACCGCAGCAACCAGCACCGCCGCAGTCACAGACGGATAAGAAGCCGCAATAACTCGAAAACGGAGATCAGGCAGTCTAAGCCGCGGGCGCTTGCACTGGCGGCTTTTGTATTGTGGGCTCGAAAAGGCGTTGACCACAGGGTGCGTGGGGTTTCACAGGGGGCTTGGGATTCTCTATGCGAGTGAATTACGCACCGGCGGCTTGGCCTTTGCCTCGTGGATTGGATTGGCGGACGCTGGGGACATAGGCGCAGGACCGGAAGTCGTAGTGCTTGGCCAGGCAGTCGGGACAGAGATGCAAGTGATGGACGCGGCATTCGACGGCAGACTCGGCGGTGCCGCACTGATGGCATGTTCTTCTTTTTGCTTTCGCGGCGGAGCGAGTACGAGGTTCGTCGCTCTCGGCCCAGTGGCGTGCCTTGGCGTAAAAACCTCCGGCGGCGAGGACCATGCCGGTGGAAAAGAGCATGGCGCCGGCGCTAAGGACGGAGACGTCGCGAGGCGTGCCAAAGGCCGCCGGGAAGAGACTGAGGCCGGCGAGGGCGAAGAAACATCCGAGGGCAATCATCCAGCTTCCGAATTTCAGGGCCATAGTGATCTCGCGCGCGGTGGGAGTGGAATTTTCGGGTTGCGACTGCCGGGTTCGCGCGCCTGGATATCGTTCAATGCATTTTCAGGTTAATGGTGCGGGGAATGAAACTTCAAATGACGGAAGTTTCGAGTGACGCCGGTAACTTGATGAGGGTTCGAGAGGCTCTTAGCATTGAGCATCATGGATATACGTCTGCTCCTCGTGTGTCCCGATCGGGATGCTGCTTCGCTTTTGAAGGGCGTGCTAACCGAGATGGGAATGGAGTCCGAACATACTCCTTCGCTGGCGCACGGGGTGGTGCGGCTGAACGAGCAGAAATTTGACGCAGTGGTGTTCGAGTATCGCGACGACGCGGCCTCGGAGGAATTTCTGGCGCGGCTGCGGCATTCGACGAAGAACCCAGCGACGATGCTGATCGCGGTGGTGGATGAGGAATGCAATGCGCGTCCATTGTTTGGGCTGGGAGCGAATTTTGTGCTGTACCGGCCGCTGTCAGTGGAGCGGACGCGGGTGAGTTTGAGCGCGGCGCGGAGCCTGATGAAGCGGGAGCGACGGCGGTCGCCGCGGGTGCAAGTGCATTCGAAGGCGCAGGTTTCCTATCCGGGCAATCCCGACCTGCACGCTACGCTGGTCAACTTAAGCGACACGGGAACGTTGATTACCACGCATCAGCGGGAACTGGGGTCAGGGAAAGTTTATTTTGAATTTGCGCTGCCGGGGCAGAAGCAGATTGTTCGGCTGTCTGGGCAGGTGGCGTGGCAGGATTTTTCGGGGCGGGCGGGAGTTCATTTTCTGGATGTGCCGCAAGCGTCGCGGAAGCTGATTCAGGCGTGGCTGCAGCAAAGTGGCGTGCGTCCGGGCGAGACGACGGCGCCGCTGGAGTCGGTGATTGAGCGGTTCGCGATCGAGCCGAAACTCAAAGAGAAGAAGAACGCGGTGCCACCGCCAAAACACAGCTCGGACCTGGTGACAAATGCGGGCAACCGGCGGCGGGGTGAACGCGTGCCTTGCCAGTTGGGGGCGACGGTAAGTTCGGCGGGGACGAGCACGCCGAACCATTGTTCGCTGTCCGACATCAGCGAAGGCGGCTGCTACGTGGAAATGCCGACGCCGCTGCCGGGGAAGGCGGATGTCGAAATCATGGTGCGGACGTCGGAGATGAAATTCAAAGTGCGGGGCGAGGTATTGAGCAGCCATCCGGGATTTGGGATGGGAGTGAGATTTGTATTCAATGACTCGTCCGAGCAAGAGGAGATTTTGCGGCTGCTGGCGGTGCTGTCGGCGGCGCGGGCGGAGACCTGCTAGGGGACCTCGGCCGGTTCAACAGCTTGCTGAAAAAGCGGACGGGCGTACCTCCGGGGCTGAAGCCCCAATCAAGACATACCACTTACCGCAGCGCTGAAGCGCTGCGCCACCCAAAACAGACACCTTCCGCTATCACTCACGGGACTTCTCTAAGCTCTGCACTGCTTCACGGAAATAGTCGAGCGAAAGTTTCAGGCCGGTTTCTAAATCTACCTTTGGCTCCCAACCGAGCAGGCGCCTGGCTTTGGCGATGTCGGGGCGGCGCTGTTTGGGATCGTCTTGCGGGAGCGCCTCGAATTTGATTTGACTTTTGGAGCCGGTCACCTCAATTACTTTTTCCGCACATTCGAGGATGGTGAATTCGGTTGGGTTGCCGATGTTCACGGGGTCGTGCTCGTCCGAGCGCGCGAGGCGCATGATGCCATCGATTTCGTCGCTGACGTAACAGAAGCTCCGGGTCTGGCTGCCGTCACCATAGACAGTCAGATCTTCTCCGCGAAAAGCCTGCCACATGAAGTTGGGGATGACGCGGCCGTCAAGAATCTGCATGCGGGGGCCGTAGGTATTGAAGATGCGGAGCAGCCGCGTATCGACCTGATGATAGCGGCGATAGGCGGCGGTGACGGCCTCGGAGAAGCGCTTGGCCTCGTCGTAGACGGAGCGTGGGCCGATGGGATTGACGTTGCCCCAGTAAGTTTCGGGCTGCGGGTGAACGGAAGGGTCGCCATAGCACTCGGAGGTCGAGGCCATCATAAATTTGGCGTTGTTGCGGCGGGCGGTTTCGAGAGCCTGAAAGGTGCCGTAGGAGCCGACTTTGAGAGTGGCGATGCCGTGGGTGGCATAGTCGACCGGGCTGGCTGGGCTGGCGAAGTGGAAGACGTAGTCGAGGCGGCCATAGTCGGCAGGCTCGCAGATGTCGTGCTCTATGAATTCGAAACGCGAGTCGTTGCGGAGATGGGCGATATTGGCGAGGCGGCCGGTGAGGAGGTTGTCGACGGCGAGGACGCGGTGGCCGTCGGCGAGGAGAGCGTCGCAGAGGTGAGAGCCGAGAAAGCCGGCGCCTCCGGTGACGAGGGCGCGGCGGTGAGTCGTTGTCTGATCCATCTTGATGGTGGCAGTTTACCTCAGGGGCTAAAGCCCCTCAATTTTGGCGGCGTTAATCGCAGCGCTGAAAGCGCTGCGCCACCCAAAGGCGAAGTTTTTCAGCGAACGGTAAAGCCCTTTAACTCTAGCGGCTGTATCGCAGCGCTGAAGCTCTGCGTCACCCAAAAGCTCTTGGGTGAAAGCTCTTGCGCGAAAGTCGTTGAATCGCGTGCGCAGGCTCTGAGAATTTCCCGACCTGTTCAGGCGCGCTCCTGTTTTTTGGCGCGGCCGTTGGCAGCTTCTTCGGCGATCGCGGGCGGGCGGCCGACGCTGTAGTAGGAGAAGCCGTGGACGGTCATGGCCGCGGGATCGTAGAGATTTCTGCCATCGAGCACGATGGGATAGCGTACCACGCTGCGCAGGCGGTCAAGATCGAGGGCGGCGAATTCCTCCCACTCAGTGAGAATGAGGATAGCGTCGGCGCCTTTGGCCGCGGCATAGGCGTCGGGGGCGAACTCTACGGTCGCGGGCAGAACTTCTTTGGCGCGCTCCATGGCGGCGGGATCGTAAGCGCAGATACGGCAGCCTTCGCGGATAAGTTCTTCGACGAGCAAGAGCGCGGGCGATTCGCGGATGTCGTCGGTGCCTCCCTTGAAGGCCAAGCCGAGGACGCCGAGGCGCTTGCCGCGGAGGGTCCAGAGGACGCTGCGGACTTTTTTCAGAAAACGGAGGCGCTGCTCTTCGTTGATGCGGATGACTTCCTCGAGGAGGCGAAAATCGTAGCCGCCTTCTTTGGCGACGGCGCGGAAGGCGAGAAGATCCTTCGGAAAGCACGAGCCGCCGTAACCGATGCCGGGATTGAGGAAGCGCGGGCCGATGCGCGAATCGGTGCCGATGCCTTCGCAGACCTGTTGCACGTTGGCGCCGACGGCGTCGCAGATGGAGGCGACAGCGTTGATGAAAGAGATCTTCATGGCGAGGAAGGCGTTGGAGGCGTGCTTGATGATTTCGGCGCTCTGGGCGCTGGTGGTGATGAGGCGCGGCGAAGTTGGCGCAGCGCGGTCGGGCCGGGGGATGGAGTCGGCGCGTCCGTAGTACCAGCCGCTGGTGAGCGGGTCGTAAATTTTGCGCATGACTTCGGCGGCACGGTCATTCTCGACGCCGACCACGATGCGGTCGGGATAGAGGAAGTCGGTGACGGCGGTGCCTTCGCGGAGGAATTCGGGATTGGATGCGATGTCGAAGTGCTCGGGATCAGCGCCGTTGCGGAGGATGACGGTGCGCACCCACTCGTTGGTGTAGACGGGGACGGTGGATTTTTCGACGATGACTTTGTAGCTATCGATAGCGCCGGAGATTTCGCGGGCGACGGATTCGACATAGGACATATCGGCGTCGCCGGACTCGGTGGGCGGAGTGCCGACGGCGATGAAGATGGCTTCGCTGGCGCGGGTGGCGGCCTGGAGATCGCCCGAGAACCTGATGCGATGGCCGCGATGACGGGCGAGAAGTTCAGGCAGAAATTTCTCGTGGATCGGGACTTCGCCATTGCGCAGGGCTTCGATTTTTTTCTCGTCATTATCGACGAGCAAGACCTCATGACCGAGATCGGCGAAACAAACTCCCGTGACCAAGCCTACGTAACCCGAGCCAACGACTGCGACGCGCATGACAGCGTTCTCCTTAGATATTCAGCGGTTATTTGGCACGTCCGGCTCGACGGCGTGCTGCGTTTACTTTAGCAGCGTTAGCGGGCATTTTTGTTGGCAAGTGGGGATTCGGGCGGAGAGCGGACCAGGAATGGGAAATTGCGGCTCACAAAGAGGAGTGATTGCGGTCACCGAACGCGGTTTGGGAGGCGCTCAGAATCTCGGTTAGGAGGGAATTATGCCCGTCCTATTGGTAGCATTGCTGGCGCTGGCGGTATTTGGCGTGATCGGAATTTTCCTGGGTGCGGCGGTATTGCTGGAACAGCATAAGTTCGGCAAAGAGCATCACGGGAAGGTTGCGTAGTTGAGTGGAGCGTTGGAGGACTATTTTCGCTCCGTTTAACTAATGCGCGTGAGAGCCGGGTGGTCCCTCCGGGACTCGAGCCTTGCGTTACTTATTTCGCCTCCTCGCCCAAAAACAAGTTGTCGCGCGCGCCTTGCAGGGCTGAGTCGTCTTTATTTCCTTGACTCCAAGATCATGCCGCAGAAAAACGAATCCGGCGAGGCACAACGACCGCGGGGGCTGAAGCCCGATTCTATTTCGCACGATTAACGCGGCCCTGAAGGGCCGCTCTTCCACGGTACTTCCTAAATTACTGACTTTTTAGACAGCCGGCTTGCGCCGTGGGCTGCATTCTTGCGCCGCTTCGTGGCTGCGTTTAGCTTGTCCCCTCCGTGTCCGATTTCTTACCTGGGATTTTTCCGCATAAAATTCCAGGCGCTGTTCACGATGTCGGTGAGGTTGCGTTTGGCGGTCCAGCCCAGGAGTTGATTGGCTTTTGTGGGATCGGCGATGAGGGCTGGTGGATCGCCGGGACGGCGTGGGCCGATTTTGCGGCGGACGGGCTGGCCGGTCGCGGCTTCGGCGGCCTGGATTACTTCCAAGACGGAATTGCCTTTGCCCGTGCCGAGGTTGACGGCAAGGGAATCGCCTTTTTGTTCGAGATGCTGAAGGGCGCGGACGTGGGCGTCGGCAAGGTCGTTGACGTGGATGTAGTCGCGGAGGCAGGTGCCGTCGGGCGTGGGATAGTCAGAGCCGAAGACCTGCAACTCAAAATCGCCGGGCAGCGTGGCCTGGAGAGCGAGCGGGATGAGGTGCGTTTCAGGATCGTGGAGTTCACCGATCTCGCCGGACTCGTCGGCTCCGGCGGCATTGAAGTAGCGCAGGCGGGCGACATGCAGTCCGTAGGCTCGGCTGTAGGCTTCGAGGGCATTTTCGAAGGCGAGCTTGGTGGCGCCGTAGGGATTGATGGGCTCGCGGGGATTGTCTTCGGTGATGGGGACTTTGACAGGAACGCCGTAGACGGCGCAGGTGGAGCTGAAGACGAAGTTACGGACACCGGCGTCGACGGCGGCGTTGAGGAGGGTGAGCGCGTCGGTCACATTGTTGCGGAAATACTTGCGCGGGTCGGTGACGGACTCTCCGACATAGCAGTGGGCGGCGAAGTGCATGATGGAATCGACACGCGAGAGCACATGATGAAGTTTGCCCTGGTTGCCGATGTCGCCCTCGACGAGCTCGAAGCCTTCGGCGAGCTGGCGGAAGCCGGTGGAAAGATTGTCGTAGACGATGACGTGATAGCGGGCTTTGCGCAGGGCGCGGGCGGCATGACTGCCGATGTAACCTGCGCCTCCGACAACGAGAACGGACACGGGGAACCTCGCGGGAAATGGGATGAGAGGTTAGTTTACGGGGTGGAGTGGGAAAGAGGCCAGCGGAGAAGGCGCTTATAGGCTTAAATGCGACGTTGAAGAAATCGGCGAGAGTCAACGGTTGGACGAAAGCGATGTTAAATGCTATCGCGATTTCTCGCCTACCGGTCTTCTTAGAAGGATCCGCCATCCATTGAGCAGTTTTGACCAGACCAATAAATCTGGGGATGGGAGAATTGCTTAACCTGCAACCGGGTATCCATCCAAGAAATGAGGAGTCCGATGTGGATCCTTTCATCATATTTGCGGAGTCGCCTTTCTCGGGCTCAACTTGAGTCGCTGCTCGTCGAACGTACGTTTGCCCTGCAGAAGCTTTCCCAACGGCTTCTCAAATTGCAGGACGAGGAGAGACGCAAGATCGCCCGCGACTTACACGATGTCACGGGGCAGACACTGGCCGCGTTGAAAATGGCCGTGGTCGAACTGGAACGCCGATTGGAATGCAATCTAAGTACAGCGAGCGTGCTTGGCGATATCGATACGTTGGCGGAGCAGGCACTGCAAGAGATCCGCACAACGTCTTACCTGCTCCATCCGCCCCTGCTCGACGAGATCGGTTTCATCGCCGCTGCCGAATGGTACGTAGAGGGCTTTGCCAAGCGAAGCGGAATCAGCGCCAAGCTGGACATAACGAAAGAGGACAAGCGTATGCCGATCGAGATCGAGACTGCGCTGTTTCGCGTACTTCAGGAGAGCTTAACCAACGTCCATCGTTATTCAGGATCGCCGGAGGTCAACATTCGTTTCGAGTGCCGCGGCGAAACTGCGATTCTCGAGGTAGCGGATCGAGGGCGCGGTATACCGGTGGAGTTGCTGAACCGGCTGCGCGAGGGCGCTGCCGGAACCGGAGTCGGGTTGCCCGGAATGCGCGAGCGAATACAAGAACTCAACGGCAATCTGGAAATCAACTCCGATGCCTCCGGAACGAATCTACGAGCCATCGTCCCTATTTTCGCGCAGAATCAGGCCGATTCCGGCGAAGCATATGCGTCGCTTGTTTCTAGCGAAAGCGAGCATTCTTCGTCGAGCCGGGCGGGATTATGAGCGAGCTGCGGATTCTAGTCGCCGATGACCACGAGATTGTGCGTCACGGTCTGGTTGGTCTCATCGAGTCAGAGCGCGGATGGGAAGTGTGTGGTCAAGCCGACAACGGTCAGACGACCGTAGAGAAATTTAGGGAGTTACAGCCTGATATCACCATTCTTGATATCGGCATGCCGATCCTTAATGGCCTGGAAGCCACGCGCCTAATCCTGCGAGATAGCCCGCGCGCAAAAGTTTTGATTTTGACAATCGTCGACGCGGAACGAGTTGTGCAGGCGGCGCGAGATGCCGGCGCTCGAGGTTACATTCTGAAATCCGATGCTGCGCGCGTCATCATAGGCGCGGTGAAGGCACTGCAATACGGCAATACCTTTTTCACGGACCGCGTGGCTAAGTTATTTCAAGGCGGATTCCTGGAAAACGACCACGAGGCTGAGTATAAAAAGAAAACGATTACACCGACCTTCGGCCCGCGCGAGCAGGCTGTGCTCCAGTTGATAGCAAAAGGAAAGTCGAATAAGAAGGTGGCCGAACTTCTGGGCATGAGGCCGAGGACGGCAGATACTCACCGCACCAACATTATGCGAAAGATTCAGGCTCACTCGGTCGTCGGGGTCGTGCTATATGCTCTCAGGAACAACATCATGCCCGGCTCCTTTGAGAAGAACGCAGTTGATTGAGAAGCCTTAGTCGCTCCCCTTCGAATCACATTCCCACGATTACGAATCACCGGAGCAGGTGACATTCGTCCTACCTGATTGCGGCGAGGAGGCCTAGGTTCGAGGAGAGCGGCCCTCAGGCGCAGAAGCGCGGGCGTATTTGCCGCGCTTCAGCGGCACGACTGAAGTCGTGCCCTTCCCAGTTGGCGCGGCGGAGTTTTTCTTGCCGACGCCTGGAGGGCATCGCTCACGAGGATTGAACATGACATCTACCTTGCATGAAACGGCCGCGCATACGTTTTCGCCCGCAAGGGCTACGACTTCCCTGCTTGATGGGCATTCGCTGACGATTGAGGATGTGGTGGCGATTGCGCGGCATCGGCGGCCGATTGGGATTCATCCGGATGCGGCGGCGCGGATCAACAAGTGCCGCGATCTCCTGGAGCGGAAGATCAAGACGCGGGAGATTATGTATGGCGTCAACACGGGGATTGGCGAGCTGTCGGAGGTGGTGCTGACGCCGGAGCAGGTGGAGAAGTATCAGAAGTATCTTCTCTATTCGCACGCGGCGGGATGCGGCGAGCCTAGCGCAGAAGAAAATGTGCGGGCGGCGATGCTGTCGCGGCTGAATACGCATTGCTGGGGGCACTCGGGGATCCGGCTGGAAGTTTCGCAGACGATGGTGGAGATGCTGAATCGCGGCGTGACGCCGGTGGTTTGCCAGAAGGGATCGGTGGGGGCGTGCGGTGATCTTTCTCCGATGGCGCAGATGGCGATCACGCTCATGGGTGAGGGCGAGGTTTTTTATCAGGGACGGCGGATGCCGGCGAAAGAAGGGATGGACGCGGCCGGGATTCCGACGATTGTTTTTCGCGAGCGCGATGGGCTCGCATGCATCAATGGGTCGAATTTTATTACCGGCATGGGATGCCTGGAACTATACGACGCGGAGCTGTGGCTGAAGACGCAGGAAGTCGCGCTGGCCATGACGCTAGAGTCGCTCAACGCCAACATGAAGGCTTACGACGCGCGGATTCATGCGGTGCGCGGATATCCGGGGGCGGAAAAATGCGCGGAAAATCTTCGCAAGCTGACGGCGGATTCGGAATTGCTGCGGCTGCCGGGGAAAAAAGTGCAGGATGCGTATTCGCTGCGGTCGAGTCCGCAGGTGATTGGCGCGGCGCGCGAGGCGTTCCGGTGGGCACGGTACATGCTGGAGATCGAACTGAACCATGCGGCGGATAATCCGACATTCTTCCCGGATGAAGAGCTAGTTTTGACGGGCGCGAATTTCCAGGGCACGCCGATGGCGTTCGCGCTGGAGCTGGCGGGCATGTCGGTGACGACGGTGGCGGCGCTTTCGGAGCGGCGGCTGAACCGGCTTTTGAATCCGCACCTGTCGGCGGGATTGCCGGCGTTTCTCACTAAAGGTGCGGGAATGTTTTCGGGACTGATGCTGTCGCAATATACGGCGGGAGCGCTGGTGTGCGAGAACCGCGTGCTGAGCACTCCGGCGGCGACGGGATCGATTCCGGCGGCGGCCGATCAGGAAGATTTTGTTTCGATGGGAATGACGACGGCGATTAAGACGCGGCAGATTCTCGATAATGCGTGGTATATCGTGGCGATTGAATTGATGGCGGCAGCGCAGGCGTTCGATATGCGTTATCCGGTGCGGCCTTCGGCGGCGGGACAAGCCGTGTATGAGGCAGTGCGGGCGCACGTGAAGAAACTGGAGGAGGATCGGCCACTATATTCAGACATCAATACACTGGCTCGGGCGGCGCGGGAGGGCGAGATTCTGGCGGCGGCGGAGACGGTGGTGGGAAAATTGGATTGAGAAACTTCCAGAGGTCTTGATTAGCGGTGCGCGAGAATGCCTTGACGCGGCACGGGTATGTAAGAACTGGTAGGGGTCCTTCGACTGCGCGCGGCGCGCTTCGCTTACCACGCCCCGCTCAGGATGACAGCGGAGTTGCGCCCCAACTCAGACACAACGTCAACTAGTGGGCACTCCCGGCAGTCGCGGACGCTGCTTGAGGGACCGTGATTTTTACCGAGTCGGGCTGGGTCCAGACTTCCTTGCCGTTGATGAGCTGAAGGCGATTCATGGTGATGCTGAGTTGCTGGCGGTCGACCTCGACCAAGAGATAGTGATAGTTGATTTCCTTGCTCTGATAGGGATCATCGGGGGCGCGCTGAATGGGATAGGCGTGAGCGCCGGCGCCTCCGGAAACGAAGTAGGTGACGCCGCCGTGCTCGTGGCGCTCGTAATTGTGGACGTGCCCCGAGAAGACGACGAAACGGGCGGCAGTGTGGGCCTGGCGGGCTTCGAGAAATTTCGCGAGATCTTTTTCCTGACCGCGGGCCTCGTGGCCCTCGCCGATCAGATGAGGGGTAGAACTGGTATAGGGCGGGTGGTGCAGCATGAAGAAGACGAAATCGACGCCGGCGGGAAGGTGGTCGAGCTTGCTCTTGAGCCAGTCTCCCTGCGGGCCGGAAATTTCGTCGAGCGCGCTATCGAGGACGAGAATGAGGGAGTTGGCGGCGCGGACGGAATAGTAGCGGTTTTGGCGAAGATCGGGAAAGCGCTGGAAATAATTTGCGAGGGCGGTCTTTTCGTTGCCGTACATTTCGTGGTTGCCGATGGCGGGAAAGACGCGGATATTTTTTTCGCGCCAGACGGCAGTTTCCTGATCGAAAACTTTCCAGTCATCTTTGTCGGAACCTTTGTAGACGATGTCGCCGGTGAAGCAGATGAAGGCGGGATGAGCGTCGGCAACGGCGCGGACGAGGGCCTGGCGCACAGGCGGATTGGCGGCGTCGAAGTCGCGCGGGTCGTGAAAGCGGGCGTCTCCGTAGGCGACGAAGCGGAAAGGGAGGGAAACGTTGGCGACAAGGTCGGCGGGCGCGGTTTGGGCCGTCGACTTTTTTGTGCAGGCGGAGACTGGCAGAAGAAGAACGCTTAGAGCTAAGACACAGCGGCGAAGTGCTTTTTGTTGAGGGCTCATACGGGTTTGAGTTTCATTGTCCCATAGTTGGGTTTTTGGTTAGATGAGGATGGCGGAGTTGGCGTGCAGGTCTTATGGGCAGGGCGAGCTTTGCTGGTTTTTGGCTTGGGGCGGGTGAGTTGGTGATCCGGTTCCGCTGACATTGGTTGCCGCAGCCGCTGGCATGGTTTCCTGCTTGCACGGGCGGGACGCGTGTCCTCCACTTAGAAATTAGGAATACAATACTCGCAGAAATCCATCCAGATCGTTATCAGGAGGAGCCCATGCCTGTGTACGATTACGTCTGCCTCGATTGCCACAAAACCTTTGAAGAAATTTTGACGCTGCGGGACCACGATCAGGAAGAGGTGGAGTGTCCCGAGTGCGGCAGCAGGAACGTCGAGCAGGAAGCTACAGCATTTTTTGCGGTCACGTCGCGGAAGAGCTAGGGACAGCAGTTCCTATTATCAATTAACTGGAACTGCGAACGCAGGGTGATTGATGTCGCCAAGGTCGGCGCGTTTATTCACGACAACCTTGGCGATGCTTGTTATAAGACCTCGTCGATGGTTTGAATGTCGACGAGACCCTTGCAGCCGTAAAGAGCGGGAAGAATGCGCTCGGCGGGATGCTTGCGGCGCAGGGCGGCGATCTTATCAGTGCCGGCGCGATAGGCCGGGAGATACATGCGTCCGAGGAGAGGATGCTTGCCCCAGGCACCGGAGAGCTTGTCGGCGCGCTCTTCGGTGACGAGGAAATCTCGGCGTAGCGTGGCGGCTACCTCTGGCTGCGGCTTGCCTTCGCCCCAGGTCAGGTATGACGACTGATTCTTGGCATCGTCCTGGAGCAGGGCGAGTAGCACTCCGATCTGCAAATCTTCGTCGGGGAGTTGGTCGACTTCGGTGACGCCGTGCGCGATCAGGATGGCATTGTTGGCGATGCCCTCGAAGAGCGTGGCGGCGCGGGTGTTCATGGTGAGGACGGTGGTTTCGAATCCGGCTTTGCCGCGGACGTAGAGGTCTTGTAAGTACGCGAATGTAGTGACGTGGCCGGGGACGACTTCATGACTGACGAGTTGCTCGAATTCCGGATAGGAGATTTGCAGTGAGGCGTTGATCTCGTAGGTCGCCTCGTATTTCGGTGAGCCATCTTTGTTGCGAGCGCGGCCGAGGTAGTTCATGGAGCCGGAGAACCAGGCGTCCTTAATGGCGAGGAAGTCGATGTTGGCGCGGGGGACGGGAGCGAATTCTTTGGGCAAATAGGGCAGCAGATTTTTTGCGCTGAGATTATCGAAGTGCGCGATGACGGCCGCGCCGAGCGCTTTGACGGAAGCCATGGGCGAGATGCGATCGCGACGCCAGGCATCGACGGCGGCGAGGAGGCCGGTGCCATTTCCGTTGCCGGGTTTGTAGCCGGCTCGGCCCAGGAGTTCGGCGACGCGGGCGCGCTTTTTCTCTGGTTTCGATGGTTCGGGCGGCTTGCCGGTTGATGCTACGACGCAGGTGGCGTAGGGCACGGGATCGCCCTTGCCGGCGACTTCCATGGCGAGATCGAACATCGTTTCGATGGAATCGGCGAGGCTCGTCAGATAGGCCTTGCGCAGGGCGGGCATTCTGGCGGCTTCCTGGCGAAGTCCGGCAACGGCTTTGGGAAGATCGATGTCGCGCAGATATTGGTCGAGCGCTTCGTGATCGATGGCTTTGCCGGAGACGCCGCCGGACTGGCGCAGGCGCGCGGCGGCGGGATGCGTGTAGGCGGCGGGAAGCGGCTCGTCGGAGAACCAGGAGTCGGCGATGAAGCGGCCGGTGCCGGAGGGGCACATGACGTCGCCGCCCCAGAGCGTATCGATGGCGAGGACGGCGTCGGCGATGTATTGGGCGGACGGATCCTTCCGGATGGCGGGTTTCTTTGAGGCTGCGACAGCGGGTTTTGCGATCTTCGTGCGCGAATCTTTTTTCTGGGAAGCTTTCCTGGTTGCAATCGTCTTGCGGGAAACTTTCTTCTTCGAGTTTCGAGGCATCAGATCTCCTTTTCTTTTTTCAGGGAACCGAACCAGACGTAAACGCAGAGGCCGATGAAGCAGAGGGCCGAAATGGATTGAGAGACGAGATCGTTTGAGTAGAAGGGCGTCTGGATCAGATCCTCGCGATACCAGTGGGACAGATGCAAGGCTGCTCCGAAAACGCCGCCGAGGGCGCCGCCAGCCATGAGGCCCGAGGCAATAATGATGCCGCGCTCGCGGATGGACTTGCCGTGTTCGCCGCCAACTTTCTCGCCGCGCTTGTTGACCAGGTGGGAGAGGAATCCGCCGCAGAGGATGGGCGTGGTCAGTTGGAGGGGCAGATAAATTCCGAGCGCGAAGACCATGGACGAGAGGCCGAGCATTTCCAGCACCACGGTGATCATAGCGCCGATGCCGAAGAGCATGTAGGCGACGGGCTGGCCGCTCATGAATCCGGAGACGATCGCTTTCATCGCCGAGGCTTGGGGCGCGACCAGAACCTGACGCATATCGCCGGGCGCGGCTTCTCCGAACTGGTAGGCCTTGGCCAGAAGAACGATGGTTAACCCGGCGGTGATTGCAGCGGCGACGACCCCAATAAACTTCACTTTCTCCTGCGCGGCCGGAGTGGAGCCAATCCAGTAGCCGGCTTTCAGATCGGTGATGAATTGTCCCGAGGCGCAGAGGGCTACGCAGACCATGCCCGCGAGGGCCATCACGAAGAACATGCCGGTGGTGCCGGAGAGTCCAAACTTCAACAACACTACGGCGGAGACGATGACGGTCAGCAAGGTCATGCCGCTGGCGGGATTGTTGGCGGTGGTAGCGATGGCATTGGCAGCCACGGTGGTGAAGAAGAATGCGAAGAGCATCGTGAGCGCCAGGCCTACCGCGACCACGGTCCAGGACACGTGAAGGAGTCCGAAGAAGACGGCGACAGCAATCGTGCCCACAACCACTCCGAGGAGGATGGCGAGGATGGGAATGTCGCGGTCGGTGCGGTCCATTTGGGGCGCTTCGCCGTGGCGGAAGGCGTGGAGCGCGATGCCGAACGATCCAGCAATCACGCGCAGTGATTTGAGGAGCCCGGCGAGGCCTGCGGTCGCGATGGCGCCAACGGCAATGAGCCGCACGTAACTGCGGTAGATATCCGAGGCCGCCATGTGCGAAATGGGGATGGTGGCGGGATAGACCGTTGTGTCGCCCATGTGGCTGCCGATGAACCAGATCAGCGGGACGAGCACGAAGTTCACCAGAATGCCGCCGGCGCAAAAAATCATGGCGATGCGTAGGCCCATGACGTAGCCGAGTCCGAGGATGAAGCCGACGGCGTCGAAATTGAAGACCATGCGTCCGCGATCGGCGAGCGAGCGCATTACGGGGATGAACTGGAAGTTCAAATATTCCTTCCAGACGTGGAAAGTTGTGACAAAGAAGTCGTAGATCGCGGCGATGACGGTGGCCTGGAGCAGCAGCTTGGCCTGGGAGCCGCCCTTCTCTCCAGTGACGAGAACTTCGGTGATGGCGGTGGCCTCAGGGAAAGGAAACTTGCCGTGCATTTCGCGCACGAAGTAGCGGCGCAGCGGAATCAGAAAGAGGACGCCGAGGCAGCCGCCGGTCAGACAGATGAAGACGGTCTGCGCCGGATGCGGGTCGAGATGAAGAATGTAGAGCGCGGGCAGGGTGAAAACGGCGCCGGAGACTACGGCGGCAGAGGCGCCGCCCATGCCGGTAATGATCATGTTCTCGAGAACGGTGGAGCGGCGGGAGTACACGCGGGCGAGGCCAATGGCAAGGATGGAGATGGGGATAGCCGCCTCCATGCCCTGGCCGACCTTGAGGGTGGAATAGGCCGAGGCAACGCTGAAGATGATGCACAGCAACGTGCCCCAGGCGACGGCGCGCCAGGTGACTTCGGGCGAGGTGGATGCGGCGGGAACGAGCGGGATATAGACTTCGCCGTCTCTTAATGGTTGATAGGCATTTGCGGCAAGGGACTTCTCCTCTAGTTCGGGCATTGTCGGAGGGCCTCGGTTAATTCTTTTGGGCGATCTTTTTCGCGAGCTTTCCTTTGCAATCGTTTTGCGAATCGTTTCGATCAGCGGACAGCAAAAAGCTTTGAACCATCCCTGGGTTTCACAGGGCCCGCTCACTGGTTTCACAGCGGACCCCGTGGATCATAGTTTTCGCGATGCAGATACGCGGGATCCACTGGGACCCTGAAGTCTATACCGCTTCGCTGGTCATGATAAAGAGCGGCTTCATTTCGAAGCTCTTGTAGTGCGGACGCAGGCGCTCGGTGTTGTAGTGTTCTTTCACGTTGACGGTCTTCTTGGTAGCGGTGACTACGTCGATGGGCATGTTGTCATAGCGGCCATTTTTCAGGACGACGAGGCGGCCATAGACGCGGCCGAGGATGAGGTCGAGCGCGAGATTGCCGTAGGCCATGGGAACGATGGAGTCGATGGCGTCGGGATCGCCGCCACGTACGAGGTAGCCGAGTTTCTGGTTGATGACGTCGATGGCTTTGCCGTTGTTGAATTTCTTGGATGTTTCTTTGATTTGCTCGGAGACGATGTCGCCGATACCGCCGAGTTTCTTGTGGCCGTAAGCGTCGGTGGTTTCGCCGGAGAAGATCATCTCGCCGCCTTCGAACATGGCGCCTTCGGAGACGAGAACGACGGAGTAACGGCTGGGATTTTTGTTGCGGTCGGCGACGAGAAGTTCGGTGAGTTGCTCGAGGCTGAACTTGTGCTCGGGGATGACGCAGCGGTTGGCGGCTCCGGCCATGGTGGGGAGCATGGCGGTGTATCCGGCGTAGCGGCCGAAGACTTCGAGGACGAGAAAGCGCTCGTGCGAACCGGCAGAGGTGCGCAGACTGTTGGCCATCTGGATGGTGCGCGTGACGCATGTGCTGAAGCCGATGCAGTAGTCGGTGCCGGGGACGTCGTTGTCCATGGTCTTGGGGATGGCAACAACCTTGACGCCCTCCTGATCGAGGCGAACGCCGTAGCTGAGCGTGTCATCGCCGCCGATGGGGATCATGTAATCGATGCCGAGCCATTCGAGATTTTTCAGGACCTCGGGAGTGAGGTCGTTTTTCTCGGCGGTGAAAGCGTCTTTGAGATGGACGGGCACGCTGCCTTTGCTGACCTTGCTCGGGTTGGTGCGCGAGGTGTGCAGGAAGGTGCCGCCGGTGCGTCCGGCACGGTTGACGACGTCTTCGGTGAGGAACTGATAGTTGTTGGTGTTGTCGGCGTCCTTGTCGCGAATGATGTCGATGAGTCCGCCCCAGCCACGGCGGATGCCGATGACCTGGTAGCCCTCGCGAATAGCGCGGATGGTGACGGCGCGGATTGCGGGATTGAGGCCGGGGACATCGCCGCCACCGGTGAGAATTCCGAGAACACCTTTTTTCGTGCTGACTGCTGGCATCTTGCCCTCCAATAGAGATGATCAATTATCTCGACACACGGGGCTATGACACGCCTCACATTTGGGCGTGACCAAAGGGAGATTCCTAGAGCCAGAGCAGCGGGATCAGACCAGCAGCAGCGAGGGTTGCGAGGAGCGACAGGCTTTGTCTGCCCGTGTTTTTGTCGGCCAGGGTGTAGGAATAGATTCCTTTGACGATGTTGTTGCTGGCGGCGGCGATCATGACCGCTGCCGCGGCTACTTTGAGCGGAGTGAGCGTGCCAGCGGCTTGCGTCATGCCCATGATGAATGGGTCGACGTCGGTGACGCCCATGATGGCGGCGAGAATGTTTACGCCGGCGCGGCCCAGATAGGTGACCGCGAGCTGGGTGATGACGAGCATGGCGAGAAACAGGAATGCGAAGGCAAAGGCGGCTGTGAGTTCGAGCGGGTTGCCGGGCTCGAATTCGCGCTTGACCTGGGAATCGACGGGATCAGGACGGCGCGACCAGATGAGTCCGACAATGATCGCAGCGCCGGCGAGAGCGAGGCAGGCGGGGCCCAGCATGACGCCGAGCTGATGATTGAAGAGCATGAGAAGCGCGGCGAGCCGGAGGTACATCATGCCGGAGGCAATGAGGATGCCACCGGCGAAGAGATGGGGGCGGCATTCGCGCACGGCGCGGCGTGACATGGCGACGGTGGTCGCGGTCGACGAATACGTCCCACCCAGAAATGCGGTGAGAGTGACGCCCCCGGTTTGTTTCGTGACCTTCTGCAAAACGTAGCTGCCATACGAAATCGTACTGACAGCGACGACGACCAGCCAGGTCTTGAAGGGATTGATATGGAAGCGCCCGAATTGCTGGTTGGGCAGCGCCGGCAGAATTACTGCCGAGAGCAGAAGAAATTTTGCGAAGGTGAGAATCTCTTCCGGCGCGGCGCGGCTGGCGAGCTTTTCGAGCACCGTCTTCAATTCGAGGAACAGGAGGCTGGCCACGCTGAGAGTAGTGGCGATCCAGAGGTGGTCGTAGCAGACGAGCGCGCCCACGAGGTAGGTGGCCAGTCCGGACATTTCAGTGGTTACGCCGGCGGTTTGCGCGCTGGCAAGTTTATGCCAGTAGGAGAGCAGAAGAAACGCGCCGACTACCATGAAGCCGAGGGTGACGGGCAGCAGTTGCGGGCCGGAGACGAGGGCTAGGGAGAAACCGATGAGGCCGATGAGGGGGAAGGTGCGGACTCCGCCGAAGAAGTAGGAACCGGCGGCGAGCTTGTGCTCCTCGCGCTCGAGGCCGATGAGGAATGAGAGAAAGATGACGAGAAGAATCTTGGCGGCTTCAGGCGGCAACCAGTGGTAGAACTCCACTTCGGTTTGGGCTCCTTTGGATTCGAGTGCTGAATCTCGGGGGGATTCTTACACACGTGCGGGAAATTGAACAGGGAAAGTCGAGAGCAGAAAAACCACAGGGTTCGCAGGGAACCTACTGGACGCGGCGCCGGTTCGATTTTCCAGGGTGCCCGGGCGGCTGGACACGCGGCCGAATCCCCCCAAGATATGAAGCTGTGACGAGAGGGGAGATGGGCGCATCTAACCAGGTGGGAACATAGCGAGTCGAGTTGGGGTCTTCTGCCGGATCTTATGGCCCAGGTGTGCCGGGCCTGCCTTTGAAGGAGGCGTTCAGATGAACAAAAAGAGATTTGCGGTTCGAGGGATGGTTGCGTTTGCAATTTGCGCGATGAGTGCGATTCGGGCGTCGGCACAACAACCGCCGGTGACGAATGGAACGCCGGTGCAGATGGTGGTGACGGTTGAACCGCACAAGGGAGCGGCGATGCCGAACATCACCGCGAGCGATGTGATGGTGATGGAGGGCAAAGACCGCGATACGGTGACGGATTGGACTCCGGCGCAAGGTGAACATGCCGGGCTGGAGTTTTTTATTCTGATCGACGACAGCTTGTCGCGCGGCGTGGCGTTGCAATTCAACGACATCCGCAAATTTATTGACGAGCAGCCGAGTTCGACGCAGATCGGCATCGCTTATATGCAGAATGGGATCGCGCGCATCGAGCAGAATCTGACGAACGATCATGCGGCGGCGGACAAGGCTCTAAGGCTGCCACTCGGGATTCGGGGTGTGAATGCAAGTCCATATTTTGCGATCACGGACCTGATGAAGCGCTGGCCGAAGAGCAATAACCGCCGGGAAGCGCTGGTGGTTTCAGATGGCGTCGATCTCTATTACGGGAGCGGTGACCTGCTAGATCCTTATTTGTCGGCGGCTATCGACGATGCACAGAAGGCTGGCGTGCTCGTTTCCGTTATCTACAGCCCGGGCGTGGGACATTTTGGACATAGTTACTGGCAGACCTACTGGGGACAGATGTATCTGGCCGAGGTTTCGGACAGGACGGGCGGCGAGTCCTATTACATCGGGATGACAGGCGCGCCGGTGGAGTTCGCGCCCTTCCTGAAGGATTTGGAGGAACGGCTGAATCATCAGTATTGGCTGAGCTTTGTGGCCAAGCCAGAGAAGAAGGCGGGCTTGAGAAGAGTGAAGGTGAGAACGGAGCTTCCGAATGTCGACCTGGTAGCGGCGGATCAGGTTTATGTTCCGGCAACGCCGGAATAAGCGGGGCGTGGCCCGACGGTTGAGTGCTGGCGGAATGCGACCGGTTGATTCAGGAGGCTCTTGAATCCCGCAGGCTAAGAGATTCGGCCCAGGCGAGCTCATACCGGGGAATGCCGGGAGCAACCCGAAGGGCCGGGTAGGAGGTAGAAGAATGAAGTGGCTCTGGATCGTTGCAGTGCTGCTTAGCCCGGTCGCATTGTCGGCTCAGGAAATCCCCAGCGGGACGATCCTTCCGGTGGAGTTAAGGTCGGGCATAAACTCGGCAAAAATGAAGGCTGGCGAGGCAATTTCGGCGCGGCTTGCACAAGATGTTCACTTGCCCAATGGATGGAAGATTCACGCAGGCGCGAAGGTGTTTGGCCATATCGTGGAATCGAAGGCGGCGAGCGATGGCAGCGAAGCCACACTCAGTTTGCGGTTTGACAGGGTTGTCGTTTCGCACCGGTCGATCACGATTGCCAGCAATTTGAGAGCGGTCGCTTCGCCGATGGAAGTGTGGGACGCACAAATTCCCTTGACGGGACCGGATCGTGGAACGCCAGAAAATGCGTGGACGACGGTGCAAGTCGGAGGCGATGAGGTCGTGTATCGAGGCGGCGGCCCATTGGCCAAAGGCATGACTGCCGTGGGAGAACCAACATATCACGGAGTGCTGGCCCGGACGACAGCTTGTCGCGGAACAGAGATTGACAACCAACCGCAATCTCTATGGGTATTCTCATCGGATGCCTGTGGGGCTTACGGTTTGCGGAATCTCGCAATTCTTCACGCGGGGCGAACCGAGCCGGTCGGGCAGATTGTTCTGGCAGCGAAGGAGGGCGAGGTCAAGCTCGATAAGGGAAGCGGACTATTGCTCCGCGTGAGAAACGCGAGGGGAGGTGTTCGCGATTGAGACACGGATGTCCTAAAGATACCTAAGACGATTGGGCGTTCGTTAGTTTGTTTTCGCGCTGGCCGTTTGATTGTGGGCGTGCAGCCAGGCTTCGGCTTGCTGGCGGGCGCTGACGACCTGGGCTTGGGTCATTTGGGCGGATAGGCCTTCGAGGCGCGACTTACTGTCTTCGTCGCCCTGGGCGAGGGCGAGCTGCGACCAGAAATATGCTTTGGAAAAATCCTGCGGAACGCCGCGGCCAGCCCAGTAGTAGGCGCCGAGAGTAGACTGCGCCCGCACGTATCCTTGCTGCGCGGCGCGCTCGAACCATTGCACGGCAACCGCATCGTTTTTCGGTACGCCTTCGCCATTGTGATAGAGGATGCCGAGCTGCCATTGCGCGTCGGCGTCGCCCTGCTCGGCGAGCTTGCGGAGATCGTCGGACGAAAGAGCGCGGCCCTGGCGGTCAACCGCAACTGGCGGAGATGGATTGTGCGCCGCTTGCGCCGGCCGCAGCAAGTGCTGTTCGATGGTTGGGGCGAGCAGATAGCCGAGGGCCATGGCGGCAACAGCAATCGTCATAACAAGCAGCACGAGATGAGAAAAGGGCAGGCGGCGGGCGGCGGCTTCGCGCGCGTTGGCGAAATGCTCGGCGGGTTCGCTTGCTGCGGATGGCTCTAGCGCTCTTTCTTTGACGGCGTCGAATTGCCGTTCCGCCGGCGGCGGAAGTTGGGCGGCTTTGGCCTTTGAAGTCGCAGGTGGCGTGCCTTCTGGATCTGGCCGGCCAGTTATACCTGGCTCGATTGCCGTCTTCTGATTACTCTTGTCGTCCTTCTTGCTCCTATTATCTTTATGCTCCGCGCGATTCTTCGCGCGCGGTACCAGTTCTGCCAGCCTCTCGAGGACGGACTCGTGGGCCTTTGAGAAGGTGTGGGGATAGGGCGAGAAGACTTCGATGAGACCGACGACGCGGAAGTCGGCGAAGATGGGCGCCGCCATGAAGGAGCCGATGCCGATCATGCGGCAAATTTCAGGATCGACACGCGGGTCGCTCTCGGTATCGCCGCAAGAAACGATGGCGCCGGTGCGCAAGCACTCGCCAGAGAGGCCACTGGTAACGTCGACCTCAGAGCCCACGGGCGGGACCGGATTGCCGATGCAGGCGCGGCAGAGAACTTTGCCCTCGGTCAGAAGAGCAAGCGCGGCGCCGGAAGCGCCGGTGAGGCTGGCGGCGCGCTCCGTGATCAGATGCAGGATGGCATCGTAGTTGACTGCTTCGAGCGCGGCCTTTTCTTCAGCGGAGACGGGAGTGGCGTCGCGATTTTCGTCTTCGTCGTAATTCTGAATCTCGCGAATTTGGCGGCGCACGTCATCCAAGGCAGTGAGCAATTCCGCAGGATCGGGAGTGAAGATTGCGTCCCGACCCGGCGCTGGCGCGGAAATTGGATCTGGCTCGGCCATTGGCGACCGTGGTTGCGCGCTGGTTGCAGCGTGCTGCTGAAACGGGGGCAGAGCTGCGGCGGCAGCGGCGAGTGCGCCTAGGTGAGATGCACTTGGGCTGGATGAGCGATGCCCCGCGTCGCCGGATCGAGGGGTCTCAAGTTGCGAGAATTTAGGCTCCGCGGCCTCCGGGGGCGGCGAGACGCGTTCGAACTCGCGCGCCTCCTGGCGGCGATGCTCAATCTGGCGCAGGCGGGCGGTGTGATTGGCCGACGCTACGAGCAGGTTGGCGAAGAGCCATTCCTTCAAAGCATGGCGCGACGCATCGGGCAAAAAAGAAAAGCGGATTCCAGCGCGGCCGTTGGCGTCGGTCCACATGACCTGCCCGCTGCCGTGAACGTATTGCCGGGTCTCGGGCAGATCGAGGCAAAGGGTGACGGCGCGGTTGACCTCGAGCTGGTTGGCTTGGGGGACGGTGGTGGGCAGGGCGGTCTGCACGGCGAAGCCATCTTCGTGCAGGTCGAGGAGTTCGCTCAGGTCGAGGACAGCGCCGGACTGAGGCGTGTTGAAGCTGACGTAGACAGGCGTATGCAGCCTCTGCCGCACGCTGCGGCGACGTTCACCATAAGGACGAGGCGCGCCTGGATCCGGCATTCTGCGAGTGCTGCGATCCATCGAGCAACATATTAACTCAGGTGCGTGAATAAGGATGTAGCAATTATGGGGCTGGCTCGCTTGGCCGCTTGTTCGGCTTTCGGCCTTCGGCTTTGGGCTTTCGGCTTTGGGCTGGACGGGTCAATGGGAACGGGGAACGGAAAGGAGATCGACGCGCTGTGAAGATCAGAGATTGGCGGCGAAGGCGCGGAGCTGGGGCTGGGCTGCGATCAGGACATCGGGAATGGAGGAGATGCGATCGAGGGCGTCGGCCAAAGCTACGGGAAACTGCGAGGTCAGCAGATTCACGTCGAGTTGCAGGTCGCGGTCGCCGTAGTTGCGGAAGACGATGAGCGATCCGCAGAGGCGATTCGAGGTGGTGACCAGGTCGAGCGTCAGGCGCCAGGAAGGCTCGGCGGAGATGGCCATCATGCGGGGAAATTTGGTCCAATGAATGCGATGGTTCGAGTCCGCGGAATGGGGATCGAGCGGCATGGTGGCGTGGAGATCGAAGGCATCGAAGTCGTTGGTTTCGAAGGCAGCGACGAGAATGCTGCGCAGCTGATCGAGACTCTCGGCGGCTTTGAGTTCTTCGACGGCGCGGCGGACGGCGAGATTGTTGATCACGATTTGACGCTGCTCGATGGTGCGCTGCGCGACGCGGCGAAGCTCGCCAAACTCGAGATAGTTGAGATGCTGCACGCCCAGCCAAATGCCGGTTCCGACGACGGCGAGCACGAGGCCCAGCGTGCTGCCGGTGGGCCAGAGCAGAAAGAGGCTCAGCATGGCGAACACGGCCGAAACCGCATAGAGAACAATCACGACCTGACGGTGCGACATGCCCATCTGCAAAAGCTTGTGATGGATGTGCTCACGATCGGCGGTGAAGATGGGACGGCCGCTGATGAGGCGGCGAATGACGGAGAGCAAAGTTTCGAGGATGGGCAAGCCGAAGGAGACGACGGGAATGGCGACGGCGACGAAGGTAGGAGCTTTCTGCGCGCCGGCGAGGGCCAGAGCGCTGAGCGTGAATCCGATGAAAAGGCTGCCGGAATCGCCGAGGAAAATTGTCGCGGGATTGAAGTTGTAGCGGAGAAAGCCGAGAATCGCGCCGGCGAGGGTGATGCTCATCAGCGAGCAGAGCCAGGACTGATTGACCAGGGCGACGACGAAAAAAACAATTGTCGAGAATAATGCGGAGCCGGCGGCGAGGCCGTCGAGGCCGTCGATCAGATTGAAGGCATTTGTGACCGCGACAACCCAGAGCACGGTGAGCGGCAGCCCGACGAACCAGGGCAGCATGTGCGGAAAAAGCAGCGGGATTTCGAGAACGCGCATGCCGCAGGCAAAGAGGAGCGTGGCGGCGACAGCCTGCACGGCGAATTTCGCGTACGGGCCGACGCCATGCAGGTCGTCATAAATGCCGAGCGCAAAGATGAGACATGCCGGGAAATAAATGCGCAGGAGGGTGCTGGGAACAACTCCAGCGAGGAGCCGCGGAAACAGGAGCGTCGCGGCGAGCCAGAGGATCAGGGTGAGAGAGAAAGCGAGAAATATAGCGATGCCGCCGAGGCGCGGAAGCGGCGATTCATGCAGGTGGCGTCCACCCAGCGGACGAGAGAGCCAGCCGCGGCGGGTGGCGATATCGCGAACCTCGCGCGTCGCCACAAAGGAGAGCACGACGGAAAAAGCGAACAGTCCAAAAAACAGAAGCGTCAATCAGACGTTCCTTCCGGCAGAAAATACTGGCATTTGAGACCACGCACGGGGAATCGACGACCTGATCTTTCGGGCTAGCTCTTCGATTCGTCGCACGACGGACAACGAAACAGCGCTTGCAACGGACTATAGCGTCGCACACTCCGAGCGGCAATAGAGATTGCACTTTTCACTGTTGCTTCTTCCGAGTCCGGGTATCAACGATGACAAGCGTGTCGCGAAGGAGGGTGGCCGTTGCCATGCTAAACTCGGGGCACTCGCAACTGAGGAGCTTCGTATGTCAGGACGGACCCGCCGTTTCCTCCTGCGGACCTCGCAGGGATTGATCTTTGCCGTATGCAGCGCGGGTTTGTTGGCGCAAACGGGCTCGATGCCGAGCGCCACGCCGGCGTCCTCGGCCTCCTCGACTTCGCTAGCACAGGCGGGTGCATCGGATTCTTCCGCGCCGCACCGGCTGGTGGCAAATTCCAACGCGAAACTTGGTATTGGCGACCTGATCGACATCTCTGTTTTTGGCGTGCCCGACTTGCAGACGAAAACACGCATCAGTGGATCCGGCGATGTTTATTTGCCCCTTATCGATTACGTTCACGTCGCTGATTTGACCATCGACGAAGCGCAGGAGCTGATTCAGAAGCGGCTGGAAGATGGCGGCTTCGTGCGTGGTCCGCATGTGTCGCTCTATATTGAAGAGGCGCAATCGCAGGCCATCACCATGGTGGGCGAACTGGCGCATCCGGGGCCGTACACGATCTCGGGCAATCGGACGCTGTACGACATGATCTCGGCGGCCGGCGGGCTGAGCGACAAGGCGGGACGCGTGGTCACGATCATTCATCGCGACGATCCCGATCACAAAATCGAGCTGCAACTTTCCTCCAACCTGGCGGAGGATACGCAGAGCAATGTTGACGTGCAGCCCGGAGATACGATCATCGTGTCGCGCGCCGGCATCGTGTATGTCGTCGGCGACGTGCAGCATCCCAGCGGATTCATGATCGATGACAACTCGCTGAGCGTGCTGAAGGCGCTGGCGCTGGCGGGCGGGAGCACTCGAACCTCATCGCTGAACAAAACGAGGATCCTGCGGCAGACACCAAACGGAATTCAGGAAATTCCGATACCGATGAAAAAGATTCTCTACGCCAAGGCGCCGGACGTCCCCATGATCAAGGGCGATGTATTGTTTGTGCCGGGCAGTTCGGCCAAGGCTGCGGCCTATCGCACGGCGGACGCGGCAGTCTCGCTGACGACAGCGCTTGGTGTAGTCGCCGCGCATCCGTAGGGAACAGGCTATCGTCAACAGGCCATGGTTGACAGGCCATCGTCACGCGGCCGCGGCTCTTGCGGACTCCTGTTTTCCCAGCAACCGATTCAGCACTCCAATGTAGTCGACCGCTGTCTGCTCGCGCGACAGGTTCGCGAGAATGTATTGCCGTCCGTTGACGCCCATGCGGCGGCGTTCGGCGGAATTCTGCGCCAGTGCGCAAATCGCCCGGGCCAATGCGTGAGGGTCCTCGGGCGGGACGCACACTCCGGCTCGCGCCGCTTCCACTAACTGCCGAGCCTGTCCCTCGACGGCAAGAATCACCGGCTGTTCGCACGCCATGTATTCCAGCATCTTGGTCGGGACCACGGTTTTGAAGACGTCAGTTTTTCTGAGCATGACGAGGCAGGCATCGGCTGCGGAAATAAGCGCGGGGATATGCTGGCGCGGCTGTGCGCCGAGAACCCTGACGTTGTCGAGACCGCGGGCGTCGGCAATATCCTTGATGCGCTGCTTCTCCGCGCCTTCGCCAATCAGCAGGAAGAGGCAGTCGGGCTGAGAAGTTCGCAGCTCTTCGGCCGCCGCGATCAGCGTTTCGAGTCCATGAGCCATGCCGATGGTGCCGATGTAGCAAACGAGGAAACGGCCCTGAATGTGGATGCCCTCGCGGGCGAGCTGAGTTTGGGCCTTGGCCGCGTCAGGTTCGGGACGGAACAGATCGGTCTCGACTCCGTTCTCGACAATGGAAATTTTGGCCGCGGGCACGTGCCAGTGGCGGATTAGATGATCCTTGAAGGCTGCGGTGACGACGACGATGCGGTCGGCTCGGCGATAAAGAAATCCGGCGATCGCGCCTAGGGTGCGATGCAGCAATGAATCTTCTCCGCCCGCACCAACGGCGGCCAGCGATTCCGGCCAGAGATCGCGCACCTCGAAGACAAACGGAACACGCTTGCAGCGCGCAATCCACCAGGCAGAGAGCGGGACAAGCAGTTGCGGCGAAGTGCCTATAACGACGTCGGACTTGTCGAGGAAGAGGCCGCGGAGCGCGGATGAAACGAAGAACGATGCATAAGAGCGAATGCGTTCATGCGCCTTCCGGTTAGGCAGCGGCCAGAGCCAGGTGCGCTCGACGCGAACGGTCCCGACTGCTTCGGTGAAGCGCAAACGGCGCAGACGCGGGCGCCATTCCGGCGGAACGGTTCCGGTCGGATGGTTGGGAAATCCGGTCAGCACCGTGACATCGTGTCCCATGCGCGCCCAATGCGCTGACAGCTCGGCAGCGCGCGCCGCGGGCGCGCCCATCTCCGGCGGGAAATATTGCGAGACGTAGAGAATTTTCACGTGTGCCGAGGCGTATCTGAAGGAAGCGTACACGAGGCGGAGAGCGGGTTACAGAGCCGAAGGCGGGCGCGGACCAGAATCGCAAACAGGGATCGGGAGAGATTCAGGGAAGATTGGTTTTTAGCGAGGTTCGATCGAGGCGCAGCTTAGTAGTGGAGAAGTTTGAAAACGCTCTTCTCTAGCAACGCTCGGGCGCGATTGGCGCGACGCTGCGCATAGACTTCCCAGCGGTCCGCCACATCCGCGAACCGGCGATTGCCGGTCAGATTCGCCATGACGCGCAACTGCACGATATGCAGACGGTGATAAAACGGGCTGGCCAGCATCTTCAGCCGCGTTCCGGACTGCTCATAGAGCGACCAGTAGCCGGTGTCGAAGCGCGAAAGATTGTGCAGCAGCGTGGCTACGCCACGATCGAAAATCTGTTTCGCCAAGGCGTCGGCGTGGGCGGCATAGAAGTCGAAGACTCCCCAGAGCGCCCAGATAAATCCGTTCAGGATGTGCGTGGGAGGGTCGACAAGATATTCTTCGATCCAAAGGTTGCGCTCGCCGTCTTCATAGAGCACGCCGCCTTCCGCGATCGGCTTGGTCAGGGCAACGAAAGCTTGTCTCGCACTGCGCTCATATTTTTCGTCCTGAGTCTGCGCGTGCGCCCGCAGCAATAGCGAAACGCCCTGCCCCTGCGCCAGGCCCGAATACCATGGCGCCTTCAGGGTGCTGCGATATTCCCAATTGAAATGATGGTTCCAGACGTGGACGCCGTGCGAGTTTGTTTGGAGATTAGCGGCGAGCCAATCGGCGGACTTGAGCGCCTTCTCGATGCGAACTGAATCGCCCGTTTCGCAAAAGCGGTTGTAGTTTGCGAGGCCCCATTGCGCGAGGGCGATCGGGTTGTATTGCAGGCCGATGGCGCCGCGATAGTCGAGCATGGGAATTCCGGCAGCGTCGTAGGCACCCGCATAGTCCGCTTTTTCGCGGAAAGCCATGAAATAGGGGCCGAGCGCGCTGTCTCGCGAGTGCGCTGCGGCGGTTGCGGGCGAATTGATCTCGGGAGTCTCATGCCAAAAAGTGAGTTGGCTTCGGCCGGAGCCTAGATACGCCGGCACGATGCGCCGGTAGTATTGCCAGCGCGCTGCGGCGCTTGCGCCGAACGAGGCCTTGGGCTGGGCGGCGACGGTGATCACTGAATTTCCCATATTGTGGTCACGAGGTCTTCGCCCTCGACCGCGACGGTTGTGCCGGCCAGCAGATTTGTCGCGTTGTTGCCATCGGGCAGAAAGGCGTTGCCATACTGGAAGTAGCGCATCGGCCACGCATCCTTTCGCCAGCGGGCAAGCGTCTGCCAATTTTCTTGATCGGCCGAGCCGATAATTTGAACTGCACTGGTGGAATTTACGGCGCTTGGCTCAGCCATGGTCGAAAAGAAAATCGCCTCGCCGGCGCGGCAACCGAAGATCGATGAACTCGCCAAATCTGCAATCGTTTCGACTTTCCCGGAGCGGCTCAGACGCAGTACGTGATTCGCCTCAAGCGGCGTGTCGGTTGCGAGATATACCGCATTCGGCGTTGGGATCGCCGCTACCGCGCGCGCCTGCTGATTGCCCGATAACACAACTTCAATCGAGCGGAGATCGCAACTTGTGCGAAGTACTTTGCACTCCGCGCCTGCATCGCCGGTCAGGATCCAGAGGCAGTCGCCCCAGGGATCGAAAACAATGTTGTGCACATGGCGGATTGCGCCCGCCGCGAAGGTGTGGGCGACCTGCCAGTTCTCGCCGCGATCATCGGAGGCGTAAATGTGAACTTCGGCGCGCTCGCGATTGTCGAAATATTCGCCCCAATAGACTGTTCCCGACGGAACCGCGGTGATGTGCAAGGGCCGCGTGCCACGACGGAGTCGGTGCGTCACGTGGAACTCATCGCGGCCAGACTCGCGGGTGACGATGGCGCCGGGAACCGCCGCGATCAATGTCGCGTTGTCTTTGTTTTGCCTCTCTTCTGATCCGCGCACAACATGCCCATGCACGACCGGTCCGGGCACAACAGGTCCGTGCACAACCGCGAGCGCGTGGAAGCCGTCGCGCACCAGACGAGAACTCAGCCGCGATCGCGCCGTGAGATTCCGCCACCATGCCGGATCGAAGCGCGCGGCCGGCTTCCATTGCCGGTCCGCCGCTCTGCGCGCCTTGTTTGACGGCGCTTGCCAGCGCACAAGTTCATAACCCCGGCCGCCGTAGAGCACGTCGCCGTCCCAGGCGAGGACGCGAATCCCTCGATAAGCCGCAATTTTGCGCAGGCTTACTGATGATGCTGCGGCGGTGGCAAGGGCGCTGGAAACCATTCGAAAACTCAATTCTCCACTTCAAACCTCTTCCGTCTCCACGCCGCGCGTCACTGCTCCGCCTTGCGGGCGAGGAGCGGACCAATAGCGAGCGCGTCCATCTTCGTCCGCTGGAAGCAATCAATCGCCTCCTGCGGCGTGCACACGATCGGCTCATTTTCGTTGAAACTCGTATTCAGGATCACAGGGATTCCGCTCTTCTTCTCAAACGCTTTGATGAGATCGTAATAAAGAGGATTCTCTGCGCGCGATACGGTCTGGAGCCGTCCGGTGTCGTCGACGTGATTGACCGCGCCGAGAGCCTTTCTTTTCTCCGCGCGAACCTTGTAGACGTGCAGCATGTAGGGCGAGGGATGCGTGTGCTCGAAATACTCGTGCTGCGCTTCGGCGAGAATTGCGGGCGCGAACGGTCGAAACCACTCGCGATGCTTGATGCGCGCATTCAACACATCTTTCATGCCGGGCAGGCCGGGATGGGCGACGATCGAGCGATTGCCGAGTGCGCGTGGACCCCACTCCATGCGGCCTTGAAACCAGCCGACGACATTACCTAGCGCCATCTCGCTTGCGACAGCGTCAAGGAGCGGCTCACAGCCAAGGCGTTGATACTTGACGCGGGCTGATTTGAGCGCGCATTCGATTTGCGACTCGGAAAATTCGGCACCAAGGTATGCATGATTCATCTGCGTCCGGCGGGGCTGTCCCAGGGTCGCGTGATGGGTATGGAGCGCGGCGCCAATCGCCAGCCCCTCATCGCCGGCCGCCGGCTGAATCCAGGTGCGACCAAATGGCGTGCGCGAGAAAATCTTGCCGTTGGCGACGCTGTTGAGCGCGCATCCGCCCGCCATGGCCAGATTCTCTTCGGGCACATGCTTATGCAGCGTATTCAGCGCATGAAAAAAAACTTCTTCGAAGCAATGCTGCATAGCATAGGCAAGATCCATGTCGCGCTGCGTGATTTCGGTGTTAGGCTCGCGCGGAGGACCGAAGAGTTTTTCCATTTTCTCGCTGAAATGCCGCGCCAGTTGCACCGTTCCATCGGGCAGCACTTGCATGCCCTGATCGCTGCCAAGCGGCCGGAAATAACTTAGGTCGAGTTCGAAGCCGCCGTTTTTCAGCGGAACAATTTTTCGGATCTCATCGACGTAGGTGTCTTTGCCATAGGGCGCGAGGCCCATCACTTTGCCTTCATCCCCGTATTTCCTGTAGCCGATGAAATCGCAAATCATGGTGTAGAAACTGCCGAGCGAGTGCGGCAGAAAAATGCGCTCGAGAACGTCGACCTTGGGCCCCTCGCAGCGCGCCATCATCGTGGAAACAAAATCGCCGGAACCGTCGTAGCTGAAACCAGCAGCCCGCTCCCACGGTGAGCAGTAATACGCGCTGGCGATGTGGGCGAGGTGGTGCTCGACGTGATGCACCTCAAATTTCAGTTCGTTCGGATCGAGATCGAGCGCCTGCGCGAGCAGCGAGCGCACGTCGCGCATCGATTCCTTGCGCTGGCGCATTTTGATGAAGTTGAGAATCTTGGCCGGATTGGCCAGCGCATACTGAACTTTCTTGGTGAGATGCGCGTCGCTGTCCTGGCCGACAGCGACATGCCGCACGTCGGTTAGCTTTGCGCCGGCGGCGTCGAGGCAGGCCTTCACGGCCAGTGAAGGGAATCCGCCGTAGTGCTTATGACGGTTCAGGCGTTCTTCGGCGATGGCGAAAAGAATCTTCCCGTCCTCGATGATCGCCGCGGAAGCGTCGGCATGAAACATGTTGAGGCCCAGAATCAGCATGAAAGGCTCGCTTTTTCCGCCCGCACGTTTTCCGCGCGATCGCCTTGGCGCAAGGCCTGCGCAACAAATTCGGCAGTGTCGACGCGAAGCGCCGCGCCCGTCTGGTTGGCGTTCTGCAATCGCAGAGTTGCCAGCGTCGAAGCCACGATCTGTTTGAACGGGATTGGCGGCGGAATCTTCCCTTGCGCAGCCTCGACGAAGGCGCGCAGTTCGGCGTGATGTCCCTTGTCTTGTTTCCAGCGCGTGCGCGAGATTTTCCGGCGGCCATTGCGCACGAGTTCGAGACGGCGGAAATCTTCGAGAATCGCGACTGACGCGCCGCCGAAAATTTCAAGGCGCTCCTTGGAGGCCGATTTGTCACCGTTGGCCATGTAGGTGATTGTCCCGACGGTGCCGTCCGCAAACTTGAGCGTCGCAGCCAGATTTTCTCCGCTGTATTGGCCGGGATTGCGGACCGTCTCGGCGCGCACTTCAACCGGAGTCGCGCCGGCGAGGAAGCAGAGGAAGTCTACGAAGTGACAGACCTCGCCGAGAATGCGCCCGCCCCCGACTTCGGGGTCGTTGACCCAATGATCGGCGGGAATATAGCCGGCATTCACGCGATAGTGCATGAAGAACGGTTCATGAATTTGCGCCAGGAATTTCTTCAACTCGATCGCCATCGGCGCGAAACGGCGATTGAAGCCAACCATGAGCAGCGGTGGGCTCCCGCCGCGGTTTGTTCGCGCCATAGTTTGCACGATGGACGCGAGTTCGGATTCGTTCAGGCAAAGAGGCTTCTCGCAGAAAACGGATTTGTTCGCATCGACCGCGGCGAGAAGCTGCCTGGCGTGGAGATGATGCCGCGTCGCAATTACGACGGCCGTCACCTTCAGATCTTGCAGAAGTTCTTCTTCCGAATTTGTGCAGTAAGAAAAGCCGAAGCTCTGTGCGGAGCTGCGGCTGCGCGGCCCGGTCGCATTGCAGACGCCGACTAGCGATAGACCGGAAATTTCTTTCAGAGCGGGCAACAGTGTGTTTTGCGCGAACGCGCCAGCACCAATCACTGCCACGCCGACTGGGGCTTCAGTAACCGCACGCGGCCCGGGGGTAGGGATTGCTGGCATTCTTCGTGGCGAGTCGGTGGCAGCGAACTCTTCGCTGGCCGCGTTTGCGTAACCTTTGATCGAATAATTAAGGAGCACGCCGAGAAAAGGCTCTCCCGCGCGGCCAAGAATCAACTCATACGCGCGGTTTGCCTCGTCAATCGCGAAGCGGTGCGTGATGAGCGAAGCGAGATCGAGTTTGCGCTCGGCGACGAAGCGCAGAAAAGCCTCCATGTTGCGCGTCTCAGTCCAGCGCACGTGGCCGATGGGATAATCGCGGCCCTTCTGCTCGTAAGCTGCGTCGTAGCGGCCGGGCCCGTACGATCGCGAGATGCGGAAGGTGAGCTCCTTCTCGTAATAGAGTTTGCGCTCGAGTTCCATGCCGACGGTTCCGACGGCAACTACGTTGGCGCGATCGCGGGCAACCTCGGCGGCGAGATTGACTGGGCCGCTCATCGGAGTCTCCGCCGTGATCAGCACAGCGTCGGCGCCCACTCCACCGGTTTTTTGAAAGCAGAGATCGCGGAGGTCGCTCTCGTTTGTACTGGCGGCGTCAGCTCCGTTCGTAATGGCAAGATCCGCGCGCGCTTGAAGCAGGTCCATTGCGAGGACGCGGCAGCCTGCAACTCTCAAAAGCTGAACGGTGATCTGGCCGAGCAAGCCAAGGCCGATGACGGCGACCGTTTCGCCGAGCGCAACGTCGGCAGTGCGAATTCCGTGCAGACAGATAGCTCCGATGGTTGCAAAAGCGGCCTCGTCGAATGAGACGCCCTCTGGGATTTTCGCCGCCAAAAGCCGCGGCACGCAGGCAAACTCGCCGTGAACCGCATATCCGGCGCCGGCACAGGCAACGCGATCGCCGACGCGGAGATCGGCGATGCCGTCCGCGATGGCGACGACTGTTCCGGCGCTGCTATAGCCAACCGACTGCGGTTGCGCGAGGCGAGAACGCACGGCGCCGAGCGTGGAGGCCATCCCGTCGCGCTGAATTTTGGCAAGAACGTCGCGAACGAGGTCGGGACGGGCTTTCGCCTTGGACATAAGATTCTTCCGCGCAAATTCCGCGGAGGCGCGCTCCGTGCCCGCCGAAACAAGAGACGTTGCCGTGCGCACCAGCACGCAGCCCGGCAGCAATTGCGGAGCCGGAACTTCGGTGACCGCCAACTCACCGGAACGCGCGTCTTGAAGAAGTTGCTTCATGCGGAGATAAGTTCGCACGAGCCGACGGTCGGACTCGCCAGTTTTTGGTCGATGATGGTTTGAGTAGAGGCAGCTTTATCCGCGAACCCGCGCGCACTCCCGTCGAGAAAAAGTTGCATCCAGATTTCGAGCGTCAGCAATTGCCAAATTTGCATCGACCAATCTTCCGCGCCCCGGCGATGCTCATCGATGTAGCCGCGCACAGCTTCGGGACGGAAGAGGCCACGGTGCTTGACTTGGGTTTCAGAGAGAAGATCGTCGACCATCGGCCGCAAATCGTTCGCCAGCCAATAGTCCACGGGCGCGGCGAAACCCGCTTTCGGCTGCCGCAAGACCTCATCCGGCAACAAGCCGTGCATCGCTTCGCGGAAAATGTATTTCGTCGTTGGACGCCACTTCCCTTTCAGCTTCCACTCCGGCCGCACATTCCAGGCGGCGAACTCGGCCAGGTCGCGATCGAGGAATGGCACGCGAACTTCAGCCGACGACGCCATGCTCATCTTGTCGTTGTAAGTGAGATTGAGGGTGGGCATGAAAATTTTCGTATCCAGATAGAGCATCTGGTTGAAGAAGTCGGCGTGCTGAACTCGGTCGAAGGCTGCGAGATGGCGCGCGGCAGGATCGAATGCGAAGGCGTCGCCTATTGCGGAAGATAGTTCGGAAGAAAATTCAGCTGCATACAGCTCGTTTTTCTGTCGCGCGTCGAGGTAAGTGCAATTGCGGACAAAGGCCTCGGCCGGAGAGAGTGCGGCGCTGCGCGCCATCTTCTTCGCCCAACGCACCGGGCCCTTGAAAGCCGTGCCACGAAAACCCGGAAGTGCGAGCACGGCACGAGCCATAGCAGTTCGCGCGAAGCTCGGGACTCGCCGGTAACGTTCGGCCAATGTGTGCGCGACGTGCTTGCGATATCCGGCGAAGAGCTCATCTCCGCCCACGCCGGAAAGCAGAACCGCCGCCTGTTTGCGAGCCTCGCGGCAGACAAGAAATGCGGCGATGATTGCGGGATCGGCGGTCGGTTCGTCCATGTGCCAGGCCAGTTCGGGCAACAGGCTGACCACGTCAGGCTCGACGACGATCTCGTGGTGTTCGCAGCCCAGACGGCGGGCGAGGCGCCGCGGAACGGCGGGATCGTCGAGCGTGTTTTCGCCGACACGATATTTCTTCGGGAAGGTGACGGTGTACGTACGCACGGGCTGCTTGCGCGCCATCGCGGCCACAATCGCGGAAGAATCGAGACCCGCGCTCAGGAACGCTGCGATGGGCACGTCGCTGACCATCTGACGCTCGACGGAAGCGCAGAAACGCTCCCGGATTTCCCGCTCGACTTCGGATTGATTGTTTGCGAAAGAATGGCCGGCGGATGGGAAAGTCAGATCCCAATATTGCTCGATCTTGAATTCCCCGCGCTGCCAGATCGCATAATGGCCAGCTTCCAGCTTGCGAATTCCGTCGAACATCGTCAACGGATCGGGCACCCACAAGAATGTCAGATACTGATGCAGCGCTTCGAGGTTGATGCGCGCTTCGATGCCGGGTACTTCGAGGAGCGCCTTGATCTCGGAGGCGAAGGCGAGTTTGCCAGTGCGCTCGTGGTAATAGAGCGGCTTGATACCGAAATGGTCGCGGGCGAGAAAAAGTTTGGGCGAGGAGCCGCGCAGATCGCAGATGGCAAATGCGAACATGCCATTCAGCCGATTCAGGCAATCGACACCGTATTCCTCGTAGAGATGAATGATGGCTTCGGTATCGGTGTGCGAACGGAAAAGATGGCCTTTGCTCTCGAGTTCCCGGCGCAATTCGGCGAAGTTGTAGATCTCGCCGTTGTATGTGATCCAGACGGAGCCGTCTTCGTTGGCCATCGGCATGTGGCCATCGGGCGAGAGATCGAGGATGGCGAGACGGCGGCTGCCGAAACCGACGTAAGTGCCATCGCCGAAATGCCGCTCCCAGAGCCCGGAGTCATCGGGACCGCGATGCCCTTGCACGGCGGTCATGCGGGCCAGAATCTCTGCGTCTCCGCAATTCACCAGACCATTGATGCCACACATGGGTTAGTTCTCTCCGCGCCGTAGCTCGTAGATTTTTGCTTTCGTGTGGAACATCTGCACGGCCTGCAACGCGCAATAGATCAGGCCAGGAACACCGTCGAGGATCCCGAGCCGCACGAAATAGCGGTAGAAAAAAAGCAAAATCGGTGAGCCAGGCAGGCGATAAAGTTTGCGCTTGAGCCACCGGCGTCGCTGCGCCTGCGTGCCGAAGAGATCAGCTCGCAATTCCTCGTTCGCGCCGGCGGGCTCCAGCAGCACACGCGCCTCCCAGTTCGAATATTCATTATGTTTGGCGATGTAGCGCGAGAGCGAGGCGACGTTGCGGTGAATGAGCGCATGGCGCAAGTTGCGCACCGTACCGTCGACGATGACGTGCTCGTGGATTTCGATGTCGGCCATCGAATCGTCCTGATCCTTGAGCCGGCATTCAAAGCGGCCACGGCCTTTGCGAAAGAGCGAGAGCTTCCAAAAACTAGCGTCACAGTGGCGCAGAACGCGACCGAGAAAGTGCATTTGCAGGCGGATGGCGTAGCCGTCATTCGCGGGATTCTGAATCGCCGCGCGAATCTCGCGAACAAGCTCGGGCGTCAGGATCTCGTCGGCATCGAGCAACAGGATCCAGTCGCAGGCTAACGGAAGCGTATCCATTGCCCACTGCCGCTTTTTCGGCCAGCCGCCGGAATAATAAAACTGCACGACCTTCGCGCCATACGCCTCGGCAATGGCGACCGTGCCGTCGGTGCTCTGCGAATCGATCACGTAGATTTCGGCGACTTCCCTCAGAGCATCGAGACAGCGAACCAGATTCTCCGCTTCATTGCGAACCGGAACGATCACGCTGACGGGAAGCAATTTCGCAGGCGCAATGTGAGTCGGCTGCGCGGTGATCGATACGCTTACTTCCGGTTTCGTTTCGACCAGTGTCATGAGGATGGGAACGAATTTCACTAATGGTAGCCGATTGTCGGGGGCCGGATGGTTGCTAATCGAATTCCCCGAAATAGTTTGTTCGACGGCTCATTTAGGCGGAAGGTTTAGAGGTTTTGCTCGCACCAGCGCTGGAGGACGAACAGCGACCACGGGCGCGACCACGAGGTCTCTCCGGCGAGGAAGCGCTGCCAGACGAACCGGGCGCCGCTGGCCGCGATAAGGTCGCACGAGTTATCGGCAGTCAAAGCTTTTTCGACGATTGGCCGCATCTCCGCACGCAGCCAGTGCTCGAACGGCAGCGTGAATCCGCGTTTGGGGCGGTTCACGATTTCCTCGGGCAACTCGACACCTAGATTGCGCAGCAGGAGCGGCTTTGGGCTGCCAGCTTGGTGCTTCTCGCCGCCTGGAATTCTGAAGCAGGCCTCGACAAGATCGCGGTCAAGAAAAGGGACCCGCAGTTCCAGACCGTGCGCCATGCTCATGAAATCGGAGTCGCGAAGCAGGGTGTTGCGCATGTACCAATGCGACTCGAGGAACGAAACGCGGTTTACAGGATCGAGGTTCGTGGTTGCGGCGATGGAAGGCTGCAACTGGATGGCGAGTTCGCGTTCGGCATGATGACTATTTGCGTACAACGCCTGACGCTCTGACGGCGGGAAGAGACTTCTGACGAGGAAATAGGGATGCAGAGCGGAGTCTCGGTTGGTCGCAAGTTCGCCGGCGAATTCGGAGATCTTGCGGCGACGGTCGCTCTTGCCGCCAGCGGCCAGCGTCGCTGCGATCGGACGGCGCACCAGAGATGGCAGCCTGGCGAAACGCGCTGCCAGCCGCTCCAGGCGGGGCACGTCGCGGAAACTCGAATATCCCGCGAACAACTCATCGGAACCCAGGCCGGTCAGCGCGACTTTGACTCCGGCTTTGCGCGCCTGGGCCGAAACCAGAAACGTATTGACGCCGTCGATCGTCGGCTGGTCCATCGCGTTAAGCGCTTCGGGTATAGCCGTAAGCGCGTCTTGCTGAGAGACCATCAGTTCGTGATGATCGCTGCCAAAGCGGCGCGCCACCTGGCGCGAATATTCGGCTTCGTTGAATTCGGCCTCACGAAACACGAGCGAGAAAGTTGCGGGCCGGACTCCCGCAGCGCTCATCAGCGCGACCAACGCCGAGGAATCGATGCCGCCGGAGAGAAACACGCCGACGGGAACGTCGCTGACGAGATGAGACAACACCGCGTTGCGCAGGATTGCAGTCAGATCGTGGCCGCTGCCGCCGTTCCTCGACTCGGCATTAGGGGCGCGCGGATCATCCGCCCCAAGATGCGCTTGCTTAAGCGGGCTCCAGTATTCGCGACTGGAAATCTCGCCGTTCTTCAGGCTAATGACATGCCCCGGCGGCACGGCAGAGATTCCTTCGACGATCGTGCGCGGTTCGTACACCGAGCCGAAGGCGAGGTAGCTGAAAAGTCCGTTCGGATCGATCTTCCGCGGCACGAGACCCGTCCTGAGCAACGTCCGGACTTCGGATGCGAACAGAAAATGCCCGGCGGAATGGAAGTAGTAGAGCGGCTTGATGCCCATGGGATCGCGCGCCAGAAGCAGCGTTTGGCGCGATGCGTCCCAGATGGCAAACGCGAACATGCCACGCAATCGATCGAAAGACGACGCGCCCCACGTGCGGTACGCCGCGAGAATTACCTCGGTATCAGAGTGGCTTTGAAAGCGATTGCCCTCGGCCTCAAGTTCGGCGCGCAGCTCGCGGAAGTTATAGATCTCGCCATTGAAGACGATCCAGTTTCCAGTGGCCGCGTCTTGCATCGGCTGGTGGCCGAGCGGCGAGAGATCGATGATGGAAAGACGTGTGTGGGCAAAGCCGGCCTGGCACGCTCCATCTGCGCTTGTGTTAACAACGGCTGTACCCGAATCGTCGGGGCCACGATGGGCGAGCGTGCGGACCGCATTCTCCAGCGTGCCATGCGGGATCGGTCGATCTTTCGTGACAATGCCGAAGATCCCACACATAGGCGCGGCTACTTGAATGCTTCTACGTACAAGGAATGAGGAAGGTCTTTTTGGTCGCCGGGTTCATAGGGCGGGACGCGCTCGCGATATAGAAAGCTGGCGCCCTCGGCGGATTTTTGCACTTCGCGAAAACCCGATTTCCGCAGCACCTCGCTCATGTAGGTGAAGTCGAAGGCGGTACGATGCTGGCCGTCGCAAAAAACAAAGTTGGAAAACCTGCCGCCAATGGAATCGAAATGGCGTGGGAATGAATTCTCAAACCATGAGACGCGGTCCTGGCTGTAGGCGGCGATGGCGCTCTCCAGGTTAGGGACGATCAAGCGGACGCCCGCGCCGGGCCTGAGCACTCGCAAACATTCGCGCAGCAGCATGTCGAGTTCGTCAAAGTAAAAATGTTCGAACATGTGGGTGGAGTAGATGGAATCCACGGAATTGGCGGGAAACGGCAAACCGTTTCTCACATCGAGCCAAAGGTCGAGCTTGTTGCGCAGGTTTCCGTCGATGTTGACGAAGCCGGCCAGATATTTTGTGCCGCAGCCGAGATGCAGGTGAGTTGCGCCGTCCGCTCGTGCACGCAGCACGTAACGATGCAAAAGGTAGTTGGGAAGAGTGGCCTTGGCGATGCCCCAGAAGGCAATGTCTTTGTAGCGTTGATGAAGCACCCACGCCTCCAGCCGCTTTGGCCGATTATAGAGCACGATTCACAGCGCCGAGAACGGCAACTGCACGATAGAGTGTTGCCAAGTTATGCGCCTGCCGGTCGAGGGTTAGGCCGTTCAAGACCGTCTGCCGGGCGGCCGCGCCGATCTGAAGCGACCGTTCGCGCGAACTCAAGAGATTGGAAAGGGCATCGGTGAGTTCATCGACATTGTCCGGAGAAATCAGCCGCCCGTTTCTCCCGTGCTCGATGATCTCTTCGATTCCCTGGCCGCGACAAGCGATGACCGGTTTGCCGCAGGCCATGGCTTCGAGATAAACGCAGCCGAGGCCCTCGCTGCTGCTCGGAAGCGCAAAAACTGTGCACCGGCGCATCGCCTCCGCTACGGCGGTGCGCGATTGACGGCCAGCGAAGTGAATCCTCTCGCGAATCCCGATCTGGTTTGCCAATGTTTCGAGGCGCGTGCGATCCGGGCCTTCGCCGATGATGTGGCATTGCAGTTGCGGAAAAGAATCGGCGAGACGACCTACGGCTTGGAGCACCAACTCTTGCCCCTTGCTTGGAATCAGGTTTCCCACGATGAGAATTTCTTGCGAGCCAGCAAGCGGACTGGACGAAATCGAATCGTGTAGAAGCGGCGGCGAAAACAGGTCAGTATCGGTCCCGTTATAGACGATGGCGCTGCGCACCTCACCAGGCATTCCTGCCTGCAAAATCTCTTGCACTTTCCTGCTCACACAGATGACGGAAGCGGCGCTTCGGTAAACCTCGATCGAGGCTCGGCGACGCCATTCCGCGGGCGCTCCGGCACGAAAGCAACTGTTGAATACATCCAGACCATGGACAGTGACCACGTAAGGGATCCGCAAATGCCGCCCGAGCAAACGCGCCGCATGGCCGCAGGGCAGCGCCGCATGGGCGTGAATAACATGGATCGGACGCCTGCTGTGCAGTTCGGCAAGATCGCGCCGCAAGCGCGCATAAAGAAAACGGCCCGCGCTGGAAAGGCCCGCCGTTCCCGGAATCTGAAAGTATCGCACCCACTCTGCGGGAGCAGAAGGACCGGAACTTCGACGTGCGCTGTGGATCGGGCTCGCGGCAATCACGCTCGAACTCACGCCCAATCGGGCGAGAGCATTTAGCGGCTCCTTTACGAAGCAGCCGTTCACTTCGTTTTCGAGCGAGGGGAAAAAAGGAGTCAGCGTCAGAACGTGGAACGGCGCCGCGCCGGGTCGTGCGGAATTGCCTGCGACCGAACTTCCGGATTGTGAATTCTCCATCATTGTTTCGTGCCAGCTTGTTTCGCGCCAGCTTGTTTCTCACGAGCTGGGACCAGATTCCGCGCCCGCTCGACCAATTGCGACACATGCTTTTTCCAGCTAAAGTCGTTCGCCCGGCGCAGACCGGCGCTCGCGAGATCCCGCGCCAGATCGGGAGATTCGCTCACCTGGCAAATGCGCTCCGCCAACTCCTCCGAAGAAAATCGTGAAAAATATACCGCGGCGCCGCCGCAGATTTCGCGATGCACCGGCAGATCCGACGCCACCACCGGCAAACCGCTCGACATCGCCTCCACCAGCGGATGCGCGAACGACTCCGCATAGGCCGGCGTGACGTACATATCGCAGGCGCGGTAGAGGTGGTGAAGCGAGCGATAGGGAACGCTTCCGAGTTCGACAACATCGCCACGAGTGCGCATGTCGCGAACCAACGTTGCCGCGGCCTCCGTTCGATAGCTACCCGGGTTCGCGTCCGGAGTCAGGCGGCACGTCAGGTAGAGCCGGACCTTCTTTTGCAGACAGTGGCTCAAGATCGGCATGGCACGCAACAATGCCTCGAAGTTGCGGTAGTAGTTGTAGTGACTGACGAAGAGCAGCCGCAGCGCATCGCGGCCCTCTTCGAGCCGGGTCTGCACCTCGAGAGGCAAAGGTGCGGCATCGCTGGTGAATGCCTCCGCGTCGAAACCATGATGAATCGCTTCAACTTCCCTGCCGCTCCACTGGCCGAGGTCGCGCGCGAATGCCTCACTCGGAGCCACGGTAACATCCGCGCAGCGAATCGAACGCCGGGCCAGCCAACCTTTCACCAGCGTGTCGGCCCAGATCGCATAATCGCGGCGATTTCGAATGTCGCGCATAAAATCCGGCGAAGTGTAGAGCGAATTGCGCGACAGAAGAATCTGCGGAATCGGCGATCTGAACAGCGCGAAGTTGCCCGCGGAGATCAAGACGTTCGCGCCGCTGCGCCGAATAAGGCCGGGCAGCGCGGTCTGCTCGCGCAGCCAGCGTCGCAGCACGTTTTCGGACTCGGGAAGCTCGACAAAAGTGACGTTCGCAGTCCCGGTTAACTCGCGTTGCAGAACCGGACTGAGCAAAATCGTGGTGTGCGCGTCGTCCCGCTGTGCGAGGTGAGGAATAACATTCCGCAGATAGGTCAATCCGCCGCCGGCACTCGCGGCCAGACCGTTGACGAAGAGCCGGATCATCGATTCGATGCGGCTTGAGCATACGCCGCCGGCATGGCGGCGCGCCGGGGAAATACTTGAAGGTTGGAGGCCACAGCGTGGGTGGGTTGGAGATCGGCCAGCAAAAACGCGAGTGCCCAGAAGTAAACGCAGGGATACGCGCCGACCGCAAAGAGCCAGTCTTCAAAATTGGCGTGAATCAGGCCGGCGACGACCACCATGGCGAGCGGAATCGAATAATGCCGGAAGTCCGAGGTGCGCCGCATCCAAGCGAAGACGCGCCAGGCGTTCGTGATCGTGATGCCCATCAATCCCAGGAACGGCGCCACTCCGAGCAACCCAACCCACTCCGTGATCGTCATGTAGCTGCTGCCATGCTCGCGCGCCGTCTCCGCACTGGAAGCGAATTTGCCAAAATACAATCCCGGATCTTCGCCCGTCGGACTGGTGCCATAGCCGGCCCCGAACAGGGGATGTTCTTTGATGGAAGCGATCGACTGTTCCCACGGGTTCTGGCGCGAACCGAGAAGACCCTGATCCTTGTGACCTTTGTAGAGAACTACATCCTTTAATGTGTCCGCCGTCTTCGCCAGGATTTCCGGCGCCAGCATGCCTGTTACGGCAATGGCAACGAGGACGAGCGCCAAAATCTTAGCCAGCAGTTTGTACTGGCGCAGGCACAGGCAAAAAAGCAGCGTCACCACAACCATGGTGACGATTCCGGCGCGTGCGAGGCTATAGATGGTGAGATACGCGCAGAGCAGAAGTGCAAGCAGGCTGCGGAATCTCACGCCGGGCCCGTCGCTGTTGAACCATCCCCACAGCAGAACCGGGAAGATGCCTATGCTCATCGCGGCGCCGAGAGAATTCGGATTACCCCAGATCGCTTCGCCGAGTCCGAGATAACAAACCGCGGTGACGTAGACTGCGATTTCGCAGGCAAACACAAGTCCGCGAAAGAACCGTTCCTCGCGGCCGATGGCAGCAAGGCGGGCTCCCGCGGAGCAATAGAGAAACAGCAGGCACAGGCTCAGGGCCTTGTAACTTGCCATCTGCACGTATGACGAAACAGTGGCCGAGACCAGCGCGGCTCCGATACAGAAAAAAGCCAGCAGATGGATGCTGCGAAAGCTGGAGCGCGGAGCCCTCATCCAGATGATGAAACCGACAACCGCGCCGGCCGAGAGCACGAACCACCGTCCGCCCGTCCACGCGCCCTGAAGCGGAACGTTCATGCCGGCCCAGAGAAAAGCGACCATCAGGACGGTAAAGAAGCGCTGGTCGTACTTCCACAGACTGGCGATGACGATCTCGATCAGCAGAATCGCGCCCAAGAACGTGACGCTGCCGAAGTAATGCAGATGGGTGAGAACGGCATAGAAAAAAAGTAATCCGCCGAACGCGAGGCCGATCCAGTGCCAGGTTTTTAGCCCGTCATCCATTGAACCTCGCTTGTCTGCGTCAGGGCCGCTGCGGCCAGGCCTTCCGCGCACGCTTCTGGAGAATAGCCGCGAATCCGTTCCACACTCCGCTCTCCCATTTTTTTTGCGAGCTGCTGATTTTGCATCAGCAATTCGATCGCAGCGGTCAGCTTAGGGACGTCTCGGGGCGGTACGACGTAACCGTTCCAGCCATTCTCGACCAGGTCACAAGCACAGCCGGCAACGTCGCTCACGACGATCGGAAGCCCGCACGCCATCGCTTCGTTGACGACCAGGCCCCACGGATCGCTGCGCGTTGGAAGAACCAGTGCCGCGGCAAGAGCATAAAGACCGGCCAATTCCTCGCGATGTAGAAATCCGGGGAAGCAGATGGCGCCGGGGGTGGTTAGGCGAGCTTGCCGCTCTAATTGCGTTTTGTCCGGGCCGTCGCCGGCAAATATCAGTCCCGTGCTTGCGCGTAATTCTTCCGGCAAGCGGTTGTAGGCTTCGAGGAGATCGAACACTCCTTTTTCCGCAACCAGCCGGCCTACGAAAAGCAGGAAGCGCTCCGGCAGCGAAAATCGCGCGCGAAACTCCGCCGATTGCGCGCGGATGCTCTCTGCCCGAGTGCGAAACCACTCGTTGTCCACGGCGTTCGGCGCAATCGAGATCGTGTGGTCCTCCACTCCCATCACCCTCAGATATTCCCGTGAAGCCTGACCCGGCACAACAAAACGATCGCAGTGCGATACAAAATAGCTTTTCAGCGACTCGACCAATCCCCGCCCGGAGCGGGCGTCATACCGGTTACTCTCGCACCACAAAACCAGCTCCGCTCCATTCTTCTTCGTCCACCACAGTGCCCCCCAGGAGGCCACATAGTTGTATCCGCCGCAGATAATCACCTCGGGCTCAAATCTTCCGAGGCAGGAGCGCAGTTTCCAGTTCAGCAGCAGGCTGCTTCGGCCCGCGCGAAATCGAGTCGACGGCAGCACTTCATGGGAAAAACGAATTTCATCTTTGTAGACGCGCCACTGCCGCAGTCCGGAATCGGTCTCGGACAAAAACACGACGTGCAACTCCAGTCGCCCGTCTTCCGCCAGCGCATTGAAGACGGGAATGCGATAAGGAGAGATGATTTCCGACAGAATCAGGACGCGCCGCTTGTCGTTTGGCATTCCGCTGGAGGCTGCTGAGCGCTATTCTAGCGGCATCGCTTTAGGAAATTCGTTGGCGCCGATGGTTCTGCCGCTCGGTTACAGCCTTCTCGAAGACCAGCGACCACTGCTCGGCTACGTCGTCCCAATCGAACCTGGCAGCATGCTCGACGGCAGCGGCCGACATACTCCGCCGTAAATCGGCATCTTCAATCAATCGCGCCAAGGCCTGGCCCAGTTCAGCATCCGAGCCTGCGAGCAATCCAGTCACCCCGTCAACGACATAGTCCGGCGCATACGAATTCCGCGTCACACCCGGAAGCCCGCACGCCGCGGCCTGTCCCAGCACCTGCGGATGTCCCTCGATTTCGCTGGGATGAAACAATACTTGCGCCTGGCGCATCTCGCCGCCGAGCTGCGACGCATTCAGATGGCCGAGAAAGCGGACATTCTGGCATTTCATTTCTTCCGTCAGGCGACGGCATGATGTTTCTTCCTCGCCGTTTCCCGCCAGACGAAACTCCCATTGCGGAAACTTCGCGGCCTCGCGAATCATCAGGTCGGCGCGCTTATACCCGCGGAACGAACCCGCAAATAAAACTCTTTTGTTGGCCGAACCGGCATCGCGATCCGAAGCCGCATAGTAATATCGCCGGTCGATGCCATCATAAATCGTCTGGACATTGCGACCGCCGAGTTTTTCCGCCATCCCGGCCATGTAGCGGCTATTCCCGACCGCGATGTCGGCTTCGCGGATCGCTCGGAAAAGCGCAGGCCGTCGATCTTTTTCGAGCCCGCCCGAAACGACATAAGTGACCAGCGCGGTCTTCAGCGAGAGATTGCGGCGCAACGTGAGAAACGCGCGGTCCAACGGACCTTCGCGCGGAAAGAAGTAAACATCGGGAACATGGGACAAAACGTGCCAGAGCGCGCGTGCCGTGTTTGCGCGCCTTTTCCACGGCAAAATTTCCGTATTCGCGCGTCCGGCAATCCGCGGATCCGGCGCGCCCGACCCCAACATCACAACCCGAAACCGGCCAGGATCCAAGCGCGCGACGACTTCCTTCACCGTGAGATTCTGGGCATTGGTATTGTCGTCATTGGCGAACGATGGCGTGAAGACGGTGATCATGGGGCGCAGAGGTGATTTTCTAAAGTCAATTGCGAACCGTTATAGAGATTTCGATTGTAGTTGGCTTCGCAGATTTCGCAATCGGGCCTTCAGGCGAAATTCCGCCCGCGCTGCGTTCGAATTGTTTTTGAGATGCGTCATGGCGGTTCGCAGAAATTGTTGGCGCACTTCTTTGTGAGTTCCGCCCGCTAACGGCCTGAGCTCTTCCGGGTCGGCATCGAGATCGTACACCTGCTCCGTCGTCCCGGCCGCGATCCGCATGACCATTTTGTTTTCTGCGCTTCGAATGCTCAAGAGCCTCTCACCCATGCGGTCTTTCGCGCGCAGTGGGTTGGTGCAACCGTAAACGCATTCTGCGATGGCAGGCGCATCCCACGGTGAGCCTTCCAGCAAATTGCTCAAAAGGGTTCGCCCCTCAAAGGTCCGCGGCGGCTCGATATCGAGAATATCCAGAAGCGTCGGGGCGAGATGCAAATGGCTGAAGGGAGTCGAAGCGATAGGCTTCTTCGCGATGCCGGGAACTCGAATCATCAGAGGAACGCGGGCAATTTCGTCGTACAAACCTAGGGGCGCGTGATAGCGGCCTCCATGATCGAGAAATTCTTCGCCGTGGTCAGCAGTCAGCGCAAAGGTGCAGCCTTCCCAAAGATCATTCTCTCGTAGACGCGAAACCAGCCGCGCCATCTGATCGTCGGCTGATCGAATGCCGGCGTCATAAAGGTCAATAACGGCATCTTTTTTCTTCGCGAGTCGCGTTGGTCCGAGATCGGAACGGTTCCAGAATTCGTTGAGATATCGTGCGTGCGCCGCCGAAATCTCCTTGCCCGTCAACTCTCGGTATGCGGATGCCGTCGGATAGTACGGTGAATGCGGGTCCATGAGATGCAGCCAGAGAAAAAACGGCTTTCGCGCCTCGGTCTTTAGCCAGGCGAGCGCGCGGTCAACGATCGCTTCCGCGGACGGAAATCTGCGGAGAGCGTCGATGCTCCCCGCTGGCGGCGATGCGATCTTCAGACAATACTGAAAGTAAAGCTCGTCATAATGAGCGCCGAGGCCGAGGGCGCGAGCGGCGCCCCTGAGCGATCGATTAAGCCTGCTAATGCCACTCGGTGCCGTCTGCGCTTCCCGATTCCTCGGCGTTTCCACGCTGGCCGGCGCGCACTCAAGATCGAGGAAATCTTCGAAGACTTCAAATCCCTGCTGGTAGCCGAAGCGCGCCGATATATATGGGTTCGCCGCGGAGAACGCGGCTGTGGCGTAACCGGCGTCCCGCAACGCCCTCGCCAGGGTGACCTCGCCCGGCGCCAGTCCGATCACATCCCGTCCCAGCGCCAGCGGCATGCGCGACGCGAGAATTGCCGGCAGCGAATAGTAAGTCGGTGCTCCCGCCACGACCGCCGTTGGAACGACCATTGACTCCGCCGCCAGCGTGTCGAGAAATGGAGTGGTCGGCGGCGAGTATCCGTAGAAACCGCAGTGGTCAGAGCGGAGGCAGTCGACCGTCACTAGAATCAGCGATTTTCGTTTCTCGCTCACGTTTGCCAATTCGCTCTGCCGATCATCCGCAATTCACGCCCGATTCACGCCGCAGGTCAGGCCGCAATTCAGGCCGCAACTCCGACCTCGATCTTCGCCCCATCGGCGAAGTAAGACCCTTCGGTCGCGATCCGAAACAGATCGGCATCGTTTACAAAAAGCATCTCCGGCCATCTCTTCTTGAGTACCGTCAGAAACTCATCCAGCAAGGAGAGTGTGGGGCCGCGGAAGTTGCGAATCGTCGAATGAAAATTAATGGAGTGTATGGAAACGACTGCCGGCAGCCCGCGGTGGAAGCAGGCCTCAACGTTGTCCACCAACTTTCGCAAGTCCATCGGAGCGGTTCTCGGCTCCATCTCGACTGTGCGGAACGTGTGCAGCATTCCCCGCTCGTCGAGAAAAGGCTCTTTGCGCCCCCCCGGCCCATTTTGCGAGACGCGGATTCCCGCCTCGAACCATGACGCGCGCGTATCGTGATTGGCGCGATAGCCGGGCGCACACGCGCTAAACGGAGCAGCCTGAAAACACCTGCGGAAAATCTCAGCCGCCCTGTCGATCGCAGAACGCTGCTCGTCACGCGACAGAAATCTCCGCTCGGGCTCCAACTCCGGATCCCAGTACTCGTACCCAATCCATGTCATGCGCCGGTAGATGTATGGCGTCTCTGCCGCCCACATTTTTCGCAGCAAGTCACGCCGCTCTCCGCAGGTGTCCAACTCTCGTGTCACGCCCTTCGCGCAAAAGTGAGTCACGCCGTGCAATGCGGGAAAGAAAACTCCGTCCTCGATCCCCTGCCGGTAGGCTTCCAAAAGACCCGGCCGGCGCCACTTTCCAGGCAGGCCGTGATTGAGCGGCACAAGCGGAATCTCATCTTCGCCGGCGGACAGCGCCCGATTGAAATCGACGTTGGCCATGATGAAGTTCATGACCATCGAAGGATTGCGGCCGGCCGAGTCGCGGTGCTTCTTGAGCGCGTCGCTGAGCGCAGCAAGGTCTTCCGCCGTCTCCAGACTGTAGAAGTCGTAGGGAGACTCACCAAGATCGATCCCCGCGGCCCGCAGTTCGTCAAATCCTTCTCGATCGCGCACGCCCATGCGGCCCCAATCGTCGCTCTGCAACAGCAGCAATGGGCGGTCGAAGCGCAGGCCGCCCTTCGCCGATGGCGGCATCATCCGATCGAGTATCTGTGACAGCCGGCTCATCATTGTGAATTGCCTAGATATATCCGAGGTCACGCAACCGCTGTTCGAGAACGGCTTGTTCCGCTTGATCGAGAGCCTCGGCATCGTCTCGCGTCAGTTCACGCAGCACAAATTCGAGCAGCGACTCCAGGCTTTCAAACTGAGCCGCAAATTTCCGCTGAGCCGTAGCGCACAGATCCTCGGGCAAACTCAACTGCCTTCTCCCGGCCGTGGTTTCCATCGTTGTCATTGCGAGAAAGCCGGCGGTCTGCCAACTGCGCCCAGCAGACGCCGCCGGATCGCGTCCACAATCATTCGATCGTCGTCATCGAGCCCGACCATCAGGGACAATCCACAGAACACCGCATAGACGGCCACCAGGCCAAATGCGATCACGACCCACTCCGGATGAACGCCCGCCATCAAAGCGCGAATACCCACCACCACCGCAACACTCGCGGCCGACGGCAGCAGTAATCTCAGGTAGGTGCGGTTATAGGGCGAGATGTGCAAGGCCGCGCGAACTTCGCGCAGGTTCAAATAATTGGCGATCGCATTGGTCGCCGCTGCCGCCGCTGCTACGCCGACAATTCCGAATGGCCGCGCCAAAGCCGCCGTTGCCGCGATCACAAAAATCGCCATCGCCGCCTGCACCCGGATCAGCCTTCGCTGGTTACCCGACATGAGAAGGAGATAGCCGACCGAGCCGACCGCCGCGTTGATCAACTGGCCAAGCGTTCCGAGAATCAAAACCGTGGAGCCCGCTTCAAATGCGGGCCCGAAGAGCCGCATCAACGGCTTGGCGTCGACGATCATCACGCAGGCCAGCGGTAGGGTCAGCCCGATGATCCACTTCGTCAGCGTCTGATAAAGCCGCCCTAACAATGCCCGCTCGCCACGCGCGTGCAGGCCGGCAATCGTCGGAGAGAAAATCTGATTGACCGACTGTAATACTACCGGCACAAACGCCACCAATGCCCCGGCAATCGCGTAGATCCCGACCTGGCGCACGTCCACAAAAATTCCCAGCATCACCTTGTCCGCTTGTGCCAGCAAAAATTCGAGCATGCTGACGCCGAACACCGCCGCCGAAAACCAGTACACCTCGGATTCGACCGCGGGAGCCGCTGCCGCAAAACGCCGCACCGGGCGGGGCGTAAGCCGCCATGCTGCCGCCGAGAGCAGGCCAAGAACGGCAATCGCGCTCGCAATTTGCGCCAATAGGTATCCGCGCAGCCCCATGCCGGCGGCAAGAAACAAGACTCCGAGAATGATATTGAGCGGACTGCTGATGAAGTTGGTAATGACCGTGCGCAACGCGACGTCTTTGTACCCCGCCATCACCTGCGACAGAAAACCGGTAAAGCCCGACAGCACCAGCACGCCCGCAAACATATAAAAATATCCGGCCAGTTCCGCGGAGTGGTAGACATTGCGGGCCAGCCATGGGCCAGCCAGGATCATCGCGACTGCGAGCAGAATATTCGCGCCAGTCAGCAGTACCAGCGCCCGCCGGAAAAATCCGCGCAGGCTTCCGTATTGGCCAGTGGCGGAATAGGTGGCGACGAAGCGTGCCGCGGTTTGAGGCAGTCCGAGCCCGTTAAAGAGGCCGAAAAATCCGACCAGCGTCATGCCCAACGCATAAACGCCCAATGCTTCCGCGCCCAGCACTCTGGCCACATAGATCTTGAAAAAATATCCGGCGGCGGCGGTAAACAACGTACCTAGGAAGAACACGGCGGAGTGCCGCGAAATCTGCCCCATCTCGCTGCGGAACCGCGCTTCGGGCACAGCCGCTCGAGAATCCGGCGACACCTCGGGCAACATGCTGGGCGACACCTCGGCGGCCGCGGGTGGCGCCGCAAGCGCTGCGCTCGAAAGACTCACACCTCACCTTTTTCCTGCGTCCGCTGGAATCGTTCTGCCAGATTACCGCAAAGCGGTTCGCGCCGTTCCGCAAAAAGTGCATGCCGGAACCGCAGGAATGAATGCCCTTTCGGCTTCGCCATCCCCCCGAAACCCGGCGCCACACGCTATAATCCGCTCGCCGTGAACGCTCGCCGCCCTCTCCGCGTCGGCGTAGCCAACGTCATTCAGTCCCTAGATCACGCCGGCTACCGATCGTGCGCGCCGCTCTGGCGCTGCGGGCTGCACCAGCACTTCGGCAAGGGTCTCGGGCGAAATCGGCTGTGTAAGTCGCGCCGCGATTTCTCGCACCGGCATCGCCTCGCCAATCAACGACGGAAGGCGCAGCAAATCGTCCGCGGACTCCAAAATCTTCCCCACACCGAAGCGCGCATATTGCCGCGTGTACCCCGTGTAGGCGTGCTTCAGCCATCCATAAAGAAAAACTGGAATGCCAGCCGCCGCGCATTCGCACGCAACCGACGACTCCACAGTCAATGCGCACCAGGTCCGACGCAGCATTTCCTCCGACAGTGGCGAATCGACGACGCGCACAAGTTGCCGATCGGCCGCGCCTAGGCTCGCACGCACCAGTCTTTCCCGTTGCGCTAGGGTTTCGAACGGATGTAGCTTGAGCAAGACGGTTTTTCCCGTCCGCCGCGCAACCGCGCAAAGGCGCGGCAAAATCTCGCGATAGATCGCATCCACACGCCAACCATCCGCCTCGTAAGGCTCGGCGAAATACACAATCCATGGCGCGTCGCTCGTCCAAAGCTCTTTCGCCTGCGTTGGCGCGTTCGCCGCTCCCACGCAAATCAAATCCGAATCGACCCGGCAGGCGCGCGCAAGATAGTCGCGCTCCATCTCGCCCTGTGCCAGATAGGTGGAGAACTCCGGAACTTTGAAGGCCATGCGGAAGTCGAGCGCTCCATGATGGCAAGCAACGGCCGGAATCTCCCGCCGTCTCGCCAGAATCAGCGGAATGCGCGTGTACGGGTTCGAATCGTCCGCACTCAGACAACCCACAATCTTGAAACTATCGAACACCCGATTCCACGCGTCGCGAACGGAAATGCCGCGGCGAAGAAATTCCAGCCCTTGATGCACAATTCCAAGGCGCACCATGAGCGCGAAGTCCGGATGCGCCGCCAATAGCATTTCAAGCTGCGTCCATTTGTTTTCGAGTTCCCGCAACTCGGTTTGATCGCGGTTTTCCTTCGCGAATGCCGCCAGAGAGGCGACCCGCACATTCGGCGGAATCTGCGCTGGCGACCCCGATTCGCGCGCTACCACCAACAAAAAGTGCTGGTCAGGCAGGAGTCGCGCGTAATTCAAAACGGTTTTGCTGACATTGGAATAAGCGGTGGGAAGCAAAACCAGCGGCTGCGAGCAGCGCGCCGGAGCGGCGGCAAAATTCCGCCGCCACCGATAATGCGGATCGAACTTGTCGTGCGCGACTTGGCGAATCTGCCCGAAACTCAGATTCCGCAGCGCCTTCCGGTAGCGCGCAACGCGGTTTCCGAGCCGCGCCCTCAACTGCGATTGCAGCACTTCCATCGGCGCGTTCAACCGCATCTGCGCGGCGCTGGCCAGCAACGACGGCCGGCTCGCGGTGAGCGAGCAATCGCCGTCGAGATGGTCCGCCAGGCGCGCTGCCAGCCGAATATCCTGCAAATCCGGATGCAGCGTCAATCCAACCACATCCCACCAATCCACTCCAAAGCGATCAACCACGCGGCCCATGCCGACAGCAAACAAATCGCGCCAGGCCCGCGCGTCTTCGATTTCCAAGGCGTAGTCGTAGATGCTCGAAACCGGGCAGCCATGCTCGGCGCTGCGCTCGTCATAAAACGACTGTGGCGCACGCGCCAGGTCCACAATCCGCTCCCAGCGCCCGGTCTTCCAGGGACCGTCGAAACCATCTTCGGGATGTAAGAGCAGAACTTGCATCGATCTCCGGCCGGTCAGCTTGCAACTAGATCCCACTGCAAAGGCGTCCCTCGTTCAATGTCGTGCGCCGCCCGCTGTCCAATCACTTCCTCCAAATGCCGCGGATGCAATCCATTGGCGGGCCGGATCGAGCGTACATTCGTTTTTGTAAATACTTCTCCGCGTTTCACATTCTCGACCACGAAAAGCGACCGGCGAAACTGCAAGCCGCCGGCCTCGCGCGCGCCGGCGCCAAACCGCACCGAGCCTAGCGCCTTCTCGGCCACGCGAACGGCATCGACCATAGCCTTGAACTCGTGCGGCTCCAGCGAAAACGCGCTATCTGGCCCGCCATCCGCGCGGCTGAGGCATAAATGCTTCTCGACGACGCACGCTCCCAGCGCGACCGCCGCCACGGGCACCGCAATTCCCATCGTGTGATCGGAGAGCCCGGCGGGGCATTCATACCGTCGTGCAAGTTCCGGAATCGTTCGCAGGTTCACCTCCTCCGGCGGCGCCGGATACGCGCTCGTGCACTTCAACAAAGCGATCTGGCTCGCGCCCGCGCCCCGTGCGGCTTGCACGGCCTCGTCGATTTCGGCTTCACTCGCCATTCCTGTCGACATGATCAATGGCTTCCCGGTGCGCGCCATTTTCCGAATCAACCCGATGTCGACCAATTCGAAAGATGCCAGCTTGTGGGCCGGAACATTCATCTCTTCGAGAAAATCGACGGCGGCTTCGTCGAAGGCGCTCGAAAACAACTGCAACCCTAGATCCTCTGCCAACCGTTTCAACTGTGGCTGCCACTCCCATGGAGTAGACGCTTCCTGATACAGGTCATGAAGAGTCCGGCCGTCCCACAGGGTTCCGCCGCCGACGCGAAAACACTCCTTATCGCTGCGCAGCGTGATCGTGTCGGCGGTATACGTTTGCAGTTTGACGGCATCCGCTCCCGAGTCCTTCGCGGCCTGGAGGATGCGAACCGCACGCTCAAAGTTCCGGTTATGATTTCCGGATAGTTCGGCAATAACATAAATGGGACAGCCAGTCCCGATCCGCCGTGTGGCAATTGCAATATCAGGCGGCATGAGCACCCATTTCGCATTGCCAGGCAAAACGCAACGCGGACTGTCCGGCAATCGTCTCGGTTGCGATCTGCCGGAAACCGCTCTTCCGGAACAAGCGGACGGACGCCTCATTCGACGGTTTGACCTGCGCGTCGATCTGGCTCACTCCATGAGTGCGGACCAGCGCTCGAATGGAAAATGAAATCAGCGCCGCTCCCCAGCCTGCCCCGCGAAATTCTGGAGCAACGCTAACGGAAAGCATCGCCTTTTTACCCAGATATTGAAAGCGAACCTGCCCGACTGCTGCACCAGCATCCGTTTCGCCGATATAGAGAACACATTGCGAATCGCGAAGGCGGTCCGCCAACCATCTTCTATGCTCCTCCCAGGGAATGGGCGCGGGATGGAATGAACCGGCGCGAGTCGCAGGATCATTCGCCCAATCGAAGAGCAATCGGCAATCATTCTCGCGAGCGCGCCGCAACCGCAATTCGCGCCCCATCAGCGCTGCACACACCCTTTCGGAGCCCAGTCCATCCACCAGTTCGCGGCCTTTTTTGGACATCGCATCCCGCCGCTCGCGAGAGGCAAGAAGAGCGCGCAACTCGCCGAGAAATTTTCCCGCGTCGAACTGCTCCGTGCTGCCGGCATGAACCGCCGCGCCAATTCGCGCCAGACTCTCGGCCGCCTGCCGCTGATTTTCAGCGGCTACGAACAACAGGGAAGGCACTCCGAAAAAGCACAGCTCCAGAGCAGTGCCGCCCGCCGCTGCAACCGCAATATCCGCCCACGCCATCAATGCCGGCATGTCCTGCGCGTTTTCCACGATCCGAATTCCGGATGAGCTTTGTTCCGCCGCGCGGCGTATGGCTCCAACATGTGGATTGGCGCTGCCGACCGCAACCACTGCCTCGAAGCCGTCGTCGTGAACTTTTGCCAGTTCCGAAAGACTCAGCACGATTCGCGAGGTAACATTCGCCGCGTCGCTGCCGCCCATGGTGACAAGAATCCTGCTCGCGCGCGAGGGAATCTCGCGCTGCCACGAAATCCAGGGCAGAAATTCGCTCCGCAACAAGGAATACGAGGGGCCGAGCAGTAACTTGGTCTCGGGATTGCGCTGGGCATAGATCTCCGGATTCGCATACAAATTTTGGTTTAGCACCCAATCGGCGGAGTAATAGCTCGCGTGCCCATAATCGTCCAGAAAAAGCGTGGGCACGCCCGCTTCTTTCAGCAACGCCTGCTCGCGGGAGTTGAAACCATAGCCATCAAGCACAGCAGCGGCCGGATGGAAGCAGCGAAGAGTTTCCGCAATCGCGCCAGGGAAATTTTCCGCCTCTGGCAACACATTGACCGCGAAACCCTCTTCTCGCACGCGCTCCACAAGTCCAGTCGGGTCTTTGCAAAGCGTGCAGATGACGGTTCCGCCCGCCCTTCTCCAGGCTTGGCCGAGAGCCAGACATCGCATCACATGCCCGGTGCCGATCTGGACGCCGCTCTCCGCGAAGATCGCAAGTGTGGCCGACTCTTCCAATAGAAATCTCCACCCGATTATCCGCGCACGCGAAACACCGGCTGAATCATCTCGCCTTCGAGATATTGCTCCGGATCGCGGTCGCTCAGCCAGTTCGCAACCGTTTTGCAAACTTCCGCATACACTTTCAGCGTTTTCTCGATCGCCAGCGGATCGTGCGCCGCCGTCACGTTGTGTGTCGCCAGCATCAGCAGTCCGCGCTTCACGCACTCCTGCGTAAACAGGCTTCGCACCAGCAAGCTATCCTTGCCGTCGGCATCGAGAAATTTGATCAATGACCAGAACGGATAGCCGATACACCGAATGCGCTCTTCCAATCCGGCTTCTTTGGCCAGCGCGTTCAGCGCGTCTTTCAGCACGCGCCCGTTGGCCTCGATCTGCGCCAGCGCGGGCGTCGTTTCCAGAACGTCCAGAACCTTCATGGCCGCGGCCATCGCGCCGATTTCACCGGCGAACGTGAAACTGAAGAAAATGTCTTCAAAAATCTTCATCACGTCCATGCGGCCCACCACGCACGAGATCGGAAATCCGTTGCCCAGCGCCTTGCCAAAGCACGCCATGTCGGGAGTTACGGCGAACCTCTTCTGCGCGCCGCCGAGTCCGAAGTGAAATCCAGTACAGATTTCGTCGAAGATTAGCAGCGCGCCATGCCGGTGAGCCAGTTCCTTCACGCCCGCGAGAAATCCGGCGGCGGGCGGCATAAAATTCACCGGCTCCATGATCACCGCGGCAAACTCGCCGGGATGCTCTTCGAGCAATTTTTCCAACGAAGCAAGATCGTTGTAGACGAAGGGATGCGTCAGCGCCCGCACCGCGCCCGGCACGCCCGCGTTTCGCGTCGTGCTGCCGATGTACCAGTCCTGCCATCCGTGATAGCCGCAACACGCGATGCGGTCTCGCCCGGTCAGCGCGCGCGCCGCCCGCACTGCCCCTGAAGTCGCATCCGATCCGTTCTTGCCGAAGCGCACCTTCTCCGCGCAGGGAATAAGCCGCGTCAACCTCTCCGCGAGCTCCACTTCCAGCGGATGCGGCAGCGAAAAACAATGCCCTTGAGCAATTTGCTCGGCAACGGCGGCATTCACCCCCTCATGCGCGTAGCCCAGAATGTTCGGCAAAAGTCCCTGGATATAATCGATGTACTCATTTCCGTCGACGTCCCAGACCCGATAGCCTTTTCCCTTCGCCAGAAAAATTGGCGCGACGCCGCGAACATGCTGATTCGCGCCTTTGCTGAAGGTCTGCGAAGAACCCGGAATCACCTGCTCCGCTCGTTCCAGCCACGCCTGCGACTTCGTGATCGGCCGGTGCGGCGCTGCCATCGCATGCGCCTCGTGGAACAGGCTCTTGTAATATCCGCGATTGGAAATGATCTCCGAATTCATCTTCTCCAGGCCCGGATTTTTCTCCAGCAATTCCAGAACGTCCTGCATGACAAAGTTTTCTTTGTCTTGCATAGCGCGATACACCGCGCGAATAAACTCGAGGTCCTCCGCTTCGTCCACCGTCCACCGGTAATGCTGATACGAAGAAAGCGAATCGCATTCGATATTCGCCGTGCGGAACTTTCCCATCCGCAGATACGGCGTCACATGCTCGCGCTCCGAGCTCTTCGCCGCCTCATGCCAGGCGCGCTCCAGGGCGGAGAACGAAAACACTTCGGTGTCCAAACCATCGGGATACGTCCGCACCATAAAATTGGCGGCGTAATCGACGTCACCGCGCTGGAAGCGCCGCACCACGCGATCAATCACCTCGGGATCGATCAGCGGGCAGTCGGCCGTGATCCGCACCACCTGTAACGCCCTCTCCGCGCGCGCCGCCATGTAATAACGGTCGAGCACATCGTGCTCGCTGCCGCGATAGCACGTTACGCCAATCTCGCGGCACATCGCTTCAATCGCGTCATCCGCCGGCGCGGTCGAGGTCGCGACCACCACACTGTCGACCAGACAAGCCCGCTTCACCCGCTGAATCACGTGCCACAGCATCGGGTGGCCTTCAATATCCGCCAGGCTCTTGCCCGGCAATCGCGACGATCCCATGCGCGCCTGAATAATAACCACTACCTGCCCGCCCAGGCTTTCGCTCGTCCAGTTCAATTTCTGCGCCACGCCTTCGACCGACGATTTCTTCGCCGCTTCCACCACCCGGATAACATCGCGCCCCTGTTCGAGATCGACCAGCGGCCCCGTGCCCGTCCCCAGCGATTCCAGAAAGTGGCTCATCTCCGTGACGTACATGTCATTGATCTCGAATTTATACGGAATGCTCTTCCATCCCGGCTCATCCGCCGAAAACCAGCGCACCTCCTGCGAGGTGAAGTCCCACAGTGCCGTCCCCGTCTCGCCCACTACCTTGCAGGTACGCGTGTAAGTGCGCTGCACAAAATCAAGGTGCAGCTCGGCGCGCCGCCGGTCGGGGAAAGTCAGATAGATCCACGCCGAGTCTTCGACATCGAGCTCCAGGCTCGATAAATGTTCGGCGCGGCAACTCACTTCGGTGGGCCAGCCCATCATCCAGCAGATGTAATCGAGCTCGTGCGAGCCATCGAGAATGATGCCGCCGCCCTGATCGCGGCGCGCGCTGTAACTCTCGCGATAGTGTTGCCATGGCCGCCAGTCCGGCAGGTATTGTCCCGCCTCTACGTTCATCCAAAGCACGCGACCGATCTTGCCCGAGTCAACCAGCTCTTTCAGAATCTGCAAGCCCGGATGAAAACGCAGGTTGTAGCCGACCTGCACATTGCGGTCATGGCGCCGCGCCTCCGCCAGCAGCACCTGCACTCCCGCCGACTCGTGCGACAGCGGCTTTTCGATAAACACGTGAGATCCGGCTTGCAGCGCGGCAAGCGCCTCGTCCACGTGGCACACGGGCGGCGTGCAGATGAGCGTCAGATCCGGCTTGAATTTCTTCAGCGCCTCTTTGTAGTCGGAAAAGAGTTCGCCCGCCACGGCATCCTTGACTTGCCTCAGCGCCTCCGGATTGGTGTCGCAAAATGCGAGCTGCTGTAATCCCAGAGACTTAAGGTTTTTCGCGTGGCGTCTGCCAATGGAACCGCATCCGATTACCAGCGCTCGATAATTTTTCCAGTCCGCCATGCTAAAAATGCCTCTGCTCAAGGGCCCTCGATGCGAGCTCCTGGACCGGCTCGTCTTTGATCGTGTAATGGCATATCACCTTGCGAACCGCATGCACCACGTCCGCCACATCGGTATCAGTCATCGCGTGAAACATCGGCAGGCTGATCAGCCGCTCGTAAGCGTCCTCGGCAACCGGATAGCTTCCTTCGCGACAAGTAAGAGGAAAACGCTCGCGATAATAAGGATGCCGGTGCACGGGAACGTAATGCACGTTCACGCCGATGTTCTCCGCGCGAAGCGCACGAAAGATTTCCGCGCGTCCAGCCGATAGCGAATCGAGATTCAACCGGATTGGATACAGATGCCAGGCAGGATCAACGCCCTCGAGCACCGCCGGCAGCGTAAACGGAAGATCGCCGTTCACCTCAATGCCGGCCAACGCGCTCAAAGAGCGCGCGTACTGCGCGGCAATCTCGCGTCGTCGCGCCAGATTCGCCTCAAGCCTTTCCATCTGCGACAGTCCGAGCGCGCACGCGATATCGGTCAGCCGGTAGTTGAAACCGAGCAGCGTCATTTCATAAAACCATTGCCCAGCCTCCTGCCGCTCACGCGCCTCGCTGCCGATCCCATGATTGCGAAAGCGTCGCAGCGTCTCGGCCCGTCGCCCATCGTCAGTCGTCACCATGCCGCCTTCTCCGGTCGTCAGGTGCTTGACCGGATGAAAGCTGAAGACCGTCATATCGGCTAGACTTCCAACCCGCTTTCCGCGATACTCCGCTCCCAGCGCGTGGCAGGCATCTTCAATCAACACCGCGCCCGCGTCCTCGGCGATCAGGCGCAACTCATCGAGATCCGCGGGATGTCCGGCATAATCGACCGCAATGATCGCCTTGGTTCGCGGCGAAATTTTTTCCCGGATTTCGCGCGGATCGATGTTGAGCGTATCGTCGCAAACATCGGCAAACACCGGTGTCGCGCCCTGATACAAAACGCAATTCGCGGTTGCGCAAAAAGTAAGCGGAGTCGTGATCGCTTCGTCGCCCGCGCCCAGCCCCGCTGCGAAAGCCGCGCCATGCAACGCCGCCGTCCCCGAACTGAAGCTCACCGCGTGGCGCGCGCCCACCCACGCCGCAAACGCCTCTTCAAACTCGCGCACCTTTGGCCCGGTCGTCAGCCAATCCGAGCGCAACACTTCGACGACCGCCTGAATGTCGTCCTCGTTCAGGCTCTGCCGGCCATAGGGCAACAATTTTTCGCGAACCGGAGTTCCGCCATGGCTCGCCAGCGCTTCCGGAGTTGGCGGTAAAGAGGCCATACTACGCAGAGATCGAGAGCGCCAGCGGCTTCACTTCCGGCTCGATCACTTCTTCGAGCTCGCCGCGCGTCAGCCATTGATCGTTGCTGTCGCTCGAATACCGGAAACCTTCCGGCAGAGGCCGCGCATCCACCCAGTTCTCGCGCTTCCACCACGGATGTGCCGGCTGAATCACAAACATCTCTTCCGTCGAAAGCGTCTGCCGCGACTCGTCCTCGGAAATCAGCACCTCGTGCAACTTCTCTCCCGGGCGAATCCCGATGTATTCGATCTCGCAACCCGGCGCAATTGTCTCGGCGAGGTCGACCAGCCTCATGCTCGGAATTTTCGGCACAAAAATTTCACCGCCGTGCATCTGCTCCAGGCACCGAATCACAAAACTCACGCCATGATCCAGCGTCAGCCAGAAGCGCGTCATGCGCGGATCGGTGATCGTGATCTTGCCGCGCCGCCGCTGTTCCATGAAGATCGGAATCACGCTGCCCCGGCTGCCCACAACGTTCCCATAACGCGCACAGCTGAAGCTCGTATCCCGCGCGCCCGCATAGGCGTTCGCCTGCACGAACATTTTCTCGGCGCACAATTTTGTCGCACCGTAAAGATTGATCGGATTGACCGCCTTGTCCGTGCTCAACGCCAGAATGCGCCGCACGCCCTGGTCGATGGCTGCATCGATCACGTTCCGGCCGCCGATGATATTCGTCTGAATCGCCTCGAAAGGGTTGTATTCGCAGGCCGGCACCTGCTTGAGCGCCGCCGCGTGCACCACAACCGTGATCCCCGTAAACGCGCGCTTCAGCCGGTCGGGATCGCGCACGTCTCCGATAAAGTAGCGCAGGCTGGGGTGATCGAATCCGCTCGCGCGCATCTCATGTTGCTTCAGTTCATCGCGGCTGAAAATTACAAGCCGCTCCGGGCGGTACTCGCGCAGCATGATCTCGACAAATTTTTTCCCGAACGATCCGGTGCCGCCCGTGACCAAAATTCGTTCCTGTGACCAGTTGATCATCTTTGTTCCTTCGAAATTCGGCCAGGGAAAAGCAGAGTGTAATGGGTATGTCTTATTGCCGCCAGTATAGCCCTGGGTTCATTTCCACAGGCTGGGGGAGGAATCAAGAGAGAACAATCGGTCGTTCACTTTTTGAATGGTTCGATCGAAGCCGAATGCTAGAATCAGGCAAATTTTCAGCAGAACTTTTCCGTTTTTGTGCGCATCGCCGGCGCTCGGCGCTGTCGCATCGCCGGGAAAGTGCAGCACAGAAGCGGCTCGCCGCATTCGAACCTGGAGTCGCGGCTTGCCGCGTCTCAGCGGCCGGAGAATACGCACGATGGCATTAGGTCCGCTAATCCCCCGAAATGGCGACGCTCCGCGCGAGCTGCAATCCGTCGAACCGGCTGAACTGCTCAAGCCCATCGGCTCCGCCCTCTACAATGTTCTCCCCGCGCAGGAGTCCACGCTGCGCGAATATCTCCGCGTTCTCATCAAAAGAAAATGGCTCGTGACTGGCGTCGTGGTTGGCATCTTCGCCATCGTCGCCATCGCCAGCCTTCGCCAGACGCCGGTTTACGAAGCGGTCGGCCAGATCGTCGTCAACAAAGCCGATTCCAATCTCATCACCTTCAAAGACTCCATGCCGGTCGTCGACTACTATGACCAGAGCGACCTCGATACTGAAGTTCGCATTCTGCAAAGCGATCTGCTCGCGCTTCAGGTCGTGCGCCAGCTCAATCTCGATAAGCGTCCCGAGTTTGGCGGCCATCCCGAGCAGAAGTTGCCCAATCTCGTCGCCGATCCTTTGCAGAACGATGCCAACCGCACCTCTGCGCTGCTCGGCGCGTTTCGCGGCAACCTCCACGTTGCCCTCATCCCCAACACGCGCATTATCGAAATCCACTACAACAGCACCGATCCGCAACTGGCGGCGAATGCGGTTAATTCCCTCGCCTCGACTTACGTCGAGCAAAACTTCAAGACCAAGTTCGAATCCACCATGCAGGCTTCCGACTGGCTTTCCAAGCAGCTCGTCGACCTGCAAATGAAGGTCGAAACTTCGCAGGAAAAACTGGTCCGGTATCAGAAAGAACACGAAATTCTCGGCATCGACGAAAAACAGAACATCACCACCGAGAAGCTCGACGAACTCAACAAAGAGATGACGACGGCCGAGTTTGACCGCATGCAGAAAGAAGCCGTCTATCGCCAGACACAATCGAGCGATCCTGAGGTCGTCGCGGCCGCCATTCTCGCCGGCAACGCCGGCGGCGGCAACGGCGCCAGTCTGCTCGACAAGCTCCGCGAGCAGCAGGCATCGCTGCGAATTCAGGTTGCTGAGCTGAGCACTCAGTTTGGTCCGGCCTATCCGAAGGTTGCCCAGCTCAACAGCCAGCTCAAGGAAATCAGCCGCGAGGTGCAAGATGAAGTCGACAAAGCCGTCGATCACCTGCGCGGCGAATATCAGGCCGCTCTCCAGCGCGAGACCATGTTGCGCGGCTCGTTCGACCGGCAGAAGCAGGAAGCTAACAAGCTCAACGAGAGCGCCATCGAGTACAGCCTGCTTAAGCGCGACGTCGAATCGAACCGCACTCTTTACGAAGGCCTGCTCGAGAAGTTAAAAGAGGCTGGCGTCACCGCCGGACTGCGCTCCAATAATTTCCGCATCATCAATGCCGCTCGCGTTCCCACCGCTCCGAGCGAGCCGAACATCCCCCGCAACCTCGCCTTCGCTCTCGTTCTCGGCGCCATCTCCGGCATCGGCCTCGCGTTCTTACTGGAGAATATGGACAATACTGTCCGTACGCCAGAACAGGCACAGGCCATTTCCGCTCTGCCTTCGCTGGGCATGATCCCTCTCGGCTCCAAGACCACTAACCGCGGCCCCAATGGCACCCGCCTCGCTCTGACCACTTCCAAGGAAGCCGTCGAAATGGTCACCCAGGTTCGTCCCCAGTCGCAAATGGCCGAATCCTACCGCGCGCTGCGCACCTCGCTGCTACTCTCCAACCTCGGCGCGCCGCCAAAAGTTGTGCTCGTCACCAGCGCCCGGCCGCAGGAGGGCAAGACCACCACCAGCATCAACACTGCGATCGTCCTCGCGCAAAAAGGCACGCGCGTCCTGCTCATCGATGCCGACCTCCGCCGCCCCAGCGTTCACAAAACGCTCGGCATGGGCCCGCGCAGCGGCCTCAGCAACGTGCTCACTGGCAGCTCAACTTTGCAACAGACGGTCGTAGCCTCCACCATTCTGCCCAACCTCTTCATTCTCCCCGCCGGCAGCCCGCCGCCCAATCCGGCCGAACTCCTTGCCTCGTCTAACATGCGCGAACTCCTCACCGAATTGCGCGAGCAGTACGACCATATCGTCATCGATACGCCGCCGACTCTCTCCGTCACCGACGCCGTCGTGCTCTCGCCGCGCGCCGATGCGACCATCCTTGTGATCCGCTCCGGCCAGACCACCAAGCAGGCGCTCCGCCGTTCTCGCGACATTCTCATGCAGGTCAACGCGCACGTCGCCGGAGTGCTGCTCAACGCCGTCGATCTGACTTCGCCCGACTACTACTACTATTACGAATATCAAGGCAAATACGGTCATTACTACCAGGAAGAGCCGGACTCCGAGCAGCCGGCGAAAGCGGCAACCGGAGCGACCGCCTAACCGGCGCTATGCGCCACGCTTTTTGATTTGTTGATTCCGTCGCGCGCAAGCGCAAGTTGTGCAAGCAATTTTCTGCCGATCGGTTTTCCGCATCGGCGCCACGAACGAATGGCTACTTCTCTTTCAGAACGGCAACGTAAACAACTCTTCGCCGGTTTAGCGCTTCTCGCGGTCATCTACTTCTGCCTGATTGCCCGCGAATTCGTCGCCAGCATCTTCGCCGCCCGTTCCGAGTTGCCCAAACTCCAACTGGCGACGCGGCTCTCGCCCGGCAATGCCGACTACCATCATCGCCTCGGCCGCTACTTCGCCTTCGTCGCCAACGATCCGCAATCCGCCATTCAGAGCTTCCAGCGCGCCGTCGCGCTCAATCCTTATGACGCGCACTACTGGTTCGACCTCGCTGGCCAATACCAGGTCGCCGGCAACCTCGACGGCCAGCGCGCATCCCTCGACCACGCTCTCCAGGCCGAGCCCACCGCCCCCGACGTCGCATGGGAGGCCGCCAACTTCTTTCTCGTCGATGGCGACATCGACCGCGCTCTCCGCGAATTCAGCGTGGTCATTGCCAATGACATTTCGCTCCAGGACGCCGCCCTTCAGTCCTGCTGGCGCGTCCGGCCCGACGCCAACGCCCTGCTGCAAAGCGTCGTCCCCGCCCGCACCGATCAGCTTCTCGCCTTCCTGACGCTCCTCGTCAGCAAGAAAGAAACTGCCGGCGCGATGCAGACCTGGGAGCGCCTCACCAGCCTGCACGAAAAATTCGACAACTCGCACCTCTTCGAGTACATCCGCTATCTGCTCGCCGCGCGCCGTCCCGACGCCGCTATGTCCGCCTGGCAGCAAGCCGCGCCCAGCCTCGGCCTCACCGCCTACCTGCCCAACGACGACAACCTGATCGTCAACGGCGATTTCGATCTTGACATGCTCAACGGTGGCTTCGACTGGACTTACGTCACCCGCACCGGCGTGCGTCCGCTGCTCGATTCCAGCGATTTCCGCCAGGGCCGCCGCTCACTCTCGTTAACCTTTGAAGGCCCCGGCATTACCGACGCCGGCCTCCAGCAGGTAATTCCAGTTCACGGCAAAACCACCTACGATTTTTCCGCCTACTACAAGTCCGCCGATTTCGAAGGCGCCGGCGGACCCGAGATCGTCCTCCGCGACGCTTATACCGGCGCACCGCTCTACGTCAGCGATCCTCTCAACGACGCCGATTTCTGGAAGCAAGTTCATTCCAAAATCACGACGCCGGACGACACCACGCTGCTCACTCTTGCCATCGAGCGCTTCCCTGCCGGCAGCCCCATTCGTGGCAAGCTCTGGCTCAACGATTTCCAGCTTTCCCAGGACGACTCCTCGGACGCCACGAGCGACGACTCCAAGGACCAACCGTGAGTTCAGCCGCCGCCACTGCCATCCCGCCCGAACCAGCGCCGGTCGTTAAGCATTCCAAGCCACGTTTCACCAACAACGTGCTCCTCGGCGCCAGTGGCGCCGTTCTTCTCTTCGCGCCTCTCGCCTTCGGAGCGGTCGAGCCCTGGTCCATCTTTGCTCTGGAAGCTTGCGCCACCGCGCTCGTCATCGCATGGGCCGCGCGCCAATGGATTAACCATCAATTCGAAATCCAGAGCAACGCGCTCTACCTGCCGATGGCCGCTTTCTTCGCGCTCGCCGTCGTGCAGTGGAGCACCGGCGCATCCGCCTATCGCCATGCCACCTACACCCACATCCTTCTTTATGCCGCCTATGGCATGATCGCCTTCGTGGTCACGCAGTCCCTGTGCCGTTCCGCGCAATTTGAGGACCTGGCCAAAGTCGTCACTGTCTACGGCGCCATCGTCGCCGGGCTTGCGGTTCTGCAGGGCATCGCTCCCAACGGCAAGCTTCTCTGGATTTGGCCCTCCGCTCAGGGCGGCTGGATCTACGGCTCCTACGTCAACCACAATCACTATGCGGGCCTGATGGAACTCCTCACGCCCTTCCCCATTGTTCTAGCCGTCTCGCGCTTTGCCGACGGCAACCGCCGTTTCGTCCTCGCCGGCATCGCCGCAGTCATGGGCGGCAGCATCTTTCTTTCCGGCTCGCGCGGCGGCATGCTCGCCTTCTGCGCTGAAATGATCGTTCTCGCCGTGCTTTTACTCCGCTCGCGCCAGGGCAATTGGAGAACCGCTCTCATGCTCGGCAGCGTTCTCGTTCTCGTCATCGGCTTTCTCGTCTGGCTCGGCGGCAACGAACTCACCCATCGCCTCGTCAGCATTCACACCGAAGCCCGCGAAGAGGTCACTGGCGGCATGCGCGTCTCCATCGACCGCGACGGCCTGCGCATGTTTCTCAAGCGCCCGATTCTCGGCTGGGGACTCGGCACCTTTCCCACCGTCTATCCCCAGTTCCGCAGCTTCTACACCACGTTCTTCGTCAACCAGGCGCATGACGACTATCTGCAACTCCTGGTCGAAACCGGTCTCGCCGGATTTCTAATCGCTGCGTGGTTTCTCGTGCAGCTCGTTCGCCAGTCCGTCTCCAAGTTGAAGAACTGGCCCGAAACCGCGAACGGCTCTCTCACTGCCGCCGCGCTTCTCGCCTGCGTCGGCATCCTCGTACACAGCGCCCTCGACTTCAATCTCCAGATTCCCGCCAACGCCGCCATCTTCTATGTGCTCTGCGCCATCGCCGCCTCGACTCCGTTGCAGGAATCGACGCGCAAACGAGTTCTGCGCCGCCGCAATCATGCCCTGATCATGGAACCACTGCCCCAAACCGCACCGCCTAGCACGCCGCCGTCGCACTAAATCACAAAAAATTGGCCCCTGCCCATCAAATTTCTCTCCGATTTTTACCCCGTTTTCGCCGGGAGGTACCTACTTCCTACCTCGTTACTTCGGTAATTAACCCCTTCTTTTCGAGATGTTTTCCGTGATATAACGCCCTTAGCTGCTCAACAGGCTCACGGTTGGAAGCTTTCTCAAATTCCATCCCATTGGTAGAGTTCCCCACGTAATGAGCAGAGGAGGCGTTGTGGCTGAAGCCCGTACCGGTAAAAGATTTCCACTGCACCTGCCGATCAAGATTCATAGAGAGGATTCCACCGCTGAGGCGAACGGAATCACCGGCGATTTGAGCGCGGCTGGCGTTTACATCAAAGCCGATTCCTCGCTCGAGGTTGGCTCGCCCGTAGAATTCGACATCACTCTGCCCCCTGAAGTCACTGGCGGCAAAGAAAATGTGACCATTCACTGCAACGGCCGCGTCGTGCGAACCGACGAGGCGAACCCAGGCAAGACGTCCGAGCGCGGCGTCGCCTGCGTCATTGATTCTTACGAATTTGTGCGCAACTCGTAACCGGGAGCGATCTTTATGCTGAAGCTGATTCTGGCCGACAATCAGGCCATCTTTCGTGCGGGCATTGCCAAAGTCCTGGCCGTAGAAGATGAGATGCGCATCGTCGCGCAGGCCCAGACCGCCGAGCAGATGTTCATGGCGCTCGACAAATTCCGCGCCGCCGTCCTCGTTATCGCCGGCGGATTCCACTCCGATTTCAACGCCGTCCTTTCTACCGCCAACCGCAACAAGACGCGCGTCGTCGTCCTCGCCGACACCGGCGAGAGCGCCCAGCGCTACATGGCCGTGGGCGCGCACGGCGTTGTCTATCGCAACGTCACCAGCCCCGCCCTCGTCGATTGCGTCCGCAAAGTTGCACGCGGCGAGAACTGGGTGCAGGACATGGCCGTCCCCAGCGAGTTGACCGAAAACGATATGGTCGGGCTGCGCGTGCGCGATCGCCTCACCGCGAAAGAGCTCCGCATCGTCGCCCTCATCGTCCAGGGCTACAAGAACAAGGAGATCGCCACCCAGCTCGGCACCACCGAGCAGGTCATCAAAAACTATCTGCGCAACGTCTATGACAAGATCGGCGTCTCCGATCGTCTCGAACTCGCGCTCTTCACCATCCACCACAGAATTCTGAACGAAGCAGCCGCCGCCACCGCAGCCGCAGCCACGCCAGTGGTGACGCAACCCGCGACCGTCTAATAACGTTCACAAAAATGGAAAGCAGCATCCTAAACAAAAAGGCCGCCGAAAGGCGGCCTTTCTATTCCGGCTGTTTCGCTTCCAGTCCCGCCCGCGCCAATGTGCGGCGCAGTCCTTCACCGACCGCCCCGTGCAGCGTATTGACAATCTTTCCCTCGCGATCGACCACCACGTAAATCGGGTACCGGTTCGCCTGGTACATCGCTGCCAGGTTCGTATCTCCTGTCAGCACGATGTGGCACTTGCGCGGATGATCCTTCAAATACTGCCGCACTACCTTTTTCGACTCGCCCACATCGACGGCAATCACGACCAACCCCTGGTCGCCGAACTCCGAGGTAATTCGATTGACCATCGGCTCTTCGTTCCTGCAATACGGACACCACGTCGTCCAGAACTGAAACAGGACAACCTTTCCTTTTGTCGATTCGTTATTGAATTGCTCGCCGTCGAGTGACTTGGCATGAAACCGCGGAGCCGGCTCGCGCTCCTCCTCGACCACGATTTCGCGGTGAACGTCCTGGGAAAAGGCGGATGGAATCGCCACCAGCGCCAACACACATGCGTGAAGAAGTGGTTTCTTCGCCAACATGGTCGCACAATATACCGCAAAAAGAAGTCAGCGGAGGAACAACTGTCGGGCCGATTCCTCCGCCGTTAGCTATATCTTCTCGCCCACGCTCTTCCCCTGCGTAAACAGCAACAGATAATCCGGCCCGCCCGCCTTCGAGTCCGTCCCCGACATATTGAACCCGCCGAACGGATGCGCTCCCACCATCGCCCCCGTGCACTTGCGGTTCAAATAAAGGTTGCCCACATGGAACTCCTTCACCGCGCGGTCCAGTTTCTCCCGCGAAGAAGAATATATGGCTCCCGTCAGCCCGAACTCCGTGTCATTCGCGATCTCCAGCGCGTGATCGAAATTCCTCGACTTGATCACCGCCAGCACCGGCCCGAAAATCTCTTCCTGCTCCAGCTTCGACTTCGGCTGGATGTCGGCAATCACGGTCGGCTGAATAAAATATCCATCGCCCGCCGAAGTCGCCCGCGCTCCGCCGGTAATCAGCCGCCCTTCTTTCTTTCCGATCTCGATGTAATTCAAAATATCCTTCATCGAGCCTTCGTTGACCACCGCCGCCATCCCCGGATTCGACTCCGGCTCGCCCACCGTAATCTTCTCCACCCGCGCTTTCAGCTTCTCCAAAAACTTGTCATAGATCCGCTCGTCGATAATCGCCCGCGAGCACGCCGAGCACTTCTGTCCCTGGAATCCAAATGCCGCCGAAGCTACGCCCTCGACCGCCGAATCGATATCCGCATCCGCCTCGACGATGATCGCGTCCTTGCCGCCCATCTCCAGAATCGTCCGCTTGATCCACACCTGTCCCGGCTTCTGCTGCGCCGCCGACTGGTTGATGTGCAGCCCAACCTCGCGCGATCCGGTAAACGCGATGTACCGAACCTTCGGATGCGCCACAATCGCGTCCCCAAAGTTTGCCCCGCTGCCCGGGCAAAAATTCACCACGCCCTCCGGCAGCCCGCATTCTTCCAGCAACTCCACAAACTTCGCCGCAATCGTCGGCGAATCGCTCGACGGCTTCAGGATCACCGTATTCCCGCACACAATCGACGCCACCGTCATGCCCGCCATGATCGCGCCCGCAAAATTCCACGGCGGTATCACCGCTCCCACGCCCAGCGGAATATATGTCAGCGTGTCCCGCTCGCCCGGCAACTGGATCGGCGGCTCCGCCTTCGCCAGCCGCAGCGCCTCGCGCCCATAAAACTCGCAGAAGTCGATCGCCTCCGAAATATCCGCGTCCGCCTCCAGCCAGTTCTTCGAGACCTCAAACACCAGCCACGCCATGTACTCCATCCTGCGCTCGCGCAGCGCGTCGGCCACTCGGAACAGCAGCGATGCCCGCTCCTCCACCGATGTCCGGCTCCACGTCGTAAACGCCTTCAGCGCCGCACTCACCGCCGGCTCCACATGCTCCTTGCCCGCCTTCTGGTGTATGCCCACCACCTCCGACGGCTTCGCCGGATTGATCGACTTAATCTTCTCCGCCGTCTTAATCCTCTTGCCGCCGATAATCAGGTCGTATTCGTGCCCCAACTGTTCGCGCACTTTCTCCAGCGCGTTACGCATCTTGCGCGCATTTTCTTCTTTTGTGAAATCGATAAACGCCTGGTTCTTGAACGGCGTCTCATGCACCCGCGACTGTACACGCGGCGGAGCTTCCATCGTTGCCATTGGGATTCCTTTCTACGAAGGGCATTCAGAAAATTGCAAACATTAATTTTACACCCGCGGAATTATGCTCGCCGAGCCAAAGCCCGCGGTGGGATCCCGCCAAGTTCGCAGGTGGTTTTGTAGGCTTCCTTCTGACGGTGTTACTGAGAACCCAGAACTGAGAACCGAGAACTGAGAACCGAGAACTGACAACTGAGAACTGTCTACCGTCCCGCATCAAACTCCTCCTTATAGCTCTCCCACCGCGGCTTGATCTCCGCCATGATCGCTTTATACTCCGCGTCACCCCGCAAGCTGTCATAGTTCTTGTCCCGCATGAACCACGGATAATCGACGTCCCCCAGTTCCGCCGTCCGCCGCAGCATTGCCAGCGCCCGCGTCCGATCGCCGAGCAGCGCATAAACCCCGCCCGTCCAATACGCCGAGTCTCCGTCGCTTTGGTCCTCCGGCCGGTATCGGAATAATCGCGGATCGATCTTCGCCCGCTCCCCCTTCGCCGCATAGACAAATCCTGCCAGCAATGGCGGCCCATTATCTTCCGAGTTCCGCCCGAACTGCATCGCCCGGTCCACATACTTCTCCGCCTCGTCCAGCCTTCCTTCGTAATAGAGCACCATGCCAAGGTGCGCCAGCACCTTGAACTGCTCCGGATTCTTCTCCAACGTATCGCGCAACTCTTTTTCCGCCTCGCTCGTCCTTCCCACATACACCAGCATGCGCGCGTGCATCCAGTGCGCCTGCGGAGCTGTCGGATTCAACTCCACCACATGCCGGTCAGCCTCTTCCGCCAGATCGTTCAGACCCGCGTAATAATACGCATACCCAAGCATCTCCCACGCCACGTTATGATTCGGTGCGATTGCTATCGCCCGCCGACACGCTCGAATCGCTTCTGCCTCGCGCCCCGACTCGCTATACGCCCCCGCCAGCGCCACCAGCCCTTCGGGTAGATCTGGATTGATGCTCAGCGCCTTTTGCGCCGATTCCTCCGCCAGCTTCACATTTTTCGCCGCATCCTGGGGAAAGTTCGCGCTCTGGTATCCCTGGAACTCCGCCAGCAGGGCATAGGCATCGGCAAAATTCGGGTCCAAGGAGATCACATGTTCCAGCAGCCGCTTGCCGTTCTCCAGACTTTGCAGCTTCGAATCGACAAAATACTGGTTCAGATAAAACCGCGCCTGTAAGTAGTCGTTATACGCGTCCACATTCGAGGTCGCCATCTGCTGCATCGACTTCTGCTCCCTCGGCGAAACCTCAATCCGCAATCCTTCCACCACCTTGCTTGCCACCTCATCTTCAAAACTCAGCATGTCGCTGCTGCGCAGATCGTATTTCTGTGCCCATTTCGTCGTCCCGGTCGCGCCATCGATCAGCTGCACCGTCACCCGCGTCACCCCCGACGCCCGCTGATAAGTGCCCTCGAGTATGCTCTGAACCGCCAGCGCCTTCGCCGCATCCGCCGGCTCCGGCGTCTCCTTCGCATACTTCAATACCGACGTCGTCGGCCGCACCGCCAGGTTCTGCAATGTCGTCAACCGGCTGATGATCGCATCCGTAATTCCGATCGCCCAGCTATCGCTCGTAGCCGCGGAAATATCGCGGAAGGGCAGCACCGCAATCGTCTCCGGAGCAGCCGCCGCTGGCTTGGCAACTGCCGCTCCCGACGAAGCTCCGCGGCCCGAGGAAACGTAGCTATAGAACCCAAACGCGGCCAGCATTCCCGCAATCAGCGCCGCCACGCCGACAATCCACAATTTTCGGTATCGCCCGCCGCCAGCCTCTTTTTCGTCCTCACCCGTCACCGGAATCCGCTGCGACTCCGTGTCGCGTTTCACCCGCTTCAGATCCGCGCGCATCTCCGCCGCCGACTGGTACCGCACCTCGCGATCTTTCTCCAGCGCCTTCGAAATAATGTCTTCCACTTTCGCCGGCACATCCGGATTCAGCCGCACCGGCGAAACCGGCGCCTTGTTCAGCACCGAATCCAGAATCTCTCCCGAAGCCTCGCCGCGAAACGGCAGTAGCCCCGTCGCCATCTCATAGAGCACCACGCCAAACGAAAACAAATCCGTCCGCGCGTCCAGTTCTTTGCCCCGCACCTGCTCCGGCGACATGTACGCTACCGTACCCATTGTGCTTCCGGGGTTCGTCAGATGTTGGTCCGCCGCAAGCGTTGCCGTCGCATCGCCCGATGCCGCCGCAGTTCGTCCCGAAACCTTCGCCAGCCCAAAATCGAGGATCTTGGCGTGTCCGCGCTTGGTCACAAAAATATTCGCCGGCTTGATATCGCGATGCACAATGCCCTGGCTGTGCGCCGCGTCCAGCGCATCCGCAATCTCCATCCCCAGCGAAAGCATTTGCTCCGAATCCATCGGCCGCCCTGCAATCACATGCTTCAGCGTCGCGCCGTCCAGATACTCCATGACGATGAACGTGCGTCCATCCTGCTCGCCAATGTCGTAGATGGTGCAGATATTCGGATGGTTCAGCGCCGACGCCGCTCGCGCCTCGCGCCGGAAGCGCTCCAGCGCCGCCGGATCGCCGTCAAAACTTTCGGGCAGGAATTTCAGCGCAACAAACCGGCCAAGGCGGGAATCCTCAGCCTTATAGACCACGCCCATCCCGCCTCCGCCCAGCTTCTCCAAAATGCGGTAATGCGAGATAGTTTCGTCGATCATGTCACGCGATCATAGGGGCAACCGAAAAACCCGTCAACCAAAAGCATCTGTCACGAATACAGAAATTCCAGCGCCGCCGGCAGCCGTCGCGCCCATGACGCCTCCGAATGCGACGCGCCCTCTTCGATGTTTACTTTCAACCGGTGCTCATCGAGTCCCGCCGCGCCGATCAGCGACGCCAACTCCCGCGCATCGTTCACGATTTTTTCGTCTTTCTTGGCGTCGCCCAGTTCTCGCGTGCCCATCCCGAGATACACGCGCTCCGGCCAATCTCGAAAACGCCGGCTCTCGGAAATAATCTTCCGGTGCGCAATCCCCAGCGACGGACTCTCAACGAGAAGTTTTCCGAAAACCCCCGGCGCCACGATCTGCGTATAAAGCGTGATCAACCCGCCCAGTGACGATCCGCCAAGCGCCGTATTCTCCACCCCCGAAAGCAGCGCATAACGTCCCTCGACCAGGGGCATGACCTCTCGCTGCAAGAAATTCGGATACAGTTTGCCGCGGACAATCAGCGTTTTGACATCCGGTGATCGCCAAGGCAAATATTCGCGAATGCGATTCTTCCCCGTGTTGTCGATACCCACGATCACCAGCGGCGGAATCTTCTTCTCGGCAATCAGACGGCTGGCGGTCTCGCCCACTTGCCAGTGCACACCGCCAAATGCCGTCGAGGCCTCGAATAGATTCTGCCCGTCATTCAGATAGAGCACGGGATAGCGGGTGCCGGGCGGATCTCCATAGCCCGGAGGCGTCCAGACCCGCAGCAGCCGCGAATTCTTAAGAATGCGGCTGCGCAGTTCGTGCAAAAACATCGTCCCGCCGGCAATCGGAACCGCAATTTCCGCAACCGAACTCTGAGATTTTTTTCCCCGGAATCGCAACATGAAGTAATCGAAATCAGAAATCAAGCAAGATCAGAAAGTGCAAGAACAACCAGAATAAAAAGACGCCAAATCAATTTGCTTCGCGCTTCTGCCACACTATCGCCGCCAGAATCGCAATCATCGCCATCAACGCCAGCGAACCGAGACACAAAATGCACCACGTTCCCAGCACGAAGCCTTCGATATAAGTCAGATAAAGCGCAAACGCCAACCCAGCGACCGCAAGCCCAAACAATCTCGCCGGAGTTTCCACGCGCGAGCGATACGCGGTCGCAAGTCCAGCGATCGCTCCATAACCGAGCATTCCAATCAACGCCACCGGAATCCCGAAGAGCTTGGAATACTCGCTGCGATTCACGATGTCGCAGTTGAAAGTCTCGCCCACATCGCAAAACTCGGTCTTCGACTTCGCATAATGACGCTGCAACGACACCGACGAAACCGCGATTCCGCCAACCGCCAGAATCGCAATCACAGTCATCAGCCGCTTCGAAAGCGCGCTCACGGCAGCGCGCATCCAGTGCGATCGCGCAACTCTTCCAGCGTGAACACGCGCTCAACCCGCTCTCCCGCTGGAGGAAATTGCCAAGTCGGATAATGCGTGATTCCAGCGTCCTTGCAGACCTGCGTCTTCGCGCTCAGGTTGCCTTTCACGCCGCATTCGATGTAAGGCGCTTCGTCGATCGACGCGCCAAACTTCTCCTTCTGCTCGCTGCAATGCGGACACCAATACGCTCCGTAGAACTTCACGCCCCGGTCGCTGAGGCACTTCGCAAACGCATCGTACTTGCGCTGTCCCATCGCCTTCTGGATGAACTTCACGTGCTGGCTCTGCGTCCCGAGGAAATACACGAGCGCAAATGCGGCCGCGATCAGCAGGATCGTGACGACGCGTCGCGCGCGAGAGACCGGTTTCGCGCCCGCTGCAATGGCAGCTTGTTCTCTTCTCCGTTCTTGTCGCTCTTGTGACATGGAATTCTTATACCACGACGTGCAACGCCGAAGGCAGCACCTCAATCGCCTGGAGTTCCAGCGTCAGCACCTCTCCGTCGATCATCACGTCAACCGGACCATCGAGCCTGAACTCGACTCGCCGAGCCGCCTTCCGCTCGGCCAGCGGATGCTTCGTATGCGTTCCGTCATAAAGCGTATGCAGATTGCGAATCAGCCCCAATCGTCCAATCGGTCCCCAACGAACATACTCGATCAGTCCATCGTCGGTTCGAGCGTCAGGCGCGATCATCATCGTTCCGCCCGTGAACTTGCTGTTGTTGAAGGTAAGGAACAGGCAAGGACGCGAATCAAACTCGCCCTCGCCATTCGCGCGCACGGGAAACGGACGACGCTTGAGTTGCGCCAGGCAGACAAAGATTGCCAGGAAATAACCAGCGTGTCCGAGCCAAAGGAATCGCCGATACCGCATCGCCGCAACATCCGCGGCAAAACCAACGCTGGCAAGATTGATGTAGTAAAGCTTCCCTTGTGTGTGCGTGATCCGCAGCACATCGCAGGTCCGCGAGCGCTGCGTCTCCAGCGCGCGCATCGCATATTCCAACCCTCGATCCGAAGCCTTGGGATCGCTGAAATCGCGCAGGAAGGAATTGCCCGTTCCGAGCGGAAGAAATGCCAGAGTCGGGGCCTGCGCCGCGGGATCGCCAGACGCATTCTGGCAATCCGGAAACAGCCCATTCACGATCTCGTACGAAGTTCCATCACCGCCAACCGCGATGAACTTCCTGTAACCACGCGCATAAGACTGCCGCGCAATCCGCGTCGCATCGCCCGCAGCGCCCGTCTCGACCGTCTCAATCGCAATGCCGGAATTGCGCAGCCGATCGAGCGCGCCAGCCACGAGTTCGCGCCCTCTTCCGCCTCCAGCAGCCGGATTGATAATGGCGAGAAACGCTTCGTTCATTCCAGCTCTCAGTTCCGAGTTCTCGGTTCGGTTCGCAGTTCTCAGTTGGATGGATTGGGATTTACCGAGAACTGAGAACCGGGAACTGAGAACTATATCTCAACAATTTGCGCGCGCGTTGCGCTATTTCCCATCTCCACCGCGAGTTCGCCGCGCTTGATCTTCATCGATGCGGTCCGCGGGAAATCCTTCTCCCACACAAGATATCCACCAACGCGCTTGAAGTCGGGCAATCGGCGATTGCGCGCGACAATCTGCTCGCGCAGCGCGTCGTCAAACTGCTGGTTCTGCTCCAGCCGAATCACCAGCACCAGCATCTCTTTGCCCAGCGTCTTCTGCGGCCACAGGTAATTCGCGGCAAAGATGCAATATTCCTTCACCACCAGACCATCGAAGACCGACTCGATATCCTCGGGATAAATGTTCTTGCCGCCTTCAGTGACGATCATGTTCTTCTTGCGGCCAAAGAGTTGCAGATGCCCCGCGCCGTCGAAGCGTCCTTGATCGCCTGTCAGCAGCCAGCCTTCCACAATCGTCTTCGCCGTCAATTCCGGATCGTCAAGATAATGCGACATCACCGAACGGCTGCGCACTGCGACCTCGCCGATTCCGTCGCTGTCAGGATTCAGAATGCGCACTTCGCTTCCCGGCAAGGGCTTTCCCACGGTGTCCGCGCGAAACGGTTTCAGGTCATTCAGCGTCACCGCCGTGCAAGCTTCCGTCAGCCCATAACCACACGTGACCGGAATTCCCAGATCGTAGAAGAACTGCATCGTCGCGGGATCGGTAAACGCTCCGCCAACGATCAGCGCCAGAAGTTCGCCGCCGAATGCCTTGTGTACCTGAGGCAATAATCGCCTGCTCACCGCAACTCGCGGTCGTCCCTTCGTGAGCGTCTTATTCAGCCCAATGAGGCGATCGAGCACCCAACGCTTCTTCGGAGGCAGTTCGTCGAACTTGGCGCGCAGCCCGCGCTCTAGGTTCTTCAGCACCATCGGCACCAGACTTACATACGTGATGCGATAGCGCACGAACGCGTCGCGCACAAACTCCGGACGCAACGTCCGCAAATGAACCACGCACGCTCCGCAGACAAACGGCCCGATAAAGCCGACCATGAAGTCGATGGCATGATTCGTCGGCAGAATGCTCAAATAGCGCACGCCGGGCCAGAACGGATACCACGCAGTCAGCGCGATGCACTGCTCAAGATACGCGTCGTGCGTGAGCACGCATCCCTTCGGCCTTCCCCCGGTTCCCGACGAATACACGATGCACGCCGTGTCTTCGCGCTGCCGCGCCACAAATTGCGGATCGCCTTTGCGTCGGAATTCCTCCCAGCGATAAGCGCCGCGCAAATCCGCACCCGCTGGAGCTTCGGTGACAAGTACAATCTCGGTCACGAGCTTGGAGAAATCCGCTGACTGCGTAATCGCCCGCCACAGGTAATACTCGACAATCAAGAAGCGCGCCTTGGAATGGACGAGCAACTGCACGTGCTCCGCGGCTGTGAGTTTGTAGTCGAGCGGAACCAGCACGCCGCCGCAGAAGAAGATCGAGTATGCCGAAATCAGCCATTTCGACTGATTCGTCATGATAATCGCAGCCCGGTCGCCTTCCTTGAAATCGGCGTCCTGGAGCGCGCGGCAGAGCGGACGGGCCATCTCCTTGAAATCGGAATAAGTGAGCCGTACCTTTTCGCGGTCGCGATCGGCTTCAATCAGGCAGGTTTCGTTGGGCCAGCGATCGAGAGCGGCGCTCAACGCGGCGCCGAGGCTGGCATATTGATTGAGATCAAGCATCAGGTCGTTGTCTCACCATGGAGACAGAAAGGCATAGAGAAAAAAGGAAGTGTATCAGAATGCGATCTTGGATATGAGCGACTGCGCTCGGCCCGATCTCCGAAATAAGAAGAGGTGAAATTAAAGATCTTCTCCGTGACTCTGTGGTGAAAGCAGGTTACAGACGCGACTGAATCCTCTGCGCCAGCGTGCGAAAGTCCGAGACGCCCTGAAGTTCGTAGTCGGGCAACTCGATGCGGAAGTGCTGCTCAAGGCGCGTCAGCAGGTCGAGGGCCTGCAAGCTGTCAATGCCGAGCGTCTTGAAGAAGTCGTCGTCAGGCGTGAGCTTTTCGCGCGGCACCTTGAAGTGCGCCGCGGCAAGATTCAATATTTCATCAAGTGTCTGATCGAGCGTCTGCATGGGATCTTGGCTTTTCAATTACCCGATTACAAAATTGCTCAATTGCTAAATTTCATGGCAGGTACGGCTGCGGCCCCTCGTTCTCCACGAACTTCCTCAGTCCTTCTTCGACGGCGGGCCGCGCGTATAAGTCGCAAAAAATGTCGATCTCGCGCTTCAGTTCGTCGTATGGAATCGGCTTTACGAATTTCTTGGCCGCCGCCGCCGTTGCACGATCGAACTTTCCTATTTGGCTGGCAGTTGCACGGGCCACGCGCAGCGCCTCGCCTTCAGCCGCAATCTGGCTGACCAGCCCAACCTGCTGCGCCTTCATGACGTTGAAACTGCGGCCGGTAAGCAGCAGATCGCGCACGACCGCATTGCCCAGATCGCGCTTCAGGCGCGGGATTCCGCCGAAGCCCGGAATCAGTCCCAACCGCAATTCCGGAAAACAAAACCGTGCCATGCGATCCGCAATAATAATGTCGCAGACGAGGGCGAGTTCAAATCCGCCTCCGAACGTCACGCCATGGACCGCCGCAATCGTCGTAATCGGCAGCGCATCGATCGTGTTCATGACCGCGTGAATGCGCTCCAGAAAATCGCGCACTCCCCGCAAAGCCTCGGCTTTTTCCATTCCCTGCGCCCGCCGATACAACTCGCGCAGGTCCGCCCCCGCGGAAAATCCGGCAGGCTGCGCCGAATGAATAATCAGAGCATGCGCATGAGCCGTCAACTCGGGCAACACCCGCGCAAAGCTCTCCAACTCTTCGAGCGTGAGCGAACCGATCTCGTTGCAGGCTTCGCGATGCAGCGTCAACTCAATGGCGCCGTTCACGATCTGCCATGAAAGCGTTTGGCCCTTGTGCTCAGTCATGCTGTTCACTCGTCGCGCGTTCACTCATCGCGTGGTGGCTCATGCGGTCGTGGCCGCCGCATACATCGATTCGATCTCGGCGCGATAGCGCTGTGCGATCAGGTCGCGTTTCAATTTGCCGTTGGCAGTCAGCAGGCCGCTTTCAATGCTGAACGGTTCCTCGATAATGCGGAAGCCGCGAACCTGCTTGTAGTGCGGCAGGCCGGGATTGACCGCGTCCAGCGCCGCTTGCACCTTTTCAGGGTCGAGCTTGCCGGTAATCAGCGCCGTCAGATATCCACGCGCATTGCCGATCAGCACCGCCTGCACGGCGTCCGGAAGATGCTGCAGAATTTTATCCTCAATCGGTTCCGGCCCGATGTTGTGACCCGAACCGAGGATGATCAGATTCTTGATGCGGCCAACAATTTTCCAATTCCCGGCCTCATCAACCTCGCCCTGGTCGCCGGTGTGGAACCACCCGTCGCGCAAAACTTTTTCCGTTTCCTCCGTGCGATTCCAATATCCCGGAAAAGTGTTTGGACCGCGCACGATGATCTCTTCATTCTCCGCCAGTTTCATCTCAACCCCTGCGATCGCGGGCCCCGCCCGTCCCGGCACCACGCGGCCATCGGGATCGTCCATGGTGCAAATCGCCGTCGTCTCGGTCAAGCCATAGACCTGAAGCACTGGAATTCCGAGCATCATGAAGAAGAGCTGTGTATCGACATTGAGCGGAGCGGAGCCGCAGATCAGCGCGCGCAGAGATGGCCCGATCATTTTCCTGCGAATTGTCGGGAAGATCATGCGATTTGCGAGGGCGAGCCAAATGGCGTCACCGGCGCCCGATTTGCGCTCGTGCCGCCGCGCCGACGCGCCCTTGGCCCTGCTGTAAATTTTCAGCGCGACGCCGCCCGTTTTCCAAAGCTGCTCGTCGACGGCTTTGCGCATGCGTTCGAGCAGCGCAGGAACATTAAGAAAGTAGTCGGGCGCGGCGGCGCGCATGTCAGCGGCAATTTTGCCGAGGTCGGTATTCAGAGTGAGGCGGCTACCGCGCAGCAAACATGTCAGCAGCAGAATCCACGAGCCCGCAAAGCAGAACGGCAGATAGTGAAACACGCTGTCCTGGCCCGGACGCTTCTTCATCAGCTGATCGAGCCGCCCCGACGTGCACCCGAGCATGTGCCCGATGTTACCGGCATTGAGCGTGACTCCTTTCGCCTCGCCCGATGTGCCCGACGTATAAATGATGGCGACGACGTCGGCTTCCCCCAGCGAAAGATCGGGGCTGCTCAGCAGCTCACGTCCGCTGCCAAAGACGTTGTCGAAAGTGAATACCGGCGGCGCTTCCGGCCACTCCCGCACGATAGCGTCGCCCAGCGGCTGCTCGCCGCACGCCACTACCGAAGGCCAGCAGTCTTTCATCATGGCGACGAGTTCGGCCGGCGCCTGGCGCGCGTAAAGAGGCACCGCAATCAGGCCTTCCGCCATAATCGCCAGATCCATGGCGATCCAGCGGATGGAGTTGTGCGCCAGCAACGCGCAACGATCGCCCTTCTTCAACCGAAGGCGCCGAAGATACGCTCGCGCAACCCGCACCTGATCGAGCAGTTGCTTTGCCGTGCAGGAAGCGTTTTGATCGGCGCGCGCTTCCTGTAACACCACCGCGTCGCCGCTCTTTTCAAGACTGGAAAAAATCTGTTCGAGGAATGCCATTCGATTGCTTTGGAAATCTACTGCACGCACAACTTTAAATCTGACTGCAGTTAGCTATACGCCTGCACTAGGTGCTTCAATCCTTCGCTCATCGGCGGCAGGTAATCTTCCCAGCTCCACTCGCCACGCCGCGTCGGGAACTCAGGATATCGCCGCTGCACTTCTTCTTCAAAATAGACGCCCATTCGCGCCATCAATTTCAGATTGCGTACGACCGTGCGGCCGATTCCGTCAGCGATGCGCTCGCCATCGCGATCCAAAATTTCGAGCGCTGCCAGCGTGCGCTGTTCGAGATCAGGATCGTCGACGTGCATCAACAACTCCTGGTGCCCACGCTCGTTCATCAGATTGCGAATGCGCTCGTCCATCGTAATACCCGCCGACGGCACCAGCGCCGGCATCGACGTAACGATGCCGTGATAGCGCGACGAGACCATCATGCGGCAGGCGCGCAAAACGCTCACCATCTCATACATGTTGTAGTTTTCCGAGGTCAGCACCGGCACGCCGCCGAGCTTGTCCGAGATGCGTTTGCAGGGCCGCGCGTCCAGTCTTTCCGTCGCGGCCATAATTACGAAGACGTTCTTCTTCTGCCGGAACGCCGCGACTGCTTTGGCAATCGAGCTTAGATAATGCTCGTAGGCGCGGTCTGCCTCCGGACCCGAGTTATGGAAATAGGGTCCGCGATAGTGGCTGTCTTTATATGCGCCAGCCACACTGTGCATCGCGGCTTTCGCGATCGAAGCTTTCACCGGCCACTCGAACGGATTGATCGGGCAGATGACGAGCACTGGCGTCTTGCCGTCCCAGCCCACGTCGCGCAACGCTTTTTGCCCGTACTCGGCGCCGAGCGGTTCGAAGGTCCAGGCCGTGTCGGTGCCAAGCTCCGTCGGCACGCCGAGCTCGCGCAGAATCTTGCGGGACTCTTCGTTGCGCGTAATGACAAGAGAGTTCCTACAATATCGTCCGCACATCTTTGCAACGACAGTGTCCATGCGCCCGGCCTCGGCGCCATATCCGACGGAGAGCTTGTTCTCCGCGGCCGCGATGCCGAGCGAGCCGATCATCATCGTGGCGAGCGCATTGGCGAACTTCGACTTGAACATCGAGCCCTCACAGGCCACCACGCCATGATGCTTTGGCACCTCGTTCGAGAGGAACGGCGGGAAAATATCCGGCAAGTGAACCTGCGACGTGCCTTCGAAATATCCCCGCGAGCGGTCGAAGTTGAAGGTCATCATCGTCAGGTCGACGTTTTCCGGCCCGAGGATTCGCCGCACCTGGCGCAGCATTTCCTCGACGCGCACATCGGAGCCTGTGTTGCGCGTGCCGTTGTAGCCGGCAAAAAGCAGTTTCAGCTTCTCGCCCGGTTGCCACGGCGCGCCTTTGCCCATCATCCACTGAACCTTTTTGCCCTCGATAATGCCGGAGACCCATGCTTCCAGAAATAAGTCCATCATGCGGCTGACCCTCCTGCTTTGGCGGTGGTTGGCCACTCTTTATATGGATAGCTGAAGTTGTGCTGCCGGCTGAAGCGCAGCAGCGGAAAGCTGTATTCAGAAAATGGCACTGGCTTGCGGCCGAGTTCCGTCGTGGCGCGCGTGTTGTCAAAGACCGTGTTCCACGTGAGATAGGGCAGGAACACCTTCATCAGCGAAGCGCCCCGTCCGACACCGCCTTTACGATTCGCCAGCATGTTCACGATCGATGTGAACGGACCTTCCATCACCGGCAAAAACACCGTACGGCGCGCGTTTTGCGCCTTAGCCAGCGCGGTCGTCAGTTCACGGAAGGTCTGCGAACTGGTTCCCGACGAAAGATGATAGGTGTCATACGCGGGCTTCTCTTTCATGTGGAGCGTAGAAATCGCATATGCCACAAAGTCCACATTCACGATGTCAATGCGGTCGTGCGAACGAAACGGCAGAACCGGCAATCCCGCGAGGAAGACGAACGAGCGCACCATGTCGAACTGTGTCGTCTCGGGATAGCGGCTGTCCCCGAGAACGATACTCGGCCGGAAGACAGTCTGCGGAACGTCGGGCAGCAACTCGTGCACCATGTGTTCGCAGAACTTCTTGGTGCGCGCGTAAGGATCGTAATCGGAACGGTCCCACTCGATCGAGCGATCCTCGGTTACAACCTCGTGGCTGCGCTTGCCTGCAACGGCAACCGTGCTGACGTCGGAAAATCGCCGCAGACCGTGATAGTACTGCGATTGCCGCGCCAGTTGCAGGACTTCGAGCGTGCCCCGCAGATTGACGTTCAGACACGCCTTCTCGGATTTGCGATTGAGCGAGGCAGCGCAATGAATCACGGAATCGGTCGTGTGCACGAGCTTGTCGTAATCCGCGCGATCGAGGCCGAATCCCGGCTCGGTAAGATCGCCGCGAAAAATCCGAATCTTCGCCTGCAAATATTCGTAGAACTCGGGAAACGGCAGATGGAGCTGCATCGCCTGCCAAAGGCGCAATTCGGCGTCCCGCGCATCGCGACCGCGCACCAGCAGATTCAGAGCCGCATCGTGCTGGCTCAGAAGGTTGGCGGCGACGTGCGCGCCGATGTAGCCCGTCGAGCCGGTCAGGAAAATCGCCACGTTGCTCCGTTCGTCCCCGTTCTTGCGTTGCTCTTGTCGCTGGCCGCTTCCGGGCGCTTCTCTTCCACGGGCATTTGCAGCACGCGCGGCTCGCGCGCCTCCAGCGGCTTGCCTTCGATCAAAGGATACGTCCAGCGCCGCAGTGCGGGAATGTGAATATCGATCCAGTACTCCCACCAATCGAGGCCCGCGGTATCGTAGCCAAATGTTTCGCGCTCTTCCGGCACGAGCGCCTGCGAAAGTTTCTCGACATTATCTGCGACAAAGTCATGCTCGTTATGCAGGATGAAGGGTTCAAAGAGCTCGACCAGCTTCTCAACCCGCGCCAGATTTCGTTCCGCTTTGGCCAGAGGTTTATTGGAGAGCGGCAACGGCGACATGATCGTCTGAATCGTGCGCACAATCATCTTCTGCGCCGGCGCGGACATGCGGTTATAACGTGCCTTCGAGACCGAGATCGCATCCATGCGCAGGCGCAGCCAATATTCAAGGCCTTCCTGCGCGCGGTAATGACGGCGATGAGCCAGCGAGGTGAGCTCGATGCAGCGTCCCATGTCGCAGGGATTCGTGACCGAGGTCGCGAGCTGGTAGAGCGGATCGTGACGACGCTCGACCAGTGCGGCTGCAATCAGCGTCATGCCCGCGCACACCGCATCGACCGGAATAATATCCAGCCGCTTGCGCTCGTTCGATGGCAACTGGCGGAAGCTCGTGCCAAGCAGATACGAAAGTGAAGCCGAAGTGTTGATGCCTTCGTTCCAGCCCCGAAAAGGCTTGACCACCGACGTTTCGACGATTGCCGGCCGCACGATTGCGATCGGCAAACCCGCGCCGAACTTGGCAATCAGCGATTCGGCCAGGCTCTTCGTATACGTGTATGTATTCGGCCAGCCGAGCGCGTTGGCGCGCTTGATGCCTTCCTGCGTCAGGTAATGCTTGAGCCAGCGCACGCGGTTCTTGCGGATCTGGTTGTCGAGCGCCGCGCCGCTCAGGCTCTTTGCAGCGTGCTCTTTTCCGAGCGCTTGCTTCTTCAGCTCTTCTGTAACTTCGGCGCTTTCGGCGCGAGCTTCGGCCGACTCGACGAGTTCATGCAGCGCATACCACTCGCTTTCGGCATCGAAGCTCGCCGCGCCCGCCGGCGTGTAGTTGGGCCGCACTCGTTCGCCCACGCGCCCATCGCGCTGGCCCGCGACATAGCAGGTTGAAAGATGCAGCAAGGCTGCGTGATCGGAGGCGCGGATAAAGTCGATAAGGTGATAGGTGGAATCTACGTTGACGGCGACCGCATCGCGAAGATCGGGATTGAAGTCGGTGAGGCCCGAGCTGTTGACGATCAGATCCAGCTCCTTCCCGAGACGCGCCGCCACTTCCGGCGCCAGCCCGAGACCGGGCTGCGAAACATCGCCTTCTACAACTTCGATCTTCTCCGTCAGCAGCGCGCCCAAACCTTCCCCATATTTCTCAAACACGGGATCGAAGACGGGCGACTCCTCCATCATCCTCTCGAAGCGCTTTTGCGCCGGATTCGTCTTCTGTCCGCGCACCAGGAGATAAAGCTTTCCGATCTCCGGCAGATCGATGAGCGTGTTCGCCAGCCACACCTTGCCGATAAAGCCGGTGACGCCGATCAGCATCAGCCGCTTCCCGGCCAGAGCTTTGCGTACGGAAAGCCGCTCGGCGTGCCGCGGCTCGTCAAAGTAGACGATCGGGCGCACGCGCGGCTCTTCGACACGCACCGCGGGAACGATCGCCGACGCAAGCGCCTTTGGCCCGCGCAAGCCGAGCGCGCGTACCCAGCGTGCTGGACTCTGCTGCCCATCCGGTCCGGCTTCTCGGATGCGGGCGAAGATGCCGCGAGGACGAATGATCGGGCTCAGCAATCGTCCGGTTGCGACGCCATCGCGGAAGTCGAGGCGGTTGGCGATAATCCAGCGCACGCCCAGATGGCGCGCCAGCGGACGCATGACATGGTCGAGGCCTTGGCTGACGAGCACAACCTCCGCGCCTGTGGCTTGCAGCGCCTGCAGCTGACGCACTCCTTCGGGCTTCAGCAGCGGCTTGAGCTTGTACTCGAACTCCTCTTCGCCCAGCGAATCGAGCCGGTCGCGCGAAACTCCACGCAGCACGGAATAGACGATTCGCGTCGCCGCCTTACGATTGACCGCATAGAGAAACGGCCGCAAGAGCGCCATCACGAGCACGAGGCTGCGGCGGACGAAACGCGCAATGAAGGTCTGGCTATTCCAGGTGAAGAAGGCGATGGGACGAATCGTGGTCAGTTCCAGCAGGCTGCCTTCGACGCGCCAATAAACCGGCGAAGCGGGACGCGGCCGCGAAGGCGCTCCGCTGGCCGCGTTCGGCTGAGCAGATTGGGCTCGTCCGGATTCGGTCGGTCCGGATTCCGTTCGTCCGGAAGACACGTTTCCGTTCGTCGGTGATTGCGCCGACCGCGCGCTTACGAGATTGTCGACAGGTTCTACCATCAAGCTAGCGAACACGTTTCGGCCGCCGGCTCATTGCCAGGATCGCTGACAGTCCGCCTAACGCCGAGGACGCAATTGACTATTTTACTCTGTGAAGGGTGCGTGAATACAGATGTCATCGACCGGTCAGGTTTTGGATCACGCAACCCGGCGGCTTGTAACTGGTAGAATAGCGGCGATTTAATACAGTGAAACAGCAAGGAGACGAGTATGGCCTTCAAAGATATGTTTCTCGGCGAGTTCGACATGGAGATGGACAACACGCGGCGCACGCTGGAACGCGTTCCCGACGACAAGTTCGGATGGACGCCGCACGCGAAATCCGGAACACTTGGCTGGATCGCCGGTCATATTGCGAATCTTCCAGTCTGGGCAAAGATGACGATGACCGAAGACTCGCTCAATCTCGCTCCCTCAACCGGTTCAGCTCCCGCCATGCCCAAGGCGGCCAATCGCGCCGAGCTTCTGGCCAATTTCGACAAGAATCGCACCGAAGCCCGCGCCGCGCTCGCCGCCGCCGCCGAGGCCGATTACGGCAAATCCTGGGCGCTGCTGATGGGAGAGCGCGAACTCTTCCGCGAGCCCCGCGCTGCGGTTTTGCGGAGAATGGTCTTCAATCACATGATCCATCATCGCGGACAGTTGACCGTCTATTTGCGTCTGCTCGATGTTCCCATTCCCGGGCTTTACGGACCTTCCGGCGACGAGCAGTAGTTCCGGTTCGCATTCGCGATCTCCGGATTCACTTTCCTGACTTCGCTCGCGCCAGTTCCCGAATCTGGTTTAGATAGTCGACATAGACCGGAATCGGAATGTCGGGAGAGTCGCCGTCGTTCAGAAAGTGCGAGAGATGGATTTCGAGCGGAATTGAGCTGATCACCTCGCGAAAGCGCGGCATTTCCAGATATTTCACGCGCCAGATCTCCAGCATGAGCCCGCGGAATTCCTCACCGATAAACGGCAGCTTGCGATCGCCAAGATAGATCGCGTCGAAATGGCGCGCGGCGAGCGTCTTCCTGATCGGATCGTCATTCGGCGAGAAGCTGTAAACGAGATGGAAGAGGTCGGCTAAATCTCCCCACAGAACTTTTTCTTCATAAGCTGTAAAGCGGAAGGACTCGCTTCCTCGTTGCTGAACGGCGCGAACACGATCACTCGGACTCAGGTTCTGCTTCGCCAGTTCGGCGCGAAACCACTCGAGCCGCTCGTGCTGCAGATTCTGTCGCAGAAATTCGATCGCATAGGCGTTTGGCAAATATATCGTCGCGTCTGCGTCAAGCCACGCCAGCCAGGGACTCCAGTCTCTTTGCTCAAGTGCCGAAAGCAGCCCATTCAAGTCGGCCACGCTCACTTCCGGATGATATTTCACCGCTTGCCAGAAGTGCTCGGTGGAATCGTACTTCGCTCCGTAGAGCGTAATTCCCTCTTCAATCGGATACCAGTTGGAGAGCACGCGCGCCGGAATCGAAGGCGCTGCGCTCCAGCAGTTAAGCGAGTGCTTCCATTTTTCCTGCACGGCGAGGAAGGCGTCAGAATAGCCTTCCGGAACAGGCTCTTTAACTCTGGCAAGCGCTTCCGCGAGTTCTTCGCGCGTATGCGTGAGCAGAGTTTCAAGCGGACGCTCGTCTTCCATCGACAACACGCGGCTTTCCACGCCTCTTCGCAGCAGCTCTTTGGCGAGTTGCGTCTGCTGCTCCTTCGTCAGAGTTCCCTTCCAGCGCCTGGTTTGCGCGTCGATGTAAGGAAAAAGTTCGGAGAGCGAGTTGAACTCGATGAAGGCATGAACCGCGAACTTTACCGGCTGTCCGTCTTTTGTGACTACCGTCGACGGAGTGACGAGAGCTTGCAGCGAAATCGGTTCAGCCCGCGCGAACGAAACCATCGACGCCATAAGCAATGCAACGATCGCGGATGCTTTGCCCATGCTGTTCTTCTTTTGGCGGATCTCGTTTTTGCCGCTCTCGTCCTCGCCGATTTTATTCCGGCGAAGTTTGCCTGTTTCTTTTTCAGTCACGAATTTTCGGAATTGATTTTCGGCTTATGCCGCTCGCTCTGTCCAGCAGACATCCCAATATTTTCCGAACTTGCGGCCGTTTTCGGTGAAGATGTCTACGACCTTGAAGCCGAACCTTTCGTGGATGGCCGCCGTTGCCGGGTTCGGCAACGTGTATCCGGCGACGAAGCGCGCCTCCTGCCATTCGTGGGTCGGCTTTTCAAATACCTCGAATTTCTGGGACACCTCTCATGCTCTCTTTGTTCTTGTGCCCTCTTTATTATGTCGAGTGATCTCCGATCCAGGTCAAGGCATTTCTCACCGCCGCTGTAGCTGGCTTAGCGCAGCAAGAGTCCCACGACTGCCGCGGCCACGATCAGCCAGGCAGAGTGGATCTTGAAACGCAAGAGAATGATCAAACACACGGCGAAGATGGCGAGGGTAGTCCAGTCGAAGATGGACGCTTTGCCCAGTTGCCAGGCTACAACCGCCATCAGGGCGAGCGACCCGCCGATCACGCCGTCGAGCGTGGCGGAGAAGATCGGCGAGCGCCGCAGACGGGGAATAATCGGGCCGCTGATCGCCACGAGGATGAAGCCAGGCAGAAAGATCGCGACCGTGGCTACGAGCGCTCCGGCCACGCCCGCGACAAGATAGCCAATAAAGGTCGCGGTGGTGAAGAGCGGGCCGGGAGTGATTTGGCCGACGGCCACCGCGTCGAGCAACTGGCGGTCGGTAAGCCAGTGGAGATGCTCAACGAATTCGGATTGCAGGAAAGCGAGCAGGACGTATCCGCTGCCGAAGACTACAGAGCCGATCTTCAGGAATGAAAGAAAGAGGCGCACGAGAACGCCTCGGCCGGCAATGGCGCCCGCGACTGTGGCAAGAGTTGCGAGCAGCATTCGGGAGACGGCCAGCGTCCCGAACCACCCACCCAGAGGCGCACTCAACGAAAAGAGACGGCCGCGCAGGGCGAGTGAGGCCGCCGACAACACGCCGGCGAGAAGTAGAACGAATACGGGAGTCACTCCCATGACATTGAGAATCGCGGCCAGCGCCGCGACCAGCGCCAAATGAACCGTGCGGATTCCGGTGCGGCTGAGGCGACCGAGCGCCTGAATTATGATCGCGACCACCACCGGTTTGATGGCATAGAGGACGCGCTGGGCTTCGGGCAAAGCGCCGAAGCGGACGTAGGCCGCGGCGATGGCGGTCACGATGAGCGCGGCGGGGATGATGAAGCAGCCGCCCGCGACGATGAGGCCGCGCCATCCGCGCTTGAGTTGTCCGATGAAGATGGCCACCTCGGTCGAACTCGGGCCGGGGATGAGGTTGGCGGTGGCGAGGCGGTCGAGGAACTGCTCGTGCGTGATCCAGCCCCGGCGGCGAACGAACTCCTCTTCCATCATGGCAAGATGGACGGCCGGTCCTCCGAAGGCGATGGTGCCGAGCTTGAGGAACACGAGGGCAAGTTCGGGCAGTGTCGCTTCGCGGGTTTCGGGTGACTCCATGCAGAAAGATCTTAACCGCTGACGGCGCTCAAAGCTCGCAGGGGATGCACTCGCAGAGGATGCAGAGGAAATCCAATGTGGCCTCGGCTTCTTGTCAGCGAGGAAGCTGACTTGGACACACGCCGCATAACCGTAAGCACTCATCGAATGCGAGAATTGCAGAGGCGACACATTCTATGAATGCCCTTACCTGGTTTGGATTGTTTGCGGTGACCGCGATGCTGGTAACGTATGCGCTCGAGCGCCGGAGTTCGTGGTTCATTCTGGCGTTTGCCGTGGCCTGTCTAATGGGATCGGTCTATGGATTTTTGCAGGGCGCCTGGCCGTTTGGAGTAGTCGAGGCAATCTGGGCCGTAGTAGCGGCGCGGCGATGGTATTCGGCGGGACATCGCGTTTCGGCCAACGCAAAAAGACCTTAACCGCCGAGCGCTGAGAATTTCTCCGACCCAGCCGGCTAACCCTGGGCGTGAGTTTCCAGTCAAAATAGCATCATGAAAAATTCCCCCAACCGAAAGCTGATCCCCCGCCACGCTCGGATCGCCTTCCTGGCCTTGCTCGCGGCGTCGTCATTACTCGCCCAGAACGCCGCTCCCAAGCGGCCGACCAGCCAGCCCTATACCGGAGACCTCTCCATTTTCGAAACTCCGGGCCGGGACGAGCGGCTTCAGATTAATCGTGTGATGGACATTCTGGGAATTGTGCCCGGCACGAGCGTCGCCGATATTGGGGCCGGATCCGGGTGGTTCACGGTTCGGGCTGCGCGGAGAATTGCTGGAAGCGTTGTTGGCGCAAACGGCGCCGCTGGAAATGGCCCTGCGGAAAACGGGACCGCTCCAAAGGGCGCCGCCGCCTCCGGCGTCGTCTACGCGGTCGATATCAATCCCGAGGCCATTCGTTACATCGACGATCGCGTGCGCAACGAATCGCTCACCAACGTGAAAACGATTCTGAGCAAGGAGAAAGATAATGACCCGTTGCTGCCGCCGGCGTCGGTGGATGCCGTCCTTCTGTTAAAGACCTACCACGAGATCGCCGATCCGGTGGCCCTCCTCGAACACCTGCGTCCGGCGCTCCGGCCGGGAGCGCGCGTGGGCATCATCGATCGCAACGGAAACGGCACCGATCACGGCATCGGCAGCAAGATCGTAGTCGAGGAGGCCGAAAAAGCCGGCTTCCGCCTCCTCGAGACCTACGATTTTGTAAAGGCCGACAATGTGGATTACTTTCTGGTGTTCGGAGCTCGGTAGCTCGTGATGCAGTCGTGAGTGGAATCGCCGCCTGCTTACGTCAACTCGCCACATCAACTCGCCTCGCCGGTCTTATATGGCCGAGGTATTTGGACCGAGGCATATGGGCGAGGTATAGGGGTGAGGTATAGGAGCCGAAGGCCAGCCGTCCTCAGAATTCACATTCCGCAACTACCTTCAAAAGCCGAACCAGCGTCTCGCGCTCCTCCGGCGTCATCCGCCGCCGCACACTCTCATCCGCGCTCTTTCGAGCTTCTACTAGCCGTTCCCGATACTTCCTTCCTTTGGCCGTCAGCTGGACCAGAATTGCCCTGCTCGATTTTCCCCTGTGCTCCGACACGAGCCCTTCCTCGGCCATTGACTTGATCGCCCGGTGCACCACGGTCCGGTCGAGACCGAGCAGCGTGGCGATCTGATTCGAATTCAGAGCCGTTCCCCCGCGCAACGTCGACAGGATATAGCCGCGCGTCGCCGAGCAATGCGTCTTTCGCTCCAGTCTCCTTCCCACCGAGAAATACGCCGCTGCGATATGGGCCAGCACCGAGTCTTTCAGAATGTCTTCGGGAATCTCTTTCCGGGGGAGGATGTTCATAGCACGGTCACCGTTGCCTCCAGAGGTCTTCGCCACCGCGGTGTCTCATTGCAGGCAGCCGATCTCTTTCCGATCGCAATCACCATCACAATCTCGTGGTGCCGTCCGGAGAGCCCCAGATATTGCGCGAGTCTGCGCCCATCAAAGCCTTCCATCGGACAAGTGTTCACTCCCAGCGCCTCGGCGGCGATCATCAGATTCTGGCAAGCGAGCGCTGTGCTCTTCGTCGCCCATTTGAACAGCTCCTGCCGCGACAGCGGCGGCATCCCCATCACCATCCGCAGATTCAGCAGCCGGAACAGGAGCCGTTTGATGGCGGCAAACATTCCGAATGGCCCCGGCATGAACAGAATCCGGCCGATCTTAGCATTCCGCTCGTAGTCGCGAATTTTTTCCTCGGTGAAGTTGCTCCGGCGCATCCACTCCAACTGCCCTTGCGCCGTAGCCGACAGCGATCCGAGGTCCGCCACAGCCACCACCAGCGCAGACGCCGTTTCCGCGGGCCTCTGTCCCAGACACAGTCTCGCCACCGCGGCCTTCTTCTCCGCGGAGCCCACCCAATAAAACTTGTAAGGCTGGCTGTTAAAGCTCGAAGGGGCATGGCGCGCCGCATTGAGAATTTGCTCGCGCACCTCATCGGAAATTTCGACCGGTTCAAAAACCTTCACCGCCCGTCTGTGAAAGATCGCATCCAGGGCCCCGCTCATAGCTCGCCACCTCAATGTTGCTATTACAACATATTTATGTTGTCATCGCAACATCAAGCAAGGCAAGTGCATGGCCCAGCCTCCGCTTTATCGTGAAATTCTCATTCCCGTTCATCCATGAATTGTCATCCCGAGCAACGCGAGGGATCTGCAGTCATCCATGAACTGTCATCCCGAGCAACGCGAGGGATCTGCAGTTATCCGTGAATTGTCATCCCGAGCAACGCGAGGGATCTGCAGTTGGCGGTCGCCACAGCAGTGTGGGGACCCGACGTGGGGCGGCTCGCTCAGCAGGCTGCAGAAAAAGTCGCGCTCGATTTTGGGTGGCGCAGCGCTTTCGGCGTTGCGATAACCGCATTGTTTTGAATGCGGCTTCAGCCGCTAAGGCGACAACGCTCGCTCAGTGCCCGACTTTTTCCGTAGCCTGTCAGGAGTAAGTGGATGCATTCCGGCATCACGACACACCCGGCCACGACAAAGCGGTGTCGTCGGCGCATCTGTTCCAGCATCGAGAGGAGGGTGCCCCATTCAAGCCTTCTTTTGGCTTGAGTGGGGAGGTGAAGCGGGGTTTGGTTGGGTCGCCCGGGTTATGGCGGTGGAGCAGTTACCGCGCTTATGCCATTGCAGAAGCCGGAGCGGTGCGAGGGAATGACTGGGGAGTTCTGAAGTTGAAGACACGAACGCCAGCGGCGTAAGGCCCATGGTGCTGAGTGCTCAGGTCTCGAAAACCACTGGACATGGAGCACCCACGATCGGCGATGTAGGTACAAAGAGAGAACAGCGCACGAGACCTGGGGCACCCGCCTGAGAGGCGAGATGCTCTCTCAAACTTCATGCCCGTTTTCGTTTCTTCGCCAGGATCTCCAACGCTCGCTCGTACACGTCGAGGCGCGCCAGCCCTTCACGTTCGAGCTCCCGCATGTTGACTTCGAATTGTCGTCGCACTCGGCTGATGTTTCGTGTCTCGCGAGTTTTCATCAGTCTGAAAATGACCGACGAGTCAACGATCACCGGATGCCGCCGCGGGCTGGTAGCCTGCTGCGCATCGTGGAGCACAAAGAGTGTTTTCTCAAGCGGATCGACGGTGCTCTTGGGGCCCTGGACGTCGATGGATTTTCCCAATATTCGTTTTGTGGAGTCGAGGGTGAGGCGCCTGCCGTACATCGGGGAATGCGCTAGCAGACGGGCGAACGCATTTCTCAATGCAGTCCCATTTGAATGGAAGCCTTGCGCAATGTAGCGCGCTGCATCCTCTGGGAGGATTACGTTTTGCTGATCTGCTTCCTGCTGCAAAATAGCGGCTTGTGTTGCGAGGTCCAGGGACGACCAAATGTTATAGATAGTCTCCTCTCCCATGCGCCCTCCTCGCCGCTGGATGAAGATTCTACCCCATGTTGCTGCGGGTTTGTGGCCCGTTGCGGTTTACTGGCCCGTTCTCGCCAACCGTGATCAAACGTCGGAGTTCGGGCGAAATCGCCGGGCCCCGAGACCGTGAGGGTGCCCACATATCGCGCACTTTGCGATCTGTGGGTTTCGTGACAATTTGACTGTGTCGGGATCAGCCCCACATTGTTATTCTGGGGCTCCGTCCTCGGCAATTCCGCAGCAGAGCGAAATCCCAATAAAAATGGCGGCCCACTCGGCCGCCATCTAAAACTCGAGCTCTACAGCCCTAGTCTCCAGCCACCGGCTCCGCCACATCTTCTGTCTGCTTCGCCGGCTCAATCCCGTGCAGGCCATTGCCGTTCGAATGGCCATTACCGTTATGTCCATTCCCATTCGTCTTCGAAGAAGCAATCGCGCCCAGCGGAATGAATCCGCCTTCGTTCGAAACAGCCGGCTTTTCTTTCAGCACAACTTCACGATAGAGCTGTGCCATGCGCGCGTCGTAAGCGGGATCGTTCTTCTCCGCTCCGCGTTTTTCGGAACTATGCGCCTGTTCGCCCTGCGACGCCGCCAGCTTCGCATCCCGAGCCCGCGTCTTCTCTTCGCGTGCCGTCTTTGCGATGCCGAGCCGGTCAAGATCATGCTGAATTTCCTCAGTCACAATCTCTTCGCGCAGCCGCAGATACTCCTGCATCTCCTTGGCCGGCACGTTGACCTTCTTGCCGCCCGCAAAAATCTCATGCCGCCCATGCTCTTCGTACCATTTGGTGAGCGTGGCCGTCATGTGCATCTTCTCGATAATGTTCCGCCAGCCGACGCCCGTGTTGTAGGCGCAGAAGCTGATCTCGCCCTCCTGCGTCGCATACGGAATAATGCACTGCTCCGTGCGCCGGAAGTCGTAGTTGAACAGATCCTGGAACCACATGCCGGCGATGAAGAGGAAGTTCCAGCGGTCGTTGGTGCGGCGCTTCATCACGTCGTCGATCGTGCGGTCCGGGCCGACTTTGCCGTAGTTGCGGCCCGTGATGTTGTAGTTCTTGTCGAATTTCCGCAGCAGATCCATCATCTTGAAGTGCTTCGGCGACTTGAACGGATCGTAGTTCTTCATCAACAGCAGCGCCATGCCGAGCCCGGTAAGGAACTTGCCGCGCGCGCCGTCATTCACCTTGGCAATGTCCTTGCCCAACTGATCGCCCTTGAGGAACGCGGTGACCGGAACCGCTTCCTTCGTCTCCTTGTCGATCATGACCGCCATGCCGGTGCCGCAGTTCGGATGGCATCCGCAGGAGAGCTGTCCCCAATTGTTATTGGCGTCGCCCGCGTGCAGCAGATCAGCCCAGTCGCTGAAAGTAGACATGAAGCTGATCGGGAACCAATCGCGGGCAGGTTCGCCGAGGCCCGTCTGATTCTTGACGTCGTGCGCCAGGTGCGCCAGCGTGTAACGCTGCGCCTGACGGCGGTCGTCGGTAATGGCCTCGTCGCGTCCAGTGAAGCTGACCGGCTGGTAGCTGAGGAAGCTGATCGTCTTCGGATTATCGAGCGCGAACTGGATGATCTTGCCAACCTGCTCGTTGTTAATGCCGTTGATGATGGTGATGACCGGTACGATCTCGCATCCCGCCTTGTGCAGGTTCTCGATCGCCTTCAGCTTTACGTCGAAAAGATTGCCGACCGCGCGGTGCGAGTTGGCAGCGTTACCGATGCCATCAAACTGCAAATATGCGTAACGCAATCCGGCTTCAACCGCCTGCTGCGCAAACTCAAAGCTCTTCGCAAACTCGATGCCGTTGGTCGCGGCCTGCACGCTGTTGTAACCCACCTTGCGGGCATAACGAATCGCATCAAGGAAGTATGGAGACAGCGTCGGCTCGCCGCCCGAGAACTGCACCGACATCTGGCGCCGCGGCTTGATCGTGATCGCGTTGTCGAGAACGGTCTTGATTTCTTCCCAGGTCAACTCATGCACGAAGCCGACCTGGTTCGCGTCCATGAAGCAGGGATCGCACATCATGTTGCAGCGATTCGTCAGATCGACGGTCAGCACCGATCCGCGGCCATATTTCACGGTCGAAGATCCATGATGATGCAGGTGCTCGTCGCTGTGTGCCTTGATATCGCGGCCGGGGAAGACGTCTTCGAGGTGCTTTGTGAATTCGGGGTCGATCGACATCAGGTCTTCGAAGTGCCCGTGCTTCGGACAATCCTTCACCATGTAGATCTTGCCGTCTTTCTCGATAATCTGCGCCTTAACCTCGCCGACCTTCTCGTTCATCAGGATGTCAACCGGGAGGTGGCCGTCGAGAATCTGCTGCCGGATTTCCGGCACGCACTTCGGGCAAAGCGAGTCGGTCGAGCGCGGCCAGCCCAGCGGCGGCTTCGACTTCTCCCACGACTTCAGCAGAGGCTTGTCGGACCACTTCGGGGTAGGCGATGCATTGGGGGACACACGATTGAGTCGTTCGTAAATGGCCCACGCGCCACTGGCGGCGACGGTTACGGCCTTCTCAACGTACTTGATCGGCTTATGCATTAGCTCTCGCTTTCCTCCACACCGGGAGTCAAATCAAAAATGTCTCAATTTCCGTCGGACACACGAAACCGTCGAAAATGAAATCCACGCTGGGAACCTGGAAGCTTCGATGCGTGGAATAAGTCATAGTTATCCTATTGAACCGGGAATGGTTACGCACGCGGAAGGCAGGGAAAGGGCGAAAATGGGGGTTAAGTGGTCAAGAGGAGCAGTAAATGGCGTGTAAGTGATTGAAAAAGCAGGAGCGGACGGAGCGCTATGGCCTGAAGACCGTCGAGAGTTGTGGACCATCTGGTTTGCCTCAAATTGCTACGACCTTTGGCTAGCCCCCCGGTTGTTACGACCGTGGTGCCAAATCGGGCAAGGCAAGAAGTCTGCCAAGCATGTTTATCCTTGTGCTCTGGCGGCAAAAGGTGCAAGGTTGTGCGTCGGGCAAGAAAGATGCTTTGCGGTCTCCCCCAAGCCTTTCTTGATAGTGCGATTACTAGCGATAGTGATTGCACCGGGCCATGCGGAACCTAGCGCCATAACGCGAGGAAATGATCCTGGCCGGAAACGAGGGAGATCAGTCATGTCGTCGAGCCCCAGCGCACTGCCGCGCCACTCCTCTGCACAAAATTCCGACTCTCATCTCGCCGCGCCGGGCGAAATCGCGTCTTATCTTCCCATCGAGGGCGCGGAGGGAGTCGTTCGTGTGGCCGCGGTGCTGCGCGATGTGACGGAACAAACTCGCGCCAGGGAAGCGATCCAAGCCAGCGAACAGCGTCTGAGCCTGGCATTGGAATCGGCTGAGATGGGATTCTGGGAACACGATCACGCCAGCAACACCACCACTCGTAATCTGCGCCACGACCAGATATTCGGACACGAATCGGCCCTTCCCGAATGGACGCGAGAGATCTTCCTCGACCACATCGTTCCCGAGGACCGCGAGGCCGTTCAGAAAGTGATGGGGGGAGACTGGACGCACAAGTCTTTTAGCGAGGAGTGTCGCATCCTGTGGCCGGACCGGAGCCTGCACTGGATCCTGACGCGGGGTAGGACGTTCGAGGACGAAACCGGCCAGGTCGTGAAAACGCTGGGCACGGTCATGGACATCACCGAAAGCAAGCGCGCCGAGCAGGCGCTCCGCGAGAGTGAAGAACGTCTCCGCCTTTCCCAGGAAGCCGCCCACATCGGCACTTTCGACCGCAATCTCCTCACCGGGGAAAACCGCTGGACCCCGCAGATGGGCAGGGTCTACGGGCTGCCCCCCGGCGCCTCTCCGCCCACATCCGAGGAGTTCCTGCAATTGCTTCATCCCGATGACCGGTCCCGCGTTTCTGAGCTCTTGGGCCGCTCCCTCGAATCCGGCGAAGCAGGCGGCGAGTGGCGAACCGTCTGGCCGGACGGCAGCACTCATTGGATCTCCGGTCGCTGGCGCATTATCAGGGATGCCTGCGGCACACCCGTCCGTTTGATCGGCAGCGACTACGACATCACCGACCGCAAACGCATCGAGGAAGAACTCCGCGCTGACGAGGAACGCTTCCGCCTTTTCATCGAGAACGCACCCGCCGGGTTGGCCATGTTCGATCGCGAGATGCGATACCTCCACGTGAGCCGGCGCTGGCGTACTGACTTTCACCTTGGAGAGCGCGATCTGCGCGGTCTGTCGCACTATGACGTTTTCCCGGATATTCCTGAACACTGGAAGGAGGCTCATCGCCGGGGGCTGGCAGGCGAGGTCGTGCGCGAGGAAGCTGACCGATATGACCGGGCTGATGGCTCCGTGTATTGGCTGTGCTGGGAAATTCGCCCGTGGCATGACAAGTCAGGTGCGGTTGGCGGCATAGTGATCTTTGCCGAAGACATCACCGAGCGCAAGGGCATCGAGGAAGAACTGCGCGAGGCGAAGGAGAAGCTGACCGAAGAAAAACTCTATCTGGAGCAGGAGATCGACAGCCAGTTCGGCTTCGAGGAGATCATCGGCCAGAGCCAGGCCCTGAAGACGGTGATGGAGAGCGTCAGCAAGGTCGCGGCCTGCGATGCCGCCGTTTTGCTGCTTGGCGAAACCGGCACGGGCAAGGAACTGATGGCGCGCGCCATTCATCGGCTGAGCCGCCGCAGCGGAAATGCCTTCATCAAAATGAATTGCGCCGCCATTCCTTCCGGCCTGCTGGAAAGCGAATTATTCGGCAACGAAAAAGGCGCGTTCACGGGCGCGGTGAGCAAGAAGATCGGACGCCTCGAACTCGCAGATAAAGGCAGCATCTTCCTGGACGAGATCGGAGAGATTTCTCTGGCCCTGCAACCGAAGCTGCTGCGCGTTTTGCAAGACCAGGAATTCGAGCGCCTGGGAGGAACGCAGACCTTGAAGATCGACTTCCGGCTGATCGCAGCCACCAACCGCGATCTGGCGAAGAGTGTTCGCGACAAGGAATTCCGCAGCGATCTTTTTTATCGGCTCAACGTCTTTCCGATTTATATTCCTCCTTTGCGCGAGCGCCGGGAAGATATTCCGCTGCTGGTCGAACATTTTGTGCAGAAAATTTCGCGGCGCATGAAGAAGACGATTACCAGCGTTCCCAAGAAGACGATGGACGCGTTGATGCGCTGGTCCTGGCCGGGAAACGTGCGCGAGCTGGAAAATTTTCTGGAGCGGTCGCTGATTCTGACGACGGGATCAACCCTCGCCGCGCCGCTCGGCGAACTTCAGCACGTGCCCGCAAACGGTTCGGTCGGTGAGCAGACGCTGGAGGCGGCCGAGCGCCGCCATATCATAAACGCGCTCCATGATTGCAGCGGGCGGATCAGTGGGCCGCGCGGAGCGGCAATCCGGCTCGGACTCAAGCGTACAACCTTGCAATCCAGGCTCAAGCAGTTGGGGATCAATCCCCGCGTGCCGCCGCCATCACGCTAGCTTCAGGGCGAGGGTCCAAATTCCGTTCTCTCACCACGGAGACACGGAGAAAAAACGAGTCAGGCCCGACAACCGCAGCGGCCCATGCTGGTTTTAGCAAGTTCAAGATTTTCTCCTTGACTTTGTCTCTCCGTGGTGAACAAACCGTTCAGGTCCGCCATCCGTCGGCCGATGCTGCGAGTCACATATTTCGTTTACAATCCACAGGCACATGAACCGCGAACACATCCGACACTACAGCCACGAACTCGGGCGCGATATGGAGGCACTCGTCTTCGGACACGCCGGCCAGCCTCTGCTCGTCTTTCCGAGCTCCATGGGCCGGTTTTTCGAATATGAAGACGCCGGCATGATCCGCGCCATCGGCTGGAAAATCGAGCAAGGCGAGCTCCAGGTCTTCTGCCCCGATTCCGTCGACAGCGAGAGCTGGTACAACAAAGGCGTTCACCCCGGCGCCCGCATCTGGCGGCACGTGCAGTACGAGCGCTACATCCTGAACGAGTTTGTCCCGCTGCTGAAAAATCGCAATTGGGCGCCGCAGATCGCGGTCACGGGATGCAGCTTTGGCGGCTACCATGCCCTCAATTTTTCCCTGCGGCATCCCGACCTGGTTCGCGCCTGCATCAGCATGAGCGGCTCGTTCGACATTCGCAGCTTTCTCGACGGCTATTACGACGAGAACGTCTATTTCAACAATCCGTCCGACTATCTATCGAATCTAAGCGACGACTGGTTCTTAAGCCGGCTGCGGCAGATGAGGATCGTGCTCGGCACCGCCGACTGGGATATGTGCCTGGACGCCAATATTAAGATGGATGGGATCATGAACGCCAAGGGCATTCCGCACTGGCTGGATATTTTCGGCGACAACAGCAAGCATGACTGGCCGTTGTGGCAGCGGATGGCAGGAAAGTACTTCTAGGTTTTGCGTCCTTCGTCCTTGGTCCGTCGTCCTTGGTCCTTAGTCCTTCGGAATGTAGTGACGATGTCACATTAAGAAGGCCCAAGAATGAAAGCTAACGGCTAGGGCCAAAGGACTAGAGCCGAGGGACCAAGGACAAGGGACGAAGGACGTTTCAGGAGCTTCTATGAGCAAGAAAATCGCAATCCTCTTCGGCATGGAAAACACCTTTCCGCCCGCGCTGGTCGACAAGATCAACTCCATGAAGGTCGAGGGCGTGAGCGCGGAGTTCGTCAAGATCGGCGGCATCCGCATGGATGAGCCCAAAAAATACGACGTCATCATCGACCGCATCTCGCAGGACATCCCGTTCTACCGTGCCTATTTGAAGAACGCCATGCTGCAAGGCTCCATCATTATTAACAATCCGTTCTGGTGGACCGCCGACGACAAATTCTTTAATTACGCACTCGCGCACAAAATGGGCGTCGCCATTCCGCCGACGGTGATTCTGCCGCATCACACGCATCCGCCCGACACCACCGACAAATCGATGCGCAACCTTATTTATCCGCTCAACTGGGAAGAGCTGTTTGCCTATGTCGGCTTCCCCGCCTTCCTCAAGCCCTACGCCGGCGGCGGATGGAAGCACGTATATAAGGTCCACAATCCGGAGGAGTTCTTTCAAAACTATAACCAGACCGGCGACCTCTGCATGACCCTCCAGCATGGCGTCGAGTTCGAGGACTACTACCGCTGCTACGTGGTCAACCAGGAAAAAGTCCACATCATGAAGTACGACCCGAAGGCTCCCCACCACGAGCGCTACGTGAAAGGCAATCCCCAGCCCCCGGCAAAATTGAAAGAGCGGATCGAAAAAGATGGGTTAGCTCTCTGCCGCGCCCTCGGCTACGACCTGAACACCGTCGAATTCGCGGTCGAAGGCGGCGTGCCTTATGCCATCGACTTCATGAACCCGGCGCCGGACGCCGAGATCACCTCGGTAGGTCAGGAAAATTTTGACTGGATCGTAGAAGCCGTTGCGGATATGGCGGTGAAGAAAGCCTTGAGCGGAGCGAATCCAGTGCACGAGTTGCGCTGGGCCGCCTTCTTGAATGGACCGCAACCGGCAGATGCGAAGACATCGAAGACGCGCAAGACCACAAAATAACGGAAATGGCCGGCCATTAGAAATACGGCCTGCGCTCTTGTGATCTCCGACCTTGCCGCCCGCCTTGGCCGGAGGTAACATCGTTGCTCATACACTGAGATTTCTCGCGTAGGAGTCTCTTCGAGGCCTCATGCCGCAAAATTACGTGCCCGCATTCACCTTTATTGCCGTGGTCGGAATTCTGATTCCGGTCACCGTCGTCATCTGCTGGATCCTGCGCACGCAGAGCCCGAACAAGGTCAAGCTCATGCCCTACGAGTGCGGCATCGATCCTTACGACAACGCGCGCGGGCGCTACACGGTTCGCTATTACATCATCGCCATCCTCTTTGTGGTGTTCGACGTCGAGACCATCTTCTTATTTCCATGGGCGGTGAAGTTCAAGGCGCTCGGCGTTTACGGACTCGTCGAAATGCTCGTCTTCCTCGGCATCCTCATTGTCGGATACATCTGGATTTGGAAGAAGGCCGCGCTGGAGTGGGTGTAACCTAGCAGCCTATGTCGACCCCCATTCCCGCAGGAGAAGTCTTCACCGCCAGCCGCTGGACCAAGGGCAATCTGTTTTTCCCCACCCGCATTGTCGTCAATCCCCAGCATGTGAGCCGCGTCAAAGGCCGCTTATTCGGCAGTAATGAAGAGAGCATCGGCATCGGGCAGGTTGCCTCGGTGCACATCGCGACGGGAATGATCTGGTCCATCATTGTGATCGAATCTACTGGCGGCACCGATCCGATTACGAGCAATGGTCACCGCAAGGCCGACGCCCAGCGCATCCGCGAGCTGATCGAGGGATATCAGGCCGCGCTGAAAAAATGAAATTGTGATCGCAATCACCGAGCTTCGCCCACGTTCTGAAGCAAAATTGTGGTCCGGATTTGTTTGTGCTCGCGGTTCAGTCGTGGAGCGCATTTCTCTTCCGCTGCTCCGTGACGCGAGTCGTTGACACCTCATGGGCAAGCTGTTAGAAGTGAGGGTCTCCTCACAAAAGTGTCGGACATTGCACGTCAGATAGCTCGAAATGGCCGAAGAAAGCAAGTCGCAAGTGCCACCCTCGCCGGACGGTGAACCGAAACCCGCGACGGCAAAGCCATCCACTCCCGCACCGGCAGGTACTACGCCGGAGAAAACGGCAACGCCCGCCGCGCAGAAACCAGCAGCCCCTGCCGCGCCCAAGCCTGACACACCCGCCCCTGCGAAGCCCGCCGCTGCCGCCAAGCCCGCGGCCCCGGCAAAGCCCGCCGCTCCCACGCCCCTGCCGTGGACCTCGCCGATGGTCGAGAAATACAAGAAACAGTACGGCTCCGGCCTCGAAGCGCAAAGTTATCTCGGCCAGAATTATTTCACCGTCGACCGTTCTCTGATTCCCGACTTCCTGCGCCTGCTGCGCGATGAAGAGCAATTCGACTACTGCGTCGACCTCACCGCGGTTCACTATCCCAAGCGCGAAAAGCAGTTCGAAGTTTTCTGGATTCTCTATTCCTTCCCGCGCAACGAGCGCATCCGCGTCAAGACGCAGATTGCCGACGGCGAGTCGCTGCCCTCGAGTTTCCCTCTCTGGCCGACCGCCGACTGGCTGGAGCGCGAAGTTTACGACATGTTCGGCATCAAGTTCGACGGCCATCCCAACCTGAAACGCATTCTGCTGCCTGACGAGTGGGAAGGCTTTCCGCTGCGCAAGGACTACGACATTCTCCACCAGGACAAAAAGTGGGTGCAGATCAACCTCGGAATCGAGAGCGGCCAATGAACGATTTAAAAGACAAAGCCCTCCCGAACGCCGTTACCGATCTTGCGAGTTCGCCCAGCTCGCGCTTCAATCTCGAGGCCTCGGACAAGCCCTACCTCGATTCCAACGAGCTCATTATTAATATGGGGCCGCAGCATCCGGCCACGCACGGCGTGCTGCGCGTTATCCTCAAACTCGACGGCGAAAAAGTTCTGGGCACCGAGTGCGTCATCGGCTATCTGCATCGGGGTGTCGAAAAGATCGCCGAGAACCGCACTTACACGATGTTCAATCCCTACGTCGACCGCATGGATTACGTTGCCGCGGTCTCGAACGGCCTCGGCTACTGCCAGGCTGTCGAAAAGCTGCTGAACATCGAAGCGCCGCCGCGCGCCAATTTCATCCGCGTCATTCTGACCGAACTCAACCGCATCGCCAGCCACCAGATTTGGCTGGGCACGCACGCGCTCGATATCGGCGCCATGACGCCGCTCTTCTACACCTTCCGTGACCGGGAGGAGATTCTCAAGATTTTCGAGAAGTATTGCGGGGCGCGCCTCACCACGCATGCCTTCCGCATCGGCGGCTGCCAGTACGAGCTTTATCCCGGCTTCGAAAAAGACGTTAAGAATTTTCTCGCCTTCTTCCTACCGAAGATGGACGAGTACGAAGCACTGCTGACCGGCAATCGCATCTGGATCGACCGCACGAAGAATGTCGGCATGCTCTCCGCAAGAGATGCTATCGCCCTCGGCGTCACCGGCCCCATGCTGCGCGCCAGCGGCGTCAAGTGGGACATTCGCAAGGCGATCCCCTACGCCAACTATGCTGACTTCGATTTCGAAATCCCCATCGGCCAGAACGGCGACACCTACGACCGGTACCTCGTGCGCATGCAGGAGATGCGCCAGTCCTGCCGCATCATCGAGCAGGCGGTCAACGGCATTCCCGAAGGACCGATCATGGCCAAGGTGCCCAAGGTGATCAAGCCCGCTGTCGGCGAGATTTACCACTCCATTGAAGCGCCCAAGGGCGAACTTGGATACTTCATCGTCAGCGACGGTTCGACGCAGCCTTACCGCCTGCGCGTGCGCCCGCCGTCATTCGTTAATTTGCAGGCGCTCGACATCATGGTGCGCGGGCAACTGGTCGCGGACGTGGTAGCCGTCATCGGCACCATCGACATCGTGCTCGGCGAGGTGGACCGCTGATGATGCAGAGCTTCATGTCCTATCTTGGCAGCACAGTGCCTCCCGGCAACGCGGGCAATCAGCTTTGGGCGTTGATTTATGTGCTGATTATCTTCGTGGCAGTGTCGCTGACCGTGATGTGGCTCATTAACTGGGTCGAGCGTAAGGCGCTGGCACATTTCCAGGTTCGCCTCGGGCCCATGCGCGTGGGCCCGCACGGACTGCTGCAACCCTTTGCCGACGCGCTCAAGCTGATGTTGAAGGAAGACATCATTCCCGATCAGGCGGACAAAGCGGTTTTCTGGTTCGCGCCGGTGATTGGCCTGCTCGCATCATTCACGGTGTACATCGTCATCCCTTTTGGCCCATCTCAAGCCGTCAGCGACATGAACATCGGAATTCTCTTCATGTTGGGAGTTTCATCGCTTGGCGTGCTCGGCATCGTCACTGCCGGGTGGGCCTCCAATTCTCATTACCCGCTGATGGGCGCGCTGCGCTCCAGCGCCCAGATGGTCTCCTACGAAGTCGCCATGGGGCTGGCAGTGGTCTCGGCGATCCTCATGACCAGCCTCAACAGCACCGGTACGGGCACGCTCAGCATGATCGGAATCGTCGAGGCGCAGCAGCAGCAGGGTGTGTGGTTTCTGTTCAAGTTCTTCCCTCTCGGCGTGATCGCATTTGTGATTTTTGCCATCGCCATGGTCGCTGAGACAAACCGCGCACCCTTCGACCTGGCGGAAGCCGAATCCGAACTGACGGCCGGCTTCCACACCGAATACAGCGGCCTGCGCTGGTCCTTATTTATGCTCGCGGAATACGCGGCCATGATGGCCGTCTCCTCGATCGCGGTTACGCTGTGGCTCGGCGGATGGCTGCGCCCCTTCCCGAATCTGCTGCACGGCCCCGCATGGGAGTTTATCTTCTCCCTCTTCCCGGGACTGAGTTTTGCCGCCTTCGCCGCAATTGCGTTTATCGGAACCGTGCGCATGCCTTCGGATTCGTTTTTCAAGGTTCAGCGTATCGGCCTGGGGATTTTTGGCCTGACCTTAGCCTTTACCGCGCTCCTGTTGCTGGTCATCGCATTTGTCGGCCGCGGCGACGACGTAAACATCGCCGGCCGCCTGCGCGAGGGCATCGACTACGTTTTTTGGTTCCTTCTGAAGGTCGCGATTTTCATGTACCTGTTTTTCTGGTATCGCGCGACCTGGCCGCGCTACCGCTTTGACCAGCTGATGAAGATTGGATGGAAGGTCATGCTGCCGATTTCCCTGGGCGCGCTGATCGCAACTGCCATCGTGGGGGTGCTGGTGAAATGAATCCCGCAATCAATGTCGGCGCGGCGCCCCTGGCAACACCGTGGTTTTTTTATGGACTGGCCGCCGCCGCCGTCGTCAGCGGACTGCTGGTCATCACGCGGCGCAATGCGGTCCACTCGGCCCTTGCGCTGATCGTCACCCTGCTCTCGGTCGCCGGACTTTACCTGATGCTCTACGCACCGTTCGTCGCTGGCGTTCAGATCATCGTCTACGCCGGCGGCATCATGGTGCTCTTCCTCTTCGTGATCATGCTGGTCAACATCGAGCGCGTCGCGAAAGAGCGGCAATTCAACCGCATTTGGCCGGTGGGATTGCTCGCCTCGTGCGCGCTGTTCGCATTGTTTGTGGGCGCATTCATTAAGGGAAAGTCGGTGCTGCCGCAGCGCATGATTCAGTTGCCGGAAGCAATGAACACACAGGCCATCGGCGGCGCGCTCTACGGAGAAGCGGGTCGCATGGGCCTCTACACCTTCGCCTTCGAAATCGCCTCCTTGTTATTACTGGTGGCGATTCTGGGCGCGGTCATCATGACGAAGAAAAAGATTTAGCAGTTCGTCCTTCGTCGTCAGTCCACCGTCCTTCGCTGTTTGAAGTGAAGGTAGACGGAAGCGAAGGACAAAGGACGAAGGACGAAAAGCGGTTTTTATGCTTCCCATCACCACATTGCACTATCTGGTCGTAGCGGCGGCGCTCTTTGTCCTCGGCGTCGTCGGAGTTCTCACGCGCCGCAACGTGGTCATCATCCTGATGTCGATCGAACTGATTCTCAATGCCGTGAACCTGAACCTGGTAGCGTTCTCCCACATGTGGGGCAACCTCTACGGACAGGTCTTCTCCATCTTTATTGTGGTCGACGCCGCCGCCGAAGCTGCGGTAGGCCTCGGAATTCTAATCGCCTTCTTCAGAAATAAAGAGACGATCAACGTGGACGAAATTGATTTGTTGAAGTGGTAGAAAGGCAGCCGTTGGCTATTCGCTGTTGGCTCTTCGCTTGTCCCTTGTTCGGCAGCGCCAGGAGCGAAAAGCGAGCGACGAACGGCGAATAGCGAACGACTAACGACCGGCGACTGAAGACATGTTTCTAAACCACATCTACCTCATTCCGCTCTTTCCGGCCTTCGGCGCCGCGATCATGTTTTTCTTTGGCCGGAAGCTGCAGAAGGCAACCGTCAGCGCGGTCTGCGTCGGCGTGGTCGTCGTCGCATTCATCTTTGCCTGCTTTACCGTCGTCGATTACAACCAGTACGCCCATGGCACCGGCCAGCCCTTCGAGAAGGTCGTTTATACCTGGCTCGGTTCCGGCGACAGCGGTCTGACCTTTCTGAAAAAAGACGGCACGCCCTCCGTCTTCAATGTTGATGCCGGATTCCTGCTCGATCCGCTTTCCGTCATCTGGCTGCTCTTCGTCACCGGTGTAGGCATGCTGATCCATATTTATTCCGTTGGCTACATGGCGCACGAGGGTGGCTACTACCGCTTCTTCGGATACCTGAACCTCTTCATGTTCGCCATGCTCACGCTCATTCTGGCGAATAACTACATCATGCTCTTCGTTGGGTGGGAGGGAGTCGGTCTCTGCTCATATCTGCTGATCGGCTTTTATTTCCATCGCCATTCCGCGAGCACCGCCGCTAACAAGGCATTCATCGTCAACCGCATCGGTGACGCGGGCTTCACGCTCGGCGCATTCACGCTGGTGTGGTATCTGGGCTCGTTCCAGTTCACCGCCATCAATCACGTACTGCGTAGCGGCAGCTTTCAGATCGGCGATCACGTGCTCACCGCCGCCGCTCTTCTCTTATTCGTCGGAGCCTGCGGCAAGTCCGCCCAGCTTCCTCTTTATGTCTGGCTGCCCGACGCGATGGAAGGCCCCACTCCCGTTTCCGCCCTGATCCACGCCGCCACCATGGTGACCGCCGGCGTGTACATGGTCGCGCGCTCAAACGCCGTTTTCGTCCTCGCGCCTACAGCCATGAAGACAGTCGCCATCGTCGGCGCGCTGACTGCCATCTTCGCCGCCTCCATCGGCCTGGTGCAAAACGACATCAAGCGCGTCCTCGCCTACTCGACCGTCTCGCAACTCGGCTATATGTTCCTCGCCCTCGGCGTCGGCGCGTTCGCCGCCGGAGTCTTCCACGTCTTCACCCATGCCTTCTTCAAGGCCCTGCTCTTCCTCGGTTCCGGCTCGGTCATTCACGCCATGTCCGGCGAGCAGGACATGAAGTTTATGGGCGACCTGCGTGAGCGCACGCCCACCACGTTCTGGACGATGCTCGTCGGCATGTTGGCTATCGCCGGCATTCCCGGCCTCGCAGGCTTCTTCTCGAAAGACGAAATCCTCTGGCAGGCCTATACCAAGGACTCGAGCGCATTTCACTTCCTCTGGTTCATCGGCTTCGTGACCGCGCTAATGACCGCTTTCTACATGGGCCGCCTCATCTTCCTGACCTTCTTCGGCAAGCCGCGTATGAGCCACGAGGTCGAGCACCACATTCACGAGTCGCCCGCCTCCATGACCGGACCGCTCGTTGTGCTGGCCATCTGCTCGGTCGGAGCCGGCTGGCTCGGCATTCCCCATAGCCTCGGCGGATCGAATGCTTTTGGAAAATATCTCGAACCGGTCTTCGCCAAAGAAGCGCACGTGATGGCCGTCGAGGAACCCAAGCAACTCGCCGCCGGAGAAAAAGAGCAAGAGCACACCGACCCGATGGAATACGCCTTGATGGGTCTCTCGGTGCTGGCCGCCATCGTCGGCCTCGGCGCGGCGTGGCATTACTATTCCCGCGCCAACAAAGACTACAAGGAGCCGATCTGTGAAGCCGCTCCCCCGCTCTACAAGGCGCTCTACAACAAGTGGTTCGTCGACGAGGCTTACGACTACGCCTTCACTGGCCGCCGCAAGGTGGGAGACGTGCGTCTCGGCGTGATGGGACTCGGCGAAGCGTCCTCGTGGTTCGATAGCAAGATCATCGACGGCGTCGTGAACGATGCCGGTTGGACGACGCGCGCCGTGGCCACCGTCTCGTCCTGGTGGGACAAGTGGATTATCGACGGCCTGCTGGTCAATGGCCCAGCCATTCTGTCACGCATGTTGTCGTATCCTGCGCGCCTTTTCGAATGGGGCCTGGTGCAGTGGTACGCGCTCGTCATGACCGCCGGCCTGGTTGGCTTCGCGGTGTATTACGTATGGAAGTAGCTGCGAGCCCCGAGCTACGAGCTATGAGCAACCACAGACCAGATTGCTCGAAGCTCGCGGCTCGAAGCTCGAAGCTATCTGAGAACTAGCTTATGCAGAACCACATTTTATCCATCATCCTCTTCACGCCGCTGATCGGCGCGCTCGTTCTCCTCTTCGTCCCCAAGGAGAACAAAGCCGCCGTCCGCTGGATTGCGAATATCTTTTCGCTCGGCGGCTTCCTGATCTCGCTGCCGCTCGTGCCCATGTTCTGGGCGCAGCGCTTCGACGGCCAACAGTTCAAGTTCCTCGAAGGCACGGCCAACAACTGGATCCCCTCCATCGGCGCGGGTTACAACCTCGGCATCGACGGCATCTCTTTCCTGCTGATCATGCTCACCACGCTTCTCGGCTGGATCTCCATCCTCTCCTCCTGGACCGCCATCGAGAACCGCGTCAAGGAATACTACGTCTGGTTCTTAGTCCTCCAGACCGGCATGCTCGGCGTCTTCATGGCGCTCGACTTCTTCCTCTTCTTCGTTTTCTGGGAAGCCATGCTCGTCCCGATGTACCTCCTCATCGGCATCTGGGGAGGCCCGCGCAAGCTCTACGCCGCCATCAAGTTCTTCCTCTACACCCTGCTCGGCTCCGTGCTGATGCTCCTCGGCATCCTGTTCCTCTATTTCCATCACCACACGCTCACCAACGTCTACACCTTCAGCATTCCAGAGTTATATAAGACCGCGCCGCAGATTCCTTTTGGCACAGCCGTCTGGCTCTTCCTCGCCTTCTTCCTCGGCTTCGCGATCAAAGTCCCAATGTTCCCCTTCCACACCTGGCTGCCCGACGCACACGTCGAAGCGCCCACCGCCGGCTCCGTCATCCTCGCCGGCGTTCTCCTGAAGATGGGAACATACGGTTTCGTCCGCTTCTCGCTCCCGTTCTTCCCGCAGGTGCTCACCAACACGACCTCAACCTTCCTCGGCGCGACCGTGCGCGGCTGGATGATCGGCCTCTCCATCGTCGGCATTATCTATGGCGCGTTGGTTTCGCTGATGCAGAAAGACATGAAGAAGCTGGTGGCCTACTCCTCGGTCAGCCACCTCGGCTTCTGCACCCTCGGCATCTTCGCGCTCAATCAGGCTGGCCTAAGCGGCTCCGTCCTCCAGCAGATCAACCACGGCATCTCCACCGGCGCACTCTTCTTAATCGTCGGCATCCTCTACGAGCGCCGCCACACCCGCGAAATCGCCGAGTACGGCGGCATCTCCAACGTGATGCCCATCTACGCCACCATCACCATGATCATGTTCCTCTCGTCGATGGGCCTGCCGCTCCTCAACGGCTTCGTCGGCGAATTCACCATCCTGCAAGGCGCCTTCACCGCCAACTGGAAATGGGCCGCCTGGGCCGCTCCTGGCGTGGTTCTGGCCGCCGCGTATCTGCTCTGGCTCTACCAGCGCGTCTTCTTCGGCACAGTCACGAATCCGAAAAACGAAAAGCTGCATGACCTCACGCCGCGCGAGGTCCTCACCTTCGCGCCGCTCATCATCATGGCCTTCTGGATCGGCCTCTATCCCAAGCCCTTCTTCCAGATTCTCGAGCAGCCGGTCAAGCAGATCGTCGAAACCGTGCAACCGCCACGCCCGAGCGCGCCCGTGAATGCGCAAGTCACAGCACCGCCGATCATGCCAATGCCAGAAACAACGCCAGCGTCCGCCGCGAAGGTCCCCGCAGCGCACAAATCCGTGGTCGCGCGGCCGAAAGCGAGCAACTAAGTGAAGCCCTCCGTCCTCAGCCCGGCCGAATACCAGCTCATGCTGCCGATGGTCGAGCTCACCATCTTCGCCCTCGGCATGTTACTCATCGACCTCATGCTGCCGAAAGAGTGGAAGTGGCTGAACGCGGTGGGCGCGTTGGTGGGCGTGATGCTGTCCGCTTTCTGCGTCTGGCGCATTCAAGTCAACTTCCCGCGTGGTGCCGCGGGTTTCTTCGATTCTTTGCTGGTCGACCGCATCGCCATCTACTTCTGGTATCTCTTCCTCGCCTCCGCCGCCGTCACCATTCTCATGTCGGTGCGCTATCTCGACATAGAAGACGAGCAGCACGGCGAGTACTACTCGCTCATCCTCATGTCCGTGGTCGGCATGATGTGCATGGCTGCCGGCATCGATATCGTTCTGCTCTTCATCGGCCTCGAGCTGATGGCCATCTCCATCTACGTCCTCGTCGGCTTCCTCCGCCGCGACCGCCGTTCCAACGAAGCCGCCTTGAAATACCTGCTCCTCGGCGCATTTTCCTCCGGCATTTTCGCCTACGGGCTTTCGCTGCTCTACGGGCTATCCAGCACTACCCATTTACTGACGATCGTGCCGGGCCAACCATCCATCGCTGTCGCCGTAAGTCGGTTGGTGGCCCGCGATCCCCACAATCCAATCCTCATCCTCGCGATGCTCACCGTCCTCGTCGGCCTGCTCTTCAAGATCGCCGCCGTCCCCTTCCATCAATGGGCGCCCGATGCTTACGAGGGCGCGCCCACCAGCATCACCGCCTTCATGTCCGTCGGCGTCAAGGCCGCGGCGTGGGCCCTGCTGATCCGCATCCTCATCTTCGGCCTGCTCCCGCTCCGCAACCTCTACACCCCCCTCATCGTCTTCGTGGCCATCGCCACCATGACCGGCGGCAACCTCGCCGCCCTCACCCAGACCAACACCAAGCGCCTGCTCGCGTACTCCTCGATCGCCCACGTCGGCTACATGCTGCTCGCACTTGTGGCCATCGGCACTTCGCCTTTCAGCAGCCCCGGCTTCATCGACGGCTTCAAAGGTATCCTCATTTACCTGCTCGTCTACACCTTTATGAATCTCGGCGTCTTCGCCGTGATCACCTCGCTGCGCCAGCGCAACATCATCGGCGACGAACTCGACGACCTTGCCGGACTCTACCAGCGCGCTCCGGTCGAAGCCGTGCTCATGCTGCTCTTCCTGCTCTCGCTCGCCGGAATCCCGCCCGCCGCCGGCTTTCTCGGCAAGTACTACATCTTCCTCAGCCTCGTCGAAAGCCAGCACTACTGGCTCGCTGCGGCGGCCGTGCTCTACGCCCTCTTCGGCCTCTACTACTATCTGCGCATGGCCAACGCCATGTTCATGCGCGAGTCGACCGACACCACGCGCCTCCCCATCAGCTTCGGCATGAGGCTGGCCGTCGGCGTGACCGCGCTCGCCACCATCGTCATCGGCATCTTCCCCGAGCCATTCATCCATTCGGTGAATTGGTCAATAGGCATCGTTCGCTAGAACCTAGCTCCGGCGCCCCGCCGGCTGTCGTGGGCCTCGCGCCCACCCGTTAAGAGCAAGGCGACACTGCAACGATTTTTTCGCAGCTGACCCCAGCGCGTGCCCCAAATTCAAGCCCGGTGTTGGGCTCCACGAGGGAGATGCACGCGGACTCTTCCCCTCCGAGAATACGTCGTCTCGCTTCCACAGGTCCGGGAAGGGCACGAGTTCCACTCGTGCCGATATGTGCCGCAAAACCAGTAGCGGCTTTTAGCCGCTGGGGAAATGCCGCCGGACGAAATCTGGATTTTTCCGCAGCCCGTTCAGCCGTCCAGTTCACCGCCACATCGAAAGCCTTTAACCCCGGAGAGGCACGGCACTCTGCCCCGCAAGCGCGCACGTTTTGATATCATCCCGGAGCACCTGCTTTTGCAATCTCAGCGCGGCAGAGATACCTGTTTTTCCGCTCACACACCCACAAGGAGATCCTCATGGCACGAGTCACCGGAATCGGCGGCGTCTTCCTCAAAGCCCGCGACCCCAAAGCCCTCAGCGCCTGGTACGCCCAGCACCTCGGCATCCAGCTCGCCGACTACGGTGGCGCCACCCTCCTCTGGTCCGACGAAGTCCCCGCCGGCACCGGCCAAACCGCCTGGATGCTCTTCCCCGACACCACCAAGCACTTCGGCGACCCCGCCCAGCGCGCCATGATCAACTACCGCGTCGACGACCTCGAAGCCCTCCTCACCCAGCTCCGCGCCGCCGGCGTCCCCATCGACCCCAAGCAGGAATCCGCCTCCTACGGCCACTTCGCCTGGATCACCGACCCCGAAGGCAACCGCGTAGAACTCTGGCAACCCCTTGTCGACACGCCGTAAAGGCGGTCGAATTCTACCCGCAGTTTGAAAAGCTCGCGCTTTGGCTGGAACAGCATTCGTGGATTTGGGGTGGCGCAGCGGTTCTTGGTTGGTCAGCCGTTTTGGTTGGCTCAGCGGTTTTTGGGTGGTGTGACTGTTTTGGGGTGGCGCAGCGCCGGGGTCCCCAACACGCCGGGTGTTGGCGTGATGGGGTGGAGCGCTTCAGCGCTGATCAGAGCTGATTTTGGGTGGCGCAGCGGTTCACCGCTGCGGTAAGCGATTTGTTTTGATTTGGGCTTTAGCCCCTGAGGAACACGTAGCCCGCGCCTCTGTTTGAGGAAAATCAAAACTAAAAAAGGAAATCGAATGAGGAAGCTAGTCTACGCCCTCAACCTTACCCTCGACGGCTGCTGCGACCACACCAAATTTAATCCCGCTCCAGAAGATCTCGAACATTACACGCATCTCTTGCAAGATTTTGACCTGCTCGTCTACGGCCGTAAAACCTATCAACTAATGGTTCCGTATTGGCCCGATATCGCAAAAAGCCACTCCGAGTCCAAAGCCGATATCGAATTTGCTCAAGCCTTCGTCTCCAAAAAGAAGGTTGTTTTTTCACGATCCTTGGCCGGCGCCGAAGATAAAAATACGAAAATCGTTCACTCCAACCTTCGCGACGAAATCCTGAAATTGAAACAAGAACCAAGCAAAGATATTTTGGTCGGCGGTGTAGACGTTCCTTCACAACTGATCGAGCTCGGCCTGATCGACGAATATCGTTTCGTCATCGCGCCCATCCTCGTAGGAGCCGGCAGACGCTTGCTCGAAGGTGTCAACCTGCGGGAGAAATTGCAACTAAAACTCGCCGAGTCCAAGACTCTGAAATCAGGATGGGTTGCGCTTCGCTACGTGAAACAGTGACAACGCAACCGTGGAAGAGCGGCCCTTTAGAGCCGCGCAGTTTGTTGAAAAACTATAGAGTCTGGCAGGAATGGGAAGGGCACGAGTTCCACTCGTGCCGTAAGTCGTACCAACTCAATAACGGCTTCAGCCGCTGGGGGAAAGCTCGCCAGATAAGGACACTTTTTCAGCAAGCTGAGCGGCCCTTTAGAGCCTGCCCTGAGCTTGTCGAAGGGGCCGCGTAAGTCGCTTCAATTCCGTTAGGGCTTTAGCCCCTGAGGAGCGCATAGCCCAAACTCTCTGACAGTCCTCGCCGAAAGTAACACAATGGGTGCCCTACCCTTGCGCGTTCTGTGCGCAAGAGTGGGATTCCACGTCAGCGTCAAGCGAGTGATTTTGCCTTAGCCTTTGTTTTTGGGTGGCGCAGCGGCTTTGTGGATTTTGGGACGCAGCAGTTTTGTGGATTTTGGGTGGCGCAGCGGTTCACCGCTGCGATAAATCGCCAGTCTTGATACGGGCTTTAGCCCCTGAGGAGCGCGTGGCCCACGCCTCTGACAGTCCTAGCTCCCACCAACAAAGCGGGTGCCCCGTTCCTTCGCGCACTTCGCGAAGGGGCGGGTACCACAAACGCCCGCACAGGCGAAGCTACGCCGCCAGAGCGAATGGGTAGCGATGCCGCGTCTGTTCCAGAATCCAGAGGACGGTCCCCCATTCAAGCCATCTTTTGGCTTGAGTGGGGCATCCTCAACGCGCAGAACCACTTTCAAATCAGGGGCCCTGTTTCCCAAATCGAACGCAAGAGAATGGGGACCTCCTCTCGTAACGTTGTGATTATCGATGACAGCTGACATTTCGACGCACACACGGTACACTTCGATGTTGCACGACCCATGATTTTCTCTAATCCTCCGTTGGTTGAGCTTATCGCTGAATTGCGCTGGATACCTGGCGGCGTCGGCAATGCCCATGTTGTCCCCCAGCCTCAAGGTGGAAATCAGTTGCTCCACGCCATTACCATTCAGTTCCCACTCGCTTCGCCGTATCAAGAGGAGAGTTTTTCGCGGTTTTCAAATCAAGTCGCGGCAAAGGGTTTTGCTATCTCAGAGCGGCTCTCACCGGTTGGATTCCCTGTCCTCCCATTTACAGTGGTGTACCGTTTTCGCAAGGCTCCCGGCGGAAACTATTTGTATCAAATTGGCCCAGGATTATTCTCGGCGAATGCGTTGCCCCCGTATCGGGATTGGGACAGTTTTAGGCCAATTGTCAAGGAGGGCGTACAAGCCCTACTTGAATCCCGTTCCCCCGCAGAAAATGTTGAGTTCGCCACGGTTATACTGCGTTACATCGACTTATTCTCTGATGAATTCACTGACGGGAAACAAAGCTTTCGGTTTTTGAACGACATCCTGGGTCTGAAAATAGAGTTGCCTGAGACTCTGGCGGAGCAAGTTCCTGACATCAATAGTGTTCACTCCGGTATTCAGCTTTCCATGCCGTTACGAAACGGACTCGCTATGAACCTAAATTTGCAAGAAGGAGTAGCAGCGGGGAAGGCGGGAATTCTCATGTCAACGGAAGTCCTGACGATGCACCCGACGCCCTCAGACGTCGATCAAATAATGCAGACCTTAGAAAACGCTCATACAAGTATTCGGACAACGTTCATTGGTCTAACCGCAAAGCTGAATGTTAAAATGAGACCGGTACAATAAGACGATGAGTCGCTCAACGAACATCACGCAGTTCCCTCAGATTGGCGTTACCACCAGCATCGTCGAGTTTACCAAGCCTAGCCCTCCGTATCTCTACCTGCGGCCTTTGCCAATGCTGACAGTTACAGCCGAACCCACAACTGCGCAGGTCACGCTTCGAGAGCTATCGCAGTTGAAAAAGGATTGGGACGGTTACGGTGCGCTTCCGATAACACCAGATAGCTGTGCACACGCTCAAAGATTCTTGGCGGCCACGCCCACCGGGATGACAGGGCCGGAGATTACGCCAACTTCAAATGGAACCATCACGTTTGAGTGGGCATCGTCTGAAGGAGACGCGTTGATCGAAATCGGGCGCACGCGATACAGTGGACACATTCAGCCCAGGCACGGCCAAACTTTTTACCTGCAAGGCGGATTAGCAGCAGGGCCAGACCAGCAATCAGCCATGGAACAAGTTCTTGCGGTGGTAAGAGAATTACTCTATGCGGGCTTTGGTTCAGGGTCTCTCACGCACAGCGTCCAAATTTCTAAACCTGCTCTTTGAACTGTGTTGGCTGATGCCTGTTCACGTTGCTGACGATGAACGCATCCTTCGAGCCATCTACAGCCCCTATCATTTGGACAAGAAGAACAACCTTAAACATCAGGCCTACGACCCTACCCCTAGAACCGATGAGGTTTCTGTGATGCGATTGGAGCACATGGGTGCGGTACTTTGTAAACGGAGGGCAAAGTCCATTGAGAACCCAGCGCAGAGAAAGGCCTATCGTGGATTTGCGGTCCTCAGAACTCGTTCTGTGCGTGCTTCTCAACTGGAAGTGGCTGACTCTCGAGAGAACTACAGTGGGCATGCGGACATAAAGTTCTTGTTGGCGGAACTCAAGGCGCGGGAACCGGGAGAGCCACTCACACCAGAGGCACAAAAGAAGTTCAAGGACATGAAAGATGCTTTATTACTTGCATCGAACTACATGCCCGACCCCAATCCGCAAACGGCATCATGGCAAGGTGGTAAGTTAGAACCCCCAAGGGTCTTCCACCAAAGCGCCCGCGCTTGAGTTAGCGGTAAGTAAATCCAGCTCGGAAAGGACAACGCGCGACGGGAAGCATGGGGACACGGACGTACCCCGGTTTCCCTCCCGCGTGCGCCAGCCGCCCGCTTCGACGTTATCTCCCCCCAAATTCCGGTCCCAATGCACACCCTGTCAACTTGACAAAATCCAGCCGCAGAAACCCCCTCAAACATGAGAAACGAAGCGAACAAGAAAGAGTAACTCCTTTACTCCCGGATACTTCGCTGTAACTGCCTCATACGAAAGCCGCGAACCAACAATCCATGCTAACCCCAGCCCGCTCATACACCAATGTAGCTCGGCTCATAACCAGATAGTAAACATCCCGCCCAGCGAAAATCCCCAATTCGCCCTCTTTCACGACGCCCCAAAACCAACTTTATTTTGTTCGCGGTTCCTTCGCCTCCAGCCCAGGCACGTATATTCACGATATTGTACGTACACAAGCTGGTACCCCATGCAAGCCTTCTTTTGGCTTGAGTGGGAATCAGAATCCGCCCAGCCAGAAACCAACCCGTCCCACTCAAATCGCTTGACTTAAGGACCGCATCCTCCAAGAATTGAAATTGATATTGAAATTGACAGAAGAAGCGAAGCACCCGGATCGACCCACGGCCGCCGATCTCTGCTCCCGCCCAGGCGGGAAGCAAGGCAAGTTCTTTGAAACCTGAGTCGAAGGCAGAATCGAACCCGTAACTCCCACGCGCTCAATACTTTACCAATAAGTCTATATTTTTGAATACTTTGGCAGGAAAAGCCGGAAAAAGCGCAGAAAATCGAGCCTAACTAAAACTAAGCAAATGAGTTGCAAGAAGTAAGTTCAAGTCCATATTTTTGAATACTTTGCCAGCCAACTTACTCTAAGCACAAGATTCCATTAGGCTAAGGTGATGAAGGGGAGGGGGGAGGGGGGTACCCCCCGGGTGCTCACCACAAAACTGGCCGAATGGACAACCGGTAAAAGATAGTAACAATATTATTTTCATATAGTTACATCGCCGCCAACTCTCCATATCGCCGCTTTTCCCTTCCCATCTGGATTACAATTCCGCAATGCCACTTCCGGCAAAGCCATCGCAGAAAAAAGATCCGCTTGTCTCCGTCGCCCGCTACTCCGAGATCGGCTTCATCATTCCTTCCGCTGTCCTCCTCGGGTTTTTTCTCGGCAAACTGCTCGACTATTGGCTGCACACCAAATGGTTCTATCTCGCAGGACTCCTCTTCGGCGCAGTCGTCGGATTCTGGCAAGTCATCCGCATGACGCTTGGCGCATTCAAGGATTCCGACAGCAACCAAACTCAAGGCTCCTCGCAACGTCATGATTGAGCCGCCCAATAACGATGAAGTCGCGCGCGCAGAGCAATCATCAGATCAGCCCGATTCGATTGACCTGTCTCCCGCCGACTTCCGCCTCCAATCCTTCAACCAGCGCGCTCTTCCGCGTATGTTGCGCGCGATGGTTGTGGTGAGCATCCTGCTAATCGCGCCCGCATTCTGGAAGTACAAAGCCGCAGGCGCCATCGGATTCGCCGCCGGAGCGGCCATCTCCTGCATCAACTTCCGCGCCCTCCAGCGCAGCGTCGAAGGCCTCGCCGACCGCATCGTCAACCATCAAAGCCGCGAGCGCGGCGCGCGAATCGTCCTCCGCTTCCTCCTGCGTTACGCGTTGGTCGGAGCCGCTGCCTATGCTATATTCAAAGGTTCCCCTTTGGCTTTCCGTGGATTCCTCTGGGGTCTATGCCTGCCCGTAGCGGCCATGATGATCGAGGCGGGCGTAGAAACCTACGCGGCATTCCGGAAATAAGCTCCGAGCTATGAGCCCTGAGCTTTGAGCAAGCGGGTGTGACGGAGAATTCAAAGTCGCCGGTTTGACGTTGGTTAAGGTTTTTTGATCTTAAGGTTTTGATCTTATTCTTGATTTTGTTTGCTCGCAGCTCAAAGCTCTTAGCTCAAAGCTGTTCTTATGGAACAACTTACTCTAACTAAATTCCTGAACCACCTCTTCGGCCCGGCCGTTACCGCCCTGCTCCAGGCGTTGCATATTCATCCCAAACATCCGGCCGCGCCCATCACCAACTATGTCGCGATGGAGCTCCTGGTTGTTCTGCTCTTGACCTGTTTTTTCATCGCCGTCCGTCTGCGTCTCTCGGTGGAGAAGCCTGGCGCTTTGCAGCACACCATGGAAGGCATTCACGGCTTCATCGACAACCTGGCGCAGGAAATCATCGGCCACGACGGGCCGAAGTTCGTCCCTTATCTCGTGGTTCTCGGCCTGTTCATTCTGACCTCGAATCTCATCGGTCTCGTCCCCGGTCTGGAGTCTCCGACTGCCGTGGAACAAGTGCCGCTCGGCGCCGCCATTCTGACCTGGTTTTATTACCAGTACGCCGGAATCCGCGCCAATGGCGGAATCGGGTACTTGAAGCATTTCATCGGGCCGCAGGAAGGCATGCCGCTGGCGGTGCGAATTCTGCTGCCGATTCTGATTTTTCCGATCGAAATTTTCAGTCATCTGGCTCGCATGTTGTCTCTCAGCGTTCGTCTTTTCGCCAACATGTTTGCCGGCGAAATGGTGACGCTGGTGTTTTTCTCGCTGGTTCCGATCGGCCTTCCGATTGTTTTTGAGGGCCTGCATGTCGGTGTGGCGTTCATTCAGACGTACATTTTCGTGCTGCTTCCTGCCGTCTATCTCGGCGAAGCAGTAGCACACGAGCACTAAGAGAAGTTCTCGAACTGAGGACTGGCTAGTACCCGTACAGCGTGAGGGCGTCGGCCTCCCAAGGCACGGCGTCAACCACCCACTGGCGGCAAATCATAAGGAGAAAAGAAAAATGCGGAAAATGATGATGTTGGTTTTGTTTATGCTGTTCTGCACCATCTTCGCGGTCCCTGCCTTCGCGCAAGGCGGCGCTGCGGCTGCGGGCGGAACAAACTGGGTTGCGATCACTTCAGGCTTCGCTATCGCGATCGCTGCCGGACTGGCCGCGCAGGGCCAGGGACGCGCAGCGTCCTCGGCCTGCGAAGCGCTCGGACGCAATCCTGCGGCGCGCGCCGGCATTCAGGTTGCGCTGATTCTCGGTCTCGCTTTCATCGAGTCTCTCGTGCTCTTCACGCTGGTTATTATTTTCGTGAAGGTCGCGTAACTCTCGGCCAAGAATTTCGGATCGAGCTAAAGAATTTCGAATTAAAAAAGGCCCCCGCTCCGGCAGAGGCCTTTAGTTTTTTTCAAAAACATTTGAACCGAGAGCTGCGAAGTTCAAACAAAATTCTTGCGCTCGCCATCCCATTCGGGACCGCGCGTTGTTTCCGACGATTTCTCCAGGGCTTCGACTAACACGCGGCGCAGGCGATAACGGCTGTCGAGATCCATATTCACGAACTCGAAGCCAATCTCGTTGACCCGAGCGCGCCGCAGCAGCACTTGCGCGCGAATCTTCTTCACGCCCGTGGAAATCTCGACATTCGCCTCCGAACCGACGCGCAGATTGTCGCTGCGCGTTCCCATTCCACCGCCAAGACTCATCTCGCGCATGACGATGTTCGACTTGCCCCACGAACTCGAGAGCGTCGCCGAGAGCGTGCGCGGCAAAATGATGCGCTCGTAACGTCGCTGGCGCACCCAAGGACATCCGAGCGCGGAATCGAGTGGAGTAACCGCGAGTTCGGCCGTCTCGAGGCCGCTTTCGGCGAGAGCCTGCGTGCCATAGCGAGGATCGATTTTGGCCAACGACTGTACTGCGGCAATGCGCAATTCGCGATGCTGCGAATAGCCGATGAACTTCTTCTCCTCGACGATGCTGCGCAGGATCGGAACCGCATCGACTTCGCGCAAGCGGCCGAGCGATTCGATGGCCTTCAGTTGCACGAAGGGTGAGCGAGATTCGGCTTCGCCCGCCGTTGCCAGCGCAATCAGCGGAGCGCTCGCGCCACGATCCTGGCTCATGCCAATCTCGTCGATTGTCTCCGGCAGAATCAGCAGGTCGAGCAGTTCGAGCAGTTCGAGCAGCGTGCGGCCGCGATCGGGCGCATTGGCGTAAGCGATCTGGCGGACAATGATGTCCTGATAAAAGCGGTTGAACTCGCCCATGCGAGGCGGCAAGAATTCGAGAAGCGTGTGCGGATCGAGGCGGCTCAGCAAACCGACTGTGGACGCGGCTTGCCGCGGCTGACCGGTTTTGAGGATCTCGCGAAGATCGCTGAACGCAATTTGACCCAACTCGCTCACGAGGTCGATGATGCGGTCGCACTCGTCCCGTTTCTGCGAGCGGAAGAATCGGTCCGCGAAATGCTCCACCGAATTCTTCGGCAGTTCCTGCAGAACCTCGATAACATCTTCCGGCACGACTTCGCTTTGAATCGCCTCCTCAATCATTTCTGGCAGGCGGTTTTCGATGCCGACGCGCGAGCGCAAATCCTGCGCCAGCGCAGGCCGTTCCTGAGCCACCCGGACGAACGAAGAACAGAGCGCTGCCACGGCCTTGTACTTCTTGCGGGTGCACGCTTCCTGTCCGAAACGCGTAATAGCGGCGCTCAGCATACTCTGAATTTCCGAATCCGGTTCGCGGGCGATCTTCTCGCCCAGCATGCCGATCGTATCGGTCATGACCTGCACCGGCGCATCGGCATAAAGATCGGCAAGCTGCGCCAGGCCAGTCGCAGTCTTGCGGCGCGGTTCACCCTCTTTCGCTTCGAGGCCAGCACAGTAGTTCTGGAGAATTTTGCCCGCCAGTTCGTCATCCTCGCGCTCAAAGAGCAACTCGACAAACTGCCGGATATTGCGCGGAGGCACGCACGCCGCCTCGTTCGAGAGCAACACACTTTTCTTGCCCTGCTCGGGAATCTCGGCCCAGAACATGCGGTCGAGAATGTCGGCATGGGACTCGACCAGAATCCCGGCCTTCGACATCTTCTCTTCCTGCACGCGCAGAATCTGGCGCAGTGTATCCATCTGCCGGCTGAGATGCTCCATCATGTCGTGCACGGCGTTCACTTTGATGTCGCCGCGCTGATAGCGGTCGAGGGCGAACTTGATCGCCATGCTCTCGGCCGCCTTCATCAGGAGCGGCGTGTCTTGGCTCGCCTCATTCGTGACCGTCTTCGATGCCAGCCCTTCGAGCAACTGAGCCAGGTTAACCTTGGTGCTCTCGGAGATTGTGGTCAGTTCGGTCTTCACCTGTTCGGGCGACGCGTTCGGATCCTGCATTGCCTGGCCGAAGTGAGTGAGAAGGCGGATCGCGCGGATGACTTCCTCTTCCTGCAAGGGCACAACACTGCCGTTCCAGTTGCCGGTGCCAGTGCCGGTGCCAGTACCTGTACCGGTACCGCTGCCACTGGGTTGGCCCGACCCTACTGGAGCCGAACCCCCAGGGAGCGGAATATTCGGGACGGTGCCGATCGGAACTGCGCCGGGCTCGCCAGAGCCCGAACTCGCGCCCTGCGCGGCCGCGATCAACTGCAACAATTTTTGCGGATCATTCAGCCACTGCTTGAATTCAGGTCCAATGGACTGCGCCGCAAGTTGCGCGGCGATAGAAAGCTCGCCGGTCGCGGGATCGGCGGCGACAAACTTGACTTCATTGATGCGAATCGAGGAGGTTTTGCTCTCGGCAAGCGTCTCTTTGATCTGCTTGGCAAAATCCTGCGCCTTCGATCCTCCCATGGCAAAAGCGCGGACCAGTCGCGTGAAATCATCGAGCGTGACTTTATTCGAAAACAGAATACTGGATAGACCTGCGGCATTCAGCAGTTGCGCGAAACTCCGCTCCGCTTGCCCGGTTTCAAGCGGGATGCCATCGAGCAGAAGTTTGTCGTCGGAGACCCCAAGGACAAATCCGCTGTCTTGATTTTTGGGAATCGCTTCCTGAAGCTCTTTCCACGCGGTCTCAAACTGACTATGCGTTCTTTTGTGGGTGGTTCCGTACAGTCGCGTGTACTTAATGAGGATGTTGAGGCTGTGGAGGAACGCCCGCGCAGAGGCGCTGCGGCCGGCATCAATTTGAGTGGCGTTCGGAATAGCGGGCTCCTCTGTATCGGCGCTCCAACTAAGCCTATGCCGGAAAGTGACCAGGCGCACGATTACGCAGGTAACGGCCACTCTATCGGATGCGACAAACGAAACTGAACGGCGGTACATGCACTCTTGGAAACGGAAGGCGCTACACTAGCCGTTGGTGCGGGCTGTCGCCATTCGATGGCGACAGATTCGCATAGTCAAAGCGAGAGCTTGCGGGACGAAAACGAAGATTCAATGCGGATTCAGGTCCTTTTTTTTGGCGTACTCAGAGACTTGGTCGGACGGCCAGCGGACGTTATCGAGCTGCCGGAAGGCGCGCGTCTCAAGGATCTGTTTTCGCACTATGCCAGGCAGAGTCCTGGCCTTGAGCCGATGTTGGCTTCGGTAGCGTTCTCTGTGAACCAGGAATACGCCGCGGCCGAACGCGAACTTGCCTCTGGCGATGAGGTGGCGGTACTGCCGCCGGTGAGCGGCGGCACTCATGAGGAACCGCGTAACGAAGGCGAAGTCCGCATTGTTCGTGAGCGCATTGCGACCGAAGCGGTGGTCGCGGCGCTGAAAAGGCCGGAAGATGGCGCCGCCGTCATTTTCGAGGGTGTGGTCCGCAACAACACGCACGGCCGACGCACGCTTTATCTCGACTACGAAGCCTACGAGACGATGGCAATCAAACGGATGAACGACTTGACCTCCGAGGCGCGCCAGCGATTCGGCGTGCGGGCGGTTTCCATCGTGCACCGACTGGGACGGTTGGAGATCGGCGAGACCAGCGTACTGATTGTGGTCGGATCGGCGCATCGCGGCGCGGCGTTCGACGCCTGCCGATGGCTTATCGATACGCTCAAGAAGACGGTACCGATCTGGAAGAAAGAGCATTTTGAGGATGGCGCGGTCTGGGCCGATGGAGAGCCCTTTCCCGAAGAAATTCGCGATCCGGACGGCACAACCGGAGCGGAGGCCGCATCCAAATGAGTATCCGCCGAATGAAAAAATCACGAGTTACAAGCCGCGAGCCGCGAGCGGAGGTCATGGCTTGCCTGCTCGTCTGCATCTTGCTTTCCGGCGCGAGCCTTCCGACGTCAGCGCAGGATCACGACACCACACTCAAAGTTGACGTCAACCTGGTCAACATATTCGTGACCGTCACCGATCCGCGCGGCGCGCCGGTAGCGTCATTGCAAAAAGAAAATTTCGCGCTCAAGGAGAATGGCAAGGATCAGAAAATAGCGGTCTTCGCTCGCGAGTCGGAGTTGCCGCTCTCAATCGTGCTCGGAGTGGATACGAGCCTGAGCACACACAAGGATCTGCCGCTCGAGTTGGCGTCGGCGCGGAAGTTTTCGCACACGATTCTGCGGCCGCAGGATGGGCTGGCGGTTTACAAGTTCAGCGAGGAAGTCGACCAAGTTGTGCCCTTTACTTCCGATGTCAAGAAAATCGACTCGGGCATCGAGCACATTCACAGCGGCGCGGCGACGGCACTCTATGACGCGATTTTTCTTGGTTCGCAGGCGCTGAGCAAGCGGCAGGGGCGGAAAGTGATGGTCGTCATCACCGACGGCGGCGACACAGTCAGCTCGGTGGATTACAAAGAGGCGCTGCGGGCAGCGCAGGAGGCCGAGGCAATTATCTACAGCATCATCGTCGTGCCCATCGAGGCCAGCGCCGGGCGCGACACGGGCGGCGAGCATGCGCTGATCACGATCTCGGGCGACACTGGCGGCAAATATTACTATGCGTCTTCGATCAATCAACTGGACGACGCCTTCCACAAGATCAGCGACGAACTTCGGACCCAATACTTGCTGGCTTACTATCCCTCGGATCGTTATGCGGATTCCGACTTCCGGCGGGTGCAGGTAAACCTCACGAATCCTCCGGCCGGTGGCCCATTTCAAGTGCACAATCGCGCTGGGTACTACACGAGGAAGGGGTCGTTCTAGCTAAAGCTCCAAGCTTTCAGCTCCAAGGTCCAAGCAATATCCACAAGTTTAAAGATCGAAAATCTGCGAGGAATCGGAGAAGTTGCTGGAACTCGAGGTGCGTTTTGCCTGGAGCCTGGAGCGGAGAGCCAGGAGCTTCACCAGAAAAATCGCAGACATCGCCGCGGTTCCGCGACCGCATCTAGTAAACTGTTCTATTCCATTTCAGTGGAAACTAAGACCCTTAGACGCAGGATTGTTTTCGCGTTCTGTTTCTGATTCTGCTCCCAGGAGAGTGGCGCTTTGTTTCAACGGTCTGGCTTGTGCGCACGGTGTTGTCCGTCTCGCGGATTTATTCTATTTCTCTCCCTAGGCATAGCCCTTTTCGCAGTTCTGGCGGCGACGCCGCTGCTCGCGCAGGAGGCCGAAAATGCGACGGCCGGAACCATTCAGGGTACAGTCCTCGACGAGGATGGCTATCCCGTCCCAGGCGCGCGAATTACATACAGCTCGCAGTCTACCGATTCGCGAGGCTACACCAACGCGGGCGCAAACGGCGTGTATGTGAGCGAACAGTTGCCGGCTACGACCTACGTCGTCACCGCGCAGGGACGCGACCTGGCGCCGGCGCAGCGAACCGTGACCGTGACTGCCGGAGCCGCGGTTACGGCTAATTTTCATCTGGAGTGGATCAATCCCGGTCCGGTGCGATTGCAGAGCCAGTACACGGGCGAGGCGCTGGATGAATTGCCTATCAATGGCCGCAACTATCTCGCTCCGGGCGAACTCTATCCGGGCGTCCAGGCGGTGGATGGCGGAGTGCTCGATCCGGGCAAGAGCGGCTTCCAGACACTTGGAATTGAAAGCAATCTTGGACGCACCACGCGCTATGACTTCGATGAAGTCGAATCGATGGATGAAACCAAAGGCGCGGCGGAATTCAACCTGCCTTCGGAAGCTGTCCACGAAGTTGTCATCTCGCGCGAATTGCCGGAGACGTACCAGTCATTGAATGCCGAGGGATCGGTGCGTGTTTTAACGCGGGTCGGAGAAGACGAGTGGCACGGCAATATCTTCGGGAATTTCCGCGACCAGTTTCTGGGCCTGGCCGGGTTTCCCGATGGCTCGGATTACAGTCGGCAGCAGTACGGCTTTGGCGGGGGCGGGTCGATCATCAAGGACAAGGCGTTTGTCTTTGTCTCTGGCGAGCGCAGCAAGCAGGATGGCTTGCTGCCGACCAACGTGGGCTTCCCTGCTCCGAACGGCACCGCGCTGCGCGACGCCTATTTCCGCGAGAACATGCTGTTTGGCCGCCTCGACTACAACCTCGGCGAGAACATGAAGCTCTTCGTCCGCATCGGTTACGACAATCTCAATCAGGTCGGCCCGCAGAACAGCTTCTCGGCGTTTCGTAACCAGCTCAACGCTCCGTATGCCGGGTTTGGCCTGGATTGGAATCATGGACGCTTTCTGCACAGCGCGCGCTTCGGAATTCAGAAGATGGTCAATACGCTGAATCCGGATCTCGGGGCGTCGATCATCGATCCGTCAGCGCCGTTCCACATGCAGCTCGGCTCGTATTCGATTGGACCATCGCTCGTCGGGCCGCGGCAAACCGTGCAGCGCGATCTTTTCGGGCGCTATGACAGCATCACGCGATTCCGCGTCGATCATGCCATCCGCTTTGGCGCGGCGGTTCATCACATAAGTCAAGGCGACTACTTTTCGCCGGGCGGCTTCGGTCCTTCGGTCACGAGTTCCGACGGACTGGCCACGATTTCGGCCATCGACGGCAATCCCCTGCTGACGGGCGGAGCGCTCGATCCGCTGAATTATCCGGTGGGCACGTTCACGATTTATAACGGGCTCGGAGGCTTCAGCGAAAATTCCGCTTTCAATCACTCGACCGGTGGACACAGCGATACGCGGCTCGAAGGCTACTTTGGCGACAAGTTCAGCGCCATGCCGAATCTGAACATCCTCTTCGGCCTGAACTACGTTTATGACACAAACCGCGTCGACAGCGACCTCGCACCGGTTCCGTGTTCGGCGATCAACACGGCTGTCGTGGGCACGCCGCCGTGCACGGGCAGCAATCTGATCCTCAATCAATTCGGATTTTTGCCGCCGTTTACGCAGGACCTCTTCCAACCGCTTGGCGAGCGCATTCACAATCCCTACAACAATTTCTCTCCACAACTTGGGTTGGCTTGGGATCCAGGCCACAATGGGCGAACGGTGGTGCGCGCGGGCGCCGGCATTTTCTACGATAACTTTCTATTGCAGAACACTTATCAGGACCGCATCAACCGGCTCTCGAATGGCCAATACAATCGAAGCCTGACGATGTGCCCGGCGGGATCGATTCTGTTTCCGGACAGCGCTGCGCTCAACAGCCCTCACATTGTGAGTTCCGTGGACGGGATCGATATCGCGTCGCAGATTTGCGGACAAGCGCTTAGTTCTTATCAGACGCCGACCGGTGGAGGAACACCGGTCCAAGTCGCAACCGCGATTCAAGATTTGCAGGCGCAATTCCTCGCCAACCAGGCAACTGTGGGCAGCGGTGGGCCAAATACTTATTCGCTGGCCAACAGTCTTGCCGACTTCGGCGGGATGCTGGCGCCAACCTTCCGCACGCCGCGCGTCTACCACATCACGGCCGGAGTGGAGCGCCAGATGGGCGTGCGCAGCTCATTCTCGATCGACTACATGCGTAATGTCGGCACGGGATTTCCTCTCGGCATCGATTCGAACCACGTTGGCGATGCCACGTTGCTGACGGACGGGGCCAATCTGAATCCGGCGTTGAACACGTATGCGGCGGAGATCACGGCGATTAACGCGACGCTCGCGGCAAACCCGAATGCGAGCGGGTGCTCCCCCGCGTTTTCCACCGGTGGCAGTGCGCAAGGCGCCGTGCAGTGCTACATCGACAACGTGCCGAATGCCAGCATCACCGACTTCGCCCGCAACGGCCTGGACACGACCACATCCTTCTGCGGCCCGTTCCCGTGCTCGGTCCTGGGCAAGCCGCAAGCCTCCTTCGGCGGCGTCAATCCCGCCGTCGGGGCGAACATCATGTACTTCCCCAGTGGGCGCTCGCAATATCAGGCGCTGCACGCGACCTATCACACTTCGAGCGGCACGAATCCGATGAAGCGCGTGCAGAAAATCGACTTCGCACTCTCCTACACACTTTCGCGCTATCGCTCGAATATCGCGGAACCGAATGGCAGCGGCGGCGACTATTCGATTCTGACCGTCGCCCAGGATTACAACCGGCCACACCTCGGCCACTTCCACTCTTCCGGGCTCGACCGCACCCATCAGATCGCCTTCACGCCCACGGTCGAAACGCCTTACGGGCTGCACATCTCCACGGTGATGCTATTTGCCTCGCCGCTTCCGCTTACGGCTTACATTCCGCAACTCGACGGCGGCGGAGTGGCGGGCGAAATTTTCCGCAGCGACACCAGCGGCGACGGTACCGTCGGCGACATACTCAACGGCACTTACATGGGCACGACCGGAAAGTACACGAGCGAGAAAATCAACAATGCGATCAGTTACTACAACCGCAATGTGGCGGGGCAACTGACGCCGGCGGGAGCCGCGCTCGTCACTGCGGGCCTGTTCAGCGCAACGCAACTGCACTCGCTCGGCGCCTATGCGCCGCTGATCTCTTCCTGCAATCCGCCCGATCCCAGTTGCGGCGTTCCGGGGCGCGCGGCTGAGGCCAACTGGCTCAAGACCATCGATCTGCGCCTGAACTGGCCGTTCACTGTCAGCGAGCACGTCAAGGTCGAGCCCAATTTCTCCGTGTTCAACGTCTTCAATCTTGCCAACTATGGCGGTCCGGGAGCCCAGTTGAGCGGTATTCTGGATGGCGCGCCGGGCACTTCGCTGAACAATTCGACGTCGCCGGGAGTGTGCGGCAATGCGAGCAGCTATTGCACATCGCGGCTCGACCGGGTGCAGCCGGGCTCGGGCGTTTACTCCACCGGCGCGCCCCGGCAAATGGAATTTGGGGTGAGGATCACGTTCTAAAGCGAGCGTGATCTCATCCGGATCGAGGCGAAGATCGAGCGAACATGTCCGATTTCAAGTGGCCGCGATTCCCCCTCCTAGAAAGAAAACAGCCGCGCGACTGAAGCATAATTCCCCCAGCATTGCCCAGTCATCAAGTGGGTGCGCGCCCACTCGACTTTCTGCGTCCAGCGCGCCTTCCAGAAGCGCAGAGATTTTCGCGCCGGTCGTTTTTCGCACGCCGTCGGGAGGCAAATTGCCATCGATTTTCACTGCCTCGACCGACATTTTGCCGCAAGAGCGCAAAGTTTTTATCTTTCGAAAATTTTTTTGCGGCGCGGCCCCTAATTCACTTGACTTAATCTGTGGATGAGCTAGATTTGCGTGCAGTCAGTGAAGGACACTCTGCTTCCCCGCAGGGAGCCTCACTGGTGGGATGTTGCTTCTAACGTTAGATTCACAAAACTTCCAGGAGGAAATTCAGTGAAATTGAAAATGTTGGCGGTACTCACTCTCGTCGTTTTCGGGTGCGCGTTCGCGTCGGCTCAGAGCTTCGGCTTTGCTTCGACCTACGGCGGCCTGTATTGCAACTATGAGCAGCTGTCCTATTACGGTGGCGGTCTCTGGGCTGGCTCTGACAACCTGAGCGCTTGCGGTTCCAGCTACAACTCTACGATCTCGGGCTTCACCGCTAGCGCTAAGGGAGCCGAGGCGCACGGCCCCGGCGTTGTCTACGGCGATACGATCTATGCTCAATTGGACGGGCTACCGACCTTCCAGTGGACGGTGTTCACGAAGCTGAAATGCAACAAGCAGAACAAGTACGGTCAGTACACCGGTTCCGATGGCTGGGAAGGCGTTGCTGGAGCCAGCGGCTACTTCCTCGGCACCAACCAGGGCCCGCTGTCCTGCTCGCTCCCTGGAAAGCACGGCGTGCAAGCGACCAAGGGCGTCAACACAAAGCAGAAGAATTAGTGATTAAAGTAGTTTGCTGCAAGAGCCATGCCGGTTCCCGGCATGGCTTTTTTCTTGTAGATTGGTTAGCAGCCGCGCGGTTCCAGGAAATCCCCCACCAACTTTTCCAGAACGGATGGGGTACTCGCCGCAGGACTATGCTTTGAAGACGTTTAATAGGGGAGAAATGAAATGAAGCGATCCATCACGGCCTTACTGTTGGCGACCTGCTGCTTTGCCCTGCTTGGGTGGGCCCAGGCTCCAGAAGGCCAGAACGCGAATCCACCGGCACAGGCGGAACGTAAACCAGCCGCGGCGCCCCGGCGGGCAGAAATCAACCCACCGGCCGATCCCAACGCGCCAAAGGCCCAGTTCGTGGAAATAACTGAATTTCCTCTCGACAAATTCAAGGATTTTTCTGCAATTGAGAACGGCAGCCTCCTCCCGGGGTTTGATACAGACGTTCATATCTATCGCTCCGGCAATCTGATGCGTACCGAGGGCTCTCTCAAGGCGCCTAGCTACTACGTCACCGATCTGGCGAAGCGCAAAAGCTCGTCCGTCACCTCCCGCACTTGCTTGAATATGCACGTCGCCTACGCCCGCACTTTCCCCTTTTTTGTTCCGGAAGAGGGCGCCAGGTATGAGATTGCTCCGGCTGGCGAAGCGACCGTGGACGGGCACCACTGCAAGCTGGAAGACATCAGGATTCACCGGCTGAAGCGCTCCGAAGTGCCTGAGTTCAGGCTTTACGAGGCGGAGGACCTGGATGGATTCCCCATCAAAATCGAAAATCGTCGTCCTAATGCCTACCACTGGATAATCACCTATAAAGACGTGCACCTTGAACCCCAGGATTCCTCGCTCTTTATCGTTCCCGAGAAGTGCGCATCGGATGCTGACTGGAAGCAGCTAGGCGCCGGGGCAAAAACCAAGACTGCCCCGAAGAAGACACCCGGAGAGACCAGCCCGAGCAAACCGTCGCAGAGTCAGCAAAATGATTCGCAGAAGCCGCCGCAATAGAAACAGGGCGGCCGCAAACGACGGCATCGGTTTTAGTCGAAACCCTGAGGCGCCGCCAGGTCGGACCATCAACCTCGCCCCTTAGCGGCGCTCGTTTTACCGCGCAGGAAAGCGCTTCCGTTGCGGCGACCGCGGCCTTCCGCCGAGGGTCGCCCCAAGACTGGCTAGTTTTCGAAACGGCGTTTTTGTATACTCTTTCTAACTCAAGCAAAGTTCCCCCTAAACCGAGGTAATCATCCTGCGCCCAGGGCGAAAACTTCAATCTTCCGAAGTTGGGTAAAATCTAAAGATCAATCCTTCCAACTCAAAAGGGAATTTCGCTATGCGTGGAATCGGTCGTTTGGTGTGTATCGTTGGGCTGGCCATTGCCGCTTTTGGATCGGACGCCCCCCCGGCAAAGACGGTGGCCTCCGGAGTTGAGGCGGCGGAACTTTCCTCCTCATCGCCGAACATCATCCTCATTACGCTCGATACCACCCGGGCCGACCGCATGGGATTCCTTGGCTCGAAGCGCGGCCTGACGCCGAATCTCGATATCCTGGCGCGCGATTCCGCCGTTTTCACCCGCGCTTACGCGCAGGCGCCGCTTACGCCGGCATCGCACTCGACCATCCTGACCGGCACCTTTCCGCAATTCCACCAGGTGCTGATGTTTCCGACTCCCCTCGCCGACAACCTGCCTTATCTTCCCGAAATTCTGAAAAAGCACGGCTATGCGACATCGGCGTTTGTGGGCTCGATTGCGCTGGACTACAAAGTCGGCGTCCCGGGATTCGAGCGCGGGTTCGACAATTATGACGCCGGCTTTCATTTTGAAGGATTTTCACAGGCGAAGCGTTATGAGACCGTCGAGCGCCGGGCGGGAGTTGTCGTAGACCACGCATTAGCCTGGGTAAGCGAACATTCAAAGAGTCCCTTTTTCATCTGGGTGCACGTCTACGACCCGCACGACCCTTACGATCCGCCGCAGCCCTATAAGACGCGTTATGCCAAGGCGCCCTATGATGGGGAGATCGCCTATGTGGACTCGGCGATGGGCAAGCTCTTCAAGCAACTGAAGGCCTCCGGGCTTTACGACAATACCGTGGTCGCGTTAACGGCGGATCATGGCGAAGCTCTCGGAGCGCACGGAGAAGACGAACATGGCGTGTTTCTTTACGACGAGACGATCCATGTGCCCCTGCTGATCAAGTTGCCGCATGGGGCGACGGCGGGCGAGCGGGTCGAAACCCGCGTCGAACTCGCCGATATCATGCCGACGATTCTTGGAACGCTGGGCATTCCGGTGCCTGAAAAGGTGCAAGGCCAATCGCTGCTCGGGTTCCTGGCGCCGGAAACGACGCCGGGCGCGGCGGCCGCCAAGCTGTGGCAGGAGCGGGGCGCGTACTCGCAGGCCGACTATGGTCATCTCTCCTTCGGGTGGAGCGCTTTGCAGTCCCTGCGGACAGGCAAGTACGTATTCATTCAGGCGCCACGGCGCGAACTCTATCAGGACGGGACCGATCCCCTGGAACAGCATAATCTTGCGCCCTCGTCGGCTGCCATTACTGACACGCTTTCCGCCAAGGTCAAGGATTTTATCGAAGTCACGACCAACAAAGAAGAGACGCCGAAGGCGCGGATGGACGAAGCCAAAATGCAAAAGCTGGCCATATTGGGATATATGGCGGCGCGTCCCGATTCGCCGCTTGCCACTCCCGGTCAGGAAGGCGCGGACCCCAAGGACAAAATCGATATCGCCAATGTTGTCCTGCGCATCAATGACTCTCTTCAGATGCAGCACTGCGGTCCGACGATGCCCATGATTCAAAAGGGCTTGAAGAAGTATCCCGACATTGCTCTGCTGCACTTCTTCCTGGGCGGCTGTTATCTGGATAAACAAGACTACGACAGCGCGATTCGGGAACTGCGCAAGACGGTACAACTCGATCCCGTTTTCTCGCAGGGGGAATTTACGTTGGGACGAACGCTCTTCCAAACCGGGGACTACGACGGCGCCATGACGGCCTTTCAACATGTGGTCCTGGGCGCTCCCGGCCATATGGCAGCTCATATTTTCCTGATTGTTCTCTACAGCAAAGCGAACCGTCCGGATGATGTGATCAAAGAAGCTAACACCGTGCTGAAAGTCATGCCGGAGAATTTTGCCGCCAATGCGGCACTGGGAAGAGCGCTGGTAAAAACAGGGCATCCGCAGGAGGCACTAGCTCCGTTGCAGAAGGCGATTGCGGGGGAACCGGAATGGCCCGAGCCCCATAAGAATTTGGCCGACGCGTATGACAGCGTGGGACGACCGGACGACGCGAAGAAGGAACGAGCCGAGGCCGAGCGTCTGGAGGAAGCAATGGCCAAGGCTGCGGCCAAAGCGGAGGCCGGCGATAACTCGGGAGTTGCGCAACCCAGATAGTGCCGCGGCGTCTTGGATCGTTCCAATAGCAAGTCTTAGCGGGTTTGCGATTCTGATCGTGGTTCTCGATTTGAGCGCGAACGGGCAGAAGCGAAGCGTTTAGGTGAGGAGTAAAGGGGATGGTTTTGCGCTGGTTAATATTGATTCTCGCGATTACACCGTATGCGTGCGCCGCGACTCCCGAGGCTGCTCCTCCACCCTCGAAGTTACCGAACGTTATCGTGATCACCCTCGACACCACCCGGGCCGACCGCATGGGCTTTCTCGGCTCCCAGCGCGGGCTCACGCCGAATCTGGACGCGCTGGCGAAGGAATCGGTGGTCTTCACGCGCGCCTATTCGCAGGCTCCGCTTACGCCCGTTTCCCACTCCACGATTTTCACCGGAACATTTCCGCAGTATCACCAGGTACTCACCTTCCCGATTCCGTTGGCTAAGGACTTGCCGTATTTGCCGGACATCTTGAAGCAGCACGGATATATCACGGGAGCATTCGTCGCTTCGCTGGCCGTGGATCCGCACTGGGGCACGCCGGGATTTGAACGCGGCTACGACACTTATGACGCCGGCTTCAGCTGGAAGAAATATACGCCGGAAACTCGCTACCAAAGCGTGGAACGCCGTGGCGGCGAGGTGGTGGATCGGGCGCTGGCATGGCTAAGCAAGCAGCCGTCAGGTCCGTTCTTTCTTTGGGTCCATCTTTTCGACGCGCACTCACCTTACGACCCGCCCGAGCCCTACAAAACGCGTTATGCCAAGCAACTCTACGATGGAGAGATTGCCTATGTCGATTCCGCCGTCGGCAAGTTCATCAAGGAACTGAAGGCTTCCGGCCGTTTCGATGACACGGTGTTGGCGCTGACGGCCGACCATGGCGAATCGCTGGGGGCGCATGGCGAAGACGAACATGGCATCTTTCTTTATGACGAGACGATTCACGTGCCGCTCCTAATCAAGCTGGTGCACGGAGCAAACGGGGGCAAGCGAGTCGACGATCGAGTAGAGTTGGCGGACATCATGCCGACGCTGCTGGGCGCGGTCGGCATCGGAGTTCCGGAAAAAGTGCAGGGCCAGTCCCTGCTCGGCTTTCTTGAGCCCGGCACTGCCGTGGGTGACGCCGCCGCCAAGGTCTGGCAGGACCGCGGCGCCTATTCGACCGCCGACTACGGGCACATTGCCTTTGCCTGGAGCGCGGAGCAGTCATTGCGCAGCGGCAAGTATCTTTACATCCAGGCGCCGCGCCGCGAACTCTACGAGGATGCCCGCGATCCCAAGTCTCTGCATAATCTCGCCGGCGCCTCTCCGGCAGTGGCGGACACGCTTTCCTCGCGCCTCAAGAGCTTTCAGCAATCGACGACTAACACTGCGGAAACTCCCAAAGCGCACTTGGACGAGGAGAGAATGGAAAAGCTCGCCGTTCTCGGATACATGGCTGCCCGTCCCGACTCTGGCGTGGGTGCGCCGAGCGAATTGGGAGCCGACCCCAAAGACAAGATTCAGGAAGCCAATGCCGTTTTGCGCATGAACAATCTGCTCCAGAATGGCGACCCGAAGACGCGCTGCATCACCTCGCCTCCTGAGATCAAGAAAGCGGCGGCCAAGTTCCCTGACATCGCGATCCTCCACTTCTTCCTGGGCGGCTGTTATTTGGAGAATGAGGACTATGCGGCGGCCATTCCGGAGTTACGGCAAACAATAAAACTGGAGCCGGACTTCACGAAAGCGGAGTTGAACCTCGGGCGCGCGTTGATGCAGACGCAAGATTTCGACGCAGCAACCACGGCATTCGAGCACGTCACGAAAAGCGAACCCGGCCTGGTGCAAGTTCACATCTATCTGATCGTTCTTTACGGCAAGGCAAACCGGTACCAGGATCAGATTGAGCAATGCCGTGATGTGTTGAAAGTTCTACCGCGCAACTTTGGCGCGAATCTGAACCTCGGCCGCGCGCTGTTGGCGACTGGAGACGCCCAGAGCGCGATCGCGCCCCTGCAAAAAGCCATTGAAGGGGAACCAAAAAGGCCGGGACCTCATGCAACGTTGGCGGAAGTTTACGAGCGCCTGGGACGGCCGGAAGACGCGGGCCGGGAGCGGGCGGAGGCCGAACGCTTAAGTGCGGCCATGAACGGTGCAGCCGGCGCCGAGCCCGGAGTTAACCAGTCTAAACCGGAGTAAAGGGTCGAGTTCTTATTCGTCAGTCTCAAGGGTCAGGCATCGCCCTGATCGAGCAGGATGCGGCGGAGCGAGGAGTACTCAGGAAATGACCGCGACGTTACGTTGGTTGCTCATTCTTTCGGCGTTCGCCGCAAGAGCGCTTGCGGCACCGCCGGAGGCTACGCCTGCCGTGCCAAAACCACCGAACATCATCCTGATTACCCTCGATACGACGCGCGCCGACCGCATGGACTTCCTCGGCTCCAAGCGCAGCCTGACGCCGAACCTGGATATACTGGCGCGTGACTCCAGCGTCTTCACCAGGGCATACGCGCAGGCTCCGCTCACGCCCACTTCGCACGCCACCATACTTACAGGCACCTATCCACAGTTCCATCAGGTCGTTCCCTCTCCCGATCCTTTAAACAAGAACCTGCCCTACCTCCCCGATATCCTGAAGACCCATGGTTACGCTACTGCGGCGTTCATTGGATCTCTCGCGCTGAGTCTCGATCTTGCCGCGGGCTTTGACCGCGGGTTCGATGTCTACGACGCTCATTACAGTTGGAAGGGCTATACTCCAAAAACCCGCTATCAGACTATCGAAAATCGAGGGGCTGAAGTGGCAGACCGTGCCTTGGCATGGGTGAGCAAGCACCCGCAAGGGCCTTTCTTCCTGTGGGTGCATTTGTACGATCCCCATGATCCGTACGATCCACCGGAGCCCTATAAAACACGTTACGCAAAGACGCCCTACGATGGAGAGATCGCATACGTCGATTCGGTGATGGGCAAGTTTTTCGGGCAACTGAAAGCCAGCGGCCTTTACGACGGCGCCCTCATCGCGCTGACATCGGATCATGGGGAATCTCTGGGAGCGCATGGCGAAGATACTCATGGAGTTTTTCTCTACGACGAAACGATCCATGTGCCGCTGATCGTCAAGCTGCCCGGTGAGCGGGATGCGGGAACACGCGTCGAGGCGCGCGTCGAGCTGACGGATATCCTTCCCACCCTGTTGGAAGACGTAGGAATTGAAATACCTAAGGAAGTACAGGGAACATCGCTGCTCAAGCTGATGGAACCGGGTTCCGAGGGCGAGAAGGAGGCGGAGTCTTGGCGCGACCGCGGCGCCTATTCCCAGGCCGATTACGGGCGCATCGCTTACGGATGGAGTTCGCTGCAATCGTTGCGCTCCGGGAAATATCTGTACATTCAGGCACCTCGGCGCGAGTTGTACGAGGATGGAATCGATCCCAAAGCCGAGCATAACCTCGCATCGTCATCTTCGGCCGTGGCGGACACGCTTTCCACCAGACTCAAGGCTTTCGAGCAAGCGACCGCCAATCCACATCCAACCACGCTGGCTCTGCTGGACGATACGAGGATGAAGCAACTTGCTGCGCTCGGATATATGGCCAATCTCGGAGAGGTTCCCGACGCGGCGGCTCCCATTCAACGTGCGGACCCGAAAGACACGATCCAAACCGCAAATTTTATCTACAAGGCAAACACCATTTTGCAGGATTTTCGCTGCCCCGAGGCTGTTCCGAAGATCGAGAAAATGATCGCTACCGCTCCCAGGATCGCGCCTTTACATTTCTTCGTTGGCCGCTGTTATCTGCAAGAGAAGGAGTACGAAAAAGCCGTGCCAGAATTGCGCGGGGCGGTAAAACTGGATCCAAGTTTCGTTCAAGCCGAAATGAATCTGGGTGTAGCCTTGATGCAGCTTCAGGAGTTCGAGGAGGCGGCATCCGCCTTCGAACACGTGGTCAAAACGTCGCCGAAGCTTACGGACGCCCACATCTATCTGATCCTTGCCTATGGCGCCGCAAACCGTACCGAGGACCAAATCCGGGAATGCCGCATAGTGTTGCAGACTCTGCCGGGCAATTTTGGGGCGGATTTCAATCTCGGGCGCGCCCTCTTGAAGACGGGGGACTTGCCAGGCGCTGCGGCAGCCCTGCAAGAGGCAATCACGGGCGAACCGCAACGGCCTGGCCCTCACGAAATTTTGGCGGAGGTTTATGACCGCATGGGCCGGTCAGCCGATGCGAATAGAGAGCGCGCGGAAGCCGAACGCTTACGCACGGCCTTGCAACAAGGTGCTGCGCCCCCGTCGGCCCTGGGTCCCGGTGGCGCAGAACAGCGATAAATTTTGCGGAAACAACCATGCGAACAGGCCGCGACAACCGGCGGAGGCAGATCGGATGAAAGCGAATTTGGAGTACGATTGTTCAGCGGAATCGCCGACAATCGGCTCGGACCGCGTCGTTTGAAGGCTTGTACACTCGAAACCCAGGGAGGAAGCAGTGCAGCGACGCCATCTCAGTTGTTTCTTCTTAATCATATGCATCCTGCTTATCGTCTCGACCGCCGCCGCCCAGGTAGACGCCATCCTGGAAACACAACAGGGGAAACAAGCGCTCGGTCAGGGAAAGTACGACGAAGCGATTCAGCATCTTGAGAGGGTACTTCAAGCCAATCCGAAGAATCTGAATGCGGAACTCTACCTGGCCACCGCATACGCACGCAAGTATGTTCCAGGTGTAAACAAAGAAGACAACATCGCGTTGGCGGACCAGGCGATCCAGCATTACCAAACCGTTATGGAACGCGATACGTTTAGCACTATGTCCCACAATGCCGCTATGGGTATTGCGCTTCTTTACGCCCAGATGAACAAATTCGATGAGGCCAAGGATTATTACAGCAGGGCCAAACAACTGGATCCAAAAGATCCTCAGCCCTTTTATTTCACCGCCCTTGTTGACTGGACCTTAGCTAACCAGGTGCGCACACAAGCGAGAACCAAGCTGGGTCTTAAGCCTCCAGAATTTCTGGCCGACAAAGACCACAAAGTCTGCATTGAGGTCAGAGGAAAGAATTTGTCCGGTCTGGAAGAGGGTACTGAAAATCTTACCCAGGCGCTCAAACTCAATCCGCTATATGAAGAAGCGACAAACTACATGAATTTGATGTATCTCGAGCGCGCCGATATCGAATGCGACGATCCCACCGCCCGTAAGGCCGATCTGAAGAGCGCAGCCGACTGGGCGCTAAAACTTCAGACCGTCAGAGCCAAGAAAGCCTACAACGCGGCCCATCCGCCAAAGGACGATGACGACGATCAATAGCGGAGACGACGATCAATACGCCCACCAGGGCGCAGCGGGAGCGCCTGACGGAACCGATTGCCCGTCGATCGATACGTAAACGTTCCGGCCGAAGAAGAACGGCAGTCCCCAATCGAAACCGCATGGCGAGCCGCCGCCACAGTTGCTGGAGCCATTCGGGCCGGCCAGATTGGCGAACGCGGAATCGCTGGAAAAATTATTGAAGTCGTTCACCGCATTATCCGCCGTAAAGTTCACCGTGTTCTCGGTGCCGCTCTGGGCCTGGTTTTGCGCCGATAAGTTCAGCGGGTTCGCTGGACAGTAGAATCCGGGCGCGATGCTGTTGTCCGCGCATTGCGTAATCGATGCATCGGGGAAAAAATATCCATTCGAACCGCTGTCGATAAAGCTTTCGGTCAGCGCTTGCGAGTTAAACATGGTGGTGAAAAAGCCGTTGCTGTTGATGGGATAAATCGTTGCCGACCCTAGGGCATTGTTGGTTTCCGTGCCGATGCCGAAGATCATCGACCCAGTAGCCGTGGCGGCCTCGCCATCCACTGACTGCATTTCGATGATCACGCCATTGTTGTCGGTCGTGAAGCCCACCACGGGATTGACGACTTGCCGCGCCACAGTAATGGTCGAGGAAGCGCAGGGACCGCTCGCCCCGCAGGTAAAGTAGACATCGGGCGAGGTGGAACTCTGGCACGCCGAACCGCAATCCTGCGGATAGTTGCCCACGCCCAAAATGCCGTTCGCTCCAAGCGCCGAGAGCGTATCGAGATTCATGCCGCCCTGCGAGCAAGCGGTGGGCACGCTAAAGCCGGTGGGGTTTTCAATCAACTGGAGGCTGGCCGAGCTCACTTTTTCCCCGGCCAGTTCGATATCGCCTTGAGCGACCGGTCCCCATAGATAAGTGCCATCCACAAAGTTAACGCAGTTATAGTAGGTCGTGCTGCCCGAGCCGGAAAGTTGCGGGAGGGTTAGCGACGGGATTGCCGAAGCCAGCAAGCGCAGCCCGACCGATCCTGTATCGACCAGAATGCCGTCGACCGTCGCGCAGTCTGACGATCCGGGCACGCACACGGTCACGCTGGTAAACGCCGCATCGGCGTAATCCACTCCAGCCGCGGGACCGCCGTTCACGGTAAGCGTCGCTACGTTGTTTCCGGGCGGTGGCTGAGTTTTGGTAGTGCCGCCTCCACTGCCGCCGCCACAAGCCGCCAGCAATCCGAATGCGCAAGCAATCACAAACCCTGCAAGCGCGCGCGAGATGAGCCGATTTGTCCTCATCGAATATCTCCCAGTTTCGCCCCTGCCGGTACCTGCTGCGGGATGTATGCCCGAAAATGAAAGTGGCGCGCATAACCGGTCATTTGCACCACCAGACCCGGTAGTTGAATATCCAGCGGACGCCGTCCTCTGTAAGCTTCTCGGTTCGCCTTCACTGCCGCGGAGTATTGGTCGAAGTAACTGCCCAGCAACTGTTGCATGTCCGGGACGAACGAACCCTGCCATGACACGGCAAAAACCCTTCCTCCGAAGGACACATACTCTCGCACCGTCGTTCCGCTGTCGGTGTTGAGCTGTTGAACCGTATAGGTGGCAGCTTGTTCGATCGATCTGCCGGCCCGCATCTGGGCGACATCCGCATCAACCGAAGCGGCATCCCCACCTAGCGACGCGAATGCATGCGTCGACAATAGAGACACAAATATCAGTAAGGCGGCGAAGGGGAACTTCATGCAGGAGTCAGATGCGGATTTGCGCAACGGCGCTGCTCGCCCATGCAGACGGGAGCGCTGTTTACGAGGACTTTACAAAGCTCTACACAAATCTCGATGCCAGGAAAACCTGACTTAGCCTTCGTCGTCGAGAGTTTGTCTTGCGGACGACGAAGTCAGTTACTTAACTTATTGTTTCTTCTGCTCCGGATATTCAAAGACTCCGCGTCCGGATTTTCTTCCCAACCTCCCCGCTTTCACATATTGGGCCAGCAGCGGGCAGGGGCGGAACTTCTCTCCCAGGGTTTTGTGCAGATATTCGAGAATGTGCAGCCGCGTGTCGAGCCCGACCAGATCGACGAGTTCGAACGGCCCCATGGGATGGTTCAGCCCAAGTTTCAGCGCCTTGTCGATGTCTTCCGCGCTGGCGACGCCTTCCTGGAGCATGTAAAATGCCTCGTTGCCGATCATGGCGTTGATACGGCTGGTGATAAAGCCGGGCGACTCTTTCACCACCACAACTTCCTTGCCCATGCGTTGGCCAAGATCGACGGCGGCTGCAAGCGTCTCATCGTCGGTCTCGAGAGCGCGCACCACCTCCAGCAGCTTCATCTTGTGCACGGGGTTGAAAAAGTGCATGCCGACGCACTTCTTCGGACGATAAGTGACGCTGGCGATTTCAGTCACGCTGAGCGATGAAGTATTGGATGCCAAAATAGTGGGTGGGCGGCAGACCTTGTCGAGGAGCGTGAATATCTCGATCTTTGACTCCATCTCCTCAGGCACAGCTTCGATAACCAGATCGGCCTGGCGCGCGGCTTCCTCTACCGAGCTGCCATACTCGATGCGCGCGAAAGCGGCATCCGCCTTGGCCGGATCGACCTTGCCAAGTTCCACGGCTTTGTCGAGATTGGCGCGGATCTCACTCTCCGCCTTGCGCAGAGCGTTTGGAAGAATGTCTTCGAGGATGGTGCGGCAGCCCGCCAGCGCGGCGGCATGGGCGATGCCGCGCCCCATAATGCCCGCGCCGATGACGGCGACGGTCTTCACCTCCGCCACTACTTCGTCACCTTGTCGAGTTGTTTGTCGAGCTGCTTCAGAATGCTCTCCAGGCTGGGGTCCGATTTGCGGATGTACTCGGCAAGGCGGACTTTTTCGTCTTCGCTCATGGTCGGCAGAGAGGTGTTGACGCGCCGCAGAATCGCGGCGATGTCGTCAACGTAATTCATCATACGAATGAGTTCTCCAGTTGCGGGCATGATTACTCCTTGCTTTTAAGAACCTGGTATTGTCAATGGACAGCGGCTATTTAGAAAAGGCGCTTTAGAACATAATGAAGCGCGCTCCTTCCGAACCGCCGGCGGACCTTCCAGCTTTCATTCTATCCCAGCTACGGCGCCTGCCAGTGTAGGATTCGCGTGCGTTCTCGCGCCGCGGTGACCGTATTCAGTCGAGCCGCCGTGTCCGCGGATTCGCTGTCCCGGTCTTCCCTATGACCAATCCCGGCGAAGAATCCCTACATGTTTCATCGTGATTATCGTTTTTCTTCCCCCCTTATCACCCACTCCCGTGACACTTGTCACTTCAAATTTGTTCGGTTAATGCCACACTGCTTTTGTCCTCCCCGGACTGCGCGTTCGGCGCACTCGCTAATAACTTTCGCCAGACACAATTTTTCGGACGGACTTTGCGCGCATCTCGCAAGGCACCATCCATAACAGGCAAGAGATTGAGCAGAGGCGTAAGACCCTAACGACTAACCTTCGTGATCCGGTAACCCCGTCCCCTAAGCGGCCTTGGATCACCTCAATTCTGTGGAGGAAACAATGAAACGTATACTGCTCGGCCTGGCGCTCATGCTACTCGTGTTGCCAATTATCGCCAAGGCAGACGGGATTACTCTAACCAACGAACGGGGCACCGTAACAATCCTTGCCTCGGGAATCACATCCAAAGGCTCGCAGTTGACCAGCTTCAACAATATCAAGGCTCCCCAGGGACACGCGATGGGCAGCGTGAGCTATGCGACCGGTGCACTCGACAGCGGTAGCATCTGGACGGGTGGCACATTCTCCAGCGTGGGCTCGTATTTTGATGTCGTTGGCATGGGCAAATATGGCGAGCCCAAAGGCCCAATTTTCACCGGGTCATTCGTGGGCGAAATTGACTGGACTTTGGTTTCATCCAGCAAATTTCTCCACATCTACGATCTCACCGGCAATATCGAAGGGCAACTTTGGACCGGACGAATGGTGACCGGAACGACCACTCAGGTCATTTACACCAAGTGGAACCAGGAAGAGATCGATCACAAAGGTTCGGTCAAACTGGGCACGACCCAAATCACGACTCCCGAACCTGGCACCTTGGGTTTACTGGGGACGGGTCTGGTGGCCATAGCGGGACTCTTCCGCCGCAGACGCTCATAAGAACGCTGCCTTTGAGCTTCAGGCCGGACCAGAAGGCTTAATCAATTTGAGGATCGGAGGGGAACCACAGCCCCTACGGTCCTCGTGTTGTCTGCGGACAAGATTGGCTCCGTCACAACTCCCGGGGACATGGGGCGTAGCGCCGCAGCAGCGTTATAGAAAAAACCAGAATTAGGATGAGCAATCCCAGCAATCCCAACTCGGTCATCGATGCGCTGAACATGCTCGCCGTGTCGGCGTGCCATGAACCACCCTTCGTCAGCGACGACGCCTCCAGCGTGATCACCAGAATGCGCCGGATCGAGGCAATTAATCCCACAACCAGGAAAGGCTCGGTCACCAGGACATGCGAGCAAATCGAAATGCTCACGGTGTGCAGGATTTCGACCAGCATGAGCACAATGAGCAGGCGGTCAAGCACAAGTAGGGTCTGCGTCGAAATGGTCCACGACCGGATGCCGCTCCACAACAGAACCGCGCCATCGCCAATCGCCATCGCGGCCGTAATGGCGAGCAGGACGGCCAGAATCGCATAGATTCCCACTTCCGCTTTGCGCGTGTAAGCCTCGATGCTGAACCGCCGGGTCTGCGCTTCCATACCTCAAACCATAGTGACAATGCTGAGGCGGAACAACCCAGCTAGGTCTAACCGTCAGGTAGGACGGATTGACCCAAGCGCGAGGATGCATGCTCAGGGGGAAAATGCAGATGTAACGAACAAAATAGGGTCTGCGTTTCGACAGCCGATCGGCTAGCTCTCCATCTTGAATCTCGTCTCCGCTAGCCGATACATTCGCCGCCATAGCAGCCGATTCGTCGTCACCACCACCGCCGCCAGCGCAATGGTGCCCGCCAACAGCAAGTTGAAATCCTTGGCGTCGGTCGCCCCGGATATCAACGCCCCCACGCCGACAGTCGAATACGTTTGCCCCTTGAAGTGAAAATATTCGGCGACGATGCTGGCGTTCCACGCGCCGCCTGAGGCGGTCACGAGTCCGGTGACAAGAAACGGGAAAATTCCCGGCAGAATCAGCTTCCACCAGCGCTCCCATCCGCGCAGCCCAAAGATGTCAGCCGCTTCTTTCAGGTCAGTCGGAATCGCCATGGCGCCGGCAATCACATTGAACAGGATGTACCATTGCGTCCCGAGCAGCAGCAAAACGATAGAGCCGACTCCCAACCCTCCACCCAGCCGAATCAGAACAAGCAGCACAACGGGGAACAGCGCCGTCGCCGGAACCGAAGCGGCGATCTGTGCCAGCGGCTGCGCAATGCGCGCCAGTCGCGGGCTAAAGCCGATCGCCACGCCCGCAGGAATCGTCCACAGCGCCCCGAGAATCAGCGTGGCATTCACGCGCAGAAAAGTCGCGCCCAACCCAAGGCCAATTTCGCGGAACTCCGCGCCGCGCAGGCCGGCAAGAATCATCGCCACGCGCGCCACGGCATAGGCAATCGCGCCAAGCGCGGCGATTCCGGCAATGCGCCACAGCCAAATTGAAGTTTCGCTACCCTCGCTTGGTTGAACCGGAGCATCTTCCTTCGGCGCAAAGTGCAGCACGATCTGCTCCTTCATTGGCCCCACCGCGCGCTTGCGCAGATACGCCATCGCCCGCGAGCGGCGCAGGAATTCCAGCACCCATGATCGCGGCGCGTCTGCGCTCTCGACTTGCTCCATCTTGAATTTCTCAGCCCAGGCAATCACCGGACGCCACACTAATTGGTCGATCAGCACAATCACCGCGACCATTGTCGTAATGCCGAGCAAGATCGAACGCGTGTCGCCGTTGTCAGCCGCACTCTGCAAATACGACCCCAACCCCGGCAGCCGGAAATCGGTAAACTGCTCGCACGCCATCAGGAAGAACCACGCGCCCGCCACTGACATCATCGAATTCCACACCAGCCCGATTGTCGCGTAGGGCAACTCCATCTGCAAAAACCGCTGCCACCAGTTAAAGCGATAGATCGCCGCCGCCTCGCGCATCTCCCGCGGAATGCTCTTTAGCGAGGCGTAAAAGCTGAAGGCGATATTCCACACCTGCCCGGTAAAAATCAGCAGCACGGCACCGAGTTCGACGCCCAATTGCCTGCCGGGAAATAGTGCCGCCATCGCCAGCATCACGCCGGGCAAAAAGCTGAGTACTGGAATCGACTGCAAAACATCGAGCAGCGGAATCATGAAGCGCTCGGCGCGCGGGTTGTACGCGGCGATGTATCCGTAGACCAGTGCGAAAACCAGGCTGATCACATATGCCAGCGCGATGCGCAGCAGTGAGTAGGCCGCATAAATCGGCAGCGCGGAGACGCTGCGGCTGATCTCAATCTGTGGATGAAAGGGCCCCAGCCAGTTGCGCGCGATTTCCACCGTGCCATAAAAAAGCGCAAGCCCACCCGCAAACATCACTACATCGGGCAAGCTGCCCGCGCTCGGCCGCGGCAACATCGACCAGATCCGCAGGGGCGAGCGCAAACGGAGCCGCGGCGTCCGCGACACGCGCCTCACACGTGGCTTGATTTCAGGGTCTTGTACTCGACTGCTCACGGCTGCACCGGCGCGGTGGGACCATGCGGTTCCGCCACCGGCTCAGCCAGCACCAGGCGGTGCGATTCGCGATCAAAGTCAAAGATCTCGGCGTAGCGCCCCCAGTTCATCGCGGTTTCGAACTGCCGCTCGACTTCGTCCTGGCTGAAGTGCTCGTCGAGAATATCGTAGAAAAATTCTTCCGAAATAGAGTGATCCGTTTTCTGGTGCAAAATGCTGTCGATTTGTTGCAGAATCATCACGTGCGCCAGCGCGGCCTCGCGAAAGAGCGTCTTCCGCGCCAGAATGTCGGCCTCGGCAAAGCGCGAGCCCTCGGGCGCGATCTCCACGTCGCCCTCTTTCAGCGTGGCAAATCCAAGGAGCACCGAGGCTTCGACGATCGGCAGCAAGTCCTCCGCGTCCATGATCAGAACCTCCGCCAGCCGGTAGAGATCCTCGCGCCCGCCGCGATCCTGCAAAAGTTCGAGCAGTCCGGCAATTCCGCCAACGCGCGCATGGGGCAGCATCTGATATTTTTGCCGCGCCGGTTTCTGCGCCGTCGCATGCGCTCCCGGGACAGCCAGTGCCAGTTCGGGCTGCGTCATGATCTTGTAAACGTAGTCGACGAGTTCGACGAATCGTGGCGCCTTGCGATCGCGAAACTGCGGCAGCTCCACCTGAAAATCTGCCCGCACCCGCGCCGGATTTCTCCCCAGCACGATCACACGATCCGCCAGCAGGATTGCCTCTTCAATGTTGTGGGTGACGATAAAGATCGCACTCGTCGGCATCTTCTTGCTGAGCCAGAGTTCCATGAGCTCGTTGCGCAGGTTTTCCGCGGTCAGCACATCGAGCGCCGAGAAAGGTTCATCCATGAACAGCACTTCCGGTTCGACGACGAGCGCGCGGGCGAATCCGACACGCTGCTTCATGCCTCCCGAAAGCTCCTTCGGATACGCGCTCTCAAAACCGTCGAGGCCAACCGTGTCCAGAATACGCAGCGCTCGCTTGTGCCGTTCCACCGATGGAACTCCGCGCGCTTCGAGCGGCGCCTCAACATTGTCGAGCACGGTGAGCCACGGGAACAACGCGAAACTCTGAAACACAATTGCCACGCCCGCGTTCTGCGTCGCGATTGGTTTCCCATGCCAAAGCACCTCACCCGCGGAAGGCTTGCTCAACCCCGTCAGAATACGGAGCAGCGTCGATTTGCCGCATCCCGAAGGGCCAAGCAGCGCGACAATTTTCTTCGGATCGACGTCCAGATCGATGGGCGCAATGACTTCAATCCGGCTTCCATCCGGCTGCGTATAAAACTTCTCGACGCCCAGCGCGCGAATGATTGGGTCAGTCAAAGCCATCTCCGACGAGGACCGCCGAGATCGAGCCACTCGGCGGTCATATTAACTACCGGTAACTTACAACTGAAAACTGCGGGCTGATAGCGGCTTCTACGCCGCCCACTCTTCGCCTTGCGCCGGCAACGGTTTCGGCAAGCGGTCGGAAACTTCGGCAATCAGCGCAAGTTTCGCCGCGATTTCCGGCCGCAGCAAGCTAGCATCGAACCGCCAGCGCCAGTTGCCATCCTCGAGGCTGGGCACGTTCATGCGCGCATCGCTGCCGAGCCCCAGCACGTCCTGCAACGGCAAAATGCAGAGATTGGCTACGGAGTTCTCGGCCGCCCGGATCATTCCCCACTGAATGCCATCGTGACAAGCGCCAACGTACGCCTGCGCGAATTTGCGCTCGTTCTCAGTCGCCCCGCTCGCCCACCATCCGCAGAGCGTGTCGTTATCGTGCGTGCCAGTGTAGACGACTTTCTCTTTCTTGAATGTGTGCGGCAGATGAATATGCGCGCCCACGTCCCCAAATCCAAACTGCATCACGGCCATGCCCGGAATCTGCAGCCGATCGCGCAGCGCGTGAACATCTTCGGTGATATAGCCCAGGTCCTCGGCGAAGAACGGCAACCCGCCCAGCGCCTTGCGCACCGCCGCAAACAGATCATCCTTCGGGCCATCCACCCAATGCCCGTGAATTGCCGTCGGTTCGTTCGCCGGAATCTCCCAGAACTGCGAGAATCCTCGGAAATGATCGAGCCGTATATAGTCGTACAAGCGCGTGGCCCAGCGCAGCCGGTCGATCCACCACGCATAGCCGCGTTCTTTCATCACGTCCCATCGGTAAAGCGGATGCCCCCAGCGCTGCCCGTCCTTGCTGAAAAAATCCGGAGGCACCCCAGCCACGACCTCGGGATCGAGTTGCGCATTCAATCGAAATAAATCGGGATGCGTCCACACGTCGGCGCTATCGAAATTGACAAAGATCGCAATGTCGCCGGCAATGCGAATCGATCGCTCCGCACAGTAAGCTCGCAGTGCCTGCCATTGCTCGTAGAAAAAAAACTGCACCGCGGCGCGCACATCGAGTTCTTCGGCCATCTCCGCGCGCACCGCATCGAGCGCCGCCGGTTCGCGATGGCAAAGCGCACGCGGCCACTCGTTCCAGCTCTGCAATTTGAAGCGCGCCCGCAGCCCATCAAAGAGCACAAAATCCTCGAGCCACCTGCCATTCTCGCGTCGGAAAGTTTCAAATCGATCGCGAACAGGCTGTGGAGCCGATTCGAGAAAATTCTTCGCCGCTTGAAAGAGCAATGGCAGTTTGCGATGAAAAACGGCGGAGTAATCGACCGGCTCGGCTCCGGTGGGCAGCGCATCAATTTTGCTGCGCTCAATCCACCCGCGATCCGCTAGCCGTTCCAGGCTGATGAGCAATGGATTGCCCGCAAAGGCGGAAGTCGAGGAGTAAGGTGAATTTCCGAATCCCAGCGGCCCCAGCGGCAGAACCTGCCATACCCCTTGTTTCGCGCTGGCCAGGAAATCGGCAAACGAATACGCCGCCGGTCCAAAGTCGCCGACCCCTCCCCGCGCGGCAAGCGAGGTGGGATGAAGAAGAATTCCGCTGGCGCGCGCGAAGGGCATGGAAACAGTTCTCAGTATTTCAACTTATCATGGAGGCACGGCCGCCTCGCCCGTGCAATTCCGAGTTACAAGCGAAAGTCCGCCTTACTCGGACTCTTCTGCCGGTCCTTCCGCTCCCTGGTGCGTCAGGTTTTTCATCTCGTCCTGGTTAATCTTCAGCCGCTTAGACTTTTCCATGTCCTTGCGCAGACTCGCTAAGAACAGCTCAAACATGTCGTTCTGCTTCGCCTCCAGCAGCGACTGCCGGATCTCATCCTTCTTCGCCGCATATTCCTGCTCGGTCGGCACCTGCCGGTCGAGCAATTGCGCCACGAATCCGTTGGCGCCGGAAATGATCGGCCCACTCGTCTCCCCCTGCTTCAGGGAAAAAATCGCGCTCGCTGGACCGGTCAGCGAACCCACACTCGGCACCTGTCCGTCGGGTGTCACAAAGTCGCTGGTCATGAAGTTCGCGCCCAGATCCTTGGCCGCTTTTTTCAAATCATGATCGGCCTTGGCCCGATCCGCCAGTTCGTGGGTCTTCTGTTGCAGCAGGAACGCGGCGCGCTGGTTCTTGAACTCGCTCTCAACCCGCGCGCGAATTTCTTCGAACGTCGGCGTCGCCGGAGGATGTACGCCCAGTAACTGGAACACAACGTATCCCTGCGCCACCTGCACCATGTCCGGCGGAGCCTTATCGGGCTCGTTGAAAACGTTGTCCATGAGCGTCGGATTCGATCCGAGCCCCGGCAAATTTTCGTTGCGGCCGACAAAATCGGTCGTGACCACCGCATCGCCCTTCGCGGCGGCTGCCTTGTCCAGTCCATCCGTGCGAGCCGCGCTCAACAGAGCCTCCGCCGCGGTTTCGGTCGCGCGCTCCGCCTTCTGCTGTTTGACTTTTTCCGTGATCTCGTTCTTGACCTCGGAGAGCGGCTTTACGTGGGCCTCATGCTTGTCCTCCACCTGGATGATGTGAAATCCGTAGCTCGATTTCACGAGGTCGCTAATCTGCCCCTTGGGTAGCGAAAACGCGGCCCTCTCGAACTCCGGCACCGTGCGTCCGCGTCCGATCCAGCCAAGTTCGCCGCCGTCCTTGGCGGTCGTGTCCTCCGAATACTTTTCCGCCAGCTTGGCGAAGTCTCCGCCCGCCTTCAACTGCTTCAACACATCGTCGGCCTTCGCTCGTGCCTCGTTGACCGCCTTCGCATCTTCCTGCTGACCGGGCGCCGGAAGCGGCGTCTTAATCAGAATGTGTCGTACCTTGACCTCTTCGGGCACGCGGTATTCGTCGCGATGCTGATCGTAATAAGACTCCAACTCCTGCTCGCTCACGTTGACGTTCGCCGCCACCTTGCTCGTTTCCACCACGGCGTACTTGATCTGCCGCTTCTCGGGAATCGAATTGGCATAGCTGGCCTTGTTGCGATCGTAAAACGCCTTCAACTCTTCGTCGGTCGGATGCAGCCCCTTCAGAATGTCAGCCTGCGTGATTACCGCGTAATCGAATTTGATTTTCGTGTTGCGGTGCAGAAATTCCTCGTGCACCTCCGAATCCGGTACGAACGCGCTCGCCGAAACCAGCGCATGCAGCTTGCGGATCAGGATGTAGTCCTTCTCCAGCTTTTCAAACTGGTCGATCGTCATGTTGTTGCGTTGGATGAAGTCCGAATATTCTTCCTGGCCGACGAACTTGCCGTCGGGGAAGAAGGTCGCTCCGAGCGGCCCATGCTGCAAGTCGTCGCGCAGCTCTTCGTCATTGGTGCGCAGACCCAGCCGGTGCGCCTCCGCCACCATCACTTTTTCGTTGATCAACTGCTGCGCCGCCTGTCCCGTGAACATGGGCAACAGCATCGACATCTGCGCCCCTCCTTGCGGGAATTGCCGCTGCAACATGGCGCGCGCTTCGCGCTGCACCTCGTTCACCGTGACCTGCTCGTCGCCCACCGTCGCCAGCACGCCAGCCGGAGGCCCGCTAAATCCCAGGCTGCTGCCGAGCCCTCCCGGAATAAGTGTGATCGCCATCGAGGCGCAAATGATGACCAGCAATGCTCCCAGAACCACTTTCAGAATGGGGCCAGCGTTTTGCAGAGTTCGAATCATGTTTAGATTGCTCCGTCAGACTGTTTCCGCCAGATTACAAGCCTATTTGCAGGGGTATTCTGCGCAGGAAGCTGAATCAGTAATTATAAACCATGGCGTCACAGGCGCCCCGTCCGCCACGTTTGGCTTGGCTCCCATTAGGAGAGAACGGGGTTGAGGGTTTGACTGACGACTGACGACCGGTGACTCATTCTACCGATATCTGACTTGCGAACCTCTATTTCTGTCCCGCATATCCGTTCCGCACCACTTCCCCGCCCTTCATCACAAACTTCACTTTCTCCAAAGTAGTAACATCGGCCAACGGATCCCCATCCACCGCGATCAAATCCGCAAACTTTCCCGCCTCCACCGTCCCAACGCGATCCGACCACCCCAACAAGTCCGCATCGTTCACCGTCGCCGTCTGAATCGCCTGCAACGGCGTCATCCCCAGCCGCACATACACAGCAAACTCGCGCGCGTTCAACCCGTGCGGATACACCGCCGCATCCGTGCCAAATCCCACCTTCACGCCCGCCGCAAATGCGCGCGCCACATTCTTGCGCGCCGCCGGCATCACTTCGTGCGCCTTCGCAATCAGCTCCGCTGGAGTTCCAATCTTCTCGGCGTTCTCATAAAACCAATCCATCAGATAAAGCGTTGGTACCAGATACGTCCCGTTCTTCTTCATCTCCGCAATGCCCGCGTCGTCCATGTACGATCCATGCTCAATCGAATCCACGCCCGCTCTCGAGGCCCACAGGATTGCCTGCGCTCCATGCGCGTGCGCCGCCACCTTCCGCCCCAACCGGTGCGCTTCCTCCACGATGGCTCTCATTTCTTCCTCCGTATACTGCGACGCCTGCGGATTGTCCCCATGCGACAGCACCCCGCCCGAAGCCATGACCTTGATCAGGTCCGCTCCATACTTGATGTTCTGCCGGACCATGTGGCGCACTCCATCGACGCCATCGGCCACTCCGTCGCCGCTCGCGTGATATTCGAACGGCAGCAGATTGTTGTCCCCATGGCCTCCCGTAATACTCAGTGGCGGCCCGCTCACCAGCATCCGCGGACCCGGCACATCGCCCGCATTGATGGCGTCGCGCAAGGCCACATCGGTGTATCCGTCCGCACCCACATTACGCACCGTCGTAAATCCGGCCTCCAGCGTCACGCGAGCATTGCGCGCCCCGTTCAGCGCCTCACGCGGAATTGAAATCCCCAGCCGCGAATACCCGAAATTCGTAGTGAACGTCAGATGCGTGTGCGCATCGATCAGCCCCGGCAGCACCGTCGCGTTCGACAGGTCGATCACCTGCGCCCCCGCGGGAACTTCCGCCGCTCCCACGCTCGCAATCCTGTCTCCCTGAATCACAATCGTCTGGTTTGCGAGCATCTTCCCCGACTTCACATCCAGCAGATGCCCCGCCCGCACCACCACCGTCTTTGTCGGTTTCGCGTTTTGAGCAAGACCAAGGCTTACACAGAACAACAGCGCGGCCGCCAACAACAAACGTCCCATCTTCATTCCATCCCCCAGGACAAAGTGTTTTTATTTCAAGCCGAATACCATACATCTTCGGGCACAAAGCGGCCACAAATTTCCAATGCCATCTTCCACTAAGTTTCGACGCACCCTCCCCCCGCCATTTAATTCGTCACAACTTCTATGTTAATTTTCCGTGAAATCCGCGCCCTTCGATTGACCCCAAAAGCCACTCGCATTACCCTGCACCGCATGAGCAAAGCCGATCTGGATCAGTTGCGAAATGCCTATAAACAGGCCGTGGATCAATGGGTCGATAGAATTCGCGCCGAAGAGGCCCTCGCCACGCCCGATCATTCCATGATCGCAATGGAGAAATGGGATGATGCGCATTTCGCCGAACATGAGGCTCACGAAAAAGCCACCGTCGCGCGCGATGCCTACAAAGACGCCCTGCGCCAGGTGAATTACGGCATCTAGCTAGCTGGTTGCGCAGCGAGTCGGAGTGCGCGAAAAGCAGGCCGCAGCCTGCTCTGTCAGAACCCCGCGGCCTGTTCTGTAAGAACAACGTTAAGAACTGGCTCAAGGTTGGAACTGGCTCAAGCTTGGCTTGCCGACCTGGCGCGACCAGTCGTCCTGGCCCGTCATCACCGCTTGAGCGGGGCCGTCTCCCCTACCCGCTCGCTGACCTTGAAGGTCATCTTGCCTCCCTTGGCATCGACGATCAGGTGGTCGCCGTGGAGCACCTCGCCGTCGAGAATCTTCAGGGCGAGCGGGTCCTGTACCAGTTTCTGGATCGCCCGCTTCAACGGCCTCGCTCCGAAGTTCGGATCGTAGCCCTCGGTGAAGAGCAACTCTTTCGCGGCCTCGGTTAGCTCGAGAGAGATTTTTCTGTCAGCCAGCAGGCGGCGCAGGTCTTCGAGTCTGAGGTCTACGATTTTTACCAATTGCTCTTTGCCTAGCGGCCGGAAGATGATGATGTCATCGACTCGGTTGAGGAATTCGGGCTTGAATGCGCCGTGCAGCGCTTCGAGCACCTGCTTCGATGCGCGATCAAACGCCTCGTCGTTGCGGACGTTGTCTGATTGCAGGTAAGACGAGCCTAAGTTCGAGGTCATGATGATGACCGTGTTTTTGAAATCCACGGTGCGCCCCTTGCCGTCGGTTAAGCGGCCGTCGTCCATGATTTGCAGCAGGACATTGAAGACGTCAGGGTGGGCTTTTTCAATTTCGTCGAAGAGGATGACCGCGTAGGGACGGCGGCGGACCTGCTCGGTGAGTTGGCCGCCTTCTTCGTAGCCGACGTAGCCGGGGGGCGCGCCGATGAGACGCGAGACGGCGTGCTTCTCCATGTACTCGGACATATCGATGCGCAGGAGGGCGCGCTCGTCGTCGAATAGAAATTCGGCTAAAGCCCGCGCTAGTTCTGTCTTTCCGACACCCGTCGGTCCAAGGAAAATGAACGAACCGATGGGGCGTTTTGGATCGCTGAGCCCGGCGCGCGATCTTCGGATCGCGTTCGCGACTCGTTCCAGCGCCTCGTCTTGTCCTATCACTCGCAGGCGTAGACGATCTTCCATGTTGATTAATTTCTTGACTTCGCCTTCGAGCATCTTCGAAACCGGGATGCCGGTCCACTTGGAGACGATGCGCGCTACGTCTTCTTCGTCGACTTCTTCTTTCAACATGCGTCCAGATGCGGCTATGGGAGCGGCTTTTGAGCTGTCTTTGTCTTTATTTTTTCTGGCGGCGGCTCCGTCCTTCGCTCCGTCTTTGGCGCCGCGGCCTTCCAGTTGGTCGGTGATCTTTTTCAGATCTTCTTCGGCCTGGCGGATGAGGCCGTAGCGGATTTGCGCCACGCGTTCGAGATTTCCTTTGCGTTCCTCCGCCTGCTCTTCGAGTTTGAGCTGCTCGAGTTTTTCTTTCAGCGCGCGCGCCTTGGCGATGACGTCTTTTTCCAGTTTCCATTTCGCTTTGAGCGCGTTCGACTTCTCGCGCACTTCTGCGAGTTCTTTCTCGACTAATGCCAGACGCTCGCGCGAGCTGCGGTCGTCTTCTTTTTTCAGAGCCTGCTTTTCGATTTCCAGCTGCGTGGCGCGGCGTTCGAGTTGATCGATCTCGGTCGGCATGGAGTCAATCTGGATGCGCAACGAGGCAGCGGCCTCGTCGATGAGGTCGATGGCTTTATCCGGGAGAAAGCGGTCGGAGATGTAGCGATGCGACAGCGTCGCTGCCGCAACGATCGCAGAATCCTTGATGCGAACGCCGTGATGTACCTCGTATTTTTCTTTCAGGCCGCGGAGGATCGCGATGGTGTCTTCGACATTCGGCTCGCCCACGAAGACGATCTGGAAACGTCGTTCCAATGCCGCATCTTTTTCGATGTACTTGCGATACTCATTGAGCGTGGTGGCGCCGATGGCGCGGAGCTCGCCGCGAGCCAGCGCGGGCTTGAGCATGTTGGAGGCGTCGATGGCGCCTTCCGATGCGCCGGCTCCAACGAGCGTGTGCAATTCGTCGATGAAAAGGATGACCTGGCCTTGCGCGTCTTCGATTTCTTTTAGAACGGCTTTGAGACGGTCTTCGAATTCGCCGCGATATTTTGCTCCGGCCAGCATCGAGCCCAGATCTAGCGAGACTACCCGCTTATTCTTCAGAACCTCGGGGACATCGCCCGAGATGATGCGCTGGGCCAGGCCTTCGACGATGGCGGTCTTGCCGACTCCGGGCTCTCCAATCAGCACGGGATTATTTTTCGTGCGGCGCGATAGGACCTGAACTACGCGGCGGATTTCTTCGTCGCGCCCGATGACCGGGTCGAGCTTGCCGCGGCGGGCGGCTTCGGTGAGGTCGCGGGCGTAGCGCTCGAGCGCCTGGTATTTGCCTTCGGGATTCTGGTCGGTGATGCGCTGCGATCCACGGACAGAGGTCAGGGCTTTGAGAATCGCCTCGTTGGTCGCGCCATGGCGGGCGAGCAACTGTTGCGCGGGGTCCTTTTTCAGATTTGTGATGGCCAGCAGGATGTGCTCGGTCGAGACGTACTCATCCTTGAACTGGTCAGCTTGTTTGAACGCGTTCTCAAGAAGCTGATTGACCTGTGACGACATTGTCGCCTGATTGGCTCCGCTGCCAGAAACCTTGGGGAGCTTTTCGATCTCCTGATAAATGTCGGCGAGGACGGCCTGCGGGCCGATGCCGATTTTTTCGAGGACAGGGACGACAATGCCTTCTTTGTCCTCGACCAGAGCCGCGAGAAGATGAATGGGCAGAAGCTCCGGATTGCCGTGCTCGGAGGCGAGTTCGTTCGCCCGCTGCACGGCCTCCTGCGCTTTAACTGTGAATTTGTCCCAACGAATGGGCATCGCTACTCCAATTTGTAATCTGGTAATTCGTAATTTCTGGATTTGATTTTATCTTCGCGGGTGTGCTCCAAGGCCAAATCTACTGCATTGTCCTCCAAAAACAGAGGCCGGAGCAACGCCCCGGCCTCCAGCTGGAAAACCGCTTCAACCGCCGCAAATATTTGAGTCAGCGCTTACAAGTTTTTAGGGAGACGACCGTCTTGTTCCTCTGAGGAATCGCGGAACTTGCTTATTTAGTTCACGATGCGAACGGCTTTTAGTAACCTGAGAGTTATCTTTCCCACCGCAGCCCTATTAACCACGATGGGACTTGACAACCCATGCCCTGCATAACTCGGCTCGTAACTCCCTTGAAATCAAGCGCGGAATTTTGGCTTTTTTCCTATTACTTGCCTCAAAATTGCGCTTCCCAAAAAATATTTTTGGCGTATGGAAAGGGAACAAATCGGCCGCCAACGCAAAATCTTACGCCTTGCGTCCCACTTTTCGCCTGCCAGTCGATTTGCCCCCTTCCATGCTCTTATGCCGCTTTGCCCGACCCCTTCGACTCCAACGTCTTTGCCGAGCCCGAACTGGCCGAGCTTACGCCGATCTTGATCTGCTTCGGCTTCGCTTCCGCTTTCTTGGCCAGCTTGATCTTCAGCACGCCCTTGTCGTAATCGGCCTGAACGTTCTCGCTGTCAACAGTTTGCGGGAGAGTGAAGGTGCGGGTGAAACTGCCATACTGGCGCTCCACGCGACGGTAGTTCTCTTCTTTCTCTTCCTTCTCGAACTTGCGCTCGCCGTGAACGGTCAGCGTGTTGTTCTCCAGGCGGACGTCAATGTCCTTCTCGTCGATGCCGGGGACTTCGATTTTGAGCGTGATGTTGTGCTCGTCTTCGTAGACGTCAACCGGCGGTGCGAAACTAGCGGTGGTCAGAGCCTCTTCCTGTCCACCCTGCGAATCGCGGAACAAACGGTTCATGCGGTCCTGCAAAGTGACGAACTCACGGAAGGGGTCCCAACGGGTAAGAACTGTCATGGCTAAATCCTCCTGCATTTGAAATCTAGAAATTGGATGAGAGCGGAAGCGCTCTCGTTTCGCAATCATTAGCGTAACCACAATATAAAATATGAGTGTATTATTGTCAATATATTTATTTATTTTAGCTTCAGTTAGTTACCTGGAGAATCAAGCACTTCAGATAAGCCGTTTCCGGAATATTGAGGAGAATCGGATGGTCCTGGGCAGCCCCCCGGTTTTCCAACAAGCGCAAGGACTTATGAGCGTCGCGTGCGGCTGAGGCAACGGTTTCCTGGAAATCCTGCGGGCTGACGTGGAAGGAGCAGGAGCAGGTAATCAGGATGCCGCCGGGCTGAAGCATCTTGAGGGCGCGGAGGTTGAGTTCCTTGTAGCCACTTAGGGCCTTGTCGAGGTCGCGCTTGGTTTTGGCGAAGGCAGGCGGGTCGAGGACGATGGTTTCGAACTTCTTTCCGGCATGCGCATAGTCGCGCAGCAGGTCGAAGGCGTTGGCCTCGATCCAGTCGATCTCGCGGCGATTGAGGGTGGCGTTCCTGTCGGCTACTTCGAGAGCGGGGCGGGAGCTGTCGACGCCGACGACGGAGGCACAGACGGGTGCGAGGTGGAGGGTGAAGCCTCCCTGATAGCAGAAGACGTCGAGGGCGTTGCCGTGGGCGTAGCGGGCGGCGGCAGCATAGTTCTCGCGTTGATCGAGGAAGGCTCCAGTTTTTTGGCCTTCGAGACCGTCATAATGAAAACGAACAGCGTGGCTTTCGGCTTTGGGCTCTGGGCTTTCATGGGACCCTTCTGCCGCGTTCATGGTAATGACCGTGGAACTCTTTTTGCCCCACAGAAGGGCGGATTCGCGAGGCGGGAGCTGCTCCAGATCGCGAATGCGCGGGTCGACTCGCTCGAGGATGCCTTCGGGCTTAAGCTCCGCGATGAGCGTTTCGAGGATCGCGCCTCGGACGGGTTCGGCGTCCATAGCCTGGGTGAGAATCTGGAGCGAGATGACTTCGTTGTAGCGGTCGACGATGAGGCCGGGGAGGAAGTCGGCTTCGCTGAAGACTACGCGGTAGGCATTGGTATGGTGGACATAGGCTTTGCGGAAAGCGTTGGCTTCGCGGATCCGTTGCGCGATCATGGCCGGGAGATCGGGGACGGGCTCGCGGGAGATCATGCGGATGGCGATCTGGGAGGAGGAGCTGTAGAGGGCTGTGCCGAGGAATTTTCCGCGTGAATCGAGGACGGCGACAGTGGCGCCGGGGTCTGCATCTTGGGAGGCGATGTCGGAGCGGTAGACCCAGGGATGTCCGGACTTGAGGCGGGCTGCGCCGCGCGGGGTGAGGGTGACGGTGGGTTTGGGCATGGGCTCCTTCGGAAACTTCGGCATTAGCCGATGTTACCTCGGCAGGGTTTGCGGGCGAGAGTTTGGAGCCCAACGGCTTTGCCATAGCGTGCATGGGCAAAGACGATCATGCCGATGCGAGCAAAGTCAAAAGCATTAACCGCGGAGGGCGCGGAGAAAACCACGGCAAACCTTACCTTCGAATTTGGTCAGGCTCGGACTGGCAGTTCGCCGCTTCGTAGCCGTCGCGCTGCGCGCGCTTGTTGTGGATCCTTCACCGAGAGGCTGGCGGTGACGGCGCCGGTCATCACCTTGCGGAAAGCGGTTTGGAACTCGCTCATCTCGTCGGCTGTGCCTACGGTGATGCGGACGTGGGTGGGCCAGACTGGCCAGATTCTTCCGATGAAAACCTTTTGTTTGGCCATGGCTTCGATGGCTTGGTTGCCGGGGCGGCGCGTGTCGAGCATGAAGCAGTTGGATTGCGAGGGGACGTAGGAGTATCCGTTGCTGTCGAGCCAGGCGAAGACGCGGGCGCGGACCTCGGCGTTCATGCGCTTGCGCTCGGGGACGAGTTGCGTGTCGCTGAGGCTGGCGGAGGCGGCGGCTAGCGCGGTGATGGGATTAAAATTCCATCCGCCGTAACGCTCGATTTTTTCGAGGATCGCAGGCTTGGCGATGACCACGCCGCAGCGGAGGCCGGCCATGCCATAGATTTTTGAGAAAGTGCGGAGGACGATAACGTCTTTGCCGGCTTTGACGAGGTCGAGGGCGGAGCCGGTGTCGGAGAAGTGGATGTAGGCCTCGTCGACCATGACGACGGAATCCTTGGGCTTGTTTTCGACGAGATACTCGATATCGGCGTGGCTGGTAACGGTGCCGGTGGGATTGTTGGGATTGGCGATGTAGAAGATGCCTGCGTCGGGGGCGGCGGCGAGCATGGCGCGAACGTCGTGGGCGTAGGCCTTGTCTTTCGCGAGCGAAACTTTGACTGTGCGGGCGTGGACGAACTCGGCGGCGTGCATGCCGGCTTCGTAGCCGGGGTCGGCGGTTACGTAGCTGCGCTGGGGCGAGGCGAAGACGGAGACGGCGTAGTGAAGCGGATCGCTCGATCCGGGATAGATGCGGATGTGGTCGGGTGGGAGATTTTCGAGGGCGGCATATTGGGCGATGAGATCGTCGGCAAGGTAGAAGGAATAGCGTCCGCCTTGCGGGATGATTTTGGCGACGGCTTCGCGGGCGGAGGTGCAGGGGCCGAGAGGATTTTCGTTGGCGTTGATCATGACACCTCCGCGGGAGGGGATGACCGGATTGGCGGCGCGGGCGAGCATGGGTTCGGTGACGACGCGGAGCGCGGCGGCAGCGGACGCGGCGGCGGAGACGGTCAGAAAAGAACGGCGGGACGTGGACAGAGTGTTGGGCATGGCCTCACCTCGTGCGAAGAATATTAGCGCAGAATTGGCTTTCGGCGTTGGGCTTTCGGCGTTGGGCTTTCGGCGTTGGGCTTTTGGCGTTTGGGCGTTGGGCGTTAGGGATGACAAGATTGGTTGCTATTTCGAATGGCTAGCCAATTTCTACTTCTACGTTGGCCAGGCCGCCGCTGATAACATCTTTGTCGCCGTTGGATCCTTTCGCAACTGCCCACGCGATCACAAAAGAGATGACCAGCAGGCTCGAGGCCAGGTACCACGGCGCTCCAGGCATTTTGTGCTGGGGAGCGATGAAGTAGGCGAAGGTGCTGGCGAAGACTTGCGGGCCGATAATCATGGCGATGCCGCGAATGCAGGCCATTGCGCCCTGGAACTCTCCCTGCTCGGAGGCGGAGACGCGCTGGGTCATGAGAGATTGCGAGGTGGGCCCGGCTAAGGACCAGAGAGAGTTGATGGCGATGGCGACGAAGATCATGAGGGATGAACCAGCCCATCCATACATGGCGAAGCCTAACGCGGCAAAGGCGAGACCGAGAAGAAGGGCGCGACGCTCGCCGAGTTTGGAGACCGCCGGGCCGACGACCACGGCGGAGCAGACGATTTGACAGACTCCAACGACGGCGAGACCGAGTCCGACCATGCGCTGATCCCAGTGGAAGCGGTACATGACGTAGAGGATCCAGACGGTGAGATAGACTTCGTGCGCGACATAGCCGAGGAAGTTGACGATCGCGAGGCCGAAAAGTTCGTGATGGCGGCGGAGGAGTTTGAGCGCGCCCAATGGGTTGGCATTCTCCCACTGAAGGCGAAGCTGGCGTTTTTCTGGCGCGAGCGATTCGGGAAGAACGAAGAGTCCGTAGCAAGCATTGAGAAGGCTGGCGGCAGCGGCGACCCAGAAGGGCAAGCGAGGATTGTGTTGGCCGAGCCAGCCTCCGATGGCGGGGCCGACGACGAAACCCAAGCCGAATGCCGCGCCCAGCAAGCCGAAGGCCTTGGAACGCTTCTCTGGTTCAGTAACGTCGCTGATGTACGCGGTCGCGGTCGGAATGCTGGAGGCGCTGAGTCCGGCGAGGGCGCGGCCGAGAAAGAGCCAGTGCAGCGAGGGAGCGAGCGCCATGATGATGTAGTCGAAGGCCAGGCCGAAGTTCGAGAGGAGGATGATGGGACGGCGGCCATAGCGATCGGAGAGCAGGCCGAGAAGCGGCGAAAAAAAGAATTGCACGGCGGCAAAGGTTGTGATGAAAAAGCCCAGATATTCGGAGGCGCGAGCGGTGTCGCCTCCGAGGAAGTCGGAGATGAGTTTGGGCAGCGTAGGTGCGGCTATGCCGAAGGCAAGCATGTCGAGGAGGACGGTGACAAAGATGAAGCCGAGAGTGGCGCGATGTTTAGTGAGCACGGGAGTCCTCTCGCTTTCTGGTCGCCGAGGGAACGATTGGGGCCAGGGATTGGAGCCAGAGTTCTACCGCTTGATCGATGCGCCGGCCATCGCGGGTGGCGCAGTAGTCCAGCAAAAAGCCGCGGAAGCCGGCGATGACTACCGTGGCGTAGACTCGGGCGGCCTCTGCGTCGGCTCCTTTTTCTATCATTGAGTGCGAGATGAATTGGAGCCAATCTTCTACGCCGCTGTTCAGGTAGTTCGTAAACTGGCGGCGATTGCGGAGGGCGTGGGTGAGGATTTCAAGCGAGAGTTGGAATGTGGTGCAGGCTTCCGGAGCGCTCATCTGCTGCCAGATGGCCCGACAGGCATCGACTGGCGTTCTGAAACTGGCGGAGCGAAGTTTGGCAAATCCGACGCTTTGACGCTCGCGGAGGCGCCTGATCGCTTGAGCGAGGAGTTGCTCCTTGGAACCGAAATAATAAAGAAGAACGCGCGGACTCGATCCCACGGCCTTCGCGAGCGGACGCAAAGAGACTTCGGCGACTCCGTGTTTGATCAGATACTTCACGACATCGTCGAGCAGTTCGGCGGGACGTGCTTCATCTACGGTCCGGCTCACTTCGCGAGCACCGCGGCTGGCCTTGCGCTGATACGGTGCGCTCCCAGAATTGCGAGCGGGATCAGATAGCAGAGGAAGGTCAGGTGATACCAGACCGGAAACCGGCTCCAGATCTTTATGTGTTCAGGTAGAAAGAGAAGGATGAGAGCGCACCCGAGCGCGACCGGCACCCATCCGGCGGCGCTCAAGCGGCGTGCCACGGCAGCGGCGATCAAGGTGGAGACGGCACCGAGCGTGAGACGCGCAATCTTCATCGGCAATGTGAAAGTAAGCAGCGGCGTTGCCACTCCATAAGCGGGCCATAGGAGACACATTGACCGATGGATGATGGTGGCGACTACGAACCAGACGAAGAGCGCGGCGATGAGCGCGCCCATTCCTTTTAGTATTGTCATTTCGCCAAACTCCCTTACAGATAGCCAGGCAGGATTCCAACTGTTTGCGGAAATATAGCATAATTGAAACGACTGTTTCAAGAAAGCAATTTGGGCGCTGGGCGTCCGGCGTTCGCCGTTGGGCGTTGGGTGGTCGGCGGCGGACAAAGACAGCGTTCTTATTGGGTTAGCAGACGCTGGACTGTGGCTGCGTCGTCATTCAGGTTCGAACTTGCCTTGGCGGCATTTTGGCGGGCGATTTCGGCGGCTTCGGGTTGTCCGGCTGCTTCGTAGGCTTGAGCTAGCAGGAGTAAGTTCGTTCCGTCAGGTTCGAGCGCGGCTGTCTTCGCATAGCACTTAATCGCTACCGGAAGATTGCCGCTTCTTTGCTCGGCTAGTCCGAGGCCTCGAAAGGCCGCGGCATTTGCCGGCATGGCTTGCAGAACCGTCGCGAAGGCCTGTTTAGCATGGTCATATTGCGCGAGCGACATGAAGGCATACCCGCTGTTGATGAGAGCCTGCTGGATGAAGCCCTGGTTCCTGGTGTAGTGCGGAACCTTCTCATAGCCGGCGAGGGCTGCGGCATAGTTGCCCTGCATTTGATCGAAGGTGGCGAGGTTGAGTGTAGCCATTGCGTCGTTGGGTTCGTAAACAAGCGCCTGGCGAAGGTGGGGGATGGCTTCTTGAATTTTGCCTTCGGCGAGGAGGGCGCTGGCGAGCATGTCTTCGGCGGTGTAGTTGCGCTCGGTGACGGCAAGCGTGTGAGTCCAGAGCCGAACGTTGTCTCGCCAGAGATCGATTTGCAGGGAGAGAAAAACACCGAGGGCAATAAGGACCGCGAGACATGCCGCGATGGACACGCCTTCGGGAACACGCCACTTCTGGAATAGTTCGGCGGCGCTCCAACAAATGATGGTGAAGATTCCGAGCAGCGGAATGTACGCGTAGCGGTCAGCCATGGAATGGATGCTGATTTGGACAAGGCCGATCATGGGAACGAGCGTGCCGAGGAACCAGTACCAGCCGACGAAGTAGGGGCGATAGCGGCGGAAGATCAGCAGAAGAATCGAGATGGCGACGATGGCAGCGCCGGAAGTGACGGATGCGGCACGACCGATGGCGAGGCCGGGATGGGGATACAGCGGGGCGAGATGAACCGGCCAGACAGTTTTTTGTAGGTACTTTCCATAGGCGAGTGCCGCGTTGGCTAGCCTTACCCAGAGCGGATACTTTGCCTGCATCGCCTCGGACTCAGCGTGCATGGTGATAAAGGCGCTGACGGCGGAGAGCGCGAACCAGGGGAACTTCTCGACGACCAGGGCTACAAAGGATTTCGATACTGAGGTTCGGGGCGCTTGCGTCAGATCGTCAGATCCGAACCGGCGAAGTGGCCAGTAGTCGAGGAGGAGCAGCGCTAAGGGAAAGGTGATGACCTGAGCTTTGCTCATGAGCGCCAAAGCGAACATTACGGTCACGGCCAAATATCGCGCGATCCCGGGGCGACTCACGTAACAGCCATAGGCCGCGAGCGCCAGCAAAAAGAAAAACATGCTGAGGACATCTTTTCTTTCTGAGATCCATGCCACCGATTCGACGTTGAGGGGATGGAGAGCGAAGAGAGCGGCGACTCCGAGACTGCGCCAGAGGAATCCGGTGGCCGATTGCAGAAGGAGAAAAATCAGGATTGCATTGGTGGCGTGGAGCAGAACGTTAATGGCGTGCGGGCCGACGGGACTCGGGCCGAAGAGACTGAAATCGAGAGCATGCGAGAGCCAGGTGACAGGATGCCAGTCCGAGGTTGCATTCGTTTGGAAGGCCCATTTGACCGTGCTCCAAGTGAGTCCGGCGCGGACGTGGGCATTTTCGGTGACATGGAGGGCATCATCGTAGTTAAGAAAGGGCGCGCCGATGATAGGGCTGTAGACGGCGATTGTGGTGACGGCGAGAAGTAAAACAAGGATCAGTTTTTGGCGATTCGATGGCGCATTGGTTTCAGGCTTGAGCTGAGTTTCGGGCTTGGGCTGACTCGGATTCGCGGGCAAGTCCATTGGCTTGGAACTTAGCTGACGGCGGATTGCTCGGCGTGCTCGGCGGAATGCGGTTTGTGATCCTTATCGGTTTTCGTATGACCGGTTTTCGCATGATCGCGCTGAGCGGCGCGAAGATCGCTGTGCAGGACATCGAGCGCGCTGCTCGGCATCTCCGAGCCCCACTCTGCCATTTCGTGTTCTTCCCAGTGGCCGTTGAGGCGAACGGCACTGTCGGTTAAATCTTCAGGGAAGGCCTGCCGGTAGTTGCCCTCGCGATTGAGGACGTCGCCAACCTGGCGGCCGGAGTGCATTTCATAAATGGCACGCGAGGCCGCTCCATTGCTATTGATGAAGACCAAGAGCGCCTCGCCAACTTCGCCGTAGTCGGGGCGGTAATACCAGGCCTGAGAGGAATCGGACTTGGGACGGGCGCGGCGGCGCGCGTGCACCTGCTCAGCGGCAGCGGCTTCGACCTTGGGCTCGCTCGCGGGATTGTAGTAGAGCACGCGCTGGCAGGAGTCGCAGAAGACGATCTTCTCCCCATTGCTGACGTCATTGTAGGTCTGCGGGCGAAGCCTGACCTGACAGCCCATGCATTTTTCATCGCGAACTTCGGCGAGGCCGGTGCGGCGGAACTTCATCACGCGCTCGTAGTGGCGGAGGAGGTCGGCGTCGATGCCATGGCGAAGGCTGTCGCGTTTGCCGGACCACTCGGCAAGTCTGGCCTGGTCTTCGGCAGTAACGCGGCGGGCATCTTCTTTTTGCTTTTCGATCTCGGCCGTCTCGGCTTTCAGCTTGAGTTCGGCGGCCTTGACCTCCTTTTCGCGCAGGTCGACGTTGACCATTACTTCGAGGATGCGGTCTTCGTTGATGCGGATTTCCTGCTCCGCGAACTGGATCTCCGCCATGAGGGCCTTGTACTGGTCGTTGGTTTTGACGTCGAGGGACTGATCGCGGTATTTGGAGATCTTGCCTTGGAGATCCTGGATGGCGGACTCGAACTTCTTCTTGTTGGCTTCGTCGGCTTTGGCCGCCGCTCGGGCCTTTTCAAGGCTCGCCTTGGTGCCGGCAAGCTTTTGTTCGATCACCGCGATGCGCTTGGGGAGCTCGGCGATCTCCTCTTGCAGCTTGTGGATCTCCTGATCGGCAATCTGGAGTTGAAGCAGTTTTTCAATGTCTGGAAGCATCAGTTGGGAACGTTCTCGGTTTGATTTTAGCACGCTGGAAAGCGGGTCAGGCGCGACAAAAGACCAAATTGTGGTAGGCTGCGGGGTTTGGTTTCGCGGGTTAACTTTCGTGGATCTATTGACTTGGGTCAAGTACGAATTTTCTGGAGGAAATTGTGAAGCGATTTGGATACCGCATTTTTTTGTGTTTTCTTGTGCTGTGGTTGGTGGTTGCGGCGGTGTCGGCGGGCGCTCAGGCGGGAAATGGAAATGAATCTGTAGTGGAACGGGTGGGAGATACGGCATTCTTGCGGCTACAGGCTCCCAGCTTTGCGGCGCTGACTCCGCGGGAGCAGGCGCTGGCTTACTGGCTGACGCAGGCTTCGATTGCCATCGATCCGATCATTTATGACCAGCTCTCAACTTACGGGCTGCGACAGAAACGGATGCTGGAAGAGATCATGGCGCACTCGCGGGGAATGAAGCCGACGACGCGGTTGCGGATTGCGGAGTACGCAAAGCTGTTCTGGGCGAACCGCGGGAATCATAACGAGATTACGTCGCAGAAGTTCTTGCCTGGATTCACCTTTGAGGAACTGAGATGGGCGGCGGCTTCGGCCCAACAGAATGGGGGATTCAAGACGGCGTATGGGGATCTGCCGCCACTTGGTTCGATTGCGGCGGTGAAGCGCGAGGTGGATCAACTGCGGGCGGCCTTCTTTGACGCGAGCTTTGAGCCGATGGAGGTGGCGAAGAGTCCAACGGGCGGGAAGGATGTGATCCAGGCGAGTTCGAACACGTTTTATCCGGGATTACGCGAGGCGGACTTGAAGGGGTTCGAGGATAAATATCCGCTGAATTCGCGGGTAGTGCGCGGGACGGATGGAAAACTGGCGGAACTGGTGTATCGGGCGGGGACACCGGATGGCAAGGTGGCGCCGGGTCTGTATGCGACGTATTTGAAGAAGGCCAATGAGTGCATGGCGAAAGCGCGGGACTACGCGGACCCAGAGCAGGCGGAGGCGATCGGACATTTAATTCGGTTTTATGAGACGGGCGAATACTCGGAATGGGTCGCGTTCGGAATTGCATGGGTGCAGAACAACGCGACCGTGGATTTCGACAATGGATTTATCGAGATCTATCGTGACGCGCGTGGGGCGAAGGGGAGTTCCCAGAGCTTTGTGACGATTACCGATAAGCCAACGACCGCGACAATCGCAAAGCTGGCGGAAAACGCGGCTTATTTCGAGTCGAAGGCGCCGTGGCTCGATCAGTACAAACGCACGTCATTCAAGGCGACTTCGGTAAAGGCCGTGGAGACGCTAGTTGAGACAGGCGACTTCAATGTCAGCACGATTGGGGACAATCTCCCGAACGAGAATGAGATTCACGAGAAGTATGGCTCCAAGAATTTTATTTTTACCGGCAGCATGCGGGCCTTGAATGCGGCAAACGGGACGACGCTGATTGCGGAGTTCGCACCAGATGCGGCGACCGCGGCGCGGGACAGAAAGTATGGACCTGAGGCGACAGACCTGCTGGTGGATATGCATGAGGTGATTGGGCATGGCTCCGGAAAACTGACGGAGCGAGTGAGCGCGGGGGCGCAGTCATATTTGAAAGAGTATTTTTCGACGCTCGAAGAAGGACGCGCGGATTTGATGGCACTGTGGAACGTGTGGGATCCGAAGCTGAAGGAATTGGGACTGATCACGAATCAAGAGGAAGTGGCCAAGGCGATGTATGACAACGCCGCGTCGGTGGCGCTGACGCAGTTGCGGCGCATTCCGCATGGGGAGACGATCGAGGAGGATCACGAGCGAGACCGGCAGTTGATAGCGCACTATATCGCCGACCAGGCGCCGGGATCGATCGAGCAGTTCCAGCACGACAGGAAGACGTATGTTCGCGTGGCGGATTACGAGAAGATGCGCAAGGGCGTCGGGATGCTGCTGGCCGAGTTGATGCGGATCAAAGCGGAGGGCGACTACGAGGCGATCAAGGCCCTGGTGGAGAAGTATGGCGTGCATTTCGATCCGAAGGTGCGCGACGAGGTGATGGCGCGATATCAGAAGCTGAATCTTCCGACTTACTTTGCGGGTGTGAATGCACGGCTAACTGCCCGGTTCGCGAAGCACGGAGAGATTGAGAAGGTGGAGATTGGTGAACCACGGGATGTGGTGGACCAGTATCTCGGGTATGGAGCGATGTTTGACGAGGGATTGAAAGGCGTCGAGAAGCAATGAGCGACCGCGATAGATCGGCGAGCATTATTGGTGCAAGCCCTTTGGCGGGATTTTCTTCCAGACCGGTTTCTTGAGCGATTACTAACGGCGACAAGCGCCGAAAAGCCTTTGCCGCAGCGACTGCGGAGCATGAGGTGGATTGCCGATTGTTTATTCGGGCCCAATGTTTGAATGGGCGGAGATAGAGGGAGATAAGATTCGCGTTCGGTTCTCGGACATGGGTGGCGGCCTCACGGCCAGAGGTGGAGAATTGCGAGGTTTTGAAATTGCCGGGCAAGATCGCAAGTTCCACTGGGCCTCCGCGGTGATTGACGGAGATTCGGCGGTAGTTTTCAGTTCCAGGGTGCCAGATCCAGTCGCAGTGCGTTACGCGTGGGGAGACAGTCCGGTTTGCCGGCTTGCAATCTGTTCAACTCCGAAGGCCTTCCAACGTCACCATTCCCAACCGATGGTTGGCCCGGAATTACGAAGTAGAAGCTCCAGTTCCAAACGCTGAAGACGCGATATCCTTCTAAGGCTGCATTCGGCAATGATGTCAGCGATGGACGCTCGCAAACCTGAGTCATCTGGCGCAAACCTGGATCACGTAGCCGTCACTTTTTCGATAGCTTATGGACTACCTTCTCGATACGGTGGAAGGCCCAGTCGATTTCTTCCCGTGTGATGACCAGCGGCGGAGCTATGCGGATCACGTGGTCGTGCGTCTCCTTGCAGAGGACCCCTTCTTGCATGAGCGCTTCGCAATAAGGACGCGCGGGACTGTTGAGCTCGATGGCGATCCAAAGGCCGCGGCCGCGGACTTCTTTCAAATCAGGCGAAGAGAGCGTTTGCAGCAGGCCGAGGAAATAGGCGCCGAGCTCGGCCGAGCGCTTGACGAGGTCTTCCTCGACGAGGACACGCAGAGCGGTGCGGGCGATGGCGCAGCCGAGTGGATTGCCGCCGAAGGTGCTGCCGTGGTCGCCGGGATTGTAGACGCCGAGGATTTCGCGCGACGCGAGGACGGCGGAGACGGGATAGAAACCGCCGGCGAGGGCCTTGCCGATGATCAGAATGTCAGGAGTGATTTCTTCGTGCATGTAGGCGAAGAGTTTGCCGGTGCGTCCGAGGCCAGACTGGATTTCGTCGGTCATGAGAAGCACGCGGTTGTGCTTGCAGATTTCGGCGATGGCACGGAGATATCCGGTTGGAGGAATGAGGATGCCGGCCTCTCCTTGGATGGGTTCGACGAGAAAAGCGCAGGTGTTGGGAGTGATAGCTGCGCGAAGGGCGTCGGCGTCGCCGAAGGGAATGACTTTGAAGCCGGGAGTGAAGGGGCCGAAGCCGTCCTGATATTGCGCGTCGGTGGAGAAACCGACGATGGAGATAGTACGGCCGTGGAAGTTGTTGGCGCAGACGATGATTTCGGCTCGGCCGTCGGGGATGCCTTTGATTTTGTACCCCCATTTGCGGGCAGTCTTGAGCGCGGTTTCGACGGCTTCGGCGCCAGAGTTCATAGGCAGAGCCATGTCGAAGCCGGTGAGCTTGTGAAGGTCTTCATAAAGAAGAGGGAGTTGATCGTTGCGGAAGGCGCGGGAGGTAAGGGTGACCTTTTGCGCCTGCTCCATGAGGGTGCGGAGGATTTTGGGATGGCAGTGTCCCTGGTTGACGGCGGAGTAGGCGGCGAGGCAATCGAGATAGCGGTGTCCATCGACGTCGTAGACCCAGACGCCGTCGCCGCGTTCGATGACGACGTCGAGCGGCTTGTAATTGTGGGCACCGTAGAGGGTTTCGAGTTCGATGAGGTGATGAGTGTGCATGGGTTCGTGAACGGTCATGAGATTTTCCTCTGAAAGCCGGTTAATTGTCCTCCAACAGCATAGTCAGCAGGGCCATGCGGACATAGAGGCCATTGCGGGTCTGGCGGAAATAGAGGGCGCGTGGGTCGCTGTCGACGGATTTGTCGAGCTCGGCGGTGCGGGGAAGCGGATGAAGGATGAGGGCGGTGGACTTCATCTGCTGCACGAGCGCGGAATCAATGGAAAATCGGGAGAGGCGGCCGCGTTCGGCGGCGTTGAGGCGATCGGGATGGATGCGGGTCTGGTAGACGACATCGACTTCGCCGATTACGCGGTTGAGATCGGATTCGAGCTCGTAGGCGACATTGTGTTCGTCGAGATAGTCGAGGATGTCAGGCTTCATCTGGAGTTCGGGCGGGGCGACGAAGAAAATCTTAACGCGCTCGAACTTGGCCAACAGGTAGGCGAGGGAGCGGGCGGTGCGGCCGCGGTCGAGTTCGCCGATGAAGGCGACGCTGAGGCCGTTGAGGGGGCGCTCGCGGTAGATGGTGTAGAGGTCGAGGAGAGCCTGCGTGGGATGCTGGCCGCCGTTGCCGTCGCCGGCGTTGATGACGGGAACGGTCGCGACCTCCGCGGCACGGCGGGCGCCGTCGTCAGCGTGATGGCGGATGACGATGACATCGCTGTAGCCGGAGAGGATGCGGATGGAGTCTTCGACCTGCTCTTCTTTAATTTCGGAAGAGAAGGCGCTGGCTTGCTCGGTGGAGAGGACGCGTCCGCCGAGGCGGAACATGGCGGCTTCGAAGGAAAAGCGAGTGCGCGTGGATGGCGTATAGAACAGTGTCGCCATTATGCGGTTCTGGTAGTCGAGCGTGCCGCCGCGCGCGACCACGCGCTCCATGAGACGCGAGCGGTCGAAGAGTTCCATGAGCAGGGGGACGGTGAACTGCTGGGACTCGATGACATGGCGCGGCTTGGTGACGGGACACTCGGCGCGCGGCGGATCGGGCAATTCAATTGAGTGCGGCATCTTGATTGGTTCGGCCATAAGTCAGCGCCCTCCCACAGGAATTTCGGCATGCGTGGCACGGCTCAAGCCGGATGCTGCACCGTCGGACAAGATATGCGTGCCGGTTTCGCCGGCGACGGCGCGGCGGAGATTTTCGGCCGAGGCGATGATGGCGGACCTGTCCCTGTCCTTGCCGCTCTCGCGAAGGAAGCGAAGGACGGATTCGATTTTGGGGCGCATGCTGCCGGGCGCGAAGTGTCCGGCTTCGAGGTAGAGGCGAAGATCGGAGGCGTGAACTTCGTGCAGCGGTTGCTGCGTGGGCTTTTTGTAATCGAGGTAGACGAAATCGGTATCGGTGGAAATGACGAAGAGATCGACGCCGAGGTGGACGGCGAGGATCGCGGAGGCGCGGTCTTTGTCGATGACGGCTTCGACGCCGGCAATGCGGCCATCTTTGCTATTGCGGGCGACGGGGATGCCACCGCCGCCACAGGCGATGACGACTACGCCGCGATTGACCAGGTCACGGATGACTTCAAGCTCGACGATCTCGATAGGCTCGGGCGACGGAACCACGCGGCGGTAGCCGCGGGCCGCATCTTCGACAATCTCCCAGCCCAGATGAAGCTGGCGGTCTTCGGCTTCCTGACGGGAGTAGAAGGGGCCGACGGGCTTGTTGGGATGGCGCATGGCGGGATCGTCGAGGGAGATGATGCTTTGGGTAAGAACGCTGATAACGGGGACGTGAAGGCCGGCGGCTTCGAGTTCGGCGGTGAGAGATTGCTCTAGGATGTAGCCGATTTCGCCCTGGGTGCAGGCGTCGCAGACGTCGAGGGGTTGCGCCGGGACCTGCGAGGATCCGGCTTCGGAGCGCAGGAGAGCGGCTCCGACCTGCGGGCCGTTGCCGTGGGTGAGGACGATGCGGAAGCCATCGTGGATGAGACCGACGATTTCGCGGGCGGTGCGGCGGGCGTTCGCGAGTTGTTCGTCGATGGTGCCCTTTTCGCCCGCGCGAATGAGGGAGTTACCACCGACGGCGAGGAGGATGGTTTTCATGGCCGGTGCCTGCGCGCAACGGCCACGCGGCGTATGGGGCATGGGGAGAATGCCTCGCCTCGGGGGAAGACGAGTGTGGACGTAGGGGCCCTTCGGCTCCGCTGGGAACTCCGCTTCGCGAAGTTCCCGCTACGCTCAGGATGACAACGGGTTTGGTGGATTCGCGAAATTGGATGTACCCTCTTCTTCTCTTGTTCTCCTTGTTCTCTACACGTGCGCCAGTTCGCGGAGTTCGGTTATGTCTGGAAGCTTTACGAATTCACCTTTCATGAGTTCGAGCATGATGGCTTTTTGCGCGTGCAGGCGGTTTTCGGCTTGCTGGAAGACCAGTGAGTGTGGCGAATCGATTACATCGGCGGTAACTTCTTCGCCGCGATGGGCCGGCAGGCAGTGCAGGAAGATGGCCTTGCGCTGCGCGTGGCTGAACAACTCCTGGTTGACCTGATAGGGCGCGAACAACTGCTGGCGTTTGTCTTTTTCGGATTCCTGACCCATGCTGGCCCAGACATCGGTGTAGACAACGTCGGCGGCGAGGACAGCTTCGCGCGGATCGTTGGTGAGATTGCAGGAGCCCCCGGTTTCGCGTCCGCGTTCGTTTGCCCAGCGTACGGCATCAGCTTTCGGCTCGTAGCCCGGCGGAGTGGCGACCCACACGTGGGAGCCGAGCTGCGCCCCGGTAAACATCAAAGAGTGAGCGACGTTGTTGCCATCGCCGACATAGGCAATCTTGATGTCATCGAACTTGCCGAGCGCTTCCCAAATGGTGAGGTAATCGGCGAGGGCCTGGCAGGGATGGCTGTAGTCGGTGAGGCCGTTGATGACCGGGATGCTCGCGTGCTCCGCCATCTCTTCGACAATCTCGTGGGCGAAGGTGCGGATCATGATGCCATCGACCATGCGCTCGAGGTTCTTGGCGACATCGTGGATGGACTCGCGCTTGCCGAGATTAATTTCGGCGGGAGAGAGATAGAGCGAAAAGCCGCCGAGCTGCTGGATGCCGACGTCGAAGCTGACGCGGGTGCGCAGGGAGGGCTTTTCGAAGATCATGGCCAGGGTTTTGCGCTTAAGCGCGTCGCAGTAGGTTCCGGGGTGGGCTTTGACCTGACGGGCTAGAACTAAGAAATATTGGATTTCAGAGGGTGAGAACTCTTTAATGGAGAGGAAGTCTTTCGCGTTCACGAGTGCCTCCTTAAGTTTTGTGCTCGCGGCTGGCTCCCACGTCTCGAAAATCACGAAACGTGGGAAACTACGCGATGCTAATTAGACGAGCGCTGGCTCGTGGTGGGACATCAGCTTGACCAACTGATCAGCAATGCCGGGCTTGGTTAGTTCTTCGACTTCATAAGTGACCCGAATGGCCGGCTTGTCGATCTTAATGACGCGAGCGAGATCGATGGGCGTCGCGATCAGGACAAGATCGCAGGGCGTGGCGGCGATGGTGGCTTCGAGTTCGTGCCGTTGCATGGCGCTGTATCCCATGGCCGGTAGCAGGCTGTTGAGATGGGTGTAGCGCTCGTAAACGCCGCGAATGGAGCCAACCGCGAATGGTCGAGGATCAACGAGTTTGGCTGCCCCACACTGGCGGGCCGCGACAACGCCGGCGCCATAAGGCATTTCGCCGTGGGTTAGCGTGGGACCATCTTCGACGACGAGAACGTTTTTGCCCCTGATCTGCTCGGGATTGGGAACAGTGACGCGGCAGGCCATCTCGATGACGATGGCGTGCGGGTTGGCAAGCTTGATGTTGTTGCGCACGGTTTCGATGTCATGAACGGCGGCAGTATCGACCTTATTAATAATGACGACGTCGGCGCGGCGGAGATTGACTTCGCCAGGGAAGTAAGACAGTTCGTGGCCGGGACGATGGGGATCGACGACGACGATTTCGAGATCGGAGTTATAGAACGGCGTGTCGTTGTTGCCACCGTCCCAGAGGATAACATCGGCTTCTTTCTCGGCTTGGCGCAGAATTTTTTCGTAATCGACACCGGCATAAATAATAGTGCCGAGCTTGATATGCGGCTCGTACTCCTCGCACTCTTCTATGGTGCAATCGTGGAGGTCGAGGTCCTGGAGCGATGCGTAGCGCTGGACTGCCTGTTTGGCGAGGTCGCCGTAGGGCATGGGATGACGAATAGCGGCGGGACGGTGACCCTGCCGTCGAAGCTTGGCGGCGACGAGGCGTGAGACAGGGCTTTTGCCGCATCCTGTGCGCGCGGCGCAGATGGAAACGACAGGCACCTTTGACTTGATCATGGTGTGCTCAGTGCCGAGGAACTCGAAGTCGGCTCCAGCAGCGATGACGCGAGAGGCCAAGTGCATGAGGTTGGGATAAGAAATGTCGCTGTAGGAGAAGACGACCGTATCGACTTGCTCGCCGGCGATGATCTGCTCGAGATTTTTTTCTTCGACGATGGGGATGCCGTTGGGATAGAGACGTCCAGCGAGTTCTGGCGGGTACTGCCTGCCTGCAATATCAGGAATCTGAGTGGCAGTGAAAGCGACGACATGGTAGTCGAGGTTGTCGCGGAAGACGACGTTGAAGTTGTGGAAGTCGCGGCCTGCGGCTCCCAAGATCAGGACTCTCTTCATCAAGACACCCCCAAACTCGCGGTTACTCTTCAGAGTGCGCTTGGGATGGGGTCGGAGGCAGTGAAGCGTGTCACACGGAGGTGTGAGAGATGGGCGGAGACGAAGGACAGCAAGCCTCTGATTATAAAGGGGATCAGGCGCGTGGATACGGAGCAGCCCGGCCTATCCGATGGGACTACCCCGGTAAATGGATGGACGTGAAACCGCGGCGATAACTCGGTAGATGACGGGTTCCCTCTACCAGATGAACTTCAATCCAAACTGAAGGTGTCGTGCCCCTCCGGAGCCAACGACTGGGTTGGACGCGCAAATGTCGGTGGTGCATGAAGCCTGGCCAGTCGTTCCGCCGGGTTGGTACCCGTCGGTGAGGTCGCCATCGACTCCGGCGAAATTAGGATGATTCAGGATGTCAAAAAATTCAGCACGGGCCTCCAAACTCAGGCGTTCGCGGAATTTGAAAGTCTTGATCATCGAAAAATCCCAATCCAGGTAATTCGGACCGCGGAAACGGTTTCTGCCCTCGTTTCCGAACTGTCCCGGTTCGGGCGGCGTAAACACGAAGCCCGGCCCAGCGAAACAGCCATAACTCTCCAGTTGATCCTGGGAAGCGAGCGCATCGCAGGCGGGATTGGTGCTGCCAGGTGACCCGTCGTAGGCGTAAAAGGGCAGCTCAGCCGGAGGTTTCGTCCAATGAACGGCTGAGGGACTACCAGAGAAATTCCAGCGGTCGTTGTACTCGCCGGTTCCGCTGATGTCATCGACGTCGTCGTAGAACGTGTAGGGTTCGCCGGTCTGAGCGGTAAAGATGCTGTTTACCCGCCAACCTTGCAGCAACTGAGCGCGGCCGTGGCGGGACGGTAGTTCGTAAGTGGTCGCAATCGTAAAGCGGTGGCGAATGTCAGTGCCGGAATTGCCGCGCTCGGCGGCCGGGTCATAGCTGTTCTGAATGCCGAAAGAGCGGTTGGAGGAGGCGTCGTCAATGGAGTGCGCCCAGGTGTAGCCAGCGACGAAGTACAGGCCTTTATGAGTGCGCTGCTTCACGGTGACCTGCAGGGCATGGTAGATCGAGTTGTCCTGGTTCCCGAGCATGTCAATAAAGCTCAGGTAGGGAAACTGATTCACATAAGGACGCCCGGACTGTTCGTCTCCGAGTTCGTCATTCGCGTAGATATTCTGATTAATGTCGCGGACGCTGTAGAGCCGGTTGCCCTTGGTACCGACGTAGGCCATGGTCAAGCCGGCGTCCGGCCAAAGAGTGCGTTCGATATTCAGGTTCCAGTTCATCACGTAGGGAGTTTTGATATTACGGTTCACGCCGAGGACAGGACACGGATTATAGATCCCGTTCTCAGGGACGTAGGAGCAGGTCACGGCGCTGGGAGAAAGATTGCCGAAAATCGGTCCGCCTGCCAGCCAATTTTGCGCAATCGTCGACCACGGGGGCGCCTCGACGCTGGCGAATGTCTCCGTTGTGGCGTTGATGTTGCCAGGAGAGGGAATGGGATTGCCGTTGATATCGGTCAAGCCGAGACCGGTTGGAATCAAAGCCAAGCCTTGCGCCTCCGTGCTGTTTTGTCCAATGAATACGGAGATGTGAGGGATTTCGTAGATAATTCCCGCGCCCGCGCGAATTACCGTTTTTCCCTTACCGCCGAGATCGTAGTCAAAGCCCACGCGGGGGGCAAAATTCTTGTAATCGGTGTTGTAGGGGGAACTGATTTGCTGTCCGACTTGTACCATTCCCTGCACGGGATCGAAGTTTGCCAGCAGATCGTGCCGCTCGGTAATGGGTAAAGTGACGTCGTAGCGCAAGCCGAGATTCAGGGTGAAATCGGGTCTTACGCGCCACGCATCCTGGATAAAGCCACCAATCGATTTCTGGCTCACATAACGGTGACTATTTCCTACCGCTACATAGCCATAGTCGGGGTAACCATTCACGAAATTTTCCAGAGCGGAGTCTCCCGGTCCCCCGTAGGCGGTGAATCTGGCATATCCGGGGCCGTAGGTATCACGCAGATTGTTGGTATTGCCAATGCGGAATTCGGCGCCGAAGCGAAGATAGTGCTTTCCTCGTACGTAGCTGGAGGTGTCTGTAAACTGCAAGGTCTGATTTGGAGTGGTATAGAGCGGCCAGCTGCCGTTGCCGCCGACGGTGTGGCTGTTGAATCCGGAGATGCGAATCTCCGGCAGGCCAAAGTCAGTGGGATTGGTGACGCCAGTGTCGATGCCAACGCTGGCGGGATTCAAGTTGTGGTCGGCGACATAAACCTCTTGCCAGAAGCGGTTGTAGCCGACGTGAAACTGATTGGTGAAGCGCGAATTGGGCACCCAGACCCATGCCCCTCCAAGCACCTGGGCGCGAGTCTGCGCCTGCGAAAGGAACATGGGATTCAGAACCGCGACGTCTTCCTCCGTTTGCAAACTGTCGCCGATGAAGTAGTCTGCGGAAAAACTATGCTTCTGTGAAAATGCATAGTCCAGCTTCGCAATCCCATTGTCGCCGCGGTTGAGGTTATTGAAATCGTTAAACATCTGTTTGGTGGGTCCGGCGTTGTAGGGCAAATATGCGGCGAGCGCGACGCTGATTGGATTGCAATTGGGCGCGCACTCTGCCATCGCGTCCGCGATGCTCGTGCTGGGATCGCCGATAGGCACGGATACTGGAGCCAGCACCTGGACCGGATTTCCGACCTTGTCGCGCACACCTTCATAGTTGCCAAAGATGAAGAGCTTGTCCTTGAGGATTGGTCCGGCTGCCGACGCCCCAAACTGATGCAGATTGATGGCGGAAACGGTACTGTCTATCGGATCTCCCGGAATCACGGGATTAAACCAGTTGCGGGCGTCGACGGCATTATTGCGATTGAAGTAATAGGTTGAGCCGTGGAAGGTATTGGTACCGGACTTAATACCGACGTTGATGATGGCGCCCGGCTTCCAGCCGTAGTCAGCCTCGGGGCTGGACTGAATGTTGAACTCCTGAATGGCGTCGATGGGAAGGATGGTCGCCGGAGTTCCTTCGACGCCTTCCGCGTTGATCACCGTGGTGCCGTAGTAAGCGTCGTTATCGTCAATACCGTCGACGATGAAGTTATTTTCTTCCGGACGATTGCCGTTGGCGGTGATGGAGAGGAATCCGCCGCCGGGCTCGCGCTGGATGCCGGGCTGAAGAATCACCAGGTTCTGGAAGTCGCGGCCCTGAAGCGGAAGCTCGTTGATGGCCTGGTTGGAGAAGGTTTCGCCGAGGACATCGCTGGTGGTGTCGACAATCGGCGCCTCTCCGCTCACCGTCATGACTTCAGTTTCGGCGCCCGGTTTCAATTGCACGTCGACGCGCAATTCCTTGGCGACTTCCAGATGGATGCCTGTGCGCTGAATCGTGGCGAAGCCCTTGGCTTGAACCTTGACGGAGTACGGACCGGCCTCGAGCTGGGGGACGACCCACTCGCCAGCTTTGGACGACGTCGTGGTACGGGAGACGGAGGTCGCCGTGTTGGTGATGGTGACGGTCGCATCGGAGACGACGGCGCCAGTGACGTCAGTGACGGTGCCGAGGATGCGGCCCTCGGAGGTCTGCGCCATCAATAAGGATGAGGCGATGAATACCGCGGCGGCAACGGACAACGCGAGACGAATCGATTTCATGGAAGGCTCCGTGAACATCAGTCAGTCGCCGCTCGGAGGGAGGGGAATCTCAGCGGCTGCTTATGAAGAAATCGAGAATCGGCGCGGGGACCGGATCAGAGCCCAGCTTCGAGTTTGCCGGCCTCGACGAGGAAGTGGATACCCAGAGAGGATTGGGCCCAGCAACCAGAATCAAATCTCTTCTTCATGCGCAAGTCGACGACAGCGTAATTCCAAGAAAATAAAAGCGGGTGAAGTCTACGGCCTGGCGGAGGTTTGCGCAAGCGAATTTCCGAAGAGAGCAACCCCATTCGCAATGGCCTGCTGTCTTCAGGACGGGCCCATTTAAGCCCACCATGACTGCCGGGTTACATGGGGGGCGAGGATCAATAAATAGAGCCACCGGACTGAGTGCTCGTGATCTTGCCGTTCTCCACAGAGAGAAAATAGGATGTGCCGCCGTGTCCCTTCCAGTGCACGAGGTCGAAGTGCGAACCGGTGGGGGCGCGGTAGACGGCGATCTTGTGGAAAGTGAGAGGCTGATCTTTCTTGCAGACCTCGGGCTTGCGCGTGGGACGCAGGAAGTATGCGCCCTTGCCGTTGCCAACAATTGTGCCCTTGCCGGTGGGTTCGAGGAGGACGGCGGATTTTTCGTCGATGGCGACCTCGCGGGGATGGTCGGACCAGCCATCCTGCATGATGCGGGCGAGAAAGCCGAGAGTGCGGCCCATGCGGTCGCGCTTGGCAAAGTGCGAGTCGGTGATGAGATTTTGCAGGCGGGGGATTTCGAGGAAGCCGCGAATGAGCGTGACGCGATCGAAGTAGGGATTGGGGAGGACGTCGGTGGAGGCAAGATCGTTGTCGTCGGGTTTGTCGCCGAGCGCGCCGTAGACAAACTCACCCTGAACGGCTAGTCCGGCGCTGGTGCCGCCGATGGGCTTGCCGGCGGCGATGTGAGCGTTGATGGCGGCCTGGACGGGCGTGTCTTTCCAGGCGCGGATGTAGTGGCCCTGATCGCCTCCGGAGATGAAGACGACTTCGGCTTTCTGGATGATCTCGACGACGGCGGGATCTTCAGCGGCGGCGCGGTCAGGGAGAATGAGAGTGGCGACGGAGTTGAGTTTGCCGAGCTTGTTGATATAGGCGTTGTAATCGTCGTCGCCAGCGGCGCGAAGAACGAGGAAGTCGCCGCCGTTGGCCTTCTCGCAGAGCCAGCGAAAGGCTTCATCGAGGTCGTCGCCGCCGCCCATCATAGCGACACCAGCGGCGGGGCGGGTCTGGAGATCTTCCTTATTGCCGAGGCGAAAGTATTGCCAGGAGTGCGAGGCGGATTGCGCGATCGACATTGGGCGAATGAGGAGAGCAACGAGGGCAAGAAGAAGACAGCGAAGGAAAGGTTTCATGGGGCACCGGTGGAAGTTTACCCTAAGCCGGTTTGCGTGGAGTGCGAATGCGGGCGAGGCGATGGGAACGGCCGACGCCATTGCGCGTATGCCTCCGGAGCCAACGCGGCCACCGGCACGATCTCTTTGGGCTGTTGCGCTTGATCGCGAAGGTACCTGGTTGTGGAACGGGAACTGGGGGCCCGCATCGAGAGGTTCGAGATCGGAATCGCGCCGCGGATTCTCCCCGAAGCAAGCGTGAGCGCGGTGGTGCGCTTCCGCTGGCGAGATCCAAAGACCGGGAGGCGCCCGCGCGGCGTCTTCAAAGATCTGAAGCCGCATATACCCGAGTATTTTGCCGAGGACATGAATTACCTCCGGGGACTCGCGGAGCATTTTGCGGATGGGCAGCACTCTTACGGAGTCGCGGGACGGGTCATTCCCGATACCTTTCGGAAGGTTCGTTCCCGATCCAAGACATCCCACTTTCTCTCTCATTAACACTGAATTAGCGGGGCGCTTTCAGGCGAAGCACTCCCTTTTGGAGGCGTCCATTCGGATACGTGTGGAAATCTCGGCAAAAATCCGACAGTAACTGGGTAATGATTCTGCGCTGCACGACGATGAAAGCTATATCGGCGACTGAAGCACTGTTTTCACGACTCGACGCCGGCGTGCACGTCCGCACCACGATTTCATCCACCGATCCACGCGAGCCGGCAGTTACAGATGGCGTCAGGAGAAAGCACTTATGAAAGTTAAGCTCTGGCTTTTTGCTCTTTGTGCCCTTCCGATTTTGTTACTCCCCTTGCGAGCCGAAGACAAGGCGCGCGGCACCGCGCAGGCCCAAACTCCGGCGGCGCAGTATGTCGGCTCGGATACGTGTCTGACGTGCCACGAGGATCTTTACAAGAATCGCTTCGAGCAGACGCCCCACTTCCAGACCACGAAGAAGGAGCACGGATGCGAATCGTGCCACGGGCCGGGGAGCGACCATGTGGCGGATGGCGGCGACAAGAGCAAGATTGTGAGCTTCGCGAATCTGTCGCGGACGAAGTCGAGCCGGCGTTGCCTGGAATGCCACGGCGACGCGAAGGCGCAACATTTTTCGTGGAGTTCGGCGCACGCCAGCAATCAGGTGGGATGCGTCGATTGCCATAGCCCGCACTATGCCGCGGAACCACAACATCTGCTGGTGAAAAAGCAGCCCGAGATGTGCTACTCGTGCCATGCCAATGAGCGGGCCGAATTTGCGCGCCCTTATCACCATCGCGTGAACGAAGGTTTGGTCGAATGCAGCGACTGCCACAGCCCGCATGGGGCGTCGACTGTGCGGCAGGTGCGCCAGACGGCCAGCGGCGATGCGGCTTGCTTCCGCTGCCACACGGAGAAGCAAGGGCCGTTTGTCTACGAGCACGTGCCGGTGAAGACCGAAGGCTGCACGAGTTGCCACACGCCGCACGGGTCGACGAATCCGCGGCTTTTGCGCGTGAGCCAGGTCGATCTGCTCTGCCTGCAATGCCATTCGTTTCCGGGAGTCGGGCCATCGGGGCCGGCGCATAACCAGTCGCAGAAGTATCAGGCGTGCACCATGTGCCACACCCAGATCCATGGCTCGAACGCCAATACGGCGTTCTTGCAGTGAGGCGGCCATGGAGAGCGTAAACGCAATGGCGATGGCAACGACAACTGCAATGATAAAGATCGTGCCGGACGGATCCGAAGCGCAACGGGTCGGCAATTCCTTCCGATTTCTTTTTCTGTCGCGGAGGCAGATTGTGACGAACAAATTTCTTTTGTTACTACCTGTCTTACTTTTTGCATCTCTGGTATTGTCGGCGGCTTGGGCGCAGCAGCAGGAAGCGCCGGCGGAAAAGTCCCGCGAGGTTATCTTCGATCAGTATCGAGTGCACGAGTCGATCGAGTTTGGCTATCGCGCCGACGGTGTGACGGGCAGCGATGTCATGTTCGACACGCTGGTCAACGAGCACCAGGGTCCGCGCATTCTGGACCAGATGTTCACGATGCAGTCCGTGACGCGGCAGGGAACCTTGTTCGACGACCTCTTCGTCAACAGCATGGGATGGGGCGGCGATCCCAACAATTACCTGCGCATGCGCGTCGACAAGGACCACCTGTATGACTTTCGCGGCAGCTTCCGGCGCGACCAGAATTTCTTCGACTACGATCTGCTGGCCAATCCGCTGAATTATCCGACCTCGTCGCCGAACGTGCCCGCCGACGATTCTCCGCACGAATTCCAGACGCGGCGGCGCATGAGCGACTTCGATCTGACGCTCCTGCCACGGTCGGTCATCAGCTTTCGTCTGGGCTTCTCCCACAACAACATGACCGGCGACTCCTGGACGACTGTGCACGAAGGCACCGAGGCGCTGCTGTTGCAGCCCTGGAACACGACCACGAATACCTGGCGCTTCGGCGTCGACTTCAAACCCATCGCGCGGACCGTTTTCAGCTATGACGAAGTTCTGAACTACTACAAGGGAGACAATTATCAGCAACTGAACAGCACGCCATACCAGACTTCGACCGGCGTGCCGGTCGACCTGGGACTGGTCTTCAACACCGCCGCCAGCCAGCCTTGTGCGACGCCGCTTACGGGCGGATCTGTCACCCCGACCTGCTCGGCATATTTTTCCTATGACCGGTTCGAGCGCACGCGGACTTCATTTCCAACAGAGCAGTTTAGCCTGCGCAGCAATTATGTGCGCCGGCTCGATCTGACGGGAAGCATCAGCTATACCTCGGGCGAACTGAAAATGCCCGCATATGCCGAACTCTTTGACGGGCTCGGCCGGAGCAGCCTTCGCGACTCCGTGACCGACAACGGAGTGCTGGTCAGCCGTGTGGCCGCGACGGCCGATTTGGCCGCCGTCTTCCACGTGACTCCGAAATTCCGCATCGTCGAGAAATTCCGCTTTAACAACTTCCGCCTGCCCGGGGCGCTGGGCTCGCTCAATAACGATCTTTATGCCGCCAACCTGCTGACTGCTCCGAATGTCTTCAATCCGTCGACCTGCCCTCCCCCTTATACGGCGGCGACGTGCCCGCAGCACACGACGAGTTCGGGCGCGGATGTGACGGTGCAAGCGCATAGCAGCTTCTTCAAGCAGGACGAAAAGACCAATACCATCCAGTTGCAATATGCCGTCACGCGCAAGTTCGGAGCGCGCCTGGGTTATCGCTACGACCGCCGGAGTATCGGCGACGCCTTTAGCGACCTGCTGGTGGAAACGTTCTATCCTACGCACGCGTTGCGAGGAGCCTGCGCCGGCGGAACGACACAGAATGGAATTTGCACGGCGGATGTGCCCAGCGACGGCAGCGGCACCTTCGAGATTCAGGAGCATTCCCTGCTGGCGGGTGCGACCTTCCGGCCGTCGTCCAAGTTGCGCACCAATTTCGATATGGAAGAGTCCTACGCAAATCATTCACTGACGCGCATCAGTCCGCAGAGGGAATCGCGGTACCGCGCCAACGGCACGTATACTCCGCGGGCGTGGGCCGTGGTTGGCGGTTCGATGAATCTGCGCGGCGATTCGCACAACGATGCGCCGATCAACTACAAGGGACACTCGTACGATTACGGCTTCAATGCCGACCTCAATCCGAAGCGCCGGGTGGGAGCGGATTTCGCTTACAACTATCTCGACTTCCAGCAGAACGCGATGATTTGCTTCAACGACACGCCGCCGACGGGAGTGACTTTGCCGGTGGTGACGAATGCGGGCAGTTGCGCCGCCAACGATCCGAATAATCCGCTCCTGACCAATGGCTTTTATGAGAGCAAAACGCACTATGGCATGACCGCTCTGACCTTGAAGCCCGTGCCGCGAGTGACCACTCATGTCGGCTATAGCGTGACCAGCGTGGGCGGCACGACTCCGCAGTTCAATGTTCTGCAACCGCAGGGGCCGCTGGCGAACACGTTCCACCAGCCGATCGCGGATGTGGATGTTAACATTGCGCGCGACCTGGCATGGCGGCTGGGCTGGAACTACTACCAGTATGGGGAGAACGACTTCGTAGGACCGACCTCGCCGCGGTATTTCCATGCCAACGATGTCACGGTCTCGCTGAGATATGCCTTCTGATCGCGGCCCCAGTTAGCGGGAGCCTGCTCCGATCCCGGATGCGGCGGTTTTTGCCCGCGGCCGGAAATTGACGCTCACTGCCGCGGTGCGCCGCCGCTCACTCGGGCAAGATTCGCCTCGGAATCGCGTGCCAGACGTGCGATGGTGACTCCGGCCAGGACGCTCCTCAGCGCGGCTTGCGCCTCGTTCCACACGGGATGCGCGCCGCACCAGGATTTGCGCTCACAGCCGTTCTCATCGGACAAACAGACATTGATTTGCAGCGGCCCTTCCACCATCTCGACAATTTGCAGCAGCGTGACATTGTTGGGGTCGACGGCGAGTTCGAATCCGCCCCCGCTGCCGCGGTAGGAGGCGACCATGCCCTGCTGTACAAGCTGTTGAAGGATTTTGGAGACGAAGCTTTCGGGGGCCTGAATTCCACGCGCAACCTCGGGGACGGCGATCCGGGTCCTAGGCGGGAGCGTGGTCATGTGGATCATGACTCGCACGGCGTAATCGGTGGCGCGGGTGATTTGCACGGCGGCTCTCTAATCGGACTGCATTTGTCTAATTACAAGCTAGTAAACAGCGGAGAGCCGCTTTTTGTCTGTGACATCGAGCACGCGCGTGCGTGATCTGATAAGAAGGTGAGGCCATCGCGCAGAGTGCGGCGAGTGGGGCACCCGCGCAGACGAGAGTGTAAGGCCGGCGATCTAGCGAGCATGTGAGTGAAGGGCTTGCTTCGGGCTCGTGATCGCGCCTTCCGAGGCGGAACTTACCAGCGCGGCGTACTTGGCGAAGACGCCGGTGCTATAGCGCGGAGCCGGCGGTTTCCAGTTTGCCATGCGGTGCGCGATCTCGGCGTCGGAAATTCCGAGTTCGAGCTTGCGGGCCTTGGCATCAATAGTGATGCGGTCGCCTTCGCGGATGGCGGCAATCGGGCCGCCCAAAGCGGCTTCCGGGGCGACGTGGCCGACCATGAGTCCGCGGGTTGCGCCGCTGAAGCGTCCGTCGGTGATGAGGGCAACGCTTTCGCCGAGACCTTCGCCGACAATGGCCGCGGTCACGCTTAACATCTCGCGCATGCCCGGGCCGCCCTTGGGACCTTCGTAACGGATGACGACAACATCTCCGGCGTGAATCTGCTTGCCGGTGACGGCTTGCATGGCAGCTTCTTCCGAGTCGAAGACGCGTGCGGGGCCGGTCTGCGAGGGACGTTCGTGCCCGCTCATCTTGACCACGCCTCCGCCGGGGGCGAGGTTGCCTTTCAGGATGACGAGGCCGCCGGTGGTCTTGAGGGGCTTATTCAGCGGGGCAATCACCTCTTGGCCGGGAGTTTCCTTGGCGTGACTTGCTTCTTCAGCCAGCGTCTTTCCCGTGACGGTGATGGCCAAGCCATGGGCATAGCCACCCTCGACCAGCCTTTTCGCGATGAGCTGAATTCCGCCGGCGGCATCGACGTCGGCGGCGACGTACTTGCCTGCGGGCTTGAGGTCGGCGAGCAGCGGAGTGCGTTCGCTGATGTGCTGGAAGTCGTCGATATCGAGTGGGAGACCGATTTCGCGGGAGATGGCGAGCAGATGAAGCACCGCATTGGTCGAGCCGCCGCTAGTGGCAACGGAGGCGATGGCATTTTCGAAGGCGTTGCGGGTGAGAATGTCGCTTGGACGAAGGCCAAGCTTCAGAAGATTCATAACGACCTCGCCGCTGCGGAAGGCGGCGTCATCTTTGCGCGAGTCCATGGCAGGAATTGAATTGAAGCCCATGGGCGACAGGCCAATCAGTTCCATGACCGTGGACATGGTATTGGCGGTGTATTGGCCGCCGCAGGCGCCAGCGCCGGGGCAAGCCACATTTTCGATTTCGAGGAGATCGGCGTCGGAAATTTTGCCCGCCGCATTCGCGCCCACCGCTTCGAAGACATCCTGAATCGTGACATCCTTGCCGCGATACTTTCCTGGTGCAATCGTTCCGCCGTAGAGCACGAGGCCGGGAAGATTCATGCGGGCGAGCGCCATGGCTGCCGCGGGAATGGTCTTGTCGCAGCCAACGAGACAGACGGCGGCATCGAAAAGCTGGCCGCGGCAGACGAGTTCGATGGAATCGGCAATGACTTCGCGACTCACAAGCGACGCGCGCATGCCCTCGGTGCCCATGGTCTCGCCGTCCGAGATGGCGATGGTGTTGAACTCCATGGGCGTGCCTCCGGCGGCGCGGATGCCGTCTTTCACCTTGGCGGAAAGCCGCCGCAGGTGGAAGTTGCACGGCATGGTCTCGATCCAGGTGTTGGCGACGCCGATGATCGGCTTGGCGAGGTCGGCGTCGGTAAAGCCGACGGATTTGAACATGGCACGCGACGGAGCACGGTCGCGGCCGTCGGTGATGTTGCGACTGCGATGTTTGAGGTCCATGAAAAGCAGTTCTCGGTTCTCAGTTGTCAGTTCTCAGTAAAAGCTGAGCACCGCTATTTTACGGCTTTGGTTGCGCGAAGGTTGGATTTGCCACATCGGTAGGGCACGGGAACTTGCGCCTCAAGCTACGAGCTTGGAACCCAAGTGTTCCTAATAATCGAGACTTCCTACGCCGTGGCGCCGCGGGCGTCTTCGACGAGGCCGACGGACTGCGGCGGATGGGGCAAGAGCGGCGCGCTGTCCCAGACTTCTTTGATGGGGGCGCCGGGACGGACTTCGATCACGTCGACGATGGCGCGCCATTCGCGGCAGAGCTGGCCAACCTGCTTGGCATTGACGTCGACGAGCAGGGTGACCTTATGCGCGTGCTCGCAGGGCTCCGCCTGCACATAGGCGGGATCGATGGTGCGGCGAACGACGGCGCCGAGAATTCGCATCAGCGTGCCTTGGGTGTTGCGATAGCGAACGTGAAAGACATGCATGTCCTTACTCCTTCTCACTGACCTCAAAAACCATTTCCGATAACGATGCGCCCGCCGGAACCATGGGGTAGACATTGGCTTCGGGGTGGCATTCGAAGACGAGCAGTTCCGGCTCGCGCGAGGCGAAGAACCCATCTAAACGCCGGGTCACTTCGCCTGCGCCTGCCGGATCCAGGAAATCCTCTTCCGTAATGAGCGAGGCTGAAATCTTGTAAGCCCTCGCGATCTCGACGAAATCCGGATTGTCGCTGAGATCGGTTTCGGCGTAATTGCGCGCGTAGAAGAGCTCCTGCCACTGCCGCACCATGCCGAGATATTTGTTGTCGACAATGACCATCTTGATGGGCAGGCCGAGGCGGTGCACGGTTGCGAGTTCCTGGATGTTCATCTGGAAGCCGCCGTCGCCGGAGACGGCGAGAACGGTGGTGCCGGGCCGGGCGAGCTGGACACCGATGGCGGCGGGCAGAGCGAAGCCCATGGCGCCGAGTCCGCCGGAGGTGATGAAGCCGCGCGGCGATGAGCCGCGATACGCCTGTGCCGCCCACATCTGGTGTTGGCCGACATCGGCGAGAATGGTGCCATCCGCGGGCATGCGCGAGAATAGTTGCTGGAGAAAGCTTTTGGTCGGGTGAGCGAGACCGGGTTTGCGCGGCTCGGCTCTTTCTGCGCCGCAGGCGAGGCCGCGCCAAGCGCTGAAGTCGGGCAGATGCGCGTGCCGCGCCTCCTCAAAAAACGCGGGAATTGTCTCGGCCAGATTGCCGATGACGGGCAGCTCGCAGGGACGGACGCGGTCAAGCTGCGCGGGATCGATTTCGAAGTGGACGATGCGGGCCTGGGGCGCGAAGCGGCCGGGGTCTCCCGTGACGCGGTCGTCGAGACGCGCGCCGAAGACGAGAAGCAGATCGGTTTCATCGAGCGCCATGTTCGCGGCGCGTGTGCCGTGCATGCCCACCATGCCGAGGTAGTAAGGCGAAGTCTGCTTTACCGCACCGAGGCCATGAACCGTGGCGAAGGTGGGAATGTTGAGCAGGTCGAGTAGCTGCTGCAACTCGTAGACCGCGCCGGAAAGACGGGCGCCTGCGCCGACGAGCACGACGGGCTTTCTCGCTTGCTGGAGCAGGGCGCAGAGCGTGGCGCCGAAGGTTGACTCGTTGCCAATGTGCTCGGCGTTTCCCGGCGGAGAAAAAGAAACCGGGCCGCGAAAATCGGCGCTCGCGCGTAGGATGTCCGCCGGAATATCGATTAGAACCGGGCCGGGTCGGCCGCTACGCGCCCAGTAGAAACCCTCGGCGATAGCGGCGGGCAGTTCTTCAATGGAGCGGATGAGGCGGCTCCACTTGGTGAGCGAGAGCGTGACGCCGAAGACATCAGTCTCCTGAAATGCGTCGGTGCCAATCAGATGCGAGCGCACCTGCCCGGTAAGGCAGACGAGCGGAACCGAATCCATCTTGGCGTCGGCAATGCCGGTAACGAGGTTGGTGGCGCCTGGACCGCTGGTCGCGATAGCGACGCCGGGCTTGCCGGTGGCGCGCGCATATCCTTCGGCCGCAAAGACTGCGCCCTGCTCGTGACGCGTGAGCACGTGGCGTATGCCGCTCTCCTCGAGCGCGTCGTAGAGCGGCATGATCGCGCCGCCTGGATAGCCAAAGGCCAATTCGACTCCCTCGGCGCGCAGGCAGTCGAGAACGATTTGGGCGCCTTTACGCATTCACTATTTCCCGATGCTTCGCTTGCCCCGGGCTGGTCGGCTGAGCGGCACTGGCGGCCTGCACAGCGGCGGCCGGTTGCGCCTTTTGCTTGCTCGCCCCGGGCAGCCAGGACATCATGGCACGAAGCTCTTCACCGACCTTTTCGATGGGATGAGCTTTCGCCTGCTGGCGGAGGCGGGCAAAGTTCTTGCCGCCGGATTTGTTCTCCTCCATCCACTCGCGGGCGAAGGTGCCATCCTGAATGCGGGCAAGAATCTCTTTCATCGCCTTGCGCGTCTCGTCGCCGACAGATTGCTCGCCGCGTGTCAGATCGCCATACTCCGCCGTATTCGAAATCGAATAGCGCATGCGGCTCAGGCCGCCCTCATAAATGAGATCGACGATCAGCTTCATCTCGTGCACGCACTCGAAATAAGCGATCTCAGGCGCGTAACCGGCGGCGACCAGGGTTTCGAATCCTTTTTGCATCAGCGAGGTCAGGCCGCCGCAGAGGACCGCTTGTTCGCCAAACAGATCACTTTCGGTCTCTTCTTTGAAGGTGGTCTGGAGAACGCCGGCGCGGGTTGAACCGATGCCATGGGCATAGCAGAGAGCAAACTCCCGCGCGCGCCCGCTCGCATCCTGATGAATGGCCAGCAGGGAAGGCACACCGCCACCCTGCGTGTAGACGCGGCGTAGCAAGTGCCCGGGACTTTTGGGCGCAATCATGACGACGTCGACGTCTTTCGGGGGCCGAATCGTCTGGAAGTGAATGGCGAATCCGTGCGAGAAGCCGAGGATCTTGCCGCGATGCAGATGCGGCTTGATGGCCGACTCGTAGAAAGCGGCCTGAGTCTCGTCAGGCGTGAGAATCTGAAGCCAGTCAGCGCGTTTCGCGGCCTCGGCGGGAGTATAGACGGTCATGCCATCCTGGCGAGCCTGCTGCGCGGAGGGGCGGCCGGGGTCGAGGCCGACGATGACGTTGTATCCGCTGTCTTGAAGATTCTGAGCCTGGGCGTGGCCCTGCGAGCCATAGCCAAAGATGGCAATGGTTTTAGTTTTGAGAGCGGAAGGAACGGCATCGTTTTGATAGAAGACAGAGGCCACGGGAAGCTCCTTAATTCAAATCGACAGACCGACCGGTCGGTTCTGGGATAACCGATGCTACTCGCTTTCGGGTTTCTCTGTCAATAGCTGATTCAGCACGATCGGGAGCGGGACGGGGCGGAGCGAGGTATGAGCTGGGTGTTTAGGGGTTCTGCCTCAGCAGAGAGGAATTAGACAGGAAGGCGATTGCGTAAGGCGGAGCCGGCGGAGGATAAAGAAGATTGAAGAAGATTAAAGAAGAGGACCTTGGTCAGTACGCATTCCTGCCAAAAATCGTGATCCAGAAGGTCTGGAAGATGATCCGGAGGTCGAACCAGAAGCTCCAGTTATAGAGGTAGACGAGATCGTATTCGATGCGTTTGCCGATCGACGTGTCTCCGCGACAGCCATTGACCTGCGCCCAGCCGGTAATGCCGGCTTTCAAGAGATGGCGGCGGCTGTATCGCTCGTACTCGGCGGAGAATTGCTTGACGAAGTGGGGGCGCTCGGGCCGCGGCCCGACGATGCTCATGTTGCCTTGGAGAACATTGAAAAACTGAGGCAACTCGTCGAGGCTTGTCTTGCGGAGAATCCTGCCAACGGAGGTGCACCGGGGATCGTGCGGAACGGTCCAGATGACATCGCTCTCGGATCGCTCGGCAACCTGCATGGTGCGGAATTTGTACATGGAAAATATCTGGCCGTTGAGTCCGACGCGATCCTGCCGGAAGAGCACGGGCCCGGGCGAGGTGAGCCTGACCGTGATCGCGCACGCCAGGAGCAAAGGTGACGTCAGAACGATCGCCAGGCTGGCAAAAACTAGGTCAAAAGCGCGCTTGAACAGGTTATATGCCGGAGTTTCCGCCGGAGTCGCCGCCAGATCGATCATGTGCAGCCCGCCGAACTGGAACATGCGGTCGTTGAGTTCGACGTTGCCGAGATCGAGAATCGCCCGGATCGGCCGGCACAGGGATTCGAGTTGGCGGCGGAGGTCTGAGATCTGGCCCGAGAGATGTGGCGGGAGCGCAATAATAATGTCGTCGATGCCGCGCGGCAGTCGATCAAGGTGGCCGAGCTGATAGACAGGCGCGTCCCGGACTTCAATTTCCTGCCCCGGCATCTGCACGTAGCCGACGATCCGGCAGTCGTAGATGGCGGCGTGGCGCAATCGATCCGCGGCACGGCATGCGACCGCATCAGTCCCTATGATGAGCAGCCGGTCCGGCTGCTGGGTCCACTTCTTTGCCTCGATCAGGACGAAACGCAGAATGGCGCGCAGCGCCAGCGTTCCCCCCAGAAGCCCAACGGCGCTCGAACCGACCAACAGCCTGGGGGCGTGGGTCTGCCGGGCGAAAAAGAGTGCGCCGACGACCAGCGCGCACGTCGTGAACCAGGCCCGCAAGGCCTGCCGCATCCCCACGCGCTCGCGTATCAGATCTTCCAGCCGGAGCACTCCAGATGTCTCCGTGGCGATCACCCATACCACCGACATGAAGAGCAGCAGCGACAGGTAGCTGCCGGCGTCTTCATAACGGGGCGAAGGACGGCCCAACACCACGCGGGTGACGCACCAGCCAAACGCGCACCCGAGCAAGGGAAGGCTGTAGCAGCACACCCGCATCAGAAATCGATATTGATTGAGGCGCGAGATCATGAGTTTTCAGCCGCGGCGCGGCGGCCCCGCACGACGGACTTAAACGGCAACCGCAGCCTGCGCCCTCCAGGTCTGGAGCCCGGTGGTTTCGAAAGCGAATTCCATTTGCACCGCCCCCATCTTGCGCAGCTGCGCCGCCACCAGATGCCGTTTTTCAAATTCGCAGTAGAACATCATGAAGCCGCCCCCGCCCGCGCCCGTGATCTTGCCGCCAAGCGCGCCTTTCTTTCGCGCCTCTTCATAAAATTCGTCAATGGCCGGAGTGGTGATGCGAGGGGAAAGCTTCTTCTTGGTTTGCCACGAAGCGTCGAGCAACTCGCCAAACTGATCGAGCCGGTTGGTCAGGAGGAGGTTCTTCATGACGACGGCGAGGTCCTTCTGCTGCGCCAGCGCGCCAACCGTATCTTCGACATTGGTCTTCAGACGCTCGGTCTGGTCGTCGATGATCTGGTCGGAGCGCCGCGTTCTGCCGGTGTAAAAAAGCAGGAGGTTGTGGCCAAGTTCGTTGACGGTGTCGCGGCGGATGCGCAGCGGGTTGACGATGGTCCGGTCTTTTTCGAATTCGATGAAGTTGAAGCCGCCGAAGGCCGAGGCGTACTGGTCCTGCCGCCCGCCGCTGATTGCCATCTCCTGGCGCTCGATCGTATACGCCGCCTCGGCGATTTCGTAATCGTCCATGGCGAAGCCCTTGTATTCCTTGACCAGTCCCACGAGCGCGACCATGAGCGCGGAGGAAGATCCAAGCCCGGAGCCTGGCGGCGCATCGCTGTGCAGGAAGATGTCGAAGCCATGTGAGTTCAGCGCGCCCAGTTTGCGCAGCGCGGCCTTGACCAGATCGAGCTTGCCGTCAAAGCAGACATCCGCGCCGGAATCGAATTCGACCTCAAGATCGAGATCGGCCGACTGCAGGCGCACGGTCGAATCGCGCCGCGGACGCAGGCTTCCGAAGGCGAAGTTGTCAATGGTGGCATTGAGCACGCAGCCGCCGTGGAGTTCGGGGTAAGGAGAGACGTCGGTGCCTCCGCCGGCGAAGCTGACGCGCAGCGGAGCTTTGGCGCGAACTAACATGGTGTGAATACCTGCCTCCTGGGATCTTGTGCGCGGGCGAAGTCGCGCGGCGTGTCTGAAGGAAATTGCCGGATGACAATAGAGAAGAACGGACACGTGCCGTTGTCTAGTCGGCGGCGGCCGCCATGGCTCGCGCGTTGCTGGTGGCTTCGAGGGTTGGCGATTGGAGATCGCTTTCGCGAAATGCCGCGCGTTGCAACACCTCTTCCAGGGTGCGGGCAACAATCTCCCAGTCGTAGTTGGCGCGTACAAATGTTTGTGCCTTTGCCGCCATGGCGCGGCGCAGTTCCGGACTGCGCAGCAACAGCACGATCCGCTCGGCGAACAAGACCGCATCGTCGGCGAGAAAAAGATGCTCCCCGTCGCGGCAGGGAAGATCGCCGCAGGCCATGCGCGTGGAGACGATTGGAGTTCCGACGGCGAAGGCCTCAAGCAATTTGTTGCTGACGCCCGCGCCGATTCGAATGGGAGCGATGGCGACGCTCGCCCGCGCGAGATGCGGGCGCAATTCGGGCGCGAAGTCGAACGTTTGAAACTGACCTTCGGAGATGGAGAAGAGATCGCGCTCCGCGAACTTCCGGGCACCATTGCCGGCGATGGTAAGTGTGGCCTCGGGAACCGCTCGTCGCACTTGCGGAAACACCTCCTTAAGAAAAAAGCGGACGGCATCGCGGTTGGGCGCGTAGAGAAAGTTTCCGGAAAAAAAGATTCCGCCGGGCTGTTCGTCGCCCGGCGTCTTGAAGTGGAAGAGTTCGCAGTCCACGCCATTCGGCACTTGCACAAGATTTGCCCCAGGCGCCGAGCGTCCCACAAATTCCAGATCCGTGCGCGAGCAAAAGACGGTGGCCGCGACCCGCCCCGCCATGCGCGGTTCGAAGCGCCGGAACTTGAGATACTCGACGAGCCCCAGCACGCGCTGCCAGGGAAGCCCTGCCGTCATCAGGCGGCGGTTATACAGGCCCATCGAATCGGTCGGATCGCAGATGACCGGCACTTCGACATCGTCCGGCACGTATTGCAGCGCGCGCCAGCGCTCGACATAAATCACGTTGGGGTGGTTCCGGGCGATGGCCTCGGCGACTGCACGGCGCATGGAATTCGACGAGACATACGCGATGCGCAGCGGCATGCGCGTAGGAAGCGTGCGGAGGCAGTTTGCCAGTGCGCCCATTGTGCTGTAATTTCCGGTCCGCACGCTGGAGCAGGCTTGCCTGATCATCTCGAGGCGAGCGAAGTCGGCCGGCGAGCGCGCCACGCACACGAGATCAATGTCATGGCGCCGCGCCAACCGCGGAATCAGATTGAAGCTCCGCACCTTGATTGGCCAGGGCACGAAGGGGAGAATCCAGAGAATACGCATCGAAGATCCAGCGAGAAAAATGGTCGAGTGAGAAATCTACCGAGCAGGTTATGCCGCGCGGTGCCCGGGCTAGGTTTTGCTGTATTCGATGACGGACAGCCATGCCTTTTTCTTCAGGCTGGGCGCCATGCGAAATAGCTTTTGATCGAGAGCGTCGAGCGTGCGCACAGATGCCTTGCCAAACGACCGGCCAAACGCCGCTCCCGCCAGGGCCGCCACCGCGGTCAGGTAGTGGGTGCGGCAGGCGGGAACAAGGCCGGCGGCGCGCGAGCTTTCGATGGCGGCAAAGTCCATTGGTTTTTCGTCGACGGTGCGCCGCCCCGGCGTCGCCCAGCGAACCGCCTCGACCAGCGGATGCCCGATGAGCGGCTCCATGAAGAACGCCTTCCCGCCCGGCTTCAGCACGCGTGCAACCTCGCGGTAGGCCCGATCGAGTTCGAGATGATGCAGAATGCCGTTGCCAAAAACGTAATCGAACATGGCGGGCGGAAACGGCGTGTGATGTGCGTCGCCGACATAGAACTCGGCGCCGAGATTTCGCCGGGCGCTCGCGGCGCGGGCCTGTGAGACCAGATATTCGGAAATGTCGTTGCCATAGACGCGCGCGCCCCGCGCGGCCAGTCGCACGCTGAATCCGCCCGAGCCGCAGCCGTAATCGAGTACGACCTTGCCACGCAAATCGAGCGCTTTCCAGACTGGCCCCCAGAGCACGCCGTCGTCGTCCTTGTTATAGAAGATCTCGGAGGCAATGCGAACCATTTGGTAGCTCAGTGGTTCCCGCTCGAGGCGATCGTGAAAGTCGCGTTCGTGGGTCAGTCTTTCGGCTAATGTAGTCGCCATCGTTATCGAACTCCTTCCATCGCTTGCGGCACCGGGCGCATGATCACGTGTTCGCTTTCGACCCCGGAGCGCTCCGGCCGCCGCCCTTCGGATTCCGCCAGCACCTCGGAATAGACTTCCTCGAAGCGGTGGGCCAGGCTGCTCCAGCTATAGTTGTCGCGAACCTTCGTGTAGCCGTGCTGCGCCAGACTCGCCCGCTGCTCCCGGTTTAAAAGCAATGCCGCGGCCGCCTGGGCAAATTCCTCGATGCCATCGGCCACAAAGATGTCGCGGCCATGCTCGAGTTCGATTCCTTCGACTCCCAGCGCGTTCGACAGCACTGGCTTGCGCATGGCCAGCGCCTCGAGAACTTTGAGGGCGATGCCGCCTCCGCTCTCCAGATAGTTGAGAACCAGACTCGCCCGCCGAACATGCTCGCGGACATCCGCGACCTCGCCGGTGAAACGCACTCCCGGCTGGCTTTCTCCCAGTTGCCGCAACTCCTCCGGCACGCCCGCTCCAACAATTGAAAGCGAGGCCTCCGGCACGCGCCCGCGAATGCGGGGAAAAACCCTCTCGAGCAGCACTCGCAGATTGTGCTGCTTCGGGCGCCACTCGAAGCTGCCCGTCATCACCATGGAAAACGGAATCTCCGGCGCCTCGACGGGAAAGAAATATTCCGTGTCGACTCCCGAAGGAATGGTCTCGATGCGTGCCTCCGGCGCGGCCGCCCGCAGATGCTCGGCATCGGCGCGGCTGACCGTAATCGAGCGCGCGAAACGCGGCGCCATACTCGCTTCATAAGCCCGGACGCGGCGTGCCATCGACCGCACATAGAGACGCTCGAGACTCCCGGCGGCATGTTGCGCATGGCGCTCCCAGACCTTGTATTCCACATTGTGCTCGCGCAGCAGCGTCGGAACCTTGCCGGTGAAGGGCAAATAGGCGGCTGTGTTCAGGTGTTGCAGTTCGACGAGGTCGACGCCATAGGACCGGATGCAGTTCTGAATCAGGCGGCCAAAGCGCGCATCGTAAAATTTGGCTGCGCTGCCCGGAGGCTTGGCCAGGAATCCGCGGACGAGACGGGCCCGCTGCCGCCAGGGCGGTACCGCCTGCAAGTGAACCCCCGCACAATACTTCTCCATCTTGGGAATATAGGCGCGGTCGCTCTCGCTGCCGAGCGAGGCGAGAAAAATCTCATGCTGCCGCGACAGATAGCGGATCGGATTCAGGTATCCGATGCGGCCTCCGCAGTTCGGCGGCCAGGGAAAAAAATGGGTAACGAAGAGAATTTTCATATGCGAGCTGATGGGCGGCGGGCGCCCCTAGTTCACGGACTTCTGCGCGGTGACAAAATGCGCGAAGCCGAGCAGGTCCCAGAGCGCTGGCCCAAAGAGCTTGCCGTGGCGAAGCAGCGCGGCAAGATGCTGCGGCAGCGACAAGAGTCCGATCGCCATCCAGATTTTGTCGCGGCGAATGCCGGCCTCGCGTACCGCGAGACCCGCCTCTTCGCAGGCGCGTTTGAGTTCGTCGAGCGAATATTGCCGGACATGGCCGGGATCGTCGTAGAAATTCAACGTCCCATCGGCCGAGGGCAGGGCGAGCGAGCGTTCCGACGGACACTCGATGTAGATCCGGCCTCCCGGCTTCAGCTTCCGCGCCAGCGCCCGGATCACGGTCTCGCCGTTCGTAATGTGCTCGATGACGTGCGCCATAATAATGATGTCGAACCACGCGTCCGGCATCGTCCACAGGTCGTCCTGGCGCAGGTCGATTTCAAAGAACGCGTCCATGGCCGCGATGTCGGCCGGATCCTGGTTCCGGGCCGTGACATCGAGGCCGTAGTACGCCGCCCTGGGGAACCAGTGCCGCGTAATGGAGGGCGAGTGGTTGCCGCAGCCGACGTCGAGAATCGCGATCGGCTTTTCATAGAGGTCTCGAAACGCCTTGATCTTCGGTGGCGCGACGCGTTTGGCGATTCGTCCGCTCGGCATGATGGCATGACCTCCTGGCGAAAGACCTTTTGTGAACGGTCTCGTGTGAAAAGAATCTCCTTAGAAAAATCGATAGGCGAGATTCCGCGGACGCGATCCGATCGCCTTCGCGGGAACTCCGGCCACGATCGTGTAGGGCTCGACGTCCTTTGTGACCACGGCGCCCGCCGCCACGGCCGCACCCTCGCCAACAGTGACGCCCGGCAGCAGCAGCGAGCGCGCGCCCAGAAAGGCGCGATCTTGAATCTCGACCGGTGCGCCTACGGCGCGGAAGTTCGGATCGGCCAGATCGTGCTCGAGGGTCAGGATAATAGTCTGGATCGAAACGCTTACGTTCCCGCCGATGGTCAGAGGAAAGCGGCCGTCGAGGACCACGCCGCGGTTGATGACCGTGCCCGCGCCGATCCGGATCCGGCCAGGGCCGCCGAGCACCCAGCAGCCTGGCGCGATCCGCGCTCCTGATGCGAACTCCATGCCAAACATGCGGTAGAGGCCTGCTCGCAACGCGTAGCCCGGTATGTGTCCGGTGCATTGCAGAGCCGAATTCCGCCACTCGGACGCGGCGCGCCGCAGGCCGGCGAGAGCCAGGTCGAAGGAAGAATCGATTCGCGCGGGACGGCCTTCGCGTTCCGCCAGCGCCGCCAGCGAAACTTTAGCCGTTGGCATAAGAGTGTGTGGTGGCGCTCTCCGGGCGCGGGCCAAGTTCTGCCCGCGGATGAATCCTCATGCTGAGCTGCCTCAGCCCGAGTTGCGCCGGGCTGTCGAGCCAGAGGGGAAAGGCCAGATTCTTCCTGCGCGATCCGCCCCGCAGGACGAACGCCGCGGCACGGAAAAACCCCTCGGCGCGCATGGCCGCCTTCCATGCCGAATCTTCGAGGCGGGCCATCGCACTTGCCTTGGCCGGCGCGCCGTAGGCCTGGCACATCTTCCGGCCCGTCTCCATCAGACTCGCGTTGCTGACCTGCGAGATGCGCGCGCCGTGATCGCGGTCTCCTGCCTGCACCCGGTTAATCTTGAGAAACCGGTGTTCCCGCCCGATCTCGAGCCAGTAAATATGGTCGATGGCCACGCGCAGGTTCGGCTCGAGGCGGTGTTTATCCGTGACCGCGCGGCGCATGAACACCGTCGGCTGCGGGATGATATAGGCGCGCAGCGCGCGGCTATAGTTGAAGGCGGGAAAGCACCAGATCATCTGCAGGCCGCTGTCTTCCGAAATCATGGCCACATCGCCGTGCACCACGTCGACGCCGGAATGGGCGGCAAGCGCCGCGGCGGAAGTAGATATCACCTCGCGGTCGAAGTACACGTCATCGGAGTTAAGCCATCCGACAATCTCTCCGCGCGCGCGACCGAATCCTTTATTGAGGGCGTCGGCATGGCCGCGGTCGCGCTCCGAAATCCACTCGATGGAGTATCCCGGGCCGTGGCTGGCGGCGCTCCAGCGATCGAGCAACTCGACTGATCCGTCCGTCGAGCCGCCGTCGATGACGATTTGCTGGATCGGGCGGTAGCGCTGCAATTCCACCGAGCGCAGGGTTTCTTCGAGAAAGCGCGCCTGGTTGAAAGACGGCCTCACGATGCTGACCAGCGGATGGGATCCGGGGAAATTCATCGGATTGGAATTCGTTCGATTGGAATTCATCTCGGCCTCGTTCGGTTGGGTAATGTTGCACTCTCCCGCACCGGATTGCGGGAAACGATCTGTGCGGCTTCATCCGGCGCCGCTGGCCCACCCGCCCGGAGCCCTGTCGTTTCCTTGTCCGCGGCCAGGCGCAAGAGGGTGAATGGGGTGCCCCGATCGAGGACTTCGGCGCGTTCGGCGACGGCATCCGGCACAGGCCGCGAGCTGAGCCAGAGGACATACTCGAGTCCGGCGCCGGCGTGCAGAGTCTCGATCTCGGATGCGCCGGCGGAGGCCGGGAGGGGAATCAGATTGTGCCGCCCGAGCGGTATTGAGAGCTGCCCGTAGATTCGTCGCGCATCGCCCAGTTCAGGCTCCGGACCAACCGCAATGGCGCCGCCGCGTTCTAGGACGAACGCCAGCCCGCGCGAGTTCATCTCCGGATAAAGCGGCAGGAGCGGCCGCTCGCGCAGCGCGAAGCGCTCGGCCAGCGCCCATCCGGGAACGTAACGGACGAGAGGAATCACCTCGGCTCCTCCGAGGATCAATGCGTGCGCGACGAGTAGCGCGCCGCAGATAACGATCCACGGGCGCAGAAGATGATGCCGGCCATCCGGTGAGTGCGGCATGCGAAGCGCGATCACCACGCTCGGCATTCCGAGCGCGAAGAGCCAGACGGTAAAGCGGCTGCGAAAAGAAAGCGGCGTTCCAAGCAGGCAGACGGCGACCGAAGCGGCGAGAAAAATGTAAGCGATTCTCTGGCGGTCTGAAAGCCGGTGCCCGCGCAAAGACCTGAGGCAATACGCGATCGCCGGAACGCAAGCCAGAATCCAAAAGGCGCCGAGCGAGCCGAGTTCGACCTCATGGTCCCAGGCCTTCGCGCGGAAGAGCGGAATCAGCCAGGAGATCGGAAGACGCAGCAGAGGATGAAGGCGGCGCAAGGGTGGAGGAATGTCGTCCTTGAAGATCGTGGCCAGCGGGATACCCGGCAGAATGTTGTGTCCGGCGAGCGCAACAGCGGCGGGATAGAGCGGGTTGCCGTGAAGAAGCAGATTCCGCCCGTACCAGTAGCCACCGATGGCCATACCAAGCGCGATGCAAACTGCGGCCCGGGTAAGGGGACCGAAGAACCGGTCGCTGCTGCTCTCGCCCGGCGGGAGACGTTTATCGATCTGGTAACTCGCAATCAGATATCCGAGAACCCCGACGGCAACCAGCAACGGTCCCGTGCTCTTGATGGCCAGCGCGCTTCCTGCTGCGCAACCGGCGGCCAGCATCCCGCCAGGCCGCGCTCCGGGCTGCGCGAGGTCGAAGGCTAGGAGCGCGAAGAGCGCGATCACCGCGGAGGCAAAGGCGCTGTCGACATGGCTCGAGCCGTACTGGTAAATGTTGACCGGAACCAGCAGAAACCATGCGCCGAGGACGAACGCGTCCCGCCAGCCCGCTCCGAAAGTCTGGCAAAGCAGAGCGACTCCGAGAAGTCCAAGTGGGGCGAAGGCGAAGTTCAGGATGCCGGCCATGTTGCAGCCGAAGGCTTCGGAAAGTACGAAGGCCACCGCTTCCGCCCCTTTGGGATAGCCGTTGGCAAAGGGGCTGACCTCAAAGCCGGGATCGATCTCCGAGATGCGCCCGTTTACCGCCCACTGATTCGCCGCGAGCGTGTGATAGGCGTTGCCGTCGTAAGACAGATCGCCGCGCCGCCAGGAAGCGAAGGCGAAAACCACCATCAGGAGAATAAAGACAACCAGCGTGAGCCGGCCAAGGGCAGAGGGTAAGAGTCGGGGCGCGGCTTGGAGCGCATCTCCGGGCGCGACGGTTTGCTCCGCTGTTCCCCGAGGCCGCGAGATCCAATCGGCAGCCATCGCCACACAGGCCGCGAGGACAACGATGCCAAGGCAACTCTGCCGCTGCAAGCGAATGCCGAGCCCGGTCGAGGCAATGGCAAATACCTGCAAAAGAGCGATCAGCTCGCTGGCGAAAACCAGCGCGCGGCGCGTCCGCTCCGACGGAGCGGAAAATGGGTTTTCATTCGGTTGTATCCGCATGTATCCGTCAGCCGAGGTGAATGGAGAAGCGCGCCACCCGCAGCGCCAGGGCGTACGTGGTCAGAATCAGACCCGCCGACAACCCAAGCTGCAGGATGCTCTGGGTCGAGGCCGGGCCCGAGTAGCGCCAGAAAAGACATCCCAGGATGGCAATGGAAGCTCCGGCCAGAAGAAGCTTCGAGGAGGCCGGGCCGAAAGGATGAAAGCCATGCAAGCGCCAGATTTCGAAGATGCCCATGGCGGTTGAGGCGCAGCGCGCTACGCTCACCGCCGCCGCCGCTCCCACCATGCCAAAGGAGGGAATCAGCAGCAGGCAGAGCACGACGGTAAAGACTCCTCCGACGAGCCCGTTGGCGAAAACAAGCCACGGTTTGCCGATCATGGCGAGCAGCGTGTTGCAGCAGCCCGCCGCGCCGTCGACGGCGAATCCGATCACCAGTACGGCGAGCGCCGGTCCGCCTCTGGCGTAAGGCGCGCCAAACACGGTTGCCATCAGCGGCCGGCTGAAGCAGATAAAGATGACCGCGAGCGGCAGCGTCCAGGCCAGTCCGATGGCCGAGGAGGTGCGGTAGAGATCGCGAATCGAGCCGAGTTCGAGCTGCCCAAACAGCCGGCCGACCTTGGGCCCGAAGGCATAATCCATCCCGGCGCGCGCCAGCGTCAGCGCAAGCGTGAAGCGGAAGCAGGCGGCATAGATTCCCGAATCGCGCACCGACCCGAGCGCGCTAACCAGTAGCATGTCGATGCCCATGCCAGCCGATACGAAATTCTGCAGCGAGAAAAAAACGTAGGGAACCGCATACCCACGCCATTCCGCCCGTGCAGCGGCGGGAGCCGAAGCGCCCGCCGGCAGATCGTGCAGACGGCCGCGCAAAGCCAGCGCGGCGGCCGCGATAAGCAGAAGGGAACTCGCGCCGAAACCGGCCACCGCCGCCGCCCGATCGCGGAAGCAAAGGAGCAGCGCGAACGGCAGCAGCAGACGGAGCCACGGCAAAACCATCTTTTCGAGCGCCACTCGCAGCCGGACCGCCTGCATCGCGAGAATTGCCTGCAGCAGCACTCCCTGCGCGGCTAGCGTGGGAATTAAGAAAAGGATGGGAAGCGCGAACGGCGCCAGGTTCGCCAGCCGCGTGCCCGCAAGACGGCCGCTCCGCAGCAGCGCAAAGACCGCCGTCCCCGCTGCGAGCGAGAACGTCACTCCCCAGCCGAGAGCGTAGCGAATCACCGTCCGGATCAGCTGCCGCTCGCCGCTGCCGAGATAGAAGCTGACATAGCGCGAGACGGTGTAGTCCATGCCGGCCGCGCCAATGCCGGCACCGAAGGTGGCGACCGCCACCACCAGCGAGTACAAGCCAAAGCCCTCCGGCCTGAGCCAGCGCGCAAAGATCGCGCCCGTCAGCATGGTCACGAGAGCGGAGACTCCCATGCCGGAGGCGGAAAAGACCGTGCCGGCCAGAAAGCTGCGGCGGTGGTTACCTGTTATTGCTTGCGGAGTGTGGGTCAATCGACACTCCCAGGCGCGGCGGACACTGTGATTGTCTTCACTGCGGTGGTCTTCATTTCGTTGGTGCCGCCAACCAGAGCCAGCCAGAACCAGAAGGAGAAGGCGATGGGCGGTGCCCACAGGACGTTGTGGTCGGCGAAACCTCCAACCAGTGTCGCCGTCAAGCCCGCCGCGGCTCCGAAGCCAGTAGCATGGCGGAACCAGTTGCCCGAACTACACTGACGCCAAGCTCTCCCGATTCCGGCGCCGGCAACCGCCAGAAAACTCGCGAGCCCGAGCACGCCGCTCTCCGCCAGCAACTCGAGATAGATGTTATGCACGCCGAGACCGTCCGGCATATCGACGACGACCGGAAGGTAGTCGCCGGAGATGAAGCTGAAAGTCCCAAAACCGATGCCGTGCACCGGCGACGCCACAAAGAGTTTCCATGCCGTGTACCAGAGAATGACGCGGCTCAGCGTGCTGTTATCGGCCGCAAAGTCGCCGAAATGCGCCGGATTCCAGGCGACGAGCGCCGCACAGCAGGCCGCACCCAGCAGAGCGGCGGCGAGAAAAAGAGTGAAGCGCCGCTTCCAGCTGCCAGCGAAGTGCCAGATGGCCAGGACGAGCGTGGCTGCGAAGGCAATGTATCCGCCGCGGCTCTCGGAGAGGATGAGGGACAGAATGCCGAGAGCGGCCGCCGCGCCAGTGAGCCGTTTCCATGCCCGATCGTCGCTCAAAAGATAGGCGGCTAAAGCGAAGGGCAAAATGACATTCAGGTAGCCGGCCAGCGCGTTTGGGCCGGGCAGAAACGATGTTGGGCGGCTCTGCCATCTCGTCGAATCGAGCTCGTAGAAAAGCGAATAGAGTGGCGTGTAACTCTGGCTGAGGGTTTGAACGACGGCAAAAACGCCGACGAGGACGGTCGAAGAAAGCAGCGCCCGTAGCGCCGCCCTCCGCCGCTCTTCCGTCGCCAGCCAGCACCAGAGCACAAGATAGAAGCCGAAGTACACGGCCACGAAGTAGACCCCGCGCAGCTTCTCATGCGCGAGTCCCGGCAGTCCAAAGACAGCCGATACGGCGATTGCCGCGACAAAGGCGCCGGAGGTGCGGGTGGCCGCCGGCCGCCAGATCTCGCCCAGCCGCAATTCGCGTCGGTAAAGCCGGCCGAGAAAAAATCCCGCAACCGCAAAAGCGTGCAGCAGGAGGGCCGCATCGCTCCCCAGCGGAATCGCCCTGGAGACGAGGTCGATGGGCTGGAGAAAAATCAGCGCCAGCAGGAAGCGCTCGTTCTCGGCAAACGAGAGCGCGAGCACCACCACCGCCGCGCCCGCCAGCAGAACCGGCGGCTGCCACAGCACGACCATGGCCGCTGCTGTGGCCAACAATCCGAACGCCAGGCACAAGCCGTTGCTGGTGCGGTTCGAAAAAAGGGTGGCGGAGTGCACGGTAAAGATTCCCGGAGCCGTGAGAAATAAAAACCTAGACGCAGTCCCCGGCGGGCAGGCCCAGCTCCACGCCTAACTTGGGCGCGAGTTTGCGCCAGCCCTCGGGCTTGAGCAGCAATCGGACTTGATGGACGCCTCTCGACTGCAGCCTGCGCTCGGCCGCTGTCCAGCCCAGCGCAAACAGAAACGCCAGGCATCCGCTCAAGAGCGTGAACGTGCTTCGCGGCGGGAAGCATTTTTTCTCCGGAACCAGAGGCGCGTCCAGCACCGAGATGGTGGGGATTTCCTTGGCCTCCTGCACCTTGGCCAGCTCATACTGCTTGACCAGCGCCTCGTAGACGGCCTCCTGCACTTTCACCCGCCGGCTCAGGTCGACGAAGGTCATGCCGAGCAGCGGCAGCCGCCGCATTGAGGGATACATCCCGCCATCCTCCCGCTCCTCCGCGCCTTTCTCGCCTTGCTCGCGTGTGCCCGCCAGCTTCCGCATCTGCGTCTTCATCTCGGCGATGCGCGCCCGGAGCGACTGCACCCGCGTATTGCTATCCGAATAAATCGCTTCGAGGCCGCTCAATTCGCTCTCCGCCGCGATCAGTTCGCCTTGCAGACGGGCCGCGCCCTCGAGTGTCGCCCGGCCCTGCGCCTGCGGATCGAGCGTGATGTTGCGGCTCGAAAACTGGCTGAGCTGGCGCGAATCCTCCGCCAGTTCTTTTTCCACGATCTGCAGCCGCTCCTCGAGAAAGATGCGCTCCCGCCGCGCCGACGAGGTGCTGACCCGCGTTACGGCCTGGTTCAGTTCTTCGATATAGGCTTCGGCCAGATCGCGGGCCCGGATCGCGTCGTGGTCGGTGACGGTGATGGTGATGATTCCCGTCTTCTTGTCCTCGGAAAATTCCGTGCGCTTGGCCAGCCGCCGCCGCGCATCCACATAGTATTTTTTTCCGTAGACCCGGCGCAGATCGAAGCGGTCGATCAGGCTGTCCCGGACCGTTCGGCTCTCGAGGATGCCGATAAACTGAGACGACGGAGTCTTGCCGCTCAGAATGCTGTTGGCAAGACCCATCGTGCTTCCGGAACCGCCGCCCGCCATCAGTCCCAGCATGGCCGCGCCGGAAATCGCCTGCGGATCGGGCGGCATCAGTTGCGCCGTCGACTCGTAACGCTTCGGCACCAGCATGCTGGCCGCGGCTCCGAGCACAAGGCCGGCGAGGGTCGCCTTTGCCAGCCGCAGGCGGTGCCGCCAGGCGGGTGCGAGCAGCTCGTGCACCGGCAGTTTCCCCGGCGCCGCTTCGGACACGGATAAGGCATCGTCCGGCAGGCCTTCCCGTGTCTCTTCGACCCCCCGCATTCCTGTAATCTCGATTGCCATCGTGAGACTCGCGCGGTTACTGTGCCGCCGCTTGCGCTTGCTCCTGCGGACGTGCGCCCATGCGCCGCTGGGCGGCTTCGGCCTTTACCTCGCCCGCGATCCAGGCATAAGTTTTCGCGAGGCCGTCCTTCAGCGGCGCGCTTGGCGCCCAGCCCAATTTTTCCCGGATGAGCGCGTTGTCGGAGTTCCGTCCGCGGACACCCTGCGGCCCGGCCACGTGCCGGATGCGCAATCGCTTGCCAGCAATCTGCGCGATCGTCTCCGCCATGCGGTTGATCGACACCATCTCCTCCGAGCCGATATTGACCGGCCCGCGAAACTTCTCGCAGGCCATCAGCCGCCGCACCGCTTCCACACACTCGTCGATATATAAGAAGGACCGGGTCTGCTCGCCGTCTCCCCAGAGCTCGATCGTTCCCCCATCCGGCTCGGCGGCGATCTTGCGGCAGAGCGCTGCCGGCGCTTTTTCCCGCCCGCCCTGCCACGTGCCCTCGGGCCCGAAGATATTGTGGAAACGCGCCACCCGGATATCCAATCCGCGGTTGCGGCAAAAAGAAAAGTAGAGGCGCTCGCTGAACAACTTCTCCCAGCCATACTCGCTGTCGGGCGCGGCCGGATACGCCGTATTCTCGGCGCAGTTGGGTTTCTCACGCGACCGCTGATTGTGCGCCGGGTAAATGCACGCCGAGGAGGAATAAAAAACCCGCTTCACCTTGCGCTCGACGCCAAAGTGCGCCATGTGCAGGTTGATCATGGCCGAGTTGTGCATGATCTCGGCGTCGTTCTCTCCGGTAAAGACAAAGCCCGCCCCGCCCATGTCGGCGGCAAACTGGTAGACCTCGTCAACGCCCTCGCCGGCGCCCTCGCCGGCGCCCGCATCCAGCACCTGCTCCCATGTGCCCGCATCGCGCAGGTCGCCGAGCGTGAAATCGTCGGCCACCGAGGGGGAAAATTCCGGCCGCTTCAGATCGACGCCCCGTACCCGATATCCTTCCGCCTTGAGCCGCTTCACCATGTGGCTGCCGATAAAGCCCCCGGCGCCACACACCAGTGCTGTGCGTGTCACGATTCGAACCTCCACCAAGAAATTGGTTCTTTGCCCGGCGAGCCGGTCCGGCCGCCCTCAGCTACCGCGTCAGATAGGCTGCGGTCAGGCCGACGGTTGCGGTCGACGTGGCCAGCTGCGCCCCAGTCATCAGGTTTCTCCAGAACATCGAGCCGCCCGTAATTTTCTCCGGCACGATGATCGAGTCGCCGGGATGGAGCCGCGCGCCGAGCACATTTCCCGACCACAGCCGCCCGAGCGAGTCGCCGCGGCCCACCACCGAGCCGTCGGCGCGCAATATGAAAATGCCTTTCTTGTTGGCCGAGTCCGTCGGGCCGCCCGCCTGGCGCAGATACCAGTTCGCATCCCGCCCACCAACGAAGCTGATGGCGGTCGCGTTGTAGACCTGGCCGCTGATCATGACGAAGTTCGGGCGCTTCGGCACGAGCAGCACGTCGCCGGCGCGCATCTCGATGTCGGCGGGCGTGTTCTCCCACTTGGCCATGTCGGCCGAGATGCGGATCACCAGGCGTCCGCTCGAAGGATGGCTGCGCAGCGCGGACAGAATCTGGGCGCGCTGCTGCTCCATCGCCTGCATCGCCGCCGCCTGCTCCTGCGCCGCTTGCAGCCCGCCGCTCAGCGAGGGATTTGTCGTCTCCAGGCGCCGGATCATTTCAAGGCGCGCCTTCTCCGCCATCTCGCGCACTTGTACCCGCTCAAGCACCGCGCCCATGGGATACGCCGTCTCGCGCAACCCGCCGACGCGCTTCAGCACCGAACTCAGCCGCTCGCCTTCGTTGATGCCGTAGGTTCCCGGATACACCACTTCGCCGCTCACCGTCACCGAGGCGCCAATGTCGCTCCAGCCCGTCAGTTGCCGGATGCCGACCAGATCTCCCGGCTTCAGCTCGACGTCCGCGTTCTTGTCCCCCGCGAGCGCCTTGCCGATCTCGATCACGCCGTGCGCGGCCAGCACCTTTTGCCCGTTCTCGACGCGATAGCTCGACAGGTCGGCCTGCTCGCGGTAGGCGCTGCGCTTGAAGCCGCCCGCCATGTTCACCAGGCCCGACACCGTCATCCCCTGCGCCAGCGGATATTCGCCCGGCCGCAGCACCTCGCCGCGAATCGTTACCTTTGGCGGATCGGCCTCGTAGCGGCCGTAGATGCGGATCACGTCGAAGGGCTGGAGCGCGATGGCATCGTCGCCGCCGAGTATGTCCGACAGATTGAAGCTGATGGTCACCGGCCGGAAGTCGGGAGGCTGCAGGCGCACGATCTCGGCATGATCGGCGGGCTCGGGCAGCAGATCCTGGTAAGAGCGCAGCAGTTCGTTCACCGTGATGCCGTCTCGATAAGGGTACTTGCCCGGACGGAAGACGTGTCCCTGCAAATACACCGCGCCCTCGTTGTAGGGAAGAATGGGAGAGACCAGCACCCGGTCTCCATCCTGCATGTGGAACGCCGCCAAAGCTTTGCGCGCGTCATCGCCCGCGCCATCCTGCGGCAGCTGCACGCTGAGCATGGTGTGGCGCTCGTGGGCGGCGATGCGCTCGACGTTGATTTGACTGAGCGCCGCCGTGACCAGCACGCCGCCCGCGAGATCGAGCACGTCGTTCAATCCCGTTTCGCCCTTGAGCTCATAGATCGCCGGACGGCGCACCATGCCGCCGACCTCGACTTGCGGCCCCACCGGAGGCACAAGGATGGTGTCTCCCGGCAAAAGACGATTCAGATCGGAGCGGACGCCGCGCAGCAGAAAATCGTAGAGATCGATCTCGCCCACAAGGTCCTTGCCGCGCAGGTGGCGCAGCGTGCGCAGAGAACCTCGGCTGGTTGGCCCGCCCGCCGCATACAGCGCGTTGACCGGCGTCGAAAGCGAACTGATGTCGTAGCCGCCCGGCCGTTGCACGTCACCGACAACGTAGACGCGCACCGTACGCAGGCGGGCGAGCGAAATCTCCACCCGGACATTGCGGAATTGCTCGCCCAGCGCCACGGCAATTTTCTTTTCGGCCTCGGCGATAGTCTGTCCCGCGATTGTGATGGACCCCGCCTCGGGCAGCGCGATCTCGCCCTGCCGGTCGATGGTGCGGTTCAGTCGCTCCGAAACGCTGCCCCAGAGATTCAGCGTCAGGCCGTCGCCCGGGCCAAGCACATAATCCGGTCCAGCGGGCAGATCGACCGGTAGTTGGTTCGCGTTTCCGCTGCCATAGCGAAAGACATTGCTGCCAAAGCGCTTGCGCTTCACTTCGGCGGTCGGAAACTGTTCGTACAAATCCTGAAGCGATGGCGTCTTTGGATAAGGATTCCGCCGGCGCACCATGCGTGGCTCGGCCGTTTCGTCGTCTTCGCGCGAACTCGTCTCCGGTTTCCGGCGCAGGTTCGTACTCGACGCGCTGCGTTGGTCTCTCGACTTGTTTCCAGGAGACTCGCGGTCCTGATCCTCGTCGAGGCCCGTCTCCATGCCAGGGCGCATGTCGGGGCGCGTCTCCGTGTCGTCGCGCCCGGCCGCTCTCCACGACGTCCGTTCGTTGCCCGTGGTAGGGCTGTCGACCTCCTGGTCTTCGTCTTCGTCTTTGTCTCTGTTGTTCCGTACGCCCGATTTCTGGCGGGAGTCGCTTCTTCCATCTGTCCGCGATTCTTCTCGCTCCGTCGTCGAACTATCGCGGTCGGAACTTACGTCGTAGCCGTAGCGCCTCAACTGCTGCGTGATATCGGCGCGCAGACTCGGATCCTGCCGGATCTGCGCGTATACGGCGTCGTCGCTGACCGTGGCCGGGTCGACGGACAGGCGGCTGGCAACCGCCGTCTTCGCCAGTTCCAGCAGTTCGGGCTGTTCCTCGAGCAGCGCGACAATGCGGTCGGCCGAAAGCGGCTGCTGATTGGCGGAGTCCGACGCGGAGCCATTGCCGGACGGGTTGTACCCGCCTGTGCCGTAGCCGGAAGCGTTGGGACCGGCCGTGCCATAACCGGACGTATCGTTATCGTCGCTTCGCGGCGGTGTGTCGCCAGCATCTTGCGCCGCTGCTACGGCCGTCAATGTAACCGTCGTTAAGGCCATTGCCAACCACGCAACGACCGTCGCCGTCAGGCGCAACCGCCGGCGAAGCTGGCCTGGGTGCGTAGCGAAACCGCGGTTTCGCCTATAGTCGATGGCTGTGTGTTTCATGCTGAAATATCCCTGCCCGGAAATTCGTTTTATCGCGCGGGCCTGCCTGTGGGAAACGTCCGAATCTTCCGCGCGAAGCCGCGTCGCGCATCAAATATCGCTCGCCGCCGACGCCACCAATTCTCCGTCCGGCCTCAGCGCCCTCAGCCACAACTCCGCAAACGCGGCGGTTTGTTCTTCCGGCCCGAGTGCAGGGATCTCGCATCCGCCGGCCAGCGTCTGCAAATTAGCGTGTGCGATCACACTGCCGAGGATGCCAAGCGTCGCCAGCGATGCCGAAACCCGATGGATGGCGCCGCGCTCGGCGCAGCGCTGAAAATAAGCGCTCACCGCATCGAAGATCGGACCCAGATGCTCGCGAATGACTTTCTCCGCGCCGGGCAACTCGAAGGCCGCGACCTGCAAAAGCCGGTACAGTTCGGGCTGTTCCGCCATGCTCTCGAGGATAAAACCGACGATCTGTGGCACGACCAGCGTCGGGGCCTCGTTTGCGGCGAGGTTCGTCTGCAACTCGCGCCCGAGCTTTACCCGGCTCAAACGCGACTCTACCGCCGCCCAGAAAAGGTCCGGCTTGCGCAGAAAATAGCGGAACAGCGTGACCTCGTTCAGGTCGGCCAGTTGCGCGATCTCGCGCGTGGTCGCAGCCTTGAAGCCGTGCCGCGCGAACATCTGCGCCGCCGCCTCCACGATGCGCACCTCGGTGACGTTCTTTGCCAGAGATCGTTGTTCCATGAGTTGTCGTTCTGGTTTAGCTGCGCGATGCTCGAAATTTGTGGGCGGGCTACTGCCAGAAAAATTGCCGTTCGGCGAGTTTATTCCCCGCGAGACTTAGTTCATTCCCGCTGTTGCGGACACAAGTCCTACGCGCGGCCAGTTGCCGACCGGTTCCACGTCATCGGCATTGACCTCGACCGCAACGCTCCTCTGAATCAGGTCGAGGGTCAGGACGACTCGCACTTCATTCTTCTTCCGAATCAGAATTCCTTCCATCCCCGCCATCGCTCCAGCCGAGATGCGCACCCGCTCGCCCGCGACGAGATAGGGATGCGGCTCGAGGCGCAGCGACTCCATGCCGCTGCGCAGCGACTCGATTTCGCCGTCGGGAAGCGCCGACGGCGTCGGCCCGCGCCCCACCATGGCCAGCACGCCCGGCACTCCGAGAACCGCGTTCCGCTCCCGCGGTGCGATATTCACAAAAATGTAATTGGGGAAGAGCGGCAATTCCAGGCTCACCGGCGCGCGTTTCTTCCAGCGATGCGTCTTGCGGTACAGAGGAAGAAAATTCCCGATCTTGCGCTCGGCAAAATGCAGCGCCACACATTTCTCATGGCGCGAACTGGTATAGACCGCAAACCATCGCGTCCGCTCCCCTACCGCCATATCGAGCCCGCCGCCCGGCGTCGTAATTTGCAAAATCGTAGTTCGCAAAATCGTGCTTTCCAAATTAACTTCCTTGAAGGAATCCAAAGCTTCGCTATCCTTGTCTCGCCAAGGTGATTTCCACAGATCCGTCGCGAGCCTTCCACGCCCCCGCAAATTCCCGCTCGCCAATCTGGGCGTGCGTGTAAATGCTCGCTTTCAATTCGCGAGAATAGGTCGAGTAAGTCGAAGGGTCAAGTTACCGGATGGGCGTAGCCTGTTTCTAAATTACCCCATCATTTCCAGCTTTTCACCGCTCCCCAAAACCGCCGCGAGTGTCAGCACTTACCTTCGAAGCCCGCACGCCCGTACCCCCACCCGCGCCTTTTGGATACTTCTCATCCTTCCGTAACCGGTAGATAGTAAGCTTCGTGTTCCACCCGCACGCGCCGCGCATGCTCACCCTCGCCGCGCTCCTCCTCGTGAGCTGCGCCCGCCTCCCGGCACAAGTTGCCTCTCTCGGAGACGGCGAATTCCCCGATTCCCCCTCGCACCCGATCGCCCAACTCGCCGGCTCCAACGCTCTGCCCGCACTTGATCTCGACCCCGATCGCCGCCCTGTCTCTTCGCTCTTCCGCGACCTCGCTGGCGACCAGCGCCGTTTCTGGACCGCACCCGCCGCACTGCGCCATCCCTCCGCGCTCAAGTCTTTTCTTCCCTTCGTCGGCCTTACCGCAATTTTCATCGCCGCCGATCATTCTCTCTCCTCCCAGGTTCCCGCGAGTCACGTACAGGCCAGCCAGCATCTTTCAAACTACGCAACGTTTTCATTAGGCGGCGGCGCCGCCGCCTTCTATGGTTTCGGCCAACTCACCCACAAAGAACAATCTCAGGAGACTGGCCTTCTCAGTGCCGAGACCGCTATCAATAGCTATCTCGTCGTTTTCGCGCTCCAGCACGCAGCCATGCGAGCGCGTCCCTACCAAGACAACGGCCATGGATCTTTCTTCGACCACGGCACTTCGTTTCCCTCCGAGCATGCCGCGCTCGCCTGGTCCGCGGCCAGTATCGTCGCTCACGAGTATCCCGGCCCACTTACTAAGCTGATTGCGTATGGTCTCGCTTCGACGGTCAGCGTCACGCGGGTTACTGGCAAACAGCACTTTCCCTCCGACGTTCTCGTCGGCAGCGCCCTCGGTTGGTATCTCGGCCGCCAGATCTACCACGCCCATCACAATCCCGATCTCGGCGGCGCATCGTGGGGAGAAGTTCAGGACAAGACCGGCGACCGCGACGACACCGACAAAGAGCCGCGCCCGCCCGGCAAGATGGGTTCCCCCTTCGTCCCTCTCGATAGCTGGGTTTATCCCGCCATCGAAAAACTCGCCGCGCTCGGTTACATCCATACCGCGTTCGTCGGCCTGAAGCCATGGACGCGCATCGAATGCGCCCAACTGCTAGAACATGCGAACGAAACTCTCACCGACGACAGCACCCGGCCGCAACTCTCCAGCCTACAATCACGTCTGCAAGAAGAGTTCGCTTACGAATCCGGATTGCTCGACAACGAGCAGGGCCCAAATCGCGCCCTTGCGCTCGAATCCGTCTATGCGCGCGCCGTCTCCGTCAGCGGCCCTGCCCTCACCGACGGCTATCATTTCGGCCAGACTCTCGCGGATGACTTTGGCCGTTCCTTCCGCCGTGGCACTAACACGCAGGACGGACTCTCATTCCGCGCCGCCCTAGGTCCCGGCGCGCTCTTCGTCCGCGCCGAGTTCCAGCATTCTCCCGCGGCGCCGCCGCTCTCCGACGCTGTTCGCAACTTCATCGCGTCCGCCGACGTCATTCCCATTCCCGCGCCAAATCCGTTCGCCGCCATCAACCGCGCCCGTCTTCTCGATGCCTATGTCGTCATGAACGTAAAAGACGGCATGCAACTCTCCTTCGGCAATCAAAGTCTTTCCTGGGGTCCGGGTCCCGGCGCATCGTTCCTCTGGAGCGACAACATCGAACCCATCCCAATGCTGCGCCTCACCCAGACCCAAACTGTTCTTCCCGGGCCGCTCAGCATCCTCGGCTCCGCGCGCCTCGAAACCTTCGCCGGCCGCCTCGCGGGCCACACCTTCATTCCACGTCCCTACATTTACGGGAACAAAATCAGCTTTAAGCCGATCCCCAGTCTCGAACTCGGCTTCGGCCGCACAGTCACTATCGGAGGCAAAGGCGGCACGCCGCTCACCACCGGAAATTTCTTCCTGAGTTTCTTCGGACAAGTCAGCTCGCAACTCAAATCCGTTCCCGGCGACAGCCACTCCAACTTCGATTGGACGTTCTATGTTCCCAAGCTGCAAAACTATCTCGTCTTCTACGGAGAGCTCTACGCCGACGACGACTCTGTTCCGTTCCAGAATCCGCCAAAAAATCCATTCCGCCCAGGAATCTATCTAACTCGCTTTCCACGCCTGCCCCAACTCGACTTTCACTTCGAGGCCGCTTCCACCGACCTCTATTCCCGCATACTTAACTACTGGAACTACACTTACCGCGAGGGTTACACGAGCGGCGGCAACCTTATCGGCAACACCGTCGGCCGCATGGGCCGTTCTTATCAAGGTTGGTTCAACTATTGGATCTCCGCTCGCGATGCGCTCCAATTCAGTTACAAGCACAGCACGGTCAGCCCGCAGTTCGTCCCACAAGGCGGCGCCTGGCAGGATTACAACTTGCGCCACGAAGTAGAGTTACATTCCGGCTTCTATCTACGAAATCAGCTCCAGTACGAACACATCTCGCGCTATCCAATCTTATTCACCGGTCCGCAAAGAAATATCACCGCGGTCGTAGAGATCGGATTCATGCCGCACCAGCGCGTTAGTCGAACTCGACCGAAGTAGCTCTTATTGACGCCCCAGTTCCGAGCAGTTAGTCTGCGCGCTCCGATTGGCAAAGCGGTCCTGAATCCACGCCATCTGCTCTCGTGCAGAGTCTCCAATGACGCTGCCCGGATCGCTCTCCGCATACCGATGAAACAATACGCGATCTCCCGCGCTGCACATGCGACGAATCACCTTAATGCTGGCGAGTATCGACGCTCCTTCTTCTCCACTGACGACCAGCAGCGGCGCTGATGCGGACGCCGTCCCCAGTTCATTCCGCTTGAAGTATTCCTGAACGAACTTATTACTTCGCCAATTCGCTTTGAGCATCGCGGCCAGCGGAATCTTCCCCGCCTCTGGAACGCCGCATTCTTCCTGTTCTTTCTCGTAAAGCGGCATTGCCTGCGGCGTCAGAATTTCCTGCGGCTCAAAGCGCCGATCGATGGTCTTGGCGCCGCGAGCCAGAAGCAGCGGCAAGTCGGAAGGTGGCGCCAGAGCCGAGTCGAACTCATCCTCGAGATCGGCGACGCGCGAAATCGCGATGCTCCCAAGAAAGTTCGGGTCTCCGCGCTGGTGCTCGATCTCTGCCACGCTGATGGCTGCCGTCGCGCCTTCGCCAGTTCCCATGGCCACCCATCGCGGTCCGAGTCCAGCCACGGCACTCCGCGCCGCCGCGATCGCATCGATCACGTTCCACCCATTCGACTGCGCGTCCGCAAACGCATTCGGAAAATCTGTACCGAGTCCCGTGTAGTCGGTCGCGACTACTGCATAACCGAGATTCACGTACATGGCAAGGAACGGCCCATCGCCGAGATTCCGAGCCAGCGAAGGAGCGCAGACCCGCGCCACTCCGCTCAGCGCGCGTGCCCATGCGATCACCGGCCATCCTCCAGACGGCGGCTTCCCGTCAGGGAACAACACGACTCCCGAAGTTGCAACGGCTTCGCCGCTCGCCGCGCGCGAGTAATACAGAATCCGCGTCGCCGAAACATTCACCGGCAATCGATACTCGTAGAATGCGCTCGCCCGAATCAGATCGCCCGGCTTGCCCGCGAGCGGCGCCGGCGCGTCATAGAACTTGGTCAGCGGAAGCCGCGAAAAAATTTCCGCCCGTTTGCGCATCGTTACCGCAGGTGAAGGCTGCTGTCGAGCAAAAGAATCCGGTGGCGCGGCGCCACCCAGAAACAGCGCGACTAAAATCGTCGATGCAAATTTAAACTTTCGCACTTTTCCGGCTTTCACAGTCTTAAACTATATCGCTTCCAGCGGAGCATCATGCCGCGCTTCGCGCAAACTCGTTGCCACTCCGCCCGGGTTCATTGCGAATCTGCACGTCATCCCTTTTGTTCCTCCGCCCGAAGGTAGCTCTCAACCTCTCTTTTCCCTGCGTAGCGTGCCCAATCGGCCGGCGTGCCGTGCCACAAGATATCTTCCATATCGATTCTCGCGCCGTGCTCGACAAGCAGCCGCACCATCTCCGCATCGCCTCTCGCCGCAGCCTGGTGCAGCGGCGTCGTGTGCGAGTGCCCGCCAATCGGGTTGTAGCGATTCGCATCTTCGCCTGAGTCAAGCAGCATCCGCATAACTTCAATTTGTCCGTGGTCGGCGGAGAGCGCCAGCGCAAGATGCCGCTCCTCGCCGCTGGCCGCCAGAAGCAGACGCCGGCAATCGTCGATACGCCCGAGCGCGGCGGCCACGCTTAGAGTCACGCGCGCGCCACGACGAATCAGCGCATGAGCAGACTCGATCTCGCCTAGCACCACCGTCGTCTCCATCGCGCTATCGGGATCGGCGCCGCGATCGCACAACAGATCGATCAAGGGAATCTGTTGGCCGCACTCGCGTGGCACGCTGCCGGTCGCAACCAGCATCAGCGTTTCGTTCAACGCGGGTTGATCGCGCTCCGCCCCAGCATCGAGGATCGCCTTCGCTACTTCCACAATGTTCAGCGGCATGGCGCCGCGCCGAACCGGATTCTCTGCGATGAACTCCAGCAATGTCGGATTGTGAAAATAATTAGTGCCCTCGAAAACAACCCGTTGTTCCACAAGTTTCGGATGCTCGTTGAGATAGGCGCGAAGGCCTTCGACATTCCCCGCGTCGATCAAATCGACTGCCCGCCGGAAGAGAGGATCCTCAATCCGCTCGTGATGCCGCAAATCCAGGCGATTGGCAAGCGTCGGTTTTTCGATATGACGCTTCAGGCGTGTCCAACTCGGAAAGCCCGACTCCCGCGCGATCGCCAGCTGCGCATCGGCGAGCTTCAGTTGAGCCTCAAAAATCTCCTCGTCGCTCGCCTTCCGAAACCGCGGATGAAATTCCCGCAGCCTTTGCGCCGCCGACAGCGCCCGAGCGGCGTGTTCCTTCAGCAGATCTTTGGCTTGATATTTGAGGTGGTCGAGGTTGGGAATCGGTGGGAGCTGTCGTACAGGCATAACGAACTTCCTTTCATATGCCCGAGGTCCGCATGAACGGGCGGAAAGTAAGTTCGTGAAGCTGAATTGTGAAAATCAAGGTGGACTTCTGTCCTTTCCGCGGACCGGATGCGCCCTTTGCGCTCCAAAAATGCTATCACGGAAAAAGGCGGCTTCGCTGCCAGACCATGCCACAAATACCTTGACTAGATCTGAAAGTCGAGCCACTGTCGAGTTGGAAGCAACGAGTTGCTTTGGCATCGATCAGCTCTTTGACATCGTCTTTTTTTGACAGATTATGGGACTCTCTCTTAGCGGTTTCTCTTGGAGCCTTGAGATGAGAGCTGGAGCTGCAACCCTTTATTTATGAATACTTTGCCTATAAGTAATTTGCTTTCAATACTTTAACAGGAAACTCTCGGTAAAGGCAGTAACACAGTTGACACACATGTTGAATCTGCCTCAAAATCGGGGGGACAGGGCAGCGATTCGGAAGGGGGTGATTCGGAAGGAGAAACAGCGGGATTTGTGGTCGTAGGGGCAGTGTGCCTACTGCTTGCCGTGACAGGGCTAATCTGCGTCGGTATCGCTGATCTCATATCGAATAACCGGGAAATAATGGTATTTGGGAACGTCGGGCACAGGTATAGCTTCTTTGCTCATGATGGGCTTGTAAAGAATTTGAGTACGATGAATTTCCCCGCCTGCTCCCTGATATGCAACGCACGCTACGATATCTGGAGCACGTTGCACTCGATTGATGGTGTTATCAATACTCACGCTTTGGGGTTCCGTAGGAACATCGGCCATCTTTGGGAAAACAATTGTGGTCGACTGTCCACGGTTGTTCAAGGATTGCTCTTTGATGTCGGCGCAATTACGCAATTTTCTCCAGTCGCGAACATTGTCGATGTACAGCGTCGTCTCTTGAATGCCTTCGGCGCTCATTACAATTCTTCTGGCGGGGGAATTTCCGGAATTGGAAAACGCTATATCAAAATCCCAGCTTTTCTCGAAGCTAGTGGCATTGGCATGTACCGTCTCGTCAGTGAGTTTCAGTTGAGAAATACTGAGCCAAGGGCGATTTTGGATCAACAGAGTGTCTTTGGCAGTTTGCCATTGTTTGGTGGCTATTCCGGCATATACCCAAGCGCCTATGGCGGCAATCCATGTCGCAACACATATCAACTTCTGTACGGAATGTTGTCGTCCTTTATATTTATCTTGTTGTCTTTCAGGTTTATGGTACTCGAAAAGTATCTTTTCGAGCCGTTCCTCCCTAATTTGCTGTTGCTTCTCATAGTTTTTTTGAATGGAATCTATGGTCTCACTTTGCTTCTTGACTGCCTCTAATGTTTTCATCAGTTGCAGCAATAGTTGGCGCGTAAGATAGTCCATATGAAGCAACCTGAATACACGGAAGGCCCGGAAGCACTGGAGAATTTCGAGCGATTTGCGAGCGCAATTCTACAGGCTCCGGCCAAAAAGAAAAAGAAGCAGGCTAAGAAACCTGCTTCCCAAGAGAAGCCGCAGAAATCCGACTAGAACGGGACTGTCGTTTCCCCCGTCCCTGTCGGCGCGTGATGTGGCGAGTCGCTCTTGCCTGTTAGATCGCTGTAGGTAAGGCGATGGCCTAGAACCTGAGTCATGACAGCAGCGAATCGGTCAGAGTCATTCAGTTTGCGGTCGCCATCCTTGCGATGGTTGTAACGGAATACTTGTTCGTCAACGTAGCGTGAAAGATGAAAAGGTTCCACAGCAACGTAGGTGCCGCGCAGAGATCGCTTCAACAGCGACCAGAAATTCTCCATGCCATTGACGTGAACGCGGCCCTTTACGTAAGCCTCAGTTTTGTTGACCACGTCATGCACGAAGCGACCCTGCAATCCGTTGTCGTATCCAACCGCGTTATCGGTGTAGATGGTAGAGCCAAACTTAACATGCTTGAGAATCTGATTCTGCAAAGTCTCGCGGGTGACGTTCGGAACGACAGAGGCACGCACCTTGCGAAGATTGCGGTCAAGGATGCCTTGCACGATGGTCTTGTTCTGATACGGTCCACGTCCTTCGACTTTGGCGCGACGGCCTTTGTGCATGTTCTTTGTAACGCCGCCAACGAAGGTTTCATCGGCTTCCATCTCGTTTCCTTCACCACCGATCTTGCTAGTCCATGTTCGGCCCTTCATCACTTCGCGGATGCGCTGCAACATAAACCATGCCGTCGTTTGCGTCACTCCCAGAGCGCGTCCCAATTCGTGAGAACTGATTCCGTTCTTCGCATTCGCCAAGAGCCAAAACGCGGTCATCCACTTATCAAGAGTGATCGGGGAATCTTCCATGATTGTCTTGACCTTGATGGTGAACTGGCGTTTGCAGGCGTAGCAGAACCACAGCTTACGAGTCTTGATGAACGAGTTCTTAGTCGCTCCACAGCGCGGACAGACAATGACGCCATCCGGCCAGCGCAGCTTGATGGCATACTCAAAGCAGCGGTCAGGATCGGAAAAGTAGGTGATCGCCTCTTGCAACGTTTTCGGGGTTTTGGTGGCGTCCATGTAGAAAACGATACCACAACCGCACATGTGTGTCAACTAGTTTATTGCCTCGGTAAAGTATTGATTCTTATAGACAACAGTAAGGGGGGGTAGGCCCTAAGCTCCAATCCAGAGACTGGAACTCTCGACGGCCAAGGTTTCCCTTGGAGCATGGAGCTAAGAGATAGAAACTGAAAAGTGTAAGCTTGGCGCTTATGCCAAGGCTTCTTGCCCCCGAATAAAGGTGCGGACCACATTCCCATTTTGGTCAAGCACAACAAAATCAGCATCCGCCCCGGTCCGGAGCTCTCCTTTATTATTAGGGTCGCCCAACACGGCCGCCGGATTGGCACTGGCCGCCGCAACCGATTCGCGAAGACCCCATCCGGCAAACTTCGCCAGATTGCGAACCGCCCGATCCATGGTCAAAACGCTGCCCGCCAATCTTCCGCCGGATTCGCACCGCCCGTTCTTGACATCGACCTCCATCGATCCCAACCGGTAGCGGCCATCGGGCATGCCGGTAGCGGAGATTGCGTCGGTGATCAGGACCGTCCGCTCCGCACCCTTCGCGGTTGCGATCAGTTTCACGATGGCGGGATCGAGATGAATGCCATCGGCAATAAAATCGCACGTGACGCGATCGTCGGTGAGCACCGCTCCCACAATGCCGGGATCGCGGTGGCCAAGCGGACGCATGGCGTTGAAAGTATGCGTAGCGTGCCCCGCCCCAGCGGAGATCGCGCGCGCCGTCGTTTCGAAGTTAGCGTCGGAATGCCCCAGACTGACGCGCACTCCACGCGCGCTGGCGTAAGCAATCAGTTCGAGCGCACCGTCAAGTTCTGGCGCGATGGTCATCATGCGAATGTGCCCGCGCGCCGCCTGCCAAAGCCGCTCAAAAATTTCGCTCTTCGGCGGCAGCAAATGCTCGGTGGGATGAACGCCCCTTCGTGCATGACTGATAAACGGTCCCTCAAGATGAATGCCAAGCGGCCGAGCACGTCCGGCGAAACTGGAATTCAGACTGGAACTCGGAAACGACGAACCAGCCTCCGCTGCGTTCCCGGTTTCCAGCGCATTCGCTCGCGACGCGGCCCGCGCTTCGATGGCATCGGCAAGACGCTCCAAGGCACGCAACGTGGCATCCATCGGTGCGGTGACGGTAGTAGGCAAATAACTAGTGACCCCGCGCCCGGCAAGCAGCCGTTCGATCGCAACCAGTGCTTCGGGCGAATCGTCCATGACGTCAAAGCCCGCAGCGCCATGAATGTGGAGGTCGATATAACCAGGCGCAATCGTGTGGGCGCCGAAATCGACGAACAAAGCCTTCGCGGGCGCCGGAACAAATTCGCAGGAGGCAACCTCAACAACACGTCCATGCTCGACAACCATCGCCGCATTCGAGATGACATCGCGAGGAGTAAATAGAGTCGAAGCCGTGAAAGTAAGCATGAGTGCAATCCGAAAGCGAACTCAAAACGATTAGAGCCCGATCAACTACTGCAACGACCAAGTCTGGCGCGCAGCATGAACCGGCGAAGCCGCCCGACGAAAAAAACGGGGGAATCTCCTTCAGACAAGAGTCGTCGGACACAAAAATTGCCAGCCCGCGACAACTCATCTGCGCAGTTCGCCAGCCACAGAATGTTATACTGTAAAAGTCCGAAGCGGTCGCGGCGCCAGCCGAGATCGGCATCTGCACCAAGTCGGGGAGTGGCTCAGCCTGGTAGAGCACCTGGTTCGGGACCAGGGGGTCGGAGGTTCAAATCCTCTCTCCCCGACCAATATTTTCAAGCACATAAATATCATTTCTGGTTTTTCGTCTACAGCGGTGTAGGCAATTTTGAGGCTGACAAACCCTCGAAGCTCAATTAAGAGCTACATCAGAGACATGCACTTGGTCTTCATTCAGGACGCGGAAACGCGTGCGTCTCGCGTGAGCTATGCCATCTATTGCTCCGATCTCATGGCCCGCGGCTTCGCCCACGGAAAAACACCCACGACGAAAAGCCCTTCGTCCGGGTTCCCGTATGTCTTATAAGCTATCGCCACGGTCCTCGTTATACGCCCACTCCAGGTTGCCTTGCTTCCACTCGAATTGGAACCGGCCCGACGTCGCGAGTCGATCAAAGAACGACATCTCTCAGAAACCGAGATTTCTTCATTTAAAGTGACTTCGAAGTTAAATGGTAGACTTGGCCATTCTCGACAGATGTTTCGAAGCCCGATTTTATCAATCCTTTTGAATTGGGGGAGAAAGCCCCACCACGGAAGAGCTGCTTGCCATATTCGGATATCCCACTGGTTTCCAGTCGCCGGATTCTTCATCGGCTTCAACACAATCACAGCCGTCTCGGCCACGTTGAGAATACCCGACGACCGCAGGCTGGCGATTACAGCCCGAAGCGGCACGCGAAAATTCACCGCAAGCCGTTCTAAGGCCGAGATCGAAATCTCGTTCCGGGCCTTTTCCAGATCGCGAACAATCGCATAATCAGGTGCTAGAAGTCGAGACGCGAATTGATCGCAGGCCCTCTCCAAAACCTCCTTGTCCGCATTCCCCAAACCTGTACTATCGTCGATTCCGACACGCTGCCTCAGAAACCAGTGTGCCAATTCGTGGGCAATAGTAAATCGTGTTATAGGTTCACTTCTATTCTTATTAACGATAATCTTGTATTGCTCAAGCTCTGAGACAAGGTACCCGTTTGCCACCGCAGTTTGTTTCTCCAGCTCTATCCCGAGAGTTCTCACAACTTGCTCTATCAAAACCGGTGTCGGGGGTTGCCCATGGGACTTCGCAAATTCCACGAAAAGAGTATTTCCAAGGTTCTCGCTCCTCCTTTCGCGAAGGAAATGAAACACTTGAGACCGATCCATCACCAGCAACTTTGCCCTTTTCCGCAAGGAGACTTTGTCTATACTCTGTTCGTGCCTATGAATGCAGTCATCCCCGCCAGTGACCCGAGATCTTCAATCTTCTGCTCCAGCTCGGAAAAAAGAGTCTCTCGCATAAACAGAGGATCTTCCGTTTTGAGGCGATGTGCAAGCGTGCTTCTAGGCTCCACTTCGAGCACCCCATTGTTAATCAGGTTGTCCACTCTGTTAGGCAGTACCGTTTGAATTAAAGAGTCGCGATTCTGTTTTAAGGCACGCTTGAACTTTTCGTCTGACCAACATAAGGATCGTGAAAGCATACCGAGGTTCCTGGGCACGTCAATAACTCCCTCGACTGTTCGGAAGCCGTACCCAGCCTTGATGATACTGTTTAGAATAGCAAGCTTCTTCTGCGGGGTATGTCGCGGTTCCGCATCGTGAGCATCTATGGGCTCACCATCGCGTGCCAGGTATTGTGAAAAGAGATCGAGTCGAACGCGTGTGGATATGTCGCCTGTGGGTTTAACGCTGTAAAACGTACGGCAGAGAGCGTCTTCGTGGAGAGTTGGCGTCGGCCCAGACCAGGTGGAACCAGCAATCGCACTAAATCTTGGCACCCTCACGGCATTCTTCCCCCAAGTAAAGAAGGCGATCGTCACAGAATGGTGAAGGTTACGATAACCGAGCCTACCCACAATTTTCGCCAACGGGGGCCCCATAATCAGAACAACGGAGTTCTTTCGTTTGGCGGCCTGACAGACATACATCGTGACGAGATCGGCTATATTGCGCTCTAGGAGCGTGGAGTCCTCAGTCGCGCCCTCGGGGATGAGTCTCCCATGGACGAGACCCAAAGTTTCAGACGCTCCTGGGTGCCAGTGCCGCGAGGGCTCTAGAGGAAAGGAGAAGGGGATTTCGTGTCGGAAACATCGTCGGTCCCTTTCCAAACCAACGACCACACCGAGGTACAAGACAACTGAAGCTTTGGGCTCAGTAGCGGCAGACAAATCAAATCTATACCCTATTGTGTAAACAATATCAGGGTCGATGCTAAGTGCGGCAAGCCCTTCAGCATCTTCCATCAAGACCTCCAGTTATGCCACCTCATCCAGGACGATGCCTTCTTCTCTACAGCAGTGAATGAAGACATCGCGTATGTATTGGCCGGAGGCTCGCTCTCCGCACCACGGGTCAAGAAGAACGATTGTAACGTAATCTTGTTCCAGAGGCCTAAAATCGCACAGCTGTAGAGGGAACCGCGCGTCCATGTTCATCGTCCACTTGGCCGGATTTTTCGACGGCACGAGAACGTTCTCCCCGATGACACCCAGTCGTTTATACTCGCGTCCTTCCGCCGTTGCACGGACCTTGGGTGATTTCGCGACAGCGACAATCACCCCATCGGGATATGTCAAACGCAAGTTGCGAACCACCTCTCTAAGCCTGTCTTCATGCGACCTAGCCACCTTAAACGGACCAGCCAAATACAATTTTTGATACAACTTGCGTATTGTTATCCCACTCTCATCGGATGTAGATGCAGCAAAATAGCCAAGCAACTCCTTCAACTGCTTGAAATAGTCGATTCTCCTTTCATCCGTCCGCGGGCCATCCTCAGCCTCGATAAGAGATGTCAACAGCTTGTCCAGTAGAGTTTTCTCTAGTGTGCGCTGTTGTTCTTCTGCGTGTTCAATAATTTCATCTATATAAACTGCGTCTATCTTCGTTGTCGCCAACAAAATCTTCATGGGTCCCCAATCGGGATTAGGGTCAGCCAATTTCTTCTCTTGGAGCGCATTGAACATCTCGGCCGTCGTGTGACGAATACAAAACTCGGTCACGATTGTGGCTGCGATCGCCTCCATAGCTCTCATCCAGGGCGAAAGATAGAAGTCGGAATATAGCGCGATCCGCGTCTGCAGCAATTCCAGGAAACGAATAGCGGAGCGCCTATTGAGTCTGATAAAACCCTCTGGCGAAAGGTCTTGGTCTTCCAAGAACTCGCGCAACCAAACGTCCTTGGGCATTAGCCGCACGCCGAGCTTTAAGGTACTGGAATCCCGAAAAATATAGTCGATTTTGTCAGCATCTATCGGCGAATTGATGATCGCATCCAGATACGGGGAACCGGACCGTCCTTCTATCAATTTAGTCAAATCATGCGTCGAATAGCCGAGTTCTTTGAGCTTTTGTCCAAAGGAAACGCCTTCTGCCTTCCGATCAAGCAACTTGCTAATTTTCTCTCTTCCGGCGATTACATGGCTATAGTCGTGTCGTGCCGGATCGGCAGACCAGTGGAGCTCGCCAAAAATCTCCTCGAATAAATGAGAAAACGGAAGGTGCCCAAAATCGTGAAGAAGCGCTGCGCACATAACGAAGTGATTTTCCGCGTCGGGGTCAATGCGCCTTTGAGTTGTCGTTTTTGGAAGATATTCTTGAAGGTACTTATGCCAGCAACTTGCGATCCTAGCCGTCCCGATCGAATGTAGATAGCGATTGTGACGGCCAAAGGTTTTGTCGCCCCACCAGTAGTTCTTTAGACCGAGTTGAGAAAACCGTTCAAGATTTCGAAACTCTTTGTCGTGTGCAATGTGATACGAAACGAACGGACTTTGCGACGGAACGGTAAAGCTCTGGTTGGGAAGCTGCACGCAAAAATCAACTTCACTTGCCCACAACTTGTCGGGCTCGAGAGGCTCGGTGTCCTGATACCGACCATCCTTGTCCTTGCGATGAGGGAATGGCAGTCCTTTCAGCGTGTGCGCCAAACCACGCACGAAAAGGTCTGCATAAGTCTCAATTCTCCTAAAACGAAGATCGGGATACTGCGACTCTTGTAGTTGAGCAATGAACTGCTTATCCTCATCATCGAATGACTTACGAGGTGGCTTCACGTCGAAAACAGGAATGTCGAGTATCTGAGCGATGAGAAGGAACGAGTGAATCGCAGATTCATCCCATACCCCGCTTAAGCCTAAGACAAAGATTGCCGAGAGTCCGGCCCCAGCATACCTCCAGAACTCTTTCAGAACCCTTTCTGTGTCCCGCTCTTTCTCTTCGAGGCCGGGGAACGAAATGCCAAGCGATCTTTCCATCTCGCACTCGGGACACTTCAGGACATCATTGGCCCAACTGGCCCTGCGGCTTTCCATTTGCGAACTGCCTAGAAACGTGTAGACAGAGGATCGACGGCCGTTCGATGGGCAGCCAGACGTACGGCAGATCGCATAGAAAATGTCCCCTCGAATCTTAAATACAGCAAAATGACCGCAAGCACCTGGATCCCTCCCAAAGAATCCTCGAACAGACGATGAATCGTCAAGAATGAATGCCTTCTTCTTGGCACCCGGATAGGCTGTGTCGAGATATTGTTGCAGGGCCTTACAGGTCAAACCATCGTAGTTAAAGCTAATACATAGAGCATCGAACTGATCATAAAACCAACAGATCGCTTCGTGCGTCGCGCTGGGTGCAAGATTTCCCAATTGGTTGCTGAGCCCGTCGCCACCTTGCTTTGATATTTCGCCCGATAACAAACCTCGACAAAAGCTGGTCCAGACATGTTGCAATCTATCTATCTTCGAGCTCTGAAGTTCCCCCAATAATCTTGCTGCGGCAGGGCGATATACCCGTTCGCCAACGGTTGCGGCCGCAAGATGTTTTATGGTCTCGATGGTCTCGTCCTGCTCTATTTCCAGGGGCGAAACACCCGATTCCAACTTCTCTAGTGCTTGCCGGAGAAAGAGAAAACATTGTTTCATCGTCGGGACGCCGCAAGATGCTGACACGCCCGAGCCGAGTACAAATAGAGGGCGACGATATTTCTGGCTAAAAACCTCTCTAATGAGTTCTTGATCTGATCTTTCGAAGTTGTAAGCGTCCCCCTTGAGCCATTTGGCGGAAGGAAGACGTAAGCAACTATATTCTGAATCTAGCTCAGGAAATCTAGGCTGCGCAATTTTCTTGTGATTCATGGCGGCCATAACTAGTGCTCAAAAGTCTACCTAGGTGCTGAGATGATCCGCAAGCCCGTTTTTGAAGTCTCTGGAGCTAGCGGATCTGCTCGACGGCGGACTGAGTGACCGCTAATCTGCGGGGAGGAAAAAAGCCCTTGCCGAAAACGACAAAGGCTTAATGTTACCGGTGGAGCGGTCTAGAGCGACCTACACCCTAACCAGCGCAGCGCAGAGCCGAGATGCACGTTCCTCGGGATAGATTGACCCTACCTGAATGCCATTCGAGGAGAGTCCGACGCAAACACGACCTCCCGACGAATCTAGGGCTTTCCCCCAGTGTGCGTAGTAACGCTCCCACGGTGCAAAAAAGCTACGGTGAGTGTCGCTCCACCGGTTCAGCAACCAGGCAGCAAAGAAGGCTTCGCACACGAGGTGTTCCGATGCCCTCTCGTACCTTGGCCCAAATCGGTGACGGATCATTTTCTCTTGCGATTCCCAGTCAAGGGAGCTGCAATATCCACCAACCGAAAGAAGATAATATCCGGGTCGCACATCGCTGACAGTCGCCCAGTAGTTCTCTGCCGGCTGAAGCCAGAATTCTCCAGGCTGCGCCACGAAAGCGGGGCTGGCGTCCGAATAGTAGCCAAACATCTCTTTGAGTTCTCGAATCGGGATGCCGAACGAATACATATATAGCCATGACTCGTCGGCGCGGGACTGAGCTACAACAGAAAGGCGCTTCTCATCGTCCTTTGGAGGGACGAGTAGCGGCAGCCCCACCTTTGCACGATAGGGATTAAACGCTTTGGCAACGCACTGCGCTGACAATAACGTGCACCCCGCGTTGTGGTCGAACGCGTCACTGGACAATACAGGAGTGGCACTCACAGCTTTCCTCCTTTCTTAATTTCAAGTTGGTTTGGTAGAGCGTATTTCTCAATCCACAAACCCTACTAACTCTATCATAATGGTACCATATTGCGTACTTCGATAGGGAGGCAGTGGGTGGCACTTTTTGCTGATCAAGATAGCCTCGGACCTTAAGACCATTCCCGCTCAAAGTCAAGCCCCAAGGAGCAGCGGTATTCAAGCGGACATGGCCCACTCTTCCACAATATTGTGCTCCGCGAAAAGTGCTTCAATCTATTGACGGGTTTGAGTACTTCCGTTTCCCAGCTTGCTGCTGTGTGCAGTTCTCGCATCGTCGCGATTCGGCTGCAAGCGCTCATCTTTCCCAGAGGCGTGATACGCTTTTGGAAGATAAAATGTTTGGGAAAGTGACCGAATGGCAGCACTGATTGGCGTGACTAGCGCTTCTCGCCAACGCAGACAGCGGAACCTCGGGATCGTGACTGGGGAATTCCTCCAGTTCCGGGTTGCTACTGGGGAAAGCCTCCACTAAACTCAGGACTAAGATGCTGACTCCTCCTCCTTCGCTATTGCCAAAACTGCATTTCTCGGGACACGAGACTTTCCCATTACGTCAACTTTGGTTGCATAAGGCGTTTGACAGGATTTCCGAATGCGACCAAGCCAGGGCGAAGAATATTTTTGCCGAGCAAGAAGCGATTATTTACTTTGGCTGAGGAAAACACCAATATTGCTGATCGGCGAGTTGCACAGAGGTTTCAATACCCCCATGGCTCGGCGGAAGATCGAGTAACCTCACGTCGCAAATAGTATCCCCAAAGAACGGGACTCGTCTATTGTTGGTTTCCGGCGACCGTCATACTTTTCGTCCGCAGCAGTCACGCCATCACGATGAAATTGCTTGGGCGCGAAACCAAACAGGCGAGAGGATGAAAAGGGACGAGTAAGAAAGTTGACGTGTTCGGTGCATGGGATCTTTCAGCAGGCAAGCGTGAACGATCAGAGAAGGCGCGAACAGTTTTGCTTGAGCCAGTCGTACGCAAGTTGCCGGTTGCGTATCGTT